>SCPN01000109.1_pt1 | contig 943801 bp, 837 predicted proteins | sample 6106831 | NCBI WGS metagenome assembly SCPN01 (sample SAMN10720447, study PRJNA508395) | human gut metagenome | isolation source: Participant 1, 0 month
AAACTCTCCCTTAAGCCAGTTATTCAAAGTATTCCATATATTATGATCATAATCGGTCAGATTCTCTTTATAAAATTTAGATTCTATTTGTACTGTGTCGTTACAACCCAAAATAGATATATCACCATATGTTTCTATATATACAGTTTCTCCAGCTTGTAACTCGAAGCATTTTCCTAAAGCTACAAGAAATTGATAAATTAATCCTTTTATTGTAGGTGTTGAATTATTACTTAGTTTCACCATATCTACAAATTATTTTACATCTGCATTTATACTAACTACAGTGTATGCAAATATAATATCTTTTCTTCACATATTTAGATACTTTAGGTATAATCTTTAGACTATCAATACATTTGCTACCTTATCCTTCTTCTTTTTTCCCTTTTGCTCTTTTTAGGATTAGATAAAAGTTCTTCTGGATTGGAAAAAGAACTTACCTTCGTTGGAGTAAATGAAATGAGTGAACTAGATATTGGGCTATTTTGGAGGGTTATAGGGATTTTAGTTTCTAGCTTTGTAGAAATATTAGTATTTGTATTGTCTTCTAAATTACTATTTTGTTTAATTTCTGTTTTTCTTTCATTAGGTTCCAATTTTTGTTCTTGTAATTTGAGTTGCTCATATATAGGATTATTCTTCATAGTGTTTTGATAATCAAATGCTTCTATTTTCTGACGGTTGTAACTAAATAACTTATCAAACCCCTGTTCTATCTGCTGAAACAGATTCACACGGTCAAAGCCACCTTTTATTATTCCGTTCTTTGTATTCTTATGATTGGTGAGTGGTGATAGTTTCTTTTTATTAGTTTGGTCTTTTCGGCTCACAATCAAATGGCAGTGCATATTCAGTTCATTGTCGGAACGGCTACGGTCAAAATGTATCTTTCCGTAAAACTTTATATCTGCTTCGGATAGTTCTTTGTTGAAGTTCTTGGCATATTCAGGGATAAACACCTCACGAATATAGCATTTCATTGCTTCGGCTTGTTCCTGTTCTGTGTTACCCATCGCCCGGAGTTCCTTTTCCGATGGGCTGATGTGAATAGCGTAAAACTTAGCATCCGTTTTTAGGAGTTGCCCAATATTTGTATCTATATCCTTTATGACCTTTGATTTATAGATATTATCATCTGTAAGATTGAAAAAGCCTTCAGTATAGATGCCTTTCTCCATCCGTTCTAAATCTTCATGCTCCATGTAATTAGCTAGCTGTCGGCTACTACCAGTGTTATTATATGTTCCGTTTGATGGTGGGGCAAAGTCTATGTGCATTATCCTATGTGTTTATCAAATTGCTGATTTCTGCTTTCAGGTTCTCTTTCCTTTTGCTATCCATCACCCCACAAGCAGAAAGTTCCGAATAGAGTTGTATTAGGTGGAACAGTTTTTATAATCCCGTTGGTGTATCTGGTAAAGTGCGTTAATCTGTTTGGACTGACTGTTTATTACATCGGCATGATTGCAGAACTGCTCACTTAGTTTTTAAGTACAGCTGTTTGTTTCTCCTGACTGGCTTCAATTGAGAGAATAAGAGTTTCTAAAGTTTTGCCGATAGCATCGAAACGCAAAGCGATAGAATTTGTTACTCGTATCATGGGGTTCAGTTGTTCTTCCTCATAGTGACGGATGAAGCGGATAATATCATCCTGTCTCTTATTTATTTTCGCCAGTTCCGATTTTACTGATTCAGGGGCTTCGGATGGGTTGATATGTGCCTTATCTATATACCCGAACGCCAACTTTACAACTTCACTCTTTTCAGTGAATAGCGTTTGCATATCTTCTCTACCAAAGCTGCCGTTTCCTTGTCTATGGAAACGGTAGTGAATATCGTTTTCGACTGTTGTTTGGCATGGTAATTACTTTTATAGAAATATGAATAGATAAATACCTGATAATAAGCATTACAAAGAAAATGCTTATTACAGGTGTCATTACAGCGTGTTCTTGTAACACGCTAAAGCGAAGGCTTTGCCCCGCAGGGCAAGAGAGGAAGAACAGGACTTGTCCAGTTCCCTCTTGCTCGATTTAGCGAAACGGGCTGAACCGATAGGTGAAGCAGTTTTGTTAAATCGAGGTGACAACACAAAGAAATAGCCCACACAGGCTTCTTCCTTCTACTGCATTTTGCTATCAGGGCTGATTTGTCAACTGATTGTCTTTTTCAAACCGTTTGTAGGTTTGAAAATCGGCACGTTCACGAACAAAAGTTCGAATATCTACAGCCCGATAATAGGTTTTCCTTCCGATAGTGAAATAAGGAAGTTGATTATTTACTCTGTAGCGTTGAAGAGTTCGGAAAGATACTTTCAGGAGAAAAGCTAAATCCTGATTATCAAGAATCTTCTCATTATCATCTAGTACTGTATCAGTATTGATAAGAGATTTCAAATCTTGTCCGATTACGGTGAGTTTTTTGGATAGTTTCTCCATCCATTTCTTGAAATTTTCGTTATCTATATACATTTTGCTTCATTTTTTAGTTTAACATTATTGTTCTCAATCGATTGATGAAGCAAAGTACGGTAAATGGATGCAAATAAGTTAGGGGTGTAGTATATCTACTCCTAACAATTGTTGGTAAGTTCCTGATTTATAGATAGCCTTTCTTTTTACTTTCTTCGGCAATAGCTTTTGCGAAGTGTATCAAAAATTCGATTCGTTTATTGGCTTGCCGACAAATTACACTTTCATGCTTTTTGTGGATGTCCCCAAATTTGATATTGAAGAGATGTTCAAAGGCTCGTCCGATTTCTGTTAATGGTGCTTCTTTCCCGGCATGGTTTATAATTCTCTTAGATAGGAATAATCCGCTAACTAGTTCCATGATTTCAACAAGGTTAGTTTCATCTGTCAGATAGAGTGGCGATTGTGGATTACCATTTTTCCGGTTTTGAAATGGGGTTGGATATTGAATTTTTAGGTTCAATAGCTCCAGTTCTGAATTGATAATAGCCAATGTCTTTTGTAGAAACTGTTTTTTAAGCACATTTCCCCTGCCCATAAAGAGGTACAGTTTCAAGTGAAGCTATCTCAATACGGGTAGCTACAAGATCCGGAAAGTAGTGGAGTAATCATTTCCATTACTCATGGCTCTAATTTGTTCGACAAATTCACCATAGGCATTTGCATTTCTTCGGTTGTTACTTCTGTGAGGTTTCAAATAATAAATCACTCAACCTCGTTTTCAATAAATCATTCCATATATCTAATATTTATAAAGATTGAAAAATATCATTTTATGCACAATATTTTTTAGGCGTGATTTATTGCTTTTTGAATCTATTCCTTTTGATAATACTTTTCTCTTCTAATTTGCATAAAATAAAGAAGGTGTTTTACCATTATAAATTAAATCATCAATATATTTGAGTCCTAACCTATTCATCATTTTGATAGAACGGTTATTGGCAGAGTGTGTGTATGCTACAATCCGATTGAAATCAAGCTATACTAAAGGCATGTGCAATTATTACTTGTGCAGCTTCAGTTGCATATCCGTTTCCCATGCGGAATATTTCAACCGCCACCAATTTCAGTAGCCTGTCTATCATCTTTTACTGGTAATAGATGTATCCAACCAAGGAAATTTATTGGGTTTTCTTTCGAAAAAAGACCAATATCCTAAGCCAGAGGGGGGATTTCAAAATTCTCTCTTTAGAAGGTAAGATGTTCGTATGAACCGTTCCATTCCCGGTATATATTCTGTAACCTGTGGAGCTATGTCCATCTCTATACAACTTTCGAGATCGTCTATAGTTCGGGGCTTGAGAATCAGACGAACTGTTTCAAATGTTGGAAGCATAACACTTATAACCTTTTATCATTTCAAATTGTTTTCCTGCCGGTTCTATATTTTTCGATTGAAGAAAAGTTGTAATTGAATGACATTCTATGTCGGTATTAATGATCTTAATAGAACTATGTTTATTGCTTTCGAGCATCTTCTGAAAAAGCAATGAACCAACTCCCCTGCGGCGGAATTGTTTATCAACAGCTATTTGAGTAACATCCCCAGAGATAGGTTCAAAACTCCATAGCCGATAAGATTGCCTTCAGAAAAACGCCTAAACAAATAAAGTCTTTTAAGCATCTCTCTATGCTTCTATACTATTCTGCCACGAGGGTTTGAAATCCCAAAGTTGGGTATTGAATTATATTCATCAATTTTAATTGGCTTCAATGTATAAGGGAAATCAAGCGTTCTAATAGTCTTGCTAATCTGTTATTTTTAACTTGAAGTAATAAAACTCTCGTGTCACCTCGAAGCCTAATTTCCTATAAACGGAGTGCACCTATATTATGCTGTAATACTTCTAATAGATATTCCTTTACTCCTAATGCTTTTAAATGGGGGAATTGAATATTTAAAACCTGCGTAGCCAACCCTTTTCCTGGTAGTCTTTCAGTGTTCCTGTCCCAAGTATCGTAAGCAGTTGGTGTTCCATAGAAATTCCCTATCCATTACACGTAAACAGAAACTATTTTATTTCCATCAAATGCTCCAAAAGGCTTTGGGTTCAAAGCCACGCCGTTTTAGCATAGTTAAAAGCTCTACTTTGTTTAACTGCACTTCATAATCGGCAAAGCCTGTTCAAATGCCTCAAATAATTCATTAAGACATATATTATTTAAAGATCTTATTTCCATATTCATACTACTTTATTTACTTTTTGCAAAGTAGTGAAATGGTATATAATAGTTCATTGACCTATGTTAAGAGTTTAAGTCGGCTCAATGATTCTGGTTTAATTCGAGATAAGCGGCAATATAATACTGAGATAGGTGTTGTTCTATTTGCGGATGGTTTTTAGCAATAATTTATATCTTTCAAATGCACTATCCATTAGGAAAGAAGTTTCCTTCCTGCATTTCTTAATCAACAAGCTATCAGAAATATATTTTCCAAATTTAAACCATTCGTTCGATTCTTCGAGTAATTGATTGTAGGCTGAACTGGAAAGTGTGACAAGATGGGTGTCTTCCAAAGCCTGTATGCTTCCGATACTAGGCTCACCAGTAAGGAAACTTTTGTAAGAAACGACAATTGAACCGGAAAAGTAAAAGTCTTTAATGAACTCAATAGCATCTTTCTCAATATAGGAACGTAACACACCACTTTCGATTATACCAAGATTATAACAAACTTTGCCCTGTTGGACAAACATCTCTTTCTTCTTCAAATATTTAGTTTCTGCCAATTCAAGAAACCTATCGCACATATCGTTCGATAGATTTAGTTCTTTTTTCAGTATTTGTTCAACAACGTTCATTTGTTTATCAAATAATATTATACTATAACTCAATGATATCAAAGGTAATAATAATCTTTGATATCATTAATAGTCTTTCCTATAAAACAAGACTATTTTAGATAAATCTAAATATTTCAACTAACAAGATCGCTTTTGATTTGAGTAATAGTGATTCTGTATTTCATGATATGAGTTATCTGAACAGACTATGGAAATTGATTTATTTCTATATCGGTTATTTATACTTAGCTTATTGTCAATAACAGTCACTTTATACCACTTCCAGACAGTTTTTAAAACGTCTCTTGATTCTTCTTTCATTTGCCGATGAAAATAGAATCAACACGTTTTATAAACCATTTAAAAGAGAAAGTATGGAAGTAGTAACCATTGAAAAGAGAACCTTTTCGTATGTCTGCGAACGGTTCACCGAGTTTGCCAAACGAATAGAAAGTTTGTGCAGCACTCATACCCAGAAAGTAGAAAACTGGCTGGATAGTCAAGAAGTGTGCCTGTTGTTGGGTTTTAGCAAACGAACACTGCAATATTACCGAAGTAGTGGACGGCTGGCTTATTCTCAAATCGGAAGCAAGATTTATTATAAGTCTTCCGATATTGAAAGAATTATTGCGGACAGTGAAACACAAAATTAATCACTCAAACAAACCACATTTTATGAAAAGAGCTAAAGAAGATTACCCGTCCTTCAATCTGTTTTCCATTGTTGGCACATGGGAAAGCGTTAATCTGAATCCTACGATAATCCTTTATCGGAGCGATAAAGAGTACCTTCTTTCTATTATATATGTATCGGAAACCACTAAACAAGCTTCACCCGCTACTTATGAGATACAGCAAGATGGTAGCCAGTATTTTATTGCCACTGCATCCAAACGACTCTATGTAGATTATGATTCGGCAAAAGATGTACTTAGCATTTCATCGCTGGGTGACTATCTGGGTGACTATCTGCGTAACTAGCCAGCTATCTAGCCATCTTGAAATCAATATTTCAATAAAACAATCTTTCAATCATGGAACTAATAAATAAAGATACCCCACAAGTCAAAGAATTTATTTCTTCGCTTGATTCGATGCTGAACGGTATTGAATCTATAGTCAAGCATTACAAGCCACACCTGAACGGGGAGCGTTTTCTTTCTAACAATGAAGTTTCCAAGAAACTGAATGTCAGTTTGCGAACCCTGCAAGAATGGCGAGATACAGGGCTAATCCCCTTTATCCAGATAAAAGGTAAAATCATCTACCGTCAGAGTGATATTGATAAACTGCTCCAAAAACACTACTTTGAAAGTTGGAAAGAGTAACCTGCCAAGCCCAAAACATTGTTTTTCGGAATTTAATTTGAATCATTGACTTTTCCAGTGAAGTATTTAGTCTGTGCAAGTCTTTAGATGAAAATACGCTCGAACATAGTGAGAGGAAGATTTTCATCTAAACCGAAGGCTCGGACTTGAACAGGCTAAATACGGAACTTACCTTTGTCAATGCTTCATATTGAGTTCTGGAAAACTTACTATGAAAGAAAAGGATTGAGAAAATGAAATTCATTCTTCCCAATCCTTTTTCAATATTAGCTACTATCTTTATTATATAGCCAATTCCGACAGGCAGCTATTTACTTTTTGCATATCCTTGAAAATATTCTGATCCAATACCCTTGCATAGTGTTTTGTTACGCTTGTATCTGCATGACCTAACATCTTAGCAACATTCTCCATACTCACGCCATTTGCAAGGCAAATGCTTGTGGCATAGCTATGACGGGCGGTATGAGTGCTAAGATTTTTATGAATTCCGCACACATCGGCAATCTCCTTCAAATAACTGTTCATGCGTTGATTACACAATACAGGTAAAAGTTTTCCGGTACACTCTACTACATCCTTATATTTATCAAGTATAGAAGCTGCCACAGGCAGCACAGGAATGTTACACATGATTTTTGTCTTTTGCCGGTTCTTCCTTATCCAAAGTTCCCCTTTATTGTCTTTTACCAAGTGTTCAGGCGATAAATCTTTCACATCGCTGAACGCCAAGCCTGTAAAAATGCAGAATACAAAAACATCCCGTACCTGTTCTACTCGTTTAATGGTGAACTCTTTGGCAAGAATGATTTTAATCTCGTCCATCGTCAGAAATTCAGGATCGGTTTCTTCCAGTTTGAAGCGATAGTAGGCAAACGGATCTTTTTTTATCCAGTCGTTTTCTAAAGCAATACGAATAATCTTCTTCAAGTTCTTTAGTCGGGTGATAGCTGAGTTCTGCGCACAACCCTTTTCAATCTTCAAGAAAGCATCGAACTTAGAAATGAAGTTCGCTTCCAAGTTATTCAGAGCAATATCCGATAGCTGATATTCTTTCTTAATGAATTCCTCCAAATATCGGGTAGTGGTTTCATACCGTTGAACAGTCTTGCTTACAAAGTCTTTGCCGATCAGCTTACGACTTTGTTCATTATGTTCCCTGAATACCTGTAATAGTGTTTTGTTATCTTCGTCCACACCATAAAACAGTTTTCTAACAAGATCAACAGTGATAACCTTGCCGGAAGTTTCCAGTTCTCTATAAATTTGGTGTACGTGCGAACGTGTGATTTCTAAGTAGTGGTTCAGTTCCACCGACATACGGTCTTTACCTTTTGAATTCTCTTTTGCCTGATTCCATAGGTTTAAGGGACAGCTTCTTTTGATAGAAATATCTACCATACAGCCGTTTACGGTGATTCTCATGCACACGGGTGCTTCTCCGTTCTTTAATAATTTGCCTTTCTTGATGAAGAACAATACAGAAAATGATTTTCGAGCCATTTTTACATCGTTTTTAAAGTTACAAAACTATGTATTCTCTTCCAAAGTAAGTCTATGCAAAATACTATGAATCAGTGAGAAAGGTGCAAATTCGTGGGACTTTTTTGAACTAAATTTTAGTCCCACGATTTATCCACCGATAATATGCTTGAAACGGCTATTTTTTGCTACCTGCTAGAAAAAAGAAATCCCTGATAATATCTGATTATCAGGGATTTGCTTGATTTTTATTTTGTTTTCAGTGATCCGCCTGGGGCTCGAACCCAGGACCCCAACATTAAAAGTGTTGTGCTCTACCAGCTGAGCTAGCGAATCATCCTATGCGTTACTTCTGTAATGCGGGTGCAAAGGTAGGGATATTTTTTTAATACGCAATAGATATGGCTATTTTTTTGCGATTAAATCTGAATTTATTTCCTCTTGTTTAGGTTGATGAGCAAGGCTTCTGGAATCTAACTCATTATATTCATGCAAGATAAATCGTTTATAATAAGATAAGCATAAGGTTGTTAATGGGAGGGCTATTATTAAGCCGATAAAGCCTAAGATCGTTCCCCAGATGGATAATGAGAGTAAAATGATGGCGGGATTCAATCCCATAGCCTTACCCATTATGCGGGGGGTAAGATATAAATCCTGTATACATTGTACGATACCCAAGACTAAAATAGCCAAACCAAAGATCAACCAGAAGTTCTCGCCTGTCTCGGCCGAACGCAATAAGCTCAATAGAATCATCGGGATGATACCGATCGCCTGCATATAGGGAATTAAGTTCAGCACGCCGATAAACAAGCCCAGCGTGACCGCCAACGGGAAATTAATGATCTTAAAACCGATCGCGAGGAGAATCCCGACGGAGAGAGCGATCAGCGATTGTCCTCGGAAATAACGGTTCATGCTGTATTCCACATCCTCAGCCAAACCTTGCAGGAACGGACGGTAACGCTCCGGTATCAAATCGATCCAACCATTCGCGATCTTCTCATAGTCCAAAAGGATGAAGATAAAATAAAGCAAGATCACGAACACGATCGTGATACTGAAAAGGATCGAGAAGGTGTTCGATAAGATAGACCATAACTGGGGTGCTATCTGCTTCACCGCTTTCAACAAATTCTCCTTACTCAATAACTCCATAATCTGAGCGAAGTTCACATTACTTTCCAGATATTCCATCCATGAATGCGGAATCAAAGGGACATGACCTTCACCGGGATCATGTGTGCGGATCAGTTCTAGCGTTTTATCCGCCTCAGCCGCGATGGAAGGAACGACCATGACTATCAGCAACGTTATCAACAGCCCTAAAGTCACCAATACCGCCATAATCGATAAGATACGGCTCTTAAAGCATAATTTATATTGGAAGAACTTTACGAACGGTTGCATCATGTAAGCCAGCAACCAAGCGATCAGGAAAGGTAACAATGCGTTCCGTAATAAGGCTATCAAATAGATAATCCCTGAGATGACCAGTATACCGAACACTATGCGTATTACACGGTCAAACGTAAAAGGCTTGTCAAACAGTGGATTCATATTATTTTCATATCTTTGCTTGCGACAAAGATAGAATAAAGTAGAATATATAAACATCATGATACGTAAAATATCCTTTTTCTTCCTCATTTCTTGCTTATACCTTTCAGTAGGGGCACAGGTTCCACAACCTATCAAGCAATTCCTGCGTAAGCCTTATATGGAAGGAGCCTCATTTTCCTTGATCGTGAAAGACGTTCACAATGGCGAGACGGTATTCGCTTACGATACCCTCCGGCAGCTGACCCCAGCCTCGGTCATGAAGACGGTTACGACCGCTACCGCCTTGGAGATACTGGGCGAGGATTATCGCTTTCCCACGACATTGGCATACGATGGCTCCATCGAGAAGGGCTTGCTAAAAGGGAATCTATACATCAAGGGAAGCGGAGATCCCAGCCTTGGCTCAGCGCATTTCGCCCCGTATCATAAGCGGTTCCTACAGGAATGGATCTCCGCCTTGAAAAAGGTGGGTATCCATAAAATACAAGGTGCCGTAATCGCTGATGAAAGTATATTCGACACGGAAGGCACTTCCTTTAAATGGGTTGGCGAAGATATGGGCAGCTATTATGGCGCCGGAAGCTATGGACTTTGCGTATTCGACAATCTCTATAAATTAGGACTGCAAACCGGGGCTCCCGGAAGCCGCCCGAAGTTGAAAGGAACCGAACCGGAATTATCCGGCATCCATTTCCATAATTACTTAACGGCTCAGCAAGTATCTTCGGATAGTTCTTTTATCGTAGGGGCGCCATTCGCCACGGACCGTTATTTATACGGAATTGTCCCCGCTAACCGGGAATGGTATCCGCTCAAAGGGGATATCCCGGACCCGGCTCTTTTCCTAGCGGATTATCTCACTAGGCAATTGGAACATGAAGGGATCACGGTCGGCGAATCACCGTCTTGTTTCCGTATCTTGCGGGAGGCCGGTAGGTGGCAACCCGGGAAACGGACCGAGATTGTTACCACTTACTCCCCTACGCTTCGGGAAATCGTGGAAGTGACCAACCATGTCAGCCATAATTTATTCGCCGATGCCTTGATCAAGACAATCGGCCTACGCTATACGCCCCGTAAGGGAGAGGTCATATCTTCTTTTAACCGGGGCATCCAGGTGCTTCGGGACTATTGGCAAGGGAAAGGACTCGACCTCTCGTGCGTCTGGATGTACGACGGTAGTGGCCTTGCGGTTACCAACAAGTTATCAACAGCTTTTGTGGCTGATTTATTGATTTATATGAGAACCCGTTCACAACAACACACAGCCTTCTACGAATCATTGCCCGTAGCGGGGGTAGAAGGCTCGGTGAGGAACTTCTTAAAAGGCTCATCCCTCCAAGGAAAAGCTCATCTTAAAAGCGGAAGCATGAGCCGGGTAAAAGGATATGCGGGATATATAAACAAAGGCGATAAGCAATACGCCATCGCCCTATTCGTAAACAACTATTCCTGCGACGGACGTCCTATGACCGTAGCGATAGAGAAATTATTGCTCCAGTTGTTCAACTAACCAGCGGTTATTTCGGCAGGATCGATCTACGCTCTATCATCTCTAGGAAATGCTGTTTATAATTGTCGGAGATCGGGATATACTCCTTTCCAAAGACAATCCGATTCCGCTCGATCACCTTGATCTTCTCCGGCTGGACGATAAAAGAGCGATGAACACGCACAAAGCGATCCGAAGGTAACATATCCTCCAAACTCTTCATGCTCATCAACGAAAGGACCGGACGGGGCTCATCCTCCACGAATATCTTCACGTAATCCTTTAATCCTTCAATATATAATATCTTGCGCAGCTCTATTTGCAACAGCTTATACTCACTCTTGACGAAAATACTCTCCATCCCGCCCCTCTCCGCGATTGACGCGGATTCCTCCTTCTCTTCCGAAGACACCGGCTTACGGAGCAACTCATACCATCGCAACGCCTTATTCGCCGAGGCAAGGAAGTCCGGATAGCTGATCGGCTTCAACAAATAATCCAGCGCGTTTACCCGGTAACTATCCACGGCATATTGATCGAAAGCCGTCGTAAAGATGACACGGGTATCGGCGTTCAAGATACGGGAGAACTCCAATCCGCTCAACTCCGGCATCTGGATATCCAGAAAAAGCAGATCCACCGGCCGATCCCGTAAGTCGGAAAGAGCGTCCAAGGCACTATTATAAGTCCCCTGCAAATCCAGAAACGGAGTTTTCAAGACGTAGCTTTCCAGCAAGCTAACCGCTAAAGGTTCATCGTCAATAATAGCGCAAGTCAATCTCATATCTCAGTCTCGTTTATAGTAATTGATAGATAAGAAGAATAGTTATCCCCCTCCCGACCGCATTGGAACGAGAAATGCCCCGGATAGAGCAGCCCCAAGCGTTTCTCCAGATTCACCAGCCCGATACCGGAACCACTTTTATCTTGATCCGGGCTTTTCGGGAAATAGCTATTCACGATAGTACAAACCACCTCCGCCCCCTCCTGATGGATATCCAAATGGATGAAAGACGGCTTATTATTGCTCACCCCATGCTTAAACGCGTTCTCAACCAAGGAGATAAACAACAGGGGAGCGATCAAGGTTCCCGGAGAGGAAGCGACGATATTCGTTTTCAGCTCCACATGTTTGGGCAGGCGTATACGCATCAACTCCACATAATTACGAAGGAAGTCGAAATCCTTCTCCAAAGGGACAAAAGGCTGGCTACTCTCATACAAGACATAGCGAAGCAAGCGGCTCAAATCGTGCACCGCCTCCTGCGCCTTCTCCGGGCTGAACGCTATCAAGCTATAGATATTATTCAACGTATTAAACAGGAAATGCGGGTTAAGCTGGCTTTTCAAGTTCTGCAATTCCGCCTCGGCACGCTCCTTCTCCAGTTCCCGCTGGATAGCCGCCACCCGGTACCATCCGTCCGTCATCTTGATCGCCACGCTAAGGCCGGCTACCAAGGAGTAGATAACGGCGTTGACGAGAAAGAACCCCACCGTCTCGTTCAACGGGCGGGGCGGACGAGCCGGATGATGCATCTCCGGCGGATAGAAATAGCGCATGCAGAGATGCACGAACAGCATCATACCCCCGATAAGCAATAGGTTGATCAGCAGGAAACGCCCTGTCCGGCGGTTAAACAAATACCGCCTCACCAGCCACCCGTAATTCAAGTAGAAGACGAGCATGAAGGAAAGCGGCACGATGATGCTCCGGAAATAGCCCTCGAACGTGACTTGCGACTCCCTCCCCGTGAAGAAGAAGGGGGAACAGAATAGGATACCCCATCCCGCAATGTGTATCAACTTTCCCAAACCTTTGATAGGGGGGGATTGTGGTGTGTCATTCATCTTATTATCCTCTTTAGTGCTACGCAAATATAGTCATTCCTACCGTTATATGAGCCATGTAGCCTTATCTAGTGAGCATTCGTCTACTCATAGCGTATGGCCTCGATCGGGTCGAGCTGCGCCGCCTTCTTGGCCGGGTACCATCCGAAGAACACGCCCGTCACCGTACATACCACGAAAGAGAGCAGTACGCTCCATGGCTGGATATAGATCGGGAAATGCGCCACGACATTCACGATCAAGGCGGCTCCCACGCCGAAAAGCACGCCGATCAATCCCCCGGTCACGCTGATAAGGATAGACTCGATCAAGAACTGAGCCAAGATATCCATGCCTTTCGCACCGATACTCATACGGAGGCCGATCTCCCGCGTACGCTCCGTCACGCTCACGTACATGATATTCATGATACCGATACCACCAACGAGAAGAGAGATACCAGCCACCGCGGCCAGCAACGTCGTCATTATATCCGTCGTACTTGTCAACATCGTACTCAACTCCTGCATACTCCGGATCGTGAAATCATCATCATCGGTTTCCCGCAGCCTATGGTTACGCCTCAGTATCTCCGATATCTCGTCTATGGCTTGATCGGTGTACTCCTCCTTGAGCGCCGAGCAGGTTATGCCTTGCAAATGGGTAATGGCCAAGATCTTCTTTTGAATAGTTGTGTATGGAGCTAAGATCAGGTCGTCTTGGTCCATTCCCATGCTGTTATATCCTTTGCTTTTCAGTACGCCCACGACCCGGAACGGTAGCTTCTGGAAACGGATCACCCGTCCGACGGGATTCTCTCCGCCGGGGAAAAGGTTATCCACCACCGTCTTCCCGATCACGCATACCTTGGCGGCGGTCTGTACGTCTTGATCGCTGAACATATCGCCATCCTCCACCTCGTATCGGCGTATCTCCATATAATCCGGGCTGATACCGTAGACGGTGGTCGGGGCATTGTTGGCGCCATAGATGGCCTGCCCGCTACTGTTCACGGAGGGAGAGGTGGCGGAGACGTAGCGAGTCTCGTTCACGATATCCTCGTAGTCCTGTAGCTTCAGCGTCTCCATGGCAGAGGCGTCTTGGCGGACACCACCACGCATGTCGGCTCCCGGCTGGATCATGATCATGTTCGAGCCCATCTCGCTGATCTGCGCCTGTATACTCCGCTTCGAACCTTGACCGATGGCCAGCATCGTGATCACGGAAGCCACGCCGATGATGATACCCAGCATCGTGAGGAATCCCCGCAGCTTGTTGTTGGCCAAGGCCCGGAGGGCTATCTTTAGTAAATTCGTCGTATTCATTGTTACTTCTGTTTATCGCTTAATCATCATTCTTGGGCAGGCGGGCCAAAGCCTCGGCGGCGCTCAAGATATTCGTATTCACCGTATCGGCGGTTACATGACCGTCGCGCAACGTGATATTCCGGCTGCTGTATTGGGCGATCTCCGGGTTGTGGGTGACAAAAATAATCGTACGTCCCTCGGCGTGCAGACGCTGGAAGAGCACCAAGATCTCAAAAGAGGTACGGGTATCCAAGTTGCCGGTAGCCTCGTCCGCCAGGATCACCGCCGGATCGTTCACCAAGGCACGGGCGATCGCCACACGCTGCATCTGGCCACCGGACATCTGGTTACTTTTATGCATCAGTCGGTCTCCCAAGCCCACGGCGATCAAGGCGTTGACCGCCTTCTCCCTACGTTGGGCCGCTTTATAAGTAGGATTGTACATGAGAGGAAGCTCTACGTTCTCTACCGCTGTCGTCTTCGGCAACAGATTGTAATTTTGAAAAACGAATCCGATCTTGCGATTCCGGAGGGTCGCTCGCTGCCGCTTGTTCATGGTGCGCACGGATACTCCGTCTAAGTAATACTCCCCGCTCGTAGGAGTATCAAGGCAACCCAGCGTGTTCAACAACGTACTCTTTCCGGAGCCGGAGGTTCCCATGATCGTAACGAACTCCCCCTCGCGAATCGTGAACGACACGCCTCGCAGGGCATGGACGGTCTCGTCGCCAACGTGGAAGTCTCGTTTTATATTGTCTAATCTGATAATTTCTTTCATGACGCAAGCTATCTCTTATTTTTGTTGCTTCCCGGAGGGCCCGGCATGAAAGGGCTACGCTCCGCTCCTGCACCTACTTCCGGCATGTTAGCGGCGCTCGCTAAATCTACGGCTACCTCATCGCCCTCGCTCAAGCCCTCGGTTACTTCGGTCACGCTGTTGTTGCTGGTTCCGACCGTAATCTGCCTCGGGCTCAAGGTATTTCCTTGGCGGGACCAAACCAAGCGTTTTCCGGGTTGTACCTCCGCATTCGGATCCGTCACGGTCATACCCAACGATTCCATGATGGCGGGCTCGGGGATAAAACGAAGCGCCTTGTTCGGCAAGGTCAAGATATTCGCACGTTCCAACGTATAAATTGTGACATTTGCCGTCAAGCGAGGTTTCAGTTTCAAGTCCGGATTATCCGCCGTAATTACTACCTCATACGTAACAACCGTGGAAGAAGAAGTACTGGAAGAAGCACTGGAAGTGCTTTCGCTGTCCCCTAAACGAATCTGACGAACCACGCCCTCGAATTGATCGTTCGGATAGGCATCCACCGTAAAACTAACCCGTTGGCCTTCCTCCACATTACCTATATCCGCCTCATCCACATCCGCTATTACCTGCATCTTCGTCAAGTCGGCGGCAATGGTAAACAGCGTCGGGGTCTCGAAGCCGGCGGCAACGGTCTGCCCTTCCTCAACGGCCCGGTTGATAACCACTCCGTCTATAGGGCTCGTGATCGTGGCATATTCCAGATTACGGTTTACTTTTACCATGGAGGCCTGACTCTGGTCGTAAGCGGCCTTCGCCTTCTCATAATTATAGGTAGCCGTCTCATAATCCGTATCGCTAATCAATTGTTTCTCGTGAAGCACCTTGCTACGTGCGTAGTTCTTCTGTTGATACTCGAACTCCGTCTTGCTGCTCGCCAATTGCGCCTCGGCGGAACGAAGCTCGGCTTGGAGGTTGATCTTATCCATCTCGGCGATCAGTTGGCCGGCTTTCACCACGTCGTTATAATCAGCGTACAATTTATCGATGATACCGGAGACCTGCGTACCTACCTCAACCTCGGTAACGGGCTCTACCGTACCGGTGGCCGTAACCGTATTCGTGATCGTGCTGCGCCCTACTTTAGCGGTCTCCAGCTTGATTCCGCCTTTCGAGGATTTGCCCGTGAAAAGGAACACGCCCCCCGCAATGAGGATAACGGCAACACCGCCCATGATTAGTTTCTTCTTGTCCATATTCTGATTCGTTTTATTTCTGTTTTACGTTGTATTCTTGTTCAAAAGGCCCCCGCGACCTCCGTCGCAGGGTAACCTTGAAAAAAGAGAGTGGAGTAAATATATATATCCATTAGTGGGTTAATAATTCTCCGCAACCGGCTTCTTCTGATAAACATTCAGCAATTGAACGCTCATCAAGGCCATGTATTTCGCTTGTAGCTGCTCTTGCTGGGCGGTCAGATAATTGTTCTTCTCCGTCAATAGCTCAAGCGTATTTTTCATACCGAGGCTGAATTGCTCATCGATCAAGTTATAGCTTTCTTTCACGTAACTCAAGCGTTCGGTAGCCGAGGTATATTGGGTCTGCGACGAGGTAGCGTCCAGATAGATCCCCTCCACGGTTTGCAGCAATTGCTTTTGGGCATTCAGCAACTCCAACTGGCTGGTGGTAATCGCGTATTTCGCCTTGTTATAGGCCGTCTTATACTGGCGGTTACTGAAGATAGGGATGCTGATCGTCAATCCGACACTCTCGTTGAAGCTATTCCAGATCTGGCTACCGAAAGCGTAATCCGTTCCGGAAAGATGGCCGGTACCCAGCCCGGCGTTCATGGAGAGCGAAGGAAGGAAAGCACCTTTCGCCTTTTTCTTCTCCAGCTCGGCGATGTCCACGGCCAGCTCACTGCTCTTTATTTGCGGCATCACGGCCAGAGAGGTATTGTAAATCGTTTGCTTGCTCGGAAGCGGGGTTAAGATATCTTTCTCCGTAAGCTCCGGCATCACCAATTCGATCTCTTCGGTTATATCCAGTTCTAGTAATTGCTTCAATTGCAACTTATAATTGTCTAGATTCGTCTGGGCTACGACCAATTGATATTTATCGGTGCTTAACTGGCTTTCCAACTGAGCCAAATCCACTTTCGAGATCGAACCGGCACGTAGCAACTCCACCGCACGATCCCGTTGCGCCGTAGATACCTCGACCGTATTTTGGTTGATACGAACGGACTCCATCGCATATAGTACCTGCATATAGGTCTGTATCAAGGAGATTTGGATATCATCCTCGTTTTGCTCGATACCCAGCTCATCGACGGTATTTTGTATTTCCTGTTGCTTGATCGCCTGTACACGTTGCCCTCCATCAAAAAGCGTCCATTTAGCGTTCAGCGCATAATTACCGCTATAGCTATTATTCGTAGCGGCGTCGCTCGAAGGATAATTCACGAATCCTTGGGTAACCGAAGCCGAAAGGGAAGGGAAAAGCTGTGCTTTCGCCTGCTTCGTATCCTCTATACCGGAAAGATGCGACACCTTGCTTTTCTTTACTTGGATATTATGCTCCAAAGCGTAATCCAAGCAAGCGCGCAAAGTCCATCGGGTAGGTTGCTCTTGTGCCTTACTCCCCACACAGAGGAAGAACAGACATGCGAATAATAAAGCGTATTGTTTCATATTGCCTTCGTTTTCTATCTTTTTACGAAAGCAAAACTATATTACCTTAAAAACATGGGCAACCAGACTAGAAAAAGGGGCTGTTTTCACCGATTAAACGGGCAATTGCATCGACAGGAAAGCGTGCGGATATATATTTATAAGGCCATCGATTTGACAATTTGACAAAATGATAACCGAAGTCCCGGAGAATCGATTATTCCGGGCAAAGGTACGGCTCACTCCCAAATACGAAAGAAAAAAACGGCAATCATCTCGCTAATAGACGAATACCCAAAAACAGTCTTTTATTCCAGTGAAATGAATTCATCCTAATTCATCTATTTAGACAAGAAAAAGGGTGAAACAGTGTTACGATAGGGTTGTAACAGGCTACGAATGCCTATTCACAGGTACTCACAACCCAATGCACAGCCGCTCACAACGCCTAACGCAAGTATACGCATCAAGGAATGCGTCCTCTCGCAAGCTGTCTCGTCACCTATTATGTCCCAAATCGGCCTCTTTTTAACGAAAAAGCACGCTTATCACCACTTCTTTCCCACAATCTCGCTACCTCCGCACAAAAGGTGTGTCAGCGGATTTGCGTTATATCGAGCAAGAAGTAAGAATAAACGCCATTCCACCTATCTTTTATCGGCTCAAAAGTAGTCATTCTTCTTAAAGAATCAGCTCAAATTGAGCCGATTTGATCCTCAATAATACAAAATAACCCCGGCGATACCTGCCAAAATAATCATCAAGATAGGATGTATCTTGAATTTCCAAGTCAAGATAAAGGCGGCGCCAAAGATCAAGAAGCTCTTGTAGTCGATGAAGTTCTCTTTATTCATTAATAGCAAGGCGGCGGCGGCGATCAAACCGACCGTAGCCGGGCGCAATCCAAGGAAAGCCGCCTCTACATATTTATTATTCCGGAACTTAGCGAAGAAATAAGAGATCAAGAGAACCAATATGAAAGAGGGCAGACATACCGCGAATGTCGTCAGGCAAGACCCTAGGATACTCATCGTCTCTGAATACCCCGCATTATGCACCGCCGTATACCCTATATAGGTGGCGCTATTGATACCGATCGGCCCGGGTGTCATTTGAGAGATAGCGACAATATCGGTAAACTCCTGCAAGGAAATCCAACCATAGCGGTCCACCACGTCGGCTTGTATCAAGGATAACATCGCATACCCGCCACCAAAGCCCAATATACCGATCTTCAGATATACATATAATAATTGTAACCAAATCATATCAGCCCTTCTTATTTAAACCATACACCAAACCTCCGGCTATAGCCGCCAAGATAATCCAAGCGGGAGACACCCCACCCATCCAGATCAGCAATGCCGCCCCGACAGGTATGATCATTTGCACGTAACTCAACTTGATAGAACGTGCGGTTGTCAGACAAGGCACGGCGATCAAGGCGACCACCGCCGGACGCAATCCCATAAACGCCTTCTCCACCCATACATTATCCTTTACCTGCGTAAAGAATAACGCGATCAAGAGCATGATTACAAAAGAAGGGAGAATCGTGCCCAAGGCACAAACAAAACCGCCCCATGTCTTCTTCAGTTTATAACCCACGAAGATCGCTATATTCACGGCGAAAATACCCGGCAACGATTGGGCCACGGAGAAAACATCGATAAAGTCCTCTTTCGTCATCCACCCCCGGTCCACCACATCCCGCTGGATAAGCGGCAACATGGCGTATCCACCTCCGATGGTAAACATACCGATTTTCACGAATGTCAGAAAAAGCGTCCAATACATACCCTTATCAGTTTACGTTGGCTAACGTCCTAAAAGCCTATTGTAAGTTTCTTTATTATTAATAATCTGAAGCGCTTTCTGGTAACTCGGATTATCATCATTGATAATCTGGAAGTACTGCGCCATATCATAGAGATCCCGTGCGATAAGCGCCTTGATCTGAAGCATAATCAACGGCTTCGAACGATTATATTGCTCTTCCTCAAACTCAATCTTCTCATCGCCGGCCATCTTAAGAAGCTCCTCCATGATATCCTCTCCAACCACGAAATATTGCTTATATTGCTGGAACTTCGGATATTTAGCCATCATCTGGTTCCGATTACGATCCAGATAATTCATGGACACCCGATTGACTAAACCGGAAGCTACCAGTTTCCGGTGATAATCCGTATAGCGAGTCGTATCTACCGGGATGAACACGTCCGGCATAATACCTCCACCTCCATATACGGTACGCTCGGTAACCAAGGTGTTATACTTCATTGAATCCGGGAAATGAATGCTATCGGCACTCATCAACTCCCCCCGGTTATAACGGTCGATCAGATCATGGTGGTACTCCTCGATCTTCCCGTTCTCGTAAGGCTTTTGTATACAACGTCCGGTGGGTGTATAGTAACGGGAAACCGTCAAACGAATCATGGAACCATCCGGCAGGAATCGGTTTCTGTACCAAACCTTTACCAAAGGTACGGCGACCTACGATCACTCCACGGTCCCAATCTTGAATAGCGCCGGAGACGATCTCGCTGGCCGAAGCCGAGGACTCGTCCACCAGCACGACCAAACGTCCCTCTTGGAATTGTCCGCGAGCGGTAGAGTTCGCCTCCTCACGAGGTTGCTTACTCCCTTTCGTATAAACGATCAACCGGTTTTATCCAAGAACTCATCCGCCAGCTCTATGGCGATATTCAAATATCCCCGCCATTTCCTGCAAATCCAGAATCAAGTTCTTCATACCCTGTTTCCGGAGCTTCTCCAACGCCTCCCTGAATTCATCGGCGGAAGAAGCGGCGAAACGGTTCAACTTAATATAACCGGTATTCTTATCCGCCATATAAGCGGCATCCAGACTATACACGGGAATCTTACGCGAACGATCTTGAAATCCATCAATTCCGGCGACTTGCCTCGCTTTACCTTCACACGCACCTCGGTACCTTTCGGTCCGCGTAGTTTCTTCATGATATCGGTAGTCTTCATCTTCACGCCGGCGATCAAGGTATCGTCTACTTGGATAATACGGTCGCCCGCCATCAACCCCACCTTCTCAGAGGGACCTCCGGGGATTACCTGAATCACGTAAAGCGTATCCGTCAACATATTGAACTGTATGCCGATACCATCGAAATTGCCTTGTAAAGGCTCGGTCATCTCTTTCGTCTCCTCCGGGTCCATATAATTGGAATGAGGGTCTAGCTTATCCAACATGCCGACTATAGCGTCTTCCACCAACTTCGTCTCGCTAGTAGAGTCGACATATAGATTAGAGATGGCGAATAAAGCCAATTGGAGCTTCCGGGCATCCATATTCGCTTTTGCGCTGTCGCTCCGGTAAACACACCTAGGACGATCAGCAGGGATAAGACGATTCTTTCATCAGATATATTCGTTTCATAATTTTCAATACAATCTCGTCTCTTTAGGGACGAATTGAAATGTCTTTGCCGTAGCGTAACAACTCACGGACAATGCTTGAGCTAATATGCGTATGTTCCGGTTCCGTAAACAAGATAAAAGTCTCGATACCCGTCAACTTACGATTCACGTCCGCGATCGTCTTCTCATATTCGAAATCATTGACCGTACGGATTCCTCTTAAGATAAAGCCGGCTCCGACCTCTTTAGCGAAATCCACCGTCAATTGATTATATGACATGACTTTCACCCTTGGATTATCCTTGTATAGATTCCAGATCGCTTCCATCCGCTTCTCCAAGGAGAAATAGGTAAGCTTCTTATCGTTGATACCGATCGAGATCACGATCTCGTCCACCAGTTCCAACCCGCCTTACCAAGGATTGATGCCCGATCGTAAAGGATCGAAGGTACCGGGAAAAGCGATACGTTTATTTTCAATTGATGACATCTTCTTCAACCACTAAGTTATCGATAATAAAGTTCTGTCGCTCCATGGTATTCTTCCCCATATAGAACTCAAGCATATCTTTCACGAGGTCCTCTTTCTTCATTGTCACCGGATCAAGGCGTATATCCTTGCCGATAAAATGCTTGAACTCATCGGGAGAGATCTCCCAGACCTTTGAATCGGGTGATCTCCGGATTCTTCCGGCAGCGGCTATGGCAGCCAAGCGTTCCTCCTCTGAATAACAATACCACGTCTTCTGCCGGTTACGTACCCGGAATAACGGGGTTTGCAAGATATAAACATGATTACGCTTAATCAAATCGGGGAAGAATTGCAAGAAGAAGGTAATCAACAATAAACGGATATGCATCCCGTCCACGTCGGCATCTGTCGCGATAATCACCTTATTATACCGCAAACCTTCCAAGCCATCCTCAATATTCAAGGCCGCTTGAAGCAAGTTAAACTCCTCGTTCTCGTAAACGATCTTCTTTGTCAAGCCATAACTATTCAAGGGCTTACCCTCAAACTAAATACAGCTTGGTAATTCGGGTTACGGCTCTTCGTGATAGAACCGCTAGCTGAGTCGCCCTCCGTGATAAAGATACTGCTTTCCTCTAGCAAATCCCTTTCGAGTCGGTCAGGTGAATCCGGCAATCCCTTAGTTTCTTATTATGTAAATTCGCTTTCTTCGCACGCTCGCGGGCCAGCTTCGTAACACCGGCGATCGCCTTGCGCTCTTTCTCGGACTCCAAGATCTTCTTCAGTAAAAGCTCCGAAGTCTCCATATTCTTATGCAAATAGTTATCCAGGTCATTCTTGATGAAATCACCGATAAACTTCGCTACCGTAGGGCCGTCCGGTCCTATATCTTTCGAGCCGAGCTTGGTCTTTGTCTGACTCTCGAATACAGGCTCCTCCACTTTTATGCTGATAGCGGCCACGATACCCGCACGAATATCCGAATACTCGAAATTCTTATTGTAATATTCCTTGATGACACGGCCTACAGACTCCTTGAAGCGGAAGGTGCGTACCGCCTTGGGTGGTATGCTGGCCGTTCACGAACGAATAATATTCCTCTCCATATTGATTGCTATGCGTGATAACCACCTCTATATCCTCCCTTTCAGGTGGATGATCGGGTAAAGAGGCTCGGTGGTCATATTCTCGTTCAACAAATCCACCAGACCGTTGCGGGAATAGAAACGCTTGCCGTTGTAAATAATGGAAAGTCCCGAGTTCAAGAAGACATAGTTCTTTAATAGCCCCTCGATAAACTCGTCCTTATAATGATAATCCTTAAAGATCTCCCGGTCCGGGACAAAGAATACCTGCGTACCGTTCGCCTCCCCGGTCGGTTGGATATCCGATTCCTCCGTGACGATCGCCTTACTATATTCCACCCGCTTACACTCTCCGTCACGGTAGCTGGTTATCAAGAAATAACTACTCAAGGCATTCACCGCCTTGATACCCACCATTCAAACCCACAGATTTCTTAAACGCCTTGCTATCGTATTTAGCACCGGTATTCATCTTGCTAGACACATCCACGACTTTACCCAAAGGGACACCACGGCCATAATCCCGTACGGCTACCGTACCTTCCTCGATAGTCACCTCGATACTTTTGCCATACCCCATCATGTACTCGTCGATAGAGTTATCCAGCACCTCCTTCAACAACACATAGATACCATCATCGGCATAGCTACCGTCCCCTAGTTTTCCGATATACATACCGGGACGCCGGCGGATATGCTCCATCCAGTCCAGTGTCTTGATGTCATCATCGTTATATTCCGTAGGTTGTTGTATCGTTGAATTCAGCTCATCCATATCTCTTATAACTTTTAATATACGCTCTTCTTGATTTATGATGCTCTCGCTTAAAATAATCCCATTGCGCTTGTACGGCACTATTCGTCTCCAGCTCCGGGTTACTCTCGGCGTAAACGGCACCGATACGCTTATAGACCGGAATCAAGTCATTAAATAATAAAGCGTTCACGCCTTTACTTTGATATTCCGGCAAGACTCCTGTCAAATACAGGTCGATTACTTTCGGCTTACTCTTCAACGCTTTCAGCAAATGAATCCACCCGAAGGGTAACAGATGCCCACGAGCCTTTTGCAAGGCTCTCGAAAGGTTGGGCAGGAGATACCAAAGCCAACCACCGCATTATCCTCTTCCTTACGATCAGCGTTACCAAATCATAACGCAGCATAGGGATATACATATTGATATAATAATCGATCTGCTTCTCGGTCAATCGTGCGAAACCATACAAGGGGCGAAAGCCGCGTTCAATGTATGGAATACCGGACGGGCGTAAGGCATAATCTCCTTAGCGTTCTTGAACTTCAGCACCTTCAATCCGTATTTCTTCTTCACGATCTCACCGATACGCAAATGCTTCTCCGGAACGCCATCCGGTATATAGATCTTAAATTCATGCCAATCTTGATCCTTTCCGTATCCGATACGCTCCACTTGCTTGGGGTAATAGGGATAATTATAAATCGTAGCCATCGTACCGATCTGATCGAAACCCTCGATCAACATACCCTCGTGATCCATATCGGTAAAGCCCATCGGACCGTGGATCTCCTCCATGCCTTGTTCGCGGGCCCATTTCAACAGCGCCAAAAGGGCATCAACCACCTCGTCATCATCAATAAAATCAACGAAACCAAAGCGGGCACGTTTCTGTCCCCAAGCCTCGTTACTCGGGTGATTCACCATACCGGCGATACGGCCTACCACCTTCCCGTCCTTATAGGCAAGAGTAAATAGCGTCGCACACCTCGAACGCCGGATTTTTCTTCTTATCCAGCGTCATCATCTCTTCCTCTATTAAACCCGGTACGTGATAGGGATTACCCTTGTATAATTCGATATTGAACTTGACAAACTTCTTAAGCTCCTTCTTACTGGTAACTTCTCTTATCTCTACGCTCATCGGTAATTTTATTTAAGCGGCAAAGTTACATAAATAATCTTTTATCATGGCATTATAAAACAAATTTATACCTTTGTAAACTCAGATTCATAGCATACCATGAAAAAATAGTTATTAAATTAATATTGGCATTTATCATGTTTGAAGGAACCTCTTGTATAAACGATCCTATTATAATCAGCCCCGATCTGGCGTTTCGGGCGGAAGCTACTACAGGGGAGGGATCGATTTGGCATCCCGATCGCAATACACTTTTCTGGGTAGATATTGAAGGAAAGACGTTATATGAGTATATACCGGACTTGCAAAACTGCCGTTCATGGCAGTTCGACCGCATGGTCTCTACCGTCGTACCGGAAACGGACAGTACGGTAGTCGTCGCTTTACAAAACGGATCATACGTGTAAACCTAACGGATGGGAACACGACATCTATCGCCCCAATCCCGGACAATAACGGGAAGATTCGTTGCAACGATGGGAAATGCGACCCGTCCGGACGCTTATGGATCGGCACCATGGGATTTGGCGCCTAAAGGGGCTGCCAGCCTTTATTGTGTATGGGCAGACGGAACCGTCGAAACAAAGTTGACAAAGTCACGATCTCCAATGGGATCGTATGGTCCGCCAACAAGAAATACATGTATTACAACGACACACCTACCCGTAAGATCATACGTTTCCGGTATGACGATAGCTCCGGTGACATATTGTACGATGGCGTAGCCGTAAATATACCAGGGCACCGGCTCCCCGGATGGAATGACGATAGATTGCAACGACAACCTTTGGGTGGCTCAATGGGGAGGTGGCGGTGTTTATTGTTACAATCCCTATACCGGCGATCTGTTGACAAAATTGTCGTGCCGGCCCCACGTAGCGTCATGCGCTTTTGGAGGATAAGCTCGACACGCTTTATATAACGACCGCCCGTGCCGGATTAAGCAAGGAACAGCTTGAAGAATATCCACTAAGCGGTAGCGTATTCTGTTGCAAGCCCGGAGCGAAAGGGTGCCGGCGAATTGTTTCCATTAAGAATCCGCAAGCTTAATAAATCTAATTAACACAATTGTCAACCAAATATCAATTTAAATTGTTTCCTTTGTAGACATGGCGTGCAAAGACGAGGTGTGCCCCGTCTCCACAAAACAAATGCAAATAATTATACAGAATGGCAAAGAATAGACCAGTAAAAAGATAACAATAAGGAGAAAAAGGAAAAGAAAAGGGTGTTGGTAAACGTATGAAAAGAAGCGATGATCAAGCCATCATTTCCGTTTTCCAATCCGCTCCCAAGGAACCTTTCAACTATAAACAAATCAGCAAGATCATCGGAGTCGAGAACCAAGTGCAGAAATTGCAGGTGGTAGACATCCTGTATGACTTGTCCGCCGAGGATATCATCACCGGATCGACCGTGGCCGTTACCGTCTCAACGGATTGGGAACCCTAGCCGTAGGAACTTTCGCACGCCGCAGCAATGGAAAGAATTCTTTCATCCCTGAAGACGGAGGTACGCCGGTATTTATCGCTGAACGTAATTCCGGGCATGCCATGGATGGAGACAAAGTAAAAGTACAGCTTTTCGCCAAACGTAAAGGTGCCGAGCCGGAAGGTGAGGTCGTGGAAATCCTTGAGAGCAAGGAGCGTACTTTCGTAGGTAAACTTCAAGTAGCTAAAGGCTTTGCCTTCTTGATTACGGAAAACAAGACGTTGGCTAACGATATTTTCATCCCTAAGGATAAACTGAAAGGGGCAAGAACGGCGACAAAGCGATCGTACGTATCGTGGAATGGCCGGATGAAGCCAAGAATCCACTGGGTGAGGTCATCGATATATTAGGTATCGCCGGACAGAATACCGCCGAGATGCACGCGATCCTTGCCGAATTCGGATTGCCTTACAAATATCCTTCCTCGGTAGAGAAAGCGGCGGATAAGATCCCGGAAGCGATCTCTCCGAGGAAATTGAGAACCGGGAGGATTTCCGGGGATAACAACCTTCACGATCGACCCGAAGGACGCGAAGACTTCGACGACGCCCTTTCCGCACGCCGTTTGGATAACGGGAACTGGGAGGTTGGCGTACATATCGCCGACGTAACACATTATGTGAAAACGGACGGTGTCATCGATAAAGAGGCACAAAGCCGTGCGACTTCCGTTTATCTGGTAGACCGTACGATACCGATGCTTCCCGAGCGACTTTGCAACCAAATATGCTCTTTACGTCCCGACGAGGAAAAATTATGCTTCTCCGCTGTCTTCGAACTAAATAGCGATGCCGTGGTACAAAACTCCCGGATCTGCCGCACGATTATCAAGAGCGACCGCCGCTTTACCTATGAGGAGGCACAAGAGGTGATCGAAACCGGCGAGGGAGATTATAAAGAGGAGATTCTAGCCTTGAACGACCTTGCCAAGAAATTGCGGGAACGCCGTTTCAAGAGTGGCGCTATCAACTTCGACCGCTATGAGGTCAAATTCGAGATCGACGAACAAGGGAAACCGGTCCGTGTTTATTTCAAGGTTTCAAAAGACGCTAACAAGTTAATCGAGGAGTTCATGCTATTGGCAAACCGTACCGTAGCCGAGTTCGTGGGTCGTCCTCCTAAAGGAAAGACTAAGAAGACATTTGTTTATCGTATCCATGAGCTTCCGGACCCAGATAAAATGGAGAATTTCGCCTCTTTTATCCGTCGCTTCGGCTATAAGTTGAAAACAGACGGCACGAAGACGGATGTCTCCAAAGGTATCAACTCCTTATTAGACAATGTACAAGGGAAGCCGGAAGAGAACTTGATCGAGACAGTGGCGATCCGTGCCATGCAAAAGGCCCGTTACTCCACGGAGAATATCGGCCACTATGGCTTGGCTTTCGAATACTATACGCACTTCACCTCTCCGATCCGCCGTTACCCGGACATGATGGTACACCGGTTGCTGGAACGTTACTTAGCCGGAGGCCGTAGCGTGATACAAAGAAGTATGAGGAGCTGTGCGATCATTGTTCCAGCATGGAGCAAGTCGCCGCCAACGCAGAGCGTGCATCCATCAAATATAAGCAAGTAGAATTCATGCAGGATAAGCTCGGCATGGTATTCGACGGCGTTATCTCCGGTGTCACCGAATGGGGACTTTACGTAGAACTGAACGAGAATAAATGCGAGGGGCTTGTACCAATCCGTGATCTGGATGACGATTACTATGAGTTTGATGAGAAGAATTATTGTTTATTGGGCCGTCGCAAGAAACGTCAATATCGTTTGGGAGACCCTATCACTATCAAAGTAGCGCAAGCGAATCTGGAACGTAAGCAACTTGATTTCCAATTAGCGGAATAAGGCCTTTTCAAAGTAAGTATAACTTCATCAGACAACGAAGTTATACTTACTTAGGCATTTTGATTATACTTACTAGGACAAGTAAGTATAATTTACTTTTATCACCAATACATAAGTCCCAGCGCCCCACAAGCGATCAGCCCGATTCCCAACAACGCATAGAAGATACGTGCGCCGCCACGACCGAACCAGTTCACGAAAGTCATCGCCCCGCTGGTTTTAAAGTACCAATCAAAATTACAGATCGCCGCTACGATTGAGAACAATCCCAAAGCGATAAACAAGGATAAGATAAAGTATTCGGAAGGATCCATAGACTTACTTAACCTCTACAGTACGTGAACCGTCCGGATTCTCCGAGATCGTTACATCTACCACATCTCCGGGTAACAACTCATCTATTTTCTCCGGCCATTCAATAAAACATAAAGCTCCGCTATAGAAATAGTCTTCTGTTCCGATATCCTCCGCCTCACTCAATTTATTGATCCGGTAAAATCAAAATGATAAATCAATTCTCCCGTCGTATCGCTACGGTACTCATTGATAATAGCGAATGTGGGACTGTTGATCACATCCTCCACACCCAATTCCTCACAGATCGCCTTGATAAAGGTAGTCTTACCGGCCCCATCGGACCATAGAAGGCAAAGACCGTACGATCATCCATCCCGGCGATAAACTCCTTAGCCGCCTCATGGATCTTATCCAAACTTTCTATTTTCAGTGTGCTCATAGCATTCGTGTTTACAGTTTATATGGACTGCAAAGTTCGTGATATTTATGATATACGCAACTTTTCGGCATATTATCATTTCGGTTCCATCGTAATAAACGGCACCAACATCTCCTCCATCGAGATTCCTCCGTGCTGGAATGTATTTTTATAATAGGATACGTAGTAGTTATAATTATTCGGATAAGCGAAGAAATTCTCTCCGTAGGCGAAAATATACTTACTGCTTAGATTCGGGGAAGCCCTACTTTTCCGGGTCCCGGATCTCAAATACCTCTTTTGGATTGTAGTTCAAGTTCTTGCCTACCTTATAGCGTAGATTGGTATTCGTATTCTTATCACCTATCACCTTGATCGGATTCGTTACCCGAATCGTTCCATGATCGGTCGTAACGATTACTTTTCCTCCCGCTCGGCGATTCGTTTGAACAACTCAAGCGTAGAAGAGTGCTGGAACCATGATTTAGTCAAACTGCGATAGGCCGCCTCGCTTTGCGCCAACTCGCGGATCATCTTACTCTCCGTACGAGCATGCGAAAGCATATCCACGAAGTTCAGCACAATCACATTCAGTTGATTACGAGTAAGAGAAGGGATCGTAGCCAACAATTTCTCTCCATATTGGGAATCGTGTACTTTATTATATGAGAAGGTATATTTCTTACGGAACCGATCGATCTGGGTTTGAATCAATGGAGCCTCATTCAAATTCTTACCTTCCTCGCTCTCCTCATCTACCCACAAATCCGGAAACATCTGCTCTATTTGCGAAGGCATCAAGCCCGAGAATATAGAGTTGCGGGCATATTGCGTGGCGGTTGGCAGTATGCTATAATACAAGCTCTCGTCAAACGTAAAATACTCAGTAAGCAATTCTTTTACCACCCGCCATTGATCCAGCCGGAAATTATCGATCAATATAAAGAAAACCTTCTCGTCATTATCCAACATTGGGAAGACTTTCTTCTTAAACAGGTCGGGGCTCATCAACGGGCGATCGACCGGATTCTGTATCCAGTCCACATAATTCTTCTTCACGAATTTGGCAAAGCGTTATTGGCCTCTTCTGCATACGGAGCATATCTGTCATTGCCACTTGGCTGCTTTCCAGTTCCAGTTCCCAGTACACCAATTTCTTATAGACCTCCATCCAGTCGTCTGTGGTCAAGGAATCATTGATTTGCATACCGATACGACCGAATTCCTGCTGATAACCCACCGTGGTCGTCTCGGAGATAATCACGTTCTTATGGACATTCTTCTTGATAGAGAAGCAATTGGTTGGGATTTACCGGTTTGATCAAATAATCCGCGATCTTATTTCCGATCGCCTGATTCATGATACTTTCCTCCTCACTTTTAGTCACCATCACGACCGGCACATTCGGAGCGATCTCCTTGATATGCGACAGCGTCTCCAATCCTGTCAAGCCGGGCATATTCTCATCGAGAAAAATAATGTCAAACGATTGTTCCTTACAGCAGTCAATAGCGTCTTGCCCGCTCACCACCGGAACCACCTCATATCCCTTGTCCTGCAAGAACAAGATATGTGGTTTCAACAAATCAATCTCGTCATCCGCCCAAAGTACTCTATCTTTCTTCGCTGCCATAAGCTTACCTAGTTTATTTACAAATATATGGATAATCCTCCATATAACAACGAAAGAAACGGGATGTTTCGTATTTGATCTCGTAATTTTCCCAAATCCAGATAAGCGAATAGCCAATGAGGAGATCTCCTTCATCAACTCACGAACAGTACTCTCTCTTACTGACTAAGGTTCAAAAATATCCAATTTATCTACAACATCTACAACTATCCTTGTAATCATCTATCTTTAGACGGTTTAGCCTATGGTGGTAGATAAAAACATCTACAATTATCAGGCCCTATCTACCATCATTTACTACTTTTCTATCTCTAAACAGAACGATCTCTCCACACTTGCCGCAATCATCATACGGTCTCTTCCTTATACAGACAAAACATTAACATATAAGCTTATACAGTTTTTATCCATGAAAACTAAAGTTTTATACCGCTAAAACCTTTGTTTTCCGCTTAGGAAACTTTTGTTTCTATATAGGGAAACTAAGGTTTCTTCGGCACGAAACTTTGTCTTCTGTAGGAATGAAGAAAATAGTTCCCTAGGAACTATGTTCATGACTATTTAGTGCCAAATGCCTTTTATGTTAAAACTCCAAAAGATAAGGCAAATATATTGATTTCTTTTAGCAAAACACAATCTTTTCTATTCTAAATCAATATTGTCTTATATTTTATTGACATAACTATATGATTTCAGGGCATAAAAGTCCCACCGGTTAGTCTATTTACGCTCTGTAGATACAATATGTGAATTAGGAAGAAGCGTAGTTTGTAAATACCGAATATAGTTCCTAGGAACTTTGAAGAACTTAGTTTTACTCCAGAAGTCATGTAATCTTATTTTTATTACTCAGCTTATAATGGCAAAGACAATTTTAACATTATTTACGAACGAAACTATCAACGATCGTTCATGTTCGCTAAATCATACGTACATGATGATATGATAGCAGAAGATATCGTATCCGATTCTCTTGTGAAGTATTGGAGACTGATCTCCACCCAAAAGGAGAAGCAACAGAAGCTCTTTACTTTCGATCTTGAGAAATAAAGCTCTCGACTACTTACGCCATAAAGCTGTACATGATGCTGCGATCGAAAATCTAGAAGAAATAAAAAGCGAGAACTAAGCATCCGCATATCCACTTTAGAGGCTTGCGATCCAGAAGAAATTTTCCGGGAAGAGATACGCACAATCCTTCAGCGCACCCTACAATCATTGCCCGAACAAACTCGCAGGATATTCGAGATGAGTCGTTTCGAAAACAAAACAGTGAAAGAAATCGCTATAGAAACCAACCTCACCGTAAAAGGAGTAGAATACCACATTACCAAGACTTTAAAAGTATTACGTATCAATCTAAAAGATTATCTTCCCTTATTCTATTTTCTTTTTCTTGACTTTTCTCGTTTTTCCACTAGGATCTATCTTGCAGCATCGTTTATTATTTATAAAGCGAAATTAATAGATACCATGAAGGAATTACTACAACGATACATAAAAGGAGAGGTTTCAGAGAAAGAAAGACTGAAAATAGCATCATGGTTAGACGAAAGCCCTGAAAACATGCGTGAATTTCTGGTTTTACGCAAATTATATGACATTTCACTTTGGCAAGCCAATACAGATAAGACAAATTCCGTAAAGAAAGTACATTATTCCATACGGAAGATAATGGCCGAGATCTTAAAAATCGCAGCCATCTTTCTAATCGGCTTTTGGGGAAGCAAACAACTGCAGATACAACAATCGAACAAGAAACAAATGCAAACCATTCATGTCCCTGCCGGACAACGGGCAGAGGTCACCTTAGCCGATGGTACGCATGTATGGCTAAACTCTCGCTCAACCCTAAAATTTCCTGAACAATTCAGCGCAAACACCCGAAACGTGGAATTAGACGGCGAAGGTTACTTCTCTGTCCAGCACAATGAAAATAGTCCATTTACCGTACATACCCAAAATCATGATGTTCAAGTATTAGGTACAGAGTTCAATGTAAAAGCTTACCATAACACATCCTTGTTCGAAACCGCCCTTTTAAAGGGTAGTGTAAAAATCAGTTCCCCTAATTTAAGAAATGGATTACAACTCAAGCCTAATGAAATCGTTAGTATAGAGAATAGGATGCTCAAGAAATCTACAATTAATAATAGCGACTATTTTAAATGGAAAGAAGGCCTGTTCTGTTTTGAGAATGAATCAATCCAAGATCTAATAAAGAAACTAGAACTTTATTATGATACTACGATTGAGATCCAACGTCCCTCATTGTTGAAACATCACTATTCCGGCAAATTTCGTATTCAAGATGGAATAGAGCATGTATTAAAAGTACTTCAGTTAAAACATAAATTCACATACATCAAAGATGACGATAAGAATCTAATAATCATAAAGTAAGAACAGAATGTTAACCTTATAAATCATGTATGCCTATGAGATAAAAAATATCAAAAGAAACGGTATATAAAACGGGAAATGCGGCAACACTCCCGGAAAGAATCAATACCACATGCACTTAAATCATCAGTATCAAATTCAAGAGTTACAAATGTATGAAAATCAAACAAAAAGAGTTATGAAGTTAACTTTTATAACACTATTTCTATCAACCACAGGAATGTTTGCATCTGTTAATTCGCAAAATACACGGGTCAATATCCATGTGAACAATGCAAACACTCAAATTGTCTTAAACGAAATCGAAAACAAACAGACTATCTCTTTGTGTACGACACCAAAGAAATAGATCTAAATCGTAAGGTTTCCGTAGAGGCGCAAAATAAAACCGTAGCAGATGTGTTATCATCTGTCTTTACCCAAACAGACATCTCATATGCGATGGAGGGTAATAACATCATGTTAATGCGAAAAACACTTCTGTTACACAACAGAGTAACCGGAGAATTACCGGTGTTGTGAAAGACGCAATTGGTGAACCTATCATTGGAGCAAATATCGTGGTGAAGGGAACCACAAACGGTATAATCACCGACATTAACGGAAATTTCAGCCTTATGGTCTCCGAGAACGCCATCTTGCAAATTTCCTATATCGGATATCAGACACAAGAAATCCCTACCAAAGGGCAGACGAACATCCAAATTACCATGAAGGATGACGCACAAGCATTGATGATGTCGTTGTTATCGGTTATGGTACGCAACGCAAGAAAGACGTAGCCGGATCTATCTCTTCCATATCTACGAAGGATTTATCTATTCAATCATCCGGGAATATACAGAACCTTCTTCAAGGTAGGTTATCCGGTGTGTCCGTAACAACTTCCGGCGTAGCTGGCGATGCTCCTGCTATCCGTATTCGAGGTGTCGGAACACTGAATAATAACAGCCCGTTGTATGTCATTGATGGTTTTCCTACAAAAGCGAGATCGCATCCCAAATAAATCCTTCAAGTATAGAGTCTGTACAAGTATTGAAGGATGCTCTCCGCCTCTATCTATGGTTCCCAAGCAGCTAACGGGGTTATCTTAATCACGACAAAGCAAGGTAAAGAAGGAAAACCTACCGTTGACGTAAAAGTAAACGTAGGCGTGCAACTTCCCACCAACTTGCCGGAAATGCTAAACTCCCAACAATATGGAGAAGTCTTGTGGAACGCAATGAGAAACGCCGGGTTAACACCACAGCATGACCAATATGGCAACGGAGCTACACCTGTCATTCCTGATTATATTCTACCGGCAGGACCATGGAAGGCCAGGTAGATCTCAGCACTTATAATACTGCGGAAAATCAATTTATGCGCTAATAAGATCGGAACTAATTGGGCTGATGAAGTTTATCGCCCCGCACCGACTACAAACATTGATATCAGCGCACAAGGAGGTGGCAATGGGTCTAAATATTTCTTGAGCGCAAACTATTATAAACAAGAAGCTCTTGTAAAATGGGCGGGCTATGATCGCTTCTCTTTACGAGCCAATTCTCAATTTAAGATTTTGAGCTTCGCCACATTAGGATCAAACCTAAGCGCAACTTACTCTAAATACAAAGGAAGCAAATCAGACCATGAGGCCGTACGTATGGCTCCGCTTATTCCGGTTTACGACGTAGAAGGTAATTGGGCCGGAACAAAAGCTAATGGTTTAGGTGATTCCAAGAATCCGGTAGCCCAACTTTATAATCAAAGAGAGAATTACAATGACAACCTCAACTTGTTAGGTAATTTGTATTTGATATCAATTTCTTGAAATACTTCCAATTCAAGACAAATGTCGGCGTAAACGTTGAGGATAGCGGCTCCAAAGAGTTCAATCCAAAACTTATTGGAACAAAGGAGACGCAAATACGCTAGTGAATTCTTTAAAGGAAGCAAGAGGCCGTAAATCAGAATTGGTTTGAACAATACTTTGACCTTCACGAAAAATTTCGTGAAACACATAATCTGAATGTTTTGCTAGGTACAGAAGCCATTAGTTCTAAAATAGAGAATCTCTGCTTATAGAAGTAATTTTATTATCGAGGATCCCGATTATAGATACCTTGACGCTGGCGAATCCAACAAGGACAATACAGGCAACGCAAATGAATACGCTTTGTTCTCTCTGTTCGCACGTGTCAATTATCAATATAAAGACAAATATTATTTAGGGGCTATTATTCGTCGAGATGGGTCCTCACGTTTTGGTGCGAATCATAGATATGGCTACTTCCGGGGTAAACGCCGCATGGAGACTTACGGAAGAAAACTTCATGAAAGGGCAAGATATTCTTAGTGATTTGAAAATCAGAGCCAGTTACGGTTTGACAGGAAATCAGGATATCGATAACTACGCATTTGCGTCCATGTATTATACGAATATCTCAACTAGCAGCTATCCTATAGCGGGAGATCCAAACTCTGTCACTCAAGGTATCAGTAAGGAGAGCATTGGTAATCCGGATCTTAAATGGGAGACGACTACACAAACAAACATTGGTATCGACGCAGGTCTTTTAATAATAAACTGAATTTGTCATTCGATTTCTACCATAAATATACTACCGACATCTTGCAAAGAATTACTTATCCTTCTACCGGAGGAGTGGCCCCCATTTATGAATATCGGTGAAATGCAAAATAATGGATATGAATTGAATATCAATTTCCAGAATACGACAGACTATGGTTTCGGTACGAATTAGGCTCATTTTGTCCGGATATCGTAATGAGGTAAAGAAATTAGCTTCAAATCAATTCATATCGAACACATATACAAGAACAGAAGTAGGTCATCCGATTTCCTCTTCTATGGCTATGTGATCGATGGTATTTTCCAAACACAAGGCGAGGTCGACTCGCATGTAGAACAGTCAGACAAAGCAATCGGCCGTTGGAAATATAGAGATGTGAATAATGACGGAAAAATAGACAGCCAAGATAGGGCCTATATCGGTAATCCTCACCCTGATTTCGAGTACTCTTTGAGTTCACGCTTCTATTACAAGAACTTCGATTTGTCTCTTTATATCCAAGGCAGTCAAGGAAATGATATTTGTTTCGCATCGAAAGGCGGTAGGGATGGCCTTGATTTCTGGGAGATTATTTCAATAAAAGTACCCGTATATTGAATACTTGGACTCCTGAAAACAGAAATGCGGAACTGCCGGAGATCAATATCTTGAATCCAAATGATGAGGCAGGTAAGGTTTCTTCATACTTAATTGAAGATGGTTCTTATATTCGTTTGAAACAATTAGAATTAGGATATACCCTTCCAAAACAAACGCTTTCGAAAATTGGACTCCAGCAATGTCGTGTTTATTTGAATGCGGAAAACTTATTGACATTGACAAAGTATAACAACATTGATCCCGAGGTTAAGAACGGCGATGACAAGAATATGGGTGTCGATTATATGAATAATATGCCACTAGCACGCGATTCTCCATTGGTTTCAATTTATCATTCTAATACTTTAAAATTAAACAAACATGAAAAATCTATTTCATATAGCGAAAAACGTTCACATGGGTAACCGTCACGATGGCTGTTAGCCTGTTTAATGGTTGTTCTGATTTTGGATAAACAACCATTAGGCAAATTGAATGAGTCTGTATTAACAGATGAAAGTACCGTGAATAAACTCCTTATTGCCTGCTATAGTCCATTAAACGGATTTATCAACGGAGTTTGGGGAATAACAAGGGCCGGATAATGTCTTCTATGGAGATATGTGCGCTGGAAATATCCATAAAGGAAGTACTACCGGCGATCAAGGCGAACTGCTACAGATGGAGCGTTATGTCGCTACTGCTGAAATGGTCGTATCCGGATAAATGGATACTGGTATATGGAGCTATTGAGCGTTGCAACGACGTACTTCGTATGCTGAATGATAATAAAATTGATGGCTTATCAGAAGAAAGTGAAATGGAAATTAGAGCAGAAGCCCGTTTCCTAAGAGGATATTATCATTTTGAAGCGAAAAATCTGGAACATGGTCCCTTATATTGATGAATACGTAGAAGATCCGCAAAGAAGGGTTCCCAATGACAAAGATATTTGGCCTAATATTGAAGAAGACTTCTCTTTGCTACCGGAATTTTACCGGATAATCAGAGTGAGCCTGAAGACCTACGAAAACGCCGCTAAAGCGTTCTTGGCCAAGGCTTATTTATTCCAGCAAAAATATAGCGAAGCAAAGTTTTATTAGACGAAGTCATCACTAGCGGAAAATATAAGTTACTTGACAATTATTTTGATAACTTCAATGCGGAGCAAAACAATAACGCAGAAGTGGTATGGTCTAAACCAGGTAGCGGTAAATGTAGCGGGAGCTGGTTACGATCGTAGCCAACGTGGTTTCGACTTATCTTATCCCAATGCTCCAGATCAACCAAACTTAAGTGGAGCCGGATTCCAACAACCTACTTTCGACTTAGTGAATGCCTATCAAGTAGACGAAAATGGCCTACCATGATTGACACTTACGCTGACCATGAATTCAAAAACGACCAAGATATCGAATCAAGCGAGGCATGGAACCAGATATGGAAACCCTGTAGATCCGAGATTAGACTGGGTCGTTGGTCGTAGAGGCATTCCATATCATGATTGGGGATTGCACCGGGAAAAGCTTGGATCAGGGATCAAGTCAGCGCAGGTCCTTATAACCAAAAAGAAATGGATTATATTAGAAAGCCAACTTGCTACATACGCTTATGACAATACAGCAAAATTTAACGCAATGAATTTCAATATTATTCGATACGCTCAAGTATTATTGTGGGCAGCGGAATGTGAGGTGGAGATTGGTAACCCTGAGAAAGCAAAAGAATATGTCAATATGATTCGTCAAAGGGCAAAAGACGGATCTTACGTGAGATTAGGAGATGAAGCACCTTTGGCAATGGTCCAGCTGCCGCCAATTATAAAGTGGATATCTATAAGGATTCATGGGCAGGACTAAGTAAAGATGTATTACGAAACGTGTACGATTTGAAGAACGCTTGGAACTTGCGTTAGAAGGTCATTTCTTCTTCGATTTGGTACGTTGGGATATCGCTGAGGATTTTAAATAAATATGTCGAAAGAAAAAAGACATATCCAATATTTAAATGGAGCCGTTTTGATAAGAACCATCGCTATTACGCTATTCCTCTAACTGAAATAGATAGAAGCTATGTCGATGGTAAACCAACATTGACACAGAATCCGGGATATTAATTATAGTAAGTGTGAGGGGGTATCATAATATCCCTCCACTTTTATCTACAAAAGATTTGAATATGACGCAATATCTAAAGTCACTTTATCTATGCATTTGTTTACTGGGGATTTATATCTTGTCAAACAAATGAAAGTATCACTCAAGATGAGGAGATACAAACAATCATGGAAGGAATCTCGAATCAAGCGGGTCAAGAAAAATCCTTATCTGACAGCAGGAGATAAAACCTACATAATAGGTACGCAAGATGGAAACTTCCCTGATCTTGGTGGACATACTCCCGGAGATGGGAGGAGTTTGGAATCATTTGATCAAGCTATTAGATGGCTTTTGGGTAAAATGACAGATAATAAAGGTAATTCTTGTTGGTTGGAAAACGCAATACAATATACGAATTATCCTTTTGGAAGTAAATTTGAGTACGCTCCTTTATTTAATAATAGTATCCGTGTCAATCGTTTCCAATTTGCCCACAAGGAAAAATGGTGTTGTTATTACCTATACCATCGAAATGTATCGGATTCAGAGCAAACGGTCCTTTTGATTTTGTCGCAAAACAGATTTGTTGCCTGTATGGTCATCCGGGACAATCGGGTTAAAGACGCAAATGATGTCGTGAACTGGGATGCCCAAGATGCCATTTTAAAGCGAAAGATTTAGGTAATAACTGGAACGTGATTTGGGGAGCGGATCAACATACGAGTATTTATCAACTAGATACTCCTACTTATATAAATACGCAAGGAACGGGTAAAAGTGCCTCTTCTACTTATACGATTACACTTCCTAAGAATCAGGAGAAAAACTTTCTTTCGTCATCGCAGGATCAAAAGACAGTGAGGAGGATGCCCTAAAAGTTACAAAGACATCTTAGCGAACCATTCCGAAATGTTGGAAGATAAAAATGTATTACACCAACTATTAGAGAGAGGACGGATTAACATTCCAGATAAAAGTTACAAGAGGTTTATAACTGGTGCAAAATCAATACGGAATGGCTTGCGGCAGATATGGAAAGTGCAGGACGCTTTCTGGGAGCGGGCGCAATTGAATATCCATGGTTATTCGGTTGTGATAATTCTTATTCATTACAAGGCCTTGTCGCTACAGGTGACCAAAATTAGCAAAAGAGACATTGAGAGTTATCAAAGAGATGTCAGAGAAGCCAATAGGAATGGCCGTATTTTGCATGAAATGGCATTCAACGCATTCGTCAGCCACAAAGGAAATACTCAAGAGACTGCTCATTTTGTCATCGCTGTATGGAATGTTTATAAATGGACTGGTGATAACAAATTCCTTGCAGATATGTATCCTTATATGCAAAAGGTCTGAACTTCCTTTTGAAGATATGGATACAAATAAGAATATGTTCCCGAAGGGTATGGAATCATGGAAGTTAGAGGATTAAATGCGGAATTGATTGATGTCTCTGTTTATACCCAGCAAGCACTGGAAGTTATGTCGCAGATTGCCTTAATAATGGGAGAAGAAGCATTTGCCAGTGAGTGCGCCTCGCAAGCAATCGATTTGAAAGAAAGGATAAACGACCTATTTTGGGATAAGGATTTAGAAATTTATTGTGATTTTTATGGAACGAGAGAGCAAGCCTTAGAAACGACTAAAGGTGCTATCGAACAGGTTCGTAATACAGAATACAGGTGGGATGTTGCCGAGGTTTCCTTACAGGAATATGAGGATAGCAAGAAAAAGCATATCGCAATGTATGAGGATATGTATAAACAATTTGAAGCGTATCCAACTGGTATTATGAAAGGATGGTTAACTAACAAGAATTGGGTAATAAGCACTCCAATAGAAACTCATATTGCCTCAGAAGACAGAGCTATTCGGCAATTGGATAAAGTACGAAAAGAGCATTGCGGCGAATATGGTCCTTATTTATCCGCAGTCGAAAGAGATCGCATGATGACTATCGCAACAGGCGTACAAGCGATGGCCGAATGCGCTTACGGACGTGTAGATGAGGCTTTATGGTATATCAATCGCATCGTCGATACATTTGGCCGTACACTTCCGGGATCAATTAATGAGATGATGCCTGATTATGGCTGCCCTGTTCAAGCATGGACCATCTATGGTATAGCAACACCTTTGATTCGTTATATATATGGCATACAACCAGAAGCCTATAAAAGACCTTGACCCTAAGTCCTAATTTACCATCAGATTGGGACTTTATTGAAATGAAAGATCTTCCTGTTGGAAATAATAAGATTAATTATAAAGTAAAACAACTGGAAGATGGATTGGAAATCACGTTAGATACAACTGAAAGGATTGGAGTTACCTATTAAGACCGGTAAAACAACCTATCAAGCGATTTATCGTGAATGGTAAGGAACAACGGATTTGAGAGAGACGGGCATGCCCGTCTCCACATATAGACACCGCCTCATAATGATCTAAAATTAAAACAGATAACCCCAACTATTTTGAGTAAATAGAACTTAGTCTGAATTCCGTATTCAAGACCTCTTTCCACTCTAACCTTTTACTATCAATGCGATAAATGGATAACAATCAATTTCTTTCATCCCATATTATACTTGAGATAACCGGAAAGCGGGAAAATGAAAGTATGATTACTTTAACTATTTTTCTATCAAAATTCCTACTTTTACCGCTAAATCTGTATTGAAGATGAAAGGAGACGATTTTAATATCATTTATGAACGGAATTACCGACGGTCATTCCTGTTCACCAAATCATATGTACATGATGACATGGTGGCTGAGGATATCGTAGCTGAATCGCTTGTAAAATATTGGCGACTGGTCTCTGCTGGAGAAAACGAGATAACAGAAGCCTTATTGCTCACGATTTTGAAAAATAAAGCCCTTAACTATTTACGCCATAAAGCCATACATGATGCCGCTATTGAAAATTTAGAGGAAATAAAAATAGAGAACTAAGCATTAGAATTTCCACACTCGAGGCTTGCGATCCGAAAGAGATCTTCTCTGATGAGGTCAATAGGATCATCCACAAAACTTTAAAAACTTACCAGAACAAACTCATCGAATATTCGAGATGAGCCGCTTCGAGAATAAAACCGTAAAAGAAATAGCGGATGAGACAAACCTCACCATAAAAGGTGTAGAATACCACATAACCAAGGCTTTAAAAGCTTTGCGTATCAACTTGAAAGACTATCTACCCTTATTTTATTTTCTTTTTCTTAATTTTTTCATTTTTCCACTAGGGATTTAGCGCACAGCGTTGTTTTTATAATAGAAAATAAATTAACAGACATTCATGGAGCAATTACTACAACGGTACATAAGAGGTAAGGTTTCCGAAGAAGAGACTGAAAGTAGTGTCATGGCTGGACGAAAGTCCTGATAACATGCGTGAATTTCTGGCTTTACGTAAATTATATGATATTTCACTTTGGCATACGGATACAGAGCAAAAACACTTCATAAAAATTCATTCCAACAATTCGACGTATCGCAATCGAAACACTAAAAATAGCAGCGATCTTTTAATTGGAATCTTTGTTACTAAACAATTCGTAGAACAAAGGTAGAGGATATACAAATACAAACCATCCATGTACCCACAGGTCAGCGAGCTGAGTTAACTTTAGCGGACGGGACACATGTTTGGCTCAACTCTCGCTCGACATTGAAATTTCCTAATAAATTCGGCACAAATAAACGGAACGTAGAACTTAACGGAGAAGGGTATTTTTCTGTACATCATGACAAAAACGTCCTTTTACCGTACAAACCGAAAAATACGCAATTCATGTATTGGGTACCGAATTCAATGTTAAGGCATATCACAACAGTCCTTTATTTGAGACAGCATTATTAAAGGGCAGCGTAGAAATCTCTCAACCATGCCGAAGAGATTACGCCTAAAGCCGAACGAGATGGCGATCGCAAGTCAGGAAGGATTAAATACATCCTACATCCCCGACCACAATTACTTTAAATGGAAGAGGGATTATTCTGTTTCGAAGACGAGTCGATCAAAGTTTAATAGAAAAGCTACAACTTTATTATGATATTAAAATTGATGTTCAACGACCATCCTTACTTCAATACCGTTATTCCGGCAAATTCCGTATCAAAGACGGGATTGACCATGTATTGAAAGTATTACAGTTAAAACACAAATTCACTTATACAAAAATGAAGAGACGAATCTAATCGTGATAGAATAAATATTTAGTCGTTAACCTTTTAAATACAACAGAATATAGAGAATGAAGACATGACAAACAATTAACAGCACAAATTTCACAAAAGGAGATGCTGCAACATCCCTTCCGTAAGTCAGTACCAGACTTGCGAAAATAAATTCATTTAGTACTAACAAATAAGACATTACAAATGTATGAAAAATTTGTAACGGGCATTTTATGTCCCTTTTAACACAGAAGATAAAACATTTCGAATAATGAGATTAACATTCATTGCATTATTTGTATTCAGTTTCAGCTTACTCGCATCCGTACATTCACAAACGATGCGCGTCAATATCAATGCTAATAATGAATCTACGCATTCTATTTTAGAACAGATAGAACAGCAAACTGATTATCTATTTATTTATAACACAAAAGAAATCGACTTAAGCCGTAAAGCATCCGTACACGCTCAAGACCAAACGGTAATGGACGTTTTGTCACAAATTTTCAGAAACACGGATATTGGATATGCGATTGAGGGCAGTAATATCATGTTGATGAAGAAAGATGAAAAAGCAGAAAAACAACAGGACAACAATAAGGTCTCAGGAACGATTACAGACAAATCAGGAGAACCTATTATCGGCGCTAACGTCGTTATAAAAGGAACAACCAACGGAACCATTACAGATATAGATGGTAATTATGCGTTAGATGTTCCTGTTTCTGCCATCTTGCAGATTTCCTATATCGGATATTTGACACAAGATGTTCCTGTAAATGGAAAACAACAAATCAATGTCCGTTTAGTAGAAGATACGCAACAATTAGACGAGGTGGTAGTGGTTGGCTATGGTACACAGAAAAAAGGGGAATTAACCTCATCTATTTCCAGCATAAAAAGCGAAACATTCATTCAAGGTTCAGTACAAGACGCAGCCCAGTTGCTTCAAGGAAAGGTTGCGGGACTTGGTATTGTCATGCCTAACGGTGATCCGACGTCTTCATCCCAAATTGTATTGCGTGGTATCGGCTCACTAAAAGGAGACCGGGTTCCATTAGTTATTGTCGATGGAGTTCCGGGTGATATGAGCACTGTTGCACCAGAAGATATCGAAAGCATAGATGTTATAAAAGACGGCTCAGCCGCCGCTATTTATGGAACCAGAGGAAATAATGGCGTTATTTTCATCACCACAAAAAAAGTGAAAGGAGAAATACCTGTGACTATTGATATTCAAGCCTATGTCACTACCCAGCAAATCAAAAAAAGATTAGATATGATGGATGCCAATCAATACCGTCAATTAGTAAAACAAGGGAAACCCGGCGCTATTGATTATGGTTACGACACAGATTGGCTAGACCAGATATTAAGGACTCCTATTTCTTACGTAACTAATGCCAGTCTACGCGGAGGTAATCGCAACTCTAATTATATCGCAAACATAAACTATAAGTCTGGCCAAGGCATTATCAAACGCTCAGACAATAGAGTATTAACCACACGATTGGAAATCAACCATTCTATGTGGGATAACTTATTGAAGTTTAATTTAAACATCATGGGTAAAGAACAAAAATATACAGCCTTAGGAGATGGCAAAAGCTTCAATGGGGAGATTTACCGAAATGCGTTAATCAATATTCCAACAGAACGTTCGAAAGACGATAACGGAAACTGGATTGAGCATCCGACAATGAACGGATATATGAATCCGGTAGCTGCGCTATATGAAAGTAATGGCGAGAATAAAAGTACTCAATTACGTACATTCGGAACCGTTACATTGACTCCCATGGATGAATTTTTCGTAAAAGCATTAGTGTCGAGAACCTCTTATAATCAAACCCGCGGGTATGCTGAAACTAAAAAACACATATCAACTGTCCGCAATGGCAAAAACGGGTTTGCTTCTCGCGGAACAACAGCTTCTATCGATAATCTGTTAGAGATCACAGCCCAATACAAAAATAATTTTGGTGCTCATAACCTTACTGGTTTAGCGGGTTATTCTTATCAAGACAATACCTATGAAAATTATTGGATGCAAAACTGGGATTTTCCATCCGATCAATATAGCTATAATAATATGGGGGCTGGAGCTGCCTTAAAAAGAGGAGAAGTTGAGGAAAAGTCTGAAAAAAACAAGTCTAAGTTAATCGGTGTATTTGCTCGTATCAACTATAGTTTCAATGATCGTTATTTAGCATCTGTCAGTATCCGTCATGAAGGAGCTACACAATTCGGAGCTAATTATAAATGGGGAAATTTTCCTGCCGTATCCGTAGGTTGGAATATACATAATGAGGACTTCATGAGCTCCTTACGTTTTATCAGTAGCTTGAAAGCTCGTTTAGGTTTTGGTGTAACGGGTTCCATTCCTGAAGATCCATATATGTCATTAAGCCGCTTGACCAGCGATAAGAATCTCTATACTGGTTCTGGCTGGCTCCCTTCATTAAAACCTTCAAGTAACGCAAATCCAAACCTGCGTTGGGAGAAAAAGGAAGAGTGGAACTTAGGAATAGACTTTGGTGTCCTTGAGAACCGTATCAGTGGATCTATAGACTTTTATAAACGTACGACAAAAGATATGCTATGGAACTATCAAGTCGCCACACCTCCTTATTTATATAAGGAAATCCTCGCGAATGCAGGAACTATGCAAAATAAAGGACTAGAGATACACCTCAGTGCAATCCCAGTACAAACAAAAGAATTCTCATGGACAACTAGCTTTAATTATTCAACCAACAAAAATAAGTTGGTTGCCTTATCCAACGAGGAATTCCAATTAAAATCCGGTTATATAGAAGATGGCTGGACTGGCGAACCTATCCAACAATATACCCATCGAATCTTTGAAGGGGGTGAGGTTGGTAATTTCTACGGTTTTAAAACTATTGATATAGATAGCGAAGGACGTTGGATTATTGAAGATAAAAACGGTAATCCAAAACCGATCTCAGAGCAACAAGCAGAAGATAAAAAAATTATTGGAAATGGCCTGCCCAAACACCTATTAAGCTGGGATAACAGTTTTACCTTCAAAAATTTCGACTTAGGTATAACTATGCGAGGTGCATTCGACTATGACATCCTCAACTACCCCCGCATGTTTTATGAATGTCCTGTAAACTTGACCCGGGGAAATTTGCTTGCCACAGCTTATGAACCGAAGTACGGAAAGACTGTACTAAACGACCAACAGGAACTTCAATATGTTAGCTATTTCATCGAAAGAGGAAACTTTTGGAAAATTGATAATATCACCATTGGTTATACTTTAAAACTTAAGAATGATTATTTAAAAAGGATACGTATATACGCAACCGGTAATAACCTATTCACATTTACAGGATACAGTGGATTAGACCCTGAGGTTAATACGCAAGGACTTAATCCCGGATGTGATGAATTAGGCCGTTACCCTTCTACACGTTCCTTTACTTTAGGCGCAATGTTTACTTTTTAAAATAAATAAACTCATGAATACAATTAAAAAACATATAAATATCTTATTATTAGGTTGCTGTTCATTGAACTTTATTTCCTGCACAGACCTAACCGAAGAAATCTTCTCTGACATTACTGAAGATAGTTATAAATATGAAGCTGGAGACGCGACTAAAGTGGTTGGTGCCGCTTATACCAATCTTCAAGATTGGGGATATTGCGGTTCCGGACAAGCTCCAATGCTGAGTCAAGAAATATGTACCGATGCCGCAGTGTTCCCCGCTAATGGTTCCGGTTGGGATGATGGAGGTGTATTTCGTAGAATGCATCAACATTCATGGAACTCCGAACAATTACAAGTGAATCGTTTATGGGAAGTTTGCTATTCCGGAATTATCTTGGCAAACCGGGCTATCAGCATTATCAACCAAGATGATTTTCCTTTTGCCGCAAATGAAAACAAGGCTGCCATGATCGCTGAATCTCGAGCATTACGTGCTTTCTATTACTGGTACATCATGGATAATTTTGGAGATGCTCCTTTAGTAACGGAACCCACCTCAGAATTACCTGTAAAAACATCCCGGAAGGATCTTTATGATTTTATAGTCAAAGAACTGAAAGAGTCTTTCAGCGATCTCCCAACAGAGAAAAATGAATCTAATTATGGAAGATTCACATTATGGGGAGCTAAAGCCCTCCTCGCTAACGTATATTTGAACGCAGAAGTATATACAGGTGATCCCCAATGGAATGCTTGTATTCAAGAGTGTGATGATATTATTAATTCAGGAAAATACAGTTTAGACATTAATTATAGCGATCCATTTAAGGCACACAATGAAAACTCATTAGAAAATATATTAGTCATTCCCTATGATGAAATATTTGCCACTGGATTTAACTATCATTTAGCCGCCTTACACGGAGCAAACCAAAAAACGTATGATCTAGTTGGAAGCCCTTGGGGAGCTGGGGCTTATAAAGGAATACCTCAATTCATCGACACCTATGATCCAGATGACGAACGTTTAAATGCCACTTGGCTAGGAGGTCCCCAATACGCATCTGATGGGACACCTCTTACAGGCTCTTATGACTTAATGGGACAACCGCTTATCTTCGTCAACAAAATGCCCAACGGTATTTTCACCGGTGAGGCAGAAGGATATCGCTGGTTAAAATATGAGGTTGAGCTGGAAGCCAGAAGTGAACTAAATAATGATTTGGTCTTATTCAGGCTTACGCAAGTCCATATGATGAAAGCAGAATGCCTTTTACGTACTGGGAAAGCAGATCAAGCAGCGTCTATTGTAAGTATGGTCAGAAAAAGAGCTTTTAAAGAACATCCTGAAAAAGCAATTGTCTCAGGAGCGCAATTACAAGAAAAATCCTGTTACAAATACGGTACGGTAGAAAACTATGTATTAACTTCGCAAAATCAAGTTTATCCAGAAAAATTCGGACGTTTCTATGATGAACTAGGTTGGGAATTCGCTGGAGAATCTTATCGCCGGAGAGATATGATACGTTTCGGTCATTTCACAAAAGCTAAATGGTTATCTCATGAGCCGAATGGAGATTATAAAACGGTATTTCCCTTACCTCAAAAAGTAGTAGATACCAATCCGAATCTGGAACAAAATCCGAATTATCAATAATAACATAGAGGGTATGTCTCTATATTGACATACCCTCCTTTAATCTCAATTTCTAAAGCTATATGAAGCAATACCTTTTACTCGCTGCGTCTGCCTTTCTTTTGCAAGGGTGCCAGACCTCTAAAGAAGATATAAAGGAACAGCCTTTGAAGATGATCGAGCAGATCGATTTCTCTCATGTGAAAATCAATGACAACTTTTGGTCACCCAGACTCAGCAAACATGTCTCGGCGACCTTGCCTGTCTGTATCGATCAAATAGAGAATCAAACCGGACGTATCCGTAATTTCGAGAATGCAGCGAAAGGGGAAGGAGAGCATTCCGGCATTTTCTTTGATGATTCCGACGTATATAAAGCGTTAGAAGGTATGGCTTATAGCCTGATCAACAATCCGGATCCCGAGCTGGAAAAGAAAGCGGACGAATGGATTGATAAATTCGCTGCCGCCCAACAACCGGATGGCTACATCAATACCTTCTATACACTCACCGGATTGGATAAACGGTGGACCAATATGGACAAGCATGAGATGTACTGCGCCGGACATATGATTGAGGCAGGAGTAGCGTATTATCAAGCTACAGGAAAGCGCAAGTTATTAGACGTATGTATACGCATGACAGATCATATGATGAGCCAATTCGGTCCGGGAAAAAGACATTGGGTACCGGGACACGAGGAAATAGAACTGGCGCTTGTCAAGCTTTATCAAACCACCCAAGAGCAGAAATATCTGGATTTCGCTTATTGGCTGCTGGAGGAACGTGGACACGGTCACGGCACTATGGGTGATGAAGGTAAATGGAACCCGGTTTACTATCAAGATATCGTTCCCGTCCGGCAACTTACCGATATCTCCGGGCATGCGGTACGATGTATGTATTTGTATTGCGGTATGGCCGATGTGGCTGCCTTGAAGAATGATACGGGATATATAGCCGCCATGGATCGTCTATGGGATGATGTGGTACACCGCAATATGTATATCACCGGGGGAATCGGTTCATCCCGGGATAACGAAGGGTTTACGGAGGATTACGATTTACCGAACCTAGATGCTTATTGCGAGACTTGCGCTTCTGTCGGAATGGTGCTTTGGAACCAACGTATGAACCAACTTACCGGAGACTCTAAATACATCGACGTACTGGAACGTTCTTTATATAACGGTGCGCTTGCCGGTATCTCCTTGGGTGGAGACCGTTTCTTCTATGTCAATCCGCTGGAATCTAAGGGTGATCACCATAGACAAGAATGGTATGGTTGCGCTTGTTGCCCAAGTCAGCTTTCACGCTTCTTGCCTTCTATCGGAAATTATATCTACGCCTCCTCCGATGATGCGTTATGGGTAAATCTATATATCGGAAATACGGGGCAAATACGGATAGGAGAGACGGATATCCTATTAACACAAGAAACGGACTATCCGTGGGATGGATCGGTAAAACTAACAATTTCTACTTCTCAGCCTTTGGAGAAAGAGATACGCCTCCGCATTCCTGATTGGTGCAAAACCTATGATTTAAGTATCAATGGCAAGAGAATAAACGTGCCTAAGGAAAAAGGCTATGCGGTAATCAAGGATTGGAAATCGCAAGATGTAATCGCTCTAGATATGGATATGCCCGTGGAAATTGTCGCGGCAGATCCGCATGTCAAGGAAAATTTCGACAAACGGGCGATTCAACGAGGGCCACTTGTATACTGCATGGAAGAAATAGACAACCCGGTATATTTCGATCAAATACAGTTGAGCCCAAGTACAACATTCCAAACAGCCTTCGCTTCCGATATATTGAATGGGATAAAAACAATTAAAACAAACGGTAGGGCACAATCTGCTACCTTTATTCCCTATTACGCGTGGGATAACCGTAAAGCAGGAAAAATGAGGGTATGGATCCCCTATAACGAATAACTAAAAAAGCATCAAAATGAAGTATTTATTAACGATAACATTATCAAGCCTAATCTCAATTACCTCCTTTTCTGCCACTTTGCTGGGAAATGAAGGTTCTATCAACATTAATTACCCGAACAATCGTTATCCATTAGCCTCTAAGCCTTATATAGAGTTGCCTATTGGGGATGTTAAACCTGCAGGTTGGCTAAAAATCCAAATGGAACGAATGTGTACGGGAATGACCGGCCATCTGGATTCTATCTATACGAAAGTAATGGGACCGCGTAACGGTTGGTTAGGCGGAGATGGAGACGTATGGGAGCGAGGCCCATACTGGATAGATGGCTTACTACCTTTGGCTTACATCATGAATGATGAGGCCCTGATCCAAAAAGTAAAGCCTTGGGTTGAATGGACATTGGCCTCTCAAAAGCCTAACGGATATTTCGGGCCAGATACAGACAGAGACTATGAACCCGGCTTACAACGGGATAACGCACAAGATTGGTGGCCCAAAATGGTTATGCTCAAAGTTCTGCAACAATATTATTCCGCTACCAACGATCAAAGAGTTATCTCGTTCCTCACTAATTATTTCAAATACCAGCTTTCTGAACTACCTAAAAGTCCTCTGGGAAAATGGACTTTCTGGGCTGAACAACGAGGAGGGGATAATCTGATGGTCGTATATTGGCTTTATAATATCACGGGCGATCCTTTCCTTCTGGAGTTAGGAGAGTTAATCCATAAGCAAACCTTCAATTGGACCGACGTGTTCTTGAACCAAGATCATTTAGCCCGGCAAAACAGCCTGCATTGTGTAAATCTCGCCCAAGGATTCAAGGAACCTGTCATTTATTACCAACAGAGCCATAATCCTCAAAATCTGGAAGCGGTTAAGGAAGCTGTACGGAAAATGCGCCATACGATTGGTTTTCCTACAGGATTATGGGCGGGAGATGAACTTTTACGTTTCGGTAACCCGACACAAGGATCAGAACTCTGTACCGCTGTCGAGATGATGTTCTCTCTCGAGAAAATGTTAGAGATAACCGGAGATGTCCAGTGGGCTGATCATTTAGAGAAAGTCGCATACAATGTACTGCCAACGCAGATCAAGGATGACTTTTCCGCACGACAATATTATCAGCAAGTCAATCAAATAGCGATCACTTGCGAAGGACGTAACTTTGTCTCACCACACGAGGACACAGACATTGTTTTCGGAGAATTGAGCGGTTATCCTTGTTGTACCTCCAATCTACATCAAGGTTGGCCTAAATTCACACGACATCTATGGTTTGCCACCGCCGATAATGGCATCGCTTCACTTATCTACGCACCATCGGAAGTGACTGCCCAAGTGGGAAACGACATCACGGTTAAAATCGCAGAGAAAACCGATTATCCCTTTGAAGAAAAGATCGATTTCAATTTATCGTTCCCTAGCAAGAAAGACAAGAAAGCCTTTTTTCCTTTTCACTTACGTATTCCCGCTTGGTGCAATAATCCCGTGATTACGATAAATGGCGAGGCTGTCTCTATCGCAGCTCACTCTGGCGAAATCGTACGAATCAACCGAGAATGGAAAGATGGCGATCATATCCAGCTAGAGCTACCCATGCGTATATCCACAAGCAATTGGTATGACGATGCGGTTGTTATCGAACGAGGCCCATTATTGTATTCCCTAAAGATGGATGAGAAATGGGAACGCAAGGTTGATCAACGCCCGGAGTCTTCACATAAAGGAGAATGGTATTATGAGGTCACCTCTACTTCAGCATGGAATTATTCCCTGATTCGCAAATATCTGAAAGAAGAAGAACTAGAGAAAAATTTCGTCGTTAGAAAGGCAGAGAACATAGCCCCTTACCCATGGAACCTAGAGAATGCCCCTATCACGATCAAAACAAAGGGACGGATCTTACCTTCATGGAAAATGTTCAAAGGTTCCGCCGGCCCCGTAAATTTCTTCATGCAAGCCAACGAACCGATGGGTGATGAAGAGACGATCGAGTTAATTCCTTATGGCTGTACTACTCTACGTATAACCGAGTTCCCTGTCCGATAGAATAATGTTAATAATGTGCCAATTGTTCAATGTGCCAATATGCCAATTCCGATTCAATACGGAAAGAGTATCCACATTGGCACATTGACACATTGGCACATTATTAACATTATTCAATTTTTTTTCATTGTATAGTCTTTCACCCCCAAGGAATCATACGCCTGCAAAAGCGCCTCGTCATTATCGGAGATCATTAACAACTTGTCGTTCTCCTTTAATTCCGTATTTCCTTTCGGGATGAAATAGCGGCCTTCCCGTTTCACCATTACCGCCAAGGTATGATCGGGTAAAGTCAGCTGCATCAATTTATTTCCATGGGATAATACCGCCGGGGTAATATCGATCTCGCTCATAGCGCTCTTGATCTCCTCGGGAAGCTCGATGCCAAACTCATCCTTTCGTTCCGGCTCATCCACCATATCCAGCCATTTAGCGGCTTGGGTAACCGTGGTTCCTTGAATCAGCAAAGAAAGAATCGTGATAAAAAATACGATATTAAAGAACATACCGGCATGCTCGATCCCGGCGATCATCGGGTAAGTAGCGAAAATAATAGGAACCGCCCCGCGTAATCCCACCCATGAGATATACAGTTTACCTTTGAAGGAGAAATTCTTATAAGGTATCAAGCAAAGGAACACGCTAATCGGACGGGCGATCAAGATCATAAAGACTCCCACCATAACACCTACACCCGTCACCGGTAATAACTCATGCGGGTTCACTAGCAAGCCTAACGTAAGGAACATCACGATCTGCCACAACCAAGCGAAACCGTCAAAGAACGTCCCCATACTTTTCTTGTGAACAATCTTAGCGTTACCAACCACCAAACCAGCGATATAAACCGCTAAATAGCCATTACCCTTACATAAGGTCGTAGCGGCGAAGGTGAAGAAAGCCGTAGCCAATAAAAGGATCGGATACAAAGACTCGTTATCTATATCGATCTTATTGATAATCAACACAGCCAGTCTCCCCAATAAGAAACCGGCGATAGCTCCCACCGATAATTGAATGACCAAGGATAGCCCGGCCTCCCAAATATTCATACCTCCGCTTTGTATGTAAGCGATCAGAAGCAAGGTAAGCATATAAGCCATCGGGTCATTACTACCACTCTCCAGCTCCAAGGTAGGACGCAGACGCTCTTTCAAATAAACCCCTTTACTGCGCAAGATGGAGAAAACCGAGGCTGAGTCCGTAGAGGACATGACCGCCGCCAGCAATAAAGATTCCGGGAAAGTCAACGTAACATATTTGCCAAATAAACCAAATAACCAATAGATAAACCCGCCCGTGATAAAGGTCGTAGCCAACACCCCGAGCGTAGCCAATACCACACCTTGCGAGGCGAGAGGTTTGACCTCCGCAACTTTCGTGTCCATACCACCCGAGAACAAGATGATACTCAACGCCAACATGCCGATAAACTGGGCTACATTCGGATCGCTGAACTGGATGCCCAGACCATCGCTGCCAAACAACATTCCCACACCAAGGAACAACAACAAAGCGGGTAAGCCGAAACGATAACCGGCCTTACCTGCGAATATACTAAAAAACAGGATCACCGAGGCTATTAATAGCACTTGCTCAGGATTTTGAAACATACGCAAAACGGGTTTTATGATTAGTGATTTGATACTTTGTCACAAAGTTCGTAAACTTTTTGCAATTATAATCACACAAAAAGAAGAAATCCGGTCCCAAATTTACAGGAAGACCAGATTTATTCTTTCTATAGAAAAACAAATCTTTCTTACAAATTGTTCGAGAATTTTTCTATCTCGCATAGAATCATTACTTTTGGCAAACATACATATCCGCTTTATGAACAAAAAACATCTATTTGCGCTGTTGTTCACATTACTCGTATGGACGAGCTGTAACAACCAACAACATTTTATTACCGACGCCGCTTACCGAGCTGAGGTTGAGAACGATTTCCAAGCGAAACAGGCCGCTCTGCCTAACGGAAACCTTTTCGCAGTATTTAACGATCAAATGACTCCCGAAGAGAGGGAGGCGTTAACCTTCATGTACGCCTATATGCCGATTGGAGACATCACGGACTATAGTGGCGATTTCTATTTGAAAAACATCCGTTCCTCTTTCCAAGCACGGAATGAGATGCCTTGGGGCGATAGCATCCCAGAGGATATCTTCCGCCATTTCGTATTGCCGGTACGAATCAACAATGAGAATCTGGATGAAAGCCGCATGGTTTTCTTTGATGAGTTGAAAGACCGGGTGAAGGGTCTCTCGTTGTACGACGCCGTACTGGAAGTGAATCACTGGTGTCATGAGAAGGTTATCTATACTCCTTCCGATGGGCGCACAAGTTCCCCTTTGGCATCCGTGAAGACCGCCTACGGTCGTTGCGGCGAGGAGTCTACCTTCACGGTAGCCGCTTTACGTTCCGTGGGTATCCCCGCACGTCAGGTATATACACCTCGCTGGGCGCATACGGATGATAACCACGCATGGGTAGAAGCTTGGGTGAATGGTAAATGGTATTTCTTCGGCGCTTGCGAGCCCGAACCGGTATTGAATCTGGGTTGGTTCAACGGCCCTGCTTACCGGGGTATGTTGATGCATACGAAAGTATTCGGTAAATACAATGGCCCGGAGGATGTCATGGAACGTACCGATGGGTATACCGAGATCAACGTGATCGATAATTACGCACCTTCGGCTAAAGCTGTTATCACGGTTATGGATGCCAATGGCAAGCCGGTAAAGGACGCTTTGGTAGAATTCAAGATTTATAACTATGCCGAGTTTAACAGTGTAGCCCGCAAGAAGACGGACGCAGATGGCAAATGCTCATTATCCGCCGGAAAAGGGGATATGCTGGTATGGGCCAGCAAAGATGGCAAGTTCGGCTACAGCAAGGTCTCTTTCGGCAAGGACGGAGAGGTTACGATCGCCTTGAATAAGAAACCGGGAGATGTGGAGACGATCGCCCTAGATATCGTACCACCGGTAGACGGCTCTATCCCCGCAGAAGTTACACCGGAGCAAAAGGAGGCGAACGCCAAACGTTTATTGGAAGAAGACGCTATCCGTAATAAATATGTAGCTACTTTCTATACGGAAGAGAAAGCAGAGGCTTTAGCGAAAGAATTGGGTATCGACCCGATGAAGACAGAGGATTTCATGATCGGTAGCCGTGGTAACTGGATGGAGATCGAGAAGTTCTTACGGGAGACTCCCGCCGAGAAGCGTGTGCAAGCAATGGCTTTATTGGATGTCGTATCCGCTAAGGATCTACGTGATACACCTGCGTCTGTCTTTGCGGACCATTTAAACAATACGCCGGCCGTTCAAAGCGAATGGTTCAATGAATATATCATGAATCCTCGTGTGGCCAATGAGTTCCTGACTCCATATAAGAGTTTCTTCGCTGCAAACATTGAGCCTTCCCTTGCGAAACAAGCCGTAGAGAATCCACAGGCATTGGTGGATTGGGTGAAGAATAACGTCTCCATTAACGATGCGCTAAACGCACAACGTATTCCGATCATGCCGATGGGTGTATGGAAATCCCGTATCGCTGATAAGGGCTCCCGTAATATCTTCTTCGTGGCCGTGGCTCGTAGCTTAGGTATTCCGGCACGTATCGAGCCGGTAGCCCGCAAGATCCAGTACTTCAAGGACAACGCTTGGGTAGACGTCGATTTCGAGGCTGCCGTACAGACGACCGCTAAACAAGGCAAGGTAATCGCTTCTTACCAACCAATCAAGGCGCTGCAAGACCCGAAATATTACAGTCACTTCACGATCGCCAAGGTTTTGCCGAACGGTACTTTACAGACCTTGAATTTCGAGAGAGGCGGTAATGTGGATATGGGCTTGGGAGATACTTGGAGCGGATTACTGAAGAAACCGTTATCCATGGATGAAGGTAATTATATGTTAGTGACCGGTACTCGTATGGCAAACGGTAGCGTATTGGCCGAGATCGAGTTTTTCAATGTGGAGGCGGACAAGACCACCCCGATCCAATTGGAAATGCGTGAAAGCAAGGACGAGATACAGGTGATCGGTAATTTCAACTCCGAGAATAAGTTCAAACGTGCGGACAACGGTGAGGAGACCAGCCTGCTAGCTACTACCGGACGTGGCTACTATATCGTAGCGCTTCTAGGCTCCCGCCAAGAACCGACAAACCATGCGATGCGTGATATCGCCGCCGTGAAGAAGGAACTAGAAGATTGGGGACGAGGCATCGTGCTTCTCTTCCCTGACGAGAAGGGCTATAAGAACTTCGATCCGAAAGAGTTCGGCGATTTACCGGGCACGATCACATACGGTCTGGATATCGACGGGGCGATCCAAAAGGAGATGGCTACAGCGATGAAATTGCAAAACGCCAATACCTTGCCGATCTTCTTGATCGCCGATACGTTCAACCGTGTCGTATTTGTCTCTCAAGGCTATACGATTGGCTTGGGCGAGCAGTTAATGAAAGTTATACATAAGCTATAACAGATCGTTTCACAAGTGTGATCTGATCTTTTCACCCATGTGAAACGATCGGATCACGGCTGTGAAACGTTCTTTTCACCTATGTGAAAAGATCTATACGACAGGAGACACTCATTTCTTCTACCACAAACCGATCAGACTTCCTCCCTAGATTCGTTTTAATTCCCTTATTTTTCCCGTTCTTCCCAATCAAGGATTCATCTCTCAAAAAAATAATATCTTTGATTAAACCTTTTTACGAAAGGGCAGTCTAAACTTGCGTTTAGTTATATATTTTGGAGTAACGAGTGTAAATTATCAGTAAATACCATACGAGAACATGATGACAAAGAGAGCGAAATGGGGAGTTACGGCGGCTATCTTATTAATGATAGCGGGAATGATCGCTTACCCTCAATTGAAAAACAAGTTCAAGGCATCCCAAGATGCCGCTTCCGTCGTACCCACATCGGGCACGAGCCTGCGAAACCAGACACTTAACATCAACGCCGAGGTATTAAAATACCAATCATTAACCGATAAGATCATGAGTACCGGGAGTACCCTTCCGGACGAAGAGGTGGATTTGGCTTTCGAGTCCTCCGGTAAGGTGGTAGCAATCTATTTCACGGAAGGTACCCACGTAAAGGCGGGCGATCTGTTGGCCAAAATCAATGACAAGCCGCTGCAAGCCCAGCTAAAGAAGCTGGAAGCCCAAGTTCCTTTAGCCAAGGATCGTGTCTATCGCCAACGTACCTTGTTGGAGAAAGACGCCGTCAGCCAAGAAGCCTACGAGCAAGTAGCCACCGAATACGAGAAGCTAATGGCAGATATCGAGCTAGTCAAAGCGAATATCGCCCAGACAGAGCTTCGGGCTCCTTTCGACGGGATCATCGGACTTCGCTCCGTGAGTGAGGGCGCGTACGTTACCTCCTCCTCTTCCGTAATCGCTAAGTTGACCAAGATATCCCCGTTAAAAATCGAGTTCTCCATCCCCGAGAGCTACGCAGCCGAGGTACAAGACGGAACCCCGATCCTATTCCGCATGGAGAAAGACGGTATGATGCAGAACTATAAGGCGACCGTTTACGCCGTGGAAAGCAAGGTAGATATGGCGACCCGTACCTTGAAAGTACGTGCCACTTACCCGAATCCGGGCGAGAATATCTTACCCGGCCGTTATACCTCCGTCGAGATCAGCAAGCGGGAGATCAAGGACGCTTTAGCCATCCCCAGCGAGGCCGTTATCCCCGAGATGGGAAAAGACATCGTTTACTTATATAAGAACGGCGTGGCCGAGCCTCAAGAGATCACGATCGGTATACGAACCGAGAGCCGTGTACAGGTATTGCAAGGGTTGAATGTGGGCGATACGCTGATCACGTCCGGCGTGATGCAGTTACGTACCGGCATGAAAGTTTCTATTGATAACTTGACTGAATAAGGAGAAGAACGATGGCAAATATTTCAGAAACCAGTATAAACCGGCCCGTACTCTCGACAGTGATGATGCTGGTCATCCTCCTGTTCGGCTTTATCGGTTACCGGTTCCTTGGCGTCCGGGAGTTCCCGAGCGTAGACCAGCCGATTATCTCGGTCAACGTATCTTATCCCGGAGCGAACGCCGACGTGATCATGAATCAGATCACCGAGCCGTTGGAGCAGAATATCAACGGTATCCCGGGTATCCGTTCATTGAGTAGCGTGAGTAGCCAAGGCAGCAGCCGCATCACGGTAGAGTTCGAGTTGTCCGTGGATATGGAGACGGCGGCGAACGATGTACGTGATAAGGTATCTCGTGCCCAACGCTACCTTCCCCGTGACTGCGACCCGCCTACGGTATCGAAAGCGGATGCCGATGCCTCCCCGATCATGCAGATCGCCATCCGAAGCAACAAACGCTCGTTGATGGAGTTGAGCGAGATCGCCGAGCTAACGGTAAAAGAGCGTTTGCAGACCATCGAGAACGTGAGTGGCGTGGATATCTGGGGACAAAAACGGTATTCCATGCGTCTATGGCTGGACCCAATCAAGATGGCGGGTTACGGAGTGACCCCGATGGACGTGAAAAACGCCGTCGATAACGAGAACGTGGAGCTTCCTTCCGGTAGTATCGAGGGAAATACGATCTCCTTATCCATACGTACCTTAGGATTGATGCATACCGCCAAGGAGTTCAACGATTTAATCATCAAGGAAGACAACAACAATATCGTACGCTTCAGCGATGTCGGACGTGCGGAGGTAGCTCCCGAGGACTTGCGGAGCTTACTGAAGAAGAACGGCGAGCCAATGGTTATGACCGTTATCATCCCCCAACCGGGAGCCAACCATATCGAGATCGCCGACGAAGCCTACAAGCGTATCGAGCAATTACAAAAAGACCTGCCGGAAGATGTCACGATCGAGATGATGTATGACAACACCCGCTTTATCCGGGCCTCTATCGGCGAGGTACAACAGACGATCTACGAGGCTTTCCTCTTGGTCGTATTGATTATCTTCTTGTTCCTCCGCGACTGGCGGGTCACGCTGGTTCCTGTCGTCGTTATCCCCGTATCGTTGGTAGGAGCTTTCTTCGTGATGTATATCTCCGGATTCTCCGTCAACGTATTGACGATGTTGGCGGTCGTGCTCTCGGTCGGTCTGGTGGTAGACGACGCGATCGTGGTGGCGGAGAATATATATGTACGTATCGAGCAAGGCATGTCACCGAAAGAGGCGGGTATCGAAGGATCGAAAGAGATCTTCTTCGCCGTGGTATCTACCACGATCACCCTGATCTCCGTATTCTTGCCGATCGTGTTTATGGAAGGTATGACGGGGCGCTTATTCAAGGAGTTCAGTATCGTGATCGCCGGTTCGGTCGCTATCTCCTCGTTCGTGGCCCTTACGTTTACACCGATGTTGGCTACCAAGCTATTGAAGAGGAGAGAGAAGAAAAACTGGTTCTATCGGAAGACCGAGCCGTTCTTCGAGGGATTGAACACGATCTACGCCAAGTCGTTGAACGCATTCTTGAACCATAAGATATGGTCGATCCCTATCGTTATCCTTCTTTTCGGATCGATCGGGTACTTCTGGAAGAACATTCGTTCCGAGTTATCGCCTTTGGAGGACCGTTCCATGATCTCCGTGAATATGCGCGGGCCGGAAGGGGCTACCTTCGAGTTTATCCGCGACTACGCGGACCGTATCGAGCAAATAGCCGACTCCATCGCTCCCGAGAAGCAATCCATCATGACCCGCTCGTGGGAAGGAGGAGGTTCGCTAAACCTCATATTAAGCGATATCAAGGAACGGGAACGCTCGCAAATGGAGATCGCCGAGACCTTGTCGAAAGAAGTCCGCAAAGAGACCTTGGCCCGCGCCTTCGTACAACAGCAATCCACCTTCGGCGGACGCCGGGGCGGTATGCCTATCCAATACGTACTGCAGGCCCCGACCTTGGATAAACTGCAAGAGTTCCTGCCCACGTTTATGCAAAAGGTGAACGAGAGCCCGGTCTTCCAGATGGCGGACGTGAACTTGCGCTTCACCAAGCCGGAGGCACGTATCGAGATCGACCGGGATAAGGCTTCCTTATTGGGCGTCAGCACCCGCAACATCGCCCAGACCTTGCAATATGCGTTGAGCGGACAGCGTATGGGCTACTTCTATATGAATGGTAAGCAATACCAGATATTGGGCGAGATCAACCGCCAGCAACGAAATACCCCTGTCGATTTAAAATCGATCTATGTACGTAGTAACAATGGGGAAATGATCCAGTTGGATAACTTGGTTAAGGTTACGGAAAACGTGGCGCCGCCCCAATTGTATCGCTATAACCGTTTCGTATCAGCGACGGTTTCCAGTGGATTGAATAAAGGATACACGATCGGCGATGGTCTGGACGAGATGGACCGTATCGCCTCGGAGGTGCTGGATGGTAGCTTCCGCACCGCTCTTTCCGGCGAGTCGAAAGAGTTCCGTGAGAGTTCTTCCAGTTTGATGTTCGCCATGATCTTGGCCTTGCTGATGATTTATTTGGTGTTGGCCGCCCAGTTCGAGAGTTTCAAGGACCCGTTGGTAGTGATGTTCACCGTACCTTTGGCTATCGCCGGTGCGCTGATGTTCATGAGTTATTCGGGTATCACGATGAATATATTCAGCCAGATCGGTATCATTATGTTGATTGGTTTGGTGGCGAAGAACGGTATCTTGATCGTAGAGTTCGCCAATCAGCGGCAAGAGTCGGGACTTAGTTTGCCGGAAGCGATCCGCTCGTCCGCAACCCAGCGTCTGCGCCCGATCTTGATGACTAGCGTATCCACCATCCTCGGTTTGGTGCCATTGGTATACGCTACGGGCGAGGGTGCCCAAGGGCGTATCGCCATGGGTGTAGCGGTAGTAGGCGGAATGTTGGTATCGACCTTCTTGACCCTGTTTATCGTACCGGCCATGTATTCATTTATATCCACCAACCGAAAAAAACAAAACACCTAGTTGTAGATTTATGAAGAAATATGTATATACCTTATTATTTGCCTTCTCTTCCCTCTTTATAGCGGAAGCGCAGCAACTATTCGATCTGAAACGGTGTATCGAAACCGGATTAGAGCAGAACTACTCCATCCGTATCATTCGTAACGAGCAACAGATCAGCGACAATAACGCCACCCCGGGAAACGCCGGTTATCTGCCTACCGTAGATATGAGCGGTGGATTCAGCGGAAATATCAATAACAACCGTAACAGCCTGCAAGACGGATCGATCGAGAAGGCGAATGGTATAAACAGCGAGACGGGCAACGTCGGACTAAACGTTAACTGGACGGTTTTCGACGGTTTCGGTATCCAAGCCGAATACTCTCGCTTGAAAGAATTACAGCGAATGGGGGAATTGAACACCCGCATGACCATCGAGGATTTCGTAGCCAACCTTTCCAGCGAGTACTACAACCTGATCCGGCAGAAAATCCGTTTGCGTAACCTCCGTTCCACCTTGGATCTTTCCAAGGAGCGTTTACGGATCGTGGAAGAACGGTATTATATCGGCTCCATGTCCCGTCTGGACTTGCAACAGGCTCAAGTGGACTTCAACTCGGATAGCTCCAAGGTATTAAACCAATTGGAGGTCGTGCATACCTCCCGTATCCGCCTGAACGAGTTAATGGCATTAAATAATGTGGAGGAGGAAATCCAGATCAAGGACTCCTTGATCTACCCGAACCCGTTCCTCGACGAGGTAGATCTATGGAAGAATACCCTCGAAGCCAACGCCTCGCTCCTGATCGCCCAAAAGAACCAGACGTTGTCTCAGCTTGATTATAAAAAGGTAAAAAGCCGCTATTATCCCTATGTCAAGCTAAACGCAGGCTACGGCTACACGGCAAACTGGACGGAAGTGGGCAATTACGACCTCCAACAACGGCTGGGGCTTAATTACGGCGTGACCATCGGTATGAGCCTCTTCGACGGTTTCAACCGGAAACGTGAGCAACGCAACGCCCGCATCCAAATCGAGAACCAGCAATTGCGCATCCAAGAACTGGAACTTGCCCTGCGTGCGGACATGAGCAACTTCTGGATGGCCTATAAAAACAACCTCGACCTATGGAGCCTAGAGAAAGAGAACCTCGTAGCCGCCCAAGAGAACTACCGGATCGCCATCGACCGCTATAAACTCGGCGAGTTGTCTGGTATCGAATTGCGTGAGGCGCAAAACAGTCTACTGGAAGCGGAGGAGCGTCTTTCCGTGGCGGAATATTCCACCAAGATCTGTGAGATCTCGCTGCTTCAGTTAAGCGGACAGATATTAACCTATATCCGTCCCGAGCCGGAGAAAGCCAGTTTCTAGGATAAAGGCCAGTGCCACGCCTATGGCACGACTGTGCCACTGCGATGGCACGGGTGTGCCATCCGCATGGCACAAGTTATTATAACTCCGTTTAAAGACTAGAGGCTTATGCTAATTGCGTTTTTTTATGTAAGTTCGCGGCAAATGGCAAGGTCATCATTGCCTAACGACAAAAGGAAATGCAAATACTACCAAAGGTTAATACATTACGAAAAGGATCGCTCTTGTACCGCGGCATCCGCTACCGTAAAGGATTCGGAGTACATTCGCCTTTCGTTTTTAACCTCATCACGAAGGTCATCGAGGAAAAATGCTCCTATTATAGTTTCTATGATATAGAGCTTTTACGTAAGCAGTTATTATTCCGGGAAGGAGAGATCACCTATCCGGACCGGCAGAACAAGGGGAAACGAAAGACCCGTTCCATCGGCGAGATCGTAAAACGGGAATCCATCCGGCCCAAGCATGGCGCCTTATTATTCCGTTTGACAAACTATTTCAAGTCCAAGAATATCCTCCAGATAGGAACCACGATGGGGTTGTCTACCTTATATCTAACCTCCTATGCCACGGGATTGAGATGTATCGCCTTGGAAAATGTACCGGAATTCGCCACGATCGCCCGTCAAGCATTCGCTAAAGAGGGACGTAATCCCATCGATTTGCGTATCGGTAATTATAAGGACTTGCTTCCCCAAGCCTTAAATGACATAAATAGCTTAGATTTTGTTTTTTTCAACACTTTATATGAACAACATAACAACCTCTGGCTGTTTAATGAATGTATGAAATACGCGCACAACGACACGGTATTCGTTTTTGAGGGAATCAAGGCGAGCCGTAAGATGCGTGAACTTTGGGAAGAGATCTGCGCATGTCCGGAAGTGACGGTCACCTTAGATCTTTACTCGCTAGGGATTGTCTTGTTCAACAAGAAATTGCACAAACGAGATTATATTGTTTATTTTTAGGATTCAAAACAAGTCAGATATGAAGAAGAGTATTATCTATACCAGAACAGGCGATAAAGGAACCACTTCACTGGTAGGTGGACAACGCGTGTCGAAAGCGCACGATCGGATCGAGAGCTATGGCACCGTAGATGAGCTGAACTCCTTTATCGGATTATTAATCACGGCCTTGAATGATGAGAAAGATACTGATTTCTTATCATTCATCCAGCATAAGCTATTCACGATCGGTTCTTACCTAGCCACGGATCAAGCGACCACGGAATTGAAAATCGAGAGCAAGGTAACGCCCGAGAGCATCGAGCGTATCGAGCGGGAGATAGACCGTCTGGATAACGAGCTGCCGAAAATGCACGCGTTCATCCTACCGGGAGGATGCCGCTCGGCCGCCCTCGCGCACGTTTGCCGCACCGTTTGCCGTCGTGCCGAGCGACAAATCTATCGCTTGGCAGAGAATTGCCCCGTTGAGGAGCCTGTATTGATATTTATGAACCGTTTATCGGATTATTTCTTCGTTCTGGCACGAAAAGAATGCATAAATAATAACGGTAAAGAAATTATTTGGGATTATACTTGCGTATAATAAATAAAGTCATATTTTCGCGGAAAAATAGAGAACCAAATCGCTTCGGCGGTTATTAATACTTGACAGCTATGTATTGGACATTAGAGTTAGCTTCAAAATTGGAAGACGCACCCTGGCCTGCGACTAAGGATGAACTTATTGACTATGCACAACGTTCTGGTGCGCCATTAGAAGTGATTGAGAATTTGCAGGAAATGGAAGATGAAGGCGAGATTTACGAATGCATGGAAGACATCTGGCCGGATTATCCAAGTAAAGAAGACTTCTTCTTCAACGAGGAAGAATACTAGTTCAATTGAGAATTGGAAATTGAAAATTAAGAAATAGAAGAACGAGGTGGCGGACGATCGAGCTCCCCTGCCTCGTTGTTTTTTTGTGAAAATACAATTTATCCGGATTTGCTGCGTTTGTAGTTACAACGTGAAGTGAATGTTTAAATGAGAAGACGTCTTCTTTCGATCCTGATCCTTTTGTGTACTTGTGCGGGAATCGTACGGGCGCAATATGACGCACGCTTAAGTCAATACTTCATGGCGAAACCGTATTATAACCCGGCCGTGGCCGGAGCTACGGAGGACTTGAATATATTGGCTCTCGCCCGCTTGGAAATGATCGGCGTACATGGGGCACCCAAGTCGTTCTTCATTACCGCAGATATGCCACTCGCTTTAGGCAAGACGAATCACGGTGTCGGATTGGTTGTATTTACCGAGGCGATCGGGCTTTTCCAGAATACGCATGTAGGGGCGCAATACGCCTATAAGTATAAATTATTCGGGGGAGTCTTGAGCGGAGGTCTGCAAATCGGCTTAGTCAACCAGTCGTTCGACGGAACCAAGGTGATAAAGGTTGAGTCCGAATACCATCAAGAGACCGACGCCGCCATTCCTGTAGAGCAGGTCAGCGGCATGGGGTTGGATATGAACTTCGGTATTTACTATACCCATAAACGGTTTTACGCCGGGTTTGGCATGACGCATATCACCCAACCGGAGCTTCAACTGGACGAGAACGCCTATACCTATATAGGTCGTTCACTTAATTTAATGGGTGGATACAATATTCAATTAAAGAATCCGTTGATAGAATTACAGCCCTCGGTGTTCTTGCTGACAGACATGCAAAGTTTTCATGCGGATATTACCGCTAGGCTGGAATATAATAAGATGTTTAATGGTGGTTTTTCCTATCGGGTGAATGAATCGGTGGGCATCATGTTCGGCGTAAAGCTAGGTCGTTTCCATGCGGGTTACGCCTTTGATTTCCCGACCACGGCCCTAGGCCGGGCAAGTAGCGGTAGCCACGAGCTATGTGTCAAGTATGCCTTAAAGCTGAACAAGACGAAGACAGGGAAAAATAGACATAAAAGTGTACGTATATTATAGTATATGAAAAAAGTATTATTAGTACTTGTAACGGTAGCCTTGCTTACCTCCTGCGGTAAATCTCTCCGGAGTGCCGGCGGTGAGGTGACAGGTGTCAGATCGGTAGCGTTCAATGAACCTGCGCCGTATGGAATGGTCTTGGTTAAAAGAGGTTCGTTCGAGATGGGTCCCGCCGACAAGGATTCCTTGTGGGGAATCATGCCGGAGACGAAAGGGGTCTCTTTCGACGCGTTCTGGATGGATCAGACAGAGGTAACGAACGCCAAATATCGCCAGTTCGTTTATTATGTGAGAGACTCTATTATCCGTGAACGCTTGGCGGACCCGGCTTATGGAGGCAACGATCTGTTCAAGATCACGGAAGACCGTTACGGGGAGCCTGTCACTCCGCATTTGGACTGGAACCGTCCGATTCCTTGGAGACGGGCGAACGAGGATGAGCAACGTGCGATAGAAAGTGTCTATTACACGAATCCCGTTACCGGAGAGAAAGGTTTGGACCCTAAACAAATGATCTATAAATACGAGTGGTACGACTATACCGCCGCCGCCCTCCGCAAGAATCAATTGAACCCGGCGGACCGGGTTCGTAATACGGATATTCAGGTAGATCCGAACGAGGTAGTCATGATCTCCAAGGACACCGCTTACATCGATGATGAAGGACGTGTAATCAACGAGACGATCACCCGCCCGTTAAGCAGCGAATGGGATTTCTTGAATACCCGTATCGTCAATATCTACCCGGACGAGAATTGCTGGGTGAACGATTTCAAGAATGCGTACAACGAGCCATATACCCGTATGTATTTCTCTCATCCGGGTTACGATGATTATCCTGTAGTCGGTGTTTCTTGGGAACAAGCGACTGCCTTCTGCGTATGGCGTACGAATTTATACAAAGAATCCTTGAGCTTGCCACCGGGACAATTGGTAGAGCCATTCCGTCTTCCGTCCGAAGGAGAATGGGAATATGCCGCCCGTACAGGTAAGAACGAGAATAAGTTCCCTTGGTCTACCGACGAGCTTCAAGACAGCAAAGGTTGTTTCTTGGGTAACTTCAAGCCGGGTAAAGGTAATTATACGGAGGATGGCCATTTGATTACGTCTCGTGTAGGCTCTTTCGCCCCGAATGAGTTCGGGTTATACGATATGGCAGGAAACGTGGCGGAATGGACCTCAACGTCTTACTCCGAGTCTGGCCCGAGCCAAATGAGCGACATGAACCCGGATCTGCGTTACAACGCCGCCAAGAACGATCCCTACGCCATGAAAAAGAAAGTAGTGCGAGGAGGTTCTTGGAAAGATGTCTCACAATTTATCCGTTCGGACATGCGTACTTTCGAGTTCCAGAACGAGAGCCGTTCTTACATCGGTTTCCGTTGCGCACGTACCCAAATAGGATTCTCTCGCTCCAAGGGAAAGAAATAAGCGGGAATTATAAATTTAAAGTTTTGAATCATTTAAGACAATAATACGACGATGGGAAAATATAGAAGATATAAAAACAGACTGGAGATGTTCCTCTCCAGCGAAAGAGGAAAACGAGTATTGAACTTCCTGTATAGTTGGGGTGCGTCCATCGTAATCCTCGGTGCGTTATTTAAGTTATTACATATACCATACGCTAACCAAATCCTGTTCGTGGCGATGATCACCGAGTCTATCGTATTCTTTATCTCGGCGTTCGAGCATCCGAACAAGGAGTATCATTGGGAAGATGTTTTCCCCGTATTGAAATCAAAGAACCCGATGGATCGTCCGGATTTCACCGGTACGCCGATCTCAACCATGATCAATTCTACGGATAATGTAGAAGACGATGAGATAGCCGGGGGAATAAATATCGGTTCGGCAGCGTCTAAGGCGAACGCGCAAAGAGGTGGTTCCTTGAATATCGCAGGTAATCTGGACGTGACGGAAGAAGATACCAAGAACTTATCCGAGAGCATCAAGAAATTAAGCGGAGCGGCCGAGCAAATTTCCAAGATGGCGGAATTGACGGAAGCTACCCAAAAATATCTGGAGCAATTATCTGGCATGTCTGAGAACATGGAGCGTTTCAGCCAAGTGACTAATTCGCTTACGAACGTATCCGATACACTGTTGAACTCTTATAAGAGTATCACGGATAATTCCGATGGCATCAACCAAAACTCCCGTGGTTACGTACACCAGATGGAACAATTGAACCGTAATGTATCCGGATTGAATACCATCTATGAGATCCAGTTGAAGAGTATCAGTTCGCAGATCGAATCTATCGAACACATCAATAGTGGCTTGAATCGTATCCGTGAGATGTATGACGGATCGGTGGTAGATAGTTCCGTATTCCGTAACGAGACGGAAAAGATGACTCGCCAACTGGCCGAATTGAACCAAGTATACAGTCGTTTATTGCAAGCGATGACCGTGAATATGGGCTACCAACAACCGGCGCAGCCGCAACAACAACCTCAACAACCGATGTATCAGCAGCCACAACAGCCCGGTTACCAACAGCAATATCAGCAACCCTATGGTTACCAACAGCAACAACAGGCTCCGTATACAAACAACCCAATGAAGTAAAGAAATATGGCAGGAATATCAAATAATCCCAATTCTCCCCGTCAGCGGATGATCAACCTGATGTATCTGGTGTTCATCGCCATGATGGCACTGAACGTGTCGTCGGAGGTGCTGGATGGTTTTGAGTTGGTGGAAGGTAGCTTGCGAACCTCTATCGATAACTCCTCCCGCCGAAACAAGATCGTAGCGGACGAGATGGAAGCTTATTACCAAGAGAATCCCCAGAAAGTGGGTGAGTGGGCATTGAAGGCCCGTGAGGTGAAAAGAGCCTCAGATAGCCTCTATACGTATATACAAGATTTAAAGATCCGTATCGCTAAGGTAGCTGATGGCGAGAATGCCAACGTAAACAGCATCGAGCATAAGGATGATTTGGAAGCCGCCTCCCGTGTAATGCTCTCTCCTGTAAGCGGAGAAGGTAAAAAGCTGAGAGCGGAAATTGATAAGTATCGTATCTGGATGGGCGGCTTTATCGAAGATTCGGCGAAGACTGCCGTATTGGAGGCGAACCTAAGCACGACTCCCCCTCATAAAGCGGGGATCAATACCCGTACTTGGGAAGAGGCCTTGTTCGAGAATATGCCGGTAGCGGCGGCTGTTACCCTGTTAACAAAAATGCAAAGTGACGTTCGCTACGCCGAAGGTGAGGTCTTATCGAACTTATTGAATAGCGTAGACGTTGGCGATTACCGTGTGAACCAGATCACGGCGCAGGTAATCCCGGAAAGCCAGATCGTAATGCGAGGAAGCCAGTACAAGGCGAATATCGTATTATCGGCGGTAGACTCTACGAAACGTCCTACGATCTATGTAAACGGAAAAGAATTACCTTACGAGAATAAAGGAGTCTTCACGGTGAATACCGGAGCTGCCGGGACATTCCCGATCAAAGGTTATATCGAGATGCCGAATAGCGACGGCAGCATCATGCGCCGGGATTTCGAGAGCGAGTATTTCGTGACCGAGCCGACAGCTACCGTGGCCCCGACATTGATGAACGTATTATATGCCGGTATCGCCAACCCGATGCGTATCGCCGTCCCGGGTGTACCGAGCGGTAATGTGACAGCTACCATGACGAACGGCACATTAACCCGCAGCAAGGATGGTTGGGAAGCCCGCCCGTCTAAAGTAGGAACGGAAGCCGTGATCACGGTAAACGCTCGTATGGCGGATGGCCGGAACATAGAGATGGCAAAGACTACCTTCCGCGTGCGTGCCCTCCCCGATCCCCTACCTTATATCGAGTATAAGGATCAAAACGGTAACGTCCGTAAGTTCAAGGGAGGTATGATCGCCAAACGTAGCTTGGTAGAGGCTGACGGTATTCTGGCCGCTATCGACGATGATTTGCTAAATGTAAAATATACGGTATTACGTTTTGAGCTGACTTTCTTCGACTCCATGGGTAACGCTATCCCGGAAGTGGCCGAAGGAACCAACTTCTCGCAACGTCAGAAAAACTATATCCGCAATTTAAGTAAGGGTAAACGTTTTTATATCACCCGTGTAGTCGCAAAAGGTCCGGACGGTATCGAACGTACCATACCGACTATCGAAGTAATCGTAAATTAAGATTCGCAGTATGAAACATCTGTATTACATAGCCGCTTTGGCCGCCACTTTTTTAACAGCGATGCCTCTTCATGCGCAAGAAGAAGCAGAGAACGATGCTACGCAGCAACAACAAACGCGTCGCCGTTCGCCTCAAGCCAGCCGTGGGGAAAGAAACGATAAGAAAGATACCGGTTTACCCGAACTGACCGTACGGGCCCAAGATATGAACGAGCGTTTGACGCAAGAGATCGGGAACGCTCGCTGGATGCGTATTATCTACCGGCAGGTGGACTTGATGAAAGAACAGAACGCTCCGCTTTATTACCCGACCCGCCCGATGAACGGACAGATGAATCTTTTCTCCGTAATCTTCCAGCTTTTAGGTGAGAACAAGATCAAGGCCTATGAATATCTGGACGGATACGAGGAGTTTGACGAAGCCCATTTGATCAACTTCAAGGATTTGCTGGATCGCTTCTACATCCTTTATGAGGAGATACCGGGGAGAGCGGGTGAGGAACCGACTTTCGTAATCAATGAAAGCGATATACCTGCAGCCGACGTACGGTCTTACTATGTAAAAGAAGCATGGTATTTCGACCAGAATAATTCCGCTTTTGATGTCAAGATATTGGCGATTTGCCCGATCCTTACCTCTACAGGTGATATGGGAGAGACAACCATGCCTATGTTCTGGCTTCCTTACGAGAATATACGTCCGTATATCAGCAATTCATACATCATGACGTCTAATATGAATAACGCCATGACTTTTACGATGGATGACTATTTCCGTCGCCGGATGTTCGAGGGGGATATCATCAAGACCCAAAACTTGATGAATCTGCCATTGCAGGCGTATTGCCCGACACCGGATTCCTTAAAGAACGAGCAAGCTCGTATCGAAGGTCAATTAACCGGCTTTGAGAAATCACTCTGGTATCAACCGGATACGACTCAAGTAGCGGTAGACAGCAAAGCCGCGAAGAAAGCAGCCAAGAGAAGTGCCCGGAAAGACAAAGGCTCCACCAAGGAGGCCGCTCCAGAGAAAGCTGCTAAAGTAAAAGCGCCGAAAGCAGAGAAATCTGCCCCTGTGCGCAGTGTACGACGCAGAAGATAAAAAGAAGCACATATGCCTGTCATAGAGTAGAATCTATGATAGCTAAGAGAGCCTAATCTATGATAGGAAAGAGAACCTCGTCTCTGCCTTGCCATAGATTAGGCTCTCTTACATATTTCTACTTAGAACCTACCCATGTCCATTTATGCCAAATACCTTCCAACGGCCCATGTTTATGTCTTTCTGCCCACCATTTACAGAAGCGTACTTGCAAGAAGAAAAAGACGATACCGATGAACATACTGACCGTATAACCGCAGTAAGGAGCCAAATTCAAGCCGATCGGGAAATAGATCAACGCACCGAAAAAGGATTGCGACACGTAATTCGTCAAACTCATCTTCCCATACGAGCGCAAGACGGAAGTGAAACGCCTAAAGCCCTCCCATTGGTACAGTAACACGAAAGAGGAGACCAATACAAACGTGAAAGCGAATTTCTGCCACATATCAAGGACGACCCCGGCTGTCTGACGCACGATAGCGCTATCCGCCGTATCCATCAACAATACTTTCAGTTGGTATAAAGGACCGAAAGCAATTGCGGTAATTATCAAAGTCTTTATCCAAAAACGGGAATTCTCCTCCGAGGAGATAAATAGCTTCCTGCGCCCGATCAACATTCCCAGCATAAACAACACGCAGGTCTGTACATACCGGCCGGCACCAACAGCCCAGAGCAAACTAGCCTTTTGTCCTAACGTCACGTTCTGCCAGATGAAATTCCATAAATCCCCCCGCTTGGTGTGCTCCGCCATCTCTGAGTACATCTCCCCTACTCCTAAATTGGGTAATTGGTAATCCGGATTAAACAGGCTAGCGATATAATGATACCACTCCACCGGCTGCAATAAAAAGATAATAGCCGTTATCAAGACAGCCTTATCGCTCCATTTACGCACGATAAACAAAACAACGCCCACGATCGCATACAGCAGCAAAACATCGCCTGCCGGATAAAAAGCGGCGTTCAACGTAGCGAAGATCGTCAACAGCAGTAATCTCCAAAGGAAGCGGTAACCGAAGTCTTTTCCCTTCGCCTGCTGGTTCGAATACTGTATATAAAAGGTAAAACCAAATAACAAGGCAAAGATAGAATACGATTTCCCGGCAAACAAAGCGAATACCACCGTAAACACGCCTTCATTCAATACGTTCAACCATCCCGGCAGCGTAGCCGGGTCCGGATAGACCGGATAGATAAAATGTTCCACATTATGCACTAATAAGATTGCCAAGACAGCGAATCCACGTAGCGCATCCACCACCTCTACACGAGGTGACTTAGAGATTGTTGTTTGTTGCATACTATTTATTTGTTGTTTCTGTTAACCATGCTACCTTTTGATTGGACTCATGCGGTTGGCCGATAATATCCGCATAAAGTTCCGGACGACGGGCATTTCGGTAACGATATCCTCCAGCCTGTCTCAATTTCTCAGGGATAGCCGTAGCGATCACGAAATCATCACCCAGTTTACGGCATTCCGCCACGATATCGCCGAAAGGATCCAGAATCATCGAGCAACCGTTCTTGATCTCATTATAATCACGCCCGATCGGATTGGAGAATACCACATATACCGCATTGTCGTACGCCCTAGCGGGAAGCCATTTCATAAGCCAAGCACGTCCCTTCAGGCCATCGAACTCCTGTCGCAAGGAAGTCGGGTCGTTTGCCCGGTTCTCCCATAACATAGGATTTATCAAACCAGCCCCGGGGCGAGGGGAAGGGGTACACATCGTCACGTGAGGCATGAAAATGATATCCGCCCCTAATAAGGCCGTGGCACGGACATTCTCTATGATATTATTATCGTAGCAAATCAATATGCCACATTTCCATCCCTTGATCTCAAAAACCACATATTGATCGCCCGGCAAGATATTCGGATTAATAAACGGATGTAGCTTGCGGTACTTTGCCTTCAAGCCATTGCCATCCACGCAAACTTGCGCTTTATAGATGCGATCCCCATCCCGCTCAAAGAATCCGGCCAGTAGCGTGACGCCAAACTCTTTGGCGATGGCGATCAAGGCTTGCGTACTCTCCCCCGTGGGGATCGGTTCGGCAATAGCCAACAATTCCTTGCGAGACAAGTCCTTGGCAAACGTATATCCACAAACCGAGCATTCGTGGAAAGCCACTACATCCGCTCCCTCTACCGACGCTTTCCGGCACATCTCCCGGATGATAGAAAGATTATACACTTTATCGTTATCCCGTGTCTCGAACTGCACGGTGGCGATTTTCAATGGTTCCATGATATTTTGATTTAATTGGTTTATATATTTTTCGACTAGATTCGCAAAGATAACAATAATATACTACTTTTGCGGGATAACTTTTTCTACCGATCATGAATATCAGACAAACACGACAAGAAGATCTGGCCGAGATAATGGCTATGTACGATTATGCACGCAGGTTCATGCAAGAGCATGGCAACGGCAATCAATGGATCAATGGATATCCTTCCGAGGAATTGATCTCCAACGAGATCAAGGCCAGCCATAGTTTCGTATGCGAAAATGAGCAGGGCGAGTTAGTGGGGACCTTTTGTTACATCGAGGGAATCGACCCTACTTACCTAAAGATCTATGAAGGCGAATGGCTGAACGATGAGCCTTATGCCGTGATCCATCGCATGGCCTCCAACGGTAAACAGAAGGGGATCTCCACCGAATGCTTGAAATGGGCGTTCGCTCATTGCGATAATATCCGTATCGACACGCACCGGGATAATATCGTCATGCAGAATTTATTGAAAAAGCATGGGTTCAAGCAATGCGGTATCATTTACATCTCTAATGGCACGGAACGCATCGCTTTCCACAAAATAGTAAATGCAACAAATAAAGAATCATGAAACATCCTATTGACCTAGAACATTGGAACCGGAAAGAGCATTTCCTGTTTTTCGGTTCCATGGACGACCCTTTCTTTGGGCTGACCACCCAGATAGACGTGACCTCCATCTATAAAGAGGCGAAAGCGGATCATGCCTCTTTTTTCCTCTATTCCTTACATAAGATTATGACAGCCGTTAATGAGGTGGAAGAGTTCCGGTACCGGATCATCGACAACATCCCTGTCTGCTTTGACCGAATCCACGTGGGAACAACGATCGGGCGGGAAGACGGAACATTCGGCTTCGGCTTCATCGAATATACACCGGACAGGCAACTGTTCCTTCAAAACGCACAGAAAGAGATCGAACGTGTGCAAGCTCTCACCGGCCTTTGCAAAGATAGGGAATCAGACCGGCAAGACTTAGTCCGTTTCTCCCCGGTTCCATGGATCGCCTTCACGGAGATGAAACACGCTTCCTCTTTCCGTACAGGTGATTCTGCCACCCGCATCTCCACCGGAAAGCTGATCGAGCAGAACGGACATTGGATGCTCCCTATCTCCGTAACGGCTCATCATGGCTTGATGGACGGCAGACATGTGTCTATCCTCTTAGATCGTATAGCGGATAAAGGTTAAAGACTTAGATAACAAACACCCTCGCCCTTAGAAGATCGACCATTTGCTTTTTAAGGGCAGAGGCATTCAATGGCTTAGAGGCATAAGCATCGAATCCGCTATTCATGACCTGTTCCTCGTCCGACGCAAAAGCATAGGCGGTAACGGCAATGATGGGAATGACTTCGGAGAGCTTACGGATTTCCTTGGTCGCCTCATATCCGTTCATTTCCGGCATATTGATATCCATTAATACGATATGAGGCTCATATTCCTTAAACAGCTCCACCGCCTCCTTTCCGTTCCAAGCGTGTACGATTGTGTAATCATTCTTCAGTATAGTCTCGAAAAGCTTGAAATTGCCGGCGTTATCTTCAGCGATAAGTACCGTCAACTTATCTTTCTCAACCTTTATCTTCTCAAAAATGACATCCTCCCTCACAGGTTTCTCCGGCGCTTTGTAGGGGAAGGTAAACCAAAACGTACTACCCTTCCCGATCTCAGACTCAACGCCCATCTCTCCCCCTAGATGATCGACAATCATTCGGCAGATAGAAAGTCCCAAACCAGTTCCTTGGGCGAAAGAATCCAACTTCACGAATCGGTCAAATATCGCTTCTTGTTGTTCAACGGAGATCCCCCGGCCGGTATCAGAGACATAGAAGCGCAGCATCTTTTTATTTAGGCAAGAATAACCGTAGCTTATAGAGCCTTGGTCCGTAAATTTAATGGCGTTAGTCAAAAGGTTGATGATAACTTGCATCAACCGATTCTTAGCGATAGATACATAACAATCTTTCTCCTTACGCTCAAACACCAGACGGACATTTTCATTTACGACCCTTTTACTCATGGAACGTTCCAGATCGGACAATAAGGTATTGACATCCACGTCCGAATACACGAACTCCAAGGTCCCAGCCTCTATCTTAGACAAATCCAAGATATCGTTTATCAATTGGAGTAGCAACGCATTATTATTCTCAATGATCTCGGCATATTCCTGTTTTTCCTCCAACACGTCTGTCTCGGCAAGGATATTGGAGAAACCTACGATAGCATTCAGCGGCGTACGTATCTCATGGCTCATATTAGCCAAGAAGGCCGATTTAAGGCGATTGGACTCCTCCGCCTTGTTTTTCGCCTCCAGTAATTCTCGCTCAACCTCTTTCCGGTCGGAAATGATCAAGGAAGAACCAACCAACGTGAGAGGTTTCCCGTTCTCATCCTTTTTCTCCACGGCGGCGCAAGCTTCCACCCACTCCAGCCCGTGCAATCCTTTATTCGGATTATAGATCCGGTATTCCTCCTTTATCTTATTCACCTTACCGAGGATAAGTGACTCATAAGCCTTCCTTACCTTTTCGCGGTCTTCCTTATAGATCTTGGAGAAATACTCGGTATCGGGAACCGTCAGCTGGTTCTCGTCAAATAGTCCGGAGAAATTCACGTTCACTGCCTTATTCACGTCACAAAGAATCGTATGCTGAACCAAGTCCCACTTCCAAGGAGTGACATTCGCCACGTCCAACGACATGGACAGTTTCTGGTTCACGGTGCGGAGCACTTGCTGCGTCTTCGCTAATTCCGAAACATCAACCATAAAAATATCCACACAACCCGGGGTATTCGCTGATATGATCAAAACATTGAAGTAACAGTCTGTCGGCTTGTAGTAATATTGTGTATTTATTTTTTTATTTTCCGAGAAAATAAGATGACAAATTTTTAAATACCGCGACATTTGCAACGGATGAATTTCCGAGCCTTTTTTCCCTATATAAGATTTGTCACACTTCAATAAAGCCTCCAATGCCGGATTTAGCTCTAAAATAACATAATCAGTGGGATACTCTTTTTCATCGAATAGGATACGTTGTTTCATATAGCAAATAGGCATACTATTGACCAATCTGCTATAATTTCGCATAAACATTATCTCTTTCTCCTGATACAATCGAATCCTATTCAATGACCGGATCCTCATGAACACAACAAAAGCAATAAATAAAAGAACACCGATCCCTGCGTTAACATAATCGCCATATTGTTCCCAAAACGTAGGAGGTCTCATATAGAATATCGTATCCGCAGGATAACCTGACGAAAACATCCCCCTATTTACCAAGACCGGATAGTTTAATACTGGATGGGGCTGATACGGAGTTATAATGGTATTGAATACTTCATTTCTCAAAAGTCCGTTAATCGTGTTAATAAGGGTATTGGAAATATTCGACGCAGGGAAGAAAAATCCTCCCGCCATACCATTCTCCACAATATCCATATCATTCAAGGTAAAGACAGGCAGATCCGTATACGAACTGATCATGCGGTAGGTATCCGAACTTAACACCTCTTTATTACCTTGTGTATGTAACAATATCCATGAGTAATATAATATGCCTGTCTGTTTGTCCGCATTTTGCAGAATATCTATCAATTCATCAGTCTGTATATCACCGGCAGTGACCAGTTCCAATTTGACATCCGGGAAATTATTGGTTATGGCTTTATGTATGGAATTCTGGTTTTGCGCACTAATATACCGCTTATCAGAAAGAAATAAAAGTCGACGCATATCCGGATTCGCTTGCTTCATAAGGGAAACTGTCTCCATGATATATTCCGGCACATAAATAATTGTCAATTCTCTCTCGGTCTCGACAATATCCGATAAGTTCTGTCGTTCTGGTTCAGGACAAGCTTTTTTGGAAAGATAATATTCCCGGGGAGCTAGATAGTCCTTCTCTACGCAAACCAAATAAGATAACTCCCCACCCCATTTCTCGTTGAGCCTGTCTTTTAACAAAGCGTATGAGCTATTACCTAGCAAAATGATTAATTTAGGGGCCTTCTTATATTTGTCCAATAAATATAAGGTAAAATCTTCCACGTCCTTCTCATTTTTCATCAGCATCACATCCATATGCTCCGTATAGGCATCAATATCCTCATTACCCGCTACCATACGTTCATAGATCGGAGTCGTAAAAATACGGCTCCAAGGCGTGGATTCCGTATAAGAATTAATAATAAGGATATAGTCCGCCTGTCCGTTATTTGATAGAGCCAAGCACTGGGATGAGATAAGTATCAACAAAATTATTAGCAAAAAGATAGATTTATGGTAACCACCCTTTAATATCATGACCTCTTATTTATTTATACTACAAATCAAGAAAATGAGTCAAGCTTTATGCATATTACCCGGCTCTAATAAAGATCGTTCAAAGATACATAATAAATATTAACTACTACAGGATAAGGCACATAAATTACGCTACTATCCGTGAAATAGCTTTTCTATCGATCGATGAATTAAGCTTTCACTTACATCGAACCGGAATAACCATTCGATGTTTTCCTTATGAATCAGATCCATTAAATAAACATTAATTCTTTCCCAACACTTTTTAGCGAGAAGTTTTTGTTCCGATCGAAACGTTCTATGAACAGGACGAACGAACGGATCATTAAAAAATTATCACGATGGAAAGAGAAAGAGAACAAGGTTCTGACCGGCTTGACACGGAGGAACGCAAAGAGTTGAACGACTCTGATTTCGGATTACCCGAAGAACGGAAATATCCTATGCCGGACGCCACACACGTACGGGCGGCTGAATCCTATTTTCGATACGCTACCGATCAGCAAAAGCCAGAATTGGCTCGTAACATCTTGAGAAAAGCCAAAGAATTCGGAGTTGATGTCGAAAGTCCGACAATCTTAGAGTGGGCAAACCGATACTGACACCCACTTTGATCTCTTATTCACCAATATAACCGTATGTGTTTGGTAGCACATACGGTCATAGCAGGTTATTTACGCACCTGTAAAAAGCGTTTTGTCAAATATCTGCGAACCGGCTCGTCATAGAGTTTCAAACTAATGTAAGCCAACACGATACTGCCGACAACTAATGCCACCGCCTCCGGCCATGCTTCCGCGAATGTAAGGTTCTCCTTCTTCACCCACCCAAAATACAAGTATATAAGTGGATAATGTACCATATACAAAGGATAAGAGATATCTCCCAAGAATTTACAGATACGGGCGGAATGCTTATCGGTTGTTTTCCCGGAAGCCCCCAGATAAACAAGCATAGGGAATATTAGGATCGCACATACGGAATCATAGATACCGTTCATCCATAAAGCCTCGCCATTACCGACATATGGCATGGAGAGTAAAACGACGATCGCCAAGCTGCATATCCAAAAAGCTCCTTTGACAGGAATGGGCTTAAAAACGCGCGACATTAATAATCCGATAGAGAAAGAAAATAACACACGCAAGAAACCACCGATCAGATTGTATTCTTCCATCGTCCACCCCACACCCAGATGGCCCGCACCGGAAAAATTGAATATAGCGAACGAAGCCAATCCGATTCCCGCCAACACGACAAGCGCCGTAAGCGCCTTCGTTGACATCCGGCGAATAAACAACGCATACATAATATTCCCGATATACTCAAAGAACAAAGACCAACTAGGCCCATTCAAGGGATACATCTCTCCATTCCCGCGGATCTCAGGCCCGGAGCCGGGTACAGCCGGTATCAAAAAAAGGTTGATAAGCAAAGCTAGCATCACCATGGATATGGAGACCTGCGTACCATCCCACTTCTCACACCCTTGTATACAAAACGCGATAACTCCCAAAACAGCTCCAAGGACAACCATCGGATGCAAACGGATCAATCGACGTTTGATAAAATCCTTTGTCGTCATGGTTTTCCACCGGTCGTCATAGGCATAACCAATCACGAATCCCGATAGGATAAAAAAGAAATCAACGGCTAAATACCCGTGATTAAATCGTTGGTCGATAGGACTCGTCGCAAAGGCTTCGAATACATGATAAAATATAACCATTAGCGCGGCGACACCTCTCAATCCATCAAGAAGGTCATAATGAGGTTTTGTGTCCGCAAATGCGGCCGCTGAGATTTTTGAGTTTGACATTAATTGTTTGAGCTTATTTTTGATACTACTATTACTCCTAATTTCCGCAAAATACAAAAGGCCCCATCTTTCACGTTATTAGACAGTTCTTTTTCATTAGTTACACATAAATAAGGTCGCAAAATACGAAGTCCCCAGCAAAGCTTACGCCTGCCGGAGACTTGTTTCTTTATCCGTACTCCATCCTCACGGAGGTACTTACGGACCTCTTAATTTATTACTTTAGTATTAATATTAATCCAACTCCCGCCTGTTCATCCGTCACGGATTACTTGGGATCGAAACCCTCACGGAATTGTCGATTATCTTATTTCATTATTCCTTTACTTTGAATATTCAATTATTTAACGACAACTTTCACAGTCTCCTCGCCAACCGTAACGAATACGATACCGGCAGGTACAGCGATTGTAGCGTTATCGGATGTAAGAACAGTCTCAGCTACAGACTGGCCTAATACAGTACGTACATAAGCGTTCTGACCAGCAGCGCCTTGGATCGTTACGACACCGTTGCCACCTACTACAACGATAGAGGAAGCTGCATCTTCAACAGAACCGTTAGAAGTCGGAACGTCAGTACCTAAAGTGAAGACCATAGCGATATCATTGTCAGCAGTCAAACCAAGTTTTCCATTCAAGGCATAAACATAAACTGTCTTACCATCAATCTTTCTTTGAGAAGAAATAACATACTCATCCTCAGAATCCTTAGCTAAAGTTATATTAAACTTGAACGCATCCAGTCTATCAGAATTTACAGTCTCACCATCAGACTCCAATTCCTTAACAACTTTTACAGCCTCACCATTTACGGTAGTAGCGATTGTATCAACACCCTCAAGGATAGCCGGACGGAAGATTACCTTAGTATCCTCTGTTCCTTCCAAATAATATGCCTCATTTGTATATTCTTGAGCAGAGCCTTCTACGAAATATTTCAAAGAATCCTGAGCATTGAACATGAACATTCTCTCAGCCGGTGCTTCTTCGCCTTCAGCAACCTCAATGCCTTTAGAGATATAGAATGAAGGAGTCTTAGCCTTGCTATCCGCCGTATCCAACCAGAAAATCATGCTTTCCGCAGAAAGGATACCTTCAGTGATACCATTCTTATTCAACTGATAGTTGATAGAACCTAACATATTGTCAAATGATGCGTGACGTGGTTGAGAGGCCAATGACGGGTTGAACGGATTAGCGTCCAAGATCTCAACGTTTGCGTAACCATCATTCAAGTCACTAGCTGCTACATAACGCTTCTTATCATAAGCTACAGTTAAATTTGTGCTATTAACGCTCGCAGTTTTAACCGCAGAAGTATTATCAATTGAAGCAGCATAATCAAGCGTACCCTCAGAAGTCGCAGCTAACGAAACCAAAGAATAACCGCCTGCGGCATTCTTAATGATAGCGAACTCTGTAGCGGCATCCTTTCTTTATCAGTAGCAGCGGCAGCACCTAAATATCTAGCATCGTCACCCTTAACTTCCGTCGTACGCAAGATATAAGTTGGAACAACCAAAGTATCCTTATCCGCAACTCTTACAACCTCATTCTTATCATTTAAGTAAGCATAAGTATTCGTATTCAAGATGTAATCAGCTACACCTTGCAAAGATTTATCCAAAATTTCAGCACCTTTTACTCTTTCCGGATAAAGGGTCAACATTGTCGCCTTCTCATCGGTAGAGACCTTCATACTCTTTTATCATTAGAAAGAACTGCATAAAGAGTCTTGTCACCAAATACGTTCTTACCATTGAATGTCATCTTAAAGCCCTCGGCGATCTGAGTATCCGTGAATACTTTATAACCGTCCGTACGAGTTGTAGCGATCGTGTTGAACTTAACGGAAGTTGTATTCAGTGCTAAATCTTCTGTTACACCTTTGGAAGCTTTTCATCTCCTTTGATTGTTACTTCTTCTCATCATAAGTTGCTTTATCTACTTTATAGCCACCTTCTTTCCATCCGGTTGTAAACGTAATACCAAATCCTCACCTGTCTCACGGTTTGTCAATGTAAAATTATATTTGCCATCAAAACCAGAAACGATCCATTGGGATACCGGCATCGTAAAATCCGCACTATTATAAGCAACCACTCTTAAACCGTCACCTGTAGCAGGATCAACCGTTAAATACTTATGGTACTCTGTTTGAGCGTTTGGCTTACCCTCAGAGCTCTTGTCCTCATCATTACTTGTAAAGTAAATATTTACCACATTCTCAGCGTTCTTCTTCAATAATACAGAAGCGTCAAGATAAGAATTCGCACCCAGTTGCGGATGGATAGGAGTATAGTTCGTTTTGTACTTCCCTGATAATACAGTAGTCACATAAGTCTTCGTATCAGAAACAGAAGGCTTAACCGCAGCTACATTTACATCATAAGAATTCCAAGTATTACCTTCTTTGACAGAAGGTTTCATCGTTAAAATCAACTTACCATCCTCATTAAAGGCATCTTTCAATAAGATCGTAAAGCTTGCGTTTGCACTAGAGTCCTTAGCAGCGACCTCACCTTTCATCCAATACAAAGCGTAACCTTCACCATCTTGTTTACCATTGATGTTGTAACGTTGAGTAGGATCTACAGCCAAGAAAGAGATTTCTTTTGCAGCTGATATGGCAGCTTCATTATTTGTACCATCTTCAACTTCAGCAACAAATGCTTCTACCTTCTTTGCGTCACCTTCACAAAATAAGTACCTGTCTGGATTTTCGCATCCGTAGCAGCAATCTCCGCACTAACAGTTACCGGAGTCACGGCATCAAACAAGTTACCAACCAATTCGCTAGTCGTATAATCGAAGGACAAAGTTGTACCTTTTGAATTGTATTCAGTCAAATACTTATCTCCGATCTCTTCAGCATAAGAGAAGGCCTGTAAATTACTACCAACCTCGCTAGCAGGCAATGCAGCCGTAAACAAGCCTTTAAATTTCAGCTTACCATCTTTTACAATAAACTTCGTGTTGAAGTCTGAAGATTTTTCGTTGACTGATCTCCGGTAACGGCAGTACCATCGCTCTTTGTTATAACTTGGTATTCCTTACCATCAATAGTTACCCACAACTCGAAAGTACGAGAAGAGTAGTTACGGATCGTAAATTCGGCGGCAGTTTCATTTGTAGCAGAAGCAGTTGTAGCTGTTAAAGAAACAACTTCCTTATCGCCCTTCAATTTTAAGATATCACTACTCGTATACTTTGCATACAAAGTAGTATTTGACGCTCCTAAATAGAATGTCATGCCATTGCCCAAAGCGGTCTCTGTAGTTGTATAAGAAACAACGGTCTTGTCTCCAACAGCGGCATACGCAGCATTAAAAGCAGGTCCACCTAGCAGTAAACCAGCTGTTAACAAGGTAAAATCCTTTTGTTCATAAATTCAAAATTTAATATTAATAATAGTGTTAATTAAAGTCCATCCCGTCGTTTAGCACCCTTGTTTTACCCGAAACGACTAGTCTAAACGATCGTCTAGATCTTGCGTTTTTAAGGGGGTAAAAGAATGGTTCGTGAAAGGAATCGGCAGTTTCGTAACGGATAGCCTATTTGATTGATAAGAAGAGGATAAGGGTGAAAAAATAGCTCAGAAGGGTTGCAAGTATCGAAGAAATGCGTACCTTTGCAAATGACTAAAAGAATCGATCGTTTAAACTAGTCGTTTATATCCCATAAAAGATTGTCAAGCATCAAGGTTTTAACTATATATAATGTACAGGCGTACATTAAAATAATGTAAACCTATCAAAGCATAAGATCTGAATCAAGCTTCCTCTTTGACACAAAAGTACTGATAGTACCGCTAGCTTCGGGTTATAGGTATTTTATAGGTTCACCCGATAATCATTGGGGTATCTTCAGGCTCATCTATATTTCAGCCGGCAGCCTAAGACAAGTCGACCTACAGAAATATAGAAGTCGGCCAACAGATGAGATCATGGGATAACCATTGCCATATAAATCGCTGTCTTATATCCTGTTAATCAACAGGCCAACTCACTTGAGAAAGCTTCCCAAGTGAATAACTAACCACTTCCAGACTCGTAAGCTTACGGCTACCCCAGCCGTAAGTTATTCACTGACAAGCCGTAAGTTATTCACCTGACAAGGCATAAATTATACATTAAGCGTCTCTCCCCGATGGTTATCGGAAATGGCAGAGGAACTATAGATACAAGTGGCCCATTTGTCTTTTGACAACTTGTAATCTGAAGTCCCGGAGAAACGATTATTCCGTACCCAAGTGCGTCTCGCTTCCAAATTCGAGAGAAAAACAGCAATTCTCTGTTTGATAGCTATTTGCTAAAAACGGCCTTTCGTTCCAGCCGAAATAATTCACCCTAGTTCATGTTTTACGGTCGTTAGGCGGTAATAATGCCCAACGCTACCGTATGTGAGGGCCGATGCCTATATATGTGTAGGCTTACGCCACTATATGTGTAGCTTGCGCGGCTATATGCGTGGGTTGACACTGCTATATGTGAGTTGATACAGCCATATGTGTAGGTTGATACGTATATATTCGTTAAAAGCGACGCTTATCGTGTTAAAAGCGGTTGTGGCAGCTTGTTCGCGCTCCGTTTACGCTCGTTGGCTTTATAGCCAGAGAGCCGTGTCGTAAAAGAAGGTATTTCAATCAAAAGATACCATTCATCGCATTAAGCTGACATCCGCAATTCTCGTCTTATCCCTTTGAATTAAGTCTGTCCCCAATAAATATCGGGTGAGCGTTTACTTGATTAATATTGGTAATATATGAACGATGAATCTACAGAAAAATATCTTGAGGCAACGATTCGTCAGCAACCACGTCACTGGCTCATAGACAAAAAACGAAACGGCAGACATCTCCGCCGTCCCGCCCAAAAGAGATAGCCTTATCTCTGTTTGTACACATGTCAAGGTTGGTTATTTACTGATATCAGGGCCTATATAAACCCTGTTTTCATATCGTGCGTAAACATAAGACTTTTTCGACAAAGAGCAGATTCCTTCTTCTTTTGGGAATACATGTTCTAAACATGCCACACTACCTCTTGGCTACTAGCGTGAGCTTCTATTATAGAGGAACTATGAAAAGCATTTTACATCAAAACATAAAGCTAAATCCTTTCTTCTGCGAAGCATTGAACCGTTCAATCTCAAAGAAAGGATTTCTTTAACTGATTAGCCATAAATATTAAGAAAGACCTGCGTATGATGCAAATTGCTTTCAGTCGGTTTAAGGATTTTCTGAAAGAACAGTAGCCATTATATGAATGTAACATCAAGCCCGAACTTATTACTAAAGATATGATGGTTCTGTTTGTAGACTATTTGCAATCCCGTAGCGTTGGCGAGGGAGCAAAAGTATCTATCAGCGTTTCAAGAAAGTGATACGCTATGCCATCGAACACGATGTGATACTGAAAGACCCGTGTAAAGAAGTAATTTGCAAGGTAGACGACCAAATGTTACGGAAAGATGTGCTTTCACTGGAAGAAATTCAGGCTCTTATCAACTGCCATTATGAGAATGAGAACCCAATGGTAAGACGTGCCTTTATCTTCTGCCTATATTGTGGTTTACGCTTCTGTGATGTGAAAGACCTTACATATAAGAATGTAGACTACTCAAACAAGCTATTGAAGTTTGAACAAAACGGTGAAGACCGTGCAGCCTATGGTGAGCAACTCTTGAAGAAGCTGGAAAAACGACTGAATACCAAAGGGCTGAATGAACGTCGATTCCGGAGTTCAGACGTTTGTATCTTGTTTATCCACAGTTGAAAGAAGAGGTTTTAGGCTATGTTATGTCGGGTTCGGGAATTCGGCGGTTGCCGACCGCCGAATTTGAAACAGAGATTCGGCGGTCAGTAACCGCCAAATTGCAAGTGGTTTCAGAAATAGCAAATAATGACTGGAAATTGGCTGCAGAAAAGCTATTTAACAGATTATCTTCTACGCATTTGAATGCAATATCTGCTATTGACAATCCTATTAAACGTGCCTTTTATGAAATGGAAACGATTAGGGATGCTGGACTGTAAAAGAACTGGAACGGCAGATTGATTCATTGTACTACGAGCGTAGTGGATTATCTAAAACAAAGAAGCTCTTTCTGCATTAGTACAGCAACAGGCAGTTCAACTACAGCCTGCGGATGTAATAAATACTCCCTTGACCTTAGAGTTCTTAGGGTTAAATGAACGGGCATTAGTTACAGAGAATGATTTAGAGCAAGCCATCCTTGATAATTTACAAAAGTTCCTTCTGGAAATGGGACACGGCTTCTGCTTTGAAGCTCGCCAAAACGCATACTGATAGATGAAGATTACTTCTTTGCTGACCTCGTTTCTATCACCGCATACTGAAATGCCATGTCATAGTGGATTTAAAATTGACAAATTCCACCATGAATATGCATCCCAACTGAATATGTATCTAAACTACTTCAAAGCAGAAGTAATGCAGCCCGATGATAATCCACCAATCGGTATTTTGCTTTGTACTGAAAAGGAGATACTTTAGTTCGTTATGCCACAACAGGATTAGACCCAAATATTTTTGTACAAAAGTATAAAATCCAGTTGCCAGTGAGGAAGAAATCAAGAGATTTCTTTCAAAGGAGATAGGCTAACAACTTTCAATAAAAACAAAGGTTTAGTTCATTTTAGATATACAAGAGAAATGGACTAAACTTAATCTGTAACCTTTCATTATAAAACCTCAAAATTCCATTTCACCCACCTGCTTTAAAATTTCTGATTTTCAATAAAGTCTTGCCCATACTTTAACCAACGTTTTGTAAAACCTTTGAACTTAGTGCAAGGAAATAGATGACATTGGTAGCAGTGTGTTATTCCTTTCTCAACGCAACACAGGTAAAATGTTCTACATTTTCACAGCGGGTTTTGTTTTCCTCTGCTCCTGACAATTTTTCATCTCGTGTGTAGCTTGGACAACCGCCACAGAACACACCACAAGCAGGAATACGACCATGATATGGTTTTATTACAGATAAGGTTTTGCCATCCAAAATTAGTCAAATTCAATTTATTTGCCTGTCGTTTTGTTCCTTCTTCACCACGTATTTTTGCTTCTCAAAGAATGGACGAGCAGTTAGACTCACTTCTGATGTGATTTGTATAATACCTTTTGTAATAGCATATCGTTCTATTTCTTCCAAAGCATAGTTGCAATGCCTTTGCCTTGAAAGTCTGCGTGAATGAACATAGAGTACAGATAGCCTTGCGGCGTAATGGATGAAAAACCTACAATCTGAGACAGTTGATTAACAGCCACAATAAAATAGTGAGTCTTTATCATTTCCTCTATATTGGAAAGATCATCTCCGCATGATGCCCAATCTTCAACTTCATCCGGTGAATAATCACGCCTGTTTACTACAAGCACGGTATTCTTATATAAATCTCTCAGTTCAGCACTATCAGATTGTTGCGCTATTCTGATTTTAAAGTCCATTTTCATCTTTGGTTTTGTATCTTTTCGTATAATACCTTATTATCATTAAGGGTTAAAACATATATCTGTTTTCCGAATTATCGTTAAATGCTTCTTCTTCAAAACTTCCAAACTTGTGAATAATATCAAATCCAGCCCGTTCCAGATATGAATCAATTCTTGAGGGAAAAACATCCTCATATCAAATTCTGGATTGAATGAAACTCGCCATTGATAAAATAGTGCCATTCTATGCGATTGATTTGGGTTGTACTCTCATAACGCATTGTTTGTTTTATCAACACATCCCGTCCATCATCCGTTGTATATTCGGCAATTACTGCCTGCACTTTTTCGCTCTCGACAATATACTGGATGTTGGGATTAAAGCAATCTAACAGAAATAAGCCTCCTACTTTGAGATGATTTCTAACGCATCCTAACGCATTGAATAAATCTTCGTTTCTGTATAAATGGTGGATTGAATTAAATGGAATAAAGATTAGGTCGAATTTTTCTTGCAAGTCGAGCATTCTAATATCTGCTTCTATGAAATCAATCACTAATTCTGCTTCGATAGCCTTCATCTTTGCTTGTTCGAGCATTGAGGGTGTGTAATCTACTCCGCAAATGCTGTATCCATCTTTGGCAATGGGGATCGTAAGTCTGCCTGTACCACAGCACAGTTCAAGTATTTCAGCCTCCTTATTTTTCGGTAGCCACTTTTGTAGAATTGCAAATCAGATAGAAAGGTATTTAATCCATCATATATATTTGCATCATAAATCAACTCACCAACCTTGTAACCTATATTCATTTATATTCTCAATATTCATTGTTTCATGTTTATATACCAAACTTATTTCTATTCTCTTTCGTGTCCGGATGGGATAGTGCGTTAATGTCAGCCCTACTGACTACATTCATTAAATTGCAAGGCAATAATTTAGGGTCTATCATTATCTCTTCTTTGCTATATTTATCATTATTACCCCATTCGGTTTTAAGCTGCGCATAAATTATATCATCTACCCAATCCCACGCAAATAATAGCTCTCCTTAAAGTGAGCTTCCTTTCTGAACCCCAATCGCTCTATTAACTGGATAGAAGCTGTATTTCTCGGATCGACTGAGGCTATAATCCGATGTTTATCGAGCGTTCCAAAAGATAATCAACTATTGCTTTCAATGCTTCTGTAGCATAACCTTTTTCTGATAATCTTTATGTAGTGTACATCCAAGTTCAGCCTGCATATTGTTGTGATTGGTAAAGCTAATTCCATATCACCAATTAACCTGTTTTCATCTGCAAGAATAATGGTAAACTGAAAACATATATTGGCAATATCCATTGTCGCCGGCATATTGCTAATATAATCACGGACTTCTTCAACTGAATCGGAAACCATCCCTGATACTTATTTTTCGCAAAGTCAGAACGGTAAGAAAAATGCTTTCTGCATCTTCCGGTTCAGCAAAGCCGTATGATTAATCTTTCTGTTTTAATGGGATATTTCACCTTGTTGTTTATAAATTCATGAGTTGAGCAAAGATACAAAAATTGTCTAGCCGTGGATAGTCCTGCCGAATAATTACATACAAAAGCTTGACTGATTACTCAATCAAGCTTTCAACTTCAGTACCAGAGCCGGTACAAGCCATAGAAATCATAGGAAAATAAAAGAATTTATCTCCCTTATTATCAATCCTTGAATATTTCCTATTTTCTCTATTTTGCCATATTTTACCCATTTTCCGTTATTCAGTACACTTTTAGTACACTTTGAAATATCATTTTCTTTTGTACCTTTGCAATATCGGAAAACAAAAGAAAATCAACTATTTAGCGTAATCACCGGTTATGGTACCTAAATCGGGATAAAACCTCTAAACAATGGCAAAGTTAGAAAATAAAACGAAAAACCCCAAGTTAGAGCAAAATAAGCTCTCGGATGGTAGAATCAGCCTTTACTTAGAGTATTATTTAGGTAGAGAGGAAAAGCCCGTATTAGATGAAAACGGCAATCAAGTGTACTATGATAGTGGAAAGATGCAAGGTAAGCCCAAGTTTGCAGTAAAGCATAACAGGCGAAAAGAAAACCTTAGTCTGTATCTGATAGATAAGCCCCGTACCCCTGCGGAACGCCAGCAGAACAAAGAAACGTTGGAGCTTGCCACAAAGATACGTGCAGAGCGTGAGCAGGAATTTAAAGAAAGTATGTTAGGCTATCGGTTAAAAAGATAGAACGGTCAATTTCTTAGACTATTTCCAAGCCTATATCAACAGTTATACCAAGAAAGATATTCGCATGGTACAAATTGCGCTTAGCCGTTTTAAGGACTTCTTAAAAGAACAATACCCCATGAATGAGTTTAGTATCAAGCCGGAACTTATCACCAAAGAAATGATGGAGCAGTTTGTTGCCTATCTGCAATCCCGAAGTGTGGGTGAGGTGCTAAAAGCATTTACCAGCGTTTCAAGAAAGTTATTCGATACGCGATTGACCACGATGTAATGTTGAAAGACCCATGTAAAAGCGTTACCTGCAAAGTGGATAGCCAAATGCTTCGGAAAGATGTTCTTTCTCCCGAAGAAATACAAAAGTTGGCGGCTTGCCATTATGACAACGAGAACCCGAATGTCAGACGTGCTTTTATATTCTGCTTATACTGTGGTTTGCGTTTCTGTGATGTAAAAGACCTTACCTATAAGAATGTGGATTACGCTAATCGGTTATTGAAATTTGAGCAAAGCAAGACAAAGGGACATTCTGCCAGTAGTGGTGTGGTTATTCCTTTGAATGGCGGTCTATTGTCTATCATTGGTGAAGCCCCGGCAGATAAAACTGTTTGATATTCGATTTACCTACTTACGAAAGTTGCTGTAAGTCAGTAAAGCGTTGGGTAAAGAGAGCCGGAATAGACAAACATATAAGCTGGCATTGTGCCCGACATTCGTTTGCCGTGAACATTCTGAACAATGGGGCAAATATCAAAACCGTAGCCAGCCTTTTAGGGCATAGCGGATTGAAGCATACGGAAAGTACACCCGTGCGGTGGATAAATTGAAAGAGAAGCAATAAACAGCTTACCCGAACTAAAGTTTTAACCATAAAAGACTTATCTTTGTAACTATGAACTTTGAAGCATTAGTAAAACATATCAGCACGATACAGAACACGTTGCAGGCACAAGCCGCACACGCTGTAAACCTTGCCCTTACTTCCCGTAACTGGCTTATGGGGTGCTATATCGTAGAATTTGAGCAGAACGGAAGAAGACCGTGCCGCCTACGGTGAACAACTGTTGAAGAAGCTGGAACAACAACTGAAAACAAAAGGTCTGAATGAACGTAGATTCCGTGAATTTAGGCGGTTGTACCTTGTTTATCCACAACTAAAAGGACCTGTTACACAATATATTGCATCACAAATTCAAATTCGGCAGTCATTGACCGCCGAATTCACAGAACAATTCGGCGGTTGGTGACCGCCGAATCTGAAAATGGCGTTTGGAAACTATCAACAGAATACCCACAAACCGAAACATGGATGATTCCGGCTGATAGATTATTCAACAGATTATCTTCCACCCATTTAAACACTATATCGGGAATTGAGAACCCGGTAAAACGTGCTTTCTATGAAATGGAAACTATTCGTGGCTGCTGGTCTGTAAAGGAGTTGGAGCGACAAATCGCATCCTTATATTACGAACGTAGCGGACTATCCAAAACAAAGAAGCTCTCCGCTTTAGTCCAGCAACAAGCAACCTTATTACAACCTAAAGATGTTATCAATACACCTGTTACTTTGGAATTCTTAGGGTTGAATGAACGTGCATTAGTGACGGAAAACGATTTGGAACAATCCATTCTTGACAACTTGCAACGCTTCCTATTGGAAATGGGACATGGCTTCTGCTTTGAAGCCCGGCAAAACGCATCTTGATTGATGAAGATTATTTCTTTGCCGACCTTGTGTTCTATCATCGTATTTTGAAATGTCATGTTATTGTAGAATTGAAGATAGACAAGTTCCACCATGAGTATGCTTCGCAACTAAATATGTATCTGAACTATTTTAAAGCAGAAGTGATGCAGCCGGATGATAACCCGCCTATCGGTATTTTGCTCTGCACCGAAAGGGAGATACATTAGTAAAGTATGCCACTGCCGGGTTAGACCCAAATATCTTTGTACAGAAGTATAGGATAGAGCTTCCAACCGAAGAAGAAATAAAGGAGTTCATTTCTTCTTCAAACTATTAGAACAACAAACCTAAAACTGGCGAAAGAAGAATACTTTTTTTTTCGCCAGCATATACTCAGTCAATAGAAATAAGTTTAGTTCGTTTTGGATATATATACAAAAGCATAAACTAAACTCACAATAAAATGGATTTATAAAAGGGAGGAAGATGTTTTGATAAAGTCAGGAATCTATTTTGCTTTTAAGAGAACAACTCACGAGATTATTCTATATTTTAATTGCAATTAGTTTATAGTATGGAAGATTTTAACTCACAATATGCCAACCATTCGAAATTAGAACAGCTAAAGCAGTTCATTTTGGAACATGGCACTTATATCGAACTCAAAAGGGTGAACAATTCACTATTCAAGGCAAAGTGAATCATCGAGGAGCTTATATCGAACACGGCTTATTGAGATATACTCGTGTGGATGAAAAGGAAATATACATAGTAGGATATACTTTCTCCGGAGAATTTGCAGGAAGTTTATGCACACTTATAGCACCTAATCAACCGTCATTAGTAACAATTGAAGCCGTTTGCGATACAAAGATTTGTTATATACCCTATTTAAAAGTAGAGGAATTCTTTGCCACAAATGTAGAAACCATGCAAGTAAAATGTACTCTTATTGAACAATCATACTTATTAATGTATCATAGATTAATAGATATGTACTGCAAGACCACGGCAGAACTGTATCTTGACTTATTGAATAGATGCCCCGATATTCAAGAGTACATTACGTTAAAGGAGATTGCCTCTTTCTTGCAAGTCACACCGGAAACAATCAGTCGCATACGCCGTGGACTGAATAAATAGCTTACGACAATGAAAGATTTTAATTCATACCTCGACAATTTAGACTATTCCCTCGTAAAGATTTATTTCATGAAAAGGAAGCAACGTATATACCGCAAAAAATTTCTTTATTCGTCAGAATGAAATATCACGTTTTGCCGGATGGGTAGAAAACGGTACATTCCAATATACATATATAGATAAGGAAGGAGAAGAACATATTGTAGGATACTCTTTTACGGATGAATTTATTTGTGACTATTCTTCTTTTATGAAAGGTAGTTTATCATTAGTGAATATTCAAGCTATAACAGATTGCTCTGTACATGAAATATCCCGTCATGACATTATTGAATATTGGGAAACGGATATGAAAACTCAACGATTCGGAAGACATGTGGCGGAGAGTCTATTTGAAATGGTATATGAACGATTACTTGATTCATATTGTACGCCTGAAATACGATACAGGAACTTGACAGAAGTAGTTCCTTTGAAAAGCATCGCTTCATTCTTAGGGTTACACGGAAACCATTAGCCGCATACGCCGCAAACTGGAGAAATAGCCAATCTTTTAACATCCATTATACCGGGTCTTGACAATTGTCAAGACCTTTTTTCTTTATTCTTCCGTATTTTGCATTCATGATTTAATAACATTGATATGATACGTAAATTAACACAAGAAGAATATAATAATGCTGCTGATTTGTCCTATCAAGTATATATGGAATGTGGCAGGAATGATTTCACCCAAGAAGGTATTGAAACCTTTAAAAGTTTCGTGTATGACACATCGTTGATGAATACACTTGACATATATGGTGCTTTTGACAATCATTTATTGATAGGAATAATCGGTGTACATCAGGAAAGGCAACATATATCCCTCTTCTTTGTCTTGCCACACTATCATCGGCAAGGAATAGGGAAATCGCTATTTGACTATATGATGAGCAATTGTAATTTCACTTATATAACAGTTAATTCTTCAACCTATGCAGAAACTTTTTATACATCTTTAGGCTTCAAAAAAGTGGGTGAAAAAGAGATTAATAAAGGTATTGTTAGTATCCCTATGAAGAGAAATATATAATTATTGTCAATCACTTAAAATAGAGATAAGATGAAAAAGAAAATTACTTTATGTATGGTGCTTTCCACATTCATTATTTGCGCCATGTTATGTCTGACAAATTGTAGTAACGATGATGCCCCTACTTCTGTCTTCACCCCCGAAGCCCTGAAGCAAACTACTTGGCAAGCGCAAATGACCGTGTACAATATCGAAGATGAGATAGACTACACAAAACAATCCATTCTTCAGTTTACCAACGAATCAGAAGGCATTTATACAAGGACGAACGAAGAAGACGGATATATGTGGAACACAGATTTTACTTACCAAGTAAATGGAAAAATCATCACGTTCGACAACATAGCAGGTCCGTGGACAGTGCTGGAATACACAGGAACACACCTCGTAATGGAAGCCTATAATCCCAATAAGATGGTGTGGACGTTGGAGAAGATGTATTAACCTAAAAATAGCGGATATGAAGATTTCAACAATTCTCTTTTTCTGCCTACTAATGACAGCTTGTATGCAGACAAAATCCTTTCACCGGATAAACGGCTGGTACTACGTAACATCACAGACTACAGACAGCCTTTCACAAACACCTTTCCTTACTGTTAAGGATTTCGATTCTTTACGTTTGGAAACTGATGCTTTTGGACACTCGGTCATTACCGGTGTCTTCCTCCAAGATAAATTGCCTATATGGAGAGAAACCACAACAAAGAGTGTAGGAAAGTACATCGCTTTCGTTTTCAATGACACGGTGATAACTGCTCCTCAGGTTAATAGCCCCATAGAAAGCGGATGTTTCCAAATTTCCAATCCGCATGGATATGATTTGGAACGTATCTTTAGGGAACTACAAAAAGAAATTGATATATCAAGGTTTGGAAATTAAATGTTAACTGGAAATGGAACATTAGGTTGCATAAAATATGCTACAACGGGACAAAGGTTGAATCAATGTTTCCAAATATGAAAAAATAGAAGAAATCCATTGAAAGAATACCATAGCAAAAGAACAGGCAGACCAATTTTATCTGTTTAAGGCATATATAATTCTTACAATATGTTTTTTAGGAGTATTTTTATTGGGCTTCCTTTGCTATAAACTATTTATCTAAATCCAAAACAACAACTTTCGGATTACAATATTATGAATTGAAATAAGCCTTTTCCTAAGTCTCGCTAAGGCTTATTTTTTATATGAATACATACATGAATCTAATTTTAGAACAGCGATTTTTCCGCTTATTGTCGGAATATTCACAACGTAAAGTTTCTGCATCGGAGTTTACAGAAGCTATTGAGGAATTGGCTACGCATGTAGCCGATTTTGGTATCAACGAACAGGATTACAGTATTTTACTTCGCTATTTATCCTTTGGTTTACACCGTCTTAAATCGTATCGTGTACGGTTTGAGCAAGAAAAAAATGCCCTATTTGCATTTAATTGATGAAGCGATAGGACTTTTGAACACTGAAATACGCCTTATTGAATGGCGCATCAAATATCCGGAACAACTACAGCAACGCATCAATAAACAGCCCCTTTCCCCTCTCTACCTCGCCGATAAAACAACCCTTATCAATATCATGGAAGTGGTAAGCGGCTTATTCCTCTCCAAAAACATCGTTTATCAAAATGGTAAACCAGTTTATTTGGTGGACTTATCCAAAGGTTTTGAATGGTTGTTTAACATCAAGATAAGCGACTGTCACCAAAAGCATGAGGACGTGATAAAACGAAAGCCGGGCAAACTCACAGAATTTCTTAATGGACTGACAGACCTTATCCGAAAGGAACACGACAAAAAAGGATATAGATAATCAGCGATTTACTATTTATTTATAATGGACTCCATGAGTGCCCCTGTAATTTTCATGCTTTCTTTTTCTGAACTTTGCTTCATCAAATCACAAAGATATAATCTGAAATATGAAGCAATTATGTACATAGACAATGACAAATTTGGCGAATGGATGCAGAAGCTGTATGCCAAACTGGAAGAACTCTGCAAGGATGTACGGGTACTACGCAATGCAGACAGGGTACTGCCCGAAGATGACAACCTGCTGGATAATCAGGACTTGTGCCTGCTGTTCAAAGTAAGTATTAAAACCCTGCAACGTTACCGGGCTATCGGCGTGTTACCTTACTTCACTATCAGCGGAAAAGTGTATTACAAGGCTTCCGATGTCCGGGAGTTCATCAAGGAAAGGTTTAGTGTTGCCACATTGCGCAAATTCGAGAAAGAACACTGCACGAAGAAAAAGACGTGAATTTAAAAGCCGAAACGGTGACTATGTTTCATCCGTTCCGGCTTTCACTGTTTATCGCTTACCCAACTTATCAGCTTCTTTTTTCAGTTGCTCGGCTTGCTCGTTCAACAGCCTTGCACGCTCCAACGCTTCCGCCTGCTTTTGGCTGCGGTACTCGAAATCTGTCACCGTATCGGTCAGGCTTCGGACAAAGGCGTTGTCCCGTTGCCACTTGAATTTACGCTCCAGCATATCGAAAGTTTCCCCGTCTGCCTGTCCTTGCATCAGCAAATAGCGGTACTTCATATCGTTGTCCTGTAACTGCTGCATACGCCCAGCCAAACGGACATTCAAAAACAGGGAAGCGGAACAGACAACCAGCACTGCCGAGAAAAGGAACAATCCCGGACGAATCCAAGAAGCGACCTTGTTGTAAATCCGTTGATAGAGCGGTAAGGGCGCAGCTTCCTCTTTATCCGTTTTGCAAGAACCCAAAGCGTCAATCATAACCTTGAAACAACGATAGGTTTCCAATACTATTTTCTTGGTGTCCTCGATATGTTTCTGCTGACCCTGCATCCTGTTCCTTATCTCGTCAAGCTGGCTTCGGATAGCCTGCAAATCCTTTTCGGGAGCAGCCGGGTTGCTGTGCAGTTCCGACAATGCCTGTTCGATAGCGTTCAGCCTTTCAAGAGTTTCCTCCCGACTGGCTGGCGTTACCTGTGCTTCCTGCTTCTCTTTCAGTTCTGTAACCATTGAGAGAAGCCCCTCTAAAATCAAATTTTCCTCCATACGCTTATAACTTTAGTTGTTTTTTTCTTTTTTTTCTTCTTCTTTCTCAAAAAGGAATCATCGGGCATTTCATCAGCCGGAGAGGATGAAGCGGAGAACAGACCGCCCAAGCCTGCCAGTAACGGATTGTCGGCTTTGCCCGGTGTCTGCGCTGGCTCCTGAACAGGTACGGAAACTGTCTGTCGGTAGTTTCCGGCAGTATTCAGTCCTGCATCCCCGAAACATTTATCCAGTTTGGAGAAACTGAAACTGCGGTCTATCTCCGAACCCTTGAACGTGTATTCACCTTTGGAAAAGGATATGCCCTGCACTTCGTTTGTCTGCCCTTTGTACTTGAACCGGATAGCAATACCCTTTTCCGCTAACCGCTCCTGTAGCTGCTGCCAGTTTCGGGATTTGCCGATTTCATTCTTTACAGCGTTGTAAATCTCGTATTTCGATTTGTCCGGCTCTTTCAAGCGGTGCTGCTTTACCTGTTCTTTCCCACCAGCAAAATAAAGCCCGTGTTTGGCTTTCAGCTTCTTGCATACCTGCTCGTTGCGGTACATATCGTTCCTGTCCGAAATGGTCTTGCCGTTGTTGTCAATACGGTTGAACACGATATGCACATGTGGGTGTTCCCGGTCTTGATGGCGCACGATGATATACTGCGTATCGGTGATTCTCATTTCACGCATGTACTCCTGCGCAAGCTGTATCATCTTCTCGTCTGTCAATTTGGGTGCATCCACTGCCGAATAGCTCAACGCAATATGTCCGACTGGCTTTTTCAAGTCGGGATTCATCCCGGTTTGCATACAGAAGCTGCGGATTATATCTCCCCGGCTTTCTGTCAGTACCCCGTCCGCATGGAGCAAAGCCGCCTGTTCCTTGCCAAGCACATAGTTCACGCAGCCCTTAAACCCGCTTCCCTTTTTTATTTTTCCAATCATCCGACAACTGGTTTATAATTTCGACAATCCTGTTTTTGAGTTTCACCAGTTCCACCGCCACCAGTGCGAAACCTCCGGCATTCGCCCGGTGCGCCAGTTGGTTGATGTTGTTGGCTTCCTGCCAGTTTGCGGATGGTGTCCGCATCCTGCCTGTTCAGCCGGGGTATGACCTCTGCCGAAACAACCGCCTGCCGTACATACTCACTGACACGCAACCCGGCTTCCCCGGCTCGCTTCCTGATGGCGTAATACTGCAACTCGGTCAGCTTCGTGCTGACTACCCGTTGTTGCTTCTCTATCCGTTTCTTTGCCGGACGTCCCCCCGGCTTATCCTTTATATTCGTCATAGGTTTTACGACCAACGGGAGAAATTTTCTTTGCTGTCAAGCAAAGCAAGGTAGTTTCGGTTTACCGAAACATAACCTTGCTCTCCAAATTAAACCGCCTGTCGCTGGTAATCCTGCCGGACTAAATGCCCCTGCCCCTTTTCTGTCTTGGGGCGGCACGTTGTCCGGTTTCCTGCTTTATCGCCTGCGCTTGGCTGGTGCTGTTCTTCTGTTCCTGCTTCCTGCCGCACAGGTAATCGTTCAAGTCCGAATACCCCCTGTAATTGTCCGAGAAGTCACGCACACGGTAGGAGTATTCCAATTCGATAGCCCGTGTCGCTTCATATCCTGCCTTGTCATTGTCAAGCATACAGTGGATGCGTTCATACGGGTACAGCACGTCAATGGCTTTCGGCACATTGACAGTAGAATTGAGTATGACATAATCCTGCCTGTCAAGGTCGGGCATGGTCGGGCAGTTCTTCATCCGGAGCGTGAGGAAAGAAAGATAGTCCATAAAACCCTCAAATACCAAACACTTCTCTCGCGGCTCTCCCTGCTGTCGTATATGGGTGATGTCTTTCGGGGCGATGCAGCCCTTAAAAAAGGAATTGCGAACCTCATAACCTCCTGCCATGTTCGGAAAACCGATAGCAAAGAACGGTCTGCCGTTATTGGTAAAATGGAGTTCCCTGCATTCTCTTTTTGCCAGTTCGATATTGATACCCCGTCCCTCCAAGTAACGGAGCAATGCCGGATGGGTAAGGTCACGGACTTCCAAATGCTGAAAACTCGGTTCTGTCCTACGCTGGGGAAAAGAAAAACTGACTGGGCGGACGTGCGGTGTCTGTTCCGCTATCCGGTTTAAAAGGTATGGCAGGCTGTCGGAACAATAGAGTTCCTTTGCCAATGCGATGATGTTGCCGCCCTTGCCTGCGCCAAAGTCATACCAAAGGTTGCGGTCTGTGTTCACCTTGAAAGACGGTTCGTGTTCCTCCCTTAACGGTGATTTGTACCATAAGCCGTTGCCCTGATGCTTGACAGGAGAGTAGCCTAAACTGTGCAGATAGTCTGCGATGGGTATTTGTTTCACATCTTCGATATTCATAACATTTTCTTTTTTGGGAATTAAAAAATAGTTGAAAAGTGCGCCAGTCCTGTTTAGTCCGTTATATATATACCCGTACCATACTAAACCTGCCTGTTCTGATACAGGGAAATAGTAAGTCCGTTCCTCTTATATATACACCCGGACTAAACCAAACTGACTTTTAATAATGGAAATCGGGATTATAGCGGTAGCCCTTGCCCTCTTTCACAATCATGCGCTTGTTCACAAGGAACTTGTTCAAATCCACATGGATATTGCGTCCACGCTTGTAGCCGATACTTGCATAACCCTGTTTCAAGGTCTTTAGGACATTCTCGTAACCATATATGACCTGTTTGCCAAAACCGTTTCCAAAGCTGTCCTGTGCTGTTGTTCAGTCAGTTCTGCCAGTGGAAAGCCCCTGTCTTGCTGGGCTGCTTGAATACATAACCGTCCACAGCTTCCGGCAATGCGCTGTCGTTGATACGGAATGCGAACGGGTCAAACTCCCGGTCACGTATGTGCATCGCCTTTACCTCGCTTATGTTGCCGTCCTGCTGGCTTTTCGTGATTTGCAGGACGGTTTCAGCCTTGTTGTTCAGTTCCGTACCTATATGTCCCCTTGTATTGTCATCCCCTTGTTCAAATGTAATACGGTATGGATATGCAGGTTATATCCGCTTGACCAGCGCATCAAGAGGTTGATTAGGTCGGTTGATTCGCTGGGGCTGTTGATGTCATACATCAAGTCACGGATTCCGTCAATGATGAGCAACCCCACATCGGGCATGTTTTCAAGCATATAGCCGATAATCTGTTTCCGCTTATCGGGTGTCTGCTCCCTTAGCACGATGAAAACAAAATCGTCCCTGTCCTTGTCGGTAGGCAGTCCGGCAAGCCGCAAAATACGCTCCATGACCTTGTGGCAATGGTATTTGCTCTGCTCGGTATCTACATAGAGGATTTTCCGTTTGTTCGGTGGCAGGTATGCCGAATACTTCAGTACCTCGTCATTCTTCAACGCTGCCGCAACGATAGCGGAAATGTTGAATGTCTTTTTGCTCTTGGCTTTACCCGTGGATGCGCTGAAATTACCCAGCGTGCCAATGGTAGAGCCGTTCACCCAAAGTATTTCGGGCGGTACTTCGTAAGTGTCCGTCACCTTTAGATGAATGGTTTTCCAAAGGGCTGCGAAATCCTCTTTCTGCATGGTGATGTCCTGCCCGGCTTCTGTCGCTTTTCTATTTTCCATAGCCGTTATTTCTTTAGAGGACGGTTAAGGATATACTTCTGCGCTTCCTGCTCTATCTGCGCCTGCGTCTTGACCGGATTCTGACGCAACCATGCTTCCAACTCCGCTTTCTCAAAATAAAGCATTTTGCCCTGCGGCTTGTAATGGGGTATCAAGTTACCCGAAGTCAGCTTGTACAGGTAACTTTTAGAAAGGTTCAAGAACTTGCTCGCTTCATCGAAGCTAAGCACGTTCTTTGAAAGGAACAACATCTTTTCGAGTTCGGAAACTCTTAACTCTAAATTTTTTTCCATATTGTTTAGGAATTTAGGTGAAACAATATGAAGGTGCGCACCCTCGTTTTTTTGTTAACGGGGACAAAGTTAAGAGCTTGAAAATGAAGTCTAATTGACCTTTGTTTGAGCGTTCAATCTATGCTCAACCTTTTTGCAGTTGTTTGATGTATTTGTCTATGATTTCATATCCTTTCGGATAGATGTTTTTTGCTTGGTCTGTCGCACTCGACAGGTCAGTACGTGTAAGCGGTTCACCTTTTATCTTCTTCAATATCAGCTTATTGTTTGCTATGACAGACTGCCATTCATAAACGATGTAATTATAACAGCTAAGTTGCATCATAAGATAGGCTAACAGACGGGTATTATTAACTTTCAATACCCCATTCAGTTTGCAGTTGAAAAAATCGGTAAGTATTTTGGCACTGACGGTAGTAGTAAACATATTCGCTTCATTCACACAGTCGGTCAGAAGTTTGATTTCATTAGCTTTCAACGTGGACTTGAAAGGATTGCTTTTGCCCACAATCTTGGTTGGATTAGTATCTGCACTTTCCTCTTTCTCTTTTGGCAAGGCTTGCTCTTGGATGGCAACCGCATCTGTATGGTAATTGCTTTCCTGTTCTTGCAGATAGCGCAAATATTTGGAAAGCACGACAAGATTAACGATAATGGACAAATAAGGAAGCCGCCCATCATAACAGGACGGTTCATGCAAATATGCATCCATATCAAAATCAGAGCAGCGGAAACCGATATATTTTTTTCTTTCATCAGAATTCAAGTCCTCAAAATAACCACTTTCCCACAAAAAATCGGGAATATCCATATCCAATACAATGTTACGCACGACACGGTATTTTTGTTGGATGGCTACAATATTTTCAGTCACACGGAAAATTTCTTGCCGCAAATAATCCTTTAGCTGGGCTTGCGTCAAATATTCACGTTTTAAAAATAGTGCATCTACTTTAGTTTTATAGTCATGCGCTATACAACTATCTAATATCTTCTGTATTTCTCTGAAATTGGTTTCTATATGATTTTCCATAATCGTGTGCCTTTAAACGTTCACTGTTACAAATATAAGGTAAGAATCTCACTTTTCCCGAAAACATCGGCAATAATAAGGAAGAAAAGATAAGGTAATAGTTAAGAAATTATAAAGATACAGAGAGAAAAATTATAAAGTACACCTTTTCTTTGTATTCGTCATTCAGTACACATTTAGTACGCCCCATGAAAGCAGAAAACCCTGATAATCAGGTGATTATCAGGGTTTATTCGTACCCAGAGCCGGGATCGAACCGGCATGGAAGTGAATCCACTGGTGTTTGAGACCAGCGCGTCTACCAATTCCGCCATCTGGGCATTTTGATTAACCTTTAGCTTTAGCAGTAGGTTTTTTTCTTAAATGCGTTGCAAAGGTACAGCTTTTTTTTTAAACCCGCAAGCGTTTGGGTAAAAATTTTCAAATATTTTTTTCACAGTGGGAATATGTATGGGATTGTTTCGCATAGAAAGATTATTTCGTTACATTTGTAAACGTATAATCATAATAACAGCCAATATCATGAAAGATAATTATTGCGTCATCATGGGAGGCGGGATCGGTAGCCGTTTCTGGCCTTTCAGTAGAGAAAGTTACCCAAAGCAATTCCTTGATTTTTTTGGAAGCGGACGGTCTTTACTGCAAATGACATTTGATCGCTTCGCAAAAATCATCCCTACTGAAAATATATACATCGTTACCAACGAATCTTATGCGGACTTAATCAAGGAGCAGTTGCCGGAATTAGCGGAAGAACAAATACTTTTGGAACCGGCTCGTCGCAATACGGCTCCTTGTATCGCTTATGCGGCTTATCATATTAAGGCATGCAATCCGGAAGCCAATATTGTCGTAGCCCCTTCCGACCATCTGATCTTAAAAGAGGATGTTTTCTTGAGGGACGTTCAAAAGGCGTTGGATTTCGTGAAGAGAAACCGTGCGTTGGTCACTTTGGGCATCAAGCCTAGCCGCCCGGAAACAGGATACGGATATATCCAAAGCAGTGATACGGTAGTAGATGATTTCACCAAGGTGAAGACCTTTACTGAAAAACCGGACCTCGAGTTGGCAAAGGTATTTATGGAAAGTGGAGAATTCTTCTGGAATTCTGGCTTGTTCGTCTGGAACGTGAATACGATCTTGGAAGCGTTCTCTAAATATCTCCCGGATATCAGCAGCCGTTTCGATCTAGGTAAGGATAAATTTAATACCTCGGAAGAAAAAGCGTTCATCCAAGAGAATTTCCCTTATTGCCTAAATATATCCATCGACTACGGTATCATGGAGAAAGCGCACAACGTATATATGCTATGTGTAGATTTCGGTTGGGCTGACCTCGGTAGCTGGGGATCTTTGTTCGACCTAGCGAATAAAGACGAAAATGAGAACGCAGTATTGAAAAATAACGAGGCAATGCTATACGAATGCTCCGGCAATGTGATCGCATTAAATAACCCGAAACGTCTAGCCGTTATCCAAGGGCTAAAAGATTGCATCGTGGCCGAGTCTGGAAACGTATTATTGATTTGTAAGAAGGATGACGAACAACGTATCAAACAATTCGTAGCCGACGCTAAAATCAAATACGGAAAAGAATACAACTAATTAAGAATTGAGAATTGAGAATTATCGGCAAGCGGTATTCATTCTCAATTCTCAATTTTCAACTTCTTAGCAAGATATCGTACAGGATACCACGCAGCTAAAAAGCCTATCGTTAATACCGTCACAAAGACTGTTATTATATCGACCGGGACTACACGTACCGGATAAGCCTCTATAATAAACGCTCCGGCAGCTTCCCCTAGTTTTATAAAGCCAAACTCTTGTTGTAGCAAGCAAAGCACAACCCCGATCAAGACTCCGATCAAAGCTCCAAAACCGGAGATCATCCAGCCTTCAAACAAGAAAATCCGACGGATCAGACTGTCATCAGCCCCCATATTACGCAGTGTGCTCACATCCTCCTGTTTCTCGATCATCAACATGGATAAAGAACCCACCACGTTGAATAAGGCGATCGCCAATATAAAAGTAAGGATCAAGAAGGTCATCCATTTCTCGACTTGCATCATCTTGAAAGAAGCCTCTTGTTGCTCAAAACGGTCTTGCACGATATATTGATCACCTAGGATACGTTGAATCTCTTTCTTTACCGGAGCGATATCCCCGCTATCTTTCACCTTCAATTCCACCGCTGTCACTTCTTTATCATAATTAAATAAAGAACGGGCCAATGACAAAGGCACGATCATATATGAATCATCGTAAACCTGTTGGTCCGTACGAAAGACAGCACCGATATAAGCATATTCCAAATTGAAAGAAGAAGCCGGATTCGCCATGTTCACCTTCTCCTCCCGCTTCGGAGCGTAGATCTCTAGCGGAGAGACAAAGCCTGCGTTTATTCCTAGCGAGAAAGCCAATCCGATCCCCATATTCGCATAATTCGCCACCTCGTCATTCAGAAGGAACTTTCCATCGATCAAGATACTATCGATCTGCGCCAGTTTCTCATATTGCTCGTCTACACCTTTCAAGGTAGCTACACCCTGACGATCTCGATAACGGACCAAGGCATTGTCCTGCAATACCTCACTAAAACAAACAATGCCGGGCAATTCCCTCACCTTACGTATCTCTTCCGAGGTCGGGTCGAAAACCTTCCCTTTCCGGGGCATGATCTTCAACTCCGGATCAAAATTGCTGAAGAGAGAAGATACCAAATCGTTGAAACCATTATAGACCGACAAGGCGCATACTAAGGCGATCGTGGCGACAACAACCCCGCATACCGATACCATCGATATGATATTTATGGCATTGTGCGACTTCTTCGAAAAGAGATATCGCCGGGCTATATAGAACGGAAGATTCAAGGCTCCTCTGATTACTTATGCAAAAGATTGTCGATATTCTCGATATAATCCAATGAATCGTCTATAAAGAAGCTCAATTCAGGAATCTTACGAACCTGCAAACGAATACGTTGCCCCAAATCAAAACGGATCGCTTTCGTATTGCTCCGTATAGCCTCCAATAGCTCTTGCGATTTATCCGACGGGAAAATGCTTAAATAAGCTCTCGCCACACTTAAATCAGGACTTACACGAACTACGCTGACAGAGACCAATACGCCATGCATTCCTTGCGTCTGCTTCTGAAATATATCACTCAACTCCTTCTGAAGAAGGCGTTCGATCTTTTGTAATCTAGTACTTTCCATACGCTTTATTATTTACTTTTTCCAGATCATCGTCAAGCCGTCACGTAAAGGGAGGATCACCTTCTCTACCCGATCGTCTTGCTTAACCTTTTCATTAAAAACCAGTATTCCCTTCGTTTGTTTATCGGAAGGATGCACTTCTTCTACCACTTTACCGTCCCAAAGCGTATTATCCGCGAGAATCAAGCCGCCCGGACGGACCATCGGGAATACCAAATCATAATACTCGGAATACAGGCGTTTGTCGGCATCGATAAAAACCATATCGAACGTCTCATCCAAACGGGGGATAATCTCCATCGCATCCCCAAAATGGACTTTTATCTTGTCCTTATGTAGCGAGCGGGAAAGATATTTCATGATAAAATCCTCCATCTCGTCATTGATCTCGATCGTATGGATCAACGCCCCCTCTTCCATGCCTTCCGCCATACACAAAGTGGCATAAGACGTATAAGTCCCGATCTCCAAGACTCTTCTCGGACGAATCATCCGGCAAAACATCTTCAATATCCTACCCTGCAAATGCCCGGATAGCATACGCGGACGGAGAAGGTTCACATTGGCGTCGCGATTCAACGCCGACAGCAAATCCCCTTCTTCATCTATATGAGAAAGAATATACGCATCAATCTCGCCCGTAAACATTCCTCTTACTCTTTAAAAGTAGGCAACTGATATTGCGTGCCGGCATCCAGCACCTTTCCTACGTTGTTAATCTCCAAAAAGCTGGTACCGCCACCTTCGCCGAAGCTACCGCTCAAATACGCTACCATATCGTTGCGAGTGATACGTCCGCTATGGATCAGCTGGTTCAACGCATCATAGAAATATCCCCTACGGCTGTCGTTGTACGGCTGATGAACCGCCCATACCCCATAAGAAAGACCCAACATACGCATCACACGAGGATTATAGCATATAGCGAACACAGTAGAGGTTCCGCGGAAAGCGGCCAGATAACGTGCCGTACGACCCGTGTAACTATCCGTGATAATCGCCTTCACATGTAATTTAGAAGAAGACTTAACAGCTTGTTTCGCCAAGAAAGAAGTTACGTCTAAATCATTCCCCTCGATCGGCACACGGATATCATTCGCGGAAAGCTTGGTCTTCTCGGCTTCACGAGCCACTTTCGTCATGGTCTGTACCGCCTCGATCGGATATTTTCCATAAGCCGTCTCACCGCTTAACATCAAAGCATCCGTACGATAATAAATAGCGTTGGCGATATCCGTAACCTCGGCACGAGTAGGACGAGGATTATTAATCATGGAATGAAGCATTTGCGTAGCCACGATAACCGGCTTCTTCACCTCCACGCATTTACGGATCAGCATACGCTGGATACCCGGGATCTTCTCGGCCGGAACCTCGATACCCAAGTCACCACGAGCGATCATAACGCCATAAGCCACTTCCAAAATCTCCTCGATATTGTCTACACCCTCTTGATTCTCGATCTTAGCGATAATCTTGATAGGGCTGTTACGCTCGTCCAAGATACGTTGGATATCCAATACGTCCTGTTTGTTGCGAACAAATGAGTGAGCGATAAAATCGAGATCATGATCGATCGCCCAAAGGATATTATTACGGTCTTTCTCAGTCAACGAAGGCAAATTGATACGTACGCCCGGCACATTCACGCTCTTGCGGCTACCTAGCGTAGCGTCATTCTGGATCTCGCAAAGCAAACAATCGCCGGATTTCCCGGTAACCTTCATTTCCAGATCACCATCATCGATAAGGATGTCGCTGCCAATCGCCAAGTCGTTCACGAAATTCTTATAGGACACACAAATACAATCATGCGAAGTTTCCTGATCGGGATTACCGATTACCTTCACGATCTCTCCAGTCTTGAAAGGGATCGGTTCCTTGTTTACCGTCGTAGTGGTACGTACTTCCGGCCCCTTTGTATCCATCAAGATACCGATACGGTCGGATACGGTACGGACGTTATTTACCACACGGGTCAACCCCTCTTCCATCATGTGAGCCGTATTCAGGCGCACCACATTCATTCCCGCTTTATATAACGCCTCAACGAACGCAACGTCGCAGCGCTGGTCGGAAACTGTAGCAACAATCTTCGTATGCTTTAACATATACCTTAAATTATTATAACCTAATTATTAATTCTATTTGATAACCTTCTAAACCTTCTATCACATAAACGATTCGATCGCCAACCGATACGAATCCAGCCCAAACCCAAGAATCACTCCCCTGCATGCCGCCGATATCATCGACACATGACGAAACGATTCACGGGCATGCACATTCGAGATATGCACCTCCACGACTGGCGTAGTAACCGCCTTGATAGCATCGTGCAACGCAATGGAAGTATGCGTATAAGCGCCGGCGTTCAATACGATACCGTCATATTCAAAACCCACCTCATGTATCTTGTTAATTATCTCTCCTTCCACATTACTTTGATAATAAGATATCTCACACTGAGGAAAGCGGGCACGTAACTCGCTCAAATAGTCCTCGAACGAGGCATTTCCGTATACTGTCGGTTCTCGCTTGCCCAACAGATTCAAATTAGGGCCATTGATGATCTGAATCTTCTTCATTCTTATTGTAAGTTTATTACCTTTGTACCGCCCGTTGAGGCCGGAATTATCCGGCAAAGGTAAGGATTTTATTTGACACATTCATAACGACATACCGACAATGCGACAAGGAAAAGATATAATAAACCGATATAACACCTATTTACGGTTAGAAAAATCGCTCTCAGCCAACTCCATCGACGCCTATTTGACAGATCTTGACAAATTGCTACGTTTCGCAGAGGATGAGAAAAAGGACGTTAAGGAGATCAGCTACGACGACTTGCAACAGTTCATCGCCCAATTACGTGACATCGGTATCCATCCCCGATCGCAAGCACGCATCATCTCGGGTATCAAATCGTTCTATCGTTTCTTATTGCTTGACAATTATATAACAAATGATCCGACCGAATTGTTAGAGTCTCCCAAGATCGGATTGAAGCTGCCGGAAGTATTAACCGTCAACGAGATAAATAGCATTCTCGACACGATAGACCTCACGCTTCCCGAGGGACAGCGGAACCGTGCGATGCTGGAGGTTTTATATAGTTGCGGACTGCGCGTATCGGAGCTTACTGGCCTGCGTTATTCGGATATATATCCCAAGGAAGGTTTCATCCGGGTAGAGGGTAAAGGAAGCAAACAACGGCTTGTTCCTATCTCCGAAGTTGCTTTGCGGGAAATTAAAAACTATCTGTATGACCGGAATTCGGTCGTGGTTAAAAAAGGCTTCGAGGATATTTTATTTCTAAGCCGGCGAGGAACGGCCCTCTCCCGTATCATGGTATTTCATATCATTAAGCAACAGACAGAGGCCGCCGGTATCCATAAAAACGTAAGTCCCCATACCTTCCGTCATTCTTTCGCCACCCACTTGCTGGAAGGCGGCGCCAACTTACGCACTATCCAAGAGATGCTGGGGCATGAGAAAATCACCACCACCGAGATATATACACATATCGACCGGGAATTCCTTCGCAAAGAGATACTGGAACATCATCCGAGGAGTAGGCCAAGAACTTAAAAGAACCGATCCTGCTCCGCTAGCAAAGCCCCAAGAATGTCATAAATTATTTATTTCCTCCTCTGACAAACCAGTATAACGCACGACCATTTCCATCGAAAGCCCATCAGACCGCATACGCCGAGCTGTTTCTAGACGTTCTTCCGCACGGCCTTCTTCCCAGCCTTCAAACTTAGCAGTGCTCAACACGTCATTCTGGATCATAATTGCATTCAGATGTTCGTCATAAGCATAACGTTCCTCGGGAGACATTGAGTAATAGCGTAATTTCTCTCGTGCCTCTTCCAAGCCGGGGGCTGTCGTTTCGGAAGTTATGATCCCGTCTTTCAAGTATCGCACCCATTCCTCCAAGGGGGTCACGGCCACCTTATCAAACTCATTCACCCGAACCAATATATACTCCGGAAAGATCTCCGAAGGAAGACGCTTGACGATCGCACCCCTCTCCTTGGTATTTACCTGTAAATGATCATGGGTATGCACGCCGACAAATTGGTTCTACCCGTGATACAGATAATCGGTTCCTACGCCTATATCAAAATAAAGGATACTGATAGAATAGATCTTTTTCACCCCGGAATAGTCCTGCCCCAAATGAAGATGCTCGGTGACGGCCTTCGCCACGCTATAGAGCACACGTTCCAAATAATAAAGCTCGCGGGTATTCTGGATCTCGATAAGGATGATATCTCCCTTTGTGTTCTTAGCCTTGATATCCACCCGATTGAATTTATCATCAGCGTCCTGCTGGTTCCCCTCACTCTCCAATATCTCCTCAATCTTGATCTGCTCGCCCAAGAACACGGTAAGAAAGCCTTCTAGCACTCCGAAATTCGCTTTTTGCCGGAGTAGGCGTTTGATGGCCCAGTCGAAACGGATATATCGATCTTGTAATTCCTTCATATACTTCTCCTCTTTTTCTGTTTTCTTTTCCATAGTCATATCATGTTTTAGTTACCCCACTATTGGGTGGCTTCAAATGTACATAAAAAGATCCGGAATACAAGCTTATCCCATCTAAAAAGAAATGTCCTTCCTTTTGGATCCGTAAGTGAATAGCCAACGAACGGAATCGTAAGCGGTCGCAAAAGGGTATTCTTGTGCCGTTATAACTCTATTTTAACCTCATATTGTATCGGTTTAAACTATTTACCCAAAAACAAAAAACATGGATGTGGACAAATATAAAGACTACTCAATTCTTAGAAATGAGGATTCTGCACCAAATGGCCATCCGATGCTCTGTCGCACCACCTTCCGAATGCTGATCGCCGGGAGAGGCGCTATTGGTGAAATCAATCCACGCTTTATGATCATCTTCCGCCCATAAGTTCAAGGCCGTTCCCTTTACCTTTTTACTATCATACCGTTCCATAGAGGTTCCCAGTAAAACGGCGAAATTATGTTTATCGATCGAACGTTTATAACTCAACGTATTCTCCCAAAGAAGCTTCACGCCACGATTCATCGTTTGCTCCACCCTCGATTTCTCAGTCTTGACCATATAACACAAATAGCTAACAGGGAACCAATTTCTTTCGCCCCAAAAAGCCATATCCGTGGAGAGAGGGCTCTTAAACGTAAGACTCTCAAATACTTCTAATTCACCCCAAACAGAACCCACAAACTTAATCCCTCTACGGGAACGCTCTATCAATTCCCGGATATTATTCATCTCCGGAAGACGAATTAAATTAGGTTCAAAAATCTGACGCTTGAAAATGCGGTAGATACTCCACATAGAAATGAATGTGACTATCTATCGGGAATGGCAGTTCTTGAAATAATGGTTTCATAGGCTTTATACTAAAGGTTTCAACCTCTCGATCAGTTCATCCCCAAGCGCCCGTTTATTCACGATATGTTCCTGCACGGCGGTAACAAACGGATTATTCATGAAATCTCCTCGAACACCCTCGAAATCCTGTTGTTTTTCTTTGCTGGAACCATCCACACCGAAACCAATCATAGAAGTCAAGGAGAATTCCTTACGGGCATCCTCATAAAGCATCTCATCCAAGCGGATCACACATTCTTGCCAACGACGAACCAGATCAATAATCTCTGCGGCGGAAATCGAACGGAGATCCACCCCATAATAACGTTCGATCATCTCGTACGCCCATGTCCATTCCAAGGAATAATAACGTCCGTGAACCAAACGGAAAAAGCATTCCACATCCTCTAAGGAAGCGATTTCCCCCTGTTCGATATCTTGCAACAAGGCTTCTAGCGGTTCCCTCGGGAGGATCAAGCCCGCCAAGTCCAACCATTCTCCGGAGCCTTTGGATTCCGTAGGGCGCAATTGCTCCCAGACCTCTTCCATAGAACAATAGGTCGTACCTTCCAAACGCTTGATTAACGAGTTACCAAAGAACTTATTAATTGCCATCCCATAAAAGTTCAACGCATTCCGGAGGGAGGAACCTTTTATACGAGTATTCTGATAATAATAAATCTCGGAAGTCTCTCCAACCAATGCCTGCAGGTTTTTCAAGATATCCACCGCTTTCAGCATCTTCTGGATCGTATAGGGACTCAATAGATTATAGTTAATCATATCCAAGCGATCCGGGTCCGTACGTTTATCACGTTTCGGCCATTTCTGGGCATCACGGATCGTACCTACGCTGCGAAGATTAATTCCCGGAACTAAGTAAGTCTCATCATCCTTCTCTATTAAATAGGAGAATGGAATATCGGAAGTATCGCTATGATGATGATGGCGGCCCATTACCAAAGAGAAAGCGCCAATACGAGCCGGCCAAAGAATATACGAGTCGCTGGTAGTCTTGGAGCCACGTTCCACGATCCCTTGATGGATCGGTCCCAGCTTATACATATGATTACTCTGGTTAGAGCCACTTCCCGCGTTCAAGAACGAATACATTCCCGCTATCAACAAACTACTCTTATGCATAGACACCGTAAACGGACCGGCGAATATAGCGCAAGCCTCCCCATTCTCGAAAGCGCAGTTGCTGAACAACAAGGAATCATGGGCCGAGAAGTTATGCGTCACTTGGCAAGCCTGTCCGATAAAGCAACGGATAATCTTAGCGGCATCCGCGATCTTGGCTCCCGAAGAGACAATGAAATCTTGCGCGATCACACTATCCCCGATAAATACCGGGGCCTCTCTCTTACTATTTACGGAACCATTTTCCAGACGTGCGCTATTCTCTATGGTCGCGTAATCACCAATCTTCACGTTACGGATCGTACCGGTATTGACAATCTTGACCTTATCGCCAACCGTTCCCTCCGTAGAGGCGATACCCTCCGTATAAGCGGTAATCATATCCCGCAAGCGTTCGATCAAGGCCGGACGATGACGGTACAATGCGATAATATAAGCCAATGAAGCCGACAGGCCATCGTAAATCGGAACCTCACGCCCGCCGGTCTCATTCAAGACCGACACCTCGACATTATTCCCGAACGTAGCCTTGCCTTCCACCAACATAACATTTATATTCTGGATAAAGCAGTCATCACCGATCTGGTAATTAGCGATATAATTCTGTACGTTCTCGATCAGCACATTATCCCCCAACGTACAATTATGTAGGGTAACATGACGAAGCCCGCTATGCTTTACCAATCCTCCCGGTAGGGTAAACGCTTTACGAAAGGCTCCTAACTTAACCACTCCCGAAAAACGCACGTGGTTCACATATTCAATATCAAACACCTCTGGAACCCAAACTTGATTCCAATCATCGGCCCGGCAAGCCTGAGATCGCAAGGTGGCGATCTCATCCGGCCGCAAATTTCTCAAATGATTCATTGGTACTAATTTTGTAAGACTCTACTCTTCATCATATTGCTGAAAGAGTGTAGGAAACGGGTGATATGGATTTGTTTAACCCGTTCATACAACATCTCTTTCAACGCCTCTATATTCGTACGTTCCTTGGCGGAGATAAAGATGCAATTATCTTGCAATTTTCCCATCCACGTACGTTTCAGTTCATCCAGATCGATATTCTCACGACCACGAGGGGTCAAATCATCTTCCTCTTTCGGGACAAAGGTAAATGCATCCACCTTATTGAAAACCATGATCATCGGTTTCTCGGTCTTATCGATCTCCGCCAACGTACGGTTCACGACCTCTATTTGCTCTTCAAAAGTCGGGTGTGAGATATCCACGATATGTACCAGCAAATCCGCCTCCCGTACCTCATCCAAGGTAGATTTAAAAGATTCCACCAGCTCGGTCGGTAACTTGCGGATAAATCCGACCGTATCGGACAGCAAGAACGGCAAGTTCTCGATAATGACCTTGCGTACGGTCGTATCCAACGTAGCGAACAACTTATTCTCGGCAAAGACCTCACTCTTGCTCAATAAGTTCATCAAGGTAGATTTACCTACGTTCGTATATCCGACCAACGCTACACGTACCATCTTACCCCGGTTTTTCCGTTGTACGCTTTTTTGCTTGTCAATATCCACCAGCTCTTTCTTCAATCGTGCGATCTTATCCAAGATAATACGTTTATCAGTCTCCAACTGTGTCTCACCCGGACCACGCATACCTACGCCGCCTCGCTGACGCTCCAAGTGCGTCCACAGACGAGTCAAGCGGGGTAACATATATTTATATTGTGCAAGCTCCACCTGTGTCTTCGCATGGGCGGTCTGTGCACGGCTAGCGAAGATATCCAAGATCAAGCTCGTACGATCCAAGATTTTCACCTGCAATTCTTTCTCAATATTACGGAGTTGCTTCGGACTCAGCTCATCATCAAAGATCACCAAGCCGATCTCATTCTCTACCACATACTCCTTAATTTCCTGCAATTTACCGGTCCCGACAAAAGTGACGGAATTCGGGTAATCCATTTTCTGGGTAAAACGCTTTACCGCATCCACCCCTGCCGTATCGGCCAAGAAAGCCAATTCGTCCAGATATTCCTTAACCTTTTGCTCATTTTGCTCGGGGGTAACCAAACCCACCAAAACGGCCTTTTCGGTCTGTGCCTCAGATATGATAAATTCTTTCATGCCACAAAGATATATTATTTCAATTATTTACGTATATTTGCGAACATATTTACAAATATAAATCAACTTAGCTATGAAAAAGAGAATTTGGCATCTATCCAGATGCGTTGTCGTTTGTACGGCATTCCTATTCGTACAACAATTTATCCAGTCACAAGTTTCAAATCCATCTACATGGGAAAGTTTTGTGCAAAGTAACGCAAATATATCTATCCGGGATACGTTTCGGATGCAGACATTTGAGGGACTTGTTTGATAATTGGGATTATGCCATTACAGGTGAAGCCCTTATTGAAGATATCTCCGGCGTGAAAGATATTCCTAACAGCCACGGAAACTACGGGTTACGAATGCCAATGAATACGCAAGTGGCTTTCGAGCATTTCACGTTAACAAATCATCAAGATATAAAAATCAGTATACGGAAGGGGCATCCTTCTAGTAGAAGGAGAAGGCATGAGAGCCAGAACCTATCGAAAGGGAAACAAGTTATCCCTCCTTAGTTCCAACCATAGGAGAGTGGCATCAATCCTTTCAAAACCACAGATATAAAAAACAATCCTCCGGGCTTAGATCTTATCGTCCCCACACCGGCCGCCAATACCAAAAACGGCTATTATTATGTAGACAGCGTTTACGCACACGGCATGATTCCTACCTATTCCTATTTACCGGAAACAGCGATTGGAACCATGAGGATCACTGGAGCCATCTACCCACCTACCGTCACCGCAACGCCTTGATTAACGGTAATATCTCCATAAATACAAATATCAGCTGTAAAGATATCTTTATTGGCAATGGAAATATCCATATTTTACCAACCGGAAATCTATCCGCAAATAACCTTACTATCTATCCAAATGATGGTACCTTGGCGTCTTCCTCCACCTTGCGATCGTCCGGAACTATTAACATCTCCGGCAAAATAACGATCGAGAGGACCTTCGCTCAAAAAGGCAAATGGTATTTTATCTCCTTCCCCTTCGATGTATTCGCTTCCGGCATAGACCCGGATTTCCAACTGGGTGATGACAAAAGCGATACAAACGGTAACTACTTTTACGTACAAACCTATAACGGAGAAAAGCGAGCCAACTCACAAAGCCCTTCCAACAACTGGGAAGTCATACCACAAACAATAATCAATACATCCCAGCCCATCTTCAAGAAGAACAAGGGGTACCTGATCGCTATTGACGCTTCCGCCGATCGTCAGAACCTTCGTTTCTCCTCGAAGCAAAGATATCCCTATAGATTTCGGAAAAAACGGTCAAGCCTCTATTCCGGTAAGCATTAACAACCAAAGCCAGAACCAGAATCACAACGGCTGGTATCTATGCGGTAATCCTCTGCCGGCTCCTTTATCTCTTAGTCAAATAGAATCAAACTCAGCCTTAGACGGATACATTTATATATATGACGGCTCCACCTACCAACCCTACGTGATCGGTAGCGATTTCGCCATCCCTCCATTCTCCGCTTTCTTTGTCAAAGCGAATAAAAGTACCAGCCTATCTGTATATAATACATCCGAACCAGCCAATTATAAATTATTATCAACGAATGCACCCATATCTTTCCCAACATCGGAACCTCAAGCCCGACAAGATCCTCCTGTTTCCAATCAAGCCTTTTCATTTCCGGAATTAAGCTATCAGCTAGAGAACAAAACTTTATTCATTAATAATCTTCCATCCCCCGGTAAAGTCAAACTACTTACTCCGGCAGGCATATTGGTATTTACGCAAGCGGTACAGGCAGGGAACCCTATCCTCCCGATTCCCACAAGGTTTATATATCTTAATTATTCAAACAGAACATTATCGGGCACAGTACAAATGCGTTTTAACCTCCTAAAGCCCGAAACAATCTTATATCTTTGCCCTGTTTTAAGAATAAAACGAATATGAAGAAGATCAACATCACAACAATTGCCTTACTTGTCTACTTAATCGTAATGAGTATCATCGGCTGGCCGGGAAACAATTCGGGGAATAATTATACCGAATATTTCTTGATGATCGGCGCTACGCTCGTCATCATCATCCTTCTACGCTATCTGCAAGTCAAACGTCTGAGAATGCGAGATAAGTGGAATAAAGACGAAGATCCTGCCAAGCAATAAAAACACAGCCTGTTTTTCTTCACAGAAGAACAGGCTGAATGAACTTTATTTTATTACACTAGTATTAATATTACTGCTTTTTCGCCCTCACAGGCTACTTGAATGTCTCGTAAAGACTACGCACAGTATAAATTATTCGATTATAAATAAGTACAATCTTAACAGGACACACACACCACTTGTTTCGCTTACTTTCTTAAAATGAGTTACTTTCATAATTCTTACATTTTATTCACTAGTACTAAAACGTCATTAACCAATACGCAAAAGACAACCGACATCATTTTTGTAATCGTAGCCTAATCGTCATATCACTGAAAGGCAATACAATCGTGAACACATTTTTAATAACATAGACATATCATCGTAATATAATCACACGTCCTTTGCGTTCTGAAAAAATAGATTAATTCTAATATATTTTAAGGACAAAAGGATGGACAACAGAAATTACTTTACGATGGCGATTCCCGCTCTTTTGCTAGGCGTAGCATACTTACAGCCAATCAATGCGGCACCAGCGGAGGATCTGCCAAACGTTACTGGACGAATGACGATCACCCAACAGACATTCACGGTAAGTGGCGTAGTCACCGATACGAACGGAAAACCAATTATCGGGGCTAACGTGATTGAGAAAGGGACTACAAATGGAGCCGTAACCGATTTTGACGGCAAATTTTCTCTCTCGCTGCAAAACAAGCAAAGCATATTGGTCGTTACTTATATCGGTTATAACACCAAGGAGATTCCAGCCGGGAATGGTTCTCCCCTCACGATCCAATTGCAGGATGACACCCAGAACCTAGACGAGGTTATCGTGGTAGGTTATAGTGTACAGAAGAAAAAAGACCTTACCGGTGCTGTTTCCGTACTGGAGGTAGGCGACCTGAAAGATACCCCGGTATCCAGTGTAGATCAAATGATGCAAGGTAAATTGTCCGGCGTAAACGTAATCCCGGATAATATGCCCGGCGGAGGCGTAGCGGTACGTGTACGCGGTTTCAGCACGATCCGTAACAATGATCCGCTTTATATCATCGATGGCGTACCAGTAGAGGGCGGCATCAATTTTCTCAACCCGAATGATATCGAAAGTATGCAGGTATTGAAAGATGCTTCTTCCGCTTCCATCTATGGCGCACGTGCGGCAAACGGCGTGGTTATCATCAGTACAAAAAAAGGGAAGGAAGGTACTTTCCGGGTAAACCTAGACGCTTACGTGGGAGTACAAACCTCGGCAAAACAGATGCGTATGCTAAACGCCCAAGAATATGGCGACTTATTATGGCAGGCACAGCGTAACGACGGGAAATCACCAGTAAGCGACGTGTATGGCTCCGGCGAGACCGCCGTAATTCCGGAATTCCTTGACGCAGATCACCGTCTTCCCTCGGGAGACGTGGATTGGGTTGACGAGATCATGCAAAAGCCATGGTCCAGTCCTATAACCTCTCTCTGGCGAAAGCAGATAAAGTTAGCAGCCACTTGTTCTCCCTAGGCTATTTCAACCAAGACGGTCTTATGAAATATACTGGTTTCGAACGTATATCCGGACGTTTCAACAATGAGTTCAAGCTCTTCAACGATCGTTTGAAAATCGGTGAGAACGCCACATTATCACATGCGTGGGGAACCTCGGTCACCAATAACGCCGCACTGGGAGGTATGTTATACAACGCCTATAAGACCGTATCCATTACCCCTGTTTACGATCTGGACGGGAATTTCGGCAGCAACCCGATCGCCGACATCTCCAACCCGTTAGGCGAATTATACCGTAATAAGGATAATAAAGATCGTACCACCCGTCTATTCGGTAATCTATTCGCCGAACTGAATATCCTAGAGGGACTTTATTTCAAGACCAACTTCGGAGCGGATTATAAAAACCTGTATAAACGAAGCTTCAAGGCCAAATACAACGAATTGAACACCCAGCAACCCTTGAGTACGTTGAGCACGCAAAACCGTTGGAACTTCAATTGGGTATTCACGAACACGTTAAACTATTTACGGACATTCGATAAACATACGATCGGAGCCTTATTAGGTATCGAGACAAACCGTTATCAAGAGGAATACTTCTCCGCCTCCCGTGAAGGCTTTGCCTCGGATGACGATAACTTCCATTTCCTCGATGCGGGCGATAGTGGCTCCCAGAAGAACGCAGGTTCTGCCTTTACTTCCAAGATGATGTCTTATTTCGGTAAAATTGATTATAATTTCGACAACCGCTACTTATTCGCAGCCACGTTCCGACGTGACGGATCTTCTAAACTTGGTAACAATAAATGGGGTAATTTCCCGGCTGTCTCCGCAGGCTGGCGTATCAGTAGCGAACCGTTTTATGATATTCCGGCTATCAGCAACATGAAAGTCCGCATAGGTTGGGGACAAAACGGCAACTCTGATATCCCGGCTTATTCCACGATCGATTCTTACATGAGTAATCCGAACCACTCCAACTATCCGATCGACGGTAGCCAAAGTTCCGTGACAACCGGATACACCCAAACCCGTTACGGTAACGCAAACTTGAAATGGGAGACCACCACGCAAACTAATGTCGGGCTGGATCTAGGCTTCCTAGATAACAGCCTAACCGTTGTGCTGGATTGGTTTAACAAAGATACCAAGGACTTATTATGGGAGCGTCCCTTGATCGGTACCGTGGGGGGTACAAACCAAACGGTATGGGACAATGTCGGGAAAATGCGTAACCGGGGTTTCGAAGCTGAGGTCAGCTACAATAAGAGCATCAATAAAGATTTCGGGTTCAATGTCGCCTTCAATATGTCCGCTATCAAGAACAAGATGACGGAATTAGACGGTGATGTCTCCTATATCGGACTGCCTACCAGTGTGATTCACTCCCTCAACTTCGATCAAGAGGTTTCTCGTTCCGCCATCGGTCAACCAATCGGCTCTTTCTACGCTTATAAAGAAGACGGTTTATTCCAGAGCGAGGCGGAGATCAAATCATATACCAATAATAAAGGCGAACTACTCCAACCTAACGCAAAACCGGGTGATATCAAGTTCGTAGACGTAAACGGAGATGGCGTAATAGACGGTAACGACCGTGACTATATCGGTAACCCGCTCCCCGATGTCACAGCAGGCCTTACATTAGGAGTCAACTTCCATAATTTTGACCTCAGTCTATTCTTTCAGGGAATGTTCGGAAACGATGTATACGACTTGACCCGTTATGGGGTGATTTCTACAATCAATCGCAATACAACAAAAACAGCCGTGTCGTTAATGCATGGACACCAACCAACACGAATACGGACATACCCCGTGTCACCATGGACGATCCGAACAATAACATCCGGACTATTATTCCGTACCTCAGTCCATCCTATCCAAGATTAAGTTCAATAGCTTGTATATCTATGCGCAAGCAACCAACTTATTCACGATCACAGGATACGACGGTATCGATCCGGAAGTGGGATTGCAAAGTTACTCCAGTGACTACCGTAACCTAGATATGGGTGTGGACCGCGGCATCTATCCGTTATCCCGCACCTTCACCTTTGGAGTAAACGTAAGTTTTTAATCATCAAACAACAACAAACTAGAATATGAAGAAAATGATTATAGCGGCCTGTGCCGTATTCGCATTGACATCATGCAGCGATTTTCTGGAAGAGACACCTGTAGGCGAACTGACTCCCGAACAAGCACAAGATCCCAATAACATCGAGGGATTGATTATCTCCGCCTATTCCATCCTAGACGGCCAGATGGACGATGCCAGCTCCGGCTTGAATTCAGGATGCTCCAACTGGCAATTTGGCGATGTGATCTCAGACGATACCTACAAAGGCGGAGGTGGTACGGGAGACCAAAACCCGGTTCACTTAATGGAAATCTTCCATATCGACCCGACTATCCAAGATTACAATCGGAAATGGCTAGCCTTATACGAGGGCGTGAACCGTTGTAACCAAGCGATCCGTATCCTCAAAGGCAGCGATTATGATAAAAAGGAGACCCGTATCGCCGAGATGCGTTTCCTGCGTGCCCATTTCTATTTCAACTTAAAGATCATCTATAACCAGATCCCATATTTCGACGAGAGTGTCAGCGATCCTTCCGCATTCGCCTCTATCTCGAATAAGGAGTATACATCCGATCAATTATGGGAGAAGATACTGAATGATTTTAAGGCCGCCTACGAAGGTCTCCCGGATTCCCAGCCGGATGTGGCACGTCCATGTAAGATGACGGCCCGGGCTTATATGGCTAAAGTTTACTTGTTCCAAGGCAAATGGCAGGAATGCGCTACAGCGACGGATGAGGTGATCAATTCCGGCAAATACCAGCTACTCCCCGACTTCCGGAATATCTTCTTGCCAGAAAATGACAACTGCTCTGAAATTTTATTTTCAGTCCAAGCCTCTATCAACGATGGCTCCCCGAACAACTACAACGGAAATCCGGGCGACCGTTTGTTACCTCCGGGAGGCCCTTATCCCAACTATGGTTTCCTTCGTCCTTCCCAAAACCTAGTAAACGCTTATAAGACCGACTCCAACGGCTTGCCTTTGGAAGACGGCATAGACGTTTCGGAAAATGATTATGTAGACACCCGCCTAGACCACACGGTAGCCCGCCCCGGAATCATGTTCCTTGATGTCCAACTCTATGACTGGACTCCTCGTGAGGCTACGGTTTACGGTCCGTATAGCCCGAAAAAACGTATTGTCTCCAAGAACTCAAGTTACTATTTGGCTATCTGGCCATACGTAAACGCATTGAATGTTTATATTATTCGATATGCGGACGTGTTATTGTGGCGTGCCGAAGCTGCTATCGAACTAGGCGATTTGGCTACCGGATTGAAATACATCAACCAAGTTCGCGAGCGTGCCATGAACAGCCAGACCGTAAAAACCGCTGACGGGACAGCGGATGCCGCCAAATACCGGATCGGATTATATCCGTCATTTTCCGACAAAGAGGAGGCGATCCGAGCCTTACGTACCGAACGACGTCTGGAATTCGCCTTAGAAGGTGAACGTTTCTTTGATCTAGTCCGTTGGGGAATCGCCTCAGACGTGATGAACACTTATTTCGAGCATGAGAAGACATTCCGCTCTCATCTCCAAAATGCCCGTTTCATCAAAGGGACCCACGAATACGGCCCGATACCGCAAGCGGTTATAGACCTTGCGAAAAATGGAATCATCGAGCAAAACCCAGGATATTAATGGAAATGCTCCCATTCCTCTTAAAAGAAATAGCTCCTATCCGAATATTCGGGCAGGAGCTATTTACATTTGTCTTTTTATATCGTCTCCTTATAACTTATCCCTTAAAAACCTTCCGGTATAGGATGCCTCGCAAGCCGCTATCTCCTCCGGTGTACCGGCACAAACCAACTGCCCGCCGGCCTTTCCGCCTTCCGGTCCTAAATCGATCACATAATCCGCACATTTGATCACATCCATATTATGCTCGATAATTACCACGGAGTGACCTTTCTCGATCAAGGCATTGAAAGCTTTCAACAAAGTCTTGATATCATGAAAATGTAAACCGGTCGTAGGCTCGTCGAAAACGAACAAGGTAGGTTGCTGCTTCTCTTGGCCTAAGTAATAAGCCAGTTTCACGTTGGTTCTCACCACCGGATAAAGTGGAGGAAGTCTGTCCCAGCTTGATATAGCCCAAACCTACGTCTTGCAGCGGTTTCAAGCGTTTCACGATCTTCTTCTCTTGGGAGCCGGAACCTTTCTCGAAGAACTCGATCGCTTGATTCACGGTCATTTCCAACACATCGTATATGTTAGCGCCTTGATACTCTACATCCAATACATCCTGCTTGAAGCGTTTGCCGTGGCAAGCCTCGCATTCCAAGGTGATATCCGCCATAAACTGCATCTCTACCGTGATCTTGCCCTCGCCCTTACATTCCTCACAGCGACCTCCTTCTTTATTAAAGGAGAAATAGGCGGCGTTATATCCCATCTGTTTCGCTAGGGGCTGCTCGCCGAATAGTTTACGGATCTCATCGTAAGCGCCGATATACGTCACAGGGTTCGAGCGAGAACTCTTTCCGATCGAGTTCTGGTCTACAAACTCGATCGCCTGAATCATATTCAAATCACCACTGATACCGGAGCAATCCACGGTCAGGCGGGCGGCATCATCCAAATGACGTTTCACGCCCTCGTAGAAGATATCACGAACCAAGGAGCTTTTACCCGAACCGCTCACACCGGTAACCACCGTCATCACGTTCAAAGGAAACTTCACGTCCACACCCTTTAAGTTATTCTTCCGAGCCCCTGTCACTTCTATATAATTATTCCACGGACGCCGATAAGGCGGATCTCGATCTGATCCTCTCCCGTCAAATAACGTACCGTATGGCTATCGGTACATTTCCGGAGGTTATTCACATCGCCTTGATAAACGACCTCGCCCCCCAAACGCCCTGCTTTCGGACCGATATCGATGATATAATCCGCCGCACGGATAATCTCCTCATCATGCTCCACCACGACCACGGTATTCCCCAAGGCTTGCAACTGTCGCAATACCTTGATCAACAAATCCGTATCCCGGAGAATGCAGACCGATACTCGGCTCATCCAAAATATACAACGAACCCACCAAGCTACTACCCAACGAGGTAGCCAAATTGATACGTTGGCTCTCTCCTCCGGATAAAGAGGCCGAGAGGCGATCTAAAGCCAGATAACCCAACCCCACATCCAACAGGAATTGCAAGCGATTATTGATTTCCGTGAGCAAACGTTTAGCGATCGCCGCATCCGTCTCGTCCAGTTCCAGTTGATCAAAGAAAGCCTTTGCCTCCGAAACCGGCATCGTCACCAGCTCGGCGATATTCTTACCACCCACTTGCACATACAGCGCTTCCGGCCTCAAGCGGCTCCCCTTACAAACCGGGCAAGTCGTCTTTCCCCGATAGCGGGCTTGCATCACCCTGTATTGTATCTTATAAAGATTCTCTTCCACGAACTTAAAAAAATCGTCGATGCCGTGTAAACCTCTCGCCCCATGCCACAACAAATCTTTCTCTTTCTGTGTCAAGTCGTAATACGGACGGTGGATCGGAAAGTTATATTTCTCGCTCTTCACGATAAAGTCTTTCAGCCATTCCCCCATCACCTCACCTTTCCAGCAAACCACGGCTCCTTGGTAGACAGACAAGCTTTTATCGGGCACCACCAGATTCTCATCGATGCCCAGCACCTTACCGAATCCCTCACAGGTCGGACATGCGCCCAACGGATTATTAAAGCTAAACATCATATCGGTAGGCTCCTCGAATATCATGCCATCCGCCTCGAACTTCTTCGAGAATTCCTTCACGACTACCCCTTCCTCCGTATAAATACGAATCAAACAGGTACCATGGCCCTCAAAGAAAGCGGTCTCGGCCGAATCCGCCAAACGGCTTTTCAAGGTCTTATCGTCCGATACCGTCAGGCGGTCCACCAACAACTCGATCGGGTAAGACAGCAACTCCTCGCTCGCCAGTACCTCCGAGATACGATATACCGTATCATTTACCGACAGACGGGCATATCCTTCTTTCCGCAAGATCTCCAGCTGCTCCTTCATATCCCGGCCTTCCGGCAAGACAACCGGAGCGAATACGGCAAAACGAGTTCCTTCGGGATATCGCATGACCTCCTTGATAATATCGCTCACCTGATGTTTTTTCACCTCGGTGCCGGAAACCGGCGATATCGTCTTCCCGACGCGAGCATATAACAAGCGTAAATACTCATAAATCTCGGTAGATGTACCGACCGTGGAACGCGGATTACGGGTATTCACCTTCTGCTCGATAGCGATAGCGGGCGGTATTCCCTTAATATAGTCGCATTCCGGCTTACTCATCCTCCCCAAGAACTGGCGGGCGTAAGCGGATAAACTCTCTACATACCGGCGCTGTCCCTCCGCATAAAGGGTATCGAACGCCAACGATGATTTTCCACTCCCCGACAGCCCGGTTATCACCACCAGCTTGTCCCTCGGAATCTCTACATCTATATTTTTCAAGTTGTTGACACGTGCCCCCTTGATGAAAATCGAATTGCTCTCAGACATATTACCTTTATCTTTTTCTTTAACGCAAAGATAGCCAAAACTAACTGATTCTGCCCTATCTTCATCGAACTAATTCACACAGTTAGACAAGGTGTGCCTCGTCTCTACTGCCAAGTAAATAAAATAACAAGGGCGAAATATTTCATATTTACAGGGAATCTTCTACATTTGTTGAAAATTTCATAGACAAACACAGCAAGGCACCCATGTACATTAAATATTTTCGCTTCTTAGTAGCGATTCTCTTTTGTGCGATAACCTCATGTTCTACGGTTCGCGAGAAGCCTCGTCCGGCTACGAGTACGGGCAAGGAGGCCAAGCGAGAGTTTAGGGGAGCATGGATACAGACCGCTTTTCAAGGCGAATACAAGGATATGACTCCCGCCCGGATGAAAAAAGACTTCATCCGCAAGCAATTACCTGCAAGCATGCGGCATCAACGCCATCATCTTTCAGGTGCGCCCCGAGGCGGACGCTTTCTATAAATCCGATATCGAGCCGTGGAGCCGCTTCTTCACCGGAGAGCAAGGCGTAGCCCCGGCAGGTGAGTTCGACCCGATGGCCTTCCTGATCCAAGAATGCCATAAACGGAACATGGAGTTTCACGCTTGGTTGAATCCTTACCGGGCGAGCACGGCGGGAAACACCCGTTTCGCCGATTCCCACATCTATCATAAGCATCCCGAATGGTTTGTCACCTATAATAAACAAATCCTTTTCGACCCGGGATTGCCGGAAAGCCGTCAGTTTATCTGCCGGGTAGTGCGTGATATCGTCGGCCGTTACGACGTGGACGCTATCCATATGGACGATTATTTCTATCCCTATCCCGCAGCGGGTATGCCTTTCCCGGATGATAACAGCTTCCGGAAATACGGCTTGCGAAAAGGATACAGCGAGGCGCAAAGGAACGATTGGCGCCGGGAGAACGTGAATACCCTGATCCGGGAATTGAAACGTACCATCCTGCTCACCAAGCCTTGGGTACGCTTCGGTATCAGTCCCTTCGGCATCTACCGCAACAAGAAAAGCACCGCAGACGGATCGGGTAGCAATACCAACGGTCTGCAAAACTACGACGACCTCTACGCCGATATCACCTATTGGGTACAGCAAGGTTGGATCGATTATAACATCCCCCAGATCTATTGGGAGATCGGACACCCGGCAGCAGATTACATCACGCTTATCAAATGGTGGGACAAAAACGCCAACGGAGGTCATTTATATATCGGGCAAGACGTGGCCCGCACCATGAAAGCGGACCAATTAACCCGCAAGATGCGTTACGAGCGTGCCTTGCCTCACGTGAGCGGCAATTGTTTCTGGCCCGCCAATGAGATTCTATGGAACAACAAGGGCGTAGCCGACAGCCTGAAACGGAACTACCACCGTTACCCGGCCCTTATCCCGGCCTATACCCATATGCATAACCGTCCGCCAAAAGACGTAAGCAAGCTAAAGACCGAATGGACACCTAAAGGCTTCTTGTTACATTGGCAAGCGGAGCAAAGCCCCACGAATCCGGAGCTAGCCTCCTATTTCGTGGTCTATCGCTTTAACGACAAGGAGCCGATAGACACGAGCGATCCCTCGAAGATCGTGGCTATCACCCGGGAAACCGGCTACTTGATGCCTTACGAGAAAGGTAAGGTAAAATATCGCTATGTAGTGACCGCCGTAGATCGCTTTCACAACGAGAGCGAGGGCAAGACAAAGAAAGTAAAATTATAAAGACACCAATTATGTTAACCGACCATCGCTGCACCAAATATACCGACTGTTCCTCTTGTAGTTTCTACCAGAGGGACATATTCAAGTATCGTCTTTATCCGAAAGGGTACGTGATCCCTCAGACAAGATGCATGCAGAACATGGTCTTTTTCCTAGTCAAGGGAGAGATCTGGCTGAACAGCGAGGAGCACCCGGACACCACGTTCCGGGGCGGACAGTTCGTATTGCAACCGATCGGCTCGAAAGTGGAGTGCAAGGTACTCGACTACACCGAATGTATCATCTATCTCTTCGAGCGTCCGCAAAACATATGCGACAATCGTTTCAACAAAGGCATCTCCATCGTGGAGAACGAACGCCAGCAGCCCATCGTAATGACGATGGTCCCGCCGATACAACTCTTCATCGAGGGCATGAAGCTTTACCTCAACGATGATTTAAGATGCTCCGGACTGATGCAAGCCAAACGCTCGGAGATGGTCTACTTGCTGAACTGCTACTACCCCATCAAGGAGCTAGCCGCCTTTTACGCCCCGATTTACCGGTATAGCCACAGTTTCCAGTATTTCGTGATGCAGAACTACCAGAAGGCGAAAGACGTGGAGACCTTCGCCCAATTGGGAGGCTACAGCGTACCCACCTTCCGCCGTATCTTCAAGGATACGTTTGGAGAGCCCGCTTATCAATGGATGCTGAAACGCAAATGCCAAGACATTCATAACGACCTTATCATGACAGAGCTTTCCATATCCGAGATTTGCTACAAGTATGGCTTTGAATCGCTTTCTAACTTCTCGCACTTCTGCAGGGCTAATTTCGGCCAATCTCCCCGCTCTGTCCGTTCTCTAAAGGATGAAAATACATAATATTCAATGATTTTTTTAAATCTCTCAACTTTGCAACTCTTTGGACAAAATAACAATTCTCCCCTTTAGCATTCCCTATACATTTGCGTCCAGAAGATCAATCATAATTGATTTTCAAAGATAAATAAAATGTATAGGTACAATAAGACAAGTATTATCTTAAAGATCTCTATCGCAGTTTTATTCATTATCGGCATGGTGCTGGAATGTAGTTGCGAGAGATCCGAGGAACCGGAGAAAAGAGGCACGGGCTACATCACTTGCACCCTTCGTTGGGATAGCGTGGTAGCAGGTTCCCGGTACCGGAGAAACTTCGCTATTGTATCTACCCGTCGGAGGGCGGGCCGATGATACAGACGGATGGGAACGCCAATGGCATCACCCTGTTCTTACCACCGGATAAATATAATGTATTGGTTTTCAATTACGACGCGAAAAACATAGGTTTTCGTAATATGTCGAAGTTCGAGGAAGCGGAAGCATATATCTCCTCTCTAGAGGATCTGGAGGCATGTCAAGACGAGGTGATCCCGTTATATGTCGCCACGATCCGTTCGGTAGAGGTTGAGGGGGACACGGAGAAGCATAAGGAATTGACCTTGTCGCCGTTTTTCCTATCGAAGGACAGTTCCTTGAATCTAAGAAATGAAAGGAAAGGGATCGCAAACAATATCAACGGGCTAAAGAAAACGAGTATCCGATGAGAGAGAGCCGGTTATTTATCATCTTGATCTCGCTTGTCATGGGATTGGCGGGATGCTCGAAAGAGACTATGATCGGCGAGTATGTAGACCGTTGCGCGGTGCGCCTCGACATAGATTGGGGTCCTTGCGGTATCGACCCGGATGGTATGACCGCGCTCTTTTACCCGGTCGATGGAGGGGAGCCAAGCCGTTTCCTTACCAACACGGTGACGGGCGACGAGGTGCGATTGAGGAAAGGGATCTATAACGTAGTGGTATTTAACCAAGCGGCCGAAGAATACAGTTATCTCACGATCGAAGGTCAAGATCAATACAGCACCCTGCGGATCGTGATGAAGACGACGGATAGCGATTGGTACACGCCCACCGAGGGAGAGCGGCTGATCTACGATCCGGAACCTTTAGCGGTAGCTACATTGGAGGGTTTTGAGGTGACGCAAGAGATGGTACGGGCGAACCTTAAGGAGGGAAAGGAGTTTTCCTTGGCTTGCCGGCCCGAGAAGGTAATCTTCACGACCCATCTGTCCTTAGAGATAAAAGGATTGCACAACATGCGGACTGCGAGGGGATCGATTAAAGGGATGGCGGATACATATTGGATAGCGGATAGAAAGACCGGAAGTAGCGTAGCGACGCAACTCGTGGACTTCTCGGAAAAGACCTTTCACGAGAACTCAACGACCGATGGTATCTTATCCGGCTCTTACTTGACACTCGGCAGACCAAACGTCACATCGAAGGCCACGGACGAGATCAGTAATTTGCTTACGCTCTCCATCTTATTGGTCGATAACAGAACGGTCATTACGAAGCAATATGATATAGCTCCACGTGCCGCGATCAATAATGAGACGAAAGAGGTAGAGGTGGTGCTGGGTACGAAAATTGATCTGGATAAGGAAGAAGTTCCCGAGGATATTCCGTTGGAGCTACCAAACGTGGAGCCGGAAAAGAATGGCGGCGAAGGGGGATTCGATGCGACAGTAGACAATTGGGGAGATGAGACGAATATCGTAATCCCCGCATAACTATAGAATGATAAATAGTAACAACATAAAACAACATTAAAAGACTAAACATTATGAAGACAAATTTATTTATCGCAGCATTAAGCCTAGTAGTATTGGCGGGCTGCTCAGGCGAAGATGAGATTGGCACATTGGTAGCAAAGAATGACAATGCGATTAATTTCGGAACTTATGTGGGGAAACAGACGAAGGCCAGTATTATGGATGACACCAAACTACAAACAACGGGATTCAATGTTATAGCAACTTATACAGGTGTCGATACATGGGCATCATTAAGTGGAGACAAAGCTAAAGCTCCAAACTTCATGTACGATCAAGCCGTTACATATACTGATAGTAAATGGTCTTATTCTCCTATACAATATTGGCCAAATGAACAAAATGAGGATGGAGATCTTGGTAAAGTAACTTTCTTTGCCTACAGCCCTAAAACAACTAGTATCACTACAATATCAGACAAAGCAAAAACAGGAGCACCGACTATTAAACTGACTGTTTCCGATGAAATTGATACGCAAATAGATTTAGTAGCAGATATGGTCACAGATCTTACTAAAACAAGCACAACTATAGATGGAGTTGCAGTAGATGCAGGTACTGTTAAATTCAAAATGGATCACCTTCTTTCTCAAATTAAGTTTCAAGCAAAGCTCAAGGCACAGTACACTGGAGCAACAAAGATTACCGTAACAGGATTTAAGTTATCATTTGCAACCAACAAAATTAAGAATGCAGGAACATATACATTTAACACTAATAACACAGATAATATATGGGTGCTGGATAATACTTACCACAACGTAGCCATCGAAAAAACGAACTTAGCAAATGAGTTGGACAATACCGTAGCACTAGCAGCGACCGACTTACTAGATCCTATGTTTTTACTTCCTCAATCATATGCAGAAAAAGATATAACAGCTGTGATCAGTTACACTGTAACCACAAGTGCAGGTGATGTTAATAATGTAAAGAAAATCGATTTACCGGTAGTTACAGACGGATGGAAGCCTAGTAAAAAATATTTATATACTTTTGAGATCGAATTACAGAATGTAACAGTTGGAGTAGAATCCGCAGAATGGGGTAATGGTGAAATCAAGTAATATATTATCTTTATTTTCATAGATTAAGGGATTAGGCTTCCTCAACATAGAAGACCTAATCCCTTAATTAATTTTTAATAGCCGGTCTTCATATCACCGCCTCTTCTCTATCATAAAATCCATTCTCATAAAAACACGCCACTCTATATTTAGCTAGGATTACTTACAATAAAATAAATATCAGAAAACCTTTCGATAGCAATACGGTCATTATCCCACCTTTTTGAGCAATATAAGCCATATATCGTGACATCCCCTTCTCGCAAGAACCACAAAACAATGAGAAGGAGATAGCCATTAGTGCCCTTTTTCTCCTCGAAAGCCCCCCTTTTCACACACAATAGGTCGCGAAAGCCAACGCGAAAGGCCGCGTTAGGCGACACATATGGTTACGTTGGGCATCGTAAGCAGCTAAGAATAGGGTTATAACCTAATGAGAAAGGCGTTATAACCTTATTATAACCCTATCGTAACCTTATGGAATAGCCCAAACACCCGGCAAACCATGAGTTACGATGAATTAATTTCGCTAGAATAAAAGGCCATTTTCCGACATCTGTCTGTCTACTAAACAATTGCTGTTTTTTTCTTGCGTATTTGGAAGCGAGACGTACATCCGCCGAAATAATCGACTCTCACGGATTTCCGTTTACATTTTGTCAAAATGTCAATCCGCGAGGAAACTTCTCCCCACATAGCATACGGATATCAATTATTCTTCCTATATTTGCGATAATCCCTCATATCTAAGCGTAGGTCACTGAAGGAGGACATAAGTTAACGAAGAGCGTTTAAAGATATTATCCCGTATTGAAATCTGGACAATTTCATATCCATGGATAATAGACAATAAACGCTCACGTCGGTGCTATATTTACCAGTAATTGCTCTGGACGATATAACAGCATGGCGTGGGCTATTGTTTATTACATGGATAGGGCCGTCCAGAGCCTCAATACGGTAATATCAATAGTTTCCACGCTTCTGTATTTTTAGCCCGGCAACCGATGGAGACAGGTTGCCCTTATCCATTAAATGAAGACGATCCTCCTGTTACCCGTCTTGTCGCTATGGCTCCTGCTTGCCACGCAAGCCAATGCCCAAGTCTATCACCTACATTTATCCGACAACACTTGCCGGATAACAGAATGCGTTGATACTCCACAAGGCGTCAAGCCCTTGGGTCAGACATGGAAAGGAAACACCTTCCATGATCGTTTCACGCTAGATTTCGATCGCGCTATCTTCACGTGGGAAAAGGAAGGAAAAGAGACGTATGCCAACAAGATCATCAACCACACTGCCAAATACGCTCACCACTCATTCACCACGGAGCAGATTACCGCCAACCTCACCATCAACAGCCATCGAGCCGTCCTTCAACTTATCCACTTTCAGAATGGCCAATGGATACAAGTCACTTATTTTTGCGAGATAGGGAATTAACGGCTCATGCGAACATCTACAACATCTACCACTTATACTTGATATTTGTACTTTTTATTTGTGAGTGAAAATTCCAGCCTTAAAAAAGGAGGCCTTAAAGTTTACGATAAACATCTTCAAAAGGTACTCTGCAACGTTCCCCCCAAATGCCTTTATTTCCATCCCGTATCCCACAAGGAATAGCCATGTTTATTTCAGCACCATGAGGTAGTTTCAATGTCCTTTTTAGCCGACGGCTGTCCAGCCCTTCTAAGGGGCACGTGTCATAGCCTTCGTTTGCCATCGCAATCATAAACGTTTGTGCGGCAAGCGCACAGGATTTATGGGCTGTCACACGTATGTCATTCTCGGAAACTTCAAGCATCATAGGACGGAAAATACTGATTATATTAGCCAACAATTTCCTAAGCAATCCGAGAATACCGAAGAACCGGGCATAAACAAAGGGCATCAATATACCGTAATATATTTCCCGATCCTTAATACGTTTGGCCTGACGTTCTTTAGGACTGTAATGACGAATGTTCTCCCGTTCAAAATTGAGTACGAATCGCGCATGTTTCTTGTACCAGTCACGCCGAACCACAAAAATGACAATTTGTGAAGCGGTAGAAGCCGCTTTCTGACCAAGGCAGTCCCTTGAAATTTTTGCCAATAATTCAGGTTCTGTAATATGGTAAAATTCCCATAATTGCATATCAGAACTGTTAGGAGCCAATGTAGCCAGTTCCAAACAATGTTTTACCTTTTCCGTATCTATTGGTTTTTCTTTATCATACACCCGTACAGAACGACGATGATGAAGGACTTCATCTAAATTCATAATGATACTGATTTGAATTAAACATTTATTCCCAGCTGATTACTTCAGCCATTTATTATCGTGCTTTATTTAATTGCCGCATAACGACCTTCGCCATTTCTTTAGAACTGAACGGGTCCTGCCCAGTAATCAGATTATTATCTACAACTACTTTTGAAGTCATAGGTATCAATGCTTTTTCATAATCCGCTCCTCTCTCTTTCAACAACGCTTCAAGATCAAAAGGCACGTCTTCTTTTCTTCTGGCAAGACTTTCCTCAAACCAACTGAATCCCGTCAGCTTTTTGCCTTTAATCATATATTCGCCATTGGATAGTTTGGCATTCAACAACCCACTGACCCCGTGGCAGATGGCCGACACTATCCTCCCACTTTCATCCTGTTTCCTTACGATAGTCTTTAAAGCTTCATTGCCAGGAAAGTCATACATCGCACCGTGTCCGCCGGCTAAATAGACACAATCAAACTGTTGTTCCAACAGGTTATCCAAACTGTTTGCATGATCCAACAGCTTTTTGAATTCTGGCTTTTCCCAATACTTTTCGGACATTTCATCTAAAAAAATTGGTTTTAAACTTTCGGGATCAATGGGAGTATAACCTCCTTTCGGATTGGCTACCGTTATGTCATAGCCGCTTTCTTTTGCACTATGATAGATATGAGTAAACTCACTAAGCCATAATCCGGTTGCGAGTTTCCCATTGGCAAAAGTCCCTGTGCTAGTAACTATTATTAAAATCTTCATGATAATCAAATTATTGATTCATATTCTTTAAAAGAAAACATACACATGGATAGATTGTTTTTCAGAATATGGAATCTTTAACATAATCCGAAAATATGAAAACCTGCAAATCCTTTCAAATGCTATCTCTATCCACCAGCATTCGATAAGGAGAAATTACCGATCCCTTTCCTATTACCTCCGGGAGGAAGCAATTTGATGAATATTGTTTCCATGATGCCCAAGTTGAAAGAAGAATTAAGAACTATTTTCAACGACTATGGCTTGAAATATGTCTTCGATACCAATAGCCAGGAGATTAAAGTAATGAAAGAAAAGAAACCGGGAGAGATATTTTTAATTCCATTTCATTCCATAGCCGATACCCTGCAGCGTATGATTTTCTACAAAGCGGCTATTGAAAGTAACAGTGAGTCCGCATTAGTTTTTGAAGAACCGGAAGCCCACTCATACCCTCCTTTCATATCAAAGGTAACGCAGGATATTATCCAATCGGACAGAAACCAGTTTTTTATAACGACACACAGTCCTTATGTGGTTAACGACTTTCTGGAATTACCGAGTGACGAACTTGCCATTTACCTAGTTGACTTCAGGAATGGGGAAACTTTCGTGAAAGAGCCAGTGACACAGAAGTACAAGAAATGTACGAATATGGCATCGAGCTATTTTTCAACACCGAAACATAGCGAAAGATACAGAACACATTGCAGGCACAAGCCCATACCCAAGTCTACCGCCTACGCTTATTCGACAGTACTTGCAGGATAACGGAATGCGTTAAAAACTATTTTACGGAATGTCCAAATGTTCTGTCAATACGTTTACGAATGTTCGTAATGGCGCACCTTCATAATTATCCAACTCCCCAACCAAGATCAACGCGGCGTTCTTCATCCATGGCTGGTATGGGATAGATAGTTCATAGGGATTTCACGGATCAGTTCCGGGGTGTTCTTGATTACCGTATAAGCGTCGCCATCGGCGGCTTTCTTGCCTTCGAAAACTAAGGTACGGTCGAACATTTTTTGCTTGTTTACCCCGTTTAGTACTACCGGGGCCATGACTACGGAATCTCTGTCGCTACTCAACATCGGCATCAAGGACAGGGTTTGATATCGTCCCACGGAGAGTCCGCAGACACTGATCGTTAGGTCTAGACGCAAGGAGTTGCCCTCCCGCTCGATGCGGTTTTGCTTCACGGAGACTTGCCCCCGGTAAGATTGTATAGGCACCTGCGCTCCTGCCGGAAGAACAAGGCCGATCACAAGCAAGCATATATACAAGCATATATAAATGAATGTCTTCATAGATTTATCTCTTTATTTGATGATGTAAACGATACTGATACCTGCCTTTGTTAATCCCCAATACTCGTTGCGGAACTTGCCGATAGGCGCATCTCCTCTAGGAAAAGCGTACTTATCATATTCGAAATGCAAGTATCCGAAACCCGCCGTGAACTCCACGTTCCAACGGGGCGACACGTATAACTGATAACCATAAGAGATACCGCCGCCATAAGCGTTACCGTTATAACTATTCTTTTTCTCCATCCCATACAGGAGCTTCAAACCAGCGAAATCGTAATCCATATACTGGGCATGAACCCCGAAGAAATGTCCGTTGAAACGCTCGTGTATCCAGTAACGCGCCTCGGGCTGTATCATCCAATGCTTAAATGACTTATCGCTCGAGAATGTCCAACCGTTATAATACCCCGATGCCTCAACGGACCAATGCTTGTTGAAAGCGACCTCCGCCCCTATGTTCGGCGTAGTGATCGCGTCATAAAGCACATTGGTCTTCACGGCCACGACCTGTCCTTGAATATCTATAAAAGTTGGCAAAAGAAATACTAACAGTAAATATAGTTTATTCATATCTCCCGGTTCATTAGGTTTGTTTATTTAAGAGACAAAACCGTACAAATATAGATAATATTTATCAGTTCATTCGTACGTTAACTTATATAATATCCACGATTTACAAACGGAAAACGTTATCTTTGCAAGATAAATCCAGAATATGACTCATGAAGGCTAAATATATCGTGATTTTTCTCCTGTCACTCCTTTCGTTTGTCGCTTGCGATAAAGAGGAGGTCGTTATCCCTACTACCGCCCCTCGTACGGTTCTTATCTATTTCGCAGGAGATAATAGCTTGAGTGGATACGTGAGCCAAAACCTGAGGGCGATAAAGAAAGGGATTGAGCGAGATGGATTGAACAACGGCAATTTATTGATCTATACGGATAAGCAGAACGAGGCTCCCCAGCTTTTCCAATTAAAAGTGGAAGCGGATACCATCCGGCAGATCGTGCTCGAGACCTACGACTCGAACCAGAACTCGGCCTCTACCGAGACGCTGACGCAAATAATCGACAAGGTACAAAAGGAATATCCGGCGGATAGTTACGGGTTGGTGCTGTGGAGTCACGGAACGGGATGGCTACCTTCGGATATCTATAGCTATCTGCGTTCTTTCGGGCAAGACGGGAAGAATAATTTCATGGAGATCAATGATTTGGCCTCCGCTTTATCGAAGTATCATTTTGATTTTATTTTGTTCGACGCTTGTTATATGTCGTGCGCCGAGGTAGCTTACGCTTTCCGGGGATGTGCGGATTATATTATCGGCTCGCCCACGGAGATACTGGCCAATGGTTTCCCCTATCAAACGATCATGGGGGATATGTTCAAAAAAGAAGCTGATGTGGTGGGGATAGCGACAAAGTTTTATACGTATTATCAAAGTGAGGCAGGAACGATCTCGGTCATGAAAAGCGATGAGTTGGATGAATTGGCCGCTACTTGCCGTACCCTATTCCATGATAAGACGGAAAGTGATCTTTTCGCCGTACCCGTTAGCGAATTGCAGATCATGGAGTATTTGACGCCGAATTATCATGCCTTATATGATTTTGATGATTACGTGAGCCGTCTGGCCACGGAAGAGCAATATAACGCATTCAAGCGGAGCATGGAAAAGGCGGTTATTTACAAGGCTACTACACCCAAGGCAGTTTACGCTTATCCGTATCCGTATGGAAGCTATCTGCCGGTCAATAAATATAGCGGCTTATCTATCTACGTCCCCCAAGAAGCCTTGCCCAAACTGAACGAGTGGTACAAGGATCTTGAGTGGTATAAAGCGGTCTATTAATCACCCCTTATCCAACGCTTTCCGCGAGGAGTGTGAAGAAATAGTAAGATACTCCCTGCTATTGCAGCAACAATTGTAAAAAACACAGCCACTACTATCATACTAATCTATTTTAAGTATTAAACTTCCAATATATGCGAACCATACGGTAGCAACTAAGCCAACTCCAAAAATATACCAAATGATCAAAGGTATAGTATCAACATATGATAACCTTTCCCTATTACCTATATTAAAGAAAGCTCCACCTAATCCCAACACTAAAGCCGCAAATGTCAACTTTGACAGGTCAAAGAAATACTTTGCGATATTCTCCTTCCGTATCTTCACTAACTCTCGCGCCTCTTTATTCTTTTCTCTCCTTCTTTCAAAATCACTCATGACAAAAATAGTATTTATATTTCACATCCCATTCTATTTCACTAGGAAAACTTCTTTATAACGTTCAATTTTTCCTTGAGGATGAACAAGTTCCGCATAGAAAATATAAACGCCTGTTCTCACCTTGGAACCATTCACCGCAAGGCCGTTCCAAGTCAATTCACCTTCTATCCCTAATAAGTCATGATTTACCACCTCACTGATACACCTTCCGGAGATATCAAATATCCAAGCTCTACAGGTATAGCCGGATTCATCTAGATGGTAAGAGATGGTATATTCTTTCGTCGCTTCAAAGTAAACGGGAGGCTCTATGCCCGTTACCTCGCCTTCATCTTGCTTTCCATATTGGGAATTCCGATAGCCGGGCGTACCGTATCCCGCCGTGGCCGAAGCCGAGGTCCAATTCATCTCATCCTGCGTATCGCTATCAGGATTAATCCGCTCCAAGGCAATCCCCTTCTCGTTTTTCACGGATGGGGCATGCCATTTAGAGGAATAACGAATCTCATCGATCATAACCTCATCTTCTGTACGAAACAGGACTAACGTAGCGGAGGTATTTGCCAAGACCGGAAGTTTTAATTCATGCAAAGCATCCGGCGAAGATATCAGATAAAAATCGCTCACTCCTCCCATACTTTTAGTCAGCAACGCATAATCTTGTGGTTCTACCGGAGAGACTATAGAAGATAAAGGATAATGCGAACTCAATGTACCATCGGATTTACGAGTAGCAACAGACAGTCCGGCCAAAGGCAATGTCCGGTCCGAACGATTATAAAGCTCGATATACTCACTCCCTTCCGGGTAAGGATTCGGCAACAACTCATTAAAAACGATCTCATTGGGTAAGACTATAATGTCCGTGGGGATACCCGGTTTATGGGGAGCGTCCGGACGATCTGGATCTTCTGGTTCATCGTCAGGAGAAGAGTTCGCGGAACCCGGCGTGCCTCCTCGCTCATCCGTTGATAAATGAAAGCCGGTTTCAGAACGTTCCCAAGCGATACCGGCTTTCGCTTTCTCATAGGCAATCCGGTCGATCTCCTTACCGGAAGGATCGAATAAAGCAAGCTCCTTCCCCGTGTTTACCAACGACGCCGGGAATTTATCCAAGGGCAGATCCAGCCCCGCATCATCAATATGTATATCCCTACCGGACCGATAAAGCACGACATATCCATCCGCATCCAAAAACAAAGCTGTCAATACCGTTGGCTTACTACCATATAAGAATGACCAACCATTTAACTCTATAGCCTTATCCGTCGTATTATAAAGTTCCACATACTCCGTTTCCGGAAAAGCCTTTTGTCCTTTCGGATCAGCCATCACCTCATTAATACGGATACTACCAGCGGGGAAAGAAGGAGTATCCGGCACTTCCGGTTCCTCCGGAACGTCGGGCTCTTCTTCATATTCTAACCGAATCTCGGTAGAACTCTCCGGAATCTTATTTCCCTCAAGATCCATTAACCCCGAGCACAACAAATCATAACCCATGCCAACCTTCAACTCTTTATCAAAGCTGATATTCACATAGATCCGCATATCATCCGCATAGGTCATACGAGAAGCATTACCGATACCCGATATAGAGAATATCGCCTCACGGATATCCACCGGAAGATTATATTGTAATTGGAAAACAGACTCGGTGATCGGTTGGATAGCAAGAAGCCGCGGAAGAACCAACGGCTCATCGGGCTCATTGGGTTCTTCTGGCTCTTCGGGAGTATCCGGCTTCTCTGGTTCGATCGAGATATTATCGGATATAATGATGTAGTTACACGCAAAATCATTTACTCGAGTTTTAGAATAGCGGCATTCAAAACGTAGTTGTCCCCCTTTACATGAAGAAGAAACTTCAGACTCACAACTCCCTATCAAGACAAACCTACCCTTCTCTAGCACATATAAGTTCCATATCTTATGATTTTCTAAAGTAAGTTTCACTTTCAAATCCACGGCTCCCAACAAGACATCGAGCGCTTTCTCTATTAAGATCTTTGGATTCTTCTCCGTTGCGGTATGTTTCCGAAAAGTTATCGTTTTCTTATTACTGCCGATTTGGACATAATAATCGTTTTTTAATCCAAGCATCCTCTGATCATCTAAATAAACATGTAGCCGGATATGGTTTTGATCGCTTGGTTTGAAATCCATCCGAATCTCAAATTCCCATTCCATTGTAGCGGAATAAACGAGAGGAGTTTCTATGGAAACACTTTTCCGGGTAGGATCCGCACGTGAGACCAGCCATCCGGTCTCAATCACAAAGCAATCTAAATCACCCGTCCAAGGGTTATCCGATGTAATCTCCAGTCCATTAAACGGTTCTTTTAACTGGGGATAAGCGCAAAGCGGAAGTAAAAACGCAAGAATTAATAATAATTGTTTCATAGCTATATCGTTTTAGTTATAAATTTCTCTATCTTTGCACCCTAATAAGTTACAACTGTAAATAATAGGGCGCAAAAGGCAAAAATATGAAAGCCCTTTACAGACAGCAAAGTTATAACTATTTTACATTATTCAAATTAAATCAGTGCTCAAAATGAAAGTAGCAATTGTTGGTGTAAGTGGAGCCGTGGGACAGGAGTTCCTGCGTGTACTCGACCAGAGAAACTTCCCGATAGATGAGCTGGAACTTTTTGGCTCATCTCGTAGTGCCGGACGTGTTTATACCTTCCGTGGTAAACAGTATACCGTTAAGGAACTGAAGCATAACGACGACTTTAAGGGAATCGATGTTGCTTTTGTTTCAGCCGGAGGTGGTACTTCCAAGGAATTTGAGAAGACGATCACGAAACATGGTACGGTGATGATCGATAACTCCAGCGCGTTCCGTATGGACGAGGATGTTCCATTGGTCGTACCGGAAGTAAACCCGGAGGATGCCTTGAATCGTCCTCGTGGCGTGATCGCTAACCCGAATTGTACCACGATTCAGATGGTTGTAGCGTTGAAGGCGATCGAGAACTTATCTCATATCAAGCGTGTTCACGTATCTACTTATCAAGCTGCCAGTGGAGCGGGCGCTACCGCTATGGCTGAGTTGGTAAAACAATATGAGCAACTATTAAAGGGCGAGGAGCCTACAGTAGAGAAATTTGCTTATCAATTGGCATATAACGTAATCCCTCACGTAGACGTATTCACGGAAAATGGCTATACGAAGAGGAGATGAAGATGTATAACGAGACCCGTAAGATCATGCACTCGGATATCGAGGTGAGCGCTACCTGTGTTCGCGTACCGGTTATGCGTGCGCATAGCGAATCTACTTGGGTAGAGACAGAGCGTCCGATCAGCGTGGAAGAGGCTCGCAAGGCTTTCGCCGAGGCTGAGGGTGTGGTATTGCAGGATGAACCGGCAAACAAGGATTATCCGATGCCGTTGTTCGTAGCGGATCACGATCCGGTTTACGTAGGCCGTATCCGTAAGGATATCAGCAACCCGAATGGTTTGACATTCTGGACCGTGAGCGACCAGATCAAGAAAGGCGCCGCTTTGAACGCCGTACAAATCGCCGAGTACTTGCTAAAGGTGGGTAATATCAAATAACAGACAACTTTGTAAATTCTATATACGTGGAAGCGGGATCAAGAGAATACTCTTATCCCGCTTTTTTATGCTTAGCGTAATTCCTCCATGCCTTCTCAAAACGTATAAATCAATACGCCCAATACCCGATGGTTGGTTATCGAATGTGTGTCATGAATCCGTCCGCCATCTTGCAAATCCACATTGCCATACCATGCGATGGAAGGGCTATATTCAACACCTAATTTCCAGTGCGGAAGATTATACGAAAGTTGCAGGTTGGTCGTAAATACCTGATCTACGTCCAGACCTACGCCATAGGTTTTGCCTACCAGTGCCTCATTCGCTCCCAAGTTCTTCAAATAGCCTAAGAACAAACCCGGTTTCCATTTCTTTCCGTACACGATATTCAACCAAGAAGTAGAGAAGAGATACGGCGAATATTCCTGTTCGCCGGTACGTGGGTCGATAGAGGTGACGCCGTAACCACCCAACATACAAGTCTGCGTCAAGTTAGAAGCCAGCAAGGTTTTCGCCATCACCAACCAATTCGCGTCCTGATATTTCACGTGCGCCTCGCCGGATACGGAAGAAACCCGCTCGCTGACTTTATAAATCTTGCCATCCACCTCGTTCTGCGTTCTCGGCACTAACGACAAGATTTCCATACCGGCTCCTACCTGCCAACCGGGTTTCTTATAATCCACCCGAGATAGACTTCCGGCACGCAACTATTCTTGATATATTCCTCGCTCTTTCCGTTCGGTCCAGCCGATAGATATTGCAACTGCCATAGAACCGACCCGGTCAATTGCCACCCATTGTCCGTATAACGATAACGAATTTGCGGGCTGCGGTTAAAGGGCTGGAACGGGGCGCCGGTAGAAAGATTCAACATCTGTGGAAAGACCTCGCCAAATAGCGGATGCCATGTCTGTCCGATCAAGACAGCGGACTTGCCCCAATCCAGATTCACATAGGCATGACGGATACGGAGCACCGCCCAATTGCTACCCGAACCCCGGAAATCGGCCTCCAGTTTCAAGGAAGTCTTGGCCGAACCAACCTTCGGTCCTTGTACATCGATTCCCAAACGGGAGTAAAGCAGGTAAAAACTACCGTTCGGACTAGCGTTCAAGTCCTTGCCATCCGCATCCAACGCCACGTCCTTCGGATATAGGTGGAACAAACCATCCACGATCTCGGCATTCGCACGGGAATTATAGAACAAGTCTCCACGTACCTGTCCGTAAAATTTGTAAGAGAAGTTTTTCTTTTGCGCCTGTACGCATACCGCCATACATAGGCCGATCAAAAGAAGCAAGTTGCGTTTCATTTCCATTCCGGTCAATCTATCTTTAAAAATAATACATCATCAAACCTAATATACGATGATTCGTTATCGCATGTGTTTGCTCGATACGTCCGCTCTCTAAGTCGGTCGTGCCATAATAAGCTGTCGCCGGACAATACTCGAAACCGAACTTCCAATGCGGTAAATTATACGATACGTTTAAGCTGACGGTTATTAATTGATCGATATCCAATCCCATACCATACACCTTATCCGCTGAGACCAAGGACTTCCCGGTTCCCAAATTCTTCGTATATCCGACGAAAACTCCCGGTCTCCATTTCGTTCCGTAGGCGAAATTCACCCATGTCGTAGAATGGCGAAAAGGCGTATATCCCTGCTCGCCCGTACGGGAGTCCACCGAGCTCACCCCGTAACCGCCCAATAAAGCGGTATGATCCAAGGCTGAGGCCATCAAGGTTTTCGCCGCAAAGGTATAGTTTCTTCCGCTATACTTCAAATGTGCCTCGTAAGAGAATGCGGTCATTCGCTCGTTCACCTTAAAAGTTTGCTCCTTCCATTCCGTGGAAGTACGGGGTTTCAAGGAGATCATATGAGCGCCGAGCCCCATCAACCAACCATCCGCAGGGGTAAAATCCGCCCCCACGAACATCTCCGGAATGCAGCTATTCTTAATATAATCCTCGCTCATGCCTTTCGGTCCGCTGGAAAGGTATTGTAATTGCCACAACACGGAAGCCATCAATTGTACCCGGCTATTCGCCTTATACTGGTAACGGATCTGAGGGCTACGGTTGAAAGGCTGGAACGGCGCTCCGGTGGAAAGATTCAAGACATCCGGCATCACGGCGCCAAACAAGGGATGCCACGTGATCCCTACTAATACCGCCGATTTTCCCCAATCCAAGTTTACGTATGCCTGCCGGATACGTAACATCGTATTACTACCGGAAAAACCGCCAAAGTCCGTCTCTATCTTAGCGGAGGAACGAGCCTTGCCAATGTCGGGACCCGTCACGTCCAAGCCCAAGCGGGAAGTGAACGTATAGAAACTGCCATTCGGCGTGGCGTTCAAATCCTTGCCATCCGCATCAAAACTCTTATCCAAAGGATAGAGATAAAAGTTCCCATCGATCGGACCATATTAGCCCGGGAATTGTAGAAAAGATCTCCACGGACGAAGCCGTAGAATTTGTAAGTGAAGTTTTTCTTTGCGCTGTCGTAGAAAATAAGGCTAGCATCCCCACGAGCAACAGGGTAATCTGTCTCATTATAATTCAGTTTGTTATTTTTCTTACCTTATAAGCCGCGAATGTATATATTTTTATGGATTCAATTTGAAGAAACGAAATATTATTTGTTCCTTTGCTTCCAAGTTGTAAGCCTTAAAGGTCAAATTAGATTAATATTGTAAACACCAGATAAAGAAAATGAGTACTAAAAGTTTTTGCTAGAAGAAAAGATATACCTACGGCATGGTATAATATCGTAGCGGATATGAAGAACAAACCGCTGCCGATCTTAAATCCACAAACTAAACAGCCCTTAAAGGAGGAAGATTTATATCCTCTATTCTCGAAAGGTGTCTCTCATCAAGAAATGAACACGACAGACACATGGATCGAGATCCCCGATGAAGTACGCGAGCTTTATAAGGTATGGCGACCGACTCCGTTGGTTCGTGCCACTGGATTGGAAAAGCGCTGGATACGCCCGCTCATATCTATTTCAAGAACGAGAGTTAAGCCCGATCGGTTCACATAAGTTGAATTCGGCCTTGGCTCAGGCTTATTATTGTAAACAAGAGGGTACGACAAATATCACGACCGAGACAGGCGCCGGACAATGGGGTGCCGCTCTTTCTTATGCGGCAAAAGCTTTCGGCTTGGAACTTGCCGTTTATATGGTAAAGGTTAGTTACCACCAGAAGCCCTACCGTCGTTCGATCATGCAGACTTTCGGAGCACAAGTTGTTGCCTCCCGAGTATGAGTACGAAAGCCGGACGTAAGATCTTGACAGACCATCCTAATTATCAAGGTAGTCTAGGTACCGCCATCTCCGAGGCGGTAGAGCTGGCCATGCAGACACCGAACTGTAAATATACATTAGGTAGCGTATTAAACCACGTTATGCTGCATCATACCGTTATCGGACTGGAAGCTGAGAAACAAATGGAAATGGCTGGCGAGTACCCCGATGTCGTTATCGGTTGTTTCGGTGGTGGTTCCAACTTCTCCGGTATCACATTCCCATTCCTGCGCCATAAACTAACGGAAGGTAAGGATATCCGGGTTATAGCGGCGGAACCGGCATCTTGCCCGAAACTTACAAGAGGGCAATTCCAATATGACTTCGGAGATGAGGCAGGCTATACCCCATTAATCCCGATGTTCACGTTGGGACATAATTTCTCTCCAGCGAATATCCATGCGGGAGGTTTGCGTTATCATGGCGCCGGCTCCATCGTCAGCCAGTTGATGAAAGACGAATTGATGAGCGCCGTGGATATCAAGCAATTGGATACCTTCAAGGCCGCTACCTTATTCGCACAAGCGGAAGGAATCATACCGGCCCCGGAATCATCCCACGCTATCGCCGCAGCTATCCATGAGGCAGAGCAAGCCAAGATCGAAGGTAAACCTCGTACGATCTTGTTCAACTTATCGGGGCACGGCTTGATCGATATGGCCGCCTACGACCAATATCTATCCGGTGATCTAACAAACTATGAGGTAACGGATGAGGAAGTAGCTAACAATTTGAAGATTTGGAGAAAATCATCTGATAAAAACAAGAAAGGGGCGATACCAAATCGCCCCTCCTATTTGTCTATGAAAGTCTTAATTTAAAGTATGTATTATGAGAAAATTTCTTCGTAATTAGTACTCGGGATAATCATGTTCTGGACATTTAAGCTAAAGTTTTTCTTTTCTTATCCCACATACCGTAATTTGTCTTTATCTCTCCACTTTGATCATCATATTGATAAGTGATCTGATAGAATGGAACCCATTCATCGTTTGTCCGATCCCAACGAAACGCTTTCTTCTCGGAAACCTTGCCGTTCTCGTTGTACTGGAACTCATATCTTACCTGTTTGTTCAACAGTCCGTTTTCCTGTAAGAATACCACTTTAGAGATAATCTTACCATTCTCCTCTTTGTATCATATAGATAATCTTTAGGAGACGCTGCGCTTATCGCTAAACTACACATGAAAGTAAAACAAGCGCAAGAATACTTTTACCCCAAACTGATGTCTTCATACTATTTTAATTTATAAGGTTACTATCATTTTGTACCGCGAAGTAAGGAAGTTTCCGACAATCACCAAAAGCAAAGTGACAAATCGTTAGTAATATCACAATATTTAACACATTCAAGACCTTCATTCCCTTCGATTCTCCCATGTTTACTGACATATTGTAAACCAAATCGTAAGTTCCCCGATTTTTAAATATCTATTATTTACCACCAGCCGGATGTAACTTTCAAAAAAACTTTAGACACCGCTTTTTAATAAATTAAAATCTATTGATTAATAAATATATTCTTACTTTTGCAAAGGCAGAATGCAAATTGATTTCTTGACATGCGACAAATAATGAAACTATTTATCACATCCTTTCTTTTATCCTATTCTCAGGATGTACAAAGGATGTATATGATCCTTCAATAAAATTCCGGGAGAAGGTACTAATCCATTCTCAAAGGTAACAATTTCCTCTAATTTCGATTGGTCGATGATACAAATATCCCACCTTACCGTACAATCTTTCGACCCTATGATGGCACCTATAATTATCTGGTAGAAGTATTTGATAAAAGTCCGGAAGATCAAGATGCGAATCTTCTCGCTACCGGGTTTGCTCAAAGAAAACGCTTTCGATAAGAAAATTATCTATCAAAGGGAGTCGGATCAAGTTTACATACAATTGACGACCCTACCGGATATCAAGTTACCGCTCCTGTCACCTTAACACCGGGTAATGATAATGTCTGTGCTTTCGATTCGTTAGCCGTATCGCAGGAAACAACCGCTACTCCGGTTAGCCGTACCCCGACCGAAGCGTGTCTTCCACCTATACATTTATAATAGAAGACTCTTTCCCTAATTACGGAGATTATGATTTTAATGATGCCGTGATAAAAGTCCAGATGGAAACTTCCATGAAAGACGATTATGTACAATTCGCCAATATAAAACTGACTTTCCGTGCATTAGGTGGAACTAAGCGGGCCGGAGCTTTCATCCATCTCCCCGGCATAAAGTCCAAAGACATCCAAAAGCCGAGTTAAATGGCTGGACCACGACTCCAGAATCGGAAACCGAGACTCCGGTTTATGCCCTATCGGATGATATACATGGATTATTCTCTTTTCATGAAATGATTAATACAGATAATGACCTTCCATATAGGGAAAGCAAGAACGTTTGATCACCTTTTCGTTCGCAGCCGGTGCCTTAAAGATTTGACCATTGATGACATCGATCTTTTCACGACCGTATTAAAGCGGGAAGGAGAGGTCTTACGCACGGAAATCCACCAACGTAATTATAGCTATACCCCAAGGGGTCAGATACCGTTATTACTCAAATGATAATTGCATATGGGCCTTAATGATACCGGATGATTTCAAATACCCTGTGGAACATGCTTTTATTGGTGATGCCTATCCGGATCTATTGAAATGGGTAAGTGGAGATAGCAAACATGTACAATGGTATAAAAGTAAGAATACGGTTGATAAGTGGATTTATACCCGAGAACAATAACAACCTAAAATCCTCCGTAAAATGAAAACGACCGCCATCTTATATCTTGCCTATCTGGCTTTATGCGTTCAGTGCTCAGTGCCGGAAAACAAGAGCACGAAAAGAGATTAATACTCAACCGATAAAGGTGGGTGTATTCGATGGGCATGGAGGAGCACAGACCTGTATTTGGGAAACTGTCGCCGCTATCCGGCTGGACCGGAAATGGAGGTACGTACCATTACTACAGCAGATATAGCTAATAATGTGCTCGATTCGATCGACGCTATTATTATCCGGGAGGAAGTGGCAAAGTCAGTACTTAAACCTAGGGACCTTAAATCAACAACGTATCAAGGACTTCATCGCTAAAGGTAAAGGGGCTGTCGGGATCTGTGCCGGAGCCTATCTATTCTCGAATACTCCCGATTACACCTGTATACAGCTAAATGGACAGCAAGCGATCGACATCGAGCATGACAACCGAGGGCATGGATTAGCGAAATTCACCTTATGCGAGGAGGGTAAGAAGATATTCCCCGAATTAGCCGACCGCGATACGAGTTTCGTCATTTACTATGAGGGACCGGTATTTATAAACAATCCGGCTGATACGATCCAAAGCAACACGCTTGCCATCATGGAAAGCGATGTGCATGAGGAAGGAAACGCCCCGGCTAATATGACAAACGGTAAGCCATTCTTCGTAGCCAATAACTACGGGAAAGGGCGTGTTTTTAGTTCCATCGCCCACCCCGAAGGTACTCCCGGCATGATGTGGATGATCCCCCGGATGGTACGTTGGACCTTGAATAAGCCTTTTATCCCTTATCAATCCTCCGCCGTACGTCCAGACCTGTTCAATCATGAATCATTAATGGCTACCGATGATTTAAAGCAGGAAGAAAAAGCCTTTCAAATCCTTTTAAGCGGAGAAAGCGAGCAAAAAGTTGCCGCCTTGGATTGGCTGGAAGCACACCATTCATGGGACGCCAAACGATGGGTACAAGGATTGCTTTATGACGCTTCACCCGCCGTCCGTATCCGGGCAGCCCGGTATATAGCGGATACCCATTACTTACCATTCTTACCCAACTTACAGGCGGCCTACCGGACAGAAACCGATAAGGCAACCCAAGAAGAGTTAAAGACGCAGCTGGAGAAACTAACAGCCTTACTTCCTTAGGCTAGGGAGATTTAAACTCTCCCTAGATATTCATCTACCGTATAGTTTAAGAAACGATTGAATGGTAATAACAATTTAAAGTCATCCACCGCCTTATCCATCCAATTCTTAGCGTAAAAGAAATTATCCGGCTTATAAGACACCACGCTGAAATCCTTATGCTTCATGATATAACCATAAGGGGAATCCATTGGATAGCCGGCAGGCATGCGTTTCAGCATCTCCCCCTCTAACACCGGGAATGTTTTCTTAAATGTAGGTTCCTCGATAATAGCCGTAAATTCCTCGATATGATCGTATATATCCTGACGAAGTTTCTTTAATAGCGCAGGTGGCGGGCACCATACACCACCGGAAAGCAAGCAACCTCCCGGCTCCAGATGGATATAATAACCACCCCGTTCGCTGGCACGACCACCTTGGGAGATGTAAGCGGCGAAATGACATTTATAAGGAGTCTTATCTGGAGAGAAACGGATATCCCTGTATATCCGGAACAAACAATCTTTCGCCTCCAACCCGGCTACCTCGGGATCGAATAAGGAGATACGACCGATTAAATCCTGTACCTCATCAATAAAAACCTTACGTAGCGCATCGTAACGACTTTTATTGTCTTGGAACCATTCCCGATTGTTATGGCTCCTCAACTCTGTCAAGAACTCTATGATCTGTTCATTCATAACTTTCTATTTTTAATCCTTACAAATGTAAGAAATATTAGAAACTGTAACCCAGATTCAGATAAAATTGCAGGTTATTATTCCGGTTCGACAATCCGAAGTTCGTATTCATCGGACCGACTATACTGTTATAAGCATAACCGATGCTACCTCCCCAAACGCTTTCTCCCTTGAAGAGATCGAAGAAATTATTCTCATGGATCGCATAATTAGCGATCAAAGAGATATAATGCCGTTGCCCGATACGCTGACGCAAGTTTAAGCGGACAATCGCCACGGAATTATCGAATATCTCCATATGGTTGATCCCGGCGAAAGGGAGTTGCTGGGGAAGATACCGTTCCGGCATATCGCCTCCCACCACATTCAAAAAGGGATAAGCCGGATCTTTCCCGATCAACACACGCCCATCGATGGAAGGCAACAGGCTCAAATGGGAAGTCAGCGGCAATACCGACAGGAAGCTGAGCTTCAAGGCGGAGAAGAATGTATGTCCTTTATAGGTCACGAAGTTATCCGTATAAATGGAATAATCCGCTTGCAGAGAAACGCCTTTACTCGGGAAGTAACGACGATCCAACGTCTCCAGATGGGCTTGAGCGAAATAGCTGATAAAGCCTTCCGGTTTTACTTGATACTTTTGGTTTTCCGCCGTATAAAGGAATGAGTTATAATCGAAATACTCATAACGGGCTCCTAGCTTCAACTTGAAATTCAGCCAGTTCATATCCGAATACCCGAGTTCCACGAAATGATGGCGATACGTCGTATTTACGATCTTATTTCCCCTGTTATACACGTCGAGGTCATGGTACGTGAACATGTAAGACAGGTTAATATTACGCAATGGATTACGCTCTATCGCATAGTCCACCCGCCCATACATACGTTTCCCGATCCTCCCGGTTACGGAGAACTTCGAATGGTAACGGGCCCGATTGTCAAAAGTCACATTCAGCAATAGGGCGACGATATCCTCGCTATTGAAATTCAGGCCCACATTAATCGCGCTATTTGATTTTTCCTGTACCGTAAGCACCAAATCCTCCTGCCTCTCGCCGACTAATTTATAGCTTACATTCGAGTAAAGGTTTGTACCGATCACGATAGACATGGCTTCCTGCAATTTCTTCACGGTAAGCAAGCTATTCTCTTTCAAGCCGCTGATTTGCGTCAACCATTTCTCATCACGAGGATCTATACCTTCAAACAAGACACGCCGGATATGAAACGTATCGGTAGGGGCTACCGGATAGGAATGTACTAATCTCTTTCGGTGCATATCCGAACTATCGGATAAACCAATCTTCTTCTTTAAGGCAAGAATCTCATCCCATTGCTTGCGGGCGACTTGCTCACCCCGGTCAATCAAGGTATCCAAGGCCGTCTCCCCAAAACTAGCGGAATTATAAGGGTCTGTATTCGGGCGGAACAACAGATCGGTCTGTTCCTTATTCGGTCCGTATTTCTCATAACCATGCAAGGCGACGATCTGCCCTACGATATCCCAAGGGGTATTTATCCGCTCCAACTGTTTCAAGTCGCTAGTACCTAGATCTACGCCAATAATGATATCCGCCCCCATATCCCGTGCGACATCCGCCGGATAGTTATTCTTGATCCCACCATCTACCAACACCATGCTATCCAAACGTACCGGCGCAAACACGGCAGGAATCGCCATACTGGCACGCATAGCCAACGGAAGACTTCCATGATGGAAAACATATTCTTGGCCGTCCACCACATTCAACGCCACACAAGCGAAAGGTATATTCAATTGATTGAAGTCCACGGAATCATGATAGCCGATCGTTAGATTCGAGAACAGGTTCTGGAGATTTTGCCCTTTTATCATCCCTTGGATCGCTATCTCTTTTTTACTCCGCCCAAAAGGGAGTGAGAATACATAACGCTCGGAATTCTCTTTCTCCGGAAAAGTAAGGCTACTACGTTTCACCCGGTCGCTCAATAACATACTCCAGTCCTGCAATCTCACCATGCTATCGATTTCCGCAGCATTATATCCAACGGAATATAAGCCCCCCACGATAGCTCCCATACTAGTGCCGGCAATATAATCAATCGGGATGCCGGCCTCCTCCAATACCTTCAACACCCCGATATGAGCGACACCTTTCGCCCCACCGCCTCCCAGCACCAAGCCAACCTTTTTCCGCTCAGCCATCACAGAAGGCACCAACATCAACCCAACCAACCACAATAAAAGGAACTTCCTCATCTAGATATTCTTTCCGGCAAATGTAGCTGGTTTACTCGAAAACGCAAACGGATTCATCTAGAATAAAACGTATGTTTACCTATATATAAAGTTTATCGCTATCTCATCTATTCTATAAACCATGCCGTGAACTGTATAAACCAAGGCGTGGTCTGCACATTCCACGGCGTGGTTTATACAGTTCACGGCGCTGATTTAAGAATAAATACTTATTCGCTATGGAATGTATAGGTTATCGGAGAACTATTTCAACAAGAGAGGAACATTTTATTTCCGGAACATAAGTGGGCAATCGATAGTATTTGATACGGCCTCCCTAAAATTAATAGGCATTTCTCGCTAAAATCGATTTACGTATTATGAATCAAGTATGTACGTGTTTATCAAAAAATAATATAGCCATCAACTTACTTTTTTCCAGCAAGGTAGCAGCCGGAGCAATATATTACTTTTTCTTTTTCAGCAGCATGACCACAGGATTCGACTCTTCATCCAAGTTTGCGGCGATCTCCTTCAACTTTCCTTTTAGCTGGCCTTTCTCGTAAGCCTCAACTAAGTCCGGGGCATCTAGAGTTTGGCAGATAGCTATTTCGGGGTTTCTTGGCTCTGATGTTAGAGAGACTTCTTCCTTATTGATGAAATCATCATTGTATAGAATATAGCTGAATAAGGCATTTTCTTGTTTATCATACACCAGATCTTCACCAAGGAAACCTTTAAACGTCGTAAAGTCAACCTCTTTTCTCATGGTTCTCATAAAACAGTAGCGATCGGTGATAACGGTTGGAAAAAGAAAGACTTTCGTATCCATGGAGGATATGGAAGGGCTTCTTACGATAAAAGGACTCAGATTACCATCCGGCAAGTAATGGAATATGGTATCAGACGATGTATTGACAAGTATCCATTTATCCCGATCCGGGAACGTAAGATAAAATTCCGGCGTAATGACAAACTCCCCTTCTGTCACAACCGGAGTCTCAATACCCTTAGAGGGAATCTGGATCTCATGGGTGATACGGCCATCTTGTTTGGAAATAATCAAATGGCACTCCCGCTTGCCTTTTTCCGATGGATAACTCTTATAGCAAATCAAATGATCACGATCATAATTAAATATATAATTATAATAACTGGTATCCGTGAACTTAAAACTCCTTTTATAGTTTCCCAATAAGTCATAGACACCTATTTTTCTCGCCGGATTATCCTTGACGAATATCTCATCGTTATCCTCATCCAAGACAAGCCCTGTAAGCTGCGTGTATTCCTCACCGCTTTGCCCTAAACGGTTTATCTTCCTAAGTCCCTTTCCGTTTTTATCGAAAACAAGAATATCCCCATCACTGCCCCGATTCGTCACCAGCATGATATCCTTTCCGATCGCTTTCACGGCACCTTTAGTTATAAAATCATCCGTGGTTTCCAACGCAATGTATTCCACGTCCATAAGATCTTGAAGTATCAATTCCTTTTCCGGATAATCGGCCATGACATCAACCCTTATAAGGTTATCGACAGAGGAAGCGGACCGATTGCCACATCCCATACATCCGACTAAAGCGAGTAGCATAGCCACTGCGTTCGTAGTTAATTTTCTCATTTTTTATGATGTTTAAAGTCTTTCGTTCGATGTCATTTCTTGCTCTTTAGCATTTTCTCCCGATCCATCATTCGTATCATCTCTTTTACCTCATCGGATGTCTCCGGCAGTTGATTGATCAGGTTACGCAAATCCACGATAGAAATCTTGCTCTTTTTCCCATCCGGGTCTATCATAGTCTCCTCCGCCACATTACGGAAAAATATCTTCATAGAAGGATTGCAGAAGCGCCCGGCTAAACACCATCGTCCTCTCGTCCGCTTTTTTCTTTAAGCTCTCATTCATATAAAGTACCAAGATAAAAAGCCCTCGCTGGCGATCCTCCTCACTCTGGAATTTAGACACGTCAATCTCACTATACATATGCGGATCGCCGCCAGGAAATCCAGTCGTTCCGGATTCTTCTTCCATGCCTCATAGTAGAGACGGACGCTTCTTTATATCTCCGTCTTTTTGGTAAGTCTCCGCACGGAATGCCAATAATTGATTTACCAAGAAACGATTGGGCTCCAATCCCTTTTCCGCCCGGTCAAATAAGTCGTAAGCCCGCTTCCGGTCATATGTCTTACCCAAGGCGGAACCCAATAAGAGGCATACCTCGACCGAGGTCGTATCCTGCTCATAAGCCATATCCAGAATATCTACCGAGGGCATATACAGACCGGCATAATACTTCGAGGCTCCCCCATATTTCAAGGTAAGGTAAGTAGAATCACCATCAGCCAACAAACTGGAATAGACAGAATCCGCCTGAACAAATTGTTTCACGGTATATAGCCCCAATCCTTTACTACGCAATAATTGACGATTCCCGGGATTATAAAACAAGGCGGTATCGCAAATCGCTATTCCTTCCGATATATAATCCGGGCTACTAGCCCCCATCCGATACAATGAATTCACTAACGCAACCGCCAACCCCGCATTCTCACGATTCAAGTTATACGCCTGAAAATAAGCGGTCGTAGCGGAAGGATATTGTTCCATTCGAGTATAGCAATCGCCAATCGCACGGTATAAGACAGTATTATCCTCATTCTGAGCTTGCAATTTCTCATAGGCATCAACTGCTTTCTCATACTCCCCCAATTGGAAATACAGACGTGCCAACTGATAATTAGCGTAGAAGTTCGAGCTATCGGCGGATAAGACCTGATGAAAATATCGCTCGGCATCCTCCGCACGGCCTAAGTTCGTCGCCGTCCGAGCCAAGATGTTTAAGATATCCAAGTTCGTCGTATCCATAGAAAAGCAAAGACGGTAATAGTCATAAGCCTTCTGATACCGAAGCATACCCTCATAAGCCTGCCCGATAGCGTTCATAATCTCATAATTCGAAGAATCGGCTAATGTAAGGCTATCAGCATGAGCGATCACAGCCGCATATTGCTTACGGTTCACCAAGTCTTGCCAATTAAACTCTTGAGCATTCCCGGGAAAAATAAGGCAACAAAGTAACAGAACTGTAACTAAATTACATTTCTCATTCATATCTGTATGTTTTTAAGATTACTGATTAAGCGACCAACACAGCCTCTATTCTTATTTCACTGTAACCGGAAAGTAATAGGCACCGTATATAAGACGCGGACCGCCTTTCCGTCCTGACGACCGGGAGTCCACCGGGGCATCATTCCGATGACTCGCAAAGCTTCCGCATCCAAGGAGGGATCTATCCCCCGTATGATTTTAGGTTCCACGATATTTCCTTTCTTATCTACTACAAACGAACAGATCACGACCTTGCACTCCCGCTTCCTGCGCATCTGTCGGATACTTTATGCTTTGAGCGATAAACTTCAATAATTCACGATCCCCTCCGGGATATTGCGGCATCACGTCCACTACCGTCAAAGTCTCTTCCTTCGCTTCTTCTACCGGACTTTTCAAACGGAACGTAATCGGGACCGTATATTTCACGGCGACCGCCTTTCCACGTTGCATTCCCGGATTCCAACGAGGCATAGTGTTTATTACCCTTACGGCCTCCTCATTCAATAAAGGAGTCACTCCCCGAAGCACCTCCGGATTATTGACGGAACCATCACGCCCAACGATAAACGAGCAGATTACACGCCCTTGCTCCCCGTTATCCTGACTCTCTTTCGGATACTTTATATTCGTGGCTATGTATTTCAACAACTCCGCATCCCCACCCGGAAAACTAGGCATCTTCTACCACGGTAAATACTTGCTCGTTCATCTCACGGGATTTGGAAGATAAGGACAAATGGGTATTATTTGTCATATCAGCAGCCAAGACCTCTTGAGACTCCCTTCCTTGATAGCTGCATCGCAAAATCGCATTCGCAGGGACCTCCAAAGAGAAAGCCCCTTTCTTATCCGTGATAGTCCTCTCTTTACCGCCCTTCACCACAACTGATGCCCCGATCAAAGGCTGCCCGGTCTCATCAACCAGAATGCCCGTAGCCGTCACCATAGCGTTCGAGACCGTAGCCTCATTCGCCAGACGGACAGTCAAACGGGCTACCGCCTCGATATTACTTAACAGCATCAAGATCCTACCAATGGAATAAATATCAGATATTTCGTACGTACGATACCCGGGCTCCGCTTCTTGTTCATCATCATAATCCGGTTCTTCAGATGCAGCACATTGAAACTATTATACAAAGTAGTAACGGACTGATGATGAGCCAATCTAATAAATGGTATTGATAGCTCTTACTATCGTAACCAGACTGGATCACCGTGTTATCCGCCAGATACTCCAGATTATGCCTAACCTCACGCTTCAATAACCATACAAAAGGATTAAACCAGCAAGCCATACACATCATCTCGCTCAAGATCACGTCAATCGAGTGCCATTGGGATACGTGCGTACATTCATGTGTCAATATCTCATCCGTTTCCTTATCCGAATGACTCTCCGGATGCAAGAAGACCATACGGAAAAAGGAGAATGGCCCGGCGGCCTTCCGCAACGCATAAACCGGAGTTTCATGAATAACAACACGCTCACTGGTATGAGCCAACCATAAGATACTGCTTAATTGCACGAGAAAACGTCCGCATAAGAACGCTACGATCCCCCAATAAATAAACCCCAAAGATCCCAGCAACCATCCATGCCAATCCACGGACGCCGCGGCATCCGCTTTCGCCGTCGCCTCAGGCAACATAGCGGAATACATATAAATCACATCTGCTATAGGCTCTTGTTGCCTTACCCAATCTTGGATGTTCAGCAAAGGATAAAACAGAGCCAAGCCAAAGAACGCCAGCAATATCGCACGACGTAGCTTGAAGAACGTGTCCTTATAGAAGAACAACCGGTAGAAGGCGTAAAAGAGTACAAAGGCTACATTTACCTTCAATAAGTAGGCAAATTCCGGTGTCATGGTATGTGGGATTTAGGTTATTCTTTTCCTTTCTCAATCAAATCGATGATATCCTTTAGATCATCCGTAGAGATTTTCTGATCTTTCGCAAAGAAAGAAACCATTTCTTTATACGAGTTAGCGAAATAATTCGTTACCACGCCGCCAAGGAACGTACGTTTATATTCCGTTTCCTCTATCAAAGGACGGTATTCATACGTATTTCCATAACGTTTCGCCTTCACGTACTTCTTTCGCTCCAGATTCTTGATCACGGAAGCGAGCGTCGTATAAGGAGGTTTCGGGTCCTCGTATTTGGCCAGCACATCTTTCACAAAACAAGGACCGATCCGCCAAATCCAGCGCATCGCCTCTTCTTCCTGCATCGTTAGCTTCTCCATAAATCTTATCCTTTTATTAATGTATATCCACAAAGCTACGAAATAGTCGTAAACGGCATGCGGAAGGCACGTTAATTAACATTAAATAAGAATCACAAGACCTGCAATCGTGAATTATTGCAACTTAAATGTGATCGGCACCGTATATTTCACGGCTACCGGCTCGCCTCTTTGCGTGCCCGGTGTCCAACGAGGCATCATTTGCAAAACTCGAACCGCCTCTTGGTCTAATGCCGGGGAGATTCCTCTAATGACCTTGTAATTCGTAAGTGTTCCATCCTTCGTTACCACAAACGAACAAATCACACGGCCTTGCTCTCCTTTGTTTTGGCTTTCTTGTGGATACTTTACATTCTTGGCTATAAATTTCAAAAGCTCCGCATCACCGCCGGGAAACTTCGGCATCACCTCTACTACCCTAAATACCTGCTCTCCATTTTCCAGCGTATCTTCGTCCTCCGCTTCCACCTGTACTTGCTCTTGTTTTTCTGCCTTTGTTACATCTGTCGGAACACTTTCTTCTTTTTGTTCCGAAGACTGTCCGCATCCTACGCACATCGCCAAAGCGAACAGGATGATCATTGTGTTCATAATCGCCTTTTTCATTTTCAATCAGTTTTAATGTTATTTATACCGTTATTACACATACTTACCAACCTCTAAGCATATCCGGATATTACGTCGGTTTCGCAAACATACGAAATACTCGTAATATAAATATAAACAATATGTTAAATAACACTAATAGCCATCAAAGACATAGAAAAGATAAAAGAACATAGCTTCTATCGCTAGATTATTACAAGAAGTACAACCGAGCGATACATATCGAAGTCAAATAAGCGAATAGAACACAAAAACCGGATTGCCCTCCTCTCCTTTTAAGTCCAACTCCTGCGGAATCGTGATCGAGTGAAGCGACTTATATAAGTTTAGCTCATACGGGGTCACTACTTGTACCAACTCATCTTTTATGACCCTCCCCAGACCGGAAATTCCGATAACTTCTCGTACCCTTCATGCCATGTTGAAGGTTCGCGTCCGCCAGTTCATAGATAGACCCCGGCATCTCGCATTTTTCCACGAGTGTCTTTCCCGTCTTTTTATCCACAGAGGCGATATAATAGCCTTGGTTATACAATAAACGGAAATAATAATGTGCCGGAAACTCAATCATATCTTGCACAAAGATATCCTTGGGGTCCTTTTTTTCAATTCGCAAATTACTCATGTCCGTAACATCCAACGAACGAATCACTTCCGCATCCGAGTTTTTCAGATCAAGGACACAAGCCGCACTTATTCGATCCGCCGAGATACAGAAGACCGTATCATTACTACCGGTCTTAAACAACACGGAGTTTTGCGCATCAGAATAAGCGGAGGCGATACTTGTCGTGAACCCGCTCTTCTCATGGGGTAATAAAAAGGAATAAAAATCATTCTTGATCGCTATCGTATCCCCTTTCCTCGAAAATAGGCCCAATCCGAATCCCCTTTTGAAGGCTGAAAGGGAATGATATGGCGGCGAAACGATCCTTTCCGATATGACGCATATAGATTACCGAATACTCATGGTTGGATTGTTCACAACTTCTGCCTTGGGAGCGGCGGAACTGACGGCCTGAACCTCGGAATCATTACGTTCGTCCACTTGGATACAAAATACCGCACCGGTTTGCGGGGTGCCCTTTCACGTCTCAGACGAGCGTGTTTCCGAGCGAACAGGACGATACGGGGTCTGCTTCCACACGAGGCAGATGTTCGTCAGCACGGATGGTAGCCGCGTTCACCTGAGGAACGGCGTGTTCACTCATGACAACGTCTTCGATGGCGGCAACGACCGGAGAGACAGGTGCGGGCGGCACAACGGATCTTGAGGCACGCGGTTCTCTGTCGCCTCTGTCCTTGCGCAGACGACGTGCTCTGCGAGTGCGAGGACGCTGTTCTGTGGCGTTGGACTGTGATTCAACGGACGGCACTACACGGACGGCAGTTTCGACGATGATTCCTTCAACGGCATCTGCCGGAGCTTTCTTTTCTTCAGCCTGGACAGCCGGAGTTTCGGCAGCGACAGGGGCCGGAGTGGGAGCCGGTACGGGTTTTTCAACCTGCGGCTGAACCTGGACGGCTTCGACGGGTGCCGGAACGTTCTGTTTTTCAACAGGTTTTACTGCTTCTTCAACAGCTGCCGGAGCCTGAACGGGCTTAGCACTTCTTTTATCCTGTAAAGCGCTGTTTTCCTTCAAAGCCTTGCGAGTACGTTCGATTCTTTCAGGCTTTTCTGTCTTTTCGACAGCGGCCGGACGAACGGCAGGAACATTCTTGGCTTTTTCAACCGTCTCTTTCTGGCGTCTGTCTTCAGTCTTGGTCGGTTTTACCTGACGCGGCTGTTTGGGCGCGCGCTCAACTTTTTCCTGTTTGGCGACAGGCGTACGTGTCTTACGCTGATCGTCTCTTTCCTGACGACGATTCTTACGCTCGCCGCGCTCTTTTCTGACGGAAGATTTGTCGCCGCGGCTGGAATTGTTCTTGGCTTCTTCTTTCTCTTCAGCTTCAGAATTTCCGGTGAAGAAAGCAAGAATCTTCTGGAAGAAGCTCTTTTCTTTCTTGGCAGGTTCTTTGGAAGGTTTGGCAGGCTCAACGTGCTTCGGAGCGTCTTCTCTGACGGGCAGGCCTTTGATGACAGGGATCTGACGAGGCTTAGTAGAAGGCGCGACGTTCTGAGCTCTGGAGTAAGGAGCTTCGGGCTCAGGAGCAAGCTCTTCCACGCGCTTGTAGCTCGGAGCACCTTCTGTCAGCAGCTGATCTTCGGTGCGAAGGCGTTCGATCTGATAGTGCGGTGTTTCGAGCGTCTTGTTCGGGATCAGGATGACTTCAATGTGGTGACGATGTTCGATCTTGGCGATGTCGTCGCGTTTTTCGTTCAGCAGGTACGTTGCAACATCGACCGGAACCTGGGCCTGAAGAGCAGTGGTGCCGTCTTTGAGCGCTTCTTCCTGGAGAATACGAAGCACTTGAATCGCACTGGATTCGGTGTCACGAATAGCGCCGATACCGTTGCAGCGCGGGCAGGTGATGTGGCTGCCTTCGTACAGAGACGGACGAAGTCTCTGGCGGGAGAGTTCCAACAAGCCGAAGCGGGAAATCTTGGCGATCTGGACGCGGGCTCTGTCGTGACGAATAGCTTCTTTGATGCGCTGTTCGATAGCACGCTGATGGGCCGGATCTTCCATATCGATGAAGTCGATGACGATCAAGCCGCCGAGGTCACGCAGACGCATCTGACGCGCAACTTCTTCAGCAGCTTCTTCATTGGTGTGGAAGGCAGTGGCTTCGATGTCTCCGCCGGCGGTGGCGCGGGCGGAGTTAACGTCGATGGCAACCAGAGCTTCAGTGTGGTCGATCACAATCGAGCCGCCCGAGGGGAGGGGAACGGTTCTGGAGTAGGCCGTTTCGATCTGATTTTCGATCTGGAAGCGGGAGAACAGGGGCACATCGTCCGTGTAGCGCTTGACACGGTTGATCATGTCAGGCATGACGTGGCCCATGAACTGCTTAGCCTGTTCGTAGATGTCGTCGGTGTCAACGAGAATTTCAGCGATGTCCGGCTGGAAGTAGTCGCGGATCGCGCGAATCACGAGATTGCTTTCTTCAACGATCAGGAAGGGGGCCGGATTCACGCGTTCGTATTTCTGGCCGAGAGGACCGATGGGAGCGGTGACGAAGTTGCCTTCGGTGTCTTCATACTGCGGTGTGGCAGCTTCAACAATGGCCTGCCAGAGCTGGAGAAGGTAATCAAAGTCCCATTTGAGTTCTTCGACCGTACGGCCGATACCAGCGGTACGAGCGATGAGGCTCATGCCTTTCGGTGTCGGGAGCTTGGACATGTTTTCACGAAGCTCTTCGCGTTCTTCGCCTTCGATACGACGGCTGACACCGCCTCCGCGAGGATTGTTCGGCATAAGGACGAGGTAGCGACCGGCCAAGGAAATGAAAGTGGTCAGTGCCGCACCCTTGTTGCCGCGTTCTTCTTTTTCAACCTGAACGATGAGCTCGGTTCCTTCGGAGAGTGCTTCTTTGATGGTCGCAGTGCGAACATCAACACCTTCTTTGAAGTAAGAACGGGAAATTTCTTTAAAAGGGAGAAAACCGTGGCGTTCTTCGCCGTAATCGACGAAACATGCTTCCAAAGACGGTTCAATACGGGTGATTACGCCTTTGTAGATATTGGACTTTCTCTGCTGACGTTCGGAAGACTCGATATCAATATCAATGAGCTTCTGACCTTCAACAATAGCGACACGCAGCTCCTCAGCATGCGTGGCGTTAAATAACATGCGCTTCATCAAGCACTCCTCAGTCACTGACGCGGACCATAGGCGTGCCGTAGAGAAAAGATATCAAACAGGTTCCGGAACAAGTGGAACGGGCAAAGGGATCTCCCTGAGTGAATCGCGGAAATTGTCCGTAGGAGGCTTTATAAAATCGAGAGAGGAGACCGCAGTGCAGGCACAATTATCCCTTCCCGTTAGGCAGGAATAGGCAGGCCGATCGAAACAGCGGAGGTAAGCCACTCTCTTTTTTCCAATACTTTTGCTGCACGAGTGCAGCATGTGTTCCAAAATTTGTGCGCGCATCAACCGGATGCTGCGCCCCGTGTTAATAAAAATTCTTTACAGCAAATGACCCGAAGGCCATTGGCGAGCTGCGACGATTCGAAAATCGGAGCACCGCCTATCATTCATTACAAAATCTCCTGCCGGCATCGTTGCGAAAAACGATGTTTAGCGTGTTCCGTTCATCATCGGTCAGCTCAAGCGGAGAGACCCTAGAATCGGTACGCATCGCATTCCGTTTGTCGTCAAAAGATTACAATCGGCGGAGGTCATTGAGAACAGTTGAACCGACAGATTTCAGACGCGCAAACCTGCGGCGCCGAGTTGTTCTGACGGTCAAACCTCTCGCACAGGATTTTAGAACAAATGATGAAATCTCGCCAAAATAATGAGCGAACAGACCCAAAAAAGGGTCGTACTTCTGCGAAAAGCCGCACCCGCAGCGGAAAAGATTTGTTAGCAGACTTAAACATTTCCGCGTCGACCGGAAAGGTCACTCAGCGCCCAAAGCCAAAGACTGCCTTACCAAGGGTGAAGACATCGGCACAAGAACCGAAAGAAAGAAAAGCCGCCGAGCCGAAGGTTATCTTCAAGAAGGTTGACGAAAGCAATGACGGTCAAAGACTGGATAACTTTCTGCTTTCACAGCTTAAAGGCGTGCCGAAATCTTTGATCTACCGCGTAGTGCGTTCCGGCGAGGTCCGAGTCAATAAAGGACGAGCTCATGTCGACACTCGTCTGCAGAGCGGAGACGAAGTTCGTATTCCGCCGATCCGCTATACCGAAAAAGAATCCGAACATTCGGCACCTCCCTTGAAGCTCTCGGAAATGCCGCCGATTCTTTTTGAAGATCAAAACATCATGGTCGTGGACAAACCGGCCGGTATGGCAAGCCATGGCGGCAGCGGCATCTCTTACGGTCTAATCGAACGAATGAGAGCGAGCCGCCCGGAACTTCCGTTCCTGGAACTCGTCCATCGCTTGGACAGAGGGACTTCCGGCGTATTGGTGCTGGCTAAAACTCGGAAAGCTTTGGTGCGACTCCACGAAATGATCCGCGAAGGAGAGATGCACAAGACCTACCAGGCGTTGGTTAAAGGGGATTGGCAGAACGATCGTCAGCACGCGAAGTTTCCGCTTTTTAAGTACGTCACGCCCTCGGGAGAGCGTCGTGTGCGCGTTGATCCGGAAAACGGGCTTCCGAGCCACTCTATATTTAGATTGAAAGAACGTTTCGGACCGGTTTCTTTAGTTGAAGTCGATCTTCTCACCGGTCGTACCCATCAGATTAGGGTGCATGCAGCAGAGTTAGGCTTTCCGCTGGTCGGAGACGAGAAGTACGGCGATTTCGCATTTAATGATGAAGTTGCCCACGGTTCGCTGGGTGTGCCGTTCAAACGGATGTTCCTGCACTCAGGCAAGATTTGTTTTCATCATCCGATTACAGGAGAGGAACTCGAGATTGAAGCTCCGCTTCCTAAAGATTGTGTAGAGCTCATTGAGGTTTTAGAGCAAAGAAAGGCTCAGAATAAATAGCTCAGTCCTCAAACCTACTAAATCAGGAAAAAGAAGAATGCACGCTCTGAAGATGGCCGTTTTTGATTTTGACGGCACCTTAGTTGATTCAGTTCCTGCGATTGCCCGCGGCATCCAGTTGGCAAATGAAGAAATCGGGATTGCGCCTGTCAGTTATGAGATGGCAAAGAGCATTATCGGGTTAGGCTTCAAGGACATCATTCCGATCGTGGCGCCGGATCTTCCTGAAAGCGAGTACGGTCGTTACAAAGACATTTACGTGCGCTATTTTCTTCAGAGCGATCCTTCTCTGAAGTTATTTCCGGGCGTTTTGGAACTTCTGCGTGAACTTCAAGACGCCGGCATCAAAACCGCGATTGCAACCGGTAAAAGCCGCAAGGGCCTCTCAAGAATCGTTAATCGGATGAATGTGTGGGATTATTTTGATGATTCCATCACAGCCGATGAAGCGCTCCCAAAACCCGACCCTCTAATGCTGAATACTCTGCTTGAAAGAAACGGGCTCACAATGGACGAGATTGTGATGATCGGCGACACTGAGCACGATATTAAGCTAGGCAAAGCGGCCGGAGTCCGCACAATTGCGGTCACTTGGGGTGCTGCGCCGTTAGAACGTTTAGAGGCTTATAAGCCCGACGCCATTGTCAGGACCATGGAAGCGCTCAAAACTAAGCTCGACGAGCTCGCTTAGCGCCGAGAATTCCGAAGACCGTCGGGAGCTTCGGCAGCGACAAATCCTGTTTTTTCCAATCCGCTGCGGAGAACGTGCGAATGCGCTCTTCCGGCCCGGAGATGTCTGTGGCCGCGAGAATAAGCGTCGTAGGCGCGCAGTTTTTAACAAGATCGGCGAGCATGCCGCTGTTGCGGTAGGGTGTTTCGATGAAGAGCTGAGTTTCTCCTTCCGAAGAAGCGCTCTTTCTTTCAAGATCTTTAATTGCATTGGTGCGGGCAGGCTCTTTAATCGGAAGGTAGCCGCAGAAACGGAAATGCTGTCCGTCCATACCGGAAGCCATTAAAGCTAAAAGAATAGAAGACGGTCCGACGAGCGGTACGACGCGGATACCAAGCTTATGAGCTTCCGCAGCGATTTGTGCGCCTGGATCCGCGACGCCCGGACATCCGGCTTCGCTCACAATGCCGATATCGTTTCCTTCCAATGCAGGCTTGAGCCAGCCTCGTACCTTTGCAGAATCCGGACGATGCCCGATTTCTTCAATAGAAAGCGAGGCTATAGGCGATGGGTGGCCGCAGAATTTCAGGAAAGCTCTTGCCGACTTGGCGTTCTCAGCTAAAAAGAACTTGAGTTCACGAGCCGTTTGAATCGTGTGTTCGGGCAGTGTGTCGTTCAGTACCCCATCGGCGATAGGGACCGGCAGCATGAAGAGCTTTCCTTTATTCATCAGTTAAGCTCCGGAAGAACGTGAATGCCGGCCTGAGCAAGCATAGTCGCCAATTCAATCAGCGGCAGTCCGATGATGGCGGTCGGATCGTCGGATTTGCACTCGGCGACTAAGGCGATACCAAGTTTTTCAATTTTGGCTGATCCGGCGCAATTGAAAGGCTTCTCGCGTTCAAGGTACTCACGAATGCCTTCCGGAGGCAGATTGCGCATACGGATAAATGTCGGGACGACCGTGCTCTGCAGATTTCCTTTGGCGTCAATGACGGTCATGGCAGAATGGAATGTAACGGTCTGACCGGACATCTCGGAGAGCTGCTTGAAGGCGTTTTCGAAATTGCCGGGTTTTCCGACCGGACGACCGTTTAATTCCAAGACCTGATCACAGCCGATGACCACGCAGTGCGGATGCTGGGCGGCAACTGCCTGAGCTTTCAGTACGGAAAGGCGCAGTGAGAGATCCTTCGGGCTTTCTCCTTTGAGCGGCGTTTCATCGACGTCGGGAGAGCAGGTAGTGAAAGGGATCTGGAGACGCTCTAAAAGCTCGCGTCGGAAAGGAGAACTTGAACCTAAAATTAATGCGGCTTTGTTGTCCATAATTGGGTCGTTCCTAAAAGCACTCAAACTTGAAAGAGACTATTCTAGTTCAGTGCTTATCGCAGAAAGAGAGAAATTCAATGTCCGCATACCTAAAACAAACCGACTATGTGAATGCTTATGACCTGGCCAGAGATAAGAAAGTCATCGAAGGGCAGGCAAAATTGTCGGATCTTCCGCGCTTAAAAGACATGATTCTTCCGACCGAAGGAACCGTGACATACCGAATCTGCGGAATGACGGCTAAAAGGGATGGCCCGGCGCCGTCATGGAACTCGCGACCGTTGTTCCTTTGGTTTGCAATCGCTGCACGAAACCGATGGATTTCAAGATTGAGAGAGAAGTTGCTTTCCGCTTCGCTAAGAGCGAAGAAGAAGCCGATTCGATTCCGATCGACGAAGATGATGACACCGAAGTCATCGTCGGCGCGACAAGCTCAATATTGCCGACTGGATTGAAGAAGAACTGATTCTTTCTCTTCCCTTGGTTCCGGCTCACGAAGAAGGCTGTCAGACCGACGGACCTGAAGAGTCAAAGACGAAGTTCAGAAGCCGAATCCTTTTGCAAAACTCAAAGATCTCAAAGGTTTGCGTAAGGTCTAAGGTTAGTGTAGAATGCCTGATTTTCCAGGAGCGGAAGCGTAACTGTTGCCCGCCGATTTTGAAAGTTAGATTTTAATTTACGTGGGGTTACCATGGCTGTTCAGCAAAATAAGAAATCGACCAACAAGCGCGGCAATCACCGTGCTCACGATTTTCTGACGAACCCGCCTCTGGCTGTCGAACCGACAACCGGCGAAGTTCACCGTCGTCATCACATTTCTGCCACCGGTTTTACCGTGGTAAGAAAGTCATCGCTACTAAGGCTGACGACCAGGAATAAGTCTTCACTGACCCGGATCGCTCTCATCTGAGACCCACGACGGACGGTGCGGCGATCGAGTCTAAAGACATTCTGCAGAGCTCTCTTCGGAGCTTTTTTTTTTCTGCGGAAAATTTGTATTTGTGTGTAATACGGGTTTTCTGCTTTATTCGCAAGTCCTAATTAAAGTAATCTGTCGCTCATAGTTATTTAGAGGATTTCCCAGTGTCGGAAAATTGTTTTCTCGTATCGCCTCCACCGGAAGTTTTCTTCCGAAGAGCGGTAAGCAATGAAGAGTTGGCTCAGGATTTAGCCAAAATCGGTGTCGAGACGAGCGACGAATGGATCCGTACCCGCACGGGCATCGAACAGCGCTATCTTGCTTCCGGTGAAGAGTCCACCACTTATTTGGCCTCCGAGGCTGCAAAACAGGCCTTGGAAGCAGGTGGTTTTTCTCCTGACGAAATTGATCTGATTATTGTCGCGACGACCACTCCGGATTCCGTTTTCCCGAGCACGGCTTGCCAAGTTCAGGCGATTCTCGGTGCGTCGGGCGCCGGTGCCTTTGATATTCAGGCCGTTTGTTCCGGTTTTGCCTATGCACTTTCGATTGCTGACTCAATGATTCGTGCTGGTTCTGCCAAGCGCGTCTTGGTGATCGGTGCAGAGACTCTGTCTCGTGTTTTGGATTGGAAAGACAGAACAACTTGTGTTTTGTTCGGCGACGGCGCCGGAGCTGTGGTTCTGGAAAAATCCGATGAGCCCGGTATTTTGGCTTCTGAACTGAAGGCAGACGGCACGCGCGGAGTGCATGTACTGGCCGCAGACAGTCATATCGACGGCGGTAAAGTCGTCGGTGATCCGTTCATCCGCATGGACGGCCGCTTGGTCTTTAAGGCTGCGGTAGAAAAATGACGGAAAGCGCTCGCAATGTACTGACCAAAGCCAACTTGGCTACGAACGACGTGGATCTTTATATTCCTCATCAGGCCAACTTGCGCATCATGAATATGGTTCGCGAAAACTCGGTATTGATGAGGAACACCTGATGATTTCCGTCAATCAGCACGGAAACACATCTGCGCCAGCGTTCCGCTTGCTTTGGATAAAGCACACAGATCCAGAAGACTGAAACGCGGGGATCTCGTTCTGCTGCAGGGAGTCGGAGGAGGTTTTACCTGGGCCTCCGTATTGCTCAAGTTCTAATTGTCAATAAAGAAAAATGCAAGATAAAAAATCGCCTTTGTATTTCCCGGTCAGGAAGCCAGGCTGTCGGAATGCTCTCAACCTTAGCCGACGAGCCGATTGTTCGCGAAACACTCAAAGCCGATGAGGCTTTAGGTTTTGCTTTGTCCAAGTTGATTGCTGAAGGTCCGGCTGAAGAGCTTAGCCTGACGGTCAATACTCAGCCAGCCTTGGTTTGCGCTTCGATTGCTATGTATCGTTTTATCTCCAGGAAGGCGGTCGCAAGCCGGATCTGCTCGCCGGCCACAGCCTCGGTGAATACTCTGCTTTGGTTGCTGCCGGTGCGCTCGACTTTACGGATGCTCTGCAGCTGGTTCGCTATCGCGCAGAACAAATGCAGGCCGCGGTTCCCGTCGGTGAAGGTACGATGGCTGCGATCCTCGGTTTATCCGACGACCAAGTGAAGACCGTCTGCCTTGAATGCGCTACAAATGGCGTTGTCGAAGCCGTTAACTTCAATACTCGGGGCAGGTCGTGATTGCCGGTACCGTTGCAACTGTTCAGGAAGCCATGGAAAGAGTTTGGCTGCCGGTGCTAAGCGCGCTATCAAACTGAATGTTTCCGGTCCGTTCCATTCTTCTTTGATGAAACCGGCTGCGCTTGCCATGGAAGAAAAGCTGAAAACCGTTGACCTTCAGAAACCTTTCCTGCCGGTCTTACATAACGTTGACGTCCAAATCCACGAAGAACCCGACGCCATTCGCGACGTTCTGGCGGCTCAGGTTGCCTCTCCGGTTCTGTGGGCCGATACAGTTCGTAAGATGGAAGAGGCCGGCGTCATGGAAATTTATGAAGTCGGTCCCGGAGCAGCTTTGTCCGGAATGGTCAAGCGCATCACCAAAGGAATTACTGCTAAAGCATTAAACAGCCGTGCAGCCTTAGAAGAAGCTGCGCGGCAAACCAGGAGAAATGATTCATGACTCAGTCCGTTTTACAGCTGACGCACTCGCCGGCGAAATCGTATTAGTCACCGGCGCCAGTCGCGGTATCGGAGCGCCATTCTGGACGTCTGCGTTAAAGCCGGTGCCACAGTGATCGGCACGGCAACAAGTGACTCCGGCGCTGCAAAGATTTCCGCTCGTATCCAGGAACTCGGCGGCAAAGGCGAAGGCCGCGTTTTAAATATTGCTGCCCGCGAAGGTACCGACGCTTTCATGAAAGCGCTCGAAGCCGACTTCGGTTCCGTTACCGTGTTAGTGAACAACGCCGGCATCACTCGCGATACGCTTTCCATGCGTATGAAAGATTCTCAGTGGGATGAAGTGATCGAAACGAATCTCACAGGCGGATTCCGTCTTTCCCGCGCCTGCCTCAAAGGCATGATGAAAGCCCGTCACGGTCGCATCATTAACATAGCCTCCATCGTCGGCATGATGGGCAATGCCGGCCAGGCGAACTACGCTGCCGCCAAGGCCGGTACGATCGCTATGAGCAAATCCATCGCCAGAGAAATCGGTTCCCGCGGTGTTACCGTCAACTGCGTTGCGCCCGGATTTATCGCAACCGATATGACCGACGCGCTGAACGATGCGCAGAAGCAAGCTCTTCTTGCACAGATTCCGCTCGGACGCTTAGGTTCTGCAGATGATGTTGCCGAAGCCGTGGTGTTCCTGGCTTCCAGCGCAGCTGCCTATATCACCGGTCAGGTCATTGAAGTTAACGGCGGCATGAGGATGTAACAACGGCTATTTTCGGCCGTTCACGTTACTGCGGCTCTGATAAAATGCCAAGATTAGGCCCGAGAAGGGCCATGAATAATTTTATCACTCTAGAAAGAGGTTTTAAATGGACAATATTGAACAACAGGTTAAGAAGGTCGTCGCTGAACAGCTCAGCATCAATGAAGCCGATATCAAGAATGAAAGCGCTTTCATCTCCGACCTCGGTGCAGACTCTCTTGACACCGTTGAATTGGTCATGGCCCTTGAAGACACATTCGGCATCGAAATTCCTGACGACCAGCAGGAAAGATCCAGACCGTTCAGGACGCTATCGATTTCATCGAAGCTCACAAGAAGGCTTAATTAAAGGCCGAACGGAGCTCCTGAATGCGTCGTGTGGTTGTTACCGGATTGGGCATGGTTAGCCCAATCGGCAACACGGTCGAAGAAAGTTGGAATAACGCCCTTGCCGGCAAGTCCGGCATCGGCGTTATTACGCAATTTGATGCATCCTCTTTCGGCGCCGTATTGCCGGTGAAGTTAAAATTTTGAAGTCGAAAAATATCTTCCGGCAAAGAAGCTCGCCGTTTCGACCGTTTTATTCAGTTAGGTATTGCTGCAGCTGTCCAGGCACTGGATGACAGCGGCCTGACTTTGAAGGCGAGGGAGCAGAGAGCGGGTTGTGCCATCGGCGCGGAATCGGCGGCTTGCCGATTATCTGCCAGAACTATCAGTCGTATATGGAAAGAGGCGAACGACGCATCTCTCCGTTCCTGATTCCCGGCGCGATTGCCAACATGGTCTCGGGACAGCTCTCCATCATGCGCAATCTGCAGGGACCGTCCCTGGCTTATTCCACAGCCTGCACGACCGGTTTGCATAGCATCGGTGAAGCAGCTTGGATGATTCGCCGAGGAGACGCTGATGTCATGGTTGCCGGCGGTGCTGAAAGTACGGTTTGTCCGCTGGGCGTTGGCGGCTTTGACAATATGCATGCTTTGTCCCGCAGAAACGACGATCCGACAACGGCATCCCGTCCGTTCGATAAAGACCGCGACGGCTTTGTGCTGGGCGAAGGATCCGGTGTTCTGGTTCTTGAAGACTATGAACATGCCAAGAAACGCGGCGCCAAGATTTATGCCGAGATCGTCGGCTACGGTCTTTCTGCCGATGCTCATCACATTACGACTCCGAGTGCCGAAGGTCCGATGCGCGCATGAAGAATGCCATGCGTCAGGCCGGTCTGAACCCGTCGGATATTCAGTATCTGAACGCTCACGGTACCAGTACATCTGTCGGTGACGTCAATGAAACCAATGCCATCAAACTGGCTTTCGGTGAAGACGCGAAGAAGTTAGTGGTCAACTCCACTAAGTCTATGACCGGACACCTCTTGGGCGGCGCCGGCGGCATCGAATCCGTCTTTACGGTTTTGGCACTGAAGAATCAAGTTTCTCCTCCCACGATCAACATTTTCAATCAGGATCCGGAATGCGATCTGGATTACTGCGCAACTGTTGCTCGTGAGATGCCGATCCGCTATGCCATGAAGAACTCCTTTGGCTTCGGCGGAACAAACGGATCTTTGATCTTTGGACAGGTCTAAGCAAATGATTCGCTTTAGGAAAGGATCGCTTCGGCGGTCTTTTCTATTTGGAGAGCTGGAGAAATTGCGCAAAACGGCAATAATTCGTAAATAAGTTTGCGTCGGGAGGCCGAATAAAGTTAGCTAAAATATCCCATTTAAAAGTAACTTATTGGTGCATTTGACTATTTCTGTGAGCGCCTTCTGGTCTTTGGACTGCGATCACTCTCACAAAAATATCAGTGCTTTTTTTTTGTTTTGACAGCAAAACGTTTGATGTCAAAGGAGCCTATGAAGCAGATCAGAAACTTTTCCATCATCGCGCATATCGATCATGGAAAATCCACCCTCGCCGATCGTTTGATTCAACGCGCGGCGGTCTTTCCGAGCGCGAAATGGAGTCTCAGGTTTTGGACTCTATGGATTTGGAAAGGAAAGAGGCATTACGATCAAAGCCCAGACAGCAACGCTGAACTATAAGGCTAAAGACGGGCAAACCTATCTTTTAAATTTGATTGATACGCCGGGACATGTTGACTTTAGCTATGAAGTCAGCCGCTCCTTGTCCGCCTGCGAAGGTGCGCTTTTAGTCGTTGATGCAACACAGGGCGTTGAGGCTCAGACCGTTGCCAACTGCTACACCGCCATTGAGCTCGGCGTAGAAGTTCTTCCGGTTCTCAATAAGATGGACCTGCAGAGTGCTAATCCGGATGAAGCCAAAGAAGAAATAGAAGATGTGATCGGTCTTGATGCGACCGACGCGATTGAAGCGTCTGCGAAACCGGCATGGGCATCGATGAGATTCTCGAACGCGTCGTTGAGCGTATTCCGGCTCCGCAGGGCGATCCCGCCGCTCCGCTTCAAGCGCTGATTATTGATTCCTGGTTCGATAACTATGTCGGCGTCGTTATGCTCGTTCGCGTGGTTAACGGCACGATTAAACCTAAAGACAAAATCCGTCTGATGGCGACCGGTGCCAACCATCTGGTTGAACAGGTCGGTGTGTTTACGCCGAAGTCTCAGACGAGGCCCGAGCTTTCCGCCGGGCAGGTGGGCTTTGTTGTTGCCGGTATTAAAGAACTGAAGCACGCCCGCGTCGGTGATACCGTCACTAATGCCGCCAAACCGGCCGAAGAGGCACTCCCGGTTTTAAAGAAGCAAAGAGCCAGGTGTTTGCGGGTCTTTATCCGGTTGAATCCAACCAGTACGATGCACTTCGTGATGCACTGACTAAACTGCGCTGAACGATGCCGCTCTTCATTTTGAGCCGGAAGTTTCTCAGGCCTTAGGCTTTGGTTTCCGTGCCGGCTTCCTCGGGCTGCACATGGACATCGTGCAGGAGCGACTCGAACGTGAATACAACATGGATTTGATCACGACCGCCCCGAGTGTCGTATATGAAGTCCTTCTGCGCAATGGCGAAGTGATTCACGTGGAGAATCCTTCCAAGCTGCCACCTGTCGACAAGATTGCCGAAATTCGTGAACCGATTGATTCTGTGACTATTTTGTGCCGGATGAATATGTGGGTCCAGTCATGACGCTCTGTAATCAGAAACGCGGAGTTCAGCTTGATCTTGCCTATCACGGCCGTCAGGTTCATCTGCATTACGATTTGCCGTTGGCCGAAATTGTGCTCGACTTTTCGATAAGCTGAAATCTTTAACACGCGGCTATGCCTCTATGGACTATGAGTTCAAAGAGTATCGTGCCGCAGATGTTGTCAAGATAGATATTCTCATCAACGGGGATAAGGTTGACGCTCTGTCCTCGATCGTTCACCGGGCTAACTCAGTAGCTCGGGGCCGCGAAATCGTGACTAAAATGCGCAGTATTATTCCTCGCCAGATGTATGACGTTGCTATTCAGGCGGCGATTGGCGTGAATGTGATTGCACGTGAAAATGTTAAGGCCCTTCGTAAAACGTTCTAGCCAAGTGCTACGGCGGCGACATTACACGTAAGCGTAAACTTCTGGAAAACAGAAGGCCGGTAAGAAACGAATGAAGCAAGTCGGTACCGTGGAGATTCCGCAGGAAGCCTTTCTTGCCATCCTTCAGCAAGACGATAAATAACAACCCTTCAAGCGGATAAATTGAAATGACCTTTCGTTAATCCTTTTCTTTTAACCGTCTTTACGGGCGTTCTTTGGGTACTGGATGTCTTTATTTGGGCACAAAACGCCGCGCCTGCGCAGGACGAATTGACAGCGTTCGATCGTGATAATGCCGATTCTCTCCGTAGAGGGAGCAGACTGTTGTGGCAACCAGAAATGCAATTGTTCAGGCCTCTACGGATCGTCCTAAGTGGCTGGAGTATACAGCCGGCTTCTTCCCGGTGATTTTCTTCATTTTATCCTGCGTTCCTTCCTCTTTGAGCCGTTCCGAATTCCGAGCGGCTCTATGATGCCGACATTGGAAACCGGTGACATGATTCTTGTCAACAAGTATCAGTATGGTCTGAGACTTCCGGTTCTCAACACTAAAATTCTTCCGATTGGCGAACCCGAACGGGGAGATGTCGTTGTGTTTCGCTATCCGCCCAATGAAAACATCGATTACATCAAACGTGTGATCGGTCTTCCGGGCGATAAGATCGAATACATCAACAAAAACTTTCCATCAATGGGAAACCAGTTCCTATCGGAGAAATCGGTGAGTACTACGATGAAGCTAAGATGCAGTCTTTAGAAGAGTTCCTCGAAAAGCTCGATAAGACCGAGCACCATCTGCTCATTAATCCGAGAGCACCTTCGAGTGTTTATCCGCTTTCGACCCACACCGATCCGAAGGCCTGTGATTATGTTCCCGGCGGTTTAGTCTGCACGGTGCCTAAAGACAAGTACTTTGTCATGGGCGATAACCGTGACAACCCGAGGACAGCCGTTACTGGGGCTTTGTACCTGAAAAGAATTTAGTCGGTCGAGCCTTCATGGTTTGATGAACGTTTCGAAACCGAGCCGCATCGGTTTCTTCAATTAAAAGGATCTCCTATGCTTCCTTTAACAGTCTTAGAAGAAAGAATCGGTTATACGTTCAAGAACAAAGAGCTTCTGCGCCGCGCTATGACGCACCGATCTTTCAGTGCGGAACACAACGAACGTTTGGAATTTTTAGGCGACTCGGTCCTCAATTGTGTAATCGGGAACGCTTTGTTTTTAAAAGATAAACATTTTGATGAGGGTCTTTATCGCGTGTCAGAAGCAACCTAGTACGCCAGTCTGCTTTGGCAGAAATTGCCGAGCGAATCGGCATCTCTGATTTCCTTAGGTCGGTGCCGGTGAAAACACACCGGCGGAAATCATCGTCCGTCAACTATTGCCGACGCAGTTGAGGCCATTTTGGGGCGGTTTTCACCGACGGCGGCTTTGAAGAGGCGCAAACTGTGATTATTCGCTTGTATGAGCCGATGCTCAGCCAGCTGACACCCACTACGCTCGGTAAGGACGCCAAGACGAATCTGCAGGAGGTGCTCCAAAGGATGCACTTCGGATTGCCTCTTTATGACATCGTCGAGATCAGAGGTGCGCCTCATGATCAGGAATTTGAAGTTCGGGTCGATATCCCCGACCTCGGAATCTCACTGACGGCGTGGGCAAATCTCGCCGTCAGGCAGAACAGGATGCAGCTCAGAAAGCTCTGGATAGCGAAGCCATTAGAAATTTGAAAGGCTAAGTTTATGAGTGAAAATAAAGAGACTGAAAATCTGAAGACTTCCGCGCGGTTATGTTGCAGTGATCGGCCGTCCGAACGTCGGTAAGAGCACGCTGATCAACGCGCTGGTCGGGGAAAAGGTCAGTATTACCAGCAAGAAACCCCAGACGACTCGTGATCGAATCATGGGCGTTTTGACCACTGATAATGCTCAGTACCTGTTCGTCGATACACCGGGATTTCAGACTAAGCATTCGTCCGAACTTCTGGCTCGTATGAATCAGTCCGTCCGCTCGAGTTTGTCCGATGTTGATGCCGTCGTAATGGTGATTGAAGCCACCGGCTGGCGTCCTGAAGATCAGGTTGTCCTGAACCTTCTGAGCAAAGACGCTAAGAACGTCATTTTGGCGATCAACAAGACAGACGAAGTTAAAGAGAGCGAAGCCATGCTTCCTTTGATCAAGGAATCCATGGAGAAGTTTCCATTTGCCGATGTGGTTCCGGTCAGCGCCGAAAAGACCCGTCAGCTGGATGTTCTGCTTGACGTGATTCGTAAGTATCTGCCCGAAGGCGACAAGCTTTACGAAGATGACATCTACACCGATAAATCTCCGCGCTTCTTAGCGGCTGAGATTATTCGTGAAAAGCCTTCCGTTTGTTGGGTGACGAACTGCCGTACGGCGTTGCCGTCATGATCGATAAATGGGAAGAAACCGATGATCAGGCAAGAATCTTCGCAACCCTTTAGTCAACCGCGAAAGCCATAAAGGCATTGTGATCGGTGAGAAGGGCGCCAAACTGCGTGAAATCTCACGCCTGGCTCGTGAAGACATCTCCAAGATGCTCGGCAAGAATGTTTACCTCGAAGTTTGGGTACGTGTTCGTAAAGGCTGGGGCGATGACGCTCAAGTGCTGAAATCCTTAGGCTACTAATTGCCGGTCAGTAATTACTGACGGAACAAAATCTCGGTTGATCGAAAGGTCCTCCGAGATTTTTCTTGGGTGGTTGGGAGGATCGAGATTGAATGATTCAAAAGCAATTATCTGCGGTTAACTGCTTCAAATTTCGAATGAATATCTATAAAAATCAGTATTAATAGGCAAAGGATTTTCTAAAAGCCAATAAAATTTGAGTATCACCTTAAATAAGAAGGAGAAACTCGTATGGAAAAGTCTCGTATCTCTAGAAGAGTAATGCTCAAAGGTGCGCTGCGCGTATTGGCTTTAGACGGTTCTGTGTCCGCTGTTTCTTCGGCCTCTGCCGCCGAACAATCTCCTTAGTTCAAAAGACGCCTGTTATCGGCTCTAAGAATGTCACGGGACAAAAGGTTGAAGGCTCTGTAGCGAAGGTTTATTTTTCTCCCGTTATTGATGCGCCTCATTGATCAAACTTTACAACTTGGTCAACGAAGAAATCTACGGAAAAGTGGCGATCAAGTTACACACCGGAGAACCTCACGGTCCCAATATTCTTCCGCGTGACATGGTCCAGGCCCTGCAGAAGACCATTCCCAATAGCACGATCGTTGAAACGAATACCTTGTACGGCGGCGGAAGAGAAAACACTGCCGACCATAGAAAGACCCTTGAAATTAACGGCTGGTCTTTCTGCCCTGTCGATATCATGGATGAGCACGGTGATGTCAATCTGCCGGTTCGTGACGGATTCCATCTCAAAGAAGTCGCGATGGGCAAAGGCATCGTCGATTACGACTCTATGTTGGTGTTGACTCACTTTAAAGGTCACGCCATGGGCGGATTCGGCGGTTCGATGAAAATATCGCGATCGGTGCGCTTCCGGTCAAGTCGGCAAACGTCAAGTGCATGGGGCCAGTATGACCGGGGCACCTAACTTCGGCGCTATGCCGGTAAAAGACACGTTCATGGAATTGATGGCTGATTCTGCTCAGGCAGTGATCAATCACTTCGGCAAACACATTACCTTCATCAATGTTCTGAGAAACATGAGTGTTGACTGCGACTGTGCAGGTACCAGCGCTCAGAAACCGACGATGAAGAACATCGGCATCTTGGCCTCTAACGACCTGTTGGCTATTGATCAGGCCTCCTGCGACCTGGTCTTTGCTGCACCTGACGGAAAAGACGTCATTGAAAGAATCCAAAGTCGCCACGGTCTTCGTCAGCTCTCTGCCATGGCAGAAAGAAGATGGGCAATCCGCAGTACGAACTGATTGTTGTCAAATAGTAATTCGTTCTTCAACGAGAATCCCGAACAGCTCAGCGCCGCTCGGGATTTTAGAGCATGTTTATCACGAATTAGCAGTTCTGCCGCAGCTATGGCTTCAAAAGACCAAACTTTAAGCAGTCTGTACCTAAAAAAGCCGCCCGGTTCTCAGAAGATTTTCTGAGAACCGGCGGCTTGTCCACTCATGAACAAGGAGAATTCTTAGTTATTTTGAAGCTGAATTATTTAGCTTCTGCGCGTTCTTACCCGCGATGCGGCCAAACACCATTAAGTCGGCCACGGCATTTCCGCCTAGACGGTTAGCTCCGTGAATACCGCCGGTAACTTCGCCGGCTGCATAAAGTCCGGGAATGCGCTGTCCGTTGGCATTAACGGCGTGGGCGCCGGTATCAATATGGATGCCGCCCATTGTGTGGTGAATGGTCGGAACCTTCTGGCGACGTACCACGGACCTTCGGTCATCGGACGGTCGTCCGTATGGTTGGCCTTGAATCCGAATTGATCGGTTTCGACTTCGTGGCGAGCGACCTTGTTGTAGCTTTCAATGGTTGCCTTTAAGCGATTGGGATCAACATTGATAATCTTGGCAAGTTCATCCAGGTTGGCGGCTTTCTTTACTCTGCCCTGAGCAAGCATATCGCGCATGGTTCTTCCGCTCAGAAGGTCAATGGCGTTTTCATCCGGATAACGAAGTTTGTTCTGGACTAGCCAGTAGGTGGAACCGGGCTGAGCGAAAACAGCTTTAGAAAGCACGTCACGGGCAGCGCCTTCGTTCACAAATCTGTCGCCGTTGGTATTGATGAACAAGCGGTTTCTGCCGGAGGTCTTGATGTCAAGCATCAAGCCGGTTCCGGAGAGCCGTTCGGATGAACCTGAATGTCGGAAAGACCGATCAATTCGGCTCCGGCTTTCTGTGCCAGCTGGAGACCTTGGCCTTGAGCAGCTACGCCGATATTGGAGCAGCCGATTTCTTTGCCGAGATCAGCTTCTTTCCATACGCCGGTATTCACTTTCTGGCGGAATTCAACATTGATCCGAAACCGCCTGTCGTGATAACGACCCCGTTCTTAGCCATCAGCGTGAGTGGTTTGCCGTAGTTGTCAGCCTTGACTCCGACAACTCTGCCGTCCTTCATGATCAGTTCGGTTGCCGGAGATTCCAAATACACGAAGTTTGTCTTTACCGTATTTTGCAGTTGTTTTCTAACACTTGAACGTAGGTGTTGCCGCCGGCCGGATTAGGATAATGACTTCTTTGGAACAGGGCGCCGGTTGCTGCGCCGACTTTCGGGTTGAACTTCAGACCCATGCTTTCGAGCCAAAGAAGTGCTGAAGGCGCGTTGTCGGCTAAGACTTTGACGAGTTTAGGATCGCTGACATTGTGGCCGCCTTTCATCGTTTGTTCGAAATGTTTCTGAGGATTATCTTCAATGCCAAGCGCCTTCTGATATTTGGTACCGGAAGCATTCAGGGCACCGCCGCAGACGTTCGTGGAACCGCCCAAGAAACCGAGTTTTCAACAATGATGACGCTTGCACCGTTCTGCAGAGCAGAAACTGCACTGGCAAGTCCCGCTCCGCCGCCACCGACAATAACAACGTCGGCATTGTCTTTGATAGGAGATTTATCTGCGGCAGGGAGCGGTTTATTGAATTCGTCGCCTTGTGCGCCGGCTTGTTTCAGACACTGTTTCACAGCGCCGAGAAGAGAAACTGGTAATAGTGGCGCCGCTGATTTTGTCGAGTTTGGTTGTTTGATGATCTTTGATTTCGGCAGAAAGTTGTTTAATCGCAACTTTACCGACACCCGGGCTCTCTAAATCTTTGACGGAGATGTCACTGATTTTTCCGTTTTGATGTCAACAGTAACCGTTAACGGAGCATTGTGTCCGGTGACGGTAGTCGTGTAGGAACCGTCTTTGACGGCAGCGAAGCAATTGCCGGCTAAGGCAAGCGCAATAGAGGCTGTGAGTAATAATTTGGTATGCATTTTGCAATCTCCTTGTGGAAACAAGGTTATTTTTTTTTGATTGCTTAAGCAATTTGAGAATTATCAAATTCTCTTCAAAAATATCTTTAGCCTGTCTGAATCGATGAAACGGATTTTCACAGAGTTATTTTGCGGCTTCTATACAGAGCCGCGATTGGGGCTAAGTCTGAAGTGCTGTGAACATCTAATTTTTGTAGAATTCAGTCGATGCGTATGCACTGTTCTGGTACTTATATTCAGACGCTCGGAAATTTCTTGATTCAAGAGGCCTTGAGACGCCAGTATCGTGATGCTCCGTTCGCGGTCGGTGAGCTGCTGGAATTTCTTGTACCAATATTCCAAACTTGCACCGTAATCCCGCTTCTCCTTGAGCATTGAGGCAACGCTGGAAATGGCTTGGATGAGTCGCTCGGCTTTGACAGGTTTTGAAGGAAATCATAAGCGCCGAATTTCATCGCCTGCACAGCTACGTCGACATCTCCGTGCCCGGTTAAGAAAATGATCGGCACCTCCCAGCCGCGTTCCTTCATTTTTCTTGGAGTTCCAGCCCGGAAAGGCCAGGCATGCGAATATCCAGCAGAAGACACCCTTCCACGCTCGGCGCATCTGATTTCAAATAGTCTTCAGCACTGGGGTAGCTGACGACTTCCCAGCCTTCCGGCTCCAACAAAATTTCAGGCTTTCAGCCAGATCCTCATCGTCATCAACAATTCTGATCAGCATTTTCTTTTCCTGAGGAACGAATAAAGGAATCTTAACCTCTGTAAAGACTTCACCGTCCTTATAGGTAACACTTAAATTACCGCGCATTTTTCTGCAATCGTGCGGCAGATCAGCAATCCGATTCCTAAGCCTTGATTTTAGAGGAGTGCAGAGGCTGAAGGTGCTTTCGAGTTCTTCAGACGAACGGACAGAGGACGCATTCAAAATACGAACGTACATTGAGTTGTTTTCACATAATTGCCGAATTTCTATCCGATTTGTGTCGGCTGTTTGGGTAGCTTGGATGGCATTCTTGATGATATTTTCTAAAAGAACTTCGAACTCAAGAATGTGTCCCAGCACAACCGCCGGTTCTGTGTGGCTGAGAACGATTTGGCAATTGGGATAGCGCATGCGTATATCGCTGACGCAGCTTCTAAGAAGTTTATCCGCTTCAATTTTTGTAAATTCCGGTTCGTCACGTTTTGCATAAGCGCGGACCCTCGAGACAATGTCCGAAATCTTGGCGGTTTGTTTGACAATCAAGGACATCGGTCTATCCAGCCAGCTGTTGTCATTCCCTTCGACCTCAAGTTTGCGTTTGATGCCTCGACAGTAATTGTCGATTGTAGCCAAAGGGCCATTGATCTCGTGCGCGATCAGGCTCGACATCGCGCCGATGATTTCGGTCTTTGAAGCTGATCAATGCGCTGTTCGCTTTCACGGACTTTTCTTCTGAGTTCAGCCTCTTTTCATAAGCGATCCGCAGGGATTGGGTTCTTCTCTTCACCAAGACATTGGTTCTCCAAGAGTGAACGCACAGCATTAAGATGCAGAAGAGGGCAAACAGGAGCGGAAAACGGTAGCGATAGATGAAACCTTGAACGGTTTGAATCCTCAGATAGGAATATGGACCTACTTTAAGTGATTTGTAGAGTTCGTCGATCGTGTTGAAATCCGGAACCGTTGCCCAGCCGAAGCCTGCTGAATCCGGGATATTTAACAAACATTTAGTGATTTCACGTGTTTCTGTCCATGGCGCTAAAGGCGTTGCGACCAAAGTCCAATTGGGATACAAGTCCGTCGAGTGCTTGCCACAGCAGGTTGTCTTTTTCTCATTGAGTACTCTATAACGCTTGAAAATATCTGGGCGTTTTCTCAAGGTCTTCGAGCAGACAGGCACGCATGAGGACCACGTCTCCTTCATTCTTATCGAGTTTTTGCAGCAGGTCGCTCATCGGCGGCCCATACGTTTTATAGACAGAAAGAAGGACTCCGGATCAAAACCTTGCTTGTAGATCTCTCCCATCGGCGTATAGAAGGAAGAAAAGCCCTTTGCCCAGGAGGCGAGCGCCGTTTTACCTTTAAATCCGAAATTTTTGATGGGACTGTCATTCCTTACGACAAAGACTGAACCTGTGGCATATCTGGGATTAGGGGCGACTTCGGTAAAGAGCGTTGCGACGCTTCTTAGACCAAAGGATTGAAACTTTCGATAAAACCGGAGGTACCAATGAAATAGTCGAGCCTCTTTCGAACGAGTTGATCCTCGAGTTCAGACGGGTTGTAGTATTGAACATCTAAACGGTATCCAGGGAGTTTCTTTAGAGCTTCAAGCGTCTGGGAGATAGCCGATTTGTCGGTGCACTAAGGGAGCTCTCAAGTACACCGATTGTAATAACCCTCTCTTCTTTAGCAAGACTATCTCCACTGAATGACACTAACGAGCAGAAACAGCAAATGACCAAACAGCGAAGACAAAGCTGCAAATTTTGTCGCACTGTGTCGGTTAATTTTGGGATCATCGGCATACTCAAACGGTGGGATAGGGTAACCCAAAATATTTTACGAGTTTGCGACACGGGCGGCTTCTCTTTTGACGTTTGAACAGCGGTAATAATGGAAATCTAACGTCAATCCGTTCATCTTCTAACCAATGGCGGTCTTTTTGATCGAACCGCGCGGGGATTCATGCCTATTTGCTAAAATGACCTCTTTATTTTGAGGTTCATTTGATGGCCGAGAAAGGTCGTTCGGAATATCGGGTTGATCAGCAGCCCGCGTTTGTTCTCCACACTTATCCATGGAGAGACGAGTCTTATCGTGGAGTTTTTACCCGCGATTACGGACGTATTCCTTTGGTTGCGCGCGGAGCAAAACGACCGATGTCTCAATACCGCGGACTGCTTAATCCATTCTGTCCTCTTGCAGTTTCCTATTCCGGCAAAGGCGAAGTAAAAATCTTACGCGCGCGAATGGTACGGGACGATACCAATGAACGAAAAGTTCTCATGTCGGCCTTTTACATCAATGAACTCTTAGTTCGCCTCTGCCTAGAGGAGAGCCGGAGCCGGCATTATTCACGATCTATTACGACACGCTCAAAACTGGCTGTCGAAAGGATTACCTTGTTCCGCTCCGCTACTTTGAACGTGACTTTTAAAGGTGTTGGGTTATGCGCTTCCTTCCGGTCCGTTTCCCGCTAAGCACTATCGATTTGTTCGAGGCGATTTTGTTGCCAATGACGGCACGGCCTTTGAGGGCAGCGGTATATCAGGTGTGACGTTAGAAGCCCTGAGCAGCAATACGCTTCAGAGCGGAACGCAGGAATGGGAAGCCCGAATGTTGATGCGTGACCTTATCCGCTATTATCTCGAGGACGCGCCGCTCAACACGCGCCGTATCCTTAACGAATTGAATAAGTTATAGAAAAATGAAAAATCTGACCCGAAAAAATCCGTTTGAACTCGAGTCCTACCGCGACAGAATGCCCTGCATGTCCGTGAGCTTTATGACGACATGACGCGCAATTACGCCAAACTGCAGGGCCGTGCCGGCTTAGGAAGGTTTTGAGATTCTGGGCCTTTGCCGTCTGTTATCTTGCTTTGCTGATGGTGATCTCGGACACGACAACAGACACGATTCTGGTGTTTGTGGGCTTGGTTCTCTGCGGCTGGCTCTACATTGCTGTGCCTTCTTTACGATTTCGGTTCGCCGCTTGCATGATGACGGAAAACCGGTGTTTTGGGCCGTTCTGCCTCAGGTTGCGATTTTTATCTACTTGCTGAATTCACGCTCGGCTTACCGCCGAACTGGATTGTTTGGGGAATTCTCGGCGCGATTACTGCCGTGGCTTTTGGATTTATGAGTCTGCCCGGCATTCCGCTGGACGACGCCTACGGTGAAGAGCCAAAGAGGATTAAAGATGATCAGCGGAATCGGTGCGATATTGTTGATATTGCCCGCATCAAAAGGTATGCCTGAGGCAGCCGAAGTTTTGCGAGACGGTGCTCTCAGAATCTGAGCAGCCTGTTTATGCCGTTCGCTGCGAGGCTTCTGAAGAAAGGGGATATCGCTATCTCGCAAGCCGCTGGGCAGCAAAGAAGCATTCTCAAAAGCGCTTGGTACAGGATTTCGCGGAGCCGTGAATTTTCGGATATCAGCATCTTAAATAACGAGCTCGGCGCACCTATGTCCAACTTTCGGGCAAGTTGGCCGTACAAATTAAGAATCAGAGATTAAAGTGTCATGTCTCTATAAGTGACACGGATTCGTCAGCAATGGCGATGGTTGTGATTGAAAGGAATAAACCATGGAAAAGTCGATCGTCCTCTCGGACCAGTCGTAGTTGATATCGCCGGAACCAGTCTGACGGATGAAGAAGTCAAAATTCTTCAGAATCCGATGGTCGGTATGGTCATCTTGTTTACGCGCAACTATGAGAACCGCGAGCAGCTCCATAACCTGACGCATGACATCCATTCTTTGAGAAATCCTTCGCTGCTGATCGGCGTGGACCATGAAGGCGGAAGAATTCAGCGTTTCCGAGAAGAGTTCACCAAGATCCCGTCCGCTCGTTCCTTGGGCCAGCTTTACGATACGGATCCGCAAAGAGCTCACAATCTGACAGCTGCCTGCGGTTTAGTGATGGCTTCTGAACTGAGAGCCTGCGGCGTCGACTTTACCTTCGCGCCCTGCCTGGATTTGGACTATGGTCAGAGCGCCGTCATCGGCAATCGTGCTTTCATCGCAATCCTCGTGTTGTGAGCATTCTTGCTACGGCAATGGTTAGCGGCATGGCTCAGGCCGGTATGGCCTGCTGCGGCAAGCACTTTCCCGGACACGGCTATGCAACAGCAGACTCCCACGTCGAACTTCCGGTTGACGACAGACCTTTGACCGATATCAGAACCAACGATGAAGTTCCCTATGCCTCGATGGGAACACTGCTGACTTCCGTGATGCCTGCCCATGTGACGTATCCTCAGGTTTCTCCGGCGCCGGCAGGCTTCTCAAAGAAGTGGCTTCAGGAAGAGCTGAGAGGGCGATTGGGTTACAACGGCTTGATCTTCAGTGACGACCTTTCGATGAAAGGTGCTTCTGAGGTTGGCGAAATCACGGCTCGAAGCGATGCTGCTCTAGCCGCTGGCTGTGACATGATTCTGATCTGCAACGATCCGGAAAGCGCAAAACTGTTTTAGAAAATCAGCGCTGGATTCGCACCAAGGCATTTGATGAAAGGGTTGCACGCATCCAGCCTAGAGGAAAATTCCCGAGCTGGGACGGTCTTAAGCTTTCGCAAAATTATTTAGCTTGCGTCAAGCAGATCGAAGCGTTTAACGCAGAGATTGCTGAAAAGCCGATAAAACGGCAACACTGTAAAAAAAAGAGGAAACGGAAATCAAAATTCGTTTCCTTTTAGTTATCTGTTGAAAGAAAAGCGATCGCTTTCTCAGGCGGAAGAATATTGCTCCCGAGCGGCCTTAAGTGCCTGGCGCATCTCAGGACTAACTTGTCTTTGGAGATGAGCAGGGCCGGGGAATAACTTAAGGTGAGGTCGATGAACTTCTGATCCAAAGGATCTTTGCATCTTGCTTTTGCTTCCGTCGTGATCGGCAAAACCTCAGCGACGTGCAGAAATTCCTCTTTGACCGCCTCAAGTTGCTCCGGCGTTACTTTAAATTGAGGCCTTTTAAAACATCTTCGAGTTCAGACAGGGCGCCTTCGCAGGTTGCGGTTCTGAATTTTCTTTCTTTGCAGCCTCCCAGAGGACAGAGGTTTTGGGATCTTTGAAAACAAAGAAATCCAGCAGAAGGTTGGTATCGAAGATGACAGTGTTCATAAAGAAGAAGGCCGCAAATGCGGCCCAAATACGATTAAAGCAAATTAAGCCTTAGCGATGATCTCATCAACAATAGCGCGTTCTTCTTCAAGGGCGCGAATGTTTGCAGCGATGTGATCTTTCTGGAACTGATTCAGTTCGAGGTCTTTAACGATTTCGTAGTCGCCGTCTTTGCAGATGACGGGCATACCGAAGGTGAGACCTTCAGGGATGCCGTAAGAACCGTCGGAAGGAACAGCCATCGTGGCCCATTCACCGTTGCTGCCGAGAACCCAGTCATGGATGTGATCGATGGCGGCGTTAGCAGCGCTGGCAGCGGAAGAATGGCCGCGAGCCTGAATAATGGCGCTCCCGCGTTTGGCAACAGTCGGGATCAGTTCGTTGACGTACCAGTCTTCAGTAATCAGATCCAAAGCAGGTTTGCCGGCGACGGTGGCATTGGTCAAATCCGGGAACATTGTGCCGCCGTGGTTGCCCCAAACTGCTAGTTTGGAGATCTGAGCGACAGTAGAGTTGGCCTTCTGAGCAACCTGAGTCAGAGTGCGGTTTTCGTCCAGACGCATCATGGCGGTGAAATTGCGGGGATTCAGATCCGGAGCGCAACGACGTGCGATGTAGGCGTTGGTGTTGCAGGGTTGCCCACGACCAAGACTTTAATGTTGCGGTCGGCAACTTCATTCATTGCCTTACCCTGTTCAACGAAGATTTGCGCATTGGCGGCCAGAAGGTCGGCTCTCTGCATGTCGGCTGTGCGAGGGCGGGAACCGACTAAGAGGGCGATTTCGGCATCCTTGAAGCAAACATAAGGATCCGACGTTGCGGTGATGCTGTTCAAGAGCGGGAATGCGCAGTCATCCAGTTCCATCTGAACGCCGCGGGAGTTCTTGAGAGACTGTTCGTTATTTCTTTCCAGCATCATCAGGTCGATGGGCTGGTCAGTACCGAGCATATCTCCGGCGCCGATACGGAAGAGGAGAGAATAGCCGATCTGACCGGCTGCTCCGGTAACGACGACTTTGACGGGTTTCTTCATTTAGAAAATCTCCTTAAGTGATTTTTCCTGAGTTCAATCTCTCGATTTTAATACGGCGACCACTGCCGTATACGTTTGAATCGGGTTAATTTAATCTACGCTGAGCGATAATTTTCAAGGAACCGGTGAAAATTTACCCATCTAATATTTTCGTAGTTCAAAGACGGTGCATGACTTAAAAATTAGGTTGGAAAAATTTAAGCATGACGTTGATCCAGAACGGAAGCGTTAAAAGCGAAAAATCACTTGAGCACTCGTTAAATCTGCGACTGCGCCGAGTCTCCGCCCATGGAAGCAGTCATAACGTAGCAGGACTGAGCAGTTGGAAGAGCGGCAAAGCAGAAGGACGCAGCTTTCCAAAGAAAGCAGCTGGAAAACAATCGCAAAAGTGAGGGTAACGGCCGGGACAACCATGAGTCGCTGCAGGCTTCCGATAATCATCAGTTGAAGATAGCGTTTGAGGTCGTTGATTTTAGACCGGCGCCGATGCAGATGAGACCGAGCGCTAGGAAGATTGTCCTAAAGGTTTAAGGACGTCCTCGAGCAGTTTCGGAGTTCGATGCTGAACGAGTTGCAAACTAGTCCTAAGAGTGTTGCCAAGATGAGGGATTAGACAAAACGGCAACGAGGAAATTTTTTTTTTCCGCAGTTTTCTGAGCCGCTCAGTCTTGAGGCATGAACCAGTCCGACGGTAGCGATGACGTTGCTAAGAGGTACCCAGCAGGCGATTAAAAGTGAAAGGTAGGCGATGCCCTTATCGCCGAAAAGCGTTGAGCAAATGGCAAAACCGATATAAGTATTGAATCGGAATCCGCAGTGGAAGATAGACCATTTTGTCCATTGGCTCTCTTTAATTAAGAAATTCGCCAGCCAAGCCGTAATAACCGCAATACTCATAGCTGATATTGATATCAGCAAAAGTAGCTGACTGCCCGATCTGTAGGTTTGCCTTTGCGACGGAAAGAAAGATCAAAGGAGGAAACAGGACATAAAAGACCAGCTTCTCGGTAACGTTCCAGAAATCTTTTGGCAAAAGAAGGACGCTTGGTGAGGAGGTAACCAAGAAGGATCAGGCAGAACTGCGGAAGGATGACAAAGACGGCAAACATGACAGATTCTATGAGTACCAAGTACTTTGTACTTTAACGCCTCCACGAAAATGTCCAATCTTTACTAACTCTCATATTGAGAGGCGTTAGTTTTCGCGTCGAAGGCATTCAAGGAAGAATTTATCGTATTCATCAACGTTCACCGGCTCCTTTGATGAGAAAAATTGCTGTTTGCTCTCCTTGAAAAATCGTCTATGAACTTATCGACGACAGGAAAATGGGCGCCGGCGGTTCGTTCCTTGGTTTCAACTTTGATTTTCAAAAGATTTTCGAGTTCTGAATATATCGGGGCCGAAGGTGTTAAAAGCTCTTCATAAAGCCCGCGGAACAAAACCGGAGGAATGGAGTTTCTCTGTTTGATCCACTCGCATGCCAAGATTGATCGAAGAACATAGAGATATTTTTGGGCTTTACACTTTCTCCGGTGAGGTAAGCCTTGAAGTTGTTCATTGCCAGGCCGAAATAGCCACGATAAAGCGCATTGAAGTTAGAGTTATTGTTGAAAAGCCTGATGAGATTTTCTCTAAGCCACAAGTTGTCCTTGTAAACGATAGGCGAATGAAGCCATTCAATGAGCGGAGCGTTTCCTTTCATTAGAAGTTTAAGTGCCTTCTGTAAATCCCAGCCAACAAAATCTTTGACTTCGTCTATAGGACCCTCAATCACATCACGCTCAGGAAAAGTTTTAGATACGACTCGAGAGGTCGAATGTAGAGATAGCGGGCGTCGTAATCAGAATCCGGCGAAGGAAAGCCCCAAGCTCTGGAGCCGGATTCACAGGCGTACAGGATTTTGACGTTGTGCAGCTTTTCAATTTCGGCCAGTGTTGAACAGATTTCTTTTCATAAGGCTATCCTTTCTTAGAAGCACGCTTACGATGTTTGAGGCTAAGGTCCTGTAAAGTTCGCCCGAGGACGTCTTCTTTCGCTAATAACAGAATGTCATCATCTAACTGTAGGGCATAGAGAACGCGAAGATAGATTCCGATGGAAACAGTGGGCAGACCTTTTCAATTCGATTGATTGTTAAAGGTGAACAAGTGGCACGCTCAGCTACTTGAGCAATTGAGAGGTCACGCCTTAAACGAGCGAGCTTGATCTGTTCCCCGACGATTGCCATTTTTGCTCTAATTTTCTCGGAAGTTTTGTCCCCATAGTATTTTTCGGCATCTTAATCAATCAAATAATATATTTAAATTTAATTAATCTTCATTTTAAGATAGATTAGAAGTGAAACTCTCGTTTTGATCCTAATAAAGTTCCCGAGACAGCTTTTGCGTTGAGCATTGGTTACATCAAAATTGCCCACGAAAAGCCGGCACGGTAAATACCGAGCCGGCCCTCAAGAAAGAAGGTTCTGATTAGAAGCTATGGCTGATACCTAAACAAGCTGTCCAGGAGTTGAAGTCTCCGTCGTTCTTAAGATATTTGTTGGCTTTGCCGTATCCTGCATAAGCATAGAGCTGCGTTCTCATGCTAAGCGGATATTCATAGACGGTTCCGACAGAATAAATGTTGTATTTCTGGTTGTTTTCATTAACTTTGCCGTGGGCATAGTTTCCTTGGAGTTTCCATTCGCCGCCGAAAACCTTATATCCGATAGCGCAGTTACAGCATGCTGTGTCACGCCGGAAGCGCTCAAACCTGTCGGCGCAGCTTTCCAAGCCGGCATCATCTGACTGTCTTTGGCATACTGGTAACCTGCCCAGAAAGTCCAGTCACCGAAACCCTGCTGACCGCCTAACGTTACAAGGTAAGTCTTATCGGCTTTCAGGTCTTTGTTGTCATACATTTCGACCATGACACTGAAAACGGTTTCGTTTTGTTGAAATCTAAGCCGATACCGTAGTAATGGTCATTATGGCTCCACTTCTGATCGTCTCCGCCGATGCCGTTGGAGTACATGGCTGTAACGGTGGTATTGGCAAATTCCGGACTCTTGTAGATAGCCATGTTATCCATTCTGTCGGAAGTCACAAAGACGCCGGCTACGTTGCCGTCTGTATAGTAAGAAGTCCAAAGGGCAGAGCCGTGAAGGATAGTGTACGTTCCGCAGTCGGAAGAAAGGCCGCCGGCACGGCCGAAGGCGACTTCGCCCCATTTGCCTTTAGCTTGAAGCAGGGACTCACGGCTGAAGGCTTTACCTTCGAAGGCGGCGTCACCGGAGTCGGCGTAAAGCCTTGTTCCAGGATAAATCCGACGGAGTTGCCGTTGCCGAGGTCTTCGGTTCCTTTAATGCCGAAACGGCTTCCGGCGTAGATGCCGTCGTCAATTCTTACTTTAGCGGCTTCGTGTTTGTGTTTTGTAACGGCAACTGCCTGGTCGATAACACCGTAGAGTGTAACGTTGATTCTGCATATGCGTTGATGGACGCGGCTGCGATAATCGCAGAGACAAGAATTCTCTTCATCATTTTGGAATGACTCTAAAAGGGATTTGGGTCAAAAGAAAGATCAGCGAATGCTAGGAAAAACTTTAGCTGGAAGGAGATAAATATTTCGCGGATTTTCTTGATGAGTTGGTCGGAAGTCCGAAATTCTCGGACTTCCGAATGCTACTAATTAGTTATTGGCGGGAATCTGATAGGACTTGAGGAACTTCAGACCGTTGTTGATGTCCGGTGTAAAGATTCTGTCTTTGTGACGAACGGAACAACCTTTCTGTAACCGTCCAAGAGTTTTGTTGTGCCTTGGCCCATCTGTTTGCCGTCCTGTTTTCTCATATCCATAGCCTGTGTGTGGAGCACCTCATAGGCATAGATTTCATAACCGACGTCGGCCATCTTAGAAAGACGATCGGCAGTAGCGTTAAGGTTGAGAAGGTTTCTTCAATACCGATGGAAGTCGGAACACCGTAGCCGATGACGCTGTTCGTCAGAGCCATACCGTCGGCATAAAGACCGGACATAGACTGAGCGATGTTGGCAAATCCGTCACCGCCCTTGTTTCTTTAGCAACAAGGTATGTAGACAGACCTGTTCTGTGGTCATCAACCAACTGAGTCGTTCTCCAGGCAGAGATGTGCATGACCTGACCGAGGGCCTTTGTCAGGCTTTCCATCTGAAGGGCAAGCTGAGTGTTGTCGAAGTTGGAGCAGGAATTGACATAAACGGTCGGCTTGCCGGCTCTCATTTCGTCTAAGACTTCGGCGTTGCTGTACCAGCGGTCGTTTTGGCTTCGGTATTGACAATCGGGTTGTCGGTGGTGTGGTTGATGGCCGTATTCAGAAGACCTTTAGTCTGGTTGAGTTCTTCCATCGCGGCGTACCAGAATATAACCGGCAGATCTGAAGCTCAGAGGATCCTGGAGGTAACGCTTGGCGTCTTTCTTCCAGAGGTAAGAACCCTTCAGGTTAGCAAGGACAGCTTCAGCGGCTTCGTGTCCCTGAGGCCAGCCTTTGGTTTCAACAGTGTGCCAGAGATACGGAGAGACGTTGCCGTTTAAGGCTTCTAAGCTGGAAGCGATTACAACCGGGCTCAGGGCGAGGTAGTGTTCTGCTTTCTTAACAGCGGCAATAGACTGGGCTTCTGCCACGTTGCTGTTGGACAGAATGGAGATGCCGTCCATGCCGAAGGGATGATAGGGCTGAAGTTTAAGTTCTTTACGAACCTGAGCGGCAGGAACGCGTTTGCCTTGGTAGCTCACATCCCATTCGCCCATGAGAGCCAAGCCGATGTGGGTTGCCATGCTCAAGTCGTTTGCACCTTCAGATCCGCGAGAAGGAATCAATGGGCAAACGTCATTGTTGATGTATTCCTGGAAAGCTTTGGCAGCGGCCTCGCTCATACCGGTGTAGCCGGCAGCCATCTGGTTCAGACGGATGACCATAGCCATCTTGGAGATTCTGTCATCGAAGTAGGGTTCCAGACCGGCGGCCTGAATACGCATCTGGCGTTCGTTGAACTTAATAGAAGCGCTGCGGTTAGGCTCGGCTTCAACAGAGGCGCCGGCAACTTTTGATCTTCAAAGCACCGTAGTTGACGGTTAAACCGTAAATATCACGACCGTCGGTAGCAGATCGATCGGGGCTTTGTAAGAAGCCTTGATTCTGCCCAGCCTTCAGGTGTGACGGCAACTTTTCTCCGGGCGCGGAAATGGCCCAAAGTTCGTCCACGGTCAGTGTGCGGCCGTCAAGATTATGTGGCGCAAAGGACAAAGGCGCGATGGCAAGCAGGATAGAAATGACGAGTGGTTTTTCATGAGAGTTCTCCTTGGTGATTTAAGCTTGGTTATCTGAAATTAGTCCACTGAGTTTGATGACAGTTGCTGCATAAGTCTTGATTGGCTTTGTGTTCGAGTGGCAAACGACACAATCTACCGTGTTTCCATAGTGAGCGGACTGATGCGGATATTTATCCTGCGGGTTGGCTTTGGTCTTAATTTGTGCCATCGGTCCGTGACAGCTTTCACACTTTTGAGTCGAAGGCTTTGTAAATTCAGTGGTGTTGTCGTGACAAGTCGAGCACTGCATTTGAGCTGCCATGCTGTGCTTCATCGGCATACCGGCAAGAACCGGAGCATCGGCAGCGAAAGCAGAACAAGAAAGCAGGGCAGCGAAGAGCGGAATAAAGAATTTTTCATGTTAGTTCCCCTGTGCTTTGAGATAAGCGGCGCGTTTTTCGGCCGGCTTCCAGTCCGAATACCATGCAGTCAACGGAAGAGCATCCTCCGAGACGGTCCATACCGTGGACACCTCCGGTCACCCTCACCGGCGCGTATAGTCCGGGAATCGGAGCAAGAGTTGCCGTTGAAAGAACTTCTGATCTCGGATTCACAGCGATGCCGCCCATGCAGTAGTGAAGTTTCGGAGTCAGGCGCATTGCATAGAACGGAGCTTTGAGCGTCTGTTTAACATCAAGAGGCTTAGCAAACGGGTCTTTCAGAGTGCCGGCAACGATCTTGTTGTATTCATCGACTTGCTGCTGAAGTGCTTTAAGCGGGATGTCATAAGCTTTAGCAAGATCCGCAAGTGTCTCGTAACGGAAGACTGTTTTGTCTCGATAAGCCGCTTTGAAACCTTCCGCGTGTTCTGTCGTTTTTCTCCGCAGAAAACGATCGGATAGTTGATCTTGTCAGGTGTACTTTCGCTTAAGACGTTGAGTTCGGCATCCGCACGAGTCCGGCGGTCTGCAAGTTCATTCATGAAGCGGCGGCCGGTCTTCGGATTGACAGCCATACCTTCGGCAAAAGCGTAGTCAGCGAAGAAGCTTCCTGGGCCGGCACCCTTTCGTCTGGAGATGCCCAAGGTCCTAACTGGTACATGTCAAGCATGGAGGGCAGGCAGCCTGACTTCAACAAAGCCTTGAGCATTTCAGCAGTGGCGCCGGGCTGGGAGGTGCACTCTAAAAGAGAGTAAACCGGCATAGTGGTTTTGATGAAGTCTTTATCCTGGCCCCAGCCGCCGGTAGCAACCACGATGCCGCCGCGGGATCCGATTCTCTGTTCTTTTTTAGAAGTACCGTCTTTCCAGTTGTAATCGCAGTTAACAAGTACGCCGGTGACTTTGCCATCTTGCATCAGAAGGTCAATGACCTGAGAGCGGTTACGGAACTGAACGCCGTTCTTCTTGAGCCAATTGTGAATAGGAACAACAATTCCGCCGCCTGAGGCAGCTGTAGGAACCATGGTGCGCGGGGCGCTGTGGCCGCCTAAACGGATAACCTTATCCATGAGCTGAACACCGCATTCGTCGAGCATCGGGCAGATGTTGACTGCGTTCTCTGCGAATTTTCTAGCCAGATCCGGATGGTTGAATCCACGGCCGGCTTTGGTCATATCGGCGACCATAAGGTCAACGGAATCTTTGATGCCTTGTTTCTGCTGTTTAGGATTCAGGGGAACGGACATGAGGCCGCCGCAGAGGCAGGAGTTGCCGCCGAAGGCTTCCATCTTGTCGAGAATCAGAATGTCTTTGACGCCGGCTTTGAGAGCGGCATAGGCGGCGGAGAGTCCTGCAAAACCGCTGCCGACGATAACTAAGTCGTGGACTTCATTGAAAGGCTGAGCTGTTGGGGAGGGAGCTGCGAAGGCCGATCCGGAAGCCAGACCGGTAGCAGCCAGTGTTCTCAAGAAATTGCGACGACTGAATGAGGATAAGGGTTTCATTTGTTTTCCTTGTGATCAACGTCCTAACAATTAGAAATACTATACCGACTAGACGGTTTAAATAATTAGGAGAAGTACCAATAAATGTTGTACGTTAAGAAATCAGTTTATTTATTTTAAATATAGATAAAACAATAAGTTAAATAATTTTATCTAAATATCATAGAGTTATGACCACGAGAAAATAACTGTATTTTCCATACAAAAAGATGAAAAATAACAGAACTATTTCTTAAATTAGACTTAAAAATTATTCTTAACGGCCTTAATTTACTGTACTGAACCGTTAAGTAAAACTATAATAAGATTAGGGAAGCGGCCGCATGATTGCCGCAATGAATTTTTTGTACAAGGTGGGTTCTCCAATGGAAACCAAGAAACAGACGAGAAAAACCAGTAGTAAAACAAAGGAGCTGATCTTAGAGGTCGCACGTGAAATAGCGGCTGAAAAGGGCGTCGGTCAGCTGACGCTGGAGGCAGTAGCTGATCGAGCAGGAATTAGCAAAGGCGGTTTGCTGTACCACTTTCCGGGAAAGAAAGAACTGATTATTGCGTTAATGGACAGCTACGTATCGCATCTATCAGCAGAACTTGAATCAGCAACGGAACCGTTCAAAGGTCATCCACAAGCTTTGGTTTTGGGGTTTATCCATTGGTACAAGAAATTTAACGGCATCGCGGCGACCAATCGTACTTGGGGTGCAGCTGTTTTTGCGGTCCAGTCTTTTGATCCTCAGCTGATGGAACCGCTTCACAACTGGTACAGACAATTGTTTGAAAAGATCCGAAACAGCGGTCCCGCTTCATTAGATACAGCGACAGCTATTATGGCGATCGAAGGCTTGTTCATGCTTTCTCTCTACAACCTTGACCAATTAACGACAGAAGAGAAATCGAGGATTATTCAGCATATAGAAGATCGCCTGCTGATGCGTGAATTGAATCCGAAGAATTCTATTGAATAACTTAACTTTTTGTTGTCTTCAAAATTAGTCCGCTGTGAAAAAACCTTCTTTTGCCAAAGGCAATTTGCTTGGCATCTTCAAGGTAAACAATGTCATTACTTAGCGTGATGTGAGTTGTTATCCTAAAATTAACAATGGAGAGTCCAGAGGACAACAAATGGCGATCAATCAGCTAAAAGCTTTACCACTTGGATCGGACTTTATTGCGTTGAGGATAGCCGACGAAATCTACGTTGATAAAACGGAGATGGTTTTTAGCTTAGTTGTTAAACGTGGTAAATATTTCCTCGCCAGACCGAGAAGGTTTGGAAAGTCTCTTCTGATATCGACTTTTGAGTCTTTATTTAAGTTCGGCCTACGTGACTTCAAGGGTTTGGCTATTGAGAACCTTTGGAAGGAAGATGCAGTCTATAACGTAGTGCGGTTGGATTTTTCAGAAATTAAAGATTTTGCAGACGCCGAATCCTTTTCAGAGCGATTGATATCTCTTCTCTCGCGAAAATTTGCGCCCTATGGTTTCTGCTACGAACTTCTCCCCTTCCAAACAGTTTCGGATCAGCTATCCGATTGGTTGACTGCTCGGGAAAAGAATTCTTTGGTTCTCCTAATCGATGAATACGACGCGCCTCTTACTTCTTGTTTGAACAACAAAACTGTTTTCAAGGAAGTACGCAGAGCTTTATCGGCTTTTTACTCAGTATTAAAGTCAAATGAGGGTGCGTTGAGATTTGCGTTCATCACGGGAATCACAAAGTTTAATAGGACAAGCATATTTTCAGAGCTGAATAATCTTTCGGATCTCTCTTTAGATGTGGAATATGACAACTTGTTAGGTTACACATAGGGCGAAACGCAGAAATACTTTTCCGGATACCTCGATAATGCTGCCTCGTTGTTAGGCCTCTCAAGAGAAAAGCTCGCCGAGGAGCTCGTCAAGCATTACGACGGTTTTTGCTTTGAAAGAACCGCGAAAGAACATGTTTTTGCGCCATGGTCCATGCTGAACTTTCTCTCATCACCCCGAAACGGTTTTGTGGACTATTGGTTTGAGAGCGGCGGAAGGCCGTCTGTCTTGGTTGAATACTTGAAATCTCACGCTCTTAGACATCCTGAAGAGTATGGGCGTGAAAAATCGATTTCCCTTTCTACTCTTTCCGGGTCTTCTGATTTGGAAAATTTGTCGGATTTGGGTCTTCTGACACAAGCAGGCTACCTGACGATCAAGGCGGTAAGGTACGGAGATACGGTATTTCTTGATTATCCTAACTTAGAAGTGAAGTGTGCTATGGCTCAGTTATATATGGAGCGCTTGCTCGATGGCAAAGTCGCCGGTCAAGTGGGCGCGGGGCCAATAGTAAAGGTACTAGCTGAAGAATCTGCCGAGTCGGTATTCCATATTCTGAACCGACTTTTCATGGCAATTGATTACCCCCGGTGAAGGACGAAGCTTCCTTGCGTGCTTATGTTCAGGTCTATTTCTCAGGAGCAGGGTTAGAGCCAAAAGTTGAACAGCACAATGCTCACGGAAGGAGTGATCTAGAAGTAAGCGTCGGAGAAAGACATTGGGTTTTCGAGTTCAAAGTTTCCTATGACGGGAAGAAGGAAGAAGAAACTCTTTCAGAAGGTATTTCTCAGATGAAAGCCAGACACTACGAGGAGCAAGGAGATTTCAAGGAACTCAAGCGCGTCGTGTTGGTCTATTCAATTCCATCTCGCCAATTCGTGAAATGGAAACTGCTGACGTTCTAAAAAATCATCACTAATTCTTAGCTAGGTACGGAATTTTTCTATAGTCCACTATAGAATTTTTCCATAGTCGGCTATAGAATTTTTCCGAAGTCTGTTAGGGATTTTCGATAGTGTGGAAGAGAAGTTCGAAATCTTCTGAGTCAGGGCTGAAACGATAGAGGTTGCCTTCTGATAAATCGTAGTAGAGAGCGTGAAGTTTGAGCTGTCCATTCTTAACACGCTCGGCGATCCAAGGATAAGAAAGCAGATTGTCGAGAGAAATCAGCACGGCGCCTTCTTCACAGTGGCGGCTCCGTGTCTTTTCATCTTCATCGCCCGTCATAGCTTGAAGCCGTTCAAGAGCCGGGGAGGCTATGCTGACCCAGTCTTGAATATAAGTTTCCCCGGCGATGGATTCAGGTGTCATGAGACCGTGGATGCCCCCGCAATGAGAATGACCCATGACGACGATGTGCTCGACATTGAGATGTTTGACGCCGTACTCAATGGCACTCATCACAGAACATGGATTTGAGGCCTGTGTCACCGCGGGAACAAGCGCAGCCACGTTTCTAATCACAAACAAGTCACCGGGTTTGCAATGCAGAAGAATGGCTGGATCGACTCTCGAATCGCAGCAGGCAACAACCAGCGTTTTGGGATTCTGAGCCTTTTCCAGTGATTCAAAATACTGTCTTTCCTTTAGGAAATAAGTTTGCTTGAAGTTGTGGAAGCCTTCTATAAGTTTGTGAAAGTTATCCATTTTGTTCTAAATTTTGTTGTTTGGGTCTAATGAACTATACAACTTTGCCATTGATTTAAAGTTTGAGTTGGATCCCAATATACGCTCTGAGGTTTAGTTAAGTTAGATGTCAACAGTCAAGCAATTTTGAAAAAAAAGAGAATCCGAATACGGATTCTCAAAAGCCTGGTGTCGGAGGATTCCAGACGGTTAGTTCAATGGAAGTACCTTATTGGAAAACAAGTTATTAGAAATACTTGGTTATGCCGGTAATGATGTTGAAGGCATGGTCCTTTGTAAATTTTTTCGTCTTTGCGTTTTGACCATCCCAAGTGGAAAAGCCGCCCCCGATGTAGATGTCAATACTTTTAGAAGGTCGGTACAGATACTTCGTAGCTATGCCCAGCATATGGGCTTTATGGTCTTCAATGTTGTTAATAGTATTGACCTTGTAATCTCGGTAATAAATCATTGACTGCCAAGAAGACAGGCCAAACCAGAGCTGGGTGCCGGCGTAAGTGCCGAAGCCTTTAATGTTCTTGGCAGAAGAAAAGCCGTCTAGCTTATTGACACCGTCGAAGTATTGACCCTGCAGATAAACGGTTACCGGTTTGAAACGATAACTTCCGCCGATTGTGGCGATTTTCTTGCTTGTCGTCCCTTTGGCGGCAGCGGGTACCTTTTTACCCCAGGTTGTTTCCTCATATGCGGCAACAAGGTTTAAGTTGCCGTTCTTATAGCGGAGACCTCCTGCATAAAACTTATCTACGTCGCTGGTATTTTCATCTCCCTCTTCAGATTCCTCGGTTTTCATGGAGTATTGCAGCGTGCCTTGGAAGCCGGCAAGCATGGGTGTTCGGTACGTGATCATGTTGTCAATTCTGGAGGATTTCACGGGAGCCAGCCCTATGCCGTATGTTCCGCCCCCGAATGAATCCATGAAGAATTGAAGGTCGTAGGCGCCGGATCCGGAAGAGATTCCGGAAATTCTTCCGGCGGAGACTTCACCAAACTTTTTGCTGCTGACGGTTAAGTAAGAACAGCCCTCAAAAATTTTATTGCCCTTAAGTCCTCCTTTTAATGCCCCGGAATCAGATGCAAAGCGGTTTTCTAAACGGAAACCTACAGATAGGTCATCGGTTATCTCTTCGATTCCTTTTATGCCGATACGGGAAGCGGTGTTTAATCCAGACTGCATCGTAATCGTGTTGTCTTTATGCGTATCTCCTCCGTAATTGTCATATGCGATACCGGTATCAATACGCCCATAAATGGTGACGGCGCTTTCGGCTTGAACAGAGCAGGCAACAAGAAGGGAAGAAATAATCAGCGAATATTTGAATGTTTTCATTTTGATTACCTTTATCAGAGGAGCCAATATGCGGCCAGAACCATGAGCAGCATGACAGGGGCAGAACGTTTAACGATTTCCATAGGATTGACGGAAGCAATGCCCGCGACGAGGATGAGGCCGCCGCAAAGAGGAGAGCTGAGGCGTCCGAAAGAGCCGGAAATTACTGCTAGCCACCCTAGATCGGCAATTTGGAGACCGAAACTTGGCGCGTTCGGAGTAACAGCTTCATTGAAGGCGAAGGCCGCGGCATCTCCGGAACCAGTGAGTACTCCCATTAAATAAGGACCGAAGGCACCGCCAATACGAGCGAGATGATTTGCGTTAGTGAGTGTTTGGACGAGAAGGTCGATGACACCTGCAGCCTTGAGACCTGCAGCGAACACGCCGGCTGCAATGATGATGCCAAGGATATTGCCATAACCTTTGCCCATGCCGTCAAAGAATTTTTTAGTAACTTCAGCCGGGTTGGAGCGCGTTACGCATAACGCATAGAACGTACCGATAAGCATCGCGGTAGCAACGCTCATCTTCATGGTCGTATATAGGGAGACGTAAAGCAGAATAACTACAGGAACGAGCGGGGCAAGAGCATATAGTGGATTGATTTTCTTCGGAAGATTATCCGCAAGCTCGTTGCTTTCGCTAGTTTGGTGCTGAGGTTTTTTGTAGTCGCGGTATATAAAGCAAACAATGGTCAGTCCCACGATGATGGCGAGCGAAAACAATAAGATAGGTGAGGTTACTCGGCCAATGAACTCCATGACTTCCATATTGGCAATCTTGGAGACGAATACATTGTGTGCGACTCCGGGATTGAGAAGGGCAGGTGTTGTGGAACAGACGACGGCCGCCGCTGCGATTGCGGGTTTAAACCCCGACCTAATCAAAATCGGGATCATGGAAGGTCCTACTGCGGCGCAGAGTCCGGCTGTGGAAGGGATGGCTACTGCACAAAGACCGGTTACAAACATGCAAGCGGGGAGCAATAACACACCTAGCCTTCTCAGAGGTTTAGTCAAGAGCGCAACCAGGTGCACGTCGCATTTGGTTAAAGAAATGGTTGCAGCAAAGCCCATGGCAGAACAAATGGCGATGATGAGAGACGACCTCGTCATCGAAGCATCGAACTGCTGGAATGCAATCATTGGCTTCAAAGAAAATATCGCCATTGCGAAACCCGAAGCCAAAAGAACGCACCGAGTTTCGTAACGTTTGATCAATGCATAAATCGTTATAAGTACAACGATTAGTGCGAAAGCTACATTGATAGACATAAGTGAATCCTTGGAAAAATGAGGAAGTTAACTTTGCCTAAAAGGCCAGCAAAGTTTAGAAGTCCGAACAGGATCCACCAATCCGAACTATCTCCAGAATTGCTGTTAGTTAAGCAATATTCGATATCTGATATCGGATAGCATATAACCTATAAAAAACATGAAATTAGAGGTTTTATATGAGGTAAAAAATTTTGTCTATCCATAGAATAAAAATTCAATTTCACGTTGTTTTTTTTAAAATGAATGAATTTTTAATTCTTAAAAAGAAGAGATGGATTTGCCTAATCCTATTTTGTTTGGCTAATTTCTTTACAGGAGCTCTTTATATCTGGAGCGTGTTTTCCGGGCCCTTGGCACAAAAAATCGGGTTAGCGACATCCACAAATTTAACGGCAGCCGATATATCTCCTGTATTCGGCGTAGCGACCGGTGTTACACCCTTTCTGATGCTGGCAGGCGGATACATTAATGACAAATTCGGCCCTAGATTTGTAATTGCTGCCGGAGGATTATTTATAGGTATCGGCTATCTCCTCTGTGCTGTCAGTGAAAGCATAAGCATGCTTTATATCGCCTATGGATTGCTTGTAGGTATTGGTACAGGAATGGTGAACGGCTGCACGATCAATTGTGCGGTTAAATTTTTTCCTGACAAGCGAGGCTTTGCCGGCGGAACGGTAACGGCTTTCTTAGGAGTGGGTGCTGCTTGCCTGCCTTTCGTTGTTAACTGGCTGATTCGCGAATATGGAATTTCAACCGCTTGCACGGTGTTCGGAATATGTGCCGGCCTCGTTATTTTTACCTGCGGACTTTTGACCTTTAAATGCCCGGATGATTTCGCGCTCTGTTTTACAAGCAGTGCCCGAGCCAAGGTGACAAAAGGCCTAGATGTTAATTGGTTAGGGATGATTCGTTCCCCATTATTTATCCCGCTTTATCTGTTATTTGTTTGCGGATCTACGATGGGGTTAATGTTGATTTCAAGTATGTCCGGAATTGCTGAATACCAGATCGGAGTTGGGACAGCACTGGCTGCGACATCGGTTTCCGTTATCTCCTTGGCCAATACGACGGGAAGATTCTTGTCCGGCACGGTCTCGGATATGCTGGGACGTGTGCAAACTTTGGTTTTAATGCTCTCCGCAGCTGTCTTAGGTTTTTTCCTTTTGATTCAATCCGGACGAGGAGACCTGACCACCTTCATGTCCGGCATTGTTTTGGTGGGTATCTGCTACGGAGCTTTCATAGGAACCTATCCAAGTTTAATTGCTGATGAATTCGGCCATAAGCACAACAGTGTGAATTTTTCTTTGATGATGACCGGATACAGCATTGGCGGAATCGGTGGTCCGATTCTTTTGAGGTTGGCTTCCAAGGAAGGCTCATACGTCGGCGCTTATGCGACATGCATCGGACTCGCAGTGGTCGGAGCTCTTTGTGCGGCGGCATATTTCTATCTTAAAAGGCGCGAGGCAAAGACATCGCGTTGATCAAATCTAAAGGAGAAAACGATGGATCAAAAATATATTGAAGAAATGGTTTGCAGTAGACGCAAACTTCATAAGATTCCTGAAGAAGGCTGGACCGAATTTCAAACGACTTATTTCGTTGTCGAGTTTCTGAGAGGTCTCGGACTGCCGGTATTCGTCGGAAAAGCAAACCTCAATCTTGACGAAGTTCTAGGCAGAGATGTCGAACTTGTTCAAGACAGTATTGAGCGTGCACTTAAAGCCGGCGTTCCGCAGTCTTTCATTGAGGAAACGGAAGGTTTCACCGGAGCAGTTGCGGTACTGGACACCGGACGTCCGGGCCCAACGACAGCATTTAGAAGTGACATGGATTGCGTCATTGTTCGAGAAACGAAAGATGCTGACCATCTTCCGAACAAGTTAGGCTTTGCCTCGGAACATCCGGGTTTGATGCACGCATGCGGCCATGACGGGCATACTGCCGTCGGCTTGGAACTTGCCCGTTGGTTGGTGGAACACAAGGATCAGCTGTGCGGAAAGTTCAAATTAATTTTCCAGCCTGCAGAAGAAGGAGTCCGAGGTGCGAGAGCTATGTGCGAAGCCGGTATTGTCGATGATGTTGATTATTTTTTAAGCGGTCATGTCGGCGGTGTCATCGGTCGTGGGGAAGTTGCCGTGATGGACGGCGGTTTTTTAGCATCTTCAAAGTTTGATATTGCGATAGAAGGAAAACCGGCTCATGCAGGAAATGCTCCCCAGCAGGGAAATAATGCTTTAATGGCAGCATGCGCCGCTTCAATGATGCTGCAGGGAATTCCTCGCCATGCGGATGGTGTAACACGAGTATCTGTGGGGACGCTTCATGCCGGAGAAGGCAGAAATGTCATTCCAGCACACGCTAAGCTGCAAATGGAGGTCAGAGGAGAAACTAAAGAAGTAAATGAATTCATGAAGGAATATGTCTACGACATATTTGCAGGTGTCGATAAGGCCTATCGTGTGAAATCTAAAGTTGAGCTGGCCGGTGAGTCTACGACTCTGATGCAGTGTCCTGCTATTTACGACAAAGTTGAAGAGGTGATGAAAAAGATCCCCGGTATCAAAGTTCTCCCGAGGATCCACACACCGTCTGGTTCTGAAGACTGTGCACTGTTCATACGACGTGTGATTGAAAGGGGCGGTCAAGCCGGATTTATTCTCTATGGCTGCAACCATCACGGGCATCATCGTCCGAATTTTGAGATACAGGACGAACAAAGTCTGCCCATCGCTCTTTCTATATATACAGGGTTTGCCGAACTTGTGAACGGAATAGGAGGAAAGGTAAAATAAGGGGTAATTAAAACATCAATTCTTGGAGGGGCTATGGAGGACTTCGAACTCGAATCGAAATCGTATTTCTTTCCTAATCGTTTAACACTCTTTGAGCAGGTCAGCCAGTCCCTTTCTCGTCTTATCAGTGAAAAGAAATGGCGACCGGGAGAGATGCTCCCGAACGAGACCGAGCTTGCTCAGATGTTTAATGTTAGCCCCGGCACGATGCGGAGAGCTTTGAAACTTTTGGTGGATAAGGGTGTACTGATTCGCCATCAGGGAAAAGGAACTTTCGTAGCGGAATTCTCTAACAACCAGCAACTTGTATATAAGCGCTACATTAAGCTGCAGCCTGATAACCCAGAAGTCGATGAAGCGGTCCCTACAAAATCAGATTTGCTGTTTTTCGAGAGAGTGAGTCCGTCTCTCGAAATTCAGCAGCTTTTAAATCTTCAGCCGTCAGACCAAGTCGTTCACGCCGGAAGAACATTGTCCGCTTCTTCCGGGATTGTGACCTTCGATGAGTTGTGGGGTGTAGGGAAGGATTTTGAAAAGCTGACAAAGGAAAACCTTGCGCATCATCGCGAAAAGTTACTCTATGCTTTCTATCAATCCGAACTTGGAATCTCCATTACCCGCAGTGAAGAACGAATTAAAGCCGTGCTGCTCCCGCTGGATTTGTGTAATGTGTTTAAGCTGTCTTATCCACAGCCTGTCATTGAGATCCGAAGGGTGGCCTTCACATTTGAAGATCGCCCTGTAGAGTTTCATAGACAATTGTCGTTTACCAGTCGATACCACTATCGTATCTTTTGATCTGACTGTCAGCTATCTCAAATCAAGAACCGGGATAACTTTTGGCCTCCGGTTCAAGTATGAGAAACAGCTATATACCTTGCTAATTGCCGGCTAGAGCGTACAAAAGCCAATAGTCTACTGAGTAAAGGCCCGAGCCGACGATAAATATCGCAATGAGTCCGAACAAGTAAGGCAGAGCGGGAGAGGTCAGATCTTTACCGATAGTGACCTTGGTTGCGATTGTGAAACTAACAATCGCAGGGATAACCGCTAGACGTGTGAGCAATCCGGCCATGAGAAACAGCGGCACGAAAGTTTCAATGATTGCCGCTGAATAATATCCGACCTTTGGAGAGAAGAATAAGACCTTCGGAAACTTCGCTGCGTTTTCCGGATGGAAAAGTTTCTGTACTCCGTAAGGGAGCATCGCTAAAGCAATTGCCCATCTAAAGAGTAGAGATGCCATGCTGGCAGAGGTTGGGTCACAGGTCCAATGCAATATGGTGGACATCATTTTCATTTCCTTAGTTTATGGAGGAAATTTTAGAAAAGAACTACAAGGGCAATCGGTTAGCGTTGCTTAAATGAGGTAGTGAAGGAGAGCAGTTAGAAGAAAATGGATGTTTTTGAAGGTAACGACCGAAGCCGCAATCTCGAAAAATCAAGGCTTCGACAAAGTTGTTTGCCGTTCACAAAAATGTTCCTGAGTCACGGCTTCAAATCTATAATCAATTTGTTTCAGTGGCTGGTTTTTGCTGAAACACGCTCAACAGGAAACCTGTGAAGCAGCCGCAAAATACTCCGATAGTTTGCGGCCCCCTGAGCGGCAAGAAATTTGTCCAAGGTGAAAAAGTGATTAAAGACTTAATAGAGAATTCATATCTATTCGGTGGGAATGCTCCTTACGTAGAAGAGTTATACGAGCAGTACCTCGAAGACCCAAATTCCGTAGATGAAAAATGGCGTCAGTACTTTGACCGTCTGCAGCAGGCCCCGGCTTCCGACGGCCGTGTCGAAACCATTGACGTTCCTCATGCACCCATCGTTGAGGCTTTCGCACAGAGAGCATCCGAACCGCGTTCGGCTGTTTGTCCGGTAAGTGAACGAGATCTTGATCTGGCAAAAAAACAGGTTGCGGTTCAGTCCATCATCGGTGCGTACCGATTCTTAGGAAGCCGCTGGGCCAACCTTGACCCGCTGCACAGAAGAGAACGTCCGAAGATTCCCGAGCTTGAACCTTCCTTCTACGGACTGTCCGAAACGGATATGGACAGCACCTTCTCGGCAGCTAATACGTATTTCGGCGCCGATAAGATGACGCTTCGGGATTTAATCGCCGCCTTGAAACAAACTTATTGCAGCGATATCGGTATCGAATTCATGTACATCAGCGATCCGGTGATCAAACGCTGGTGGCAGCAAAAACTGGAACCTTGCCGCTCAACCCCGAGCATGGACGCCAAGTCCAAGAAACGCATTCTTGAAGAACTGACGGCCGCAGAAGGTTTGGAACGTTATCTCCATACCAAGTATGTCGGCCAGAAACGCTTCTCGCTCGAAGGCGGAGAAAGCTTTATTGTCGCCATGGATGAAATCGTGGAAACAGGCGCAGCACAAGGCCTGGAGGAAATGGTTATCGGTATGGCTCACCGCGGTCGTCTCAATGTGCTCGTCAATACGCTTGGCAAAGCGCCGAGTGAACTGTTTGCAGAGTTTGAAGGTCACTACAAGAGTAAAGACCTGCCGGCGGGCGACGTGAAATATCACAACGGTTTCTCAAGCGATGTCGTTACCGCTTCCGGACCGATCCATCTGGCTTTAGCCTTTAATCCTTCTCACTTGGAAATTGTCGACCCGGTCGCAGTCGGAAGCGTTCGCGCCCGACAGGATCGCCGCCATGATCCTAAAGGTCGCCGCGTGATGGGCGTTCTTGTTCACGGCGACGCTGCCTTTGCAGGTCAGGGCGTCGTCATGGAGACGCTGAACCTTGCCGATACCCGCGGCTACGGTACCGGCGGCACGATGCACATCGTGATCAACAATCAGATCGGTTTCACGACTTCGGATCCTCGTGATAAAGGCTCGATGACATATTGCACGGATCCGGCAAAACTCATTGAAGCCCCGGTTCTGCACGTGAACGGTGACGACCCGGAAGCCGTCGTATTTGCGACGCGTCTGGCCATGGAGTTCCGCAAGAGCTTCAGCCGCGACGTCGTGGTTGACATTGTCTGCTTCCGCCGTTTAGGCCATAACGAACAGGACACGCCGGGACTGACTCAGCCGCTGATGTATAAGAAGATCAATGTCCATCCGGGTACTCGTCAGGTTTATGCCGACAAGCTGGCACTGCAGGGTGTCGTTAGCCCGGAAGAAGCCAAAGAAATGGTTGCCGCATATCGACGCAGTCTGGAAAGCGGTATCCCGCCGAGACAGACGGCTTTGATCGAAGGCAAGAACCCTTATGCCGTTGATTGGTCCCGTTACAACGGCAGCTGGACAGACGATGTGAAGACGTCTGTTCCTTTGGACGAATTGAAGCGTTTGACGGATGTCATTACGACCGTTCCGGAGAACTTCAAGCTCCACCCGCTCCTTCAAAAGGTCATCGCAGATCGTCGTCTGATGATGCAGGAAGAAATCCGTGTGGATTGGGGCTTAGCCGAACATCTGGCTTTTGCCACGCTGCTCACGGGCGGATACTCCGTTCGTATTTCCGGCGAAGACTCCGGCCGCGGAACCTTCAGCCATCGTCATGCCGTCTGGCACGATCAGAACCGTGACCGGTGGGATTCAGGTATTTGGATTCCTTTGGAGCATCTAGGTGAGCATCAGGCTCAGTTCACAGTGATTGACTCCGTTCTTTCTGAGGAGTCAGTTCTCGCATTTGAATACGGCTATGCCAGCTCTTCTCCGAAGTGCCTGACGATTTGGGAAGCTCAGTTCGGCGACTTTGCCAACGGCGCTCAGGTCGTGATCGACCAGTTCATCAGCTCCGGTGAGGCCAAGTGGGGCCGCAAGAGCGGCTTGACGATGCTCTTGCCTCACGGCTACGAAGGGCAGGGCCCCGAGCATTCATCTGCCCGAGTCGAACGTTATCTGCAGCTTGCAACAGATACCAATATGCTGATTTGTCAGCCGACAACCGCAGCTCAGATCTTCCATTTGCTGCGCCGTCAGATGGTTGGCAATATCCGCAAACCTTTAATCGTCTTCTCTCCAAAGAGTCTGCTGCGCAACAAGATGGCAAGTTCCGATTTGGAAGAACTCTCCGAAGGCAAATTCGAAACCGTCATCGGTGAAATTGAAGAGCTCGATGCCGATAAGGTCAGAAGAATTCTGGTCTGCACCGGCAAAGTTTATTACGACCTCGTGAAATACCGCAAAGAGCATGAAATCGATGATGTCGTCATCGTTCGTCTTGAACAGCTTTATCCCTTCCCGCACAAGAGTTTCCGAGAAGAGACTTCTGGTTACTCCTTCGCTTCCGAGGTGGTTTGGGTCCAGGACGAACCTCAGAATCAGGGCGCCTGGTTCTATGTGCAGCACCATTTGCTTGAAGAAATGCCTTCCGGCGCAAGATTGAGTTATGCAGGACGTCCTGCTTCATCTTCGCCTGCCGTCGGCTATGCCAGCAAGCACGCCGAGCAGCTTAAAGAATTGGTGGAAAACGCTTTCGGACGCCTTAAAGGCTTTATTCAGACGAAATAGTTCAAGCGTTGCTTTGTAAAGAATTCGGAGAAAAAAGAAATGTCTATTGTTGAAGTCAAAGTACCCGAGCTGTCCGAGTCTGTTTCGGAAGCCAGTCTGATTGAATGGAAAAAGAAAGTCGGTGAACCGGTTAAGGCCGATGAAATTCTTATTGAAATTGAAACCGATAAGATCGTTCTGGAAATTCCGGCGCCGGCAGACGGAGTGCTGGCAAGCATTGAGCAGCCTGATGGTGCGGCAGTCCTCAGCGACCAATTGATCGCCACAATCGATACTGAAGGAATGGTTGGTGCACAGGCGGAAGCCCCTAAAGCAGCCGTTGCTGAAGAAGTCATTATTTCGACGCCTGCGGCAGCCCCTGCGCCGACTCCCTCACCCGCTGCGCCGACGGCAGCTGCTTCTACGCCAGGCGCCTTTATGATGCCTGCCGCAGAAAAACTCATGGCAAACAGCGGATTGTCTGCAACTCAGGTTGCAGGAACAGGCGTCGGCGGACGTATCACGAAACCCGATGTCATCGCTGCCTTAAAGAGCGCCCAGTCTGTGGCTCCATCTGCTGTTGCCGCAGCTCCGGCTCAACCGGCCGCTCCTAAATCCGCGCCTGCTAAACAAGCAACTCCCGTCGCATCTCTTGACGGCAGACCCGAGCAGAGAGTTCCGATGTCTCGCCTTCGTGCCAGAGTGGCCGAACGCCTCGTAGAGTCCCAGTCCAACTGCGCCATTCTGACTACTTTCAATGAGGTGAACCTGGCGCCGGTAATGGCTTTGAGAGCGAAATACAAAGAAAGCTTCGAGAAGAAGTATGGCGTCAAACTCGGCTTTATGAGCTTCTTCGTTAAAGCTGCTGTTCACGCTTTGAAGCAGTACCCGATCATCAACGCCTCGGTTGACGGCTACGACATCATTTATCACGGATATATGGATATCGGCATTGCAGTGGGTTCTCCCCGCGGTCTTGTTGTACCGGTCTTAAGAGATGCCGATCAAATGACGTTTGCCGAGATCGAACTCAAGATTGCAGACTTTGCTAAGCGTGCCAAGGACGGTAAGTTAACGCTCGAAGAGCTGACCGGCGGCACGTTTACCATTTCCAACGGGGGCGTATTCGGGTCTCTCTTCTCCACACCGATTATTAATCCGCCTCAGTCCGCCATTCTCGGCATCCACGCGACCAAACCGCGTCCTGTAGCAGAAAACGGCGAAGTCGTGATTCGTCCGATGAACTACTTTGCGATGAGTTATGACCATCGCATTATTGACGGACGCGAAGCCGTGCTGGCACTTGTGGCGATGAAAGAAGCCCTTGAAGATCCGGCCCGTTTACTCTTAGATCTCTAAGGAGCAGGTTATGAAAGATGATATTCAGACCTTTGACGTCGTCGTCATAGGCGCCGGTCCCGGCGGATATGTTTCTGCGATTAGAGCAGCTCAGTTGGGCTTAACCGTATGCTGCATTGATGATTGGGTCACGGACGGTAAACCTGCACCCGGAGGTACTTGCACCAATGTCGGGTGCATTCCCTCGAAGGCTCTTCTTGCGAGCAGCTGTCTCTTTGAAGAAATCAGAGACAAAGCTTCCGAGCACGGGATTCATGTTGAAGAACCCACGATTGATGTTCCGACGATGATTGCCCGCAAGGCCAAGATCGTTCGTCAGACTAATGACGGAATTCTTTATCTCTTCAGAAAGAACAAAATCACGTTCCTTAACGGTCGCGGATTCTTTGTGACTTCTGATGAAGACGGTTATCTGATCGGTGTGGAAGGCAGGGACGAGACACGTGTTTTTGCGAAGAACGTTGTTCTTGCTACCGGCAGCAAACCGAGACAATTCCCCGGAGTTCCTTTTGACGAGGAACGTATTTTGTCCAATGAAGGCGCACTGAAACTAAAGAGTGTTCCTTCTACCTTGGGGATCATCGGTGCCGGCGTGATTGGTTTGGAACTTGGCAGCGTCTGGAAGCGGCTCGGTGCCGATGTCCGAATTCTTGAAGCCATGCCGTCACTTCTGCCTTTTGCGGACTCCGCGATCAGCAGAGAGGCGCTGAAGGCCTTTAAGCAGCAGGGTATCGATATGGAGTTCGGTGTTCACATCGACAGCATTCAAAATGACGGTGACCGTGTCATTGTTCAATACAAGGACAAGGACGGAAAAAACAGCGAGATGTGGGTTGATCGTTTGATCATTTCTATCGGCCGCGTTCCGTTTATAGCCGCTTTAGATGCACCTGTTGTCGGCCTCAAACTCGATGAAAGAGGCTTCGTGGAAGTCGATGCAGAAAACCGTACGAATCTTCCTCGAGTATGGGCGATCGGTGACCTTGTCAAAGGTCCGATGCTGGCTCATAAGGCCGAAGAAGAGGGTGTGGCGGTTGCAGAACGCATTGCAGGACGCAAAGCTGTAACGCATATTGAACGCGTGCCTTCCGTGGTTTACACCGAACCGGAAATTGCTTGGGTAGGCAAAACCGAAGATGAACTGAAGAATGCTGGTAAGCCTTACAAAGTCGGTGTCTTCCCGTTCATGGCCAACGGCCGCGCCAGAGCTGTCGGAGAAACCCAAGGCTTTGTGAAGATGCTGGCAGACGCCGAGACCGACCTGGTTTTGGGACTGCATATCATCGGACCTCAGGCCGGCGAGCTGATTGCGCAAGGCTGTGATGCCTTGTCCTTCGGCGCGACCGCAGAAGACCTGGCACTGATCTGCGATCCTCATCCTACTTTCAGCGAGGCCATCAAAGAGGCGGCCTTAGCGGTAAATAAAGAAGGCATTAACTTTTAGCTAGAATAATGAGACCTGGGACCAAGAAATCTCAGGTCTTATTTTTGCTTAGGCCGCACACCATTCAGGAGCTTTTCGGATGCGAATCCCGCTTATCCTTTTTACTCTCGGCTTGCTCAGCTTCAATGCTTGGGCAGTGGAGCCGCCGTCGACTGTTCCTTTCGCCAAGAGGTACGATCCCGCCTCCATTACAACAGCTTCACGAGCAAGAGAAGTCATCGCGGCCTACGACAACGAAAAGAGAGTCTGGGAGAACTGGTACAAAGAAGAAACAGCTCAGTGTTATCGCAACTTTTTTGTGACTTATTGCTTGGATAAGGCTAAGTCGGAACGCACAGAACACATCAATGAGGCTCGCCGCGTTTGGCTCGTAGCTAGAGACTTCCTGAGGAAGGAACGTTCCGAACAGGCGGTGAAAGACCGCAAAGCTGCTGAGGCCAAGCAAGCCGCCAAAAATGCCAAGATGGATGCTCAGCCCGCTCGCGTTGCTAAAGCTCCTTCCAAGACACGAGACGTCACGCCTCGCAAGCCGGGCGAAGGCCATGCCCATGCCGCAGATCGCGTTCTGACACCCGAAGAAGAAAAAGCGAATGCCGAAGCCTATGCCATGAAGCAGCAGGAGCGTGAACAGCGCATTGCCGAGCAGGAAAGTAAAGTTCCTGAAGCTCCTTCTATGACGCCTGAAGAACGTATTCAAGCTAGAGCCGAGCGCCGCGCCGCAGCCGAGAAGAAACGCGCTGAAAATATCAAGAAGCGCGCAGAAAAAGCTGCGGAGTATGAACGTCAGGTCAAGCTTCGTGAAGAGCAAGAGAAGAAGAACAGCGTCACAGGTGACTTGATTCCTCGGCTGTAACAATCCAAAAAAGATCGGAACTCCTTGATCTGATAGGATTGTGTTCCTAAACAAGGAACCTAAATGCCATCAGAATTCGTAAAAGAAGTTGCCGACGTTTTTGCCAAGGACGGACCTCTCTCTAAAGTTACCGCGAATTACACGCCGAGACCTTCGCAAATTGAATTTGCGACCTCGGTGGCGGAAGCATTGGAAAAAGGAAAAACGCTTGTAGCTGAGGCGGGTACAGGCACCGGCAAGACGTTTGCTTATCTTGTTCCTGCGCTCCTGAAAGATCAGAAAGTCCTGATTTCTACTGCAGGAAAGACGCTGCAGGATCAGCTTTTTACGAAGGACATTCCGGCGCTTTTAAAAGCCCTAGGCATGGGCTGCCGTGTTGCACTCCTCAAAGGACGTTCCAACTACATCTGCAAGCAGCGTTTAGAACATGCGCTTCAGGAAGATTCCTACGTTGCTAAGTCTCGAGAAGAAGTCGTTCATCTTCATCGCATTAAGAAGTTTGCCGGACAGTCCGTGACCGGCGAGCGCGGCGACATTACCGATGTTCCCGAAAACTCCGGTATTTGGCCGGAAGTGACAAGTACCGGTGAAAACTGTCTCGGCCCCAATTGCGATCATTACAACGACTGCTTTGTGATGCAGGCCAGAGAGAAGGCAAAAGAAGCTCAGCTTTTGGTGATTAACCATCATCTGTTCCTGGCCGATATTTCGCTTAAAGACAATCAAATCACGGACTTTCTGCCGGAATTTGACCTGGTGGTGCTTGATGAGGCTCACCAGCTGACCAACATCGCGACGAACTTCTTTTCTCAGACGCTGAATCTTTACGATGTCAGGAATTTAGCCGCGGACGCGGTTTCTCAAGGTTACGGTGTCAATAAACAGATTGATTGGAACGGCATCCACAAAACCATTTCAAACGCCTGCGATGATTTAATCAGCACGACGCACAACATCCTGAACACCAAAGATAAACAGCTTGCGGTTGCCAAATTCAAGGATAAGCATCTTTTGGTTGAACCTTTCAAAAAGCTTTTGAATGCGGTGGAGAAACTGAGCAACGCGGTTCATGTGCACAAAGAGGCATCTCCTGAGATGACGAAGCTCGATGAACGTTGCACAGAGGCCCTCGACCTTGTTGAATATTGGCGCGATGTATTCAACGGCAAAGCGGTTTCTCGTTCCATGAAGGGTCCGCTCTTAGATTGGTTTACGGTGAAACCGAAGAATATCTTCTTCAACACCACACCGCTTTCTTATGCCGAAATGCTTAAGAGCGCTCGGGAAGTGCAGGGTAAGCCGTGGGTTTTGACATCCGCAACATTGGCTGCCAACGGGGACTTTAAACATTTTATTGACCAAGTCGGTTTGGAAGACGCAGAAACCAAATCTTGGGAGAGCCCCTTTGACTTTAAAGCTCAGGGGATGCTGTACATCACCGAAGATCTGCCGACACCGAGCGCCTCTAACTTCTCCGATGAAGTTGCCAAGCGCATTTGGCCGTTCATCAAAAAAAACAAGGGCAGAGCTTTTGTGCTGTGTACAACGCTTAGGGCAATGGAAGTGATTTCCGAAGCGCTGCGTTACTTTGCTGAGACAGAAGGTGTCTCAATGAACATCCTGGTTCAGAACGAACAGTCCAAGCAAGAATTGCTGCGTCGATTCAGAAGTGAAGAAAATTCCGTGCTTGTCGGTTCCATGAGCTTCTGGGAAGGCGTGGACATTAAGGGCGACGCGCTGTCCTTGGTTGTAATTGATAAGATTCCTTTCCCGCCTCCCGATGATCCGGTGTTTGAGGGACGCTCAAAAGAACTTGAGGCGGAAGGCAAGAATTCTTTTAACGAAATATCCATTCCGGAAGCGATCATGCTCTTGAAGCAGGGGGCCGGTCGATTGATTCGTGATGAGAAAGATGAAGGTCTGTTGATTCTCTGCGACAACCGTCTGTTATCCAAGGGATACGGAACAAAGATTTGGAAGAGTCTGCCTGACTTTGCTAGAACTAAGGTTTTTGATACCGCAATGAATTTCCTGGAAAGGTGCCAGGAGCCGAGAGGTTAAAGGCAGCTCGGTAAAAGTAGATTTCAAACGGGGACATATCGTAAGAATGTCTCCGTTTAAACCGCAGTTACCAAAAGGAAATCGGGCTGTAAAGGTTCTTCAGACAAGCTGCCGCGCTCAGCGCGGCTGTGGTGCTGGACTTCGGATTTGCCGGATCAGGTTTGCCGGAAAATTCCATCACAGCATCGGCCAGAGCAGAGCGATAGATAATCTTATGTGTATTGCTATGGACCTCGGGATCGGAAACAATCTTAACTTTGGTGTGAGGATTTTCCGATGCCAGCGCAGTAATGACGCCGACGTTGATGTTCTTCGGAAAACCTTTGATTGCTTCCTGAACTCCGCCTTCGAAAACCACCATCTTCTTGGTTAAGTCCAGAGTTTTGCCTTCTAAGGCGGGCGCTCCGAGCAAAGATTTAGGCGATTTGGTTGTCTCAATAACAACTTCTGATGCACCGCGCTGCAAAGCGCAGGTTTGAAGAAAATCTAATCCTCCGATGGCGCCGTTGACGATACAGATTCGGCCGTTGTTTTTAGCTGCGGTGCAAATCGCCTCTTGCTTGAAAGCATCGTCAGTAAATGCGCCGCTGGAGAGACAAATCAATGTTCTCCCGGACTTTAGAATCGGCAGAGTATATTCCTTAAGTGCCGCGCCTCCGGCGAGCTCGACGACCACCGGAGCTGCATTTTTCAGAAAATCTTCAAAGCTGAATACAGCAGAACAGTTGTATTTCGAGGCAAAGACTTGGGCCTTTTCTTGATTTCGAGCTAAGACAGAATGGAGTTTGAACTCCGGCAAAAAGTCATGAAGGACATTCGCAAATACGTTGGCCAAAGAGCCGGCGCCGATAACCGATACAAGAGACATAGTTCTGCAGTAGAGAATGAATTGAAAAACAGATACTACAACGCTTGCATCTGAGGTGAAATAGGCAAGTTTTCGGATATGTGAAATTACAGGCTTTGAACTCAGCTTGCAGAGTCAGGCGTGCAGTTCTTCCACTTCTGAGCCATGATCTGTGTTTTGTCCAAAGCCGGAATCGGCTGAAAACCACAAATTAGACGAGCAAGATAATCAACAGACTCTTTTCCTTTGAAGTCAATCGCTTCCGTACGGGAAATCTTTTCAGGAGAATCAATGATCAGATTTTTGTACTCAAGAGTGGCCATTCGTTCTTTATTAGCGTTTTTGCATTGTGCGACGGGAATGCGGACACGATAAGGCGTTTGTTCCATGGTTATTCCGCCGATCTCCAGCATTTCCATCTGAAGGTAATCGCGTTTGTTGTCACGGACGCGAACACGGCTGCCTTCTTTAATCCATTGATTACGGGCAAAAGGACGCCAATCGCCGGGATATTTAACTTGAGTGGCAAAAAATGGGAGACCGAGTTTATCGATAGATTCCTCGGCAAGATACTGCAAATCGCTGCACGTCATCTGCTCAGGATTCTGAGGAATAGTGCGGCAGCCGGCCAAGAGCAGCAACGCCGCCCCTGTCACGGCAAAAAACTTCTTATTGCGCATTAAAACAGTTTATTTGACTGCTGCGCCGTCTTTCGGAGCAGCTGTAGCTTTTGCGGCTTCAAATTCTTGAGCACGCAGGTAGGTATCATAGGAACCACGGTTCTTATTGGCATCAAGAATGCGCTGAATATCGGCAGCCTTGTCGTCCATGCCGAGCTTGTTATAGCTGTCTCGCATGATGATCAAAGCTTCTTCGGCCTGCGGAGAAGTCTGGAAGTTCAGAAGAACGTTTTCAGCGCGATTGATGGCGGCAATGTAGGCGTCGCGAACGTAATAATACTTGGCGGTATTGATTTCGTACTTGGCCTGAGCCTCGACCAGCTCATGCATACGTTCGCGGGCATCGCGGGCGTAGCGGCTGTTCGGGAAACGAAGCACCAGTTCTTTGAAAATATCGAAAGCATCGCGCGCAGCCTGAGCGTCGCGCTTAGAAAGGTCCTGACGGGTCAGATAGCTCATCCAGCCTTCATCTTCGTCCAGGGTGGCAATGCCCTTAATGTAGAGGGCGTACGGGGACAACGGATGCTCAGGATATTGCCTTAAGAAACGATCGCAGACTGCGATGGCCTGCTGCGGTTCTCCTTCTTTAAAGTAAGAGTAAGCAGTCTCAACTTGGGCCTGCTGAGAATAGCGACCGTAAGGATAACGGGCCTCTAACTTCTGATAGTAGTCACGGGCCGTTTCGTAGTTGCCTTCATTCAGATTGTCTCGGGCCTCGACATACAGTTTGTCAGCCGTCCAGCCTTCCGTCGGGTCTTCAACCCCTTTAAACATACTGCACGATGTAGTCGCTAAAATAACAGAACCCAGACAGGCGGCCGTTAATGTCCGCTTGATTATTGTTTTCAGGGCAAAAGACATAGAACTTAAGGTCAAAATGAATATTGAATTAGATGATTATAGTCAGACTGAGGCTTTTGAAGAAACCGAATTACAGGAATCTTCAAAAATTGAAACTTTTGAAGTTACCCTCGATCTTGACGGAGAGCGCCTCGATAAAGTCTTGGCTTCTTCTTTAAAAGACATTTCCCGCTCTCGTCTGAAGACCCTGATTGAAGACGGATTGGTCAAAGTCAACGGCAAAACTGTTGATAAACCCAAAGAAAAAATGAGTTTCGGCGATGAGGTTTCCGTTGAAATTAAGCCTCGCCTTGAAGATATGGATTTCATTGCTACGCCGATGGACATCGATGTGGTTTACGAAGATGACGACATCTTGGTCATCAATAAACCCGCAAGATTGGTTGTACATCCGGCCGCCGGGCACTGGGACGACACGCTTTTGAATGGTCTTTTGGCTTACAACCCGATTTTTAGAACACTGCCTCGCGCCGGTATTGTCCATCGTCTCGACCGCGACACCACGGGTTTGATGGTGGTGGCGAAAAACGAAAAAGCCATGCTCGATTTGGTTCAGCAGCTTCAGGCCCGCACTGTAAAACGCGAGTATTGGGCGCTCACCAGAGGCAAAGCGCCTGCAGATAAAGTCATTGAAGCAGCGATTGAGCGTGATCCCAGAAATCCGCTGCGCTTTACGATCGGTAAAGGCGGAAGAGCCAAACCGGCGACCACGCATATTCGCTACATTGATCAGAAAGAAGTCAAAGGCAAACCTTTCTCTTGGGTTGCCTGCCGATTAAAAACCGGCCGTACTCATCAAATTAGAGTGCACATGGAATCTATCGGCCTGCCGCTGATCGGAGATCCGCTCTACCGCAATAAGCTTCCAAAACCCAAAGAAGATGGTTCCGTTCTGAATTTTTTTGATCGTCAGGCACTTCATGCCAGCCGTTTAGGTTTGATACACCCGGTGACCAAAGAAACGATGGAATGGTTTGCCGAGCCGCCTCAGGATTTCAGAGATTTGATGGATGAGCTGGGCTTTGGTCCGTGGGATCGACCTTCCGAAGTCTTCGGAGATCCGGTTGTGATGATCAATAACGATGAGTTGTCAGAGAATCAGAAAGCCGTCGGTAACATCAGTTCGTGGGACGACTTTGATTTCGGTGATGACGATGAAGACGCTGATTCCAACTGGAAAATAGAACGTACAAAGGAATAGGGGCGTAATCTATGCAGAGTAAACCGGAATTGGAAGTGATCGTTCCTGAATGGAACGCTCCGGAAAACATTAGAGCTTTCTTCACGCTGCGCTCGGGCGGCATGTCCGCTGGCGCTTATGGAGACAAAGACGGTTTTTGCGGCCTCAATCTCGGAAATCATGTCGGAGACAATAAGTATTCGGTTCGCGGCAATCGCAGGATCGTAACCGATATGTTAGGCGCCGAACCCAAGTGGCTCAGCCAAGTTCATTCTTCTCGAGTCGTCAGGGCAGAAGACAACAACACTGAAGAACAAGCAGACGCCGAATTTACGACTGCCGCCGGTATTCCTTGCGTCGTGATGACCGCTGACTGTGTGCCGGTATTGCTTTGCGACAAAAAAGGAACCATTGTTGCAGCCGCTCACGCCGGATGGAAAGGCTTAGCCGATGGAGTCCTGCAAACCACCGTCGCAGCCATGAGAAAAGAAATCGGCGATGAAGAAGAAATCATCGCTTGGATCGGACCGCACATCCGCAAAGATCATTTCGAAGTGAGAGTCGACGTCGCTGACTACTACCGGGCATCTGCTGTTAAAGCCGCGGCCGACGATGCATTGGAATCGATCGGGGAGGGTGGCTGGCACTTGGATTTGGCCCGCTTCGCCAAGGAAGCTTTAAAGCAGGCCGGTGTGACTGAAGTCACCGACTGTGAACGCGATACATACTCCGATCCTGAGCATTTTTACAGCTATAGAAGAGATAAGGTAACAGGGCGCCATGGTGCATTCATCTGCAAGCGATAGTTCGAGAAGAAATTCCAGCGAAATCAGCTGGTATTACATTCAGCCCGGCTTCAAATTAATTGACGCCAAGAAGTGTGCTTGGGCTTTCGCTTTCTTCGTTTTTATTTTGTTCGTGATCAGCCGCTTCTCCCACAGCCTGATCTTTGATTCTCCGTGGGCGCTTTTGATCGTGCCCGGCGTCGCTGCGTTTGTGATCTGGCTCATGCTGGTCATGCAGCCGCATCGCCAGGTTTATTACCGGCTGGATCAGGACGGAGTTTTTTGTGAGTACCGTTCTTCTGCTTCAGCCCTCACAAGTTTTTTGGATTTGATTCTGAGCCTGCTGGGTTCAATCATCAAACTCAAGAACACGTTCTACATCAATAAGCATTCATCCCGCTCGCGTATGTTTGAGTGGGGAGAAGTCGTGGCCGTGCACGAAGCGCCTTATTGGAAAAAGATTACTCTGCAAGCCGGTCTGCACGGGGAGTTAAATCTTTGGACCAATGCAGAAAACTACGGCAATGTACTCACGCTGGTACGCGAATACGTTGCAAAAGAAAGGAAAAATTATGATTAAGAAGATTTTAGGAATAGCTGTTCTATTTGGACTGATGATGACTGCTGCTCAAGCTAAAACTTTCTTGGTTGACGTTCGTACTCCGTCAGAAATTGCGACGACGGGTAAGGTTGAAGGCGCCTTGGTTGCTAACTATTCCGCGCCGGACTTTGTGGATCAATTTAAGGCCTTAGGTGCCAAGCCTGACGATGATATTGAGCTTTACTGCCGTTCCGGGCGCCGTGCGGAAATGGCAAGTCAGATCCTCAGCAAGCTCGGATATAAAAATATCCGTAATCTCGGAGGCTATGAAGCCGCTGCCGAAACTCTTAAACGACCACTTGTGAAGTAAGTAAATGACCAAACGTCCTCCCCGCGTGGGTTTTGTTTCTCTGGGCTGTCCTAAAGCGCTTGTCGACAGTGAACGCATCGTTACCGAACTCAGAGCCGAAGGGTACCTCATTAGCTCGACCTACAAAGACTCTGATCTTGTGATCGTGAACACTTGCGGCTTCATCGATGCCGCAGTTCAAGAGTCTCTGGAAGCGATTTCCGAAGCGTTGAGCGAAAACGGCAAGGTCATTGTGACCGGCTGCTTGGGCGGTAAAAATACCGAGGAAGGCAACTTCGTCGCCCTGCGTTTCCCGAAATTGCTCGGCGTGACAGGTCCTGAGCAGACCGAAGAGGTCCTCCGTCTGGTGCATGACAACCTTCCGAGACCGCATGAGCCTTTCGGTGACTTGGTGCCTGCAGGCGGCGTTCTTCTGACCCCGAAACACTATGCCTATCTCAAGATTGCCGAGGGCTGCAACCATCACTGCACGTTCTGCATTATTCCTTCGCTGAGAGGTCCGCTGGTATCCCGTCCGATCGGTTCCGTCGTTCGTGAGGCATCTAATCTCGTCAAGAGCGGTGTGAAAGAACTGCTCGTCATTGCGCAGGACACGGCGGCATATGGTCAGGATGTGAAGTACAAACTGGACTTCATCGGCGGACGGGCCGTGAAGACCAACATTAAGGTCTTATTCGAAGAGCTCGGCAAACTCGGCGTTTGGGTACGTCCGCATTACATGTACCCGTATGCCTCCGTTGATGAAATCGTTCCGCTGATGGCTGAAGGCAAGATCCTGCCGTACCTCGACGTTCCTTTCCAGCACGCTCATCCGAGAATTCTGAAGGCCATGAAACGCCCGGGAAGCGAATACAACATGGAACGCATCAATGCCTGGCGTGCGATTTGTCCGGACATCACGATTCGTTCAACGTTCATCACCGGCTTCCCGGGAGAAACTGAAGAAGAATTCCAGTACCTCTTGGACTTCCTGAAAGAAGCTCGTCTCAACCGCGTCGGCTGCTTTGCTTATTCTCCCGTAGAAGGCGCGGCTGCGAATGATCTGCCCGGAGCTCTTCCGGAAAGCGTTCGCGTAGAAAGAAGAGAGCGCTTCATGGAAGTTCAAAGCGAAATCTCCAAAGAACTTCTGCGCGAGAAAGTAGGCAAGACGATCAAAGTCTTAGTGGATGAAGCGCCCGATGAAGACGGTATTGCGACGGCCAGATCTACTGCCGACGCTCCGGATATTGACGGCTTAGTCTTTATTGAAAACAATCCGAATGTGAAGCCTGGAGACTTTGTGGACGTCAAAGTCACGGATTCTTCCGACTATGACCTCTTCGCCGAAGTTGTAAAAGAACCTTAGTCTTCCGGGGCAAGACATTTGGCGCAGCGTTACAGAAATTGACGTCCTCCTCGTCATGAATGGCGAGGATTCCATACCACCTCTGCAGCGGCCGTAGCCTAGTGCTGCAGTGGGTCTCTTCGGGTTCCTGCTGACAGCGGCCATACTGCACCACTCATTGCACAGGCTAACTGGGCCCGTCCGGCCCTTAATACATTTATCGCTCCGACCTCATCTGCGTTGGAGCGGTAACCGCAGCCAATGCATGCAAAGGTCGCCTGCGATTTTCTATTCTCTGCCGAGACGAGTCCGCATCGCGGACAAGTTCGGCTCGTGTTTTTGGGATCTACTTTTATCAGCTTTCCTCCTCCCCGCTCTAATTTGTAGGAGAGCATCTGGAAAAAGCTATACCATCCCTGATCCAAAATAGATCGATTCAGTCCGCTCTTTTGCCGGACGTTTTTGCCCGGGGATTCTTTTGTTCCGCCGGCAGAAGCGGACATGTTCGAGACCTTCAAATCCTCAACGTACACGATGCTGTGGTTTTTAGCTATCTTTGTCGAGGTCTTGTGAAGAAAATCTCTTCGGCTGTCGGCTATATAGCGGTGCAATCGAGCAATTTTTCGCTTTGTCTTTGTGCTGTTTCTGCTTCCTTTCTTTTGTCTCGCAAGCTTTCTTTGAAGTTTTGCAAGTTTTTCCCGCTCCTGCTTGAAGGGGTTGAGAGGTTCGACGAAGTCACCGTTTGACATAGTCACAAAACGTTTGACACCCATGTCTATTCCTATTTCGGAAGGGTTCGCAGCAGGTAAGGAAACTTCATACTCAGTCTGTATGCTGACATCCCACTTCTCGCCACGTCGGCTGACGGTGACATTCTTTATAGCTCCCATGATATCTCGGCTTTTTCGATATCCTACCCAGCCGATTTTCGGCAATCTGATCTGTTGCTTAGCCTCATCAAGTTCAACGCCCTGCGGAAATCTGATGGAGTCATGCCGGAATTTTTTCTTGTACTTCGGAAAATTAGCCCGCTTCCGAAAAAAATTGATGTAAGCCTGATCCAGGTCCTTCAGCGATTGCTGAAGAACTTGACTGTGACACTCTTTTAAAAAAGGATTTTTCTTTTTCCATTCAGGAAGTCTATTGACTGCCTCAGCGTATTTGAAGGAGTGCTTGTTGTCTTTTTTGTAGAGCGACCTTTCAAGGGATAAGGTGCGGTTGTAGACGTAACGGGCGCAGCCACAGAATTGCTTCACCAGTTGACTCTGCATTCCATTTGGTTTTAGTTCGAATTTGAAACCGCGTCTAATTAACACCTATGTTCCCCCGCTGTAATAACCCATTGTAACGGAGTCGTATAAGCTGCATCATAGGGAAAAACGATACGGTAAAATCCGAAACAAATTTTGGGGAGAAATATCTTTGGTTCCGTTTCTCTTATTCCGAAATCAGCCGTGATGGGCCCTCTATTTCCACCGACAAATTAGGTATCAAAATATGCCGAACCGCGAATTTGTGAGGCCCTTATATCACCGTCATGAATGACGGTGTTTTACGGGCCCTGTTGATAAAAAGCGGCTCCTGTTTGAGATCTCAAGCAGGAGCCGTGTTGTTATCAACTCAATGAAAAAGTTTCAGTGCTGCAGACGCAGGTTAGAAGCTGTGGCTTAAACCGGCGCTGATTGTCCAGCTGTTGAGCTCTCCGATAGAAGAAGCAGCTTTCTTGCCTTGGCCGTAACCGGCGAAGGAGTAGAACAGCGTTCTCTTGCTGATCGGATATTCATAGGCGGTGGCAATCGAATACATACTGTAGTCGCGTGAGCCCTCTTTGATCTTTCCGAAGCCGTAGTTTCCTTGGAGCTTAGCCGTACCACCGGCAACAGGAACTCCGATGGAGGCGGAGAAGCCGTGCTGGTTGGCGCCTTTAGGTCCTAACTCGTTGGCAAATGCGTAAGTCGGCAAGCGGCTGGCGCGATAAGCAAACTGATAGGCGCCGTAAAGGCTGAAGGAACCGAAGTCATAAGATCCGCCCATCGTGAAGATCTGAGAGCTCTTCAGATTGTGTTCCTTGTGGTCATACATTTCCCACATGGCGCTGAAAAGAGCTCGGCCCTTGGCATACTCATAGCCGACGCCGTAGTAGTGATCGTCTTTAGACCATTTCTGTTCGTCGCCGTTCTCACCCATGCCGTTGGAATACATGAAGTGAACGGTTGAGCCGTTCATATCCGGTGTGTTGTACAGCAGGACGTTGTCCATACGGTCGGACAGAATGAACGTGCCGTAGATATTGCCCGTGCTGTAGTAAGACGTCCAGAGTGAAGAACCGTGCAGGATGTTGTAGGTTCCGCAGTCGGAAGACAAACCGCCCGTACGGCCGGCAGCAAAGGTACCGAAAGGAGCGGACAGAGATAATGTGCTCTGGCGGGCAAAGGCCTTGGAAGAATTCATGGCGTCGCCTGAGAAAGTCTTAAAACCTTGCTCCAGGATGAAGCCGAGGTTGTATCCGCTGCCTAAATCTTCGTTGCCTTTGATACCGAAGCGGGAACCGGCCCAAATGCCGTTGTCAAAACCCACTCGTGCGGCCTGGCCTTTGACTTTGGAAACCGAGACGGCTCCGTCAACCACTCCGTAAAGCGTCACGTCGGAAGCGGCGTAGGCGCCGGAGGAGACGGCACAAAGAAGTGCTGCAAAGAAAGCTGATTTCTTCATTTCTATCTCCTCTTCTGATTACTTAGAAGCAACACCGTTCATGATCATCTGCTTGCCGTCTTCGATGTTGTCCGTGTAGATACGGTCACGGCTGACATACGGGACTTTGGCACGATAGTCTTGATAGAGCTTGCGGGTAGCTTCGGACATCTTGAAGTCGCCTTTGAGTTTCTTTCTCAGGTCGATACCCTGTGTGGAGTGAAGCATTTCAAGGCTGTAGACGTAGCCTGTATTGTCGGCGATGCGTTTGAGTCTTTCAGCAACTAGCGGGAGGTTGGTGTAGGTGTCTTCAATGTCGCCTGCTACCGGAGTACCAAGAGCGGAAACCGGGTTGCTCTGAGCGAGGCTGTCGGCATGCATGGCAACGAACGGCTTCTGGATGGCACCGAAGGCGTGACCTTTGTTTTCAGGATCGGACAGGAAGCGTGTCAGACCGGTGAAATGGTCGTCGGACAGATGGATCGTGCGCTGGACGCTGTTATGAGACAAATGAGTCATCGCGATGCCGAGGCGCTGAGCAGCCATGGCAACGGGCAGCGGTTCAAAGTTGGATGTCGGGATGATGGCGCCTTTCAGGCCGTTGCCTTCGACGAAGTACATAGCAACCTGACTGTGGTCTGCGTAATCCTTACCGGCGTTCAGGATGGTTGCGGGATTGTCGTCGGAAGAGTTGATCTGAACCTTGATTTCTTTATCTAAGTCCTTGAGAGCTTCGCGGGCTTCACGCATGGTGTAGACCGTTGTGCGGAAGGACAGAGGATCCTGAAGAGCTCGGTCCTTGTTCTTTTCCCAGAGGTAAGAACCTTTCAGGTTGTCGCGAATCTTAGCGGCTTCTTCTTCCAAGCCGGAGAAGGGGTGAACTTTGGTGACCTGAGGAAGAACCGGAGCAATGTTGCCGTTCAGAGCTTCCAAGCTCAAGGCAAAGACGCGGGGTGTGGCATCGATGATGGTGCGGGCATGACGAGCGGCATCCATCGTCTCAGCGACAGCTGCGGCATTGGTGGACAAAATGGCAAGAGCGTCTTTTCCTTCCGGAACTAGCGGCTTAAGACCGGCCTTCTGAAGCGCTTCCTTACCGCTCATTTCTTTGCCGTCAACCTTAGCGCGCCATTCACCCATCATCACTGCGCCGACGTGAGAAGACATCGTGATGTCGGCTTCACCGACGGAACCGCGGGACGGGATTTCCGGTGTAATGCCTTTGTTCAGGAATTCTTTATAGAGCTCGGCAACGTAGGGCTGAGCACCGGTCTGGCCGGCAAGAAGGGTATTCAAACGAATGACCATCTGCAGACGAGTCAGTTCTTTGGACATCATGGGGCCGATGGCAGCGGAGTGGCTTCTCAGAGCATTGTGGTTAAAGGCTTTCGAAGCTTCAATGACTTCTTCGGAGAGTTCGCCGTTTGCTTTGAAGAGCGGTTTGTCTTTGTTCAGGCCGACACCGACGGTCAGACCGTAAACCGGTGTGCCGCCTTTGGCTGCCAGAAGAACAAGTTCATGGGCTTTTTTGAGGCGGTCCATGGCTTCAGGAGCGATGGCGACGGTGTCTTTGCCTTCGGCGATGGCCCAGGCTTCGTCCTGAGTGAGGTTGGAGCCGTTGAGCGTAACAACTCCGGCGTTGGCGATTCCGGCAGACATAAGGAGTAAAGCGATGATAGAAAGTCTCATTTTATTTTCCTCTTTGGGTCGTATTGGGGAGTATTCGAGTAATTACTTAATCTGATATTTGAATTCGTGGCAGTTGTTGCAGTAGACCTGAGAAGCCTTGTGCTCGGAGTGGCAGGCCGTACAGGCAATGCCTTCGCCGTAATGGTGGCTGGCATGCGGATTGGGCTCACCGTTCTTCAGGTTCTTGGTTTTTTCTGCGACAGCTGCATAGCTTTGATGGCAGGTCAAGCAGGCTTTGTTGTCGGGCGTGACGAACTGATTGCCGGCAACTGCGTTTTCTTTGGTATGGCAGGCGGCGCAGTCTTTAATGTTCTGGTGATAGGGCTTTACCTGCTGAGCGGATGCCGGAAGGGCGATAAATAATGCGGCAGCGAGGACGAGGAGATTGAGCGATTTCATGTTGTTATCCTTTCCGTGGTGAGGCTATTCGAGGTTGACGGGAGTGTTGGCGACGACTGCGTCTCCGGCGACTCGGCCGGTGACAAGACCGTCAGCGATGGCGCATCCGCCGAGACGGCTGGCACCGTGTGTTCCGCCGGTTACTTCACCTGCTGCGTAAAGCCCGGGAATCGGTTTTTGTGTTCTGACGTTTAAGACTTCAGCGTTCTTTGTGATTCCGACACCGCCCATGCAGTAGTGGACTTTCGGCCAGACGCGGGCTGCATAGAACGGAGCCTTCTTAATCTCGATAGCCAGTGCGAGCGGACGATCGAATTGCTTATCTTTGCCTTCGCGGACATAGGCGTTGAATTCTTCAACCTGTTTGATCAAAGCTTCTTTAGGAATGCCGTAGGCATCGGCAAGTTCACCTAAAGTGTTAAATTTCTTGATAACACCGTACTTCAGGCCGTTCTTAAGAGTCTGAGCCTGTTTGACGCCGACGCTGTCGGTAAAGCAAATCGGATAAACGGGTTTTCCGTTTTCGTCGAGCTGCTTGAGGATTGCGTCTGAACGAGCTTTGCGGTCGGCCAGTTCGTTCACGAAACGTTTGCCGGTACGCTTGTCAACCATGATGCCTTTCGGGAAACCGGCAATCGTGTTGAACTGAGAAACTAAGCCGAAGCCGCGTTCGTCAGGAGAAGACCACGGTCCGAGCTGAATCTGATCCAGCTGAATCGGAAGAGCGCCGATGGCCAGCATATTCTGGAGAACTTCACCGGTGGCGCCGGGATGGTTGGTGGATTCAAGGTTCGGCCCGAGTGTCGGATCCTGCTGCATACGGAAAGCAACGTTCTGAGAGAAACCGCCGGTGGCAGCGACCACACCTTTTCTGGCACCGTAAACCTGAGGAACGCCGGAGTTTTCTTTGCGATAGTCGTGACGTTCAAGAACCTTGACGCCAATGACGCGGCCTTCGTCGTTGAGAACAAGGTCAGTAACGGCGCAGCCTAAGTGCATGTCCACACCGAGGTTTTTGGCTGCTTCAACGAGCGGACGAGTGATGCCGCCGCCGGTACTTTCAACGGTCTGCATGATACGGGGGACGCTGTGGCCGCCGAAGTGCTGAACGAAAGGTTTGTACTTAACACCGTACTTGACGGTGAAATCAAAAGCAGGACGAGTACCGTAAACAATGTTCTTCAGAAGATCGACGTGGCTCAAACCGCGGCCGGACTTAATCATGTCCTGGAGCATGAGTTCAGGAGAGTCCTTGATGCCTTCTTTTTCCTGAAGCGGAGAGCCGGCAACAGCGAAAGCCCCGCCGTTGATGGCAGAGTTTCCGCCGTAAGCAGGCATTTTTTCAAGCAGCATGACAGAAGCCCCTTTTTCTTTGGCTTCTAAGGCTGCGGCCAGGCCGGCAAATCCGCTGCCGATGACGATGACGTCAGCGACTTTATCGAATTTTTGTTGAGTTTGAGGTGCCGCGAATGCGAGACTTCCGAAAGCCGGGGCTGTGCAGGCTGCCGCTAATTTCAGGAAAGAACGGCGAGAAGGTGTGGTCTTCATATTTTCTCCAATGGATGTAAGTGAGTGAATTGCTTTTGATTAATCTCATCGCAAAGACCGTGCCAACTTTTTCGAAAATCTTAACTACTTGAAATTTAAGATAATTTCAAATTGCGCATTAATACATAAAGATTATTAACGATATTTCGTGAGTTAAAATAGTATGAAATATCGTGAGTCACTAAATATCGTGAATAAAGACCTCCAACTCCCAGCGATCCTTGCGATCAATTCTTCGATTAACGCAGAAGAGTCACTATCTCGTGTTTTTGAGGTGCTTCAGGACTTTCTTGATGCGGACGGCGCTTTCGTAAATATCTTCGATGTTCAGAAGCACTCGATTGTGTTTGTGGCGCACTGCAGACGAAATGGCCTTTCTTCTCCGCTGGGTTCGGTTGAACCGCCCAGATCTCTTCGTCCGCTCAAAATCACTGACAAAGTTTTGAACTGCTCGGACATATCGGAAGATCGGTTCACTCAAAAAGTTCTATCTGAGTGCCTTCCCGATGTGAAGTCCTATCTGATGCTCTCGATGGACAAAGAAGATCGACACTTGGGTGTCGTCTGCTTTTACAGCCGTCGCTATGATCAGTTCAACGAAGCACAGCGCAATCTTTTGAAGTCACTTCATGACTCTTTCTCGTTAATGACATCCAACGCACTGAATTCCGTGCTTCTGGCAAACAACCGGGATTTAATTCACGAAAACGACGGCCTGAAGGATTGTGTAAGAGAAAGCCGAATGGCTTTGGTTAATCGCTTCACGGCGCGTACGCCCTCACTAAAAGAAATTACGGCGAAAGTGGAGAAGGTTAGTTCAACCGAGGTACCGATGCTGGTTTTAGGAGAAACGGGCTGCGGTAAAGAAGTGGTTGTGAACCTGATCCAGCAGCTCTCTAAGCGGGAATCCGGGCCGTTTGTGAAATTGAACTGCGGAGCGATTCCGGAGACCCTGATTGATGATGAATTCTTCGGGCATGAGAAGGGTGCATTTACGGACGCCAAAATCCAGAAGAAAGGCGTCTTTGAACGTGCTTGCGGAGGAACACTTTTCTTAGATGAGATCGGAGAGCTCTCACTTGCCGCTCAAGTGCGCCTCCTTCGCGTTCTGCAGCAGAAAGTCGTGACAAGAATCGGCGGCGTGCAATCAATTCCCGTGGATTTCCGATTAGTAGCCGCGACACATAGAGATCTCAAGGAGATGGTCCAAGAAGGCCGTTTTAGAAATGACTTGCTTTATCGCCTGAATTTGTTCCCGCTGCGAATTCCTCCTCTGCGGGAAAGAGCGGAAGACTTATTCCCGCTCACCGAATTCTTCCTGAACCGTCTGAGAAGTAAATACGGCATCTCTCAGCCTCTGGTTCTGTCGAAAAAATCTGTCGAGCAGATGCTGAACTACAAGTGGCCCGGCAACGTCCGTGAACTTGAAAACACGCTGGAACGTTCAGTCCTGACCTCTTCGGACTATCAAAACATTCGTGTCATCTTCGAAGGAGAAGCCGGAGGATTAGGACCTGCGATGTCCGTCGTCTCCAATGAGCTGATTAAACTGGAAACCTTTGAGGCGATGCAGAAGCATTATTTCGAAGCAGTCCTGAAGGCAGCTAAAGGGAAGATTTCCGGCACCGATGGAGCTGCTGCTCTTTCAGGAATGCATCCCAACACGCTTCGAAGCAAGTTGGACAAGCTCGGCGTGACTTTTAAAGCGGTCAAGCCGGAACTCTAGGATCCGGCTTGATGACGATGAATTCGCTGACTAAACCGCTTTGCCTGTCAGTTCTTTTTCCTGCTTCGGCGTGAGTTCCGGCGCAAGTTTTTCGTCCACGACGCCGTTCCGCAGATCTTCCATCTCGGCCAAAGACTGAGGATCGTTCTGAGTTTTGTAAATCAGAATATAGGCGCCGGTCAGGAATGTTGCTCCCAACAAAAGAAGGTGCGTTAAATACGGGAAAGCAACGCCGGAAAGCGAGGCTCCCGCTTGAGAGACTCGAAGCATGGCAAATGCCCCCGCGGTCGTGGGGGAAAGCCATCCGAAAGCCTGCAGAGGCCAAGGAATGTTTTGCCACGGATACAGGTTGCCTGAAATAAATACAAACGGGATCGAGGAAGGTACGACGATTTGAACAACAAATCGGTAGCGCTTCAAAAAGGCCGCGATGAGCAAGCCTAGGGAAGTAATGGCAAAGGCGTAGATCATTGAAACGACAATCGTGCCCGGCACGTTTTTGAATGAGTTCACCCCATGGAAGGAGAATGACTGCCCCTCGATAAACAGGATCCAGAACAGACTCAGAAAGAAAAACGGAGCGTACATGGCCAGAAAATACATCGGGTGGCGGGCGCCTAGGGCAAGAGGAAATGGATACTTTTTCTTCCAGAACCAGTCATTCATAAGCATTCCAATACCGCAGACGAAGACCGTTTGGAAAATGATCATGAACACGATGGGAACGGTGAAATTGAGGTAGCCGTTGACCGTATTGAACATACTTTGAACGATCATAGACGGAGGGTTGTTTGCAGCTCGGGCAATTTCCGATAAGGGCACCCCGTGTTCCACGAGATGCGCACTGATAGATGCCGCTACGATTTTTTGCAGCGGTCCGCCCACACCGCTCATTGAACCGCGGCTCTTGACGATAAAGGCACCGTTGGTGACTAGGACTAACGCGGTCGGCACGTTGGTCAGCGTGTTGATCTCAAAATCCGGAGGAATAATTAAGATTGCGCTGATCCCTCCTTTGCGCATCAGGTTTTCGGCTTCGGGCAGGCTGGTTGTTTGCTGAGTGACCTGAAGGCTGGGAGAAGCCCTCATCGCCTGAGTCAAACGACGAGACAGTGCAGAATTATCTTGATCTACAGCTACGACGTTCAGATGATCAGGCAGCTGTTCCATGTAGGGCCAGCAGTAGTAGAAAGAATAGAAAAAGATCGCGAAGCAAAAAAAAGGAGCACAGGCGAGATTTGTGGTGCACTGCTTTAAGGTAAATAGGAAGCATTTCAGCAGGGATGGAAATTTAGAGTTCATGCTTTGCCTCCAAAATTTTTTCCTGTTTTGCAAACTTTCCGTACTTCCACTTAAAAATCGGTATGCCGATAACAAGAGGGATAAAAGCGAGAATCGCAAACGCTGTAAAAGTTGTTCCCATCTCCCAAATTTTTGCTCCCAGTGTCCACTGTTGAGTTTGACCCTCAATAAACCATGTTAGCGGCAGGCATTTACAGAACATCCGAGCCATTTCACTCATGGAATCCAGCGGCATGGAAAATCCCGTAAAGGGAAGCGCAGGAGCGGCATAGCCGGAAGTGACGACAAGGGCAAAACGCCAGTTTGGCGCGATACCCACAATTAATACTCCTGTGCATGCCATCACGGCCAAACACGCGGCGCCGCAGATAAACCAAATAAATAGGGATCCAGCCGGAGCAAAGCCTCCGAAACCGGCAAATAAGGCAATGTAGGAAGCAATGAGGAGAGAGTAGAAAAAGAAATGCGGGAGCAGTTTGCCGAACAATGCAGCGGTCACGCTTCCCTTTGCGGTATCAAACCAATCATTGATTCGGTATTGATAGTTCTCACGAACAATGGATGAAACGAAAGATAAGATGGCAGCAAGCATGATGACGCCCGGCACCAAGTTACTTCCCAGGAAAGCGAGGAAACTGAACTGCATGTTGCCTAGTGCATAGAAGTCGGAGTGCAGTCCTGTGACCAGCCTCTCGGCTCCTTTGACTCCGCTTGCGGTCAGCATTGAAGTTTTGATCATGCGCTCCTGCGAAATCGCTGTAGCCACGCTTGTTAAGTCCGCTTGAAGAGTTCCGGCAACCGCATAGCGATTCTCATCGAGATAAAGCACCATCGGGGCGCCTGCACCTTTCGTGACGTCTCGTGAGTACCCGAAAGGAATCTCAATAAAACCGTAAATTGTTCCGTTTCTTAATGCCTTATCGGCTTCAGAATGGGAGGCGAAAGGAACGAGTCCGACGGAACGAGTAGCATCGATTTTTGAAATCACATCACGGCTTAGCTGTGAGTGGTCATTGTCGACAATGCCGGTTGGGACTTGAGTCACAATTCCGTTTCCGAGCAGCAGCCAGACAACTAAGACCCAAAAGATCGGAAGGAATCCGCAGACGATGATTTCCTGCGGTGTGCGTAAAAGCCGCTGAATTTCGCGCACTGCGACGGCGGCTGCCGCATTTAACCAGCCTAACGGAGAAAGCATTATCCGATCCTAATTCTTAAAACCTTCAACTAATACGCTCATACCCGGACGCAGATGGTCAATTTTCTCGACAGGCCGGGCCCGGACCTCAAAAGTTTTCATGTCATAGCCGGAATCCATGCGTGTGCTTCTCCAGGTTGCGTAATTGGCACGCGGACTGATGTAGTAAACCTTGTAGTCGATCTTCTTATCTCCGAGGGCAGGAACATATGCATGCAAAACTTTACCGATTTCGATACCCGGCATATTTTCTTCGCGGATATTGAAGGAGGCCCACTGGTCATTTAAGTCGACCAAGGTAACGACAGGGAACCCGGCAGCCGCAATTTCGCCTTCAACCAAAATAACCTTATCTACTTGGGCGTCAAGCGGTGCGTTTAAAGTCTTATCCACAGTGAGGGATTCAACCTGTTTAACGCCGGCTTTGGCTTCTTCGGCTAAATCAAAAGCGGCGGATTTTTCCTGCTTGCGGGCACCGATTTCGGCAATGTCGTACATCTGTTTAGCAGCATCTGCTTGCTGCTTAGCGGCAATCCACTGAGTCTGGACTTCGTCATACTTTTGCTTGGAGACCAGACCGTCTTTGTAGAGTGCAGAGATTCGGTTATATGTCTTAAGGGCTAAAGCAGCTGCTGCCTGAGCGCGCTCCCACTGGGCACGGGCGGCTTGCTTTTCCTGAGGGCGTGCGCCTTCATCAACAAGGCTTTGTTTTGCCTGGGCAGCTCTTTCTTGAGCCTGGACCTGTTGAAGTTTTGCTTCAAGTTCCGGCAGACTCATCAGCGCAACCGGCTGATTGGCTTTAACAAAATCGCCCTCGGAAACTAAGACCTTATGGATGCGTCCCGGAACTTTTGAAGCGACGCTTATTGTGCGGGATTCCATTTGTCCCTGAAGAGGAGGAGCAGGCGGGAAGGCGGCTTTATAAATGCCCCATACAATAAAGGCTGTCAAGCCAAGCACAAAGACCAGCATGAGAATAACGCTGATTTTCGGAGCTTTGACTTCCTGTTTTTGAGAAGTCGAGGTTGTCTGCGGTTGAAGAGGTTTATTGTTTTCTTCCATGATTAATTTTCCACAATCACTTCGTGCTTGTTGACGGCATTCATAAATTCGCTCATCTGACCGGCGATGGCATGCAGCATGGCGTAATTCGATACAAACTCAAACGCTGCGACCCGGCGTCCGACTTCTGCTGCAAAAAGCTGATTACGAGCCTCGTTAACGTCAAGCGCGGTCGCCAAGCCTTCGTCGAAGCTCTTGGATTTGAGTTTTAGGTTCTCGGAAGCTAGCTTTACAGTAGAGGCGCTTAATTTATATTGATTAATGGCGTTTTGTGTTCTTAACCAAGCGACTTCCACGCCGGTTCTGACTTGGTTGATCGCTTCGGCTTTCCCGGCTTCGGCCTGCCTGACTGTTGCTTCAGCACTGCGGATGCTGGCTCTTCTGTCTTTAGCATCCCAAAGTGTAATGTTGACGCCGACACCGCCGATCCAGTTCGGCTCGACAAGCGTTTGGTAATGCTTAACAAAGTTGTAGGTTCCGAATGCAAAAACCTGCGGCATCCAAGCGCCTTTAGAAACCTTGACGCCTTGCTGGGCTTGATCGGCCTTGGCCTGAATGACTGCGATCTGAGGGTTGGAGGCCAATGCAGTATCCACCCAATACTTCAAAGGTTCGAGCGGACGGTTCAGAACAAAAAGCGGCGTCGTCAACTTTCCGAACTCTTCATCTCGGAGCAGTCGAGCCAGCCGGAGACGGGCAACCTTAGCGTTGTCTTTGGCTTTCAGGTATTCGCGGTTTCTATTGTCTCGCTGGACTTGGACGGACATTCTTTCGATCTTGCTGATCATTCCCTGCTTTTCAAATTTCTTCGCTTTGGCAAGTTCCCGATCCTGGTGGTTCAGCATGTCCTTTTGGAGCCTTTCAACCGAGAGCGCTAATTGTGTTCCGAAGTAATAACCCGCAAGCTGAGCGTCTAAATCTTCGCTGTCGGCACGCTTTTGAGCCACCGCTTCATCAACGGCGTATTTGCTTGCATCCTGCATGGCAGAAATTTTTCCGCCGGTATAAATCGGCCAAGTTGCGGTTGCTGCGACACGAGGCCCGTTCAAGGACATTTTTTCGTGCACTCCGACTGAGAAAGATCCGGGGAGCTGGATTGGAAGCGGGGCGCCAGCCAAAGGATTCGGGATCGATTTATCGATATCGATTTTCTTCTGTCCAGCAATTTGCATCGCCTGCAGGGTTACGGTTGGGCCGCCCAGAGTTTCCAAAGATTTCTGAGTTTCTCGTTTGCTTTGGACTTGTTCTTCGCTGGCTTTGAGCTTGTCGCTTCTCTCATAAAGCCAATCGCGTGCGACAGGAAAGCTCAGGGGCAATGCGGCGGAGCATTGCTGAGCGGCGCAGAGCGCGAGTGCGGCAAAAGCTAATTGAATAGGTTTGTTCATCGAATTATCGAATTATGGAATTCAAAAGCGCATGAATAACAGGATTGTAACTGCCCGGCTGAATGTTTGTTCAGAATTGTAAGCAATAAGGGAGCAAGAACGTCTCGGAATAACCTCCCTAATATCAGGGATAGTTGTCTTTGATAACTTTTGACTATGAAATTACTTAAATGGATGGAAGCAAAGGCAAATTCACTATGGAAATTTAGATCTTTGAGGCTAAAAGCTTTATGCAGGTTTCGTATGAAGTCGGAAGTTCCCGCTCTGAGCAGGAGATCAGTACGAGAAAGCGAATTACCTTTGTTACCTGCAACGCTTTCTTTCAAATTACAAAAAACGCCTCTTTCGTGCTTAATTTGCACCGAGTTCTTACAATCTTTAATAAGCAGCCGGAAGACGATCAGAACTACGCCTACATTCAACTCAAGGAGCAAAATGATTAACAGCCAATGGAAAGCACTTCACCTGGGGCGATGGGAGCTTTTGTTCAAAATTATGGACGAAGGCTCCATTACGCGTGTTGCCGATATCGAAAATCTTCAGCGCTCTCAATTATCTCGAATGGTTTCAGGACTGGAAGAAGAGTTAGGCGTGCAACTACTGGAACGGCGAGGGAAACGTCTGAATCCCACCCAAGCTGCACTTGAACTTCGCTCGAAAATTGAACCTCATATTGTGAGGGTGCGTCGGGCACTGGAGAAGACCTCGGAACTCGAAGAAGGCGACAAGGGAAGCATTCGTTTCGGTGCAATGCCCGGATTCCTCCAGACTCAGGTTGTTCCATTGATTGCTGAATTTCAGCAGCTGCATCCTCAAGTTACTTTCGATGTCATCGGGGACGACAATCCAAAGGCGTTCATGGGCGGAGAATGCGATTTGATGCTGTATTACGGCCCCGTCAATGATGCCAACCTTGTGGAAAACTGGGTCACTCGATCATTATTCGTTCCATGCGCCTCGCCCAAATATTTAGAAAAGGCCGGTTATCCCGAAAATCCGGACGAACTGTCCGATCATTCAGGTGTGGTCTATACGGGCCGAGTCAGGCCGCATTCGGAAGTTTTGGTTAAGAACGGTCGGCAGCAGACTTTTCGCTGGAAGTCGATGATTCGGTTCAACAATATTTTGTTGGCAAAAACCGCGGCAGTTGAAGGCTGCGGCATCGTTCTTGATATGCCGCTTCATCATTGTTTCGAAGAGGTGATGAACGGACAGCTTATCCCGATCCTCAACGGCTGGCAGATTCCGAATCTCGATAATTACATCGGTTCAACGTTAGCAGCCTCTAAATTGAGACGAGTTCAGATGTTCATCGATTTTATGTCCGAAGAAGAAGAGAAATCGAAGGCGAACAAAAGAGGCGTCTGCACAGATGAAAAGAAATTAGAAACAGTTCAAATCTGGTCGAAAAGGCCTCTCGGATCTCTCCGGCGAAACATACTTCGCTAGGAGACGGGCTTTGCTGAACGGCATTTCTATGATTAACCGTCTTCAGTTTTTAAACCCGAAGACGAAGTTGCAGCGCTGCAATTAATTGAAATATTGGAGCAAATCTCTCGTCTCAAAGAAACGCTGTTAGCGGCTTGTCGGGCTGCAGAAACCTTATCGTCTGCCGACAGCAAAATTGCTGCAGAGAAAGTCTTCATTCTTGAAACGATAGACAGCGCTGAAAAGCTCTTCAGAAAGTAAAGGAAAACCTACAAGAAGCTGCTGAACAAAAGACAATTCTTTCGGATAAGCTCGACCGCTGGCTGCAGCAGCAAAGCGCTTTAAAGAGGTTAAGCCTTGGCTGAAGTTTCCCGTTGAGGCCTTAGAAGAAGAACGGTTGATTCTCGGACCGTTGTTTTCGTTGTGTACGCATCTCAAAAGCAGTATTCGAACGAACGTGACACTGCCGGACGGAACCGTAAAAATCTACGCCGTCTGTTGCTAACTTTGCAGTCAAAACACTTCGGATCCAGAACTGAGAACTTTGTTCTTCAACGCTTTGTCTGCTTGTTTTGCGACAAATTCTTCCATGTTCTGCGATATCCTTAATGCCGTAGCCGGTGCGCACTTACTCAGAGCCTCCAGGCTCGGCATGAGTACGCTTGACTACGCATTGGTTATCGAAGGCCTGGATAGAAAGAGCTTCGAAGCAATGCGCGCGCATTTTCTAAGAAGCTGTCTGAGATTCGCGAATGCCTTCGGTTTGCAGCTCCTATATCAATCAAGGTACAAATCGTCCGGAGTCTCCCACGATTCCGGTGGCACTATTAGGGTCAGCACTTCCGCATCTTGAAGGGCCTGAATCTCTGAAGACACTTGACGGAACACTAAAGGAAATCACAGAGGCCGTCGAACCTTACTTTCCTGAGTTTCGAGATTTCATTGAGCTCTGCAGACAAGGTCACTGGCTGGAGACGCATAATTATTCGGCCGGCTCAGGAGGCGCTTGGTGCGTTGAAGTTCCTTACGACAAAGCGGTGGCGATATACGTTGATTACCAGCCGAATATCAACCGATCCTTTGAAACAGCCCATATCTTGGGCGACGCGTTTTAGATACTCGATCAGTGATCTTCCGATGCAGGAGAGAAGACTTCCGAAACCCGATATGAACTTATCGGTCGTCTTTTGAAGAGCTGTTCCTGAGGAGACTGGTGCAGGAAGCTTCTTCGCCTCAGGAAAAGTGCCGTGCTTTGGCATGGTTTGCGGCGAGTCATGATTAATTTGATCGAGATCCCGTTTAGATTCAGACTTGCAGAAGAGGTCTTTGAAGCGCGGAAAAACGGCTATCTTTCCGTCGAATACATCAATAAACTGACCAGAAAATGCTGGAGTGACTGCTACGGTGACACGGTTGAAGGCGTAGACCAGTACATGTGGGCCAGGAAGCCGCATTTCTACAACGTATATAACGCAGACTCACCGCACCACGATTTTCAATACACCGTCGGTTTCCTCTCTGCCAATATGATGCTGAAGAAACTGGAAGAAGTGGAAAAACGGAAATTCCTCGTATCGGTAAATCGGTGCTTTTGGATAATGCCACCTTGCCGTACGAGGAGATTTTCACGAAGAATTTCGAAGCGGACATCGAATCTGAAGAATTTTGGACGAACGCCATTGAAGAAGCCCTCCATCCTCTTCGCAGATTCGTCCATACGTCGGTGAGTTAAACCGACCTCAGCGCTAAGTACGCCGATTTCTTCTTGCTAGAAATAATGTGAAAGTCCGAGTGTTCCGTAGAATCCTCTCGGTTTAACCGATTGATCCCCGGATTTGTATTTTGCTGCCGATGCTCCGATAGCACTGTACAAACGTGTCGTTTTAGAGAAGGGATACTGATAACCAAGAGCAATGAAGCCGCCGTCAGCTTTCAGCTTCTTTGAGAGTTCATCGGTTTTGGCATGGATATAGCCGACAGCACCTAAGACTTTTCCACCCATCACCGGCGTGGAGAAGCCGAGAATGATGTTTTCACCTTCCAATCCGTCGAGTTTTTCATTTGAGCAGAAGTGATGCTTCCGATGCCGTTATCCTTTAAAGCACTATAGGAAGCGGTTCCAAGCGCATCGGCATTTTGAAATACTGCAGGGAAAGGTAAGCGGTTGCCGCAGAAAACTTCAATTTCCGCCGGCCGTAATACGCCACATGTCCTTGGGGCTTCTTTTTTCTGTGGTCAATGCTTCGTTTACTCGTTCAAATAAGACAACCGTCTCGGCTAGTCCTCCTTTCCACGTCACACCCAATCCAAAATAATGATTGGAGGTCGAGCGGTTTTCTTTACCTTCTTCACCCATCGAGTATTCTGTTGTCAGCTGAAGTCCTCTGTATTCCGGAGAACGGTAAGTAAAGGCGTTGTCAAAACGGGAGGCAGGCATCTTGCCGTAGACGATGTTTTGGTTGCCGAGCTCCCAAATACCTGTTCCGAACGGGTTGACGTTACCCAGCATATTGAAGCTTCCGCCGTCGGTGCCGAGGATTGAAGAGCGCCCGGCCGCCAATGTACCGAATGGAGAGACAATCTGAAGAGTTGCTTCACGGCTGAAGGCGAGTCCTTCGGTTGCTTCGGCACCGGTGTCAGCGTCAAAGCCATTCTCTAATACGAACTTAATTTTGTAGCCGCGCCTAAATCTTCTTCTCCTTTGATACCGATACGATTGGACGTACCGGCGCCGGTAACCATCTGAGCATTGTTCTCTTTGAACCGAAACCGTCATTGATTCTTGAAATACCGACGCCGAGGTCGATGCGTCCGTAAACAGTGACAGAATCCTGAGCGGCTGCAGAGAGCCGAAAGCAAGGACGGAAAGAAGGGCTAATGTGAGTTTTTTCATGTCGGATTTGATGTTGAGTTAAACAAGAAGGAGAGTGAAAGCAATAGCCGTTAAGCTCACCGGTGCTGAACGTTTAATGACTTCGAGCGGAGAAGTCCCGGCAATGCCTGCGATAAGGATGACGCCGGCTGCAAGCGGAGAAGAAACACGGCCTAACGTTGCGGACAAGCAGGTTAAGAAGCCTAAGTCCTGGATCTTCATACCGAATTCGGCTGCATGAGGAACGACGGATTCACAGAAGGCAAATGCCGCAGCGTTACCGGAGCCGGTCATTACGCCGAGAATGTACGGACCGAAGGATCCGCCGAGCTTGGCAATTTCGGAAGAATCTTTAAGGAAGTCGATGAAGCCGGAAACCACGCCGCAACTTCTTAAGCCGGCAGCAAAGACGCCTGCGGCAATAATTAAACCGATGATGCTGCCGTAGCCGGATCCCATGCCGTCAAAGAATTTTTTAACAAGTTCGGCAGGATTGCTGCGTGTGACGAAGATGACATAGATGAAACCGATCAGCATGGCGGTTGCAACACTCATCTTTACTTTGGGAAACCAAAGCGAGATGACAAAGAGCAGCACGACCGGAAGGAGAGGAGCAAAAGCCTTGAGAAGATTGGGATGCTGGGGAAGTTCCGGAAGAGGCCGGATGAGTCCTTTTTCGTTAATGGACTGCTGGAAGCCGCCTTTTTTGTAATCGCCGAAGATAAAACAAATCGTGGTTAAAGCAACAATGCACAGGCCGAAAAGAATCAGGATGTTGAAGGAAATGTGGTTGATCTGTTCCATCACCGGAATACCGGCTAACTGAGCGACCAGAATGTTATCTGTTGATCCCGGAGACCAATAATTCGGAAGTGTGGCGGAAATAATGGCAGCAGCGGCGATCGCCGGTCTGAAGCCTGCTCGGAGCATAAGAGCAATGAGTGTCGGGCCCATGGCTGCGCATAAGCCGGCAAGGGAACCGATCGCCAAGGAAGCCACGCCCGTCACGAGCATGCAGCACGGAAGAAGCAGAATACCGAGTTTGTTAAGCGGCTTGGTAAGAAGGCTGACCAAATGAAGGTCGCATTTAGTTAAAGTAACGCATGCCGCAAAACCCATGGAAGAGCAGATTGAGATAATTAACGCTCGATTTGTCATGGACTTATCGAACTGTTCGAAGGCAGCCATCGGGTCCAACGAACAACAACACATAACTAAACCGGCGAGCAGCAGGACCAAGCGTGTTTCATAACGCTTAATAAGTCCGTAAATAGTTGCAATGACGGCGGCCAAAGCAACCCAAGCGGAAAAGGACATTTTTACCTCGTTGAGTGGAGTGAACGAGGTCATGTTAAGGATGTAACGGAAATTTACAAATAAGCAAATTCAAGTAAATCAATTGGGATATTCACTAATTTCAATCAAAAATTCCTGTTGATTTTTATGTTTTTATCTATATGAAAAATAAGTAAAAAACTTAAAAAATATTACTTTAGTAGTAGGTGGTTCTACTTATAACATTATCTTGTTTTTACGAAAATAATTCGTTTTGTTCAAGTTCAAATTCTCATCGAAAAATGTCAACAAAAAAATTCCCAAATTTAGTTTCTCAATTTCTTCAATACGTGAAGTTCGAAACCCAATCCTGCCGAGAAAGTCAGGATGAGCCCTCTTCTCCGAATCAGCTTAAGATGGCTGAGTTTTTAGTGGAAGAGCTCAAGTCTTATGGTCTGGAAGACGCGCATATCGGCAAAGGAGGTGTTGTTTATGCTTCGCTTGACGCCGCAAAAGGCTTCGAGGATTGCCCTGCCATTGGTTTGATTGCTCATATGGACACCTCACCGGATGCCCCAGCAGTCAATATCAAACCTCAAATTATTCAAGTCGAGACCGGTGATGTGCTTTTGAATCCGGAAAAACAAATCTATTTCCGAGAAAACGATTTTCCTGAGATTAAGAAGTATGTTGGTCAGGAAGTGATTTTCACCGATGGAACAACTCTTTTAGGCGCAGATGATAAAGCCGGCGTTGCCGCTATTACGGCTTGCATGGCCTATCTCAAAGATCATCCGGAAGTTACGCACGCTAAGATATGTGTTGCATTCACGCCCGATGAAGAGATTGCTAAAGGAACCGTGAATTTTGATATTCCGCGTTTCGGCGCTGATTACGCTTATACCTTTGACGGCGGCGAAATCGGTACGTTAGAGACTGAGAACTTTAATGCGGCAACCGCCATGGTGACAATTAAAGGTGTGGTAGTCCACCCGGGCCTTTCTAAAGGCAAAATGGTTAATTCCATCAAGCTAGCCTCTCGGCTGATAGGCGCTTTCCCTGAAGAACAGGCTCCGGAAACTACCGAAGGTTATGAAGGCTTCATTCATCCTAATAAGATTGAAGGAACTGTTGCGGAAACCTCCGTCCGAATCTTGATCCGCGACCATAACAAAGAAAAGTTCGAGGCAAAGAAGACTCTGCTGAAAGACTTGACTCGAAAACTTGCAGAAGAAGAATCGCGAGCAGATATCTCCTTAACAATTAAGGATAGTTATGAAAACATGCGTCCGTACCTTGAGAAGACACCCAAGGTTATGGAAATCGTTAGAGAAGCCTATCGCCAGGCGGGCATTCCTATTTCGGAAGAGCCGATCCGGGGCGGTACTGACGGAGCTCGTCTCTCTGTTCGCGGCTTGCCTTGTCCGAACGTTTTCACAGGCGGGTTGAATTATCACAGCGTCTATGAATGCATTCCCATTCCGTCGCTTGAAGCAGCTGCAGAAGTTGCATTGAGTTTAGTCAAACTGTCGGCAGAGGTCAAGACATTGAAATAGATACGTTTGAGGTAGTAGTCCTTCCTTTTCAGAGATCTTAGGAAGAAGTTTTAGCTCCTTTTTCTAATCGAAAGAGGAGCTCTTTTTTTGGAATTCAAATGCAAAAAGCCGAGCATAGAACCTTCCGTCTCTCAGCTATCCTCAAACAGTCAGGACAGCGTATCCTCCGAAACGGTAAAAAGACCAAGGAGGTCGGTAGTGCGCGAAGACTCTCTAATGACTCATGATCAGATGGTTGCAAAATGGATGGAAAATCCTGAATTTCGAAAGGTTGTCTTTGAGCTTGATGCACAATATGCCGCTTTGGACAAGGCTTTAACGAAAGGCAAGCCCAATTGTTTGGAGCAGGCCAACGACACAAGAAAACGAACACCATTCCATTCCGTCCTCCAGCGTCCGGAAAGGCGTGCTATGGAGGACAAGCATTAGCTTTAGAAGATTTGAAAAGGCATCTGCATTATTGAAAATTTTCAAACGGCAAAAAACAAACTGCTTGGCCATGTCTTCCAAGCAGCTTGAAAATCAATTGTCGCTAAGGAGCAGTGGTTAGCTCATTGCAAACATCAGCAGCGTAACAACGATCAAAGCGACGATCGCCGGGATGGCTGTACGTTTAACCACTTCCATCGGGTTGACGCCTGCGATACCGGCCAGAATGATGACGCCGCCTGCAACTGGAGACATAGAACGTCCTAAACCTGCTGCGATCTGAGCAACTGCACCGAGTTGAACAATGGTCAAACCGAAGTCAGCGGCATTCGGTGTAATTGCCTGGTTGAAGGCTAAGGCGGCAGCGTTGCCGGAACCGGAAATAGCGGCCATTACGAAGGGACCTGCAGCGGCAGCGAACATGGCGACAGACTGAGAACCTTTCATCGCATCTACGAGAGCGCCGGTTAAGCCGATGGCTTTCATGCCCGAGGCAAACATAGCAGCGGCCGCAATCAGGATAACTACGTCGCAGAAACCGTCACCGGCACCGCGGCAGAATTTCTTGGAAGCATCGCCGATTTTTTGTTTATTGACTAAAGCAACGATCAGGCCGATGGCTGTACCGATCAGCATGCAGACGGGAACCGAGAAAGCCTTTGTCGGGAGAACGCCGACCTGTTTGGAAGCAAGAACCAGCAATGCAAGCGGAATAATCGGGATGATGGCTTTGATAGGGTTGACCTTGAAGTCTTTCTGGATTTCTTCGCCTTCGGGAAGTTCTTTGACGATTTCCGTTGATCCGACGCCTTCTTTCAAGACGATGCAGATAATCGTCAGACAGATGGCAGCGACCAGTGCACCGATAGCACAGGGGAGAGCTTCCTGCATAATCACGATCATTGCATCCGGAGCCGGAATTTCTTTGGCTTTAAAGGCAATGTCGGCGATCTGAGGGTTGAACATCAAGCCGGGGCTGACGACGGAACCCCATGTTCCGATGAAGACGGCAGCGGCAGCCATCACCGGACGAACTTTCAGGGCGATTAGTGCCGGAATAAGAAGGACACCGACTGCGGCAGCAATGCCTGCCGCTGACGGCAGCACGATGTTTAGCAGCCAAGTAATGATGACGGCGCCGGGGATGACAATTACCGGAACGCGAGCCAATGGTTTAACCAGAAGATTTACCAAATGGTCTGAACATTTGGTAAAAGTCATGACGTAACCGAAACCCATCACGGTAACAATGGTCGGAACCAGGCCCCCGTTGACTAATTGTTTAACGAAAGCATCCACAGCGGCAGAGACTCCTCCGTTTGTGCCGACAACAACTTGTCCGATGAACGCCATCACCAAGCCGGACAAAGCTAAAACCAAACGCGCTTCGTAGTTCTTGTAAATGAGATAGAACGTGACAACGACGATTGCTAATCCAATCCAGATCATAATTTTTTCTCCTGAGATTTATTGTTGAGAAGTTTTTCGAATGCTTCGTCGAGCGCTTTATCGCTGTCTGCTAAAGCATTCCTCCATGCGCGGAGACGTTGTTCGTCTTCTTCTAATCGTATGGCGATTTCGTCCAATCCTCTACGTACGTTAGCCGGGGCCGGAGAGCCCGTTCCGACATCCGACTGAACGGCATGTTCCGGAGAAAGAACTGTACGAAATTCTTCCTGTGTAAGTTCAAACGGAAGTCGTTTGTCTTCAAGCTGCTCGGTGACATTGCCGAAGATTTCTTTTGCGGCTTCAAACGGGAAGTTGTTCGGATGGAGATCCCGTGCTCTGGCATAGGTCACGATTTGACTTGCGAAGGTGTGACCGATACGGAAAGGAATTTCGAATTGTCGCTGTAAGGCCTCGGCAAGCGCCATCGTGGTTGTCCAATCGCTGTTTAGCTCCTCGAGACTACGAGCAGGATTGACCTTGAGCAAAGAGAAAGCCTGTTCCATCAGTTCCAGCATTTCGACACCTTTGACGAACACACCGGAGCAGTCTTCCAACACGCTTTCTTTGTTGTCATACATACCGAGCTGTAAGTTATGGGCTCGTAAAAAAGATGTCTGCATAGCGCCGACAACGTCGCTTGCTGTCCCTCGAGTTTTATTGAGAATGCCGGGATTGCGTTTTTGCGGCATCGCTGAAGAGCCGTAAGCGGCGCCGGAATCCAAGAGCAGCCAAGGACGTGTCTGTGAATATTGCTGCGCGAGGTCTTGAACGAGTGTGCCGATTCGGATAGCCACATTTGCGGCATTCGAGGCAGCCTCCAAAGGAATGTCAAAGAGGCTGATTTGAGCGGCATCCAGACCGTTCGTGATGGGCTTTTCAAACCCCAATAATTCAGCCAAGCGTTCGCGATTCAACGGCCAGCTGGAGCAGGCGAGCACAGCCACGCCGAGTGCAGATTGATTGATGCGTTTGTAGCTTTCAATGATTCGGTCTGAGTCTCTTTGGAAGGATTCCAAAAATCCCCAAAGATAGAAGGCCAAAGTGATCGGCATAGCCTGGACGCCGTTGGTGTACGCCGGAATGTATGTTTCGATATTTTCTCGAGCGATCGACAGAAGTCTTGTCCGCAGTTTGTTTAGTGCTTCATAAAAATCCAAAACTGCTAAGCGCAGACGAGCCTCATTCAATGTCGTGAACATGTCTTGGCGGCTTCGTCCTGTGTGAATGAGCGTAGCTTCTTCACCGCAGGATTCGATCAGCATTTTTTCCAACGGCATGATGTCCGTGAGGCGAGGAGCGCCAGGCAGATTTTGAAGATCTTCTGCGTGTTTTTGTGCCGCAGCGATTCTTGGGACAATGTTTTTATCGATAATTCCTTCCTCTGCCAGCATTACCAAGGAGGCGCGATTCAGACGGTTTTGCCAATAGGCCCAGTCTTTGGACTCAGCCTCTTCGCTGGTCGCTTTGAAATCATCCTTTCCCCAAGGTGTGACACGAAGTGTCATTTAAACTCTCCATAAATGATTGCGATACTTTGAGTCTAGGCTTCTTTACAAATTGTAAGGAGAGTGTTTTTGCATAGATATGCGTTCAAATAACGCACGTATAAAAAAACATACAAGATGATATTTGGTTTAAATAATTTGGATATAGGAGATCTAATTGGAAATTGAAAATTTATTTATACAATAACAGCACGAATATTCGTGTTGTAATTGCAAATTAAGGGAAAGACCTTATTATTGTTATTTCGATACTTCCAGGTTAATAATTTTTGCCCACAAACAAAAAATCCTCCCGCAAATAGCGGGAGGATCGATATTAAAAACTGACTAAGTTGCGATTACTTTAGAACTTCAACCGGAGCATCGACTTCGTATTCGGTCTTGAGAAGGTCCTTGTCGACTTCGACAATTAACTTCACGGTGTTTTCGGGCTTGACGTTCTGACCGTTCCAATACTTACGGTCGATTTCAAGTTCGACGGAGCCGGTGGCATCCTTGAACTCGTACTTGTCACCTTGAACGTTCCGTACAATGTTGCCTTTCAAGATCAAATGAGCGTCATCAGGGAGCGTTTTTAGCTGAGCAACCGTACCTACTTGAGTGGCGCCGGGGCCGGTGAATCCGCCCGTTTGAGCCATAGCCGGAGCGGCGGCAAAGACAGAAGCTAAAGCAACCGCAGATAATACTTTCTTAACCACTGGTGTCTCCCTAAATGTATTGGCTTCAGCCTAAACCTTCCATTCTGGAGTGGTTAAATTCTTCTCGCGTAATGAGTACATTGAGTTGTTCTAGAGGGGGATGATTGGGGCCAGTTTATGCGAGTAAGAGCTGAGAGCTCTGTTATTCCATTCGACCTGTCTATTGTGGCTCTAGACAAAATTACACGCCTTGAGCAGGCGTGTAAGAGGTATCAAAAATTTTAAATTTTTCGATTAATCGAACAAGGCTAAGACACCGGATAAAGGCGCAAAGTCAAAAGCTTGTTTGGCGTGCGGTCTAACCTTTGGTTTTGCGTGCCATGCAATGGAAAGTCCGGCAGCTTCCAGCATAGGAATGTCATTGGAGCCGTCACCCATAGTGATGAGTTCGGAGAGCTCGATTCCGTGCTGTAGTGCGTAAGCCGATACGTAAGAAATCTTGCCGCGACCGTCGATAATCGGCGTGCCGAACGGTCCGGTGACTCGTCCGGTTAATTTGCCGTCAACGATTTCAAGTTCGTTGCTGATCACGTGCGTAAATCCATACCGTTCTTTAACAACTTCTGTTACGCAGCTAAAACCGCCGGAGACGAGCAGCATCGGGATGCCCGCGGCTTTGAAGGCGGCAACAAGTTTTTCGGCGCCTGGATTGGGCTTGATGTGACGATCGATCAGACGATCAACAATAGAAGCGTCGGCGCCGGCCATCAGCTTGACGCGGGCAGTTAGACTTTCTGCGTAATTTTTGATTTTGCCCTGCATCGCAAGCTCGGTGATATGGGCGACTTCCTCACCTTTGCCGACGAAAGAGGCCATTTCATCCAGTGTTTCCAAATTCAGGAAAGTGGAATCCATATCGGTAGCAAAAAGCTTGAAATTCTTCAGCTTTAATCCCGGCTCGATCCAATTCGCATCGATTTGAAGGGCTCTTGCTTTCTGAGCCCAGCGAGCCTCGAATTCCTCACGGTTGACACGGCGCAGACGAACCGCACAGGGATCTTTGATCGTGCCTTTTTTGCCAATGGTGTGAAGAAACTTTTCCAAAGTTTCTTCGCGTCCGATCTTGGTTTGAAGAACTAAATCGTGACTCACTTGAGCTCCTTGAGGATTCGTAAGATGTTGTCGCCCCTTTTCTCGGCGGTATCACTGTAAGTTTCTAATCGTAACCGATTCGGCCCGAGCATGCGCATATTTCGGTTTGCTTGAAGCATGCGGAAGAACTTTCCGGGGTCAAACGAGGGTTTATCTTTAAAGGTAAAGATGATGGAGTCTTCACCTGCGTCGATCTTTAAAACACCCAAAGGCTTGGCTTCCACACGTATACGGTGCGTAAGAATCAGATTCTTGGCTTCCTGAGTCAGCTTGCCGTAGCGGTCGGCAATCTCCTCCTGAATCTGATAAAGATCTTCCTTGTTTTTGACTTGTGCAAGGCGTTTGTAGAAAGTCAGACGGTTATGAACATCAGGAACATAGTCTGAACGGAGCAGGGCAGGCGCATGCAGATTGATGTCTGTCGTGGCTTCCAGCGGCTGAAGCAGATCAGGTTCGCGGCCTTCTTTTAAGGCAGTGACGGCAGAATCGAGCATCTGGGTGTAGAGGTCGAAACCTACGTCGGTCATTGAGCCGGATTGATGTTCGCCTAAGACTTCACCCGCACCTCTGATCTCTAAATCATGCATAGCCAAATAGAAACCGCTGCCGAGTTCTTCCATTTCTTTAATGGCTTCAAGCCGTTTCTCGGCATTTTTGGTCATCGCACCTTCGCCCGGGGTCAGCAAATAGGCATAAGCCTGATGGTGGGAGCGTCCGACGCGGCCGCGCAGTTGATGGAGCTGAGCCAAGCCGAATTTGTCGGCACGATGCATGATGATTGTGTTGGCGTTCGGGATGTCGATGCCGGTTTCGATAATCGTTGTGCAAAGCAGCACGTTGGTGCGCTGAGCATAGAAGTCACGCATGACGCGTTCAAGTTCCCGCTCGTTCATCTGCCCGTGTGCAACGCCGATGCGGGCTTCCGGAAGGAGCTGATCGAGACGCATGCGGGCGTTTTCAATGGTTTCGACTTCGTTATGAAGGAAGTAAACCTGACCGCCGCGCTTTAATTCACGCAGCACGGCTTCTCGTATCAGAGAGTCGCTTTCACGCTGGACAAAGGTCTTGATGGCCAAGCGTTTTTGCGGCGCCGTTGCAATAACGGAAAAATCTCGAATGCCTTCCAAAGACATCGACAAAGTGCGAGGAATCGGAGTTGCCGTCAGCGTCAGAATGTCGACTTCCGAACGAAGAGATTTGAGCTGTTCTTTCTGACGAACACCGAAGCGGTGTTCTTCATCGATGACGACAAGGCCGAGATCTTTAAATTGGACCTTATCGGAAAGCAGTTTGTGCGTACCGACCACAATGTCGATCGTGCCGTTTTTGATACCTTCGATCGATCCGTTCACTTCCTTTGAAGAACGGAAACGAGAAAGTTCGGCAATTCTCACCGGCCAGTTGGCAAAACGATCGCGGAAGGTTTGAGCATGCTGTTCGGCAAGCAGCGTTGTCGGGCAAAGAACTGCGACTTGTTTTCCGCCCATGACAGCCATAAACGCAGCGCGAAGAGCAACTTCGGTCTTACCGAAGCCGACGTCGCCGCAGACCAGACGATCCATCGGTTTATCCGAGATCATGTCGCGGTAAACGGCGTTAATGGCGGCTAGCTGGTCTTCCGTTTCTTCAAAAGCAAAGGCTTCGGAGAACGCTTCGTAATCAGCCAAACTGAATTTGAAAGCGTAGCCTTTGCGGGATTGACGCAGGGCATAAATGTTCAAGAGTTCGGCAGCCGTATCCCTCACTTGGAGAGCCGCTTTCTTGCGAGCCTTCTCCCAATCGCCTTTGCCCAAGGAGTGCAGAGGGGCGGTTTCCGGATCCGCGCCGGAATATCGGGAAATCAAATGCAGCTGAGCGACCGGGACGTAAAGTTTGGCCTCTTTGGCGTATTCAATCTGCAGGAATTCTGCTTCACCGTCCGGCGTGCTCATTGAAGTCAGACCGCGATAGCGGCCGACACCGTGATCCAAATGCACGACCGGGTCTCCGACTTTAAGTTCGGAGAGGTCGCGAATCATCATCTCGATGTTGCTTTCGCGCTCTGTTCTGCGGCGCCGGCGTCTGACCGGACGATCGGAGTTGGAATAAAGTTCTGTTTCCGTCAGAATGGAAATCGGCGGATTCTCTAGTTCCATTCCGTCGTAGAGCGGACCGTAGCAAAGCGCAAAGTTGTCTCCGCTTTCTAAGAATTTCTCAAATCCCGGCACCAAAGGTGCTTTAAGTCCGTTCTCTTTAAAGACATCTGAAATTGTTTCCAGGCGGCCCGCGGAATTTGCCATGACCAAGAGCTTGCAGCTGCGGGCAGAGCAAAGATCCTTGTATGCCTTCAATCCCTCGAGCGGGTCGTCTTTTCTGCGTTCAATGGCGACAGAAGGGAAATTCGGAGTTGCTGTTTCTTTGTCTGTGAGTGACAGACGAGCGTAGTTGCCGGCGAGTTCAAAAAATTGAGGCGCGCTCAGATAAAGGCGTTTGAAATCTAAAATCGGGCGTTCACCGTCAGCGCGAAGGAACTTGGCGCGCTGTTCGGTTTCTTTGTCGAAATGTTCGATGGCGCTGTTTACGTCGCCCAACAGGATCAGAGAAGCGTCAGAACCGATGTAATCAAAGAGGGTTTCGGTTTCGTCAAAGAAGAGCGGCAGGTAGTTCTCAACGCCGGGCGCGGCAATGCCGTTTTCGATGTCTTTGTAAAGCGTCACTTTGCTCGGATCGCCTTCAAACGTTTCTCGCCAGCGAGAACAGAAGGCAGACCTAGCCTCCTTGCCCATCGGAAATTCATGGGCCGGAAGCAGGCGGATTTCGTCAACTTTTTCTACCGATCGTTGATTGTCCGGATCAAAGACTCGGATCTCGTCGAGTTCGTCATCAAAGAAATCCAGACGATAAGGCTTGGCCGCGCCCATCGGGAAGAGGTCAAGCAGTCCGCCGCGGCTGGCAAATTCGCCGGGTGCGACCACTTGAGAGACATGTTCATAGCCTCTCGCAACTAATTCGGCGCGAAGATCGGTCGGATCAATGCGGTCGCCCTTGCGGAAGAAGAAGGTTGTTGAGCCGATATAGTTTCTCGGCGCAAGACGCTGCGTTGCCGTGCTGGCAGAAACGATTAAGACGTCGACTGGGTCCTGGCGCTTTTGACGATTTAAAAGCAGGTACAGTGTCTGAAGGCGTTCACCGACAAGATCGGCGTGTGGGCTCAGCACGTCATAAGGCAGCGTTTCCCAATCGGGAAAAACCGTAAGCTTTAAAGAAGGATCAAACCACGTGACTTCGTCCTGGAGACGAATGACATCGCTTGGATCAGCACAGATAACAGTGAGCAGTTTGTTTTGTTTTTTGAGCTGAACCGCGTTTTGCGCGATGGACATGGCAAGCGCACTGCCTGCCGGACAATTTTCTCGATATTTGTCTGAGGGTTTTATTTCTGCAAGAGATTTTCCGATAACGGGCAAAGAGTCAAATATCGTTTCTTTCATCACAACTAGGCGCGGAGACCCCTGCCTTCAGGCAGAGGAGGAAACGCCTCCTCCTTTCGAATTTCTATTAAATAGGTTTGTCTCTTTTCCAGCAGATGCAGCTTCTTGTAGCTGATGCCTGCCGAAATGCGGGTTCCGTCAAGTTTTCGAACATCAAAGAACCCCGATGATCGACGGCCGAAAATGAAGCCTTCTTCTCCCTGGCAGGCAACCTTGTCAAAAAGACGGAAGCCTTTGACCTCAAAGGGCGCCTGATTGCGCTTTCGAAGGGCGCCTTTGAGGATAGAGAGCTTGTGAATCTGCCGGTTGTTCCGGCGCGTCTGCTTCTGGAAGAAGAATTCGCCGAGCCTTTCGGCTCCAAGATTGCCAGCAATGCAAAAGGCATCTGCACCATGTGACTTGGCAATGCCGTTCTCGATTCGCGCGTGCTTGGTTAAGTAGCCGTAGGTGTTGTGCACCTTCAGCTCAGAATGCGACGCCTTTAGGCGGTTCAGCACCTCCCAGCGCATAATTCCCATGAAGGTTTCCGCGCGGAACGATTGTCCGCGCTTTGTCTTCAGCGTGATTTCACCGCGATGAAGGGCCTTATGGCACGTCTCACAAAGCGTAAGCAGGTTGTCGGGCGAATCTCCGCCCGTACGTCTGCTTTCCAGATGATGAACATTAAGCACCGGGTCTTTCGATCCGCCGTAACAATGCTGGCAAACATGCCCGTCTCTGCAAAGAACATACTCGCGGATGTTCCCGAAGCCGAGCTGTTCTCCCTCCTGGTATTCTTTCCCTGAAATGTCGGGATTCTTCAGCAGCTGCAAGTCGAAAGACGCCGTTTCCACGGTGATCTTTGTGACCGGCAGCAGTCGAAGAACCGCTTCTATGCGCGACAAGTGCGCGTTGATTCGGTTTTCAACCGACGGAGCAAGCCAGCCTTTGCGCTTGGTGCTGATGCGGTTGTCGAACCTCGGTGCGCGGTAGCGCGTTTTGCGGTTACGGCGCGACTGCCGTAACGCGCGACGAGCAGAGAGCAGATCGGTGATGTCCTGCCGCAGTTCGACTTCGGATGCATAAAGTTCAGCCTTTTCCGTTGATGCGGGAAGGCCGACATGTTTGTACCCGGCATCAATACCTAGACTCACGGGCTGTTTGGCCTCGCCGGTCGCAATCGTCAGCTGAATAGTGAAAGGCGTTCGCCTCTTCACAATAGCTTTCTTCTCTTTAAGCAGAAGGCGTGCTTTTGCCGGAGAACAAGGCATAAGCGGCTTTCCACGTTTGTTTAGAATAACGATAATGTCCCAGGCGTCCATTAGCACCACGATCTTCGCCAAATTAGAGGCAGCGAAGCAAGTTTTCAAAATAGTAGTCACTTAATTGGTACGGCGGATGCTTACGAGATCTTTAACAATTGATCAGCCGCCAAATGCAGTAGTGAGGGGCTCCAGAGCGATTCTTTCGAATCTCAACGGCATCTTAAGTGCCACAATAAAGTTTTCCACAACTTAAAAAGGAGCCCCTCATGACTAATAATATTCAATTTTCGTCCGTTTGTGGTATCGACATTGCAAAGTCTGTAATGCAAGTCTACAAAGTCACCTCCGACGGCGTTGTTTCTAATAAAGCTGTTAAACGAGCTGATTTTCTAAATGAATTTAGAAACATTCCTCCTGCTCTGATCGGAATGGAAGCTTGCGGCGGCTCACAACATTGGGCACGTGAGCTGCAAAGTCTTGGTCACACGGTTCATCTTATGCCTCCAAAGTTGGTAAAACCGTACGTAACGGGGTTAAAGAATGATAAAAACGATGCACGCGGCATCTATAAAGCGCTCGAGATGGGTGTGCGTGAGGTACCGGTCAAATCTGCGGCAATCCGAGACCTGGCACTGCTGCAAACAATGAGAACGAAGCGCCAAAGAGAAAAAGTCGCAAAAATTAACCACATCAGAGGTATCTTGACTGAATACGGGCTGGTTATGGGAAAAAGCATAAATGCATTCCTAGCAAAGGCTGGGTCTTTAATTGTCCAGCTAAAGGAACGAGCTGACGTAAGCCCATATATTGTTTCTGAGCTGACCGCTCTTTTCCGAGAAGTTAAAGAAGCGATGGAGAAAATCAAAGAATTGGAAACGAATATCGACTCTATTGCAAAGACCCTCAAGCAGTATGACCTATTCCGATCTGCGCCGGGAGTTGGACCGATAACGGCAGCGACGATGTTGGTTTTGCTCTGTAATCCAGCAGTTTTTAAGAACGGAAGAGAATTTGCCGCGTATATAGGTTTGGCACCAAAAAGCTCCGGAAGCGGCGGTAAAAACTTTGTTACTCACATTCCCAAGAAATGTGAATGTAACAATGATGTCAGGGCTCTTCTAGTTCAGTGTGCTCATTCCATCTGCAGGTGTAAGCACAAATCTGACTGGGTTTCTTCAATCTTGGCGAGAAAGCCAAAAAAAGTCGCCATTATTGCCATTGCAAATAAGCTTGCCAGACAATTATGGATTATGGCTAAAAAAGGAGAGAAGTTTGAAAAACGCTTCATCTTAGCCGCCGTATAGAGATACCTATGAAAAACACCGCTGAAATTTTCTGATGTTAAACCGGTTACGCCGGCCCCTGAATGACCTGAAGAGTATTGTTGCCCTAAAGACAGGAGCATAAAATAGGATCAGGGTTGGTACTTCATCATGGCCGCCGCTCTATGAACTATGGTGCGGGAAATTGGGGCCGAATAAAGCAAGCAGCTATCTGCTCTATCGATAACCGAAAGTCAGAAATGAAAGCGGAAGAAACAAGTTAAATAACAGAATTCCTCTTAGCCATTTAAGTTAAAGAGGCTGGGAGAAGATTTGTCTGGAAAGTTGGCGCACAAGTGTTATTGCTGTTGTCCTCAAAGGTTCGGAAAGACCTAACAATACTTGTAAATCAATCGGTTACCGACGATGTGAAGTGCCTTAAAAGGATCCGAAATCGAACTCTTCGGTTGGCAAAAACTGTGCCGAATAAGAATATGGAAGCAGCTATTAGCTTTGAACAAAGACTTTCACTTGACAGGCCTGGGACATAAGAAATACTCTCAAGTTTTATCTCCTCGGTCTTTCGACCGGTTGTGATCCTTCGCCAATGTTGGAAAGGGTTTCAAGCCGACAGCACCGCTCCTACCTCTCAGAGCTTTTAATCATCGGCCGCAGAGCGCGGAACTAGGATCTGCATCCCGCGGTGCCTATAGATTCCCGACCAACGTAGTCCGCCAAACGACGGCCTGAGGCTAGTCAACTAGAGGCTTTTTCAAGCCCCGGCCTTGAGGCCGAGGTAGTTGACTTGATCAACTCAAGGTATCGAGTATTAAGCACCAATCCAGCCAAGCCTTGCGCTTTTCCTGAGGAGAGCGCAGGAGGTAAGAGGGATGATAAGTCACGATGACCTTCCGGGGCTTGCCTTGTACAGTCAAATTGTGCACTTTGCCTCGATAAGGATTGAGCGTTTTGAGATCCGGGAAGAACCAGGATGCGGCCGGTTTGCCCATTGCCACAATGACTTCCGGATCGATCAGTTCGATTTGACGCTCAAGGAACGGACGGCAGGCCATGGTTTCGGCTTTTTCCGGCGTGGCGTTCAGCGGCGGACGGCACTTCAGCGTGTTGAAAATACACAAATCCTTCTCGCGGTCGAGCTTTGCTGCTTCAAGGATCTTATCGAGCAATTTGCCCGAGGGGCCGACAAAGGGCTGTCCCAAGCGGTCTTCTTCTGCGCCCGGCGCTTCTCCGATCAGCATCAGCCGGCAGGGCGGGTAGCCTTGTCCGAAAACCGGATGCAGTCGGCTGGAAGAGATTTCGCAGGCACGGCAGTCTTGAACGAGCTGCTTTAAGGTCTGCCAATCTGCTGTTGCGATCTGGTGAATACGCGCTTCGGTATAGGCTTCCGGTCGAACTCCGCGGGCCTCGCTGGCACTGCGATAAGCAGGTTTCGCAGCCGGCTCAGGTCGTGCACTTCTGGGCGGAGGAGCGTTGCGGTCGGAAATACTCGACGTGACGCGAGAGGGCGTCGTTGCAGAAGTACTGGCGACAGGCTTTGTGACAACCTCAGAAGTTTGAGGTGCACGATTGGCAAAAGAAGAAGCAGAAGCGGCAGCCGATGTGGGAGCCTGCGGCTGAGAATTCGGAGAAACAGCCGCAGCCTGCGCCTTGGCCTTTACAGCTTCTTTAGCAGCTTTAGCAAGCTCATCTCGTTCGATCCATTGCGGACCGATCCCGAGCGCTTTCCATATTTCCGACTTCCTTTGATCAAGCACGTTTTATTTCTTCCTATATGCGTGCATCGTGATGGCGTCTTCCCGACCGTTGGGGGCAGCGTAGTAGCCCTTGCGTCGTCCCATCATGATGAATCCGAATTTCTCGTAGAGTTTAATCGCTCCGAGGTTGCCGGCTCGAACTTCCAGAAACCAATGCTCAATATTGCGTTCGCGGCCGAGTTTGCTCAGCTCATTCATGAGCATCGTGGCATAACCTTTACGGCGAGACAGCGGATTGACGGCGATGCGAAGCAGTTCGCCTTCGTCAAAAATACTGCTGAAAATCGCATATCCCTCAAGCTCACCGTCTCGTCTGAGAATCAGGCACGTATCTTTTTTGAGCGAGCCTGAGAATGACGTTCGCGCCCAAGGATCATAAAAAATGGAGCGGTCAAGAAGGACGACATCATCAATGTCATCCGAAGTCATTCGGGTGATAAGGAGATCTTCAGCCATAGGATTCTCAACGGGATTTTTCTGCTTTGCGTTCTTCAATCGTCAATGCGACATGATCTCGAACGTAAAGTGGGGACGCTTCTGCGGCGTCCACTGTTTTATTTTCTTCAAAATATTTTCGGGCGAGCGGTACGATCATTTGAGCGTTGACGTCGTCCGTAGAAAGAAGTTTCTTAGGAGCGGGATCTCTGATTTCATCGGCATAGATTCGGAAAGCATTTCCGCACAGGAATTCGGCGCCGTTGTCGTCTGCGATCGCTAAAAGCTCGGATGGTTTGCAAAGCGCTGGTGCCGTGACTTCCTTGAATTTATGATTTTCGTAACGGAAGACAGCGCAGTAGCACTCATGCATACGTGCATCGATCGCGGCCAAAAGGCGGGAGCCTTCTTCCAATGTTTCATGATGGATGTAGGCGAGCGCGAGCAGGGTGTTGACGGGAATGAGCGGGATATTGAGCGCCCAGCCCAAACCCTGAGCCAAGCCGCAGGCAACGCGCAGTCCAGTAAAGGCGCCGGGGCCGGATCCGAAGGCAATTCCCTGAAGTCCTTCACGGCTGCCGCCTGCAGCAGTCAGACAGCCGCGGATCATTCCGAGAATGACTTCTGTGTGTTTTTGTCCGGGCTCGGATTGAAGGTAAGCCTCATGATCGAAACCGGTGACAGCGACGGAACACAGATTTCCGGAAGACTCAAGACAAAGTAATGCGCTTGCCATACAACACTCCTTATAGTGCAGAGTATTTTAGTCGGTCTGTGACTAAGGAGAAACGCGGGCAGAAGCACTCTCTTGGGCGGCAGGCGTGACCTTTTGATCGGCAGCCGCCATACTTTCCATAGCAGACTCCTGAATCGTGACGATGACCATCTGATGATTCAAATCGTTCATCTCAGCGAGTTTTGAAAGGAACTGATCTTCGTACTCGATCTGGGCGGGCGTCTTGAGCATTTTGGAAAGGACAAGCTGTTTGTTCGCCTGACGCACTTGCTCTCTTAACTCGCAGAGCTCTTGTTTTGAGAGGCGCTTGTATAGGACGTAAGGACGATCGTTATCGCGCGCATGCTGATGATTTGTCACAAAACGTTCACGCAAACGGCGTCTTTCCATCTTCGGAAGGAAAGACCGAAGCTCGGCGCGCTCTTCACTGGTCATGAGCCGCCAATGGTAATCACGGTGCCTGGCCGATAACGTCGGCCAAACAGAAGCACGGCCTTCGGCGTCCAATTTATCCCAGTGACATTTGGGAACGTTAGGATTAGAAGCTGCGTTTGGCGCATGCGGGCGAGGAATAGAGCTGTTTTCCTCGGCGGAGGAAGCGTCAATCACGACAGTTGCAGTCGTTTCTGACGGTGACGGATGTTCCGGATTATGAGCAGAACCGACTACGGGCTGCAGCAAGAGCAAAACAACGGGTAGATATCGGATCTCTTTCAAAATAAATGCCTCTTTCTTTTATTTTCATAATCCTATTCAACTTATTGCCCAAAAGGAATAGGGGCATGTAGCAAGAAAACCAAAAAGAGGATAAATTTTGTAGCATCATGTAATTTGTAAATCTTCCGACAGGAGATGCTATGCAAGAATCAGAGACATTGAGAAAAGACGGCGGAGCCCTCAGCAACAAGCGTCCTCCGCGCATCCTCGTGGTTGACGACGACAGCCGCTTACGCGATTTGCTTCGTCAATTCCTTACAAATAACGGTTTCCACGTATCTGTGGCAGAAAATGCCGAACAGATGAATCGTCTGTGGCTAAGAGAACGTTTTGACGCTGTGGTTTTGGACGTCATGATGCCGGGCGAAGACGGAATTTCCATTCTGAAGAGAATCCGTGCTTCCAATGACACAACGCCGATCCTGATGCTTACCGCTAAAGGAGAAGACATCGATCGAATCTTGGGCCTTGAATTGGGCGCCGACGATTATCTCCCGAAACCCTACAATCCCCGCGAACTGCTGGCCCGTCTGCATGCCATTCTGCGCCGCAGAGAGCCGGTTGATCCTCCCGGAGCACCGAGCAAAGAAGATGAAGTCGTTCGTTTCGGCAACTTCTCTCTTGATCTGGGTACTCGCAAACTTTCTAAAGGCGATGAAGAAATTCCGCTTACAACCGGTGAATTTGCGGTTCTCAAGACATTTGCACGTCATCCGAGAGTTCCGCTTTCCCGCGACAAGCTGATGGAAATGGCCCGCGGCCGCGAATACGAAGCCTTTGACCGTTCTTTGGACGTTCAGGTTTCTCGTCTGCGTAAAATTATCGAACCTGATCCTTCCAAACCTCGTTATCTCCAGACAGTTTGGGGCTTAGGCTACGTGTTTATTCCTGACGGCGCTTCCGACGCTCAGGATAAGAAATAATTTGTGATCGGAAAGTGAGGCAATATGGCAGACAAGGCCGGCAAGGAGGGCTTCGGTTCGCAGTTTTTTTCCGGGTTGTTTTGGAAAACCTTCGGAGCGCTCTTTATTCTGGTGCTGACCAGCGTCTGCGCTTGGCTCTACGGCTTGGCTGTCTTGAATGAGGCGCCGCGAGCCCAAGCTGCCTCACTGCGAATTACCGCAATTACGACACTGACCCGCTATGCGCTGATCAGTGCCGATACGAGTTATCGTTTTGACCTCATCATGGCATTGGCTCAGCGTGAGGGTCTGACGATACTCCCGAAAGAACCGTACGACCGTATTGTTCCGCTGGAAAGCGACAGTCTCAACGATCTGATTCTTGATAATGTCCGTTCGTCTTTGGGCAAGAAGACCATTCTTGCTCAGAGCCTGAACGGCATTCCCGGTTTATGGGTCAGTTTCGAGATCGATGGGGACGAATATTGGATCCGAGCAGAACGAACGGCCGAAAACCCTCGATTGGGTGCCAACTGGATGTTTTGGTTCGCAGGGATGCTGCTCATCTGCGCCCTGTTTACGGTACTTTTAACCAGCCGTTTGATTGACCCTCTCGCAAAACTCAGTGAGTATGCGCGAGAGCTCGGCCGCGGCGTTTTCCCGCAGCCCCTGCCTCTCGACGGTCCAAGTGAAATCCGTGAAGTTAACGAAAGCTTTAACGTGATGGTCTCAGACCTGAAGCGCTTGGCGAGCGACCGCGAGCTTCTGCTCGCAGGCGTCAGCCACGACCTTCGTACACCGATTACCCGATTAAGACTTGAAGTTGAATTAGCTCCGCTTTCCGAAGAGACGCGAGAAGCCATGTGCAGCGATCTTGATCAGATGGAAAGCATCGTTAAGCAGTTCATGGCATACGTCCGACAGGGCGAGGCCGAACTTGAAGTCGTCAATATTTCCGATACCGTCAGGCATGTGATTGCCGCCAATCGTGTAGCCTCACAGCCTGATATTCAGCTTCTTACTTCGATTGAAGACGGTTTGGAAGTCCGCGCCAATCCGACGGATTTAGCGCGTGCTGTTCAAAACATGATTGTCAATGCCGGCAAGTACGGCCGTAGCTCCGACGGCATTCTCCGTCTGTCCATTACGCTTCGCTATTTGAAGAAGCGAGGAGCAGCCGAATTGATTGTTGCCGATGACGGCAAAGGTCTCCCGGAAAGCGATTTAGAACGCGTTCTGCGTCCGTTTGAGCGCGGCGATACTGCCCGCGGAAATGCCTCAGGGACAGGATTGGGCCTGTCTATTGTCAACCGCGTCGCTAAGGCCGGCGGAGGTTCCGTCCGCTTAGCACAGAATATTCCGAACGGTTTGAGCGTTCAGATGACGATTCCGGTGGTTCCGAAGGCTTCCGTCGTCAGAAAACTCACCGAAGGCAAAGAAACGCCGGAAAAGGCTGACTAAGCCCGAGCCTCAAGCAGGATGACTGCTTGAGCCACAATCCCTTCTTCTTTTCCCTCAAAGCCCAGCTTTTCATTGGTCTTGGCTTTGACGTTCACGCAGTCAGCGGGAAGCTGCAAAATAGCGGCCAAAGAGGCGTTGATCTGATCCATAAAGGGAGCAAGTTTCGGTTTTTGAGCAATGATTGTGCAGTCTACATTCACCGGTTTCCAGCCTTTATCCCAAACTTTTTTCAGAGCTTCCGAAAGCAGCTTGGCGCTGTCAGCGCCTTTATAAGCCGGGTCGGTGTCCGGAAAGTGTCTGCCGATGTCGCCCATGGCAGCGGCGCCGAACAAGGCATCGGTAACGGCATGAAGCAGGACATCGGCATCGGAGTGTCCGTCCAAGCCTAGAGAATGCGGAATCTGAACGCCGCCTAAAATCAACGGGCGTCCTTCGACTAAACGGTGAACGTCATAACCCTGGCCGACTCTGATTTTGCAGTTACTCATTATTTTCCTTTTCTTTGCGAGCTAAAAAGATGGCCCGTGCGAGCCAGAGATCCATCGGACGCGTGACTTTGATGTTGGTCGGAGTGCCCTCGACCAGCGCCGGATGCTTTCCGACAAATTCCATGGCGCTGGCTTCGTCCGTGACGGCCGATCCTGCTTCATTCATGGCCCGGGTTAATTCGCCGACAGGGAAACACTGCGGGGTCTGAGCAGCCCACAACCCGTCTCGACTCACGGTGCAGGCGATCGTTCCATTGTCGCCTTCTTTTTTGAGTGTGTCATTGACCGGAACGGCAAGGATGGCGCTTTCCTGATGCCTCCAGCAGTAATCCATCAGTTTGGTGACATCGGATGTCAGAAGGCAGGGGCGGGCCGCATCATGGACTAACACCCAATCCGAAGATTTCAGGTTAGAAAACAGTATGCCGTTTTTAACGCTGTCGGCCCGTGTCTGTCCTCCTACACGTGCGATGCGGACGCGCGGATCTTCAAATGTCAGTCTCTGACCGATCATGTCGGCCGGGGAAATGACGACGACGAGCTCTTTAATGCGAGGCTCGTCGAGAAGCACTTGAACCGAGCGTTCCAGCATCGTTTTGCCGCCGATAAGTTCATATTGTTTCGGGCTGCCGGTGCCCATTCTTGAACCGACTCCTGCTGCGACGACGACTGCGCCGAAGATGGGTTCTTCCTTGTCCGGATTCATAGCTGTAAATCAATGAGTAGAATTGGTTAGTAGTTTAGAACAAACCGCCAAAGTGGACTTAATCGCTCGTCGGCTCAAAATCCGCAGAAGCGTCAAGCTCTTGAACGCTGCGACTTCTCGGCGGAACATAGCGGAATTCAGTATGCTCGGACGCTCTTTCAAGCAGAGCTGCTTCTCGTCCCGCAATTCTGCCGAATACCACGGCATCGGTTAAGCCGATACCGCCCAAACGATCCTTTCCGTGAACACCGCCGGAGGCCTCACCCGCAACGTAAAGGCCGGCAATGGGTTCATCGGAGGTATTTAAGACTTGAGCTTTTTCATTGAACTTGAGGCCGCCGCAGCAATAGTGAACGCCCACTCGTTCTTGTCCGACGTAAAAAGGCGGATAACTGATGGTCTGGAGCATAACTTTCTTGCCGAAATCCTTGTCCACGCCTTTGAGAACAAAGTCGTTGTATCTGGTAACGGTTTCTTCCAGAGTCTCTGCCGGACAGCCGATGAAGGCAGCGACCTGACGAAGAGAATCAAATTTTTTAACCGCTCCGTCAGCGAGTTTGTTCTCAAGAGACAAACCTTTTTTAGACTGGGAGTCAGTGATCACCCACATTGCTCTTTGCGGCTGCTTTAAGAGTTCGACGAGCACGTCTCCGTGAGACGCCCCTTCATTGACAAACCGAAGACCGTTTTTGTTCAGATAGATGTCTGCGCCGGTGTAGTCGACCAAGCGGCCGCCCAGGAAGCAAATCTTTTGAATCTTATCCAAATCAACCGTTGCTGCGTGGAAGGGTTTGGTGAATTCCAACGCATCGCCCCAAGCTCCGTCAAGATATCTTCCTCCGGGGTTCGCCGTCGAGGGCATAAGCGCCGAGATTTCAGAATTGAATTTGCGGCATAAAGCGTTGTTTGCCGAATATCCGCCGGTCGCAATGACCACGGCATTGCCTCGGATGTAGATTACTTCATGGTTTTTGCTTTTAACAACGACACCGTTGACGTTGCCGGAAACAGGATCCTGAAGGAGGTCGGTGACCGGCTGGTCATACAAAAAGCGGACGCCGCGTTCGCGTGCTCTTTGGTTGAGTTTGAAGATGTAGTGAGAACCGGTGAAACCTTGGATCGTTCTGAAAGCATAGGCAGAGGGAGAGCCGACGGCGACATAAGGTTCCGGGTTCCAAACCAGACCGTGCGTTTCCAGCCAATCCATGGCTGCATCACTCTGAGAGAGCAAAAGCCGAGCTAAATCTTTGTTGCCGATCCCGCCTCCGACCTCCATCATTTCTTCCAGAACAGCGTCTACTGATGTGTGGATTCCAAGCGGTTCAAGTCGCTTCGGGGAGACGGCTAAGAAGGAGCCGGTTGATAAGCGCGAGTGGCCGCCGAGTACGGGAAGCTTTTCAATAACGAGAATGCGATCGGCACCGTTTTCAGAGGCGGATAAAGCGGCAGACAGACCCGCTAAGCCGGAGCCGATTACAATGACATCCCATTGCTGCCCGAGGTTCATCGGAGTCTGTGCAAAAGAGATGGCGGGAGCCGCAACTAAAGCGCTCAAACCTGTCAAGCCGGCGAGAAACTCTCTTCTGATCATTTCGCGGTAGCTTCGTTAAGAAGGATGAGCGCACGCGTGATTTCGGCGACAGAATCCGTTGCAAGTTTTTCGGAGGCGCGGCTGCGATGCATTTTGATCGTGGGGACGGAAAGTTCAAGGCGGTCAGCAATCTCTTTATTGGTCAGCCCCTCGGCGACCAGAGACAGCACTTCTTTCTCTCGGGTGGTGAGCTGCCGATAGCGGCGTTTTAATGCATTTAATTCGTTGACTTCTTCCGCTCGTCTGATGCCCAGCTCTACTGCACGGGTGACTTCTTGGTTCAGCCGCTCAGGATCGACGGGTTTTTCTAGGAAGGTCAGGGCGCCTTTGCTCATGGCGTTCACTGCCATTTGAATGTCGCCGTGTCCGGAAAGGAAAATCAGCGGGAAATGAGCAAAGCCGCGCTCAATGAGCATTTCCTGCACTTCAAGCCCGGTCATCTGCGGCATGCGCACATCTAATACTGCGCAGCCGGGAATGCTCAGGTTGTCGCGGACCAAAAACTCCGTTGGAGAGTTATAAGCAGCTACTTTCCAGCCGAGGGCCTCTAGCAGGATCTTGGTAGAAAACAACAAACTTTCGTCATCGTCGACGAGGCGGATCAAGGTATGTTCTTTATTCATTATTTTTCTCCGGATCTTTGGTCGCTAAACGATCAATCATAAGTTCGGCGCGTACGCCGCCTTTTGCCAGGCGTTCGAAATGCAGTGAAGCCGAATGCATGTCGGCAATTTCTCTCACAATGGAAAGGCCTAGGCCCAGACCTTCAGGCTTGGTGGACTCGGCGGCATGCTCCAATCGCGTGAACTGTTCATCGCTTAGGACCAGACCGTTATTCCAAACGGTAACTTTCCAGCGTTTGCCTGCCGGCCCTAAAGAAACGCCGAGCTTGGGTCGACCGGATTCTTTACTGGCAGCTGCGGCATTTCGGATTAAATTCAATCTCTGGAACCCCGGTAGTTGTCAAGCACTTTAGGATAAAGTTTTTCTTTAGTCTTGCGAAGCAAGACCTGTTTCCATATTTTTTTGGTTGTCTAGGTATCTTGTTCGAGGTTAAATGCGTCTGCTGTTGCATACAGAAGAGGCCAATCTACCAATCTCTCCAGGCTGTTTCAAGAACCTCAATTGATTCTATTTGCCTACCATGAACTTCAAGATCAGTCCGCTCGTGCCCCCTAAAATTGGATAGCTGTGACGCTAATTGAATTTATCGGGCTGTGGAGCGGGCCTTTCGGCTTTCTCATGCTTTGTTGTAGACGATTGTGCTCGAACTGTAAGTTAAATCTTTAGCTCCCTTTGGGCAATGAGCATTTCGCGACCCCTGCTATTTTTGAGTTATATGGTTTGTTGCTGATAAGAACAGCTCTAACAATCCGTAAAAGCTTTGCGGCAACGGCGCATACGAGTTTTCCCCATGGCATTTTTTCTTTTTGCTTCTTCAAAATCCACTTCGTTAACTGTTTGGATTTCAATTTTCCTTTAGTGGCCATGTTAACCAAGCTCCCGGCCGCTTGCACCATTAAAGACCTCATAGTCCTGTCTCCACGATGGGTAATTTTTCCTTTTCTCTCATTGTGCCCAGTAGCAATGCTTCTCGGCACCAATCCATAATAGGCAGGAAAATCTTTGGGACTTTTAAATCTCTTTATGTCTCCAACCGTTGCACGAAGTCTGCAACTGCAGATTGATCCCAGCCCGGAATCGTTTGAATTAACTGGCAAACTTTATCGCTCTTAGCTAACTCCTCAAGGGTTTTGGTGATTTTGTTCAAGGCCTTTTGAGCTGTTTGTGCGTGTGTAACCATGTCAACGAGACTTTCCTTCAGTTCCTCCAGGAAAGCTGCGTGATTTTCAATCAGATCTTTCAATCGAGCTTTCCCGCTGATTCCTTTCGAGATATTCAATCCCCAGGCTTGGCAAATCCTTTTAAAGACACAATGGTCTGCCTATATTGCTTGATATATTGTTCCCGCAATGTTGTTAAGCTCGCGTACTTTTGTTGCTCTACATCTTTGGCTTTGATTGTCCTCAGCTGTGTATCTTGGGCTAGAAAAGCCAGGGCTTGAGCATCATTTAAATCAGTTTTTTGGCCTGAAAATGATTTTCAACGTAGTTCTGTACATTCTTGCCGCCGATAACCAGACAACGATGTCCCCAAGCCTCTAACTTTTGAACTAAATAATTCATTTCAGTGCATGGCTCCATGGCGAACGTCGTAGAACTAAGCGCCTGGGCACTTTTCTCGAGCTCAGAATAGTCAAGCCGGTCGATGCAGACCACTTCACCATCTGTTGTTAACAGAGCAGCACTGACGCAATTCTTAGCTAAATCTATACCGATGGCTTCGTATTCGAGATCTGTATCGATCGTTTTTGCGAGTATCCTTCTAACTGACATGGAATCACCTTTAATGAGAATTTTGTCACTTTCATTTTGCTCCCTCTATCTCGCTGGGAGCAAAGGGGTTCCATGTCATTAAATTAAAAGTTCCAAGGAAAGAGGATCGGCTAAAACCGGCGCCGTGGCCACATCCGTACGGAAGGGAACTGCCGTTTTTGCTTCTTCCTGCTGATGGAAAGTTCGGATCGCCTTTTCTACGATTCGAACTAAATCGTATTCGATATGCGCGGGCTGCTCTTTCTTGGCGAATTTACGAACTGAATCCACAATGTGAGAGATGCGTCTGGTTTCCGCATCCATATTCTCGACGACCGTCTTGGTCAGCGGATCTTCCGTCATCCTGTCGTTTAGTCGCAGTTTCAAGACAGCTGCATAGTTCAGCAGTGCGCCTAAGGGCTGTTTTAACTCATGCGCAATGATGTTTGACATCTGCGAGATGACGCCTGAACGTTCGATATGCGAGAGACGTTTGCGTCCGAGCACAGCCTCTTGTTCGGCGGCGTTTTTAGCCTCTAGGGCGCCTTTGAGTTCAGCTGTCCGCTTGTTGACCAAATGGTGTACGCGCAGTTCGTTGCCGATTAAAAAGAGCAGGATGGTGAGCAGGATCAGCAGCTCAGTTTTATACCGTTGAAGAAGGGCGCCTAAAGAGTAGTCTCTGAGGTTCTCGTACATACCGAACTTTAGATCTCTCATCAGTCGGAGCACTTCTGTGTAATCGTAACCGGCAGCCCATTCGTTGCCCTGGAAAGGCGGCATTGTAAAGAGCGTACGAACGACGTCTTTGACGATGTCGTCAGGTGCATTCGCCAGCGAAGAGATCACAATGCCGGGATAAAGCGCACGAGTAGAGCGGCGGCAGTAGAAGGGCGACTCATCCTTGGCATTATCGTAAGGATCGATCACTTTCAGCGAACCCGGAGCTACGAACCCTACGCCTTCGTAAGTTTCGAGAAGACAGGTCGGAAGAATGCCGACATCACTCGAGCCAGCAAGAACTTCTTCTACCGCTCCGAGATGACGTTCTCTTGTGAAACGCTCGCCTCCGAAGAAGCGATTCGGAGTATAGCCCCGCTCTTTCAACTCACCTAACGCCGCCCACCATTCACTTAAGTTTTCGTTGTTGGCGGCAGCTACGCGCTTGCCCTTCATATCTGCGATCGAGTTGATGTCATTGCGGTCAGCTCGGGTAATAAACACCGAACCCACAGACGCACTGGTCTTAGACGAGAAAACCGATTTCAAAGCAGCAATGTCGTGCGCGTTCAATTGGGGAATCGCCGCCAGCTGAAGATAAATTTCGCTCGGTGCAAAGAGCAAGTGCGGCTTCAGGACATTGATTTCTTCTAAGAAATCATGGTTTGAAATATCAAAAAGCTTGAATCGGTATTTGTGCCCGAGCTGTGACTTTAGAAAATCGAAAGTCGGGTAGACGGCGTGCTCAGTGGTTTCAGACGGCAGGATTCCGATGTAGGCGACTCTGACTTCCCGAAGCTGAGTCGGTTCCTCCGCCTGAAGCGGATGAGCCGCCAGCAGCGCGCCGGCGCATAAAGAAAGCCAGAGTTTCCTAAACAACATCAAATCCTTGGATGAAAGTGGTGAACTTATTATCTAAAAGGCTCGCGTTCAAAGAAAGTCGAGAAAACGAGCATGACGCCATACTCCGATTGTCCAAGAACAGCAGTTATGGGCAAAAGAAAACCGCCTAGAAAGGCGGTCTCAGTCGGTTGATTCTAAAAATTAGCCGGGGAATTTGTCCAGATCGAAGAAGATCTTGCTCTGTTCCAGACGAGACTTCGGACGAGTACGGTTGTGGTCGTCTTCGGCGTCATAGCCCAAGGTCACGACGAGGACGGAATGCACACCGTAGTTATCAAGATTCAGGAGTTTATCCATCTTGTTTTCATCGAAACCTTCGATCGGTGTGGAATCGATGCCGAGGGAGGCGGCGCCGTAAAGCAATGCTGTCATTGCGATATAGGCCTGCTTAGTTTCCCAGTTGAGAGTTTGGCCGGAACGTTCACGCAGATCAATAAAGAATTTTCTGGATTCGAAGCATTCTTTGGCAATTTCTTCGTTGGCAATGCGGCCGTCTTTGATTTCCTGGTCGAGAAGGGTATGCTGGAATTTGTCGTCCAAACCTTTTCTAACGGCGATCACGACAAAGTCGGAGCAAGTGTCGATGCGGTTCCAGTTGAAGTCGGCAATTGCCGGACGAACGCGTTTCTTGGAATTGTCGCTTGTGCCCCAAAGGAAGACCCAAGGCTGGCTGTTGACGGAAGAAGGAGAGAGCTGAAGAATTGTCTTTAATTTTTCGACGTCATCACGAGGAATCTTTTTGTTGACATCGAATTTTTTAGCGGTAAAACGCTGTTCGGAAAGCTTTACGAAATCCATTATCGCGTCCTTTAAAAATCTTTAGTTTGAGAATAATCCAAGGAAATATAACAGTCTAATCATCCAAAAGTAAGACTGGAAGTCTCTGACATCTCAAAAAAAGAACATTGATGTTATGAATTCGGCCGCTAATCGACAAAATCATTAATACCAATGGCCAAGAAGGAATTACACTAAAGAAATTGTGCAGCGTTAAATTTATATGAAAAAGATTTTGGTGACCGGCTCCAACGGCTATATCGGAAACGCCTTGGTGCTGGCTTTGTTGAATCGGAAAAAAGAATTTACCGTGCGGGCAGCTGCCCGCAGAGGTTCGATTCTTAATTCCAAGTCCTTTGAGACGGTTCGGCTCGGAAGCCTGGAAGAAAGTCCGGACTACGTTGAAGCCTTCAAGGGCTGCGACGTCCTGATCCATTGCGCTTCCCGCGGTTCGATGCGCGGTCACGAGGGCTGGCTCGACGAAGCCGCGCTGCACAGAATTAATGTCTTAGGGACGGTTCACATGGCGCGCGAAGCGCACCGCGCCGGCATCAGCCGTTTCATTTTCCTAAGTTCTCTGCAGGTGAACGGTCCAGAGACCCCGGCCGGGAAACGTTTCTATGCTGACTCTTTGCCTCGGCCGAAGTCTCCGATCGGCAAAGCGCTCCTGGAAGCAGAAAAAGAACTGATTCGCGTCGGCGACGAGACAGGCATGGAAATTGTGATCGTCCGTCCTCCGCTCATTTACGGGCCGGATTGTCAGAATCTTTTCGGCGAGGTCAAGATCATGGTGGATTATTGTCTGCCGCTTCCGCTGAGATCCTGCAAGAGAAATCACCGTTCTTTAGTCGGCATCGATAACCTCGTCGACTTCCTGATTTGCTGCGCGACGCACCCGGATGCTGCCAACGAAACTTTCTTAGTTAGTGACGGAGAGGATCTTTCGACACTCAATATTTTTAAACTGCTGGCTAAAACGCACCATCGGCCGTGTCTGCTGTGGCCATTTCCGCCGATCCTTGTCCGACTGTTTAACAGTTACATCGGACGTCAGGCTTGGGAAGAGTTCTTCTTCCAGAGCCAAGTGGCCGACATTCATAAAGCTCAGCTGGTTCTCGGCTGGACTCCTCCGCTTTCGGTTGAACAGTCCTTCCGACGCTCTTGGGACGAGAATTTCTACCTCGGTTCTCACACGAGCTCGAAATAACCGTCATTTTTGAATTTGTTTCTCCGATTGTTTTAGATTAATCGTCTCGAAGAAGGAATGAGATGACGACTCTTTTGCAAATTCTTGCGGCGACTCTTTTATCGTCGGTTCTGTCCATTGTTTTAGCCGGACTGATCAGCTTTAAGTTTCTTGATCGATATATGAGCAAGATGCTCTGTATCTCGGCCGGTTTGTTATTGACAGTAGCTTTTACCCATTTACTTCCCGAGGCATTTGAAATTCATGAGAATGCAGCCTCGGTGGGCTGGACGCTGCTTGTGAGCGTGTTATTTCTGTTCTGCCTTGAATTTGCCTTAAGTCATCAGCATCACAGTCATGTAAATCCTCCGGAACACACCATTTCTGAATACATCAAGGGAAGCCAAAAGAGAAGTTCCGGCGCCGGCAACGCCATCTTGATTGGTGATGCGTTCCATAACTTTACGGACGGCATTTTGATTGCCAGCGCATTCATGGTGAGTTCAGGCCTCGGCTGGGTAACGGCGCTCGCAATTTTGGCTCATGAGATCCCCCAGGAAGTGGGCGACTTTATGGTTTTGCTCCATTCCGGATTTGAGCGCTCGAAGGCGCTTCTTTGGAATGTTATTTCCGGCCTGACTTCCATGCTTGGCGGTATTGCAGGCTACTTCCTCTTAGACCGAGTCGAATGGATGGTTCCGTACGCTTTTGCCATTGCTGCTGCTAGCTTTATTTATATTGCACTGTCTGACCTGATGCCGGAAATTGCGCACCAGGAAAAACCGGAACGTTTTTACGTACAGTTATTCTTTATTTTGATCGGTGTGGCCATGGCTGTTTTGGCGACCGGAGGTCTGCACGAGCACTGATCTGAAGCAGTCATCAAACGCAAAAAAAGCCGCTCTCGAACATTACCTTTGATCCGGAGCGGCTTTGCTTGCTAGGCGATTACTTTCCGGTTGCTACAGGATTAGCGTCATCGTCAATCCACTGACTCCACGAGCCGACATAAAGTTTCGATCCGTAAAGACCGCTTAAATCCATTGCAAAGAGGTTCGCAGAAGCGTTGACGCCGGATCCGCAGGAATTGATGACCTTGTCCGGTGTACGGCCGTCCAGAAGTTTCAGGAATTCTTCACGCAGAACAGGCGCAGGTTTGAATCTTCCGTCGGGAAGGAAGTTCTCGGAACCCGGACGATTGACAGCGCCGGGGATGTGGCCGGCTTTGTGGTCAATCGTTTCGCCGATGCCTTGGAAGCGAAGGGCAGGGCGTGCGTCCACTTCTAAGAATTCTTTCGTCTTCAGATTGTCCTGAACGGTTTTCATCGGAACCGGTACTTCAAGCGGCTCAAGTTCAGGGATCTTTCCGTCTTTTAACGGCTCGGTCAGCTTGTCTGTCACCGGAAGCTTTTCTTCTTTCCAGGCCGTAAAGCCTCCGTCTAAGACGCAGACATTTTCCAGGCCCAGCCAGCGAAGTTCATACCAAAAGCGTGTCGCAAATCCGAGGCCGCCCTGGTCATAAAGAACAACCTGACGATCGGGACGGATGCCGAAATATTCCATGGATTTGCAGAATGTTTCTCTGTCCGGCATCGGATGGCGTCCGGTTCCGTGCGCTACCTTGCCGGTGACGTAGCGGTCAAAGTCAACAAGAACAGCACCAGGGATATGTTCTTTGACATAGAGCTTAAGCCCAAGTTCCGGGTCTGCAATGCTGCAGGAGCAGTCGAGAATGATGATGTTGCTGTTTCCGCTGACTTTCTGATTCAGCATGAAAGTATGCAGCTCACGAGGCTCGATTAAAGTTGTAAAAATCATCACATTTAGGCGCGGAGACCTCTGCCTTCAGGCAGGGGAGGAAGCGCCTCCTCCTTTCGAATTTCTGTTAAATAGGTTTGTCTCTTTTCCAGCAGACGCAGCTTTTTATAGCTGATACCGGCTGAAATGTGGGTTCCGTCAAGTTTTCGAACATCAAAGTACCCGGATGATCGACGGCCGAAAATGAAGCCTTCTTCTCCCTTGTAGGCAACCTTGTCAAAAAGACGGAACCCCTTGACCTCAAAGGGAACTTGATTGCGCTTTCGAATGCCGCCTTTGGGGATGGAGAGTTTGTGAATCTGTCGGTTGTTCCGGCGGGTCTGCTTCTGGAATAGGAATTCGCCGAGCCTTTCGGCGCCGAGGTTGCCGGCGATGCAGAAAGCATCTGCACAATGCGATTTGGCAATGCCGTTCGAGATCCGCGCGTGCTTGGTCCGGTAGCCGTAGGTGTTTTGCACCTCTAGCTTCGGATGCGACGCCTTCAGGCGGTCCAAAACCTCCCAGCGCATAATTCCCATGAAGGTCTCCGCACGGAATGATTGTCCGCGCTTTGCTTTCAGCGTGATTTCACCGCGGTGGAGTGCCTTATGGCACGTCTCACAAAGCGTAATCAGGTTGCCGGGCGAATCACCGCCCGTACGTCTGCTCTCCAAGTGATGAACATTAAGCACCGGGTCTTTCGATCTGCCGTGACAATGCTGACAAACGTGCCCGTCTCTGAAAAGAACGTACTCGCGGACGTTCCAGAAGCCGAGCTGTTCGCCCTCTTGGTACTCTTTCCCTGCAATGTCTGAATTCTTCAGCAGCTGCATGTCGAAGGAGGTCGTTTCCACGGAGATCTTCGTGACCGGCAGCAGTCGAATAACCGTTTCTATGCGCGACAAGTGCGCGTTGATTCGGTTTTCAACTGATGGTGCAAGCCACCCTTTGCGCTTGGTGCGGATGCGGTTGTCGAACCTCGGAGCACGGTAGCGCGTTTTGCGGTTACGGCGGGACTGCCGTAATGCACGACGAGCAGAGAGCAGATCGGTGATGTCCTGTCGGAGTTCGACTTCGGATGCATAAAGTTCAGCCTTTTCAGTTGAAGCGGAAAGGCCGACATGCTTGTATCCGGCATCAACACCTAGGCTTACCGGCTGTTTGGACTCACCCGTTGCAATCGTCAGCTGAATAGTGAAAGGCGTTCGCCTTACCACAGCAGCTTTTTTCTCTTTAAGCAGATGTCGCGCTTTTGCCGGAGAACAGGGCATCAGTGGCTTTCCGCGTTTGTTTAGGACAACGATAATGTCCCAGGCGTCCATTAGCACCACGATCTTCGCCAAATTAGAGGCAGCGAAGCAAGTTTTCAAAATAGTAGTCACTTAATTGGTACGGCGGATGCTTACGAGATCTTTAACAATTGATCAGCCGCCAAATGCAGTAGTGAGGGGCTCCAGAGCGATTCTTTCGAATCTCAACGGCATCTTAAGTGCCACAATAAAGTTTTCCACAACTTAAAAAGGAGCCCCTCATGACTAATAATATTCAATTTTCATCTGTTTGTGGTATCGACATTGCAAAGTCTGTAATGCAAGTCTACAGAGTTACTTCCGACGGCGTTGTTTCTAATAAAGCTGTTAAACGAGCCGATTTTCTAAATGAATTTAGAAACACTCCGCCCGCTCTGATCGGAATGGAAGCCTGCGGTGGCTCACAACATTGGGCACGTGAGCTGCAAAGTCTTGGCCACACGGTTCGTCTTATGCCCCCAAAGTTGGTAAAGCCGTACGTAACGGGGTTAAAGAATGACAAAAACGATGCACGCGGTATCTATACAGCTCTCGAGATGGGTGTGCGTGAGGTACCGGTCAAATCTGCAGCGATCCGTGACCTGGCGCTGCTGCAAACGATGAGAACGAAGCGCCAAAGAGAAAAAGTCGAAAAATTAACCACATCAGAGGCATCTTGTCTGGGTACGGGTTGATTATGGGGAAAAGCGTAAATGCATTCTTAGCAAAGGCCGGATCCTTAATTGTTGAGTTAAAGGAACGAGCTGACGTAAGCCCATTTATAGTTTCTGAGCTGAATGCTCTTTTCCCAAAAGTTAAAGAGGCGATGGCAAAAATCAAAGAATTGGAAACGAATATTGAGTCCATCGCAAAGACTCTCAAGCACTACGACCTATTCCAATCTGCGCTGGGAGTTGGACCGATAACGGCAGCGACAATGTTGGTTTTGCTTTGTAATCCGGAAGTTTTTAAGAACGGAAGAGAATTTGCCGCGTATATAGGTTTGGCACCAAAAAGCTCCGGAAGCGGCGGTAAAAACTTTGTTACTCACATTCCCAAGAAATGTGAATGTAACAATGATGTCAGGGCTCTTCTAGTTCAGTGTGCTCATTCCATCTGCAGGTGTAAGCACAAATCTGACTGGGTTTCTTCAATCTTGGCGAGAAAGCCAAAAAAAGTCGCCATTATTGCCATTGCAAATAAGCTTGCCAGACAATTATGGATTATGGCTAAAAAAGGAGAGAAGTTTGAAAAACGCTTCATCTTAGCCGCCGTATAGAGATACCTATGAAAAACACCGCTGAAATTTTCTGATGTTAAACCGGTTACGCCGGCCCCTGAATGACCTGAAGAGTATTGTTGCCCTAAAAGACAGGAGCATAAAATAGGATCAGGGGTTGGTACTTCATCATGGCCGCCGCTCAATGAACTATGGTGCGGGAAATTGGGGCCGAATAAGAAAGCAGCAGCTATCTGCTCTATCGATAACCGAAAGTCAGAAATGAAAGCGGAAGAAACAAGTTAAATAACAGAATTCCTCTTAGCCATTTAAGTTAAAGAGGCTGGGAGAAGATTTGTCTGGAAAGTTGGCGCACAAGTGTTATTGCTGTTGTCCTCAAAGGTTCGGAAAGACCTAACAATACTTGTAAATCAATCGGTTACCGACGATGTGAAGTGCCTTAAAAGGATCCGAAATCGAACTCTTCGGTTGGCAAAAACTGTGCCGAATAAGAATATGGAAGCAGCTATTAGCTTTGAACAAAGACTTTCACTTGACAGGCCTGGGACATAAGAAATACTCTCAAGTTTTATCTCCTCGGTCTTTCGACCGGTTGTGATCCTTCGCCAATGTTGGAAGGGGTTTCAAGCCGACAGCACCGCTCCTACCTCTCAGAGCTTTTAACCATCGGCCGCAGAGCGCGGGACTAGGATCTGCATCCCGCGGTGCCTGTGCATTCCCGACCAACGTAGTCCCCGAACAGCAGACTGAGGCTAGTCAACTAGAGGCTTTCACAAGCCTCGGCCTTTAGGCCGAGGTAGCTGACGGAACACCTCTTTTTAGTGATTAGTCGATTTTAGGCTTCATTACAAATCTTCGAAGGCTCATCCGCTATGAATAAGTACACCTGAGCGCTTGAACGATTTTTGAGCAGACTCACGCAAAAGCTTACATTTAGTGCCTCAGCTTGAGTGAAAACCGTCTAAATATCGAGATATGCCTGTAGGATTGTCAAAAAGTTGTTCGCTAACGTCTAAATGAGCGAAAATGCTCATGACACAAACAAATATAAGGATTATCGGAAATGGGAGAAAAGGCCCCTGAAATTTCTTCTCTGTCTTTTGAAGAAGCTCTTAAGGAACTGGAAGCCTTGTCGCAGCGCCTGTCTCAAGGCGGTCTGCCTCTGGAAGAATCTGTTGAAGCTTATGCCCGCGGCTCTGAACTGCGCAAACACTGCAATGACTTGTTAAAACGCGCAGAAGACAGAGTACGTGAACTGGATCAAAAGTTCGGCAATCAGCAGGATGATGACGAACCTGAAGAAACCCCGGTAAGCCGCCGTTCCCGTCGAAATGACGACGATATCCCTTTCTAAGAAGTTATGACTGTTGCTTTTAAAGATTGGGTAAAGGCTTGCCAGCAGAGGGTTGAAAAAGCAGCTGAAAATAATCTTCCTCAGGAAGCTCTTATTCCCCAAAAACTCCATTCGGCTATGCGCTACTCCGTCATCGGAGGCGGTAAGCGCGTGCGTCCGCTGCTTGTTTATGCCGTCGGACAAATATTTGATGCCGATCCCGAAAACCTGGACCTTACGGCCTTAGCTGTTGAATGCGTCCATTCTTATTCCTTGATTCACGATGATCTGCCGTGCATGGATAACGACATACTGCGCCACGGTAAGCCCACTACTCATGCGGCTTTTGGTGAAGCAGTGGCCATGCTTGCAGGCGATGCACTCCAGCCGGAAGCCTTTCTGTTCTTAGTCAGAACGAAGCTGCCTGCTGAGCAGAGAATTAAGCTCGTCGAGCTTTTGGCCTACGCATCTTCCACGCGAGGCATGTGCGGAGGGCAAGCGATTGACCTGAGCGTCGTCGGCAATCAGAAGATGACGATTGAAGAGCTGCGCCTAATGCACTCGATGAAAACGGGGGCGCTCCTTAAGGCCTCAGTACTTCTGGGTGCGTTTGCCGGAAAAAAGACTCCTTCACAGCACGATCTTTCGCAGCTTGAGGTTTATGGAAATGCTATCGGTTTGGCTTTCCAAATCGTCGATGACATTTTGGATGTCGTCGGCGATACGGCTGAGCTTGGTAAAACAGCCGGTAAGGATGCTTTAGGAGATAAACCGACTTACGTCAGCCTGCTTGGCCTGGAAAAAGCCAAAGAACTTGCTGAAGAACAATATTTAATTGCCGCCAAAGCCGTTGAAGGGCTCAGCGAAGATTTGGACGGCAAAGAACGTTTAATCGAAATCGCTGATTTCATCATCAAAAGGACTCACTAAGAAGTAAGCAGCGATGACTACCATTCTCGAAACTATTAATTCTCCGGCCGATTTAAAGAAATTGTCGATGCCGGAGTTAAAACAGCTTGCAAACGAACTTCGTACTTTCATTATCGATAACGTTTCCAAGACAGGCGGCCACCTTTCGTCTTCTCTGGGAACCGTCGAGCTGGCTATCGCTATTCACTACGTGTTTGATACGCCGGAAGATCGGTTAGTTTGGGACGTCGGCCATCAGGCTTATGCGCATAAGATTCTGACGGGGCGTCGAGACCGCATGTCGACGCTTCGCCAGTACAAAGGCTTGTCCGGCTTCCCGAAGCGTTCGGAAAGTCCGTATGACTGTTTCGGAACGGGTCATTCTTCCACTTCTATTTCCGCGATTTTAGGCATGGCCGTCGCGGCAAAGACCTTGGGAAAGAAGGGTAGAAGCCACATTGCTGTCATCGGCGACGGTGCAATGACCGCGGGTATGGTGTTTGAGGCCTTGAACTGCGCGGGCGACATGAAGGATCTCCGCCTGCTGGTGATCCTCAACGACAATGACTGTTCTATTTCTCCGCCGGTCGGGGCTCTAAAGAATCACTTTACACAGCTGATGAGCGGACAGTTTTACGCTCAGGCCCGAGACATCGGCAAAGCGATTGTGCGTCCGTTTCCGAAACTATTCGATCTAACGAAGCGTGCTGAAGAGTACAGCAAGGGTATGGTGGCACCTCACTCCACGCTGTTTGAAGAATTCGGAATGAACTATCACGGTCCGATTGACGGTCATGACTTAGAAGTGCTGATTCCGGTGCTTCAGAACATGAAACAGCTCAACGGGCCGCTGGTACTTCACGTTGTGACGCAAAAGGGTCATGGTTATGCTCCGGCTGTCGACAATCCGACTAAGTATCACGGAATTTCTCCGTTTGATTCAAGCAAGGGAATCGTTCCTTCTCCGCATGCCAAGACCTACACTGAGGTATTCAGTGACTGGCTCGTGGATATTGCGCGCAAGGATCCGGGTGTGATTGCGATCACGCCAGCGATGAAAGAAGGCTCCGGATTGGTGGCTTTTGCCAAAGAGTTTCCGAACCGTTTCTTTGATGTTGCGATTGCCGAACAGCATGCCGCTACTTTTGCAGCCGGTCTTGCAGCGGAAGGCTTAAAACCCGTCTGTACTTTCTATTCAACTTTTTCTCAGAGAGCTTTTGACCAAATCGTCCACGACGTGGCTATTCAGGATCTTTCGGTTCTGTTCCCGCTGGATCGCGGTGGTTTAGTGGGTGCGGACGGTGCAACGCACCACGGATCGTTTGATTTGTCTTTCCTGCGCTGCATCCCGAACCTTGTGATTATGGCGCCGTCGGATGAGAACGAATGCCGTCAGATGCTTTATACCGGATACAAGCTCGATCATCCTGCTATCGTGCGTTATCCGAGAGGCAGAGGACCCGGCGTTCCGGTTGATAAAGAAATGCATGAACTGCCGCTCGGCAAAGCTCGTCTGGTGCGTACCGGAAATGCACCGAAGGGCGCCAGAGTTGCAATGCTGGCTTTCGGAAGTATGCTGGCTGAGGCCAAAGCAGTGGCAGAAAAAATCGATGCCACCGTGTACGACATGCGTTTTGTAAAGCCGGTTGACGGCGATGCGATCGAAGAAGCTGCAAAAAATAATGATCTTTTAGTGACTCTGGAGGAGAATGTCATCATTGGGGGCGCCGGTGATGCATGCCTTGAGGTTTTAGCCGCAAAAGGTATTCCTGCGGATGTATTTCAGATCGGAATTCCCGATCGTTTCATCCAGCAAGGAGATAACTTACATCTTTACCAAGAATGCGGTATGGATGAAGAATCGATTTTGAATAAGATTGAAGAACGTCTCAAAAGAATAGGGTAATTTTGGAGCCTTCTTATGGAGCTCAAGACTGACGAACATATTAAAAAGCTCAATACCTTCGGTGTTGACGCAAAAGCGAAGAACTTTGCCGAGATCCGTTCCATTGAGGATTTAAAACAGGCAAGAGAACATCTCCGGCAGCAACCTCAGGACTTTATGGTCATCGGAGGCGGCTCTAATGTATTGTTTAGAGAGGATTATCCTGGCTTCCTGCTGCGGATGATGATTCCTGGTTTTGAGAAGATCAGAGAAGACGACGAACATTATTTCGTTCGTGCCGGAGCCGGCGAGGTTTGGCACAGCTTTGTGCGCAAAATGCTTGATGCCGGAATGCCCGGTCTTGAGAACCTGGCTTACATTCCCGGTACCGTCGGTGCGGCTCCGATTCAAAATATCGGTGCTTATGGCTTAGAAGCCGCAGAGTTCATTGATTCAGTTGAATGCTTTGATATGGACACCGGTGAAGAGCGGACGCTGACCAATGAGGAATGCGACTTCGGCTACCGCCACTCAACGTTTAAGAAGCCGGAAAACCGTCATTTGGTCATCACTGCTGTGACGTTCAAGCTTCCCAAGAATTGGGTTCCCAACACTTCCTATAAAGCGCTTGCCGAAGAGATCGAGATCAACAGCTTCCCCGAGCTCTCTCCCCAAGACGTTTACTCCTGCGTGATTTCACTGCGCCGCAGAAAACTGCCGTCTCCGGTGAAGTTCGGAAACGCCGGAAGTTTCTTCAAGAATCCTGTCGTCGACAGAGAGACTTTTACAAGTCTTCTTCGGACCAATCCTTCTTTAGTTTCTTATCCTTTGGCCGGCGGTCGTTTCAAGCTTTCCGCCGCCTGGCTGATCGACAATGCAGGTCTTCGCGGTTATCGCATGGGCGATGTCGGTGTTTGGGAAAAGCAGCCGCTTGTTCTTGTGAATTACGGACAGGCAACGGGTGAGGATATCTACGCGATGGCTCAAGACGTGAGACTTCGCGTCAAGAACTGTTTTGGCGTCAAGCTCGAGCCGGAAGTTGCTATGGTCTAGGTGAGTTTCCGCAGGCGAAGGCTCTGCGGAACTAATTCGTCCAGTCTTTTTTATTAAAGCCAAGGGAGGGACCGACGTGGTCCAAGAGTTCCTTGGCTTTTTCAATTCCTTCGTTCGTGAGGACTCGAGAATGCTTACGCATGCATTTCGGTTTCTCGATAAAACCATCGTCCACTAATCGGTCCATTGCCGTCCAATCGTGACTTTTCCAAGACATGCGGACATCCGGCTTGCCTTCTTCGGTAAAGGAAGTCAGATAAAGAAGAGCCAGCGTTAGCTCGTCGATTAATTTGTCGCGTTCTGTTTTTTCCAAGACAATCTCCTCCAATTCACGAGACATTCAGTCTAATCTTCAAGACTTTTGTTCATAAAATGAGGAGGCCATTTCGGTCGCCACCGCAGTGGTAGACGATCTTGAGTTTGCGCTAAGAAGAACGTCAATCTCCCCAATCTTCTTTTTTGAAACCAAGTGAAGGACCAATTTGCTCCAGTAGCTCTTTGGCTTTCTCAACACCTTCGTCGGTCAAGTAACGAGTGTAGTTTTTTCTGTTGTGCGGAGGAACCATGAAACCGTCCTCTGCAAGATCGTCTAATGCCGTCCAATCATGCGTCTTCCAGGCCATACGGACATTAGGACATTGCTTTTCGGTGAAAGATGTCAAATAAAGGAGCACAAGCGTCAACTCTTCAGTCAGCCTTTCTCTTTGGGATCTTTCCATAGATACCTCCGACAAACTGGTTTTTCTTAGTTTAGTTGCATCCGATAAATTCAGGAAGTATTGAATGCGATAGAACGTCAAAAAGCCTCGAGAGCGGAATACTTTCGAGGCTTTCAAAATGCTTTAACAGAAGCTAAACGTCTTCAATTCTGCCTAAAAGCAAATATTCCATCAGTGCTTTTTGAAAGTGCAAGCGGTTTTCAGCCTCGTCCCAAACGACAGACTGCGGTCCGTCGATGACTTCGGAAGAGACCTCTTGCCCGCGGAAGGCGGGAAGGCAATGCATGAATAAAGCGTCTGGTTTTGCCGCTTTCATGACCGTTTCATTCACTTGCCAGCGAGCCGATTTGGATTGCCGTTTGGCTTGATTTTCGTCGTAACCGCAAGATCTCCAATTGTCCGTGGTCACAAGGTCGGCGCCTTCTGCGGCCTCTTCCGGAGATAGGAAAAAGTCATAGCAGTCATCGTTATCCGGAACTTGTGTCGGATTGATCGAGTATCCCGGGGGCGCCGAAATATGCACCTTAAATCCGAGAATGGAGGCGGCGTAAAGCCAGGAGTAGAGTACGTTGTTCGCGTCTCCGATCCAAGTCACGACGGCGCCCTTAATTGAACCCCGTTTTTCTATGAAGCTCATGATGTCGCCCATGACCTGGCAGGGATGACTGTCGTTGGTCAGGCCGTTGATGACCGGCACCTCCGACTCTTTCGCAAATGTCTCTAATCGGCTATGAGGGCCTGTTCGGATCATGACAAGGTCAACCATACGGGATACGGCTCGAGCAGTGTCCTCAATGGTTTCTTCATTTTTCAGCTGAGTTTCGCTCGTGTTCAGGTAAATCGAGGTTCCTCCGAGCTGAGCCATGCCTGCCTCAAAGGAAACGCGGGTGCGGGTGCTGGCTTTTTCAAAAAGCATCGCCAGCACTTTTCCTTCAAAGGGACGGTAAACCTCCCCGGCCTTGAAACGAGACTTGAGTTTTATGGCCCGGCGGAGAAGGTAATTTAACTCGTCCGCCGAGCAATCTTTAAGGCACAGAAAGTTCTTGTGCATGAATCACCTTAGATCTTCGGTTGTGCAAGGAACGATCTGATCACGGGAGTGATTATCTTGACGAGTTCGTCAGCCTCGGCTTCAGTGATTGTCAAAGCGGGAACGAGACGAATAACGTTTCCGGCAGTGACACTGAAGGTTAAACCGGCTTTCAGACCGAGTTCGAGAATGTCGTGGGCATCACGGTCAAGAACGATACCGAGCATCAGGCCTTTGCCGCGAATACCGCGCACGCCTGGGAAACCGTTAAGAGATTTAGAAAGTGCTTTCTTGAGTTTCTTACCGACTTCAAGGGCGTTTTCGACAAGTTTCTCGTCTTCGATGATGGAGAGCGTTTCGAGGGCTGCACGCATAGCAAGAGGGTTGCCGCCGAAAGTTGATCCGTGATTGCCGGGTTTAAAGATATTCGCCTTTTCGCTCACGATGACAGCGCCGACAGGAACGCCGCCTGCCAAACCCTTAGCCATCGTGATGACGTCCGGTTTGATTTCAGCCCATTGATGAGCGAACCACTTGCCGGAGCGACCCATGCCGCACTGGACTTCGTCGCACATCATCAAGAGGTCGTGTTCGTCACAGATTTCACGAATGCCTTTGATGACGGAAAGATCGATAGGGACGACGCCGCCTTCGCCGAGAATCGGTTCAAAGAAGATAGCGACAACATTTTTATTTTCTTCAACGATCTTACGGATTCCGTCCAAATCAGAATCATCGACAAAAATGAAGCCTTCTGTATATGGAGAGAAATCTTCTCTGACAGAGGGATTGCCTGTAGCGGAAAGGGTGGCAATGGAGCGTCCGTGGAAGGCGTGTTTTAAGACAATAATGTTAGGAACTTCGATGCTCTTGGCATGCCCAAATTTACGGGCGATCTTGATGGCACATTCGTTGGCTTCGAGACCGCTGTTGCAGAAGAAAACAGCCTCAAGACCGGAATGTTCGACCAATTTTTCTGCGACTTTTTCCTGAAGGTCGATGTTGAAGTAGTTTGAGCAGTGGATGAGCTTGGAAGCCTGGTCGGCAATGGCTCGAACCAGTCTCGGATGAGCATGGCCGACGGAGTTCACGGCGATGCCTGCTAAAGCGTCCAAGTACTTGTGGCCTTCTTTATCCCAGAGCCAAACACCCTGACCGTGATCAAAAGAGACAGGAAGGCGACCATAGTTATTCATCAGATGAGACATGCCTGAAGATCCTTTATTAATAATTTGTTTCAAAGAAAGTTAATTTTTCAATTATATGTCCGAGAGCACGCAGTAGCTCAAGGCCTTTCGGAATATTGCCGAAACTACGGAAGAAAAAATCGGACCGAGAGTCAAAGCCCCGGCCCGATTTGTCTATCAGAGAAAATCTGTGGTTAGAACATCTTTTCCTGACGTCCTGCAATGTCCATATGGCTTGCAATATAACGAACTTTCGGTTTGGTACCAGCGGCTTCGTTCAATGCGACGGACTTGTCAACCAGGGCTTTCTGTTCAGGGGTCAGATTGGCGTAGTCAACGAAAGTCAGAGCCTTAACAGCGCAGGCTTCGACGCACTTAGGTACTTGACCGTTGGAGGTGCGCTGGACGCAAAGCGTGCATCTTTCGGCTTTGCCGGGAGTGCGCTGCTGATGCGGCTGAAGCGGAACGGAAGCCAAGGCCGGGCCATCCCAGTAAGATGTCTTGCCGCTTCTGTTGAACTTCGGAGCACCGTACGGGCAAGCCATGGCGCAGGCGCCGCAGCTGATGCACTTGGATTGATCAACAAGCACTTCTCCGTGCGGGCCTTTATAAATGGCCTTAGCAGGGCAGACCGGCAGGCAGGCCGGATTGTCGCAGTGCTGGCAGCTCACGCGGAAATAGTTGATGATGCGGTCCTGCAGATTTTCTGCACGATGGATCTGATTCCACTGGATTCCTGGAGCAACTTTATTTTCTTCTTTGCAGGCAACGAAGCATGCCTGGCAGCCGATGCATTTATCGACATTGACGATTATTCCGAACTGGCTCATCGCTTAGGCCTCCTTCGTGATTTGAACGGTTGTTTCAAAGTAGGGTGCATAGCCCGAGAGTTTGTCCCATTCGCGCGGGATCAAAACCTGGGTGTTCTGGTCTCCTCGCCAGCCGTACTGCATGCCGGCGGTTCCCGGAGGAACGATGATGGAGACTCGAGCACGAGCTCTTGCCTGACCGTACTGGTTCTTGATCGATACCTTGTCGCCTTCGTTGATGCCGCGGACCTTAGCATCTTCGGGGTTGATGTCCACGGTGGACATCGGTTCGATTTCAAGCAGATACGGAGAGTCGCTGCGGGTCTTGGAGTGTGTAATGTACGGAGCGCGAGTACCGTTGATCAGTTTGATCGGATATTCGGCTGTCGGCTGATACGGTTCGACATAAATAGGAATCGTGCCGAGGTTGTGCATCTTCGTAATATTGGAAGACAACTCGATCTTGCCGGACGGTGTATCGAAACCTGGCTGACCGTCGTGACGGAGAAGACCTTTTTCGTATTTGAGCGGCTGCTGTTTTGCACCCTGAACCTGAGTCATATTCGGCAAGTTCTTCTGAGCGTCGGCATATGTGGTGCCCCATTCTTTCAGGATGGAGTCGCATGCCTTGACAGGATCGCCGTCAAAGAAGTGTTTCGGATCATCAACTAAGCAGCCGAGCTGCAGTGCGATCCACCAGTCTTCCTTGGCTTCGCCCATAGGCTTAACCGGAGTTCTGACAGATACCTTGTTGCCGGCATGTGTGCCGAACGGTGCATAGCGTTCATAGTTCATGGCGGCGGGCAAAATAATGTCCATGTCGTGGTGGGTTTCATCACGGTAGAAGTAGTCCGTTGCGCAGGAGAAGTCCATGTTCTTGATGGCTTCTGCATAAACCTGAGGCTGCGGCCAAATCATGACGTTAAAGCCGAAAGCGACCATGCCGCGGAGTTTGCCGTTCTTGACGTGTTCAGGCAGCTGGTTCGGGTTGAACTGAACCTGAGTGTGATTCCAAACAGGAACGAAGTCTTTGTCGAGACGGTCTTTCTTGTGAGCCTTGAACCAGTTGTAATCAACGAAGTCTTCTGTGAGGCCGTTGTCGTGGACGATATAGCCTTTAGGACCGACACCGAAGAGAGCACCTCCGGGGATATCGACGTAACCCAGGATTGCAGGGATGTTCAGCAGAGCGCGTGCGCTGTTGACGCCGTTTCTGGAGTGAGAAAGAGACTGCGAAGTCAGAGCGAAGCTTCCAGGGCCTTCGGCGTACATACGAGCGGCCTTAACGATAAGGTCGGCAGGAACGCCGGTAATGGCTTCGGTCTTTTCAGGTGTGAAGTCTTTGCAGTAATTTCTGTACTCTTCAACGCCGTAAACCCACTTGTCGCAGAAGGGCTTGTTGAACAAACCTTCTTCGAAGAGGACGCGGCAGATACCGGCGCCTAAGGCGGCGTCTGTGCCCTGCTTGGGCTGGAGATGGATGGTTGCGAGTTCAGCAACTTTAGTGCGGCGTGCGTCAATCACGATGATGTTGACACCGCGCTGCTTAGCAGCACTGATCATATTCCACCAGCCGTGCGGTTTAGACCATGCACCGTTGGTGGCCATTACCATGAAGGATTTTGTCTTCGGGCCGCAGCCGCCGCCGGCGTACTCGCAGCCGAAAACAAGCTGTTCAGCCAGCAGAGAACCTTTACGGCAGGCAACAGAAGATTCGGTACCGTAGTGATAGGTGCCGAAGTAGCGTGCCAGGCGCATAGCGGCAGGACGAGGTTCTTTCGGGTCGCCGCAGAAGATGAAAAGTTTTTCTGCACCGTACTGATCACGGATCTTCTTCATATTGGCAGCAATCGTTGCCAAAGCTTCCTGCCAGGAAATACGAACGAATCCGGGATCGACACTTCCTTTCGGATTGGTGCGCTTCATCGGATAGAGCAGGCGGTTGGGGTTGTAGAGGCGCTGTAAAGTAGCCAAGGCTTTATTGCACAACAGCTTGCCGCTGTGTTCTTTCCAGTTTCCGACGGAAACTACGGTGTTGCCCTGTCTCTGGAAATGAATACCGCACATCGGCATTTGGTTGCAGTTGTCGCAGATCGTGTACCCGTCTTCAAGCGGCTCTTGTGCGCATGCTGCTTTTGTGAAGAAGCTGCTTCCCGCGCTGATGGCGGAGAGGGCCGGGATCGTTTTGAGGATGGATCGACGAGTAACTTTCAATCCTTGTGTTTTGTCCATTGTTGAATTCTCCTCTTGGGGTAGAGTGGCGCGTCGGTTTTGATGGTATGTTCCGACGACTTAAAAACTATTTTCAACAAAGGAAAAAAGATCGCTACCGCGTCATTATGGGATGTCGAGAAAAAGGATTAGAACAAACCCAGGACGATCAAAATTGAGAGAGCTTGTCAAAGATGAGAAAAGTCAAGAGAGACAAGGCCCTAAAAAGGGATTTTTATAAATTTAAATTTTAGATAATATAAGTAAAAATACCTAGGTAATTTAGATTAAATTTTGCCTAAAAAATTAAAGGACGCTATCAAAAATGATAAGACTCTTGCGGTTTCTCCCGATGGTATTTTGCAATAACAGATAACAAAAAAGCCCGGGAAATTTTCCCGAGCTTTTGGAATCTTTGCTCTGCTTCAGATCGAAGCAGACGGAAAAGATTGATTAGGCCATTGCCTTGATAGCAACAACCAGGCGGCTCTTATGACGAGCAGCGGCGTTCTTATGAAGAACACCTTTGTCAGCCATAGAGTCGATCACAGACTGAGCTGTGACGTAGAGAGTCTGAGCAGCAGCTTTGTCGCCGGCGAGAATAGCCTTGCGAACGTTCTTGATAGCTGTGCGATAGCGAGAACGCTGTGCAGAGAGGTGCTTGTTGCGAGCAACTGCCTGAATAGCGCGCTTGCGAGCTTGCTTAGAATTTGCCATTGTTTCTTTCCTTGCCTATGCGAGTGGCGAGTTTTCTTACTTTACCGGTCGCCACTAGCAGTACTACGGGCTCGGCCGGTTTGGTTAAACAAATAAGGTAATTCGGTCCTCGAACCGAATCCCACGAAAGTGCAGAATTATACGGAAAATCTCTTTTGTTTTCAACCGCAAACTTATGCCGCTCTGGCGTTCGGCTGATAGAATTTTGACTGACCTGAATCCAGTTGATTTCAGGCTTTTTTCTTTTCGAGATCGCAGTGAGTATTTTCCGTAATGCAGCCGTTATTTCGGCAATGACGCTTTTGTCCCGAATCACAGGTTTGATCCGGGATATTTTGATTGCCCGTGTCTTTGGTGTCAGCGGTGACACGGACGCATATTACGTTGCATTTCGATTACCGAACCTATTGAGACGTCTTTTTGCAGAAGGTGCTTTCCAGCAGGCCTTTGTGCCGATGCTGGCAGATGTGAAGAGCAATCGTTCTGCGGAAGAAACGAAGTCCTTTATCGATAAAGTTGCCTCTCTTCTCGGATTCATTGTTCTTTGCGTCAGCATTTTAGGCGTCATTGCTGCTCCGATCCTCGTGTTTGTGATTGCTTCCGGTCTTGTGGAAGAACCGGCTACCTTTGATACGGCAACGCGCCTGACGCGCTATATGTTTCCTTACATATTCTTTATGTCTTTGGTGGCTTTGAGTTCTTCGGTACTCAACACCTGGAAGCATTTTGCGATTCCAGCGGCCGTTCCGATTCTTCTCAACCTTTCTTTGATCACCGCGACATTGTTTGTTGCGCCGTTGTTTGATCAGCCGATTTACGCCTTAGCCTTAGGCGTGATGGCAGGCGGTTTTCTGCAGCTGGCCGTCCAAATTCCGCAGCTTTCCAAGCTGCATCTCTTTCCGAGATTTGTGAATCCGTTTAAGGCCATGAAAGACCCGTCGGTCAGACGAGTATTGAAGCTCATGGTGCCGGCGCTCTTTGCCGTAGGTGTTGCCCAAATCTCGATTTTGATCAACACGAATATTGCTTCCTTCCTTGCTGAAGGTTCGGTGACCTGGCTGGCCTATGCCGACCGTTTAATGGAATTTCCAACAGCTTTGTTAGGTGTTGCCCTAGGCACTGTTCTTCTGCCTAGCTTGTCAGCCGCTTTCGCTAAAGGCATGACGGATCGCTACAACGCGCTCCTTGATTGGGGTCTGAAGCTTGTGGTGGCTTTTGCCGTTCCTGCTGCTATCGGCTTAGCGCTTCTCGGGGAAGGGCTCGTCTCCGTGTTGTTCCAAAGCAGCCGTTTTAATGTGAATGACGTTTATCAGACTGCGACTGCTGTGACAGGTTATTCCATCGGTTTGATCGGTTTGATCGGAATTAAGATTTTGGCGCCGGGTTTCTACGCTCAGAAAGACATTAAGACGCCGGTGAAAGTTGCCTGCGCCGCTTTGATCGTTACGCAGATCTTCAACTTGGTGAATGTTCCTCTGTTTTCTCATGCGGGCCTGGCGCTATCCGTCGGTCTCGGCGCCTGTTTTAATGCCTGTTGCTTATTGATTATCCTGCGCCGCCGCGGGGTCTTTACGCCGCTTGCCGGCTGGAAAAAACTCTTTCTTACCGTTATTGTCGGCAGTGTTCTGTTAACCGCTTATCTTTTACTCATCCAATACTATTGTGACTGGACGCAGATGGTGTATCCCTGGGCGGTTAAATTAGGTCTTGTGCTCGGTGTTGTCGTCGGGGCCGCCGTTCTTTACATTGGAACGCTGGCGGTTTGCGGCTACCGTTTATCTGACTTGAAAGCCAGCGAAGTCGATTGATCCGCTGGAGCTTTCACAAATGAAAACGGCTTGCCTAGTTGATTGGGCAAGCCGTTATTTTTTAGCTATTGAACTTCGTCAGGTTTTTCTTCGTCTTCTTCTTCGAATTCGACTTTGTGTTTCAAAGGCAGAACGGACGGGAAGGCGACAAGCTCATCATCAGGCATAGATAGAAGGGCGTCGGGACCGTCTTTAGCACTGTTAAACGCATAGTTCAGCTTCGCATAGACGTTGGCAATATTTTCTTCCAAGATCTCTTTGACTTCTTCGGGACTGTCTTCGACCTGAGCGATCAGATCTTCCAAAGCTTCTTTAGCGTCATTCAGTGTTGCAAGCGTCCACTCGGGGTCGTATTCAAGTTGTTCTTCACTCATTTGCGCCTCTTATTTGTTCTGAGTTCAACAGTTCATTGTATCGCCGCCGGCGAGCGTTCTTTGCATCAGGACGGAATCCAGCCATCGATCGAATTTATAACCAACGTTTTTGAGGACGCCGACATGACGGAATCCGCAATGTTCGTGCAGCTTAATGGAAGCCGTGTTTTCTGAATCACCGATTACAGCAATCATTTCGCGAAAACCTCTGAGATCGCACTCTGCAATGAGCGAGGTCAGAAGCTGCGTGCCTGCACCTAACCCTCGGCATTCAGGATGAACGTAAACGGAGTCTTCGACTGTGTAGCGATAAGCTTTTCGCGGACGGTATTGGCCGGCGTAAGCAAATCCCAAAATTTGATGTTCCAGCTCAGCAACTAAATACGGGTAGTGACCGGCTTCAATGGCCTGCATACGAGCGAGCATTTCCTCTTCGGAAGGAGGCGTGACTTCAAAGCTGGCAGTACCGAGGAGAACAGCCTGTTCGTAAATACTGGCGATTCCGCCGATGTCGGCCGCTTCAGCTTTGCGAATATTGACAAAAAGCTTTTCCATACGTTTTACTCATCAATTGACATCAGAAATTCTAAGAGTTTGAGATACAATTTTTTACGTTCCGCTCCCAAAAAGGAGCATAACTTTGAGGGAATTTCAATGCCGGGTTCACGTTTGGGCGAATACTTTTCTGTGATTAATTTTGGCGAGTCTCACGGACCGGCTATCGGTTGTGTGATCGACGGCTGTCCTCCGGGCATGGAGTTAAGTCAGGAAGATATCCAAAAAGAGCTTGATCGGAGACGTCCCGGAACGTCACGTCATGTCACTCAGCGCAAAGAAAGTGACACGGTTGAAATCCTCTCCGGGGTTTATCAGGGCAAAACCACCGGAACTCCGATTGCATTGCTGATTAGAAACGAAGATCAGAGAAGTAAAGACTATTCTGCAATCGAAAATTTGTTCCGACCGGCCCACGCTGATTACACCTATTACAAAAAATTCGGAATCCGTGATCCCCGCGGGGGCGGCAGAAGCTCAGCTCGTCTCACAGCCCCGACGGTCGCAGCAGGAGCTGTTGCTAAGAAATGGCTTGAAGAAAATCTAAATATAAAGATTCGTGCTTGTCTGGTTAACTTAGGTGGGATCCCGCTGGAAGTTAAAGATTGGACGGCGGTCGACAACAATCCGTTCTTCACTGCAGATCTGGAAAAAGTTCCTGAATTGGAAGCTTTTATGGATGAGCTTCGTCGGGCCGGAGACTCTGCCGGAAGCGAAATCTATGTTGAAGTACAAGGCGTTCCTCCCGGGGTCGGAGAGCCGATTTATCGAAGGTTGGATGCTTGCCTGGCGTATGCCTTTATGGGATTGAATGCAGTAAAAGGCGTTGAGATCGGGGACGGCTTCGAAGTTGTCAGCAGTCGTGGAAGCCTGAATGCTGATCGTATGGGTACGAAGTACGAAAACGGCTTTGCGAGTAACCACGCCGGCGGTATTTTGGGCGGGATTTCTACCGGCGCGACGATTACAGCAAAAGTTGCGATTAAACCGACTCCCTCGATTCGTCAGGAAATGCCGACACTGACCGTTGACGGGAAGGACACAATCGTCTCGACTAAAGGAAGGCATGACCCTTGTGTCGGCATACGTGCGACACCGATCTTAGAGGCACTGACTGCCTTGGTATTGATCGACCAAGTTATGGCCCAGAGAGCACAGTGCGGAAGCATTTGAGAATCCAAAAATAGAAACGGGACCCAAGCGGTCCCGAATTCAATCTTAATTGACTTTTCTGCGGGGGTCCTCATCACGCGGCCAGCACTGAACTCCTTTCTTGTCCGGAAGGATTCGCGGATCAAAGATCGGATCAAGAATGCCTCTGCGTTTCTGGGCGCTGTAATCGCGCAAAGCGGCAATCGCATATTTGCCGAGCATGAAGATGGCGACTAAGTTCACAATAGCCATCAAAGCCATGAACAGGTCAGCCAAATCCCAAACTAAAGAAAGGGAAGCGATAGAGCCGACAAAGACCATTACAACGACAAAAACTCGGAAAATCGGCATGGCGTACTTGCTCTTGGAAATGAACGGCATGTTCATTTCGCCGTAGAAGTAGTTGCCGATGATGGAGCTGAAAGCAAAGAACAGCACAATGACGGTCATAAAGAAGTTTGTCCACTCGCCGAGCTGACCGGCCACGGATTTCTGAACAAGCGCAATTCCTGTGAGTTTGGAACCCATCATCCATTCCGGAGAGAGAAGAACCAGCATTGCAGAGGCGGTGCAGACAAACAGCGTGTCGAAGTACACACCCATCGCCTGAATAAGACCCTGCTTAACAGGGTGAGAGGCGTCGGCTGCTGCGGCAGCGTTCGGAACAGCACCCATACCGGCTTCGTTGGAGAAGAGACCACGCTTAATACCGGTCATCAAGGCGACACCGATAGCAGCACCTGTGATGGAGTCAAAGCTGAAGGCTTTGGTCACGATCATGAGCAGAACGCGAGGGACTTCAGTGATATTCATGCAGGTCACGACAAAAGCGAGAAGAAGGTAGGCGCCCGCCATGAACGGAACCATAAAGCTGGCAACCTTCGCAATACGTGTCATGCCGCCGAAGATCACTAAGCCGGTGACTATGGCAAGGATTAGTCCGGTATATGCGGGTTTGAGTCCCGTCGTGGTTTCAATAGACAGAGAAATCGTATTGGCCTGGACGGAATTGAAGATTAAGGCATAAGTGACGGATATCAACACGGCGAACACACCGGCCCAGAAAGGCGAACCTAAAGCGTTCTTGATGTAGTAAGCAGGACCGCCCATGAAACCCCCGCCGGGTTTCTTTACCTTATAAATCTGAGCCAGTGTGGACTCAATAAATCCGCTGGCTGCGCCTAATGTGGCAATGACCCACATCCAGAAGATGGCGCCTGGACCGCCGGTAACGACAGCGATAGCAATACCGGCAATATTGCCGACGCCGACGCGGGAGGCGGTGGAAATACAAAAAGCCTGGAAGGGAGAGATGTGTCCTTCAGGCCTTGGAGTGCGGGACCCTTCCAGAACACAGCGGAACATTTCTCTGACGTTGGTAATCTGGACAAAACGAGTGCAGAAGGTGAACCAAAGGCCGACGCAGATCAGAAGTCCGATCAGGACGTAGGACCAAAGGACGTTGTTTAAAGAAGAAACGATTGAGGCGAACCAGTCCATTTGATAGTGAAATTAAGCGATTGGAAACGAGAGCGCTCAAGACGTACCTGGTTTGCTTATACTGAGCTCAGGGCCGGATGTTTTTTATCATGGCGGCTGTATTGACATCTAAGAGATCTCAAAGAAGAAACCGAGTAGGACTTTTACGTTCCGCAATGCGGAAAAGCACTGCAGGACAAACACTCAGCCCTCCATTCTAATTGCTCATACCATCCGTCAACGGAAGGGTGCGAAAAAAATCGCAAAAAAATTAAAAATTTCGGAATTCGTTAGCGTCTCGGTGAAATTGCTGACCGAAGACAGTCAGAAAATCTTACAGATTTTTATTCGCCGTGCTTTTCGGTGGCATACTCAAAGAATTACTTCAAAAATTTAGTGATACCAGTAAGAAATGAGAACACCGGAATCCCCTAAAACACTCTACGACAAAATCTTTGACGAACACGTCGTCCGAATGGAAGAAGACGGCACTGCAACCCTCTACATCGACCGTCATCTGGTCCACGAAGTGACCAGTGCCCAGGCTTTTGAGGGACTGCGCATGAACAACCGTCCTTTGTGGCGCAAGAGCTCGATTGTGGCCACAGCCGATCACAACACACCGACGACCGGTTGGGAAGCCGGAATGGAGGGCATTACTGATCCGATCTCCAAGCTGCAGGTCACGACATTGGATGAAAACATTCGTCAAAACGGATGTGCGGCGTTTTTCCCGTTCCTGTCCCGCGGACAGGGCGTCATCCACGTTATGGGACCGGAAGAGGGTGCAACGCTTCCCGGCATGACTGTCGTTTGCGGTGACTCTCACACGAGCACCCACGGAGCTTGCGCAGCAATTGCCTTCGGTATCGGAACGAGTGAAGTTGAGCACGTGATGGCAACCCAGACGCTGCTCACGAAGAAAATGAAAAACATGCGCGTGCATGTGGAAGGCAAACTGCAGCCCGGCGTTTTTGCTAAGGATCTTGCGCTCTACATTATCGGCAAGATCGGAACGGCCGGCGGAACAGGGTGCGCCATTGAGTTTGACGGCCCTGCAATTCGTGCGCTCTCTATGGAAGGCCGCATGACGCTCTGCAATATGGCCATCGAAGCCGGTGCACGCTGCGGGTTAGTCGCCTGTGATGATAAAACGATTGAATACATGAAGGGCCGTCCTCTGGCTCCGGAAGGCGAGCTTCTGGATCAGGCCATCGAATACTGGAAGACACTTCATTCGGACGAAGGCGCCAAGTTTAGTATCGAAGTCAACCTTCAGGCAGAAGACGTCGTTCCGATGGTCACATGGGGAACTTCTCCCGAGATGGTCGCACCGATCACCGGCTGCACACCGATTCCCGAAGATCAAAAAGATCTCGTCAAACGTGAGGGCTGGGAACGCGCTTATCAATACATGGATTTGAAGCCCGGTACACCGATGACTTCGATCGCTCCGAACAACGTCTTTATCGGTTCTTGCACGAACGGCCGTATTGAAGATATTCGAGCCGCTGCTTATGTGGTGCGCAAGCTTGGTAAGAAAGTGGCTCCTACGGTTAAACAGGCTCTGGTGGTTCCGGGATCCGGACTCGTCAGAGAGCAGGCCGAGGATGAAGGGCTGGACAAGATTTTTATTGAAGCCGGATTCCAGTGGCGCCGTCCGGGCTGCTCGATGTGTTTGGCGATGAATGCCGACCGCTTAGAGCCGGGCGACCGCTGTGCCTCAACCAGCAACCGAAACTTCGAAGGGCGCCAAGGCAATAAGAGCCGCACGCATCTTTGCTCTCCGGCCATGGCCGCTGCGGCAGCCATCGAAGGTCATTTTGTTGATGTGCGCAAACTTTTCTAAGAGAGGCAGAAATGGAAAAATTCACAGTTCTTCAAGGCATTGTCGCTCCCTTAGACCGCTCTAATGTCGACACCGATGCCATAATTCCGAAACAGTTTTTAAAGTCAATTTACCGCACCGGTTACGGTCCGAACCTTTTTGATGAATGGCGTTACCTCGATAAAGGCGAACCGGGGATGGATCCTGCCACCCGCAAGATCAATCCGGATTTCGTTTTGAACCAGCCTCGCTACCAAGGTTCCACGATTTTGCTGGCGCGCAAGAATTTCGGTTGCGGCTCATCCCGCGAACACGCGGCTTGGGCGCTGACGCAGTATGGCTTCAGAGTGGTCATCGCACCGAGCTTTGCCGATATTTTCTACAACAACGCATTTAAGAACGGTTTGCTCCCGATCAGTTTGCCGGAGTTTGTGGTTGACTACTTGTTTGATGAAATCAAAGCAAACAACGGCTATCAGCTCTCCGTCGACCTGGTCAACCGCGTTGTGATTGAACCCAACGGCAAACGCCATGAATTCGAAGTTCCTGAATTCCGCCGTTATTGCCTGCTGAACGGCTTGGACGATATCGGCATCACGCTGCAGCACGCTGACGAAATCAAGGCATTTGAACAGCAGCGTCTGAACCAGAAACCCTGGCTCGCTAAAACAATTTATTAATCAAACCTAAGAGAAGAAAACCAATATGAAAAAAATTGCAGTTCTCGCCGGTGACGGCATCGGTCCCGAGATCATGGCCCAGGCCCTTAAAATTTTAACGGCGCTCAAGCTTCCTCTGGAATTTGAGGAAGCCTTAGTCGGCGGTGTCGCTTACGCCGCTTTCGGTCATCCTCTTCCCGCTGAAGTCGTGGAACTCGCCAAGAAGAGCGATGCCGTTCTTTTCGGTGCAGTCGGTGACTTCAAATATGACAATCTGCCTCGCCATCTCCGTCCCGAACAGGCCATCCTCGGTTTAAGAAAAGCTTTAGGCCTTTTTGTGAATCTTCGTCCGGCCATTTGCTATCCGGAACTCACAGCTGCTTCTTCCCTGAAACCCGAACTTGTTTCCGGTCTGGATCTTCTGCTCGTTCGCGAACTCACCGGTGACGTTTATTTCGGCCAGCCCAGAGGCAAACGTATCAGCCCGGACGGTGTTTTTGCAGGTACTGAAGAAGGTTTTGACACGATGCGTTACGCTGTTCCCGAAGTTGAAAGAATTGCCCACGTCGCATTCAAGGCCGCGATGGGCCGCAGCAAACACCTTGTCAGCGTAGACAAGGCCAATGTTCTGGAAACTTCCCAGGTTTGGCGTGACACCATGATCAAGGTCAGCAAAGAATATCCGGAAGTCACTCTCGAACACATGTACGTCGATAACGCAGCCATGCAGCTTGTTAAGGCTCCGAAGAAGATCGATGTGATGGTCACCGGCAATCTTTTCGGCGACATCCTTTCTGATGAAGCCGCTATGCTTACCGGTTCCATCGGTATGCTGGCTTCTGCCGCTTTGAACGAGAAAGGACAAGGCCTCTTCGAACCTTCTCACGGTTCTGCACCTGACATTGCCGGCCAGAACATTGCAAATCCTCTAGCCCAGATTTTGTCAGCGGCCATGATGCTTCGTTATTCTTTAGGAATGGAGGAAGCAGCAGTCCGAATTGAAAATGCGGTTAAGAAAGTTCTTGCTCAGGGATACCGCACGGGAGACATCCGCAGCGAAGGCTGCAAGCTTGTCAGCTGTTCTGAAATGGGAGATGCGGTTGTCGCCGCGCTCTAAAGCAAAGTGAAGCACTACTCGATAGGAGAAACACAAATGTTGAAGTTAGGTATGGTTGGCTGGCGGGGAATGGTCGGCTCCGTGTTGATGGACAGAATGAAGCAGGAAGACGACTTTAAGTTTGTCAGCACCACATTCTTCTCTACCAGTAACGCCGGTGGCAAAGCACCGGAAGTCCCTAATTCAGATCCTATTCTTAAAGATGCCGATGATCTGGACGCATTGGCAGCCTGCGACGTAGTCATTTCCTGCCAGGGCGGTGACTGGACAAAAGCTCACTTCAAACCGCTTCGCGATAAAGGCTGGAACGGCTACTGGATTGATGCCGCTTCCACGCTGCGTATGGAAAAAGACGCCATCATCGTTCTCGACCCCGTGAACATGGACGTGATTCAGAAGGGTTTGCGCGAAGGCGTTAAGAACTACATCGGCGGAAACTGCACGGTCAGCCTGATGCTGATGGCCTTAGACGGTTTGATCCGCGCTGATTTGGTTGAATGGATTTCTTCCATGACTTACCAAGCCGCTTCCGGCGCCGGTGCTCCCAATATGCGCGAACTGCTCGAACAGATGGGTGCTCTTTACGGCGTTGTTGCTGAAGATCTGAAAGATCCTCGCTCTGCCATTCTGGCCATCGACCGCAAAGTTACCGAAGAACTTCGTTCTACCGACTTCCCCGACAAAGCTTTCGGTGTACCTCTTGCCGGCAGCCTGATCCCCTGGATCGACAAAGAAGTCGAACACGGACAGAGCCGCGAAGAATGGAAGGGCGGTGCCGAAGCTAACAAGATTTTGGGCAAACCCGCTATCGGAGAGCCCGGATGCATGCCCGTTGACGGTTTGTGCGTTCGCGTAGGATCCATGCGCTGCCACTCTCAGGCTTTGACGATCAAGCTGAAGAAAGATGTTTCCTGCGAAGAAATCGAAAGACTTCTTGCTGAAGCCAATCAGTGGGTTAAAGTCATTCCGAACCGCAAAGAAGATTCTATTCATGAACTGACTCCGGCCAAGGTCTCCGGAACGCTTTCTGTTCCTATCGGCCGTATCCACAAACTGAATTTCGGTCCGGAATACGTCACTGCCTTCACAGTCGGCGACCAGCTCCTTTGGGGCGCTGCCGAACCGCTGCGCCGCATGCTGCGTATTCTCGTTGACTTCAAAGCCTAATTGCCGATGAGAGTCGCATTAGGACTCGAGTACGACGGCCGTTCTTTCGAGGGCTGGCAGACCCAGCCTTCCGGACAAACAGTCCAGGATTATCTCGAAGCGGCCGTTGTTCAGTTTACGGGTGAAAAAGTTAAAGCCGTCTGTGCCGGGCGCACAGACGCCAATGTTCATGCCACGGGTCAAGTGATCCATTTAGATACGGGAGCCGACCGTAAGGAGATTTCTTGGGTTCGCGGCTTGAATTCTTATCTGCCGACGGAATGTGCGGTTCGCTGGGCGAAAGTCGTCCCGGACGAATTCCATGCGAGGTTTTCCGCTTGCAGTCGGACTTATGAATACTGGATCGTCAATGAGCCGGTTCGTTCTCCGATTCTTTCCGGCAGAACCGGCTGGGTCTTCCGTCCGCTCAACGAAAAGAACATGGAAGCCGCAGGCCAGTTCTTGGTCGGCGAACATGATTTCTCCAGTTTCCGTGCCGCAGGGTGCCAGAGCAAGACGCCGGTGAAAAATATTGAATATCTGCATGTCATTCGTCTCGGACGATTCATCAAGATTCGTGTCAAGGCAAACGCCTTCCTTTATCACATGGTTCGAAATATCGTCGGCTGTCTGGTTTACGTAGGCACGGGCGCCAGAAGTGTTGATTGGATGGGAGAAGTTTTGGAAGCAAAAAGCCGACAGGCGGCCGCTCCGACTTTCTATCCAACAGGACTTTATCTGACCGGCGTCGGCTATCCGGAAATCTTTGGCCTGCCTCAGCACGGAGCTTCGCCGTTTCCCGGCTGACAAATTTTTGTTAACGAACTCAATGAGTTTGAGTTCATGCAGAGCGGCTGGATTCGATTAGAATCAGTAGATTCAGTAAAAAGAAACTAATTTGCACTATGAGTTGGCTCGATAAAGTGCTCCCGAAAATCAGTCGGAGTAACGGCGAAACTGCCAAAAAAGATATTCCTGCAGGCGTGTGGACAAAGTGTTCCAACTGCGGAACGACGCTTTACGCTCAGGAGCTTCGCGACAACCTTAACGTTTGTCCGAAATGCAACCATCATATGCGCGTGAGTGCTCGTCAGCGTTTGGATATGATTCTCGACCCTGAAAATCGTCAGGAAATCGGTGCGGAAATTCGTCCTGTCGATCCGCTTGGATTCGTGGACAGCAAAAAATATCCTGACCGCGTTAAGCAGGCGCTGTCTGCCAGCGGAGAAACCGACGCTTTAGTTGTGCAGTCAGGCACCATCCATGCTATGCCCGCTGTCGTTGCCGTCTTTGAATTCGGTTTTATGGCCGGTTCCATGGGCTCGGTTGTCGGAGAGCGCTTTGCTCGTGCTGTTCAGGCCGCTATTGATAATCAGGCAGCATTTGTCTGTTTTACCGCTTCCGGCGGCGCTCGTATGCAGGAAGGTCTTTTCTCTCTGATGCAGATGGCCAAGACAACCGGAGTTATCGCTAAGTTGGCAGAACACAAACTTCCGTTCATTTCTGTCTTAACCGATCCGACGATGGGCGGCGTGTCTGCAAGCTTTGCTTTCATGGGCGACGTCGTTATGGCTGAGCCTAAGGCTTTGATCGGCTTTGCCGGCCCGCGCGTCATTGAACAAACCGTTCGTGAACAGCTTCCGGAAGGATTCCAGAGATCCGAGTTCCTGCTGCAGAAGGGCGCCATCGACATGATCGTCGATCGTAAAAACTTAAAGATGGAAATCGCAAAACTCATTGCACTCTTCCAAAAAGAGTCTTTGGACGCGATTGAGTAGCATTCTCCGGACCGCTTCGGCGGTCTTTTTAGTTTATTCACAATGAAATTTGAGACGTTGGATGCGTGGCTTCATCACATTGAGGGTTTGCACGCACAGGCAATAGATTTAGGCCTTGACCGCATGGAAACCATGCTCAAGCGTCTGGACATCCGCTTTAAATGCCCCGTGTTTACCGTCGGAGGCACCAACGGTAAAGGCTCTACCTGCGCTTTTATTGAATCGGCACTGTTAGCCGGCGGCTATTCCGTAGGTGTCCATACTTCTCCGCACTTGATCCGCTTCAACGAAAGAGTTCGAATTAACGGAGAAGACGCTAAGGACGAAGAACTGATTCGTCAGTTCGAGAAGGTCGAAGCCGCTCGGGGCGAGATGACGCTGTCGTACTTTGAATACACGCTGCTCGGCATTCTTCTTCTGTTTGCGGAAAAAGATCTTGATGCCGTGGTGTTAGAAATCGGGCTCGGCGGACGTCTTGACGCTGTCAACACGGTTGAGCCGTCCGTCTCCGTCATTACAAGCATCGGAATTGACCATACGGCTTATCTCGGAACTACCCGTGAATCCATTGGCTGGGAAAAGGCTCACATTTACCGTTCGGGCAAGCCGGCTATCTGCGCTGACGCTAATCCTCCGATTACGGTTGAGCAGTACGCCGATAAAATCGGTGCCGAACTCCTGGTTATCGGAAAGAACTTCAGGTTTGAGCACAATCACGGCGATAAGACCTGGAATTTCTATGGGTCAAGGGGCGAGCTCAGGAATTTGCCGTTGCCGACGATGCCCGGCGAACATCAGCTGAACAATGCCTCCGGAGCTTTCGAAGCCCTTCAATGCATGCAGGGAAAACTGCCGCTTAAGCGTGAAGCATTTGAATCAGCTTTATTGAATACTCGTATTACCGGACGCTTCTCTAAAGTCAGAAATGCACCGGAGGTCTACTTAGATGTCGGACATAATCCCCATGCGGCTAAAGAATTGGCAAAGACGCTGAGTGAGCTTCCGAAGGCAACACGTCAGGTTGCGGTCTTCGGGATGCTTTCTGATAAGGACCGCCCGCAAGTCTGCCGGATCATGGTTTCGAGCTTTAACAAGTGGTATTTGTCGGATCTGCAAGGTCCGCGAGGCGGAATCGCACAGGATCTCTGCGCTATGCTAAGTGAAGCAGGCGTTCCTCAGGAAAAAATTCAGACTTTCAAGACCGTCGAGGAAGCTCTTCAGAGAGCCATCGAAGAGGCGCACGAGACTGATAGAATAGTCACCTTCGGTTCCTTTTTAACAGTGGCTTCAGCTATTGAATATTTAAAGGAAAAAGTCGGACGAAATTAAAAAGAAAGGAAGAGCAGTATGCCTTTTTGGAAAAAGAAAGAGCCCGAAGTTCCGCTGCCTCATGTGGAACCAGGGATGAGCGCCTCGCAGTCTTCGGAGCCCAACCCTATAAGGTTCTCCGACGAACCGCAATTCGGCACGGTGCATCCTTCGCAAACTGCTGTTCCTCCGACTCGTGTCCGCCAGCCATCTGACGGTGAATTTGCAACGCATCCGTCGGCGATCCAGACTCCGGTGACCTCTTCTCAAAAGGAATCTTTTGCAACGGTCAGACCGACTCCGGCTCCTGCGCAGGAGATGCCGCTTCACATAGAAGAAAATCCTTTTGCCTCGGCTCCTGCCGCAAAAGAATCTCCGACTGAAGTCAAACTCGATCTGGAAACCGCTTCTCATGCCGCCCCTAATGTTGAGCCTGAGCCTGCCACACCGCAGCCCGAAAAGCGCAGTTGGTTTAAACGTGCGCCTAAAAAAGACGAGCAACAGCTCGAAGAAGAGGAGCTGCGCCGTCAGAAATGGATTCATGCACGCCGAAGATTTGTTGGTACCCTGATGCTTCTGATGGCTGCGGCGATTGCGATTCCTATTCTTTTTGATAAGGAAGCGCCGCCTCCTGCCGTCACGATTCCGCTTCGGATACCGAAAGAAAATTCTGTTGATGTAACCAAGATCACCGTTCCGCCGGCTCCGGCGCCGGAAGAGGGCGAAGAACCGAAAGAAGCACCGAAGGTTCCTCCCGTCCCGTCTGTGAATTCCGGTAAAGACCAGGCCGCTGCCGTCGCGCCTTCCGCTTCCGGCAATACCGCCGGTAAGGCTCCTGAAGCCAAGAACGACACTGCGGAAGCTGCTAAGAAAGCAGCAGAAGCCAAGAAGGCCGCAGAAGAGAAGAAGGCAGCCGAAGCTAAAAAGTTAGCTGAAGCCAAGAAACAGGCAGAGGCTAAGAAGCAGGCCGAAGAAAAGAAAGCTCAGGAGACTTCCGCTCCCAAACTTACCAAGGGCCAGTACTTTATTCAGGTGATCGCGCTTTCTAACCAGAATCGTGCTCAAGGCATTGTGGACAAGATGAAGAAGGCCGGAGTGCCTGCCTATCTTTCCCCGATCCAGGCTAAGAGCGGCAGGATTTACCGCGTGCAGGCCGGTCCTTTCAAATCTGCTAAAGAAGCTGAAGCCGCTAATGCCAAGCTCGGTTTGGCAGGTTTGAATACAGGTAAAGTCCAGTCAGTGAGGTAAGTGTGGATTTTTCTTCCTTAGGTCTCGGAGAGCTCGACTGGGTCTTCGTTGTTATCATCTTGCTCTCCACACTTCTTGGGGTTTCCCGCGGCATGGTTCGCGAAATTTTTGCCCTGGTAGGCTGGGTAGCAGCTTTCTTTGTTTCTCTTTACTGTTCTGCCGATTTGGCAGCGATCCTTCCGTTCCAGGCCCACATGGGCCTCATGACAAGGACTTTTGTTTCCATTGTTTTGATTGTGATCGGATGCGTATTTCTGGCCGGTTTAGTCGGTAAAATACTGCGCAGTATTCTCGCCTCTGTTTCTATCGGAGCAGAGGATAGGCTTTTGGGGTGTTTGTTCGGTTTTCTACGCGGATTACTCATTGTCGGGCTGCTGGTCTTTCTCGGCGGAACGACCGAGTTCTTTCCCAAGCAGCTTTGGTGGAAAGATTCTGCGCTGGTGCCGGCGTTTGAGAAGGGCATCACATGGTGCGCTCCTTACATTCCCGATAGTCTGATGGAATTACGTAAATAAAACTTAACCTTTAATCCTCGGAGTTAAATACAAATGTGCGGAATAGTGGCGCTGTACGCTTCCGGTCCCGTTAACCAGAGGCTGTACGATGCACTCCTGCTGCTGCAGCACCGCGGTCAAGACGCCGCCGGTATCTGTACGGTTGAAGGACGTCATTTCCATATGCATAAAGGCATGGGCCTTGTGCGTGACGTTTTTAGAACTCGCAATATGCGAGACTTGCTCGGTAACTGCGGTATTGGACAAGTACGTTATCCTACTCAGGGAAATGCAACGGCTGCGGATGAATCGCAGCCTTTTTACGTCAATGCACCCTTCGGTATTGTTCTGGCTCACAACGGCAATCTGACAAACGCCGAAGAGCTGGCTCAGGAACTTTACGAACTGGATCGTCGTCATATCAATACGACCAGCGACTCCGAAGTGCTTCTGAACGTGTTTGCTAATGAGCTGGCGCTCGCCACTCTGGGTCATCCGCTGGATGAAGAAGCCTTGTTCAAGGCAGTTTCCGGTGTACATAAACGCGTGAAAGGTTCTTATGCCGTCGTCTGCATGATCGCCGGTCATGGTGTTGTGGCTTTCAGAGACCCGTACGGCATTCGTCCGCTTTGCTACGGCACAACGCTCGGCGAAGACGGAAAGAGCGAATATATGATCGCTAGTGAATCCGTGACGCTGGAAGGCAGCGAATTCCAAATTCTGGGTGACGTCCATCCGGGAGAAGCCATTTGGATTGATGAGAACGGCGACCTGCATAAGAAACAGTGCGCAGAACACCCGGTCTATTCGCCCTGTATTTTTGAGTATGTCTATTTGGCTCGTCCCGACTCTCAGCTTGACGGCATTTCCGTTTACGAAGCTCGTCTGAGACTGGGCGAAAACTTGGCAAAAGAAATCAAAAAATCGATTCCTTTGGAAGACATCGATGTGGTCATGCCAATCCCCGATTCTTCTCGTCCTGCCGCAGCTCAGTTAGCCAAGGCTCTGAATCTTCCTTACCGCGAAGGCTTCATCAAGAACCGCTACGTCGGCCGCACCTTCATCATGCCGGGCCAAGCCGTTCGTAAGAAGAGTGTTCGTCAAAAACTCAACGCGATGGCCATTGAGTTCAAGGACAAGAATGTTCTCTTGGTAGATGACTCTATTGTCCGCGGAACGACCATTAAAGAAATTGTTCGTATGGCTCGTCAGAGCGGCGCGAAGAAAGTCTTCATCGCTTCCGGGGCGCCACCTGTTCGTTACCCGAACGTCTACGGCATTGATATGCCGACCACGGCTGAACTCATTGCCGGCGACAATCGCCCTACTGAGCAGATTCGTATCGAAATCGGCGCAGATGCGCTTGTGTACCAGACGATCGAAGGAATGAAAGAAGCCGTCGGCGGATTAAATCCCGAGATCAAGCGCTTTGACTGCTCCTGCTTTGATGGAGACTATGTTACCGGCGATATCACGCCGCAGTACATTGCAGAGCTTGAGAAAAAGCGTTTGGAAGCAAAAGCAGAAGCGAAAAAAGCCGCTTCTGATGATTGATTTCAAAAGCAGTAGTTAAAGAGAAGGCCGAGGAACAGAATTCTCGGCCTTTTAGTTAATCGCATTGGCTGAATTCGATAAACTTTCTTTTTTCCAAAGAAAAGACCAAGGCAACTCGCAGTATTTGCTCTTCTAGCTCTTGAAGGCCGTATTCCTTTCTTTGTAACTGCAAAATAGCTTCTTTGAGAAGCTCTTTGCCGTCGTTTTCGGAATTGCAAACTTTGAATTCGAAAACCCAGTAACGAACACCGACTTTTACCTCGAGGTCACTTCTTCCTTTCGCGTTATGGTGCTCGACTATCGGGTTCAATCCGGCACCAGAAAAGAATACTTGAACGAAAGCTCTAACCGATGCTTCATCTCTTATCGGATACTTTTGATAATCGATAGAGCCGAAAAGCTTGTTTAAGAGATGGAAGATATCCTCAATATTCTCAGATGCAAGTCGGTGCGCTATGTTGTCAGCACCAACCTGTTCAACAGTATGCCCTGCTAACAAACGCTCTGTATATAGTTGTGCCATCGAGGTCTTAACTTCCTCGTTAGGATAACCAACGTAGGCAGTAGTTCCAACTATATTTTTTAATGTCAAATATCCGGCTTGAGTCAGGAGAGCCACATCAGATAAAGTTTTGATGTCGGAAGAGCTGGTAAGTTCAGTTAAAGCAATGCTTTTCAGTTTTCCATATTCTTCGGGATGCCGAAGGGCATGGGACTTCAAATATTCCAGCAAAGCATATGGGCGCCCGCCGCTTTCAAACCAGTAGTTCTTAAAACCTCTTTCAGGTTCTGCGAAAAAGGAAAGAAGTGACCATGGAGCAAAAACTTTTTTGCTGACAGTTTCTTCAAAACAGAAGCCGTCGTATTGGGAAACCAACTTGTCTAATAATTGGTCAGACTCAATACCTAACGCTTTTGCAGAACGATCTAAATAATTTTTAAAATATTCCACAACCTCTTCGTGGGTATAACCAAGAAGACTGCCATAGCGAGGAGATAACGAGATATCGGTAAGTGTGTTCAGTTCAGAAAAAATACTTGTCTTATTAAATTTTGAAATTCCCGTCAAGAATAAGAAGCGAATTACGCCCTCATAATTTTTAAAGCTGGCATAAAGGCGAGAAAGTTTTTTTCTAACGAAATCAAAAAGTTCTGGATTGTTCATACAAACTGTCAAAGGAGCGTCGTACTCATCAATGAGGACTACGACGGAATTTGACGGCTGTAGCCCAAGCCAGTAGATAAAAGAAGAGAATCCTCCGAAATTTGGCTCTTTTGAAACTGTAATTTCATTCTGAGCCATCAAGATCGCGAAGTATTCGTCCAGGAGAATAGAAAACTCTTCTTCTGTTGAGAAATCCTTCAGGTTGGAAAAATCTAATCGGATAACTTTGTAAGTTTTATCATTCCAAAGTTTCTCAATTGCTAGGCCTTTGAAATCTCGCGTTCCATGTTTGAAAAGTGATTCGAACGTAGAGACTAAAAGTGACTTACCGAAACGTCTAGGTCGGGCAAGAAAAACTTTTTCAAAAGTTGTAATAAGTTCATAGAGCAGATTAGTCTTGTCGACATAAATCTTTTCCAATTCTCTTAACTTATGAAAATCTGACACACCTAACGGTAGTTGGGAAAAAATTTTGCTTTCCATACCATCCTCTTAACCTAACCTTGAGGCGACACCCTTCGGTAGAGCTGCACCGGAAAAGACGCGGATTTATCTATCACCTTTACTTCAAGGCTAACCTGAATAAGTCTAACAAGCAATAAGTTACAAAGAAAAAGTCTCGGACGTCATACAAGTCCATGGTTCCTAGGAATTGGATTTTTATATTAAGACAACAAAGATTTCATAGGAAGTTGAGTCAATAAGTCAGCTTTTCAAGTAATTTAGCAAGAATTCAAAGAAAAACTAGCAGAAAAATAAAAAAGGTCGAAGACCCAAACATCTTCGACCCTAAAAAAATTGACCAAGGAGAATTAAACAGACAAGTTACGGAACCTTAAACCCGAAGTTGTGACACTGCTCACAATAGTTTTCGGTTTGGCCGTGCTGCACGTGGCATAACACGCAATCCAGGTCTTTACCATAGTGAGGTGAAACATGCGGATTTTGTGGTTTAACATTGGCTGTTTTTGCAGCAACTGCGTTCGGATCATGGCAGACGATACATTGAGTCTTGTCAGGATCTTTAACTTCATTGTTGGCACCATGGCACTGCTGGCATTGGACGCCTCTTGCAACGTGACGGTCCGCCCCGAAATTGCCGGCAGCGTAGCTCGGCAGTGAGAGAATACAGCCGAAGGTAAGGATCAAAGTTAGAACGGATCTGATCATTTGTAGCTCCTTAGGCAAGCCGAATCTCCGGCTTGCCTATGAGGGGTTTACTAAATCTTACTGTTTGGCGACAGACTGACCGGCAATGCGGCCGTTAACCAAGCAGTCAAGAATAGCGTTGCAGCCTAAACGGCAGTCGCCGTGAACACCGCCGCAAGCTTCACCGGCAGCGTAAAGCCCGGGAATCGGCTTCAGATCGCCGGCGTCAAGGGCTTGACCCTGCGGATTGGTGACGATACCGCCCATGCAGTGATGGATCTTAGGCATAAGTTCTGCAGCGTACCAGGGACCGGTCTTCATCTCTGTGCAGTCGGCGTTATAAGTCTTGCCCAGAGAGTCAACTTCAATCTTGTTGCGGACGTTTGCGTTGTACTGATCTACTTCTCCTTTGAGGACATCATAGGGTGTGCCATAGTACTTGGCGACAGCCTCCAGGGTGGGGAATTCGAGCAGGCCCTTTGTTGCCATCAGCTTGGGAAGCGTTCCGGGGCGGTTCTTTTCAAGCTGCTTGGCACCGCGGACATCCGTTAAAGAAATGCACTTGTGGCCGATATTGTTCAAAGCGATAATTGCATCAGAGCGGACTTTTCGGTTGCCTAATTCATTGATGAAACGTTTTCCGGTGTTGACGTCAACCCAGATGCCGTAAGGAGCGGCACATGTCTGAGAGAACTGCCACATGTTGCCCATGCTCTTTTCATAGGGGCTGCACCAGGGAACAACCTGAACGCGGTCGGCTTGAATCATCAAAACACCGTTTCTTGCTGCTTCCTTCCAAAGTTCACCTGTAGCACCGCGATGGTTAGTAGTATCGAATTTATCAGTCAGTTTCGGATCCTGAACTTGGCGATAGGCAATATCGGCGCCGAAACCGCCATGGCAAAGAACAACACCCTTGTTGGCCTTGATGAGCTGGACGGTACCGCTCTGAGGATTCGGGAAACGGTATCCTTTGCGAACCTGAAGTCCGAGCACGCGGCCGGTTTCCGGATCTCTAATAATTCTTTCAACGTAGTTGCGAGTACGCAGCTGAGCGCCGAGTTCTTTGCATTTTGCGAGTTCGGCATTCACAAAGCCGGCGCCGGAACCTTCTTCGGAAATCACGGAACGAGGATATCTGTGACCGCCGTCCTGAGTAATGATCGGACGGAATTTAACGCCGATTTCATTAACCAGCCAGTTGTAGTTATTCAACATGTTATCGGCCAGGACCTGAATTTTTTCGGGGTAGTTGAAGCCCAGGCCTGCTGCGAAGGTATCGGCCTTCCACTGTTCGACGGAGTCCGGAATGTTGGCTGCTTTTTGCTGAGGGCAACCCACTGCGGTCATTTCTCCGCCGTTGATGATGGAGTTGCCGCCATGAGTCGGCATTTTTTCAAGAATGATAACTTTAGATCCCGCCTTTGCGGCTTCGTAGGCTGCGGCTAAACCAGCAAAGCCGGAACCTACAACGATAACGTCAACTTCTTCGTCCCATTTCTGAGGAACGGGAGCGGGGTTGGCAGATGCCTTGGCTGCGAAGGCAGACGAGGCAAGAGCTGCAACGGAGGCACCGAGAAGGTTGCGGCGAGAAAATTGAATGTTCTTCATTTGTTTCTCCAAGTGAGTTGAGGAAGAATGTTTGTTTAACTTCTGGAGTCATTGTGCACTTGGAGGTGTCCTGGGACTTTTGACAATCGTCAAACTTTCTTCTTTTTTGTGTCCCGGGACAATTGATAATAATCAAAGGTTAATCATTTTCATTCTTCGAATGAGTGTTTTCCAGGATGTGAAGGCCGGCGGCTCGGCCTCCCACAAGAGCATCGATGAGACTATGGCATGGAATTCTGCTGCGTCCGAAAATGCCGCCGGTTGCTTCTCCTGCCGCATAGAGGTTAGGGATGATTTGGTTTTTGTTGTTTAATACCTGCATACTGAGGGTAGTTTTTATGCCGCCCATGCAGTGATGAACCTTCGGCCTGATTTCAACAACAAACCAGTTCGTTCCATTTAACGGAAAAGTGTTGGAAAGATTTCTTTGGAACTCATCAATTACCGCGTTGTTAACGCAGGTATTGTATTTCTCAACCGTCTTGACGAGTTCGGTATAAGAAATACTGCTGTTGACAGCAAGAGCTTCCAAGCTCGGAAATGAGCGAATGATTCCACGAAGTTTTAATTCCTCGGTTGCTTGAAGATCGTCCGGTTGGTGTTCAATTGCGTTCTGAGTCGTAATCCCGAAGATTCTGTGCCCGTTTTTGATTTCTTCTAAAAGCCGCTCCGATCTGAGTCGCTGAGAGCCTCTTTCGTTAACGAAACGCTTCCCCTTGTTATTGACCCAAATACCATAGAACGCTGAGTATTGCTCGATGAAAGGCCATGCATCTCCCAGCCCGATTTCGTCCGCACTAATCCAGCTCAGCGCCTGAATTTGATCTAAATCTACCGTCTTGATTCCTAGTCGCATGGCCATTCGAATGGATTCGGCGGTTGCACCCGGTTGGTTTGTCGTGGCTAATAGTTTTCCCATCGACGGGTTGACCATTTCCCTAAATTCCTCGTCGGCTCCGAAACCGCCGAAACACAGAACAATGGCTCTTCGGGCCCGAATTTTTATCTGAGTGCCCGAGGCCGGATCAGGAAATTTGTAGCGAGTACGTACAAGAAGACCTTGAGCTTCACCGTTGGGTCCGAAAAATATGTCTTCGACCAGACTGTTATTGCGGATCTGAACGTTAAGGTTTCTGGCGTACTCAATACCCGATGAAAATAGAGCAAAACCTGATCGAGGAATGCTGAGCAACCCCCTGGGAACGCTTTGTCCTTCGTCAAACTGTAATTTGTCAGGATTCCAGCGGGTACCCCATTTTTCCTGAGTCCATTTCCATGTGCTTAAGGCATTTTGCGCTAAGAAACGAACTCTTTCCTTGTCAACAGTCTTGCCTGCGCGTATTAAGTCCTCCGCCATCATCTGCGGGGAATCTTTTATTCCCATTTTTAACTGGACAGGGGATCCCGGAACGGCAACGTCGCCCCCGCTGATCACTGTATTGCCGCCGAGAGAATTCATTTTCTCCAGCATGAGAACGCTTAGACCGCCTTCTGCAAGCGTTGCTGCGGCGGCTAAGCCGGCAGCCCCGCTTCCGACCACGATCGCATCCACGGTCAAATCCCATTTGGGATTCTCTTCGGCATGCGTTGTAGGGCAACAAGTGCCAAACAAAAGAAATTTCAAGAGATCTCTGCGGTGGAACATGGTTAGCTTAATCTTTAAGAATGCTTCGTATTTTTTGCATGAACAGACTGATTTCAGCCGGAGTATTGAGCTGAAGTTTTTGCCGGATATGAACTTTATAGTTCCTGACGGTTTTGCTTGAAACCCCTAACTTTCTGGCAACATCTGAGTTGAGGAACCCTTCTGCGACCAGAAATGCGACCTCTTTTTCCTGAGGCGTAAGATTTTCATAGAAGGAAACCAATTCTCCGGGGGTGTAATTTTTAAATAGCTGATCTGCCTGGCCGTCCGTACCAAGCGTAGAGGAAACAGCTTTTAAAAGTTCCGAGACACCGGTTGCCTTCCTTAAGAAATTCACGGCCCCATGCTTCATGGCTAAAACTGCGCTGTCCACGTCTCCGTGTCCGGAGAAAAAGATGATGGGAAGACGGGAACCTCTTTTGTTTAGCTCAGTCTGAAGCTCGAGCCCGGACATCCCTTCCATTTTCAGGTCAAGAACAATGCAGCCGGGAACGGATATGGCATCTTCTCGTAGCATTTCTTCTGCACTGTAATAGGTAACGCAGTTCCAGCCGTTTTGTTCCAAAACTTCTTTTAACGTCGTACGGATGCTTTCATCGTCATCTACGACCCTGATTATTAACGAATCAAACATATTTTCCTTAGGCCGAAGTGTTTTTAAGTACAGCAGAGGCGGCGGACTGAGACGCTGAAATGAGTTCTCTGTCCGCGCTTCTCAACGTAATTGTGGTAATCAAGCTTCTTGTCTTAGAAAGGGTAAATGCGATTTTTCCTTCGTTTTTTTCGATCAAGGAACAGACAATGTCGAGTCCGAGTCCAAGTCCGTGTGCCTTAGTGCTCACTCGGGACTGCGAGGTGATATTGTCGAAAGCTGCCTTTGTAAGAGGAGAGCCGTTATCAGTAATGGTTAGAACCACGGAATTGTCTGTGCTGTATTTTAATGAGCAGAAAATCATTGATTTTTGCTCAGTGCTAGATGCCTCAAAGGCATTTTTCAAAAGATTGTGGACGACGAGCTCGAGCTCAATCTCATCGAAATGAACATAAACCGGGCCGCTCTTACAATGGTTCTCAAACTTCACATCAGCTTTCTTTGCGTAGACTTCACAAGCTTCTTTGGCAGCCCGCAATAGATCCGAGACGGTTTTCCTTTGTTGATTCGGTTTGGAATAACTTCTTACCTTATCGACAATTTTGCCGGCTTTCAGAGCCTGCGTTTCGATGGATTCCAGCTGCTCCTCAATCGATTCAAGTTCGTCGGAATCGACGGAAGTATTGTTCTCAAGTGCAGAATCGATCCTGCTGCGAAGCATATAGGTAATATTTTGAATGGCAGCAAGAGGGGTGTTTAGCTCGTGAGCAACGATGCTCGAAAGCTGACCGACCAGGGAGCGTTTTTCCAAGAACTCTATCCGCTCGGCCCGTTTTTGGGCTTTTCTTTCGGCCAATCGCTGGTTGACAAGCGAGCGTCTTAACTGGTGGGTCCGTTTCTGAACGGTTTTCTCTGTCATCCAGCCGTGCGTCAGAAGCGCAATAATCAGGATAAAGATGACGAAAAAAACGGGCCAAAAGATATCCCATGTTCTCTTGAGTGTCCAGTGCCGCAGGTATTCATAAGAGCCGATTCGGAGCTGCTCGGACAGTTTCTCAATACTGCTCATGTTGGCGGGGGCTGTCCATCTTTGTCCCCAGGAGTCCGGGGGCATAGAAAAGAGCGCTGCCATAATTTCGTGTACGGTTTCTGCAGGCAGTGTTGTATTGGCTACAAGGGTCGGACCGGGATAACTTTCAGAAGACTTCAAAAACGCAGGCCCCGCGTAAGGCCCGGAGAGGACGCGAATGTCTTCCAGAACGTTGGCTGCATTTGCCTTTTTGATGTCTTCTATGAGACCTGCACGAATAAAGCCCGCTGAAGCTCTCCCTTCCGTAACTTCTCGAATGACATTCTTTTCGTTCAAATCTCCTAAGAAATAAACGTGATCCTTTGTGAGTTTGTCCGTATCGGTACCTAATTTTTCGAGCTCCCTGAGACAGGCTAAGAAGCCCTGCACGGAATGTTTGTTAGCTGATGCGATGGGAACGTTTGAAAGCTCACTCAGTGACTTAATCGGACTACTTCTCTTAACAATGACGGCACAGGCGGTACCGGCATCCGGATCGGGCGCTTCTCTTGAAACCATTGTCATCAGCAGACGATGCTGACGAGTTTTCTCATCAATGAGGTAGCCAGAAGGGAAAACGGCTAAATCAAGTTTTCCTTCATCGAAAGCCTTTTCGATGTCATCCACAGAGATCCATTTGGCTTGGAAAGAATAGGTAGGAATTTTCCAATTTAAGTAGTTGAGAGATTGTTCTAAAAATCGGGAAGCTGACCATGGATGAGACACCAAAGGAAAACCGATGGTTATCGGCGCCTCTGAGGCAAAGACCCTCCAAGGAAAAAGGGCGCAGCAGAAGACCAAGGAGGCGATGAAATATTTTCGTTTCCTTTGAAAAGCGGCGTTGCAAAATTCGAAACAAAAAGGCATCACTGCGGTTCAACTGAGGTCAATACGTTTATTTGGACTCAAGTCTAAAGAGAAGAAACATCAAAGAATATTGGTGATTCAACTGAAAGAGAAACTCTGTGTCGTATTAACCTCGGCCGAGACCGAAAGTTCCCTGTGGGTAGCAAGCTGAAATCTGAAAGAAACTCTCTACTGCAAGAAATCGGCTTCTCGATATTGCCTTGACACGGTGTCAGAAGGAACCATAATTGCGTAAATCGCCTTGCGGTCCACAGAGACTTCCTTGATTCTCAGCATGACTTCACTGCCGACCCTAAGGTGACGCGTGTGCCGCATGTTTAAAAGAAAGATCAGCGTCTCATCCATCTTGAGATAGTTCTCGGAAATCTCACTCAGTTTCCCGTGAAGGATGCAGCCGTCGCGCGCCACTTCATTCCAGTCCGGGGATTCTTCCCCGGCCATCTGAACTATTTCGAGAGGAGTCATGATTCGAGCGGGGCGGCGCAGAAATTGCTGAGCTTTTGCGACGGTATTGGGTAATGGCAGTCGTCGCGCAGTAGGGTTTCTTTCTCCGGCAGATATGCTGGGTGCGACAGGTGAGGCCGTACCTGTCTTCGGAAAGGATAAAAAGATCGCGCTAAGCGCTAACGCACGGATTCCGAACGTCGGATCCAACTGGACAACGAGGGATTTGTGAGGTTGAAGAGACTCATGTTTTGGCTGAATTTCAGCCGCAGAGAGTTCCCGAATCTCGGGCGCTTCCCAGGCTTGAGCAATCGATGCGAGTAGAAGAGCCGGCAGCAGAGAGAATACTTTAAGTTTTGTCATATCAGCTCCTTGCCGATGGTTCGAACTTTGTTCTAATAATTTGTCATTTTTATTTCGAACAATTCAATTTTAGATCTGTATACGGCGATTTGTCAGACAATTTTCTAGGGGTTTTCATCTTCGGGTTTTCCTGTTGTCGTTTTGTGAAATAAGCCTGCCTTTAGTCTTGAAATGAGCGAAGGACAACCCCGTCAGGTCCTCTGCCTAGGATACTTACTAAAGTTAGTTACATATTTACTTCCCGTGCTTACAAAAATCAGCTTTGTAGCTTTTTAAGCGACACGGGGTGCTAGAAAAGAGGTACAACGTGACAATCAATCATTTCAGCCGATATTCGATGCTGTCAGCCGCCGTGCTTTGCGGAGTTTTAGCTCTAAGCGGATGCGATAAAGATAAAGAAGGATCTGCGGCGAGAGGCCCGAGCCCGGTTTCCGTTGTCAAAGTAACACGGCATGATGTGCCGGCGGACATGACCTGGGTCGCAAAAACTGAAAGCTCTCGAGCGGTTGAAATCTATAGTCGTGTCAACGGATTTTTGGATGCCAGAAAGTACACCGAAGGCGGCATGGTGAACGCCGGCGATGTGCTTTTTCTGATGGACAAGAAGCCCTTTGAAGTACAGCTCTCCGAAGCACAGGCATCTTTGGATTCGAGTCTTGCAGCTCATGAAGTAGCAAAAAGAAATTTGAATCGTATTCGTCCTCTCGCGAAGCTGAAAGCGCTGAGCCAGACTGATTTGGATCAAGCAATAGGTGATTTTCAAACCACGGCAGCTGCAGTGTCCAATGCTAAAGCTCAGGTAGAAAATGCCAAACTCAATCTCTCTTACTGCACGATCACTTCCCCCGTGACGGGCTACGCCAGCTCCGCGCTTCAGACAGACGGCACCTACATTAACATGAGCAACGCTCATTTGGCGACCGTTTACACCATGTCTCCGATGTGGGTAACCTTCTCTATGTCAGAAAACGAAGAAGCGAAGATTAATCAGGAAGTCAAAGAGGGTATCCTCCGCCGTCCTGAAAACCATGACTACGAAGTTCAGCTCGAACTGGCCGGCGGAGAAATTTATCCGATTACCGGCCGCGTGACTTTCTCGTCACCGAATTTCAACCCGAGTACAGGTACGTTTGAACTCCGTGCTTCTTTCGAAAATCCGAATAATCAATTAAGGCCTCAGCAGTATGTGCGTGCCATCGTGAAGGGGGCGACCTATGTTAACGCGATCGTCGTGCCTCAGATCGCCGTGCAGGAAGGGAGCAAAGGGCATTTTGTCTGGGTTGTTACCAAGGACAACAAAGCTCAGTTTCGTCCTGTCGAAGTCGGCAGCTGGATCGGAAACGACTGGCTGATTAAAAACGGTCTGGAAGAAGGGGACAAGGTTGTGACCGAGGGTATGATGCTTTTGGCTAGCGAAGCTCCGGTAAAGATTGTCAAAGAAGTGGACCAGAAACCTGCTGCTGGCGACAAGGCTAAGAAGTAAAGGGGGTCGGTATGTTTTCGAACTTCTTTATTAAGCGACCGATTTTCGCCATCGTCGTATCGCTGGTGATTGTGATTTCCGGCCTGATTTCCATGTTCCAACTGCCGATTGAGCAATATCCGAACATGGCACCGGTGCAGATTATGGTTACAGCCAGTTATCCGGGAGCCGATGCGAAGACCGTGGCCGAAACCGTAGCGGCCCCGATTGAAACGCAGGTTAACGGTGTTGACAACATGATATACATGACGAGTTCCTCGTCATCTACCGGCACTATGATGCTGACCGTTTTCTTTGATATCGGAACGGATCCGGATATTGCCCAGGTGCAGGTACAGAATCGTGTCAATATCGCACAGCCGTACCTGCCGAGCGAAGTAATCCAAAACGGCCTTCAAATTGAAAAGCGGTCTTCTTCAATTCTGATGTTGATCGGTATTTACGGCAAAGGCGACCGTTATAGCCGCGATTACATTAATAATTACGCCAATGTTTATGTTGTAGATGCCATTAAGCGTGTTAAGGGCGCCGGTCAGTCTGCTGTGATGGGCAACGCCAATCAGGCCATGCGTATTTGGCTTAATCCGGATCGCATGGCATCTTTGGGCATTACCACCTCTGATATCAACTCCGCCGTTGCAAACCAGAACAAACGATTCGCAGCCGGTAATATCGGTGCGGCTCCTGCGCTCCCCGGAACTATCCAGACTTTCCCGGTCATTGCTCCGTCCCCCTCGGTTGATCCGAAAGGATATGAAGATATCATCATCCGCTCGAACCAAGATCAAAGCGCCATTGTTCGTCTAAAGGACGTAGCGAGTGTCGATTTGGGGTCTCAGAGCTATGATGTTTCTTCCAATATGAACGGCTTACCGACGAGTTACATTGCGGTTTACCAACAGGCCGGCGCCAACGCGCTGGATGTGGCGAAAATGTTCGAAAGACATTAGAACAACTCAAAGCAAACTTCCCAGAAGGCTTAGATTACAAGGTCGCTATCGACACGACAGAGTTTGTTCGAATTTCTATCGATGAAGTAATTAAGACGCTGTTTGAAGCAGTGCTTCTTGTTATCGGCGTGATCTACATCTTCTTGCAAAGCTTTAAATCCACAGCAATTGCGTGCACGGCCATTGTGGTCGCTTTGACTGGTACTTTCGTGGAATGCTGGCGCTTGGGTTCACGATCAACCTGCTGACGCTGTTTGGTTTGGTGTTGGCGATTGGTTTGGTGGTGGACGATGCCATCGTGGTGGTGGAAAACGTCGAACGCAATATGTCCGAAAAGCCATGAATCCGATCGATGCAACCATTCTGGCTATGTCGGAAGTCTCCGGCCCGATTATCGCGACGGTTTTGGTCTTGGCCAGTGTGTTCGTTCCGGCAGCCTTTATGGGCGGTACCACCGGTATGCTCTATAAGCAGTTTGCTATCACGATTGCGATCTCCGTTTCGATTTCCGGCTTCGTCGCTTTGACGCTGACGCCGGCCCTTTGTGCTGCTTGGCTCTCCCATGAAGAGCCGAAGACTCACGGCTTCTTCTTCCGTTTCAACCAATTGTTCGGACGCTTGACGGTGAAGTACGGGGAATGGACGAGAGCTTTGTTCCGCAGAACTTTGCTTGTCATTATTTTGTTCGCGGGAATGGGCGTTGCTATTTTCAGATGTTCCGAGTGCTCCCGACCGGTTTTGTGCCAAGTGAAGACCAAGGCTACGTTCTGGCAGCCATTATGCTTCCTTCCTCTGCCAGCTTGCGCGCTCAACAGAAGCCATGGATGCTATTGAAAAGCTTTGGATCCGGTTAAAGGGATTGAAACCAAGAACTCCATCGGTGGTTTTCTCTGCTCGACGGAGGAGAAACCAATGCCGGTACGTTCTTCATGACTTTGGCTCCGTTTGATGAGCGCTATAAGAATTCTCAAACGGCTAAAGAAATGAGTGCCGATGCGATCATGCAGCAGATGCAGTATCGCGGCATGGCCTCACAGATGCAGGCGTTGGTCGTTCCGATCAACCCGCCGGCGATTCGGGATTAGGTACGACAGGTGGTTTTGAATTTTGGATTCAGGATACCGGTAGCGGGACGCCTCAGCAGTTAGGTGATGTGCTGAACAATTTTTGCAAAAGCTCGTCAGCGTCCGGAACTTACCGGTTTGACCAGTACTTACAACGCCAACAACCAACAGCTCAAAATTAACTTTGATCGTGATAAGGCCCAATTGTTAGGTTTGAGTACTGCAGACGTCTTTAACACGCTTCAAAGCCAGTTTGGCTCAGCAATTTCCAGTCAGTTTAGCCAGTTCTCACGCGTTTGGTTCGTGATTATGCAGTCCGAACCGAAGTATCGTGCAAAACCGGAAGACATTGACAAACTTTACGTTCGCAACAGTAACGGGAAATGATTCCGCTGAGTGCCGTTATTACGACGGAGTACACGAACGGCGCAACCTCCTTACCGCACTACAACGGTTTCCCGGCCGCTCAGGTGATCGGTAATGCCGCGCCTGGTTACTCTTCCGGCCAAGGTATGAAGGCCTTGGAAGTGGCGGCCGAAGTTCTTCCTCCGGGCTACACCTACGGCTGGACTGGAATCAGCTACGAACAGCAAAGTTCCGGATCTTCTTCCGCAATTGTGTTTGGTTTCGGTTTGCTGTTGGTATTCCTGGTGCTGGCTGCCCAGTATGAAAGCTGGGCGCTTCCGGGTTCAGTCATCTTGGCGGTGCCGTTCGGCGTCATCGGTGCGCGCTGGCGACATGGGCTCGCGGTCTTGAAAACGACGTTTACTTCCAGATTGGTATGCTGGTGATGATCGGCTTGGCGGCGAAGAACGCAATTTTGATTGTGGAATTTGCGGTTGAACTGAGACATAAAGGCATGGACTTGGTGCGCGCGGCTATTGATGCCGGAGAGCTTCGTTTCCGTCCGATTATTATGACGTCCTTGGCGTTTATCGGCGGTACTATCCCGTTGGCCATCGCAACAGGCGCCGGCGCTGCTTCCGTCACTCTCTGGGAACCGGTATTGTGGGCGGTATGATCGGTGTGTCGACGCTGGCTCTGCTGTTTGTTCCAATTTTCTATGTCTGGTTTGAAGGCTGGGCCGAACGCTCCGGAGCGAAGAGCGCTTTGAAACTGGCCGCTAAGCTTTCCTCTAGAAATATTCCGATTACAGACAAGCTTCGTACTGCCATTCTGCGCGGCCCTGGCACCGTTTATGATCCGAATGCAACCGTGAAGGTTTCTCCTTCAGGAGAGTTAACGGTGATCAACTCTCCGGGCTTTAATCCTGAAGGGTCGAAAATCAGGATATCGGAATCGGAGATCTGACATCGCAGGAGCAGAAGGCGAATGTTGAATCCGCAGACAAGCTGACTGACCTCGAAGAGAGAAGAGCGTCAAAGAGGATAAGACAGAAATCACGAAGGAAGTTCTATCCGCAAACGAAGTCTCCCAGAAGGCACCGATGCCAAGAACAATAAAGGAGAGGGCAAATGATAAATCGGCGCACATTTTAGCCGCGGCTGTCAGCGCCGCAGTGCTGACCGGCTGCGCAGTCGGTCCTGACTATGATCGCCCTTATGTTCCGGTGCCGAAGGATTACCGTCACATCCAGGGCGAGGAAGCGGATCTCGGCCTCTTGAAAGCAAGGTGGTGGACAGAATACAACGATCCTAATTTGGACTTCTTCGTCTCCAAAGCCATTGCCAACAATCGAACATTGCAGCAGACCATGGCAAACGTCGAGAGGGCTGCGGCTCAGCTTACCGTGGCTCGATCCAATCTTTTCCGCAGCTTAACTACTCGGGCGATCTCGGAAAGTCAAAAGCAAGCTTGAATACTCCGACCGGGGCGGCAATGGGAGATAAGCCGATCAAAGTTATGAAGCTCTTGCCTCGGCCTCTTGGGAAATCGACTTGTGGGGCAAGATTCGGAGGCAAACTGAATCTGCTCGAGCAACTCTGAGAGCCACGGAAGCGGCGCATCGCGCGGCAATTTCATCGGTGATCGGCTCTGTGATCAGTACTTATCTTTCTATTCTTACGACGGAAGAGCAATACAAGATCGCCGTAGAGACAGCGGAAAGCTATCACAAGACTTATCAGCTCTTCCTCCTGCGATTTAAGCATGGCAACGTTTCCGAGATGGAAGTTGCTCAGGCTTGGTCGCAGTGGAAAGCGCGATGGTGCAGATTCCGCAGATTCGGCAGAACAATACGGAATTAAAGAATTCGCTGTCCGTTCTTACCGGAGTGCCGGTTGACGATTTTCCGAAATTCAAGACGCTAGATGAACTGAACGTTCCGGCAGTCGTGGCGGGAATTCCCAGTCAGCTGCTGGAGGAACGCCCTGACGTGATCCAGGCCGAAGAGCAGCTTAGAGCAGCTAATGCCGATATCGGAGCCGCTAAGGCGTTGTACTTCCCGTCTATCTCACTTTCCGGAGGTCTCGGCTTTTCCAGCGATCAGCTGAAAGAACTGTTTAAAGGTCCGTCTAAAGTTTGGCAGTACGCCGGCAATATCAGCGGTCCAATTTTCCATTGGGGCGCTGTAACCGCCGGAGTCCGCAGTGCCGAGGCGCAGCAAAAGCGCTTTTGGCCGCTTATCTATCTACTGCATTTGCAGACGTGGATAATGCACTCAGTCGGCGCCAAAACGTGATTGAAGAGCTGCGCAGCAAACGCACCTCGTCATGAGCTTGAAGACTACTCGCGCCTTGCTAACGCTCAGTATCAAGGCGGTTACACGGGATATTTCACTGTCTTGCAGGCAGAACAATCTTTACTGCCGCAGCAAATCTCTCTAGCTGAAGTGAAGTCTCGGGCTTTGAATTCGGTTGCGCAGGTATATCAGGCGTTAGGGGCGGATGGATTGACCAAGCCTTAATCGAGGAGCAGCAAGCGATTCGAGAAATCGAAGAGGCGGAAAACTCAAAACAACCCATTAAACCAACAACGGCGCAGCCGATGCAGAAATCGGCTGACGGCCAGCCTGCAAAACTAGACGCGGCAGGTCCGCAATAATTTCTTCTTTAGAAGTATAGAAAGCGGTGGGTAGGATTAACAGCCCACCGTTTTTACTAAGGTAAAAAAAAATCCGACGCCGCGCAGGCGCCGGATAAGCAAATGAGTTTTAAATGAAGGAGCTCTGCCGTGACATAGGAGGAAAACACGGCGGCTGCAACCTCATCTCATGCAACACCAAAATCTTTCATCCCTTCAAATGAAAGACTGTGAAGACCCAAACGGATGTCTTCAACGCGGTAATCTACACTCATTGTCCGAACAATGCCGTCATAAAATGTGTTAGTTGTGACGTTTTGTGTCGAACAGCCCCTTGAAAGAAAATGAAAACTCTTTCTGAATTATCAAGGTGTTCAGTCTTGTTCAATCATAAAGGTTAAATCAAGTTCAGCTTGGGATGATTGAATTTGATTCAGATTTTTGAGAGTTGAGGAAATGCTGAAAGGGAGGGGCCTATTTCTTCGGTTAGTCCGTTTTGTTAGCGTCGGATGGAAAGTTCCAGTCTTCCTTAAAACTGTATAAGTTTCTCCAGAGCGGAAATTTTCGGCCGGGATGCTTTAGAAGCCAAACGGTGCGTTCGGAATATGCCAATTTGGAAGTAAGTGACGCAACTTACCGTTTTGCTAAGGGCTCGGCGGCCCAAAGCGGTATGCGAAGGGCAATACCCAAACCTTCAACCGCGGCACTGATCATAGCTTCATTAGAATTAATTCTTATTTGAGGCTCTACGGTAATGGTTATGCTTTGGAAAGGGCCCTGCAAGAGGACTTTTCGCTTTTGAGTGGATTAGCGGAAGTTTTTCTAACTGAGCCGGATCAGAGATCCTTTGTTTTGCGCAATGAAGTCAGGAGAGGCAAAATTCCATATGAAATGCTTGCGATATCGTATGCAATCATCCTGACATTTGGCAATGTTTGGAGGCAAACTATGAGATCAAAATTTTCAGGCTGAATATCGTTGATGTTTTGGTAACTGTTGATTTCGATGCGTGTGATTAGAAGATTGAGTTTTTCAAACTCTGCGAGAGGCTTAGCGATAAGCCCTGTCAATGCCGGGAACGGCAAGACGGATAGTCGAAGATCTGATTGAAGTATTTTCAGTTTCAGAGAAAACAGTATTGATGTCATGAAGAATTTTTATGGCTTCTTTGTATTTTGAGCGCCTAGCCATGTCGGACGAACACCGGAGCGGGATCTTTCCAGTAATGGTTCCTGTAGCAGATGTTCAAGTTTTGTAATTTCTCGGCTGACAACGGCGCGTCGTGTTGGCAGCGGCAGAAGCCGCAAGAATGCTTCCTTTTCAACGGTAAGTATAAAGAGCCCATTGACGCAGTGTTGCCCTATGTTCAGAATTATTAGAGACCATGATCGAAGACGAGTTCAGGGTTTGAACGCCATTTTCAGCAATGAAGTCACACAAGGCTTCCACAGCTGAGGATGGTTTTCGGCCGATGGGAAGAAGCAAGCTAACAGGAGACGGCTCAGGCTCCCAGTCGGGCAGAACGTGTATGAGTAATTTGCGTCGGACTAATTCCATGGTGTCATACCTGAATGCATGAACACTTATTCCGGCGTCAAATAATGCGGCTGTCCTTGCCGCTGTATGATCTTTTAGTCTAAGTTTGGAGTGGATCGGAACGATGACGCGCTCATTGTCTTTCAGGAGAACTAAGGGCGCTCCGTTGACTAAATCATTGCCGCCTAAAAGTTCATGAAATTCTAAATCCTCCGGAGTTTTCGGTACTCCATGTTTTGCCAAATAGGCCGCCGATGCAACCATCATACGGCGCATTTCACCGAGTTTTCTGATGACGGCATTGGAACATGGATAAAGCCCGTGATTGATTCTGATATCACACTCCGGAGGAATGATGTGCATTGGACCAAGAGTCAGCGTTAGGTTAACAAAAGTTCGGGATTTCTTCTTTGGAATGCAGTGATCCATGGAATGAGCAAACCATTGCCGATAGCGTTGGGCGCTGAAATTCGGATTGATCCGCTGATGCTCCCTTCAGGTCGAGAGACAGGGGCTGAAAGTTTGTGAAATCGCTCTAGGAGGGTTGAATCTTTCTAAGAAAAGGCAACCTAAAGGTGTCAACTCGTGCCGTTTTGGTTTCGGATAAAGAGCTTTCCAATGGATGTTTCAAGTGAAGAAATGCGGCGTGAGACGGAAGCTTTGAAATATGAAGCTGCTCAGCGGTTTTCCGACACTGTTAAGTCTTGCGAGAACAACGAAGGTTTCAAGGGTTTCAATTGTGTCAAGGTTACGCATGATGTTCCGTTTAGATCAAAACGTTGTCACTCTTTGATATCTTACCGTAACGCAATCCAATCTTCACAATGGTGACATAACGATAACCCATAGGAGAAGATTATGACTTGGACTGTCTGGGCAGCCATTGTTATCGTCATTTTGACAGTGGCGCTCTTATCAAACGCTATGAGACACGCTTGGTTCTGTTAGCCTCCGGCTTTCTTATGACCTGTTTGTCTTTAGATCCGATGCAAGGTCTGAATGCATTTGCAAAATCTATGACAAACAGCGGGTTGATCATGGCAATTTGCTCTGCGATGGGCTTTGCTTTTGTCGTTCAAATGACCAAATGCGATGTTCATTTAGTGAAGCTTCTGTCGGCTCCGTTAAGTAAGCTTGGTTTGCTGCTGATACCTGCTGCTACGGCAATTACCTATTTCATCTGCATCGCGATTCCTTCAGCGGCCGGGTGCGCGGCGGCCGTGGGTCCGACAATGATTCCCTTATTACGCCGAGCCGGCGTCAGCCGTCCCGAACTGCCGCCGCTATCCTCGGAGGGACGTTCGGATCCATGCTTTCTCCCGGTCTTTCTCACAATGCCTATGTAGCAAAGATGGCGAATCTGGATGTTATCCAGACAATCGGCGTACACATGAATTACACGTTGGTATGCGGCGCCATCTCGATGATAGGTGTGACGATTATGTGCATCTTACTGGGCGACTATAAGCCGGGCTCGGTTTCCGAAACTGAATTAAATGAGGAAAGTGAGGTTCAGCGTGTGAATGTTTTGAAGGCCTTAGCTCCGCTGGTTCCAGTTCTGATTTTGGTTACAGGGAATTTATGGCTTCCCGCCATAAAATGGGTGTAGCTCCCATGCTTGTGGGAGCTATTTACACGTTGGCGGTTACTTTGGCTGATCCTCAGTCTTTCTCTAAACGCTTTTGCGGGCATGGGCAACGGCTATGGTGAAGTTCTCGGCATCATTATTGCTGCCGGTGTCTTTGCTGCCGGTTTGAAAGCGTCGGGCCTTATCGCAGTCTTCATTGAAGTTCTTCGAGGCTCGAATGAGATCGCTCGTTGGGGCGGCTCACTTGGGCCTTTGTGATGGGTGTTATTACCGGTTCCGGAGACGCAGCAGCATTTGCATTCAATGAAGCCGTTACACCCCATGCACCGAGTTTCGGCATGACCGTTCCGACTTTAGGAACAATGGCCGCTTTGGCCGGAGCTCTTGGAAGAACTATGAGTCCGATATCCGGTGTCGCTATCGTGATTTGCGGTCTGGCCGGGGTCAGCAATCCGATTGAACTTACAAAACGTCTGGCAATTCCGATGATCATTGCCGTCATCTTTGTCGCATTAGCGATGGTTTAAGGAGAACAACATGGATTACATCAAAACGCAGTCAAACTGAGACGAGAACTGCATCAGATACCCGAACTCGGTTGGGGTGAATTTTGTACTACAGCAAAATTTTAGAGACAATCGAACCGCTTGGTTGGAAGACGTTTGTCGGCGTTGAGCAGATCGGTCTCGATGCTGTCATGGGCAGGCCGGAAGATTTTGTGGAAAAAGCAAAAGAGGGCACTGGAAGAAGGTGTCGACCCGACGCTCATTGAAAGAATGCACGGATATACGGGCACCATTGCGGAATTAGACACAGGCAGACCAGGCCCCGTCACAGCTTTGCGTTTTGATATCGACTGTGTCGGTGTCGAAGAAACGGACTTAAAGGATCATCTTCCCAATAAAGAGAATTTCAGATCCCGTCATGCAGGAGTTATGCATTCGTGCGGCCATGATGGACACACGGCAGTCGGATTGACCATGGCGCAGTGGATTGTCGATCACAAAGATCAGTTGTGCGGAAGAATTAAATTGATTTTCCAGCCGGCCGAAGAAGGTGTGAGAGGAGGAGCGGCTCAAGCGGCTTCCGGCCCTTAGATGACGTCAATTATTTGTTAGGTGCGCATTTGGCAATGATGTGTCCCACCGGAGAGGTTTGTGTCCCCGAGGGCGTATTGTGCACAACTAAGTTAGATGTTCGCTTTAAAGGTCGGCCCGCTCATCCGACAATGAGTCCGCATCTTGGTAGGAATGCTTTGGCTTGTGCCTGTACTTGTGTATCCGAGCTTCTTGGAATGGCACGCCATGGAAAAGGTCTAGGATGCATTAACGTAGGAATGATGCAGGCCGGTGAAGGAAGAAACGTTATTCCGGTACATGCTCAGGTTCAATTAGAAGTACGCGGAGAAACAGCGGAAATCAATGATTTCATGGTCGATCAGGCCAATCGCATTGTTAAAGGCACCGCTTTGGCTTATGACGTGGACTATGAAGTTGAAAAGTCGGAGAGGCCGGTGAACTCAATAACGATCCTGAGCTTGCTTCTTTAGTGACGGAAGTTGCAGGAAGTCTGCCGAGCTGCGAACGAGTTGTCCAGCATAAAAGTTAGGTTGTTCCGAGGACTTTACGATGCTTGCAACACGTGTAAAGCTGCCGGAGGAAAGAGTGAGTTCTTCGTTGTAGGAGCCGACAGAACAGCAGCTCACCACCAGAGAGAATTTGATTTTGACGAAAAGGACTTGAAACCGCATTTGGAATTTTCAAAGGATGTGTGTTGAAACTTAACGGAATTTAATTCTCTAACTCACCTCAAAACCACAAGAAACGGGCCCAATTTTGGGCCCGTTTTAGCAGTTGCTAAGTATTAGAGGAGATTACTTGCGGGATTTTTGATGGCGGCAGTTGCACCGTCTGCGGCATCCACACCGGAGATGATGGCCCAGGAGTTCATCATAGCGGTCATAGAGTCGGCGCCGTTAGCACCGCCAACTACGCAGCCGGCTCCGAAGAGACGGGGATGGGCTTACCGCCTTTCCCTAAAATCTGCATATTTGCATTGGCTTTCAAGCCGCCCAGTGTTGTGGCAAAACGAGGCTTCTGTTCAACAATGTAATACGGAGCTTTAATGAGCTCTTTCGGATCTTTACGATTGAACTGAGTGTCTTTGCCGGCGCTTGCCATTTCGTTCCACTGTTTGACAGTAGCTTCAAGTCCTTCAGGATTGATACCCATGACTTTAGCCGCTTCAGCCAGATTATCCGATTCAACCATCACCGGTTTCCCGTTGTTCTTAATGGCAAGCCATTTACGAAGAACAGTTTCGTCCGGAACCAGTTTGTCTTCAATGCTCTTAGCCAGATAACGGTCATAGCCTGTTTTATCCATGACTAAGTACATAATCTTGTCGGGCTGAGCTACGGTGATATCTGTGAGTTCTCCTAAAGAGGCGCGCTCATTGATGATACGTTTACCCTGACTGTTGACATAGATTGCACCGGTATCATTGACCGTAGCCGTGGAACTGGCAGTCGCTGCAAGGCCGTGGTTCGGAACGGTCTCAACACCCTGCGGATAGACTTTTACAAGATCCATATTTATGTTTTGCGCGCCGAGTTTTCTGGCCATTTCGTAACCTTGACCGGCATCACTGTCTAAACCGTAGAAAAGGTAGCCTTTCAAAGTCTTCGGAGCATTTCTGTCTTGGCGCCAAAACCGCCGGAGGCTAGAATGGTTTCTTTAGCGTTGATCGTGATCTTGTCCCCATCTGCGTTGACAGCCTGAACTCCGTCAACGCGGCCTCCCTGTAAATTAAGGAGGTGGCGCGAGTTTCCATCAAAATTTTGCCGCCGTGGTCCGTAAAGATACGGGCCATTGTTCTGATGAAATTAGGAGAGCGACCTGTTACACCAAGCTGGCGTGAGGCAGAGTGGTCAGGGTATTGGGTTGCGCAGGACCGTAAGGAATCTTGAGGTCGTCAATCAGCCAGTCGACGACTGAACCTGCTTTTCAATGACCATTTTGACTAAAACCGGGTCATTTCGATTCTTGCCGACATGCATGATGTCTTTATATGCGAGTTCCGGAGAGTCCTTGGTTTCTTTCATGACATCGCGTTGATAGCGAGAACCAGTCGCAATCAAGGTTCCGGCATTCAGAATCGTGTCGCCGCCGAGGTACGGCATTTTTCAATCAGAATGGTGGGATTTCCGTTCAACTGAGACCGAACCGCTGCAGCCATTCCGCTGGCGCCGGAACCGACAACGACAACGGCTGTCTTGTAGCTAATATCAATGTTGGAAGCCGACTTCTTAATCGGCGCCTTGTAGAATTCGTTCGAGTACCGCCCGCGGCCTTAACCGCGTTTGTCGCAGCAGCTTGAATTGCCATGGAAGACAAAGTGGCACCGGCGACGTTATTTACCCGCAGGGACTGGCGGGCAACGATTTCGGACGGAATGCGAGCAATTGCAGCATCTCCGATCATTGCGGATTCGCCGGATTTTACGACTTTAACATTTGTGATCTTTCCTGCTTTGATGGTTACGGCAACGGTTACGGGACCGTTTTGCCGTTGGCTGTGCCTTCAAACGTACCGTCCTGAACAGCGGCCTGAGCGTAGGAAGCAACGGCCAAAGAAACGGCGGCAGAAGTCAGCAATGTTTTAAAATCATTGAGTTATCTCCTTTCATATGAGGTTGTTAATCTGTGTCGAATTGTAAATGTTTTAGATGAAAATAGATAGAATTTCCTACGTAGTTTCACCTAAAGACCGGGGATAAGCTTCGGAGAATGCGATTAACTTATTAAAAATATAAGAAAAATTTTTCATCTTTTCGGATTAATATTTTTGAGTGCGGTGAAAATACAAGTCAATCTTGTGAAAATACTTTTTAGCAATCCTATTTTGAGGTGATTAGAGAGTAGGGTTTATACCTAATATAGTATTTTATTTGGTCTGTAAAGCTTGTCTCAGGTGTTGTCAATGCAGTTACGTTCAGAAGGTTCATCGATTCGATTCGTTGCAATTAGTTTGCTTATATTTACCGCAGCTAGTTTTATCGGATATTGGTATTGGAGTCCGTATTACGCTGCGGATCAAATCAAAACGCTATCGAGTCCGGAGATACCGCAAGGATGAGTAAATTTATCGATTTTCCGAAGGTTCGCTTAAATATACAACGGCAGATTAATAATCAGATTGATCTAAAACTTCGGGAGTTTCAATCTCAGCCGGTAACGACAAAGAACCAAATCGATCTCTATTCTTTTCAGCTTGTTGACCGCTTAGTTCGAGATCTGGTTACGGAAGAAGGAATCGCAGCCTTAATCAGCGGAAAAATAAATTAACTCGGAATTCTTCTTTGAATCCCAATGACGGTTTTAAAACGTTCATCTTCAAGCAAAAGTCGCTGATAAGGGTATGTTAGGAGTGGACGTTGAAAAGAAGTATGGAGACAGTGTCAATCGCTTTTATGTTACTTTGAGCGGGAAGAACAGGCCCGACGATAAGGTTCTTATAACCCTGTCTAGAGAAGGTTTTTTTTTGGAGAGTTACAAACGTGCTTCTGCCGTTCGGGACGTAACTTACATCTCTTGAAAAATTCTTAACTCTGTGAAATGGCCGGAACCCTCTTTAGTTGACCTAATTTCTTTTCCTCGGCTTGACGTCAGCATTGAAAGGAACCAAACTAAGTTTGCTGTTGAGGACACTCCGAAACGAACGAAATCTGTTTTGGGCGCAAAGATGCGAAAGAGGTACGATTTTCCCTATGTAGCCGCTCTCCTAAGGTAGTTAGGATGTGCATTGAAGTTCATCTTCAGCGTAACCGTAAATTTTTCTAAGGAAGTTGAATGCCGTTTGTATTTGCTCAAGCTTGTGTTCCGGCGGTTCCCGTTTGGGGCGAGAAGGACCGATATTTTCCTGTACATCGTGTTTACGCTATTGCCGGCAACTACGCGGATCATCTAGCAGAAATGGGGCGCGTTGAAAGGGCTGAACCGGTGTTTTCACAAAGCCTTCTGACGGCCTTGTTGTTTGCAAGGAAGGAAAAAGCGTAGAGATTCCTTATCCTCGAGAAACGAATTCTTTTGTCTTGAGGTGGAACTCGTCGTTGCGATCGGCAAAACAGCACCTGAAACTGGTTTCATTACGCCTGAAGAAGCAGAAGAATATATTTTCGGTTACGCGCAGGCGTCGAGTTCACGCGCCGCAATTTTCAAACAATCGCTAGAGAGACCGCCAACCTTGGGAAAGGCAAAGTGCTTTGACAACTCAGCATTAATTACCGAGATCAGAGAAAAGCACCGAATGCCGGATATGGATGCGGCAACGCTCTGGCTCTATGTCGATAATCAGGAACGACAACGAGGCAACACAAGTCAAATGATGCACAGCATCCCTGAACTTGTTTCCGAGGTTTCTAAGTATTGGCGACTGACAGCGGGGATCTAATTTATACGGGGACTCCGAAAGGGAGCGGACCGATTGAAATCGGACAATCCTTTGAAGGCGGCGTAAACGGCGCGGGAAAATTTTCCGGAAAGGTTTTGGTCGCTAAGACAAGTCTTTGAAGCAGGAAAGGCTAGTTTCGAGTTTTCTAACTAGCCTCTTCTAGAGATGTCAGGAACACACTTTGCAGAATTTTTGTATTCCTTTATCGCTATAAGTAATTGCTTGATTTCCTCTGCGGATGGTTACGGTAGTTCCGGTGTATCCGATAAGTTCGCCAACTTTGCTGAAGAGCATAACGCCGCGCTCGTTATAAACGTTAACGCTATTGCCACGCTGTACTGCACTTCCAATTGCCATCTTTTCTCCTTGTCTTCTAACATTCCGAGAGTTCTCTAAGACTCCTGTACGGAATATTCTAGTTCGGAGAGGTAAGGAAAGAAACTAAAGATTATTACCGGAAGAAATCGGTGTTACGGTTTCCTTGATTCCTTTAAATTCCGCTCGACTGCGGCTTAAGATGCGGCGGAAGAAGCTTCTCACCATCGATCAAACCTCTCTTGCCCATCATCTCTGCAATTGCAGAGCCTAGCTCAGCCACAGCACCGGCGTAGAAATAGCTGCTGTTGTAGCGAAGAACTGCTGTGAAATTTTTGTACCGACTCTATAAAGTTTTTCAAAGTCCAAGGATCCCGGAAGATAAAACGGATAGTCAACAATGAAGACCGGCATATTTCCTGCAAAATGTTCGTCATTGTCCAGCGGCTTCACACCGTTGCTTATCAATTGATTCCAAGTAAAGCGGGGATTGGTGCCGCCCCGAACTTAGCCGCTTGAGCCGGTGAAATATCCGCCTCAATTAACATGGGCAGCCCTTCTACCCATCCGTGTTTGCTCAGATAGTTGGCAATAGAGCCGATCGTGTCAGCGGTGGAATGATTGATGTCGATTTTTCCGTCACCGTCAAAATCCACGCCGAATCGTTTGATAGAGCTTGGCATGAACTGCGGCAAACCGACGGCACCAGCATAAGAACCTTGTACATCAAAAGGCTTAAGGTCATTTTGTAAAGGATGACTAAAAATTCTTCCAGCTCTTTCTTAAAGAAGTCGGCTCTGCGTTTGTAGTCAAAACTCAAGGTGACCAAAGAATCGAGAACCTTCCAATTGCCCGTATTTTCTCCATAACGTGTTTCCACGCCGATGATGCCGATAATAACGGCAGGGTCAACATGATAAATCTCACGGGCACGCTCCAAGGAAGTCTCATTGTCTTTCCAGAACTGAACACCTAAATTCAAGCGGTGAGCTCCGAGAAAGATATTTCTGTACTTTTCCCAATCTTTGCGGGTGTCTTTTGTACCGGGCTTGGTACGCTTCGGTGTCATCAGACGCTCAATTTTGGGCTGATAAGTGGCCTGATCAAGAACGGCGCGACCCAATCCTGGTTGAGTCCGCGGCGACTGCAGACGTCTTGAATGAATTTTTAACTTCAGGCCTTTTGCTGTAGGGCAGAGCTTTTCGGCGGAAGTGGAGGACATAGATTGGGCCAAAGCCAACCCGGAAAAAGCGGCGAGCCCTGAAATACCTGAGATAAGAATTGATCGTCTGAGCATAAGCGCCTCCTAAGTCCTAGTTAGATTACCCGAATTTTTCCGAATTGTACGGGCATGGTGTAACGGTCGGAAGAAAAACGGACTTCAGCAACATTGCGTGACAACAACGGTCCTAATCGGCCTCCTTAAGTGAGTTTGGCATTTTGAGTTCCGGTAAGTTTTACTCAACAACTACAATAGCGGCATACAAATCAGTCAAAACAAACAACCGCAGAATCTTTCGATTCTGCCCCAGAGAGAACATGGCTTCAAACACTTCAAATTTTGTCGTTCCTCTTCCGCCGGTGGTAAAAGTTGAGGTCGAAGAGCAGGTCGTTCCTAAAGACTTTCGAGGTTATCTGACGCGTGCTTTGGCCTGGACGGCCTTGATGCCGCTATTTATGCTTGCCTTCATGCATTTCTCTCAATTAACTCACACTGCGGCGGTCATCGATGACCAGCAGATAATGAGGACGCAGCAATTTGCAAGAAGCATTAGTGCACGGTTTGTGAGTATTGAAACTTTTGAACACGGCATCTGACATGATTTCAGAGTCCATTGGTTCTAAAGTTATTCCGGTTTCACGCCTCAATAAGCTAGCTGAGAAAATGCCGTACCTCACTTCGCTTAAGCTTATCTCAGACACTGGGAGCGTGGACTTTCATCATGGTGAAAGCTCTGTCTCAACGGCTGAATTAATGTCCGCCTTTGCCGGCAGCAGAAGTTAACGTTCGATCGTTTCAAAATGAAATTTGTTTTGGTTCGCGTATCCCGGAAGCTGATTCTTACGACCGTTCGTATCTTTTGATTGGCTGTGAGCCGAAGGAAGATATCGCGCCATCTTCGAACGATCCGTTGGCGCTGAACCTTATTCTTTACAAATATTTGATTCAAAACAAAAGGAAATTTTCTTTACTTCTCTGAACGACAGCGGCAATGTAAGACCGCAAAACTTATCGTCGGAATTTGTGAAAATTTCTGAGCAAATGCTTGGGGCGCCTACACCTTTGTGGCGGACAAATCAAAACGTAATGACTCAGCGGTTCTTTCAATTGCCGAGATTCCGGATACGGATTGGCGTGCGGTGTTTTCTCAGCGCGTGACATTTCGAGACAAGCAGCTCCTTTCCTCACTGCTGACTTCAGGCGTCTTTCTTGTTTGCGGTGCACTGCTTGCTCTAATTGTCGGAACCTTCTTGGGATTTCGTCTTACAAATTATGTCCAAACCTTAATCGACCAAATCAACGCCTTCAAGAAGGACGGTTCCATTAAGAAACCGGACCGATCTTTTCTTGCAAATGCGCCGATCGAATTGAAGTTGCTTTCGGTCCAGTTTGAAAAGCTGGTTCGGCAGGTTCAATCGACACAGAAGAAATTAGAAGAATCGAACTTAGATTTGACACATCAGGTCAACCTGCGGACCCGAACACTCAATCAGAGAAATCAAGAGCTCAGGGCCCTCCAGTTTCTCTTGGCGCCGCTTCAGGATGAGCCGCATGTTGTGATAAAGCGGACCGTCGAGAGCTTCCGTCTAATCCTCGGACTTAACCAATTGGATTTCGTCGATGAACCGGAAAGGGTCGTCAGGATCTAGCCAGTTTGCCGGTTAAACTCAGCACGGGAGTTTTAGGCTATTTAAGCTTCGAGCGGCCTGACTACACTCAAGAAAATCGAGTCAATACCTCGCTTCAGCGTTTGGCAAATTCGATTGCCATTGTGTTAGAGAACAAAGAGATGTTTTCTTCAGTGAAAGCTTCTCAATCCCGCTTCAATGCCCTACTGGAGTCTATGACGGAAGGGGTGGTACTGATCGGAAAAACCGGCAGTTTGCTGTATTCCAACAAGACAGCAAGAGATTCTTTCTATTGCGCCCGGAGACGGTATCGCCAAAGTCGAGAACTATATAGAGGAGCACTTTAGAAAGGTTTATTTGGCAGACAGTCCGAATAATCCACAGGATTTCTTTGCGGGCCCCACTCGATATGTTAGTAAAGTAGATTCTGATTTTTCATTGAAGCTTCCGGTTTTTAGTGCCGGAATTTCATGGCTATGTTGGCCCGAGAATGGGTTTGCTACTTCGAGATATTTCGGAAGAAGTTCCCATGGAAAGAATGAAGCGCAATTTGATCTCTGTTGTCGCGCATGAACTAAAGACTCCGGTCACTACGCTAAGACTTCAAAGTGAAACGCTGCAGCCAAATTAGATCCGGAAAACTTTCGGACTCTCAGCAGCTTCTGACAGAGATGCTGGAGGAAAGCGAGCGTCTGCAAAACTTGATTTGCGACTGGCTGGATGTTTCCAGACTTGAGGCAGGATCATTGGTGATTAAGCCGAAGGTGCAGACTGTTACAGCAATTTTGAATAAAGCAATGAAGAGCGTTCATCTTCATTTTCCTCACTTGGAGGTTTCGCTGAAAGTTGAACCAGAAGCCGAATGTGTTTTGGCAGACAAGGATCGTATGACCCAGGTCTTTGTGAATATTTTGGAGAATGCTGCCCGCTACAACGACAAGGAAAAGCCTACGTGTAATGTGAGGTCGGAAAAATTGATGACTCTGTGGTTATCAGCTTTTCTGATAACGGTATAGGCGTGTCCGAAAAACATCTCTCTAAAATTTTGATTCTTTTATCAAGTCGATATGGGTTCGGGACGGAAAGTCGGGGACCGGGTTAGACCTTTCGATTTGCCGCGGTATCATGGCTGCCCATGGCGGAAAAATCTGGGCCGAACAAAACCCCAAAGGCGGAACAGTCTTTAAAATCTCCTTGTCGCTGTAGGAGGGAAGTATGCATCGTCCTTTAATCTTGATCGTTGATGACGAAAGCAAGATCCGCCGTCTTTGGCTCAAAATTTAGAACTCGAAGGATTTGACGTTCAGACGGCCTCCGACGGTGCTCAGGCACTGGAGGTTTACAACAAGTCGGTTGAGAAACCCGATTTAATTCTGCTTGACTTGATGATGCCTGAAATTGACGGCATGTCGATGCTCAAGAGACTGCGTAAATCATCTGATGTGCCGGTCATTATTCTGTCAGCGAAGACGAACGTCCCATGGTCATCGAGGGCTTCCGAGAAGGAGCAGACGACTTCGTCTCGAAGCCTTTCTACATTGAAGAACTGATGGAAAGAATTCGAGCCGTGTTGAGACGAGGAAAAACCAGATCACTTGTCCACGCCCCTCAAAGTCAGGAACTTATTTGCGGTGCGCTGAGACTGTTGCCCGGCCCGCGTCAATGTTATGTCAAAGACGCGCTCGTCAAACTGACGGACAGAGAGTTCAGGCTGCTCTTAGAGCTTGTGAAACACCCAGAAGTCATGACCCATGAACGGCGCTTCGAGCTGTGTGGGGGACGAGAGCATCGGAGAGGTCCAGTATCTTCGTGTTACTTTGCAAGAATCCGAAAGCTTGAACAGTGCGGCTTGGACGGCGGCGTGATTGCGGCTTATTCCTCGGTGGGGTACCTAATTACAGAACCTGATTGAAAGGCTCTTAGTACAAATACGGATCATTTGTAATTTTTCTGCAATAAATTCCCGGGGTTCTGCAATCGTCCTGTTACAGAATGTTGCGAACATTATCTCGTAGAGGTTTTTCTACGCGCAGCTCTTAGAGAGTCTGCGTCTCAAATCAAGAGGAGATTAATAATGACAACTCAAATGATCATAGCCCAGTGCTTGATGGTCTTGACGTTGGTGATCATGATTACAGGCATGACGCCGATTTACATTACCGCAATCACCGGTGCTGCTATTTCTGCAATTGTCGCAGGCTTCCCGCTTGCCGGAAGCGCTCCGATGACAATTGCAAAGATGATTAATTCCGGTTTGAACCCTGTGATTGCCGATATGACGGGTATCTTGCTGTTCATCGGCATCATGCAGGCAACTGGCTTCTTGGATGTTATCGTGAGAGATATCGTCCTTTGGGGCAACAAGCTCGGCGGCGGCCCCGGCGTTTGCACGGCAGGCGGTATTGCTGCAGGCGTTATCGGCGCACTGACAGGTTTCACACAGCCTGTGATTACCGCTGTTATTACCGGCCCGGCTGCTGTTAAGCTCGGCGTCGACCCCAACAAAGTTGCAGGTATTCAGGCTCACGCCGGTCATATCGGTAACTTAGCAGGCTTCACACACCGACCAGGTTGCAATTCTTGCAACTGCCGGCATCGGCTACGGTTTGTTCAACGTTCTTGGTTTAATCGCCGCTCTCTCTATTTTCTTCATGTCCTATGTCCGCGTGATCTATGACATGCACAAGAGAGCGTTACTGTCAGCGAAGAAGACAGAATCGCCGTTATGGAAGAAATCAAAACAAAGAATACAAGACCACTTCCGGAAAAGCTTTCTTCCCGTTCTTGGTTCTTTTGATCGGTTTCATCTGCGGTCTGCCGATTTTCCTGGTCGGCCTGGTTTCCGCTCTCGTCGTCATGATCCTTGCCCACAAGGATATGAAGAGCGCCGAACAAACGATGATGCAGGGCGTCGGCTTAATCGCCACCCGTTGGTCGCAACGATCGGCTTCCTGTTCATGAGCACGGTTATTAAACAAATCGGTCTCGTTGACACGATCTCGACCTTCGCATCTCCGATGCTCTCCTTCTCTCCTGTTATCGTCATGTTCTGCGTGGCTTTCGTAACCGGCTTCATGACTCAGTCTTATCAGCCTCTGTTGCTGTTTTGGTTCCGTTCCTTCAGGTTGTGCTCGGTACCGGAGCTGACCCGTTGTAGCAGCTTTCGCTGCCGCTTCCGGCGCTTCTCTGATTCAGTACTTTCTTACCGGCGGTCCGGTTGCTGCTCTGGCTACCGTTATTCCGGTGGTTCCGGGATCAACCTCAAACAGGCTAACTTGTTCCAGCGTCCGTCCATTCTGTTCGGCTGCTTGGTTGCCTTGATCATCACCATCCTTTTGATGATCTTTTAATTAGTCTGTGAATCTTCGGGTTCGGTGTTAGCCGAACCCGAACTCATCGGTTAACTCATGAAAACAAATATATCCTTATCTGCCGCACCATTCGGGTCATCGGCGTTGTTGGTCATGCCGGATGCGGACACGCCAATAGCCACTTGGGTTTTATCAGGACGATTCTGGGGGCTGAGCGCAGTGCTTGGTCTTCTGCGAGAAGCAACTGGCTTAGAGTCTTGAAATTGCGGAGTGCAATGTCCATACGGGTCTTGAGGATGCATATTTTCAAGTTAAGACAGTTTCAGGCGGAGAGGCATAGGCACGGCAAGACGCGGCATTACAGCTTCAGAGGCCCGTCTGGCATCTCATTGCGTCGGAAAGCAGGCCGTTTGTTCGCAAGCGATTGCGGTGGATTGCTTCGGAAGAATCTTAGGTCAGGGCGCTATGGAAGTACCTGTTGCCTTGCAAACTGCGATTGCTAATGCAGCGTTGGACAGCTTTGTGAAAGCCTTCTCCGATCAATTCATCATCAAAGAAGGACCTGGAAGGAAATTGCGGAAAGATTCTTGGAACGGTTTTGGATATTCACGGTGTTCCGGTATCGGTCATGGCGCTTTCAAATGCGACCGTAGGCGGCATTGGTCCTAATGAGGATATTGAAGGAAACGTTAACTTATACGGAAAGAAAGACTTATCTGAAAAACTGCATTTGGATCGAATCCCTTCCTTTGTCATTGAAGGCAAGGTCTGTGCAGAACCGCTTTCATCCGTTATCAAGGAACCCACATTCTTAATCAGAGCGTTCCCGGGGATGACAACACTGTTGCCGCAAAAGCCTTATTAAAGGCCGCACAATCTCTGGACCTTCCGGTGGAGTATCGTCCGGAACTGCTTGGCAGAAGTGATACCGCAATGGAAGATCTGACGCGTCAGCAAGGCAGAAAGATTATTGAATTCGGAAAAGGCTGAGCAAAGCTTCTACTGCTCAGGAAAAGTCCGAATCGCTGCCGAACTGAACGAATTTTGCAGTCAGGAATTAGGTGGCATTACCTTTATGAGCAATGATGTGCATAAAGTTATGGGAGGCGTCGGTTGTATACCGGGAACTTCTGCTGTAATGAGCCTCTTTATTAGCCGAGAGCAACTCAAAACAAGTTCTTCCGACCTTAGAGTCGGAAGATGTTAAAATTACGACCGAATCATCTGCGCGCGGTCGGATACTTGAATGAAAATCTTGGGCAGGCAAACGAGGAACTCATTGCTGCTCAGGAAAAGTATGGGATGACCAGACACTAAAAATTTCAAAGGAGAAATCGAATGTCGGAAAAGAAAAAGTCATTGTTTTACTACAGGCGGAACCATCGCGATGAAGTTTGACCCGAAGGTTAACGGCCTGGTTCCTGCTGTCAGCGGCGCAGACTTGGCCGCCGCTGTTCCTGGTTTGGATAAACTTGCTGATGTTGAAGTCAGAGAGTTTTCAAATCATGCCAGCTGCGCGATGACTCCGCAAAATGTTTCAGCTCTCTCAAATGATTGAGGAAGCTTTGAAAGAAGAGGGCGTTGCCGGCGCTGTAGTGACCCACGGTACCGATACAGTTGAGGAAACCGCCTACATGCTCGACATTCTTCACAAGAGCGAAAAGCCTATTGTCTTAACCGCGCAATGCGCGGCGCCGGCGATACCAGCCCGGACGGTCCAGCAAATATTTACTGTGCTGTCAAAACAGCGGCCAGCGAAGAAGCCAAAGGCAAAGGCGTAATGGTTCTGCTGAATGAAATTATTCATGCAGCCGGACAGGTCAGAAAGACTCATTCCGCTAACCCGATACCTTTGCTTCTCCTTGGTGGGGCCCCATAGGTTACTGCGATGTCGATAGAGTTGTTTTCCGCCGTACTCCTCTGGACAGACATACTTATTCTCCAAAGAACTGACCGCTCGTGTGGACATTGTTACCGGTCAGACAGGCATCGGTCGTGATTACATTGACTTTGCTGTTGCTCAGGGCTGCAAAGGCATCGTGTTAGAAGGATTCGGACGCGGAAATCTTCCTGCCATTGTGGAACCGGCGATAAAGATGCAACAGATAAAGGTGTTGTTGTGGTAATTACCACTAGAACCCGGGAGGTCGCCCTACCAGGTCTATGCCTATCCCGTTCTGTCACGGACAGCCGCAACAACGGTGCGATTCATGGCGGTGAATTTTCTTCTGCCAAAACTCGTCTCAAGCTGATGGTTCTGCTTTCCGAACGTCCCGAGCTGGCAAAGAAAGATCGAGAAGAACTTGAAAGACTCTTAGACGTATAGCAAATTACCTATTGATATCCTTAATTTGTTTTATCCCTCCATAAAACAAAGTTTTGGCTGTCGATTTCTTCTACCAAGAGGAAGCCGACAGCCCTTTTGCACCCTAGACTTCCTATCACAGTTTTGGATTGAAAAACAATTTTGCAACCTTCTGATAACCGTCGTTAATTCGATCATTGCCTTTCTGAAGGCTGTTAACGTCCCAAGAAATGGTTAAAATTGGAAAAGGCTCAGAAAGAAGAATCCCATGGCTGACACCGCTTTTATACTCACGGATTGTTTTTCAAACACAAGATGGGAAGCAACAATCCCAGAATGTCCTAGGCGCCTGGAAAAATTGAAGAGCTTATGCTGGTGCAGGTACCTCTCAATACGTCGATAAGAAGATACCTCCGATGGTCGCAGTGACGGACATGCTGGCCGCGCACGATGCCGACTATATTTCTTACCTCTCCCAAAATTCCCTAAAGAAGGTTTGAACACAATCAGTGTAGACACTGCGATGAATCCTTATACGTGGGAGGCCGCTCAATATGCGGCAGGAGCTGCTTGCGCCGGAGTGGATGACGTTCTTTCAGGTCAATATAAGAAGGTCTTCTGTGCGGTAAGACCGCCAGGGCATCATGCGCATCGAGATCATTCCGGAGGTTTTTTTTTAAATAATGTCGCGATCGGCGCATTACACGCAATCGGTATCTACGGGCTGAAAGAGTCGCAGTCGTGGACTTTGATGTTCACCACGGAGACGGCACAAGTAATATCTTGGGCGGTCGGGATGACGTTTTAATTCTTGACGGCTTCCAGGAAGCACTGTTCCCATACGCCCACATTCATCACGCTCCCCGAATGCAATCTATACACCTTTCCCGGAACCGAGGGCATTGCACTTCGTCGCACGATGGATGAAGTTTGGATGCCCAGGCTTAAAGAATACAAACCCGAGCTGATTATGGTTTCCGCGGGTTTTGATGCGCATAGAGAAGAAGATCAAGCTCAGCTATTGATGGTCGAGCGGGACTATGCCTTTTGGGGCGTCGTTTAGCGTCCTGCCAATCGGAGATTCCGGAATGCCGGGGTGTGGCAGTACTTGAAGGCGGATACAACACATCTTCTTTAGCCAGAAGCTGTGCGGCCTTTATCCATCAACTGGCCTGTTCGGATTAGTCGATGGATTCGGGAAAGAACTATCTGATGCCCGGTGTTTCAAAGCGGGAGGTTCTCGCTTGGGCATCTTATGACTTTGCCAATTCCGGCTACACCACCGTCATTTTGACCGCTGTCTACAACGCATTCTTTGTCTCCGTGGTTGCTGAAAATGCAGTTTGGGCAACTTTTGCTTGGACGCTTACGATCACACTTTCCAATTTGCTTTCTATTGCGGTCATTCCGGTGATCAGCGCGTTGGCAGATGCCAAGGCCAATAAACGATTTTGGCTTGCGGTGATGACGGGCATCTGCTGCATGAGCACCGCGACGCTTGCCTACACCGGTCCTGGGACTTTGGCCTCAGCGGTTTTCTGATCGTGATTTCTAATACGGCATTCAATGCCGGTGTGTCGCTTAACTCAGCGTTTCTCTCGGGTTGGCAAAGCCCGAAGCTTTCGGCAAGGTTTCCGGCTGGGGCTGGTCTTTCGGCTATCTCGGCGGCATCGTCAGTTTCTGCTTGCTTGCTTATTGTTTTGAGGGACAGAAAGCAGGTCTTCCCGCCGATGTTTATGTGCCGTATACGGCAATGTCCACGGCGACTATTTTCTTTGTCATGGCTTTGCCGATGCTCTTGTATGTCAAAGAGCGTTCTAAACCTAAGAATATCTCCTTTGAAAAGACTTTCAAAGAATCAGACAGGAATCGGTCGACAGTTTCAAACTTCTTAAACGTTATCCGGAATTCTTGAAGTTTTGTGTCTGTGGACTTTTCTACCAAGCCGGTATTGCCGTTGTGATTACGCTTTCAGCAGTCTATGCCCAGCTCGTTATGAAATTTACGACTGCTCAAACGATTACTTTGATTTTGGTCGTCAATATCACTGCGGCCATCGGAGCCTTTGTTTTCGGGTACGTTCAAGATCGGTTGGGGCACAAGAAAACTTTGGCGCTCACCATACTTTGTGGATCATCATGGGCGTGATGGCGTTCTCCACATGGTCCAGTGAGTTTTGGATCGCGCCAATATTGCCGGCATCGCGATGGGATCGAGCCAATCAGCGGGCAGGGCAGTTGTTGCCGTTTTGCTCCGGCAGGAGAACTTGCCCAGTTCTACTCTGCCTGGAACGTCGCCGTTTGGGGTGCCAATGTTTTGGGCCCGATCACATACGGAACAGTCACTTGGCTGACGTCCGGAGATCAAAGAACCGCAATCCTCGTGACGACACTTTTCTTTGTTATCGGACTTTTAATCCTTCGTCGTGTGCATTTGCCGTCTAAGACTGTTTGCTGATACCGCTTTTGCGGCTGACGGCATCTGGCTTAAATAATGTCCCAGAAAAGCAAAACGCTCCTAAAAGGAGCGTCTTGCAAAACTAAAACCTAGGACTTAGCTTAATCCTGTGATCTTGCCGCCAACGACGTCGATGGTATATGCAGCCGGTTTCTTCGGCAAGCCGGGCATACGCATGATGGCGCCGGTCGTAACAACCAGGAAGCCTGCGCCTGCGTTCAGGATGACGCGCTGGACAGGAAGCGTAAAGCCGTGAGGAGCTCCTTTCAGGTCCGGATCGTGGGACATAGAGAAAGAGTCTTAGCGATGCAGATAGGAAGCTTTTCAAATCCCATGTTCAAGGCTTTGATCTTGGCCAGGTCTTTCAGAGCGGCAGAAGAGTAAGAAACATCTTGTCCGCCGTAAACCTTGGTGTTGACGTCCTGAATCTTTCTTCAATGGATTCGTCAAGGCTGTAGGCGTAGTTCAAAGGCTTAGAACCTTCTTTGACGGCAGCCATCACTTCTCTGGCAACGTCTAACGCACCTTCGCCGCCTTTGGCAAAGCCGTCGGAAATCGCGAAGCGAACACCGGCAGCCAAGCATTCTTTGCGGACAACATCGATTTCTTCTTCGTTGTCGTTGGCGAAATGGTTCAAAGAAACCACGACCTGCTGGCCGAAACGCTTCAGGCTCGCAATATGGGCTTTGAGGTTGGGCAGACCGTTAATCAGAGCGTCCATGTTTTCCTTGCCGATTTCAGGAAGGGGAACACCGCCGTGCCACTTCAAAGCTCTCAGAGGTTACGAGAATGGTAGCGGCAGGCTGAAGGTTGTTCATCCTGCACTTGATGTCATAGAACTTTTCTGCGCCTAAGTCACTGCCGAAGCCTGCTTCCGTGATGGCCCAGTCTGCGATCGTCATGGCGGCGCGAGTAGCGGCCACGGAGTTGCAGCCGTGGGCGATGTTGGCGAACGGGCCCCGTGCACGAAAGCGGGTACGCCTTCAATGGACTGTACCAAATTCGGAAGCATGGCGTCTTTCAGAAGCGCCATCAGAGCGCCGGTAGCTCTAATTCTTTGCAGGTGTATGCAGAACCGTCGCGCTTGAGACCGACAACTAAGCGATCCAGGCGAGTGCGGAGATCCTCTTCACCGTCAGCCAAACAGATAATGGCCATGAGTTCGGAAGCGCCGTAATGTCAAAGCCGGTTTCTGTCGGGATACCGTTGGCAGGACCGCCGAGACCGGTGACGATATTGCGAAGCATGCGGTCGTTTACGTCAAGGACACGGCGCCAGGTAATTTCTTTGAGATCGACTTGTCCCTGATGACGAGCGTTGTCAATCAAGGCAGCCAGGAGGTTGTTGGCTGCGGTAATGGCATGGAAGTCGCCGGTGAAATGCAGGTTGATGGATTCCATCGGAACAACTTGAGAGTATCCGCCGCCGGCCCACCCTTCATACCGAAGGAAGGTCCGAGAGAAGGCTCTCTCAGAGCCAGACATGCTTTTCGCCGAGTTTCTTAAAGGCCTGAGCAACGGCGATGGAAGTTGTTGTCTTTCCGGAGCCGGCAGGCATACCGGAAGTCGCCGTGACGAGAATAAGTTTGCCCTTGGCGTTAGAGGTGTCCAAAGCAACTTTGGCTTTGTCTCTGCCGTAAGGAATGAACTGGTCGTCGGAAAGACCGTATTCATGGGCGAGTTGATCGATAGGAATGAGCTTGGTTTGCTGTGCAATTTCAATGTCAGTCAGCATGTCTGTCCTTGATAGAAAGGTGTGAGTCGGAAACTTGGATAAAGTATCTAACCTGTTTGAACGCATTTTTGGGTGTCTGCGAACAAGGCTCCATTCTAATGGTAGACATCCTCTTACGTCCTAAAAACAAGAAGAGGAAAATCCGTATTTTTCCTTAGGCTGAACAACCTAACTAAAACGAGTTCGACCGCTTTTGAGAAGCGATAATTATTTCCTCTGCTTAATCAATTCGTTTGCGGAAAGAAAAACCTAAGATTTTAGGTCTTCGGTTGGCGGAAAAACTTTGTAAGAATTATTCAGCTTTTTCTTTTCCTCACTCGGTGTCTCGGATTTGGCAACTTCCGCGTTCAAAACCTTAGGATCATGAGCGGCACGAGGTACGAATTCCGGATCAAACTTCGGATTGAGCAGGCGTTCTAAAGCGATACGGACACCGCGTGAATACTGGTAGTGGATCTTGCCGACTTGGAATTCCGAGGCGATTGTATGGCGCTGAGAGTCCAGTTTTTCCGGCATAGGCTCGGAAGCTTTAGGACCGTAAAGTTTGAACATCAGCAGAGCAGAAACGGCGTCCGAGACTTCTTTAGGGTTCTCGGGTTTCTTTCGAGTGTCGACTCAATGACATTCCAATATTCATCGAAGTCCGGTTTGAAGCTCTTATGCAGCAGCTTAGCGCGGAGGGCCTCGATGAGTTCCTCATTCGGCTCGCCTTCCATCTTCAGCGTGCTGTTGCGAACGCCTTCTAAAAAGAGAGCAACCGAGAAGGGAATGTACTGTTTTGAAATTCTTCCAGGCGTTTTTCTTCCGATAAACCAAGGAATGTAGAAATCCGTCGCTTTTCTCAGTGTTTTGAAATTTTCTTTGTAATAAAACTGAAAACTTTATTAAGTCCCTCAATTTTGGCTTTAAGATCTGCGGACTGAGCCATGTTGTACTGTCGGTTTGTTAGAAAGATTTACATAATCTACACGATCTAAGGAACGTTTTGTCTTTTACTGCCTACCTTTGGACGCTATTTACGAGTGCATTAATCTCTTCTACCGTTTTACCCGGCGGAAGCGAGGCACTGGTCGTCTTCGGAATGCACGAATTTCAGACGCATTTATGGATCGTTGTCTTTGTCGCGACGGCAGGAAATACATTAGGCGCGTTAATAACCTATGGGATGGGAGACTCATCCCGAATAAGAAGCAGGAAGCTAGAAGTCTGGAACTGCTAAAAATACGGACCGATAACACTGCTTTTCTTGGCTTCCTATCGTTGGCGACGGCTTCTGCCTCGGCGCCGGCTGGCTGAGAATTAACTTTTGGCGCTCTTTTTGCTGATTCTCCTCGGTAAGTTCGTCCGCTACTTAGTTTTGGCAGCGGTTTCGCTGCATATGTTTTCTTAAGCTGGAAGACTCTAAAGAAGATCGTTAATTCTTTGGGAAAAACACCTGCACCTCGAGTCCTTATACACCCAACTGTCTTGGTAAAACGAATCAAATTTTTAGGATATCTCCTTAAAATGAAGATTTTAGAAACTAACACCCGCCTATATTGAATCTGCGTACTTTTGTAATAGGAGATTTTGGTATGCAGTGTTTGGACGACTTTCGTCTTTCTTTTAAGGGACGTGACTTTTGCCGCTGATGGTCGGCGGAATGGGAACCAATATTTCGACAGCAAATCTCGTATTGGCGATTGAGAAGCTTGGAGGAATGGCCCATCTTTCTGACGCTATGCTGCCGGATGTTGCAGATCGCGAAATCGGAACACATTTTACAAAAGAGAAGACAATCCGATTCAAGTCAATGATTGAAGAAGCAGACAAGACGGAAGAAAAGTTCAACTTGGAGGCTCTGTCCAGGGTCTCAAAACAATATTTTTCCGATGTGATGGAAAAGGCAACCGGTAAAGGTCTGGTTCTTGTGAATTGCATGGAAAAGCTCACTATGAACGACCCGATCGCCACGCTGAAGGCTCGATTGAATGCGCATTGGATGCCGGTGTCGACGGTATTACGATGTCTGCCGGTCTGCATCTTTCAAGCTTGAAACTGATGCAGGACAATCCTCGGTTCAATGACGCGCTTTTCGGATTGGTTGTCTCTTCGGCTAGAGCGCTGAACCTCTTCCTGAAACGCACGGCATTCATCGGACGCAAACTGGATTATGTGGTTGTTGAAGGCCCGCTGGCCGGCGGACATTTAGGTTTCGGCGAGGATTGGAGAAACTTCAAGCTGGAAGATATCGTTAAAGATGTCGTCAAGCTCGTGAAAGATACCGGACTAAACGTTCCTGTGCTCGGTGCCGGCGGAATATTTTCCGGGAAGGAAGCCGTTGACTTAATGAAAAGACCGGCGCGTCCGGCATTCAAGCAGCGACTAGATTCACGATTGCTCAGGAAAGCGGTCTTCCCGATCCGGTCAAACAAGTCTATATCGACGCAAAGACGAAGACGTTGAAGTCAACCATGCTTCTCCGACCGGATATCTCATGAGAATGCTTAAAACTCTCCGGCGTTAACCGCCAATAATCGGCCGAACTGTGAGTCTTATGGCTATATGCTTTCGCACGGAAGTTGTCCATACCTTAAAGAGTGGCTGGAAAACTCGTCCGAGAAGACCAAATGCTGCTTGTGCACGAATATGCGCAATTACAAAGTGTGGACGTGCGGTACGAGCGTCAGCAGGCTCAAGACGACAACGGTTAGAGGTCAAGACGGGAAGTGGGTTCTTCCGACGGCCGAACAAATCTTCAACGACTATCGATTGGCCTAAACAAATTGATAATCAGGAAAGAGGCGCCAAAGTTTCGAGCGCTTCTTTCGCAAGATAAGCTCGGTTTCATCCTCAAAGCTAAGCTCCCCTGTGCATGCAATTCGCTCAAAACGTTTTGCCTGAAAAAATTCAGCGAGGCTTCAATCGCTATAATCCACCGAATGTAATCTAACATTAGAGAAATAAATGAAAATTCTTGTCCCTGTCAAAAGGGTGGTCGACGCCAATATTAAGGTCAAAGTCGGACCTGACGGCAAACTCGACGTCGCTAACCTCAAACACTCGATGAACCCGTTCGACGAAATTGCACTCGAACAGGCCGTTCAAATGAAAGAAAGGGCATTGCCAACGAAGTGATCGCAGTGTCCGTCGGCGATACAAAGTCTCAGGAAACATTGCGCACGGCCCTTGCTATGGGTGCCGATAAGGGCGTTCTCATTCAGACGGACAAGCCCTTTGAAGCAGAGCCTCTGAACGTTGCCAAGCTCATCAGCGCTTATGTCAAACAAGTCAATCCGGATCTGATCATCTGCGGTAAGCAGGCCGTTGACAACGACTCGAACCAAGTCGGTCAGATGATTGCCGCGATGTGCGAATATCCGCAGGCAACCCACGTTTCTGCTGCCGTGATGAAGGAAGGCAAACTCGAAGTCACACGCGAGATCGACGGCGGCTATGAAGTTCTCGATCTCACACTTCCGGCTGTAGTGACTGCTGATCTGAGATTGAACGCTCCGCGCTATGTCACACTGCCGATGATGATGAAAGCCAAGCGCAAGCCGCAGGAAGTCGTCCAGGCTTCTGCTCTGTGCCCCGATCTTCGTGCGCACGTTGAAGTTGTCGGCTATGAAGCGCCTGCAGCTCGCAAAGTCGGCCGCAAAGTTGCCAACGTCGACGAACTCATCGACAAACTGAAGAACGAAGCGAAGGTACTTTAAGGAGCGAAACATGGCCGTTTTAGTTATTGCAGAACATAATCATGCCGCTCTGAACCCTGCGGTTTATTCTTTGGTCACCGCTGCTCAAAGATCGGCGGCGACATCGACATCATGATCGCCGCTCAGGAAGGCGGAAAGCTCGCAGAAGAAGCAGCCAAAATCAACGGTATTCGCCGCGTCTGCTTTCCGAGGCTCCTTACTTTGCCGAAGAACTGCCGAAAATCTTGCCGCTTCCGTCTTAGAAGTGGCAAAAGAATATGATTACTTCCTTTCGTCGCCAACCCTGCCGGTAAAGCAGCCGCTCCGCGAGTTGCCGCCGTATTAGATGTTGCTCAGATTTCCGAAATCACGGAAGTCGTTGACGCCAAAACATTTAAGCGTCCGATTTATGCCGGTTCTGTCATTGAAACCGTGCGCGCGCTCGACCCAAAAGTTGTCTTAACGGTCCGCGCTACCGCATTTGATGCCGCTCCGACCGGAGAAGGCAAGGCCGAACTCGAAAGAGTCGTTCCCGCTTCTCCTGTGATTAAAGTCACTTTCGTCCGCGCGAACAGGTCAAGAGCGATCGTCCCGATCTGCAGAACGCTAAGATCGTTTTAGCCGGCGGCCGAGGTTTGGTTGACGAAGCTGAATTTGCGGAAATGGGCAAACTGGCCGACAAACTCGGCGCGCCGTCGGTACGACCCGCGCAGTGGTCGACGCCGGTATTGCTCCGAACGATTGGCAGATCGGTCAGACCGGTAAGATCATTGCTCCTGACCTTTACATCGGTTTCGGTATTTCCGGCGCCATTCAGCATATTGCCGGTATCAAAGACGCCAAAGTCATTGTGGCTGTGAACAAAGATCCTGAAGCTCCTATCTTTGATGTCGCCGATTACGGCTTAGTCGGGGATGCAATGACAGTGATTCGGGAATTGGAAGCAAAGCTCTAGTTTTACGATACTAAAGTTCAGGCAAAAGGCGGTTGACAACAGCCGCTTTTCGTTTGCACTGAGTAACAAAACAGATGCAACCCGTTTGTTTAATTGAAAAATTAGGATAAAATCACGTGTTTTCAGGCGTTAGAAGCCTAATTTTTAAACTTTTAGAATATAAATTTTTGAGGTAACTTAATATGGTCGTTATCCGTCTGGCTCGCGGCGGCTCCAAGAAGCGCCCTTCTACAACATCGTCGCGACCGACTCCCGCAACCGCCGTGACGGTCGTTTCAATGAACGTATCGGCTTCTACAATCCGATGGCATCCGGTGCTGCTCCCCGTCTTTCCATCAATGAAGCTTCTTTGAACGCTTGGGTTGCTAACGGCGCACAGATGAGCGACACCGTTGCTCGTCTCTACAAAGAATTCAAAAGGCAGCTGCTCCTGCTGCTTAATTGATTTCTGACCGTTTGTGACTAACGAGAAGATTCCGGCGCCGAGCCTATTGTGCTCGGCGCTTTGCATGGTGCCTACGGGCTAAAAGGCTGGGTTCGCGTCCAGCCTTTCCAGGGTACGTCTGCGCTTTTAGGTTCCAAACACTGGCATGTCCTTCCTGACGGTGAAGTCAGACCCGTGGAACTTGAAAAGCAAAACTGCACGGCGCCGGTATCGTCGCAAAATTCCAAGGCATCGATACGCCTGAGGATGCGGCGCTTCGCGGTGCAGTGGCCCTTTACCGCAAGGATTTTCCTGAAGCCGAAGAGAACGAATACTACTGGGTCGATTTGATCGGATGCGACGTCGTCAATAAAGAAGGGCAGAGCATCGGCCAAGTTAAGGGCATGATCGACAACGGTGTTCACGACATTCTGAATGTCAAACGCGCCGACGGTAAAGAAGTTCTCATTCCTTTGTTGAAGATTATTTGGCAGAAGTGAACGTTGAGGCGAAGAAGATCGTTGTGGACTGGGATCCGTCCTGGGATTAAACCGCATTATGCGTTTTGACATCGTCACGCTGTTTCCGGAAATGCCGCTTCTTATAGAGAAGTTCGGTATAACCGCTCGGGCTGCCAAGCTTGGACTTTGGCAGCTGAAGTGCTGGAACCCGCGTGATTTTGTTTTGATGCGCATAAGACCGTAGACGATCGACCCTTTGGGGGCGGCGGGCATGGTTCTGTTGGCAGAACCGTTGGCTGACGCAGTGGATGCTATCCGCAAGGACGGCAACTACGGCAAAGTTATTGCGTTTGCGCCTTCCGGCAAAACGCTCAATGACGACAAAGTGCGTTCATTGGCTGAAGACAATCAGGATTTGATTCTGATTTGCGGCCGATACGAAGGCATTGACCAGAGGTTCCTGGATACCTATGTCGATGAGACCCTATCGATCGGAGACTATGTTCTCTCCGGCGGTGAGCTTCCGGCAATGGTGCTTATGGATGCGGTAATCCGTCAGCTTCCCGGCGCGATTAAGGATTTGTCGGCTTCCGACGAGTCTTTTCTACAGGTCTTTGATGCTCCTCATTACACACGGCCGGAGGTTTGGCGCGATATGCCGGTTCCGGAAGTGCTGTTGAGCGGGCACCATAAAATATCCGGGCATGGACACGCAAACAGGCGTTACAAATAACCGCCCAAACGCGTCCGGATTTGGTTAAAATATCGCGCTCGAAGAATTTGCTGACCCGTGAGGATGAGCGAGTTCTGCGAGACATTAAAGAGAGTACGGAATCGTAAAACGTTCCGATTTTTAAAATCCATCCTCTCTGCAGTTTAAGAGATAACAGAGCTGCATGAAGATGGTCATTGGAGACAAAATGAATTTGATTGAAACACTTGAAAAGAAGAGATTGCCCGTCTTTCTGAAGGCAAAACCTTCCCGAAAATGAACCCGGCGACACCGTTGTCGTTAACGTCAACGTCGTTGAAGGTTCCCGCAAGCGTGTTCAGGCTTTCGAAGGCGTGATCATCGCCATTCGCAACCGCGGTTTGAACTCTGCTTTCACCGTTCGTAAGATTTCCAGCGGTGAAGGTGTGGAACGTACATTCCAGCTCTATTCTCCGTTGATTGCCAGCATCGAAGTTAAGCGCCACGGTGACGTCCGCCGCGCCAAGCTCTACTACCTGCGCAATCTGTCCGGTAAAGCTGCTCGAATCAAAGAAAACTGGTTCGCAAGGCCTAATCGGTATTCGGATCTCCGAATTAGAAAAACCTCGTCAGCTTCGGTTGGCGGGGTTTTGTAGGCCGCAAAAAGACCTCCGGTTTCGGAGGTCAATTCATTCAAGCTTTGGAAAAATCAGCTACTTCTAAGTCAACTAACTTTGAAGAACGTTCTTGATCTGTTCGCTGGTTCTCATCAGATCGTAAGTCTGGCTGTCGTCAAAGGCGGCAAAGACGGTGCCGATGCGGTCGGTGATGACGTACATGTCGTCAGGAGTCTTTTCAATCCAGCCCAGGTCAACGAGCTTGGCGAGCTTACGGCGAACGGTTTCACGCGGGATACCGGTAACGTCCGAAATTGAAAGGGCGTTGCAGGGCAGGTACTGTCTTTGGCCATTGAAGGAAGAGGGCTGGTAGCCGCGGCGTTCGTCATAGAAGCGTTCGGTATTGCGGGAAGCGATTTCACCGAGAACCAGGCAGAGCGTCAGATCTCCGTCATAAGCCTGATACATCGCGCGAAGGCGGCTGGTCATAAAGCGAAGAAGAAGGACGGATAAAACGTCTCGGTGAGAGCATAGGTTTCAGGAGAGACACCGGCAGAATTCTGAGTCCGGACGGCAATTCGGTCGGGAAGGCTGCTCTGTCTTTCGGTGTGCGGCGAGTTCTTAACATTTTCTATCTCCCATGTAACTGTTCTAATCTTGCTGTTGAAAACTAACTGTGTTTTCGTTTTCGATGTGTTCATCATATCGGAATTCCCGAGGTGGGCAAGTAGAAACCCATATTAATGCATACCATAAAGACGGTATAATTGTTCAAAACAATTAAGTCCTAGTAAAATATATATGGATTATTACTAGAAAGCCCGTCGTTATTGGCCTTACGAATTTTATAAAACTTAATTTATGTGGAAAATAATTCGAACTAAAATGTAATAATTTGTAATAGCAAATGTAATTTCCTTTGTGGGCTAACGGAAAGAAAGCATTTGTCAGTTTTAAAACTAATTTGGTAAGCCAACATTTTCAATGGTTATAGGAGATTTTAATTTGTATAACAAATATTTGTCTGCTCAACAACTGCATTTGGATGATTTTGTCGGTGAACGACTATTTTGGTAATCAAAGTCTTGACACTTAATGTGCTTACTTTTTCTTAATACGATCTTGCATCCCTTATTGCTTGCTGCATTTCTTTCTTCATACCTAATATACGGTATTTAAGGCTAATTGTTCGTACAAGAATCGCATGTTAACGCGATGATTTCTCTTAATTCTCAGTGTAAGAAAAGTGTTGATCTAACCACATGTGTAGACAATCATTATGCGGATGAGAGTACGAAAAGGTTCTCGAAAATAGCCGGCTTCCGCCGGCGAAAGGTCATGGAGATGATTTTTAAAAAGTGTTCTTCTCTGCGGCGATGGCTTTTCGGCTAGCTCTTTGTAAAAGCATAGCGTTCAGGATCAATTTCGCCTTTATCTACCGCGGTCTTAACCGCACAGCCGGGTTCATTTAAGTGGCGGCAATTCGTGAATCTGCAGTATTCCACCCGATCTCTGATCTCGGCATACCCCGCATAATGTCATTAAGCGTTAAGTGAGAAAGACCGAACTCCTGGAACCCAGGGGAGTCAACAATAGCACCGCCCTCATAGTTGAACCACCGCGCTGCCGTGGTAGTTTGCTTTCCGAGGTTCAAAGCGACTGAGTATTCCTGGGTCCTTTGGCCTGCGTCTTTGACTAAGAGATTCAAAATGGTCGATTTTCCCATACCGGATTGCCCGATCAAAGCGTCACTTTGCCTCTAAAAGAGGTTCGAGGGTCTTAACAGTGCCTTCCGGGTCTGTAGTTGCGGAAACCTCCACAACCTCGGCCCCGAGCTCTTTGAGCTGTTCAATGAAGGGCGGACAAGGGCTTCGTCAGCTGTAAAATCGGTCTTATTCCGTATCATAAGGATATGGATATCAGCTGTTTCAGCCGCCAGCATTGCTTTCCAGATGAAATGGGGTTGTAGGATGGCCGTGTCGCAAAGACGACGGCAACCTGATCAATGTTGGAAGCTAGAGGTTTGGTCCTTAGTTCGTCGCTGCGATAAAGCAAAGATCGTCTTGGTTCGATTTTTGATCGAAACTTGTTCAGGGACGCTTGCAAACATTCAACGATATCGCCAACAGCCAGGTCGACTTTTTACCTTTCGGGTTGCTTCCAGAACCGTGCCGTCTTCCTTTTCGACAAAGCTGTGTTTGCCGTGCGAAGAAATAACACGCGCTTTAAACCAAACCTGCTCTTTCATAGCCTCTCACTTACTCATTTCTTTCTGGATCGTTGCAATTCGGATCGCTGCATCCGGATGAGAAGAATAGAAGGCCGAGTACAGCGGATCAGGTGTCAGCGTAGCGGCATTGTCGGAGAAAGCTTGACTAATGCACTAATGAGGGCACTTCCGCGCTGTACCGGACGGCAAACGCGTCGGCTTCAAATTCATGTTTGCGTGAAAACAGGCTCGTCAGAGGAGCAAGCGGGAACAAGAAAACCGGAACCGCAACAGAGAAGAGGATCAGGGCGACTCCGTGGCTTGCTCCGTGCGAAAGGTTGACCCCTAAGCCTTCATAGAACCATGAGCATTCCGCAAGGACGGAGAGTATCCAAAGAAAAGCAGTGAGAAGATAAAGCTGAAAGCCATCATCTTATAGATATGGTGCAGCTTGTAATGTCCCAGTTCGTGAGCCAAGACCGCTTCGGTTTCTTCCGGCGTCATTTTGCTGAGCAGTGTGTCGAACAATACAATGCGCTTATTTTCCCAAAACCGGTCATGTAGGCGTTCCCCTTGGCGCTTCGTTTAGATGCATCCATAACAGACAGGCCCTTAGAGGCAAACCCGATTCGGCTAAGCAGTCCCTCCAATCGGCTTTTGAGTTCGCCTTCGGGCAGAGGAGTAAATTTATTAAAGAGCGGAGCGATAAAGTCGGATATATCCATTGGACCGCCAGAATGAAGAAGATGTAGGCGAGCCAAGCCCAGAACCACCAGAAAGCTCCTGCTCCAAATCCAAAGAACAGCCGAGAGAATGGGAATACCTAGAATCAAACTTAATATCCCTGAAAGAAGAAGGTCTTTGACGAAGCGTGCCGGAGTCGTAGTGTTAAAGCCGTATTTTGCTTCAATCCTAAATGTCGAATACCAGGAGAAGGGAAGGTCGATCAGAGAAGAAAGTGCGTAGCCCAAAATAATAACGATCTGGGCCAAAATATCTGCGCCGAACCAACCGTAGACTTCTCCGTAGATCCATTGAATCAGTCCGCCGAAGGTAGCGATTAAAACAAAGCCTAAGTCGGTGATGCGAGTAAGCTGACCGAACTTAATTCGCTCAACCGAGTAATCAGCGGCTTTTGATGGGCCTCCAAAGAGATTTTGCCGGCGAAGGCGAGAGGCACCGCCCGCGATTCCTCAGAATCGATTGGACCTGACGGCGGTCAAGATAGTATTTGAGGACAAAATTCCCAAATAAAAACAGGATAAAAACGATTTCAAAAGCGGCAGCCGAATTCATTCGAAACTTTCAGTTAAGAAGAGATTCAGGAATTATAGAGAAGTCACTTCGCCGCCCAAAGTATGCACATAAATAAGGGATACAGCGTCTGAACAATTCTCGCCCATATATACTGAATTTAAGGAATTGAGTGACCATGAGGAGCAGAAAATGCTTACCTTCAACATCTGAAGCGATACACGGCGATCTTCTGTTTTGCCGGAGTGGTTTCAATGCCGTCACTGGCCGGCGTGCATGTTGATGTCAACATCGGTGTGGGTTCCCCGGATATTATGGGGTGCTTCCGATCCAAGGCGTTACTCCCTCCCTCTGGAATGCCAACCCGATCGTCGCAATCGGAGCGCTCGCAGGCGCTCCGATTTACCTAACGGTTCCTGATAAGCATCGTCGCCATTGGAAACGTTACTGCGCCGAGTACGGAGCGTGCGGTGTTCCGGTGTATTTCGTCAGACGCGGCTGGTACAACAACTACTATGGACACGCAGCTCCCCGCCTCCTCCTCCGGGCCCTGGGTTCATGCCTCCTCCCCGCCCATGCCGCCCCGCCCCTCCGCCGAGAGAATACGGCGGGCCAAGACACTTTAAAGATCATGGTTGGAAACATCGGCCGCCAGGTCACGATTGGGACGGTCACGGACACGGCCATAAGAAAAGCACCACAAGGATTAATTTTTGTCGAATTTCGGCATTTATCTGGAGATCCGGCCGGAACATCGGTTCGGATCTTCTTTGTTTGTTCTAAAATGCCGAGAAAGATTCAAAATGGGGTTGAGAGCAACATGAGCAATAACGGCTTTGCGGTCGACAGAGATCCGCTGTTTAACGAGAATAATCTGATTTGGATGGATTTGGAAATGACCGGCTTAGAGCCGCAGATTAATCGCATTCTCGAAATGGCGGCTGTCATTACGGATCCGCAGCTCAATGTTATTGCAGAAGGGCCGGTGGTCGCAATCCATCAGGATGCATTGATTCTCTCAATATGGACTCCTGGAATACCGCCACGCATACTCGCGCGGCCTCGTAAATCGCTGTCTGGAAAGCAAAGTCACGGAAGACGAAGCAGCACAAATTTTATTGATTTCTTCTCCAAATACGTTCCGGCAGGCAAGAGCCCGCTCTGTGGCAACTCTATCGGTCAAGACCGTCGTTTCATGGCCCGCTGGACACCGCGCCTGGAGCAGTTCTTCCATTACCGCAACCTCGACGTTTCTTCCTTCAAAGAATGCGTCAAACGCTGGGCTCCTGAAGTGATGAAAAATATCAGAAGACTTCTCGTCACGAAGCTCTGTCCGATATTTATGACTCTGTCGAAGAACTTCGTTTCTATCGTCAAGAAATCATGAAGATCTGATTTTTCTCGCTCCCAAAACACGAAAGCCTCGGAAATCCCGAGGCTTTCGCGCTATTTAGAAGCGATTAAGACTTCTTCGGTTCTCTGTTGAGCCGGAGAATCAGAGAGGAGGTATCAAATCTGCCTCCGCCCATGTTCTGAACTTCACCATAGAACTGATCGACAAGTGCGGTCAGAGGAAGGTCTGCGCCGGTCTTGCGGGCCTGCTCTAAGCAGATGCCTAAATCCTTGCGCATCCAGTCCACAGCAAATCCGAAATCAAACTTGCCTTCAATCATTGTGTCGCCGCGGCGATGCATCTGCCAGGAAGAAGCGGCACCTTTGCCGATCACATCCAGAACCGTGTGCATGTTGATGCCCGCGGTCTGCCCGAAAGCAATCGCTTCTGCTAAGCCCTGAACAACGCCGGCGATACAGATCTGATTGCACATCTTGGCAAGCTGTCCGGAGCCGACCGGTCCGATTCTGCGAATCGAGCACGCAAAAGCGTCCGCAATCGGTTTGACGCGTTCAATGATTTCTGCATCTCCGCCGCACATGACGGTAAGACTGCCGCTGACTGCGCCGTCCTGACCGCCGGATACCGGTGCGTCAACAAAGTGCAGACCTCGGGACTCAGCTTCAGCCGCCATTGCTTTGGCGACTTCTGCAGAATCTGTGGTGGCGTCCCAAAGGACGGCGTCTTTTCATGCCGGCAAAGCGCCGTTTTCTCCGAGCAGCACACTGCGCAGATCGTTGTCATTGCCGACACAGGTAAAGACGACGTCAGCATCTTGTGCGGCTTCACGAGGTGTTGCGACGGCTTTGCCGCCGAATTTCTCTACCCAGGCTTGGGCTTTAGAGGCCGTGCGGTTATAAACGGTAACCTGACAGCCTGCATGCAGGAGGTGACCCGCCATCGGAAAACCCATTGTGCCTAGGCCGATAAAGGCTACTTTGGTTCCGGCCGGAACCGGGGAATAGTCTTTAGCTTGAAAATACATTAGCGAACACCCCTGATTTTTGTGATTTCTCCGGCAACTTTAACAACACGGCGAGCGAGCGAAGCGGTCGGATCCACAATGGCGCATGTCCGTCTCCGAGCTTGATGTTATCAGTTTCTTCCAGAATTAAAGGCAGCTCCGTGCAGCCGAGAATAAGAGCTTGAGCGCCTTTATCTCTGACCAAATGCTCGGCAGCTTTAAGCAGAACTTCTTTGCAGTGGCCGTCGGTAAAGCCGGCTTTGACGCCTTTTCACCGTAAATAGCTTCCATGACCATGGCCTGATGCTCTTTATCAGGAACGACCATGGCAAGTTTCATGGATTTGGCTTTGCGGCCGTAAATGCCTGTCTCAATGGTTCCGTCAGTGGCCATCAAGCCGATGACGACATCCGGTCCGAATTTATCGCGGATCTCTTCGAGCGTTACCTGCTGCATATTGATGAGCGGAACGCTTAAGTGCGGAACGATGGTTTCAAAGTAAGCGTGCGCGGTATTGCAGGCAATCACGATTGCGTCAACCGCATCTTTCTCGAGCTTGCGGCAAGCGGCATACAAAGAAAGTGTGGGATCCACGCCGCCGTGAAGCAGGTATTTGGTACGGTCAGGAATCTGGGGATTCTGTTCGACGGCAACTTTGATGTGTTCCTGGTCATTCTTAGCAGGAGTTGCCTTAGTAATTTTGTCGTAAAGGTCGACAGTGGCGCCGGTCCGAGACCGCCGACAATACCGATCTTGAAGGGTTTAGGAAGTTTTTCCCAATCGGTGAAGCAAAGGTAGGAAACGTAGGCACTCATGGAATCCAAAACGTTGTAACCCTCGGACTTCAGAGTGGCCGCAAATAATGCCTGCATGACGCAAGTCGGGAAAACCAATTCGGCGCCTTCGCTCAGAAGGTTAGAGCAGACTTTGCCGAAGAGTTCACAGGCTTTCTTCTGATCGGGAATCACTGCACAGCGAGAGCCGCTTTCGAGTTCGTCGAACACTTCGAGCATAGCTTCGCTCGGATAAACCCATTCCACAGGGACTTCGCGGCTGACGGTTTCTGTAATGAGTTTGGCTTTATCTGTACCCGGACGGCCGAGATAACCGAGTTTCTTAACAGGATTCTTCTTGAGCTCTTCGATGCAGGCCTGAAGGATATCCGTCACAGGAGTTGTGATTTCTGTTTGAACTTCATTTAAGAAACTGATGTTTCTGAAGTTGCACAGTGCGATGACTTGAGCGCCTTTTCAATGAGCTGATACGACTCTTCCAAAACGCGAATCTTAACGTCGCCTTCTTGGACTAACTTCGGAGCGTCTGCATCCGAGAAGACCAGTCGAGATCTACAAGTTCAATGCGGGGACGTGAACCGTCAGGAAGGAAAGTGGATTGGAGTCTTTCCTTCAAGGCTCTGACGAAGGGGCGGGACTAAAACTTTGGCTGATGCCGATGACTTTATGGTTCATAGTTACTCACCGTTGTTAGATTCGGATAAGTATAGAGCCGCTGTAACGTTTTGACACCTCTAATTTTCCTTAATAGCTTCGGCGCCAGGCATTCATCGGAGAAACAAAGAATTGAGCCCGCATATTACGGGCTCAAAAGCAAGAATCATCGAAAAACCGAAGTCTTCGGTCATGAAAACATCGTTCTCTATTTTTGTCCGTCATTCTTAGGCTGGCTGTAATGATGGTGGTTAGAGCTTCTCTGTTCTCCGGTGACGTCCGAAACGATGTCGGATTCGATCGAATTTTTAGACAGCTTCTTAAGAACGGTCTCGGTTTTGGCGGTCGGCTGGTCTTTATCGTTGACCGTGGCAGAAACGGACAGCCAAGTCTTGCTCATCGCAATACCAACGGCAATAACAACCGGTCCCAGAATAATGCCCATGAATCCGAACGCCAGCACGCCGCCGAATACGCCTAAATAGATGAGCGACAAGGGCAGGGAAGCGCCCTTGGAAATCAGGATCGGCTTTAGGAAGTTATCCACACTGGAGACTGCAAGCGAACCCCAAAGCACGAGGAAGATCGCCATGCCGACTTCGCCTTTGTAATAGAGCCAGAAAGCAGCAGGACCCCAAACTAAGGGAGACCCGATAGGAACGGCAGATAAGACGAACACTGCGACACCCAATGTGATGGCGCCGGGAACACCTGCGATCCAGAAGCCGATTAAGGCAACGACGCCTTGGCCGCACTTCCGACAATGCCGAAGACGACGCGCGGGTTGTGTTGACGATAATGTCGCGAACTTCGGCACCGATGCGCCGCTCATGCGCGTTAAGAGTGCCAAAGATTTTGAGAAAGGACTTCGCCGTCGCGATAGAAGAAGAAAATCACGAACAGCATGAGGAATAACTGGAGAAGTCCGTCGCCTAACATCACGGCACCTGCAAGAGCCGCGCGGCTCACAGGATCAAAGAGCTTTGTGCAATGGCGGCGAGCTCCTCTTTATTGCCCAGCAGATGCGCAGCTTGTGTGTAGGCCCATTCACCGACAAAGGGAATTTCCTTGAGTTCTTCTGGAACAGTAAAGCCAGAGGCAATCCATTCACGCACATAACGAATTAAGGTCGGATTTCCTGGGCCGATACTAGAGATAATCCGGCAATCGGAAGCACAATAAGGATGGCCAGCAGGGACACCATGATCAGTGTCGCAACAAGATTCCTGCCTCCGACTTCCTTCGGACTCGTTTAAAGAGAGGCCAAGAGACGATCGCGATCACAGCCGCAACCGACATCGCTGTTGCAAAGGGCCAAACGACTAAAACAGCCGATGGCGATGAATGAACCGAAGAGAAACCGCACCACATAATCGGCACGGTCCCTGAGGGAAGGCAATAGCATGGCTCTCAATAAAAAATGATTTAGGAAAATTTTAGTTGAAATGTGCTTTGCAACACGGAGTTGTTCTGATTTTAGGCACTAGGGAGCTTCTTCATCGAACAGCAAGGTTTCGTCCCTTGATTGAGCAGGTACTGACTGCCCCATTCGTACATCGACTCTAGAATCGGCCGAAGAGAGGTTCCCAGCGGCGTTAGGGAGTATTCAACTTTCGGAGGAACGACGGCATAAACCTTTCTGATGAGCAGTCTGGCATCTTCCAGCTCTCGAAGCTGCTGAGTCAGCATTTTTGGCGTTGCCGACGGAATCAGCCGACGCAGTTCGGAAAAGCGCAGTGTCTTGCCGATGAGGTTCCAAAGAATAAGCGTTTTGTATTTGCCGCCGATCAAAGAGAGTGTGGCTTCAACGGGACAATGGAACTCTTCAGACTGAAAAGCTTCAGAGGGTTCGGATTTAACTTTATCCATAGTATCTAAAAAGTAACTATCTATCAAAAACGGAAGTTCTTGCGTAAAAGGTAATAATACTTAGAATGATTTCGTTCGACAACGGAATTAAATATGAAGAAGAATTTTGATGTCACCGGAATGACATGTTCAGCCTGCTCTAATCGAGTAGAGAAGGCTGTGTCGCACGTACCCGGCGTTGAAGACGTGAACGTCAATCTGCTGAAAAACAGTATGACCGTCGATTACGACGAAACTAAAACCGGACTGGAGCAGATCATTCAGGCGGTGACGGACGCAGGCTACGGTGCGAGCGAAAAGCAGGCTGCAGGTTCTCCTGCTGCTAAATTCGTCGATCCCACGCTGGCGGCCAAAAAGGAAGCCGCACAGATGAAGACTCGTCTGTACGTTTCGCTCTTTTTTGCGGCCATCCTCATGATGCTGGCAATGGGTCCGATGGTAGGGATGCCGCTTCCGGAAGTCATGTCCGGGACAAAGGGTGCACCGATCAATGCTCTGACACAGTTCCTTTTAGCTCTGCCGGTTGTCTTCGTGAATTTCAAGTATTTCACGGTCGGATTTAAGACGCTCTGGCAAAGATCTCCGAACATGGATTCTCTTGTGGCGATCGGATCTTCGGCCTCCATGTTGTTCGGACTCTTTGCGCTTTACATGATGCTCTATGCATTAGGACAAGGCGACGAGGCAACACTTCATCATTACGCGCACAACTTGTACTTCGATTCTGCCGCGATGATCCTTGCCCTGATCACATTGGGCAAGTACTTCGAATCCAGAGCTAAACATAAGACGACGGACGCCATTTCCCAGTTGATGTCCTTGGTTCCTGATAAAGCTGTCGTTTTAAAGGATGGCAAAGAGACGGAAGTTCCGGTCAGTTCCGTTCAAGTCGGGGACATCGTTGTCTTAAAGACTGGCAGCCGAGTGTCGGTCGATGGAATTGTCGTTAAAGGCTCGGGCGCCTTGGATGAATCTTCTCTTACCGGAGAAAGCATTCCTGTAGATAAAAAGGAAGGAGAAGAACTGTCCGCTTCGACGCTTCTGACGCAAGGCTATATCGAAATGCGAGCCACGAAGGTCGGTGGTGACACAGCCTTAGCCCAGATTATTAAATTGGTGGACGAGGCGACTTCCACTAAGGCGCCGGTCGCCCGCTTAGCAGATAAAGTCAGCGGGATCTTTGTTCCGACAGTCATCAGCATCGCAATCATTGCTGCCATCGTTTGGATGCTGTGCGGATATTCCTGGGAGTTTGCGCTTGAGATTGCTGTTTCCGTACTTGTGATTTCCTGCCCGTGCGCATTAGGTTTGGCGACCCCGACCGCCATTATGGTGGGAACCGGTCGCGGTGCACGAAACGGTATTCTTTTCAGAAGCGCAGAAGCCATCGAATCCTTAGAAAAAGTCGATGCCGTGGTTCTCGATAAGACCGGAACAGTGACTTCCGGCAAACCTTCTCTGACGGACGTCATAGCTTTCGGGAACGTAAAACCTGAAGAACTTCTCACGCTTGTCGCTTCTGTTGAGCAGAAATCCGAACATCCTCTGGCGACTGCCATTGTCGAAGGTGCTAAAGCGCTCAATCTTTCTTTGAAGGAAGCTTCTGACTTTGTCCAGCAGCTTGGCAACATTTCCGGAACCTGCGACGGCAAATCAGTCCGTATCGGCAATAAGTCGGTGATTTCTTCGGAAGATGCTAAAACGAAAGAACTTGCAGACGGACTTGCCGACGAAGGAAAAACGCCGCTTTACGTCATCGCTGACGGCAAAATGGTCGGACTGTTAGCGATCGCGGATCCGATTCGTCCGGACAGCAAGCAGGCGATTGAAGCCATGCAGGCTAAAGGCAAAGAAGTTTGGATGCTGACCGGCGACAATGAAAAAACCGCCCGTGCCGTGGCTGCTCGTGTCGGTATCAAGAACGTTCGAGCCGAAGTCAAGCCTGCCGACAAAGAAGCCGTTGTTCGCGAACTTCAGGCTCGGGGCAAGAAAGTTCTTATGGTGGGCGACGGCATTAACGATGCTCCCTCACTGGTTAGAGCAGATGTCGGTGCTGCTATCGGCGCCGGAACCGACGTAGCAATTGAAGCGGCAGACGTTGTGCTGATGAAGAGTCGTTTGTCTGACGTGGTCAACGCTTCGGCCTTGTCTCATTCGACGATGCTCAATATTCGTGAGAACTTGTTCTGGGCATTTATTTACAACATCATCGGTATCCCGGTTGCCGCAGGCGTTTTCTACACGGCTTTCGGATGGATTCTGAATCCGATGATCGCGGCAGCAGCGATGAGCATGAGCTCCGTGAGCGTGGTAACGAACGCGCTTCGTTTGAGAGGCTGGAAACCGGTACTGAGAGATTCAGGAAACAGTGATAAATCTTCTGATCAAGTATTGCCTCCCTCACTCCGGCAGCTGGCCGATGTTGCTGTTGAGGCTGAACAAAAGGACGCAACGGGCTTCGTTTATAAAGTAGGCGTCGAAGACATGATGTGTGAACACTGTGTCAAAGCAGTTAAAGGCGCATTAGAAAAAATTCCGGGCGTAGTTTCTGCCGATGTTTCGTTGGAACAGAAGAGTGCCGTTGTCCGCGCAGATCGTGCCTTGTCTCAAGAAGAGGTAACGGATGCGATCAAGGCAGAAGATTATGAAGTGACGTCTTTTGAAGCAGTTTCCACTCCGAAAGAAGCCGTCGCAATCAAGATTGACGGCATGATGTGTGAACACTGCGTGAAAGCTGTAACAAAGGCACTTTCCGGGATTGACGGCGTTACGGTGCTGTCGGTTTCTCTTGAAGACGGATTGGCCAAAGTAGCTGTTCCGGAAGGTTTTGATACTGAAAAACTGAAGGCTCCGATTGAGGACGAGGGTTACCAAGTCGTCAATATTGAGTAACTCATTAATTAAGTAAATTTATTGGGCCGAGTAAGATTTAATTCTCCTCGGCTCTTTGTTCAACCGGATTAGCCAAGATCGTTTCAAAAGCTCGTTTCTCATAAGCTTACAATTTCTCATTGAGTAGCGGCTTAGGATTAAGGTGTGTGCCTGATATTCACATACGAGTCAATAGCCGCTCCTTTAATCAGGGATGGTTTTATGGAGAGTAAAGCTTTTTAGTTTTGTTTGTGTAAGGAAGAGGAAAATAGATTAAAAGCGAATTGAATAAAGATTTTTATAATGTCGCCTCTTGAACATTCATAAACAACTTAGATGAAATCGCTAGTTTTTGCACTTCCTTTGTTCACAATGGCCTTGAGTGGTCTTTCATTTGCGTTTAGTGCCGAAGCGCCCAGAGGCAATATAACTTTTCAAAGTTTCAATAAAGCAAAAAAAGTTATGGAACATTCTGTGATTCCAGGGTATAGGGTTACTCTTTACTGCCAAGCCTCATTTGATGAAGATAAAAACGTCAAGCTGCCAGTTGGTTTTAAGACGAGTGTTCATCAAAAAAGAGTTTCTCGCGTCGAATGGGAGCACGTAGTGCCGGCGGAAAATTTCGGAAGATTTTTTACTGAATGGCGTGAGGGCTCTCCTAGGTGTATCGATAACAGGGGGAGGGCGTTTAAAGGAAGAAAATGCGCAGAGAAAGAAAATGCTATGTTTCGGTTCATGCAAAGCGACATGTATAACCTTTATCCGTCGATCGGAGCTGTCAATGCAGAAAGAGGAAATAAGAACTTTGAGATACTTCCCAGCAGCATTCCCAATACATTCGGTTCCTGTGCAATGAAAATTTCAGGAAATAAAGCAGAACCTCCTCAAGCTTCAAGAGGAGTAATTGCGAGGACTTATAAGTACATGGCCTACGCGTATCCCGATTATTTCCGAATGAGCCCAAGTCAAGTGAGATTGATGGATGCCTGGGATAAATCCTATCCAGTTCAGAAGTGGGAATGTGAAAGGGCTAAGAAAATCCAGGCGCTCCAGGGTAACGAAAACCCGTTTGTTTCAACTCACTGCAAGCGCTGAAAAGAAAGCTATCTGAATTTTCACGGCTTGGTCTGTACCAAGCCTTTTTTACAAGCTACCTTCTTTTGCTTTAATGTCAGAAGCAAGCGGTCCCAACTAGGCCCCTCCTGCTTAGTCTTCAATTCTTTATGGTAGAGATGGAAAACTGTTACAGCGAAATTTCCAGCTTTCCTTCGAACGCCAGCGTTAATTAGTCTGACTGCGAAATCAGAATCTTCGAAACCCCAGCCAGTGAACCCTTCATCAAACCCATTTACCTTAAAAAGGTCTTCACGCCAAACGGCGAAATTACACCCTCTTAATTTTTTCCAATTATTTTTATCAAGTTTTCTCGGGAAAAATGGATTATAAAAAACGGAAATGATTTTATTAAAATGGTTATCGAAGAAATGACGAAAAAGTTTAAAAAAATTGTTTGTGTCCAATCTCGTTACTTGATTCTCTAAATCGAGTGAAAATGTCTGAGAGAGGAGCACACGCGTGCCTGTAACAAAAAAACCTTTTTCAGCTAATTTGCGATGCTTTTCTACAAAATCCTTTTTTGGAATGCAGTCCCCGTCTAGGAAAATTAAATAGTCGCCGGAAGACAGCTTACAGGCATTATTTCTTGAAGCCGCCAGGCGGAACCCAAGATCTTTTTGCCAGGCGTGAATGAGTGGTACCGGAAATATTTTTTGGAAATCCTCCACTACCTTTTTTGTTTCAGGACCGCTTCCATCATCTGCTATCACTATTTCGTATTCTCCTGCATTTACTTGATTTTTAAGAGAATCTAAAACCAAGGTCAGATAGCTAGGATGATTGTAAGTTGAAACAATGACTGATATCTTCATTTGTGCAGAATGTGTAGTGCAAAGTTCTTGGAAAAATTGGCTCTGATGAGTAAAGCAGTCTCAGACACTCTCGGAAAGAGTATAAGAAAATCTTCAAAAAAAATGTAAACAAGGGTAAGATACTTCAGTTCACGTGAAATTTTTATCTCGTAAGGAGAATCCCAATGAACAAGACTGAAATGATTGAAGCGGTCGCTTCTGAAACTGGTCTCGCTAAAACAGAAGTGGCAAAAGTCCTCAACGCTTATACCGCCGAAATTATCAAGGCAGTTGCAGCAGGCGGGGATTACACAGTAATTGGATTTGGAAAATTCTATGCTTCACAACGCCAAGCTAGAACTGGACGCAATCCTTCCACTGGGGCCGAAATCAAGATCCCTGCAGCCATGGTACCGAAATTTACAGCAGGGAAAGCTTTTAAAGATGCGGTTAACGCTCCCAAGAAACCTGCTCGCAAAGCCCGTGCAAAAGCGAAGAAATAGCCTTATTTTCTAGCGAGCAACAAAAGGCCTGGCGAGGATGTCAGGCCTTTCGAATGTCTGGGTCTCTAGTTTTCCTTGAGATAAGGACTAATATCAATCGCCTTGTCTAGGGGAGTTTTGATGGATTTAATCTTTTCTTTCAACCCGTAGTCTTCAGGATCGTTTTTGCCATCAAACAAGTCATATTCCGACAATTGGTCATTTTTGATTCCCATCCAATGGGCTAGTCCTTCCGTAAAATTAAGTCCCGATTTCTGGGATTCTAAAGTGACAGACTCCCCCTGCCCAGAATCAATCTTGATTAAAGGAATATCATAATGAAGCTTACTCACAGCATTGTTGTGAATTTTAATTTGAGAGGATGTCTGGGTATGGACTTGACCATGATCGGAAAAATAAATAATTGAAAAAGGATTGCCTCCATCGTCTTTTTGTTTTTCCAATATTTCATAGACTTTTTCAATAAATAAGTCAGTCTTTTTTATGGAAGTTACATAACAAGCTACTGTATCTAAGTTTGAATCCGTGACTAAATAGGGGTCTTTAATATCAAGAATGCGTCTGCAGACTAAAGGATGGGATCCCATGGTATGGAGAACTATAAGTCGGGGTTTATGTGATTTGATCTTCACTATTTTTTGAAACTCTTTCAGAATATTTAAATCACTGACATTCCTCTCTTCATAATTACTGTTCAAGAAGATAGAGTGGTCGGATTTCTTTGCGATAGCAGTAACCGGAGTATCAAATTGCCCGAATACTCCTTGGGTGGAAATCCAATAAGTTTCAATTCCAGCGCTTTTGGCCAGATCTATGAGAGTGCGTCCATAGTCAGCTTCCCATTTTTGTTTATTTGGAAGCGTTAACATTCTCGTGAGGGATGCAATGGTGTAAGTACCAGCTGACTTCATTCCATTTACCACAGTCGAATTGATCCTGTCTAGAAATGGCGTATTTGGAACCGGGTAGCCATATATATGAAAGTAATCTTTTCGTGCGCTTTCTCCGATTATGAGGACATAATCTTTAGGAAGAGAAGTAGTTTCGGTTTTACCCCACAAAGGATTTTTAATGTACTTTTGCAACATTGCGAGTTGCTCTTTTGTTTCTTCTCCAGCATTGAATGTCTTTCGGAAAAATAAAGTCGGTTCTAGCGAAATGATTAATAAAGACAAAGAAATCAGAACGAGAGTTTTATTTTTCCAAGGCTTGATTCCGGTCAATCTAGCAAGGTAGTAAGCAATAGATGCAGTGACTGGAATTAATAAAGACTTAAGATAGAGAGAGGCAGGTATGAGACATAGGAATTCTTTAGCTTCAGAAAAAGTTGTTGAAAAGGCCGATACCATAGCTTGATAGTCAGGTGGACCATAGATATAAGCTATGGGCCTATACACTGTCGCGATCAAACTTAGAGGAAATACAATTGTCCAAAAAGTAATTTTTGAAGGAATCAGAAAGAAAAGAAAGATAGCAAATAAAAAGGTTGTTATAGCTCTTTGAATTCGGGGGGGGGTAAATTAAAATTTGATAAATTTGCACCGCCCAGGCCCTCGAGGATAAATTTGGATAGGAGAATCGTCGAAAAGATTAGGAGCGAGATTAAAAATATTCTAGTTACAAAATTTAAATTTTTTGGCATTTCACTTAGCGGGCTCTTAATGGTGATATTTTAAATCAAACCACTTTTGTCGAACATAACCATAACAAAACGCATAAAATTTTTCAAAATGCGTCATAGTTGGAAAATAATTAACTTAGAAAAACGATTTTTTCTATAAGTCGTCGGAAAATTGTTTTACGATATCTCCCAATTATTCACTCATCGACTTCCCAGGCTTGAAAAAGATGTCCGTTCAAGTGAAAGCTAAAGTTACTGCCTACATAATGGCTAAAAATGAAGAAAGCAGGATTGCTCAATGTATTGAATCGCTTAAATGGTGCGACGAAGTAGTTGTGGCGGATACCGGTTCTACCGACAATACAGTGGAAATCGCCCGAAACATGGGGTGTTTGATTATGAAAATCCCATTTGAGGGTTTTGGGCCGACTAGAAACAGTATCATAGATAAGATTGAATCTCCTTGGATTGTTTGCTTTGACGCTGACGAAGTGTGTACTCCGGAGCTGGCTGCAGAAATAAAACAAGCTGCTCGGACGGACAGAGCAAGCGCGTTTCTAGCTAATCGCTTGACTTTTTTAATGGGAAAACCAGTAAAGCATTCTGGCTGGAATCCAGATTTTAGGCACGCTGTTCTCTTTAAAAAAGGTGAGTATCGCTACACCGAACGAAATATTCATGAATCTTTTGAGTGCCTCGGAAAAGTTGAAAAATTAAAGGCCGTTTTTTACCACTACTCATTTCCCTCTTTATCTGATATGTTAACTAAGGAGAAAAGCTACTCACAACTAGGAGCTAAGGAGCTTCTGAAGCAAGGCAAAAATGTGAGTGTAGGGAAGGGAGTTGCACACGGGATTTGGGCTTTTTGCCGGCATTTTTTTATTAAGAAAGGATTTTTAGACGGATGGAGAGGCCTCCTTGTGGCGTCTTCATCTGCCCATGCAACCCTTTTTAGATATGCTCTCGCATACGAAATGAAAAGGAAAAGAGAGCCCAACGAGACACGTTTGAAGCAAAATCATGAAGGAATTTAAAGACTTATAACTAGAAATGAATAGATTTTTTTTTGATACTCGAATCCCAAATTGGATAACTCAATTCCTTTCGTTTTGGGTTTTGCTGTTTGCAGTCAGTCCATATGCGCACCTTCCTTGGGGTACAGGCTATCGTTACTTAGCGTACGTTGCCGTTCCATTGGCGCTTATTGCTTTTTTTTATAATATTAATAATTTAGTTTTCCTGAAAAAATGGCTTTATTATTTTTTTCAGCTGATCAACCCTTTTTTACCATTTCTAATTGGTTTTCTTTTTATAAGGCTATATTACTTTAAATCTTTATTCGATCCGGAAATTAACTTTAACGTCATTTGTCTTACAATAATTTTTAACGCGGTTGTTTTTTCTCTCCTGGCTTGCTACAGGATAAAGATCAAAAAGCAGTACTTCTTCACGGCGTGTGCTTTGTCAGGATGCCTTTTCATTACGGACGTGTTGTATACGGCTTACCAACATGGTGTTTCTATTTGGGAAGTGAGACCTCTTGTCAGACCTTATGCAACAATTTATGGAAGGTGCCTGGCACTAATCGGCGGCCTAACAATAATAGGAGCTTTTTGCTGTAGACCATTATCTATAAAGCTAAAAATTCCTTTTATCCTCATTGGAATTTTATGCTTTGTGACCTCGATTGGTGTTTTAGTCGTTAGGGCTACATTGTTTGTTCCGTTTATATCTCTTCTTTGTGTCATGCTCCTGCAAAGGAAAATAGATAAAAGAAAATTGTTCTTAGCTGTAGGTATTACAACATTTTTGGCTGTGCTCACTCTTACACAGACTCCTCTAGGCAGTCGGTTGGAAAGAGGTTACCAGGAAACTGTCTCAACTATTCTTAATGAGAACCTTTTGACAGTTATAGAGAAAACGAGGCATGAAAAAAAATTAACCGCCGCGGAAGAAAAAATTAAAAAGGACCTTAACACAAGCATGGGAGGCCGAGTCGCTGTATGGACGCTGGCTACGGATGGCAAAATAAATTATTGGACAGGAACTGGCTTAGGAAAACCTAAGTATTTTATAGATGTTAAGAAGTTGTTTTCCTACTCTAAGGATTTTCTTCCTCATTTTCATAGCGATTATGTTCAATGCTACGTTGTTGGAGGAATTATCCTCTTGACTTCTTTAGTTATAACCGAAATCCTTCTTTTCTTTAGAGCCTTGTATTCACCAATCTTGCTTTATTTATTTTTTTCTATGATCTCATTTGGACTGATAGATTTAGGCTTTCTAGACCTTAAGGCATTTTGTTGTTTCGTCGGCGCTTGGATGATTGTTTCATACTGGAATTTACCTGTTGCTCCAACAACTTAGAATAAGATCAACTACGTTTAGAAAATGGATATACGATACTATGTTATTAATTTAGCGGAAAAAGAGGAACGTTGGAACCGAATGGTTCGTCTTTCCAAGGAGAACGGCGTAACGTTAACACGAGTGGAGGCCTTTTCTCCGAGCACAATACCTATCAAAAGTGCTTTTTCTGAGATATTTAATTGCTATTTGTCTCCACAACAGCTCGGGTGTTATTTCTCTCACAGGAGAATATGGGAAAAAATAGCAAAAGGCTCCTCTCCTTTTGCGGTTGTTTTGGAAGATGACGCTGTTTTTTCAGAAGACCTGGTGTCATTTGTGGATGAAGTAAAAAAGGCTTCAATAAATTTCGACATCATTCGGCTGGAAGACACTTACAAAGGCACTTCTTTTATTACTGATTCAAAGTTAGTTCAAGTTGGAGGAATTGATCTAGGAAGACTATATTCTTCATCAGCCGGAACGGGAGGAATGATAGTATCAAAAGAAGGTGCAAAAAAACTTCTTGAAATCGCCCGTCCAGTATTGCCGGTTGACGAACTTCTTTTCAATAAATACTCTCCTATATGGAATCAACTGATTAATTACCAGGTTAAACAAATCTTAGTATGGCAACTTTACAGTTTAGGTTTCGGTAGCATTAAGGGTTTTGAGTCTTCTATATCGTCTCCGGAGAAGAATAGGAAAAAGAAAAAATCTTTAAAAACATCCATTAAAAAACTAATCATTAAGATTAGATACTTGGCTAGATTAAATTTGATGAAAACTCAAGAAGTGGAGTTGGATAACTCACGAAAGCAAAAATTAGAAAAACACGAAAAGGATAGATTTTCAATCGTTAGTTAGACGATTGCTGATAATTTGAAGATAGATGATGATTAAAAAAGAAGAACTAAAAGAGAATATAAATTTTTATTCTTATTCCTCCTTGTTGATTGGCTTGTTTTGCTTAATGTGTAGTGTTAGGTTTTTATCTGCATCGCCTTTTGTTGAAAAAGGCATTACTTCACTTTTATATTTCTTTTCTTTTTCTTTTTTTTATTACTCCTTTATTGGGCTTTTGATTTCTCTCCCCTGTTTTTTATTATCTATAGTCGGTTTAAGGAGAACAGCGATATTTTTATTTATTTGCTGTGAATCGTTGTTCTTTATTTATTTTGTGGCTGATACTTTTGTTTATCAACAGTTTAGGATGCACTTGAACTTTGCAATGCTCCAAATGACATTAATGGGTGGTGGGCAAGTTGTATCATTTTCCGCGTCAATGATTTTACAGATTCTATCTTATGTTTTAGTGTGTGGGTGTATTGCCTTACTATGCTGTTACTTAATTAAACGTTATTTGACAAAACGATCGGGGATTGGGCTCCTAGCGACGCTTTTTATCGTTACTGGTTTCCTATCTGTTCAGGTAATTTTTGGCGTTTCTTTTGCTCGACAGGAAACGCAGTTGACCCAGGTTAAACAATTACTGCCTTTAGTCAGGCCGCTTAGATTTAACAAATTGTTAATTAAAGTTGGTCTTGTCACACCAGAACAAATATACAGTGTAAAAACAGTCACTAGTTCAGGCAGAATGAACTACCCTCCAAAGCTTAATTGCGGCGAAGGAAAGGGTTATAACATCCTTTTTTTATTTATTGACGCATTACGGTTTGACATGATCACTCCTGAGGTGATGCCGAATGTATATAAGTTTTCGAAACAGTCCTTAGTATTTAAGGACCATTACTCTGGAGGAATCAACACAAGGCATGGGATCTTTACATTGTTCACGGGGATACCCGGGAGTTATTGGGAAGCCTCGCTCCAATCTAAATCTGGTTCAGCCTTAATATCCGCTCTTCAGCAGAATAACTATGCTATTGGCATCTTTACAGGTGCGCCTCTAACCATGCCTGAATTTAATCAGACAATTTTTGCGGATGTTCCAAACCTTAGATTAGATTCCCGCGGTAACACGCCCCTTGAACGAGATGAAAATGCCATTTATGACTTTGAAAAATGGTTGACTACATTGCCAAAAGGACAAAGGTTTTTTAGTTTTATTTTTCTTGACAACGTACATGCTTCTGAGTTCCCAATTGGCAAGGAATATGAAATTTTTAAGCCCTATTGGAAGGAAATTAATCATTTAAAGCTAGACAATAATTTTGATCGTACAGAATTCTTCAATCGTTATAAAAACTCAGCTCATTTCGCCGACCTGCAGCTGGGCAAAATATTAAGCTCTGTATCTCGCTATGTCGATCTGGAAAACACGATCATAGTAATAGGGTCAGATCACGGGGAAGAGTTTAATGATAATAAACTGAACTTTTGGGGCCACAATGGAAATTTTACGAAATTCCAAGCAAAGACTCCTCTTGTCATCAGATGGCCTGGAAAGGGTCATCTAGAGATAGAAGAAAGGACCTCTATGCTGGATATCGTTCCGACAATATTGCCCGAGGTTTTGGGTTGTACTAATCCGATAAATGAGTACTCCGCTGGATTAAATTTGTTTTCTCAGGATTTGAAAAAAAGGCAATTTGTTTACTCTAGCAACTATTCTCAAAATGCTTTTATAGAAAAAGAAAGAATAATATTAATTAACGAATTGGGAATATTAAACTTTTTAGATAATAATTATCGCCCCTCAAAGGATAAGTCCATACCTGTTTATATCCCCAAAGTCCTTGAGGAAACGAGCAAGTTTTCTAAGTGATGTTTGAAGCCTAAGGACGCAATGACTTCGATTTGAAATGAGGGAAAAGAGAATGTCCAACATCAGGAAAGTCCTTCTCGTGTCAACTTTGCTAAGAGGAAAGGGCGGCATGGAGACAGTAGTGCGTACTTTCATATCAGAGTTAGACCAAAGGGGAATACATGTAAAGTTGGTACTGTTAGGAAAATATAAACCAAAGAAACATGATCTTACTTGGCTACATGGAATAGATTACGAACTTTTACTGCCTGATTTTCCTTTAAAAGGATTTATTAGAGATTTTTTTGAAGTAAAAAAATTAAGCAAATTAATTAAAGACGAAAAACCAGATGCGTTCATAGGTTTGAATAATGGCGCAATTTCGCACTTATGGAAGGCTAGGAATCAAACCTTCCCGTTTCATATTTTTTCTTGGGTTCATTTCGCTTTAAAGATTTTGCATAACCCAAGTATTTTAAAAAAGGCTGATTATCATTTATCCATAAGTTCCGGAATAACCCATGATTTGGTAACTCATCTAGGCATAGAAAAAAACAAGATTTTCACTGTCTATAACCCCATTGACTCGATAAAGGGGTTGAATAATGGTCTAATAGAAAGACCGAACGATGGTTTAACCTCTTTTTTATTTGTAGGAAGACTCACGGAACAAAAAGATCCTACACTCTTGATAAGAGCAGTATCTAGATTAAAGGGGGATTGGACGTTACATATCGTTGGAGAGGGACACCTCAAAAGTAAGCTTGAAGCCTTAGTCCGCTCATTTCATATAGAGGAAAACGTAATTTTTCATGGTTGGAAATCAGACGCTTGGACCTTTATTCAATCGCTAACGCCAGTATCAGCTTTGATATTAACTTCTAAAAATGAGGGGTTTCCGATGGTTTTATTGGAGGCTATGTCTAGAGGGATTTATTGTGTTGCCTCAAATTGCGAAACTGGTCCGGCCGATATTGTTAATAAAAACAACGGACAGCTTTTTGAGGTTGGAAACGTTGATGAATTAACGCATAAACTCCAATACCTGATCGACAGCAAAGGGGGAAATTTGCCGTCTCAAATCTCAATAAAAAACTCCATCGAGAAATTTTCTTCTGACAGATATTGTGAAAGAATAATAGAAGCCCTAAGAAGAGGAAAGGTTCGTCAGGATGATAAGTTACAGTGATGCAGCGTCTGAAATTTGAGCCGTTCCTTGGAAGACAGAAGTGTTAGTTCTTTATGAAATCGAGTAGTTGCAATATTCCATCACCTGCAGACCGAATAAAATTTGGTTTCATTTTTGTGGTTATCAACTCTCTTTTTATTTCCTTTAGTTCTGGGCTATTTGGATTAAAAAATATTTTCTATTCGGGGCTCTTGCAAAGTTGGAATTCCGAGCAACTGTTTGTTTTTTTTAGCTATAGCTGCGGCCTTTTCCTAATCTTCGCGTTTGTAGGCGGTTTGCTTTTATTTGCGGTGCCCATACTTTGTAATTTCAAAAGGCTTCTTTTAATTGCTTGTATTTTCCTTGATTTCAGTTTTTTGTTATTTTTACTGGCTGATTCCTTTGTTTACCCGCTGTACAGGACTCACTTAAATTTAGCGATGATTCAAATGACATTGCTTGGGGGCGGGAGAGTAGTTGCTTTTTCCTCCGTGATGTTGAGTGAGATTGCCTTGATGGTTCTGGCAGTTCTTATCGTCTCTTATTTTTTTACAAGATTCTCTTTTGTTCTAACAAGATATAAAAAATCCATATTTACCTTATTTGCGTTTGTCCTAATGGCTTTCTTAGCTTCCAATCTGACTTATTCATGGAGTTTTGCAAACTTTAATAATCGTCTAGTTTCTGTTTTCGATAAAGTACCGTTAGCAAGGCCGTTGAGAATGAATACGATTCTCCAAAAGTACGGATTAGTGGACAGGGAGGCGATAGATACAAGGAGAGTTAACCTCAGTGAGGGTGGTTTGATGAACTATCCCTTGAATTCTCTCAATTGCAGCCCTGACAAAGACTACAACATCTTGTTTCTGTTTGTTGATACCTTAAGGTACGACATGCTCACAGAAGAAGTCATGCCGAATACGTGGAAGTTTGCACAAGAAAACGTCAGATTCAATAACCATTACTCGAACGGGAATAACACTAGGCATGGCATTTTTTCTTTGTTCACGGGGCTGCCGGGAAAATATTGGACAAGTTCTCTGACAACCGGAACACCGGGAATTTTAATTTCAGCGCTGCAGAAGCGAAATTATGAAATCGGCATTTTTACCGGAGCTCCCTTAAATATGCCCGAGTTCCATAAGTCAATTTTTTCTACAGTTCGCGATCTAAACGTATACCCCCGAGGGGATTCGTCGGTAGAGTCTGATGCTTTTGCTGTGGAAGATTTCAAAAAATGGCAATCCGGACTAAAACCGGGATCTCGTTTTTTCAGCTTCATATTCCTAGATTCTGTACACGGATACCAGTTTCCTCCCGGCGAAAAATACGAAGTCTTCAAACCTTACTGGAAATCGGTCAATCATATGGAGCTGAATAACTCATTCGATCCTGCTCCCTATCTTGCTCGATACAAAAACGCCGTTCGTTATACGGATGATTTGATTCAAGAGGTTTTGGATTACTTAAATAGTAAGAACTTGTTAGACAACACGATAGTAGTGATCAGTTCAGACCACGGCGATGAATTTAATGATAACAAACTGAATTTTTGGGGACACGGCGGAAACTTTACAGATGCTCAGATAAAAGTTCCCTTGGTGATCCATTGGCCTGGTAAAAAATCGGCCAATGTTGAGTATGTGACTTCACACTTGGATTTAGTTCCTACGCTTCTGCCGGAGGTGCTTGGATGTTCTAACCCCACCCAGGATTACTCGGTCGGAACCTCTATTTGGAAAGAAGCAGGAAGAAGAGACTGGGTGTATTCCACAGGCTGGAGTCGGGACGCTTTCGTCGAGCCTCACCGCATTGTCTTAATTAACGCTGCGGGAGCGTTGGAGTTTTTAGACAAAACATATCGGCCGACCAAAGACCGAACAATCCCGCCGTATTTATCCGAGGTCTTAAAGGAAAATTCAAGGTATGTTAAATGAGCGACCCTATTCGCAAGCTGAGTTCTTTTCGCCAATCCAACATCGGAGGAAGCTGCAGCTCTCGAAGAACTTGGTTCTCTAGTCTCGAATTTCGTGGCCTGGGCGCTGGGCGAGGATATTCTTCTGTAGTGCACGGAACTACTTTTTGATTGATACCTGCAGCCCTAAATATTTCTTGAGCGAAGTCAAACCAGCTGGCCTCCCCCTCACAGGTTGCATGGACGATCCCCCGGAAATCAGTTTCAAGAAGTCTTTCAATCGCAGCAGCTGCAGAAACCGTGCTCGTTGGATTCCCGATTTGATCATTTACGACCTTTATTTCAGGCAAGCCGCTTCTAGCGGCTTTAAGCATTGTCGAGACAAAGTTTTTACCGCCCTCACCATAAAGCCAGCTAACCCTCACTATCACCCAGTTATCGCAGCTGTTTTGAATGTTTTGCTCGCCTAACAGTTTACTTTGGCCGTAAACGGACAAGGGGCAAAAGGGGACATCGTATTCGCTGTAAGGCCTGTTAAGCTTTCCGTCAAAAACATAATCACTTGAAATTCCAACGAGCCTGGCACCTGACTCGCAAGCGGCTTGAGCTATGTTTTTACTGCCATCTGCATTTACAGCGAAAGCAAGTTCAGGCTTTATCTCACAGGCATCTACATTTGTATAAGCAGCACTATGGATAATGACGTCGGGTTTGTTCTCCCGACAAAAACGATAGACCTGGGCTGCACTTGTGACGTTAAGTTCGTTTGAAGACGGGAGGAGAAGCGAGTGTCGGTTGAATTTTTTGACAAGCTCTCTCCCAAGCAAACCGGTTGACCCCGTAATCAATATCTTCATGAGACTAAACCTGAGGTGAAGGTTCGAAAGGACGGGGCGCAAGCGTCCTTGGGGCTTAGTGTTGGATTTATATTTATTGGCCAATCAATTCCGACATCCGAATCATTCCATTTAATGCATCCCTCATCGCTGGGATGATAAAAGTCAGTGCATTTATAGGTGACTAAGGCTTTAGGACTTAAAACGAAAAAACCATGGGCAAACCCAGGAGGAATCCAAAGTTGGTTTTTGTCTATCCCGTTTAAAACAACGCTTTGCCATCTTCCAAAGGTCGGAGAACTTCTTCTTAAATCTACAGCGACGTCAAAGACTTCGCCCTCTATAGCGGTAATGAGCTTCCCTTGCGGATATTTTTTCTGAAAATGCAGTCCTCTTAACGTTCCATAGGATGAAAAAGAAAAGTTGTCTTGAACGAAATGACTGGAAATACCAAGTTTTTGATAACGAGTTTCCTGCCATGTTTCGACAAAACACCCGCGGTCATCCTTATGGATGTCGGGAAAAAATTCAATTAAACCTTCAATCTCGAAATGTTTGATTCTCATAATTAGTAAGCAAGAAATCCTAAAGACCGGCGGAGAGTCCGAGAAGATTAGTCGCTCCTTGAACGCTGGTCTTCATAATTTAATTTCATCCAGTCACTGTAGTGCTTATTTTTGACGTTCTTAATCCACTCCGGATTATTCAGGTACCAGAGCACAGTCTCTCTGAGTCCGGCTTGGAAGGAGTAAGAAGGTTTCCAGCCAAGTTCTTTAAATATTTTTTTGCTGTTTATGGCATAACGAAAATCATGACCGGGCCTATCCTTAACGAAACGAATCTGATCGAAGTACGAACAGCCGTCTTTTCTTGGATTTACCCCATCAAGGATTTCAGTAATTGCCCGAACAATCTCTAAGTTTGAAAACTCTGAATTTCCTCCGATGTTATACACAGCTCCGGGAGCTGAGTTCCTGACAACAAGATCAATAGCAGAACAATGATCTTCAACATGGATCCAGTCCCGAATATTCGCCCCGTCACCGTAAACAGGAAGTTCTTTACCTGCGACAGCATTTAATACCATAAGTGGAATTAGTTTTTCAGGGTACTGCCGAGGGCCGTAATTATTAGAGCAATGCGTTATTAACGTCGGTAGGCCATAGGTCCGATTAAAAGCACGGACGAAATGATCTGCGGACGCTTTGGAAGCAGAGTAGGGGCTGTTAGGTCTGTAAGGACTCGATTCCGTGAATGAGGGATCTTTCTTACCAAGTGAACCAAACACTTCATCGGTGGAAACATGAAGAAATCTAAAACTGTCCTTTCCGGCTTTGCACAAATGATTCCAGTAGTCCAAGGCCGAAGAGAGTAGACGGGTAGTGCCAATGACATTGGTTTGAAGGAAGGCTTCCGGCTCCAAGATAGAGCGATCTACGTGGCTTTCTGCTGCAAAGTTAACGACAAACTCCGGTTTGAAGTCGCGGAATATTTTTGCGGTCGAAGACTTGTCGGCAATATCTCCTTGGACAAAATAATAATTTGGATGATCGGCTATTGAGGACAAGTTTTCAGGATTGCCTGCGTAAGTTAGCTTATCGAGATTAAGAACGGAATCTCCGTTTGCAATCCTTTGAAGGATAAAGCAGGAGCCGATAAAACCCGCGCCGCCGGTGACTAAAAATTTCATTGTTTATCTAATCTTCCAGTCGAGATCAATAAGCTCCGGAGTGGGAGGATAGGACAACTCTCACAGTCTTAACCAGTAGACTGATGTCCAGCCAGATGTTCCAATTGCGCACATACCATGCATCCAATCGGACTCGGCGACTGTAGGAGGTATCACTTCGACCGCTTGTCTGCCATAAGCCTGTCATCCCGGGTCTAACCATTGTGTAATCGGAAAAGAAGACGTCATATTTAATGACTTCCTCATCCACGATAGGCCTTGGGCCGACAAGACTCATTTGACCGCGAATGACATTAAAAAGCTGAGGCAATTCATCAAGCGAAGTTTTACGAAGGAATGCTCCGATCTTAGTCACTCTCGGATCATGCTTGAGTTTATGCGTCTCTTCCCACTCTTTTGCCGCTTCAGGGTTGGCACGTAAATATTCTTGTAAGCGCCTGTCGGAGTCGACCACCATTGAGCGGAATTTATAACAGTTGAAATAAATACCGTCTTTACCGATACGCCGATGAGCGTAAAAGGCCGGTCCCGGACTTGAGGCTTTGATGGCAATGGCGATCCCTAAAAGAATCGGTGAAATCGCAATCGTCCCGACGGTTGCGACCGATAGATCGAATGCTCTCTTAAAGAATTGGTTGTACCACCGTGAGAGATTATTTTTAACGGAAATGACGACAAGATTTTCAGAATACAGTCTGTGCATTTCCATATTGGATACAGGCAGCTCCTCCGTTTCCGGTACGAAGGAAATATTCTTAACCAGAGGAAAAATTTCATCAATAAGCGTGTAAAGCCGCCGTTTGTCCATTCTCGGGGCCAGGATCAGGATGTTTTGTACTCCTGTCCGAAGAATAATTCTTGCAGCCTTGTCCGTAGAGCCGAGCCGGGGGTATTTCCCTTCGAGGGCGGTCCCAGAAGTTTTATCATCGATAATTCCTACGACTTTGATTCCAAAAAAGGAGTTTGTCGCGGAATAGTTCAAGACGCGTTTTGCAGTGTCGTCGGATCCGATGATGATCGTCGGTTCTAAAAGGATATTGGCACGGTTACAGAGGTAACGAACAAGAAGGCGAGAGCCGCAAACAAAAACGAAAACAAAACAGCCTAAGAATGCAATGAAAAGGCGCGAAACGACAGGAGCTTTGCCGGCGATAAATAAAACGACAATAGAGACGACAATGGCATAGATTACGGAGTAGAAAGTTCTCCGAATCATCTCTCCAATAGAAAGCAAACGAATATAGGTTCTGCCCCAATGGAGGAAAACCATGAAAATGAGGGGTACAAACAAGTAGAAATAAAAATTGTTCAGCTCGAACCAATCGTTCTTTCTTCCGAGTAACTCTAAAACAATGTCCCTGCCTCCGACGGCGCACCACTCGGCAATAATAATAGCCAAGTAGTCCGTAGACAACAGGAGCAGCGGCTGGAGCGTCGAACTGTACCTGTCGGTAAAAGAGATAGAGGGGTTTGCCATTTATTGCTTACTCGAAATATCTTGAACCTGAATTTTACTCCGAACCTTATTTTTGAAGAATGAAAGATCTGGCCCGCACCTTGGTGTGACCGTAAAGGATCGTTTTTTCACGATGTATTTTTGATTAGGTGATTATTTTATCGACAAGAATTGATGTTGCGGCGTAAACCGTCGCACTGTTGGTTAGATTAGAGTCTTTAGAATAGAGCCGAATTGTTCGAGAATAGATATGGCAAGCAAATCCAAAACGAAAACCGCATGGGTGTGTTCAGAGTGCGGATACGATGCTCCGAAATGGTTCGGACAGTGTCCATCCTGTAAAGCCTACAACACGATGAAAGAATTCCGAATCGAAGCGGAGTCTTCTAATCGTTATGCGCGGGCAGAACAGGCCGCTGCAACTTCCTCGGCAAGAGGCAGGACAGCCCTTGCCGGGACCAGCGATATTCTCGATTTATCAGAAATTGAAGCAAAGGAGAGCCCGAGAATCTTAATCGGCTTCAGCGAACTCGAAAGGGCGCTGGGTGGAGGCTTTGTTCCAGGCTCCGTCGTGCTAATTGGCGGTGACCCCGGGATCGGAAAATCGACCTTGCTGCTCCAAGCAATGTGCAAAATGGTTGCTTTGGGTCAGGTTTGCCTTTATGCGAGCGGTGAAGAAAGTCCGACTCAGGTTGCGCTTCGCGCTCAGCGTCTCGGCGTTAATACTAAAGGTCTCAAATTTATCAGCGAAATTCAGCTTGAAAAAATTGAAGCGATCATTGAAGAAACTAGTCCCCAGTGGGTTGTGATTGACTCGATCCAAACACTTTTCTCCGAAGATTTAAGTGCGGCGCCGGGGTCTGTTTCTCAGGTTAAAGAATGTGCAGCGCGGCTGACGAGAATTGCCAAACGAAAGGGCATCGGCGTTATCTTCGTCGGACACGTCACAAAAGAGGGCGCTATGGCTGGCCCTCGCGTCTTGGAACACATGGTTGATACTGTTCTTTATTTTGAAGGGGATCCGGAGTCGAATTACCGTATTCTTCGCGCGTGTAAAAATCGTTTCGGTTCTGTCAACGAAATCGGTGTTTTCGGGATGACAGACAAGGGGTTGCGCGGCGTAAGAAATCCTTCGGCTCTTTTTCTGGCAGAAAGAAGAGAAGGAGTGGCGGGAAGCGTGACCTTTATTAATTTAGAGGGTACGCGCCCGATCCTTATCGAGATTCAAGCTTTGGTGGACAAATCCATGCTCCCCAATCCCAAACGCCTGACCGTTGGTACCGATGCCCAGCGTCTCACGATGCTTCTTGCAATTTTGCATCGTCATGTGACGCTTTCCACTTATGATCAGGATGTTTTTCTAAACGCAGTCGGCGGTATCAAAATCAGTGAAACGGCCAGCGACTTAGCTGTGCTTATCGCAATTGTTTCTTCGATGACGAATCAGGCGGTGAGCAGTAAGACCGCGATTTTCGGAGAAGTGGGCTTGGGCGGTGAGATTAGGCCGGTCTCCAGAGGACAGGAACGTATCAAAGAAGCTTCCAAGCTTGGCTTCACAAGAATCATTGTTCCGCTTAAGAACAAAGCGGCAGATATTCCCGGCGTTGAAATTATCGGAGTGGATAATCTTAGAGATGCGGTGAAGGTGGTATTCGGATCGAATCGTGTTAACCACGACGATCAGGTATATCCTGACGAGTAAATAATGGGCTGATGCAAAGCCTGGCCCCCGGTTTTGCAGCAGCCCAAATTAAAGTCTCAATAATTTCCCAGTATTTGAAAGCTACTTCAGGGCAACTTCTCTGAAATCCATATTGCTGCAGATGTAGCGAACTTTAGGCTTAGTGTTTACTCCGGCCTTTAATGAAACTGCTTTAGCCAGCAGCGCCTTCTGTTTTCAGTAGGCGCGTCAAAATCGACTAAAGTCAGCGCTTTTGCCGGACAGATTTCCACACAAGCCGGTTCTTTGCCTTTAGCCAGACGATGAGAACATAGCGTACAGTGTTCTGCTTTTCCAGGTTGGGCGTTTTGGTCGGAGGATTAGACGGTGAGAATAAAGGCTGTTTTCACCGAAATAACTTGTCAGTTTCTGATCATTGAACATCGGCATTCCATAGGGCAAGCGGCTAAGCATGCTTTGCAGGCAATGCATTTATCCTGATCAATCAGAATCTCTCCGTGAGGTCCTTTGTAAACCGCCTTCATCGGACAAACTTTTAGACAGGCCGGATCCTCGCAGTGCTGGCACGAGGCACGAAAATAATTAATGATGTTTTTCTCTATTTTCAACCTTACGGATCCGATTCCATTGAATATTCGGGGAGACTTGGTTCTCCTGCTTACAGGCAATGAAACAGGCGTGGCAGCCGATGCATTCATCGACATTGACAATAATTCCCATTCGACTCATTTTGGCTCCCGACTTTTCTAACTTCTACATTGACTTCAAAATACGGCGCATATCCGGAGGGGATCCCATGGTCTCGGAACGAGTCTTTGCGTGTCTTCTTCACCTTCCAACCGTACTGAGCGTCTATTGTTCCAGGGGAACCAAAATGGATACTTCTAAATTTGCCTTCACCGGCCCTCCGAAGGACTGAAAATTTCGACACGATCTCCGTCTGCCAAACCCTCGCAGAAGCATCCTTCGGATGCATAGTAATCGTGCTGCACGCTTCGAGTTCTAATAAATAAGGAGCATCCGAACGGGTTTTAGAGTGCGTGATGTATGGCTTGCGTGCTCCGTTGATCATTCTTAGATTGAAACGGCCGTCTGGCTCCATCATCGGTTTATAGACAGGCAGACCGTCGAAACCAAATTTTGCACATCGTGTTGAGAAGAGCTCGATCTTGCCCGTAGGAGTATTAAAGCCGGCTTGTCCATCTGGTCTAAGCAGCCCTTTTCATATTTTTCGGTTCGTTCTTTCTGCATTCCAGCGAGGAAACCTGAGGCAAAGCAGCCACTGCGGCTTCGTACTCTGCACCCACTCTTTGAGAATGGCGTTGCACGCTTTAACTGGGTCTCCGTTGAAAAGTGCTTCGGATCGTCCAGGATACATCCGAGTTCCAGTGCAATTCTCCAGTCTTCTTTGGCCTCACCCAGCGGCTTAACCGGAGTTCGCGGAGCAAATTTTGATCCGTAGACTCCGAAGGGAGCAAAGCGTTCAAAATTCATCGCCGCCGGAAGGATGAGATCCATATCTCTGTGGCTTTCTTTTCGATAGAAGTAGTCGGTGCAGAAAGCGAAATCGAGTTTCTTTAAAGCTTCTTGATACTGCTGAGGCTGCGGCCAAATGAATAAATTGAAACCCCAGCCGCAGAAGGCTTTGATTTTGCCTGCATCAATGTATTCCGGGAGATGATTCGGGTTGTACATGATCATCATGTCATGCCAAAGCGGAACAAAGTCTTTGTCAAGACGTCTGTCCTTCTGAGCTTTGGCGTTCCACCACTTGGCCTCATAGAATTTAGGCTGCAGCCCCATCCCGCAGGCCTGAAGCCCTTTCGGTGAAAGCGGAAAACTAACACCGCCGGGAACATCGATATAACCGAGAATACACGGAATGAGAAGTAAGGCTCGAGCATTGTTGACGCCGTTGGTATTATGGGTCAGGCTCTGAGATGTCAGAGAAAATGAGCCGGGACCGTCGGCGTACATGCGGGCATCAATGATCTTTTGAGCCGGTACTCGGTAATTTCCTCCGTACGCTCTGGGGTAAAAGACTCACAATAGTTTTAAGTTCTTCAAAGCCGTGGCACCATTTATCGACAAAGGCTTTGTCATAAAGATTTTCTTTGACAAGAACACGGATGATGCCCATAGCGAGTGCCATCTGTTCCCACTTTGGTGCTAGATGGATATCGGCAAACTGCGCGGTTTTCGTGTTTCGGGTATCAATCACGATAATCTTGCGCCGCGTTTTTGCTGCGGTCAGAGATTGCCACCATCCAAGCGGGCGCGACCAGACGTTGGAGGCAAGGACCATAAAGATTTAGTTTTACATTCGGCATGGATCCCTGAGACGGACGTCCCCACGTGAGGATTTCAGCCTGCATACAAGCCGCCCGACAAGCGACCGAGGACTCAGTACCGAGGTGAACTGAGCCAAAGTAGCGAGCAAGACGCATAATCGGCGGACGCGGCTCCTTAGGATCGCCGATATAAAACATCACAGAATCAGCTCCGTCTTTAGCTTTAATTCTGGTGAGATTTTCGACAATAATACGATAAGCTTCATCCCAGCTACAGCGCACAAATCCCGGATCGTCGCTGCCTTTAGGATTGGTCCGTTTCATCGGGTAGAGCAGACGGTTCGGGTTGTAGAGCCTCTGTAGTGTGGAAAGGCCTTTGGAGCAGAGAACATGCCGAGGATTTTCACTCCAATTGCCGATGGACTGAATGATGTTTCCGCAAGCTTTAAATTTTATTCCACAGGACGGAACCTGATTGCAGTTATCGCATATTGAATAACCGATCCACTCGTCTAATGAAGTTTTCTCGGCTGCAGCTGACTTAACAAAGGCTGTTGAAGGAAGGGAGAGGGTACCTAGGATTCCTTTTAAGACTGATCTTCTCTTAATGGTTTGAGGGGTCATGATGGCTTTGCCTTCGAGCGGTTATTTGGGACAGTGGTTTTCAACAAAACAACTCTTTCTTAAATTCTCAAGAATCTTCCGGATCCTAATTAAAGTTCAAGTTATTTCGTTGTTATCGGATATAACCGATCGGCTAGCGCGAGCTTTCTTTAGCTGCGTTCTCTCCGGCAATTCTTCCGAAAACGAATACGTCCAGAAGCGCATTACCGCCCACGCGGTTGGTACCGTGAATACCTCCTGTGATTTCACCGGCAGCATACAGACGCGGAATCGGAGTTCCTGTTGCATCCAGAACCTGCGCTTTGGTGTTGGTATTGAGGCCGCCCATCGTGTGGTGGACTGTCATTCCGGTATAACAAGCCCAGAAGGGACCCTGAGCAATTTTCGGGTCAGATTCCGAGGAGCCTTATGGAAGTCCGGTCTTCTTTATTCTTAATAAGGACGTTGTTATAGCGATCAATAGTTTTTGAAGACCTTCTGGGTCAACCCCATTTTCTTGGCTAGTTCTTTAATTGTCGGTGCGGTCCAAGCTTCGTCAATCGCAATTCCGCGTTCCACGGCATCATGAACTGCGCTGTTATAAGAGTTGTATTGGTTGTTGTCCACAACTGTATAGGCATACCGTTCAGGTGTGCCGAGAACCGCATCGCGAATCACGTCACGGCGTGCGCCTTCATCGACAATACGATTTCCTCGTTTGTCTACATAGATGGAACCGTCAACGTTGGAGTTCAAAATGATTTTTAGTTTTTGCCTGCAGGGGCGCCCGGAGTAGATTGGATGAAATCCATCCCGACCAAGTAGCCCCAATGCGGTTGGCAGCCAGCATTACGTCCCCGGTGTGGCGGGAAGGTTATCCGTACCGAGCCCCGCGGTTCTCGGATCATGCAGCTCTCTGAGGTATTGATTGCCCGAGAAACCGCCGGCAGCTAAGACCACAGCTTTATTCGCTTTGATGTTAAGGGTGTGGCCCTTGCTGTTTTGTAGTTTGACCCCGATCACATCGCCGGACCAAGGCTGTTCACGGTAGATCTCAACGACGGAGTATCCTAATTTAAACGGAACGTTTCGTTCCTTGAGAGCTTTGCTTAATACGCCTGTATAGCCGATACCTTTCGGTACAGCGGGAGAGTGAGCGCGAGGATAAAGTCCTCCGAACATTTGGTGGACAGTCGGCTTAAACTCCATTCCGAGGCCCTCCAGCCAAGTGATTACGCTATAGGCGTTGTCACAGAGCACCTTAACGCGTGCGGGATCACCTCTGAAATCTCCGGCGGCCAATGTTTGGGCGGCGTGCTTAGCCGGAGAATCTTCAATATTTTGTTTCGGTTGGCGAACCGGGTCCGCAGATTAATCTGACCTTGAGCGGCCATGGTATTACCGCCGGCAAAAGGCAATCTTTCGATAATGACGGGCTTGGCTCCGTTTTGGGAGGCGAAGAGCGCCATCCCGGCTCCGCCTCCGCCTACGACAACAACGTCATAATTTTCATCCCAAACTTCTGGAAGGTATGGATTCTTCGGAGACTTTTCCTGAGCAAGAACAGGAACAGAGGTGAGGGCAGCTGTACCGGCGCCGACATATTTAAAAGACTTCTTCTGCTAAGTGTCATAGTGTTGCCTCTTTTAAGTGAAATTTGATAATTGAAAGACTGAATTCGAAAACTATTGCTTTGAAAAAATGAGAGGTAGCGTTGTAAAGGGCAAAATCTCTCCTAACCAGTGACAAGGTCACGGGCGGTTAAATCAAGGAATGAGGAGGTAGGTCAGCCGATTCGGCAAACCGCTCCGGTTAAATATCGACGTGTGAAAGAAACTCTTTGAGCTGCTGAAGGTCCTTGACACCTACTTTTATAGGCGTTGGCCCGATGAGTCTCTACCGTTCGTTCGCTTAAACCAAGCCGCTGTGCAATTTGGTAGTTCATCAACCCGGCATTGACGCTGTTGAGGATTTGCTTTTCTCTCTGTGTGAGAGCATCGTAAAACTCTTGATAGCGCACAATGCGGAAATCTTTCTGACGGAATGCAAAATCTCTTTCGACTGCTCGCTCAACGGCTTCTAATAAAATTTCTGATGAAACAGGTTTTTTCAAAATATCTGCGGCTCCGCTGCGGAAAGCAGAGATAGCCATATCTACATCAGCATGAGCCGTCAAAAAAATAATCGGCTGCCTATAACCTCTATGGGCCAAAATGTCTTGAAATTCCAAGCCATTGACGAGCGGCATCTGATAATCCAGGATAATGCACCCGGGAACGTCGAGATCATCCTTTTTAAGGAAAGTCCCGGTTTCGGAGTAATAAGAAACCAGCCATCCGTCGGTTTTGAGCATAAATCGAATCGCATCGCCGAAGCCCTCGTCATCGTCTACGATTCGAATCACTGCTTTTTCCTTGTACTGGCTGTTCATTTCATTTCCCCGGACTCACGTTCCTGCAGTGTCAGAAATTATGCTGGACTCCAAAAGCCGTTAGAAGACGAGTTGCTTTGGCTTGTGCTTTGTTGAACATTCCCGTTCCCCGAGCATAAGTGCCTAATGCATAAACCAATGTTCGCTTTGAAAGCGGATATTGATACTTCAGAGAAGCAACCCAACGGTTGCCGTCACGGTCAGCATCTTTCTTCGCACTGGTTCCCTGCCATTTTCCCACATTCCATTTGAAGGCACCAAAAATCCTGCCGCCGGCCAACGGTGTACTAGCACCGATGACAAATGTGTCTGAGCGGAAGCCTTTTTTGCTGCCTTTGACCGCAGCGGTAGAACCGAAACCTAAATCTTTCGCATAGAACGCATTCGGGCCTCCCCCAAGACTTCTGGAATTCCAAACGTGTTGATAATCAAAATGGACACGGGTTTGATCAAAAGTTTGATTTACAGCAAAGAAGAGATTGTAGGTCGGATCAGAGTCTGCTCCGTTATTGGCTCCGCTTTGACGATAATCAATGACCGTAAAAATGGTTCCTAAATTAAATCCCTTATTTTTATACTGAGCAGACAAGCCATAGTAGTGGTTGTTTTTGGCCCACTTGGCTTCGTCAGTTGAAATGCCGTTTGAATACTGCGCCGTGAGCGTAAGGGTGTTTGTCGGCTTAACTTGGTATGTGACTGAATTGTTGAGCATTCCCGAGTTAACTAACGAACCGATTAACGCTGCGTCAAGATAGTTGCAGGCCATCGGGTTTGCACTCATCTTTGGGAATTGTCCAAAATATCCGGTCGTTCCCATAAGAGACCCGGAACGTCCCAAACCGAGTTCGCCCCAACGGCCTCCGATAATGAGAAGAGAGTCCCTGTCGAAAAGAACTCCGGAAGTTTGTCCCTCGCCGTTGTTAATCTTGAGGCCTTGTTCCAGAACGAATTTAACGTAATTGCCTCCCCCGAGGTCCTCTTGTCCTTTTAAACCCCACCGGCTGGCAGCGTTGCCCCCGGAAATAGCCTGCACTTTGGCGGCTTGTCCTTTGCCTTTGGAGACGCCGAATCCGGTATCAATGACGCCATAAACGGAAACTGAACTGGCTGCGGCTGCCGACATTGCCGTTAAACAAGTGATTGCAGCGGCACTTTTGATTATTTTGATACTCATGCTGAATTTCTCCTTGAAAATCAACTAGGTGAGAAAATGCAAAAAACCATCTGCAGAAAAGATTAATGAACAGCTCACTTAAGTGCCCGGTACTTAAGTAGTGAAAACCGTGAAAATCCTGAGGACTAAAACGGTTTGTCCGTGAGATGATGAGCACGAAAAAACATGGACGGCTGTTTATGAAACGATTGATTATTTCGATGTTCCTGTTGCTTTATCTCTCGGGGTGTACGGCCTCTGCTGAATACGTTATCGGGATAGGAACAGGAGCTATGGCGGCAAGTCAGAAGTTGTTTTTTGAGGAGACCGCTAAATACTTGGAAAAAGAGTTTGGCGCAAGGACGATAGAACTCAAAGGTCCGATTGCTTTGGGAGAATTAAAGGAATTAATCCGTACCAAACAGATTGATTACTTTATTTCTTCGGCCGGATTTGCCAGATTATTAGGCGAAGAAGGTGTGAGAGAATTGGTCATCTATCGACCGGGACCAAACGAGCAGGATCGTAATGAACTCGGATCGACATTTTTTGTCGCTAAAGACTCAAAAATCAATACCCTCGCAGGGATGAAGGGCAAAAGGTTTATCGCAAATGATCCGAATGCTTTTTATAGTTACGTAGCTCCCCTCGGAGAAATTTCTTACGCAGGTTATGATCCCTCAGCATTTTTTAGTTCCATTCATTTTCAATACAAACGGCCGCTCGATTTGTTTAAGGCGTTGAAGGACGGAAGTGCCGATGTTGCGGCATTGCCTAGCTGCTTTTGGGAGAGTCGGCTAATGGACAACCCTGAGCTCGCAAACGCTGTTAAACCGGCAGCGATCGTAAGTGAACAGCCTTGTTATCGTTCAACTCGTACCTATCCCAACTGGGTGCTTTCCTCTACAAGAGGGGCAGATCCTGCATTCACTAAGCGCCTTGTAGCCGCGCTCTTAGCTATGCCGCATCTTCCCGACGGCGCCTCGTGGTCGGTTCAAACTGATCTTTCAAGGGTGGATGCTGTTTTTAAGCAGCTTAATATCGCTCAGTTCTCAGGCGCCAAGCCCTGGACTATCCGAGATTTTCTTCAGAAATATTCTTTTTCCGTATTCGTATTTACTATCTTTTTGTTAGGACTGCTTACATTCACAGGTTTTTTATACTTTCAGTTGAGAATACGGTCGGCACAGCTCATCAAGACCCTAAAAGAAAAATTTCATGCCGACCGAGCGATGAGAGAAACTGAGGCGCGGCTTCTCTCTCTTCAAAAAATTACAACGATCGATCATATGAGTTCGATGATAGCCCATGAATTGCCGCAGCCGCTGGGAGCAATTTTGGCGTATTCCGAAGGGCTGCTTCGTCTTCAGAAAACGGGCCCTGTTGATGATGAGCTTCTTACAGAGATGCTTATAAAGATCGTTTTTCAAACGCGCAAGGCCGAAGAAATAGTGACCTCTGTTCGTTCTTATGCCAAAGAGCAAAAACTAAAAAAATCGCCTCTGAGTGTCAATGAGGTTGTGACTGAAGCAGTTAAAGATTTCACCTCAACTCTGCAGGACTATCCTCTTCAAATTGAATTTGAAGAGGATCCTCGTTCTCCGATTTGCAGCTTGGCACCGTTAGAGTTTGAGCTTGCAGTTTTTAATCTTCTTAAAAACGCTAAAGAAGCTTTAAAGGCTCAGAAAGCCGATGAACCAAAAGTGTTCATAAAGATTTCGAGTGGTGAAACTCATTGCTTTGTCGATATCTCAGATAATGGAGCTGTCATTTCCGATTCCGATTTTGAACGCATGGGTTCGGTTTTTAAGTCCGGAAAAGCTTCCGGCCTTGGTATCGGCTTATCAATAGTCCGCTCAATCGTTCAAAATCACAATGGCAGCTTGGTGCTGGAAAGAGGGAAGAACGGCGGTTTAGTTTGCAGAATTCGTTTACCGATTTTTAATGCTGAGTAAGGTTCTGATAACTACATGGAAGGGGTTATTTTTAGCCTGGTAATTTACCGGAATCCTCCCGTTTTTGATACCTAAACAAGCATAAATTCTTTGCGAGCCCCCGTGGACTCACTTTTTTCGCTAAAAATATTTTATAATCTTAAGTATTATTTGTAGTATAATAAGTCTGAGATTAGCCTAGGAGGCGCTATGCACTACAGACTTGGGTTTAGTTCAAAGCTGGAAAATCCCAGCGTCTACATTGAGTGTTCTGTTCGGAAGCCCGGGATCCGTCACCCTGTTCGTGAGATCGTTAAACGATTTGGCAAAAAGAAGGACTTATTGGCTCAGGACCCTCTCGCATTGGAGAAGATCCGGCAGGAAGTCGATGAAATGAACCGAAACTGCAAGGGCAGACAATTGGTTTCCTCCCCTTCGTCTTTAAAAACTCTTAGTGCCGATTTATCAGAACTTCTGGAACAGCAAAGCCTAGATGGACAAGCCGTTTTTGAATCCCGCATCGCCGGATGCCTCATCCTTCAGCGTCTGTACGACCAGCTCAGGTTTGATGCTAAGTTTGACTACATCAAGAAATGCCCGAATTTCAGTACGATTTGGCAAAGATTACAAAGGACTTAGTTCTGCTCAGAATTCTCAATCCCGCCTCCAAACGCCGTTCCTGTCTTGTGGGACCCCGTCACTATCTCGGAATCGACTTAGACAATCTTGATCATGTCTATAAATCACTGGACGTTTTGAGCGAGCACAAGACGGACATTATTCGTTATTGGAACAGGCAAATCGGCAAAGAAATCCCTGAGCGTAATACCTCTGTGTGTCTCTATGACATCACAACTTATGCCTTTGAGAGCACGGACGCAGACAGTCTCAGAGACTTCGGATTCTCAAAGGACAAAAAATTTAATGAAGTCCAGGTCGTGATGGCCTTGGCAACAGACAAAGACGGACTTCCTTTGACTACGGGTTGTATAAAGGCAATCAGGCTGAGGGCGCGACAATGGTGCCCTTCGTTGATGAGTTAAAGAAAAAATTTAACATCAAAAGCTTCACTGTCGTTGCCGACCGGGGCCTCAACAGCAAGAGCAATATCGACTCTTTGGTAAAGCTGGGCGATAACTACGTTTTATCCTCCAAAATCAGAGGGGCAAGCGACGACATCAAGGCTCAGGTGCTTTCTGAGGAAGGAAGAATTCCAATGAAGAAAGTGAACGAGGATGGAGAAATCATAGATTACGGTTGGTACAAAGAAATCCAAACCGACGGTCCGATTAAGTACGACACGCCGCAGTATGTCTTTGAAAAACCTGATGGGCAGAAAGAAAAAGAGCTCGAAGTCAAGCTTAATCACGAAAAAACACCCTCAGGAAAGACCGTAAAAAGCAAACTTAATCGCCGATACATTATTACCTGGACGGCCTCGGGCCAGGAAGGACAAGAAAGACAGAGAACGGCTGGTCAAAAAGGCTCGGGAACTTGTCGCTAATCCGGCCGACATTAAAGCCGGTTTTAAGCGAGGTGGCAGAAGCTACGTCCTCGTAGATATAAATGCCGAGACAGCCAGAATTGACGACACCCTAATTGCAGAGCAGTCTAAGTTCGACGGCATCCATGTTGTTGAAACCTCACTGACAGCCCCGGCACTAGAGGTCGTAAAGATCTACAAAAATCTTTGGAAGATTGAAGACAGCTTCAGGCATTTAAAGAGCAGCTTCAGCGCTCGCCCTGTGTATGTTCGACTGGAGGACCACGTCAGAGGACATTTCTTAATTTGCTTTCTGGCGCTATGTCTGCACCGATTCTTGGAATACAAGCTTAAAAAAGAAAATAAAAAGGCGACTACTGAGCAAATCATCGATGGTTTAAACAACGCGCTTATTGCTCTGATCAACCCAGCAAAAGGGATAGAGTTTTACGGCACCAGCGGATTTAACAGTGTAGTCAGAGACATCATGGAGGTTGCGGGTCAGACACCTCCTTCCATATACGAGGAGGCAGCGTCGCTGAGGAAGAAGATGAGGTTGTACTGTGCCGTTAGAGAGTTGTTCGACTCTACTACGGCAAGTTAAGAAAACGAAAAAACCGAGACGATAGAACTGGCGGGGGCTCAATGCCCCCGTCTTGCTGTTCTGGTGTTGAAAACGGGAAAAGCTTCCGGCCTTGGTATCGGCTTATCAATAGTCCGCTCAATCGTTCAAAATCACAATGGCAGCTTGGTGCTGGAAAGAGGGAAGAACGGCGGTTTAGTTTGCAGAATTCGTTTACCGATTTTTAATGCTGAGTAAGGTTCTGATAACTACATGGAAGGGGTTATTTTTAGCCTGGTAATTTACCGGAATCCTTGCCGGGACGCAAACTAATTATCTTGAAGACTTGCAGTTTCTGCCGCCTTGTGGACATGCAAGAAAAAAGGCCGCCCTGACGGAGGACGGCCCAAAAGTACATAGAACTCGGTTATTTGCCTGAGAGCTTATTTAAACGAGCGACTAAGGAAGATTCTTCCCCTCTCATCGGACGATGAGTTTCGCTCTTGGACGGTGAGGCCGCGGCCGGTCTGTCTTCGAGGCCGGCCTGAGCGTCGGCGTTAGCAAGATTTTCGTGCATGATTTCGTCCATGACGGAACCTTTTGCCGGCGTATTCTGATTTTGCTGTGTCACTGTTTCATCTCCATTGGATTGTGGTCTGTAGGCGACAGTTCCGTACGGACCGTAAATATCTGCTCCGGCCTCGGGGACCTTTTCTCCCGGGAATCTCGGCGCGCGAAGCCCATAATAATTCGGGTACGGAGAAGATGGCAAGAGCAGCATCAGCAAAACTACAAGATTAAGAAGCGGAATTAACTGAGCAATGACCCAAAATCCGCTGTGGTTTCTGTCGTGCAGACGCCGAACCGTAACCGCTAGGGACGGAAAGAAAATCGCTATGCAAAAAATTAAATAAAGGCTTCCGAAAATCAAAGCGAGAATAGGATCTTTCGGAAAAACAGGTATCCCGTCAGACATTGCATCTTCCGGGATGTCAACAAGCTTAGATATGAACCAGAATGCCCATAAAATCAGAAGATTGATAATAGTGAAAGACCAATATTCAGTACGAGAAGCGCGCCCCTGAAACGTAAAATATTTACTGAAGCAGTAGCGATACCACTGGAAAAACATTTTTTACTCCTTTATTCTGGGTTCATTGTATTTGGGTTCAGTAGCATTTGCCTATCGTGGTTCCAAAACGTGCAGTCAAAAATCCTGCTTCGTTCCCTGACGAAAATCTCGGAAACCAATAAAATTTCAGAAAACATTAGGGTCCGATTTATGAGAACTATCCCAAAGCTTTTCTTTTCCGTAGCCTTAGCAGGTTCTGCACTCGTCATGGCAGGGTGTCAAACTGCAGAGCCTTACGTTTCTTATCCTTATGAAGTCACGGCTCAGAATGCCCGTATTTTGAAGCGGCTGGATGTTAAAGATGTCGCAGTCGAACAGGTACGCGTGGTTAAGGCGATGGATCTTGAATGTGCCGGAAACAATATTCCTATTCCCGGCCAGGAAGGATTTAAAACAATCAACGGAGCATTTTCTAATTATTGGCGCAATGCCTTGATGTCTGACTTGAATCAGGCCGGAATCCTGAATCAAAAAAATCCTAAGGTCAAAATCTATAACTTAATTGACAGCGTAAAGATTCAGGCAGAACCGACATTTTTAGCTTGGCGCATCAACATGGAACTTTTCTCCTCCAACGGGCACTCAATGAAACTGGATGTGGTGTACAACGCGCCCACCGACGGACTTAAGAACATGCAGGACGGTTGCCGCCGGGTTGCCGAGACTTTAAATAAGGCGGTGAAGTGGTCTGTTCTGAAAGCCATCAGCGATCCGAAATTTGAAGCTCTGGTTCAGCCTGGACTCGATTTCACACCTTCAATGAAGGCCCAAAGCTTCCAGTCTCTGTTCCTGGGAGAAGACGAGGACGATCGCTGGGTCGATAAAGCTCCGAAGAAGCTGGAAAACTAAAATTAAGAACACTCGGTCTTTAAATTGGTGGGCGGAAGGGCGCCTCTGCGGAAGGGTCAGGGAGTCACTTGGTACTTGTTAAACAGTGGCTTCCAACGCGACGGGTATGCTTCTTTTTGTCTATCCGCAAACCATTGCGCAAATTCACAGACCGCCTTATCTTTTGCATCTTCTTTTCGAATGGCGACAATCATTGTCCACTTTGGTCTGTGCCATCCCGGAAGAAGAGGTACTAAGCGGCTTTCCTCAATTTCTTCCTTGCAGTAAGCGAGAGAAAGGTCAACCGCAATGCCTTCTCCCATGAGAGCGGCTGTTTTACAAGAGAAAGCATCTCCGAGATAACGAAGTTTAAATTCCGGATCCAGGTTAATTCTTTCGTCACCGTGCTCTAATGTCTTTGTAATGGGGTAAATCCTGCTTTCTCTAAGAATTAAGGGGTGAGCTTTTAGTTCATCCAATGATTGGGGAGCTCCGTTTCGTCGAATGTACTCAGGACTTGCAAGTAGCATGTTGTAGCTGAATCCGGCGTCAAAGAGGACCATTTCATCCTCATCGTTTTGGGGCAGGTACGGAAGCATGGCAACATCTGTCTCATTATCTAAAAGGTGCTTATGGTCGCAATCATTGAGGAGCCGTATCTTCAGATTTGGGTGCGCGCTTGCGTATTTATCCATCAACTCGAAGAGATCGTCTCTTGTCATATTCACCGGTAAAGACAAGCGAATCTCAGTCGGCTTTAGGAGAAAATCCTGGACTTTGTATTCGATCTTGTTTTTGGTCCGGAGCAATTCTTTTGCTAACGGCAAGATTTTTTCAGCGCCTTCCGTTAGTTTGAAAGGCCGACAGGAGCGGTCAAAAAGAATAAAGCCAAGATCAGATTCAAGCTCTTTTACTATTCTTGAGACAGTTTTCAGATCCATATCCAGTTCGATAGATGTCTTGGATATGTTTTTTGTCACGGCCGTTGTCAAAAAAACTTGCCACGATAAAAGATTTTCTCTTGGCTTCATCACATTAAGTATTTAATTCTCATTTTTTAAGAAGTAATTCAGGAGTTAAAGCTTCTTGATTTTGAGTATAGCCATTAAGCTTACTAAGTGAAACAACCATTCAAGGAGAAATTATGAAGCTAAGATTGAGCCTTATTGTTTCAGCTGTTATGCTTGCGGTCAGCAGTCAAACAGCTGTTTTTGCTAAAGACGGTACATATACCGCAACGACTCTTGGACGAAACGGTGATGTTACGGTGCAAGTTAGGATTCTTAACAACAAGATCGAGGATGTAAAAGTTCTCAATTGGAGTGAGACGCACCCTGTCGCCGATCTGCCGAAGCTCAAAGTTCCTCAGGACGTTGTCAAGTATCAGTCGACCAACGTTAACAACGTTGCCGGAGCAACGTTAACGACATTCGCTATCAAAGCAGCGGTACAGGACTGCCTCAAACAAGCTGGTTTGAATCCCAAAGATTATGCGAAGGCAGTTCCTCAGCCGAAAAAGGCCGGAGGAAAAGTTGAAGAGAAGACTGACGTCATTGTTGTCGGTGCCGGCGGTGCAGGCCTTTCCGCTGCAGTAGCTGCAGCTCAGCGCGGCCTCAATGTGATAGTCGTTGAGAAAGCTCATTTTGCCGGAGGCAATACCTCTGTTTCCGGCGGCTGCTTCAATGCAGCGGATCCTGAAGGCCAGAAACCTATCTCTATGACGGAAGGTCAGAAAGAATCTATCGAGAATCTTCTGGGTGAAAAACCCAAAAATAAACTTCAGGAAAAACTGATCAGTCAAGTTAAACAGCAATGGGATGCCTATAAACAGTCAGGTTCAAAGAGCTTGTTTGATAGTCCCGAACTCCATGCGCTTCAAAGCTGGAAAGCAGGAGATTACAAGGCAAATTTAGCTCTCGTTTACAAGCTCACAAAGGAGGCTCCGGCAATTCAAAAAACTTTAGCCGGAATGGGCCTTGTCTGGCAAAAACAACCGACACAATTTGTCGGAGCTTTATGGCCGCGTTCTCACCGCGCAAGCAATTACAAATCCGGTGTAGGCTACATCGATACGTATCTTGACCTCATCAAAGGAGAAAAACTCCCGATCTCTTTCATGATGAGCACGCCGGCAAGTTCCTTAATTACCAAAGACGGAGCAGTGGTCGGAGTTAAGGCTTCGGGACCGGACGGGAAAGACTACACACTTTATGCCTCTAAAGGTGTGATTTTGGCAACTGGCGGTTTTAGCGCAAATGTGAAGATGCGCAATCAGTACGATGAAATTTGGGATAAAAAGCTGGACAATCAAGTCAAGACGACCAATATGCCTGCGATTACCGGCGACGGTATTAATATGGCCGTGAAGGCAGGGGCAGGACTCAAGGACATGGGCTATATCCAGCTTCTTCCGACCACTGATCCTGCAACCGGTGCAACTAACCATAAGATTGTGGAGTCGACCAATATCTATGTGAATAAGCAAGGCAACCGTTTCGTAAACGAACAAGGCAGAAGAGACGTGCTTGCAAAGGCTGCCCTTGCCCAGCCTGACCATGTCTTCTATGTTATTGGTACGGAACAAACATTGTTAAAGGATAAAGAAGGACGAGGGCCATACGGTATCTTGATTTCCGACCTACTTAAACAGAAGAAAGCATTCAAGGCCGATACGCTGGACGAGCTGGCGAAAAAACTTGGCATGAATCCGGATAATCTGAAGCGTACGGTCGCGAAGTGGAACGAATTCTGCAAGACACAGAAGGGTGATGAGTTCGGCCGTATGAGCTGTGAGGAAGGAAACAAGCTTCCCGGCGGTCCGTACTATGCCTCTGTCATGACTCCGTCTGTACACCATACAATGGGCGGCGTGACGATCGACGAAGACACCCGTGTACTCGATAAAAACGGCAGGCCTATTCGCGGTCTTTACGCAGCAGGCGAAATTACCGGCGGTATCCACGGGACGAACCGTGTCGGATGTAATGCGGTTCCCGATGCATTGATTTTCGGCACGATTGCCGGTCGGGAAGTCGGTAAGTAAGCATCCAAGAAATGGAGAGGGCCGGAGTTTTCGGCCCTGCTACATAGGATTAAATACTAAAAAGATTAGAAGTTAGATAGAAGCCTCGGAGGTTTGGTGCCAGCAGAGGCTTGTTCTTAATCGTTGAAGGCGTGAAACCGGTTCTTCAGGTCACTGGTTAAGCAATTTTGAGAACCGTTTCTGGGTTCTGCCACAGATAGAAGAAACGGGTTCTGGACTGGTTGTACCAGCGAGGATTATTGAGATACCAGCTCACCGTCTCTTTCAGACCCTCTCCAAGAGAAGTCTTGTTTTGTAAACCGAGAACTGTAAGCGTTGACTCGTCTTTAGAGATATCAGATGCAACCGGGGAAGTTGCAACCTCTTCGATGAGTGCCTGATAACGACCGACCGGCGGCGGTAGGGCTTCATTTAGACTCTCGCAGATCACGTCAGCTGCTTCAAAATTTGACATGGAGGAGGCGGGTCCGGTCAAATGATAGTGTCCCCCGATTTTACCGTTCTTTTCAACTAGGACAATGGCGTCGACCACGTCTTTGACATAGACGAGGTCAGAAACCTTTTCCTCTGGATTGACAACGGGTATCGTTTCACCTTCAATCGCGCGATAAATGATCATGGAGATCGGACTATCAGGCTGTTGGAAAGGTCCGAATGCGGGCGGTACGAGTAAACTGCTGATCGGAAGGCCGTCTGATGCATAACCGTCCAATAATTTAAGCAAGCCGGCGTACATCTTGCCGTAAGTTCCTAAAAGCTTGTAATGCTCGGAGACAACTACGACAATCTTGTGCAGCTTAGTGTCGGCCATGCCGTTTCGCCATTCTTTGACCGTTTCAAAGAATGTACGAAAATTTTCCAAACTGGATTCTTCTTCCGGGTTTTTAGGCGTTATGCAGAAATAGATCGTATCGGCAGCGGCCATGAGCAACGCCTGACGAATTTCCTCAGGATTGGAAATATCGCAGCGAGCAAAGCTGTGACGGCTTTGCTGCATGAGCTCGGCAATATTGAGCAAGTTTCCGAGACCGGAAAGATTGTCAAAATTGAAGACTTGTTGTCCGTCTTCAATGAGCTGATAAACCAGGTTGGTGCCTATGAAGCCGGCACCGCCAAAGACTGCTGAACGATTGCTCACTTTTTTCTCCTTATTTGTGATTTTAAGTGGGCTTCCCACAATCGCAATTGGTATTTGTCAGTTAGGCTTGACCCTAACTGATGGGAAATAACACGGTATTTGTTCGTTTCATCGAACATCTCGGGACTTTCCTCAAATCATATAAATCATCAAAATATTTCTGAATGACAGTTCAAAAAACTATCAATCTCTGACGAGAAAGTCGAAGAAAAATACCCAAGGTTACACTATTTTTGCGAGCTAAAACTTTTCACCTTAATGGAAAAGAAAGTTCCGTTAATGAGCACGAAGGGTCACAAGGCAGGCAATGCTGTGATAGGGTGGCGGTGTCTAAATTATTTCTTTCGGGAATCAACAATGCTTAGAAAGATTATGACTGCTACTGTTTTAGCCGCGGCTGCGATGGGCGTAAATGCCGAAGATTTTTATCTCAAACCTGCGCCTAAAGGGATGGAAATGAATCTGCCCGTTACCGTTCAGAAGAGTTTCCCAAACGACAAGGCCCGCATCGTTTTCTCAACAATGTCTGAAGCCAAGGACTTGGCTACAGCGCAGAGTGAAGTCAATAAGACCATGGCAGAGGCCCAGCAGTCTGTGAAAGATTTTTCATCAATTGCAAAGATCCGCAACGGGGGATATTACACGCAGCCGATTTATACTAATCCCAAGAAAGGGGAGGCTCCGGTGATTACAGGATGGCGAGCCCGTCAAAACATCATCGTTGAGACAGAAGACGTCAACGGCGTTGCCTCATTGGTCCAGGTCGGGCAGCAGGCAAAACTAGCACTTGAAAACGTTTCATATTCTCTAAGTGAGGAAGCGAAAGCTGCAGCACAGGATCAGCTCTCAAAAGATGTGATCGATGCCTTAAATAAGAAGGCTGAATCCATCGCAGTAGCAATGAAAGTTGCGCCTGATGCTCTTCGTATTGAAAAGCTGAATTTCAATTCGTTTGATTTCGCACCGGAGGGGGCAGTATTTGCGGCCAGAGCTATGGGTGCAAACGCTGCGTTTAAGACTGTGGAGACACCTGTTTTTGAAGCTGGAACATCCAACCTCTCGATGTCGGTGTCAGCTGTCTTGAAGACGGAAGGCGCCGAGTAGTTTTCTGCATTCACCGACCATTCACGGCTTGAAACGTATTAATCCAAAGAAATTTGTCTAAAATAGGCCGTTAAAAGGGGAGGGCCGTCCGCCTTCTCCTTTCCGAAAAATAAACCTATTAAGGAGAAAAGGTTTGAAATCAAATTCTTCATATCCCATCCTAGCTAAAGAAGGTTGGGGAATCATCGGCGCCGCGATCTTTATTACGCTGTTAGTATGGTGGCTGATCGGAGGATTCATTTCCTTCATTTTCTTTGTCCTTTTGGTCTTTGTCATACAGTTTTTCCGTGATCCTCCTAGAGCGATCAGTCAGACTCCGCATAGCGTTCTTTCAGGAGCTGACGGAAGAATCTGCAAAGTTCAAAAAGTCGAGAATCCCTACACCGGTAAGGAAGAAATTCTTATTTCGACCTTCATGAACGTGTTCAACATTCACTCCAACCGCAGCCCGATCGGGGGTACTGTTGAGGCTATTTATTACAAACCCGGCAAATTCTTGAATGCCGACCTCGATAAGGCCAGCATGGAAAACGAACGCAACGCCATCATCATCAAGTCTGATGAAGGCCCTGTGATTACCTGCGTTCAGATCGCCGGCTTGATTGCCCGCCGCATTATCTGTCATCTCCATATCGGTCAGGAAGTTACTCGCGGCGAACGCTTCGGTTTTATCCGTTTCGGTTCCCGTGTCGACGTCTACGTTCCTCTCAACTCTGAAGTTCTCGTTTTCGTGGGCCAGAAGGTTCGCGCAGCGGACACCGTCCTTGCTCTCCTGAATCCTCAGGAAGAAGAAAAACCGGAAACTCCGGTCGAAGCTCCCGCTGTTGAAGCCGTAGAAGTGACCGAAGTTGCTGCAACTGCTGACGCTGCTCCTGCTGCCGAAACAAAAACGACAGAAGAGAAGACTCAGCAGCAGGCTTAATCAGAAGGAGAACGCTTAAATGCCTTTACAGCGAGATAAAGCCAAACAGTTTCATGCCCGTCGGAATTTTCGTCCGCATCCTCGCGTGACACCGAAGGCCATCGTTCGCGAACGCATTGAGACCGTCCGCAAGAAGGGGATCTATCTGCTTCCGAACCTGTTTACGCTTTCGAGTTTGTTCTCAGGCTTCTATGCCGTCATCATTGCGATGGCAGGCGACTTTGAAAAAGCCGCTATTGCGATTTTCGTGTCCATGATCCTGGACGGATGTGACGGCCGTGTGGCCCGTCTGACTCACACTCAGAGCTCTTTCGGTGTCCAGTTCGACTCTTTAGCCGATATGTGTGCTTTCGGTATGGCGCCGGCAATGGTGGTCTACCAGTGGGCTCTCCATGATTTAGGACGCTTGGGCTGGGCTGCCGCCTTCGTATATTGCGCCGGTGCGGCACTTCGCTTGGCTCGCTTCAATGCCAACGTGGATGTTGTTGACAAGGGCTTCTTCCAGGGTCTTCCTTCTCCTGCAGCCGCTGCTTTAGTCGCAGGTTTTGTGTGGCTTGCGGTTGACCAGAGAATGCCAGTTAACAGCGACTGGCTGCCGTGGCTCGCAATGGTTATTACGGTTTATGCCGGTCTTACCATGGTCTGCAACGCACCGTTCTACTCCGGCAAGAGCTTCCATTACGGTAAGAGCGTTCCTTTCTGGGTGCTGATCGCAGCGGTGATTCTGTTGTTTGTACTTTCAACGGATCCGGCTCTGATGGTCTTTATCCTATTCTGCTTGTACGCACTTTCCGGTTTTGCTTATCAGTTCTACCTCTGGTACACAGGTCAGCCGAATCCGGTTATTCCGCATCGCTCTGAAGTGGAATTAGACGAGCCTGCAGATCAGGTCAAGTAATCTGATTATCGTACCTACAAACCCGAGTCAAACTCGGGTTTTTTACTACGATAAAAGTTATATTTTGATATAATTTAATAAGAAAGGAGTATTGAAAATGACCACTTTAACACTTCGAAAAGTTGGCGGATCCACCATGCTTGCCCTTTCTCCTGCACTTCTTCAAATTTTGGGACGGAGAGCTGGAGAACAAGTTGTTATAAAAGTAGAGAGTGGGCGTCTGATCATTGAACCTAAGGTTGCTAGAAGAAGGGTTTCCAAATATAACCTTTCTGACCTCTTGAAAGAGCAAGAAAAAATACAAGCTGAGTTAGACAAAGACCGTGACTGGGTGACAAAAAAACGTCCCGTTGGAGAAGAAATTTTATGAGAAAGTTCTTTGACCGAGGAGACGTTGTTTTCCTTGACTTTGATCCCTCTCTGGGACATGAACAAAAAGGACGGAGGCCTGCACTGATTCTTACAAAAAAGATTTTCAATGAACAATTGCGAGTGGCTTGTGTTGCGCCGATCACTGGAGGAGGCTCTCTGGCTAGAGACTGCGGCTTCGCTGTTACTTTGCAAGGAACAGGCCTAGAAACAACTGGTATTGTTCGTTGCGATCAAATCCAAACTCTTGATTTATCCGTTAGAAATTGCCAATTGATAGAGAAGGCTCCCGATTATTTAATTGATGAAGTTCTCGACAGAGTGATCAGTCTCTTTGATTAATAACTAAAGATTTTTCCGTAATTTATTTTTGGAAGTATGGGCTTTAAGCTCCCAAGCAAACTAAAATAAAAAACAGATTTCACTCGAAAAAAGGTGCAATTCTTCAGGCACTATCGGGGATGCAGCAGGAGGCTCCGGCAAGGAGAATGCATTTGCTCGAAAGCATCGCTGTCTATGGGTAAGGCAGAGACGTTTATGCCGCATTTCAGTGATGCTCAGATCTCAACAATTTTTGTGGCCAGATACAACAATGACAACTGCAAGAGACAAGCTTTTTATTTTCGATACAACCCTTCGTGACGGAGAACAAAGTCCGGGCGCAAGCATGAGCCCGCAAGACAAACTCCGTATCGCCAAGCAGCTTGAATTCCTGGGTGTTGATGTGATTGAGGCAGGTTTTGCTGCCGCCTCTCCCGGAGACTTTGAATCCATCTGCGCAATTTCCAAGGTGATTCGCAACTCCACGGTTTGTTCGCTTGCCCGAGCAAATCCTTCCGATGTGAGAAAAGCCGGCGAGGCTATTGCCGCCGCTCCGAGACGCCGCATACATACGTTCATTGCAACTTCTCCGCTTCACATGGAGAAGAAGCTCAACATGACGCCGGAGCAGGTAATCTTTCGTGCTGTTGAAGCCATTCGCATCGCAAAGGAATACACCGACGATATCGAGTTTTCTTGCGAAGACGCTTCTCGCTCGCAGCCTGAATTCCTTTACCGCATCATTGAAGCGGCGATTCGCGAAGGCGCAACGACGATCAATATTCCTGATACCGTCGGATACGCAGTTCCGTCCGAGTTCGGCGCTTTTGTTCGTGATTTGCGTGAACACGTCTATAACTCCGATCAGGCCGTTTGGTCCGTTCACTGCCATAATGATCTCGGACTTGCCGTGGCCAACTCCTTGTCCGGTGTAGTCCACGGCGGTGCTCGTCAGATCGAGTGCTCCATCAACGGTCTTGGCGAAAGAGCGGGTAACTGCGCTTTAGAAGAAGTCGTCATGGCGGTTAAGACCCGTAATGACTTCTTTAAGCTCGGCGTTGACATCAACACTCGTCAGCTCGTTCCGACTTCAAAACTCGTATCTTCTGTCACCGGTTTCCCCATCCAGCCGAACAAAGCGGTTGTCGGTTCAAATGCCTTCTCGCATGCTTCCGGCATTCATCAGGACGGCGTGATCAAGCATCGCGAAACCTACGAAATCATGACCGCAGAAGATGTGGGCTGGACAAGCAATCGTATGGTGCTCGGCAAGCTCTCCGGCAGAAGTGCTTTCCGTCAGCGTGTGCGCGAGCTGGGCATTCCGACAAAGAGCGAAGCCGAGATCGATGACGCATTTGCCCGATTCAAAGATTTGGCCGATAGAAAAGTTCAGATTTTTGACGAAGATATTCAGTCGCTCTTTGATGCTAAGAATATCCAGCCCCAGGAAATTTCTTTTGTTTCTCTGAAGCAGGAAAGCCAAACCGGTAAGACACCGGTAGCTGAAGTGACCTATATGGACCACGGAGAGCAAAGGGTAGGACGTGCCGAAGGCAACGGTCCTGTCGATGCGACGTTCCAGGCTATTGAAAGCTGCGCCAAGAGCGGAGCAGAACTTCTGCTCTTCTCGATTAACGCTCTGACTAAGGGTGCCGAAGCCCAGGGCGAAGTGACCGTTCGTTTGTCTGTTGGCGGCCGAGTCGTTAACGGCAACGGATCGGACCCCGATGTGCTGGCGGCTTCCGCTAAGGCTTACTTAGACGCTTTGAATAAGCTGGCTAAAGTTGAAGAGCGCAAGAATCCTCAGTTCGATCATGAGCCGACTCCATAAGAGCTGACTTACGAGTAGATTGACAGACGGGCGCTTTGGCGCCCGTCGCTGTAAGGAGATATAGATGGCTTCAGATGCAGAAATGGCTTCCTATATTGCGGACATGCTCAACCCGCTAGGAGAGGTTCGAATAAAGAGAATGTTCGGAGAATACTGTTTCTATGTGAACGAGAAGCCGGTCGGCTTTCTGTGTGACAACGAAGTTCTCGTCAAAACCAATGCAGAGATGAGAGCACTGCATCCTGAAATGCCTCAAAAGCTGCTTTTTGACGGAGCGGTCAATCCGATGTGGCTGATTGACAACCCGGATGATCGAGAAGCTGTCGAACGGTATTTCGGTATTGCGGCAAAGATGCTTCCGACACCCAAACCGAAGAAGCCGAGAGCGTTGAAAGAGCCTCAGAAAACAAGAAAGTACCGGGACGGAGAGGGGTCGCCATTGAATGATCCTGCCGTAATGGGCGACGATATGAGAGAAAACAGTGACTAAAAGTTAAGGATCTGATGGAAAACGAGGAGGAGAATGGATTTTTTAGATATAATCTCGACTCGTTTCAATCACGCTCCGGCGTATTTTCCGTCGGAGTCGCTCGTAACGCCGAAAGGCAAAGGAAAATAAAATGGCACAGACTACTGCTCAAAAAGCTGAAATCATCGAGAAGTTCGCTCAGTCCAAGGGTGATACCGGATCTCCTCAGGTTCAGGTTGCTCTTCTGACAGCTCGTATCAACGAACTCACAGAGCACTTCAAAGTTAACCCGAAAGACCACCACAGCCGTCGCGGTCTTTTGAAGATGGTTTCCCGCCGTCGTAAGCTCCTTGACTACCTCAAGGGTCGTGACCTCGCAGCTTACAAGGCTTTGATCGAAGCCCTCAACCTGCGTAAGTAATCTTACCGGCATACCGATGAGCAGCGGTCCGCGGTTTTGTTACCGTTGACCGCTGTGTTTGTTTTTACAGATAAGAATTTTTTAAACCGGAACGTACGCGCGTTGCTGTATGTACGTAAGGCGGTGAGGACCGCCGAGTCGTAGATACCGCAATGTGCAGTTCCAAACATAAGGAAAAGAACGACATGACGATGTTCAATAAAGTAGTCAAGTCCTTTAAGTACGGCGATCACAACGTCCGTCTTGAAACCGGCGAAATCGCTCGCCAGGCCTCCGGCGCCGTGATCTGCGACATGGACGACACTGTCGTATTAGCCACTGTTGTTGCAAAGAAAGAAATTAAACCGGGTCAGGATTTCTTCCCTCTGACCGTTGATTACATTGAAAAGACTTACGCTGCCGGCCGTATTCCGGGAGGCTTCTTCAAGCGTGAAGGCCGTCCGAGCGAAAAAGAAACGCTCACTTCCCGCCTGATCGACCGTCCGATTCGTCCGCTGTTCCCGGAAGGTTTCTTCAATGAAGTTCAGATCATTATTCACGTCCTTTCCGTGAACCCCGAAGTTGATCCGGACATTCCTTCCATGATCGCAGCATCTGCAGCTCTGGCTGTTTCCGGCGTGCCATTTAACGGCCCGATCGCTGCTGCCCGCGTCGGCTACATTAACAACGAATATGTTCTGTGCCCGAACCTTTCTCAGATGAAAGATTCCAAGCTCGACCTCGTTGTTGCCGGTACGGAACGTGCCGTTCTGATGGTTGAATCTGAAGCCGATCAGCTCTCTGAAGAAGTCATGCTCGGCGCCGTGATGTTCGGCTACGAAAAAATGCAGGTTGTTATCGAAGCCATCGACGAACTCGTTGAAGAAGCCGGTAAACCGCTGTGGGATTGGGCTCCTGCAGAACGCAATCAGCAGCTTGTTGCGCTCATCAATCAGATCGTCGGCAACCGTATTCATGAAGCTTACGAGCATCGCAGCAAACAGGACCGCAACGAATGCCTGCGCGCGATCTATGACGACGTCAATGAAAAAGTTAACGCTGCTGTTGAAGTCGGCGAACTCGCTGAAATCGGTGAAAACGAAGTCGCCAACATTCTCTTTGAAATGGAAGCTGCCCACGTCCGCGGCAAGATCCTTTCCGGCGAACCGCGTATCGACGGCCGCGACACTCGCACTGTTCGTCCGATCGAAATCCGTACCGGTGTTCTTCCGCGCGCTCACGGCTCTGCGCTCTTCACCCGCGGTGAAACACAGGCTCTTGTTGTCACAACTCTTGGCACCAAACAGGACGAACAGATCGTTGACGGTCTGACCGGTGAACAGCGTGAACGCTTCATGCTTCACTACAACATGCCTCCGTTTGCTACCGGTGAAACCGGCCGCGTCGGCTCTCCGAAGAGACGCGAAATCGGTCATGGCCGTCTGGCTAAACGCGCTCTAACTGCCGTTCTGCCGAACGAAGAAGATTTCCAGTACACCATGCGTGTGGTTTCCGAAATCTGCGAATCCAACGGTTCTTCCTCTATGGCGAGCGTCTGCGGCGGCTGCTTGTCTCTGCTGGATGCCGGCGTGCCTCTGAAAGACTTCGTGGCCGGTGTTGCCATGGGCCTGATCAAGGAAGGCAATAAGTTTGCCGTTCTGACCGATATTCTCGGCGACGAAGACCACCTCGGCGATATGGACTTCAAGGTTGCCGGTACCGATCACGGCGTGACTGCTCTGCAGATGGACATCAAGATTGAAGGCATCAGCAAGGAAATCATGCAGGTCGCTCTGGCTCAGGCTAAGGAAGGCCGTATGCACATCCTCGGCAAGATGCACGAAGCCGTTGAAGGTCCGAAGACAGAACTTTCTCCGTACGCTCCGCGTCTGGTTTCCTTCAAGATCAATCCGGACAAGATCCGTGACGTGATCGGCAAGGGCGGCGCTGTGATTCGTGCCCTGACGGAAGAAACCGGTACACAAATCAACATCGAAGACGACGGTACCGTTACCATCGCTTCCGTTGACGAAGCCGCCGGTGCAGAAGCCCGCCGTCGTGTTGAAGAACTTGCCGCTACTGTTGAAGTCGGTAAGGTTTACGAAGGCAAGGTTCAGAGACTGCTCGACTTCGGCGCTATCGTTCAGGTTCTGCCGGGCCGCGACGGTCTGCTGCACATCAGCCAGATCGCGCATGAACGCGTCAACCAGGTCAGCGACTACCTCAAGGAAGGCCAGATCGTTCGCGTGAAGGTTCTTGAGATCGATGACAAAGATCGCATCCGTCTTTCCATGAAGGCTTTGATTGAAAAGCCCGAACACAAGGAAAAGAAGGAAGAAGCTGCTCAGCAGGATGGCAATCCTGACATCATCAAAGGCTAATTTCCTTTGATTCTGAGATAGCTTAATGACAAAACCGGCGGCTAAAACCGTCGGTTTTGTCTTTCAATTTGTTGCGAAAACTAGTAATGACTGCTTCAGATGTCTTTGCCATAATGCAGCGATTCACTGATGCACTGTGACAAGAAAAAGTAATGAAATTGAACGGAAACTCACTCGATGAAGTACTGATGAAGGAAACTTTATCCGATGAGGATATCGTGTTCCTGCTCGGTCTGACCGAACCTGAAGACTGCAAGAAGCTTCAGGAAGCTGCCTATAAGAAGACCACCGAGCTTATGGGCAATAAGGTTTATTACCGCGGACTCATTGAAGTCTCTAACGTCTGCACGGTTGACTGCCGTTACTGCGGCATCCGCAAAGATAACTACGGTGTTCACCGCTATACGCTTACCAAAGATGAAATCTTGGGTGCGGCAATGTTTGCGGCTGAAAACGGCTACGGAAGCATCTGTCTTCAAGCCGGAGAGCGCAACGATCCGAAGTTTATTTCCTTTATCTCGGACTGCCTAAGAGAGATTCATCGCAAGACGGTCTCAGAGAGCCTTCTGGATGGTCTCGGCATTACCTTGAGTCTCGGAGATCAGACGAAAGAAGTCTACGAAGAATGGGCGGAAGCCAGCGGCAACCGCAAGAATCTTCGTTATCTCGCACGCTTTGAAAGCTCTAATCACGAACTTTTTGATTTTCTTCATAACGTTCCTCACAAGAAGTCCAAACATCTGGAGCATCGTCTCCAGTGCTTGCAGTGGCTTAAAGAGTGCGGATATCAGGTCGGTACCGGCGTGATGATCGGAATCCCGGGGCAGACCCTGGAAGATTTGTGTTCGGACATTCGTTTGTTCCAGAAGCTTGAAGCAGACATGATCGGCATGGGCCCCTACCTCATGAGCGAGGGCGGGGATCTGAAGTCTTTGGGCCAAACGGAAAACAAAAAGCTTTTCCAGCTTTCTTTAAACATGATTGCGGTGACGCGTTTGGTGATGGGCAATATCAATATTGCGGCGGCGACTGCGATGCAGGTTCTTGATCCTCAGGGCCGAGAAACCGCCATTTCTTACGGCGCCAATGTCGTGATGCCTAATCTGACTCCGCTGCAATATCGCGAAGGGTATCAGCTGTACGACAAGAAGCCCGGACTCAAGGATGATCCGGAAACGTTCGGTCTGAAGCTGGAAGAACGCATTCAATCGAAAGGCAGAGAGGTCGGCTGGAATCTTTCCGGATCGTCGAGAAAGTGGCTCAACCGCACCGGCAATTCACAGGAAGGCTACGACGGCAAAAAGGGTGCCGGCGAGCAGTCCGTGGTGTGGATTAAATCCTCCGAGTCGTAAAACTACGAGTAAAATTCGGTATTTAGTTTCTACAACAGAGTATTGGAGTTATCTGATGCGCAGAAGTTTGGTGATTGCCAATTGGAAGATGAACGGCTCGGTCGATTTCATTGACCAATGGACGAACGTTTTCACAACTTTTTCTCCCGTGAGCACCGAATTAGCCGTGTGTCCGCCTTTTGTCTACATTCGCTATCTCCAGCAGAAATTTCTGACAAGCGCACTCGATATCAATGCCGGTGCGCAGGACTGTTCCGTTCACGAATCCGGTGCTTTTACAGGAGAGGTGAGCGCAGGGATGCTAGCTGACGTTAAATGTCCCTGGGTTATTGTCGGACATTCGGAGAGAAGACAGTATCACGGCGAGACGAATGAAATCGTTGCGGCAAAAGCCAAGATTGCCATCGAACACGGACTGCGTCCGATCGTCTGCGTCGGTGAAACTCTGGAAGAGCGTGAAAGCGGACGGACAAGCGACGTTGTGATCGGGCAGCTCAATGCCGTTCTCGATGCGATCGGACCGGAAGCCTTGGTTACCGGAGCGGTGGCATACGAGCCTGTTTGGGCCATCGGAACGGGCAAAACCGCCACGCCTCAGCAAGCTCAATTAGTTCACGCCGAACTGAGGGATAGTGTAGAATCTCGGGATTCTCAAGCTGCTTCCGCGCTCAGAATTATTTACGGCGGATCCGTCAAGCCGTCCAATGCGGCAGAGCTTTTTGCCTGCAATGACATTGACGGAGGCCTGGTCGGCGGAGCTTCTTTGAAAGCTGCGGATTTTTATGCCATTGCCCAGGCCGCCAGCGGAATAGGGCTGATTTAATAACTGGATACAATTTATTATGCATTTGTTGATTACGGTTGCGGTTGTTCTGCAGGTGATTTCTGCAGTTGCAATCATTGTTTTAGTGCTGCTTCAGCACGGTAAAGGCGCCGACATGGGCGCAGCCTTCGGCGGCGGTGCCTCCGGTTCTCTTTTCGGAGCCACGGGAAGCGCTAACTTCCTTTCCCGTTCTACTGCTGTTGCTTCCACCATTTTCTTCTGCGCTACTTTAGCGCTGACCTTCGGCGGTCAGGTTCGTAAGGCTCCTGCTGCAGGCGGCGTTCTGTCTACTGTTACGACTGAACAGAAGGCTCCGGCTCAGCCTGCATCCCCGGTTCCTTCGACTAATACTAGTGATTCCACTAATAAGCCTGCACAAAATCAAATTCCGAGGTAGAATATCGTCTTTCGGTTCTGATGAAGACGGAAACGAAAGAAAGAGTTGAAAACAGTGCCTTCGTGGTGAAATTGGTAGACACGCCATCTTGAGGGGGTGGTGACGAAAGTCGTATGAGTTCGAGTCTCATCGAAGGCACCAAAAAATTTAATTGCTAAGCCGTCGTGGTGAAATTGGTAGACACGCCATCTTGAGGGGGTGGTGACGAAAGTCGTGTGAGTTCGAGTCTCACCGACGGCACCAAGATTCGAAAGCCTGATTAACGTTGAGTTGTCAGGCTTTTTCCTTTTCGGTTTTCTTCTTGCCGCTTACCGGTCCGATTGTGAAAGACGAACGGTCGGGCGAGTTGAGATTTGGGCGATTCTGGAGCGATACTCCCGCTTACTTTCAAATCGGGCAACTCCATACTCATGAAAAGCGAACTGATGGATACATTGTCGGAGCATGACCGGCTCGGAATTGCGCAACAGTTTGATTATTCGAAATTTTCGCTCTATTCACTCATCACACAATCAACCGCGATTGAAGGTTCGACCGTTACTGAAGCCGAGAATCAGCTCTTTTTTGATGAAGGGATTCCGCCTAAGAAGCGCAACCTATCTGAAGTGTTAATGAATCTGGACCTGCACAATGCTTATCAGCTGAGCATTCGGTTTGCTAAACATCACAGAGACTACTCTCGTGGGTTGCTTTGGGAAATCAGTGTTGTGGTACTAAAGAATACAGGATGCAGCTATAACACCGCATTGGGAACTTTTGATTCTTCAAAAGGGGACCTTAGGAAGGTCAATGTCAGCGCCGGCGCGTCGGGCAAGTCATATATCAATTACTCAAAAGTCGAGGGCCGGCTGAAGAAGTGGTGTTCTGAGGTAAACGAGAAACGAAAAGAATTGTTGAAATCGGAAGAAGTTTACGGCAAATATCTTTTCACTTTTGACTCTCATCTAGATTTGCTAACAATCCATCCATGGGTTGACGGCAACGGCCGGACCGCCAGGCTCGTGATGAATCAGCTGCAGTTTGAATTAGGTTTGATTCCCGCAAAGATACTCAAGGAAGACAAAGCCGAATACATTGACGCACTTATCAAAGCGAGAGAGGGTCATGATCCGTCGGTGTTTTCGTCCTTCATGATGGCTTTGCACATAAGGAATTTGCAAGCTGAGATTACAGAGTTTAAGAAATCTCAGGAGGTTTCTGAGGATAAGACAATCTTCTCCTGATCTACTCGGGTTCGGGACGCTTAAAATTGAACTACGCTATCGGCTGATTTGGACCGACGGGATTTCACCGCAATTTTCAGATTTTCTGCATTGACAGTTCCTTTTTCAACATCGGAGTAGAAGTGAAAGCTAAAGCAAAAGTTTTGGACATTCTTCATTTGACAGGTAGAACTGCATCAACGGAAGACAGTCGAACGATCCTTTCTGAAAAAGAGTTCAAAGGGCTTTTGCGTCAGTTGAAGGAAGGCGAAAAAGATCCGAAGATTCTTTCAGCAAGACAAAAGTTGGAGAACCTCAAAACCTTATGGGAAAATTGAGCCACTCTGAACCTTGAACTTTATACGTAATACTAAGAACTGAGAAAATGAAAATCAAATAACTTACTTTCTTACAGTAAAATCTAAGGTCTGATAACCGAGGCAATCAGGCCTTTTCATCACATTTAGGCGCGGAGACCACTGCCTCCAGGCAGGGGAGGAAGCGCCTTCTCCTTTCGAATCTCTGTTAAATAGGTTCGTCTCTTTTCCAGAAGATGCAGCTTCTTGTAGCTGATGCCTGCCGAAATGCAGGTTCCGTCAAGCTTTCGAACATCAAAGTACCCGGATGATCGACGGCCGAAAATGAAGCCTTCTTCTCCCTTGCAGGCAACTTTGTCAAAAAGACGGAAGCCATTGACCTCAAAGGGCGCCTGATTGCGCTTTCGAATGCCGTCTTTGAGGATGGAAAACTTATGAATCTGGCGGTTATTCCGACGCGTCTGCTTCTGAAAGAAGAATTCGCCGAGCCTTTTGGCGCCGAGATTGCCGGCAATGCAGAAAGCATCCGCACAATGCGACTTAGCGATACCGTTCGCGATCCGCGCGTGCTTAGTCCGGTAGCCGTAGGTGTTGTTCACTTCCAGCTCAGGATGCGACAACTTCAGACGGTTCAGTACCTCCCAGCGCATAATTCCCATGAAGGCTTCCGCACGGAGCGACTGCCCGCGCTTGGCACTCAGCTTGATTTCTCCACGATGAAGCGCCTTATGGCACGTCTCACAAAGCGTAATCAAGTTGCCCGGCGAATCTCCGCCGGTACGTCTGCTTTCCAGATGATGAACATTGAGCACCGGGTCTTTCGATCTGCCGTGACAATGCTGACAAACGTGGCCGTCTCTGAAAAGGACATACTCTCGGACGTTCCAGAAGGCGAGCTGTTCGCCCTCTTGGTACTCTTTCCCCGCAATGTCCGGATTCTTCGGCAGCTGCGTGTCGAAAGACGCCGTCTCCACGGTGATCTTCGTGATCGGCAGCAGTCGAAGAACTGCTTCTATGCGCGACAAGTGCGCGTTGATTCGGTTTTCAACCGACGGTGCAAGCCAGCCTTTGCGCTTGGTGCGGATGCGGTTGTCGAACCTCGGTGCGCGGTAGCGCGTTTTGCGGTTGCGGCGCGACTGCCGTAACGCGCGACGAGCAGAGAGCAGATCGGTGATGTCCTGCCGCAGTTCGACTTCTGATGCATAAAGTTCAGCCTTTTCCGTGGATGCGGAAAGGCCGACATGTTTGTACCCGGCATCAACGCCCAGACTCACCGGCTGATTGGTCTCACCCGTTGCAATCGTCAGCTGAATAGTGAAAGGCGTTCGCCTTACCACAATAGCTTTCTTCTCTTTAAGCAGAAGGCGCGCTTTTGCCGGTGAACAGGGCATCAGCGGTTTTCCGCGTTTGTTCCTAACAAATACTCTCAAGTTTTATCTCCTCGGTCTTTCGACGGGTTGTGATCCTTCGCCAATGTTGGAAGGGGTTTCAAGCCGACAGCACCGCTCCTACCTCTCAGAGCTTTTAACCATCGGCCGCAGAGCGCGGGACTAGGATCTGCATCCCGCGGTGCCTGTACATTCCCAACCAACGTAGTCCGCCAAACGACGGCCTGAGGCTAGTCAACTAGAGGCTTTTTCAAGCCTCGGCCTTTAGGCCGAGGTAGTTGACCGAAGCTCCACAACTAACTCTTTTCCCAAAGCATTGAAGGCCCGTTGAAGGGTATCTATCTTTGTTGCATGGTCCGCTTTGATTATGTTTTGAACGCTCGGGCGTTTGATGTTCATTCTTCTTGCTAATTCAGACCCAGATATCGACTGATCGATCATTTCATAGAGAAGCCTCAGTTTAATTTGAGCCGAAAGGGGCATTCTGATTAGTACTTCTCCCTTTTTTGCAGGGGAAGCCTTAGGCAATTTTTCTTTATCGTCCAGAGCAATGGTTGCCTCTGACAAAAGCCAATCGGAGGCCATGGAAAGCGCCTCTTCATAAGTTTGACCTTGTGTGACAGGTTCGTTACCATAAAAATCACGAAAAGAGACAAGGAAAAAATCGCCATCTTTAGTAATCTTCGCTGGATAGGTAAACATTGAAAACTCCATAATTAAATTGCTTACTTCTGGTTGGTTCGGATTAGAAGCCAAGTCTTTTTACGATAGTTTTTCGTAATCCTTCGTGAATTTCCTGGCTAGGATGCCTTGGTATCGGTTGTGGCCTATAGCCCTTGCGATAGGCGATCCAGTGATTTGAGCCATCTCGGATCTCACATCCAAGACTTTCTAACAGCTTCTTAAATTCCGAACATTTCATCTAACCTCCTTTTAATATAATTTTATATTAACATATTTTTATATTAAAAACTCTCTTTCAGGGAGAGTTTTTTTACTTTTTATTTCTTTTAAAACAATATGTTATTTTTACTATTTGCCCCATCAGGGGAAATATTTATCAAATCTTCCCTTCTTCGCTAGTTATCCGAACAGCAAGCATGGAAAAAATAGACTTTGAGGATGAACATTACTTAATTTCTTAAAAGAACACATTTTCGTTTTTTCGGAAAAAGTCAGCATGTGCTAATTACTCAAACTGTTTAATGTCGATCCTAAAAATTAAACTATCTACAGAATCTAACCATCAAACAGATTCGAGAAATTTCTGAGAAACGAATTCTCTAAGTCGACGAAGCGTCGCAACCTTTGCTCAAATATTGTTGCGTGAAATGAGCTTGCTCCGATTGGTGTGATTTCTATTCTCTTCTTTTTTACATTCGCTATCTTACAAGCCAAGACAAAGCGCTCTTCTAGAGGGTTTTACAATTAAGATGAATGACGCACTGATTTTTGAAAGTTTGTTTTTAATATTCCTCTTTGCGAATCTCGTATTGGGTTTTTACCTTTACTTGAGAGAGGCTAAGTCGATAAAGGAACATCGGAATAAAGTTCCGCATGTGTTTTCAGGTCTTGTTTCTCTTGACGCCCACAAAGCGGCATCTGATGCTCGCCTGCATGCTGATAAGGTTAATGAGATCCGGCATCTCTCGAATTTAGTTTTGGTGCTTCTGCTGACCTTCGGCGGCGGAATCACTTGGTTTTCTACTTTGCTGACGAATCAGCTTGGGAACGGTCTTTTCACACAGATTCTTTTTGCTTTGGGCGTTGCTTTAGCATTTCTGGTAATTAACGCTCTGTTTCTTGCCGTTGCAAAGAATCCTGAAAAGAACAGTTCATATTTGATCCTTAGAAACTTCGGTTCCTCACGCAGCAAAGTGAGTAATGTTGTCTTCTTTGTAGTAATCGTCTCCGCTGTCCTCACATGCTGGTCTTTTGGAACCTCTTATTGGTGGACTCTTGCTTGGGCCGTTTCTGCCATTCTTGTGATTGGCGCTTCGATGGTCAGCAGATCAGTCGCTTACTCGACACATCCATTGGCTGACGGAGAATTAAAGAGCAGGCTGGATAAGTTTTTAAAGAAGATTGGTTTTGAATCACAGGGTGTCTTTGTCGCGAATTCGGATCGCCTCGGTTCAGGCAGTGGTGTATTTATCTCCGGCTTCGGAACCAATAAGAAAGTTATTGTGACCGAGAGCCTTGTTGAACGTCTTAATCCGTCTGAGATTGAGGCCATGATTGCCAATGAAATCGGCCAATACAAATACCAAACCGGTTTCAGAGCTTACCTTCCTTACATAATCCTCTCATTTATCTTTTTTTGCTTACTGAGTTACTTTTCTGCCAAGCCTTGGTTCTTCCAAGGACTTGGTATTTCCTCAGGTTTTGATGTAAACCATGGCGTCGCCTTGGTCCTTTTCTCGCTGACGGCTTACGTTTTCCTTTTCCCACTGATTCCGTTAAGAAACGCTCTATTGTGGAGAGCCGAAGAAAACGCCGAACGCTCTTCTGTGAAGCTGGTGGACTGGAATGCAATGATCAGCGGAACAGCTAAGTTTGCTTCTGACAAGGCAGGATCTGTCACGCTTGATCCCTTATATCTTGTCTTTAACAGTACCCGCACAGACTCAATGCACCGAATCATGGATATTCAGCATTTGGCGCCGAGACATACTCGCCAGAGAGATTCTTGGCTTCCGAATGCATAGTTGAGAAATATGAGATAGAAGAAGAGGCTGCTTGTTTAGTGACATTGCAGCCTCTCTCATTTCTTTACTTTCCGGGCGGTTCCTTTACCGTTGATATTCTTGGTTCAGGTGTTTTGTTAATAGGAGACTTCTTCTTTAAATAAGCTTTCAGAACATCGGCAACTAAAGGCCCGGATTTCGAAATTTGGACGCCGCGAGCCAGAGCTTTGTGATCATCTCCTCCGGAAGCAAGGAAAGCACCGACCGCCGCGACGTAAACTTTGTTGTCCTTCAACGGCTTCCACTTGCCGTCCTTGTCCTGCACTTCAATGGACCTAACTCTATGCCCAACAGGAGCAGTGGGGCAGTAGGTGTACCTCTGTCCGGACGCTTGGATCATTCTCGGACCGATTCCGTCAACGTCGGAGACCCCGTGCTCTACGGCTTCGAAAAGCTCTTTGCCTGTGTATTTTTTAAGCAAGACCTTATCTTTGAACGGGAGCAGATTGTCGATGTCGCCTTGCGTGATTTTGCCGACGGGAAGGGCGGCGCGGAAGTTTCCGCCGTTAATCAATGCAACGGAGGCACCCTTTGGCCGCGCGTAATCCAGCATTGCATCTGTGGTGACCATCGCGGACAGACAGTCCCCTTCACGGCATGGATCCAGGCCATCTCTCATTTTTACAAGGTTGGTTCCGACGACTGTCGAATTACTTTTGATGACAGGTTCGGCTGCCTGATTGATGATCTTCGTGATTTCAGGTGAGCCGCCGGCTCTGCCTAAACGTACCGGTTCACCGTTCCAGCCTGTCGGCGTGCCTTCCTTGTTAAAGCTTACTTCCAGGTGGCCTAAATATTTTGTCTCGCCCGATGTTGTCACAATCAGGACCGGCTTGCCGCTTGGAGATTTCTCAACGATCGGATAGGGCCCTAAAGGAGAGCCTGGTCCTATGTAATCGTGCGTATGTCCGCCGACAATCAGATCTACACCGCTGACGGATTTTGCTAACTCCTCATCGAAAGGTAGTCCGAGATGAGACAAAACAATGATGATATTAACGTTCTGAGCCTGAAGCGCTTTCACAGATTCTTTGACTGCTTCGACTGGATCGACAAACTTTGTGTCTTTGCAAGCCTTTGACTGGTTCACGACATCCGGATTGGCTAAACCGATTATGCCAATTTTTGCGTCCGGTCGGTTTATGACGGTGAAAGACGCGATGTGGTTTTTGCTCAAAGGGCAACCCGGCGCCGGTTTGAGGTTGGCTGCCAGAAGAGGGAAATCCGCGTTTTTAGCGTAGTCGGACAACGCCTTACAGCCTTCGTCGAATTCATGGTTGCCGAAGGTTGCGAAGTCATACTGCATCTTGTTTGTGATTTTGCCGACTAACGGCGAATGGTAATTCACATACAACAATGAGCCTTGGAACTGGTCGCCGGCGTCCAAGAAAATAGCGTTAGGATTTCTTTCCTTTACTTCTTTTACGTATTCGGCAACTCGGCCGTAACCGCCTTCGCAGTCGTTTTCCGTGATGCAGGCGCTTCCGTTTTTAATGCCTGCAAAGTGAGAGTGCATGTCGTTGGAGTGAAGGATTTCAACGGTTACTTCCTTTTTGTCCTTTATGGATTGGCAGCCGGAAGTAAGGATTAAAGAGATCGCGGCAATTGAGGCAAGAATAAAGCGGGTTGAAAAAAGGAAGCGAGGCGACATCGTAGAGAGAAACAAAATTCAATGAAGTTCTGACAGTTGTGGATCTGAAGGCAAAAACGAGGTGTGCCAAAAACTCGGTAGCTGAAGTTTAGCAAACTCAATTTTTTGAGAAATTTCAAAGAGAAAAAATTCTGACTTGAAAAACTCATCATCCGTACGGATGAAGCAAAAACTTTTCAAAAATGGAATTTGTAAGGATAAATTTCCTAAACTATTTTTTGTCAATAACCTCATTACGTTAGTTATAGGAATTTTCAATGTTCAGAAGAAATCTTTTAGCGTTCCTTTGCGCTTTAAGCATGCTGCCCGTCTCGGCTTCTTTTGCGAAGTCCCCGACTATTGAAGACGGCGTCCTCCTTGTCGGTACAGATTCGAGCTTTGCTCCGTTCGAGTTTTTGGCCGAAGACGGTAAGAATTTCACGGGTTTCGATATGGATTTGATCCGTGCGATCGGTAAAGAACTCGGATACAAAGTCGTGGTCCAGAACATGGGCTTTGACGCGACGGTTCCGGCATTGCGCACCGGTATTGTGGATGCCGTTATCGCTGGTATGACCATTAACGAAAAGCGTAAAAAGTTCGTCGACTTCTCCGATCCGTACTACACCTCCGGTTTGATCATTATGGTTCCGTCGTCTGATACAACAACCAAATCTATTAAAGATCTGGAAGGCAAGAAGATCGGTGCTCAGGTCGGCACAACGGGTATGTTCAGAGCTGAAAAAGTTCCCGGTGCAAAAGTGGTCACTTTCGCTAATGCCGCCGAGACTTTCCTGGAATTCCAAAACGGCGGTGTTGATGCCGTGATTCAGGACTTCCCGGTTGTGGCTTACTACGTTGCTCAAGGCGGCAATAAGGGCCGTTTGGTCGGACCGAAGATGGAAGCCGAAGAATATGGTATTGCCGTGACAAAAGGCAATAAAGAGCTGGTAGCTCAAATCAACAAGGCTCTTGCTTCTCTTAAGAAGAGCGGTGAGTTCCAGAGAATTTATAAGAAGTGGTTCGGCGAAGAAAATTAAGTTCGAAGTAGCTTCTTAATCAATAGAAAATGGCCCGGGTCAGTGAAAGATCCGAGCCGTTTGTTTTTAGAAGGTAAGAAACTAACAATTAATTGGTCAAATCTAGTCTTCAATAAGTTCGTGTTCGACGCCTTTACCTGCATTTAAATCGGCGATTGCTTTCTGCAAGTGCCTCATATTACTGGCTGAGTAGAAAGGGTCGGCTGAGACTTCAAAAGGAATCCGTTTTTCGCGAGTGACAGTTTTAGCGAAGATAGTGAAAGCGGCAGTCATTGACAGCCCCATATCCATACAGACTTGCTCCATATCTTTCTTCAACTCGCTGTCCATACGAAAATTAACGTTGACTGTTCGAGCCATTTCGTTCCTCTTTAATATTTTTTAGATTTTATTAATGTAATGACATATCGTGATGATTTCATTACTAAGGATATACAGCAATAAGATTTATGGGATGAAATAAAGGTTTGGTCTATTTTTTTCCCGCGACGGAAAAGTTAAAGAGGCCTGAGTAATTGAGAATAGACCCAGAAAAAATTAGAGCCTCCGTCAGGAGGCTCGAGAATTGTTAGTTCAGTTCGAAGACTTTCTTCAACTCTTCTGTCGTGAGGTTCTCATCGAAGGGAACGTACTCACCTTTGCTGTTCTTGAAGACACCGTAGGGGACGGCACGGCAGCCGGAGCGTCTGTGCAGTTTGGTGTTTGTCCAGACTTTGTTTCTCAGATCTTCAGGAAGCTTGGAGACGTCGTAGCGGATACCACGGAAGTCCGGATCTTTGAAGTGTTCATGCTGTTCTTCAAAAGTCTTGCAGGGATCCTTAGACATCAAGATCGTTGTTGCCTGAGGTTCGGAATGGATGTTCATGTATGAAATCGGGTAGAAAATCACATCAACATCATTGAGTAAGGGCTTAATACGGGTAAGCAAACGCATACAGTCCGGGCACTGAGTATCGAATGCGACAACAGCGACAGGAGCGTTGGGTTTGTGCGGGAAGCTGAAGCCGGTACCGTCTTTAAGGAAAGAGTCATACATTTTCTTTCCGTCCCAAATGGAGGGTACATTTGCGGGAGCGGCCTGAGCAGTTCTTGTTAAGCCTACGGCGGCAGCGCCTAAGGAAGCGATGAGGATCTTTCTGCGGGAAACAATTGATTGCATGAAATTGAAGTCCTTATTTGAGAAAAAGCGGATACTACTGCCACTCTAATACGGTTTGATTTTGAGAAACTTAAGATTAGACGAAAGTACTAGTCCGAATAACCGAAGGTGAAGTTTAATTCCTTGAATTAGAATTGAGCGTCACCATCTGATTGAATTTTTGGAAAAAACATGACAAAGAGTTCGAGACAGGCTGCAATTGCAGGATATCTGAAACGCGATGACGGCATTGATTGGAAAGGATTGACGGATTACGCCAATTCTATGTATGACGTCAGAGACGAGCTTGAGGTTGCAGACGTAGAAGATAATTTTGATATCGAGACAGCTCAAAAGGCGATCAAGAGTAAAACTCCGTACCTGACGCTGCGCCCGCTTCAAATTAATCCTGCCGAATTCAGAAAGGATCTTCAGAAGCTTCAGGATGCTTTTATTGAAAAGGGCGTCATCAATGTTGATGAACAAGTTGCCAAGCTGAAAGCTTTGGATTGGAACAAACTTACCGATGCAACGATCAAACTTGCCGGTGAAGATCCGACAGCCTTCTACGAAGTCGCTACGAAAGAAGTTTTAGGTGAAGAAGCCGATGAAGACATGATGGCTGTTATCGCCGGTCTTCTGCTGAACGTTCTTCGCAGATATTTCCGGAATCTCGGCGAAGACATGACGCACGAGCTCTCCAAAGTCGACGAAGCCAAATCCGGCGATGCCCCTTTGGGCTGCCCGACCTGCGGTGCTCCTGCAGCGATTTCTTCCGTCAGCGAAGGCACGGAAGGCAACTCCAACAACCGTTATCTTTTCTGCTCCTGCTGCGGAACTCAGTGGCCGTTTGAGCGCATTCGCTGCGCACTGTGCGGCAATACCAACAGCAACAAGTTGAAGTACGTCTATGCCGACGAAGATCCGGCTCACCGTATGCATGTATGCGAAGACTGCGGCGGTGCTATGGCCACGGTTTTCCAGGACGCACTGAAAGGTCCGATGGACTATGACATTGAGCTGATCACAACCGGTGTGATCCTCAGCATGTACGAAGATTCGTTGGAAGACGAGGCAAAACAGTAAGAAAGAATCTTATTCTTGAGAGCGGCTTCGGCCGCTTTTATTTTTTCTGAGGTATTTGGACTAAGTTCAGGTCGTGAGAGATTCGATTCACGCGACGATTGATGAGCGGAGCCGACTTCACAAACTGATATTTCTTCGGGTTAATTAAGATCGAGGCCAAGCGGATGGCTTCAGCACGAGAAAGGTTTGCCGCGTTCTTATTGAAGTAATAACGGGCAGCGGCTTGTGCTCCGAAGATTCCGTTGCCGAATTCGGCGATATTTAAATAGATCTCAAGGATTCTTTTCTTGCCCCAAATAGCTTCTACGATCGGTGTCAGAATGATTTCCTGTGCTTTTCTGAAGTAGCTTCTGTCGTGAGACAAAAAGAGGTTCTTGACGGTCTGCTGAGTGAGCGTCGAACCCCCGGGAGCGCGTTTGTCGGAGAGGAGGTTTCTTTCTGCTGCCGTTTTGATGGCATCCCAGCGCAGTCCGTGATGATGCATGAAATCCGCGTCTTCTGCGGCCACGACAGCTCGAATTAAATAAGGAGAAATCTGATCGTAATCTACCCACTGATACCGAATCGAATGCTGGCCTTCTTCCAGCAGTCTTTCCTGTTCGGCGCGGATGTATGGGCTTGACGACGGATTGACGAAGTCGAAGAGGAGGATTCGGCCGACGTACTGAAGCTCGAATAAAAAGAAAGCGAGCAGGGCGCAAAGAAAAAGTTTGGCGGTCCAGGAGTATTTATTTGTTTTAGATCGATTGAACACGCAATGGTCCCTTTCGGATGAACATTTAGATTATACGTAGATCATCTGATGATCAAATTGGCAATTTAATTGATTTGGGTTCTGTCGGATGAAAGACAGAGAATCATGGATGCACTTAGAGGTTTTTTCACGATTCATTTAGGGCTGTCGATTCGAGAAGAGTAGAGGCTGTCTTTTATCTCCGGAGTTCATAGTCACCAAGATTATCATCCCCAAAACACGCTATAAATATAAATGATAATAATTCTTATCATTATTTATATTTTCCCATATCTACTTTCAATTGATAAAAAAATACTTTTTTATATTATCTCTTTTCTCCATAGGGAAAGTACCAACCTATCTTTAATTAAAGTAGTTAGCTAAAGAATAAAATATTGAAAATGATTCTCATTTCTATTTTATTATGAAACCTTTTACATTGACTGCAATTGCTGCCTCTGTTCTGGCAACTGTCACCTATCCCTCAGTTCAAGCCCAAGAGACACCCTCCAACTCGGAAACGGTCGTCACGGCTCCGGTAGTTGTTACTGCGACGCGAACAGAAAAAAAACTCAACGAAGCTCCGTCCTCTTTAGTCGTTATCACAGACGGTCAGCTGGAGCAGGATAATCCCAAAACGCTTGGCGACGCGCTGTTGGATATTCCCAACGTTATGATGGAAGCCCCGGATAGTCCGGTCTTCACTCGAATCTCAATCCGAGGATCTGATTCTGATCAAATCACATACTTGATTGACGGAGTCCGTCAAGACAATTACACGATGAGCGGCAACCGTCCCGCTTTCATGTTTGCTGATCCGGAAATGATCAAGCAGATTGAGGTTAGGCGTGGCGGAGGATCTTCACTTTACGGTAACGGCGGCATCGGCGGAACAATCGCAGTTACCACCAAAACGGCGGCAGATCTTCTCAAGCCAGGACGAGATTTTGGTGCCAAACTCAAAGCCGGCTACAACAACGATGCCGACGAGTTCGGACAGGCGGCATGGCTTTACGGCAGGAAGGGACCTGTGGATGCAGTCATCGGTTTTTCACATCGAGACGGCGGCAAAGTTGTCAGTTCTTCCAACGGCAAAAGGTCTAAAACTCCTCGAGACGCTCAATACGATTCATTCACATCTAAACTCAGTTTTACCCCTTCGGATGATTCTATTTTCTCGATCGGTTATAACTACGATGAGAACAAGCTGGATCAGGGTCGCACAGATAATGAAGCTAAATACCGTCTCAAACAGCACCGACTGAGCGGCAGTTGGGAATATAGCTCCGGAGATTGGGTGGATCTTGTTGTCAATATGCAGTACATGAAACTTGACAATAAGTTCGACGGTACTTCCTACAACAATGAAGCGTATTTCAAGGACAAGTTTGACTCCTACAGTATTAACACGCAAAACACCTCCGTCTTTGGATTAGGAGGAACACATTCTTTAACGTATGGTTTTGATGCGTCCTTGAATAAGCAAAAAGCTGCTGATGTTTACGGTCGTCCCGACCGAAGTCGTCCGAAATCTAAAGGCTATGATGCCGGACTCTTCATCCAAGATGAATACGCAATTAATCCGTATTTGACGCTGACTCCTGTTCTTCGCTGGTCTTATTACAACCGCAAACCGACGACAGATAACAACGATAAATTCGGGTTGGCTTCACGAAGCGACAGTAAAGTAACTCCGGGTATTACGTTAACGCTTTCGCCTTCCAAGCAGTTGTCCTTCTACGCCTCGGTTCAAACCGGCTATCGTCCTCCCTTCTTGGATGAACTCTACACTTCTATTGAGTATCCGGAATTTGGAATGTATTCAGTCGTTCTTCCTAACCCGGATCTCAAACCCGAAGAATCTATTAACGTTGAGATCGGAGTCAACGGCGACTATAAGAGCTTATTCTCTGACTCCGACCGTTTTGTTTTTCATGCCAACGTTTTCCGCGACCGCGTGAAGAACCTCATCAATGCCGGAGCCACGGGAGATATGGACTTTACCGATGACGGCGACATGATTCTTTACTACTCCATTGATAACGTAGGTAAAGCATTAAAGACCGGTTTTGAAACTTCCGCGGATTACTATCCAGGCAACGCTGATTTTCATTTGTCTTACGGTTATTTGCATGCGGAAGATAAAAACACAGGAGAAAAGATTCCGGGACTCACTCCAATGCAGGCAACTCTTAGAGCCGGTTATACCTACAAGCCTTGGAATGTTAACGGATGGTATCGTATGCGTCTCTTCAAAGGAGGCAAGAGCAATCTAGAGACCGCTTGGAATAGCGGCGAATATAAACAGCTCGGTGGGTTTGCAACACACACTTTGGGCCTCACGTGGAAACCTCAGATCAAGGATTGGGCCGATTTCACGCTGACCTTCTCGGTCGATAACATCACCAATAAGAAGTTCCGCTATCTCAACGGCGGATACGGTGTAGGAAGAAGTTACAGAGCGTGGCTGAGTGCAACCTTCTAATCAATTATCTCCCTTCATGTTCATACGACGCTCAAAGGAGGGGAGTTTCCCTTCCTTTCTTCGCGAGACCTTTTTTACCTTTCGTCAATGGCGAATGTGGTTTCTCCTGGGCGTTGTTATTGCAGCCTATCTCATCAACATTAAACTAGCTGTTGCATTAAACGACTGGAACGGTCGTTTCTACAACGCACTTCAAGTTGTAAATAAAGAAGAAATTTTCAGTTGTCTGTATGACTTTATCTTGCTTTGTTCGGCCATTATCTTGGTTTTGGTTACAGCTGACTATCTTCAGGGGAGGGCTGCTTTAATCGCACGCCGAGAACTCACTCACCGATTTTTTAATCGCTGGCTTTCGGAAAATGCCACTTTTTATTGTCTGCGTTTGGAAAATAAAGAACCTGACAACCCGGATCAGCGAATTGCCGAAGATATTCGCGATGCTGTCTCAGTTTTTTTAAACTTATGCACTAGTTTTTTTAATTCCGTTCTCATGATCGGGAGTTTTTCAGTTATTTTGTGGAATCTCTCAGGTCCCCTAACCCTTTTTGGTTTTTCCATTCCCGGTTACATGTTTTGGGTATGCCTCATTTATACCTTCCTGGAGACACTTATCACGCATTTAATCGGCAGAAAACTTAAGCGACTCAATTTTGATTCTCAAAAACGAGAGGCAGATTTTCGTTCTTCACTCCTTGCAAAACGCACTCATGCCGAATCTATCGCGGGTCTTAAGGGGACATCTGTAGAACGGTTAGAACTTAACGGAAAATTCTCTTCACTCCTGAACGTTCTTATTGAAATCCTTAGAAAGAAAAGAAATCTGGAATACTTTTCGGTTGGTACCGGTCAAGTGACACATCTGACGCCGATTTTCTTTTCTCTACCGGCTTTTTGCGGGGACGATTGAGTTGGGTGGTCTCATGCAAATTCGAGGCGCGTTTATCGATGTTGCCCGCTCTCTTTCATGGATTGCCATGTCATATCAGCAGCTCGCTAGATTTGCTGCAACCTACGAACGTCTGTCGACACTTCATTACGCCATCGAAGAAATTAACGAAAAGCATAAACAAACAGTCTGTTACTCAACATCTACAAAAGGACTTAAAGCGGATTTTTACTTATGCATTCCTGAACGCAGTCAGGACGAGCGACTGAAGGTGAAGTTGACTCTTAAGCAAGGACAATTAACGGTCCTGCAAGGCCCTTCCGGCAGCGGTAAAAGTTCGATTCTTCGAGTTCTTGCAGGATTCGATCGCTTTGCGTCCGGAATGGTTGAATCCCCTCTCAGAAGTTATGGATTACACAGCCCTTATCTTTTAAAGGAACCTTAAAGGCTAACCTTACCTACCCGAGTTGCCCGATAAAGTGAGTGATACAAAGGCGCTTGCGCTTCTCGAAAAAGTTGGACTCGGTCGACTTGAACCGTTTCTGAATCATACAGTCGACTGGCAACACAGGCTCAGTGGCGGGGAACAGCAGCCTCATGCTTGCCCGAATGCTCTTATTAAAACCCCAGGTACTGCTCTTAGACGAAGCTACCTCTGCCTTAGATGAGACAACCGCTGAAGCCATGACGGAGATGCTTCGCCTAGAGCTCAAAAATTCGGCAATTTTGCTGGTGACTCATCAATCTGTTCTCCTTAGACACGCAGACCAAGTACTACAAATGAAGGATTTTATGTCAACACACGGAAGAAACGTCTTTGTCCCATTTCCTAGATATGAAAACGCAGTTTTGTTGGGGACAGCGCAATTGAAGCCTTGGCGGAACTAAAGATTTTCGGCAAAGCCCTAATCGGAGGAGAGCTTCCGAATATGCAGTATTTTCATCCAAATGAAAAACTACTTGAATGCACTTCTTGTGTAATGCAGGATCAAAGGGTCTTGACCACAGCCATTCGTCGCGGTGAAATAGAGTATGTTCTTCTAGAAAATAATCCTGGCTCTGATATTAACCCAGCGCTTTTGGCCCCAAAACTTGAAGCAGAAGGCGTGCAGGTCAAAATTCTTACTATTTTTCAAGATCCCACTGAAACGCTCCTTGAAATCGGCAGAGTTTTGGCGAGGAAACGCGTGCTGAGCGAATTGTTCGGGAGTATCGTTTGCGCAAGAACAGCTAATACGTTATTCACCGCTTAGTTCTCAATCTATTCTGGCGCTTCTAGCCATTCGTCATCCACTGGACGATCGAATCTTCTTATTTGCGCTCTCTGATGCCTCCGAATTGAGCAAAGATCTTTACCCAGCACTCTGCGCTCATAATCCGATCAAAGAAGCCGATTATAAAACCGTGATTCCAGGGCTTGTAGAAATTGAAGATTTAAGTTCTCTCTTAGCTTTCAATCCGGATTGGATTGCGATCACAGGAGATTATCTTGGAATTCAGAGAGCATTAGCGCAATTCCAAATTCATGAACGTATCGTTCCCGATGCGCTAGCAAAAATAAGGTTTTACAGTTCCATATTATGGAAAACCGCTTGCTGTGCGACGCCCTCGCATCCTCAAGCTTTGGCGTGAAGCTGCAGAAATTGCCGCTCGAGTAAAGTGAACGGTGTGAGAAGTGTTTTCTCTTTCAACGTGTGATTGTGTCTGGCAAACGTCCGATTGCTACCAAGCATCTAATAACAATCGCTGAAATTGGTCAGGTGCTCTGTAAGCCGAGTCCGAAGACGCAGTTTTCATCATCCGAGAGCAAAAGTTGTAGACAACGAGATTGATTCGGATACGGGCAAATTGTCGAAAAGTTAACAACATTGTTCATAAGACGGGGCCTAAAACATCTCTATTAACGCAGTGTTTTACAACAGCTACGACAAAGAGGAACATCGATAGAAATTCAGTTTTTCAGCCTGTGATGTGTAACTGTGTCTTGGTTAAGTTGGGAAAATAAATATGGCCGACAAAGATTGTCGGCCGTTCATAGGGCAGTGGGGCAGATTAATTAAACCGATTACTTATTCCTGAAGAAGTCTCTTTCAAGCCTGGCATCTAAAACCGAAGCGAGTTTCTGAAGTTTTGTTGGTACTGCGGATTCAAATTGCTCGGGCTTTGATCGTTGACAAATCGACCGAGATTTTGGCGCCCCAGAAGCCAGCTGTGTCATCATCAACAACTTTGTAGGCACCGAGATATTTGTCCCACACTGCATCAAGTTTGCCGATTCCGTCACCGACATTGCCTTGGCCGCCGCCAAGCCATCCGGCATTCATGATGGTGTAGATGCCTTTTCCTTTGAGAAGTCCTTCCAAGCCTTTTGGCGTGTCCTGATAAGCAAATTTCTTAGAAAATACACGCTCCATGTAGCCTTTGGTGATTGCATTCGGACTGTCGTGCCAGTTCGGATAGCAGAAAATAATGTAATCGGCTTTAGAGACAAGAGCTTGTTCGGGCTTGATATCGTCCGGGGTTTGGCCGAAGCCGTCTTTGGCGTGGTAGAAGTTTTCCGGCGTGATGACCGGATTGAACCTGATCTTGTAGAGGTCTCTGATCTCTACTTCATAGCCTTCTTGAGGAAGAAGTTCGCGGCGGTGTTGACCAAGAAACCTTCTAAGGATTGGTCAAAGCGCGGATCACCGACAACAAAAAGTACTTTCTTTGCCTTGCTGTCGGTAAAGCCTGTGGCTTTAGCCGAGATCCTCAATTTCTGAGGCACGATAGAAGCAGAAGTTACAGCATCGACGTTCTTGATTTGAGAGCCGGGTGCGGCATGATTAGGCGTTGCTCCGCTGACAGCATCTGCTGCATAACAAGCGACGGAAATGGAAGAAAGAAGTGCAGCGAGAAGATGATTGAATTTCATAAAGCCTCCGTGACGCTGCGAACGATTTATCTTCAACATTCGCAGCGATGATTAGTGATCACGACGACGGCGAACGTTGAAGGAACTTGCACGGAGATGCGCAAGACCTAGCCTGATCTTCAAATGAAAACAAAGAATATTTTGCATACACAAAATTATTTTGGAATTGGTTTTAACCCGAATCTGTGATCACTTTTCACTCAGTTTTCAAATAATAGATATTTAAAATTTAAAGAATCAAAAGCCAAAATATCAATAATTCTTTCCAAGGAGATTTTATGAAATCCTTCAAATTAAAACATTTGTTTCTATTTTGGCTTTTGCATCACTTTCTTCTATTAGCTTTGCAACTCAGGTTGTCGATACCGAGATTGTGATAGTCGGGGCGGGTTGAGCGGAGTAGCGGCCGCCGCAAAGGCTGTTGAACTCGGTAAAACCTGTGCTTCTTGAGAAAACCGCAATTTTAGGAGGTGCAGGCAACTTTCCGGAAGGATCTCTTGGATTAGGCACGAAATATCAGAAAGAACACGGCATTACGTGGATATCCAAAAGAATATTGATCGTTTCCTCGATTTCAACCACTATCGTACGAATCCCGCAGTTATCCGTCAGCTTATCGGCAAGTCGGGTGAGACCATTGACTGGGTGGTTGATAAAGGAGTTGAGATTCGTGGCATTCGCACCTTGTGGCCTCAAGGAGAATCTTATAACTGCTGGCATTTATTCAAAGGCGGTGCTTCAACGGTTATTTCTAAATTGAGTGACCAGATCAAAGCACAAGGCGGCCAAATTCTGATGCAGACACCAGCTCAAAACTGATTACGAAAGACGGAAAAGTTGTCGGAATTGAGGCCGTCAACAGCAAGACCGGAGAAAAGTACATCATCAACGCAAAGAAAGTCATATTAGCTACAGGCGGTTTTGCAGCGAATAAAGGCATGATCGAAAAGTACGTTACTGACTCTTCTGATCTTTCCGTCTCTGAGCCGATTCGTTTGCGCAGCAGCCGGTGACGGCAGAACAGGCGACGGTATCAATATGGCTGTTAAAGTCGGTGCAGCAATTGCCGGAATGGAGAATGTTGTTGGGAATGCTCCCTACCTTCCGCACGAACCTCTTATCAACCAGTTTAACGGTGATACTTACCTCAAGCACGGCCGCCGCACTCGTTCAGCCGTGGCTTTGGGTCGATCGCAACGGAGAACGTTTCTACAACGAATCAAGAGGTTCCTTGTTTACTGATGTGTATGCCAATGACTCAAGCCGGCGGTTTGATGTACACGATCTTGGACCAGAAAAATATGATCGACTTATCAATGAAGGTGCCTTAATTCCGTTCAATGCGATTGTTCCTATCGGCACAAAGTTAACAGAATTGCCGAAGACATTTGAAGTCGGTATGAAGAACGGTTGGGCTTTTAAGGCTGACACAATAGACGATTTGGCTCTTCAGATCGGTGTCCCCGCAGAAAATCTCAAGAAGACCATGAAGCAGCTTAATGAATATGCTTCCCACAAGAAAGATCCGGACTTCGGACGAAAACCTGAGTACCTCGAAAGTTTCGATCTGAACAAGGGCCCGTACTATGCTCTCAAAGGCATCAGAACTTACTTCCTGACATTAGGCGGTGTCAGAATTAACAAAGATTTCCAGGCTTTGAATGCTCAAGGCGATGTGATCCCCAATCTTTATGTCGTCGGTGCGGACATGGGTGGTCTGTTTGAAAGTACGGACGACCTGAAGGTAGAGGGCGCAACATCTTCCTTTGCTTTGACCTCTGGTAGACTCGCAGCTGAAAAGGCCGTACAAGCACTTAACTAAGTTCATTAACCCAAAGGAAAGGGGCACGGCTTAACGCTGGTGCTCCTTTTAGTTTATGGATCTTAACCTTCTGCAAGTTTTATAGAACTCTACAATTTTCGCAGCTTGTCAAAAGCGGCCAGAAAGTTAGATCTTTCTCAACCTTCGGTAAGCAGAAAGCTTCAGATACTCAGAGAGCATTTTTCAGATCCCTTTATTCATTACGGACGGCCACAAGTTAGTTCCGACCGTGAAAGCGGAAAAGCTTTATCCCGATGTCGCGAAGGCTTTTAATAGTTTCCAAAGTGTTCTAAACCAATCTGTGGTTAGGGGTCCGAAGAAACTCACGATCGCATGTTCGGATGACTTTGAATTTTGTTGGGCCTCAGATTGTTCAAGGATTTAGAAAGGTCTTTCCTGAAGTTTTGGTGATTTTCGTCAAACCAATACGATGTTGGCAGAAAAGACGCTTCAGGAAAGGAAGGCTGATTTCTGTATTACCGGAGGCGGAACACACAGCTCTCAAGTTGCCAGGGAAGGCTTTGGTTTGCATGAGGATGTCTGTCTTTATTGCGGAAAGGACGGCCTAAAAGGCCGTTATCACTTGAGGAATATTTAGAGCGGGAACATGTTGCGGTCCATTTCGGAGGGCAGAAGGGGTTTCAGATGAGATCCTTCGCCGAGGAAACAGGAACGTAAGCTTGTTGCTATCACAACACATTACAGCGGAGTAGAGCGCTATATATTAGGAACGGAGCGAATAGCACTTGTTCCCCTGTTTTTGCCAAAATCCTTGTTCAAACTTTTCCTTCGCTGGCCTATTGTCGGATTCCATTCAACGCAACTCAGGACCAAGTAGAGCTGTCGTATCGAAAAGATTTGCTGAAAGAACCTTTTACAGAGACTGCCGAGACGTTTTGTCAGAGATATTGAAAACGGTCGACTGGAACTGAGTTTCTCCTAGATTTTCTTATTATTTAAGCAGATAGCAATTTCTTGTAGTTGTAGAAAGAGATTCCAGGCGAAATTCCTGCCAGTAAAGAGATCGAGGACGCGCAGAAAGCGAAGAAATCCCACATCTGACTGCTGCTTTTCGGTGTATACTTTCGTCACATTTCTACGAAGTCCCTATCGTCTAGAGGCCTAGGACATGACCCTCTCAAGGTCAGAACATGGGTTCGAATCCCATTGGGGACGCCAGTATCCCACTTCTTTATTTAAACTCCCAATCTAAAGTTCATATTGTCGCGGGCTTAGGTCCATTTGAGACAGCGATTAATTTCGTTTATTAGCAAGTTTGAAACTTTTCCAATCAAGGACTGTTCACAATTCGCGGGCGCCAAAGAGTTGGGAAAGTGGAGTATTTGGGGATTCTAGCCCAATAAAAATTCTTTTATACAAGAACTTCTACAATATAATTATAAAAGTTTCTTTAAAAGAAACATATATAACTAATTGACAAACTTCCTTTATAGAAGAATTATGAAGATATTTCCTCGACATCGCTATCTTAACCAGCTCATATCTTTTCACGGTTCGGAACTGATCCGCGCAATCACAGGAATGAGACGTTCCGGAAAGAGTTCCTTGCTCAACCTCTACAGAAATTGGCTGGTTAATGAAAAGAAAATCGAGGAAAAGAATATTGTCTATATCAATTTTGAATCTCTCAAGTACGCAAACCTTACGGAATATCAGGCCCTCTATGATTATGTCTGCGGAATCTCTTCTCAAGCCGGAACAAAGGTGTATTTGCTTTTGACGAGATTCAGAACGTTAAAGAGTGGGAGAAGGCTGTCAATGCTTTGCGCGTCGATTGTGACTGCGAGATTGTTCTGACCGGCTCGAATGCAAGACTTCTCTCAGGAGAATTGGCGACACTTTTAGCAGGCCGCTATGTGGAAATCCAAATGTTTCCGCTATCCTTTGACGAGTTTTAGAATTCAGAAAAGTAGTGGCGAGGACATTCATAAATCCTTCGATGCCTTTCTTAGGTTCGGCGGGTTGCCTGGACTTCATGAGCTCCAAGCATCTCCTAGGGCAACATCTCAGTATCTGAGCGATGTTTTCAATTCCGTTCTGCTGAAAGACGTCGTTTCTCGAAATAACATCCGCGATAGTGAACTATTGAATCGAATCATCCAATTCATTTTGATAACGTCGGTAGTACTTTTCTGCGAAAACATCTCCGATTTCCTGAAGAGCCAAGGTCGAAAATTAGGCGTTGAAACGATCTACAACTATCTCGACTACTTGGAGAATGCTTTTGTCATCGAACGCGTGGAACGCTTTGACCTAAAAGGCAGGAAGTATTTAGAGACACAAGAAAAATCTATGCCGCTGACGTAGGCATCAGAAATTCTGTTCTCGGATATCGGCCGTCGGATATCGCCGGCATCTTAGAAAACCTTGTTTACCTGAATCTGAGACAAAAGGGATTTAGCGTTTCAGTAGGAAAAACAGGAACATTAGAAGTGGATTTTGTAGCCTCAAAGGATGGGGCCGTTTTCTACGTTCAGGTCTGCTACCAATTAACGCCAGAAAATTTAGAGCGAGAAATTGCACCGCTCAGGCAGATCAAAGACAACTACCCCAAACTTGTTCTCACGCTATCTGACTTGATGGCAGGAGATGTTGAAGGTATCAAGATAAGAAATCTTGTGGATTTCTTGGCCGAACCGATAGCAAAGTTCTAAAATTTCCCGGATTCCACATTTACAGATGTCGTTGCCACGGCATTCATCGGAGAGAAAAACATTCTTTTCTCTCCGATGACTTGTTACTAGGACGTACAACTCTGTCTCGATCTTGATCACGCCGTTGTAGGAAAAGTTTCTAGCATCAATTTGCCATCAAGGCTTTTGTGTGTTTTGAAGAGCTTTGGTCAACGAGTTGATTTCTCAGAATTTTTCTTAGTTCAATGATGGCTTCAGGAGTTTCCTGGACGGAATGACCGGAGACGATGACTTTCTCACTGGCCGCTCCTTCAAGATGAGAACTCCAATAGGGAACGATCCCGTCAGAGGACTCTTCAAGCGGACCGTCGGCATTTTCTCGTCCGATGATCGAGTAGTACGTCACATTTCGTGAAATCGGAAGTTTGGCCAAAACTCGAATCGTAGGATCCTTAGCGGACAAGTTGTCCACGCCGGTCATGTTAATTTCTCTCGGTAAGTCCTGACCGAATATCATCAGCGTCATTTCGCCGAGCTTGTTCACGATTGAGAGCGGCAGCTTGACAAAAGATGCCAGGTATCTCGCCCAGCTTGCGTCGGCGTACGGTGTGCCTTGATGAGGAGCCGCTAAAAATATTGCGGTTGTGACGCCTTGAGAGGTTTGAACCGAAGAATGCTCTTGAATTTCGGATCCATTTGGTTGATTTTGTCGGAGGCTTGAGGATACTTTTGCTCAAGTGCATTGATAATCGTGTTGCCTGAGTCCGACACAAGGAGCCTCGTGAGGATTCCTCCCATACTATGACCGATAAGCGTGATGTTTTACTCGCCTGATTTGTGCGTGACGGATCGAAATGATCAATGGTCTTATTGATAGCTTCCGCAATCTCTTGGCGATTGATTAGAGCGGAACGTTTGTCGGATAGTAGACCTGCCAAATCTGGTAATTATCTCGTAGGAGTTTGTCTCCCATAATTTCATTGGCCGTATTGACCCATGCTTCCGGACTGCTGGCTAAGCCGTGAATGAGGATAATAGTCCTAAGGTCCTTGCGGTAAGGACGCATCAGATAAACGGTAGGCTTATCGATGATATTTCCGTGTCCGAAAATCGTGCTGAGTGCGTTAGAGGCGAAGTCGGAGTTGGCGAGCCAAAGACCATAAGCGCCGCTGAAATTGGCCGACAAAGGAACGACGGTTTTACCGATTTTGACGCTCTGTACAAAAGACGGGTCATACGTTGAGATCACGACATCGTCGGCGGTAAGAATTTGACTCAGAGATTTCCCGGAAATGAAATCATTGCCGTTACCGAAGAGTATGGCATTAGCCGCCAGGGCTGATCTTTTCCTTTGCGGGTCGTCTGTGGAGAGCACCATGCGGGCGCCGAGACCGTCAGCTGAGTATTGATTTTAAGACCTTTAAAAGAAAGGACGGTATCCGGAATCAGCTCTTTAACCGTTTCAGCGTGTTCCGATAGCTGTTCTGGATTTTTGATATAGATGTTCCATTTGCCTTCGCGAACCGGGAAATCCGTTAGCGCTTTGCCTTTAGTCGCTCTGTAAAGCTGCTCGATGACATTTTGTACGGCAAAGTTGTAGTAGTCCTTCACCTGTGTTTGTCGATCTTCTAAGGCGCGGTCGCTGATTTTTCTGCCGGAGAAAACAGATAAGCGTAAGAATATTTAGCCGTCTGAATATAGTCGTTAAGAAGTTCGGCGTTGAGTTTGTTCTCATCTTGAAATTCACCTGCATCTTTAAGGACCTGTGCATCTTTTGCGCACGCATTGCTTTGAAGAGCCACATTTCTGCCAGTGCAGAAATTTTGGACTCATTGTCCGTTACAGAACTGTCTCCGACTGAATTGATACAGTACTGCATTCTGTTTTCACAGTTCGAAAGACCCAGCGCTGTGAGAACCGTGTTAGTCGGATCGCTTAACCGTCCCTGAGAGATGATCGCCGCGGCGCTGAACCAAATATTCCTGACTATTGATGTTAGAGACCGTCACGGATGCGCAGCCGGACAGCAGAAGAATAGGTACGAGGAGGGCAGAGAGGATTTTCATCTGAGGTAAGCGTTAGCGGGAAAATAATATTCAGAGACCGAAGCAAAAGCAGAAAAATAAATTTTGATACAGCGAATATTCAGAAGTCAAAGCTCCATTTCTCTAACCAATGGATTTTAAAACATCGGCCGGACAGTAGAATTGAAACCCGGAAAACAAGGCAAAATAAACGGCGCCCGCGCAAAACAGGTGCCGTTTCTTCAAGCTATTCAGGCTTATGAACTCTGGAAGTTCAAACCTTTTGCTCATTACTGATAAATGTCCAAGCCGATGTAATGCTGGTACGGATGGTCGCAGGCAGGGCACTTAACAGGAGGTTCTGTCCCTTCGTAGATGTAACCGCAAACCAGACACTGCCAGTGAATCGGTTTTCTCTTTTCCAGATGGTCCCCTTCTGGAGCTGGTCAAGATAGGTCTGGAAACGATCCAGGTGGTGCTGTTCGATCTGAGCGATTGCTCTGAAGTGAGAGGCGATGACAGGGAAGCCTTCCTTGTCTGCGACTTCGGCGTAAGCCTGATAAGCCTTAACGCCTTCGTATCTTTCTTCGTCGATGGAGATCTTAAGATTATCTTCGGTGGAGCCAATAGCTACAGAATCAGTCGGAACTTCGGCAACCAGCTTCCGCCGGGCAAGAAGTTCAAAAGATCTTGGCATGACGGAGTTCGTTCGCGGCTGTTTCGTTAAATGCATATCCGATCGGGAAGTAGCTTTACGGCTTTCTGTGCATAGAAAGTGTACCGAGCGTAGGATTGGGATTCATTCAAATAAGAAGTTGCAAGGTTCTTCTCAGTCTGTGTACCTGCAACGCTTTTGTTTCAGCCATTTCTATATCCTCATTTATGAATGGGTTAGAAGAAACCCTAATGAATAGCATTACTGTACCTTCTCGGGACAAGTTAAGGGCGGAGAGCGCCTCAAATTAAGTAAATCGGCCGCTTTTGGTGTCAAAACAACATTTCTGAAGCAGAAACTCACAATTTAGTTGAAAGTCAGTGAGAAGAAAGTCTCATAGGGAAGAGAGTTTTAATCCAAAATATTCCTTTTAAAACAAAAGGATGGAAATAAATAATTAAGAGGGAAGAAGAAAGCCGGCCTTCAGACTGAAAGAGGGGATAAAACTATTGAAAATTAGTGGTAAACACTCATATTAAAAGAGAAAATCTCCGTATAGTGGCGCGTTGAATGTGTGGCTGCTTCATAAGCCCGTGTGTTAAGACAAGACACGTTATTTTGATTTACTCGAAACTTGTTCAGAAGGATTTACCACCCTTCGAATATCTTCTCATTTTGGCGAACCGCCGTGTTCGCCAAAATTCGGGACAGAGCGGGACGTCGAATTTTCTTTAAAAGGAATAATCCGATGGAACTTACTACCCACAAACTTCGTATCAGCCAAAGCACGGTGAATACCATTCTTTCCCGTGCTCAAGGCCACTACAAAGTATTCTTCTGTCCGCCGGTGCGGATGAAATGATCTTCAAAACCAAGAACCTGGAATGTCCCTGGTGCGCGGGTGTGGATCGTTTCTCCTATACCGACAAGTTTGGGAAAGGCGACAGTTTCTGCCGTCACTGCGGTTACCACAGCGGAGTCGATCTTCTGATGAAAATCAAGAGTTCGGCTACGTTGACGCTCTGCGTTTCATGGCCCGCTTTCTCAATCTTCCGATTCATGAAGAAAACCTACAGAGTCACGAAAACCCGTGAGCAGCCTTCCGGTAGAAGAAGTATGGGCTGCTTCTCATGCCTTGGGCGAGAAAGATAGTGCATATGCTTATCTTCGAAGCCGAGGTTTGACAAAGTGTTTTCCGAGCGCTCCGTGCCTCGAATCGTCTGCGTTATGCGCAGCTTTCTGAGGACGGACGGTCATGGGATCACTCCTTCTATGAAGGACTTGTGGCCGAGATCGTTAACTCTGAAGGAGACCGAGTCAGTCTTCACCGCACTTATCTGGACAAGGGCCGAAAGGCTCCCGTTAAGGCGGTAAAGAAAGTACTCGGCAAAGAGCTCTCGGGTGCGCCGTTCGTCTGGCCGAAACGGACGAATCCGGCGTGCTCGGATTAGCCGAGGGAATTGAAACGGCGCTGTCAGCGTCGGAGCTCTTCGGAGTTCCGGTGTGGTCGGTGGTTGCCGCATTTAATTTCCGCAACTTTGTACCGCCGAAGTCGGTCCGCAGAATCATCATTTTCGGTGACTCGGACAAGAACTTTATCGGTCAAAGGGAGGCTTATGCGGGCGCCGCTGAAATCAAACAGCGGCATCCCGACATTGAGGTCGAAGTGCGTCTGCCCGAGCAATCGGGTTCAGACTGGAACGACGTCCTCATGGCTCAAAACCAAACAAGCCTCGGTGCACAGGTTTGTTTGACAAAACATAGAGTGCATCGTTTTTACTTAACCCTGCGGGCCTTTGTGCCCCGCAGGAGTACGAGCTCCGTTTTTATATGGAGCTTTGTATGTCACAGGTATTAAACGAATTCGTTTCGCTGGAAGCTTTCGGATTTATGCAGGACGGATCCCTTTTAGGATACCGATTAGAGGATATCGAACCGGAACTTCGGTGCCTCATTCCTCGCTTGGATCCTTCCTATGTTTTGAAAAGGACGCTTTGTCGATCATGAGCGCCTGGTTTGAAATCGGTTCGGTGAGCCGCTGTTTATCAGCGGCCCGCACGGTTCGGGCAAAACCAGTTTTGTGAACCAGTACTGCGCCCGAGTGAACGCGCCGGTGATTTCGATTACCGCACGCGCCCGCTTGGACCGTACGGATCTCATCGGCGGCTATGTCATTGATAAGGACAAAAGTATGCGCTTTGCCGACGGTCCGCTCACTAGGGCCTGGCGGCACGGCTGTGTGTTTCTTGTTAATGAGATGTCGGCGCGCCGCCGGATCTTTGGCTGTCGGTCAATGAACTGCTTGAAGGCTCTCCGCTTTATATCCCCGAGACCGGAGAAGTGATTCATCCGCATCCGAGAACCCGGATTGTCATGACCGACAATCTGCGGGGACTGACGGAAGATTACGGCTCACGCTATGTGGGACGCTTTAGTCAGGACCCGGCAGTGCTCGACCGCTTTGGAAAATGCGCATGGACTACATGGGCGAGGAGGCTGAAGTTTCTTTATTAGAAGCGACAACTCCGGAGCTTGAAGTCCGAGGCATGTCCTTTGAAGAATGGCGGAAAGAATTTTCCGTGCGTCTGAGGAGGGCGGCGGACCGAGTTCGTCAGGCTTACTGCCGTCAGACGGAGGACGGAGCCGTTGCGGAAGCAACGATTTCGACTCGAGTCTTACTGCGGTTCAGAGACTTACTTCTTTGAGCTATCGATCTCCGGCGATGAAGAATGAGCCTCGAGCTGCTTTGAGGCGTGCGATGAAAATCGCGCTGACGGACTGTCTGGAAGAAGCCGGCGCGTTGGCAGTCGAAAAATTGGTCGAATTAGAAATCGGCGATATCGGCAAGCATATTGCCTAAGCGCAGTTTTCTAACGGACCGATCGTTCTTTTAAACCAGAGATGATTTCGGTCATCTCAACCCATCGTTATTCGAGGGCCTTTAAGCCCTCGGATGACGGGTCTTAAGGGCTCTCTTTTTTATTTAAGGAGGCCCTATGGCTGATTTGTTTGGCAACCGCGGTTTTTGGCAAGACAGCGGTTGTTTATCAACCGAAAAGAAAGAAGGCAAAACGGAAGATTCCGATCTGGTGCTGATTTGTTTTCAGATCAGTGTCTGGAGCGGGACGACAACCGAGCAGACCTCGATTGAGGAAGGCGCGGAGTTTATGAAACGCCGAAGGATTATTCCGGGCGTGATGCTGAAACCTTTTCTTGACTTCAGAGCGCGAGCCAAAGCTTTGTGTCAGGAAATGGGCGAACCTTACCTCAACGGTTTCGTGATGCGAAGGCAGGATGCTGCCGTTGCAGAACGAGCCTTGAGTGTCTGGAGAAAAGAATTCTGCAGGCGGCGCGATGAAGTTTTTGCGCCGGCCTATGAAGACATTCTTGCTCAGAGGCTCGAAGGCATCATTCCTCCGGGTTGTTCGAAAGAAGCCGTTTTTCCTCCGACGAATTTTGTTCTGCGTCGGATCAGCTTTGAGTTTGATGCGTTTGTTCTGGCCGCGCACGGTACGGGCAAGCGAAGCTCAAAGGGTGTTTTTCTTGACGGGTTGGCCGAGCGTTTTGCCGATGAGACCGATCTCATCTGCGCGGCGCTTGAGACGGCCAACGTCACGGAAGCGATTGTGTGTCGGGCTAGGACGCTTTATGAACGGGTTCGTTCCTGGAGCTGTTCTCAAACTCGATTTGCTCTTGCTTCCGCCGCACTCGAAGAAGCGCTTGCCAAAGGCAGCCGGACCCATGTTTGGTGCCGAAGCAAAAAGCTTTTTGTTGAGTGTTTGGAAAAAGCTCGGGAAGCATTTGCGCAAGCAGGTGCTTCTTATGAGCAGAACACGACGGAAGAGGCAGAGTCTCTCGTATCCGTTCCTTCAGTTGAGGAAAGGCGGGAGGTGCTTACCGGAGCGGCAGGCATGATTGCCCGCGGCCGGTCGCTTTTTCCTTTCGGTTAACCGACTTCCTGTTCAGTGTCTCAAGGCGAAAGCCTTGGGACACGGTTCCGGAATAATTTTTAGGAATTTCATTTTGTCTCAGACAACGATTACGTTACCCGCGGTTTTGAAAGCGGTAAACGGCATTTTGACTTCTCTTTCTGCGGGAAAAGAAATCAAAGTGGTTTTTGCCGGCACACCTTGCACAGACGGCAAGACCGTTTATTTAGGAGAGCCGCTGCTACTGTCTCAGGATGCGCTGGACGCCTACTTGTCCCACGGGACGCATGAGATTCACCACGTTTTATACAGTGACTTTGATGAAGTGGCGTCGCTCGGCGCCCTTCATTCTCTCGTGAATGCTTTGGAAGATGTTCGCATTGATGCCATCGGGTATAAGAAGTATCCGGGCGGCTACCTTTGGCGTAACGAACATTTTTCTAAAATGGCTCGAGCAGGGCAGCTTCCAAATATCAACGAACATTCTTCGCCGGGAGCACTTCTTTGTCTGACGTGCTATTGGTGCATGACCGCACTGATGCTGGAATATGACTGCTCAAAGCATTATTCCGAAGAAGCAAAAAATGCTTTTGTGCAGAGGTTCGGTCAGGAGCTTTTTGAGCGGATTATGCAGAAGGCGGAAGAAGCGGTCAGAAGTCCGAATACAACTGAGGTTATACAGTGCGCTCGAGAAATTGCTCAAATGTTCAGCCATGCGATCTCTCAAAAGGTGTTTTCTGAAGAGAACAAGTTCAGTTCCGACCAACAGGGCGCCGGCTCTTCATCAAAAGGTGCATCGGCTTCTTCTAAAGGAAAAGGCAAAGCCAAAACTCCGAAGAAAGATAAGCAAAAGTCGGAGGACTTTGACGCTCTGTTCGAGGATGATGATCTTAAGGACGCGGATATCCATCGCGCCATGGAAGAAGACTATAAAAACTATCGAGGAGCAACCGGCGAGAATCCGACCGGTAAAGCCGCCGTTTGGCCGACGGTCAGAAGTGAACTCAGTCCTCGTGTAGATCCGGAATTCAAAGCGGAAGCAGAAAAGCTGCTACGCGGGGGGTCCCAGCAGTTTCATCGGTTCTTGCAGGGACTCAGTTTCCAGCCCACGCGTTATGCGAGAAGCGGCAGGGACCTGGAACCCAAGAGATTGAGCCGTTTGTATGTTGGGGACACGAGAGTCTTCCGATGCGAAGAATCCGTGCTTCGTCCCTCCGTTGCAATGTGCGTGCTTTTAGACCGCAGCGGCTCAATGACACGCGAAGATATGAGAACCGGTTCTTTGTGCGCTCAGGCAATCGCTGGAATGGCGGATTCCGTGAACGGCTGTCGAAGTTCGGTTTATGCGTTCCCGGGTGTTGAACGTCAGACGCTGTTAGAGGTCAAGCGTTTTGATGAGACCGTTGCTTCTTGTTTGGATCGCTTTTGTGCTTTAAGACCTTTCGGATATACACCTGTAAGGCAGTCGATCAACTCAGCGTCGGCTCAGCTTATCAGTCGAAGAGAGTCCCGCAAAATTATCTTTTTGATCACGGACGGTTTGTGTTCCGATGCCGAACTTCTGACTGATATCGAACAGGATCTGAAGCGGGCGGGAATAGAGATTGTCTGCTTGGGAATCGGGGATGATATTCCGAAGATTTTTAGTATTCAGTCGGATATCAAGCATTCTCATCAAATGAAAGAAGCCGCTTACCGGCTTCTGGAAGAGACCTTTAGACGAAGAAATTGATTCTTAGCCGCTCTGTCGTGGAGATTTTTTGAGATACCAAGTTTCGGTGGCTGTCTAATTGCGACTCCAGAAGGATAATTAGGAAAGAGGATTAGAGAGAGTTTTGTTCTCGGAGGATTCCTTTCCTTCTCTTGAAGGAATTGAAAATTTTCAGGAGATTGCGCGTTGTTAGAAATTCAGCTTTCCAAAAACTTGCAGGCGCGCCTTAGCCGGTTTGCTAAAGAAACAGGATGCTCAGAGGGGTGTATTGGTTAAAGAAGCTCTGGAAAACTATTTGGACGATCTGGAAGATATCTGTCATCCTGACAAGGTGGTTCGAAGAATACGTAAAGGTCGAGAAGACGTCATTTCTTCTGAGAAATGGCAAAGATCCTTGCTCTAAAAATAGAGATGCACCGATAGTTGCGAGAATAATTTTTTGAGGTTCTCACTTCAAAGCTTCGTCGGAATCTGTAGGGCTTTGGATACAGGTGGTGTCTTCTGCAACAGTTCATCAAGGAGACAGTATGGCAATGTTGAAGATCCGGATTCCGGATGACGAGATGGCATGGTTGGATGCCTTATCCAAGACGCAAGGCACGACCAAAACGCAGATCGTTCGATCCGCTCTGAGAACTTTTTTTAAAGCAAACTTTTTAGACAGGAAAACGATTCTTCTGCAGGATGATCGGTATCAAGCTTTAGTAGGCCTGGTCGGAAGTCCTTTGACACGGCAGGAAATTGAAGGCCGAAAAAGGCTCGAAAAAGTTCCCGACTGGAATTTGTGAGGCGGCTTTGCTGGCCTCCGTATTTGCGTTATGCAATTACTTCCGAGAAACCGATTTCTCAGCAGGTCGGTCAAACTTTCCTCGGATGCCTTTTTTCCAATCTTCCGGCGTAGTTGGCGGAATATCGGAGTAATCTATATCTTCATCTCGAATGTTTTTGATCCGTTTAAGTTCCTCTGCAGTCCACGGTTTGGCATCGGAAAGCTTGAAAGATACGGTTGTCATATGCTTTGTTTTCAATCGGCTTTGCCAGCGCTTAGTGTTCTAAATTATTTAGAGTAACAGAAGAATTGGTGTTGTCTGGAATATGAGAGCTAATAGAAAAAACAGCTTCCTGCTTACCATCTCAATAGTCTGACATTCTAAATGTCAGTTTAAGCTCACCTTATAATTTTTAGGGTAGACCTTCGGCTGATTTTGCGATTTTCCTCAAAGCTCGGTATCTCCAATAGCACAAAGAGCAATCTATCTCGTCTTCTCCTTGAAATTTTCATCACATTTAGGCGCGGAGACCTCTGCCTTCAGGCAGGGGAGGAAGCGCCTCCTCTTCTCGAATTTCTGTTAAATAAGATTGTCTCTTTTCCAGCAGATGCAGCTTCTTGTAGCTGATGCCTGCCGAAATGCGGGTTCCGTCAAGTTTTCGAACATCAAAGTACCCGGATGATCGACGGCCGAAAATGAAGCCTTCTTCTCCCTTGCAGGAAACCTTGTCAAAAAGACGGAAGCCTTTGACCTCAAAGGGCGCCTGATTGCGCTTTCGAATGCCGCCTTTGAGGATGGAAAGCTTGTGAATCTGCGGGTTGTTCCGGCGCGTCTGCTTCTGGAAGAAGAGTTCGCCGAGCCTTTCGGCGCCAAGATTGCCGGCGATGCAGAAAGCATCCGCACAATGCGATTTGGTAATGCCGTTCGAGATCCGCGCATGCTTGGTCCGGTAGCCGTAGGTGTTTTGCACCTCCAGCTCAGGATGCGACGCCTTTAGGCGGTTCAAAACTTCCCGGCGCATCATTCCCGTCAACTACCTCGGCCATTAGGCCGAGGTAGTTGACAATTCTTGTATTTGTGCAAATAGATAAGTGTTGTTTAATAGTACAAATAAAACCATAATGAGTTTACGTTACCGGATGTTAGGGCTCCTCAAATAGAATAGTTCAGGGTAATCCATTAATTATTTTCCTGAATATAGGTTGTTAGATGTCTTGCAGAAGCTTGTCCCTAAAAAAGAAAAACTATCTAGGTAATGAACAAAAAATCCATTTGTCAATTATCTCAATCCTAAGTATCGGGGCTTGTGGTACTTTGTTTCCCTTATTTGCTTGCGCACAACCGCCATTTACGATTATTGATAATTCTCTTCATGAAACGAATTTTCCGAGCGGCGGTCAAGATACAAGAATCTTTGAGGGAGAAATGGGTAAGCCGGCTGGAGTTTGGGTTAAAGGTATCAACGGAACGTTTGACGATGGTGCAATAAGTTATTCAACGAATGCGGTGCTGCAGGTTGGCGGGACAAAGTTATTTAACGTTAAAAACATTTTTGTAAACAGCGATTCTGGCTCTGGGGGTACGCTGACTATTAAAGGCTTAAAATCAATCGAGGGGAGAAGCCAGGATCATGTAGGAAAAGACAACCTGAACATTGCTGTTATTGGGAGCCAAAATAATAATTCATTACTTGTCTCGGGCTACGCCCAGCTCGACGTTTTTCGGGACAATGTGAATATTCTTATAGACGGTTTAAATTCAGCAAATAGAACTGCCATGATTATTGACCTCTCCCTTGAAATCCAGTCATTTGAGACCATTGATCAAGGTGACCACGCGATCTTTCCTCTAGATAAAGCCAAGGGACGAGAAGGATCAATCGTTATCCAAAATGAGGGTGCTTTGGAGGTAGAACAATTCGCCAGAATTCTCCTTCCTTCGACGAATCAGGTATTTTTGATTAGAGATAATTATCGGGATGAGAGCGGTTTAAAGACTGGAGGAGACTTTATTTTCTCAAATAATTATCAACCATCTAGTGAAAATTTAGCCGCAGAAATTTCAAAAAATGCACTTATTAAAAATTCTAATGTAAAGATAAATGGTTTTTTTACTCTAAGAGGAAGTTTGTATGATGGATGGCGAGAATTTTCAGAAGTCCCTGAACTAACGCCTAAAGTATCGTTCCTGCAGGTGGTTAACGATGTGGATGGAACAAGCAGGAAAGGAACTTTTTCTGCCCAAGGTGTGTTCATCTATAGCGTTAATGATAACCGAACCGCGTTCCACCTAGGTCACGGTGCTAATGTACTAACCGACGAAGTGTATATTTATGCAGTTCATCAAAATAGTCGGGCTGACCTGCTCCTCGGCGACCCTACCTCTCATGAAGCCGAGTATGGCTTAACACGATTGGATTCTTCCGGCGGACCTCTCGTTGTGAAGATGAATGAGGAAGGGCTCCGGGGCGAGTCTCGGATTCTTTTCAATAATGCTCACTCAGGGGTTGAATCTCAGAAAGCGACTTTCATAATTAGCGGCCTTGGCCAAGTGATTGCCCAAAGTGGTCGGACTGCACTTACTCAAGATTCTAACTATACGGGGATTACCCAGATAGACGCTAATGCTTCTTTGATACTGACGAACCCGCATGCAACAGGGTACAGTGACGTTATCAATAAGGGAGAACTCATCATCGGTGATGAAAAAGAGTCTTCACCGACGGAGTACATTATTAGAAAATCAGAAAATGATGTATTTGGTGGGGGAAATCTCATCAATAACGGTGTGATTCGTTTTGGCCAAAGCGGTAAGATTCAAGGAGAAAAGCTTACGATCCACGGCGACTATGTCGGCGGCTCCGAAAGAGCACCAAGCTTCATCGAATTCGATACAGATCCGTCCACTCAAAAGACTGACTTACTTGAAGTTCAAGGTAATACCTCCGGGAAGACAAAAATCCTATTCAGAAATAGTGAGAAATGGGGCGGTCACGATCTGGAAGGTATTAAATTGGTTCACGTAGAAGGCGACTCCGCAGACGGCGCCTTTACTTCCGATCCTCTTGAATCAGGTGCTTACGTTTACAGGGTCAAAAAAGGAATGAGGGGAGAAGAAACCAGCAAACATTGGTACTTATCCAGCTATTTGAGACCAACCAACGACAAGTCTGTTCCGGATCGAGAAGTTGAACCTAAAAGAGAAATCCGTCCCGTGGTAGGAGCCTATATTGGTAATGAGGCTTTGGTTCAGACAATGTTTATTTCACGCCTCCATGATCGGGTCGGAGACTTGCAATACAACGACCCCTTTACCGGGGAAGCCAAGGTAACCAGTATGTGGCTACGTCAAATCGGCGGTTATACGTCTTGGAATGAAAGCAGCGGTCAGATGCATAACCGTACGCTGCGTGCCGTCACACAGTTGGGAGCTGATTTTGCTCGGTGGACTTCAGACGGCAGCAATAGATTTAACCTCGGCTGGATAGCCGGCTATGGTCATGGTCGAACAAAAACCAGCAGCAAAGTTTCAGATTTGAGCTCGACCGGAACGGTTGACGGCTTGAATGTAGGCCTGACAGGCACTTGGTATGCGAATGGTGCTGATCACCAAGGTTTATATGTGGATAGCTGGCTGACTTACAGCTGGTTTAGAAACAAAGCCAAAACAACGACGGGATCAGAAAAATACCATTCCAAAGGCCTGACCGCCTCTTTGGAAACCGGTTACACCTTCAAACTTTTAGACATCAAGATGTCCTCGGGTCATGAAGGTGCCTGGTTCATACAGCCTCAGGCCCAAGTGATTTGGTCCGGCATCAAGTCTGACAGTTTCAGTGAAAGTAATGGGACGAAGGTTAAATTCCGAGGAAAGGACAATATTACGACTCGAGTTGGCATGAGAACGTTTGTTAATTTGGATAAAGGTTCACTAGTCACTCACACAAACGGAACTCAATTGTTTGTCGAAGGTAATTGGATTCACAATACTAAACCGTTCAGTGTAAGTCTGGATCAAACAAGTTTTAGACAAACCGGTGCTCGTAATTTAGGAGAAGTTAAGTTCGGGCTGGAAAGTAAGTTCCGTAAGAACCTTCAAGTGTGGACGAACGCCGGCGTACAAGCAGGCCAGGACAAGTATCGCGATCTGACTGCGATGGTCGGCATCAAGTACACATTCTGATTCTTTAGGACATCTAAGGTGTAGAGGTCTGAAAACTTATTAGCTAGTTGATTATCAAAGAAAAAAGAGCTTCCGACGTTTTTCATCGGAAGCTCTTATGCTGTCGCTCTGTCTAACCGTTCTACGACAGTTAGTGCTTCAGAGCATTAAGCAGGATTCTTAGCTGCGTTCACACCGGCGATACGACCGTATGTGAAAATGTCAGCCATAGCGTTACCGCCGACACGGTTGGTACCGTGGATACCGCCTGTGACTTCACCGGCAGCATAAAGTCCGGGGATGACATTGCCTCGGCGATCAATGACCTGCGCGTCTTTGTTGATGATCACGCCACCCATGGTGTGGTGACGCTTCATTGTGACGCGGCCTGCATAGAACGGGGCCTTGATGATCTTGTTGACCAGTACGCCTTCGGCACGGCCGAGCGGATCTTTCTTGGTGTCAACAGCTTTGTTGTAGGTGGCGATAGCTTCTTTTAGGTTGTTAGCTGGAACGCCAATCTTCTTAGCTAAGTTCTCAATGGAGTCGGCGTAGTAGAGTGTGCCTGCTTTCAGAGCGGCTTCGTTTTCAGGTCCTTTGGAGTTCTTCTGCTGTTCAAAACCGTCAGCGTCAACGATTGTCCAAGCGATGGCCTTCGGCTGGTCAAGCATGGCGTCGCGTAAAACGTCACGTCTTGCGTCTTCTTTGATGAAACGTTTGCCGTCCAAGTTCACAAAGAGGAAGCGGTCAACGTGTGTGAAGAGATTAGGCGCATGCTTTTCTCCGGGAACGCCGCCGGGGATGCACTGGATGTAGTCAAGACCGCGAGTACCTGCTCCGATATCGATCAGGTCTGTTAAGACGTCGCCAGTGGCGCCGGGATGATTCGTGGTACCCAGCTGACCCATGCGAGGATCGGAGATTGCAGTCAGTCTGTCATTAGCAGCGAAACCGCCGGCAGCTGCAACGACTCCGTTGAGTGCGCGCAGATAGAGCGTCTTGCCGCCTTTTTGTTCAACTTTGACGCCGAGGACACGGCCGCTCAGCTGATGTTCGCGGATGATTTCTACAACACGAGTGTTATAGAGGATAGGAATATCTTCTTTCTTGCAGACTTCAAGAAGAGCTTTGATGTAAGCGCCGCCTCTCGGTCCGATTGGGTTGCGAGCACGTTTGTAGAGGCCGCCGTAGATCTGATAAATGTGATCCTGGAATTTGACGCCGTGGTCTTTGAGCCACTGAACGCTTTCAGGAGCTTTTTCTGTGAGCTGGTGGACCAAGACGGGGTCGCCGCGTCCGTCGCCGGCAGCCAGAGTCTGTTCAGCATGAAGTTTGGGAGAGTCGGTAATGCCGGCTTTTTCGTAGTCGGCTTTGATAGCTGCGTTAAATCCGCCTCCGGCACGAATTGTGTTGCCGCCGGCAAACATCATTTTTTCAAGGACGACGACTTTCTTGCAGCCGGCTTCTTTTGCAGAGACGGCAGCAGAAAGACCGGCACCGCCGGCCCCAATCACGATGACGTTGTAGGTGTCATCCCAATTGATAGCGGCTTCAGCAGCAGAGCTGAAGAGTGTTCCGAAAACACCGGCAGCGGCAGCAGCTGCAGGAGCGGAACCAAGGAATACTCGACGTGAAAGCTTTGTCATTTTCTTCTCCGAATGTGAAATCTGAGGTTTGAGGCGGTTTGCTTGCTTGGCCTCGTTGAGAAGAAGTCTAAGAATTCAGCGCTTCTCGCCAAATAAACATTAGGTTATTGACAAAGTTAAAGTTAAAGAGTAAGCGATTTTGGTTAAGACTCGGAAACAAGATTTTCTGCCGCGATCATGCCAAATGTGAAGGCATCGGCTAAACCGTTTCCACCGATTCGGTTTCTTCCATGGATGCCTCCGGTGATTTCTCCGGCTGCGCAGAGTCCAGGGATTGGTTGGCCTTCTTTGAGGCATTGAGCTTTTTCGTTGATCCGGAGGCCGCCCATTGTGTAGTGGATTCTCATACCGACACGGGCAGCCCAGAAGGGCGCTTTTTGAATCGGGAACCTGCGGCTTTGCGGTTTGTCAGAGGCAATCTCTGCGTTTCGCTCTTCAATCGTTTTTACCAGGATCTCAGAAGGAATATTTAGAGCGGTGGCCAACTCTTCCAGGCTTTGAGCTTTGACGGCATCGCCGGTTTCAGCGGCACGAATGGCATCACGACGGACAAGCAGGTCCAGCGTTTCTAGGCCGTCGTTATCAATGATGCAGTAACAGCTCTTGTTGTTCTGTACCAGAATCTTTTCTTTGAGCTCGTCGCGGCGAGCTCTTTCGTCTACGAAACGTTTTCCTTCGTCGTTAACAAAGACAAAGCGGCGAACGTCATTGTGGAATCGCACTCGAATGCCTTTGTTCGAAATCGGGCCGGGAAGACACTGAATTTCGCTCAGGTCGACAACGGAGGCTCCGATTTTGCGTGCCGCAAAAAGCGTGTCTCCGTTTGAACCCGACGAACAGTTGCTCGGAAGACCTTTAAGGCGAGGATCGAAGGCCGCGACCGTCTTCAGATTTGCTCCGAATCCGCCGGCGGCAAGGATGACGCCTTTTCTTGCGCGAATGAAAAATTCTTCGCGTTTCGAGGCGGCTTTGATTCCCATGACGCGGCCGTTGTCGTCCTGTACCAGCTCAATCGCTTTGGTTTCAGTCAGAACATTGACTTTCCTTTGCATCAAGGCGCCGGTAAGTGATCTAACGTATGCAGTGCCGTTGGGGAAGATTGGTTTGTGACAGCGAGGAAAGTGAGAGCCGTAGATTTCGAGGACTTCGTCTTGGAATTTCACGCCTTTGGCTTCCAGCCAAGAAAGCATTCTGGGTGCTTCATGGACGAGTTTGCGAACCAAGGTTGGGTCCGCAATTTTATCGCCGTTGGCCCAGATATCCTCAAAGTGTTTATCTTCGCTATCAGAGATGCCGAGAGGTGCCTGCCTTAGCGGATCCACGACGCCGAGAAAGCCTCCGGAGATAAGAGTGTTGCCGCCGAGATGTGCATTCTGCTCGATCAGGATGACTTCAGCACCGAGTTCCGAAGCTCTGACCGCGGCAGCCAGACCCGCGCCTCCGGCACCTACGACTAAGACGTCGCAGCTCAGACGCCAATTGATGTCTTGGGCAAAGGCTGCGGCAGGAGCGGCAACGGCTAAAGTCGTGATTAGGAAATCTCTTCGGAACATAGGATCGTTAGTCGTTAAGAATATGAATCTTACGGAGGAAAGCGTTGAGCTCAACGATGTTTTTACAGTTGAGCTTGTGGAATATCGAACTTCGCCAGTTTTTAACGGCTTGCTCGGACACTTCAAGCTCAAAGGAAATCACTTTATTGAGCTTGCCTAAGGCAATCATCTCTGCGGCCTTTTTCTCGGCGGGCGTCAGTAAGTCGAACAGCGCGCGCATATCTTCGCAAGTTTCGGCTGCTTCGCGATCAGTCTGATTTTTAGTGACGGCTTTAGCGAGCGCTTCTTTCAGACGATTAGGTTCAGGAGGTTTGACAATGAAATCGGTGGCGCCGGTGAGCATAGCCTTGACCGCCATATCGATGTCGCCGTGGCCGGTTAGAAAAATGATCGGAAGATCGATCTCCCGCTTCTTCATTTCTTCCTGAAGCTGCAGTCCGCTCATCTCCGGCATACGGATGTCCAAAATCACACATCCAGGGAAGAGCGGGTCGTCTTTCTCCAGGAATTCTTTAGCGCTGTTGTAGGTAGAGGTCCGGAAGCCTGCCATATTCACTAAAAAGGCTTCTGAGGCGAGGACTTTTTCATCGTCATCGACAATGCGGACGACAGGTGTAAGTTTGGAGGACTTCATGGGGAAACCTTTTTGAAATGAATTTCAGCGCGTAAGCCTTGCGGGTCAACGCGAGAAAACGTGAGTTCAACACGATGTCTTTCGGCAATTGCGAAGACGATCTTAAGGCCGAGTCCCAAGCCGTCGGCTTTAAGAGAGTTTTGCAGAGCTTTCTTCATACGCTCCAGCACTTCATCCGGGACAGGAGGGCCGTTGTCAGTAATGGACAAGACCCAGTCGCCGTCTTCTGAAGTTAAAGAAACTTTGATGAGCGCCTTGTCTTTGAGCAGTTCAACGGCATCGGCAGCATTTCTCAGAAGATTAAGGACGAGGATTTCCAGTTCAAACGGATCGCCGTTGATCTGGGCTTTTTGCGGCAAGTCGATTTGAAGTCGGCATTGCGTCGAGACGTACAGTCGGAAAGCATCGATGGCTTTGCGTGTGATTAGAGACAAGTCGGTTGTACTTTGAGAATCCACCGACCTCGAAGACTTGGCGTACTCTCGAACTCGGTCGACGATTTGTGCGGCTTTAGATGATTCCGAGGCAATGGCTTCGATACCTTGACTCACAATCGGATCCAGCGTCTTTTGTTCTCCGTACATCTTGAGGCCGTTTGCGTAATTCACAACAGTCGACAACGGCTGCTTAAGTTCGTGCGCGAACATGTGCGAGAGCTGTGAAAGGATGCCGCGCTTTTCCATTTGGCTTAAACGCTTTAAGGAGTTTCTTGCGACTTCGGCGACTCGGTCCCGCTGATCGATGGCTTCTCTCAGCTCGGCCGTTCTCTGGAAAACCAAAGAGTTCGAGCGATAGATATGGAAGAGCACACCGAGAAGCAGGGCAAGTGCTAAAAAGACTTCTGTTTTGTATTTCTCTATGAAAGCCCCAACAGAGAAAGGTTTGGCCCGGTAAGGGCCGAGCTCCAGTTTTTTGAAAAGCTGAAGCACGGAGCGGAAATCATTTGCAATGCCCCAAGAAGCACCGTCCGGCATCTTCGGCATTGTCAGAAGACTGACCGTGAAATTTTTAACGACGTCAGGAGACGCATCTGGAAAGGACGAAAACACAAAGTCCGGATAGAGCGGTGAAGAGCTCTTGCAAGCTAGAGAAGTTTTTTCTTCGTCAATGACCTTGAAGAGGTGAGCGTTCGAGATGTTTTCTAGTTCGCACGTCGGAATGACTGCGGCGTCCGCTTCTCCTGAAAGCAAGTAAGAGTAGACGTCCGGATAGCTGTACTTCGTACTGAAGAGATGCGGCTGATCTTCTTTAGCGCCGATGCGATCGGCAAGTTTCCCTTTGGCACCGAGCCATCCGGAAAGTGAATCAATATCTCTCGTGACAAGGCGTTTCTTTCGGAGATCTTCCATTCGATTGAGGTCATTGCGATCGGTTAACGCGATGATGGTGGAGCCGATGGACTCGGATGCAGTCTTGGCTCGAGCATCGTGACGCGTGGCAATTTGTCTTAAGCCTGCAGATGACGGATCAAAGGAAGCGTAGAAGCCGGCCGAAGAAATCAGGAAGCTGAAGTGCTCTTTTCTGATGTCTTCCGGAGACTCATGGCCCGAAATTTCCTTGGTGACGATCTTGTACTGAGGAAGCGCCTTGCGAAGATGATCCAAAGTCGGCGCAAAGGTGTTGATGAAAAACAGCGGGTCCTCAGTGAAAAGTACAGCAATCCTGACTTCCCCAGGTTTGTCTGCGGAATGAACTGTCCATGGTGTGCATAGGACAGCAGACCATAACAAGAGAGTCAGGAGCTTTCGGAACAATTTTTCTTCTTCGAGTTTGAGGATTCGAGAATTATTTTAACGTTTAGGACAGGTTGGATAATTTGGTGAAATCCTTAAAAATTAGAGATATTGAGGAACTATAAGTTCTCATTAAAATAGAGAAAATCATGATGGTAGGATAGGCTGATGAAAGATAATAAATTGAAGAATTTGCCGCTGGGAACATCGGATTTTGCTGTCTTAAGGTATGCAAATGAGATTTACGTAGACAAATCAGATTTGGTCTACGAGCTGGCCTCTACAAGACGCAAATATTTTTTGGCTCGTCCAAGAAGGTTTGGTAAGTCTCTGTTGATTTCCACCTTTGAGTCGTTGTTTACGCACGGACTAAGAGATTTCAAAGGCTTAGCTATTGAGAAGCTTTGGGTTGAAGAGACAAAATTCCTTGTTGTGAGACTTGACTTCTCAGAAATAAAGTTTTTTTCTTCGCCTGAAGAGTTTTCTAGAAAATTCGCTTCCCTTATTTCAAGGTGCTTCGGCACTGTTGGATTTCAATATGTTGACGACGACCTTAACAGCGCTGCAGGTCAATTATCAACATGGCTGCAAACATTAAGGCTCAGTTCGTTAGTTGTCTTGATTGACGAATATGATGCTCCCCTAACATCTTGCCTTAATCAGCATGAGTTGTTCAATGCTGTTAGAGGACAACTCTCCGAGTTTTATGCTGTTCTGAAGTCCCACGACAGAGCACTCAGATTTGTGTTCATCACCGGAATTACAAAATTCAATAAAATGAGAATTTTTTCTGAACTTAATAATCTGAGCGATATTTCTTTAGCGCCACGATTTGGCTCCTTATTGGGTTACACACATGAAGAAGTTCAGACATACTTCGGACCTTATATCGCAAAGTCAGCTGAAGTTCTTTCCATAGGTCAAAATGAATTATTAGATCTGCTGGCTGCTCATTACGATGGATTTTGCTTTGAGGAGAGCGGGACAAAGAAAGTTTTCGCGCCTTGGTCGCTTCTCAATTTCTTTGCACAACCTGACCGAGGGTTTAAAGACTATTGGTTTGAAAGCGGTGGTAGGCCGGCAGTTTTGATGGAATATTTAAAGAGCCACACTATTAAAGAACCTGAGGAGTACGCTAGAGATAAAACAATATCGTTGTCTGCGTTGACGGGTTCCTCTGATGTTGAAACTTTGTCAGATATCGGTTTGTTAACACAAGCCGGCTACCTCACCATTAAGTCTGTCGAGTTTGGTAATACTGTTTTCCTTGATTATCCAAATTTAGAAGTTAAACGTGCCATGGCACAGCTCTACACCGAGCGCCTTTTGGACGGAAAGGTGGCAGGACAAGTAGGAGCAGGGCCGATTGTTAAGGTCTTATGTGAAGAGTCGGCGGAGTCTGTCTTCCATATCCTTAATCGACTTTTTCTGGCAATTGATTATCAAAGGTATCCAGTGCGGGACGAAGCTTCTTTAAGAGCCTATGTTCAAGTCTATTTTGCAGGCGCCGGCCTGGATGTAAAAGTTGAACATCACAATGCACATGGCAGGAGCGATTTGGAGGTGAATGCAGGCAACAGACATTGGATCTTTGAGTTCAAGGTTGTGCAGGGCAACAAAGGCGAAACCGAAAAACTGAGTGAGGCTGTTGAGCAAATAAAGCAAAGGCATTATGGTGATCAACAATACTCAAAAGAAGTGAAAAAGGTTGCGCTTGTCTTCTCGGTAGAAGCTCGACAATTTGTTAAGTGGCAAGAAGTTTAGATACGGGGCCCTTACGAAGTCGCGTGTCTTAACTGCTCCGAATAGTGTGATGGCTTCAAATTGCCAATCGATTCTCTAGCGTGCAACTTCTCGCATGAGAAAAAAAAAGAGTGGGGGGGGGTGTTTAGATTTTTCCGACTCTCGATTCTTTTCTTAAACACTCAAAGCTCGAGGCCTCATTCTTGGAGGAGATCTACAAGAGATCCGAATTTCCAAACTGTTGGTCTCCTTCCTCTACCTTCGCTAAGTTTGTTCACAAGCCCGGCGCTTTCGAGTTTTTGGATGATTTTGAGAAGTGTCGCCTTTGATAGCTTCAAGTTGAAAAGTTTAATTAAGCTTGGAGCTGTGAATACTGGCTGCTCAAATATGCAATCAAGGATTTCAATAGAAGGGGACGATTTAGCTTTCTCAGCCAATTGAGATCTTGATGTTTCGTAAAAGTCTGCAAGTTTTAACAGCGATGAAGCTTCAGCTTCTGATTCTTCAGCGACAGCGTTTAGAAAAAAGGAAATCCAGGTATTCCAATCCTTATTTTTTAAGATCTCGGCTAAAGATGCATAATAAGTTTCTTTGTTTCGAAGAAGATATGAACTCAAGAAAAAACAAGGATTGATTAGAATGTTTTTCGCTGCAAGGAACAGCAAAATTGAGAGTCTTCCAATCCTTCCGTTATCTTCAGAGAATGGTTGAATCATCATGAATTGAGCATGAAGGACAGCTGCTTGAATTATCGGGTTTAGGTCCTCTCTGCGCGAAAAATCTTCCCAATTCTCCATAAGCTCCCCCACGAATATTGGATCGGGTAGAACAATAGAAGTTTGATCTGGAAAAAAAGCTGAATTACCTAAATTAACTTGCGTCGTTCTCCATACTATTGAAGTTTTGTTTTCATCAGGGAAACTCTCCGAAAGTAAAGCATGTACGGATTTAAGCAAAGGGATGGAAAAAGGACGCCCGTTTTTTAGCTCGTTAAAACCAAATCTCGTGGCCTCCTGATAATTCAGAACCCGCCGTATATTTCTTTTTCTTTTAAGAGAAAGGGAAATACCAAGGCGACACTCCTCGATTTCTTCGATTGTTGCAATAAGGCCTTCAATTTCACTAGAGGCTCGGGCTTCTCTCACAAGCCACGCACGCTTAAGAGGATTTGCCTTAGAAGGAACGAGTGTCATTCCGTTTAGATGCGAAAGATTCGCGATAGAGGTGAAAGCAATTCTGCCGAAATCACGCCAAGGCAAAGGTTTCCGACGATCTAGCGGAAGCAATTGTAGACTGATGTGATTTTTGGTCATTTTTTACCCTTTTAGACCTTTGATTCGGTTTCTATTCTTCTGGAGAAGAATATTGCTTATATCTGAAGACTATAAAAAGAATTATGGACTTTGTATTTAAAAACTCCAAGAAATCAAACACAATGAGAATAAAGGATAATTTTAGAAAGAAACTCCCTATATCCTTGAGCAATAGCGAGAAACGACAAAATCTAAGATTATTAGAATCTCAATAATTTAATATATAATTATTAAAAATTTAATAATTTAGATTTGAATAATTATGAATCCTTTTGTTGTCGGAACCTACATTTCTAAAGAGTATTTCTGCGACCGGAGAGTAGAGACAGAATCACTGGAAGAGCATGTTAGGAATGGAAGAAATGTAGTTTTGTTCTCAGAAAGAAGAATGGGCAAGACAGGGCTAATTCAGCATGTTTTCCATGACCTTCGAATAAAAAAAGATTTTCACTGTCTTTACTTCGATGCGCTCGCATGCGGTACTCTTCAAGAATTTACTTTTGCTTTGAGCAACAGTATTTTTAGGTCGTTAAAAAAAGAGAGTGGTTTCTTAGAAAAGATATCTTCATTTTTTCGGACTCTCAAATTAACGATGTCTGTTGATCCAAATAATGGGTCACCCGAGGTGTCTCTCAGTCTCGGAGATATCAAACAACCGGAAAAAACGATAGAAGAAGCCTTCTCTTTTCTAGATAGCTTGGACAAGCCTGTAATTTTGGCGATTGACGAATTCCAAAAAATTGCTTCTTTCAAAGAGGCCGATGCTACAGCTTTACTGAGGGGAATTATTCAAACTAAAAAAAATATCCGGATGATCTATGCCGGGAGTGAATTTCACTTGCTCTCGGAGTTGTTTGTTCAAGGCCGCAGCCCTTTCTATCAAAGCGCATCCATGATGCATTTAAATCCGATAGATAAAAAAGAATATTTTTTATTTGCAGAAGAAAAGTTTAGAGATTCCGGTAAAACTATCCCTGAAGAAATCTTCTATCGCATTTATACGCGATTTTTTGGCTGCACTTGGTTTATTCAATCAATATTAAACAGGCTTTATTCAGTAACTCAAGAGGGTAATGTCGTATCGGAAGAAATGTTAGGCAAGGTTCTTTCCACGATAGTACAAGAGCAAGGCGTTTTTTACAGGGCCCTCCTATCTGACCTTAGCCTAAATCAAAAATCCTTGTTGTTAGCCATTGCAAAGGAAGGCACAGTTGAGAATCCAACATCAACCGCTTTTGTAAAGGATCACAGCCTCTCTTCTGTAAGTTCGGCTCAATCATCCGCTAGGACATTACTTGAGCGAGGGATTCTTCAAAAGAACGATCGAGGATTGCGTATCTATGACTATTTCTTCTTAGAGTGGTTAAAAAAAGAATACTTCTGAATGCGAGGATGTTATGTCTAGAAAGTTAGTGGCTTCGATAATTTGCATCAGTGCGGTTTTTGTCTCCTTCTTTTCTTTTGAGCACGAAACAATTGCTTCGGAGAAAGCTCAGCGGCTGTGCCTTGTGAATTCTCCTGCGGAACTCATTGCTTGCCGCAGAGGTGACTCTTTGTACTACCAGCAGCCGGGCCTCGTACATGGAAAATATCTTCTGGATTTTGCTGCTCAATATTGCGACACTAATTATGAGATTGATATTCAGTTTCCATATGTACTCTGTGTGTACTCAGGAGTGAAAGAGAAAATTGCCGCACAAGAAGTGCGAAAAGAAATAGAAAGCAATAAGCTTTCAGCTTTGCGTAAAGTTGGCAATGAATTGGACAATCCTGAGTCAGGATGGAAACAAATCAATTCAGAGGAAGAGAGGTATTTTCTAATTACGTCGCACGGTACCGGTCCGGTTATTCAGGACGGCGTTGAAGTCACCGTCAGAGTTCGCTATCCGGGGAAAGACGGTAAGCCGGAAAAATTTGACGAACTAAAGACTTTCTTGGTAACTAAGGACACCGTCGGATTCAAAGGTCTGAGACAAGGTAGTTCGTTGATTATTGCGTCTAACGGTGAGAAGAAGCTTTTTGAGTTTGTCGATATTCTTAAGGTTACAAAACTGAAACCGTGAGGTTGCAATTAGAGGTTGAAGCAAAAACCAGTCCGAAGCATGTGCTTTATTTTTCTGCTTTTCTTTTGTCTAGCCTGAACCTAAAAATTCTTACTTAAAAACATATAGATAATTATTTCACGTTATTTAATGTTATTTAATTTCTATCCGTTGTTTTGTATAGTATTAGACGTAGGAGGCTCTAGATGGGCGCGAAATGGACAATCACAGGTTTGACCTACGACAGGGATAAGGCTGAGAGAAGAGTTGATGGTAACAATCCTCAGGTGAGTTGCCCTGTTTTGTTTTCCGCTCAGTGTGCCAGCTTTACTTGTTTTATGACTTCTGACATTAATCCAAGTATGGAGAGGTCTCTTATCTGGGAAAAATCGCCTCAATTGTTTCTAGATGCCGAAGAAAAGGAGGCTCCTGATGGTCGAAATGAACGTTCCATTGTTGCTTCGGCTTTGTCCGGCCCAGAAGTTCTCGAGCTTTTGAATGCTGAGGCATATCTCAGGCTTTCAAGAATGGAGATTGCGGACAACAAAGAGGAACAACTCCGTTATCTTGAAAAGCTCAGCTTGATTAAAAAGTCAGGGTTAACGTATGAGATTCCGCTTTTTAGCGCCTACCTCTTAGCTCGAAATTTATCGGACTTCGATCGACTGGCTGGAAAGCGGGTTCGGATTGTCTCATACAGCGGTAACGATAATTTGACTCCTGTTGTCTGTGACAAAGAGTTCAAAGAAGGAATCGTCGAGGCGTTTAAATCAGTCTACCGGGAGCTCAATGGTTTGATTCCGGGCCGCGAACGCATTGATCCAGAAAGCGGAAGAAGGTTAATTGAATTCTCGATACCAAAAGCTGTCCTTAGGGAGGTGCTTTGCAATGCCTTTGCTCACCAAGATCTATCTTCCGAAGGCGACGGGATACTTGTAGAAATTTATAAAAATAGAGTCGAGATAACAAATTCAGGCAAACCAGTCTTGGATCAACTTCATTTTCTTGATGGCGGTCCCGTTACAAAGAATGAAAAAATTTTTACTGAAATGAAGAATCTTGGCTTAGTTGATGGACAAGGCCACGGCTGGAGAAAAATCGTTAAGGAACTTGAATCTCGTAGTCTTCCGGCTCCTGGAATTAAGGTCAGGAAAAATTCAATAACAGTGACGCTTTGGTTTGAAAAACCATTGAAGCTCCTTTCATTGGATCAAAGGAACTGGACGGTATATTTGCACACCGTGCTGAGATATCTGCTCAACGAGCCTGCGAATAATGCGTCTCTCAGACAGAGGCTGAATTTGCCTGAGTCGAAATCTTCCACCGTTAGCAAGTTGTTCAGACAGACAGCAGAAGGAGGTCTTGTGAAACCCTTTGATAAGCATTCTTCCAATAAGACAAAGAGGTACGTTCCTGTTTGGTGTCCGGACTCGTCTCAAATTCCCGTGAAAACTAAGGATTATGAAAAGCTGAAGCTAGAAAAAGAGAAGACAAAAAACTCTCAGAATCCCTCGTCAAACAAAGCCTTCATCGACCAGGAAGACGAGCAACTTATTCAAAAAGCCCGTCAGCGCTTGAAAGAACAGGGATCTATTCGAGTCAGGATTGAAGACTTGTGATTAGCGCCCTTACTTTGATATACGGAACCGCAAAAAAACTGGTGCTCCCGGAAAACCAGAAATCGACAGTGAGGAATTGGATTTGATCAAATGCAAACTGACAAGGCAATGGCATTACGATAAATACAAACAGGAGTTCTTATGTCGAATCTGATTTCCGCGCAGTCCACTTTAAATGACAGATACCAGACAACGATCCCCGAAGTCGTGAGGAATGTTCTGAATTTAAGCAAGAGCGACACACTTGTATATTCTGTTGATTCAGACGGGAAAGTTGTAATCAGCAAGTTAACTAGTTGTGAAGACGATCCCGTCTTGAATAACTTTTTAGGTTTTCTTGCCAAGGACATAGAAAATTCTCCGCAGAACTTAGTTCCTATGACAGTTGAGAAGTTTGTGAAAATTTCTTCTCTCGTAGAAGACATTAAGATTGATCTCGAGACTCCTTTGGATTCAGACGATGATGAATGAAAAGTCTTCTTGGAGGATATTTTTTTCAACCGGCCTCTGAGAAACAATTTTCTTCTCTGACTGCTAAAGTAGAGCTTTTGAAAAACAAATATCCTGACAGTTATCAAAAGAAAAAAAGTACAAAAATTCTTGCAGCCATAAGGCAAATAATCATCACGTTATCTATAGACCCGACGCAGCCGATTTTCAGGCAGGGAAAGACGTTGGGAGATCAATATCTAAATTGGCACAGGCTGAAATTTTTCCAGCAGTACAGGTTATTTTTTCGCTATCAGACTTCAGCCAAAATCGTTGTAATCGGTTGGGTTAACGGCGATTCAACATTACGGGCCTACGAATCAAAAAACGATGCCTATAGAGTTTTTGCAAGGATGCTCGACAACGGCAATCCTCCTTCAAATTGGGATGAACTGCTTTCGGCATCTCACGAGTGCGACTTTGAACTTTGAACCATTTACAGAATGCCTATAAAAAGCCAAAAATCAGCGGTAGGCAGGAAATAGATTTAGGCAAATAAGCTCCTTAAGTTCTTAAGAATTTAAGGAGCAGATGATTAATTCTTTACTTCCCTTTCTATTCGAGCTTCTCGGTAGCCAAGTCCGCCTGCAAGAGAATTAAGTAACAGAGTGCTCATTCCTCTTTGTCCATCGTGGTAGCCAATAGAAGCGTCGTTAATACGTTCTTGTCTCAATTCAGTCATCGCATTCTGGTTCATAAGTCCTATTGCATTTGCCTCTTCCTGCTCATCAAATTTCTTGTTGAAATCTTTCAATCCCGAGTTTAACGAGGACGGCTGGAAAGAGGCGTCTTCGGCCTTGTCTTTAAACAATTTTTCTTGTTTTCCGAGGACTGCTTCTCCCTTGTGCTGCAAAGCAGATAAGGAGCCTCTTCCTTGACGTTTAAGAGCGTTTTGTTCAAGACCGGTTTCTTGTATTTGTCCAGGACCTAAGTGACGGACATCTGCAGCGCGGTCGTAAGAATCAGCGGCAGCTGAAGCACTTAAATGCTCTCGCTTATCAGAAGAATCGAAAAGAGCTTTAAGGTGAGATTCTGCCGACAACTTGTCTGAAGACAGTAATTTCTGCATAACCAAGATGTCGTTATTGACGGCAGTTTGATTTGTTCCGCTTAGGTTCTCTGACTGAGATCGAGAAGCAGAGAACGTCTCTGACAGCATTCGGCTTTGATCATTAGAGGAGCGATAGGCCTTATCCAATGCCGCGGAGAAGTTTTTAGCGGCTCGGCGCATCTCATCATTTGAAGTTGAGGCGGCAATTTCTTTTGCCGTGCTCTTGAGCGCATGGTAGGCCTCAGCCTTCTGATGCTGAGTCGCGGCGCTTTGAGACCCCGTTGCAGTGTCTACGAACTGCTGAGCAGTTTTCGCCTCCAGACCGATTCCCATTCCTGCAGCTTCAGCTGCTCCGCGAAGATGGGACATCGCATTTTGTACTTGGCGTGCAACAGGTTTTCCTTCGGGATCTTTGCTTTGCGTCGAAACGGCTCCGAGTACGGCCGGACTACTTTGAGCTGCGGCTAAGTTTAGATTCTCAGACGAAGCGGAAGAAGCTCCCTTTGCATCTTTGGCAGCTTCCTTTGCCGCATCTGTGGAGAACTGTGCTTCGCCGCCTCCGGCTTGAAGTTTTGCTCCGCTCGTGAATGCCAAGTTCTCGGAATTCGATAAGCCTCTGGATAAGGTTGAAGATTCTCCAGTGCTCTTCGAATAAGAAGATGAAGACGAACCGGCGGTAGACTGTCCGGCGCTCAGACGTTCGGATAATCCTTGGCTCATGGCACGAGCAAATTCACGGCTGACGGCATTTGAAGAAGAGGCAGCCGAAGACAGAGAAAGAGCCTGACTCTCGGAAGCGGTCAAAGTTGTTGCGGCAGAAGATGCAGTTCCCGTGGTTCGGCTGTGCGTTAATGCACCGGAAGAAGAAACGCCCAAATCAATAGATGTTCGAGCCATACCTGTCACTGTTCCGGTTTCATCTCGGGTGACGGAGCCATAAGCTGTCTGAGATTTAGAAGTATATGGATCACTCCAGGAGGAAGAAAGGTCGGATTTATTTGCGGAAGCAGAGTTCATGGATGTATTTCCTATAGAGATGTTTCCGGCATTGAAGTTTCCGGCAGCGGCTTGAGCGGAGGCGCCGGAAGAAGCAACTTGTGCAGGAGCCATTAAACCTGTGGCCATAGAGACGAAAGCCATATCGCTGCCTTTGGCAAGTGCAAAGGCAATCACAGGGATCAAAAGCATGATGCTTCCGGCAATGGCTTGGGATGTGGCGCCGGCTTCACGAATGATTCCGGCTGCCAGCAAAGTACTTCCGCCGAACTCGGCGGCAATCCGATTCAGCGGATTGGCGTCTACGGAAATCATCAGATAGTTAGCGACAGAGAGAAGCGGTGCCCAGAGCTGGAACCAAATCAGCAATACAAAGAACGATCTAAAAACCGCTCCGGCAGCGCTTCCCGCGGCCACCATCAAAAGGAGCATTAGAGGGAAGGCAGCAATGACGATGAATTCAACGCAGTTGCGGATTTTAGGGAGGCTGTGTTCTGCTAAACGCGCCAACGTGCGGTAATTGATTTCTGACGTGAGGTTGGCTTGAGAAGCGGAATATTTAGCGGCAAGATCCAGCGGGGCGCCGGCCTGTGCGGCGATGGATGCCATGCCGCGCGGAAGCGCGGTGAGCATGACGGAATGCTTGAGGCTTTGTTCCAAGGAACGAGAAACACCGAGCAGGAGGGCTTCGCTCTGAGGAAGCGTCCGTCGAATGACGTCGGCGGGATCAATTCTTTCCGGTACTAAGACGGTACCGAGACGCTTAGACAAGAAGTCGAGTTCAACAGTGTTGAGATGCTGGTCCAGACTTTGGAGTGCCTGATCGCATCTTTGGACGGTGCCGTCTGAAGAGACGGAAGAGCGTGCCGGATTGATCCAGCCGTCTGCGGAAATCGTGGCCCAAATGTCGCCTGAGTGGCTGAGGTCGGCCGCTTTGTCGGGATGATCCAAAAGTTCGGGTCCTATGCAGTCGGCAATCACCCGATCCGTTAGAGCGTGGCCTTCCGGTGTGACGGGGCCGGCGGCTAAGAGACTATTTAAGGCACGCTGAGGATAGACCAAGCCGAACTTGGAGAATCGTTCGGCGTCCGGCAGAGAGAAAGCGGTTTCGAAGCTTTCGGTGAGAAAGTGGCCGATCTTAGAGGTCGCAGACGCAAAGAAGCCGACGCCGAAGGGCACGTTGCTCACGACATAAACATCAGCGCTTCGTTCGTCGTGTACAGCGACATCCACTTTAGGGACGAGCATGACGGAATAAAACAAGACGGTAGCAAAAAGATAAACCTTTGAAGCCAACCCCTGCCACTTCAGAAGGGCGCCGGTGAGCGTGACAAGAAAACCGGCGAGTACGGCGGTTTTAAGCAGACCTTCGTAGGAGGAGCCGGAGCAAATCGAAACAAGCGCTTCGAATAAGTCTCGGATTTGGCCTCCGTTCCAGTAGGCGTAATAGTCCATCACCATTAGAGGTTTTCTCCGAAGGAAAGGTTCGCCGCTAAGTCAGCGGCTAAAGCGCCTTTGACACTTCTTTCTAAGTGTTCAATCTGCGTGATGAAAGAATGGGCTCGGCTCATCTGCTGAAAGACCGCATCGCTGCGCGATGCGATATCCTTACGGACTTCATCGATTCTTGCCTCAATGACCTTTAGGTGTTCGGCGGCAATGACGCCGGTCTGAGAAGCGGAAGAGGCTGAGGCTGCTGCCTTGATGTCTAAAGACAGACGATCCATGGCTCGGATGACGGCCTCAAAAGCGGCGGCTTCGACATAGATGCGCACGATGTCCTGAGAGAAGCCTAAGTAACGATGAGAAGCGGTGGCATTGATCAGACGGATTAAAGGAATCGTGGAAGACGAAGCTAAAAGCAGCATGTCGGCTTCCGAGACAAGATTGGGGTCACGGTGCAGGATAGAGTTTCTGTAGTTAGAGGCTGCCTTCATGAATTCGTAGGGAAGGTTGACTTCATCGAGCGTGGTCTTTTTAACAGTCAAGCAGCGGTCATCTCCGTCTTCTTCGACACAGCGGAGCCGGAAAGCTTCGCTTTCTAGGACTTGAGTATCGGGGCGTCCGAAAAGAAAACCCACTAAGTCCTGACCGGCAATCGGAATGGCGCGGGTGACGGTATCTTTGCCGCTGCCTTCTCGAACATAAATGACGGTGCCCACGAGTGTCATCATGAGTTCTTTGAGCTCTTTGCTGTAAGAAGCATTAAAGCTGCCGCCGGAAAGCAAGGACCATGTGAGGTTTAACTCCGGAGCATCGACCACATTTCCGCCGGAATCTTTACGGGTCGGCGCGTAATCTAAAACGGCGGCTCCGTCGGTGCGCGTCTTTGCATCAGCTTCAGATGCGTCAGAGACAATGCCTGAAGCCCGCAAGGCATTGCGGGCTTCAAAGCCCGTCTTTTGAATCCATTGTTCTGCGCCGCTCATCTTCAAGAGGTTTTGTGCAGAGGTGCAGGAGTCCTGGAACATATTGGTGTACTGGCGAATCATGTCACGGAAGCTGGTGACTTGTTCATTGAGGTCGGGTGCTAACGACTGAAGGGCAAGCTGAAAAGCTAAGCCCGGAAGGGCGGTCCCGATGTTGCGTAAGAAAGCGACGAATTCTTCTCGAGACGGAATACCGAAGGCGCCAAGAAATAAGTCAATGCCGCCGCAGCCGGCAGACAGAGAAGGCGGAGTGAAATAAAACGCATTGAAGTCTTTGCGCGGGGCTCGATAGACAAATCCGCCGCCTGTGACGGTATTCATGCCGGAAGACTGATAGACACCTGCCGGTGTGACATTGCCTTGAAAAGAACCTGCGGCAGAATAGAAGTCTTTCATGAAGCCTGCGGAAGCGTCTGCAGTGAAGAGACAGGTGCTCAGAGCCAAAGCTGAGAAGAGTTTTGTGAATTTACGGGTCATGGCTGAAGAGGATTAAAGGGACGGAGGGACGGCCTGCGTTGTTACGGGAGTCGCGGCTAAGGCGTCAGGGGCAGAAAAGTTTGTGGTCTTTTGCACAGAGTTTGCGACTTGTGCGCCGCCGAAAAGTGACTCTCCGGGCTTGCTTAGTGCCAGAGTCTGAATACGGTTGATCATGTCTTCGAGCGAAAGCACACCGGAAGAAACTAAGTAAGAAGCGGATTGGTCGCGTTTGACCATGAAGAGTGCAGGAACTCGATCGAGGCCTAAGCCGTTGGTTAAGAGTTTTGAGACGCCGTTGTCAGGAAGCGCATCGGGGAAATGATCATTAGAGGAACCGTCCAGAGATACTGCGAGTACTTCAAAACCAAACGTGTCCTTGAGATGTTTTACCAGAGGAGACTGCAAAGCACAGAAGCGGCAGTCGGAGCGATAGAAGTACATCAGGCCCCAGTCTTGAGCGATCTGAGGAATCTGTTCCTTGCGGGTTTGGTTTCTGTCTTCCTTTAAAGAGACTTGAGCAAAGTTAGCAGCCGGATTAAGGGTTGAGAAATCAAACTGCGGGTTCTGCCAAGAAACGCGGCGGTTCATATCTGTAAAGAGAGCGGCTTTTTCTTGAACGAAATGGTTGACCTCTTGGAAGGCTAAGACGTTGGCTTCCGTCGGAAGAAAGGTCGCGTTCTCCAGTCGTTTGGTGTATTCGGCTCTAAGTTCTGCCGCGCTTAGGATTAAAGAGAGATCGTTAGGCGCATTAGGATCCGGGACTTTCTTCTTTAATTCTTCGGGCGGATAGTAAAGAAAACCGCGGTCTTCAGAGTTCCAAACGTCTTCATCCCAAAAGGAAGCGGCGAGTGACGCAGGCGCAGCGAGCGTTAAGGCCAGTGATAGAAGCAGATAAAGATTTTGTGGTCTTTTGTACATAATTGGGCGTTAGTTTTTAAGATTCTTAGAGGGAGCTTTAGACGATGATGGACGGTTGGGTGTCGCAGTACCCGTGAAGTTGGGATCAACGACATGAGATGATCCGACAGAGGGCGAGACATAAGCGCCTAAGTCTTTATCGACCAAATTCTTGGTGTGGGACGTTCCTCGGTCTTGAGCGGCAGCGGAATTAAGTTCGTTCTTTTGGACGATTAAGGCTTCGAATTCAGACAAGTCCATCGCATCAAAATCCAGACGCTCGAGTTCATCTTGTGTGAAGCCTTCACACTGAGGGTTTTGCGCCGAGCCCCAGCCTTTGCCCAACTGAGGACGGCCTTGTTCCTGGAGGATACGGGCGAGCGGCGAGTTATAGCAGCAGTAGCTTTCTTTTCTTTCCACGCAGGTGACGACTTTCTTAGAGCAGTAGGTTCCGACGTAGTGGCAAAGCTTCTGGCCTTTCTTGAGCATTAAGGTTTGCTCTTTAGGTTCGCACTGCAGATAGTCCAATGCGATTTGGACGGCAACGGACATGGCGAAAGATGTGGGGTCAAAGGTGAAATACATTTGGCCGCCTTGGAGCGTCATTCCGAAACCATAGAAAGAGAGCGACGGATTGTAGATACCGCTCGTTGCATCGCCGTAGAGCATATTCAAGATGCCGGAGGTGGTGTCAGAAGCCGACAAGACGTCATAAACGTAGGGGCTTCCGATGTATTTGACGGTTTCTACCGTGACGTCTCCGGCAAAGCTCATCGCTTTGCCGAACGCCGACGAATTGGCTGTTCCGGCTTTGACTTTGGTGCCGCAGCAGGAGAAACCTAAGACTTTCTTGGAGCATTCATCGACTTCACCGTTAAAGAAACGGCCGTTGTCGTAGTCGGCGTAAAGGGCGCTTTGACGGGCGGTCTCGAGCATTGTGATGACTTTAGAGAAGTCGGAATCAGCAGGATCTCCGGATCCGTCGCAGATGCCGTCCAAGCATTCGGCGGGACGGCAAATAGTTTCTGTGACGACAGAGCCTTCTTTTTCCTGACAGCGATAAGTGTGGGCTGTGGTGAGGCATTTGCCGACATCATTGACGGCAATGCACTCGGAAGAAACTTTGACGCAGTCTTTATCAGCCTCGAACTTTCCGCAGTCATTTTTCGTCTCTCCTGAGCCGCCGGTTCCGGCGCTGCAGACATAAGTGTGTTCATACTTCCAGCAGTCTTTATAGACGGGGACGCCGTTGATAATCTTTTCTGCCGGGCCTTCCACACATTCGGTTCGAAGCACCGTGCAGGTAGGATGATCTTTAAGAGGGAGGCAGGTGTCAGACGGCTCAATGGCGCCGATAACGATGTTTGAATCGATGATGTCAGCGCCGGGAGCGGAGATTTCTGAGTCACCTTTGCAGAAGATTTCCTTTTTATAAGCCAAACACTTCGGACCGTCGCGTTCGATACAGGTCGATTTACGGACTTCGCACTCGGGAAGTTTTTCTAGGGCAACGCAAGAGTTTTCGTTGAGAGATTGGGTGCAGTTATAGATATATTTGCGCTGGATGCATTCGCCTTTATCGTTTGTCTGCATACAGGAGTAGCTTGACGCTTTGCAGGTCATGCCCTCGGTTGCGGTTTTACAGGTCAATAGATCAAATCCCGGCTTGGAGGGCGTGCCTTCAGGCGTAATGTTATCGCCTTCAATCGGATCGGTATTAACGCAATGGTATTTCTGCGAGTATTGAGCACAAGCCCCGTCGGCGCCAATTCTTTCGCAGACTTTTTCTCCGACGGGCTGACAGCCTTTAGAAGCGAGAACTTGACAGCTGTTGGAAGCGCCCGCGGCAGCGCAGGCAAAAGCCAATTCTTTTCTCCAGCATTCTTTATAAACCGCGACGCCATTAATGATGCGGGTTTCCGGACCTTCAACACACTTTTCTTCTGCGATATAGCAGTCAGGATTATCTATGAAACTTGAACACGCAGAAGTGTCCGTGCCGGAAATGACGGTATGAGAAAAATCTAAGATTTCGATGTTCTCGGTATCTTTGGCTTCTTCCGAACAAACGTAAGTACTGTTCCAGGACATACACGTGCCCGTGAGATCGTAACTTAAGCAATCCGCTTTCGTTTGACGGCAGCCGGGCGTGTTTTGAAGGCCTTTGCAGTAATCAACGGTAGACGATTCCGTGCAATGACGCGTTGTTTGATAGTTCCAACATTCCCGCCAAACTTCTACGCCGTTAATAAATTTGGAACCCGGACCGTCGACACAAACTTCCGGGCCGTCCGTGCAGGCCGCGCTGACTGTTGCTGAAGTCAACAGCATCAAAAAGGGAAGAAGGAGCATTAAAGGGCGAGAAATCATGAGTCAAACTCCACGACTTTGCCGTCGGCGCTGACGCATGACGTCCGCCATTTGTCTAAAGAGACGTCATTGGCGTTTTTCTGAAAAGAAAAACGCTTGGAGATCGACCCTGAATAATCCCATTTACCAGGCCGCGTGTAGATATCCATCTTGATTTCTACCGTGCAGTTCACGCCGGTGCAGCGACTTTGTCCCGTCCAGACGCCTTTACAGTTAGAGAAGAAATGTTCGCTTTGAAAGTCCTCCGCCTGTATATCAAAACCGAAGTTAGCGGAATTTTTAACGTTGGTTTCTATCCGAAGTTTTGGGATAAGGTCGTTAGAACACTGGTATTTGAGTTCAATGACGTCTCCGCCGTTGCAGGCGTCTTTGCCTAAAGAGGGCGAGGTCTCGGAAGAAGCTTCAAAGAATTTGCCGATTTCGCATCCCGCATAACCGACGACTTCCAAGTAACGGTTGCAGCGGTAGGTGTTTTGTGTGAACTGCTGTGTTTTACAAAGATACCGGTAAGTGCTTTCGATTTTGACGGTTTCTCCGGTGTGGCAAGTTTGGAGCGGCGCATGAAGACAGGTGTAGTCCTGGCTTGTCTCGTTGTAATCGGCGAGACACTCGACGGTCAGTTTTTTACCGGTTCGGGCAATACATTCAAAGAGCGTCGAGACGTCGAGCTTTTCCGTCCAGCCTTCAAAGCAGGACTGAGCCGTGCTTCCCACGGTGGTTTCTTCGCAGACAGCTAAGTCTGTCTGTGGGGGACGCGTTGTCGTAATGGTTTCGCAGATTTCTCCTCCGTTGGGCGGAAGATCAGGAACTTTGTTTAAGAGGTGATCACGATCCGCCAAGATATTGTCGAAGTCGGATTCCTCCCATCCCGGCCGGGAATGTGGGTCGTAAATTACTTGAACTGCACGGCAGTCCATAGAAGTTTGCGACAAACATCCGTCGGCTTTAGAAGAGCCGGGTGTTAAGAGGTTACCTTGTCCTTTGGCAAACAGGTCTTTAAGTTCCGATACGTCTGCGCCGTATTCCGGAACGGTGCCGGAAGCAGAGCTCTCGGTGAGGATGTCTTTGATCGACAGCTTGGCCGCTTCTTCTTTAGCGGCATCCATAGCAGACTGTTTATCGTAAGCTGCGACTTGGACGCTAAAGAGCATTAAAAGGACAGAGCTGAATAAGGCTCGAGAAAAGATGTTGGGCATTACGGTCGGTTTCCAAGTTTTGCGCGAAGGGCGCGGGCTGCTTCCCCGATGGAATCTGCCCTGTCTGCTAAACGGTCTAAGGCATAACCAATGGTTACGTCTCCCGGAATAACGACAGCCTTTGTGCTTTTTGCGCATCCGTCAGGAGAAACGGGGGCTTCTTCTTTGACGATTAGAGCGGGAACCTGACGGATATTGAATTCGCTGAATATTTCCGGGTGGAGCTGAACATCAGCGCCGGCATCGATTAAGGGCTGAAAGGCCGCAAGCGACTGAGGATTAAGCAGCGGCAATTTAGCATCGCTCTGACTGTCGGAAGGCGGAACACCGCGGAAGACCAAAGGGATTCCGGCATCTTTAGCATCTCGAGCCAAACGCTCCAAAGAGGCTTGAGGCATCGACAGAGAGACGGCAGCGTAGGCACGAGGAGGCGGCTTTTGTGCAGAGGCAGCTTGGTCTCTTATTTGCTCGGAAAGATGAGAAGAAGCTTCAAGCACGTCTTCGATCGTCCATGTCTCTGAAGCTGTAAAACCGACAAGCGGTAAAGAAAGCGATATGCTCAGAAGGAATTTGAAAAAGTATGATTTATTCATAAATAGAGTTTTGAATTAGTGTGATTAATTCAAAAGGTTTTGATCATTAAAGGGTGAGCAGAGGATGATTGATTGAAAAAGTAAGTGTTTTTCAAAAACATACTTTGAAAAAGTATGTCTATTTCAAATTTAACTCGGCTGAATGCCTGCGCCTTGGCAGCAGTCACGCTTACGGTAGATGAGATATGCAGCGTCTTCGCCGCCGGTAGCCCAGGTTTTACCGGAATGCCAAAGGGAAGTTGAAGCACCCATGGGGTAGTAGCATCGTCCGTCCCGCTTACCGGTGGTGCGCGCCGGATACATCATCTGAGTGCGATAGACGCGTTTGTCCATGATCGGCTCAAGGTAAGGGCCGCACTGACCTTTTTCTCCGTAAGCGGCCCATTGAAGACCGGAGCGGTGCAGCTTCATGGTAAAGCGGGCAACTAGAAGAGAGGACGCCTGCGGAAAATGTACATGTGAACCGACCCATCCGGTGAGCGGGAAGATGCCGCCGTGACAGCCCGCACACCAATAGAGTTCCGAAATCGGCAGGGAAGAAGTCGCGCCAACACAGTCGGCTGCACAAGCAGCCGCTGCCGCGGGATTGGCAAAGAGCGATGCATCAGGATTTAAGAAAAATGCGGTAACCGAGTCATCCCAAAGAGGATCGAGTTCGGTCATGTAGGCCAAATCCCAAGCGGATTGCTCCAGACATTTAGTGTCAAGGAGAACTTCAAGAATAAAAAGCCAAGGCGTGAAGTACCAGTGGACTTGATAAAAGGACGTGCGCTGAGCCGAAGTCGACTTATTCGGAGTCCGGCCGTGCGCCGGGGCTCTTAAGCCGACGTTCAACTCCATTCCGCCGAGAGAAGGAAAACAGTACGGTGTGCGGACAACTTCAGCGGTTCGCAGCGGCTCCCAGAAAGACATATTCAAGCCGACGGTAATGTTGGCGCCCGAAGCACAGAGACAAAGACGATTGGCATCGGTTTCGGGATCGGCATTCTTTCCGGAAGAAAGCGTGACCCCTCCTAACTTAATGGGGAAGACACAGCTCCAGCAGACATCGGTGATCGGATTGATGATTCTGCCTTTGCAGTTTCCGGCAAAAGCAGAAGCTGCACAGCAAAAAGACAGAATGAGCATTAAGGAGAAACGTTTCATTATGGTTGTATTAAAGAGAGGAGTTCGGACAAGCGGTCAGAAGCAAACTCGGCGCCTGTCGGGCCGTTGGATCCGTTAAAGAGCAGTGCGGGAACGGCTTCAATACCGAAGACGCGAACCAGCCCGCCCCCTTGATCAAAAAATATGCGCTGATTGAGCTTCTCTGAGACTTCAGCGGGAGAACCGCTGACAAGCACAATCCGCATATCCTTATGTGATTTAAGAAGTTTGCGGGCAGCTTCCAGAGATTCTTCGTCTGTCCCGTCAATAAATAAGAGCGAACGGGACAAGTTCGGCATTGGGACGGACTGAGCTTGACGAAGCATCGCCTCCGGCAAGCTTTCCGGAACGGAAGCGGACAATTCCCAAGTCCGTAAATCATCTGCCCGATTAAGTCCGGCAACGGAGGTCGGCTGTTCAAGCTCCTTGGCAATACGATCTTTGTTTTGGTTAAAGCGGCGGTCGTATTCACCGGAGGCTTTCATCGCGCCGACTCGAGATTTAAAGGCTTCGAGAATATCCGGCTCACTGATGTCGTAAAGCGGCCCCAAAGGTTCGAGGACTTCGACTTTGGATTGAGCAGCCGCTTTGTTTGTACAAGGCGAAGGAACATTAAAAGAGAAGGACGGTTCGGAAGAAGCGACGCTGTAAGCGGAGAGGCAGACAACAGCAGAGGCAGCCGCGGAGACGGATAAGAGCAGACGGGAAAGAGTCATCTCAAAACAGCGTTAGAAAATAGGATGTGCCCGACCGCTGAACCGGCATCGGTCAATAATCCCGAATGCCTCATAACGGCTGTCGTACGAATCAGGGTGCGTGCCGCGGACAAAGTACTGATCTTCACCGAGAACCTGTGGAGCGGTGGCTTCCAATGGACTGCCGTTTAAAGCTCGTTCTTTGGCCGTGGTCAGCTCTTTGCCGTCGCAATAAAACGTACGGTTTATACGGGAGAGCGTTTGCCCGGGGCCGCAGACCACTTCTTTGATAAACGTTAAACGGTAGCCGCCGACTGCAGAGGCTTTGGGCTCAAATGCCACGTAATCTCCGACTCGGACGTCCTTTTGTCCGCGCTCAATAACAAAAAGCTTAAAAGGCAAAGAATGCGTGCGGTTTAAAGCCAAATGCCAGCGATGATTTACGAGACTGAGGATTAAGAAGACGGAGAGCCAAAGCCATCCGAAACGGCGTGCATGGTCTTTTAACCGGTGCCAAAACACTCTCGGGTGGGCTTTCATGCGGCTCATGGTTTAGCTCCGTTGTGTAAGCGGGCGCCGATTTGACGGAGCTGAGTGCTCTGTTTTTCAAGAGATAAGCCGAGTTTGGCGACAAGATGATCGGTGTAGTCCGGAAGTTTTGCGGTGGAAATCACGGCCGAAGAGACGAGCAGCACGCAATCGCAGTCTTTTTCTAAAACGGCAAGTTCTTCTTTGAGTCTTTTGGCGAAACGTTCGGCTTCAGGAAGAATCGCGTCTCCGTTTTTGCCTTCGGAGAGGATTCGGACTTCATTGGCTTTCACAACGGAGTTGAGGTTGACGACGGCAAAGCGAGGACGGTCAAGAATTTCTGAGACTCGGTCTTTGGCTTTGAGCGTGCCGAAGCCCAAGGCGACACCGAGGACGCCGGCAAGCAGGAAGAGGAGGGTGGATTTCATAGGATTAAAAGGAAGACGGGTTAAATCTATGGAAAGGGCCGATTAACGAAAGACGAATTAAGGAATGAATTCGGCTTGGCCGCGTTCGGAGAGCACTGCTTCGATGGCTTCTCTCATGGATAGGCCTTCTTTGCGGTATCGGTTGATGTCACTGATGTCTTTCGGGTGCGTACTCATGACCAGCAAAGAGAACGGATCCAGGATCAGACGATTCACAGAGGTCGGCGCATCGCCGATTTTGACGAGTACTTCGGAGTAGACATCGCGGAGACCCTTCAAAGAACGAAGCTGCGCCATTTCGTAGTCGTCTAAACCGAGCTGGGACTCTTTTTCGCATTCGCTCAAGACGGATTCTTTGAGTTTCATAATGAACTTGCAATCGGCATTGTCGAGAGCGGCTTTGGCGGCCGAGCTTTTCCAATAGTCCCCGGGGCCTTGCGTGCCGGTAAAGAAGGCACCGTTTAACTTACGGGCCCTGCGGTAACCGGCTTCAATGAATTTAGAAGAGTGTCCGCGGACCATCAGGTCCCAGGCCTCATCGATGATGACAAGTTTTGGCTGAGACCGATCGCCTCGGCGCATTTCCACGTCAATGAGATACATGAGGAGCATTAAGACGACTGCCTGAAGGGATTTCTTTGTGTTGAGCTGTTCCAGCTCAAGCACAATGAAATGATTGTCAAAGTCGATATTGGCTTCTCCCTCAAAGAAAGAGGCATAAGCGCCGCCTTGGGCATAAGGCATAAGTTTGACACCGAGGTCCACAAGACGAGGATCGTCCAGTGCCTTTTGCTCTTCTGCAGTTAAAGAGGCGTAATAGGAATCCCATTCGGGATCATTCAGTCTGGGGTGGGCTCCGCCCAAACGGCCGTTATGCAGGAGAGAACGAGTTAAATCCGTAATGGTGGGTATTTTGCCGAGCGTTTTCGCTTCATACCAAATATGGCGGATGTGGATCTGAAGATGTGAGAGCATTAGGTCGTCGAGGTGCTCGTTGGATGAAGCCATCTGAGCGATCAGCGGAAGGACTAAGTCCATGTCGGCTTCAATATTCTTTGTAACGGACAGAGGATTAAGACAATCGATTTTGCCGTCCGCTCGAGGCGTATCCGAGAGCTCGATCCACTGGCCGTTGACGCAGTGGCAGAGTTTTTCATAGCTTCGGCCGATATCGATGACCCAAACTCGGCCGTTCGAGCAAAGGGTACCGAGCGCCAGAGAATTCAGCATGACGGATTTACCGGAACCGGAGGATCCGGTCACGATTCCGTTGTAGTTTCCGTGAGGATTCGCAAACGGATCGATATGCGTGATCTGCCCGCGGCGGGAAAACAGCGAAAGAATCGGCGTCGGAAGCACGTGTCCTGCTCGGGTGCCCGAGCCTTTCCAATCTCCGATTAAAGGCATCGTGTTGGCTGCATTGGCACAAGTCTTTGTTGAAGAGCGCTTGGCAAGTTTCACGTCAAAGGCGAGAAGCGGGCCTCCTGCCATCGGCAGAGAAGCCATTAAGCCCTGAAGATGCATTAAGTGATCCTGCATGAGTTCAATCGACATTTTCTTGAAGATGCCGATCGCGGTTTGGACTTCATGGGTTACGTTTTCTGTTGTCGGGAAAATCATGACCTGATGAGACAACTGGACAAGTCCTTCGCCGTGTTCAAAGGATTGAACCGCAGCTCTCCAGTCTCTGGCTTCTTCTTGAAGTGTCGGAATAAAGCGGGCAATTTCCGTTGCCGACATTTGCTCGGCTCGAGCGCTTTTGAGCTGGGCGTAGCTCTTGCCTTTCTCATAAGACGTTTTAGAAAGATAAGTCGTGATGAGAAAAGGGCTGGAGAATCCTAAGGTGCCTTCTACATCGCCGGCGGCTCTGGCCATTTTGTCCAAAGAAAAGCTCTGCGGATAACCGTGAGGAGAAAGACTTACCGCCTTGACGGTTAAAGGATGATTAGGTGAGCGAAAGACAATGCCGTCTTCTTCAACGGAAATCGTCGTTTGGTGAGAGACTATCTGAGCTCTGGGTTCGCGAGTAGGGTCCACATCTGTAAAAGACCAGGCACCGTTGACAAAGAGCTGAGGATTAAGAATAAGCGATAAGGTATGCACCAAAATTCGCTCGTCCCAAACAAACGGAGAAAAGTGCCATTGATTTAAGGTCGACACCATGACCTTGCGTACTAAAAGTGCGCTGTCCCGAGCCTGTGCTTCGAAAGGGGCCTTTGCAGGAATGACGACCGAAATCCAGCATCTTAGGTTGCGGCCGAGAATCGGGAGCGCCGGATGCGGGGGCTGAGTGGCAGAGCGAGAGAGGAACTTTGCCTTTGCGAGCGTCATGGCCGACAACAAATCCTTCTGCGCGGCGCGAGCGGGCGTGTCTTCCGGCGTCCGACGCAGGGTCTGGCTTCTGACCAAATCGACCAGCGGATCAATGAACGGAGATCCGAACAAACTGACTTGAACGCCGGTGCCGTCCGGAAGGATTGAACCGATCATATGCTCTAGGCTTTTAGCCATGTTGAGCGACGTTCCGGTCTGCGGAGTGACTTCAATCACAAAACCTATCCCTTCAAAGGTTCCGTCCGGTCCGGCAACGGCACAGAGCTTGTCGCTTTCTTCAAACTGCGCGTACGGCAGTTCGTCGGCAAAGCGGTCAATTCTCAGAGGCGCTTTGCGGCGCGTCGGCGTGGCGCCGGGGTGCACTTTAAAGTTGGGCTTTAAGTCTTGAAAGGCAAACAAGGATGCCGCAGAAGACAGGAAGTTTTTGAGCGTCATGACAAAGAAAAGGACGATTAAAGAAAGGACGGATTAACGATTGCCGGAAAAGCCGAAGGCGGGAAGCTGTTTGAGCTTTTCTCGCTTGGCTTCGTTGGGATCCTTGGGCTGTTCGGAAGAAAGCGGGTAGACGGGCTTTGACAAGCGGGAAGAAGAAACCAGTTCATTGACGCTGTCGGTCGTCCAGCCGCCGTTTTCCAAGCGGACGTAGAGATAACGCTGGTCATGCAGGTCGCCCAACTTATCGTGGAAGGGCGCGAGCCAAACCCGAAGAACAGTTTCGGGCTTTCGCCAGGGACGAGCCGGCACGATCGTGACAAAGTCCGAAGTTCGTTCAACCGCGGAGACATCACTTACTTGGGCGCCGGATGCGGCAGAAGGTTCAGTTTTTGGCTCTTGAGCGTCTTTAGCCTGATTCGGCTCAAAAAACGGCTGAACAAAGTCTTCTTCAGAAGCGGCCAATACCACCGGTGTGGTCGGATTGTTTTCTTCATAGACCTGGGAGATGTTTCTGCAGGAAGGACCGCCGGAGAGGTCGGCACAGGCAAAGTCCGTCTTAGCGTTAGAAAAACCTGTCAGCGAACCGCACCCGGAAAGAAGGAGCGCCGCAGAAACTGCAGAGACGATTAAAGAATGGCGTTTCATTTAGTTTCCTTGGAGCGGTGCGCTGATAAAGGCTTCCAGTTTGTCGAGCGGAAGGGCGCCTGCGGTACGATCTCCGGCTTCATTGATTAAAGTCGGCGTCCCGCCGATGCTGTGCTGTTTGGCAAGCGCCAGGGTGTCGTTAACCGGGGAGGGACAAACGGGATTGTCCGAAATCGCCTTAGGAGTGAGCTCGCCTTTTAAGGCAGACGCTAGAGCTTTAGAAGGATCTTTAGCGCACCAAACCGCATCGGACTTTCCTCTAGCCTCCGGGTGAATGGACTCCAGCGGGAAAAGAAACGTGTAAACCGTCACATCTTTAAGGGATTCCAGTGTGGTGCCGAGTTTGCGTGAGAACGGACAATCCACATCAGTGAAGACGGCAAGTTTTCTTTTGCCGTTTCCGTAAACCGTCTTAACGGCTTTATCGAGCGGAAGAGAGTCAAAAGAGATTCTTCTCAGATCTTTAAGACGTTTATCGGTTAGATCTTCTCCTCGATCCATGTCTAACAAGCGACCGGAAAACACAAACCGTGCAGTCTTGTCGAAGTAAATAACTTCTTTGCCGACGGTGGCTTCAAAGATTCCGGACAACGGTGTCAGACGATAAGCCAGTACCTTGGTTTTGGGATAGCGGGTTTTGAAGTTGTCCGCGGCGGTTTTAAGTTCGTCGGCTTGACCGGCGATTAACGGCGCAGACGTCTGATTTGGATCACTAGCGGTTTGAGATTCAGCTTCGGCAGCTTTAGCTGCAGGCGTCTTAACGGCAGAAACCTTAAGCGGTTTCATGTCCGGATTGACACAGGCTCCGGAGGCCGAAGCTGAAAACGGTGCTAAAAGACTTGCAGAAAAAAGGAGGGTTAAAAAAGGAGCAGGTTTAAACATAGCTAAGAATTAAGGTGTGGTATTTCGTTCAATAGACAAGCCGTTGGAGATGACAATCTCGACATTGCGTCCGGAATCAACCTCAAGGACGGGGAACATGTCGCTTGCAAGCTTTAAGTAGTAATCGGTGATCCGATCCATGGCGTGCGTGGCGCCTTCTCCGAACCCCGCTTTCCAAGGATTGGTCACGGTCGTAGAAACCGTTCCGGTAATGGAAGTCGTTTGGTTTTCTGAAGCGAGTGAAACGGCTTTTCCGAGGCCGGCCAATGTTCCTGTAACCCAAACTCCCGTGAAATAGCCCGTGATTATTTTTAATCGGGCTATTTTTCTTCAACTAATTCTCTGATTCCTTTAAATAAAAGATTTCAATGACGGCATTTTTATGCTATAATAGATCGGTATTTTGATAAAGTAGGTCTATTAAAATGGGTCGCCCTAGAATTTACGACACTCCGCACTTCTGCCTCCATACTTACGTCAGGAAGGGGCACACTTACGTCGAGGCTTACAGAAATGAATGGGATCCGGAAAAGAAACGCTCCCGTATCGCACAAAGAAAGTACGTCGGAGCCTTGGATACAGAGACCGGAAGAGTTCGGCTCGGAAAGAAATATCTTTCCGAGAACCCACAATATGAAGGCAAGATTCTTTATTACGAAGATAAGCAGCTTGTTGAGCGAACACCGGAAGAAGTTCAGGAAGAGTTGAACCAAAGAGTTCCGAGTCCTCTTAATGACATTGTTAGCTATGGTGCTTCTGCCGCGTGCTGGCTGGTTGCTCAGCAAAGTGGAATGCTCGAAGACTTAAAAGAGACTTTCGGGGCGGAAATCGGCTCGGACTTGTTGAGGTTGGCTATATACCAGTACCTCGACGGCGGCTCCATGGACTGCTTTGAACAATGGGCCTCTCAGCACTGGCTGCCCAGAGCTCGAATATTCTCGGGCCGGCGCATCAGTGAAATGCTCTCAGAAATAACGCATCAGGATATTACGTCTTACCTAAAACTTCGGAATCAACGATGTGTTGAGCACTTTAACTCGGTAAAGACTCAGGCAGAAAAACTCAAAAAAACAGGCCCTAGATTCCGCTATCTCGCGTTGGACTCCACGGCGCTCAGCACCTACTCGGTAACCATCAGCAACGCTGCATACGGGTACGCAAAACAAAATCCGGAACTGCGGCAAGTTAACTTCACGTTAGGCGTTGACTATCTGAACGGCGATGTCTGTTACGCCTACGAAAGCGAAGGCAGTATTACAGATAAATCCGTTTACCCTCATCTGATGATGGATCTGCATCACAACGGCTACAACCTTCAGGACACGGTTATCGTTACGGATCGAGGCTATCAGAGCATCTACAATATCCAGCGGCTGCTCGATATTGAAATAAATTACGTTTGCGGCGTCCCGCTCACAGAAGAAAGTGTCAGGCAGCTCTTTGAAAAATATAAGTCCAGTCTTAGTAATCCGGCGTTCTTGAACGGCCGACTGAAAGTTGCCGCCAGAACGACGGAAGAGCTCTGGGCCAAGGCCACGGACTTCGGACCTCTGCGTCTTAGTACTTCACTGCACTTATATAAATATCCTGAACTTGCTGCTTTACAGGCGATATCTCTCTGCATCAAAAGGTCGAGGAAGTGCTCGAGAAGAAAAACAGCGGAGAAAAAGTGCATCCGGCTGACTGGAGCAGAGTCAAAAATTACATTGTTGAAAATCGGCAGAAAGTCTGGGTTAAAATATCAAAGGCCTCGAAGAATTTTTAACTCGAGCCGGGTGCTTCGCCATCAGAACAAATTGCATTAGGGACCCGTTTGAATGCCTGGCGGTTTACAAGCAAAGACAGATTGTTGAAACGGCCTTTAGACAAATGAAAGTCCTTAACGGGAACAACCGACTGCGCTGCACTGAAAGGACCTATGTCGGTAAGCTCCTGCTCTTTGTTATCGCCCAATCTTTAAGAATGAGGATGCTCTACACGGTCAAAGAAAACGAGCAAAAGCTCGACTTGGACTTACCGGGAGACTCTTTAGATAAGGCCATGGCAATGCTTAAGGGGATCATGGCGGTCAGACCGCCGAGTAAGTCTGTCTGGGCTGGAAGGCCTATTAGTAAGAAAGCCCGAGACATTCTCGAGCTTCTTGGCATTAACAACAAATTCCCGCGAAACCTGAAAGACTAAAAGTCAATACCGAACTATTTCGCGGGAGTTTGGGGTTCCTGTAAACAGCGCATTTGCAATGGCTTGTCCGCTCTTGGTGACTAAGCGGGCACGAAGACCGGTTTTACCGTCTTCTCCGGAAACATAGCCTTGGATCTTCTTGTCCACCGCTCCGCCGTTCTCATCAATGCATGACAATCTGTCCAAGCGGATGAGCACGCGTTCACTGGCCAACTCTCCGGTAGCGTTAGCCGTCACAAAACAACGCTTAATGCCGGATCGATAAAGGTTCGGCATGACAGCAGAGTCCGTCAGTTCTAAAAGCACCGGGACAGGATTGCCGGATCCCTGACCTCGGGTCGGAGCCGTTGCGCCGTTTAAGAGACGAGCCTTAGCAAAGGTGCCGCTCGGAAGATAAGACAAAGTTTCGGGTTTGACTTTAGACGGGAGCGATCCGAACGGCTGAGTCGCTTCCGGGGCAGAGCCGAAATTATTTATGATTAAGCGGGGAGCGGGCGAGGAGGGCGGAGCATCGGTCTGAAGCTGTGCGTAACGCCCTTGCCTCTGAGCGCCGCTTGTAAAGCCTTTCTTATTGCTGATCGGCTGTTTGCCGAGAACCTCGGAAGGTGGCCAGCCGTCTTCGGACGGGGCGGCCTCCGCCGGACGATTAGCCTTGGGCGCGTTCTTTTCCAAAAGCGCAATGCGGTCTTCCAAGCGTTTCTTTTCGCTTTGCAGTTTGGCTTCTCTTTGTTTGGCTTCCTTCGATTCTTTCTCTAAGTTCAGCAGACGATCGTTATAGATGGCTTGATGCTGCTCAAAGTCCGCTTTAGAAGGAACCATCGAAATCTGTGTAGAACTCGTCGTCTGAGGAATCGGCGCAGGCTTCTTACTTTCGGAAAAGTAAGAAGAAATCATCATTGCCGTAAAGCCGAGACCGAGAATGGCAAGAGCCCAGAGGATCTGCTTCTTGCGGTTCTTCGCTTCAAAAAAACTCATTGTCATCTTGCGGACCTCACCAGCCAGAGATCGGCAGAAGCTCCGGGTGCAAGATCCGAAGCTTCGGTAGCGACCGCCAAAACACCGTTTCTCCAAAACTCCGGTTCTCGAACCGTTTGTTTGTGTTCGGTGCGATTAAGGACGCGGTAACGCTCGAGCCTTAAACCCAGAACGTCCCAAGCTCTGACGGGCTGAGCATGGAGGTAAACGCCGGCAAGTGTGCCTCCGAGTGCTTCGCCCTCGGAGTATTTGAGCTGAGGAATGAGCTTTAAGACGGTTTGGATCCGCTCTTCATACGGGAGACCGGAAAGTTCAGAGGGTGCAGAATGACCATTAGAAGAGAATGCGGATCCGGTTTCTTTGAGCGTTACCGTTTGAGCTGTCAGCCGTTCTTTGGGAGAAAGCGTAATGCTGTGCGTTTGGCCGGATTCCGTTACCACGAACATTCCTGTGGTTTCTTTGGTTAAAGGCACGACATAAAGGGAACCCGTGGTCGGATCTTTATCGGCTTGGAGCAGATTGTTGTCGTAAACGGCACGGACGATCTTCGAGTTGAGAACAACCACTCGATTCGGCTGCTTATAGGCAACTGCGGCATGGACGGAAGGTTGAGCCTCAGACACAGCGGCTTCCTTCGGCATCTCTTTAGCATGAAGAGAGGGGTTGAAGAGGAGGGCCGAATGGCAGAGAAAGACACCGACAATAAGAAGGCGATTAGGCGGGAACATTAGATTTCTCCGGTGGGCTTCATCGGTTCAAAAGGACGCTTGCAGTCGGCTTCCTGCATCGTTTCTAACCAAAGGCGGGAGTTTTTGTAGACAAACTTCACGATCCAGCATTTTTTCTGCATGGAGGTGAGTTTGTCGCCGATGAACTGACGAACGTTGCCGCGAACGGACACCTGCATGGCAGACGCTTTAGTCTCAACGGCTTCTGGAAGCATATGTACGGAAGCATTAGCGCTTTTCATGCGGCGTCCCTGAGCTGTTAAGAAGACTTCGGTGGCTCCTCGCTGTTCGGGTGAGACGTACTGAAGGAGTTTTCTTTGATTGTGCTCAAAGGTCTCTGGCGAGTTATTTAAAGCCAGCTGGAGCGCAAACAGCCCCATCTGTTCTAAATATTCCGGTGAGACGCTGTCGGCATCCAGCCAGAAAGACTTGGTGATTTCTGCCGGCAGCACGACCACTCGGTCTTCTTTATCTAAAGCCGTCAGCCCGACGGCTAAGATGACATTTAAGAGGAGCGATACGGAAAAGGCGTAAATAAAGAACGAGCGGAGCGCAAGCCGAGCGGAAATCTCGGTCGTATATTCTTTAACGTTCATATTCTGTTATCCGACAAAAAAGCGGCGGCTGGAAGGCGGAGTACGTTTGAAGGTTTTAAAAGGAAACTTCCAGTAGAGATAGTGAAGTCCGTATCCGGGATGGCGCTTCTGCTTAAGCCGGCTGTAGGCCCAAATGGCCGCGTAGGAAGCAAGCGCACCCACAAGAAGGGAATTCATAATGATGCCGAAAGCCAGACCTGCAATGCCGGAGGCGACTAAGTCAAAGTCCCAAAGCAGAAACTTCGGAGGCGCATCTAATCGGCGCGGAACGTATTCGTGAGGATTAAAGGATTCCATGTCTTTTTTCCTTCGTGCTGCGGACGCCCGAATGTTTTCGGGCGCCTGAAGCGCTCGAGACGGTTAAATCAAAGCGGTGAAGATCTGTTCAATGATCTGCGGTCCGATGAATAAAGCCATAGCGGCGGCTACGCAGCCGACGGCACCCATGATGGAGCCTCGGATAACACCCACGCCCAAACCGACCAATAGGAACATTAAGGCGATGGATTTTCCGAGTGTGCCGGTACTCCAGGCTTTAAGCATTGAGTAGAGGTCTGCAAAATGCTCTTGACCTCCGGTTGCTGTTCCGGCCCAGGCGGCGTCCGGGCAAACAGCGCTCAAGACAAAAACGGAGACGGAAAGAAGGGCAGGCAGAAACGTAAAAGTTCTGTTTGCGGCGATAGATAACATCATTAAAAATTCCTAAAAAATTGAAAAAAACAGACAAAGGCCGATTAAGGACAAAAATCCCTCCGCATCCGCGGCCTTTGTCAAAAAGTGACGCGGAAGGTGTTGCAAAAACCGTGTTAAAAAACTGAGGATTAAGAAGTGACGTCTCTGAGCTTTCGGCGTTTAGCGTCCGACATGCTTACGTAGGCTCGATAAACTTTCCAAGCATACTTTTGGCGAGCATTGATACAGTCCTGACCTTTGAGACGAGTACAAGCGGCGTTGTAGGCGCCGATAGCGTCCCAAGGATGTGAGGCTCGGCTGAAGTTGTCCGCCAGAATTTCTGCACCGACCTGAACATTAAAGCAGGCGTCATTGAGCAATTCCGACTTAGAGGTTTTGAAACGCTTGAGCCAGGTTGAATTGATCTGCATCAGTCCGTAGTCTTCGTTTGAAGCATTACGTCCCACGGCAGAAGGATTGCCGGAAGATTCCACAAAGGCAATGGCGCGAAGAAGATCGGCGTCCAGGCCTTTCTCTTTTGCGATTCGGTCAAAGCAGTCTTCAGAAGCTAGGACAGGATAGCCAATAAAGGGGAGAATAATTAAGAGAAGAAGACGTTTCATACGTTAGCCGAATCGGTGGAAGTTAGAGACGATTAAGTGGATCGATACCAGGAAGGCCGCATAAAACAGCGCAGCAATCCAAGCCGGAATGAACCAAGGCATCAGCATGACGGCAAAGGCACAAACTAAAAGGACGGAAGGTGCGGACAAGGCTGCTTGGTACAGTGTCGGGTGATTGACTGCAAAACTTTCGTACTTCAGGCGTCTGACAACCCAAGCATCAATAACCACGGCAATGAGAAGGGGAGACAAGAAAGCAAACCAAGCTAAGGCCAGAATAGCTCGAACGACGGACATCTCCAGCATGGCTCGCATCGATGCAAAGTAGGGAGATGACCATAAACGATTAAAGAAGTCTTCGGCCGGCTCATCTTTGCGGGCATCAACTTCTGTTGACGGCAGATAGGAACCTCCCGACAGAGCATTAAAGATGTCGGTAACTTTTGCTTGAACACTGTCAATGACCGGGATAACGGACTCAACCATTGAACCGATCTTTTGCTGCGTGTCTTTGAGATGAAGATCCGATAAGTGCTCAAAAGACGGTGCATCATTTAATCCCGGCCACCAAATGACAGAGCTCAGGACAAGGATGAATAAGAGGATTAAAAAACGAGAAAGCATTCTTTTATTCCTTGTCATCAGTAATCACCGGGACGCGCCCTTTCATGAGGTGGCCGCCTCCCAGGGAGGCAAAGAACTGAGCGTTCGGAAGTTTGCCGAGGTATTCCGAAGGAATGATCTCTTCGCGAACCGCCGTGCGCTTGTGCGAAGCACCGCCTTGAAAGGAAGGCATACCGATGTGCGTATCCGTATGAGTCGACAATGTCGTGTCGACTTGGTGGATATAGGTCTTGCCGAATGTCTCGGTGACAAAATCCTGAGTTTCTCGATCCTTACAGCGTAAAGCGATTAAGTTGTTGCAGTTGCCGAGCACCATGCGCGCCGCATGCACGGAACCTAAGCGATGAGCAAGATCGGGAACCGTCTGAATCGCAATGGTCGTATAAACGCCACCCTCGGCTCCTTTGTTCAAAAGCTCAATTAAAGGCTGGTTGATGACGTTAGAAGCTTCGTCGACATAAAGCGAAATTCGAACATCATTTAAGCCGAGGTTGTATCGCTTACCGGCATAAGCCGTTAGGTCGGATAAGAGCATGGAACCCACGGCAGAGGCAATCATATTGTCGGACAACGAGTCAAGATTGACGTACAAAACGCCTTTGCACTTAACGAGCGATTCCATATCCCAGATAGGGCGCTTATCGGAGGCGTCCGATGGGTCGGGCGATAAGGACTCTTCCAGCGGTCCGCTCGTGAGCATCGCGAAAATCGGCATCAGTGTGGCCGTGATCTTGGAGTAGTGTTCTTTAGAGTGGTGGAAGATCTTTAAGCATTCCCCTACAACCATCGTGTGCAGATAAGCGGGCAACACGTTCTCGTACCAAGATACCAGAACATTAAGATCGTGGCTGTCGTCGGTGACATTGTCTTTCCTTTTGGGAAGAAAAGATTCTGCGCTGTCTCGCCAATCGTCCTCAGCATATTTGTTCACTGCTTGGAGAATTAAGGCGCGAAGCAAATCTTCAATTCCTTTATTGATGTTCTGAGATAAAGTCTTTAAAGAAGGCTTTTGTTCAAGCTCGATCATGGCGTCCGCAAAAGTCTTGATACAGGACCAGGCAAACTGCTTAAAGACGTTGTCTTCACCCGGAACCACCGATATCACGCGTGTGGCAATCTGAGCGCCGGTGCTGAAAACTGCCGTTACATCAAAACGGATCCCGTCCGTTTTGGAGCGATTTCCGGGATGAAATCGCAAAGGTTTGCCGCGGCCGGCTTTTTGGCAGGCGCGGCAAAAGGCTTTGTACATCCTGTCCGAACCTTTAGGGTCAATGAAGATGACGGCATCGCCTCTTAAAATAGCCTGAGTCATAATGAAATTCAGCATGACGCCTTTACCGGCTTGGGTGGTCCCGACAATCAGCAGGCCGCCTTCAAAGTTTTTAAGGGCGCGGCGCAGCGGTTTCTCGGAAGTTTCCAAGCCGTGAAGATACGGCATGCCGATTTCTTCCGGCAGCTGAATCTTGTGATGACGATTAAAAAGGCGGTGCATATAAGACGGGAGCATTAAAGTCGGAATATTGAGGCGCGATAAATCGTGGAGCTTCTGAGTGTGTTCCGGTTTCCATGTAAATCCGTATCCGATACAAACCGATTTATCGTCAAAGTCATCTAAGGTTCGGGAGAACGGCTTAAGCTCCATTCGTCTGCCGGAAAGCAGACTCCTGGCTCTTAGAATATGAAGGCCGTTTGATAAACGGTACCAGCCCATTCCCAGTGCCGCAGTCATTAAAGGCAGGCTGAGGGTTAAGGGAAGGATGCTTTGATGCCCGAGATAAGCCATATAACCAGAGGAAATCATCCAAGGAAGCACGGCGGCAAGCTCATGGGATCGACGATACGGTTGGGTGCGCCTTCTCCGGGTAGCAGAATCTTCTCGCATGATGAACGTTAGGGTAAGGATTAAAGGTATGGTTAAAGACTTCGAGGGGTATGTATTTATCGCGGCGGGTGCGATAGTAGGTTTCGTGGTTTAAGTCCAGACAAGGTTTAAGAGGACGGACCTTAGAAAACTTTTCTCCGCGGCTTAGGGCCATGTTCCGATACTTTCTCAGACACTGATTAAAGTACTCGGCCTTTAAAGGAAGGAGCTTGCGGGCCTTTTCGCGCCATGTGTACCATTTCTGGTACCGGAGGATTTCCTGAGGCGAATACGTTTCAGTCATTTTCTTTAAAACTTCCCGCTCTTTAGCACGCTGCCCGTTGTTGATGAGCTTCATCACGATATTTCTAACGGGTTTATAAGGCGCTCTGTTCTGATAGCGCTTTAGGTTTTCCTGTTTGGCTTTAGAGGCCATAATTTCCATGTATTCGTCAACGTAAAAATGTCGGTGACACAGCTGGATCTTTCGATTTTCTTCTTTCGCGGAACGAACGGAATTAGCAGAAAGAATCTTCTTTCTTTTGTAATTCTTGGACATTTCCTCCCAAGAGAGTTCTTGCTTAGGCTGGAGGGTGTACTCAAACTCGGGTCTCAGATAACGGATCGGCAGGTACCAGATTTTTCGACCGTAAGAATCCTTACGGTTTTTAGGATGTTTAAAGGTACGGGAAATGACCTTAAGTTTGTCGATCGTGAGAATGACATCAGGATTGTCCATGAAGAGAGCTCGCTGAGCAGCCCGAGAAAGTTCCATTTTTTCGTACTCAGACAGATCCGCGAATTTCCTCTTGGTTTCAGTCCTGCTCAGAATGACATTATTGCGAGAAGGTAAATGCAGTGTGGCCATAATCAAAAAGTCAGTATTCGTTAGGTACAAAACGTCCCCTGTCGGCCGTAAATACGGTCGATTTGGAATCGATTTGAAAATTAAAGAGAGCGGTTAGGCCACTGATGAGACTTGAACCATCTGAGTTTTGGGAGACTTCAAGTCTGCAGCCGTTTTTGGAACAGCTTTTAGTGCTGATGGCCTCTTAACTGCAGCCTTCGGCGCCGGCTGGGTTGAGCCTTGACTATGCGGATCAGCTTTGACGGCTTTTATGGTTTTTGGAGTTGTCGCCTTCGGGGATGCAGCATCTTTTGACGGCTGCACAGCAGCTTTTGGTTTACGTCCCCGCTTTGCAGCGGTTTTTGTTGCGTCGGTTTTTGGTGTTGCGACTGGCGTTGGAACAGCTTTGGACTTCGGAGAAGTTTTTGCCGAAGCAGAAGCCGTCGCTGCAGCTTTTTTAGTCTTGGCAAAGGATTCGGATTTTTCTGAGGTGCTAGATTGCTGATTTGTTTCTGCCTTCTTTTTACGGCCTCGCTTAGCTGTCGGCTTTGAAGGTTGAGCCTCGGATGCTGAGGCAGCCGGAGTGGTTGTAGTCGTCTTCACAGCATCAGTGCTCTTTGGTGCGTTGATCTGAGGATTAGAGGAGGATTCATCAATTGATTGAGCAACGACTTTGACTTCAGCCTTCGCCATAGTTCCGTCAAGGCCTGTTGAAGCGGCAATTGGCTCTTTCGGAACATTAACTGTAGAAGTTGATTTTTCGGCAGCTTCAGCAGATGCCAGCCGTTTAATCTCATCATCCATTTCTATATCAGCAAGCTCCTCCGGAGTCAGCTTCGGCTTGTTTCCGGCAGTTGTGTTTGCAGAGGCGTTTTCGACGGATAGTGATAAGCGTTGGATTAAATGCTTTTGAAGTTCCGATTTTGAAACTTTGCGCTCCGTTTTCAAATCTCGTTCTGTCTCGGTTTGATTAGCTCTTCCTGAAGATTCGGTTTCAGCGTTCTCAAAAGACTTAGATTGGCTTATCTCCATGCTCGCTGCGGGAGAGAGATTATCCGGAGCTTCTTCTTTGACTCGTGCTTCTGAGGATTCGGGGGGAACGTTCTCACAAGAGCGAGGGACAATTAAAGATGAAGTTTTAGGAGCTTTAGCTTTATTTGATTCACACGTGATTTGTTTGACTTCAGACTTTTGAACATTAAGAGGAGAGAATTCCTCTGAATCGATTTTTATCAAACGATAGCCACGCTTTTCTAGCCAGTTATGCACAGAAAAATATCCGGCTACGCCTCTAAAGAACCGACTCGTGTCGCAGCAAATAGCATTAAAGATATGTTTCCCAGACGTTTTAAGGGCCTGTGGTGTTTGGATGGCGGGAACGGAAGATTCCGCCTTATTGTCTGTGACGATTAAATCAGTGTTGGACATTTCTTTTGAGGGCTCTGGAGCATTAATAGGTTTAGAAGATGAGTCTTCGGGTTTGCTTTGTTTTTCCTTTGCTTGCTTCTTCTTTACGTTGTGATCGCAATCAAATTTTTTGTTCTTTTCTTCGAATTCTTGTTTGGCACGTTCGAAGTCTGCCTTGAGCTGCGCAAGCATAGCCGGTGCAACTTTTGCTTCTTTTGCCTCTTTAAGGGCTTTTTCTGCTGCTCGTTTTTTCTCTTCGAAACTTTCAAACATTTTTGCGTGAGCTGTACGCATAAGTTCAATGACTTCTTTGCTCTCTCCCGTTAATTGAGAGTCAAGTTTGAGTTTGACTATTGGCATGACGCGTTCAAACATCATTTTCTTTTCTTCCCATTCCTCTCTTGGAACGGGTTTATAGAGACCGAGCTCACGTTGTTTTTTATCTCTAGCATTAAGTGAGTGCTTGTCATAGAGAGATTGAATCGTTCGGCTCCAATAACTGTCGCGGGGAACATAGAGAAGAAAATTAATAAAGCGGAGACCTTTAACGGGAGTGGAGATAACTTCTTTTCCGCCTTTCTTGTAGATTTCAATGCGATTTTCAACTTCTTCAAAGGTTGCGCCTTCTTTTAAATCAAATATTCTGCATTGGCAGCACATTCTTAAGACCTCTTTTTCCAGCCAAGTTTGGCGAGGAAAAAGTTCTTTGAGTTTTGCCGTTAAGAGAGGAAAGAAATAATCGATAACGGCGTAGATTTCTCCATTTTTACAGGTTATCGTTCGTTCAACGACTTTGAGATGCTCTTTATTACCGTCTGCGTCTGACTTTCTAAGAGCTTCTTCAGGGGAAAGTTCGTCTGCGAGCAGGGCGCAAAGCGCCCAGCTCAAAATCGAGGGAATATAAGGCGGAGAAGAATCTCCTTGTCTTGTAAATTCAATCGTCATTTGCTCCCTGAGAATGGCTTCCGCATTGGAAATTAAGATGAGGAGGAATTGATCCTGCAAAATGCTGCCGAAGTCTCCTCCGATGAATTTGGATAAAAGCGCGAGATATCTGCGTTTAAAGCTCCCCGTGAAACGTTTATGAAGGGCGTCCGGGAGATATTTAAGAATGAGCCGATTAATATTAGCCGCCGCTGCGTCTGAATTCGGCTCTACGTTATGGTAGAGCCGAAGTTCCTGTCCTTCATGCTCCTTACACCATTGATCGTAGGAAACTTCAAAACGAAATTCGTCGCCGTTCTCGGCAGCGACTGAGAACGTCATTGCAGCGACCCGAAGATTAATAAAGAGGCCGACTGTTAAACAGAAGAGTTTTAACGTTTGCGTCTCAAACTCTTTCTGAGCCAGCGGCATAGTAAAGAACTGTACGCGCTGGCGCAGAAGATTAAGCGTGGTGATGCTTAACCTAAGAGAGTATCGGATATAACTTCTCGGATAAGAGTAGCCCGGACTTGAACTTAAAGGGAGATTCCCAACGATCTTAGTCAAAATGTCCAACAGTTCGTTTTGAATCGATAAGAGATGATCATCACCGATTGCCTGTCTGAGCTGATTTATCAAAGGCAAAAGTTCGGTTCGATCAAACTCATTAAAAGTCCTCAGACAATCGGCGAGGGGGAGAGAAGAATTAGCCATTGTTATGACGGTAATGCAGGTAGGATTTAAGGAAGGATTTACAGCAATCGTCTAATTGACGAAGACTTTTACGAGCCTCTCTTTGAAAACCTTTTGGAGAATTAAAGGGAGTGAGATTTTTAGGGCAGCCAGCCGCCGTCCATCCCTGATAGTCGAAAGGCCCGTGGTGACGTAACGAAGCAACCGTAAAGAAAATAAAGGGCCCGGGAGCCACGGTGACAAACGTCTGACCGTCTTTAATAGACAAAACCGGCCAAAGCTTAGAAGTCTTAATTTTTTGGAAATTGGTTTGAAGATTAAAGAATGGCAGATGCTGCAGGGTGTAGAGCACGAAAAGCGCTGCCTTTTGGTTGGTTAATCCAAAGCGATGTTTAACAACAGAGGCCATACGCGTCACAACGTCGATAAAAGCATAAAGAAAGGCTTTATGGGAAATCCCAACCGGAATGTTCAGACCGTAGCCGCTCGTTCTTCCTTTACTGACTCCGCGGTTCTTGTTCAACACAGTGGAGGGTGGATTAGATAGGCGTATTCCGGATTCGATGGCGTAACGCTTAGAAAATTCTTCTAAAGCACCGCTCATGTTGCTGTCGATCCTTTCTTGATGTTTTGATGTCCAGTCATAGAGTTCAGGGATGAGTTCAAGAGCGAGCATTGGGAATTCTTCTTGATGAACGTGGGGTGCGAGTGTTTGCAGAATCGGCTCCAAATGAGGATTAAGAATGAGAGGATCTTTGAGAACCGACAAACTTCTCCAGATACGCTGGGTTTGATTTTCTAACGCCTCTTCTCTGGACATGAATTCGTCTTCCTCCAATAAGTATTCGAAGCGGTTTACATAACTCAGGAGCGTCTTTGAAGGGAGCAAGAAAGAGAGAGCTGTAAAGCAGCGGTGTGCTCTTCGGTTCTTTAGGAAGAAATAGATGTAAGCCCATGCAATGACTGTTTCCATGAATTTCTGACGAGAACCGATCCTGGCGGCCTTCATCAAACGATCTTCGAGTTCGATGTAAAGAGCCTGCTCGCTGTCGGCATATGCATGAAGGAGACGGATGCTGTCAGCAGTTGATGGGAACACCTTCTTAGACTCTTTGGGTGTTCTGCCTAAAGAGGCAACTTTAAAGATAGGATAGGGAAGATAAGCAGCAAGGGTCTCATCGAAATCAGGTACAGAAAAAGCGGTTGCCGGCAAATTAAACAGATGGAAGCGTTTGATGCCTTCGAGAATGGCGGCGTCAAGGGTAGGAATATCAGGTTTCAACCCCGTTTGTAAACAGTTACGGTTAAAAACATCATGAGCAGATTTCTTCATATAGCGTTTCCTTATGAAAAGAAAAATGAAAACATTAGATAAATTAATGATCACCCTATATGAGAAACCAGGGGATAGTTCTAACCAACTTTAGGTATCAACTTTTACTAACCGATTGAATAACATCTTTAATACAAAGGAATAGACCACAAAATCCCTTGATAAATTTAATTTGTATTATGTATTAACATAATTAACTATTAATAGGTAATGAATGGGTGACATTTAATTGACAATAGTCAACTGACTTAACATTTGTATTACGCTTGTAGAAATAAAAGTTACACTGCCTATACATACTTGTTGCACTAAGTTGCAATCATGTTTCATTAATGTGTTCTTTGGCAGCGTTTAGTTTGCACTGCTGTTACATTAGCGTTGCATTAATTTTGCACAAGAGTTGTCAAACTTCTCATAAAGACACCTGACAAAAATTTTTACTTTAGGGCTAGCGGTTGAAAAAATTCGGCCTTTAGCCGGCTCTCGAGGAGCCGGCCGACCCGGATCATTAAGAGAGAATGCTCTAAGAGCAAGAACCCTCAGACGTCTGAAACGTTTTTCTTAAGTTTGGATTTGAAGCGAAGGCTCGGCCTCACGGCTTCGGTCAATCGAAATCAATCGACGGGCAAGACCTCGAACCAAGATTAAATCTCTTCTGTCACCATTTCTGCAGTTTGGTTCCCGAAACCCTGATACAGGAAAGGCTTGGAAATCCGCTTTAGACAAACCCAAAACAAAAGAACTGTCTCAAAAAGACGCTTGTCGCCAAACCGTGCAGTCGATCATTAAAGGTGAGGGAGGGCATTCAGATGGACAATACACATCCTCTAGACCACGTTCCTCTTTAGCGATTTTCTGCCGCGCTGGGAGTAAACCCAGAAGCGTCCGTCTTCAGTCTCCTTAATTTTTCCTCTTCGCTGCTTTTCTCCTTACCAGGGAGGAGTCAGCGCAATTTCGACACAAGGTCGTTGTTTTCCTCAGCACAGCAAAAGCTGCTTCGAAGCGTTGGTCTCAGGGGCACAATTCCTTTGACCTAAACTGCACGCTAAAGCTCCGGCCGCGAAGGCAATGCTTTCCGACACTTCTCACGTCCAGAGCAGGGACGTTTCAATACATGAGTCATGTCGTTATGCAGTTCTTGAAAAGAGAAAGATCTTTCCAAGAAATTCGAAGAATCTTTGATAAAACCAAAGTGCTTCGGACTTGATCAGAAGGAGAGCCTAAAAAATCCTCCAAGACTTTTCAGACAATTTTCCGATCCGTCTGTATAAGTTTTTTAAATAGCTTTTCACAGACGGCCGAAAGTTCCATATTCAGAAGTTGTACCTCTTGAATTCGGTGCCAACACCAGCCGGCTTAACTCTCGGTCTTTGTTTTTGAGCTTTCGCTCAATCACCGATTCTTTCTATTAACCATTAAAAAGAGAGATTCGGAACAGAAAACAAAACACAGATCTTCGGTTGATTTTCCGGAGTTTTCTTCCGTTCTCTTTTGAAGAACTTCAGAAGCGTTTTCTGTTGAGACGCAAATGTACAGGCGTACATTTAATCAGTCTACGTACCCCTTTAGCCTATAACTTGAGCTTTTATTAGGATTTTTAGAGTGGATAAAAAATTAAACCCCCTGTCGCTCTTGGAGAGTTAAGGAAAGGAGGGTTAATTTAATTCCTACGCTTTAACTTTACCTATCAATACATTTCTTGCAATGAATTACTTTTGTTATTTTTTTTAAGATGCGGAGGTTTATTGTTTTAGGTTCTGTTCAGAGTAAGTATTGGAATCTCTGCACAAAAGGTGGGTGATGTGACATATTTAGCACACTACTGAAAAGATTGACTGTGAAGATTAAAGTTCCCTCATTTGCAGCTTTATTCGCAGAAACCTCACCGCAGCTTGGCGGCGCCGGAAGGACAACGTTCCTTGAGACTCTAGACCGTCTCATTCCTTGGCAAGATTTGAATGCATTGATCAGGCTTTACTATAGTGAAGGCAAATGCGGCTCAGCCTTATCAGCTGGAGCTCATGATTTGCATTCATTTCCTTCAGCTGGTTTATAACCTTTCTAATCCCATGAGTGAGGAGACGCCTCACGACTTGTTCGCATGTCGTCGTTTTGTCGGATTGACGATGGATTCAAAATGTCCGGATGAGAGTACGGTCCTGCGTTTCCGCCGCCTTCTTGAGAAAAACAGTCTGGGCAAGCAGGTCTTTGATTTTTTTAAGCGGCAACTTACCAACAGAGGTCTTCTCTTCAGCAAGGGCACGATTGTGGACGGCTCCTTTATTGAAGCGCCGAGTTCGACGAAAAACGCTGATAAAAAGCCCGATTCTGAAATGCACTCGGCCAAGAAAGGCAGCAACCGGCACTTCGGAATGAAGCTGCACATTGGTGTGGATAAAGTCACAGGAATCATCCACACGGCGGCAGCGACTCCGGCTGATGTTCACGATGTAACAAAGGTGGATGAATTACGTCGCCCGGATGAGCGGGAAGTCATTGGAGATTCGGGGTATCTCGGAATGGAAAAGCGCAAGAGTGCAGATCCCGAACACGTAACCTATACGGCAGCGAAACGCTATAGCCAAAGAAAGAAGCTCTCGGCACAGAGCATTGCCAACGAAAAGGTGCTAAGTTCGATTCGATGTAGGGTCGAACACGCCTTTCATCAAATTAAGGTTCAGTTCGGATATAGGAAAGTCAGATATCGGGGGCTGGCCAAAAATACTGCGCGCCTAACAATGCCGGCATCAATCGCCAACATGTTCATCTGAGATTGTTTTGAAAATCGAACTAAAGTTAGCTTCGCATAGGATAAGTGTATCTATTAGGAAGGAAATTGAAGGACTAGAACCTAATCAGCCCCTCCGGAATGGAAATTTCCTGCCAGGCTCCTCGAAAATTTAGTCTCCCTAGGTCTTTGGGGAGAAAACTAGTGTTTTTTCAGAACTTCCTTAAATATCTCCAGTGATCAAATCGTTACCGATAAAGGGTATTACAGCTAGAACAATATCGGACAGATGCTGCGCAAGCACATCAAATTCTTTACGGCTGCATCTACAGATCTTTCTTGGGTCAACCACCACTTCCAGAAAAACAAGTCCGGACTGAAAACAGCCTCAAGTCTTTGCTCTTGGGACTTCAACATCCATGGAATCACCATTCCGGTTGACGCAGAGTTTACCTACCAAAGACAGCGAAACAGAGGCGAGGCAGCTAGGAAGACACTCTCAGCGAAACAAGGCGGCTATACCTGCACCTTTATCTGAACCGCGAAAGGGTCGGAGAAGATGAAAAACGCCTCGCTACAGATCTTATGTCCCTGAAGAGCGACATCGAAAAGGGTCTGTGGGATGAGCTCAGTGAATCTGCCCAAAGAAAGGCAGAAAAGTATCTCAATACCGGCCGCCTCGGCAGAGGCGGAAAGCTCAAGGTTACGAGAAATGAAGAAGTCTACGCCCAGGCGAGGAAGGACTACGGTTACTTCGCCCTTGTCTCTAACGAAGCCGAGGACTACTTCGAGGCTTTGAGAAAGTACCGTCTGCGGGAAAAGATCGAAGAGGCGTTTAAGGACACGAAAAATCGATTAGACGGCAGCCGCATGGGACGGAGATACGCTCAAGGGACGCATGTTCTGTCAGTTTGTAGGGCTTGGATATCCTTGCTTTCTGCACACGAAAATAAAGGAACTCAAAGAACAGCTTGAACTGAGTCTGAGCGACAAAAATCTTGCGGAAAAGGAAAAAGAGCAGAGAGCGGACTTGCTCAAGTGGTTGAAAAAGCAATCGATGCAAAGCCTAATCGATTGGTTCGACTGCATTGAATTGACAAACCTAAAAAACGAGGACTTGTCCGTTACTCAAAGAAGTGGGGATACGAAACGTGACCGTTTGTTCTTTACGCTGCTAGGTATCCCGGGATTTGAAGAAAAACCGCAGAGTCAGTTAAAGGTCTGCGACTAAAATTCTGATGTGACCTTTAGCCGACAATTAGGTTAAAAAATTATGGCTCCTGGGAACTTTGCTTCCTTGCGCTAAAATTCGTTAAATATAATGTTGCTTGTGTTTTTTATTAATTCCCCATGAAATTTCCTGTCCTAGATTACATAAGAGCGATAGCAGTTATACTAGTTACTTACTACCATGTGATTACCTACGGTCCTCACGCTAGCTCATTTTTAGGTCCAATCGCAGATTTTTTTGATGTTCTTTCATTCAATGAAATTGTTTCGCTTGTTTTAGGAAACGTATTGAATTTGGGGGAGATAGGTGTTTCCCTCTTTTTTCTGGTTTCAGGTTTTCTTATTATGAAAAGTCGTGTAGGCAAGACTGTCGGCTCATTCATAATCAGAAGACTCATAAGAATTTATCCTATAGCAATTGCAGGAGTTATATTTTCATTTTTATTTATTGTATTAATTAATCATTATTACTGCGAGACACCCCTGACAGTTAATCTAGAAGATTTGGTTGCGATCCTTACTAATTCGCTGCTAATCAATGGCCTCATTCCAACGAAAATGGACAGCCCTATTTTCGGTTCATCGACGATCATGCCAACTTATTGGTTCCTCGCTGTGATTGTTAAGTATTATTTGGTAATGTGTTTTGTTTCAACTTTGAATAAAGAGAGAATTCTAACGATTGCATTACTTTTGATGCTTGTGTCTTCTTCGTATTATCTCTTTAGGACGAGTAATTTCTATAATTTTTCTCCGATTTGTTCGAGGATAATATCCGATATCGCTTTTTCTAGTCATCACATTATTTTCATCCTAATAGGCAGTTCTATTTATATTAATTACCGTACTCGTCTGGGTAACAGTGATAACGAGAAAATTCAATCTATTAAAACTTCTTTCTCTGACTGCATATATCCCATCTTGATCGTATTCGCTTTCATTACGAGCTTTTACACATTAAAAAAAATACCAGATTTTCCCCTTCCAGCAGATATGCTCAAGAACTACTTTCTCTCTCTTCTAATATTTGTTGTTTGCGTGGTTTGCAATCGACATGTAACAAAAGTTTGTGGTGTTGTTAGACTAGTTTCAAATACATCTTTTAGCGTTTATGTCTTGCACTATGCTTTTGGTGCATGTATTTTGGTGGTTCTCCTTAACATCGATTTTCTTAGGAATTATTTATTTTTAATCTACCTTATTACTTTTACTCTCATTGGACTCTGTGGCTATTTTCTGTATAAATTCATTGAACAACCCGCTGGCAGTATAAAAGTTAAATGAAGCTTGTTATACTTCAAGTTTGGTTTTAACATTTCCACATTTGAACCCTCTCTTTTCTAAGCGGCTCTTTGAATCTAAAATTGATTCGCTTGGTTAGCGACGGTTCATGATTTATCTCCTTTGAATACTCTTTTATAGTTTTTTTCTTATGAAAAAGATCCTTATTACCGGTTTTACAGGTCAGGTTGGTTCCCAGTTCGCCGATTTTATATTAGAGAACACTGATATCGAAGTGATTGGAATGATGCGTTGGCAAGAACCAATGGACAATGTCTACCATCTTGCAGATCGCATTAATAAAAAAGATCGAATAAAAATTTGTTATGCCGATTTGAATGATGTTACTTCACTTAGGAGGCTTTTGGAGTCAGAGAGGCCCGACTACATTACACATTTAGCCGCGCAGTCTTATCCCAAGACAAGCTTCAATATTCCTATCGAAACTCTACAAACTAACATTATTGGCACAGCAAATTTGTTGGATTCCGTCAGAAGTATAAGAGAATCGGATAGGTCCTACGATCCTATTATCCACGTATGTTCCTCGAGTGAGGTCTACGGAAGGGCTAAGGTAGGCTCTAGCTTAGATGAAGAAACAACCTTTCACGCATCCAGCCCTTATAGCTTGAGTAAGATCGGAACTGATTACTTGGGAAGGTATTACGCTGAGGCTTATGGATTGAAAACTTTTGTGACACGCATGGGTACACACTCAGGTCCTAGAAGAAGCGATGTCTTTTTTGAAAGCACCGTAGCAAAGCAAATCGCATTAATCGAAGCTGGACTTCAAGACCCTGTTATTTACGTTGGCAACCTAGAAAGTGTACGGACCTACCAGGACGCTAGAGATGCGGTCAGAGCTTATTTTCTGCTATTTGAAGCAGTAGAGTCAGGCAAAGTAAGGCCTGGAGACTACTTTAACATTGCTGGTCAAGAGGCGTTTAAGCTCAATGAAATTATTGATTTATTGATAGGGATGAGCACGGTAGATGGTATTAAAGTTGTTCAAGATCCGGAAAGACTGAGACCTATCGACGCTAACTACCAAATGTTTGACAATACTAAAATCAGAAAAGCTATCAATTGGAAACCTGAAATTCCTGTCAAGAAAATGCTTTGCGATCTTCTTGATCACTGGCGTAAAGAAATTTCTATGGGCAAAATACCTTTAAATCGTTAACAGGTTAATAATATGATATTGCTTTCGAGAACCCCGTTCAGGATCTCTTTTTTAGGCGGAGGCACGGATTTCCCATTTTTTTTCCAAAAGAATGGCGGCTATTGTCTTGCAACCTCAATAGATAAATATAGTTATATCTACCTGAGACGGCTAGGCGGGAAGTTTGGATTTCAAAATGAATTTATATACTCCAGGTTTGAAAGAACTTCAAATGATATTGATGAAATTCAACATCCGATAATTCGGGAAGCCCTGAGGTTGGAAGGTGTAAGTGGAATCAGAATTGACTATGATGCTGATATTCCAGCTCGAACTGGGTTGGCGACTAGTAGTTCTTTTGCTGTAGGGCTTGTTAATACTCTTGGTGCTTTGAAAGGCGAAATAAGATCTAAAAAGGAACTTGCGGATAAGGCAATTCATATTGAAAGGGTGATGTGTAATGAAGTTGGCGGAATTCAAGATCAAATCAGTTCCGCCTTTGGGGGGTTGAATTTAATCGAATTTTCAAAGTGCGGATATAAGGTTCACCCCGTGGAACTTTCGAAAGGTCGGAAAGGTCTTTTAGAGTCGAGCCTAATGTTGTTTTATACAAAAATTCAACGTACTAGCTCCGATATTCAAAAGAAAATTAAGACACCATCAAAGATAAATCAAAATCTCTTAGCGTTAAAACGACTTGCGCTTGAGGGGTTTAACTGCTTAACTAATGAAACTCAAACTCTGGACGACTTTGGTTTAATCTTAAATGAAGCTTGGAAAGTCAAAAAAGGCCTTTCTGATGCTATAAGCACCTCATTTATCGACCAGTGCTACATCAAAGGTATAGAAGCGGGTGCTTTAGGGGGAAAAGTATTGGGGGCTGGAGGAGGGGGCTTTTTACTCTTTTACGTTCCTATGCTTCATCAGGAAAGTGTTAGAAAAGCTCTCAGTGATCTTATTGAAATTAAGTTTGGTTTCGAGGACCAAGGTTCTCAAATTCTTTTGAATTTTAAAGATGAAGCATAATCGCTTTGCGGTAGTTAGAGATTGGGAAGACACGGTGTCTGCTGAAGAGGAGTGCCTTCGTAGAATCCAATTGGCAGCCTTCGATCTAGGGATCTCTTGTGACATAGTGGACACTAGCTACCGTCTGATCACTGACAGGAGCGTTGTCGTTTCATCCAAATCACACGATTTTGTGCTCCATTTGCATTATTGCTCGGGCAAAGCAGAAAATGTTTTTTCCTTCGTACCGTTATGGAACCCTATAGATTTCTTTCATAAGTGGGGCTATAGGACATCTGCAGATACATTTCTTACTAATGACGATTTCTTAAGAAGCACCTCTGAAGAAGCTGAATTACATTTGAAAAGGCTGACTAAAGATTCTACTTATCATTTGCCTCCATATTTTTCTCTTTTCCCTGCGCCCAATCAAACCTATAGGAAAGAAGATCCTCTCAAAATTGCGAAACGAAGGTTAATGTATTGCGGCATTAATTGGGAGCGGCTCGATTCTAAGAAAGGTCGATTTTCAAAACTTTTAAAAAAATTGGATGATGACGATCTGGTAGATATTTATGGTCCTGAAATATTTCATGGAATCAGGCCATGGGCTGGCTATAAAAACTACAAAGGCTCGATACCATTTGATGGAGTATCAATGATAGATACAATATCAAAATCAGGAATAGGTCTGGTAATTAGTTCTGATAGCCATTTTAAAGATGAGGTCGTTTCCAATAGATTGTTTGAAACAATCGCAGCCGGAGCTGTTATTATCTCCGACTGTAACCCCGGCGTTCAGAAGCTCTTAGGTGAGTCTTGTTTGTATATTGATACTTCAGACTTAGATATTGCTTATAGACAAATAAAGGATCATTTGTCATGGATAGATAAAAATCCAGAATTAGCCTCACAGATGATCTTGAAGAATCAAAAGTTGTTTGATTTAAAGTTTTCTGCTAATTCTGCTCTTTCGTTAATTTACTCGGGCCTTGATCGAAGGAAGGAAGAGATTTATAGATTTAGGCAACCTATCCATCCTTTTAAATTAACCTGTTTTTACCTTCTTGATAGTCACGCTCTCCTATCCTTGGAAGAACAGGTCTCTATTATTTCAAGGTCGGTTTTAGCTAATTCAAATCCTCAAATTAAGAATTATTTTTTATGCGACAACAGTCTTCCGAAAACTAATTTTCTTAAATTGGCAGAGTTTGGAGTAATAATCCAAGACGACTTTTTTTATAAACACGAAAACTTGTATGGCAGAAAAATAGGGAGCATTCTTTCTACCTATACAGATCAATTTTTTTCAATAATCCTCCCAGGCGAAGAATTATTTAACGACCATTTCGTCTCTATTATTAAAGCTATCCAGTTGAAGGGGCTTAAGGCCGGTACTTCGGACTTTATTATTAAAAGAAATCAACATGGAACTATTAGTTTTATTGGCCGAAGATGGGATAAATACTGTGAAGAGTGTTGGTCAAGTGGAAATTTCATTTTTGATATAAGCGTACTGCAAAAAGAGGGTAATTCATTGTATTTTGACCCTTTGTCGTATGCAATTTCAAATTTTATAGCCAGTTGCGAACCTTCCATAGCAACCTCCAATGGATATTCTTGCAAGATTCACCAAATTCATTCCAAGACGACCAGAGAAATTGAAGCTATCTCTGATTGTCGAAATTTGATCAGGACTTCGCTTGTACAGTTTGCAAAGGCTGGACATGATCAGATTAGAACTTCTTTAGTCAGGAGGTTTTATGATAAAAATTATAAATTGATTGTAAAGTTAAAAAGTTATCCTTTTTTTTGGGAAAAGTTAAAGAAATTACTTAAACCTTTCATGTAACAAATGATTACAATTGAAAATTTTATTGAGAAGCATCCAGGATTGGAGACTGTCTCCGATGATATCAAAATAGCGCTTAAATATTTAGTCTCTTCTTTCTCCCAGGGTGGAGGTCTATTCGTTTGTGGAAACGGGGGAAGTGCTGCTGATTCTTTGCATATTGTAGGAGAATTACAGAAGAGTTTTAATAATCCAAGAAGTTTGAGCTTTGAGCAAAAACAACGTTTCAAGGGTCTGGAAGACGAAGAATTCTTAGTAAACAACTTAGAAAATGGATTAAGAGCTCATTCGCTCGTTTCAGAAATAGCTTTGATTACGGCAGTGTCTAACGATATCGGGGCGGACTTGATTTTCGCTCAACAAGTGTGGGCCTGCGGAACAACTAATGATATTTTGTTATGTATTTCCACTTCAGGCAATTCAAGAAATGTTGTTTTAGCCGCTGAAACAGCTAAAGCGAAAGGGATGAAAATTATTTCTTTGACAGGCGAAAACACAAAGTCTAAATTAAACCGGATTTCTGATGTATGTATTAAGGTACCAACCTCAGAGACTTATAAGGTCCAAGAGTATCATATCCAGATTTACCATTTCATCTGTCTTCTTCTTGAAGAAAGGTTTTTCAAATGCGTGCATTGATTTTAGCGGGTGGAAAAGGAACTAGGTTACGGACAGTTGTCTCTGATGTTCCAAAACCAATGGCGCCAGTATGTGGTAAGCCATTTTTAGATTTCCTATTGAAACAATTGAAGGATGAAAATGTCAGTTCAGTTATTGTCTCAACTGGATATATGGCTGAGGTTATTGAGTCTAGTTATCCTGAAGGTTTCGAAGGAATGCATATCTCTTTTTCTCGAGAAACGACCCCATTATTGACGGGGGGAGCTATAAAGAAAGCGACTCAAAATTTAAATTCAGAATTACTCATTGTTCTTAACGGAGATAGTTTTGTTAAATTAGATTTGGAGAAAATTTCAAAATTTCACCGAGAAAAGGGGGCAGATATTACTGTGTTATCGGTTTATATGAAAGACGCTTCAAGATACGGTCTTTTGAAACTTTCATCTGATTCTAAAGTTGAAACGTTTTGTGAAAAAAAAATCAATTCTCAGGGACAGATTAACGCGGGGGTTTACGTTTTTAATTCTAATTTATTGAAGGATTATAACGAAGATGTCTTCTCTTTTGAAGAATGGTTGAATAATAATTTAGTTAAGCTAAAAGTCTATGCCTTCATTTCGGAAGAAGATTTCATCGATATTGGAGTTCCCGAGGATTACGAAAGAGCTCAGAGGTTTTTTGCTGTAAAGAGGTGAGTGTTGTATTTAATTGTTGGGGCTAGTGGTTTTATTGGAAGTTACATTGTTGAGAGTTTGTTAAATAAAACAAAGGATGACATCGTCGCCACATACAATTATACTAATCCATTCATAAAGCATAAAAGGATTAAATGGTTGAAGTTTGATGTTAGAGAACGTGCGAAAGAGAGGTTATCTCCTTTTCTTTCAAATGGAGAACCAATTAAAATCATTTACTTAGCTTCTTTCCATCATCCAGATTTGGTAGAAAAGAATTTTGATCTTGCTTGGGATATTAATATTGTTTCTCTTTGCCGATTTCTCGGAGATATAGGATGTTTCTACTCTTTCTTCTACGCTTCAACAGATAGTGTATATAGGAATGGTAAATTGGACCGTTTTTTTTGTGAGGAAGATCCGTTAAACCCAATAAATTCCTACGGAAAACAAAAAGTTCTTTCAGAGAGTATTTCATTAGCCCATTTTGGTAGGGTTATAAGATTCCCCTTTTTAATAGGCCCAAGTAAGCTAAGAAATAAACCGCATTTTTTTGATGAAATAGTCTCGGACTTAAAAGCAAAAAAGGTTGTCCGGCTTTTCGGAGATTCATACAGGTCAACTCTGAGTTTTGAACTGGCAGCGGACCTGCTTGTAGATGTGACAAAGAAGCCTATAGAAAAGGTCCCAATGATTTTAAACGTGGCCTCAGATTATGGAGTTTCTAAATACACAGTGGGCTTAAAGATTGCTAAAAAGTACGGTTTAGATGCTGAATTGATAAAGCCAATCCATCAGGGACAGGAAGATGAAATTTTCCAGACTCCGAGGGCTTTCGTTACGTTACTGGATAATACAAAGCTCAAGAAGTTATTGGGATTAAAAAAAATAGACTATGAGGTGTAGGAATGTTGGTTACATTTTTAAAGGAAGATTTTAAATTTTGTGACGATCGTGGAGAATTAATTCAATTGGTTCATAATGGTTACCGTCAAATAAATTATATTACTGCAAAAAAAGGTTGCCTCCGTGGTGGGCATTATCATAAATTAAATACGGAGGCTTTCTTTGTTATTTCGGGTAGCTTCACATTAGAGGTTTTTAAATTAGGTTCTCAAGAAAAAAAAATCTATGAGATTAAACCAGGTGACTTTTTCTGCATTCACCCTGAGGTAACCCACTCTTTCAGTTTTACTGAAGATACTCAGATGATTTCAATGTATTCTCTTGGAGTTGAGCTTGAAAATGGGAAAAAGGATATCCTCTCAATAAATCAGTTAATGTAAAAATACAATTGGATCGACAATGAAATTTGCTATAACCTATTTTTCCCCCGTTCATCCGGAAATGGAGATTTGTAGACGAATAGAGAGAGCTTCTCAAAATTTAGGTATCGAATGTTACTTTGTCGGTCAAGATGGTTATGTATTGCAAAATAAAAAACATATAACTGAAATTAAACCTGATTTTCTGATCGTATTTGATCCTGCCCACCTAACTTTATTCGATGTTTTTACATATCATTTACTCTGGTTTGTACCAGGTTTGGTAAATACTCAACACGCAATTTTTTATAACGCATTGTCTATCAATTGCGACGACAGACTTGGTTTTCCTTCAGAAAAAGCAATCTCATACTACAATCAATTTTATGGGGATATTAATCTTAATTACCTATTCCCGTCTGTGCCGAAAAATTATGTTTTACCACCTCGAGAATTTAAAAGTGGTGAAACATACAAAGCTTTCTACGCCGGGATAAATGTTGACTCTAAAACTGTCCGTCATGAAAAAATATTTAAGTATTTAGACGAAAAAGGTTTAGTCAACTTATATGGTCCTCCTCAGATTGAAGGGAAAACTAATTGGAAAGGTTTTAAAGCTTACAGGGGTGAAATTAAATTTGATGGTCATTCGCTCATGGAAACGGCGAATGCTTCAGGTATAACACTAGCTCTGCACCATGAAGTGCATGCCTCATTCTCAATGCCTACAAATCGCTTATTTGAAGGTATAGCAGCAGGGACGCTCGTCATCACTGACAGAATGTCGTTTGCGGAAAAAGAGTTCAAAGACTGTATTTTCTTCATAGACTTTAATTTACCAGAAGAAAAAAAAGCAAAAGAGATAGAAAAAATCATTTTGTGGGCACAAAAAAATCCTGAAGAAGCAAAACGTAGGATTGAATTAGCTCAGAAAATCTTTTTTGAGAAGTACGAACTAACCAAAGTTATTGAAAAATTATGCGATGCGCATGATAAGAGAAAAAAGGAGTTATTTAGACGTTCTCTAAGTAATTGTAAACATCAAAAAGTTACAATTGTCGGAGAAGTATATGATCTAGATTCTCTTGAGACGATTTCGGAAAATATTTTTAATCAAGATTACCCTTATCTAGAAGTATTATTAGTTTTCTATTGTAGTGAAGATGAGAAAACCCAGCAAATTGTGGAAAAGATAAAGAATAAATTTAAAGTAAATCTTTTCTCAGCTAACTTTGATAGAAAGTTTGCAGATGATTCTGGACCAAACGTTTATGACTTTCTTCGAGATAACATCAAATCAGAAAAGTTCATTTACTGCGTAGGTCTGCAATTTTGGCATAAAAATCACGTTCGTTCTCTTGTTGAAAAAGCGAATCTTCAAAATTCTTTAGCTGTTTATTCTGGATTGTATTTTTTAAATCCAGATAAAACTCAAACGCCATTAGTTATTTTTCCGATTAGACACCTTAGGGAAAAAATTACTGCTTGTATTAGTACTGAACAAAATACTTATTACCAGTCTCTCCACAGAGAATTCCTCAAGTCATCGGTTCTTTTTGATACAAGTCTTCTCAAAAGTTTTACAGAACCCTGCAGCAAGTTTTTAATTGGATACGAGCATATAGCTCTAGTAATTTCGGCGTTTATGAAAGATAATTTCGTAGTATTCTCTGAGAAATTGACTGCGTTTTTAAAAACAAGCCCTTATCAAGGGGAGCCAGAGTTCCAAAAAGAATTGTATTATCAGCCTGTGAGATTGAATGCAAGGATGTCTTTTAATTCCTTGCAATTTGTTTTAAATGAAGCGTTTGCTCAAAATGCTGACTTCAAACGTTTGGTAGCAACAACAGATTTTGAATCGCCGAAAGTTCAAGAGACTCTTCCGAGTTATTTTGACAATTATTCTTACACTAGGTTTAAATCAAAATTGAAAAAGTGTCTTTTATTTTTATGTGGACTAGTTTCTCTGGCCCTTTTGTTAGCAATTTATTCTATTTTTTTTAATGAATAAGAGGAAGTGATGTATTTAATTATTGGAGGAGGCGGCTTTTTAGGCGGTTATTTAATTAAAAATATTCTTAATATTACTAATGAGAAAGTTCTTGCGAGCTATCATTCCCTGAAGGAGGATCAGATATCCGAACGAGTTGAATGGTTCCATTTAAACCTGACAGATCAGAGATCTTTGAAAAACCTTGCCTCGAGGCTAAAATTTTACAAGGGCAACGGAGAGAAAATTACTTGCATATATACAGCAGGTTACATTAAGCCTGACGACTGTTTGAAAAACCCAGAAATTGCAATAAGAAACAACGTGTTAGCAATACTCGACTTTTTAAATGAAAATCGAAAATTCATCGACTCCTTGGTTTATACCTCAACAGATTTTGTTTTTGATACAAATGAGAATGGAGAACCTCATAAGGAGACAGATGAACCAAATCCTATTAATTTTTATGGTGCAATCAAACTGGCGTGCGAAAAAATTGTTAACTCCTACGGTTACAACGTTGTTAGGCTTCCATTCATGTTCGGGAGAAGCCTAAATCCTCATAAATCTCATTTTATTGAGCACGTGGAAAGAGTGATTAAGGACAGAGATAGTTTTGAAGTTCTTTGTGATTATTACGAAAATTCATTAGATTACAACACTGTTGCAAAGATCATTATAGAGTTGCTTACTAAGTTTAAAGGACAGTTGCCTGTTCCTGTAGTTCATGTTTGTAATGATGATCCTGTGACAAAGTATGAAATAGCACTAGCCTTCGCTAAAAAGTACAATCTAGAAGCTTCTTGTATTAAACCCATAAAACTTTCTGAATGTAATTTTTTTCTAGCTAAGAGAGGCACCATCAAAATGGATAATTCTCTAGTAAAAGAATTGTTGGGAATAACACAGATTCATTTTAATGTTTAAAAAGGAAAAAATATGAACGAAAGAGACAGAATCTCTGTTGATTTTGTCTCTTTAATTTTATTACGTGTTCGTCTCTGAGTTAGGATTTTACATTAAAGAAAATATGAAACAATCACTAAACGTAATTGATGACTTAATGAAATTGTTGTCAGGATACGATGTTATATCATTTGATATTTTCGATACATTAATTACTCGTTGCCTTCCTAAACCAAATGACGTTTTTCAGTTGGTTGAGTTAATTTTAACAGATGAGGGTAAAAGTGAAGTTGGATTTGCAGAGGCTAGGGAACAAGCCGAAAAAAATGCAAATTTCATAAGAGGATATCCTTCTTTTGACGAAATTTATGATGAATTGAAAAATCTTTGTAATCTTTCAGAAGAGGAAATAAAAAAAATAAAACAGACGGAGTTCAGAATCGAACTTGAGCTTTTGGTTGCCAGAAGAGATGTATTGAGTCTATTTTCTGCTCTCATTAAACAGGGCAAGAGAATTGTGCTTGTCAGTGATATGTACTTTTCTTCGAAACAATTAAGGAAAATTCTTATTAATTGCGGATATGAATTAGAAGGAGTTGAAATAGTTGTTTCGAATGAGGCCAGAAAAAGTAAGCAAGATGGTACTTTATGGGCAGAGTTAGCTAAAAGAAATGAAATATCTAGGTGGTTCCATATCGGAGACAACTTAATTGGAGACGTGAGATACCCAAAAATCCATGGTTTCCATGTGTTAGAACAAAACCTACGAATCAATTCGCCATTGGAGCAATTTTATGAGAATCCTCTTTCCACAGTTCTAGGAAAATATTTAGAAGGAAATATTTCAGAGAAATTGATTCTAGGAAAAATTATTGCTTTTTCTGTATTCAATAAGGCTTTTTCTTCTGAAAGAAACGAAACAATTGGTGCGTGGCTTGGCCCAATTCTTGGAAGTTTCATGGATTTTCTTCAAGAAGAGTCTCATAAACTATCAAATCCTTTCTTGCTTTTTGTAACAAGAGAGGGTTACATCTTTAAACCTCTTTTTGAGAAATACTGTGAGATCTTAGGAAAAATTGAGCCCCCAGGTGCTCTTTTTTATGCATCAAGGGTATCAACCTCTTTGGCGGGACTAAATTCAATTATAGATATTGAAATACTGGCAGATACCCCTTTTAATGGAACCGTGATCGAATTTATAAAAAGTAAACTTGGTCTGGTTTTTCCTTCGGTAGAAAATAGCAAGATTTATTCACTACCTTCAGATAAGGCGAGTTTTTTGAAAGGCATTAGCCCTTACCTTAAGGCGATCTTTGAGGAAGCAAAAAATCAAAGGGTTCTATATCTTGAATACTGTCAACAAAATTTATCGGATTCTTACCCAGTATTGGTGGATATAGGATTTACTGGAAGGACTCAATACAACCTTTCTCGAATCCTCCTGCGCCCTGTCGGGGGATTGTACATCATGGTTGAAAATAGAAACCTTCCCGGAAGTATAGGCTGTCCGGTTAAATCACTACTACATTTACCAAATTTCATCTATGAAAATCTTCCGTTTTTTGAAGCTTCTCTTCAGGTTAGAGAGCAATCTGTTCTAAGGTTAGAGAAAAAAAATGGCTCAATTCGCCCCCTTCTAACAAATAGGGTTTTAGTCTCGCCCCTCGTTCAACAAAACTTTAGTTCTGTTCTTGATTTCGTCTGCTTCCAAGCGAAGTGGAAAAAAGAGCTTCACGATGAGTTTAAACTCAACCCAAATTTTATTCAGGATGTCTGGATGGGAATACTCACCTCCAATCTTCTTCCTTTAGAATATCTGAACGCTCTGGTTTTAGAGGATGAATTCTCTGGTCTGGGTTTGATAGATGTCTCTAAGAGGAGGGTAAATTCCCAACGGTTTTCTTTACTTTTTTTGAAGTCTAAGATAAAAAATATTATTAAGGCTTACATTCCTCTTTTTGCCTATAACTTCGCAAGAGAAATATGGATTAAGCATATCAAATAATACTATTATAATCCGATTCAGAGCGAGAGACTATTCTAAAGGTACTATGGGATTGTTGGAACATACAGGTTGTAAGGACATTTTTTTGTCTTTGAAGGAGCTATCGCTTCCTTTTCTTTTAGCAAAGGCAGATATTAGGCAGAAATATAGAAGATCGTCCCTGGGTCCTTTCTGGATCACGATTTCAACTGGCGTGATGATCGCTTGTATTGGTCTTATTTTCGGGGGCTTATTCAAGTCTCCCACGGAAGATTTCCTTCCTTTCCTTACTGCTGGTTTGATATTTTGGACTTTTATTTCCAATTGTCTCCTTGACGCGACTCAGGTATTTGTTAACTCGGAGGCAATTATTAAGCAATTGCCAATTCCATTATTCTCACACGTATTGAGAATGGTGATCCGAAATTTCTATATACTTCTTCACAACATTTTAATTTTTCCTATTGTCCTGCTTTTTGTGCAAAGAGGAGTCGACTGGAATTTGTTTTATCTAATTCCTGGCTTAGTAATCCTCATATTAAATATTTTATGGGTTTCCTTACTATTAGGGGTGGTCTGTACTAGATTTAGAGATTTAACTCAAATTGTGGCTAGTTTTCTGCAAATTTTCTTTTATGTAACTCCCATAATTTGGCTTCCGAGTTTGCTTCCCGAGAGGACTAGCTTGATGGTGCTAGAACCAAACCCCTTTTATCACTTACTAGAAGTTGTACGTGTCCCTCTCATGAGCATCTCCCCTTCTTTCTCTGATTGGTTATTCTCACTTTTATTGGCGATAGTGGGTTGGGCATTTACAATATTCTTTTTTGATCGGTACAGAAGTCGTATTGCTTATTGGTTGTGAGATGAGTCGAATTTCTCTAAAGCATGTTTCCGTAGATATTCCAATCTTTAATTCACAGGGGCGGTCCTTAAAAAAAACCTTAATGGGGGTTGCCACTGGTGGGAGAATAGGTCTAACTGAGAAAGGTAAAACGGTTGTTAGATCTTTGGATGATATTTCTTTTGTAATCTCTCCCCACGAGAGGATTGGGTTGCTGGGGCATAATGGCGCCGGTAAAAGTACTTTGTTGCGAGTGTTAGGCAAAGTTTACGTTCCAACATCGGGAGACGTTGTGATTGAAGGAAAAATTGGCTCTTTAATCGATATCTCTTTGGGAATTGATACAGAAGCTACTGGCGTAGAAAATATTTATCTTCGAGCTGCACTTCTTGGGATCCCTAAAAATAAGGTAGATGCTGAATTAGATTCACTTATCGAGTTTACTCAGCTTGGTGAATTTATAAATATGCCAGTTCGTACTTATTCAACAGGTATGCATATGAGGCTGGCGTTTGGAGTGTCAACAATGATCAGTCCAGACATTCTTCTTATGGACGAATGGCTTTCGGTGGGAGATCAGCAGTTTCAATCTTTGGCAGAGCAAAGATTAAATAAATTAATAGAAAGATCCAACATATTGGTCATAGCTAGTCATTCACGTCAATTGATAGAAAAATGTTGCACTCGTGTTCTATGGCTTGAACATGGTCAATTGAAAATGGATGGAAAACCTGAAGTAGTTTGTCCTTTATATTTTCGTTAGAAGGTCCCGATATCTTATTCAGAGTGAAGAGTTTCCAGTCATTAAAATAGGCTATTAATGACCTTATTTTGAGAGTGAATTTCAAGTTCTTGCAGTACAAAGCTAGCGGAAATAATGAGAAAAATCCAGATTTGCATCTCTGTATCTCGTTTTATAGACAGAGATAGTATCGATCACAGGTTCAATTTAAGATATCAAGCGATAAGATTCGTACTACCTGAAAACCTTGAACCTATTGTTTATGATGCCCCTCTCCAATTATTGGCATAATAGGCTGCCGCGCTTAAATGTAAAGATGAAGATAAATCAAGAAATATAACTAAGAGCGTTATAGTTGAATAATTGGATCGTTAATCTTGGTATAGGATGTTTAAGGAAGAACGTCGGTGAGCCAACACTGTATTTTCTCAGGAACATCATTTTCATGAGAGAAAGTTAGAGTTGTGGCGCGTTTCTCCCCCAGATTTTAGACACGACAAAGGGCACGCCACCTAGATATTTTAGTGAAAAAAAACTGGTTTTGCTTTGATACTAATTAAAAGCGTGGTAGTGGTACAGGGGAAAAACTTTCTAGACTATGAAGAACGTAACAAAAAGTGTGAAGTTGGAAGCTATTTATGGTTGAGTTGCGATGGATAATATCTCATGAAATTTTTATTAGTTGGCTCAGGAATAACAAATGTGACTTTGGGGAAGCTTGCTTCAGAAAAGTCTCACGATGTTGTTATCATTGACAGAAAAGACCACATCGGCGGAAACTGTTTCGATTACTTTGACGAAAACTCCATCGACATTCACGCCTACGGCACTCACATTTTCCATACGGATGAGGCTGAAGTTTGGAGATTCCTCTCTCAATTTACTCAGTGGTATCCGTATCAGCATGAAGTAAAAGCCTTAGTCGACGGCCAGCTGGTTCCGGTCCCGTTCAACTTCAACTCTATTGAGCAGCTGTTTCCAAAACAGATGGCTGAGCGGATGATTGCAGCGCTTTTATCCGAATTCGCGTTCAATAAAAAAGTCCCGATTCTTAAACTCCGCGAAAGCAAAAATCCTGATCTGCAATTCCTTGCCGATTATGTGTATGAAAAAATTTTCCTTCATTACACCGAAAAGCAGTGGGATGTTCGTCCGGAAGATTTAGACCCTCTGGTGACGGGCCGAGTTCCTGTTTTCGTGGGAAGAGACAATCGTTATTTTCAAGCGAAGTACCAAGGTATTCCGTTAGAAGGTTATACCCGAATGTTTGAGAAGATGATTGATCATCCTAATATCGAAGTGCGTCTGAATACCGAATTCGACAAAGCTATGTTGGATGAATACGATCACTGTTTTTTCTCCGGCGCGATCGATGAATTTTTCGACTACAAATTTGGCCAGCTACCGTACAGAAGCTTGAGATTTGATTTCCTGACCTTCAATCGGCCTTATTTTCAATCAAATTCCGTTGTGAATTATCCGAATAATTACGATTTCACAAGAATCGGAGAATATAAATACTTCTTAGATACGCAGTCTCCTAACACGGTCGTCTCTTATGAATATCCGGAGCCCTTCGTTTTAGGTAAGAATGAAAGGTACTATCCGATCATTAACGAGGAAAATAAAGCCTTGTACGAAAGATATTTGGAAGAGGCCAAAGCGAACAAGAAAGTGACTTTCTTAGGCAGGTTAGGGGACTACAAATATTACGATATGGATCAGGCGGTCTCTCGTGCTTTAGCGCTCGCTAAATCTTATTGCTGATTTTTCAGTCGTAGCAAAAGATTTGAACCTTTCGAAACACCTCTTTGAAATAAGAGACAACCTAAGCACCCCGGAAAGCAGATGCCTGCTTTCCGGCAATTCTCCCGAAAACAAATGCGGACATTAGCGCAACTCCGCCCATCCTGTCGTGACCGTGAGGACCTCCCGAGGCTTCTCCGCAAACGTACAAACCGGGAATGATGGATCCCGAGGTGCTCACTACTTCGGCGTTTTTGTTTAATTTGATGCCGCCGCAGCAGAAGTGGACTCCGAGCTTTTCTTTTCCGAAATAGTAAGGGGGACGGTCTATGGTTTGTGTGAATAGAGCCTTGCCGAAAAGTGGGTCTTTGCCTTCACTGGCATAATGGTTATAGGTTTCAAGGGTTTCTTTTAGAATTTTTTTAGGCACTTTCATTTGCACGGCCATCTCTTCGATGCTGTCTGCTTTACTAATAACTTTGTTCATGAGTTTGATTCCCAAACTTGCGCCTTTTTGCGATTGAGAATCGGTGATTGCCCAAATTTCTCTTTCAGGCTGCTTAAGGATGGCTTCCGATACTTCTTTCCACGAGCCTCCTTCGTTAACAAAGCGTTTTCCGACAGTGTTTACATAGATATCACCGCCGACATAATCGAGAAGTCGTCCGCCCCAAAAGGGTATGAGCTGCAAATATTCTGCATCCTTTGTTGCGGCTCCTATTCTTTGCGCCATCAATAATCCGTCTCCGGTCGCTCCGTCAAATGTCGAGCCGAAAGGATTTGCAGTTGTCGGAAACTCCTGTCCCAATCTCGGATCATATTTTTTTCTCAGTTCCACATTCGCAGTAAAGCCGCCGGTTGCAAGGATCGTAGCCTTACCACTGTATTTTTGAGAGAGGCCGTTGGTGTCAGTGGCAAGAATGCCTTTCACGGAACCGTTTTCGTAGATTAAATCGGTTGCCCTGGTATTGAGCTTTAATACTGCGCCTTTGCTTAAGGCAAACTTGAGTAAAGTCATCACATAATCGTAACCGGCGCGCACTGGACTTGTGATATGGCTTCGGGGATGAAGCCCGGCAACTGTTTGAAAAATTCTTTCCTCCCACTTAATTCCCAGATCTTCAAGCCAATAAATGGTCTCTTCAGATTGATAGCAGACAATCTTGGCGAGTTCAAAGTCATTTTCATGACCGCCGATATCCAGCATGTTCCTGAGCATAAGTTCCGGCGAGTCAGCAATACCAAGTTTTTTCTGTCGTTTTCTGTCAACTCCCGCAACGTACCCGGTAGATAAAATGGAGTGACCTCCGACAATTGGGCCTTTTTCAAGTATCAGTATCCTTTTTGAGCCCGCCTGCAGAGCTGAACAGGCTGCAGATAATCCTGCAACACCGCTTCCGACAATGATTACGTCCCAAATCTCATCTTCCAATCCATTTGCCCACAAAGGAAAACTGAAAGATGAAACCGTTGCTGCCAACAATTCTCTCCTAATCATCTTCTTTCTCTCCCAAGCCTAAACTATCGTACAGTTTCAGGGCTTCAACAGAAGAGTGGACATTGAGCTTGTCAAAGGCATTTCCTCGATGCATTTTGACTGTCGGAAGTGCAATATTCAATAGGGAAGAGATTTCTTTATTTGTCTTGCCGTCGGCAGCGAGTTTGAAGATCTCTTTTTCTCTTGGCGTCAGAGAGCGGTATCGAGCATACTCTTCCTTTCTTTGACTGTTTTTGGGCTGTGTCGAGAGACTTTTTTGGGACGCCTCTGCGATAACCTTATTCAACAAGAGTGGGTTGGTAGGTTTTTGGAAAAAATCGAACGCTCCGTTCTTTAAGGTATAGACGGCGGAATCAACATCTCCATGCCCTGTTAAAAAGATAATCGGGAGGTTGTTTTTATTTTGAGTTATTAAGTTTCTTTGAAGTTCAAGCCCCGTCATTTCCGGCATCCTCAAGTCTAGAAGGATACAGCCGGGTGTACTAAAGTTCTCATCGCTGAGGAACTCTTTTGCAGACTTGTATGTTCTGACCGTCCAGCCCGTCATTTCTAAGAGAAGGCCTAATGACTTAAGAAAGTCTTCGTCATCGTCAATAACTCGAATACGAACTTTTGCCTGAAGTTCGGCTATTTCTATGCTGTCAAACATTTTTACTCCTCACTTCTTCTTCGTATTTAGTGAAAAAAACATCAGCGATTACTCCGTGCTCATTCCAGAATTAATGCACCAGGCAATCCAAAGTTAATGCACCAGCGAAGTCTCGAGAGCTTCCTTTTCTTATGTTAACAAATAGTCCTATATGTTTAAGGTTTTGCGCATAGAGGGTGATTGCACTTTGGAGCGTAGCGGAGAAGTGCAATCACCTCTATGCAAGGTGCGTCTTACCTCTATCTCTTGCGGATAGTCGGTGGTTACAACGCGCCTCCTAGTTTGATCCTCCGTAACTACCTATGGTTACTGAGATTTTCTTTCACCTCTACACTTCGTCTCTGAGAGGAGCCTTCAAGATGTAAGCGGTATGAGGAATGCAATCCTATCGATTACAGCTTGCGTCATTGCTATATTGCCAAGTCTCTCGATCCATCCTTCCAATTTGAACTGGCTTGTATAGATCGTCGGCTTCAGACGGTTTCTGTCATTGATAATATCCAGCAAATCGGCGCAGTCTTCTTCGCTCATGTCTTCGATTAAAAAGTCATCAAGAATGAGTAAATCGATTCTTTTGAGTTCTGCCTTGCGTTTTTCCAACGTGTTATTGACTCTATGGACCTTAAGATCCATAAAGAGCCTTCCAGCACGAATGAAGTAAACAGAATGTCTGCGATCAAGTATGTAGTTAGCACAACAACCCGCTAAGAAGCTTTTCCCTACACCACAAGCTCCGGAGAGGATAAGGTCGGCCGGAGTCTCTCTGAGCATCCACTGACCGTCTCTTACAAGTGCCATAAGTCTAGTGTCCCATCGGCGATTATCGCTTTCGTAGAGTTCTTCGAAGCGTGCATTGATCAAATCCAAGGGGAGGTTGCTATGTCGCCGCAGCTTAACTGCAGTATTCGCCTCTCTCTGACTATTTCTGCATTTAGGAGATCATAGATTTGCTCCAACGATGTCATCTGCTGCCAAGTTGCGTCCTCAAGAGTTTCCTCCATCCGTTGACGGAAGCCCGGCAGATGAAGTTCTTTGGTCATCCTGTACTCTTCGGCCAGAGATTGGGTTTTTTCCTGTATTTCTAGTATCTTTCATTTTTATCTCTTCAATTTATTGAATTGTGTTATTTCCAAGGAAGGAGAAGAATTCTTCTAAAGGGCGTAGGCACTCGCTGTTTTCAGAAGTTTTCTTTTTCTTCTCCTTTTTCGTGGGCATGCCCGTTGCAAAGGCTTTCACACAGTTTAAAAACGCGCTTTTTTCATATATTCCTGTTTCAACTGCATGGGTGAAGGAAAGTTCCAGCGTCTCAGGGCTAACGGTTTTAAGTTTCTTAACCATGTAGCGCAAGCGGTTCGCCAATTCGCCTTTCTCTGAGCGATTGTTGATTTTTAAGTATTTAGATAAGAAGAGGCCGGCACTTTTTGATAGTTGCCTAAACTCTTCGCAGCTTTTTTCCAGTCGACCGGCTGGCGTGAGTTCTCCGGGTAACCGGTATTCCGGTTTGATATGAAGAAAGCCTTCAAGCTCGTCAGGTTCGCCCGGCCGATAGTATTTGTATTCGGTAATGAGGTAATTGCTCAATGGGTCAACAATCCGAAGCAACTGTCCGTCTTTTACATAAACTCCGACGGAGTGACTAAAGTATTCCGGCGGTACCATGTATTCATGAGTATGGAATTGGATACAGCCGTTGATTCTTACCTTTCTTCTTAAGATTTCTGCCCCATAAAAGAACTTGTTCTTTGGTAGGCTCCGCAGCTTGGGCTGCTCAAGCTTGAACCACTTTCTCCGGCTAATGCCGTATCGGGCCATCTTCGCGCAGTTAAAGTCTTCCAACTCCTTTTCCAGAAGGAAGTTCACGTCATTAACTGAACTCAAGGAACCAGGCGAGATCTTTTTAATGAATTTATCGGTAACGTCCTTTACAGCTTCTTCCACAAGTCCTTTATCCTGCGGATGTCCTACTCGAGCCGGACTTAAGGCAACCTCATAGAATTGAGCAAGGTCGAGAAGCCCTTTACTGTAGAGTTGATTACCTTTTTCGGCATGGTTGACTAACGCAGTGTCGTTATCCAAGATAATGTACGAAGGCACTCCCTTGAAGAAGTCAAACGCGTTCTGCAGTCCTTCAATCCAAGATTCTGTCGTCATGTCAGGAGTGGCGTACCAGTAAACCATGCGGCTAAAAGGAAGAACTGCGACAAAGATACGGCAGTTTTTTACTGCGTTGCTGCGACTGGAATTCAGAAGTATTTTGTCGCCGGCATAATCTATCAGCAGATATTTTCCCGGCTCCCATTCCTGAGCCATGACGCGTCCTTTATTTCCGTAATGCGCGTGCCAGTATTGCTTGACTCTGTAATAAAACCCCGAGCGTTTGAGCGGCGGCAGATCAGAAGTCTTCGCTTGCTCAAGGTACTGCATGTAGGAATCAAGAATTTTTGCTCTTCCTTGATCGATGGCGTCACATATAGCTTCGACATCAACCGGATAGAAAGCTTCTTCTTTCGGACCTTTGACTTTGCAAAATAAACTATGAAGCTGTTTGTCCTGAATCTTTGAAACCGTTTGGAAATCGAGTCCAAGTTCTTTGGCCCGTTGTAACCAACGAGACACCGTCGTATGGTGGAGTCCTAGCCGATTAGCTATCTGCCTCAAGCTCATATTCCTTTCTTGGAGCTTGAGGACTTCACGAATGTCAACCGATGACATTTGTTGTCTCCTTTTCTTCATAAAACCCTTGCTTAACAAAACAAGGTAGTGTGCTTTGAAAAGGAAACTCTCGTTATTGTTGATTTTGCCTACTCAGGGTAAAGATTTCTTGAGAAGGTGTTGCACTTATTTTGGAATAGGTGGTGCACTTATTTTGGAATTAACACTCCGCCTCCGTTTCTTCTTTGAATTTAATATCTGCTCCGAACTGATCTGCTATTCCCTGATAATGGACAGCCCCAAACCTAGTCCCTCAGGTTTCACGCTTTCTCCTAACGTCACGATGCGTTCGATGTCTTTGTCAGTCATCTCTTTACCGGAGTTTTCCACTTCCAGACAATAGCGGTCGTCATCTTCAGAGATTGAAACCTTCAGGATTGGGTTTGTTTTGAATTGAGATCGGCTTCTTCAAACCCGTTTTTGATGAGGTTAAGAATCAAGAGTTCTAGGGATAAAGGTTCCGAGAGCACATAGGCGCTTCCTATCTTATTTTGGAAGTTGAACTTAATCCTTTTGAATCTAGTATCTTGTAATTTTAATTAGTTCGTTTTTATGAGGTGATAAAATGAAGAAAATAGGAGCTTCGTTATGTCACCTCAATTCAGAGTTACCTTAACTAAAGAGGAAGTTGAAGAGCTTCAAAAAATCAGCAGCACCGGCTCAAGATCAGCCAAAATCGTGCTTTTTGCAAGAGCTCTTTTACTTTTAGATAAAGGTCCTCATACCACAGAGCATTGGACGGTCAATCAAACTTCAAAAGCTGTCGGCTTGTCTGAACGTACGCTAAATCACTTAAAAGAGAAATTCGTTTCTCAAGGTTTGGATGCCATTATCCGGCCGCGGCCTACAGGAAAAAGTAAGAGACCCGTGATTTTTTTTCGAGGCTAAGTTGACCCAGCTTGCCTGCAGCGAACCTCCCGAAGGGCGGACACGGTGGACGGTGAGGCTTCTGGCAGACAAACTCGTCGAATTGGAGATCGTGGAAAAGATTTCGCCGATGACGGTACAAAGGGTTTTAAAAAAAACGAATTTAAGCCTCATCTGAGTGAATACTGGAAAATTCCGCCGCATCACGACGCCGAGTTCGTGACCTGCATGGAAGATGTGTTGGATGTTTATCAGCGTCCTTACGATCCGTCATATCCGGTTGTTTGCATGGACGAGTCGCCCAAACAGCTTATAGGAGAAGTCCGGGGGCCGCTGCCGACGAGGCCGGGGAGTATCGAGAAAGTTGATGATGAATATGTCCGTTTAGGCGTAGCCGAATTATTTTTGGCTGTAGAGCCTTTGACGGGAAAGATGATTGCCGAAGTTGAAAACAAACGAGCCAAGAAAGATTGGGCGCAATTCATTCGTGATTTAGTTGATATCCATTATCCGACAGCGAGGAAAGTGGTACTTGTGATGGATAACCTGAACACTCATAAACTTGCGTCGCTTTATGAGGCATTCGATCCGGAAGAAGCGCACCGGTTACGCGATAAGCTGGAGCTGCACTACACGCCCAAGCACGGTTCCTGGCTTAATGTAGCGGAGATAGGCTTTAGCATATTGAAGCGACAATGCATTCCGTTTAGAGTCGCCGATATAAACGTTCTCCGGAACACCGTTAAAAGTTTTATTACGCAGAGAAATGCTGAGAAAAGAGTCGTTAATTGGCAATTTACAACTGGCGACGCTCGCATAAAGCTCCGACACTTATACCCGGAGCTTTAAGCGAAAATATTATTGTTACAAGGTACTAGGCTCGGATGCTTCATAATTTCGCAAGGCTTTTTGAGCGACTTCGATAAGGTTGGTTTTAACAAGAGGATTTTGTCTTTTCTTGGCGAAATTTCTAACGGAGTTTACAAGTCCGTTTAATCTCTCCAGTTGATCACCCATAGTCTTTAATACTTCGTCTCGAAGACTGTCAGTCTCTTTGTTCTTGTTCAAGTAGATTTGTAGAATCGTTAGGTAATTAGAAAGCGTGCCTAAGGGCTGTTTAGATTCGTGTGCAAGGATGGTTCCTAATTGAGAAATGATTCCGTTTTTCTCCAGTGCCGCAAAACGTCTTCTTGCTAAAGCTGCTTCTTCATTCGCTCTTTCTTTTTCTTCTAGGGCTTTTGAAAGCGCCTGAGTTCTTTGCCTGACAAGCCGGCGTAGATGCAGTTCATTGACAATTAGGAAAAGTAGGAAGGCCAAAGCAATTAAAAATTCTTGCTTGAAACGGTTATAAAGACCCTTTAAAGAAGTATCTTTGAGATATGAATAAGGGCCTAGGCCTAGGTCTTTCATGAGTTGATCAATCGAAAATTGATCGTGTTCGATTGACCAGCGGAAGCCGGAGAATTCAGGCATCGAAAGTAACGTAACAGTAACCTCTCTTGAGAGCCACTCGGGTACTCCTGACAGCGCAGCGAAGGACATATCGGGATATAGGTCTGATGTTGACCGCTTGCAAGCCAGTCCGGTTTTATTGAAAGGATGCTCGTTAATAACTTTAAGGCTTCCTTTTTCAATCATTCCCATTGCTTCGATGTTCTCAAGGACGCAAGTTGTCAGTACGCCGGCATCAACATTTCCGTTAAGCACCGAAGAAACAACGTCTGGAGTTTGAAACTGAGTGAAATTGATTGAAGAGAAAAAAGAATCGGGGTTTTTGCCCGCATTATGTATTTCTCTTAAAGCTGCGAGCCAGCCTCCTAATGAATTAGGCATTGAAGCAGCAATAGATTTTCCTTCAAGATCTCGAATGCTGTTTAGATCAGTTCTCTCGCGTTTGGCGATGAAAACGCTGCCGACTGTTTTAGCTGGTTCTTTGCCGTTGGCGTTGATTCGCGTAGCTAAGTGCGTAAAAGGGATGGAACCTCTGAATTCAACAAAAAAATTACTCGGACCGATCAAAAAATCAATTTTTTGTTCTTTAATCTCCGAAAGCGTGTTAATGGGCGATAAAGAGATAAGGGCAAATTCGACGTTTTTAATTCGTGATTGGAGAGCACTGAGAGTCTGTTTTAAAGTTTCGTTCTCTTGGAAAAGCTCTAAACCGTGGGCGTAACCAATTTTTATTGTTTTGTCTTGTGCGTGGACGATATCAGAAGGCAACAAGAAAGAGCAAAGGCTTATCAAAGCTAAGAAGAAAAGGTGTCTTGTTAACCTTGTTATCATCTTCTCATTGGGTGTAAATGTTTGAAGTGCCATGCGACATATGACCTCTTAACCTTCCTTCCTCATCCCCGGCCTAAACGCTATGTTACCCATACGGGGCTAAAGTAGGTATTGGTAAAAAGATTAACAGCCATCGTTCCATTTAACCAAAACGGGGTAATCAGGATTCTTGTTATCTATCAAAAGACGGGTTTTACCCGATTCGCGTAATATTGGGGTTATGGATTAAAAACAGTTGCTCGGAAGACATTTCTTCCGAGCAACAAGCCGCATCATCTCAACGATCGTTAACCGCAGAGCTGTTTAAGAAGATCCTGACTGTATTTATAGGTGAGGTCAAATACTCTTTGAGTCTGGTATCCGGGAAGCGGAACTTCCACACCGATGGGTCTTTCCGGCATATGGCGAAGAAATTCAACAAGAGGCAGTTCTCCGACACCTGGAATAAGTCTGCCTTCTCGAGCTTCTTTTACGACACCTTCAAAGCCCTTCGGGGTGCCGGCTGTGGATTCGACTTTAAGAGTTCCAGCCCTTTGAGCCTGGACAAGCTTCTTGTCAATCGGACCGTCTATTACTGCGTCGCACAGATGGATTTCGCCCAAATATTTTTGCGGAATCTTGTCAAGATCAAAATGGCTGCCGCCGGATCTGTAGAGATGCAAAGAATCGACTGCAATAGTGCAGTTGGGTCTATCAGCCATCTTGACAAGCTCGTAGGCCTGTTCAAGCGTGCCGACGGTTCTCCAAATCATAAATTCAACGTCAATATTGAATCCTCTCGGTGCGGCATAGTCGGCCATATCTTGCAAAACTTTAGCGAACTTTTCCTTGTTAGGAGCGTCGCCGCAGAGGGTGAGGTTTTTGATACCTAATTCTGCGCAAGCATCCATAACGGAGTGGAATTCTGCCGGGTTTGTATCCGAGTTGATCGCAAATCCGTCAACGCCATGCAGGACGATGCCGGTATTGGCCAAGTGCTGCTTGAAAGCGCGAATTTCCGGAGTTCCTGCTTTGAATTCATGAGCCAAAGCACCGGGAACAATTGGGTGAATTCTCAGCCCCATCTTTTCGTAGCCGGCTTTTCTAGCCTGCTCAGCAAATTTTTCCGGTGGAAGTTCAATGGCGCAAAGGGCGATTGCCTGCAGGGGTCTCTTCTTGCAATCCATAGCTTTAACCGTGGAAAGTGCAGAGAGTGCACTAGATCCTGCAATGAAAGTTGCAGCTTTAAATAAGTTTCTTCTGTACATAATGTCACCTCGATTATTTATTTAAAGTTTTCACAGCTTGTTCAGCTGCTAACTTGCCGCTGGTCATCGCCCAAGCCATGTTGCCTCCGGGAGGGGAGTCGTCGCCCATGGCGCCGCCGACGAGTTCACCGGCTGCAAACAAACCTTTAATCGGCTTGTTGTTCTTATCCAGAACATTCAGGTTCATGTCGGTTACGACGCCGCCCATGGTTGTCGCAAAGCGAGGCTGCTGTTCAACGATGTAGTAAGGGCCTTTATCAGCAATCGCTTCTTTCATGAACTTGGCAGGGCGGTTGAAATCCGCGTCTTTGCCTGCTCTTACAAAACCGTTGTAACGAGCAACTGTCTTAAGGAGTTCGGCTCCGTCAACACCGGCTTTCTTAGCCGCGGCAGGAATGCTGTCGGCTTTAACCACGATCGGATAGCCTTTTCCGTCCTGGGCCAGCCATTTGTCCATATCGCCTTTGCTGATGCCGGTGATAGAAAGTTTGGTCAGGAAAGCATTGTAAGAGGGCTGATCCATCAGGATAAAGAGCTTGCCGCCTTGTTTAACTTCTTCATTCTTGATGTTGTGGTTTGTGTCGAGTTCGCTGATGACGCGCTTACCGGCTTTGTTTACCATAATGCCGCTGTGGTCTTCGAAAGCTGCCTTGTTAGACCAAATTGTGGACTTGGCAATTCCGGGAGCAACTTCCATACCGTTCGGGTAGATCTTACCCAGATCCATCATTTGAGTCTTAGCACCGATCTTCATCGCCATCTGGTGACCTTCACCGTTGGAACTCTTGACGCCGTAATACAGAGCATTCTTCAGATTGCCGGCAAGCATTGACTTGTTGGCGCCGAATCCGCCTGTCGTCAAGATCACAACCGGAGCTTTAATGGTGTAGTGGATGCCGTTTTCGCCTTCGGCTTTAACGCCTACGACACGGCCGTTGTCAACGACCAGCTCTTTTGCCGGGGTTGCAAGAAGAACCTTGGCGCCGGATTTTTCGACAGAAGCCTTAAAGTTTCCGGTTGCACCCTGAGCGCCGTCTACCCAGCGCATGACGCGAGGTTTGCTGTGTTCTGCTTCATTGGTGAACCCCGCCTTGGTATTGAGCTTCATGCCGCCTTCAGTTGTCGCCCAGTCAACCATCGGACCGACGTTGTTGACATAAAGTTCAAGCATTCTTCGGTCATTCAGATTGTGGCCGTTCTTGATGTAGTCCTCTGCCATGATGGCAGGGGAGTCATCCTTCACGCCGGCTTCTTTCTGAATCTTGGAGCCTTGAATCACAACCGTACCGCCGTTAACTGCGGCTGCACCCCCTGCGAAAGGCATTTTTTCAATCAGAATGACCTTTTTACCCAGTTGGCTGGCACGAATGGCAGCAGTCTGACCGGCTGCACCGGCGCCGACAACAGCAATGTCCGCATTCAGAGTTTCGTTCTTAACGACAGCTTTCTGAGCTTTGGCTTTAGAAAGTTCATCGACATTGCCTCCCGCTTGTTTCACGCAAGCAGCCACTGCAGCCAGAATTGCGTGACTAGTGATAGAGGCGCCGCTGACACCGTTCACAGCCAGACTCTGGCTGTCGACGATCGCTTTTGGAAGTTTTTCGATCGCAATGGAGCCGATTCCCGGAGTTTCTTTATTGGCTCCGATCTTGACGGATTCAATTGCGTTTTTGGTAAAGGTCACCGTGACCGGAACTTCACCGCCGTTGCCCTTTGACACGGCTGTATAAGTTCCCGGATTGAAGGCTGCTGCCTGGGCTGCGCCGGAGAGGGCAACAACACTCAACGCGGAGAGGAATACTAATTTATTCAGCATATTCGTTCCTTGAGAGCAGTTTCTCTTAAGAATTATTTAGCCGGGTACATGGCCTTGTGAATAGAGTTCAGAATCTGTTCGGCTTCTTCGCTGGGGATCTGGCCGGGAGCGGAAGGTTTGCCGCCGACCATGCAGAAAGTAATGTCAGAGCCAGTGAATTCACCGGTCATACGGCTTAAAACACCGTCTTTGCCCATAGCCATTGTGAGCATCGGCTTGCGAGAGAAGTAGTTGCGTGTCTTCCAAGTTGCATTCATCAGGTTAAGCGCGTCCCCGGTGTTGTGGGCCATCACGGCAATCTTCAGAATGTCAGACCCTAATTGTTCCTGAAGGAGAAGGCGGCGAATGATTTCAGCTTCGGAAGGGGTCCAGCCGAATTCGTGGTCGCTCATGACAACTTTGACGCCTTTTTCTTTGGCTTTCTTAACGATCTGCTTACAGATATCGGCGTTGCGGAACATTTCGATGTCGATTAAATCGATCTTGCCGTTGTCCAACACGTCGAAATAGAAATCTCTGTAAAACTCATCGGAAACATGTCTGCCGCCGCCTTCGGTCTTGTCTCGGAAAGTCATGAGAATCGGTTTATTCTTGGCAATTTCATAAACCTGTTTAGTAAGCTTGGCAAATTCCTTGCCTGAGATTTCGCCGATGTAGTCCGGACGGAGCTCGATCATTTGAAGTTCGGGACGGCTGTTGTAGTCCTTAACTAAAGCAATGAAAGCTTCGGGAGTCTTTGCAGTGGTGGAAGCAATGATCTTAGGACGGCCTTCACCGATTCTGACGCCTTTAATATCCAGGACTTCGACGGGTTCTTTGTCCCAGCCGGGTTCGTGGTTCAAGGTGTCGACCGGCATCATCTTTCATTGCCTTTCAGTTTTGTGCTGGCAAATGCAGATGCAGAGAAGGCAGCCCAAACCGCCGATGCTGGATTGAATCATGGTTCTTCTTTTCATATTTCCTCCTAAGGATGGATTAACGTTTAGGTCCGTTAAGGCTATTTTGAGTTTTGGTTAGATAATCCGAAACATGCGGAAGTCTGTGAAAACACAGGCGAAAGGATGGAAATTAGAATTGTTCTAGGGTTTGGTATGTAAGGGAAAACCTAAATATCGGCGAATGAGTACATTTTGAACCGGAGCCCGTTTTTCTTAAGGTCTATTGAAAACAAAGGTTTTCTTGGTGCTTTAAAGGGTTTTGGATAAACGACAAGAATTTGGATCCAGAGGTTAAATTAAATAACTTTTGATTTATTTGTTCTGTTGGCGCGTGGAATTGCCTTCGGAGGAAAACAGAGAAAGCAATTCCCACGCGCGCGCCATCGACGTCCGTCTCTATACAGTTTTCTGCAACTTAATTTCTTCTCTTAATCTATAACTGTCTCCTGTACTACTACTGGCGTGCAGTGATGCAGAAGGCGATCAAGGATTGCAGTGGCGCAGTTGGATCGCCGAAGACTAGTCCCCATTCGCTGGGTGGCCTGTTACTTATGACGATAGTGCTTCGAGTTTCATCTCTCTTGCTTACGAAGAGACGTCTAGAGCTATTTTACGCCAGGGAGACTATTACTACAGAAGAGAAAAAGAGAACCTTTGACGCACAGAAGTTCCCTTGTAATTATCTGTAATTCTTCTATAAAACTCAGGAGTTCTTATACGACGGCCCTTCTAAATGTGAAATATTTCGGCTAGGACTTCTGATGTGCTCTTTAACATGCTCTATATTTCATTGGTCAGTAACGTATTTTTCATGAAATTGTAAATTCTTCTCGCAGCTTTTTGATAAGTCTGTAGCGAAGAGTCTGAGGCGGAAAAGATTAAAAGAAATGACAAACAATTTTCATATCGTTCTATTTTTTCTATCGTATGTAGATAAATTAATTATCTCTGGCTTATTTCTTTTGTTTTCTGATTGAAAAAGAGAAGTGTTTGCCAAAAGTTATTCCAATCGGGATCAAAGAATTGGGGTAAATTCTGTTGATTCTAATTTGGCGATAATGTCTTCCACGACCGTATATGAGAAGGAACTTTTCTTCTGAAGCTGTCTAACGATTGTTTCGACGCTAACGACAGAGCTTCTCGTTTAGAATCATTGCGCAATAACTCAAGAATCGCTTCTGCTTCCTTAACGGAATGCTGTGGAACAGAGATTATTCCTTTTGATCTTTTATGAGTTCAACATAAGGGAGTTCATACAAAACAACAGGGATACCGTATTGCTTTGCTTCGATCAGGTTCATAGGAAAAGATTCGAAGCTCGAAGTAATGAGTTGGACATCCGCGGTAGTAAGAAATTTTGCAAATTGGTTGTAAAACCTTCATAAATGATTTTATTTTCTAGTCCGTTGGTTTTAATGTAGTTATTTATGTACTCAACATCAACTGCTTGTCCACGTCCGACGATGTGACAAACAACATTGTCCACCTTTTCGCATACGAATCTAAAAATATCTAATGCCTCAGCATAGTTTTTGAAATTGATCGAGCCGTGCGATCCATACGAGATTTTTATATCGTTTGATTTATTTGTTTTGGCAATATGGGGTAAGGGTGGAATAGGATTAGCAATATAAAATGTCGGAATTCCTAGAGCAGAATAAAACTTTAAGTCCATCGTGTTTAAAACAATTAAGGCATCTGCAATGTGATAAAAGAATGGAAAGTTTGCAAAGCAACTTAATTTGTCAAGCAGAGATAAAGAAGAAATTCCATGGTTTACAACACAAAAGTGTATTCCCAATGACTTAGTAATTATCTCATCAAAAGAAGTTGTTCGAGTATGCCGCATGATGGATAAATAAGTCGACATTGTGATGTTTTAAATATTTCCTTAACTCTGTAGCGCGTCCATGTTTGAATGATGAAGGTATTAGTACTCGATCGATGAAACCCGGTAGGGCATATTCCAGTTCCTCATTTATTTCTTCAGTAAAAGAACAACCTCAAATCCCATTTCTAAGAATTGAGGAATTTGGAGTGATATGACGCGCTCTACACCTCCATCATAAACTCGATGATAAAAGATACCTATTGTCTTGATTTTTTTGATTTAGCGTTTAAAAACAGGCCCCTTTATTTTTGAGATAGCAGGACTGAGAAGACCAATATTTTGGATTAAAGAATCAATAACTAAATCTTGAAGATCTGGATTTACAAATAAAGAATCAAGCCTGCGGCACTGTCTGAAGTTGGAAGATCAGACGCTCTATTAATGGCCGCGCCAAGTAATCTTTGGATTAATTTATTTAGAATGCTTCGATATTTCTCTTCTTGTCTTTCCGATTCGAGAAATTGGCGAAGAAGACTTGGAATTAAAAGAATTTTAGATTGTTCGTTAATTTTATTAACATTAGGGGACTAGTTGAAATACCGCACCCCATCCGATAACTATAAAGAGGTTCTGTTTTTATTGACTGGAACGTAGATGAAAATAACAAATAAGAAAGAATTGATAGCAGTCGGTTCCGCAAATTAAAAAGTATCCTTGACGAAAGGCAAAGTCCTTTTGACTATTGATGTTCGGTAGATTTTATCGGCCATTCCCAGCCGATGGTTCCTTGAGAGAAGACAGCGTTAATGATTTCGTATGGTGTGTTGATAATCCCGTACCACTGATTTCTGAAACTAAGGTACCCTTGAATTTTTCTGGGGTAGATCCGAAAACATCCATATCAAAACGGAGGATATCGGAATCATATTTGTTTGCTAATGTCGCCTCGATTTCAAGGACCCGATTAAACGGTAGCTTGTCATCGCCGTCTAGGCAGACGCACCATTTCCCTCTGGCCGCAGCAAAGCCGTTTTGCGGGCAGCAAGGGTTCCTTTATTCTCCTGATGAATAACTTTGAAACGAGAGTCTTTTGACGCGAATTCATCACAAATTTTCCGCTTTTGTCGGTGCTTCCGTCGTCAATGACGATAAATTCTGCCGACTCTAGGGATTGAAAGTGAAGGCTCGAAGGCATTCATCCAGGTAGGAATCAACATTGTGCACAGGCACAATGACTGAAATAGCGATCTCTTTGTTTTGTTGTTCTGTCATGTAGTTTCCATCTAAAAGAAAGGATGAATGCATTTTTCTCGACTTAATGAGTTGTTGGTGTCGTTGATAATTTGAAGGATAGCGAGCACTTATTCAGGTTATTTAAGAAGCATGCAACCTCTTTCTCCCAAAACAACTCAGAAAGAACAGAATTATAATGCCCGCTCTTAACGTAATAATATACGTTTGAAATTTTCATTTACCCGTAAAATCTTGTCCTTACCTCTAAGTCATGGAAAGTCCTATCTTTGCATTATTAGAGCCGCCGGTTTTGTTGCACCTCGTCATATAGAGGCAATTCACAGTGTTGGCGGCGAACTCTGTTGCCTTGCGATGAGTCAGATAGCGTTGGTGTGTTGGATCGTCGATTCCCTCATTGCCAATTTTTCTCTCTGAGAACGAATTGGAAAGCTACATAACTGAGAGAAAGAAATCAAAGCGCCGGATATCGATTACCTTTCGGTTTGCACACCTAACTATCTTCATTTTTCTCATATTGCATTTGGACTTAGCCATAGGATGAACGTGATATGTGAGAAGCCTTTGGTTCTGACCTGCGATGACTTGTTCCGGCTGCAGGAGCTCGAAAAACAGTATGGTAAAAGTCTTTTGTATCCTTCAGCTTCGTCTTCATCCCCAAATCCAAAATTGAAAACAAGGGTGGAGAACTTATTTGCGGGCGATAAGCAGAGATCAAAACTTCAGGTCTCTCTGGATTATGTGACGTCGCGAGGTCCTTGGTACAAAAGAGTTGGAAGTTTGACGAAATCAAAAGCGGAGGGTTGCAAGCAATATCGGAATCCATTTTTCGATATGCTGATTCGTTTATTTGGTTATCCGACGTCTTTTCAATCAAGGAAAATGATCCGGAGCGTCTTGAAGGAATGTTGGAATGCCCTCTTGCTCAGGTTGAATTCTGTTTGAGCATTAGACAGAAAGATTTGCCGTTGGAGGTGAGAAATTCTGAGCAAAGATCTTGGAGACAAATGATTATTGACGGAGAGCCGTTTGATTTCACAAACGGTTTTACAGATCTTCATACAAAAGTTATGAGGAAATTCTGGCTGGCAGAGGATTTGGACTTCAGGAAGCATTGCCGGCAGTTTCGCTTTGCGAGAGCATCCGAAGAACGAAAGGGTAAGACGCAAAGAGATGCGTAACGTCGTCCCTATATTTCGCCCTAGAGTTGTAGAAGAGGGGTGCAGCCGAAACTTCAATTTGCCCTGTCTAAAGTCATCGCAGAGGGTAGGTTCATTAAAGGCAGTGAAGTTGCAGTCTTTGAAAGAGAGCTTTGTTCAGAACTTCAGACACACTCCGTGATAACGACTGGGAACGGAACCGATGCTCTGCTTGCGTGCTTGATGGCCCTGGACCTTCGCGAAGGAGATGAGGTGATAACGCCGGCATACGGATATCCGGCTGCTGTTGAAATGATGTGTTTGCTGGGATTGAAGCCCGTTCTTGTGGATGTCAACTGGCAGACATTCAATATGGAAGCTGGCTTGCTAAAAGACGCGGTTTCTTCCAGGACTAAAGCAATACTGCCCATCCATTTGTTCGGACTGCCGGCATCGATGGACGACATTCTTCGCTTTGCCGAACAACACGGGCTTCCTGTTATTGAAGATGCAGCCCAATGTTTAGGGGCAGAAGTGGAAATCGAAGGAAAACGCAGAAAGGCGGGAACGGTGGGAAGGCTGGGATGTACCTCATTTTCCCGTCAAAAATTTGGGTTGCTGGGGAGACGGAGGTGCGGTTTTGTTAATTCGGATGATGAGCAACTTGCCCAAAAGATTCGGATGATTTTGAATCACGGGCAACGCGACAAATACCAGCATGAAATTCTTGGCTTAAATTCGCGCTTGGACACCCTGCAGGCAGTCGTGTTGAGGCATGCTTTGAAGTATTTGAGAGACGCGAATGAAAAGCGCGTGGAAATTGCTAAACGTTATCAAGAGGAGTTAAGAGATTTCCGAGATTGAATTGCCGCCTTTTCCTCATAATCCTCTTAACATTCCCAACGTTTTACGATTAAGGTCAAACCGCAGCTCAGGCAACAGTTAAAGAGCTTTTGTGGGAGAAAGGAATTTCTACGCAAATTTATTACCCTTGGCGATGCACTGGCAAAAGCTTATCAATCTCGCATACGCACTGGCTCTTCTCTTACCAATGCGGAGAAACTAACTCATTGTGTTTTGTCCTTGCCTCTTTCCTTCTATGGAGAAAGCCGAGCAAGATCGTGTAATTCTCGCATTAAGTGAATTTTTCAGGAATCATGCATAAATATCAAGTTCATCCTACGGCAGTTATTGATGAAGGCGCTTTGATTGAGAGGGCAGCACAATATGGCACTTTGTCATGTTTCCGAAGGCTCAATTATTGGTAAAGGATGTACATTGGGACAAAACGTGTATGTTGCGCCGGAAGTAGAGATTGGGCAGCGCGTAAAATCCAAAACAACGTGTCACTTTTACTGGTGTAATTATTGAAGATGATGTCTTTCTAGGACCGTCTTGTGTCTTTACGAATATCTTGACTCCCAGAAGCGAAGTCAACCGGAGGTCTCAATTTTAAAACCACGGTAAAAGGGAGCTTCTATCGGAGCAAATGCGGTCATTCTCTGCGGAAATGAAATTGGAAGATATGCAATGGTAGGAGCAGGATCTGTCGTTACTAAATCGATTAAAAATTTTGAGTTGGTTGCCGGAAACCCGCAGTTCATTTTGGCTGGGTAGGCCGGTATGGAGAAAAACTGCACTTTGACTCAGATGGCTGGGCGGAATGTAAAAGACCGGATATCGTTATTTTCTTTCAGACGGCGAAGTAAGAGAGTACATGAGTTCTAAAGAAAACTCAGTGAAGTAGTATGGATAAATTGATAAATTTAAAATTGCAGTACTAGGCTGCGGATACGTCGGACTTCCCTTAATTATCGAATTGTCTAAGCATTTCTCGGTTCTGGTTTTGATCTCGACCATTCCCGAATCGAAGAATTGAAGAATTTCATTGATAGAAATGGCGATTATTCAGCGAAGGAAGTGAGAGAGGCTGAGGCGCGTTCAGTTTTGATAAACAAAACTGAAAGGATTCGATGTGTTCATTGTGGCAGTTCCGACTCCGGTAGTGAATGATCAGCCTGATTTGTCTTGTTTAATCGACGCTGCTCAAGCGGTATCTTCATCATTATCTCCGGGAAATTGTGTGATTTTTGAATCCACGGTGTCTCCTGGTTGTACTCGCAATGTTTGTTTGCCAATTTTGGAAAAGGATCGGGATTAAAGGCTGGTAAGGATTTCTTGTTAGCTTATTCTCCGGAGAGAATCAATCCCGGAGACCAAAATCATGCGCTAAGTAAAGTTACCAAGGTTGTTTCCGGTTTGGATGACAAAAGCCTTAAATTTGTGTCCCGTTTGTACGGAAAGATCGTCCCGTCTATTCATGAGGCAGAATCGCTGGAGGTTGCGGAAGCTTCGAAACTGCTCGAAAACATCCAAAGGGATGTCAATATCGCTCTTCTTAATGAACTTCAATTTTGTTTTGATGAGATGGGAATCCCAATGGATTCCGTTTTGAAATCTGCTTCTACAAAATGGAACTTCAATAATTATCATCCGGGTTTAGTAGGTGGCCACTGTGTGCCGGTGGATCCTTATTATTTAATTGATGAGGCTAAAAAGTTTTCGACTAATCTTCCGTTGATTGCTCAGTCAAGAAAAACAAATGAAGCGGCGGTTGCTAATTTTACAGAAAGATCTTAAATAAATTGACGAGCCCCTATACTTCAAGCTATGTTCTTATCAATGGGTTATCTTTTAAACCGGATGTTCAGGATATAAGAAATTCTCAGGTTCCCCTTTGAAAAGAATGTTGGAACAAAATGGGGTAAAAGTAGATGTATATGACCCAAGCGTGAAAGCCGAGGTTGCAAAGAATAGCTTTGGGATAGATTTATTGAAAAATTCCAAGTTTTGATAACTACCACTTAATTGTCTCTCCTTATGACTTGTCAATTAAGAAAGGAGGAAAGTATTCATCTAGTCTTAGCTGAAGACTTAATTCCGCTTTGCTTCCACGATGCTGTGAACACCTAGACAGGCGCTGTTATAAAATGATTGTGATGGAAACCAAACTAAACTAACACTGAAATTCATAACCTCAATGCACTAAATAAAAGACCCTCTTAACAGGGAGGGTCTAAAACAAAGTTTTATATTACTTACCGGCAATGTTCCTAGCAGCCAAACGTCCTAACGACATTGCTTTGCCCCAAGCTGTACCGGTCATATAAGCGGCTCCATGGACACCGCCCACAATTTCTCCTCTGCATAAAGATGATTAATCTTGTTCCCGAAAACATCAATGACTTGGGCCTTGGTATTTATCTTTAATCCGCAGTAAGTGCCTATCAAGGCAGCTGGTTGTGGGCATGATGTAGAAGGGACCGGTTTCAATTTTCATGGGTTTACCGTGACCGCTTGTCAAAGAGTTCCGTCCGAATTCAACATCGTTTCCGGCATCGACGCCCTGGTTGTAATTCTTAACGGTTTCTTCAACAGTCTTAACAGGCAGTCCGGCTTTCTCCGCAGCTTCAGCTAAAGTTTTTCCGGTATAGAGGAAATCAAGTTGTTTTCCTTCATCAATCGGAGAGAAAGCTTCTTATCAATGGCTCTGCGACCCATCTGAGCTTTGCGCATAGGTTCGTCAAAGATCATAAAGCTCTTTCCTTCGGGTTGACTAAGTGCTAAATCGCCTAGTAATTTATAGGACAATGATTCGTTAACAAAACGCTTGCCTTCTTTGTTGACCATGACGGCACCGCCATAGTAAACCTGAGCCATATCCCCAATCGTTCTTGGATTGAGTTTGAAACCATAAGTTGCTTTAACATAAGCCATGTCAAGAACATCGGCACCGTATGCTTGAGCCATGAGTAATCCGTCACCCGTGGTCCCGACACCTGCAATAACTGCTGCTTTGGCCATTGGAGGAGCATATTTCCTCAGAAGTTCCGGATTTCGATTGAAACCGCCGGAGGCAAGAAGTACGCCTTTATTGGCTTTGATGTAAATTGTCTTGTCTTTCTGTGAGCATTTGACGCCGGAAATTGAGGAGGTTTTGTAATCCCAAGTCAGTCTTTCAGCTTTGATGTTGAGGATAAGCTTTCCGCCTCTCTGTGTGAAATAGTCTCTCATTGCAGAAAGAACTTCGCCGGGTTTAAAACCGTGGGCACGAGGGACGCTCATGCCTGCAGCTGCGGTTATTTCATGAGGTTTTATGCCTAATTCTTTCGTGACGAAATCATAGTGTTTGCGACTCTTTAATGAACACTTTAACGAGTTCAGGGTCATTTTGTTGACCGCCGGTCTTCATCATGTCGTCGAAGAAACGTTTTTCGTCGTCATTGATTCCTTTCGCTTTTGCTCTGGCGTCCCGGAGACGGCAAATTTTCCGCCGCAGAGAACAGATGAGCCGCCGATTATCGGCATTTTTCGATAATGATGGCTTTAGCCCTTGTTTTACGGACTCAACACCAGCGGCAAGACCGGCCCCGCCTGCACCGATAATGACGATGTCATATTCTTCGTCCCATTTTGTGGTTGATTTGTCGGTACAGCCCAAGCAGGAGTGCTCGCTGCCAGAGCAACAGCACCGCTTAATTTAAAGGTTTCTGCGATTGGTTTGCATATTTAATCTCCTTGGTTAAATGTGGCCTGAACTTTGAATATCCCGGTACGTATTTGAAGGTCTCTGTTAATGCCTTTGATTTCCTTCAAACTCGATTTCAAACCCTTCAGTACCTAGGTACTTTGATAAAATCAAACTTATCCCTTTTTCTTAACTCAGGATTTATAAGGGTAGCTGATTTGGAATGGGAGCCTTAAGATGGACTGAGATGGAGAGTGCAATGCTGAGAAGAAATTTTATAAGTTACTGCTCAATTGGTGCCGGAGTGCTCATGCAGAGGTTTGCTTCTTCTCAAGAGAGGCCGAGTTATGACTTGATTGTTGTAGGATCCGGTGCCGCAGCCCTGGCCGCGGCAGTCTCAGCCTCCGACGAAGGTCTCAAAAGCATCTTAGTAATAGAGAAGGAACCTATTATCGGCGGCTCAAGCGCGATATCCGGAGGAGCTATAGCTGTGTCGCAGACCGACTTCCAACGTCAGCAAGGTATCAACGATACAGATGAGCGTTTCTTCAAGGATTTAATGAAGTGCGGAGGGTATGTAAACGATCCTGCGCTAGTAAAAACTTTGGTGGGCGGAATCCGAGAACAGTATGAGTGGATTGTCTCAAAGGGTTTGAGTCCTATGAAGCTGATGGCCATCAGGAATGAGCCTTCCTCGATCACATATGTTTAATTCAGGACTGTTGATACAGCTTTTCAGAGAGGAACTCAACTCAAGAGGGATTCGAATAAAGACTGGTTGTCGGGCGATAGAACTGGTTCAACACAACAGTAAGGTAGTGGGGTTTTAGTGGCTCATTGCGGTAAGACATTCTTTTGCAGAGCCGGAAAGGGGTGGTCCTTGCTACAGGAGGATTTGCAAGAAATCAGGCTTTGCTGTCTCGTTATGCACCCCAAATGAAGAAGGTGAAAGTGGTTTCCGGATCGGATCAAACGGAGATGGTTTCTTGATGGCATTGAATCTTGGTGCCTACTTTGTAGAAGGTGAGACGGTCCAAGCTTCGTACGGTTTTACAAAAATCCATCAACCATACGGGATTTTTCCACAATTTACTATAGTGGTGCGATTATTTTAAATCGAGAGGGAATCGATTTATTGACGAGTCTCTTTCGTATAAAACAATAGGCGAAGCTTCATTAAAGCAGCCGTATCCGGTGACTTACATCTTTTCGATGAAGCTGCGAGGAAGATTCAAATGTCACGAAGACCGGTAGACCATGCATTGTGGAGTCCTTTCGATCGAGGCTTAACTCCTTCTTATTGCTTCAAGGGAAAATCAGTTTACGAAGTGGCTGACAAAGCCGGCCTTAATCCAAGTCGTGCAGAGGAAACAGTCCGAAAATATAATCAATCTGCTGCGGCAGGAAGAGATGACGACTTTGGCAGATTTTCCTTGTCTTCCGGATACGGAAAGTTGAGGGTGCTCGATACTGCGCCTTTTACATCATGCCTTCTATTGCGCAATTATGGGCACATATTGCGGTCTAAAGTTGATCAATACGGCAGGGTATTAAACAAGTCCAATGAGCCAATAAACGGACTTTTGCTGCCGGAGAAATTATGGGAGGAGTTCACGGAAAGAATTACATTACGGGAACTGGCTTAGGAAAGGCCCTTGTTTTGGAAAAATCTCCGGAAAAACGGCGGCTTCCTTATGAAGGTTTTAATTTTCTTATTATCCTTAGTGTTCTTGTCGCATTGTGCAGTAGCAGACACGCTTAGGCTGGAATTGCAAATTATGCAACTCAAGGTTTGCATGGAGATCTGATAGACGCTTCTGTTAAGGAATTAAAGAAAGTTCTCCGGCCAAAAACGATCTGGAATTCGTTATATACACGGAAGAAGAGCTGGAAGAGGCTATCAATAATCATCAAATTGACTTCTTTATTTCCTCCAGTGCTTTTATCGACAGATGATTAGAAAGGGGCTCGTGATCTTACTTCGATTGAAACCAGAAAGGATGATGATCCAAACCAATCTGAAGGAGCCATCGTGTTGGTAAAGGAGGAAGAAAAGATCTTTTAGTACTTAGTGATTTAAAAAACAAATTGTGGGTATAGCCCAAGTTTTGGACCTTCAAGCCTTCAAATATTGAACGGAGATCAAAGAAAAGGGCATGAACCGAAGACATTTTTCAAAAGGTTTTACCGTTAGGGCCTGACATCGATAAAATGCTTAAGACACTAGATGATGGCATTATAGATGCCTTAGTTCTCCCCTCCTGTATCCTTGAAAATTTTATAGAGAACAACGAAGCCGATTCAAGTTGGTTGAGAGTTTTGGCGCCTAGACATTTTTCTGCCTTGAAATGTGCGCATTCTTCAATGCTTTATCCCGGCTTAACTTTCGCTTCTTTACCTTCTTTAAACGCCTCTTTTTCTAGACAAATAACGCAGGCTCTTTTAGATTTAGATGCAACTGTGAAGGGAGCTTTGGAGCGTCGCGACAAATTTCAACGAAGTAGACAGACTATTACGTAGCCTCGATCAGGACGCTTGGGCCGCAGACCGAGCTTGGTCGTTCCGTAATGTATTAAATCGTTATTGGCATATTGTTTTAACCATTTTATACTTGTGTTGTGCCTTATTTTTATAGTTCTATCGTAAGTTTGTTGGTAAGGAGGCGCACATCGCAATTAGATTTAGCTCTGAAAGAGAACGACAACTAAAAAGAAATCCTTGGATGCTTCAAGGAGAATTGAGCAGATGCAAAGGATTGGTGCATTCAATCAGTTGAGCTCATTATTCGCTCATGAGTTGGGTCAGCCTCTATATGCAATCAGATGTTTTGTTTTGCCCTACGAAAAGAAATAAATAAAACAGGGACGAGGTCACAAGAAGTTCTTGAAACAGTTCAAGACATTGAGAAACAGACAGTGAGAGCAGATGAAATAATTCAAAAGACTCGGAATTATCTAAAGCGAAAAAGTGTTCTACGAGAGTTCTTCTTGTTCAAGAAGCATTGTCTACAGCTATTGAAACTTTTAATGTTACGCTCCATAGAAAAGCTGAAATTCGTGTGGAGTGCACAAAAGTTCTTTGTACTGTTTTGTAGACTCTCTGGATTTTGAATTAATAGTCATTAACTTGCTAAGAAATGCTTATGAGGCCGTGCAGCGTACTGGTAAAAACCCATCATTTATGTAGAAGTAGTTAATGCCATCGATGATTACGTTAGTGTTTCGGTTGAAGACAACGGTCAGCCAGTATCGGAAAGTCTTTTGCTAGTCTTGGAAAAGGACCGAAAACTACAAAAGAGGATGGTCTGGGCCTGGGGTTGACTATTGTTACGTCGCTAGTCGAAAATTTTGGAGGAAATATCACTTTCAATCGCTCTCTAACTGGAGGTTTGAAAGTTACAGTAAATCTTCCTGCAGTTAAGAGGAATAATTCATGACGATTAAGAAGCCTCTGGTGAGGATAGTGGATGATGATCCCGATGTTCTCAAAGCTATGAGAAAGGTACTTGAGTTGGAAGGTTATCAAGTTGTCACTTATCCAAGCGGTGAAGCGTTCTTGACAGAAGATTCTTATTCATTACCTGGCTGTGTTATCTTGGATTTAAAATGCCGGGCTTAAATGGGTTGGAAGTGCAATATCAATTAAAGGCTAGAGAATTTAACCACCCTGTTATTTTCTTACTGCTCACGGAGAGTGGAATCAGCTGTTTTCGCTATGAAAGAGGGGCGGCTGATTTTTGCAAAAGCCAGTAGATCCTCTTCGTCTACTAGAAGTTGTTGCTTTAAATATAGATAAAGATCTTAAGGGGTTAACCTTAAGAGTTGAAGAGAGAAAGAAAAGGCGGCTTTGTTGACTCCTAGAGGGCTCAAGTAATCAAAAAGTTTTAATGGGTCTGTCTAATAAAGATATTGGTGAATTATTGGGGTTGAGTGAAAGAACAGTGGAAAATCATAGGGCGGCTTATAAAAATTGGCCGTTTCATCTGCCGCGGAGCTGAAGGATTTTGTGTATTTTATTTGAAAAATCTATCCTCTTTAGCTTTTCAATTCAACATTCGTAGCAAGTTAGCCTCAAAATTTCATTACTTCTTTGGAAGCGAAGAAAGAAAAGGTGCGGTAAAGCAAGCGGGCGGGAGTTTTGAGATCTAAATTTTAGAAATTATGGGGAGGATATCCAAAATGAAAAAAAAGGGGTAGTCTATTTAAAATCAAAAAGAACGGCGATTGTTTGTTAAAAATTAATTTTGCCAAATAACTCAACAAGAGGATGTAAAGATTTTTGTGTCTCGCCTGACTTAAAAATTTTCTCCTGCTTAGAGGATAGTTAAACTTCTAGGCAAGGGAAAAGGAGAAGCGAAAATGGTAAGAAAAACGAAGAATCCGCCTAGCGAGACAGACATTCTCTTGACTAATTACATCGACCAAACATTAGCCAACACCGGCAAAATTGGCTGGAGTTCAGAAGAAGTAACCGGCATGGTTCAAGAAGTTATGAAACGTTTTCTTGAAAGATGCCTGGAAAGTGAAATGGACTTTCACTTAAAAAGGGGAAATTGCTCCTAGAGAAAAGGCCGGACCTGAGTCTCAGGAAGCGGCAAACAAGCGAAACGGCACAAGCAGTGAAACCATATTAACTGACAACTCAAAGTACGCATAGACGTCCCCGCGATCGATTAAGTACGTTTGATCCGATATCAGTTCCCAAGTACGAACGGCACTTGAAAAGTCCTGATGACAAAATAATTAGTATGTATGCACGAGACATGAGCAATCGAGAAATTTCTGCCCATATGAAAGAAATCTACGGTGTCTCAGTAAGTACTGAGTTTATAAGCAGAGTAACGGACGATGTTTTGGAGGATGTACGGGCCTGGAGGAGTCGTCCATTGCAGGACTTTTATCCGGTTGTCTTTTGACGCACTGCGGGTAAAAGTAAAAGCGGCAACACCATTACGCCAAAAGCCTTGTATTTAGCTTTGGCAGTTAAAGCAGATGCTTCTCGAGGAGTTCTCGGGATGTGGCTCTCCGACAATGAGGGCGCCGCCTACTGGACAGGCGTATTTAATGAAATCAGAGCTCGAGGCTGCAGCGACATACTGATCGCAGTAACAGACGGTCTCAAAGGAATGGCTAAGGCCATTGAAACCGTATACCCAAAGACAATGCATCAGACCTGCATTGTGCACTTGCTCAGAAATTCTACTGCTTTGTCTCCTCCAAGGATCTGAAGCAAGTGATGAAGGAGCTCAAAGAAATTTATGGTGCCGGTAATGCCGAAGAGGCAAGAAATAGACTTGAAGACTTCGCAGAATCAGACCTCGGTAAACGTTGCAGCGTTATAAAGCAGATGTGGCTGAGCCAATGGAATCAAGTTGTCCCCTGTTCAATTTCCGGAAGTTCGCAAGCTAATCTATACGACAAACAGCATAGAGGCCTTGAACCGTTCAATTAGGAAGGTAATTAAAACCCGAACAATGTTTCCGACAGATGACTCGGTTTACAAACTCGTCTACCTGGCAATAAAAACGCCACTAAAGACTGGAGCAAATCTGTTTTTAGATGGCGCCAGGCGATGCTTCAATTCGTTGTAATGTTTGGAGATCGGTTTAAGCAAGGATAAAATGGTGGGATGAGGAGGGCTGTTCGCTTGTTCCACTACGTTCCACAAGCGAACAGCCCCTCCGAAAAGCAACCTAAGTTATGAATTTAGGGCAGACATAAAACATGAGACACTCTCGAAAGATTGTCTGATGGCCTCTTCAGGTGGAATATTTTGATTTGCAGACCGTTTGTTACTTGTACTGCAGGGCAATTTTATTGCTTGGCAAGTTATAAGAGAGTGCCTCAATTTTCCTATAAGATCTTTCATCCTATATTGAGATGCGAGCAAAGAAAATTCTTTTCTTCCTTATTTAATGGTTGAATAGGCTTAAATCTAGAAGGGATGTAAGAATCAGAAAGTAAATTTGTATTTTTCTTGCTTTTGTAATATTTAGGAGGCTTACATCCTTTTGGGTACAATTTTTTATCTAAAATGAATCGCTCAGAACGTTCATCTTTCGAACACAATAACTGGCACCTCGATACAGAGATTATAGCTATCAAATGAGGGTCGTCGAAATCCGGATCCTTAACAAGGGATTCTATTTTTTTTTGCAAATTATCAACTTCATCCTTTCTAAGGACAACGACTTTATTTTTATAACGTTTCAATAGGTTTATAAACTTAATTACTCTTCGACATTTTGATAATTCATTATTATATTTTGATCCACCATATATCAATTTTCCTTTTCCGTTAATGATCCAATTAAAAACTGGTTCAAACTCAGCATGGTCAATGCAAGCCTTATCAAAGACACTTGATAAACAATTCGTATCTACAACGATGGGCATGGTTCAGAACTCCAGCATCTTAATTTCTTCGTCAATAAAGAATTTTGTGTAAGACTCTGGCAATTCTTGAGGATATTGTCCACGATCATTGAATGGCAGGTTTGTTACACGGATACCTTCATTGGTGCGTTCGAAAAAAAGAACTTGTGCACTTGGATTTTTTGGTCCCTCAGATTTATAAGAGTTATAAGAGTGAAATCTAAATCTGTTAATTGTATATTCACTATGAGTTTCAATGAAAAAACGATTTTTTTGGCTCTGAGAGGAGTAGTAAATTAATTCTCCCAAAGCTGCCTGCGCTCTTGGGTGTAAATGTACTTCGGGTTGTTGAATTGCTAAGGCATCCTTTTGTGAAGTTAATATCTCGACGAGGATAGGCAGTATCTGTGATACACCATATCCAACGTTGGTAATACGTATAGGTAAAGAATCGTAATTAATGTTAATGGAGAAAGGAGAATCTTTACTCTTTCCGAAATCATTGATTTCAATTTCGTCGAAGAGACCGCTTTCTTTTCCAAAGGATTTAATTGCTTGAATTAATTTAGAATTTTTTTCTTTATTCGAAAGAAGCCTTTTTAGAATAATAGGGGCGTGGTCTCCTTCAGGAGAGAAGGCTGATTTATACGCTTCATAGTATCTTTTTGCTTTAGCTCGGATCGGCCCTAACCAAACTAATTCATTTTCAAAGTGCGGAGGAAAAAAACCTAAGATACCTAAATCTTTGTTTTTTTTCTGTATGTCTAAATATACATAACTTTGTAAAAGTGGAAAAGAAAGACCTGTACGATGCAACAGTACTCTGTGCTTTTTTCCTAACTTTGTCTCGTCTTGTTTAATCCACTCCTCGAAGCTTTCATTGTTAAAATCAGATACTTGATAGGAAAGAGATTTAGAAAAGAATGTGATGGTAATACTGTGTTTATCGCAAATAAATTTATGAACTTTAATGTGAGGTCTATTCTCTTTCTCATCAAATTTAACATAAATATATTTAGGAAAATTGCCTTTATTTCTTTTATTATAGAATTCTATGCCTATTTCAAAAGATGTTTTTTTCTCATTTCTCTGATTAACAATCTCACTAAAATAGCCTAATTCCACGACATTATTGTTGAAATTAGGTGAAAACCAAAAATTAAAATCCGAAATTATATTTATAAGATTGAGAATGGATGTCTTTCCAGTACTATTTTCACCAACTAAAAAATTGACATCTAGAAATGGAATGAATGTATCGGTGAAACCTTTGTAATTGTTTAAATATAAGGTCTTCATTTTTTATCCTTAACGAAGATGTTAGCAAGAGGATTTTATTCAGGCATGCTAACAGTATATATTGAATTTCTAAGCTCTAAGAAATGCTTGAAAGAAATCTGAATCGATATATCAGAAATAAAAAACACCCAGTAATCTCCTCTGGAATGGAGGGCTTATCTTCAAAAAGCATTAGATCAGGAAGTTGCCAATATCAGTGAGGCTATCTTCGATTTTGCCCATTGTTGCAGTTAATGGAGTCAGTCCATAAGGAGGTCATTCTATGTTGTCGCGTAACAGGGTATGAAGAGTTTTATTGAAAGTGGCACCTCAAAGGAAATCTTACGTCCAATAATCGTTGATAACGAGATCTAGAGAATTTTCAAATATTGGCTGCAATAGTTTTAGAGAATTACCTATGTGCGCACGACATTATTATTCGCGTCAGGGAGGATGATGTTCCTGTCTAGGATTAGAAAGCATTCTCGACTATTTTTGTTTTATTTATCAAAAGAGGTCCAGAAATCAGTTTTTTTTTAAAAGGCCTGGATTCAGTAGGCTGTAACTTCATGAGATCCATCCTCTGAAAAATCACTCGTGCTCTTTACAACTAAAGCGACATATTGATAAATTTCGATATCACGTTTTGAAACATCCTACGAGAACTGTGCATTAAGAAGTTCGATAACAAGAAGGTAAAAATATGAAAGACATCAATCTCTCGAAGTCCCAATGTGAATTAATCTACAACGAAACTTTGGCAAAACTAGCAGAACGAATTGCAGGCATTCAAAAAGAAGTGTCCACGGACAAACTTAATGAAAATTTCATGACTCATGATCCGAAGGAAATTATTCAAACCTACTTAGATTATCCAATGGTTTTGCGGAAGCAAAATCCTATTTACTCCGGAAACGAAGATGAAGAATTAGCTTCGGCCTACCTTCTTTGTCGTTTTATTGGGTCTGCGATGAACTTTCAGATGGCGAGGAACGTTTTTGGGGAGTTTTTCAATACGAATTGGGGAATCCTCCAGAAACACTTATCTGGAAGCAAATTAAGCAAAGAAGAAAAAGAAATATATAAGAATCATATCTGGCATGTGTTCCCAAGACTTAATTATCAGAAAATTCTAAAAAATTACGGGACGGATGCTGGCTCTCTAGACGATAAGCATGAAGATGCCATCAAAAACATGCTTGATGTTATAAAGAAGAGAGCAGTTAAAAATAATCCTGATGGGGAATTGACTAATCTGGATTACGAGGAAGGGAGAATTTATTCTCGTCTTTGCCGAACGATTATTGAAGCTTGCCAGTTTATCGAGAGTCAGGGAGGACCTGTTGCTTATTTGAAGCGTGTCGAAGAAGTTATAGCTGATCCTAAATTATCAGATGTGAAAAAGGTTCAGAAACTTTCAAAAGAAATCCGAAAAAATGTCTATGGCTTTGGTCCCGCCTTGTCGAATGACTTTTTCAGAGAAATGGGGATTAATATTTTCTCTAAACCTGATACCCACACGGTTCACTTCTTTGAAGAGCTACTTCCGGAACTTGAACAACTACCAAAGAAATGCAAGATCGAAGATATTATTTCTTCGATAATTCTTGAAATAGCAGCTGGCATTTCTAACGAAAAGAAAACGATTTCGGCGAACCAAGTTGATAAAGTCATATGGCTTCTGAAGAGCGGCAGGTTCCATCTTCATTACGGAAAGAATAAAAAGACCGGAAAGGTAAAGAAGTACGCAGATCTTTGGGATGATAAAGAAGTATCTGATTTTTGTTCCTCCTTAAGAAAGAAATTGAATCTATAGAAAAATGGTATTTGTTTTATAAATATTATTTACTGAGTTTTTATTATTGTTTGCTCAAATTAGACCTAGATTGTAATTATTGTTGGTTTAACTATAAACTCAGTAATTATTAGACAAATATTTAATAGGGGTAAAGAACCTCATCGGAGGAAAAATATAATGTCTAATTTAAATAGCATTTCAGATGTATTGTTTGGAAATAAATTTTTAGTTCCCGGATATCAACGGTCTTATTCATGGAGAGTTTCAACAGAAGGAAAAGAAAAGGAAGTTAACCAATTTTTGGCGGACCTGAAAGATTTTATAAAGGATTCAAAACCTTCCAATTATTACTTCGGGCATTTCATCCTCAAAAAGCAGGAGAACGGAAAATTTGACATAGTGGACGGCCAGCAGCGTTTGACTACGATAACAATATTCCTTTCTGCAGCTCTTGAAAGAGTAAAAGGTTTTGATTTAAGTAATGGGAGTTATGGAGGCTTAGTTGACCTTAAGTTTCCTTTCAAACTTTCAACCGTTGTCTACGATGACCAATTGTTCCAAGATTACGTCATCGAAGGAAGAAAGGAAGCAAAAAATTCTGCCAAAACTCTTTCACAAAAAAGGATTGTGGAAGCCTATGACTTTTTCTTGAAGGAACTTCAAAAGATCAGTGATGGAGCCGTCCATCAACTTGTAGCTGCAGTCTTGAATGCCGATTGCTCCTCTGTGATCGTGGAGAACGAAGCTGAGGCAATGCGGATTTTTATCTTTGAGAATAATAGAGGTAAAAAACTTACTAATTTAGATAATCTCAAATCCAAATTAATAATAAGAATTTCAGATGATACTAAATTGGCGGAATGTGAAAAAGAAGAATTGTTCAAAGTTATTATGCAAAGATTTGAAAGTATCTATAGGTCCCTTTCAAAATTCGAGGATTATTTGAACGAAGATAATGTTTTGAAATACTCTTTGAATATTTATTTTAATAAATTCTCTGCAGGCCTAGATAATTTATACAAAGAATTGCAAGGTGAAAAGGGCATAACGACGGTCCGCGAATTTACAACAAGGTTGCAATTTTGTTGCGATATATTAGAGAAGTTCTTTGAAGAATTTAAAACTAATGTGAATCTTCAATATGTTATCAAACTGTCGAACGAAGATAATGTCCTTTATTCTTTCATTTTAAAATCTAAACTCAGTGGCCTTACCTTCGAAGACGAAAAATTCCTCAATCTACTGAACGCTCTGGAAAGTATGTTTGTGCGCTCAAGATTAACAGGAACACGTGCTTATCTTGAACCTCGTTTATCAGACGTATTCTCCGAATTTAATCCGGTTAAAGCAGTAGAAAGAATAAATTGGATGAAAAAACAAAGCGGCTGGTATGGGTATTGGAATGATGAAGCTTTCTTTAATTCGGCAGGCGGTTATATCGACAGATACACATCAAAATTGCTCTTGTGGAAGTATGAAAACTCTCTTAGAGAGCTAGACCAAAATTCAAGTTATGGAAAACTTTTGTTTGAAGACATAAAGGGCCCTCAGCTTGAACATATTGCACCTATCACTAAACCTTCAGAAGTTCCGGAATCCGGATACGGTGAATATGATGAAGACTTTAAGAGTAAGTACCTGGATTGTATAGGAAATCATTTATTGATCTCTGGGTGCCATAATGGTTCTATTGGAAATAGACCCTTTGAAGAAAAACGTAAGTCTTATTCTCACTTGTATCAGCAAAGAGAAGTCCAAGAAATGACAAAAAATGGAGAATCTTGGTACAAAAAACAAATTACGGATAGAAAAAATAAGATCGTTAACTTTTTATTAGAGAATTACTAGAAAATTCATTAACGTCAAAATGGAGAATTTAGACGATCAAAACAATTAAGACTTAATTATGAGGACCGATTAGCGCCTCTAAAAATATTAAAACTCAGGATTCCACTGATAAGGAATCCTGAGGGATTGGATGAAGTCTCTGGATCCGAAGTTCCAGGCTTTTGCTACTCCCGGCTTCAAGGGTGCAGCATTCCCCAACTTCCCGGGAGCTAAAGACTGCGGCTACCAGGTTTATCGTTCTTCCTATCCTGACCGTATTCCTCCCGGATTCAACAGCCCCTGCTACAACGGCCCGAAAGAAAAAGCAATTTCCGGCGAAGCATTCTGGCTGTGCCTTGACAACGGCGTTAAGTCCCGTGCAGACAAGATCAAAGTTGATTACGAAACACGCGGTAAAGAACTTGTCACCAATGACAAGGGCGAAGTTATCGGCGTGATTGCAGATCAAAACGGTAAAAAAGTTGCTTACAAGGCACGCAAAGCAGTTGTTCTTTGCTCCGGCGGTTACGAATACAGCAAGCCGATGCGTCAGGCCTTCTTGGAAGGTCCGGGCGTTGAAGGCTGGGCTTTCTACGGCACGATCTATAACGAAGGCGACGGTATCGCCATGGGCCAGAAAGTTGGCGCTGGCATCATGAAAGCCGGTAAAGCCGCTTCCCGTATCATCATGCCTGCTCCTGTCCGCCACAACGGAATGAAACTGGGCATGATCACTCCTGCCGTCGGTTCCGGCCACGCTATCGTAGTGAACAACTACGGTAAACGTTACGCTGCCGAACACAAGGTCACCAAAGACCCGAGCCGTTACTTCTTCTACAAAGAAGCAGTTAAGTTCAACATCGACACACTCGACTATCCGAACTCTCCGTCTTGGTTCATCTTCGACGAAACTCTGCGTAAACAGAAACCGCTCGTCGGCCTCGGCATCTCCACTCCAGGTTACGGCTTCGTTGACTACGGTGCCGCTGACAACAGCGATGCAGTGAAGAAGGGTTGGATTCTCAAGGCTGACACGATTGAAGAACTTGGCCAGAAGATCAAAGCTCTTCAGGAAAACGGCGGCAAGATGGATCCCGCAGCTCTCGCTGAAACCGTCAAGGCTTACAACGCAGCTTGCGCAGCCGGCGAAGATAAAGAATTCGGCCGCTTAAAGAGCACGTTGCAGCCTGTTTCTGATGGCCCGTTCTATGCTTGCCCGTTGGTTGCCGGCGGTCCTAACACCAAGGGCGGTCTCGCTGCTAACGCTAAGCGCGAAGTTCTTGACTGGAACCTCCAGCCGATCCCCGGACTCTATGCAGTCGGTGAAATTGCTTCTGCCCTTAAGTTCGTTTACCAGGGCGGCGGCAACTTAACAGAATGCTTGGTATTCGGTCAGGTTTGCGGTAAAGAAGTTGCAAAACTTCCTAATCGTGCATAATTTGTACTAATGAATTAGCGGCCAAACCAAACTCCTAGGTTTGGTCGCTTTTTCCATTTGTGCTCTCTAATTTAAATTTCCAAGGATGACAAAATGAAAACATTATTAGCCGCGATCCTGGGTACTTTAGTAATGAGCATGGCGGCTGCTCAGACCACGCCCCAGTATTTAGCAGATCGTCACGTTGCAAGAGGCGTTCAGTGCGCAGCTTGTCACGGGCAGGATGCTCCCAAGGCAGCTCTTCCGGAAGACAAGGACAGACATGAACCTTGCGTTGCATGTCATGGTTTCTATGACAAAGTAGCTCAGAGAACTGTTCCTAAAAACCCTGAAGAGATGAACCCGCATTCTCAGCATGACGGTAATCTGCCTTGCACGACTTGCCACAAAGGCCATCAGGCTGGCAAGAATTACTGTGCCGGCTGCCATTATTACAACTTCAAGGTACCCTAATAATTTAGGGAATTTTTGAGGGCTTAGGTTTTTGGCTTAAGCCCTTATTTTTATTTTTGTTGAAGGATTTTTTTGAACTCTTTAGAAAGCTCGGCCTCATAGAAACTTTTACTGAGAGTTTCGACCGTATCAACCAATTCCGGATTGACGCTTTTCCCGAAGATCAGAATCACTTCTCGCTGCATAACGGGATCAGGCATCTTGCAGAAATGCACTTGGGCTGCTAAGTCAGGATGCTGAACCAATGTAGCAGGTCGGACCAAGCTCCAGCCGATGCCTTTGCAGATGAGTTTCAGCATGACGCCGCCATCGTCAACTTCAATCCGATTCGGCAGATGAATGAACAGTGAGTTCAGGAAATTCTCCGTCATCTCGCTGCCTCCCGAGAATCGGTTGTATCTCAGGAAGGGCAGGCCGCAAAACCTCAGTTCTTCCCAGGTAAAAAAATCCTTTTCAAAGCGAGGCTCCTTTGGGAGCGCCAACACTGACGGTTCAGAAAACAGGTACTTTTGAGCAAAGAAAGACTCGTCGATTTTCTTAGTGCAGGCGATAGCGATGTCAACGGTCTGGGTCTTAACTAACTCGATTAATCTTTCTGAAGTCCCAGTTAAAAGAGAAATCTCATTGGACAAAGGGGAAAGTTTTTCGATGAGATGTACGCCGAGGTTCCGAGAGAGACTTTCAATGATGCCGATTCGGATAATAGGCTTCAGAAAGTTCTTTTGTCTTAGTTTCTGAACTCGAACATTAAGCGAAGAGAAATGATATTTCAGCTCGTTATAGAGATTCAAACCTTCGGAAGTGAGCTTTAAGGGCCTTTTGGAATGATCAAACAGAGGAAGGTTTAGGCTTTTTTCCAGTTCGGAGAGATGATAAGAAATGGTCGACGGATGCATATCCAAGACGGAAGATGCTTCCGACAAATTACCGCATTCGGCCATTACTAAGAAGACTTGTGTGCCGGTACTGAAGAAACCGGAATTTTCCGACCACTGTTTTTTATCCATTATCTAAGCTCAGCTGATCATTCGTGTTCGTTGATAATTATATGAAGGATCATCAGCTTGGAGCTGTACTTCGAATTTCCGAAAGCTTTCCACTGAGGAACAGAAAGGTAATTAGGCTCATTGACCTATAGGCAACCTCAAAATCTCAATGGTCAAAAAACCACTTGTCTGAAAGCTTCCCTTCAGCCGTAAAAACGGCGCTCCAAATGGAACGCCGTCTGGTTGGAAAAGTGGGAGGTTAAGTTAATTAAGCGATAGCTTCGGCGACCTTGCGCTCTAATTCTTCTTTAGCGCCCTTAACTTGGCCGACTCTGCTTTCTAATGTCAGGTTGTCACGATCCAGGTTGGTCTGAAGACGATTGAGCTGGCGAGTGACTTCCTCAGAATTCGAACCGCCGATTGTCTTCTTGGACATCGCGTTTCTTGTCGGATCAAGCGCTTCACGGATCAGGTCATCAGTAAGACTGGTCTTCTTACCCAGGAGAAGCTCGCAGATCGGATTGATGTCATCCACTGTGATTTCGTTGGCTAGCTTGTTATGTTCCTGCATGTAGCCGACCAACATGGCCACCACGCCATGAGCACTGCGGAAGGAAATACCGTCATGGCGAACGAGGTAGTTAGCCAATTCGGTAACTGTGCAATAGTTTTGGACTGCAGCTTGAAGCATCCTTTCTTTCTTGAGCGTTAATGTCTTGATCGTGACATTTAACAATGCCAAGTCAGCTTCAAATTCCTGCAAAGCGGTCCATACAAATCGCATAGCTTCTGTTGAAGAGTCTCTGCAGTGAGTGAACGGAATATTCTTCAGTGAACTGAAAACTGACACGAAGAAAGCTTCCATATGAGCGGCTTTGCCTTTGCAGCATTCCAGTGTCAGAGCATTCTTCTTCTGCGGCATGATGGAAGAGCACCCTGCAACAGAATCGTCGACTTCGACATAACCGTATTCAGGCGTGGACCACATGTAGAGGTCGTAAGCGAAGCGGGAAAGCGTGCAGGAAGCAACAGACATCGTGCCGATGATCTCAAGGCAGTAATCTCTGCTTGCCGTGCAGTCGATGGAGTTTTGCATGGGTTCGTCAAAACCGAGCAGGGCACTTGTTCTGTCTCGGTTGATCATGAAAGTGGTAGAACCCATGGAACCGCCCCCAAGAGGGCAAATGTTCAAGGCCTTCCAAGCATTTTGGATTCTTTCATAATCACGTTCCAGAGCATTTAGAACTCCGGCGCAATAATGACCGAAAGTAATCGGTTCTGACGGCTGAAGATGTGTGTAGCCGCTCATAACGGCATCAACATTTGCCTCTCCTAAATTTATAAGATTCTGGCGAAGCTCATTGAACATGCCGCACAGACGCAGATAGAAACCTCGGATGTCCATTCTTGCTTCTGTTGCAAAAAGGTCGTTTCTGGATCGGGCGGTATGCTGCTGGCCCCCGATCTCGGCGCCGGTTTGCTCAAGAAGATACTTCTCCAAGTTGAAGTACAGGTCTTCGACATTGGGATTGATTTCAAAGGTCGGATGACCTTCCATTGCAGAGATTTCCTGCGTGCACTCTAAGATCTTCTTTGCAACGTCGGTACTGATGATGCCTTCCTCGGCAAGCATTAAGACATGAGCTTTGTTGATATCGAGGATGGTTTGATAACTTCTTTCTAGGTCTGTTTTAATCGCCGGGTTGATAAGATATTTCACAACTTCCGGTGCGGGTGCTTTTTTGATTTTTCCGCGATGGTTCTCGTCCATAGTGGCTCCTTATGGTGGTTGGGATTTGGTCCTCTAATGATCCTATGGATGCCGTCGATTGTCTTCTCGGGAAGAGAACTTTTCAAAATTAGTTTTGAAAAATTCAAAATAAATATAAGCAAGCATGCCTGTAACATGGGATTTTTTGAGAATACGGGAGTGCCTAAAATGGCCGGAGTTATCTGAGGTTTCTTCTATGTCTCTTCCTTCATTGCCGTTCGGAATTTCTTCTTTTGGAAATATACGTCTGTCCGACAGAGTTTATGTGGACAAGACGGCTCAGATTTTTTCCATGGTTGATAAACATTCTCGAGTGTTGCTGACAAGACCACGACGATTCGGTAAATCTCTTCTTGTGTCCGTGCTCAACTCGCTCTTCCGCAGCGGTGACCAAGATTTTCAAGGCTTGAAGATCGAAAAGCTCTGGAAAGAACGAAAGCAGAATAAGGTTGTCCTGCTGGACTTTTCTGTGACTTGCTCTAGCCGGTTCGAGCGTTTTGAGTTGAATTTTGTTTTGCACCTCTTGAACTCCTTCAGCGAGCATGGCTTTCAATGCGATAGTTATTTGCTGCCTGATCTGCTGGAAAAGTTATCGGAATGGTTAGAGGGCCAGGAGCCTGGTTCTCTGGTACTTCTTGTAGATGAGTACGAGGCGCCTTTGACGGCGACTTTGGAAGATCCAAAATTATTCAACCTAATTTTGAAAGATATCTCTGGGTTCTTTTCGGTGATTGGATCTCGAGATTCTGCTTTCCGCTTTGTGTTTATCACCGGAATTGTGAACTTCAAAAACACCGGTATGCTCTCTGAGCTTAAAGGCTTGGCAGATATTTCTTTGGATCCGGAGTACGGATCGATTGTTGGCTTTACCACTCAAGAACTAAAAGACTATTTTTCTGGTTATATAGAAAACGCCGCAAGACAACTTGGGGCGGAGCCGGAGGCTTTGCTGCAGCGTTTGACTGGATACTATGATGGATATTGTTTCGAAAAGACCGCAACCGTCAGAGTCATGAATCCATGGTCGGTCATGAGCTTCCTTATTTATCCTACTAGAGGCTTCCGCGATCATTGGTTTCAAACCGGCGGCCAGCCGTCAGTCCTAAAAGACCTATTTAGATCAGGAGCATTGAAAGACCCAAAGAATTTCGCTGCCGTTAAGACCATTCCATTTTCGCAGCTTGGCGGTCCCGCCATAGGAGAGAATTTCTCAGAAGTTGATCTTCTTACTCAGACTGGCTACCTGACTTTCAAATCTGTAGATGGAAACATCGCCATTGTTGACTATTCCACCGAAGAAGTTCGGCATGCGATGGCTGGTATGTACTTGCATCAGCTGGTAGGAAAAACTATTGAACAGGCCGGTGTGATGGACTTCGCTATTAGGCTTGTCAAGGATAATCCCGAGACTCTTGTACGAATATTCAATAGATTGCTGGAAAGTGTGGATTACGAAGCGTACTCGATCGAGGATGCAAAGAGTGTCCTTGCCGTCATTCAGATTGCGATGATTAATGTTCGGCTTTCGCCCGTTATTAAAGTGATTGCAAAAGGTGAAAGCGTTTTAGAAGTCCAAGCCGGAGAGAGGACTATTGTGTTAACACTCGAATATTGTCATCCGGATCAGGAAGCTGAACAGTTGCTGCAAGTTGCGGTAAGTCAATTGGATAAACCCTTTTCTGGAAAGCTGGGCGGAAGAATGGAGATTTTGAAGTTGGTTTTAGTGTTTTCCGAATCCGACAGACGAATTACAGTATGGTCCGTTGCTTAAACTCGAGCTATCCTTAGTTAGATCAAACGGAAAGAAGCGACCACCTCAGAAGTAATTGGCCGTAGAGAACTCTAACTGCTCCATGAAAATTTTCTTGAAAGAAGGAATCGAGTTCTGTTCATAAAAAAGCAATGTCGCGTAACGATAATCTTCCGGCTCAACGGTCCTGAACGAGATAGGACAGTATTTGTTTGGGAGCAGCAACGCATTGCAAATAATTCTTGCTGTTCTTTTGTTTCCGTCTTCGAAGGGCTGGATGTAGGCAATTAAGAGCAGAGCGATAAAGGCTTTTTCTAGAACGTTTCGTTTGGAGTTAATGAGATCACACAAATCTTGGAGAGCTTTTTGGATTTGATTCGCTTTGGCTAAAGGCTTGTAATTTGTTCCGGTAATTCCGACTCGCCCGGCCCGGATTTTGTTCGGTATTCCAAGTCCTTTCGTAAGAAAGCGGTGAATCTCAAGGATTTTTTGAACTGTTAATTCTCTAAAGTAATCAGGTTTGTTGAGGACGTAATCCAAAGCGGCTTGATGGTTTAGAAGCATGACGGCTTCTGCTTTTGTATTGCCCTTGGTGTGTTTTCCTTCTTTGAAAAGTGATTCGGTTTGAAGAAGTGTGTAGGTGTTGCCTTCAATTTGGGAGGATTTCCATGATAAATCAATGGCAAACCTCTCCTTTTCCTTCCGTCGGAGTATAGGCGAAAGTCCTTTCCGGCGTTCTTCGAATTCTCCTTGTCGTTCTGTGAGTCTTTCCATTTCCTCCTGGGAGAACAGATCATGATTAAGAAGCGTTTCAAACAACTCATGGTTAAAAGAGGTCAGTGCTTGACGGTCGTCTTGTTCTTTCCGGAAGTATTCCTCTGGAGTTATGGGATTAAACAGCCTTCCAACGCTTGTTATTTCATATTTTGCGGATCTGCCGGAACCACTCGCAACGATCCTGCCGTCCTTCGCAAGAGATGTAACTATTCGATGGACGGTTGTTTTGGAAAAGCCGGCGCCTAATTCCTCCGCTAGCTCTGAAAGACTTTTGGGGGAGTTTGAAAGAGAGGTTAGGATTTCTGATTCTTTTTCGCGGAGGGCAGACATTTTCGTTCCAAAACATGATGTTTTTCGTTCTATTTTAAGTAGGAATGGAACGATTAGTACATGGTTTTGGAACAATCGTAATAACTCCAAATACTGGGGAGAAATATTTTTAGAGCCGCAAATGCAGGAGAACTGTCTCGGGGTTCGATGTTAAAGTTACTTTTATCATGCTTTGGTAAAATTGACTAAATCAGATTTTTAGAATTAAGGGGAAGGGGATGGATGAGTTAAGTCTGCTGCCGCTTGGCACGTCTGATTTCGCAACGTTAAGGTTAAGGAATCAGATTTATGTCGACAAGTCAGCGCTTATATACAAAATAGCCATTCGCCCCGGGAAATTTTTTCTCGCGCGGCCCCGTAGATTTGGTAAATCACTATTGATCTCAACGTTTGAATCACTCTTCAAGTTTGGACTTAGAGACTTCAAAGGCTTGACCATTGAAAAGCTATGGAAAGAAACTGAGACCTACAACGTTGTTAGGTTGGATTTTTCGGAAATCAGACCTGATTTCGGTTTGGAGAAATTCAGGGATGATTTGCGAGACCGTTTAATAGACAATTTCGCCCCTTATGGTTTTAACTTTGACAAAACCGGAACTTCAATTTTTAGCCAATTATCTTCATGGTTAAAAAAACAGGCTCCCAACTCTCTAGTTATTCTTGTTGACGAATACGACGCACCACTGACTTCTTGTTTAAGTAATTTCGAATTGTTCGAAAAAGTCAGGAGCCTCCTTTCGGATTTTTATGCGATCCTAAAGTCCAACGACGGGGCACTGAGATTTGTCTTCATTACAGGGATTACTAAGTTCAACAAAACCAGAATTTTTTCTGCCCTTAATAATTTGTCAGACCTTTCCTTGGATGTGGAGTTCGGAGAGCTTTTAGGCTATACGAAAGAAGAAATCGAGAAATACTTCTCGCCGTACCTAGCCTGCGCTGCTCGAGCTTTAGATTTAACACGTTCTGAGCTCTTGGGGGCGTTAATGAGACATTATGATGGTTTCTGTTTTGAAAGAAGCGCCACAGAAAGAGTATTTGCCCCTTGGTCTCTTCTAAACTTCTTTGCATCCCCGAGAAACGGTCTCTTGGACTATTGGTTTGAAAGCGGCGGTAAGCCTTCAGTTCTGATGGAATATTTGAAATCCCATGCGATGAGAAGTCCTGAGGAATATGGCAGAGAAAAAACTATTTCTTTATCAACTCTATCAGGGAGTTCGGACGCCGACACTTTGTCTGACTTAGGTCTTCTCACTCAGACAGGTTATTTGACCATCAAAGCAGTGAAGTATGGAGATACTGTTTATTTAGATTATCCCAATCTTGAAGTAAAGAAGGCTATGGGCCAACTGTACGTTGAGCACCTCTTGACGGGTAGAAGCGCCGGACAAGTAGGAGCGGGTCCAATTGTCCAAGTTTTGTCAGAAGAATCAGCCGAGGCTCTTGTCCACATCCTTAATCGTCTTTTTGCAGCAATTGATTATCAGCGATATCCGGTAAGAGATGAAGCTTCAGTCAGAGCGTTTACTCAGGTGTATTTTGCAGGAGCCGGACTAGAGCCTAAAGTGGAGCACCATACTGCTCACGGACGCAGTGATTTGGAAGTTAAAGTTAACAACCGGCATTGGATCCTCGAATTTAAGGTTTCCCGCGACCAAGAAAATCCGGATCAAAAACTCGAAGAAGCTGTCGAGCAACTGAAACTCAAAGGATATGGTGACGATTCTTCATCAGAAAATCTGATCAAAGTTGCTTTAGTTTTCTCACTTGAAGAACGAAAATTTATCCGTTGGAAAGAAGTTTAATCACCAAGGAAAACATCCTAACCATTCATAGAATCGGGCGGCCGCTTTTGGCTGTAATCGAAAAAGCGGCCTCTCTGCTTCTAAATTGAAATCGCCGAATTGTCTGTCCAAATCATTTTTGGTAAAATCCTCTTCTAATTTGATCAATCATAACTGTCGGTATTCTGATGAAATCAAGAAGCTTGCTTAGTAAGGCCGTTGTATCGAGCCTTTTGCTTTTTCAAGTCCTTTCAGTCTCGGCATCAGATCTAACTTCTGACATTCAAGAAGTCATTAAAGGCAAAAAAGCTCAAGTCGGCGTCGCGGTTCTTTACAAAGACGATGCCTTCACCGCGAATAACGATGATCAATATCCTTTAATGAGCGTCTTCAAATTCCATATTGCACTTGCTGTTCTAAAGAAAATGGAAAAGGAAGGCATCCCCTTAACTGCAGTTGTTACGCTAGGACCATCTGACATCGACACGAAGACTTGGAGTCCGATGTACAAAAAATACAAGTCTAAGAAAATCACTTTGTCCTATGGAGACTTAATCAACTATATGGTCTCTCAGAGCGACAACAATGCTTGTAACTGGCTGATTAATTTTGTGGGCGGAATTCAAAATGTGAATGACTTCATTAAGAACTTGGGTATCGATCGAATCCAGTTGATCGAAACCGAAAAGTCCATGGAGCAGGACATCAGAAAAAGCTACAACAATTGGTCAACGCCGTTGTCTGTAACTCAGCTCTTGAGAAAGGTCTACACAGAAAAGGTCCTTTCTGATGAGCATTTCGCTTTCTTAGAAAAGGCCATGCTTGCTTCGGCCTCGGGTAAAGACAAGTTCAGAGCCGGTTTGCCGAAAGAAGTGGAAGTTGGCCATAAGACCGGAATGTCATACAGAACACCGGAAGGCATCAGAATGTGCGATGCAGACGTGGGCGTTATTTATATGCCCGGAGGCGAGAAATGCTATTTGGCAGTTTTAGTTAAAGACTCAAAAGAAACCGATGCTGCAAATGCAAAGATCATGGCCGATATCGCCAAGAAGGTCTATTCGCATTACACTGAAAACGCAGGTAAAAATTCGGCTCCTGCTAAATGAGTCTCTCAACCTTAATCAGAAAGTTCGACGATTAGGGGAGGAGACGTCCAACGAAGTTCAATCACCTTTTTAACTTCGAATTCCCCCGGCCTCTAAAAGTCCTTCCATATCATCGGAACAGAGTTCAGCATGAGGAACTTCATTGATTTGCTTGCGAATCAAATAATGACGGTTAATGACAAGCTCAACTGTTTTAAGGCATTGAAGGCTCTTCGCACTCAGCTCTTTAAGTTTAAGGGATAGGAAAACAAACGAATTTGGCAGGTCGGTGTTAACACCTTCCTGCCAAAATTTTCCTTCCTAATGTAAGTCTAGATTTTCACATCAGCCTTCCCGGTGATTGCCGACTACTTCCAGGCAAGATTGTTCTTCCTATAAGTAGAAATACTTATTTGCTTAAAATTTTGGAGATGTGATCTAAAAAAATTGTCTGCTTGGTCGAGATTAAGGCAGTTAGTCTTCCAGTCTGATTCGACTTTGTCCTCGTTACTGGAATGAACGTAGTCCAAAGATCTCAACTGAAACAGTCCATAGACAGAATGAGCAGCAGGATGGCAGCAAGAAGCGCATAGTCAAAGTTATCACTTCTTCCGGCTATTTATTTCCGAAAGCAACAAACCGATAAGCGTTAATAGGATGCCTAACGCGGCGCGTGTAGAAATGGTTTCGTGTAGAACTACGACAGAACAGAGAACGGTGATGACGGGAACAAGGTAGATGTACACACTTGTCTTTACCGCTCCGAGAACTTTGACAGCAAAGTTCCACGTCACAAAACACATGGCGGATGCGCCAAGACCTAAGAACAAAAGATTAAAGAAGAAGACAGGTTCAAAAATCCTTTGCCAGTTCAGACATGACTCGAATAATAGTGCTGGGAGCATAAAGAGGATTCCGAATCCGAAAATCTTTCGTGTGACGAATATTGTCGGAAAGCCGAACTTTCCGATTTCTCTCATAAGGATTGAATACAAAGCCCAAACGGCAGCGGCAGATATGGCCAACAAATCTCCTTTTGGATTGACCGCCATCGTCCCTCCGGAAAAACTTAGCAAATAGATCCCGACAATCGCCAGGCAAAAACCGACGAAGAAAGCTGCTGAAGGTAATTTTTCTTTTAGCAGGACACACGAAAAAATGGCAGTAAAAAACGGCGAGACGGACATGATGACACCGACGCTGCTTGCCTGCGTGTAGGTAAGAGCGATGTTCTCCAGTAGGTAATAGAGACAAATTCCGAAAAAACCCGCCGAAGCCAAATAAACATTCTGTCTTTGTGTCAATTGGCAAGTACTTTTAGCGGACAGAAAATACAAAGCAGCGAAGCCGATGCAAAAACGAATGAGCAAAATTTGCACAGGCGTAAAACCTTGCAGAAGCACCTTGGTGGATACGAACGTCGTTCCCCAACAAAGGATCGTTAGGAAAGCCGCTAGATGAGCGGTTGTATTTGAGTTAGTCGGAGTCATTGGAAGAAGGCGCCTTCTTTAGAAAAACATTCTGGTAACTACCTGGCGTTAATCCTGTTAGCCGGTTAAATACGTTTGAGAAATGCGCTTGATCTGCAAAGCCGCTTTTTAGTGCCGCGCGTGATGGAGGTATGCCTTGTTTAAGAAAGGTTTGCGCTTCTTTGACCCGAATGCTCATGAGGTAGCTATGAGGCGTAAGACCTAACTGCTTGCTGAAAGAGCGGATTAAGGAGGACTTGCTGACAGAGACTCTTTGGCAAATGTCATCTAAGGTTATTGTCTCTGAAGCGTGTGACTCAAGGTATTCGCAAGCCTCCTTAATTTGAGAGGATCTGAGAGGCCGCGATTGCAAGGAGGTGTGGGCATACTTTCCGAATAACCTTGAGAAGAGGACATAGAACAGCTCTTCTTTCCTGAGTTCATCGGAACGCTGCATGATGAGCCTGTGCAGTTCCAAGAAAGCATTGCCGGCGGATTCGTCAGAAAAAACCGTTGGTTTGAATTGCGGAAGACAACTCTCACCGGTTAGTTCCATTGAAATTTCTTCCATTCGCTTCTTAAGAATATTGAATCCCAGGTAATGCAGGAACGGTGCTCGAGACGTCGAGACACATTCATGGTTGTCACGAGGATTGAAAATTAAGAGATTGCCAGGAAAGACTTGAAGGTTAAGCCCGTTGCAAAGGAGCTCCCGCTCACCGGAAACTACGAAACCCAAGACGTAGTAGTCGTGGAAGTGCCTAGGGAAAGGCTGAGCATAGCCCTGAAGGCAGAATGCTTCCAACCCGAGCACTTCGTCATGTCTGATGGTTCGTGAGAAGGTTTCCATATAGTGGTTCTTTTGTTTTTTCTAACTATCTCAAAAACGGTGGCGGTAGGCTTGTAAAAAATTGCCATTTTTTAGGCGACAAGAAATCGTATCTTCTAAAACGAATGGAGAATGTTTTCAGAACATAATGTTTTGTATTCGAACGAAGAAAATTTTAGGGTGAAGTGATGCTTAGACGCCAGTTAATTCTTGGAATCTCTTCCGGTTTACTTGTCAGCCAAGGGGTTCGGGCGAAAACCGTTTCTGATTTGGTCGTTCCTAAAGAAAGAAAACTTCAGTTAAATGCAAAGCCTTATTATCAACTGATAGAAATTAAGGGTACAGCCTTTGAACGCGGAAAACGCTACGGATCATCGGCCTCCGGAGCGATTAAGAGAAATATTGACTTTTATTCCTCCGCGTTCGAAAAATCCGCGAATATTGATTGGCCGAAGGCACAGAAACTCGCCATGAAGTTTCTTCCTGTGATTGAGAAGTATTGCCCTTCATATGTTGAGGAAATGAAAGGCATTGCAGAGGGAGCGGGAAGAAGCTTTGAAGACATCCTGACTTTGAATTGCAGAAGCGAGGTGCTTTTTGCCAAGGCAGATGCTTGTTCCTGCATTATTATTCCGGAAGGACGAGGCAAGAACGGTCATGTCTTTATGGGACAAACTTGGGATTGGATGGCAAGTGCCAGACAAAATTCTGTGGTTCTTAAGGTCCATCAAGAAGGTGAGCCTAGCATTCTCATGATTTGTGAGGCAGGCATGGTCGGAGGAAAGGGACTGAATTCGGAAGGTATTTCTATTTGCCTTAATGCAACTTCGGTCGGAAAAGGGAAAATCGGCGTTCCGCTTCACCTAATGATGAGGAAAGTTCTGGATTCCAGTCTGGCAACAGAAGCAATTAAAGCGGTTTCTATGCTTCCGAGAGCCGGTTCCGGTGCTTTTAATATCGCGACTCGCAGCGGATTTGAGATGGTAATTGAATTCTCTCCTGATCAATTTGATGTCATCATGAGTCAGGGGGAACCTTTAATCCATACGAATCATTATCTTTCTCCTCTCATCGCACCTCAGGATAAAGCCAAAAGTTTTATTCCTTCGACGTTTACACGCTACAACACCATGGAAAAATGGTTAAAGAAACACGGCGGAAGGATCGGAGAGAAGGAGATATTCAAACTTTTAAGCAATCACGACAACTATCCGGAGTCGATTTGTTATCACGAAGATCCTCGAATCAGCGGAGAACGTTATTGTTCTGTTTATGCCATGGTGATGGACGTGACGGCCGGAAAACTTTGGGTAACTGACGGATATCCTTGTGAAGGAAAGGTTTCGGAGTATCGACTGTAACGCCTTTAAAAAATAATTGAGATTGAAAGGCAGTTGCGGTTAAGGCAACTGCCCAAAAGAAGGCGCTATTAAATGAACTTTTCCTCAACGAGCCATAGACTTCTTAAAACGTTTTAAAACATAAGGAGTTAAAAATGGCTTATTTAAAAAATATTGCTTCTTCTGAAGTTCTGAAATTAGCAGACCAAGTTCAATATGCAGCCGGACAAGTGGTAAGCAAGACTTTGGTTCAAAACAAAGGTGTTGGCATCACGTTATTTGCTTTCGCAAAAGGTGAGGGCATTAGTGAACACGAAAGCACCGGCGATGCATTTGTTACCTGCTTGGATGGTAAAGGCAAGATCATGATTGACGGTAAGCCTTATTTCTTAGAAAAAGGCGAGAGCATTGTCATGCCGGCTAATCATCCGCACGCCGTTTACGGTGAAGAAGATTTCAAGATGATGCTGGTGGTAGTTTTTCCGTCACTGTAAGGGATCGGAAGAAGCCGGATCCTCCCAGTTATACCGCAATTTTCTCTGGCTTTTTCAAAACACGAGGGCAGGTTCTTCGAATTTCCGTTGAGAAGAAGGGTGATTTTTTCTGTGGTAAACCAAGTTTCCAGTTTAGGAGGTGTCAGGTGGGGAATATTTAGTTTGTGTTTCCAATTCGAGTACACGAATAGAAGTGTGCAAACTCTTTAAGAGATATTCAAGGGGGAGCTTCAATGTCATGAATCATATGTTTTTATTCTCTAGTTTGTAAAGAGGATCGCTTGAGCTGGCTTTTAACCTAAGTTAATTTCGTTTTTTCTTTGCGTTGCCTATTGGTTTAGTTTCTTTTGATACGACTACGGTAGGTACAGATAGAGTTAACACATCCAACATCTCATTCCCAATTTTGAAGTAATCTAGCTAGAAATTATCGGGTGGTTGTCCTTTACCCATGTTGAATTTTTTACAAAATGAGCGCGAGTTTGGTAATTGTTCCATCTATTAGTGGGTAATTGATCCCAAATAATAGTAATTAATTCTTTCCTGTATAAATGATTACTCGTAATATAAGTAAGAGCAATAGAATTATTGTCAATAAATCAAATAGATAAAACTACCTACAAAATCACATTTTCAAGAATCGGGTACAAATTAGGACGATTAGTTGTAAGATAGGTTCATTATTACTAAAAGCGTGATTTTTTCCTTGAGGGAAAGAAGTCAATGCAAAATAGGAGCCCGAGGAATGAACAAAATATATGCTCAATCGCATGGAACGTTTCATGCCTATCAAAAAAAACATGGAAGTAAGTTTACATTAACGATTTTGGCCGCTGCTTTGTTGGTTACTTTTCATACAACAACAATAGCTTCGACAACTTTAGCATCTTCTACTACCCCCCCCTGCCTGGTCAATCTACGGTAACGTTGACATATTCTGCGACTGGGGCTAAAGTTGTCTACGATTCTTCCATGAAGAATCCCACGAGGTCAGGAAGCCCTTATTTGTTTCTGACAGAGGAGACTTCAAAAGATGCGGTTCTTTCAGTTGTAGTAAATGGGAAAAATCTTTCTTATAATCAGGCGCCTTACCAATTCTATATAATTGGGGGTTTTAGATCGGTTTATTTAGATAATAACGAAGGTACTGATCCGCCTCCTTCGGTCAATAACAAATTCTACCTTAATGATGGGATAGTCTCCCTCCAAGGCTCTAACGGCCAAGATTTTAATTATTCTACCTATTGCAGCGGAGCTACAGTTGATCTTACATTTACTAAGGATTCGAGCTTTTACTCTGTCATTTATGGGAGCAGAAACGATATCTCAGACTTTAATAAACCCCTCGCAACGAGAGTTGAGAATGTCGGAGATAGTAATTCAAACACAGTTAAAATTGACCTACGTGAAGAAGGAGCTTTGTGGCGCGGAACTCTGATAATGGGAGGAAGGTCTGCGCAAGCTGAAGGTTTGTCTCTGAATAATCAAAAGGGATATAGTACAAATTTTAATAAAGTTGAAGTTAAAGGAAGAAACAGCGACAAAGATCATTCAGTGAATCTACAGTTCAAAGCTGGTGGTTTGTGGGGAGCTGAAGGTTGGGAAGCGAGTAATAACCTAGTTCTTTTGGATAGTGTTGTAATTCAATCTCAGAGTAATAAAACAAGAAAACTTGGCATTGTGGGCGGGAGAGGTTTCTTTGATTACCGGATTTACGATACCAAAGGGAAAGACGATCCAGACTCTATAAATAATACTATCGCTAATGGCAATGTTGTATTAATCAAAAATACCATAATTTCGGATCCCAATTCTCTCACTGGAGCATCAGGTTCTGTGGAGGGAATGTCAGTATTTGGTGGTTATTCTTACGGAAAAGCTGCAAACAATATTGTTTCGGCGTCAAATTCTAAGATAAATGGAAACGTCATTGGGGGATTGGAGATGCAAGGCGTCTACTCTCTTCAAAAAGGTGACAAACCAAGAGACTTGCATGCGAATTTGGTTTCTCTTCACAATGTAGTTTTAACAGACGGAGCGATTTACGGGACCTCTACGGCTGTTTCAGATTTAAAAAAAAGGTACTTCCGACAGGGTGGATGAAGAAAAAATTCAGGCGGTTAACCGCAGAAGAGGAATTGCCTACCTTGCGGGTGCCGTGGAGGCCGATTCTGCTTATGTAAGGTATCTCCATTTTGGGCAATATTACGATGAATCTTATCTTGAAAGAAACTTTAAAAATGAGCTGGATTTAAGCGCAGATTATCAGCATGAAAACAACGCTTTTAATTCCCTAAAAACTCCTGTGATAAACAAAACTGGCCTCATATATACATCTCAAGACAGTTCGTCTTCAGAAAGTATGAAGCTTGGTCAACTTGTTGGCGGTAGTTATTTGCTTAACCGAAAGGGGTTTCACTCAAGTTTGGCTTCTTCGGACAAGAATAGCCAAAGTGACTTTACAAATGGAATGCACAACTTTTGGGTTGCCGCCTATACAGTCCTAAGTGATAAAGTGAATGCCAACGGGCGGTTTATTCAATACAGTCCAGACGAGACAAAATTATTTACTGACAAGGCAGTTAATCATTATTACGGAGCGAATGGAGAGGAGCATTTGTCTCTCTTGGTTCATGATAATGGGTTGGTTTTTGATAGATCTGCGGATTCTAAGACTTGGACAGATGCTTTTAGAGATGAATATAGAGGGTTAGTCTTATACCTTGCTGTGAACGACGGCACTGACGGTAAGAATCAAATTCAGGCGGTAAATATTAGCCGCCCAGCCATTCAAATTTACCGCCACGAAAATCAGCAGGATACATTTGCCTATGGAAATACACAGATTTTTGTTGGAAAAGTAGGGGATGAAAAATATTCAACAAAAACCCCTATGGGGTCGTTAACCCAACCGAGCGATAACTTTGAAGATTTCATTTTTACAATCAATGGGTTTGACATAGAACAAAATGGAAAAAATGTCGCAAAAGCAACTTATGGTTTTTATAAATATTTACATGTAGACGGAAAATTTAATCCTAATGCTGAGGTTAAGGTCACACATAATGTTGAGAACGGCACGGATTTGTTTGGCAATGAGATAAAAAATTGGGAGAGTACGGTAAAAGGTCAAACAACTACCCAGCTTGGTGATGCTGGTGGTGTTGGTATCAAGTATTGGTTGAAATCTCTTGAAGTACTTCCTGGCGCTCAACTAATTCTCTATGGAAAAACAAATGAGACTGATGTTAAGGACGAAAATTTCACATTGTCAGCAGAATTGACAGGTTCTGGTGGAATTGTGATCCCTGAGGGTAACACGGTTATCATCGGAGACGCATTGAACCGTTATACTCATGGTGTAAATAGTTTTTCTGGCGAAACTACAATTGAGTCCAATGGAGTATTAATTCAAAAGGTAGACGGCTCGCTCGGAAATGCTGTCGAAGATCCTTTTTCCCAAAAGGTCGAAGAGGCTAAACGCGGTCGGTACACCTCGTCTTTAAATCTACAAGGTATTTATCAACTTACTGCCAGTCAAAGCGTTGGAAGATTTAATAGTTTTGAAGGGTCTGTGTTGGAGTTGACAAAAGTTGATTCTGTCTCGGGATCTTTGTCGGTTAGGAACGGTGCGGTAGTTAGAGGCAACATCAGGGGTGACAAACAGTCTCGGATAAAAATTTTAGGTTATACAGCAGATATTTACACTGCCAATCCAGAATATTATGGCGAATTTGTCTTGGATTCTGCTATAGGTAGGTTGGAAGAACAGAACTCCTTACAAAACGCTCTTGCGATTGTTTCTAAAAATTCCTCTCTGTACTTTAACAGTGCCTCAGCATCTTTTTCGAGAGACGTCGATCCTCGAAGTGTGGCCAACATCAGGGCTCTTCAAAATGCAGGTGATGTTTTCCTTTCTGGAAGTGAAGATAAAGTATCTAATTTGAACCACGTCAAAGTGGCAGAAAATTATGTTGGCGAATCAGGATCCGTTCTTCACTATAGAGGTCTGGTCCAAGGATCCAACAATTCTTTTGTAGACGTTATTCACTCTGAAACTGCCTCCGGTACTTCTAAGGTCTCCTTCGGAGATGACCATAGCAAGATCCCAGTTAGCGGAATCTTCAAAGAAGCCCGTGGTGAAAAAACTCTGAAGAGCGAAGGTATTCCAATCTTCGTTATTGCTGATAAGGGACTTGAAGGAAATCAACTTCGGCTTGAGATGCAGCCATTTGGTGTCGTTGCCAAAGACAATGAGGCCTATAAATGGATTTATAGTCTTGGTTACAACGATGAAGAGCAACAAAGAACTTGGGTGCTCTATAACTCGGATGACAAAGATTACTATGAACCTTTAGTACCTCCGAAGGAAGAAGAAAATCTAGTCCTCAGACCGGAAGCTGGTGCTTACGTAGGAGCATCTCAATCTTGGGCCAAGATGCACATGAGACTGCACGACCGCTTTGGTCAGGCATACTACATCGACCCATTTGACGGTGAAGAAAAGCCTGCAGCAGCTTGGGTCCGTCAGGTTGGTTCTCACTCTCACTTCCGCATGGCGGGTGGACAGAGTAAGACTCATTCCAATACTGCCGTTACTCAGATCGGCGGAGATTTGCTGAGAAACGAATTTAACGAAGATTGGAAGTATATTGGCGGTGTCTTTGCCGGTGGTCTCTACAACCGCTCTGACAGCCGTTCTTGGGATAGCGCAAAATCCCGCTCAGATGGTTACTCCTTGGGTATCTACGGAACGCTGTACACAGGCAATAGCCCTGATGACGGTTTCTATGTTGATAGTTGGCTTCTCTTCGGTCGTTATGACAACAAGATTTGGTCAGATGAAATTTCTCCGTTCAAATTCAAATCACACGGCTGGGTTTGGTCGGTTGAAACCGGTTACACCATTCCTATCGGAGAAAGCGGAACGAAGGATTACAACAAGCTGATTTGGACATTCCAGCCGGAAGCCCAATTAGTATGGGACGGCGTTAAGGCCAATTCCGCTAATGACTCCTTCGGGACGAAATATCGCCAGTTAGGCACTGATAATGTCACGCTTCGAGTCGGCGCAAGACTTCATGCTAACTATATGAATAAGGGCCTCGGATTCATTGAAGGCAACTGGATTCATAACAGCAAGAAGGCCGGCGTTCAAATGGGCACTGACAAGGTCTATATGGACGGCGGGAGAAACCTCGGGGAATTCCGTATGGGCTTAGAAGGTCACTTAAGCCGCAACACGCTTGGCTGGGCAACTGTTGGAGTTCAGGCCGGTAAATCCGGATACCACAACGAAACCGCTCAGATCGGCATCAAGTACATGTTCTAAACAAACGCTGAACGCATAGCTGATGGAACGGCGCGGAATAGATTCCGTGCCTCCCATCCCGACTCGTTTACCTAACGGAATAAGCATCATGAATACTAAAACTTCATTATTAGCCGCTTCGGTCTGCGCATTGAGTTTGGCTCTGAGCGGCTGCGCCTATGACCATAAAGACTATCCGAGAGAAAGCTGGTTTGTTCAGCCGACAACCGTGATAGAAGCCGATCAATTCAAGAAAGTAGAGGAACCGCTAAAGGTTTCGCTGGTTGTAAATTATCTGTGGGAAGGTCGTCCTATTGTGACGGAACCGTTTGATAAACGTCCGGCTGACTGGCGCGAACACTACGGTCTCTGGCTCGCTTCAGAACGCTATCTTGAACAGACAGGTCTCTTCAAGATCGTGAAGGAAGACGCGGAAGACAGACAAGGCGAAGTGGTAATTGATTTGACCCGCGCAATGGATCCGAAGACAAAGGCTGCGATTGAAGCCAAAAAGGCGGATCCTGACAATCATCCGGAAAAGATCGTCTATGAATACGACATGACGATGAAGATGGCAGTCAAATTAAAAGATAAGCCTGAACTAGAAGTTTCTCCGAAGACAGATCATATGTTCATAGGCCATGAAGACTCCAAAGAAAAAGAAGTCGGCCAGGATCCGAAGCGTTTCACGTTTTCGTATTTCAACAATATGGATTTCCACACAGAATTTGTCCGCCGTTTCTATAAGCAGATGGTCTTTGAAAGCGTGAAACAGTTGGAGAACAAACTGCCTTGATTTCTCAAGGCAGTTAGAAAAGTTTTATTTAATTTGTAGCATTTAGACCACTTCAAACTCGAAGCTGTCCCCTCGGTCGACTTCGTGGGTCGGAGCCTTGATAAGAAATCAAGGCTCAATTTTTTTTCAAAATCTAAGTATTTGTTCTATTTGTTTGTTCCTCCAAACGTGAGTATACGTCTAGCATCTTCCTTAATCATTAAGGCTGCGTGAATTCATTTTTTGTTGATAATTTGAACCGCATTGCTGAAGGAGGGTGGCTCGGACAAAAATTATCGCAATTTCAGACGACTCTCACGAAAAATATGAAAAGCCAAGCAAAACGCTTACTGAGAATTCTCCCTTGTCAAATGCAAATCATTTTGAAAGTTAAAAGTGAAGAAAGTTAAACACTCTTAATTTGTTAGTCGTAATTTTTATTAGAAATAACCCAAAAATAAGATCTGGGTGAACTTTTGTTTATTTTGAGATAATCTATCTTTCTCATTGAATATAAATAAAAAACTCTCTTCGATTTACGAAAATTCAAGACTACCCCGTCTGTTAAAATCTTTCGATAAACGTAAAGAATCCCAAGGAAATGAATAAACTGCCGACACCTGCTTGTTTAGGGGTACTGACATTTTTGTCTTTTAGTGTCCAAGCACAAATAGTTAACCCCGCTCTCTCTGCTTCTCTGGAGCGTGATGTTACGTTGCCTCAGCGAGATGTCCGCCGACTCTTGAATGAAGCTCAAAGAAGTGATCTTACAGAGCAAGAACGTGAAATTAGAAGGCAGGCAAAAGAAGCGGCAGAAAAAGCACTTTCAGCCTCAGAGTCTCAAAAATTCGGAGATGGCATTCGTTTCTTTCTTTCTTCGGTTCATTTCACACCGAGTCAGATTTTGACGGATAAAGAAACACTTGAAGCCGTAAAGCCATTTGTGGGTACGGTTGTCACAGGTAAAGAGCTCACAGCAATGCTTGAGGCGGTTAATCGCCTTTATCGCCAAAAAGGCTACGTGGTATGCCAAGCTGTCCTTCAGCCGCAGAGAATTTCTAAGGGTGTTTTAACAATTACCTTAGTCGAAGGTAAGACCGGAGCAGTCTCTTTAAGTTCGGCAGTAGAAGGAAAAGAGTTTAAAACTCGAGGCGGTTATATCCTGAGAGCCTTTGATCTTGAAAAAGGTAAGGTCTCCAATTACCGAGAAATGCTGGGTGATTTGGTCAAGTTCAACATGACCAATGACATTCAGCTCTCAGTGGACATGAGAGCAGGGCAAGAACCGGGAACAACGGACTATGAGATCTTTGTACAAGAGCCCGATCCTCGTACTTTCACTTTGTTTTCGGATTCTTCCGGCTCTAAATCGTCCGGCCGTTACCGCGGTGGCGTCAGCTTCACGGAAAGAAGTCTGTTGGGGTGGCGTGATCGGCTCCAGCTGATCGGTGTGTTTTCCCATGGTTCAAGAAGCTTTATGGGTTCTTACTCTGTTCCGCTCAATAGTTTCGGAACACGTTTGACCGCAAGTTACTCATACGGCCGCGTAAAAGTAGTTGACGGACCGTCCGAGGACTTCGATGTCAAAGGGCATTCTCAATATCTGTCATTGAGACTCGACCATCCTTTGTATGTGACTTCGACCTCAAAGCTCACTGGTTACCTACAAGCGGCCCGTCAAACATCCGAAACTGAAATGTTTAATGTTCTGACAGTCAGCGATACTTCGGTGAAGAGCCTCACAGCCGGCCTGGAGCAGCTTTGGCTGAAAGAAGGCATGACGCTCTACGCCAACGGTCAATACATTGAATCCTGGCTGAAAGACTACACATTCGATAACGCTTCCCGTTACCGCCGTCTGACAGGTTATTTAACTTGGGATCACCGGCTTTGGAAAAATTGGGGCTACACCGTCAATGCCGGCGCACAAAGATATCTAGGTGGCGGGGAAATGGCTTCAGGTGATTCTTTCTATTTGGGCACTTCTTCAGGCGTTCGTGGTTATGAGAATGACACGATCTCTGCTTACAACGGCGCCTGGATTAATTTAGAAGCGAAATACCACTTAGACGGGAAGGGCTCCAACGTGTTTGCCTTCCTCGATGCCGGGCGATTGAGCGGAGATTCTCCCTATAAAGATAAAAGTTTGGGTTCCGTCGGCATTGGAGCCTCTTGGAGACCGGTGGATTGGCTGATGAGTTCTGCCACTATCTCCTTTCCGTTTAAGAGAAATGTGGGTTCGGAACACGTGAGCAAAGCACGATTCGATTTCGTGATTAACGCTGTTTGGTGAGAACACTATGAATAAGATCTATAAAGTTATTTGGAATGTTTGCCGAGGAATACACGTTGTCACGGATGAGAATCATCGTGCTCATGGCAAAGAAGCCTCATCGTTAATCGTCCCTGTCGAATTATTGGTTATGGAAGCCTCTTTATTAACGCTTCCTTTAACAGCGGTCGCAGAGGCGTTGGATCATGCGATCACTGTGGATCCTAATTGGACGGGAACGACGATTACCAGTTCACAAAACAATCTGCATCACGATATTTCGACAACTCACATAAACGGATCGGTTGCCGCGAATAAGTTCACGAAGTTTCAGGTAGGAGAGAAGCATCTTGTGGACATGCACCTGCCGACAAACACAAATCATTTAGTGAATTTTGTCGACAACAAGATTTCCGTTAACGGAACAGTTAACGCGTTAAAAGGAAGTAAGGTCGGAGGAAATCTTTACTTTGTTTCTCCGCAGGGAATGATCGTCGGTAAAACCGGTGTGATCAATGCCGGAAGTTTGACGGCCGTGATTACCACGAACGATGCCTATAAAAAGTACAGTGAGTTATCAGATAAAAAACTTCCTTTAGGTTTAGGACAAAAGGAAGAAGAAGCCCTCGCAACGCTGCAGAAAATGCAGCAGGGCGAAGTTCCTCTGAATCCTGCGGGCGTTATTACAGTTAACGGAAGCATCAATGCAGGTAATCGAATCACGCTTGCTGCTTCCCAGATCCATTTAGAGTCCGGCGCAAAGCTTTCCAATTTGGAAACGGATTTCAAAGACCTCGTTCATATTAAAGAAGGTCAGAACGTCGTTACTCAAAGTTCAGTATCTGACGCTATGGTAACCCGCGAAGCCGATGACGGCTCAGGCGATATTCTTTTATTGGCAAGAAGTGATAGTTCCGCGACCGGCTCTATTGCAGGATCCGTCACGAAACAGAAAGTCGAAGCAAAGGTCAAAGTTGCGAAGGGAGCTTTCGTCAAATCTCGAGGAAACGTCAACGTTTCTTCTATGGCCGGAAACGGCGTCTATGACATCGAGAAGACGCTTCGTCCTTCCGGTTACGAGCAGCTTTCTGCGGAAGAAAAGGCTAAAAAAGATCGAGAAATCGGCCATTTCGTTTCTGATGGTAAACACAAGCTCTTGGATGTATCTTCCGAGATCAGGATTGACGGCGTTATCACCGCAGCTAAAGATCTTGACGTGAATTCCGTCGCAGAGAACCGTTTGGTTAAATCTTCTACGACAATGGCTGACCTTTCGACAGGTTTGACATTAGAGATTTTGGGTACGGCCACACCGTTTAATGAAGCGGTTTATTACGCGGACTTAAAAACGTCCTCTCTAATCAGCATCGGAAATGAGGCAAGTCTTTCTGCCGATCAAAACTTATCTCTTGACTCTGTTGCAGATACCAAACTTGAAGCGGGAACTTCGACGAGTCTCTTTAACCTATTCAATACCGAACTAACTCAGAAAGTTCCTTCAGTTGCAGCGATCGTCGCGCTTGCCGACAGCTCGAGCACGGTTAACCTCGCCGGAGCCTTAAAGGCCGGAAAAGACTTGAGCATCACTTCAGCGGACGACTTAACGGTTGAAGCCTCAGCAACGGCCGCAACAAAAGAAAGCAAAGCGGTTCAAACTTCGATCCTTGTTGCCAAACTTAAAGGTACGTCTGACATAAACGTTCAAAGTTCGGCTTTACTGGATATCGTAAAAGATGCTGGAAAAGTCGAAATTTCCTCGAATCAAAACAGTTCCGTTAAAACGGAATCTTCAATCGTTGTTCAGAACGGAAGTTACGGCGGTTTAGCTTTCAATTACACCGAGCTGGATACCCACTCGAATGTTCTGCTGAACACCGGATTTACAAACGAGGCTTTGGAAGCTTCGGTTACAGCTAAGAATGTCACAGAAGATCTAACCATTAAGGCAGATAATGCTGTCGGCGCTTCTGGCATGTCAAAACTTCTCTATGACACCATCGGTGCGGTATCGAGGGACTTTGTTGCCGGACTCATGGGGCAGGCAGGTCAGGGCGTAGACAGCAAGTTTGATTCGACCAAATTTAAACTTGGCGGCGCGGTTGGCGTTGTCCTCGGATCCCAAACTTCTTCTGTCATCGTTAATACTCCGGTGATTGAAGGCCGCTCCATCGGTCTTCAAACAGCAGGCAACTTAAACCTTTCCTCTGATGTGCTCTTACGAGATCATCATTATCTGGTGACTTCTAAAGTTTCTTCCGCGGCGCCGGAAGGAGAAACGAGCCAAACGAAACTTCAGGGTTCTTTGGCAGTTTTAGTCGCGCTCTCCGGAGACGAAAAAGAAGCCGTTCGTTCGATCCTCGAAATCGGCAATGATTCTGTGCTTAAAGCGAACAGCGGACAACTTGTCTTAGATTCGGAAGCCGAGATTGAGTGGAATCGTCTCACCAAGATGAAGGAAGATTTCGCTAAGGCTCGTGATCGACTCAAGGCCATTTTTGCTCATCAATTCAAAGATCAATGGGCAAAAGTCGAAGAAGCATTTGACAAGGTCGACGCAGACTTCAACAGTGTCAGCGACGCTAATCTTTCTTTTATCGAAAAGATTAAAAAGGTCGGCACTTCTTTCGGAACGCTGGGTTCTGCATTAGGAACTTTCTTCGGAGAAGTAAAGGTTATCGGTTCGGCTGGAGCTGAGACTGGCAATGTTGTCATGAGTCTGCTTGAATTCATTAAGCCGACCAATTATTTAAATGCTTATGCCGCGTCCGCCGTGACGCTTCTTCGGATAATTCAGTTTGGAGTGCAACCGGAACGGCAATGGTCATCAACCAGAAGACCGCTTCTTTATTAAATGTCGGCAAAAACACAAGGATTGAAGCGCACGGAACGCCTTCTGCCGATTCTCAAAGCAATGGAAATCTCATCGTTCGTTCTAATGCTCTAAACGAAAGCTTAGTTTTGGGCGGAAAGGCTGCGACGGTATTCGGTATTCCGATACCGGATATGGAAAAAGCCAGCGCGCTCGGTGCTACGGTGGTTTACAACCAGCTGACATCTTCCAGCCGCTTAATCGTCCGAGAAAATGCTCAGCTGACTGCGGACAATGTTGCACTCCTTACAGCCCAAGACAGTATTTACGGATTAACCATCGGCGCAGCTGCCGACGTCAATAAAGGTGATTTAAGTCTGGAAGGTTTAGCGGCTGTTGCCGTAACCAACGGAACTAACTTGGTTTGGCTCGATGACGAGTCCCAAGTAAAAGGCTCTTCGGTCGAAGTCAGCGCTAAGCGCGATGACGACGTACAAACGATTGCAGGCGCTGTTGTTGTAGACATATCCGACAATGCAAACAAAGCGGCCGGCGCCGGCATTGCTGTGAATGCCGGTAAGTTAGGCAATGAGCTCAGAGTTAAAGACAACGACGTTATTGCTGAGCAAGATCGTTCGCTCTATGACGCGCAAGGTTTCTTAGAGGCTTCCGGCGCCGATGGTAAGGTCAATTTGCTGGCCTCCGAAGACCTGGCCATGAACGCGATCGGCGTTGCAGGCGGTGTCGGCGTATCCGGCCATAGCCCGGAATCCAATGATCCTCCGGGCAAAATTTCACAATTCTTCTCCGGCCTCGGAGACAAAGCCACTTACGTTAAGGAAGGGCTGAGCTTCTATTTAGAAGAAGGCGGCCCGCTTTTAGCGCAGAAGGCCAATGGTTTAGGACATTCGATCAGAGACAAATTTAACCGTAATCAGTCTCAGAACGATCCGACCAGCTCCTCGATGAGCGGAAACAATAATTCCAACCTTGCGCAAAACGGCAGTACTGCAAGTACCACGAGCAGTTCAACTTCGGGTGTGGCCCAGGGCGGAACTTCTCAGTTCCAATTAGGTGCTGCAGGAAGTGCCGCTTGGAACGACACTGACACGGAAAACGAAGTCAACATCGAGGTCGGTAACTTCCAAATCAAAGCGCCGGAAGAAGTCTCGGTCAATGCGGTCACGGATAAATGGGTCGGCGCGTGGGCCGGCGCTGCTGGTATTAACTACATCTCTGAACTGAATGCGGCAAATTATGCCGCCGGCATTGCAGGCGCTGTTGCCGGAAACACCGGAAACTACAAGACGGCAGTCAATATCGATGCAACGAAGTTAAATTCTCAGGGCTTAAAGTTCAATACGGACTTAAAGAAACTGAATATTCGTTCAGTGTCTGACGGTACGACGGTGGCAGAAGGCTTGGCCGCTGCCTTGTCGTTAGGTGCAGCTAAATTCAGCGGGGCTTTCGATGCAGGAGTTTCTGCCAATCTCATCGGGAATACGGTTTCTACAAACGTTAAAGGTTTGTCTCAGTTAGACGGGTCTGCGTTTAATACGGCTTACAACCAAGTGAGCTGGGTCGGAGACAATCAAGTCACGGGCGGCATCGGGTTCTCTTTCGGCAAAGGCGGCAATACCGGCGCTAAGTCTTTCGGTGGTTCTTTGATTTTTGCCGTGGCAGACATCGACAACACCGTTTCTTCTGAATTTGCCGACAGCACTCTGAAACTCGCCGGAACCAGCGCCGTTCGAGCCCTTTCCGATATAACTCAAGTTACGACTGCTGTTTCTTCTGCCGTGACGACTGGAGAATCATCCTTTGCACTTTCCGGCGCCGCGGCAAGCTCCGAGCTGACGAATAATGTTTCAACGACGCTTAATGGACTCAGTATTTCTGTAGCCGGAGAGGGCGGATTTGAAGTAGCGGCGCGTTCTTCCGGCGGTCAGGAAGCCGATGAATTTGAAAACCTCGCGGATCGCAAATGGTATGTTGACAATCTCGACGAGCTCAACAATGAGTCTTATTTTAAAGATGTCGGATTAAGAACATCACCGGATGCTGAAGAAACGGGCAAAGATAGTTCAAAAGAACAAACCCAGAACCTTGGTGATTTATACGATCAGGCGGGCAAGATGAAACAAATTACCGTCGCAGTTTCTCCTGCGATTGGTGCCGGGGGCTCCTCCGGTGGCGCCGGTGTGGTTGTGAATCAGATTCACAACCAATTTGCGGTAAATGCCTCCGGAACCGTCATCAATACCGATAACGCATCTTCTTCCGTTGTTTTAGATGCCAAAGATGACGCCTTTTCTCTCGGCGTAGCCGTTGGTGTGGCCGGAGGCAAAGGCAAATTCAACGCGGCAGGTTCGGTTGTTGTATCGAACGTCGATCAAGGTGCTTCTGTTGTCGTTAATGATTTGACCTCGACTGTTAATCGTTTAAATGTCCATGCCGACAGTAAGGCAACAACGGTCAATGTCGGAGGCAACTTCGGTGTTAATGTCGGCGACGGAGCGATTGGAGCTGTCGGGGCTTCTGTTGTGGTGGCTAACACCGACAATAAAGCTTCTGCGGATGTTGACGGTCTGAATCTTTCTTCCGTACAGTTCAGTAGCTCCAAATTAGATATTGCCGCGGCTAACCGTGCCTCAGCTTGGGCGGCCGCTGCGGACGGAGCAGTGTCGGTTTCCGGTTTAGGTATTGGAGGTGCAGTTGCGGTTAATCGCGTTAAGAACGATGCGTTGGTCCAATTAAAGAATTCAAGATTAACGGGACTCAAAGAGGTCGATCTTCATTCTTCGGATACCGCAGCCATTTGGACGCTTGCCGGAAATGTTTCCGTTGCAGCGAAAGGCAAAGCCGGTCTCTCAGGAGCAGTGGCTTATGCCTCTTCCCGCAGCTCTCAAACTCAAGCGCTTGTTGACAGTGTGGTGATTGCTCAGCCGGATGGTTCAAATAATCTGACGGACTTCACAACTGATGCTCAAGCCGATGATCATATTTCAACGCTTGTACTGAGTGTCGGTGTTGCCGGAGGCAATGTGGGTCTGTCGGGAGCAGCCGGAACTAACGAAATTAATCGATCCGTTAATGCTTCTGTCAACAACCTTTCGACGGTTCAATACGCAAAAGACCAAACCACCCAAGGGGTCAAGGATCAAGCAGCCAAAGCGTTAAATGCCTTATCTGTTCATGCTTCAAGCAGCACTAATATTGATAACCTTGGCATTGTTGCAGGAGTGGGTGCTCAAGGCGTCGGTATCGGAGTCGGTGTTGCTGTCAACCGAGTCAACACGGATACGACAGCAGCTCTGAGTGCTTCGGATAAACAGAGACTTGTTTCTTCCGATACTCTGACGGTATTGGCCGAATCCAATAACGACATTGATACGATCGGAATAGGCGGAGCCGGCGGCAGTAAAGCCGGTGTCACGGCTTCAACAGCTATTAATTTAGTCACGAACAACACCGCAGCTCGGACCAATAACTTAAATGCAGAGTACGCAGGGGCAGCCCTCATTCAAGCAAGAAGTGACGATACGATCGGAACATATGGCGGCCAACTCCAGGGTGCTCAAAATGCAGCTGTAGGAGCAACAGTCACGGTTTCAGAAAAACGCGGACTTACTCAGGCCGAAATCCTGAATTCCGACATCGTTCGTTCTGCTCAGGAAACTTCTTTGGTTCTGACAACTAAGGCAGGAGTTGATAAAGATGCGATCAACTCGAAGATTGTCGAAGATGTTTCTGTTGCTGCCTCGCTGAGAAATTCAAGACAGGACAAGACTGTTTCCGGATTAATGGTTGACGCTTCTTCCACAGAAACTTTTAAGACTTTCTACATTACCGGAGGAGGGGCCAAGGATGCCGCGGTCACAGCCACGGGAAACGTCAATTATCTTGGTGGAAAGACAGAAACGAAGGTTCAGTCCTCGAATTTGAATGCCGGTTCCGGCGCTCTGATGGTCGGAGCTTCTGACGCTGCGAACGTGGATACTGTGATTGCGACTGCGAGCGGTGCTTTGGGGGCGGCGATTGGCGTTGTAACGAATATCATCACCACTGATCATTCAACCGGTGTAGTAGTTACCGGAACATCAACAGATAAATCTTCATTAACAGGTACCTCTGTTTCTGTTGATGCAGATGCTAAAGAAGGTATTTCTTCCTTACTAATTGCCGCCTCAGGTGCTCAGTATGCAGCGGTTAGTGCTTCCGTTAACGTGAATCGGCAGCTCTCGGATGTTTCTGCTGCAGTGGATCAGACGGAAGTGCTAGGTTCATTCGCGCAGAACGCAAATTATTTGGGCAGGATTACGACTTCTGCCATTACAGCTGCAGGCTCTCAATATGCTGCGGTACCGATCAGCGTGGTTATCAACTACGCTGATAATGCAGTTTCTTCTTCTGTAGCTCATTCGATCCTGAGAGCTGAGGGCCAGTCAGCTTCAGTGGGTGCGAATCGCATCTCGGAATTTTCTTCTTTGAACGTGACCGCTTCGGGAGCAATGTATGGAGCAGCCGCTGGGCTCGTGAACGTTAATACGATTGAAGGTGCGACATCTGCTGAAGTCAACGATTCGCAAGTTAAGGCCGGTCAGTTCAGCGTCAATGCAGAAAACGAAGACCATCTGAAGGTCACCGATGTCACAGCCACGGGCGCTATCGGAAGTTTAGGAGCTTCGGTTGTCGTTTCTTATTTGAAAGGCTCCTCGGTTGCGAACCTTCGTAATTCGACCGTTACCGCAGATAATCTCACGGTCTCTTCGCTCCAGAATCATTTCGTTAAAGGAACGGTAGCATTCGCGTCCGGGGGGCTCGGAACGATCGGCGCAAATGTCTTCTCGCTGGTCATCGGTTCGGGAGACAATCCTTTTGCTTCTAATCGTCAAGACCTTGGCAGTGCAGAGGACACCGTTAATAAATACCTATCCAATTACGCTTCTTCCGGCAGCGGTTCTCTCGGCTTTATTAATGAAAGTAAAGATCTGACTCAGGAAGAAAAAGACAAAATCGTCGGTTCAGCCGCAGCGGCTGACGCTTCAACATCTTCTGGAAGCGGAAAAGGTACCTCTGTTCTGGTGTCAGGAAATCAGCTGACGGTCGTCAGCGCCGATGTCTTTGCTAAAGAAGATTCAAAGGGAGGCAACATTGACGTCACGCTCGGCAGCGGAAGTGCCGGCGCCGGGGTATTGGCGGCATCTGTTATTACGCTGCGCCGTCATCACAACAATCAAGTCAATCTCAGCGGAAACTCCATCACTGCCGATAAGAACTTTAACGTTCTCAATTCACTCGAAGGTAAGACCAACCTTGAGGCGATCCAAACTTCGCTGGCTCTTGCCAGCGGAACTGCAGCTTATGCGGACGCCGAAATCACGGGCGGCGCTTCGACGATCTGGGAAGGCAACGTTTCCGGAGGAATTAAACTCGAAGAGCCAAAGCCTGACGGCAGTAAAGATGAGGCCAATAAGGCGGAAGAGAATAAACCTCAAACGACCAATCCCGTATTTGAGATTAAGACGGAAAATAAATCAGAAATCCATCTGAAGTCCTTCGGAATTACGGTTGCGGCAGCCTCCGGCGGCGGAATGGTCGCAGAAATTCGTGATAAAAGCCGTGTAGAAAGCCAAGTTCTGAATTCAAGGATTAATTCTTCGTTTAATGCCTCTGCAGTTCGTCAGCAAAAACTCTTTGCCGAATCGACTGCAGGCTACGGCGGCGCCATCAACGGAGTAGGTGCGCTAGCAAAGGTCTATGACGGAACCGATGGTGAGATTTCAACTCGAACGATCTTTAACGGAAATACAGCCGGCGGCGACGTCAGTCTGACCACAAATAACCGTCCGGATATCACGGTTAAGAGTTACGGTGCCGGAGCCGGAGGCCTCGGGATTGGTGTGGTTCAGTCGATTGCCGAAACCCGAGGTAAAGTCATTTCCGAAGTGACTGGAAATGTATTTAGTCATGCTAATTTGACAGTGGCAGCCGGTGCCGGTCTCGGAGATGAGAGCGAAGCCCTGAAGATGACGGCAGACTCTCAGACTTACGGCGGCGCCATTATTGCCTCAATCCCTGTTAACACTTCCGAGCTGACAAATTCGAATCAGGTTGAAAGCAAGATTGAACTGTCCGGTGATTCTTCTTTGGAGAACTTCACTTCCGTAACAGAAGGCAGTGCTGTCTATTTGTCTAAGACAACCGCAGGTACGGGAGGAACGATTGCCTCGGGCAATAATTCCGCAGAAGTGAACCATAAGGTATCGGTGAAGAACGAAGTTTCTTCTTCGTCTTCAGTGGGACTTAAGAATGCGGCTGTAACGGCTTCTAATAAAGAAAAGGCGACGGTTCTTGCCGACAGTGCCGGAGGCGGAATTATTCTTGCCGAAGGTACCGATCTTGACGCAAATGCGGCTCAAGTAAAACATACAGATCGCTCTGATACGACTTTAACTGTCAGCGGCCGTTGGAATATTCAAGATGCGCGTCCTTCGTGACCTCGGGGAACACAACATCGGCATGAAAGCCGATAACACCAAAGGCGCTTTGGCCGGAGGAAGCGGTGCTTCGCTGATCAACGACATGCAAGGCACCAACAAAGTCTCGATCGGGGACGGCTCGGCAATTAACGCTTCCGGTATTCTTGTTGGAGCCTCTGATAATTGGGACGTTCATGCCGCTGAAGGAACTTATGCCGTTGACTCCCGTGTTTACGGAGCCTTTGTCGGTACCGGCATTAAAGCAAGCAATACGGAAAACCGTACCCAACAGGTCGATATCGGTAAAATGTGGTATTGACAGCAGATGATCTGACCATTTCTGCGAAGAATGTCGGAAGAACTAGTCTGAAGGTTCGTGCTCAAACGGCCGGTGCCGTTGCTGGTGTGACAGCAGAAAACTTCGAAACCCTAAATACTCAAAATAGAATTAACTTGGCCGACGGTGTGCGTTTAACTGCTAATAGCGCCGAAGGCACGCTGACGATTGCCGCCTCTTCTGACGAAGATGTTGAAGCACAGAGCGTCGGAGATGTTCAAGGCGCGCGGTAGCCGGGGCAGGGCCAAGGTTTCCGTCAACCAAAATCGCACCAATGAAGTAAATGTCGGCGCGGTTCTAACATCTTGTCGAAAGGCAAGTTGGCGATTAGAGCAGGCAGAGATGCTGATGGCTCGAACTCTCAGTTTGATTTAGTGAGCTATGCGCACGCTTACAGCCACTCAGCCATCGGCGGAACGGATTCGGAAGTTTCCGACAGTCTTAACCTGACAAATAAGCTCAATCTCAACGGAGAAATCAAATCTTGGCGTGATACTGAGCTTTACGCACAAAGCGGCGATGTTTCTACGGAAGAGACAGCACGTTATTGGTTCTGGACGTCTGCGTCGGATGCCGGCGAAGTCTCGATTGCTTCAACAGCGGCCGGAACAAAATCCAAGAATCTGACCACCGACAATAAGATCCAGGTCGGCGGACTCGTTCAAGCCGGTGTGAATACCAAAGCAGATATTCAGATCAGCGGAATTGCTTCGCCCAACGAATCAGGCGTGACCCTGGATTCACAAAATCCCTTAACGATCACAAAGACTGGCGTTGATGATGAATCCGTCAGCGGTGTGAAGGCAGAATCCCTGACGAACATGTACTGGCAGCGTCATGAGGAACTTCAGAAAGCGATGCAGGATTACGGCACGACGAATCCCTCCTTGCTTGCTGCTTACAAGGCCGAAGACGAACTGCTTCTTACGACAATGGAGCAGAAGGGCCTTTTGATCCGGGGAGAGAACGGTAATTTCTCGCTTATTGATCAGACAAGCCGCCCTTATGTCCAAATTTCCAATGTCACAGTCTCGGGTGGAAATATTTCTGCCTTCACGGATAGCGTAACCGGAGGAGGTTCTTTAATCGCTAAAACCGCTGAGGGATCAATATTGATAACCAAGCCACAGTGGCATTGAAGCTGAGCGATATCCAAATTTTGGATAAAGGCGGCGAGTTTAAACTGAACGATCAGGTTGTCATCGATAAGACAGGCGCCTTGAGTTCATTCCGTGGCCAGTTAACGACGTCAGCTAATTCAGAAGCTCCGTCAATAAAGGTTAACTCCGCTTACAACGGATCGGTTCTAGTTACCTCGGACGGTAAAGAGCAAAGAATCAATCCGGATACCAGCATTGATATTTCCGGAAAACTGATTAACCGGGTAGGAAATATCTCTGTAAGCAGCGGAGGCGATGTTTACGCCGATAAAACAGCTTCGATTTCTGCCGGAGGTTCTTTAGGAATCACGGCAAAAGGTTCTATTACTCAGTCTTACAGAGGAGGATTGTTTAACGTCGGAGGCTCTGTTGAAGAGCTATGGAAAGACGAAGTCGGAAGCTTAGGCACCCAATCCTCAATCAGTTCAAATGCCGACCATGTGTACGGTCCGGGCAAACTTGGTAATGCAGACAATGGTCAAGCCGGAGACATGGTTGCCGGAGGAAGTATTTTCCTCGCGCCGATGCGATTAACTTAAACGGCTACGTTCAAAGCGGTTATGCAAAATACGGTTTGACTTTGTCGGACACAGAAGTCGACAAGAAGATTTCTTCTATTAAGGCAAATTGGCAGGCACACGGATCACCCTCGGATGTCAACAGCAGAACACCGCAGTATGCCCTTCAGGAAGGCGGTCCTGTTTGGGATGAAGCTTCCAAGTCCTATAAGTATCAAGTCGCAGCCTGGTACGATCCGGTCAATGACAGGGTGATCGTCGATGACATTTCTCCGCAAGGCGGACAGATTTACATTACCGGAAGAGTGGCAAGCACAGGCGGCGGCCAATTGTCCGTGGCGAACGGTTCGGCAGACATCAATATCAACGTCGGCAACCGCGACGTTCTGTTGGAAATGCCGATACCGGCAATATTGAGGGCCTGATTCAAATCACAGATACAAACTCGGGATTTAAAGATTCCGATAAGTCCGATAATGCGATTGCTAAGGTTACCGAAATTCGTAAAGGGAACGCTGTTGCTTACTGGCTCAACTCCGACGGAACTAAAACGGCTGGGACCAAAGTCCTAGATAGTTCTTACGACCCCTTGACCGACCAGTTATATGGCTGGACCGACGGAAAAGGTTCAACAACGGTCACTACTCGATATAACTCCCAAAGTTTACCGTTTGGGATGCATTTGATTACGGCGAGCCTACAAACTGGGCGTCAGTAAATACGACAACAGTAACAGATGCAGACTTAGCAAACGGCTCGACCATTTGGGTAGCAGACCGTCCTGAAGGAAAGAATGAGAATTTTGAGGCTTGGACTACACAAGTGAGCAGTTCGGAGAGCTCAACGGTTACTCATTGGACAACTTATAATACTTGGGTCCACTTCTCAGGCACACATCACACTCAGAAAGTTACGACCACTTCGACTTCGACGCTTTATTCCTACACGGTAAAGGCTGACCATCAAGTAGGTACGTCTTTCTTAAGCGGAACCAATACAATCGTGATTGAAAGCGGTAAGTCAGTCCTGCTCGGAGGCGCTGTGAACGCCCAGGGCGGTTCTGTTAGCTTGATTGCAGGGAACAACATCCTCAATCAAAGCGGAGCCGCAGCAATAACCGGAGCATCTAATCTGACGTTGAAAGCAGCTTCAGGAGCAATCGGCTCAGAGGGTCGGCGATTAAGTGGACTGCGGCGGGAAGTTCCGACAAGCAGTTAAATCTAACGGCAACCGCTGGCAAGTCTATTTATATTGATGCTAAGTATCTGAATTCAGGTGCCTCCGTTTCTGGATCCCTGAATGCCGGAGAAACGGTGTCTGCTGAATTCAGAGGCAGCGTTGACTTGAGTTCGCTTTCCGGACAAAAGATTTCTCTTGTTTCTCAAGAAGGCGGTATCAAGATTGACAGCCTGGATCACAAAGAAGCTTCTGATCTTTCTCAGCGTCTTGATCTGACGGCGCGGGCAACATTTCTCTGAAATCCGTTGGCGATATTTCTGTCGGTCAAATCAGTACAAAGGGAGACGTGACGATTGATTCGGCCGGAAATATTTATGATGCGATTGATCGCTCGGATCGTGATGAGCGTTCGGCACAAAAACGCCTTGAAAGCTGGATTGAAGCCGGCATTCTAAAGTCTGACGGAACTTCTAACGAAGGGGCTCGGTTTGCTAAAGACGAACAAGACATAAAAATGGTATTACTTCCGACTTTAATCGATATCAGGCTTACCTAAACCATGAGCAGGAAGCTAAAAATAGCGGTGTAAGAGCCTTAACAACTGAAGAGCAAAGGATTTTGCCTCCTTGAAGTCCCGTTTCGAAGGCTGTTCTGCGCCGAAGATGCGATTAACAAAGAAGCGAATACTCAAGGCTCGGCATTAAATCTTGTTCAAGCATCGAAAGACAATTACGGCTGGACGCAAAATGAACTGCTTTTGCAGTATCCGACGCCATCCTCAATCCTGATCCAGGATATGTTCCTGAGTCAGGTGTCGCCAATATCAAAGCAGCAAACATTACGTTGAAGTCCGGCGCCGGAATCGGTCAGGAACTTGACGGTCATACGGCAAACATCAGTGATTTGAATGCTTCGACAGAAAAGGCTTGAACCTCTACAAGCTTTTAGCTCGAGCAGAAGCTAATGACGTTACTTGGAACAAAGAAGCAGGCACTCTGACGATCAACTTAAAGAAAGCCTTTGAAGTCCATCAGAGCAGCGACACGAAATTAAATGCCGATGCAGTAAACAGCATTTATCTACAGTCTGACTCTGAAAACACATTGAATCTCGGTTCCCTTTCTTCTCAAAACGGAGATATCCGTCTCACTGCTACAAATGGAATCACTCTATCTGGAGAGGGTGCGGTTAAAGCTAAAGACTTGATCCTGAGAGCAGGGTGGGTTCAATCGGATCCGCCGACAAACTTCTTAAAACGGCGATTACAGGATCGGCCGTGTTCTCCGGCAACGGAGGCGTATTTGTTGATCAAGACGGAACGCTTAATCTCAATCCGTGGCCAGCGGTAAAGATGTTGTATTGAAGGCTGACAATATTTATTCCGCTAAGGACGCGACAGGACGCCGGGCGCATCAGCGGCACTAATTTCGCTTTTGAGACAGCGGGGACGTAGGTCAGACAGATGCGCTTTGATATTGGATTCAGTCAATGACTTTAATGTTGTTCTGAAAGGCAAAACTCAGAATGTTTACCTTCAAGCCAATAGAGATTCTGAAATGTCTTTGTCGGTGACCGAAGAGACAGTTACTTCAAATGTTGAGATCTCGACGGAAGGTTCTCTGACAGTTAAAAACTGGTTTCAGAAAACGGAGAGATCGAATTTAATGCCAAAAGACATTAACAATTGAAGAGATTCAGGCCAAAGAGATGTGGCGGCTGAAGCTAACACGATCTACCTTAACGGAACAGCGAAGACCTCTGAGGGTAATCTGACTCTTAAGGCTGGCTCGTTGCTTTCGGTCGCAGACAATTCCACCCTTTCAGCTTTAAACGGAACCCTTGATCTTTCTGCACCGGAAACGACTTTCGGAAAAGCGCTGACACTGGAAGCCAAAAGACTCGGCGTTACTACGAGCAATGATATTTCTTTGACGGACAGCACTCTAACTGCAGGAACAGACGGCCTTTCGTTAGTTTCTTCCGAAGGAACTGTCTCCATTAATGACGGCTCCTTAACGTCTCAGAACTCTATAAATGTTTCATCAGCTAAGGGCACGACAATCAGCGGAACCGCTGTTTCTTCAGAAGGGAATGACGCAGAGGCCGGTGTCTTTTGAGTTCTTCTGAAGGCGCAGTCAAAGTCAGTGACGGCTCGATCAACTCCAACGGTTCCGTCAAACTTTCTGCTGTCAGAGACGCTCAGCTGACAAATGTTTCCGTATCGGCTAAGGGAATAGGAGAAGGCGCGGAGTAGAGGTGAATTCCTCTCAAGGTTCCGTCATGATTGATGGCGGAAAACTTGACTCTCAAAGTTCTATCCGACTTACTTCTGCAGCCGGCACACAAGTGACGGGAGCCGATCTAATCGCCGCCGCCACCGGGGAATCGGAAGGCTTATTTATTAACTCAAATGGAGGAGCGGTTGAGGTAACAAGCAATACAGTAAGTTCAGGCTCAGTTATCGACATTGCGTCTCAAAGGATGCCAGTCTAACTGTTGAAAGTTTGAATGCCTGGCAAACTCGATGTCGAGAGTAAAGAAGGAAGCATCAACGTAAGTTCAGAAGCGAACGGCAACACAGGCGGTTTGCAGGCCGCAGAAAACGGCTCTGTTACGTTGAAGGGGCTCAATGTCGATTCTTCAACTGATATTGATGTTCTGGCGAAGGATAGTATTTCCGTTACCGGCGGATCCTTAAAGAACAAGGATGGTTCTAATTTGATCTTGGTGTCGAAAGAAGGCAATTTGAACCTTGCTCTGAATGAAAAGAATCTTTCTGCCGATACGATCACCTTAAAAGGAAAAGGCGAACTTAATCTCACGGGTTATACGCTTGTTGCTTCCAAAGGCGACTTGAAGGTTGCTGCCGGCGGATTGAATATCAAGGATGCCTCTTTGAGGACTTCGACACCCGGCTCGGTTCTCCTCTCGGCTGAGGAAGGAAACGTTGATTCCAATAACAAGACCAGCATTGATTCTGCCGGCAGTCTGGAAGTGGGCGCAGCAGGCAAGGTCGATTTATCCGGAGCCAAGGTTGAATATTCAGAGGCTGGGGCATTGCGTCTGGTAGCGGGATCAACCGATTCTGACGCTCTTAAAGTCTTTGCTCATAAAACAATACATTTAAGGGCGCGGAAGTCGTACTGGACAGCGCCGGAGGGTTGATTTTTGCAGATGAAGCCCCATTACAGTTGAGGCTTCTTCCGGAAAAGCCGTCTTGAAAGGACAGAAAATTGATCTCAAATCCGGTTCTTCTGTTAAAGCTGCAGGGGAAGCAACTGTTCGCGGATACGACAGTCTGGTTCTTGGAGACAATATTTCTGTCGGAAGCAGTGTATCTATCACCGGCGGCCAACAAGCCTTCAGCCTCGGAAATAATGTTTCTCTGACAGCCACAAACGGCGGAATTGAAGTTTTGGCAGACGCCGACGCGACGCTTGGAGGATCGCTCAACGTGAATGCTTCCTTGAAAGATCCGTCTGCCGGAGACGAAGCTCCGATCCGGATCGGAGCTCAGGAGTTTTAAACGTTACAGAAGACGAATTCGAAGTCATTGCTGAAAACGGCAGTGTCGATATCTTTGGCGGGAACGGTCTGAATATCAAGAATGATTTAACGATCGTTTCTGTGTCCGACAGCTCTTTAACCTCGGAACGCGGTTTAATTGATATCGGAAATAAAGCGACGGTGAAAGCCGGGACGCAAAGCGGATTAAGTCAAGAAAACCCGCTCTATGGAAAAGTCAGTGTCATCGCCGGGAAAAGCTTCACCATCGGTGACGAGGCTCAAATCCTTTCTGACGATCTGCTGGTTTCAGCAGAAAAGATATTCGATTCGGCGATAAGGCCACGCTTGTCGGCGCGACAAAGGAGTCACGGTAAGAAGCAGCGAGGGTTCGATCTATATGGGCGAAAACCTCACGATGTCTTCTAATTCGGACAACTCTTTGTTTGAAGCCGGTAAAGATATTGTGATTGATCGGGATGCAACATTGAACAGCGAGAAAATTCTGTGGTGTTCAGCGCCGGTCAGGACATTAAGTTCGAAGAAGACTTTACGGTTCACGGAAAAGGATTTGAACTTAAAGCTCAGGGTTCACTGATAGTCGGTGACAAAGCAACGGTTCAAACGAAATTCGGAAAATACGAGACCGGTTCGATAGAATCTTTGCCGCAAACGTCTATTGACGTGAAAGGAGATGTTAGATTCGAATGATGCAACGTTCCGTACGACGATGCTGTCTATGAACGCGGGAGATGATGAAAATCACACGGAAGGAAATATAACTTTCGGCGAACGTGCTTCCATCCAAACTTCAGTTCTCGGCGCTGTTATTGACGCTCAAGGAGATATTGCTTTCGGCGCCGGCGCAAACATTCGGACCCAAGAAGATCAGGAAGATTCCTACGTCCGAATCTCTTCACGCGGCCAAACAAGTTTTGGAGAAAACGCATTTGTTACGTCTGGAACGAGCTTAGACATTATCGGCAACAAGGGCATTTTCTTGGATAAGGGCGCCGTTCTTCAATCGAAGCTTGAGGACGGCTCTAAGAACCATACGTCACTGGTTTCAGAACATGGCGACATCAGGTTGGGAGAAAACTCCGTCGTCCAAGGTCAAACGGCTTACATCCGAACTGGAGATGAGTCGGGTGTTGGAGGCGGTTCTATCGAGCTGGGAGATAATTCTCAAGTCAGCGCGAGAGACAACGTCAGCATGAATGTGACGGGAGACGTGGTTCTTGACGGGCAATTCCTTTCGACTTCTCTCCATGAAACAGAAATCAGATCTTCTGAAGGCAATGTCGTACTCAAAGATGAATCGGAATTGATTTCTTACGGTGACGTGTATTTAGACGCAGCCGGATCTATAGATATCGGATCGGATTCCTTTATTTTGCCGGTAATGATCCGGATGCTTCCAATCGAGTGGGCAAAAGGATGTTTCCTTCACTGCCGGACAAGATGTCACAATCGGAAAGGGCACGGTTGTTCTGACTCAAGCAGACCTGAATATTGAAGCAAAACGGGGCTCGGTCGTTTTGAAGAGGAATCAGCCGTTGGTGTTCTCAGTTCTTCTGAAGACGAAGAAATCAATCGTCTGAAGGTCTTTGCCGGTAAAGACTTTACGGTTAAAGACACCGTCATGCTGTTTGCTTCCGAAGAGGCTCAATTGAAAGCAGGGAAACTTCGAGCTCGGTCAAGGATCCGTCTTGGCTGGGGACGGTCTTGTGAAAGTAGAGGCCGGGAAAGATGTGTCCTTGAAACATGGCTCCGGAATTGAAGGATTCTCTTCTGACGGGGTGGAAAACCTCGAGATTCACGCGGAAAGAAACGTCCATCAAGACGCTTCTGCCGACGGCATTGCGTCCGATCGTCTGGAAGTTTCTGCAGGCGGATCGGTTGAGTTACTAGCTCAGAAATCAGCCAAGGATAAAGAGCTGGGAAATCGAGTTGATGAATTGATTGTATCTGCCGGTTCGGACATTAATTTGGTCTTGAACGGTCAGAAGCAGGAAATTCAGATTAATGAAGAAAAGGCAATATCATCAACGGAAATCTGACTATAGAAATTACAACGGTCCGCTTTCAGTTGGATATGAACTGACTGTTAACGGCCACGCTGAAATGAAAGCAGACAGTGTTTTACTTAAAGACCTTCAAGCATCTCAGGATATTTATCTCGAAGCCAACGGCGAAATTCGAGCCAATGAGCTAGCGTCCGGAGCGGATGTCACGATTGTCCAGCGCTCCGCAGATCCGTCTTGCCGTCCTGGTCAAAATGTCGATGCCGGAGATCAGATCTTTGTCCTGAATGCTGGCGGTCCGATATCCTTAGAAAAATCTGTTTCCGGTAATTCAACAATGATATTTGTCTCTCAGGATGGGTATAAGCCGGATAGGAACGTTATTTCTTCAAGATCCAACAGAGTAGGGATTTTCGCGGCTGCCCGCAAATGCTGTCGGTGTTCGATCGCTTTGATCGTGAAATCTCTTATCTCAGTAAGGATTCTTTGCAAGCTGACCAGCGCCATCATCATTATGCGTTATATCGTTATGGAGAAGACACGCATATGCCTGCTTCGCGTTTATTTTTAACGGGTACAGAGCTGAAAGCGTAAGTCCTTCGAATGGTCTGATAAAGGAAGCTCTACTTGTTGTAACCAACCGGTGGCAGGTTAACATGGGAGAAGAGGGGCCGGAGAGAAACCGAAGACTGATGCAATGAGACCGAAAAGTCCGGTCTCCGCGGAGCTGACCTCCTCCTCGTGTAGAGGAAGAGGAAAGAGGTCAGGAAGCCGCTGTAATCCGGCCTTCTTCCGATAATTCCGTTTTTGGTCAGACGGCTTGGCTGAAGCTTTCCTTTTTTTGTATTGTGAGCGAATGATGGAATAAAGAATTAAACCGATTAGAATCATGCAGATTGGGCTTGAGAATATTCCCAAAAGCAATTGACTGACATCTCCTTGTACCAAGGCCAGGGCACGCGCTAATTCACTTTCAGCCATTGTGCCGAGTACCAAACCTAAAACCAAAGGTTCTCTGGGAAGGTTGAAGTGCTTCATTGCACATCCCAATGCTCCGAAACCTATCATGACCCAAACTTCAACAATTGAGCCGTTGACGGCGTACGAGCCGATCACTGCTAACGCAAGCACTAATGAAGCAAGGATGGGTTTAGGCATCGCCAGCAATTTGACGCAGTATTTGGCACAAAGGATTCCGATGGGAATGAAAGCGACATTAGCGATGAGTAAACTGAAGATAAAGCTGTAAACAGTCTCAGCATTCTCTTGGAAAAGCGTTGGCCCGGGCTGGAGTCCATGAATCATCAGCCCGGAGATCAATACAGCAGATACGGCGTTGCCCGGGATGCCTAACGTAAAGGCAGGAACGAGCGAACCGCCAACTACGGCATTGTTGGAAACTTCTGAAGCCAAAACGCCTTCAGGGCAGCCGGTGCCGAAATGACTCGGATCTTTGGCGGATTTCTTTGCGTCATCGTAGGCAATAAATGAAGCGATGGACTGGCCGGCTCCCGGGACGATGCCGATTATGATGCCAATGATTGAGGCTCTGAGAGTCAGCATTTTGTATTTCAGGATTTCTCTCATCGCGCGGATAATTCCAGAGCAGGAAACCGAACTTTCGACTTTAACGGCATCTTTTTCGTCTCTTAACATTGAGACAACTTCCGGAAGAGAATAGAGGCCAATTAATGCAGTCACTAGAGATAAACCGTTGAAAAGTTCCGGCAGATCAAAGGTAAAGCGCGCTTCCCCGGTAATCGGATGCATTCCTACAATCGAAAGTAAGAGACCAAAAATACCGGTGATCATTCCTTTAACAATATTCTTTTCTGAAAGCGCAGCGATGATGGCGACTCCGAAAAGCGCCATGATGAAATATTCCTGAGAGCCGAATTCCAAAGCCAAACGCGCTAAAGGAGGAGCAAGAAATAAAAGGGCAAAGACAGAGAGAATTCCGCCGACTGCCGAACCGATCGTAGATAACGCTAAGGCGCGAGAAGCCTGCCCTTTCTGAGTCATCGGATAACCGTCAAGTAGCGTGCAGCAGTTCGAGGGAGTTCCGGGAATATTTAACAGAATTGCACTGATGGAGCCGGCGTAACTTGAAGAGGCATAAATGGCACCGAGAAGAGCTAATCCCATCGCTGGGCTCATGCTGAAAGTGAAAGGTACCAGAAGGGCAACGCCCATAGTGCTCGTAAGTCCTGGCAGAGAGCCCACGACAATGCCCAGAATTGTCCCTAGGAGAACCATCCCCAGCATTCCGGGTTCCAATGCTTGGAAAAAAGCAGGAAAAAGTGCTGAAAGATCCATAGCTGCCCTCCTAAAAAGCCCATATCTCGCCGACAGGCAATCGTGTGCCGAGCAAGAGCGTAAAGAAGAAATAAACGCCGGTAAGGAATAGAAGCGTTACTCCTAGATAAACCAATAGGCTCCTTTTACGGATGCATCCAAATCCGGCCATCACCAGTATTAAGAATAGGAATGTGGAGAGATAGTAGCCGAGCAGCGGGACTGCGACTGCGTAAGTTCCAATTAACAGCAGAATTGTCAAGGAGAGAGGGAAACCCGGTCTGTGAAACTCAAAGGAAAGAGATAGCTTTTCTGCTTTGAATTTTTTAAAGAGGGTGATTGCATTGAGTATCGAGAAAGACACGAAAAGCCAGCCCAAGAAGACCGGGAACTGTCGGGAGTCCGGTTCATATGAATAGCCTTTCCATAAGATCAGAGTTCCTGCGAGCAAAAGAAGAGTCGCTAGAAACGTTTCTTTTCGGATGTTCTCTTGTTCCATGATTGACTCCCGACAAAATGTTAGAAGAGGTTCTTGTTTTCTGAGACTAGTTTGGAGGTCTGAGAGACAATTCTTTGAGTTTCTTGGGCGTTTTTAAAGCCGATATCCAGCTTGAGTTTCTTGGTTTCAGCGATGAAATCCGGATCTTCGCAAATCCCTTTGATGCCGTTTTCTAACTTAGTTAATACTTCGGGACTTAAGCCTTTGGGCGCGCAAATGCCGCGGATGGCTGCGCCTGCAGGCGCGATATCTTTTCCGAAAGCTTCTTTGGCAGTGGGAGCGGAGGCTGCGGACTGGTCAGCGAATACCACGAGAATTTTAAGTCCGTTGCCGAGCTGCTTTTGTGCGGCAGAGAGTGTTGAAGCACAGAGGTCAACTTTTTTACCCATCAATGCTGTAAGTGCCTTACCTGAGCCGTTGAAGGGAACGAAATTTGTCTTAATACCAAGATCTTTTTCAGCGATCAGATGCTGGAGCTGAACATTAGACTGCGGACCGTCTCCGGCGACATTCAAAGTTTTGATTTTAGCTGCTTTGATGAAATCAGCTGCTGTTGTATAAGGACTGTCCTCGTTGACAACCCAGACAATTGGGTCAGATTGAACAGCTGCTATGAAGGTGAAATCATCCATAGAGAAAGGCACATTCTTACGCAGTTCCTTGATCATGATCATTGAAGGTAAAGAAGCTGCACCGATTGTGTAACCATCCGGTTTGGCTTTACTCAGAAGGGTCCAGCCGATTTGGCCGCCGGCTCCTGGTTTATTGTCAATGGTAAGAGTTTGACCGAGATGTTTTTCCGCGTATTTACCCATGATGCGAAGAAGGATGTCATTGCCGCCTCCTGCGCTAAAAGGAACGATTGTCAAGAGCGGCTTAGAAGGATAAATATCTGCTGCATAGGCTGAACCGGCGCCAAAGAGGCTTAGAGCGGTAAGAACAGAAAGGGAGGAAAGAAGGTTTCTGCGTTTCATGATTTTGTCCTTGGAATGGAAATAAAGTTTTGGGGATAATTTTGGTCAGAGCGTCGGATGGTCTTTGTCAAAAATTACTTTTCCATCGGCGACGATGGTCGGATGCCACATGATGAGATCGTAGTGACACGGTGCCTTGGTAACGCCGCCGAGGGTAAGGCTTGTGCCGATGCCGATATGACAGGTCCCGAGGACTCCTTCGTCTTCAAGCATGATTCCGCACATACGACACTTCGGATTCAAACCAATCCCGAGTTCTGCAATGTTGTAGCTGTTTTTGTCGGCGTGGCTGGCTAAATCTTTGCGAAGGATTTCTGCAGCCCTTCCGCCTTTGATTTCAGTGATAAAGCCCCCTTCGACTTTGCATATGACGGGTTCATCTACAAGGCCGATACCGAGATATGGAATTGAAGCATCGCATACAATAATCCCTTCTGCAGTCCCCTCTATAGGGGTTGTATTTGCTTCAATAGTGGGGATGGTAGAGAACTGACCTTTTTCAACTACGCAGTAAAGCGCATTTCCGCGTCTTCCTTTCGTATTGAAACGAAGATCAGTTCCTCCCGGAGAGGTGATATGAATTTCTTCGGCAGTTTCCAGGGCTTTGGCGACAGCAATGCAGGTTGGTTTGATTTGATCAAAGTCAGCTTCTATCCCGCCGTGCATCATAACTTCAGGGGTGAAATCTGTCATGACGATGATTCGAGCTCCGGCTGTCGCCGCATTTTTTACTGCATGTGTATGGGTAATAGAGTAACTGACGGGCACGATCACGACGTCCGCATTTTTCATGGCGGCGGCCACGGCTGCAGGCGGTTCTTCTCCGGCCCGTTTGCGAGGCTTCATACTCATAATCATTACTTCTGCACCTCGGTCACAGGCAACGGCAGCAACGGCTTGAGCGATGTCTGTTTTAGCATAGTCAGTAACCAAAAGGACAGTTTCCCCGGCTTGCACTTTTGTAGCAACATCGACTAAAGTCTTGGCTCCCTTCATCATTAGAAGTTCTTTCATCACTTTTCCTTTCTTTGCGCCATCATCGAGCAGTCGCACCAATTTAGGGCATCCTTGCACAGCTATGACGCATTTAAGTTGGTTTATTGAGGCTTTGAAAACTAGTCAGGTTAATTATTGGTTGGATGATTCTGCTAGGTTTCAAAATAATCTATGCAAGAACTATGCCAAGTTTGCGCTATCTATTTGAAAATAGTTATACGAATGCACTGTTAAGTTGAAAACAGTTTCTGTCAAGATTTTTAAGCGAAGTGCAAGAAAGGACCTAGCATGGCATGGGATGAAGCGTGCAAGAAAACGATAATAGAAAGGCTATTTTTTGATTCAGTAATCTCCCCTTAGTAACCCCTGTTGGTATAAAAAAGCGGTTTTTTTTATAACTTCTGTGGCTCACAGTGTTTCCACGCATTTCCAGAAGCCGGCGAGACTAATGCAGTAGATAGGTCCCTCGGAAGAAATATGAAAACCACTCCAAAAATCAAACAATTGACTTTAGCCTGCTTTTTGGCTGTGACATCAATGATGTTGACATCCTCCTCGTCATAAATGACAAGGATTCCATACCACCTCTGCAGCGGCCGTAGCCTAATGCTGCAGTCGGTCTCTTTGGGTTCCTGCTGACAGCGGCCTTACTGCACCACTCATACCACAGGCTAACCGGGCCCGTCCGGCCCTTAATACATTTATCGCTCCAACCTCATCTGCGTTGGAGCGGAAACCGCAGCCAATGCATGCAAAGGTCGCTTGCGATTTTCTGTTCTCTACAGAGACAAGCCCGCATCGAGGACAAGTTCGGCTCGTGTTTCTGGGATCTACTTTTATCAGCCTTCCGCCTCTCCGCTCTAATTTGTAGGAGAGCATCCGGAAAAAGCCATACCATCCCTGATCCAAAATTGATCGATTCAGTCCACTCTTCTGTTTAACGTTTTTGCCCGGCGATTCTTTTGTTCCGCTGGCAGAAGCGGACATGTTCAAGACCTTAAGGTCCTCAACGTATACGATGCTGTGGTTTTTAGCTATCTTTGTAGAGGTCTTGTGAAGAAAATCTCTTCGGCTGTCGGCTATATAGCGGTGCAATCGAGCAATTTTTCGTTTTGTCTTTCTGCTGTTTCTGCTTCCTTTCTTTTGCCGCGCAAGTTTCCTTTGCAGCTTGGCAAGTTTTTCCTGCTCCTGCTTAAAAGCGTTTAGAGGTTCAACGAAGTCACCGTTTGACATAGTCACAAAACGTTTGACACCCATGTCTATTCCTATTTCAGAAGGATTGGGAGCAGATGAGACGACTTCATACTCAGTCTGTATGCTGACATCCCATTTCTCCCCGCGCCGGCTGACAGTGACATTCTTAATGGTTCCGATGATATCCCTGCTTTTTCGATATCCCATCCAGCCGATTTTCGGCAGTCGGATCTGTTGTTTAACTTCATCAAGTTCAACGCCCTGGGGAAATCTGATGGAGTCATTCCGGAATTTTTCCTTGTACTTCGGAAAATTAGCCCGCTTCCGAAAGAAATTGGTGTAAGCCTGATCCAGGTCCTTCAGCGATTGCTGAAGAACTTGACTGTGACACTCTTTTAAAAAAGGATTTTTCTTTTTCCATTCAGGAAGTCTATTGGCTGCCTCAGCGTATTTGAAGGAGTGCTTGTTGTCTTTTTTGTAGAGCGACCTTTCAAGGGATAAGGTTCGGTTGTAGACGTAACGGGCGCAGCCACAGAATTGCTTCATCAGTTGAATCTGCATCCCGTTTGGTTTTAGTTCGAATTTAAAACCGCGCCTTATTAACACTTATGTTCCCCCACTGTGATGACCTATTGTAACGAAGTCGGATAGGCTGCATCATCGGGAAAAACGATATTGTAAAATCCGAGATAAATTTTGGGTGAAGTATCTTTGGTTCCGTTTCTCTTATTCCGCAATCAGCCGTGATGGGCTCTCGATTTCCACCGACAAATTAGGTATCAAAATATGCCGAACCGCGAATTTGTGAGGCCCTTATATCACCGTCATGAATGACGGTGTTTTACGGGCCCTGTTGATAAAAAAGTTTCAGAGTCACCTGAGGTTGACTGATTTTGGATAGGTTAACCTAAAAAGAAAGAAAATGAGGTGCTCGAATATGAAGCACCTCAAGACAGGATTAAAACCACAGGTTAGCCCAAGGAGCGGGAGGCCAGTTGATCGAAAAGAGCCCTTTCTTCAGAGACGATCTTTGAAATTTCTGTCGATATCAAATCTATAACTTCACGATATAACGGACTTTCTGAATTAGAATTACGACAGTAAACGCAGAGAGGTGCATCCGGCCTGCCCCAGGCGGGCAAGACCAGCTCCAGCTTCCCGCTTTGAATCTCTTCTGCCACAACACCCAATGTTAAATCAACACTGATACCGACATCTTTTAAAAGCATACTTCTGCAGTACGATCCGTCGCCTTTTAAGACATGTGGCAAACGTTCCAGATCAATGCTGGTGTTTGGATCTGAAGTTTTATTTGCACTTTTCTTCAAGAGGATCGGAGAAAAAGCCGGGCTTGTCTTATAGCGAAGAAGCAGGACGTGTTTTTCTAAATCCTGAGCTTTTTTAGGAGCCGGATGTTCTGCCAGATACTTTTTGGAGGCAAGCAGGGGAAAACGGTACTCCGCAATTTGCCTGCAAGTAAGGGTTGGTTCCTCCTTGCGATAAAAACCAACAGAAATATCGGTTTCTCGTTCTATTAGTGCCCTCAGCCCCATATCTGCAGAAAATTCGAAAGTTACACCGCTACCTTCTCGCCGCTCATAGTTGACCAATTTTTCTAAGAGGGGTTCCTTATTAAGATTAATCGGCAGTGAAATACGAATACTGCGTTTAGGTATCTTCTGAAGATTAACGCCGATTTCTCGGCATTCATTTTCAAGACGGTCTTGCGCGGCAACGAATTCTTCAGCGAACGGAAAAATCTTTATTCCGTTTTCACTGAGTTTCATCGGGCGCGGACGATGAAGTACTAAGAAGAAGCCTAATTCGTCTTCTAATTTGGAAATCAGCCTCGAGGCATAGGGCAGGTCAATTCCGCATTCCTGCGCAGCATGACTCAGTGTTCGACCTTGACCTATTAAACAAAAAATCTTCCAACTGAGTTTTCGGTCGTACAGTTTCATAGCGACTCCTACAACTGATATTTTGCGTTTTTCAGTGATCTAGCCGGAGTCCAGCTCCGGCAGTCTCATTAAATTTCAATATCCGTACCCAATAGCGGTTCGGTCTCCGGTTCTTCAGGAACCTCTTCCGGGGTTTCAGGACCGGCTCCGGGAACTCTGACATCCAACGCTTCAAAGTATTTAATCTTTTTACCGGCAACTTCGTCGAAGTAGTAGCCATGGTTAAAGCGGGTTTGCATGACGTTGTTCAGAACCTGAAGGATCTTAGAATCGCTCTCGTAGACCAGGTTTAGTTTTCCCGCTTTTTTGTTTTCTCTCATATAGCTGCGGATTCTTGAACGGACCATCAGAGACAAGCCCGTCGCAATGAACTGCACGAAGGTTTTCCCTTGAAGGGCCTTGTTGTCGGAGCATCTGATCCTATTGCAGCCGAGTCGATCCTTAAGCGTTGCAAAGGCGTCCTCTACGCGCCAGCGGTCTGCGTAAGCGGTCCACGCTTTGACCGGATCTTTCTCAGAGTCCGTAACTAAAACTCTGAAGCCCTTGTACTTCAAGTATTCGTCAACCCGGCGGTTAACAATAATCAAGCCTTTTTCTTTATCGTTTCGGAAGAACTTTTCTTTCAGCTCTTCTTCTTGTTCGGTAAGGGCTTCCTCTTCGAGGAGTTTCTTTTTAATCGTGAGGAGCGATTCCGTGAGCTTATTGGCTTCCTGATAGATAACCGGATCGTAGAACATGTGGTAATACAGCTCTGCGGATGCGGTGTTCGAAGCCGGTTTTCCATCTACCGGCCGCGGGTCATATTTCCAATTCACCTTGGCCGTGGCAATGTTCTTTCTGATGTAGGGGTCGCCGCTGTTGAGGTCTGCAAACTCTTTCCTGTGTTCATCGATAAGCTCTCTTGCCAGACAGCCTTTAGTCCCCAGACGGACATTAAAGATGAACTCAACTTTATTGATCAGACAGTCATTGATGTTCTTTACGCTGTTATAGCCTTTGTCAGCAACCAGAACCACATTCTTCATGTTTAAGAGCGCTTGATCGGCAATCGTATGACGAATGGTGCTGACATCAGGAACATTCCCGTCATAAAAGCGATAAAAAATCGGAAGTCCGGACTTCTGGTCTACCAAGAAGAGAACATTTAGCTGCGGCGCATCATCGTCTTTGTTCTTTCCGTATTCAATGTGGGTCAGGTTGGTGGAATAAGAAGATATTGAGGTGGAATCCAAGGCAAGGATGATCTTATTGTCTTCGTCTTCTTGAAGATAACTGCGCATCAGCGAGAAATAACGCACGTCTCTAAGTTCTATTCTTTGAAAGAGGCGCGTTACTGCCGAAGGACTTAGCGCACGCGGGTAAGGCAGTCTCGTCGTCTCGGCAAAACTTTCATAAAAGCTGACGTTGTTGTTCTGGTTAAGAATTAGAAAGTAGGCCAGAGAAAGAATCTTTTTATAGTCCTTATGCCTCGGAAGCACTCCTTTACGAATTCTCCGACGGGAGAGTCGGCAACGATTTGGTCTAAAGCCCAAGTAGCACCGGCGTGAAGCTTCTTTATATTACGAGCTTGCTCGAGGGTAATACCTTCCTCTGAGATCGGTGTAAAGACATAATCTTTACCCTTTCTCTCAACCTGATAGTTCCGAAATTCAGGATGTTCCTGAAGGAAAGCTTCATCAAAACGAATTTTTCCTTCCTTCTGGCCGCCAAGGATTGTTCCGATCTTTTTGGATTCACCTCTCTTACTTCGTTTGAGTTCTCTGTCCCAGATGTTTTTATAGGTGTAGACGTAATAAACGGAACCGGCTTTATTGATCAGAATCGGAGGAAGCTTCGGATTCGGCATTAATAGATCTCCATAAACAATGATCTAGTATAACATAAAAAATCCTCAATTTCAACATTAACTTTTTGTTTAATTGAGGATTTTTAAAATAATGAAGATCTAGAAGCGCAAAATTTCAGCTACAATTAAGTCTTGGTAATAATACCAATGAACAAGTTGTGCGAAAGAACAACTTAGGATTTGGAAATCATACATTTTCATGAGTTCTACTTTTTCCTAACATGAAGGAAACTATTCCGAAGTCCTTGTTTTCTTGGAGACTATATGTTTGAAAATCCCTCATCTTTATTTCCTATGGTCAGATTTGTCCCGTATATGGGTGTGATTTGGACAATCCATGAAGCCTCCAAGCTTGGTTTTTACAATGGGCATCCGGAATGGTGCAATGTCGGTCAAGGGCAGCCGGAGGTCGGAGAGATCACGGGAGCGCCTCCGAGAATTAATTCAGTCAGCTTAGAAGAACCGATCGACGCCGCTTACGGTCCGGTCGGGGGAACCCCGGAGGTTCGAGCTGCGGTCGCTGATTGGATTAATAGAACCTATCGTCGTGGTCTGAAACCGTATTCGGCGGAAAACATATCTTTTGCTTCCGGCGGACGGTTAGCTTTGACGCGCCTATTTAGTATTTTCAAAGACGGCAGCCGGATAGCCTATAAAAATCCGGACTATACCGCTTATGAAGATTACTTGTACCCTCTGCGTCATTCTTGCGAATTGATTGAGTTAAGGGCGCAAGAGAAAAATGGTTTCATGATTTCCGACACAGAATTTTCCGAATTCATTAAACAATACAGACCGGACGCTTATATCTTTTCAAATCCATGCAATCCTACCGGTCAATCAGTAAAAGGAGGATCTTTAGCCAACTATGTGGACATTTGCCGTAAAGAAAATTGTCTTCTCGGATGTGATGAATTTTATGCGACATTTGCCTATGAAGAGGATGGTTCACCCTCGAAAGAACCGGTTTCGGTGCTGCCGTTTATCGAAGATGTTAATAAAGATCCTGTAGTTGTCTTTGACGGACTGACTAAAGGATTTCGCTATCCCGGTTGGAGAGCTGCGTGGATGGTCGGACCTAAATACTTAATTGAAATGGTTAACAGAGCTGCCAGCGCTGTTGACGGCGGTCCGTCGACGATCGTTCAGAGAGCGGCAATTGAAGAGCTTTCTTCCGGACACGCAGAAGCTGAATTGCTTGCCACAAGAAAAGAATTTGCAGTTAAACGCAGGCTCATGATTGACGGACTCCAATCCATTGGAATAAGAGTCCCCGATCCGCAGCCTCTAGGCACTTTTTATGTTTGGGCCTCGCTTGAGAACCTTCCGGGAAAACTAACGGATGCAGATTACTTCTTCCATGAATGCCTTAAGAAAAAGGTTATCACTGTGCCCGGTCATTTCTTTGATGTTCGTCCTTACCGCAACCGTCCGACAAAAGAACCTTATAGCCATTTGGTTCGCTTCTCCTATGGTCCAAACCGTCGGACGGTTGCGACAGCTTTATCCCGAATGGCGGAAGTGATTCGAGAACATCGTTAGCACTGCATGCTTCCATAAGAACCACTGTTTCACACCGTGCGAACCTTCGAAAAGAAAGGATTCCACGGTGTGAAAGGTTATTGAATATGTCACAAATAACACAACTCCTCAAACAACACCGACGAAACTTGCACACCTATCCTGAGACAGCTTGGACCGAGTTCCAGACGACTTGGTACATCTATCAGCAGTTGATGACTTTGCCGTTCAAGCTACGGCTTGGCAAGGAGATCTTGAACGAAGCTTTCGTTTTGAATCGAGATGAAGAAGAGGTCAAAAGCAGTACGAAACGTGCTTTAAACAATGGCGTTCCCAAAGAGTTCATTCACATTCTTGACGAATTTACCGGCGTAATGGCGACTTTTGAGACTCATAAGTCCGGACCAACGTTCGTTTTGCGTTTTGATATAGATGCTCTTCCGATTCAGGAAACGGAGGACGCTCAGCATTTGCCGAATCTGCTGGGTTTTCGTTCGCGGCATGATAATTGTATGCATGCCTGCGGACACGATTTTCATACGGCAATCGGTTTAGTGCTTGCAAGATGGATTTCCGAACAGCGAGCCAAACTTCGAGGAAAGATTATTCTTCTTTTTCAGCCAGCGGAAGAAGGTTCGCGCGGGGCCAGAGCGGTTTCGGCTTCAGGCTTGTTGGATGAGGCCGATTATTTTGCAGCCGCACACGTCGGAATGATGGCTCGTACAGGTGAAGTTGTCATTGATCCTTATGGCTTCCTGTGCGGAACCAAGTTCAATGTTGATTTCAAAGGTCGGGCTGCGCACTGTGCGAGTGAACCCGAAGCAGGGAAAAACGCCCTTGCAGCAGCCTGTTCGGCGTTCATGCTCCTTCAGGGGATTTCAAGAAGCAGTAAAGGAGCGTCTCGGATCAATGTTGGAAAGCTCTCAGGCGGACGCGGCCGAAATATTATTCCGGATCAAGCATACATGGAGATTGATCTCAGAGGAGAAACGACAGAGGTTAATGACTACCTAGTGAAGAGAACTCAAGAAATACTCAAAGGAACAGCTCAGTCATTGGATGTTCAACTTTCTATTGAAGATCTTGGGACGGTATATGACATCAAGAATGACCCGGAGCTTGTTGAATATCTCAAAGAGGTTGCAAGTCAATGTCCCCTTGTTAAAGCAGTCACGACTCACTCCGATTTTGGAGGCTCTGAAGATGCCTCGATCATAATTAAGCGTATTCAGCAGCTTTTCGGAAAATGTATTTATTTTGTGATCGGGGCCGATCGAACGGCAGGTCATCATCAGCCGGATTTCGATGCTGATGAGGCCGCTCTTGAGATCGGATTTGAAATGTTTAAGGGCCTGATCCGGAAGGTCAATGGTTGTTAACTGCGGTTAACCATAACGGCATTAATTAAGCCTTGGATCCTTTTGTGGGTTCCAAGGCTTTTTAACTGTCAAATTTTTGAAAATTATCTTTGTTCGGCTGATTCTTTGATAGATATCGGAGCCAAAGCCTGCTGAGGAGAAAGGACATCTCCGATTTCTGATTCGATCTCGTCTTCGAGCTCGTCCAAGAGATTTACGTCTTTGCCTTTTTTACTTAACGTATCGGTTAACTGTTCTTTGTTTAATTCTCCCACCCATCGACCGACGACAACACAGGCAATACCGTTGCCGATCATGTTGGTAATGGACCTTGCTTCGCTCATGAAACGGTCCACGCCGAGGATTAGTGCTAAACCGGCGACGGGGATGTCGCCAACGGCAGAAAGAGTTGCAGCTAACACGATAAATCCGGATCCTGAAACGCCGGCCGCTCCTTTACTAGTTAAAAGGAGAACCGTTAACAGCGTCGCCTGCTGAGTGAAGGTCATTTGGATGTCACAGGCCTGTGCAATAAACACCGCCGCCATCGTAAGGTAAATCGCTGTTCCGTCGAGATTGAACGAATATCCGGTCGGAATTACAAGACCAGTGACGGAACGGCTGACGCCGGCTTTTTGCATTTTGGTAATCATTTGAGGAAGGACAGCTTCGGAAGACGAGGTTCCGAGAACGATGAGAAGTTCCTCTTTAATATAGGCCAGATAGCGAAGAATTGAAAAACCGTTGAAGCGACAAATCGCACCGAGGATGCCCAAAACAAAAAATAAGCAGGTGGCATAAAAAACCAGCATTAGTTTCCCTAACGGTAGCAGAGAGTGTATGCCGTATTTGCCGATTGTAAATGCCATGGCACCAAAAGCCCCGATTGGCGCGACCTTCATGATCCAGTTGATCATGAGGAAAAGGATGTCGGATCCTTTTTTAATAAGTTCGTAGACTGGGTGACGGGAGCCGCCCAAGAACTGGAGGGCAAAGCCGAAAATGATCGAGAAGAACAAGACTTGGAGAATGTCGCCCTGCGCAAAGGCCCCGACAACGGAGGAGGGAATGATATGAAACAGAAAGTCCAAAGTCGACTGAGGCTTTTCGGCTGTTGCATACATCGAGACGGAATTCATATCTAATGTTGCAGGGTCAACATGCATTCCGGCGCCCGGCTGCAGTATATTTACTAGAAAGAGTCCGACAAATAGGGCAAGCGTTGTGACGGCTTCAAAGTAAAGAAGGGCTAAACCTCCGACTTTCCCGACTTTCTTCATGTCTTCCATTCCCGCGATTCCAATGACGACAGTGCAGAAAATCACCGGAGCGATGAGCATTTTAATGAGCTTAATGAAACCGTCCCCGAGCGGTTTCATGGATGCGCCGATATCCGGGAAGAAAAAACCTAAAAGAACACCGATAACAATGGCTGCAAGAACTTGCACGTACAGTACTTTATATAATGGTTTTTTCATTCAGTCACTCCTAATAAATGGGATAAATCCCCGTTAGTTAAGGGTTTCATCTAACAACAAAGGAATGATTTTGCGGTACGGTTTTTACGCTCTTGTGACAAGTATCCCAAAAGAGGTATTCGGTAACAATTTGAATAATTTATAAAATCTGTCTTCTAATGCTTATCTGTCCGTCCAAATAAAAAAATCCGAAGCCTTTTGAGCCTCGGATTGAGATGATTTTTCAGCGAGTGGCTATTCTGTTGCAGGGGAGGCAATCCCCCCGAAGGTCATGGAAGCAACATAAGCGGCTGTGAAGTCTTCAGGCGACATGCCCGGTACGGCAAAACGGAACTGAGTTGTCTGGCCCGGTGCGAGAGCCGGCGTGATACGAGAAACCATTAGAGCGTTTTTATAAGCGTTCGGATCTCCGTTGGCGTCCTTCCCGTACACACGGATATCAAAAGCGATATTGGTATAAGTAATGCTTTGCGGATTGACGACAGTGAGAACAAAATCACTGCCTTTTGCGTTTCCGGAAGGTTTGTCAATGGACATTAGGAATGTTGCACCGTTAACACGGATACTGGATAGCTTTCTTGCGTCCGGCATTAAAACTGCTGTGGACGGCGGAACCAGCATCTCAAGGTAGTCCACTTGCTTTTGGAGTTGAAGTACAGTCTCTCTGAGATCCTGAACTTGCTGAGATAAAGGCACGGATTTAGATTTCGGCGCCGTACCGGCAGCCTGAACCATGGCAGAAGCAGATAGGCCTAAAGCGGCAGCCAAAAGAAAAGGAAGAGTTTTTTTGATCATGCAGACCTCCGTTAATTTTCAGAAAAGCATACAGATTCAAATCTGACCGTGTTCCTTACTGTGCGCATTTAAGGTACATGAAATGGCAGCTCAATATTGATTTTCAAACTCTGTCTGTGAGGAAAAGTTACTAATATAGGACTGTAAGTCTCAGAGCATTCGGAGGAATGAAAAGTGAAGTGGTTCGGAGTGGATTATCGCTATGTGATTGCCGGAGTCGGTGCCGTTTTTATTTTGGCTTATGAATTTGTCGGAACCCAATCCGGAGAAATTCAGCCGGATAAACAGGAAGCTCAAAACTCAAAAGCACTTAGCGTAGAAGCCCTAAACGAAAACCTTGCTTCCGCACTCACAGCGAACTCTGCTTCGCTCGAAGGAGCGAAAGCCTCTGTCTTAGGTCAGGACGAAAAATCCAACATCAACGTGCGTTTAAATTTTTCTGCACGCAAGGGCCCTTCTTTTACAGACGCAGAAAAGAAATACTTCAAAACCTTCCTGCTCGGATTAACTTGTGTTGAAGCGCCGTCCTATTACGACCACAGCATCGGAAACGTAAACTACGAATTTTTAGACAGAGAAGGGACGCGGTTTGACAGTGCGAAGATTCAAACCAAAGCTTGCCTGAATTTCGATAAAAACCTGAATTCAACGTATATCTCCAGAGACCTGCTTCCGGCGATCGGTTCAATCCTGCACGATCAGCCGAAGACGGCTCAGCAGCTCCTTAAAACGCCTTACGCCAAAATTCCTGAAATCGAAAGTAAGGACGGCTACGAAGTCACGCCTCTGGGTGTTTCTGAAGACGGTGTGATCCGCTACCGCATCAAACATACTCAGAATCTTGCCGCTAACTTCTCTCAGGAAGATAAACATCGCTTGGTGACCGGAGGCTTTAACGGTGTTTGTCTGAACCAGCAGTTCAGAGACCGATTCAAAGAAGGATTTCCTGCTTACGAAATCGAACATGTCGATAAAAACAATCAGTTGATTGACAAGGTTTTTGTCTCTGAAGATACGTGTCGAAGCGGTCGACCGGACGGCCGCTGATCATTCTGTTGTTTTGGATCCTTCTGGTGATGGTTTCAGCCTGTAACATATACAGCAGCTAAACCAACAAGATTAAGACTATGGCTTCAAATTCCACATGGGGATCCAGAATCGGATTCATTCTGGCAAGTGCAGGCTCTGCCGTCGGCTTGGGCGCGATTTGGAAATTCCCTTATCTTGCCGGCAATAACGGCGGTTCTGTTTTTCTTCTCTCTTATCTGCTCTTTACCTTTACAGTCGGTGTGGCGATGCTCATCAGCGAGTACGTCATCGGCCGAGAGGGCAGAATGGGTGCGATCGGCTCATTAAAGAAAGTGGTCGGCAAGCACTGGGGCGTGTTCGGCACGGTCGGTGTCGTTACCGCTTTTGCGATTCTTTGCTTTTATTCCTGCGTCGGCGGCTGGTGTATCAAATATTTGATCGACGCGTTCACAGGAACCGGAATTGTCTCTAATGCGGACGAACTCAATAAAAACTTCGGTTCGTTTGTGAGCAACGGCGCCTTAGCGTACTTCTATCAGATCATCTTCTTGCTCGCCAACGCGGTGATTGTTTCATTAGGCGTACAGAAAGGGATCGAACGACTGGCTAAATTCCTAATGCCGGTGCTCTTTATCCTCATGCTCATCTTAATTGTCCGAGGATTAACGCTTCCCGGCGCCGTTAAAGGTCTGGAATATCTCTTTAAACCGAACTGGAGCGGCTTTACCTCGTCTGCGATCTTTAACGCGATGGGATTTACTTTCTTCTCGCTGTCTTTAGGCGCGGCCGTGATGGTAACTTATGCCGGCTATCTCTCCGAGAAAGTCAATCTTTTAACCTCTACGGCTTGGGTTGCATTCCTGGCGATCATGGCTGCTGTGCTCGGCGGCTTAATGGTGATGCCTGCCGTGTTTGCCTTTAATTTGTCTCCGACTGCGGGTCCCGGTCTGACATTCGTGACGATGCCGGCGATTTTCTCGCAGATGCCGTTCGGTGTTTTCTTTGCGATTCTTTTCTATTTCTGCTTGGTTGTGGCGGCGATTACGAGCTCCATGTCCATGCTTGAAGCCGTAGTGGCTTCACTTTTGGACTATACCCGTCTGTCCCGAGCGGCCGTGACTTGGATCACAACGGCTTTGGCTGCGTTCATCGGCCTTTTCTGCACTCTGAGCTTCGGATCCCTGTCCGACTTCAAGATCTTCGGCAAGAACGTGTTTGATTTGCTCGACTTCCTGACGAGCAATGTCGGTATGCCGCTGTCTGAAATTGGCTTCAGCGTGGCAGCGGCTTGGATTGCCTGGAAGGTGACGGCTAAGCAGCTTACCAGTGCCGGTCCCGTGCAGTCTTGGCTGCTCTGGGCAATTCGTATCGTGATCGGTATTCTGTCGCCGCTTCTGATTGTTACCGTGGTACTGACCGGTCTTCTCTGACAACAGCTTATTGAGACCACGAAATCGGCAGGCGAGCTTTTGGCTTTCCCGTCGGTTTGAATTTTCGATGTGTCGATCAGAACGGAACGATTTCTTCTAAGAGCGGCCCGATGCGAGGCAGGTCTTTCCAGCAGGTGGTATATCCGGGACTTAAACGTGCGCGAGACATTTCCCAAGTGTCTTTTCCTAATTTAGAAGCCGCAAAGCAGAGCGTATTTTTACCGTAGCGCGTGTTGATGGAGTCCATCAGTTCACAGATGATTTGCTGCTGTTCTGTCTCCGGCTCTTCAAAAAGATCCTTGGTGACGGCATCTTTCGGAACGACTTCACCGACGTAGACGCCGGTGCGTTTATAGAGGAAGTCTCTGCGGTAACTTTGATTGAGCAGCCGTCGGGCACAGTGAATGATCGTATTGGTGTCCGAGATCGGGTAGGGAAGTCCCACACACGGATAAGCGTGCTGCTGGACGTCCTGCCGGCGGAAAGGATTCGTGTGTAAGACAATACCGACGGTGTGCGCCACCATACCCTCGTGGCGCAAGGTTCTTCCGCATTCCTATGCATGGAAAGTGATGGCGTCAAGCAATTCGTCTTTGTCGCAGATCAAATGACTGAAGCTGCGGCTTCGCAGAATTTGCTGTCTTTTTGGTTTTACAAGTTCCAACGGAATACAAGACGTTCCCTGAAGTTCTCGTACCGTCATAGAAAGCGTAATACCGAACCGATCACGGATGGCTTCTGCATCTGCACAGGCTAAATCCAAGGCGGTACGAATGCCCATCTTGCCGAAATGCTCGGTGTAACGCCTGCCGATGCCTCAAATTTCAGAGACAGGTTCGCAGGCAAGCGCCTTTGCCTGTCTTTGAGGCGTTAAGTCGAGCCAATTGCACACACCTTTAAGCCCGGCGTAGTGTTTGGCCAAATGGTTGCAGTATTTGGCTAAGGTTTTTGTCGGTGCGATACCGACGCATGTGGGGATGCCGACATTCCTAAATACTTTTTCCTTGATCCGAAAACCCAACTGGGTTAGGTCAGCACCTAGACCTTCGTAGCCGCTCATATTGGCAAAGCATTCATTCTTTCTGGAGAAGCGAAGGGTAATGGGATGATATCTCCATGCCCGTTTTCGGCCCTCTTCACACCTATCTCAGTCCTCAGAGGTTAAAGTGAATCGTGAAGTACGAATTGAGGCGAAGGGCCTCAACAAAAACTATGTTTGAGGAGCATCAATGACCAAAGCAGATAAAAAAGACGAAGAAAGGAAAGAACAACTCGAGACCGAAGCTCTGATGGACGCTGAAGTCGAGGCTGCTACCGACTGCGGTCCTGTAAGTCACAAGGCCGAAAAGAAAGACAAGGAAAAAGCTGAACAGGCTGAAACCGAAGCTCTGATGGATGCAGAAGTAGAAGTTGCCACAGACTGCGGATGTGGTTGCGGCCGCAGCAAGAAATAATTGTTCCGAGTCAGCCGATTTTGAAGGTTTCGTCTGAGTGTTGCTCATATATGAGTAGCTTCGGATGAGCGAGTGTTTTTCTCGCACAAAGTCGGGGGCGCGAAAAGAAGAATATTTTTAATTGGAGGATATCGAAATGGTTCAAGTTCCTGAGTTATTTACTCAATACATCAGCTCTTTTTCCGGCTGCATGGGCGGCAACCCTAATGCCCCGATCTGGCTGGTCGTAGATCACAGCGCTCGCTGCCCGCTGCCGATCGATCCGGAAAAAGTCTTTGCAAATCCGGTTACGAATATTGATGCTTTAAAGCGCGCACTGCCGACAACATGCCCGTGCACCGAATCCGTTACTCGTTTGATTAACAGCATTACAGGCAATCCTGAAGCAGAAACTTCTCTTGTTTTCAAACCCAAAGGACAGGAAGACAAACAGCCGATTCTTCTGCTGAGTGCTTCTCCGCTCTGCACCGGAATGATTACAACGAACGCCTGGATGGAAAAACTCGCTGTTACGACGCCTGACGGCGAAGTCACAATGGCTAAGTACACCGGACTGCCTTCTTACCGCGATTTCCTGAACTTCCTCGTTGCTCAGAGAGGTCAGGTTTTCCAGGCTGCAGTCGCTGAAAAGAGCCCGAAGATCATTCTTTGCTCGAACATCCTTCGTGCTAATGATTACTTCAAGCTCTTCGGCGCTGACCGTAAGAACATTGAAGCCAATGACTTCTTCCTCGTTGCTCCGGTCATGAAGAATGACAAAGAAGTTCGTACTTTGGTATTCGTTACAGACATGCTGGGTTTTGGCACCGGCGATATGACACCTGAAAACGAACTCGAACTTCAGCAGGCAGGCAACGAATTCCGTCACTATGCACACGATGCATTCGGTGACGGATGGCTCGGTCAGTTCTCCGGTGAATTGCTGACATTGAAGAAGTAACCTTTCCTTAGAGGTTTAGAACCGGCGTGACGGCTGAGATATTCAGCAGACGCCGGTTTTGTTTTGTTCAAAAATTAAGAAAACGTTGTGGTCCACGGTATATTTCTTTATCTCTGGGATGAAGATACAGAAATACAGCTATGGGATCTTTTTGGATCGTTTTATCGACATTTTTTATCAGCAGCGCCTACGTCTCTATCAAAGCGATGCCGGTGTCGATGGCCTTCTACGAAATCTTCCTTTTGCGATCCATCGTTGTCTTGACAGTGGCGATCTGTCTTGTCGCAGCCACAAAAACTACGCTTAAGACGCATGAACCGGCACTTCAGCTCTCTCGTGCTTTGTGCGGAGTCGGAGCTTTGAGCATCAATATTTTGGTTGCTCGGCATATTCTTCTTTCTACGGCTCAGACGCTCCAATACACGGGGCCATTGTTTCTAGGACTTTGGGTGTTCGGCTGGTACCTGTTCAAAGGCAAAAAGATTCCTTGGATGCTGTTTGTCTTTTTGATAATCGGATTTGCGGGCGTCTTGCTTGTGCTCAGACCTGATGTTGCTGATCAAAACGCTCTTTATGTTGGCCTCGGTCTTTTATCCGGAGCATTGAGTTCGGGTTCAAGTATTTCCTTGAGACTGCTGGGCCTGAAAGGAGAACCGCCAATTAGGACGCTTTTTTGGTTTGCCTTGGCGTGTACCTTATCCGGTGGGGCGGCTACTTTGATGTTTTCAACAGGACTGCGGGCAGAACACGTATTCTCGGTTCCAGTTCTGCTCATGGGGGTCTTCACGGCACTCGGCCAATGGACACAAAACATCGGCTGGAAGAAAGGCAAAACGCTTCTGTGCGCTTCTCTGCAGTTCAGTGCCGTGATCTTCGCAGTAATATTTGGCTATCTGTTCTTTGACGAAGTTCCAGATACGTTCACTTTCTTAGGCATTCTGATCATTGTGGCCGCATCTTTAGGTGCAACCATCTTCAGGCTGAAGTATTACAAAGAAGGCTGAGACACGTGAGAGGTGTAGCAGCCGGAAATACAAAAGGCCTCCGATTCCATATCGGAAGCCTCCAAAAATCATGCGATTTACCGCCGAAGAAACTTCTTCGGTTGGCTAACTTAATGATTAGACGTTCTTTTCCTGACGATATTTAACCAGATCTTCAACCGTAATGATCGGAAGATCGTGTTTCTTTGCGAAAGCCAATGCCTCAGGCAGACGAGCCATCGTACCGTCTTCGTTCATCAATTCGCAAAGAACGCCGCAAGGATTCAGACCGGCAATTCTCATCAAATCGACGGTTGTTTCAGTGTGGCCTCTGCGCTCTAACACGCCGCCGGAGCGAGCACGAAGCGGATAAACGTGGCCGGGACGAAGGAGGTCTTCAGGTTTGCCATTCGGGTTGGCTGCTGCTTTGATCGTAGTGACGCGATCTTTAGCGCTGACGCCGGTAGTGCAGCCGTGAGCAGCTTCAATGGATACCGTAAAAGCAGTACCCTGAGTGTTGGAGTTAGAAGCAACCATCTGAGGAAGTTCTAAGCGTTTGCAGTCTTCGTCACGAAGGCAGACGCAGACGATGCCGGAGCATTCACGGATCATCAGAGCCATTTGCTTTTCTGTCAGATGATCGGAAGAGTAGATTAAGTCGGCTTCGTTTTCGCGGCTTTCGTCGTCAAGAACGACGACGCCTTTGCCTTCTCTTAAACCGGCAAGGGCGTTTTCAACACGGGTGATCGGATCACTACCGAAGTGGTCGAGAGTCAGTTCAGTTTTTGTTTCCTGCATACTGTTCATCAAATTTAGGCGCGGAGACCCCTGCCTTCAGGCAGGGGAGGAAGCACCTCCTCCTTTCGAATTTCTGTTAAATAGGTTCGTCTCTTTTCCAGCAGATGCAGCTTCTTGTAGCTGATGCCTGCCGAAATTCGGGTTCCGTCAAGCTTCCGAACATCAAAGAACCCAGATGATCGACGGCCGAAAATGAAGCCTTCTTCTCCCTGGCAGGCAACTTTGTCAAAAAGACGGAAGCCATTGACCTCAAAGGGCGCCTGATTGCGCTTTCGAATGCCGCCTTTGAGGATGGAAAGCTTATGAATCTGCCGGTTGTTCCGACGCGTCTGCTTCTGGAAGAAGAATTCGCCGAGCCTTTCGGCGCCAAGGTTGCCGGCGATGCAGAAAGCATCTGCACAATGCGACTTAGCGATGTCGTTCGCAATCCGTGCGTGCTTAGTCCGATAGCCGTAGGTGTTGTTCACTTCCAGCTCAGGATGCGACGCCTTCAGGCGATTCAGCACCTCCCAGCGCATAATTCCCATGAAGGCTTCCGCGCGGAACGATTGTCCGCGCTTTGCCTTCAGCGTGATTTCACCGCGATGAAGGGCCTTATGGCACGTCTCACAGAGAGTAATCAGGTTGCCGGGTGAATCTCCGCCCGTACGTCTGCTTTCCAGATGATGAACATTAAGCACCGGGTCTTTCGATCTGCCGTAACAATGCTGGCAAACATGCCCGTCTCTGCAAAGAACATACTCGCGGATGTTCCAGAAGCCGAGCTGTTCTCCCTCCTGGTATTCTTTCCCTGAAATGTCGGGATTCTTCAGCAGCTGCAAGTCGAAAGACGCCGTTTCCACGGTGATCTTTGTGACCGGCAGCAGTCGAAGAACCGCTTCTATGCGCGACAAGTGCGCGTCGATTCGGTTTTCAACCGACGGAGCAAGCCAGCCTTTGCGCTTGGTGCGGATGCGGTTGTCGAACCTCGGAGCACGGTAGCGCGTTTTGCGGTTACGGCGCGACTGCCGTAACGCGCGACGAGCAGAGAGCAGATCGGTGATGTCCTGCCGCAGTTCGACTTCGGATGCATAAAGTTCAGCCTTTTCCGTTGATGCGGAAAGGCCGACATGTTTGTACCCGGCATCAACGCCCAGACTCACCGGCTGTTTGGTCTCACCCGTTGCAATCGTCAGCTGAATAGTGAAAGGCGTGCGCCTTACCACAATAGCTTTCTTCTCTTTAAGCAGAAGGCGCGCTTTTGCCGGTGAACAGGGCATCAGCGGTTTTCCGCGTTTGTTCCTAACAAATACTCTCAAGTTTGTCTCCTCGGTCTTTCGACCGGTTGTGATCCTTCGCCAATGTTGGAAGGGGTTTCAAGCCGACAGCACCGCTCCTACCTCTCAGAGCTTTTAACCATCGGCCGCAGAGCGCGGGACTAGGATCTGCATCCCGCGGTGCCTATAGGTTCCCGACCAACGTAGTCCGCCAAACGACGGCCTGAGGCTAGTCAACTAGAGGCTTTTTCAAGCCTCGGCCTTTAGGTCAAGGTACTTGACCTTTAATTTTTGAAATCATATAAAAACAGATCGGACAAGGATAAGGCATTCCTGTCCGATCGGTTGAAAACTTTTGTTCGAAACGGTTAGTTTCCGCGTCTTAGTGGGAGATCAAAATACCCACAAAAACCACTGCCAAAACTGCCATGGTCAGCGTAATTTCTTCTTTCTTACCCGCTAAGAGCTTCAGAAGCACGAAGCTGATGACGCCGAAAGCCAAGCCGGTGGCAATATTGAAGGTAAACGGCATCATGAAGATGGTTAAGAAGCAGGGCAGACCCGTGGTGATATCCGAGAAATTAATTCTCGAAGCCGTTCCTTGAAGCATCATGTAACCCACGATGATCAGAACGCAGGCAGTCGCAAAAGCCGGAACTAAGGTCAGCAAAGGAGCGACGAACAGCGTCAGAGCAAAGAAGCCTGCCAGGAAGAGGGCGCAGAGGCCGGTTCTTGCACCGGCTTCAATGCCGACAGCGCTTTCAAGGATGGCGGTAGAAGTCGGAGTACCGATAAGACCGGCGCCCATGGTGGCGATGGAGTCGGAAATCAGGGCTCGGTCGAGGCCGGGAATATTGCCTTGCTTATCCATGAAGCCGGCGCGGTAGGACAAGCCGATCAGGGTCGACATATTGTCAAACAAGTCCACCATCGTGATAGAGAAGAGTACGCCCACAATACCGACGGTTAGCATCTGTTTGAAATCCACTTGGAAAATCGTTTCCGTCGGGAAGATCTTGAAGCTGCCTGAGAAAAGATTGTGAATTCCGTCTGTCGGAGTGACACCTGTAACAATACCTAAGGCCGCAACGATCAGAATCGTGATCAGCATTGCTAAACGAATGCCTTTGGCCATCATCCAGCCTGCGAGCACAACACCGAGAATCGTCAAATAAGCCTGAGGCTGCATCATATTGCCGAGTCCGATCATCGTAGAAGGCGTTGCAACGACGATACCGGCGTTCTTGAGACCGATGATGGTGATAAAGGCGCCGATACCCGCGACGATGGCGAGTTTTAGGTCCAGCGGGATTGCTTTAATGATGGCTTGTCGAACCCGTGTGACCGTCAAGATAAAGAAAACAAAACCGGAAATTACTACGGCTGCACACGCAGCTTGCCAAGAGAGTCCCATGGCCCCGCAGACGTAATACGCAAAATACGCTGAAATCCCGAGCCCCGGAGCTACAACGACGGGATAGTTCGCGATAAAAGCAATCATTAGGGTGCCGAGAACGGCTGCCCAAATGGTTGCCACCGTTGCGTCTCCGATAGGCATTCCTGCGTCAGCAAGCATGCCGGGAACCACGATAAAAAGATAACAAACTGCGAGATAGGCTGAGACGGCACCTAAGAATTCTGTCTTAGTCGACGAGCCCCGCTCTTTGACTTTAAAAAGCTTTTCGGTAAGAGACATGATTTAAGGATCAATTTTGTGAGCCGTAATTCTATGAATTATTGTTCTATTCAGACGTAACGACTCATTGCTAAGCACCATTTTCGGCGTAGACAAACTTTTTTGCATTTTCCGTTCTTGAATTTTCATCGGGTTGTCACCATTTAATCTAAATGGATAACCTTGATACAATTCCCGAACAATTTTTTTTGGAGAATTAAAAATGCGTATTGCCATCCCTTACGAAGACGGCGTTGTTTGCCAGCATTTTGGCAAAGCTCCTCAGTTCAAGATTTTTGACGTACAGCCCCAGGGCGTTGTTGAAAGTGTTGTGATTGACAGCGAAGCTTCCGGTCATGAAGCGCTGGCTGAATTCTTAGCCGCTCAAGGTGTACAGGCTGTTATTTGCGGTGGCATTGGTCAAGGCGCTTTGGTTTCTTTGGCTCAGAGCGGTATTGATGTACTTCCCGGCGTCACTGGCAACCCTGACGAAGTCATTGAGGCTCTGATTGCAGGAACCCTTCAGCCTGAAGGTACCGGCGGTTGTGGCTGCGGCTGTGGAGGCCATCATCATGAAGAACATGCTGGCGGCTGCGGATGCGGCGGCCACGGTCATGAAGAACACGAGGGTGGCTGCGGATGCAGCGGTCATGGTCATGAAGAACACGGCGGAAGCTGTGGATGCGGCTGTCACTAAATAGCTTTCATTAACGGGTGGAGAAAAGGTCCGGTTTTTTCGCTTCGGACCTTTTCGATTTTGGGCGCCGATTTCGGCGCTTAAATTTTTCGGATTACTTCATTTCGTCTATCGCATTCAAGGCAGCGTGTCTGCCGGAGTAAGAAGCAAATCCGAAGGCATGTCCCGAAGACCAAGTGGAATAAGTCGGTCCGACCATATCAGACACTTCAAGACCTGTGGCGTAAAGCCCTTTGATCGGTTTATTGTTCTTATCCAGAACTTGATGTTTGCGGTTGGTGTTCAGACCGCCGTAGGAGCTGAAGAAGTAGGCTTTCAGCTTGATGGCATAAAGTTTCTTGGTGTTCAGCGGACGAAGATAGGTCTTTTCTTTGTAATACTCACCGTCATGACCGACCTCACAAGCCTTGTTGTATTGTTCCACAGCTTTCTGAAGGTTGGCCTCCGGAACTCCGAGTTCTTTGGCAAGCTGAGCAACGGAATCAGCGGTCTTAAATCCATCGCTCTTAACAGCGACTGCATCATCAATCTCTTTTTGCAGATTCGGCAGTTTCTGACCGACCGGTACCAATACGCCGATGCCGGAGTCCACGCCTTTTTTCATCATGTATTGGACTTGGCTGTCGTCAAAAATTGACCAGCCGTAGTGATGAGGCTGAGCATAGATCGCGTTGGCAGCCTGAGCAAAGGAGAAGGCGACATCTTCGTTGCTGAAACGGTTGCCGTCACAATTTACCCAAAGAGCTGAAGGCTGCCAGGATGTGGCATAGAGGTTTCCCAGGAACTTAATGCCTTTACCCTCCGTGCCGAGGTGCTGAACAAAGGAAACATTGCCCATGGCTGCACCGGCTTTCGTTGCCATGACAATGCCGTCACCGGTTTTCCCGATAGGTACAGAGCTCTTCCAGCCTTCAGGATCGCGATGAGCCCAGTTTTTGACTTTCTGCGGATCGTCGCCGAAGCCGCCGGTCGCAAGAATGACGGCTTTTGCGCTGATGGTGTAGGTATTGCCTTTCTTATCTGCAGCTTTCGCACCGACGACTGCGCCTTCCTTATTCAGGATTAGTTCAGTGGCAGGTGTTCCTAGCTTGGTTTCTACGCCGGCCTTGTCGGCAGCATCTTTGAGCCCTTTGATTAAGCCTGCGCCGTGATTTGTGCCTTTGTAATCACTGATGACGTGCCAGGTTGCGGCCTCCCACGGCGTCATGCGCACAACTTCAAATATGATGCCGTGACCGGCGAGCCAGGAGATGTTTTCAGCGCTGCCTTCAACATAGTCTTTGGTTTTAGCGGCATCAATCACATAGCCGTGTTTTTCCATTAAGGTTTTGAAAGCTTCTTCTTTGGTAAGAGGATCGCTTCTCAGACGATTCCATTCTGAGCCGACTGCAAACAATCCTTCAGCAAACTGCGAGCTGCCTCCGACTCCGAGATTTTTCTCCAAAAGGATAACTTTCTTGCCTTTTTCTGCAGCTTGCACGGCTGCCGTTAAGCCAGCCGAGCCTGCTCCGACAACTAATATATCGGCAGAAAGGTTATGGTCGGCCGCTAATGCGTTGTGACTAAAGGCAAGTGCAACAAAAGCGGCGGAAAGAGTGAGTTTTGCATACATAACGAATGTCTCCTTAGGACTAACGCTTTATGTTCCTAAAGTTACGCTAATTCCAAAAATTGGCTCGTTAACTACTGAACACTCTCGCTGCCGCCCCCTGTTCCGTTTTCGAAAAAAATCGTGAACCCGCCGTTTTCTCAGTTTGTTTGAACCGAAGAAAGAAAGTCTGTGATATTTTTTCTTGTCCCCATTACGATGATTTCGTCACGGGAGGCGATTTTTTCTTCCATCGATTTGCGCTCCAAATCTAAGATTTCCTCTCTTGAAGAAGAAAGTCCAAGTAAATTATTTTCGGTAACTTTTCTAACAGCAGAAATAAGGACTAAGCCAAACCGAGAGAAATTAATGCTCCGATAGCTGTGTCCGACGAATTTTTCCGGCGCTGTAAATTTCAACACCATGAAGTCTTTTGTGATGTTAAAAGTACTGCACTGGGTGTTCAGACTGAGTTCCAGCGTTAAATCGTTTGCAGCTCTTTTTTCCGGCGTCAAGATGCGTTCAAGATTAAATGCTTCAAGAATAGACTGGTGAAGGTTGTCGATGGCTCTGGCATAAATGTGCTTGACACCGTTCTTTTTCAAGAGGGCAACCGTTTTTAAACTTGCGCCGAAATCCTCTCCGATAGCAACGATAACAATGTCCATGTTTTTAAGAGGAAGCAGCTTCAAAGAATTCTCATCCTTGGCGTCAAGTTCGTAAACGGTCATGAGTTGTTCTTTCACTGCCTCAATGTTTTCCGATCGATGATCTACACCGATAACTTCATTGCCTTGTAAAGATAAATTGATAGCCAGCTCACGTCCGTAGGTGCCTAAACCGATAACAAGATATTTCATATGGATTTCACAGTTAATTAATGATGATGTGTTCGTTTGGGAAAGAACAGCCCTTTGCTCCGCGGTGGCCTAATAATCCTATAAGGATAGAAAGTAGTCCGACACGCCCTAAAAACATTGCAATACAAAGAACAAACTTCGACTCTCCTGAAAGTACCGGTGTTAATCCGAGGGATGAACCAACAGTAAATAGAGCCGACATAACTTCAAAAATGATGCTTCTGATCGGCTGTCCGGGTTCAAGGAGAATCAGGATAAAAGAAAATACAAATACACAAACGGTGGCGATGAATGCTACGGCGTATGCGCGCAGAACAGCCTTTTCGGAAATAGCTCTATGAAAAGCTCCGGTTTGATCGCTGCCTGTGATAATGCCTTTAAGGTTTAAGAATAGAACTGCTACCGTGTTGACTTTTACACCTCCGGCCATGGATTGGGAGGATCCGCCGATCCACATCAAAAGGCAGACGAGAAGAATTGTGGAAGGCTGGAAATCTGCCGGATTGACGGAAGCAAAACCCGTAGTTCTTGGAAGAATAGCATTAAACAATGACTGGACAATTTTTGTGAAGAAACTCATGTCTTTGAGTGTCCCGTCATACTCGAAAATTAGGAAAAGCACCGTTCCTGCCGCGACCAGGATGGAAGAGGTAATTAAAACCAGCTTCGTATTTAAATCAAAGCGAATGAAATTTGTCTGTTCTTCTGTAGAAGGGAAAAGCTGATTTTTTAATTTCCAAAATAATTTATCTTTTAGATTGATGAGAATAGGAAAACCGATGGATCCTAAAAACATCAACGCACAGATAACCAAGTAGAAAAATTGGTTTCCTTTAAGAAGAACTTCATTACTTAGCCCGTCTTTTAAGTTTGAAAACCCCGCATTACAAAAGGCGGACATTGAATGGAAGGCAGAAAAAATTAATTTATCCGATAGCGTTGTAAATAGGGAGGAGGGGACAGTTACATAAATCAAAAATGCCCCAATCGTTTCAATACTTAGTGTAAAGCCGAGAATATAGAGGAGAGTAGGCAAAAGGGCATCCATGGATTTGGAGTAAATCATGTCTCGGATGAGCAGCTGGTTGTAGACAGAGGTAGAGCCAGCATAAAAAATAGCAAAAACGCTGGTAAACGCGATTAATCCTAAGCCGCCAATCTGAATTAGGACCGAGAGAACGAGAAGGCCGAAATTCGTAAATATTTGCGAGATGTCGATCGGCGACAGACCGGTGACACAGACAGCACTGGTAGATATAAAAAAAGCGTCGATAAGATCTATGGGTTCCTTGGTACTTTTCGGGAGCATGAGAAGGAATGTCCCGATGAAAATCACAACGATGAAACTGGAGGCAAGAATCAGAGAAGGATTCATGCGATAGCTATTGGCTAGATCAAGGGCTTTCGCGCTGAGGAAGACCAATGAATATGAGGCCAAGGAAAAAAAGAGAAATTCCTTGGAGCTAATGTATCCGAACCAGTTTGAAGCCGCCGGAAAGAAATAAGCCGCAGCGCTAATAAGGATTAAGAGATTTACGATCCACTTTAGGATACCGGCATGGAGAACGAATCGATTAAAAGCAAAACAGATTCCTAGAAGAATATTTACCGTAAATAAGAATAAAGCTGCGTGGAGCCCAACCAAGAAACCGGACGCTTCGTTCGTTGAATTATTAAGACCGTAATAGAATGCGATCCCAAGCAGGGAGCCGACAGAAGCGATCGCCGTTAGGCCAGTAAAGAATACATCTATTTTCTGCAGCCATTGAACGTAATTTTGAGATTCATTGGGCGCTTTATGCTTCTGTTCCCAAATGATTCGCTTAATAGCCTTTTCTAATCGAGGCAAATTATTTGGCATATAGTTTTCTATCCTTCCAACAGACCCAAGGAGAGAGTCCCTTATTCATGTTAAAAGAGAAGGAAAACGGGTTGTTTGCCGTTCTCCCAGACTGAGCTAGAGTGGCGCTGAAGGTTGCATACAACTCACTGAGGTGGTGGCAGGTATCATTTTAAGTGGGGTGTTTGAACTTCGAGCCTATCCTAAACTGCGACTACGGCGGATATTTAGGAGAATCGCTTATATCTCATGTTGATATACGGGGTTATAGTTATCTCGATAAAAAGAAAAAAGACGAAAATGAGACAGATACTATTTGGTGAACAATGGTTCCATCCCGAAGCTCCGGCAGAGGTTGTCGAAATCTTCAATCGCTTGGGCAGAAAACGTACTTTCAAGAAAGGAGAGGAGCTTAAACACGGAGCGCCTGACGGAGAAATTACCCTTCTGCTGACGGGTTTGTGCCTTTATCGGTTTTGGGATACTCAGGACAAAGAGCACGTATTAAGTCTCATTCTCCCGAATAGAACCATGGGGGACATAGACGGACTGACCGGGACCATGGCCAACGTCAGTGCTTACACAATCAAAAACAGTATAGGGTTGGTCCTGCCTTACGATGTCTGGCACAAAGAGATTAGAAAAGACATTAATGTCTACGAAAAGGTTGCCCAAAACATTACATTTAAGCAGGAAAGCCACATTGAGGCGCTCCTTGCCTGCTTCACCTTGGATATTGACAACAGGCTTCGTGCTTTCCTCCATTCTTTGATCAAGTCTTACTACAAGCCGAACTATGCCGGCTGGAACCCCATGCCGGTTCGGCTGACAGCGACGTTAATTGCCTCAATTATTTCTGCAAGCCGCACCTCTGTTTCTCTGACATTAAGTGACTGGATGGGAAAAGGCTGGATGAAAAAAGACGGCAACATAACGCTCTTCCACGGCTCTATCTTTACGAACTTGAAGGACTGGTGGGCGCCGGGCGCCTGATTGAGATATTTCTAAGTGATTATTGGTTGAATCTAATCTCAAATCCTGAAATATGCTGACAGTAAAGAAATTGGCTGATTTGCTTGGCTTATCTCCGGAAGTTATCCGACATTACACCCATATAGGTATTTTGAAACCTGTGGTGAATTCCGGGAATAATTACAAATATTACGATGAACAGGATTTACTGTACCTCGCTAATATCCGTGTCAATCGAAGTCTGGGACTGTCTCTGCCGCAGGCGCAGGATTTTCAATCTAGCTCCGTAAAGAAACAGAGAAATTTACTGGCCGAACGCAGTCAGCAGCTGTCCGCCGAAATTGAAAAACTCCGAAAACTTCAGAAAAGGCTCACCGAAGTAGAAACTTTCCTTGCTCAGGCAGAGATGTGCACGATGGAAGGTGTGGTCAAAGACGTTCGTCGAGATCCCATTCACAGCGTCTATACGTTCGGCTTGAAGAAACCGCATACAGACCGGTTGGCTATTGTTCAGCAGTGGTCGAAGTTGTTTCCGTTCGTCCATTTTTCGATCAAGCTGCCTAAGGAAGAATTGAACGATCCCAACTTTGAAGGGCCGTACTCTGTTGAGTTAGGACTCGGCATTGTTCACAAGTACTTGGAAGAGTTTCAGCTTCATTCCACGCCTCCGCTTGAAACCATTCCGGCTGGCCGATTCCTGATCATCTACCTTAAAACTTACGATATCCTCAATCTCGGCCCGAAAGATCTAAAGCCGCTGTTGGATAAGGTCAGAAGCCTAAATATGAGTTTTACCCACAGCTCTTCCGGCCGCTTGCTTGCGATTGAAGAAACATCGGAAGGGCCTCTGTTTTCTATTCTGATTCGCGTCCGAATCTCTGACTGATCTTCTTGACCTGTGTGTTACACACAGCTTTACCATTTCTCCATCGAAAGAGCGGTACTAAACACCGCCAACCACTTTCAGATCAAAGGAGAAAGAAATGAGAATTAAAGCTGCATTGCTAGCCATGGGCTTGGTTTCCTGCGGTTTAGCTCAAGCCGCGCTGACATCCGGAACGTATGTCACAGAAGGAAAGGGCAATAACGGTCCTGTCGTTGTCGAAACCACCATCGAAAATGGTGCGATCACTAAAATCCGTGTCTTGAAGAACTCCGAAACACCGATGATCGGAGAGACCGCTATTAAGCTGCTTCCCACAAAAATCGTTGACCGTCAGCCACTGGATATCGATAAAGTTACCGGCGCGACCAACAGCAGCAACGCCATTCTGACGGCTGTCGGAGAAGCTTTGAAGAAAGCAGGCGGCACTAAAGCTGATCTCAAAGCAGTGGCTCAGAAGAAAGATCATGCTGCTGTTTTGAAAGATGCTAATACCGACGTAGTTGTTGTCGGAGCAGGCGGCAGCGGTATGGCCGCAGCCATCGAAGCCAAACGCAAAGGTCTAAAGGTTATCCTGATTGAAAAGCTTCCGATGATCGGCGGCACCACTGCTTTGTCTTCCACAGCATTTAATGCCGGCGGCAGCAAGATCCAGATGGCCTTGAAGAAACCGTACACCGCTGACGACTACTACCTCAAACTCAAAGGCAAAGGTCCGGATGATGCTTCCCTGCGAAACCTAGCAGACCTTTCTGGTCCTACAACCGATTGGCTCGTAGATATGGGTGCTGACTTAGGACGCGTGATTAACGGCTCCCAGCACACACCGAAAGACGGCGGAGCACTTGGCGTCATGCTGGTTCCTGTCATGAAGAAGCAACTCGACAAACTTGGAATCGAACCTCGCACATCCACAAAGGCTGAAGATCTTTACGTTAAAGACGGTCGAGTTGCCGGTGTTCGCGTCAGCCACGACAACGGTAAGTATGTCATTCATGCCAAAGGCGTGATTCTGGCTACCGGCGGTTTTGCTTCAAATCCTGAACTTGTCGCTAAATACACGCCGATGTGGGCAGGTTACCCGTCAACTGCCAGCCGCGGCGCCACAGGCGATGCATTAGCGATGGCGACTAAGGTAGGTGCAGCGCTGGGTCAAATGGATCGGTCCGGACCTCAGACCGTTGCCTACCAAACCGGTAACGGTGCTGTCTCTTTGACGAACGTTCGCTACAACGGCGCGATTTTAGTGAATGAAGACGGCAATCGCTTTGTGAATGAATTGGCTTTAACGCCGATCTTGGGCAAAGCCATTAAGGATCAGAAGGACGGACATGCTTACTTGATCTTCGATCAGGCTTCCGTGGATCGGGCCGCTCTGATGAAGAAATACAAGGAAGCCGGTTACTTCGTTGAAGCTCCGACATTAGATGCATTGGCTAAGAAACTCGGTATCAATGCCGAGAACCTCTCTAAGACCGTTGCAGCCTATCAGAAAGGCATGGATGACGGTGTCGACCACGAATTCGGTCGCAAAGATTCCCGCTTCAGCCGTATCGACAAGGCTCCGTATTATGGCGCCAAGATCAGTCCGGCAAGCCAGACAACCTATGGCGGCGTCCAGATTGATCTGAAGGCTCGTGCTGTCACCGAAACCGGCAAGGTTGTCCCGGGCCTTTATGTGAGCGGCGAAGCAGCTTCTCAGTACGGTCAGGGCGTTTCCATCGGCTGATCTTAGGTAAACTTGCTGCAGACACAGCAGCTGAAGACATCGCCAAAATGAAGTAATCTCCACATGACAACGGCCTCCGAAAGGAGGCCGAATTGCTTTTGAATCAATCAATTAAAGTTTTTTGTAAACCTGCCTAACGGCTTCAAGCGCAGGATTGTTTTCCGAAAGTTCTAAGAGCGATTTGCCTTCGCTATCGTAAGCTTCCACTTCTTCGTCCATCGGAACCGCTCCAAAAATCTCCAGGCCCAACTCTTTGGCGAATGCTTCTAATTTAGAAACATCGTTGCGGGTACGGTTAAAGACTACGCCGATTTTCTTGCAAAAGGGGAGCAACCCTTCGTCTCTCATTTCTTTGATATGAGAAATCGTCTTCATGCCGCGGAAGGAAGAGTCCGTCAAAACAATCAGAGTGTCGATCTTTTCAACAACTTGGCGGTTGATTTGTTCAATACCGGCTTCTCCGTCAATAAGGACAGTGTTGAATTCATTCGTTAAGTAACTGATGGCCTGCTGGAGCAAATCATTAACCGAGCAGAAACAGCCTTTGGATTCCATATGGCCCATGGCCAGGAAAGAAAAATCTTTGCCTTCGTCCAAGACTCTGGCCGTCAGATAGTCAACTTTGTCTGCGAGTTCTTCCTGAGCCTGACGATCGCCTTCTTCGGCGACTCTCAAGATTTCGTCACGCACCGTACCGATCGTCTTGATTTCTTTGCGGCCGAGCGCATAGTGAAGACCTAAAGCGGGGTCGGCATCGACCACCAGCAATTTACCAGCCTGCGGATCTTCGATCATGACTTTCGTCAAAAGCGTTGTAAAAGCGGTCTTTCCCACGCCGCCTTTGCCGCAAACGGCAATCACTCGATGATTATTCATTTCTTATTCCCCTTATTGATTGATACGATGTGCTTCGCTTAATCGTCCGATTCTGCGGACGTTGGCACAAAGCTTCTTATCCGCACATTTGCCGCAGTGTCCCAGGACATGGCAGTCTTTAAAATTAAAACCGCGGTCTTCCCAGACTTTTGCTTTTAATTTTTCAGAATTCTGATAAAAAACTTCCGAAACCTGATCCAGCTGTTTATAAATCGGTCCTTGCCCGCGAAGGAAGCAGGCTTGAACCGATTCAATTTCAGGAAATTCTTCTTGAATGCGTGCGGAAAGAACCGCAGCAAGTTCCTTTAAGCCGATGCCTTGCGCCTGAGCTTTTTTACCGATTCGGATCCAAAGATCTTTACCTGCACCTTTGACCATGACGCCGGGAAGACGAAGCATGGAACGAAAATTCTGCAGAACCAGATAAAAAAGTTCATCGTTAAGTTTTGGACCGTAAAAATGAAGAAAAAGCCCTAAAGAGTTCGATGATGCATCTTCGCAGAGCATTCCGGCAAAGGAGGGTTGGTTTGAGGAAGCGGAATACTCCAGAAAGACCGCTGAACCTTCAGGGCCTCCGAGGTCTTCAACAGCATCCGACTTTAAGACGAAGTTGGATTTCGATTCCAATGCTTTCAGATCCTCCGAAGCATATGTCTTATCGGATGGCTCTGCGAGTTCTAATAAAGTTGTCTTAAAGTCGGTCATAATGAATCCCCGTTTAACTCTTTAAGAAGCCTGAGCTTTCTCTGCTTCGTAATGTTCCTTAGCAAAAAGTGCTGCGCCAAGAGCGCCCATCAGCTGAGGATCCATGGTGAGTTCAGCCAGGGGCAAATGAAGACGTTTTTCCAAAGCTTTTCTGAGCGCCTTGTTGCTTGAGCAGCCGCCGGTCAGCGCAACATCTTCTTCCACACCCACCTTAAAGGCCATTCCATGAATACGTCTGGCGATAGATTCATGGATGCCTGCGGCAATATCCGGCAGCGGAACGCTGTTATTGACGAGCGAAATGACTTCCGACTCGGCAAAGACGCTGCACTGTTTAGAAATCGAGCAGGGCTTTTTGGATTTCAGGGCTTCTTCGGCTAAATGTGTCAGATCAATGTCGAGTACACGGGACATAACTTCAAAAAAACGTCCCGTGCCCGCAGAGCACTTGTCATTCATCTGGAAGTCCAGAACTTTCCCTTGTGGCCCAACAGAGATAACTTTACAGTCCTGACCGCCGATATCAATAATCGTGCGGACAGAGGGGCAAAGATGACTGGCGCCTTTGGCGTGGCAGGAAATTTCAGAGACTTCATCCGTGTAACCGGGAAGGTTGCTGCGGCCGTAACCGGTAGTGACGACACGGCCTTCATTCTTAAATTTAGTCAACAGTTCTTCGGCAGAGATACCCATGGATTCCGCGGTCTTCTCCACGGCCTTTTCAAAAGTTTTAATCGGACCGTGGGAAGAGCGAACAATGGAGGAGCCGAGAACGCTGAGGTTCTTATCTAATACAACGATTTTTCCGGTCGTAGAACCTAAATCGCATCCGACAAAAATCATGTGTTTTCACTCCAAAATGCTCGAATTTTAATGGACGTTTCTCTTGAAGCCGTTGGCGCTGAAGAAGTTGGAGATATCGCTCTTAACTTTATCCAACGGTGTATAGCGCTCGTCAAAGAGGCTCGTTGTCAGCGAGAGCAGAGGAACGTTCATATCGCGGCAGGCCTTCTTCATGAACTGGTTGATGCCGGACTGGTCTTTATGGCCCTGATGACCGGAGAACAGAACCGCGTCAATCGAGTTGTTCTGAATTTCATTACGAAGGTCTTCGACAACGACATCGACCCAGCCGCGGCCCTGACGAATCATCGGAACTTCTGCAATAGCTCTGCGCGCTAAGCCGAAGAGCATGCTTTCTTCTGTGGAGGTATCGATCTTTTCGTAAGGTGTCATTTGCTGGAAGGAACTGACAACGACGGCATTCCATTCTTCAGCAAGCCACTGACCGAGTTTGTCCCCCCATAGCGGATTGAGATCAGGCCAGAAGACGCGGATTTGTTCATTCATGACGGGCCCCACGCCTTTTTCTACGTTGGCTTTGGCAAAGTCACGAACGGCACCCATCAAAGCTGTGGCGCGAGGATCGCCGCAGGGCAGATGCTGAGTTAGAGCCCAGAAGGCGTCGCCGACTGCAAAGGAGGGCATAGGAGCCGGGGATGCGCGCATCAGTTCATTAACTTCTGCCCAAATCTCGTACTGTTTGTTCGTTTCATCAACGATTTCACGCAGTTTGTTGACGTCGTACTTTGCGCCGGTATTCTTTTCAATAAAGGAGATCATTTCCTTGAGCTGCTTGGCAACATACTCAAAGTCCTTGTCGGTATGTCCGTAGCTCGGGTCGATGGTGTAAACCGGAACGCCCTTGAGGTAATCGCATTCGGCAAAAGCCTGATGCAGCATCAGCTGTCCGTCGCAGGGTTCGGCCATAGCAACGAAGCAGTCAGGACGAGGATGCAGGCGGTTGACCATGGAGTAAACGGCGTAGCGCACGAGCGAGCACATTTTGTCGTCAAGGTTAAAACGATCGCATTCTTTGGCGTCGGCATAATCAGTGAGACCCAAATGGAACATCAGGTCAAAAACCGGGTTGTAATAAACGACACCCATCGCGGCCAGGATTTCCTGACAGTTGCCGTACCAAGTGCACATCAAAGGCTTATGATTCTTAGCGGCATCTAAGACGTTCTTGGAATGATCGAGCATCAAACCGACGACGGCTTCTTGAACGGGATTGCGTTTTTCCTGAGGAAGGGTTTCAAAGAACTGCAGCACACCTTGCAGACGATCGATATATTCTTGAGTTCTTTCAAGACCGGTAACATATTCAGCCATGATTCTTTTCCTTCTTATTAAGCGGTTTGACGGTCGGCGAGGCTTTCAACAAAGGCCTGAACGCGAATCTTGATCTGGCCTTGGCCTTCCGGCGTGTAATCTACCTCGAGTTCGAGGAAAGGAACATTGTTTTCATGCAGGCGCTTGCGCATCAGGAAATGTTCGAATGCCCAAAGGTCGCACATGTAGAGTCGGGAGGCGACAACGCCGTCAGCCTTGTATTGTTTGACGAGGTCAAGCAGGCGTTCCATACGTTCGACCTGTGTGCCCATCTGGCGGGTTGCAGCCGGTTTTTCTTCAAAGTAGTAATTGATGATGGCTTCGAGCGGATCACCGTCCTCACAGATTAAAACGTCGGCTGCGCGGGTACCAAATCCGGTGTTGTCAGAAACGACGTGAGCATCATTCTGCTGCAGAAGTTCGAAGAACTCGGGATTGTCGGCATGTCCGCCGGTATAGAGCAGACGGACTTTGGGTTTGATTCTGGGGCCGTTGGCTTTCAACGCAGCAATCAGATCCTTCATCATCTTATTGTATTCAGGACGGGGAAGAGAGACGCCGGCGAGCATAACCATCAGAAGTTCCAAACCCGTCAGATAAACTTCTTCGCCTTTCTGCATTTCATAGATTTCCTGCTGCAGACGGCGTGTTTCATTGTGAAGTTTGATGGCTTCAGCTAATTTTTCTTTCGTGATTTCGACACCGAAGTGTTCTTCGGTAGCTTTGATCAGTTTATTGATTTCTTCACGATAGAAATCTTTGGAGAGCTCACTGCGTTTCTTTGGGACATACATGAAATGATAAGCCGGATTGCCGGGGATGGTCTTCCAGTTGTCGTAGATTCGTCTGGAGTGGTCGCAAAGGTTGTATAAGACAGCGCCATCCAAGAAATCCCATTTACCGTCCAGGATTTCGTTATAAGTGTGTTTCGTGTAATTGCAGGTGAGCTGGCGGAAGAATGCTTCTGCCATTTCCGTGCCCTCCGAAGTCGTACCGCGAAGGTAAATGGGAGCTGCGCCAGCCGCAGTGATAATTTCTTCAGGTGTGTCCTGATACATGAATCCGACGGTTTTTCCACCTTGGTCGACGTAATTCATGAGAACTTGATTGAAGGGATTTTTTCCGGCTTCGACTAACGCCGTCAATTCCGGAAGTTGTTTGAGAGTATTCATGCTGCCTCCTTGGGATGATTGAGGTCTGTTGCCATAAGGTCATATTAGATTTTGTGTGATTTGGAAAGTGTTAAGCACTTAACATTGTGCGGTGGTAATCGCGGTTTTCGTTAAGCTCTTAACAAGTTGGCGTGATGGTCTTTTTTATGATGGAGGCATATCCCAATCCCTCAAGGAGAAAACCATGAAAAAGAGTCTTCCCGCGCTCATTTGTGCAGCCTTTTTAGGTACCGCAGCACAAGCAGCTCAAGTTGATATTTTCGGTGCCGTTGATATGTATGTCGGCGTGAACAATGCCGGCGGCGAATGGAGAACCGGTCTTCAGTCCGGCGGCTTGACAGCTTCCCATATCGGTTTGAAAGGAACCGAAGACCTCGGCGGCGGCACACAGGTATTCTTCAATTTAGACCAGGCTTTCTTAGCTGATAACGGCAGCAAGACTTTCGGAAATGAAGGTAAGGCTTTCAGCCGTGAAGCAAACGTCGGTATCCGCGGTAAATACGGTCAATTGTCTTTCGGCCGTCAGTACACGCCGCATTTCCTGGTATTTGCTATGTACGATCCGACGGAACTGAGTTTAGGTTCTTCTGACTCTCCGTACTTCTTCCCCGGACCTGCTGCTGTAACCGGCTGGGACGGCGGCCTGGTTCGTGCTGACAATTCTATTCAGTATGTTCTTCCGACATCTTTCGGTCTGACCAATTTCTTCTATGTTGCGCTCGGCGAACATCAGAATGCTGCCGGAACACAAGACTCCAATAAGCTCGGCAATATTTACAACTACGCTGCCAAGTATGACAACGGCAATTTCTCCATCATGGGCAGCTATTTGTACCGCAACGTTGCGATGGGCCCGACAAAGGACGCTTCTCATAACCAGTACCTGAACTTCGCAGTTAGCTATGACTTCGGTGTAACAAAACCAGTCTTCCAGTTCACTAAGAAATTTGCCAGCAATGAAGCAGTTCAAGATAAGTTCTGGATGGCTCAGGTAGGAACATCTACTCCCCTCTGGGGAGGCAAGTGGATGGTTTCAGCTTCCTACATGAAGAATCAGACAAAAGATGATGCCAACGCCTGGTCTCTTGGAACGAAGTATGCCTATCCGCTTTCTAAACGCACTCGCCTCTATGCTGGTGTCGAAGCGGTCTTCAATGACAGCAATGCAGGTTATGCAATTGAAGCCGGCCCCGACAGCTCTCTGCACTTCAACTTCGATGCGAACAAGTTGATAACGGGCTACGGTACGGATTATCTTGGTAAAAATGTTCAGCAGATCTTCGTCGGTATCAACCACCAGTTCTAGTAGAAGCTTTCAAAGCTAACTGAACAAAAGCCTCTGAGGAGAAATCTTCGGAGGCTGATTTTTTCTTGTGAAAAAAGGAAACTGCGAAAATTTCTTCCGGCGGTTTGGAAAGAATCAGAATTTTCGAATAATTCTTAGTTATTCTTTTCTACTTCAATACATAGCTAGAGATCTTTTGATCGCAAGGTTCGCCTTCGGTAATGCAGAATGTCCTTTCGTTCAAGTCCATCACCAATGTGTAAATCGTGCAGAATCTCCTTGTGACCGGATCCTTCGGATCCTGATGACTGCAGATGGAATCCGGATAGTTAGCGTGGTCGGACAAGATTCTCCACATATCCTTCTGAGTGAAGGGGCGTTTAAGACCATAAGCGAGTCTTTCCAGACGATTCAAGCGGACAAATGTTTCCGTCAAATCCCGTTTGAACGTATCCTGCGGTCTAAAGAGCGGAGACAGATAGTGGTTGGTGTGGCACATCGGCTTGTCAATCGGCATCAGTACGTCAAAGTTTTCCGGAGTGTATTCGACGCACATCAGGAAGCCTTGAGCAGAGCCGATGGCAAAGTTGCCGCAGCCTGCGCGCTGAGTCTGAGTCACTGCTTCTAAAGCATTACTGATATTTGTTTGGGCAAGGATAGCCCGATAAAGGATGTGAAGCGGAACGCCCAATCCGCCTTTGCCAGTACTTAAAGCGTTAAGGCAGACACCAATACCTTCGGAGTTCAAGCCTTTGCCGCCGATAATGCCGGCTTCAACTGCAATCAAAATCTTCGGCTGTCCTTCAACATGAACTTCCAAAATGACCGTCGTGTCGCGAGCCGGTTTGAGCCAGTCCCAAGTTTGACCGAGATAAGTATGGCCGTCGCAGGATTGTTCCGGCAAAATTCCGAAGGTCGTGCAGCCGTCGGGTTTCGCAAACAAAATCTCGCTTCTGCAGTTGATAGTCAGAATATCTTCGTAAGAGAGGTTGGCTCCTTCAGCGAGGCCTGAAATCTCTTCTAAAGCTTCCGGATAGTAATCTCGAATAAACGGTTCAAATTTTTTAGAGATTTTCCCGGCGGTTTCCCAAGGTACGCCGAATCCTTCGAACATGGTTCGATAGAAAGCAATATTCTTTTTGATGAGTTCTGGGACTTGACTTCCGTATTGATAACCGCGTTCTCTAGCGGTACCGGTCAAGGTGAGGAAAGGATAACCTGACATATAACTCCTCCATGGTTTGTACTAACAATTGTTTGTCAGAGGAGGTTAAATGTCAATGGTTGTAACCAAATATAGGCAAAGAAGCTCTGGTTTTCTATAGCTTTGATCTATTCGATCGCTTCTATTGGACGGAAAACAGGATGGAAAATAGCTTCATAGATTGTTGTAAGACAAAAAAGCCCGGATTTCATAGAGAAACCCGGGGCAGACAATTATCGATTCAAAAGGAGAATAAAGAGACTATTTCATTGTTTCTGCAGCATTGATTGCGGCATGGCGTCCGGAATAAGAAGCAAATCCAAATGCGTGGCCGGAGAAGAAGTCAGGGTAGGTCGGTCCGACCATATTGGAGACTTCCAAGCCGGCAGCATAGAGTCCGGGTATCGGTTTGTGATGTGTATCCAGAACTTGATGCTGTCTGTTCGTGACCAAGCCGCCGTAGGCGCTGAAGAAGTAAGACTTAAGCTTCAGAGCGTAGTACTTCTTGCCGTTGATCGGTTTCAGATAGCGGCGATCTTTCAAGAACACCGGATCGTGCTGAAGTTCGCAGGTCTTGTTGTACTCGGCGACCGTTGCTTCAAGGTTCTTGGCAGGAACGTTGATCTTCTTAGCCAATTCAGCAATACTGTCGGCTTCTTTGAAACCGTCGCTGTCTACTGCTAATGCATCTTTGATGTCCTGCTGGAGGTTCTTGAGCTGTGTGCCGACCGGTACCAAAACGCCGATGCCCGAATCAATACCCTTGGTCATGCAGTAGTCGATTGTATTGGTATCGAAGATGGCCCAGCCATAATGGTCGTGTTGAGCATAAATGCCGTTGGCGGCTTCGCTGAAAGCGTTGCTGGTAGATTCGTCTGTGAATCTCTGGCCGTCGGAGTTGACCCAGAGGTTGAAGGGCTGCCAAGAAACGGCATAAAGGTTGCTGAGGAACTTAATGCCTTTACCTTCTGTACCAAGGTGGCCGATGAAGCTGACCGGGCCTCTTTCTGCACCGATCTTAGTGGCCATCACAATTCCGTCACCGGTCTTGTTGATAGGCACGGAACTCTTCCAGCCTTCAGGATCTCGATGCCCCCATTCTTTAACCTTCTGCGGATCGTCACCGAAGCTTCCGGAAGCCAAGATTACGGCTTTGCTGTTGATGGTATAAGTATTGCCTTTGGCATCTTTGGCAACAACGCCGACGACTTTACCGTCCTTGGTAATGAGGTCGGTTGCAGGCGTAGAAACCATCGTTGTGACGCCTAATTTATCGGCGGCATCTTTCATGCCTTTGATCAGGCCGGCGCCGTGGTTGGTGCCTTTGTAGTTCTTGATGATGTGCCAGGTGTTGTCTTTGTCCGGTGTTTCGCGGCGGACTTCAAATTCAATTCCGTGAGAGGCGAGCCAGGAGATGTTTTCACCGGAACCTTCGACGAAATCCTTGTTCTTGTAGGGATCGACTAAATGGTTCTGTTTTTTAATAAAGGCTTCATAAGCCTGCTGGCGTGTCAAAGGATCGCTGCGTAAGCGGTTCCATTCGGAATCTACGGCAAACACAGGCGCTGGCGTACGGATTTTTCAAGAAGAACGACTTTTTTGCCGAGTTCTGCGCCTTGAACGGCAGCAGAGAGGCCGGCAGAACCGGCGCCGACAACGACTAAGTCCGTATTGATCGTTTGATTGGCGGCAAAAGAAGCGCAGCCGAAGCAAAGGACGACGGAGGCAGTCAATAACTTGATTGCGGGTGAACTCATTTTTGATGCTCCTTGTAGATTCCTTGAGATGATTGCAGGTTAACAAAAGCAGAAAAAATGAAGTGTTCAATGGGAAACACTTTCAAAGGGAAGGAAGTGATTACTGTCGATTTAGTTAAGTGGTTAACGTTTTTAAGGCCAGTCTGAAGTTTGGCTGTTAGGAAAACAGAATACACAAGGCTTCCATGAAGTCAGAAAGAATGAAGTGAAGGAGAATAGCTACCTTTCTATCAATTATCTATCAAAAATGTTGACATATATTAATAAATATCAATATCGAACAAGTTATCTCAAACTAATAGTTAATGCGTATTTAGTGTCTCTTCCGGCTCCTTGCTTCACAACGATCTTTTTCGCCTCCAAAGACCTTAACGTATTAATTACCGTTCCGTAGGAAACCTTAACGAAGTCCTGTAGCTGCTTTCTTGAAGAGGCACCGTTTTGTTTCAAATAGGAAACGATCGCTCTCTCTCTTTCGGTGAGATCGGAAGGAATCTGCTGCAATCTTGGCAGATCAAGCTTGATGTATTCGTGAGCACAAACCAGGGTAGGTTTGACTGAGAAGTTCTCATAGCTCGCAAAAATTGTCGGAATACCGATGCCGTACCGTTCCATGGCAGAAAGCCGCATGAGGATATCTGCTAACGTTTTGTTTCTTGGGATAGAGATTCCAAGAAGCATCATTTCTTTTGTTACTCCCTGAGGGAGTCCGCCGAATGAGAGAAATTCCAGTCGATTAGAAAAAGAAGTGACAGTAGCCTGTGCGTTTTCGAAGGAATAATCTCTGTGAGCAAAAAGGTTAATCAAAGCTTCTCGGATGGCCAGCTCCGGATAATCTGCAATTTCGTTTCTATAACCTTCTGAGCTAAGCGTGTAAGGTTCTATTTTGTTCTTGAAGCCGAATCGGTTCCTTAGCAAGTCTCGGATTTTGCAGAATTGCTCGATGATGCAGCCGGAAAATGTAAAGATGCCGTCGCTTTCAGAGGCTTTTGTGTTGCCTAAGAAGAAGCCGACGCGAGTCTCGGCTGTGCATTGGTCAGAAAGCCAAAGCCCGACATTGGTGAAGAAACCGTTCAAGTCTTTCAAACCAAGAGTCTGATATTTTCCTTCATTGAATTGCACATTGGATTTTTTGAAATATTCAGCCAGAGTAAGGAAGGTCAGATTTTGATTGGCAGAGGCTCTCTGCTCGTACGGTATTGGGTTGCCCTTCCGATACAAACTTCTGATTTCTTTGTCATTAGCCTCATAAGAACTTGAACCCTGACGTATATAACAAACCCGTCCTTTTTTATTGTTATCTTTGATAGTAACGTAATAGGGTGGTTCTGACCCTTCAAGGACTGTCACCATAACTACGTTTTTATCTTTAATTTTTAAAGTTTCAGTCTGAACATAACTTTCGGCAGAAGGATGAATCGCAAATTTAAAAATCGAATGAACAGTTCTAGATATTTCATCAGGTTTGTCAATCCCGACAATACTTGAATCGTCACTCACGCCGAAGTAAACCCGTCCGCCATGAGAGTTTAAAAAGGCGCAGAATGTTTCTCTTGCGGTTTCTGTCCATTCTCTCTTGAACTCTACGATTGAACTCTCAGCAGGAGGGATTGTTTGTTCCATGGCTTTTTAACCCAAATTGAAAATTTATCTATCAACATTCTATCAATTTAGTTGATATATATTAATACTATCAATCAGGTCATTGTCTTACCTTTTTCTACCGTTCTGCAAAAAGTTACTCTTTGGAATAATCAAAACAAACCTTATCTATCAATTTAGTATCAAATTTATTGATATATATTAATAGTATCAATTTAAAGAATAGATATAATAAATTCAATAAGTTATATGTTTATATTTTGATTTCAATCATCGAAAAGAGATTGTTTAAAAAAACACAAAGTAAATTAAGAGAGGATGAGGGGGAAGAATGTGCATAGATTCTGTCTCTCAAAATTCTTCTCAAAATATATCTGATTTGGCTGCTGTGTAGCTTGTGTGCCGAGGAAGTAGGCAGTCAAACGGAGAGGCGGCGGTCCTCACCGCCATCGAAATCGAGGTAACCCGGCAATAAGGACAACAAAGTTTCAACGGTAAGAAAGACTATTTTGTGGCTGATTCAAATCAATTCCGAAGAACGAGATAAGGGAAAACCTAACCTTAGATTCTGTTTTTAAAGATTAAGTTTTTTATGATTTTGGGAACCTCAAATTCCATAAAAATCAACCGTCATGAATTGGCTGCTGTCACTCATCTTTGATACTTCATCCTTCGCGCACGGATTCCTTGTCTACAGTGTCATCATTTCCTTGGGCATTTGTCTTGGGCGCAAAAAAATCTTCGGGCTTTCATTGGGCGCAACTTGTGTTTTGTTTGTCGGTTTGATCGTGGGTTATGCCGGTGTCAAAGTGGACCCGGGAATGATGGCATTCTTTAGAAATTTCGGACTGGTTCTTTTTGTTTTCTTTATCGGACTGCAGGTTGGTCCGTCTTTCTTTGCGACGTTTAAGAGCAGCGGATTCGAGCTGACCGGCTTGATGTTGCTCGCTGTCGGATTAAGTCTTTTGATTACGATCTCACTGTATTTCATATTTTCGAGCAGTATTTCTCTTCCCGAGATCTTAGGCATCATGTTTGGGGCTGTCACTAGCACGCCCGGCCTCGGTGCAACACAAGAGGCTCTTCAGTCATTAGGCTCCAAGCAGGATATTACTGTCGGGTATGCCTGCGCTTATCCGTTTGCGATCCTTTCTGTGATAGGCGTCATTCTTGGTCTGAAGAAGTTATTTGAGGTTAATTTAGCCCAGGAGGACAAATACTGGGAGGAAGCTCAGCAGGTTAAGAACAGAGCTCCGATTTACTATCACGTTAAAACAACAAATAAAGCGCTTCAAGGCATTACCTTGAGAGAAATCAGGGAAATAATCGGCCGTCCCTTCATCTGTTCAAGAGTTATGCATAACGGCACGATTACCAGTCCTACCGCCGACAGCTATATTTATTTGGGTGATCGTCTGCGAATTGTTTCCAATGCAGAACATAAGACTGCGGTTTGTGCCTTTTGCGGAGAAGAAGATCCATCCATTGACCTTGCCACCGCTCATTCGCCGATACGTAACGAAAGAATCAGAGTGACTGACAGCAAAATGAACGGAGTGATGATTGAGGATCTCCATCTGTCCAGATTTGACGGAGTCAACATCACTCGAGTAACGAGAGCAGGCGTCACATTTTTTCCTTACAACACGCTTCGCCTCCAATTGGGGGACACTTTAAGCTGCGTAGGTCCTAAAAATGCCATTGCCCGTTTGGCAGCATTGATGGGTAATCGAGAGAAGCAGCTGGAAAAACCCAACGTGGTGGCAATTTTTGCCGGTTTGGCTTTCGGTGTGATTATCGGAGCCTTTCCGATTGCTTTTCCCTATATGCCGGTCACGATTCAGTTGGGTTTAGCGGGCGGCCCGCTCATTGCAGCGATTCTTCTCGGTTACTTCGGACCAAGGTTTTATTTGGTCACTTACACAACCCACTCCGCAAATCTCATGCTTAGAGAGTGGGGACAGGCGTTCTTCCTGGCAAGCGTAGGATTAGCAGCCGGAGAGCCTTTCTTCAATTCGTTTCTCAACGGTAGCGGCTTCTTCTACGTCGCTCTCGGCTTGCCGATTACCATTATTCCTTTGGCAATTGTCGGTATCTTGGCAAGAACACGCTACTGTATGAATTTCCATTCAATTGCGGGCCTTCTAGCCGGGTGCTCAACCAATACCTCCCTGTTAGGATTTGCCTCCAGTTTGTCGGATAAAGGTATAGCGCTGATTTCTTATTCAACGGTTTATCCCTTAGCTATGTTCCTAAGAATTATCTCGGGACAAGTGCTTCTAATGCTCTTATGGACTGCGTGACCAAAAAGCATAGGACGGATACTCAGAGGTTTCCGGTGTATACGTATTTCAGTTTCTTCTGAGCAATATCCTTGAGCCGATAAATGGTTTCAGCCGGAGTAGGCGGCAGGTCATCGACCTTATACCGCGGGAAAAACCGACTCAAATGCAGAGGGATCTCAGGCGATATGGAAGTGATCCATTCAACCTCCCGTTCCATTTCTTCCGGATCGTCGTTCTTTGTCGGGATTACGAGTGTGGTGAGCTCTACATGACATTCGTGTTCGACGGCCGCTTTGATAAATTCTTTAACGGTGTCGAATTCGCCCTTAACGTAACGGTAAAACTCGTCCGAAAATCCTTTCAGATCGATATTCAAAGCATCGACGTGCGGCAGAAGTTCATCGGCGTACTTTCGGACGAGACCGCCGTTGGTCACAACGACGGATTTCAGTCCGGCTTCATGCAGCAGCTTGGAAGTGTCCCGAATAAACTCAAAACACACAGTTGGTTCGTTATAGGTAAATGCAACACCGATGTTTCCCGGTTCCTGCCTGCTCAAATCAACTGCTAGATCCGTCAAGCCCTCAGGAGTGATCAAACGGTGAGGGCAGTTGTCCGGTCCCGCCATCGAAATAGAGGCGTTCTGGCAGTACGGACAGCGAAGGTTGCAGCCGTAGCTGCCGTAAGAAAGAATGTAAGTTCCCGAGCAGAAACGCATCAGCGGCTTCTTTTCGATCGGATCCAAAGCCAGGGAAGTTGCCTGTCCGTAATTGATAGGAACAATCTTCCCGCCGATATTGGATCTTGCTCTGCAGAAGCCGATCTGACCTTCTCTCAGCTTACAGAACTTAGGACAAACGTCACAAAGAACTTGTTCGCGGTTCATATCAGGAATGTCTTACGACTTTAAAGCGATACAGCTGAACGGATTCGTTTTCAGGAATACCGGCCTTTTGTTTAGCAATACTGACCTGCTGAGCAACCGAGTCCACACCTTCAAGATCCGGCAACAGCAGTCCGCGTCGGCTGCCTTTTTCAACAATGACGCCGTAAATCTTCGGATCAAGTTCTGCTTCAGACGAGATCTTTTCAGCCGGTTCCAGGACATCAACCTTGTAGACAAGGTATTTGAGTTCTTCAGGCTGTACCGGAGGAAAGCGAGGATCACGAGAGCAGGCGGATACACCGTTAGCGATAATTTCAAGGGCAATATTGGCTTGTGTTGGCTCCGTTGTACCGATGCAGCCTCTTAAGCGTCCGTGTTCATGAAGAGAAACGAACACGCCGGCTTTTTTATCCATCATATCTGCGGGCAGATTATTCGGAAGAGGTGCATATTGCCCGGTCTTAACAAAAGTTTCGACGCTTAAACGAGCCAGCTTCACATACGGATCTTCTTTCCCGAGTCTTTCGTGATAGTCCTTGTCCTCAATAGCCTCGAGCTTGTCCAAGAAATCACGATCCGGGTCAGGGCCTTCTCCTTCAAAAGTGGCAACGCCGTAACCGACGCCGAACGGGCCTTCGTAAGAAAGGACATGAGCGTCTACTTTTCTGCGGTCAAACGCACCGGCCATAATGACAAAAGAACGATGGCCGCACTCAGCCGCGGATTCGCAGACTTCAGGCTTGATGGTCATCATGCGCAGGAAGTCAGCGTCTTCAAAGCATTCCATGAGTTCTTTATCGAACTTTGGACCTTCGGGAGAGAATCCGTAAGGGCCTTCGGCGGTAAGTTTATGAGATAAGTCGCCGCTCGCAATCATGACCACACGTTTGCCGGTTTTATCGGCAACGGCGGAAATCGCTTCGCCTAAACGATAGTGGTCGGCAATTGAAAGCCCGGACAAACCCACTCGCACGAGTTCAAAATCATTCAGATAGTCTTCTAAGAAGAGGAGCGGAACGACGGTGGCGTGATCCAGCGAGGGATCGCGTTCGCCTAACGTACCGGCGTGCATGTGATGTCCCTGGCAATAGCCTTCTAGCTGATGAACAAAATCCTCGTCATAGGGAATTTCGACGCGAGCCTGAGGAGCATTAAAGCGGGACAAATCTCCGCAGGCGCTCTTGCCCGGAGAGATATGAAAATAATCCGCATACATAACGGTGTGCGGAGTCGTCAGAACCACAGTATCCGGCTTAAAGCGGGCTAAAAACCGCATGGCCTGCTGATAGGCGTTAATGGTGTGCTGGATTCTTTTTTCTTCGCCTTTGCCGACTTCAGGAATAATAAGCGGCGGGTGAGGTACGGCAACAGCTGCGAGTACTGGCATTTCTTTGACTCCCTTGAACGGACCGATAGAAGGTCGTTCTTTTCATTAAGATTTTTCAAGTATGGACTCGAAGAAACGCCCTCTGAGCCTGAAGAAAGCCAGATTGATTGACGTCCTCCTCGTCATAAACACCGAGGATTCTATTCCACCTCTGCAGCGGCCGTAGCCTAGTGCTGCAGCAGATCTCTGTGGGTTCCTGCTGGCAGCGGCCTTACTGCACCGCTCATATCACAGGCTAACCGGGCCCGTCCGGCCCTTAGTACATTTATCGCTCCGACCAAATCCGCGTTGGCGCGGTACCCGCAGGCAACACACGCAAAAGAGGCTTGCGTTTTTCTGTTCTCTGCAGAAACCAAACCGCATTGCGGACATGTTCGGCTGGTGTTTCTGGGATCAACTTTGATCAGTCTTCCTCCTCTCCGCTCTAGCTTATAGGAGAGCATCCGGAAAAAAGCAGACCAACCCTGATCTAAGATTGACCGGTTCAAGCTGTGCTTCTGCTTAACCTTTTTGCCCGGATTCTCTTTTGTTCCGGCGGCAGATGCCGACATGTTCGAGACTTTCAGATCCTCAACGTACACGGTGCTGTGGTTTTGGGCTATCTGTGTCGAAGTCTTATGAAGGAAGTCTCTTCGGCTGTCGGCGATATGGCGATGCAGGCGTGCAATCTTTCTTTTTGTTTTTCTGCTGTTCCTACTCCCTTTTTTCTGTCTGGCTAACTTTCTTTGAAGCTTTGCAAGTTTCTCCCGCTCTCGCTTGAAGGGGCTGAGGGGTTCAAAAACCTTACCGTCGGAGAGAGTCGCAAAATGCTTGACTCCCATGTCAATCCCTATCTCAGAAGAAATTGGAGCAGGCGGGTTGTCCTCATATTCCGTCTGGATGCTGACATCCCATTTATCACCGCGGCGTATGACGGTGACGTTTTTTATCGTACCGATGATGTCTTGGCTTTATCGATATCCTACCCACCCGATTTTCGGCAGCCTAATCTTCTGTTTGACTTCATCGAGTTCAACTCCTTGAGGAAAACGAATAGAGTCCTGCTGGAACTTCTTCTTGTATTTAGGAAAATTCGCCCGTTTTTCGAAAAAATTGGTGTAAGCCCGATCAAGATCCTTTAGGGACTGCTGAAGCACCTGGCTATGGCAGTCTTTCAGAAAAGGATGTTTATTTTTCCACTCCGGAAGCCTTTTGGTAACTTCAGCATATCTGAATGAGTGTTTGTCATCTTTTGCGTACAGCGACTTCTCAAGAGATAAGGTACGATTGTAGACATAACGGGCGCAGCCGCAGAATTTGCCGATTTGACAAGCCTGCCGGCCATCCGGCTTTAATTCAAATTTAAAGGCACGTCGTATTAGCATTGCAGCCCTCGTGATTACTAAGAAAATTATACTTGGTCTATGAACAAAAGTAACGATATTAGACACGGCAGACACTGCGTTTTTAATTTACATATTCATTTAGTCTTTGTCACTAAGTATCGCCGCTCTGTATTTACTAAGGCAGTATTGGAAGATCTGAAGGAAATTTTTGCCTCGGTTTGCCAAGATTTTGAGGCCGAGCTTGTAGAGTTTGACGGAGAAAAGGATTATGTCCACTTGCTAATCAATTATCCGCCGAAAGTTTCGGTATCTCGTTTAGTTAACAGTCTGAAAGGGGTCTCAAGTCGGCTCATTCGGAAGAAACGATATGCTTGCATTCAAGACAAACTTTGGGCCGGGGCCTTGTGGTCTCCCTCCTATTTTGCCGCAAGTTGTGGCGGAGCGCCTATTTCCATTATCAAACAGTACATAGAGCAGCAAGATACGCCGGAGTAACTACTCCGTCGAGCCCTTATATCACCGCCATAAATGACGGTGCTTTACGGGCCCAGCTGGTAAATTTTCCGTGTTTAAGGTCTACAGCCGATAAGTCAGCGTCCTCCCAACCGAGTAACTCAATCCTTTTGCAAATCACTCCAGCTCAAACCGAATTTAGCCAAGTACTTTCTGAGCCGGTCCGAGTTGTTGGTGGACTTCTTCTCAGAAAGTGAATGCGCAAAAAGCTTTCGGCTGGCATCCGCGAGATTTTTGGATGACCGGCAGACTTCAATCACTTTTTCTAATTGGCAGCGGTCAAAGAGATCGAGTTCATTCAACTGTTCCTCAGAAAGAACCGACGGCAGGGAAGTCTTATTTTCTTCGGCTTGTCCTTCCGGATACCACTGTCTCAGAAGCCGGTTCCATTCAGATTCGACATCGCTTTCGGTAATTCTCCCGCCCTCGGAAAGCGTCGACATTCTTGTTACGGCGCCCGATAAGTCCCGGAAGTTCGATTTCCATAATGCTTTAGTGGAGCTGGATAAAGATAGGAACTTCTCTCTTGCTTCCTTGTTGAAGCTGAACATATTTCCGGTATTAAGGGAAATCTGCTGAAGCTCATAGTCCAAGTTCGGTTCAATGTCCTCGTGTCTGTCTTTCAGCGAAGGAATGTTGAATGACCAAAGCTGAATACGTGCGAGAAGGTCCTCACGGAATTTTTTCTCTTTAATCATTAAGGAAAGATTTTTATTGGTTCCGCAAATCAGTTGGAAGTCGCTCGTGACTTCGCTGTCTGAACCCAACGGGAAAAACCGCTTTTCCTCTAAGGCTCGAAGCAGCATGGCCTGTTCATCAAGCCCAAGTTCTCCGATTTCATCGAGGAAGAGAAGGCCGCCGTCCGCAGCTTTGAGCAGGCCCTTGCGATTTTCAACTGCTCCGGTGAATGCACCTTTGACGTGGCCGAAAAGCGCAGACATACATGCGTCTCCTCTTAACGTGGCGCAGTTAAGTTCTACGAAATTGCCGCTCACCATGCGTTTCTGCTTCTTCCATTCGTAGACAAGGCGAGCCATCTTGGTTTTGCCGACGCCCGTGTTCCCCGTTAAAAGAATCGGTGCTTTAGATTTGACGCTGACCGTTGCCAATTCACGAATCATCTCATTGAATTTGGCATTCCGAGTTTCAATCCCTGACTTCAAAAAGCGAATACCGTCTTTCTGCTCCTGATGGAATCGTTCGGCAATCTTGTCATACTTGGAAAGATCAAGATCGATGATCGTATAGGTTCCGTTCGGATTCCGAGATTTCTGCATGTGTGTTTGGAGAAGTTTTCCCGGAATATGGCGTGATTCTGTCAGAAGGAAGAGACAGATCTGAATGACATGAGTACCTGTCGTGATGTGAACCAAATACTCTTCATTGTCCGTATCAAATTTATAGTCCTTTAAATTGTCGAAGATCCCGCTGTAGACTGTCTGAAAATCCCAGGGATCCTTTAGAACAACTTCGCGGAGATTGAATTCGGTTTCGGGCGAGACTTGCTGAAAGTCTTTCTGAACCAGCTGAGCTAGGTCCAGAAAGTTCTTTTCATAAAACAATTCGAACCTATCTACAAGAAGGTCGTCCTGTTGACCTAAAGAAATCGTCGGACGCCAACGTCCCCAGCGAGCCTTTCCGCCTTGATCTAGATTCGTTCCCAGAAAGCCTAATACGACAATTTTCTTTTTCATTGAACTATAAATTTTATATAAAGTTATATGAAATTATAGTTTTAACAAGGCTAGAATTACGTTTGATTTTCTCTTTATCGATAACTATTTGATTTATCGAAATATTGAAAATTTGGCACGGCTCTTGCAATAAGAATGGCAGATAGTAAAAGAAAAAACAAAATGGAAACTTTAAAATCGACGGAAGCATCGGCCACGGGGCGGCCAGATTCTTCGTTCCGCTTTAGCGCTTTCTGCCATTCTCGGAAAACCATTCGAAATGCACTCCATTCGAAAGGATCGCAACCAATCCGGTCTGCGCAGACAGCATCTTTGCGGTGTTTTAGCTACTGCCGAAATTTGCGGAGCAAAACTTGAAGGTGCTGAACTCGGTTCAGAGGATCTTCTCTTTATCCCTAAAAGATTAAAGCAGGAACTTATCAGTTTGCTGTGGGCACAGGAGGGAGTGTCTCGCTGGTCCTTCAAAGCGTGCTTCTTCCGTTAACAGTACAGAAAATGAAATCTCACATTTCTGTCGCCGGCGGAACATATACGCCGCAAGCTCCGACAGCGGAATTTTTGCAGAAACCCTTGTTCCTCGTATGAACCAGATGGGTTACTCAATCCAAGCTGAGATTGCGAGAGCAGGATTTTTCCGAATCGGCGGAGGATTAGTTAAGGTCGGCTGCTGCAGAAAAGACACCTTCATGCCGGTTTACTGGATGAACAAAGAGACACCGCGGAAGTGTTTCATTCAGATCGTCACGAGTCAGTTTCCGGAGAAAACCACGCTCAAGATTGCAAAGCTGATCCGAGAAGAACTCAGCAAGATGAGAAACATGATTCCGTATGAATTGGAGATCACTGAAAATCCCGACATCGAGGAACCGGGAGCTGCGGTAATCGTTAGGACGACAGGACGGAATCCTACGGTATTCAGTGAAATTGCTCAGTACGGTTACACCTCTGAAGCACTGGTAAGAAGTCTCGGCAAACAGATTAGAGGTTTTCTTGCGGCATCAGCACCGATTGAAACTCATTTAGCTGACCAGATCATTCTTCCGCTTTTCTTTGCAGCAGGAGGGAGCTTTTAACCAAGGGCTTATCAGAGCATCTTGAAAGCTGCATCAAGGTTCTGGAATTGTTTACGGGGCAAAAGTAAAGACAGAAAAGACGGAAAGTGCCTGGTCGTCAACGTGCCTAAATTTAAGAGAGAGAATAATGATTAAAGGAAAAGATTTAGAGGAATTGAAAGTTCCCAAAGTTACCGAGATCAGAGCAAAACTCTATGAAGCCCTCGGAAAATCCTATGCAACCGGTAAAAGGATTCTGAATTAAAACCTCTGGTCGGCAAACTGGCGGTATCTGCCAATCCGACAGAAGTCTTGGAGCAGGTAGATATCCCGGAAGAAGTTAGAGAAAATTTCAAAGCTGCGCCGAAGAACTGGAGAAATTCCGAAGTGGCCGAATCGTTTACAGCGAGAGAAAAGAAAAGGCACCTTGGAAGTTGTGGGGCACAGAAAAGGTCGAAGCCAGAGCGCTTGAACAGATGGATGAGGCTGCTAGTTTGCCGATTTCCGTCGGAGGCGCTCTGATGCCGGATGCTCACCAGGGTTACGGTCTCCCGATCGGCGGCGTGCTGGCGACTAAAACGCAGTGATTCCGTATGCTGTCGGCGTGGATATTGCCTGCCGCATGAGAATATCGATTCTTGATATTCCTTACGAAGAATTCGAAAAGATCGCCGCAAATTCGGCGCGCACTTTGGATGAAACGCGTTTCGGCGTAGGTGTGACGTTCGAGCCCGGAAAGCGTACGCACAAGGTAATGGAGGATCCGTTATGGAGGAAACCCGGCGTCGTCAAAGAGAATTTCAAGCGTGCAGCTTCTCAGTTGGGAACGAGCGGTCACGGAAACCATTTCGTTGAATTCGGAAAGCTCACGATGGAGAACGACGTTGATGAACCGACCTTAAAATTAAGGCCGGGATCTATACAGCGCTTTTGTCTCACTCCGGAAGCCGAGGCTTAGGCCTGCATGTTGCGAATCACTTCTCTGAACTGGCTCAGCAGCTCCATCCGGAACTGCCTGAGAACTTAAAGCGTTTGGCTTGGCTGGAATTAGATTCTCAGGAAGGAAAAGATTACTGGGAGGCCATGGAGCTCTGCGGTAAATACGCTGAAGCCAACCATGAGCTGATCCATGAGAGCGTGATCGGAGCTTTAGGCTGCGGCGTATTGGTTTTGTAGAAAACCACCACAACTTCGCCTGGAAAGAGATGTATGACGGAGAAGAACTCATTGTGCATCGAAAGGCGCAACGCCGGCCGGCAAAGGTAAGTTAGGTGTAGTGCCGGGATCTATGGGTTCGCCCGGATTCATTGTTCGAGGTAAAGGAAATGCGGAATCTTCAATTCCTGTTCTCATGGCGCAGGCAGAGTGATGAGCCGAGCGGCGCTTTCAGAACCTTGAAACATGCCGATATGAAAAGATCCTCAAGGAACAGGGCATCTCTTTGATCGGAGGAACCCTGGACGAATCTCCTGAAGTCTATAAAGACATCAATAAGGTGATCGACGGCCAGAGAGATTTGGTGGATGTCCTGGCGAAATTCGAGCCGAAGCTTGTCCGTATGGCTGCTGAAGGCAACCAGTGGGGTAACAAAAGAAGAAGAAAAAGCCGGAGAACAAAGGTGATGGAGATGTTTGTATGTAGGGAGGGCATCTGTTCCATCCGACTTAAAACGGATAGGCAACAAGAGGCAGCAGGCTGCCTCTTGTTGAATCAGATCAGTCTAAAACTAGATCAGCATCAGCGAACGGAGGTAAGTGGCGATAATGGCAATTACCATGACGGGGATGGATCTTCTGATCAAATCAAACGGATTGAGTCCGCTCAAACCTGCAATAGCAATCGTCACACCTGCGATCGGGCTGGAAGAACGAGCCATACCGGAGGCTAACTGTAGCGGAGAAATCATGAATGCGCGTTCAAACCAACTTTGGCGCGATATCCGGAATCATCGGAGCGAAGCTGAAGAAAGCAGCGTTGCCGGAGCCCATCACGAAGGCGGAACCGACGACGATGAGGAACATAACGGTGAAGACAGCGTAACCGCCGGCCTGCATACCGGAAACGGAGTTGATGATTTCAGCAATACCGCCGGATTTCGTTAAACCAGCTGCGAACACTTCCGCGCAGACAATCAGGAAGACGGTGGAGGTAAAGACCTTACCCATACCCTGAGCAAAGGTCTTGATCGTGCCGATGGATTCTTTGAGGTTCATTCTTCTGATGCCGTCAAGGATGAGGGCAACGAAAGTGGAGACCAGCAGGGCAGTCACAACTTCCATGCGGATGCCTTTGTACATCAGCGGAGAGAAGACGAACAGGAGGATAACCGGGATCAGCGGGAAGAGTGCGTACCAAAGCGGAGCGTTTTCGGCTTTGGCGTCTTCTTTAGTCAGCTGAGGAACTTCGAAGTCTTCCTTAGTCAGGATGCCTTTGGCGAGGTCTCTCTTATCGAACCAGCGCTGGATAAAGAAGTGGGCAACGAGCATAGCGATAACAGCAACCCAGCCGATGGTCCACTGAACATTCAGGAAGAAGTCCATGACGTGCATCTTTGTGAGATCAGCAGCCAGAAGGTTGTTGCCGCCGGACGGGCCAAAACAGCAGCAGCCGCCGACCAAGATGGTTGCTGCGGCAGACTGACGGGAGATACCGCCCATGACCATAACCGGTAGAGGGAGACCATCAGCAGGAGGGCTAAGCCGGCTGCAGACGGAATGAAAACATTAAGGATTAAGCTCAGAATGAAGCCCAGTGTCATAACGATGTACGGAGCTTTAATCAGCTTGAGCGGCTTAACGCTTAATCTCACCAGGGCGCCGGAAGCACCGATCTGGTCCATAAAGTAAGTGAAGCCGGCGATTGCCATGATGTTCATACCTAAACCGGCTGTTCTTGTCTGAAGCAGGTTGGTAAAGATCTGAATGACATCAAGGCCAGCAAGATGAGTCGCTTTTGCCGGTAATTAAAGGGTCCGGGCTGATGCAGGCGACTACCCCTAAAGTGATGAGGCCTACAAATAACAAAGCGCCGGGAGCATAGTACTTTTGAAAATCAAGTACGCCGCGCCGCAATCGAAGCAATAACGATGCAGATACTTAACATATAAATTTCCTTGGGCGGTTGAGATAAATAAATTTAGTTTTAATCATCGAATCACAGAATTGAGTTTCCTGGAGGAAAATCGGAGCTTTTGCTAAACCGCTAATGCAGTCAGCTCCTCTTCTTCGATCGAAGGTTGAAGACCTAATTGCATCGTTTGCCTGAAACTTGTCAGTCGGAGGCAAAGAAGAGGTTTTAGAAACAAAACCTAGTCAGACCGATTGGCGCATAAGACTTCTTACGGAGTCATTATCGGGGCTATCCCGCAAAATTGTTATCAGAAATTACCTCAATATTTGTTAAGGCAGAAACGTGAGTAAACTTGAATTTGGTAGTTCTTGTTCGTGGAAACCTTAACAAAAATTCAAATAATTCGGTTTCGGAGTTGGATCTAACTAAGATATCCTAAAGTGCTGAAGTGAAATTACTCGAGTTTTCGAAGGGGAACAATCTTTTCCTTCCACAAAAAAATATAAATTGAATTATGCAAAGAGGTAATCTTTGTTGAAAAGAATCTTAAAATTAATTAACTAAAACGATAATCGTAATCTAAATTAAAAACAAGAGAAAATTAAATGAAAAAACGGGCAGAACTATAAATGTTTCTTGATGGATGGAACGCCTGATGGAAAAATAAAATGCACTATTGGAAACTGGATTGGCGTGGTCTACAAGATCCCAATCAAAGAACTTGATTCTTGTAGAGAAAGAGAAGAATTGAAGTACAGTGGCGTGTACTTTTAATTGAGCCTCTGATAAGGATTCTGAGCCCGTTATTTATGTTGGCCAAGCAAGATCTCGCAAGAACGGAGAAGGAACAAATCAAAGACTAAATGAACACCATTCAAAATCAAAGGATTTTTGGTCAGAAGCGATAGTTTTGACCACGTCAAATAACTCTTGGTGCAACCGAAATTAGCTATTTTGAAAATCGTTTCTTCTCCCTTGCAAATGAAGCTCATAGATATAAAGTTGTCAACAATAATGAACCTCCCAAAGGAAATGTCACTGAAGAGAAGGAAAGTGAGCTTGAAGAATTTATCGAAAATGCAAGACTTGTTATGAGCGTTCTTGGGCGTCGAGTCTTCGAGCCGATAGTAAAGAAGTCGGCGAAGCAGAATAATTTGCCAGTTACACCAGTTACCACCAATGTCATTTTCCTGATAAAGCAAGAAATAAAGGGAGATAAAGTAAACGCCAGGGCTATAAGGACTCCTGAGGGGATTGTCGTTCTGTCTGGAAGTAAATTAAGAGAAAACCAGTACGTTCTTGCCCTAAAGACGCAAAGGCGAACAGAAGAAAATATAGGGATCTTATTGACGAGAACCACATACTTCAAGCAGATATCTTGTTTGATACCCGAGTAGTGCAGCAAAATTTGTTCTTTGCGTTCTGCAAATGGAAGAATTACTCTTAGTCAGTATGAGAAGGGTTATTGATTAATCGTTTTAGGCTGATTGAAATTTCTTCTAAGAAGAAAAATAATAAAAATTTCTTTATAGAAGAAAAGTTCAGAAAAGCCGTCCGTATTTCGGACGGCTCCTAATGCTTAATCTTCAGATTAAGGAACGAAACGATCGGTGATCTGTTTCAGAGAGAATTCCTCTTCACAATGTGCTTGATACCGCGTTTAGCCAGAGTGGAGGCGCCCCTTTCATCGCAAATGATTGTTGTGCCTTTTCCTAAAAGCTGACCGTCCAGCATGATGACGTTGCCTTCAACAATTGTGGCAAAGGCCTTTCATTTTGAATGTCCAGAATGGAGATGTCTGCATCGGCTCCGACGAGAGATGTCCTTTGTTCTTTAGGCCTAAAGCTCTAGCTCCGTTAAGGCTGGCTTTAACCGCATATTCATTGAGATTCAGAGCTCCGAACTTCACAAGGAGAAGTCCATTTTCAACGATGACGTTGCGCGGGTAGCGTGCCGCCGTCGGTTGAGAAGGAATCCACAACGAAAGAACCGTCAGAGCGTTTTGCGGTTGCAATAAGGAAGCGGCTAACAGCAGGATTAACTTTGAAGCTGCCAGTCGTTTTGTTTCTTTACTTTCCCAATATTCGACGCCTCCTTTCCGCTTAGAAGTTTGCCGATCACCCGTCATCAACTAATACACCTGCTGCGCCGTCAAAATTGCCTCTTCATGCCGTCATAAGTCGGCTCATAGCCCAGCTCTTGAGGCATGTAACGGTAACTTTGCTGATAGGAACATCGTTCTGTACGACCAGACGAGTTCCGTTCAATGGAGAAAGATAAGATTCTGAGAAGATATTCGGATGAGTCTTGAGAAGAGAAATCGCTTCAAGGGCTTCATCGGTTTCATTGGAGATTTGGCCGCGGCAGTAACTATTGATGTGAGCAATATGCAGGAAGTTATCCTTTGCCGCAGCAACAGCTCTGAAGCCTTCGATATTCGAGCCGTGGGCAGTGCTACCGACGCCAAGCAATCCAGGATTTTTCTGGTTCGCTAACTCGATAAAGTTTTCACTGATATCAACATCCATCGGGAAATGGCCGCCTAGAAGTTTGACGCCGATGCCGCCGTTTTCCAGCGTTCTATCCAGGAAGTCGGATTGTTCCTGCTGAGATGGACGGGAAGAGGTTAGTGTCTGTCCGGCTCTGGCAGCGTCAAGGATTGCAATGTTGACACCGGCGCCGCTTCCGGAATGGATGTCAGAATGTCTTCTAAAGGTCCGGCCATATCCAGAGTAGTGCAAACGCCGGCCAGAGCAATCATGCGCTGAGCGTGTTTATGGCCTAACACCGTGCGCATATGCGTATGCATATCAATGATGCCGGAATCAAGACTTTCCTGAAGCCTCGATGAGTTTCTTTGCAGGAAGAGAGATTTCGTCTTCAATTGCGGTGATTTTGCCTTCTGCGACAGCCACGTCCTTTATTGCATTAATTTTGTTAAGAGGATCGACGACAAGCGCGCCTCGAATAATCAAGTCAAACATTTTGATTTTCTCCTGAGATTTGATTTTGTGTTGCGTGCTTGAGATTGTATGAGCATCAAGGCATCTTGAATATTGAGAATAACCTGCAAGATTTAGAAAATTTTTCTTGAAATTCTCGATTTTGTTACCCATTTAGATCATTTAGATATCAGGATTTGAAGGGCTTTCCATACAATTCGTACTCATACGGAAGAAACATAAATAAAGGCCTAATTTTGAACATTTACTCCATGACAAAACTTGCGCAGTGACGGCATCTGTGTTGCTTACGACGACGGCTTTTGCTCAGCAAGATTCTCAAAAGTCCTTGGACTACTCCTTGATACTGGTAATGTCGAGATCACTCCTGCGGGGAGACTTCAACGATTCAGAAGGATGAAGTTGAAGACGACGAACCGTTTCTTCCGATTTTGGCAAAGAAGCACGAGAAAAGGGATATGAACTGCCAAAAGTTATGGTGTCAATGTTAACTACATGAATATTCATCAGAATATCAATGTTAAATCTATCCAATTCGATGGCTTGACTATCCCTTTTATCAACAGGCCGTTAAAGCCTGATTTGTTCAAAATTGATGTTCTAAGTACTCGTCAGAGAAGCCACACAGAAACATTACGTTTGGATGCTTGGGTATTTCCTTTATGAACGTTTATGGAGTAGTCGGCCATACCAAAGGGCGTTCAATTTCGAAGATAAATGTAGGCTCCACTAATCCTTTCGTAAATAAACTCATTAAGTCTATGGGCGATATGGATGGAATCGATTTTGTGCTTAAATTCAAAGGTACTACTTATGGTTTAGGAACAACCTTTGCTGGTGGTGTTGGAAATTGGTTTGACTGCTGGATTTGAACTACACGAGAACTAAGCTCAATATCATTGATGGTAATATCAAAGCCTTCACATTAGCCCTCGAGTCGGCTATCGGTTCGTCTTGCCTGCCATTGATACCATTAAGTTGCCTCAGAGCAAATTTAGTCTCTGGGTAGGCACGATGTACCAGAACGTTGACCAGAATTTTCATGGAAAACTGTCTAAGTTGAGCTTCCAAAACTCCAGAGCCTTATTAGCGCAGTTAACAAAGGGCAGGGCACATTCAACGTTAAGCAAAAGATGGAGTCTCCGTGGAACATGTTGGCCGGTTTCCGCTGGGAAATTACTCCGAGCTTTAATATTCTTGCTGAAGCAGGTTTTATTAAGCGCAACAGTTTCTTTGCCGCTGTTGAGTATCGTTTCTAAGATTAAGAGAGTTAATTAATATGAAATTAGCTGAAGCGTTACGCGAGCGTAAACAATTGCAGATAAAGATGGGAACGCTGCGTCAAAATTAATTGACAACGCGATCTATCAGGAAGGTTCAAAGCCGGTCGAAGCTCCGGCGGAGCTTATTAAAGCACTTGAATCGACACGGGGAGAACTTGCAGCTCTGATTAAACGTATCAATGCAACAAATTCCTCCGTCAAAGTTGGTGATTTCTTGCTTGAGATTTGGTTGTCGATCGCGACACCAGAATCATGGAAGTTACAGCTCTGAATAATCTGATTGATCAGGCTTCTCAAGTTTCAAATCGTTATTCTCGATCTGAAATTCTTGTCCTTCCTTCAATTAACGTTAAGGAAACTCAGAAAAAGTTGATCAGTTGGCCAAAGACATCCGCGAATTGGACAATTTGATTCAAGCTACTAACTGGAATACTGAATTAATCTAAAAGTTGATTGGTAGAGCGGTCAAAGGCGAAAGCAAAACTTACTTGCTCATGGCCCGAAGGCCCGGGCCAAAATTAATTGTAAAGGCCTGCGAAGTAACTAAGTTCACATGAGAACGACGGCTGTACTTTTCAGTTTCTCTAGAACATTTGACTACCGCGCTTTGATTTGATTGCTCGAGGGTGGGTTTGGGGATCAAGATCTTTTACTAGTACGCCGTATCGGCGAAGTTTCCTGTCATTTAACAAGAGCCTTATTTTGACCGTACAGTTCGTTTAGTGCTTTTGTTACCCTTTTATTGCCGCGGACTTCACAGAGTATTAATTCTTGATCTCGAAAAATCTTCAAAGAAAAGAGCCGCAACTGCGGCTCTCAAAGTTACTGCTTAACCATTATTTTGTTGTGCAGCTGAGGCTCCCGCTTGTCTTCCAAAAGTGAAGACGTCGGCAATGGCATTACCGCCAAGACGGTTAGCGCCATGAATCCCGCCTGTGACTTCGCCGGCCATACAGCCCGGGAACGGGTTTACCATCCTTGTCCAAAGCTCTAGCAAGCGTATCGATGCGGACGCCGCCCATCGTGTGGTGAACCGTTGGAACTTTAAGGCATGCATACCATGGTCCTTCAGTCATCGGTGCGTCGTCTGTGTTAGTTGCAACAAATCCGAACTTGTCTTTAGTGCCTTTGTTAGATGCGCTTTGTTGTACTCGGCGACTGCAGCTTTGAGATGATCAGCAGGGACGTTGATGAGCTTTGCCATTTCATCAAGAGTATCAGCTTTTTCACCCGACCGAGTGCCAACATATCCTTCATTGTGACGCCCATGCGGTCGGGTTTGTTTTCGTCCGGATAACGAAGTTTGTTCATTAACAACCAGTATGTCCCGTCCGGTGCTTGAAGATAGCTTTGCAAAGCGTGTCGCGGGCAGCGGATTCAGAAACAAATCTGTCTCCGTTCTTATTGATGAACAGACGATTTCGGCCGGAGGTTGCAATATCCTGCATGAGGCCAGTTCCGGGCGTTCCGTTCGGATGGAGCTGAATATCAGACAAACCGATAATGTCGGCATGAGCGCTCTTAGCTAACTTCAAACCGTCACCTTGTTGCCTTATTAATATTAGTGGTGCCGATTCTGTTATCCAGCGTGACTTCCTTCCAGACGCCGGTGTTAACTTCCTGCCGGAACTTAACATTTGCGCCAAAACCGCCGGTGGCCAATATCACACTCGGAGCCATGACAGTGACCGGCTGCTTTCCTGTGTGTAATCCGGAGACTCCGATAACTCTCCCGGATTTGTCCATAATCAACTTTGTCGCTGGTGTTTCCGTTAAAACGACAACGCGGTCCCCGTATTCTTTGAGTTTGTTTTCAAAGACAGATGTATAAGCATAACCAGCCGGTTTCTTACCGTAATGGCTTCTCTGACCTAAAGAGCCGGTTGCGGCACCGATTTTGTCGCGGAATACGACACCTTCTTTCCATCCATTCAACGGTCGGATAAGCATTATCAGTAAGGTATTTGACGAGTTCAGGATTGCCGACATTGTGGCCTCCTTTCATCGTTGCTTCATAGAATTTCTGAACGGAATCGTCAATACCTTGTGCTTTCTGACGTTTGTCATCAACAGCATTTAAGGCACCACCGGAAACGTTGGTAGAGCCACCGAGATAACCAAGTTTTCAAGAATGACCACTTCTTTGCGCCGTTTTCGAGAGCAGAGACGGCAGCCGCTAAGCCCGTTCCGCCACCGCCGATAATGGCTACGTCAGCCTTGTATTCAACAGGAGTAGAAGAGATGTGGGAGACTTTTCTTGTGTAGTTTTAGTTCCTGGTCTGTACCTCCGGCCTTCTGAAGACACGTTCTAACGGCAGATTTAAGTGCGAGGCTTGAGAGGAAGCGCCGGTAATATTGTCGACACCAATAGTTTGGTCTTTTAATATTGCGGCACTGTTTTGTCCAAAGCAACTTTACCGACGCCGAAACTTTCCAGGTTTTGCTGGCATCGATGGCGGCAATTTTGTGATCTTTAATCGTGACCTTGACAGTCATCGGTGCATTGTGACCGTTGACAGTGGTTTCGTAAACTCCGTCAGTCAGTGCAGCCTGAGATTGACCGGCAAAAGCCATGGATAACATAAAAGGAATCAAAGCAAGTTTTTCATCATCAATTCTCCTTGATGCATTGCGGGACAAGTAGTTTTATAGCATCGGCGACTACCTAGGTAGTTTGCTAAAAATCAAAACTCAGGAAAATACTGATGTTAAAGAAATGGAAAATTTCTTTGTCTATATAAACTTCAGGAACTTAAGATTAAGCTGTTGTTAGTTAATTGAATAGATTTGGAACAAGGATTTCAAATGGCCGACCTCTCATTTCCACTTGATAAGCCTTTGTCGCCCCTTGAAATGAAAAGGCGTTTATTGCGGCTTAATGGGAAACTTTACGCTGTTAGAAAATGGAAAGATCCTCAGGCAGATAAGGCTATTCATCTTTTGGTCAAGGACAACATCGGAGTCACAGGCTTTCCGACGTCGGCCGGCAGCCATGCATTAAAAGATTTGGAGCTTCCCGATGCTTTTGCATTCAAAGACTGCGCCGGAATCCCAAAATCGAAATCTTCGGCAAAACCCATCTCACGGAATTGGCCGGCTTTGTGACTTCCAATGTGCTTCCGTATGGCTATTCAGAGTTAGGAGGTTTCGGTCAAAATCCCATGGAAACTTTCCTGCGGGGTTCAAGCGCAGGATCTGCCATTGCCGTCGCAGCCGGTTTTGCGATGCACCCTTGGCACTGAAACCAGAGGAAGCCTAATGATCCGGGTTTTAGAAATGGTGTGTATTCATTTAAGCCAACTAGAGGATTAGTCTCCAGAACCGGAATTATTCCGTTGTCTTCATCTTTGATGCGCCGGGTGTATTGACTCGAAATCCGGCTCTATTGAAAGAGGTTTTCCTATCAATGATTGGCGTCGATCCGGCTGACGATCAATCTTTGAATTGAGGAGTAAGGAAAGCAAGCCTAGTAGAAAAAGAATCATCTTATGTGTAAACCGCAGTCTCGGAGAGATGGAGTTACTGCAAAGCTGCGTTCTTTCTTAGCTCAACTAAAACTCAATGGATTCGAGATTATCTTTATTGATTTGCCTGAAGTCAGTTTTGATTACAAAACAATTAGTTCGACCGATATTCGAGCTGATATAACTAAGTTCCTACATCGATATGGCTCAGACAATGAGCCACGCTCTTCGAGGGACTCGTAGAATGCTATCGAGAAAGGCCTCATGCACATCTTTACGGCATGGAGCGTTTGGAAGACGCGTTAGCTATGCCTCAAATTGAAAAATCTGAATTGAAAAATTGGTTCAGGAAAATGTGGTGAAAGCCAGGAACTTAATCAATAGCATTCTGGATCGTTACGATGCTGACTTTGTTGGTTTTCTGAACTTCGTAGACTGGTTCTCCATTGAGGAGGACCTAGCAGACTTTGCCGGTTTCTTTGAGACTAAACCTCCAATTTCTATCATGCTGGGCTCGAGAGTCGGAAATGATTTGGCTCTTCTTGATATCGTGCAAGAGTTTTCTGAAGTAGCAAAGCCGCTCAACATACTGACAATTAAGCAATAAAGCAGAATGATTATCCTCATCGCCGGCGACACTCATACAGGCAAGACGAATCTTGCTCAGAAACTTCTTGAGCATTACAAGATCCCGTATGTTTCGATTGACCACCTAAAGATGGGACTTATCAGAAGCGGTAATACTGACCTCACCCTGAAAGTGACGATGATGCTTTGACGGAAAAGCTTTGGCCGGTCGTCAGGGAAATGATCAAAACTTGTATCGAAAACAACCAGAGCCTTATTGTCGAAGGCTGTTATATTCCATGGGACTGGAAAAGATTTCACAGAAGAAGAAGGAAAATCAATTAGTTATCTTTGTTTAATTTTCAGTCGAGCTTATCTGGAAAAGAACTTCAATCTGATCAGAAAACACGAAAACGTCATCGAACAGCGGCAATGCTACGAGCTCGCTTTGGAAGACATGATTTCGTGTAATGAAAGAAATTTTCAAAACTGCTTGGAATACCACCTAGGTCATATTGACATAGATGACAAATACGAAGTTTTTCCGCAGGCCGTTGCCAGCATTGAAAACAATTGAAAGAAGGTTCGGATTTCAAAGCTAGGAGAAATAGTCTCTAAGGAAATTAAATATTGAATATCTCTCGTTCTAGCCTCTATCGAGGCCGCGTCTTCTTCAATAGGCTTCCGTACTCCAGTTAATAAAATTTGACGTCGTCTGCCAGTATCTGTGGGATACCGGAGAGTTTTCGCATAACTAAAGTTTGTTCCGGGCACGCTTCCACACACCGTTTGCAGTCCACGCATCTGAGAGGGTCTGCCAGGAGTTTAAAGTGACCGTCCTTCTCTCGTGAGGTTAAGCACCGGAAGGGCAAAGCAAAGACACAGATGTTGCACCCGGTGCATGTATTTTGTAAACACCGGGAAGCGGAAATATCTTCTCAGTAATCTCATACTCCGTTTTTGTCACGGATCAGCTTGATGCAGTCAATAAGCATCTCTCGACCAAGCACTGGGAAAACTTTCTCAGTTTTCGGAGCATTGCCTTCAAGCTTGCAATTTCTGACCTTTCCAGCAATTCATTAGAGATCTTTCTAAAGATCTTTCTGCGCTTTAAATTGTCTAATTCTTCGGAGGCCGTTTCAGCAATTTCAATCTTCGGCTGTATCTTCAGTATGTCTGAGAGTCTGGAAATTTTTGAGCCATGCTTTTGGCAGGGTCTCCTTCGTTACTGATCGCGCAGTTTCTGCAGTTTCCGCAATAAACAACAACTTTAGCTTCCGTTGTTAATTGGGCCAATACGAAGAGCGCAGGGCTCATACTTCCTAAACAACCGACGGAAATTCGTTCTTTGCTTGCGAACTTTTAGGGCAAGTAAAGATAGCCGAGAGATTGGTCGATTGATGTTCTTGATTCTCTTCCAGTAATTTTTGAGTTGAAACAGAGCAGAATAAAGAGGGTACTTTGCAAAAGCAAACGCCTCAGTAGGACAAGAACTTACGCACGCTCCGCAAACAGTACATTTGATATTTTCTAAACCGATCGTTCCGTTATTGAGGAAAATGGCTTTTCACGGCATGCTTCAACACAGCGACGACAAGAAGATTTTGGAAAAGAGTCCTAACGCATCGGTTTTTCTCAAATGTGAGCTTGGCGTTATGAATATCTAAAGCTTGTTCGCCGTACCTTTTCTCAATGTCAGAACGGCACAGTCCAAGCAGATGTTCAATTACCTGTGTTTTATCAAGGGACATCTTTTCTTTCTAGCAGGTTGTGATGGCCTCTATTCTAGGAGATAGCAGGAAGAACAGAAAAAAAATCGCCCTCCGAAAGATTTGGAGAGCGAGTTAGAGAGATGTATGAAAACTCATGTTCTGAATTTGTTATTCGGTGGCCTTTTCTTTCAGTCGCGACGTTAATTCTTTCTTTAATTCTTCAAGAAGCGGGGAAGCGTCTCAGTGCATTTTCCATAAATTCTATGATTAAATTTGGAATATGGATGGATGAGCGGATCTAAATCAAGATTGATTCTTATCGATGCTTTCGTTTCTCTCACGAAATTGGCCGCAGGATAGACGGTGCCGGAAGTGCCTACGGAAATAAAGACGCAGGCTTTCTTGAGATACGAAGGTATCCAATCCATGCCGTAAGGTACTTCTCCGAAAAGCACAACATTGGGTCTCATTGCGAAATTGGTCGCTTCGCAAACCGGGCAAACCTGTTCTCGTTCGTAGAAGCCGACTCTTGGGAAAGTCTTTTGCACTTTCTGCACAAGGAAGTTTGGAAGTCGCCGTGCAGATGGAAAACTCGTGGAGCTCCTGCTAATTCATTAAGGTTGTCAACGTTTTGAGTGACATGTATCACATCACAAAAGGAGCCATTTCCTTTGAAATTTGCAATTGCTATATGAGTGCGTTAGGCCGACACGGTTCGGCGTTTTGATTCTTTCGTTATAGAAGTCAAATACATCTTGTGTATGCCTTTCAAGTGCGCGGATAGAAGCGAGCTCCTTTGGATCGTATTTTCTCCAGAGGCCGTTGGCATCTCTAAAAGTCGGGATTCCGCTCTCTGCAGAAAGACCCGCTCCGGACAAGATGAATACAAGAGGGCGATCACCTTTAAGCGTTAATTCTTTGAAGTTTATTTCCATTATTTTCTCCAGGTCACTTTATTAGTTAGAACCTAAGAAGATTCTTGCCTTATTAGTAATCTTAAACAGACTCACGTTAATATTTGTCGCGATATGGAGATAAAGGATCCACGATGCAGAAGAATAGGGAAAGAGCGAAGATGGGGATCGGAAAATTTCCGATCCCCGAACATGTTAGAGATCAAACAATCTCAGCTATTGGAAAGATTAGTTTCCTTTAGCAATGTGTACCGGCATCACGACCGAAAGTCATGATGTCAGCAATGGCGTTGCCGCCCAAACGGTTAGAACCATGGATACCGCCTGTGGTCTCACCGGCAGCATAAAGACCTGGGATAACCTTACCGTTGGCGTCAAGAACCTGAGCCTTGGTGTTGATTTCCAGTCCGCCCATGGTGTGGTGAACAGTCGGAACCTTCTGGCAGGCGTACCAAGGACCTTCAGTCATCTGCTTGTCAGCCTTGTTGTTGGCGACGAAGCCCAGCGGATCCTTGTATGTACCGGCAACAACACCGTTGTAGTCTTCAACAGCCTTCTTCAGGTTAGCAGCAGGCATGTTGAGTTTCTTGGCCAGTTCGTCAAGTGTCGGAGCAGAAACAACACGACCGAGGTCGATCATGTCTTTCATCTTGGCGCCGTTGGCGTCAACCCAGTCAAGAGACGGATAACGGAGGTGGTTAACCAGGACGTAGTAAGTAGAGCCGGGTTGTGCAAAGATAGCCTTGGCCAAGACGTCACGAGGAGCACCTTCGTTTACGAAGCGGTTGCCTTCCTTATTGATGAACAGACGGTTACGGCCGGATGTACGAACCATTTCCATCAAACCTGTCCCCGGAGTTCCGCAGGGATGAACCTGAATGTCGGACATACCGATAACGTGTGCACCGACTTTTTCACCCATGATGATGCCGGAGCCCTGGGCAGACTTGTTGAAGTTCGTGCAGCCGATGCCCTTGCCGAGGTCATAGTCTTTGAACACGCCGGTGTTGACTTTCTGACGAAGAGCAACATTAGCACCGAAGCCGCCTGTTGCCAGGATGACGCCCTTGTCAGCCATGAACTTGGTGGTCTTGCCGGTGTGGTTGTCTTTAGCTACTACACCGATAACACGGCCGGCCTTGTCCTGAATCAGGGAGACCGCGTCCATGTCGGTGTAGACCTTCATGTCGTTGCCATGAGCGGCGATGTATTTTTCGAAGGAACGAATATAGGTGTTGCCGGACGGAGTAGCAGGATAGTGAGAACGCTGCCACAAAGCACCCGTAGCAGTACCGACTTCGTCTTTAAACTTAACGCCGATGCTTTCCAGCCAATGAACGGACTCTAAAGCATGGTCAGTCAGGTAATGAACCAGATCAGGATTGCCGATATTGTGGCCGCCCTTCATGGTCTGTTCATAGTGTTTCTGGATAGAGTCTTCGATACCCTGTTTGCCCTGACGCTGCGGGTCAGCTGCGTTCAAAGCGCCTTCAGAAACGTTGGTGGAGCCGCCGAGGATGCCGAGTTTTTCAAGAACGATAACTTTGGCACCGGCCTGCTGGGCAGCGATAGCAGAAGCTAAGCCGGATCCGCCGCCGCCGACAACGACAACATTAGTCTTGATTTCAGCGGGAAGAGCAGTGTATTTTTCGCTGTTCTTCATCAGCTTGGCCATGTCAGCCTTGGAAACCTTAGCCTGTTCGAGTGCTTTCTTAACGGCGCCCTTCAATGCGAAGGAAGTAATGGTTGCGCCGGTAACATTGTCTACGCCGAGAGATTGGCGATCGATAATCTTCTTGGACAGTTTGTCCAGAGCGACTTTGCCGACACCGATAGTTTCAAGGTTGTCAGGATATTCAATCTTTTCAATCTTGTTCTTGCTGACGGTTACCTTGACGGTGAAGGCAGCATTATGACCGTTGACTTTTTCAGTGTAAGTTCCGGGTGTATAGGTGACTGCATTGGCTGCGAGTGCAACGCCGGCAAGTCCGACAGCCACGGAAAGTTTGGTCAAAAGCATTAGTTTTCTCCTTTGGTAGGTACGGGAAAGATCCATACCGTTGTCTTACAAAAGTACCCACAAGAGGTACTTATTACAAATTGTAAGAGACAATAGGAGAAAATGAATAGGTACAAGTACTATGGGTTATCGTCTTTCTGGATGTCTTTCTTTTTGCAGACTATTCCGGAGAGCTTGCCGCTCAGCCTCTGTAGGGAAGAGAGGTTTTCTTCCTCAATATCATCATGAAGGCCTTTAATCTGACGGGATATCAGGAGGGCGATCGTTAAGATGAGAATTGAAACAGAAGTAAGAAGAATCCACTTGCTCGTTAGATGTTCCATATTAATAATGAGGTAACGAGCAACAGCCACAACAGTAATGACCAGAGGCGTCTTGAGTTTTAACTCATGCTGTCCGAGCGAATACTGTCTGACCATCGACAAAATCTCGATGAATAAGAACAAGAGCAGTAAGTTGGCCAAGCCGATGCTCTTGGTCGCAAACATGTCATAACCTTCGGCCACGATCGCGACTGCGGTCGCAATTGTGATGATGATCAGGGCGCCTGCCTGAATGATCAGAAGAAGGGTTTCGAACTTGTCGTTAATTTTTGCGATGATTGGTTTATTCATTTTTTTTTTCTTAATTAATAATGGATCCCGCGACCCGTGCCTGCATTATGAGAAAAAAAAGAGGCTAGTGCGGCTTAATAAGTAGCAAACTACCAAGAATGGGCGAAAGCGATCTTGGATTGCAACTTTTTGTTCATCAAAAATCAAACTGTTCGATTCATCTATTTGAAAATAAATAGAAAAGTAACTGTTGAACAAACGGTTGATCGCTGAAAAATTATTTAGCAAACTACTAGACAAACAAAAAATACTTGTTTTTAAATTTTGAGAGGAATCCTCTTCGATCTGAGTGTTTAGAATTGGAGCACATTTTTGCCAGGTAATGGCAGCGATTAATAAGTGGAGGGGAGCATTGGATTGTGCTCAAGTGCGAACCAAACTCGCTCTCTTAAAAGGATGCGGAATAACGAATAAACGCACGCGGTAAAAGTATGGAAGGTATTTCTCTCATTTCGACCTTAGCGATCGGTTTCGGTGTCGCTTTAGTCCTGGGTTTTTTGGCAGAAAAATTAAAAGTGCCGGCATTGGTCGGCTACTTGCTCGCCGGTATTTTGGTTTCGCCGTCGGTATTCGGCTTTGATGTGGATTTGAACTTGGCCAACCAGCTGGCTGAAATCGGCATCATGCTCCTGATGTTCGGCGTGGGCCTGCATTTCTCCTTGACAGACTTGCTGAAGGTCAAAGGTCTTGTTGTTCCGGGCGCGATTTGCCAAATGCTTTTGTCAGCCTTAATCGGTTTCGGCTTAAGCTGGCTCTGGGGCTGGGACGTAGGTCATTCAGTTCTTCTCGGCTGCTGTTTATCCTGTGCTTCCACGGTCGTTGTTCTCAAAGCCTTGGAGGCAAGAGGCATGCTCGAAGGCTTCGACGGCAACGTAGCAGTGGGCTGGCTGATCGTGCAGGACATGGTTACGGTCTTGCTCTTAGTTCTCCTGCCGCCGATGGCTTCAGTGTTCACAGGCCAGGCTCAGACTTCTTCTCAGCCGCTCTGGCAGCTTCTGCTTATAACCTTGGCTCAGGTTGTCGTCTTTATCGTACTGATGCTGGTGATCGGGCGCCGTCTGCTGCCGTACCTCCTCTGGCAGGTTGCCAAAACCGGTTCCCGCGAACTCTTTACGCTTTGCGTATTGGCAGTGGCCATCGGTATTGCCTTCGGCGCCGCTGAAGTCTTCCATGTGTCCTTTGCTTTGGGTGCCTTCTTCGCCGGCATGGTGATGCGTGAATCCAAGTATGCCCATAGAGCAGCCGTGGAATCCCTTCCGCTGAGAGATGCCTTTTCGGTCATTTTCTTCGTCGGTGTCGGCATGATGTTTAATCCGATGGTGATCGTCGAACATCCTTGGCATCTGCTTTGCGTGCTGCTTTTAATCCTCTTCATTAACCCGATCATCGCCGCATTATTAGTGATGCTGTTCCGTTATCCCTTGCACACCGCCTTGACACTCGGCGCATGTTTAGGACAGATCGGTGAATTCTCGTTCATCTTGGCGAGCCTAGGAAAGTCCATGGGCATCGTCTCTGACGAAGGCATGAATCTCGTCTTGGCAACAGCGATTTTGACGATTGCGCTTAACCCGATTGCTTTTGCCACCCTTCCGAAAGTCGCTGAATTCCTTAAAAAACGCAGCAAACTGGCTCGTATTTCGGCTGCTCGCCCGGATCCACAGTCTCTTATGCCGGACGAAGTCGAAAAGAAGAAAATCACCGGTCATATCGTCATTGTGGGTTACGGCGACGTCGGCTGTAAGTTAACAGCAGCTCTTCAGAAAGATGAAATCCCAACCGTTATCGTCGACAAAGACGATTCCCTGGTGGCTCAGCTGCGTAAGAACGGATATACCGCTATTCAAGGCGATGCCGTGGATCCGTCTGTTCTGCTTCAAGCTCACGTGCAAAACGCTGCCGTGATTGTTCTGACAATCCGTGATGAGATTTTGGAACGCAAGGTCGTAGAAACTGCCAAGCTGATCAATCAAGGTGTTAAGGTTATCCTTCGAGCCGCTACTGACCAAGAAGCTAACCACTTCAGAGCGGATAACCTGGGAACGGTTGTTCAGGCTTCTGTGATTCTGTCCCAAGAAATGGATAAGTTGGTCCGTCTGGCAATCCTTAAAGGCGATTCTCCGGTGGACGAAGAAATCGCAGTTAACAGTGATGTCAACCCGGCGCCCCCTTCACAGCATCCTGAAGTCTATCCCTAATATTTTGTTGAGGAAGCTGAGTTTTTCAGTTTCCTTATTAATCTCGTGTGTCGCCTTTGGGAATTGTTCGATTTCTAAGAAATAGCGAATAAGGAATAAGAGTATTTATCCCTTTGATCCTTATAGAAATTATGCGTCAAAAGCGAGATTTCTAAGATGGGCGGAAAAGTCCCATTTGTCAGTCTCAGAAAGCTTTCTCGAAAGTAGAATATTGCCTGAATTTGCGTGGACGAACCGGTTGGATCCTCCGAGTCATGCAATTCGCTTAAGTGTACAGAACGGTTACGCTCAAAGAATTTTTAGCAATCTGCATTAAATTTTTGCCCGCATAGGACAAACGAACGATGAGTCATAGTTTTAGCTTGATTTCGACCTTGGCGATCGGTTTTGCGATTGCCTGGGCGCTTGGCTTCCTCATGGAGCGCATCAAAGTACCGGCATTGGTTGGCTACTTGCTCGCCGGTATTATTATTTCGCCCGCAACACCCGGATTTGTGGGTGATGTTAATATTGCTTCCGAACTCTCCGAAATCGGTGTCATGCTGCTGATGTTCGGCGTCGGCTTGCATTTTTCTATGACCGATCTCATTCGAGTCAAGAATATCGCGGTTCCCGGAGCTATTCTTCAGATGGGCCTGGCGACCTGTTTAGGCGCGGTTTTGGCCCATTTCTGGGGGTGGCCGTGGGGACAAAGCATCGTCTTTGGTATGTGTCTTTCCTGCGCCTCCACGGTTGTGCTTCTGAAAGGGTTGGAAAGCCGAGGCATTCTGGAAAGCGGCGACGGTCAAATCGCCGTGGGCTGGTTGGTCGTCGAAGACATCATGACCGTCTTGATCTTGGTGCTCCTGCCTCCGCTGGCTTCCTTGCTGGGTTCTCCTCTGCAAAATACCGAGGCTTCTTTGCCGCTTTGGCAGATTGTCGGCATCACGCTGGCTCAAGTATTCGGTTTCATCATCCTGATGCTGGTTGTCGGAAAACGCCTGCTTCCGTGGCTTCTTCGCCAGGTTGCTAAGACGGGTTCCCGCGAGCTCTTTACGCTTTCAGTGTTGGTATTTGCAATCGGTATTGCTTACGGTGCAGCACAGATCTTCCATGTCAGTTTCGCATTGGGTGCCTTCTTCTCCGGCATGGTGATGCGTGAAAGCCGTTACTCTCATCGCGCTGCGATGGAGTCACTACCGCTTAGAGATGCCTTCTCGGTTATCTTCTTTGTGGGCGTCGGCATGATGTTTGATCCCAAAGTCATTTACGAACAGCCCCTGCATGTATTGGCCGTGCTTGCCATTATTATCTTAGGCAAAGGTCTTGTTGCTTTTGGTCTGGTCTTGTTATTCCGTTATACGCTTCACACTGCTTTGACGGTTGCTGCCGCACTGTCTCAGATCGGTGAATTCTCGTTCATTTTGGCTGCACTTGGACTTCAGCTCAAGATCCTGCCGCAAGAGGGCATGAGTTTAGTATTGGCCGGCGCCATTATTTCTATCGCCCTGAATCCGTTTGCCTTCGCAACGGTCGGACCGGCTCGTGACTTCATAAAAAAGCGTTGGGGATTCGCTAGAAGAATGGACGCGCGTATCGATCCAATGGCACTTATGCCGGACAGCGTCGGCAGCGACATCCTCCACGGTCATGTGGTTCTTGTCGGTTACGGAGAAAAGGGGAAAATCATCCTCGAAGAGCTGCTTCAAAGACATCTTTCCGTTGTAGTGGTAGACGATCACCATTCGGTTATTGAAGAGCTTCGAGAGAGGAATGTTAATTCTATTTACGGAGATGCTACAGATCCTGCTGTCCTTATCCAAGCTCATATACATGAAGCGGCCATTCTTGTTCTGGCAATTGAAAATGAGATCCTTTGCCGCAAGATTGTTGAAACAGCCAAGATCCTGCGACCGACCATTGAAACAGTCATGCCTGCCGAAAACGAAGAAGATGCTAAGGCCCTTAAGGCGGACGGTGTTGCTCAGGCTTTTGTACCGGACGAGCTCTTGGCGCAAGCCATCGTTCAATTCACGATGAGCCGTTTTGGCAAAGAATCCGAAGACCAAAAAATTCGGGAAGAGGAGGCAGAAGAACGAAAAGCAGTTGAAAGAGGAGCACTCTAGTTCTTCCTAATTTGGCTCGAGTTTTCGAACTCTATGTACAACAGGCGCCTTTCGGCGCCTGTTGCGATTTCAATTAAATACTCGGTTAGTACTCAGTACCTGAAGTATCTCCTGCAGGGCGAGCCTGAGCAGGAACAACCAAAACCAAATTCGGTTGTGTCTTAGAAGCAGAGGGCAAAGGAGCGACTTCAGCAAGTTTGCCGTGTTTCTTACGTAGCTCTTCGATTTCGCCGAATTCGATGGCGCGATTAGGACAACTTTCCACACAGATCGGCTGAAGTCCTCTCTGCAGGCGGTCAAAGCAGGCATCGCACTTTCTCATCTTGTGAGCAGTTTCGTCCAATACCGGTGCATGATACGGGCAAGCCTGTGCACAAAGTCCGCAGCCGATGCACTTCGTCGCATCAATGACCACCAAACCGTCTTCTGCACGTTTGTGATGTGCTTTTGTCGGGCAAACCTTAACGCAGGCAGGGTCGGAGCAGTGGTTGCAGCCTAAGCTGACGTAATAACCGAACACGTCTTGTGTCCAGGATCCGTCAGCAGCCTGTTTCCAGTTTCCGCCGGCGTATTCATGAACTTTGCGGAAGTTCATGCCCACGGGAAGGTTATGTGCGTCCTTGCATGCTACGGCACAAGTCTTGCAGCCGGAGCATTTTGATACGTCAACAAAAAATCCAAGTTGTGTCATCTTTTTTTCTCCTAGGCCTTACGGACTTCTACAAGGTTGGTGTGCTGAGGATTGCCTTTGGCCAGCGGGCTCGGGCGCAGCGAGGTAAGCGTATTGATGTTGCCGCCTATGTCGACGACATTACCGTTCTTGTTGACCGGCGTGTACCAAGCGCCCTGAGGAATGCTCACAACGCCCGGCATAATTCTTGAAGTGACTTTTGCCGGAAGTTCGACGATACCGCGATCGTTAAAGATCTGAACCAAATCGCCGTTGTTGATTCCGCGTGCTTTAGCGTCCAAAACGTTCATAAAGACGACGTCAGGATGCTGTTCACGCAGCCAGGGAAGGTTGTGGAAGGTGGAGTGAATACGGCCGTGATGGTGGAAACCGTAGCACTGCAGCGGATACTTCTTCTGCAGTTCATCCCCGTACATCTCCCAGTTTCTGAAGTAGATAGGAATCGGAGAGATCACATCGCCGGGATTCAGCTTCCAGGTATTGGCGATATTGTTAAGACGTTCGGAATAGATTTCAATCTTGCCGGACGGAGTCTTAAGCGGGTTCTTAACCGGGTCGGCTCTGAATTCGGAAAGCGCAACCGGATTCTTTCTCCAGCCGTAGACTTGAGCAGGACCGCCTTTCCAGAACGTATCCCAATCAGGCAGCTGAGGAACTTTCTTGCGTGTTTCGTTGTAGCACCATTCGAGCCACTGCAGCTGAGTTCTTCCTTCCGTGAATTCCTGTTCCTTGCCGAGTTCCTTGGCAATCAAGCGGCAGATTTCGTACGAAGTCTTCTGATCCCACTGAGGTTCGACAGCCTTGTGCATCGGCAGCATGGAAGTCGTACCGCCGTTAGAGCCTCCTTGGCAGGCGATGTCGTCGGTTTCAGGGCCAAGGACGTCCGGAAGAAGAATATCGGCATAACGGCAGGTCGGTGTCATCATGTTGTCGCAGACTACGATGAATTCGCACTTAGATGTGTCGCGAAGGATCTTATCCGTTGCGTTTGAGTCGGAGTGCTGGTTAATCGTAGTGTTGCCGCCGGAGTTCACGATCATCTTGATATCGTGGTCCAGCTTCTTGACGCCGCGCATACCGTCGGTAATGTCGGTCATGTCTTTACCGCGAACAATGGCATCCGTCCACATGAAGACAGGGATCGTGGCTTTAACAGGGTTCTTGCCGATCGGGAGATAAACAGCTGGCAGAGAAGAGTTGCCTTCGGCATCACCCGGGTTCGTGCCCGGCAAGCCGACTTGACCTAAAAGAATCGGCAGCATGGCGATGGCGCGAGCGGTTTCTTCGCCGTTAGCCTGACGCTGAGGACCCCAGCCCTGAGATATGAAGCAGGGCTTAGTCGTGCCCATTTCCTTAGCAAGCTGAACAATGGTCTCTACCGGGATACCTGTAATCTTGGCAGCCCATTCCGGAGTTTTAGCGATTCCGTCTTTGCCTTTGCCGAGGATGTGGCTCTTGTAGTCACTGCCTTTTGCGGCAGAGGCGGGGAGTGTTTTTTCGTCGTAGCCGACGCAGTATTTATCAAGGAAGTCCTGGTCGACCCAGTTATTCTTGATCAGTTCGTAGGCAATGGCTTCGACTAAGGCAGCGTCCGTACCCGGACGAATCGGAATCCACTGATCCATACCTGCGGCAACGGTATCGTTGTACATCGGGTCGATCATGATGGATTTCGGATGGCCTTTTTCTTTAGCGCATTCGAGCTGATAGCCTTTACCGCCGCCGGATCCGCGTGTGACTAAAGTATTGCCTCCGAATGTGACATACAGTTTGGCGTTGCCGATTTCACTCATGTCTGAGCCGGGACGACCGCCGTAGGTGTAAGGCATGGCTGCGCCGATCTGGGCGGTGGAGTAAGAACCATAGTACTTAAGGTAGCCGCCCATGAGGTTGAGCAGGCGCCACCAAGCGCGTCTGGAGTTCACTAGAGACTGCTGGCCGGAGCAATACTGCCAATAGACGGATTCATTGCCGTATTTTTCAACGGTTCTCTTGAGGTTGTCTGCCACGGTTTTGATGGCTTCATCCCAAGTAATGCGTTCGAATTTGCCTTCGCCGCGTTCACCGACGCGTTTCATCGGATATTTCAGTCGATCCGGTGAGTACAGGCGCTGTCTTAATGCACGGCCGCGCAAGCAGGCGCGAATCTGACGATGATCGCAGGCGTCACCGGCGGTGTTGTCGGTTTCAACGCGAATGACTTGGCCGCCTTTGACAAAGCAGCGCTGCGGGCAGCGCTGGCCGCAGTTAATCACGCAGGCATTCCAGTAGAAAGGTTCAATTTCTTTAACCGCCTGAGCAACGGCTTTAGAGATCGGATTCATCAAAAGCTGCCTGCAGCAACGCTGAGTGCTGAAAACGCAGGAAACTTCTTCTTCCGAAAGTGCTCTGTGGAAGATTGAACATGTGCTCTCCTTGTTTTTAATTTTTGGGGTGGGTAAACAAAGATTAGGGTCTTTGTTGCCTAAAATTGTATTTAATACGTTCGGATGAGGTCAAGGTGTGAATCTAGTAATAACGAGTAGTTGTTTGTCTGCGAAATCCGACAACGATAAACCCTCTCAATGAATATTTAGCTAACAAATAATCAAAAGAGATATAGGAAAAATCCAATATTTGTTTTATGGTAAAGAAAAAGGCCTCGCAATTCGGAGACCTAAGTAAGAAATAATTCTTTAGGTAAAGTCGGGTCGGACGTATAGCTCACCGGGCGTTGCTACATAACCTAAGTGTTCGGAAATATCATCCGCAGTGTGTTTGATTTCGCTGATCCAGCCTTCTAAGAAACTGCTGGCGGGAGAGGAGATCGAAAGGCAGGCAACTAATTTGCCGGAGTCGTCACGGATGCCTGCGGCTACAGCGAACCCCATTTCCAGTTCTTCTTCATCTCGCGCAAAACCAAGAGTTTTGATCTTGGAGATTTCAGTCAGAAGGGTGTCGATGTCCCCGATGCTGTTCGGAGTGGACTTTTCAAGGTTGGTCCGCAAAGCATAGGCACGAATCTGCTCGAAAGAATCTTCGGCTAAGAAGAGTTTTCCTGAACTCGTGGTATGCAGGGGAGCAGTAGCGCCGATCGTACGGACGACTTGAATGCCCGGACGCTCACGCATGATACGATCGATATAGACGATATTGTCGTTTTGACGAATTGAGAGATTGACTGTCTGGCGTGTGAGATTATGCAGACGCGCATTCCGGTTCTTGCCGTATCACGAACCGAGATTCTTTCTCTCACCAGGTTTCCGAGCTGAAGGAACCGCAAACCTAAACGATAAGTTCCGGCAGAGGCGCCTTTCTCCACAAAACGAAGGCGAACTAAATCGGAAAGGATACGGTGGCAAGTAGAGATGTGAAGACAGGTTTCGTCAGAAATGACCTTCAAATTCACAGGGTCGTGATGCTGGGTCAGGACTCGAAGAATTGCACTGGCCCGATCAAGCTTGAATGTTTGCTTTACTAACGGACTGATCCATGAGACTGCATCTGTTTTATTGATAAATCAAAGGCGGTGATATCAACCGCCCATGATTGTTATTTTAGATTTTGCAATAATTTCTGCGATATCTGAGATAGAAATTTCAGATAGTGATTTTTCTTGAGATTTCGCAGAGTCGAACATGGATAAGCAGAACGGGCAGCTCGTTGCAACTTTGTCGCACCGGTATCGTTGACGACTGCCTTCAGACGGATCACGTTCAGTCGCTCGGCGCGTCCGTATCGGTCCAGAACTGTCCGCCGCCGGCGCCGCAATGACGTTGTGCAAGTGCCCCATTCCTTGGGATCGACGGTCTCTAAGCCTTTGACTTTATTCAAATCAAATCTCGGAGCGTTCACGATACCGTTGTAGCGAGCGTAATAGCACGCGTCATGGATGGCGACTCTTTCTTTTCGGAAAGTTCTGCCTTGAGTCTGCCGGAATCCATCTGTTCCGCAATGAACTGTAGGTGCGAAATCACGTTGAACTGACCGCGCTCAAACTCGGGATACTCATTCTTCAGAGTGTTGAAGCAGTGCGGGCAGCTCGCCAACAAACGGCTGAAGTTGTACTGGCGCAGATTATCAATGTTGGTCTGTGTCTGAATCTGATAGAGATACTCTTCACCGACTCTGCGGGCAAACTCGGCGTTGCACATTTCTTCCTGCATCACGGCAAAGGACAAGCCGGAATGCTTGAGGATCTTGATCATTGCCTTCGCAATCTTCTGATTGCGTTTGTCGTAGGCAGCAGAGCAGCCGACCCAGTAAAGGATGTCGTAGTGAACGCCCGGTTCGGCAAAGGCAACGTCTAAGCCTTCCAGCCAAGCCCAGCGGGTATCCGGGTCAAGCCCCAGGGGTTGCCGACGGACTGAATGTTCTGAAGCGTTTTAGCCACGCCTTCGGCGAACTGGCCTTCTTCTAGAGCCAGAGAACGGCGCATCTGCTGGATCGTATTGACGATTTCAATGCGGGAAGGGCACTGCTCGACACAGGCACCGCAGGTCGTACAAGCCAGAAGGGATTCTTTGGAAACAACATCCGGTACCAAGACTTCTTCGGTCTTGGTGTAGCCTTCCATCATTCGTTTCTTCAAAGAAAGAATGATTTCACGAGGATCAAGAGGACCGCCGGCGCGGTTGACCGGACAGACAGAAGTGCATCGGCCGCATTCGACGCATGCGTCAAAGTTGAGACGATCATGCCAATTGAACTGGCCGAACTTGGAAATACCGAAGCTTTCCTGTTCTTCGATGTTGTCGATCTTTTCCACGAGGCCGCGCGGTTTGGTTCTCTGCCAGTAGATGCTCGTCGGGCTCTTATACATATGAGCGAAGTACGTCATCGGGATAGCGGCGACGAACATTAAGGAAATGACGCCGTGGAGGATCCACATGTAGAGGTGCTGAGCTTCCAGCTGTTCCTTGCTCATGCCGGAGTAGAAAACCTTAGCCAGGAAGTTTCCGACAGGAGAACAAGAAGCATACGGAGGATTCTCGGCAGCTAAGCGAAGCGCTTCAACGATGTAGCCGGTAAGGATAATGACGGCAAGAGAACCCAAAATCCACAAAAAGCGGACGGATTTCTCATACTGCTTGCCCTGCTTGATAAAGCGGCGGTAAAAGGCCATGCCTAAGCCGATCAAGCAGACGACACCGGCAATATCGAGAATGAACTTATAGAAGTAGTAAACATTCCCGGCCAAGAACTGTTTGCCGAAGACCAGTTTGCCAATGTCCCAGTCTAGAACGGCCAGGCAGGTGCCGAAGAAGAGGAAAACGAAACCCCAGAAAATCCAAAAGTGCAGCCAGCTGCCTAAGGGTTTGCGGATGATTCGTTTTTGCTCCAGACCTTCTTTAACAAAGAAACCCCAGCGGCGCTTGGTTTCCTTGTCCATGGCGTAGGGCTTGCCGGCACGCCAAAGTAGGTAGGACTTGCGGATGCCGACTGCACAGCAGATCGCAGCGGCGATGCCGAGAACATAGATGCCGATAATGGCCCAGACGGGAATATTCCAAAATCCCGGACGAGTGACGATGTCTACTCCATTCATAGTCAATCTCTCTAAGTTAAAGAGGTACATATTCCCGACGACCGTCGGAATTTAATCGAGATTCAAATATTCTCGGACGCAAAATTGGCCATTCAAAAGGATGCTGAATGACAGGTTCAGCCAAATGCGATTTCCGAAGAATGGTGATATGCGGTTTAAAACGGCCTTTGTCGTAAGAGATATGGAGACGATCCAAAATCTCTCGCGATTCGCGGGCCAAATGTTCTATCTCCGGAGAGGCGCTGCCGCCGACCCAAGCCACTTGAGGACGTATGAAAAGGCCGCTGTTGTCGATCAGCCAGCTTTTGCCGTTAAAGTCAGTCGTAAGAGGCAGAAGCTGAGCGATTAACCGGGCTTTATCGGGTTCGATCTCTCCGATAAAAGCCAAAGTCAAATGAAAATTTTCTTTCGGCACAGGCCGCGCGCCCGCATCGAAACTTAAAGCTCTATCCTGAGCGTCCACTAATTTATTAATGACGCTAGGCGCAGCGGGAAGTCCGATAAAGCACTTCATAAAACTTATCTGCCGTGTTGGTCACGCCACTGAGCAATGGCTTCGGAGCAATCAGCGATCAGTTCCGGACCTTTGTAGATGAAACCTGTATAGAGCTGAACAATAGAAGCACCGGCTTCCATTTTCTCGACGGCGTCCTGAGCGCTCATGATGCCGCCGGAAGCAATGATCGGCAGCGCACCCTGGAGATGCTCGGAGGCCATTCTTGTGACTTCGGTAGAACGAGCCATAAGAGGTTTGCCGGAAAGGCCGCCGGTTTCTTTAGCGAGCGGGCTGTGCTCGACCGGTTCTCTGGAAATGGTGGTATTCGTGCAGATTACGCCGTTCATGCCGTGCTTAACAATGATGTCCAGCGCATGTTTGACGCCGTCATCAGACAGGTCAGGTGCAATCTTTACGGCGATCGGGACGATCTTGCCGTCGTTTTCATCGGCTAAGCGCTGACGATGTTCAGCGATACCAAGAAGGAGCTTATCGAGTTCTGCATCAGCCTGCAGGTCGCGAAGGTTAGGAGTGTTCGGAGAAGAAATGTTGATCGCGATGTAATCACCGGATGTGTAGAGGCGATCCATACACTTCTTGTAATCCGACAAGGCTTCGCTGTTGGGCGTGACTTTGTTCTTGCCGATATTGATGCCTAAGATGCCTCCGCGGTTGCGGAAGGCTCTGGCGCTCTGGAGATTCTTAGCAACCTGGATAGCACCGACGTTGTTGAAGCCCATGCGGTTGATGATGGCTTCATCGGGAATCAGGCGGAAGAGGCGGGGCTTAGGATTACCGGGCTGACCTTTAGGAGTTACAGTACCGATTTCAACGGAACCGAAACCCAAGGCGCCGAAGGCTGTGACATGCTCGCCGTCCTTATCCATGCCGGCTGCCAAGCCAACGCAGTTCGGGAAGCGCAACCCCATGATTTCAATAGGATTTTCCGGGAAGGAACGAGTTACAAGTTTCTGAGCGCCAAGCTGAGTAGCCCAGTCAAGGTTCGAAAGAATAATGTGGTGAGCTTGTTCAGGGGTAAAACGGAACAAAACTGACTTAGCAAGTTTGTAAATTGAGTTCATTTTTTTTCGTCTTAGGACTGTAAAAAGGTCTTCCCGATATTATCCGCCGATAAGGACGGTCCGAACGCTATTGAGCTGCCGGAAGACAATTCAATATCAACCGAAAAGTATACCGAATCAATGCTCAAATCGGACTCAGGTGGTGACGAAAATCAAACGAAAACGGCCTTGACATGGAAAACCAAGGCCGTCTTGCAAATATTTAGATGGAAAATACGCCTTCAATGGTGATTATGAGATTTTCCCTTGTTTGTGCCGCTCGATGTAGTGGAAAGGAAAATTTCCTGTTTTGGCATCTTCAAAATAAAGCCTGAGGATTTTGTCGACCGAGTTGAAGGCAATCTTGTCCCATGGAATTTCGTCTTCGCTGAAGAGTCTGGCTTCAAAGGATTCGGGACCGGGATTGGCTTCGGGGCTTTCCATGGCAGCAAGGAAAATCACATGCGACTGGCTAGCATGCGCTAAATCTAAATAGACGTAAGGTTCGTCGGCAATCCGGAAATCGATCCCGGCTTCTTCCTGGGTCTCTCTAGCCGCACCGTCTCTTGTAGTCTCCTTCATTTCCTGGTGTCCGGCAGGGAGCGTCCAATAGCCTTTTCTCGGATCTATGGCTCGGCGGCAAAGCAGAACCCTGTCTTCCCAAACGGGAAGGGTGCCCACAATATTTAGCGGATTCTCGTAGAAGATTTCTCCGCAGGCCGTGCAGACATAACGTTCATGATCGTCGCCCTCAGGAATCTTTCTCTCTACGGGCGCTCCGCACTGTGTGCAGAAAAGAATTGGCTTTTTACTCATTACCGACCTCCGAAAAGAAGGAGAAACAGGCAAATGATTTTGCCTGTAGGAGCCTTAGCGGTTAAACCGAGAAACCGGAATCGGTTCTCTGTAATTAAAGACATTCATTCGAGTGAGCAGCTTTCCGAGGACTTCATACTTGTACTCAAGATATCGAGCGTGCTCTTCTTCCGAAAGACTGCCTTCCTGATGCTTGATGACTTCTTCGGCCCATTCCTTAGTAAAGATATGGTGATCAAAGCTGTAGGCAAAAGCTCTGTCTAAATAGGCGACCTCAAAGTACATGGCGCCGTTGGCAGGCGTTTGAGGGGCAAAGTCCGGTGCGATAGAAGTATCGACAAAATATCTGCCCTTTAATACAGCTCGTGTCACCAACTCAATGCCGTCACGGACTTCGTCTCCGGGAAAAGAAGTGCGGAAGCGGAAATATTCGCGGCGCGGAATCTCGTTAGGACAAAGGTCTTCGAATGCTGCGTTAAGAAGGCGAAAAGTGACGCCGCTCGCGATTAAGCCGCGATTCCCGCTGTAGCGCATTAAGTCTTCTCGCTGGAAAACAATCGGACCTTCGTCATCTCTGACCGTTAGATAAGTGGTAGGTATGTAATACATATTATTAATACTCTGTTTAAAAATCACAACGGACGGTTTTTAAAGCCGTCCGTTGTGATTTTAGATAGATTACAGAAAAGCGGGATCAAGTCGGATCATTTTGGTCGGCCGAGCCTTTATCCTGCATACGACGGTAAATAGCGGCAGCGATCGGGCCGGAAATGTTGTGCCAAACCGAGAAGATGGCACTTGGAACCGCGGCGATCGGATTGAAGTGTGCCGTTGCAAGAGCGACACCTAAGCCGGAGTTCTGCATACCGATTTCAAGACTCAAGGCTTTGCACTTAGCCACATCCATGCCGGTGATCTTGCCTAAGAAGAAACCGAGCAGGAGGCCTAAACCGTTGTGAAGCACGACGACGGCGAAGACGAGGAGACCGATTTCGGCAATCTTCTTCTGAGAGACGGCAACGACAGCACTCACAATCATGATGATCGCGATAACGGAAATAGCCGGAAGGGCAGTCACGGCAGCGTCAATCTTGGACTTGAAGATCGCTTTGACGATCAAGCCGAGAATAATCGGCAGGATTACGATCTGAATAATGGACCAGAACATCGCGACAGGATTCACGTTAATCCAGGAGTGAGCAAAGAGATAAATCAATGCCGGAGTCACGATCGGAGCAAGAATGGTGCTCAGAGAGGAAACAGTCACGGAAAGCGGGACGTCGCCGCGAGCCAGATAAGTCATCACGTTGGAGGCTGTACCGCCTGGGCAGCAGCCGACCAGAATGACGCCGACGGCAATGTCGGGCGGAAGATTAAAGATTAAGCAGAGCAGCCAAGCCAAAATCGGCATGATTGTGAATTGGCCTAGGGTTCCGATGGCAACAGCCATCGGGCGACGGAATACTTCGGAGAAATCGCTTGCCTTCAGTGTCAAACCGATACCGAACATAATGATGCCCAGCAGCGGAGAGATGTAAGGAGCAAAAAACTTGAAAGAATCCGGAGAGACATATGCAAGACCGGCAAAAACAAGAACCCACAGGGCAAATGTTTTGCCAAGGAATTGACTAACAGATGCAAGGAACGCCATTTTAATTTTCTAATGTTAATTCAAAATTTCTTCTAGACGTTCGAACGTCTTTGGGTAAAAGCGATTCGAATCGTGGTTTGCAGCGTTTGACTGCGTTTTAAACGTTTTCGGGATCACCGATCAACGTGTTGAATAATTTAGCTCCAAAAAATATTGCTTTTAACTTTTCGAAATACAAAATTAATTTTCGTAACGTGATATTTTATATTTATATAAAATCAATTAGTTACCTTACTTTCTCTTCACTTCTCAAGTGTTCGACACGGACTTTGAATCTCAAAATAGGTTTTTTATGTCATCGGAAATTTGCATGACTCGTAGAACAGTGATATAGTTACATTCCTCGTTACACGAGATGTTTCACATTGATTGCGGGGTGGAGCAGTCTGGTAGCTCGTCGGGCTCATAACCCGAAGGTCACAGGTTCAAATCCTGTCTCCGCTACCAATTCCTTCTGAGAGGAGTTGGTTGTTTTGGGAAGGCATACCAAAACGTAAAACGACAGTTTCGTCAAACACCCAATAATTGCGGGGTGGAGCAGTCTGGTAGCTCGTCGGGCTCATAACCCGAAGGTCACAGGTTCAAATCCTGTCTCCGCTACCAATTCTATTTTTTGAATTGGTGATGTCTAAGGCGGCTGTTAAGCTGCTTTTTTCATGCCTATTTTTGACTCCTGCTAAATCCATTTTCCAAAAGTGTAATGAGGGGTTAAATATAATAATTTATTTTTCTTATTCTCTGCATTTTTAATATAATTGCGCTGTTAACCATCTAAATTTCTATGCAGGTTCTCCGCATATGTCCATTCATATGCCTGCATAACTCGGTTGGTGCGAATTAATTTTTACCCATTGATGTGGGCTTCGCATTCTTAACCACGGCCTTTGATTGCCGACGCTATCCCGACCTCCGACTTACCACCGGACGGAAACGGAATAACCCGCTTGATCCTTTACGGACAACGGAAATAGCACCTCGACTTAATTTTTTCTGTTTTATTTGGCCATGTAAAAAACATGGCCGCCTTCTATTTTCGGAGAACTAATGAAAGAATTCTCAAAGCGGAGAACCGACGCCGTTAAAGGCCTGCGGAGATACCGTTTTCTTTTTCCGCCTAAAAATAAATATTGTCTTGTCGGCTTGAAACGTCATCCGGATAACTGGCAATTAGTTGTCTTGACGCTGTGCCGAATCTACAACTGCTTCCATTCCACTAAAAACAAGTGTTGTTCAAGAGAAACCTCTGAAGGCAGAAAAAAGTTTTATATGAAGTTTTTTAAATATGCCGCTAAAGAATTTCGGATTGATCCCCGCCAGCTAAAAACGGAGCACGTCGAAGCCTATTTCCATCACAAAATCACCGAACGGCTGAACTGGGGAGTAGAGCCGAAGGTAATCGCTAAGAGAATAGACAATGAACTCAGTCATTTGAAATTCTTTGCTTGGTGGATTTCAAAACCCAATTGCATTCCGAAGTTCTCGAAAATCATGAAAGCGGAAACGTTTCGTCTGGAAAACTGCCCGATGTCTAACTTCCGCAGCTCCCATACCGATACTTCTGCACTCAGGAAGAAAGTTAACGACGCATTCAAAATCAATGATTACTTAGGCGTCCAAGTGATGGCCATGGCTTATTTCGGACTTCGTCCGGCCGAGTCGGTCAGCCTTGAGCATCAGGAGTCTTTCTGTTCCGAAGGCGGACGTCCTTTTATCCATGTGCTGAAAGGGTCAAAAGGCGGAAAGCCGAGAAAAATCCTGATGAAAACCGTTGATCAGCACGACGCCTTCGAACAGCTCAGCTCTTTTTGTACAGAAAAGGGTATTGAACTCTTTCGTAATCCTAACCTATCGGTGCAAGAAGCCCTAAGGCTTCAAAGAAAGCAGCTCGTAGAGGAGTTGGGACTTTCAAAAGAAGTTTTTGAAGGATCTGCCTATTCAATGAGACATTCTTTTGCTTCGAGAATGATGGACGGTTATAACCCAAACGGCGAAAGGTCCTCATTGGAAGTCTCTGAAGATCTTGGACACCATAGAACTGAGGTGACGGCTGTTTATGTCGGTAACATGGAACGCGCCGGAGAAGACACTATCCCAGGATTATTAACCGCATTGGTCTCAAATCCGATGCATTCAAGCACGGAAGACAGACTCAAAATGTTCTTTCGTGAGCTTCTTGTCTCTCATACATTCTTGGGTTTCTCGCTTCTGTTTTGGTGTGCGTATACCCATAACGAAGGTCGGGATTTGGAGGCATTGGCCGCAAGAAAGCAAGCGATTTTGGGAAAGAAACGCCATCTCTATACCGAAGAGGTATTGATGGAAAAACTTTCATCGATAAGTACGAAGTCGACCGCCGAACAGTTCCTGATCCAATTCAACCAGTGTTGTCCGGCTGATTGGATCGAGAAAAACGTGATGGCGCCGTTCGATGCCAACTTGTTTTTCAAATAGTGAAAAATGGCAGATTTGCCGATTTTTTCCCGCTGAGAGGCCTAAATTTTCTAAATATAGTATCAATTCGGGAAACTACTTATATTCCTCGTCAAACCCATGTAAATCAAAGGTTTGGAAAGGGTGTAAGCAGCTAAAATTTAGATAAAACAAATAGTTGAACACAATTTTCTAGGCGGAATTTACAAATTTCAGGTAGAATCCCTGATGTCGAAATAAATCGAGATTAATTGTGTTTAGTAAGTTAGAGAAAAAGACAGTTCGTCACATGATGGAATCTGTCGGACTGATCGCCCTTGGTTACATTATTGCGGTTGCCGGCGCCGAAAGTACAGCCGTCATTATTGCAGGCCTCTTAGTTATGTTGGCCGGTTGGTTCTTCCTGATTCGCTCAGGACACGGAACGCTCCATCCGAAAGCAAGACAAGTTGCAGCAGCCAGACAAGTCGAAGAACAAAAAGTCATGGCAGGCGCTGCGGATTGATGAACATCATTCCATTCGAGCTCGAGTAAATCTCGGGCTTTTTTTATTTTCGGACTCTGACGACCCAATGTAAACTTCTCCAAAAGAAATCAAAAAATTCGCTTCTCTGGAGAAAAACAGAAATTCGAAAGGAGGAGGCGCTTCCTCCCCTGCCTGAAGGCAGGGGTCTCCGCGCCTAAATTTGATGAAATTCACTGTCGTCATCGATAACTATTGTGCTAAGTCAGGCATGCTCGCTGAATGGGGCTATTGCAGCCTTTTAGAGACAGAGCATGGCAACGTGATGATTGATACCGGCGGAACCGGTCATGTTTTAAGACACAATCTCGACTTTCTCAAAATTGATCTCAAGAAAGTTAGGGCTTTAGTCCTTTCTCACAGCCATCACGACCATATCTCGGGCCTCTTGGATATTGTTTTCAGCTGTCCTGGGATTCCGATCTACGCCGGTAAAGGCATCGAGATTGAGAGAAGAGGAGATGCCGATGCATCAAGAAGAAGCGGCGGCGTGCCTGTGGGTCATTTTCCTAATGCACACCTCATCGAGGATTATGTAGAAATCGTGCCTGGCGTATATGCCTTCCGAGTCCCTGAGCAAAATCGCCGTTCTCAATATGTTTGCTGTCGCAACATGTGGGAAGTTGCTCCTGACGGGCAAATTATTGCTGACCGCTTTGAAGACGATGTCTCCTTGGCAGTAAAAGGAGAAAAGGGCTGGAGCTTGCTGCTTGGCTGCGCACATGCGGGATTACCGAACATTATGCAGAGAGCAAAAGACTTGTTTGCCATCGAACGTCTGCACATGGTTGTCGGAGGCTCCCACCTTTGTGGTGTCGATCCTGAAGATTACGGCGTTTGGTTTGATCGACTGGCTGAGTTTCCTGTCGAAAAATGGCGCCTGAATCATTGCACGGGATTTAAAGCCGCGGCGGCCATGGCTGCTAGATTCGATGATGTTGACTGGGCCGGTGCGGGCTGCCGCTACGTACTCTAATTCACGAAAAGGAAGCGAAAATGATCAAGCAATTCATTGCGGATGCCTTCACAGATAAGATTTTTCACGGAAATCCTGCCGCCATCTGCCTTCCTGAACGCTGGCCGGATGACAAACTGATGCAGGATATTGCTTCCGAGAACAACCTCTCGGAAACGGCTTTTGTGGTGAAGGAAGACAGCGGCTGGAAACTTAGATGGTTTACGCCGGGCGGCGAAATCGATTTGTGCGGGCACGCAACACTGGCTACTGCATTCGTGCTAATGAACTTTGTCGAGCCTGATCTAACCGAGGTTCAATTTTCTACGCTCAGCGGAAAACTTTCCGTAAAGAAAAAGAACGATCTCTACGAAATGGATTTTCCGGCGTACGAACTTAAGAGAATTGAGGTCACTGAAGCAATGGAAAAGGCTATCGGTTGTAAGCCGTTAGAAGCCTGGATCGGCCGTGACTTAGTTTGTGTACTTGAAAACGAGGATCAAGTTATCCAAGCCAAACCAGATCTTGAAAAGGCCAAAGCTTTAGACGGTTTACTTTTGCACATAACTGCCAAAGGAAAAGACAAGTACGACTGCGTGAGCAGGACGTTTGCACCGAAATTAGCCGTAGACGAAGATCCGGTATGCGGATCCGGCCATTGCCACTTAGTGCCGCTATGGTCGGAAAAGCTTGGAGAGAAAGGGATATTGGCCTACCAGACTTCTTCTCGAGGAGGCGTCCTTTACTGCGAGCTTGACGGAAAGCGGGTCAAACTTGCAGGTAAAGCCGCCCTTTATTCTCGCGGAGAACTGTGCATCGAAGTCTATAGAGCTTCAATGCAAACCGGAGTTTGCTGTCTGTATACGATTTGATCTGCTGCTTAATTTAGATCGTGTACATGACGGCAAAATAATGCGTGACGCTTCCGCCTAAGACAAATAAATGCCAAACCGCATGGTGATAAGGAAGTCTTTGCCAGTTATAGAAGATCGTACCGAAGGAATAGAGCAGACCTCCGGCTACAAGCAGGACTAAGCCAGTGACGGGCAGGGCTTCTACAACCGGTTTAAAGGCAAACAGAACCAGCCAACCCTGAAAGAGATACAGGAAGGTGTTAAGCTTGTCGCTTTTCTTCATCAGCCAGGGCTGGAAAATAATACCGAAGGCAGCAATAATCCAGCAGGCCGTGCAAATCGTGATGCCGATCCAATTCGGCATCAGATTCAGCATAAAAGGCGTGTAGGTTCCTGCGATCAAAAGAAAAATGCAGGAGTGGTCAACATACTGGAGCGCCTTTTTGGCTCTGACGTTCGGTATAGCGTGATATAGTGTACTTGCTAAATAAAGAACGATCAGAGAAGACCCGAAAATACTAAAAGTAGTTACAGCCAAAGCATTTCCGTGCCGGATTCCGTAAAGAATTAAGAAGACAAGTCCCACTATGGAAGCAACGACCGCCAAGCCGTGGGAAATAGCGTTGGCAATCTCCTCACCGCAGGTGTAAAACTTCTCCTGCGTTCTCAGAAAACCTGAATAAGTACAGTCCATTCTTATCTAGTCGGTTTCTTTCGAAACCGCCTCCCTTATGTCTGATTGTTAATCCCAATATAAAAGTCTCAGAGATCCCTAACGAAAGTAAAAAAGCTGACTTTGTAACAAAGCTATTCACAGCGAGGCAGATAGGCAAAACTCGTCTTCTGCCTCAGGCGCATGAACTGGCAATGGGTTAAGATTTCTGAATCCTCTAATACACAAGGAGATTTTTTGTGAAAGTTTTTGCTCAGAACAGAACAGCAGCTTTTGATAAGAGGGCTGTTATTAAGTGTGCTGTCGCTGTTGCTCTGTTAGTTCTGCGTCTAAGGTTTCTTTTGCGATCGGTCCTGTTCCTCTAACCATGCAGACATTTGCCGTCGCTGTCGTCGGCGCTTGGCTCGGAACACGCCAGGGCGTCGCCGCTGTTATCGCATACTTAGCCCTCGGTTTTGCAGGTCTTCCCGTTTTGCCACGCCGCTTTGCGGCCCTGCCGCTTTGATGGGTCCGACTGCCGGTTACTTAGTTTCTTTCCCGATGGCCGCTGCCATCAGCGGTTTGCTTGCTGAAAGAGGCTGGACAGGCAAACGTGTTTTGCTTCCTTCATCAGCCAGTACGCCGCCAATATTTTTATTGTCGCTTTCGGCGCACTCTGGCTTTCTGCTTCCATCGGCGTAGAAAAGGCTGTTCTGGTCGGCTTTGTGCCGTTTGTCATCGGCGCCTTGCTTAAGGCAATCCTTGGCACCGCAGTTCTGTATGCAAAAGAATTAAGCAGCAGACAATAATAAGAATATTCCTTGAAGGCATAATCCGGAGGTATTAATCTTCGGATTTTTATGCTTATTCAAGAGGTTGGCTTGTATCACATTACTCAGGGTTTTTCTTATGAACTTTGGGATGTATCCCAATCCTGAGCTAAGTCTTAAATTTCACATATCGAAACAATCAATGTTTCGAATCACCTCGATCACGGAGAAACATATGAAAGTTAAGACTCTTTTGAGCTTTGCCGTAGCACTCTGCTGTGCAGCCGCTTTCAGCATGAGCGCCCAAGCTCAGTTGAAAATTCGCCGATGCATGCCAACCTTCCTGACAATGCAACAACAAAAGATTGCTTGGTTTGCCATCAGTCCTATCAGGCTGTAGCTCAAAAAACAGCCAAGATGAATCCGAATCCTCACAGCAACCACCGCGGTGAACAAAACTGCACCAACTGCCATAGCGTTAAGGGCAAACCGCACCTCGAATGCAATGACTGCCATACATTCGCAATCAAGATGAAAGGAGAATAATAAAATGACAAGCGTATCTCGTCGTACTTTCCTTGGAACAGCCGCTGCTGCTTCCGTTAGCGCTGTCGCTGCCCCTGCAATGGGCTTCCACTTCCGGAAACAATCTTCCTGCCAAATGGGATGACACAGTTGACGTCGTCGTCTTGCTGCGGCGGTGCCGGTATGATGGCCGCCTGTCAGGCACACGATGCCGGCGGTAAAGTTGCCGTTTATGACGCAGGTCAGTCTCCCTTCCATACAGCTACCAACCTCTGCGGCGGCTTGTTCACAGCTTGGGGTTCCAAGATGCAGAATGCCGACCCCGAAGGCCGTAAAGACTCCTGGCAGCAGTTCGCCGAAGACATCATGGCTTATGGTAACTACATGAGCTTGAAGGAACCGGTTTACTGCTTCGCAAAGAACTCCGGCAAAGCATTCGACTTCCTTGAAGACGCCGGTCTTGCCAAACATCACCTTGAACCGTATGCCGGCCACAGCCGTCTGCGCGCTCACCGTCAGGACTCTTTCAAGGGTCGTGACTACATTGAAGTTCTGGTCAAACAGCTCGACAAGCGCGGTATCAAGATCAACCACGGTATGGGCGTTACCAAGTTCTACTATGACCCGGCTACTAACACCGTTGTCGGCGTTCAGGTAGGTGAAGGCGACAAAGCCAAGAACGTCAAGGCCAATAAGGGCGTTATTATGGCTACCGGCGGTATCACCGGCACACCGCAGTCTCTGGACCGCTGGGTTCCGAGCGTTGCAGGTAAGGGCGTTGCCATCGGCGGTCCGAAGAATGACGGTACAGCTATGATGGTTGCTGTTCGCGACGTCGGCGTTCCTCTGTCTCACATGCAGTACATCGCTTCTTATCCCTGCGGTATCGTTGTCAACGGACGTAACGGCCCGTACTGCCGCTGGTGGTTCATCACCAATAACGGCGGTATCTTGGTCAACAAGAACGGTCAGCGCTTCATTACAGAAAAAGAAGGTATCTGCCACGTTACTCCGTCCCTGGCTTCTCAGCCTGACGGCTGCCACTATGTCCTCTGCGACCAAGCCGGTTGGGACCGTACCCTCAGCAAGATCAAACTCGGTGCTTTGATCGGTCTGCCGAGCTGGCCTGCCGAACGTGTTGAAGCAGAATTCAAAGTCGGTAAGAACCTCTGGAAATGCGATACTCTTGAAGAACTCTGCCAGAAGTCCGGTATGAACCTTGACGGTCTGAAGAAACAGATCGCCACATGGAACGAAGCAGCTAAGAACCATAACGACCTGCAGTTCGGCCGCAGCGACAAGGATATGTATCCTCTCGGCAAAGGCCCGTACTACATGATCCGTATGGAACCGTGGAACAACCTCTCCTGCGGCGGGGTTCGTGTTAACGAAGACCTCCAGGTTCTGGGTTGGGACATGAAACCTGTTAACCACTTCTATGCAGCCGGTGAAACCGTTGCCGGTGTTCACGGAGCCTTCTACTGCGGCGGTAACGCCTGCGGCTTCGCTCACACCTCCGGTTGGGTTGCAGGCCAGAAGGTTATGGGCAAACAGATCGGTTAATTCTCCTGTGATCTGACGAGAGAATGGGGCGCCGCAAGGCGTCCCTCTCCGATAATTTGGATGGGAACGGCGTCTTCGGGCGCCGTTTTTTGGTGTGCTCGGCATGAGCATTCTCTATAGGGTGAAAGTCCCGAGTCTGCCCGCTAGTGGGAAAGACTAGCGAACCCCAAGGTGTCTGCAGTGATGCAGAAGCTGAAAGAAGGGACTAGCAAAGCTCTGAGCTGACGAACAGAAACAGCCTCAGGCAAGTACGAAGGGCAAGTGTGCCAAATCTCACAAAACCCAATAACTAGACGGAATTCGTATGTGTAAAGGCTGCAGCTGCATGGAGCGAAAGAGAATGCCCTTACCCGAGGAGATCTTGCCAGCCAGCAAAGGCAGTAACAACGAATGGCAAGAAGTCAGCAGCGGTCATAGTACCTGAGAGTAACAGGGAAGGACCAAACCAATAAACCCGCGAAAGGGGGAAAACCAATCAGCGTGAGCAGAAAAATGGGCAATACCCGACCTACTTCGGCCATGGTAGTGCGGAACACGAGAACAGTCGAAGAGGAGTTCAAAGCGCTGACTGGATTGAACTCATGAGTAGCGAAGCTTTTAAGGCGATCACGCTGGACAGAATACTCGCCGGGAGGAATCTGTGGGAAGCCATGAAAAAGGTGCAAGCCAATAAAGGTTCACCCGGAGTAGACGGCATGAAAACAGAGGAATTGAAGGAATATTTCTTTGAGAACCCTGGAAACTGACAGCGATGATCCGACAAGGAGAATACCGTCCCTTACCTATTAAGCGAGTGTACATACCGAAAGACAATGGAGAGCAGAGACCGTTGGGAATACCGACGGTCATCGACCGATTTGTCCAGCAGGCAGTGGCACTGGTGCTGAGCGAAGAATACGAAAAACTCTTCAAGGATATGAGCTTTGGCTTTCGTCCGAACAGAAGCTGTCGACTCGCAGTACGGAGGGCGATGGAGCATGTAAAGGACGGATACATGTGGGTTGTAGATCTGGATCTAAGGAAGTTCTTCGACACAGTGAACCACAGTAAGCTCATCCAATTGCTGTCCGATAGGATTGAGGATGGAAGGGTCGTGTCGCTGATTCATAAATTCCTGCGTGCACCGATCTGGGAAGAAGGCAAAGTAGGAAAGCCCAATACCATCGGCACCTCTCAAGGGGGAGTTATCTCGCCATTGCTGGCTAACATTCTTCTGCATGAACTTGACGAAAAGCTTGAAAGCAAAGGGGTTCGGGCGGTCCGCTATGCGGATGACGCTGTTCTCTTTGCAAAAAGCAGAAAAGCGGCCGAAAGGTTGCTTAAATGGGTCACTGACTTTATCGAGCAGAAACTCTTTCTGAAGGTTAACGCAGAAAAGACGAAGATACTTAGGATAGGGGATCCGGAAGTTCAATTTCTTGGATTCTCCTTCACCTCCCAAGTATCGAAGAAAAGAAGGGAGAGATATCCTACCTACCGGTACTTTCCCGTCGTCCATCGGAAGAAGATGCTTAAGTTAAAAGAAAAACTGAAGCAGATTACAGACCGAAGGGCACCGGGAGGAATTGAACGGGTGAAAAGGGAGCTGAAACTGACCCTTAGGGGTTGGGTCAACTACTTTTACAAGGCTATCCCTGCAAAATGGGTCGAACGAACTGATCAATGGCTTCATCGACGAGTTAGGCAAATCTATTGGAAACAATGGAAAAGGCCGGCGAAACGCCGAGAGGAGTTTAAGAGGCGGTGGAAGAACGCTCCGGCGTTACATGAATATGCTTACAGCTCTAACAGGTATTGGAGAATGTCAAAGGGAGTGCAGATTCATATGGCTCTGAGCCTGGATATTCTCCTGAAAGAAGGGTGGTACGATCTGGGAAAAGCAATGCGGGAAGCAAGTAGGCGACCCGCATAGGTTAATTGGAACCGCTGGGTGCGAGACCCGCATGCCCAGTGGTGTGAGAGGGGTAGGTGAAAGCCTCCCCTACTCGATTGCGCTCGGCATGAGCGAACTCTACAGGGTGGAAGTCCCGAAGTGCAGGCGGTGGCGCCAAGCACATAGCCAGAGGCAAGACCTGAACCGCGAGGTTCCGACTGAAGGAAGCCCGAGGCAAACCATAGACCTTGCGAACAGGAACGGTTTCAGGCAATTGTCGTCGGGTAAGACTGCAAAACAAGTCGAAGCCCTGACAACTGACTTCCTCAAAGGCAGGGGATGGTCGTGGTTGGGTTGTTTTAGGGGTTAACATGTTGAGAAACCGCTAAAAAAAAAACAGAGTAACCTGGCTTACCAGACCGGGTGGGCAGTGGTGTGAGAGGGTGTTCGCTGAAAATCAGTGAAACCCTGCTCGATTACGTTCCAAAAACGGTTCAGTGATGGGAAATTTTCCGAGTTAGGATTTAGATTTTTGACTAACTATTTCTTAGCCTTCTCCAATTATTAGAAGAAGGCGAAAAGAATGCTTCCTGATACACAAGTTCTCAAAAGAGTTTTCGATGAACTAAAAAGGCAACGATTGTCTCTTCAACGCCCGTGCGCCAGCCAGGCAAAATCACATTGAAATTTTCCATAAAGGAAGTATCAAATTCTTCCGAAAGCGGAACCGGCTCTTCTTCGGCAAAACTGAGTTTTGCTAACTTATGGTTGGGCAGGAGGCGAGCCAATGTCGAGTGAATAAAGCTAACGAGCTCGAATAGAGAGGTTTCTCCGTTGGCCGCTAATTTATAAACACCATCAAAACCCGGGTTTGCCAGACATTTAAGAGCGGCAGCGACCGTCATCTGAACCAAAAGATGACGCCCGATAAGGCGAAGCGGTTTATTTCCTGAGACGGTTATCCGTTTGCGGGACAAAATTTTGTCTATCCAATCGGTAATTAAGTTTTTTGTGCTTGAACAATAGAAAACTTCAGGCAATCTAATAAGTAGATGTTCACAGCTGATGAAAGGCGGAATACTTTCTTCCGGCTGCAGCCAACTGACCAAAAGTGCCTCCTTTGTCTCTAAGGCCTGAGAAAGAGCCGCTAAATAATTTGCGCTTTTTGATTCGAAAGACCTGCCCGAGAATCGAGGAACATAGAAAACTGCATTCGGCTGTGTTAGCGTCAGGAATGCTGCAGCAAGTCCGGGATCATTTAACGGGAGCTCGAACTCGGTAGGCTTCCATAAATCGGAATTCTTTTTAAGCTCTGAGGAAAGATAAGGTTCAAAGATTTCCGACTCGTCAAGCTGGGCAAAGCTGTATTGAACCTTGGTCATACAGGGACCCCATCGACAAAATCTCCGACCCAAAGACCTTCATAACTGGGAGGTACCAGTCCGGGACAATGTTCAAAGTAGTCAATAAGCCAATGGACAAAGCGATTGACCGCAACTCTGTCTCGGTCTTTTCTGCTGATATAGATTTGCTGAACAGGAAATTTCCATTCCGGCAAGACTTCGCAAACGGTTCCGTTGGCCAGTTCGTCTAAATAGTAATAGACAGGACAATACGCTCCGATGCCTTTTGAACGCATAACAACCTGCTTAATACCGCCCGGATTATTCAAACGCATATGAGCATGGAAGTGCAGCGGGAAATAGTCGCTTCCTTTTCTTAAAACCATATTCCTTTCGCGGTTTCTGGAAAAGAAAGAAAAAATAGGGTGCTCCGAAAGATCGCGAGGAGAGCGAATCGGATATTTCAGCGAGTTTAAATACTGTGGGGTGGCCGCGAGCATGAAGGAAATGCCGGCAATCAACTTAGAATCGCGCGTCGGAATATTCAGAGGCGTCACCGAGAGCATGACGTCATAGCTGGTAATGGCGTCAGAAGTCATCAGCTCAACGTAACTTAATGACCTCATAGACACTGAAACATCCGGATTGAATTCCAGGTACTTAGAAATTGCGATCGGCATGATGATCTCAGAAAGACCGATCGGGCATGCGATGGTGATCAAGTCCCTGTCGTTATCTCGAGCAACCTGAAGGTCTTTGAACAAAGAGGCTACATCAAAAACGATACGTCTCATGCGAGAATAGGCCACAGATCCGGCACTTGTGAGCACTAGCTGTTTACCTTTTCTCCGGAAAAGTTCTACGCCTAGGTCTTTTTCGAGCTTATTAATACGTCGGGAAATGGAAGAGGCTTCCACGCCGATCTCTTCCGAAACTTTGGCAATGGAACCACGGGAAACGATCTTAAAGAAAAGACGCCAGGTATCAAGGTCGGAAACAGTACTCACAGTTCATCCTTTCAGCTGAAATCCAGGTTGTAGTTTGTGTGTTTTTGTAACTAACAGGATTGGCAATTAGAACATTATAAATACGCTTATTTGTTTGAATATAAACAAATAAAATTAAGGACAATTTGTAATATTTCTGTAAATTGCCTTTTTTGTCATCAATAACACTAAATTTTTGTCATTGTATCAACTGCGGTACTTAGGCACAATAACCATGTCGGACGTAACCAAGGTCCGACGGACATCTCCTGATTGGTTGTTAGATATAAACAGTCTGTTTTGGACTGTGCCTTCTTCAGAAAGAGAGAGCTGAAGAAGGTATTTTTTTGTCCAAAAATTGCCAGACGAAAAATATTCTCTTTATTTCTAGAAGATTCGAATTCTAATCCCGAAAATCTATAATTTTCCGGAATCAAAATAATTATTCTCGTTAGTCTTTGGTTTGTCCGAAGGAAGGCTATATAGCGGTCATTAGCTAGGAAATCGAACTACAAGATTCGTTATTCACGAAATCTCCGTCCTATATTGAAGAAAAAGAATCTTTCAGGAGATTTTAATGTTGCAAGAGAATCTATCGAATTCAGCCGGCCCCAGTTGCCTCAAACGAAGTTTTGGCATGCGGGAAGCGGTGACCATTACCGCCGGTTCTGTGATCGGTGTCGGTCTTTTTACAACCGGATCCAATGTAGTCGGAAACCTCGGTATCGAGGTAATCTTCGCCACCTTATTGGCGCTATTGGTAAGCATTTATCCTGCTCTTCTTTACGCAGAAATGGGGGCTGCACTTCCATATGCGGGCGGAACCTACCAATTTGCCTCGCTTGGACTAGGGAAGGCGGTAGGCGTTTTGGCCGGTTGGAATTTCATTATTTCGCTCGTTGCGGTTACCGGCGGTGAGGCGCTGGCCTTTAGTTATTACTTCAAAACACTTTGTCTTGCTTTCGGATGGCAAATTCCATTGTCTGATGTCGCGGTGGCGTTGATCGTCACGATCGTTTTCATTATTGCCAATGTCTTCGGTGTTAGGTTAACGGGCCGGCTGCAAAACGGCTTTATGTTCTTTTTCTGGGGCGTTGCTGCTATTTGGTTCCTGACAATGATCCCGAATATTGAACTGCCGAATTTTGTAAAGTCGCCGGAATTCATCGCAAAGGACAAAGACTTTACGTTTATCGGCGCCGTGTGCATGATCTGGTGGTGCTTTGCAGGCTTTGAAGCCTGTGTGGCGATGGGAGAGGAGATTCGTTTCCCGAAAATCAATATTCCTCGTGCCATGTTCTTGGCTCCGTTCGTCGTTTTCTGTGTGAACGCATTGTTCCAGTGGTATCTAATCGGTATTACACCGGTAGAGAAATTAGCATCTCTGGCAACGGCTGAAGCTCCTTATGCGGAAGCAATGAAGGCAGCCGGCATCCTAGGATTCCCTCTTGCCTTGCTTGCGGCCGGCATTGCTTTCGGCGGTGATTTCTCAACGTTAAACGCCTCTATTTCAACAACACCGCGTTATCTCTTTACGATGGCTAGAGACGGCGCAATGCCCAAGATTTTTGCAAAGGTCAGCAGCCGTTATCAGACACCTTACGTTGCGGTGATAACGCTGGGTGTATTGACCGTTGCTCTGATTGCAACTAACTCATTGCTTTACATTGCAGAACTTTCCTTATTCGCAGATCTTTTCTACTACGTTCTCGGAATACTGGCAGCTTGGGGTTTGCGGAAAAAGCATCCTGAATTAAAACGTTCGTATAAAGCTCCATTGATCATGGTCGGTGCTCCGGTCAGCGCTTTAATTTACTTATATATGATGACTGAGCTGAGTAATGAGGCTTTTTACACCGGCGTTATATGGTGTCTCCTCGGAATTGCTATTTACTGGTGCTGCTCTAAGTATTACGGAGCCGGCGCATCTTTTAAGTTGGATGAAAAAGCTTCCGGTGTTGATGAAATCCCGACACCTGAAGAAAAGAGGAGCATGGACCGCGAATATCATCTTTGGTGGTTCCTCGTAGGAGGATTGAGCATTGTTGCCACGCTGCTTTATTTACTACCGTATTTGATGCGCTAAGTTAACCAAAACGTATTTGAGCCTCGTCCTGAGTGACGGGGCTTATTTTTTAACTTGAATCGAAGAATTTTGGGGCCAATCTAAATACGAACTCAGAATTAGATTCTTGCTTAAAGGTGAAAGCGAGAAAGCTCCGGAAGGGGATCAAGGAAAAGAAGATTTCTTAAAAACAAATATCAGAAGTAATCCCAATTCTTTGGTGACGAAAGCGGATTAATAGAAATAAGACAAGTTGAAGTTGTAGTACGTAATCTTTTTTGAAGAAAGAACAAATCTTTGAAAAAGAGAGAAAGCATATACCTATAGAAACAATACCAAGTTAATGCTCTGAAAGTGAGATTACAAACTTCTTTGAAAACTCGAAGATTTATCGATGGCATCAAAGTGTACTCATATGTTAGGGCAGGGAAGTGTGTATTAAATAAAATAAGTTTTCTTTGATTGCCATCAAAATTGAAAATTAAAATAAATATAAATATCCAGAAGTACTAAATTTAAATTTTTCATAGAATAATCATAACAACATTAAAAAGTTTTCTGTATATCGTTTGAACAAAACATTTAAATTATTTAAATGTAAAAACAAGTTAGACAAGATAAATTCTTTCTATCTATTATTTAACTTCGTTTCGAGTAGAGCAGGGTAGGCTTTTTCTCATAACTTTCTTTGATAATCTGAATACTATAAATACATCAATTTCCTGATTCTCTACCATAGAGATTGAAAATTTAATTTGTACAGCATGAGGGAAGGCCGAGGTGTATGTCAGAGAGCTTGGGAAGAAGTTACCGGAAAGTTGTCAACAGAGCGTTGTGAATATATAGAAATAGACAATTTCTTCGTATAAACAGATGGATAGATGAGTTTATAAAGACTTTTTACGAGCGATAAAAACTCGAAACAGGTTGATTTATTTATTGTATAAACAATCTATTAGAGAATGTTTCAATAGATTAAATTAGATTAGGTCTTTATCTGAAAGAAGATTTGTTCACAATAAAAATCGTTAATTTACAAATAGTTAAGTAGATACTTAAAGGCTTCGTCATTCATACAGTATGATGTACTGTCAATATAACTGTATAGATGATTTATACAGTAAATGCGAGAGGATTGAGAGGGTGGTATCTTAGGTTACCCTGTTATACAAAAATACTCATACCCCTTTGTATAAACAAATAAAAACGTAAAAAGGAATGAGGTTGCGTATAATTTTTAAAAATTATTATAATCTAATGAAGAAAATGAATAATATAAATAATTAGGTAATTGTGAATTTAAATATATCTTTTAATCTTATTTGTATCTCTTTTAAATATTTGACCGTTAAAATAAATTAATTATTATTACTATTGATAGTTGCCTTAAACAGGATTTAATTGTTTTCGTATTTCTTCTTATTGTTAAATCAAATTTAATTTTCTAACGAAAAAGTTAGATCTAAATAGAAAAATAATTTTTAATGACCTGCTTATTTCTAGCTGTAAGCCTTTGTCTTTGCCATAGGAAGGAATTCGTCTGTTCCTATGCAAAACAATCCTTAACCTATTTATTTAATTGAGATATTCATTAAAAAATGAATTCTTATTCGCAGGGGTGAATCTGGATCTCAGAAGGCGTTTTGAAAATTCTTATCTTTAAATCGGCTTGCCTAAGCTTTTTTAGCTAAGATTTTTACGTTGTAATTTTCGAAACGACTATTTTTCTGATCCTTAGGAGATTCTTTATGCAACGCCGCCAGTTAATTAAAGGCTTAGCCGCCGGAGCAATTGTTTCTACTTTGCTTCCTGCATTTGCAGCAGAACCCGTAACCCTCAAAGTCGGAGCTTCTCCCCTTGTAACAGGAGATATTCTTGAGTTCGTAAAACCTGCCCTTGCCAAAAAAGGCATCAATCTCAAGATCATCGAATTTACCGACTATATTCAGCCGAATCTAGCTTTGGCGGATAAAGAAATTGATGCAAATCTTTTCCAACACAAGCCTTTCATGGATAAGTTCTGCCAGGACAGAGGTCTTAAGCTGACGGCTTTGCCTGGCATTTTTATTGCACCTATCGCTCTTTACTCTAAAAAGATCAAAGACGTTAAGGAATTAAAGAAGGGCGACACCATCACGATCCCTAACGATCCGACGAACGGCGGCAGAGCACTGCAGCTGCTTGCCGGAGCAGGTCTTTTAAAACTAAAAGAGGGTGTCGGGCATGCAGCAACAGTTGAGGACATCCTTGATAATCCGTTGAGATTAAGAATCGTAGAAGTCGAGGCTGCGACGCTTCCGAGAACACTTGACGATGCTCGCGCAGCCGTTATTAATCAGACCTACGCGCTGCCGGCCGGCCTTAATCCCGTCAAAGACTCCTTACTCATTGAAAGTAAAGATTCTCCGTATGCAAACATGGTTGCTATCCGTACCGGAGACAATCGCCCAGAACTTGTTGAATTGAACAACGCACTTCACACACCGGAAGTAAAACAATTCATACTTGAGCACTACAAAGGATCTTTGATTCCATCCTTCTAACATTAGGACGCCCCATGAATAAACGCAATTTTTTGATTACCGCTGCACTCAGCGCCGCTCTCTGCTTTTTCGGTACTGCAAACGCCGCTGAGACCTTAAAGATCGGAGCTTCTCCGGTTCCGCACGCTGATATTCTGAAAGTGGTCCAGCCCGAACTCGCTAAAAAGGGCATTGACCTTAAGATTATTGAGTTCTCTGATTATGTTCAGCCGAACCTGGCGCTTTCTGACAAAGATCTGGATGCCAACTTCTTCCAGCATCTGCCTTATTTAGAAGCTTTCTCGAAAGACCATCGCTTAAATCTGGTGTCTGCAGGAGCGGTTCATATTGAACCGATGGGCGTTTACTCCAAGAAAGTAAAGAACTTGACTGATCTGAAAAAAGGTGCCTCTGTCGCCATTCCTAATGATCCGACAAACGGCGGAAGAGCGCTTCAGGTTCTTGCTGCTGCCGGCCTGATCAAAATGAAAGACGGTGTCGGTGTGAACGGAACTCCTCTGGATATCACCGATAATCCGAAGAGAATCCGTATCGTCGAAGTGGAAGCAGCAACACTGCCTAGAGCTTTGGACGATCTAGATGCTGCCGTTATCAATTCTAATTACGCCCTCGGCGCTAAGTTGAACCCCACAAAAGACTCGATTGCCATTGAAGCCAAAGATTCTCCTTATGCAAATGTTGTGGCAGTGAGAGCAGGGGATGAAAACAAACCCGCTATTAAGGAATTGATGAGCTCTCTTCATTCGCCCGAAGTTAAGAAGTTTATTGGGGAAAAATATAACGGAGCCGTTGTTCCGGCTTTCTAAGTCGCTAATCGGATGGACGTCAAAGCTGAAGAATCTTGAAAATTACTTCTGACGGTTTATCCATTAGCGGACAAAGGGAAATCCTTCCATTTTGAGACAACAAAAAACGGCCTTGCGGCCACTTTTTTGTTGTTAATGACTATTGAAAGGAGGGTGTCATACCGAAGCGACTGAATTCTCTTTCCTGTTCTTCGATAAGGTCTTCACCGTCTAATTCAAAATTCTTTTCGATATTGATGTCTTCAATGAGAAGACGATTTTCGCCTTTAGATGTCAGTCTGGCCCAAAAAATAGAGCCGGCCGCATCCTTCATTCTGACTTCTGTTTTACCGATGCGATTTAATTGTGCTTCTTTAACCTGAAAAACTGCTTGGTCTACGATCAAGTCCCGAAGAAGATAACCGGCTGCAATACCCAGCGTAGCAGCGATGCCCTCACCAATCTTGGAAATGATTCCGCTCTTTTCAACCGTGACCCAGCCGCTTTCTCTCCGCGTGGAGCAGAAAACACATTCATTCGTTTCTTCGGTATATCCAAAAGTCTGATTAATGTCTTTATCGGCAGTTTCTAAAACCTGTAAAGCGCCGTTTGTGTACTTAGACATTTTTCATTTCCCTTAATTAAATTTCATTGAACTTTCGTCTTGGTCGCTATATTGAAACAAAGCAAAGAGAGGGACAATAGCGTAAACCCCCAGCAGAACTCACTTTGAGCCAAATTATGGAAAAACCCTTAAGTGATTGGCGAAACAAATTAGGAGGTTTCCCTTAGAAATGCCCATTTTGACTGAAAAATTAGTTCGCAGGGCAAATAAAAAAACATAAAAAAAGAAAACCAAAATGGGGTGTAAAATAGGGAGGGTGAATAAAATTAGTGTGTTACCGTTTTTACAATTTAAGAAAGACACGAACTAGAGTCGTGAAAATTCAGATGATTCCTTAAGGTTGTTGTAAGAAAGAGACAGCTCAAAATTATCGTCATATTAGTGAAAACACCTATACAACTTTGGATATTCCATGTTAATCGTACAAATTGAAAAAAACAGTAAATTGCAAAAAGGGTATTTTATTCCGTTAAACCAATAAATTAAGACCAATTCACTATAGGTTGGAAGGGTAAGAAAAAGACAAAATTCATCCTTTTTTTCAATTTTTCATTAAGTGAAACTACTTAGTTTTGTTTTTGACCTCTTTAAATCCATTGTCTTTTGTCCGAAGTTGTTCTAAATTTCAGCTCAACAGTTTTAGGTGCAATTGTTTTTCATGGTCAACCCTAATAGGTAGCGGATTTGACAGAGAAATTATTCTCACCTGAATTTGTTGGTTTTTTACCCCATGCTGCCGAAAGGTGCCACCCGTCTTTTCGGCTAACTTGGATCAAGGAGATCTACTAAATGAAAGTTATTTATACGGATGTACTGGTCATCGGCGCAGGTCTTGCCGGTCTGCGTATGGCCGTCGGTGCCAAACGCCGCGGACATGATTCCATCATCCTCTCTCTAGTTCCCCCTAAACGTTCCCACTCCAAAGCCGCTCAGGGCGGTATGCAGGCTTCTCTGGCCAATGTGATTAAGGGCGTCGGCGACAATGAGGATGTCCACTTCGGCGACACCGTTCGCGGTTCCGACTGGGGTGCAGACCAGGAAGTCGTTCGTATGTTCGTCAATACTGCTCCTAAAGCTGTCCGTGAACTGGCTGCTTGGGGCGTACCCTGGAGCCGTATCACTCCGGGTGACCGTCAGGTTATTATCAACGGCGAAAAAGTTACTATTACCGAACGTAAAGAAGCAGCCGGCCTGATCGGTCAGCGTGACTTCGGCGGTACAAAGAAATGGAGAACCTGCTTCGTTTCCGACGGTACCGGCCACGCTATGCTGAACGCTGTTTCCGATCGCGCTATCGCTCTCGGTATTCCTATTCACGAACGTGTTGAAGCCATCGCTTTGATCCACGACGGTTCCCGCTGCTACGGCGCTGTCGTTCGTGACCTTATCACTGGTGAACTCATCGGTTACGTTGCCCGAGCTACTGCTATCGCAACCGGCGGTGCAGGTAAGATCTTCCGCGTTTCTACAAACGCTCAAATCTGTGAAGGTACCGGCCACGCTATCGCTCTGGAAACAGGCGTTGCTATGTGCGGTAACTTGGAAGCTGTTCAGTTCCATCCGACAGGTATTTTCCCAGCCGGTATTCTGGTTACTGAAGGCTGCCGCGGTGACGGCGGTCTGCTTCGCGACGTCGACGGCCATCGCTTCATGCCGGACGTTGAACCTGAAAAGAAAGAACTTGCCTCTCGTGACGTCGTTTCCCGTCGTATGGAAGAACGTATTGCTCAGGGCAAGGGCGTTAAGAGCCGCTTCGGTGAACACCTCTGGCTCGACATCACGCTGCTCGGTGAAAACCACATTAAACACAACCTTCGTGAAGTTTACGAAATTTGCCATTACTTCCTCGGCGTTGACCCGACGAAGGATTGGATCCCGGTTCGTCCGGCTCAGCACTACACCATGGGCGGTGTCCGCACCAACCCGAACGGCGAATCTCAGACTCTGAAGGGCCTGTTCGCTGCCGGTGAAGCTGCTTGCTGGGATATGCACGGCTTTAACCGTCTCGGCGGTAACTCCGTTGCTGAAACCGTTGTTGCCGGTATGATCATCGGCGAAACAATCGCTGACTTCTGCGACAAGCCTGAAAACGCCATCGACATTCCGACCCGCGTTGTTTACGACTTCATCAAGCGCGAACAGTCCAAGCTGGACGCCTTCGTTAAGAACAACGGCAAAGAAAACATGGCTGAGATCCGCACTCGCATGCAGGAAATCATGACGACTAAGGTCGGTATTTTCCGCGAAGGCGAAAAACTCAAGGAAGCTGTCGAAGAACTCGAAGACCTCTACAAGAAGAGCTTCAACGTTGCTGTTAAGAACCAGCCGGGTGCCAACCCTGAGCTTGTTTATGCTTACAGAACACAGAAGATGCTCCGCGTCGCCCTCGGTATGGCTCTCGGTGCTTCTCTTCGTACAGAATCCCGCGGTGCTCACTTCCGTGTTGACTACCCTGTTCGTAACGACGCTGAATGGTGCAAACGTACACTCAGCACATGGAAGAACGAATCCGACACTCTTCCGACAATTACTTACCAAGACCTCGACATCTCCAAGATGGAACTTCCTCCGGGCTGGCGTGGTTACGGTGCTAAGAACTACATTGACAACCCCGAAACACCTGTTCGTCAGAAACAAGTCGACGAAATCCGTGCCAAACTGGAATCCGAAGGCGCAGACCGCTTCGCTGTCCAGAATGCACTGATGCCGTACCTGCAGCTTCTGCCCGAAGATCTCCGCGGCAAGAACGAACGTATTGACGAACCCCTGTCTTAATCTTTGGAGTTGAAATTAAATGGCTGATACAACACAACAGATGGCTGCTGCTGAAGAGAAAAAAGAAGATGCAGTTCCCCAGCAGGCGAAAGCTCATCGCATGCTCCAGGTAAGCATTCTTCGTTACAACCCGGCTGATCCGGATAGCGTTCCTCACCTGCAGACTTACTCCGTTTCCGAAACGGACTCTATGACTCTCTACATTCTCTTGAATGAATTGAGAGACACACAGGATCCTTCCTCCAGTTCGACTTCGTTTGCCGTGCCGGTATTTGCGGTTCCTGCGCAATGCTCGTTAACGGTAAACCGACTCTGGCCTGCCGCTGCCTGACAAGAGATCTTCCGGATCACTTCACTCTGGCTCCGCTTCCCGGCTTCGAACTCATCGGTGACTTGTCTGTCAACACAGGTAAGTGGATGCGCGGTATGTCCGAACGTATCCAGTCCTGGTGCCACCTTAACGATGACAATGTCAATCTGTCTAAGATTGAAACCCCGATGGATCCGCATCTGGCCGAAGAAATCTACCTGCTTGACCGCTGCGTTGAATGCGGCTGCTGCGTAGCTTCCTGCGGTAACTTCCGTATGCGTCCTGACTTCGTCGGTGCTGTCGCTATCAACAAGATCTCTCGTTTCCGTCTGGATCCGCGCGATCACCGTAATGATGCCGACTACTACGAAATCCTCGGTACTGAAAGCGGAGTTTTCGGCTGTATGTCCCTCCTGGCTTGCCACGACTTCTGCCCGAAAGATCTGCCTCTGAAGACTCAGATTGCTTTCATGCGTCGTAAGATGGCCGAGCAGGGCATCATGGGCAAAGAAGAGCCCAGCCTCAAGAGAGTCATTCCTCTTCGTGAGCTCAAGCTCGACTAATCCCATTTTGTAACAAAACGTCCTAGCAAGACCTAAACCCTACCTTAATCGGTAGGGTTTTGGTGTGCTCGGCATGAGCATTCTCTATAGGGTGAAAGTCCCGAGTCTGCCCGCTAGTGGAAAGACTAGCGAACCCCAAGGTGTCTGCAGTGATGCAGAAGCTGAAAGAAGGGACTAGCAAAGCTCTGAGCTGACGAACAGAAACAGCCTCAGGCAAGTACGAAGGGCAAGTGTGCCAAATCTCACAAAACCCAATAACTAGACGGAATTCGTATGTGTAAAGGCTGATGGAGCGAAAGAGAATGCCCTTACCCGAGGAGATCTTGCCAGCCAGCAAAGGCAGTAACAACGAATGGCAAGAAGTCAGCAGCGGTCATAGTACCTGAGAGTAACAGGGAAGGACCAAACCAATAAACCCGCGAAAGGGGAAAACCAATCAGCGTGAGCAGAAAATGGGCAATACCCGACCTACTTCGGCCATGGTAGTGCGGAACACGAGAACAGTCGAAGAGGAGTTCAAAGCGCTGACTGGATTGAACTCATGAGTAGCGAAGCTTTAAGGCGATCACGCTGGACAGAATACTCGCCGGGAGGAATCTGTGGAAGCCATGAAAAAGGTGCAAGCCAATAAAGGTTCACCCGGAGTAGACGGCATGAAAACAGAGGAATTGAAGGAATATTTCTTTGAGAACCCTGGAAAACTGACAGCGATGATCCGACAAGGAGAATACCGTCCCTTACCTATTAAGCGAGTGTACATACCGAAAGACAATGGAGAGCAGAGACCGTTGGGAATACCGACGGTCATCGACCGATTTGTCCAGCAGGCAGTGGCACTGGTGCTGAGCGAAGAATACGAAAAACTCTTCAAGGATATGAGCTTTGGCTTTCGTCCGAACAGAAGCTGTCGACTCGCAGTACGGAGGGCGATGGAGCATGTAAAGGACGGATACATGTGGGTTGTAGATCTGGATCTAAGGAAGTTCTTCGACACAGTGAACCACAGTAAGCTCATCCAATTGCTGTCCGATAGGATTGAGGATGGAAGGGTCGTGTCGCTGATTCATAAATTCCTGCGTGCACCGATCTGGGAAGAAGGCAAAGTAGGAAAGCCCAATACCATCGGCACCTCTCAAGGGGGAGTTATCTCGCCATTGCTGGCTAACATTCTTCTGCATGAACTTGACGAAAAGCTTGAAAGCAAAGGGGTTCGGGCGGTCCGCTATGCGGATGACGCTGTTCTCTTTGCAAAAAGCAGAAAAGCGGCCGAAAGGTTGCTTAAATGGGTCACTGACTTTATCGAGCAGAAACTCTTTCTGAAGGTTAACGCAGAAAAGACGAAGATACTTAGGATAGGGGATCCGGAAGTTCAATTTCTTGGATTCTCCTTCACCTCCCAAGTATCGAAGAAAAGAAGGGAGAGATATCCTACCTACCGGTACTTTCCCGTCGTCCATCGGAAGAAGATGCTTAAGTTAAAAGAAAAACTGAAGCAGATTACAGACCGAAGGGCACCGGGAGGAATTGAACGGGTGAAAAGGGAGCTGAAACTGACCCTTAGGGGTTGGGTCAACTACTTTTACAAGGCTATCCCTGCAAAATGGGTCGAACGAACTGATCAATGGCTTCATCGACGAGTTAGGCAAATCTATTGGAAACAATGGAAAAGGCCGGCGAAACGCCGAGAGGAGTTTAAGAGGCGGTGGAAGAACGCTCCGGCGTTACATGAATATGCTTACAGCTCTAACAGGTATTGAGAATGTCGGAGTGCAGATTCATATGGCTCTGAGCCTGGATATTCTCCTGAAAGAAGGGTGGTACGATCTGGGAAAAGCAATGCGGGAAGCAAGTAGGCGACCCGCATAGGTTAATTGGAACCGCTGGGTGCGAGACCCGCATGCCCAGTGGTGTGAGAGGGGTAGGTGAAAGCCTCCCCTACTCGATTTTGTTGCGACAATGAAACAACACATGCCGTGAAGTGATGATACTTAAAACGAAAGTTCTAGGTAAAAACCCTTGATTTATCGACAATTAAGAAAATTTTTCTAGAGAATTTTCATGAACTGTGCTACTTTAGTCCCCGTTTGAGCAGTACCGAGTTCCATGCGAATAAACAATTTGTTACGATACTGCCTGCAGCCACTCAATCGTATGACCACGGTCTTCGGACTGACGAAAGAGGGCGGTTTTTTGAGACTTCTCATTATTCAAAACAGGAGCAACAATGACTCGTATTGAGCACGATTTTATTGGCGACTTAGAAGTTCCGGCTAATGCCTACTACGGCGTCCAATCCCTTCGCGGCAAAGAAAACTTCTTTATCACTGAAGAAAAGAACAACCAGGAAATCTATTTCATCATCGCTTTTGCTTATGTTAAGAAAGCAGCTGCGATGGCTAATAAGGAACTCGGCGTTGTTAAACCTGAAGTTGCCGATGCAATGATCTGGGCTTGCGATCAGCTCATCAACAACACTGAAAAATATCGTGACCAGTTCATCACTGACTGGCTGCAGGGCGGAGCAGGTACTTCCACCAACATGAACGCTAACGAAGTTATCTCCAATCTCGCTATCGAACATCTCGGCGGTAAGCTCGGTGACTACTCCATCGTCAACCCGAACAACGACGCAAACTTCGGTCAGTCCACAAACGACACATATCCGACCGCTATTCATCTGAGCTGCATCCTCCGCTCCAACGTCCTTATCAAGGCCGCTGAAGAACTGCGTGACGCACTCTATGCCAAGGCTAAAGAATTCGATCAGACTCTGAAGATGGGCCGTACCCATCTCCAGGACGCTGTTCCTATGACTCTGGGTCAGGAATTCCATGGCTGGGGCTTCACTATCAATGACGAAATCGAAAACCTGCGCGCTGCTCAGGAACACCTCAAGATCGTCAACCTCGGCGCTACCGCTATCGGTACTACTGTTACTGCTGCCCCGGGATATCCGGAACTTGCTGTTAAGAACCTTGCCGAGTTGACCGGCATCGACTTCAAGAACAGTGAAGACCTGATCGCTGCTACCAGCGACTGCGGCGCTTACATGACTCTGTCTTCCGCCATCAAGGGTCTGGCAGTTAAGATGACTAAGGTCTGCAACGACATTCGTCTGCTTGCCTCCGGTCCTCGCTGCGGTCTGAAGGAAATCAATCTTCCTCAGCTCCAGCCGGGTTCTTCCATCATGCCGGGTAAAGTTAATCCGGTTGCTGCTGAAGTTGCTAACCAGGCCAGCTTCCTTGCTATCGGTCTCGACACAACAGTGATGCTTGCTGCTTCTGCCGGCCAGCTCGAACTGAACGTTATGGAACCGGTGATCACTTTCGCTCTGTACACACAGATGAAAGTTATGACCAACGCATGCGACACACTTCGCACCAAACTGGTTGAAGGCGTCACCGCCAACACCGAACGCTGCAAAGACTACGTCATGAACTCCATCGGTATCGTTACACTCCTGAAGCCGCATTTCGGCTACCAGAAGTGCGCCGCTATCGCCAAGGAAGGCTACACAACCGGTAAGTCTCTGCATCAGATCGTCGTTGACGAACAGCACCTGATGACTCAGGCTGAATGGGATGCCACATTCAATACTCAGAACTTGATTCATCCGAAATTCGTCAAGTAATTGAGTTCAAGATTTCGGCAGCGGAATCCGCTGCCGAATTTTCAGCGCTCGGAGCAGGTTAAAAAAAACATGTTCTTGCTTCGATTCAAGGGTCTTTGGCGACCCGTCAATAATTAACTAAGCCAACATCTCGGGGAGTACGGTTAACCGCGTACTTTCTTTCGGAGGATTTATGGATATCATGGTTATTCTTCAGATTATCGTTCTGCTCGGCGCGATCTTTGTCGGTGTGCGTCTCGGCGGTATCGGTATCGGCTACGCCGGCGGTGCCGGTGTTCTCATTCTCGGTTTGTGTTTAGGCATGAAGCCGGGTAACATTCCTTGGGACGTGATCCTGATCATTGCATCCGTGATCTCGGCCATTTCCGCCATGCAGCTCGCAGGCGGCTTGGACTACCTCGTTTACATCGCTGAAAAGATTCTCTACAAGAATCCTAAATACATCAACTATCTGGCTCCGCTGGTTACCTATGTTCTGACGTTTTTCGCTGGTACAGGTCACACCGCTTTCTCGATGATCCCGGTTATCGTTGAAGTTGCTAAAGGCCAGAACATCCGCCCGAGCGTTCCGCTGTCTATCGCTGTGGTCGCTTCTCAGATCGCTATTACCGCTTCTCCGGTTTCCGCCGCTGTTATTTACATGACAGGCGTTCTCGAACCGTTCGGCTGGAGCTATCCGACTCTGCTGGCTGTTTGGCTTCTGACCACATTCTTAGGCTGCATGGTCACTGCTTTCATCATGACGATGTTCTGCAAGATGGACCTCAACACCTCTACGGTTTACCAGGAACGTCTTAAAGAAGGTCTCGTTAAGCCTCCTGTCGGCATGCAGGAAATCAAGATCACTTCCTCTGCCAAGCTTTCCGTTTGGATCTTCCTTATCGGCGTTATCGCAGTTGTCTGCTACGCATCCGCTATTTCTCCGGCTATCGGCCTGATCAAACCGGTTATCGTCACACGTGACGCAGCCATCATGAGCTTGATGCTTACCGTCGGCGCTCTGATCACGGTTTTCTGCAAGGTCAAACTCGGCGATATCGCTTCCACATCCGTTTTCAAATCCGGTATGGTTGCCTGTATCTGCGTTCTCGGTGTTGCATGGCTCGGTGATACATTCGTTTCCGGTCACACCGCTCAGATCAAGGCTTTTGCTTCTGAAACCATCAGCCAGTATCCGGCTCTCCTCGCAGTTGTCTTCTTCTTAGCCGCTATGCTCCTGTACTCTCAGGCCGCTACTGCTAAGGCGATTACTCCGACAGTGGTTGCTGCCCTCGGTATCACAGCCGCTCATCCGGACAACGCTTACATGCTGGTTGCCTGCTTCGCCGCTGTTTCCGCTCTGTTCGTTCTCCCGACATACCCGACACTCCTCGGCGCTGTTCAGATGGACGACACCGGTACAACACGCATCGGTAAGTGGGTCTTCAATCACTCTTTCTTCATCCCCGGCGTTCTGGCGATTTTCTTCTCCGTCGCTTTCGGTTTCGTTGTCTGTGGCTTCATGTAATCCGCTGATCTAACGTACCCTTAAAGGGATATAAGAAAAGGGCCTCACATTGCGAGGCCTTTTTCTATGCTCAAAATCACCTGATTGTTACGAAGAATTACATAACAAATCAAAGCCTATTTGTTAGATTAAAAAATATTCTTAATAAAGATCAATGAATTCATAGAGATAAAAAATTAGTTAATGATTTTTCCGTCGCATATGGTTTACCCCATAAGTTTGGGTAAACCATATATTTTGTGCAAACGATTACAATACTTCGTAGCAAACAAGAGCCGGTTCGCAGTGTGTTGAGTAGCGTTCGGCTCTGTCTGCATCGGATGACTGTGTGGACCAACGGTTTTATACCGACACGGTTATTTTCAAATCCTACTTCGAGATGAAGCGGGATATAAATTTTTGAGGAGACCTGAATGGCTCGTATTGAACATGATTTTATCGGCGACTTAGAAGTTCCTGCCAACGCTTACTATGGCGTCCAATCCCTTCGCGGCAAAGAAAACTTCTTCATCACTGAAGAGAAGAACAACCAAGAAATCTACTTCATCATCGCTTTTGCTTATGTTAAGAAAGCAGCTGCGATGGCTAATAAGGAACTCGGCGTTGTTAAACCTGAAGTTGCCGATGCAATGATCTGGGCTTGCGATCAGCTCATCAACAACACTGAAAAATATCGTGACCAGTTCATCACTGACTGGCTGCAGGGCGGAGCAGGTACTTCCACCAACATGAACGCTAACGAAGTTATCTCCAACCTCGCTATCGAACATCTCGGCGGTAAGCTCGGTGACTACTCCATCGTCAACCCGAACAACGACGCAAACTTCGGTCAGTCCACAAACGACACATACCCGACCGCTATTCATCTGAGCTGCATCCTCCGCTCCAACGTCCTTATCAAGGCCGCTGAAGAACTCCGCGACGCACTCTATGCCAAGGCTAAAGAATTCGATCAGACTCTGAAGATGGGCCGTACCCACCTCCAGGACGCTGTTCCTATGACTCTGGGACAGGAATTCCACGGCTGGGGCTTCACTATCAATGACGAAATCGAAAACCTGCGCGCTGCTCAGGAACACCTCAAGATCGTCAACCTCGGCGCTACCGCTATCGGCACTACCGTTACCGCTGCCCCGGGATATCCGGAACTTGCTGTTAAGAACCTTGCCGAACTGACCGGCATCGACTTCAAGAACAGTGAAGACCTGATCGCTGCTACCAGCGACTGCGGCGCTTACATGACTCTGTCTTCCGCCATCAAGGGTCTGGCAGTTAAGATGACTAAGGTCTGCAACGACATTCGTCTGCTTGCCTCCGGTCCTCGCTGCGGTCTGAAGGAAATCAATCTTCCTCAGCTCCAGCCGGGTTCTTCCATCATGCCGGGTAAAGTTAATCCGGTTGCTGCTGAAGTTGCTAACCAGGCCAGCTTCCTTGCTATCGGTCTCGACACAACAGTGATGCTTGCTGCTTCTGCCGGCCAGCTCGAACTGAACGTTATGGAACCGGTTATTACATACGCTCTGTATACACAGATGAAGGTTATGACCAACGCCTGCGACACACTGCGTAAGAAACTGGTTGAAGGCGTTACCGCCAACACCGAACGCTGCAAAGACTACGTCATGAACTCCATCGGTATCGTTACACTCCTGAAGCCGCATTTCGGTTATCAGAAGTGCGCCGCTATCGCTAAGGAAGGCTACACAACCGGTAAGTCTCTCCATCAGATCGTTGTTGACGAACAGCATCTGATGACTCAGGCTGAATGGGATGCCACATTCAACACACAGAACCTGATCCATCCGAAGTTCGTTAAGTAATTTCGAATAGGTTCTTGTGAACTCAAAAGCCGCCCTCGGGCGGCTTTGTCGTGTCCGGAAGCAGAGAAGGCGGAAACTGCTTTCTCTGCCGGCTTTTAATTTTCTTTTTCCTCTTTGGGAAGGCTCAAAAGTCCTTCTCTTAGCCCTTCTTCTAAAGCGTGATCGCCTAACCAGATAGAAAGGACAGCATCATAAAGCGCCTTGCCTCGGACGGGATTGCCCATCAGCTGGCCGTTGTAATAAACGAATGTCCCGCGGGAAGGGAGCCAATCCACATCAGCCACATCGCCGGGTTCAAGGTTCGTTAGGTCCTTCATGAATTCTTCAATCTGCTGAAGTTCATTCTCTATGAAGTCCTGATAAGTCTCATCATTGTTTTCTGCGATGGCCTCGCGCATAGAGGAGATGAAATCTTCCGCGTTCAAGGGTTGGAGAATAACAATTTGAACTCTTCGAGCGCCTAATAGTGCTCGGGAAGTATCTTGACGATGTGTTTTCGCCGGCAAATACAGCGCAACGGCATAAATCGGCTTATCGCTTTGCGTGCGGACGCCGGTTCCGTTCAAAACCAGAGCGTTTTGGCCGACCTTGATATTTTCGGCAAAACGGTGGCCGCCGATTTCAACATAGTCCGTCTTTTTTCCGGTGAGAAATTTTTTGATGTCTTCCATCAGCTTTGAGCTGTTTTGTTTCATTCTTTTTCTTCCTGAGCTTCTTTGTCTTTTTCAGACTTGATGACTTCTAAAAATGCTTGCGCAAGTTTAATCATTTGCGGCTGCGTCAGGCCGCAGATCTCCTGACGAAATTCAATTGAGATTCCGGGATCAACAGGAATTTCAATCACCGTAAGCGGTTCTCCGATTTCCCGGCGGTTGAGGACTTCCTGATGCGTTTGGCGTTTGAGTTCAACGATGCGGGCGAGGGTGTAGCCTTTTTCCCGAAGTGCTTTAATGTTGCGAATTTGTTCTAAATGGCTGGCATCGTAACGGGCATTTTTTGTTTCGCCGGACGGACGATCCAAAAGGCCGCCGTTGACATAGTATCGGATGGTTCGCTTACTGAGTCCCGAGACCTGCGAAAGCTCATCAATAGTCAGAAGGTTTTTAGAGCTCACTGTTTGTGCAAAAATACAAATAAGTTAAAATAATCTGCACATTATAAGGTGGAGAACCAATGCATATCATTGTTGTCGGAGCAGGGGTCACGGGTATTGCGTGTGCTCATAATTTTTTAAAGCGCGGTCATAACGTTACATTGATCGAGAAAGCCTCGACGCCTAATCAGGAATGCAGTTTCGGAATGGCCGGCTTCATGGGTCCCATTTCCGTACAGATGCTTTGCGCCCCCTTTAAAGGTAAAGCAGGCCTGGCCTCCATCTTCGCTAAAACCCGCCGCTTGGGCTGGGACGTATCCATCAGTCAGATGAAATTCCTTCGTGCTTTGGCTAACGCCAGAAGCGCGGATGTCTGGGCCGCAAATCACGAGTCGTTGATGACTTTAGCTCGATACAGTGTCGGTTTAACCGAATTCCATGCTCGTTTGGAAGATCTGTCTTTTGAACAAGTCTACGGTCTGCTTCGCGTCTTTACCAATGCACAGGCGTGGGAAGAAGCTCACAAGGGAGAGAGCGAAAAGCCCGGAGAATGGCTGACGAGAGAAGAGGCTTCCAGAATTGATCCCTCTTTAGAAAACGTCCCTGATCCTTTCCTCGGCTGCTCTTATCTTCCGCAGGAACTCTCAGGCAACGGAAGCTATTGCTCCAAACAGATTCAGGCCATCAATGTCAGTCAGAAGAACCTGACAATGATGTATCACACCGAAGTCACCGGCCTGATGTTTGATGAGAACAATAAGGTCGTCGGTGTTAGGACGGACAAGGGCGAAATTGCCAGCGATGCCGTCGTGCTTTGCAGCAATTTAGGGACAAAGCCTCTGCTGGACGGCAAACTTGAGCTTCCGACGATGCAGCTCACCGGCTGGGCCGTGACCGCAACCATCGATCCGATGAATGTCCCGCCGCTTCACACACTGATTTTTGACAATAAAGATCTTCTTGTCACCCGTTTAGGCAATCGCGTCAGAGTCTGCGGCCGTTATTGGCTCGGAGAATCTTCTCACGATATGACAGACAAAGTGATTGAAGAAATCTACGAGGCCAGCTGTAAGCTTCTGCCCACTGCGGCTCAATGGACCGAATCCACCAACTGGATCGGCAAATGTATTGTTCACCCGGACAGTCTTCCGTCCTGCGGCGAAACACCGTTCGAGGGCTTGTATCTCAACATTTGCCACGGCTTAAACGGCTGGGCTCTGTCTGAGGGCTGTGCCGAACTCTTGTCGGATGTCATTGAGAAGAAGACGCCGGCTATTGATCCGACGCCTTACAGCCCGATGCGTTTTGTTAAGCGAAAATAAATTCACGAATATTGTTTGAGACTGTCCGAGGCGACAGTCTCCTTTCTTTTTAAAGGTAATAATCCATGTCGGTTTCCTTACTTCAGATTCCTCAGTTAAGAGAACTCGAGGAAAAATACGCCCGTATCTTAGGGCCCGGAGTTTTGATGGAGAGAGCAGGCAAAGCCGCTGCTGACTTCATCTCCGATCTTTATCCAGCTCCGGCCCGTGTAACCGTGGTTTGCGGTCCCGGAAACAACGGCGGCGACGGATATCGAACTGCGATTGAACTTTTAAAGAAGGAATACGACGTTAATGTCGTTCAGGTTGCCGGCAAAACACCCAAGAGCGAAGAAGCAATAGCAGCCCTGGCCGAATGGGAAAAATTAGGCCGTACGACTTACACCGATCCTTACGACACTCCCAAAGCCGACATCGTGGTGGATGCGATTTTCGGAATCGGTTTGGAACGTCCGCTTAAAGACGAATTCCTCGATGCAGCAATGTGGTTCAACGAAAGACGAGCATTGCACGTTTCTCTGGATATTCCTTCCGGTCTGAACTCAGAAACCGGCACTTGGGTCGGAGACAGAGCAGGGTGCAAAGCCGATGCGACGATTTCTTTCTTAAGCGGCAAGGTAGGTCTCTTTACAGGCCTTGGGCCCGATGCCTGCGGCCGCGTCAAAATGGAAAACCTCGGTATTTCCATTCCGCTCACCAAAATCAGCCTTCTGGAAGTTAAAGATTTCAAGCATGTCTGCGCTCCGCGTTTAAAGAATACTTCTAAAGCGGATTACGGCCGCTTAGGCGTTATCGGCGGAGGAAAAGGCACTGTCGGAGCCGCCTTAATTGCCGCACGTTCCGGCTTGTATATGGGCGCAGGCCGTGTTTATGTCGAACTCTTAGAAGACGGCATGAAGCTCGATCCGTTCTGTCCGGAATTAATGTTCCCCAGCAAAATCAATATCGATGAAATGGACGCGATCGTCATCGGTCCGGGCTTAGGCTTCACCGAGCAGGCTAAGCAGAGATTCATTGACTGTCTGAAGTCCAAAGCTGCTTTGGTGATTGACGGAGATGCATTAACGATGATTGCTCAGGACGAGGAGATCTTGTCCTTAGTGACCCATCGCTTTGCTCATACCGTTCTGACGCCGCATGCGGCCGAAGCTGCCCGCATCCTCAGACTGCCGGTTGAGGAGATCACCAAGGATCGTCTATCTCGTGCGCTTGACTTGGGAATTCTCACCGGTGCCGTCAATGTCCTGAAAGGCGCAGGCACGATTGTGACTCAGCGCAGTTCCGTGAGCTGGATCAATCCGACAGGTTCTCCTGCATTAGCAACTGCCGGATCCGGCGACGCATTGTCCGGCATGATCGGCGCTATGTTTGCTCAGCACTTTGAATTGATGGACTGCGTTTTATCCGCGGTTTATCTCCACGGCGCTGCAGTCGAAGGTTTGAATTCCAGCGTTTTGGCCGGAGATATTGCTCCTTTGGCTTCCACTCGCCTTGAAGAATTGAGAGCCTCTTATCAGAGACATTTCCATCCGCTCAAGGAAGAAGAAAAAACGATCGAGTGGGAAGACAGCTAACGAAGCCTCCTTTCTCGTTGTGTAGCATGTTAAGCGCCGTCATTCCGGCGCTTAATTATTTCTTGGACGACGAGCTGTGAACTCGGAAAGGCCGCGATGCCTGCGGCTTCCATAAGTTGATCTTTTTGCGCCAATGCGCGAAGGTCGGAAAGTTTTTGAGAAGCTTTCCAGCTTCCGAAAGTAGAGGCGAGGTGACAGTAGACGATTGCGGCCACAATATCGGGCGCGACAAATCTAGCGCTCGACCAAAAAAATCCAAGCTCAAGCAGACAGTCCGGATCCTCGGAAAGAGCGCCTTCTTCCAGAAAGCCCAAACCTCGTACGGGACTTTTAGGGGTTGTTTCGAGCCAGTAACGTCCGACGGCAAGGAGACAAACCGGAATCTTTGCAGCTGCTCCTTTGAAGAGCCAATGAAGGCAAAGTTTGGGGTTGAGATGAGACCCTTCGGAGGTTAGGCGCACCATTCTCATAATGGCACGCTTTTCTCCTTTCAAGGCAGCCTGACTAAAAAATGTCTCCGCAATTTCGGGATTTGTTTCTACACCCAAACCTTGGTCATAGGCTTCAGCCAAAGCAAACATCGCTTCCGGCGATTTTTCTTTTGCTGCTACTCGAAGCCAAGCAAAAGATTCATCGAGGTTTTGGCGAACGCCGAAACCTTCCCGCAAAGCCATCGCCAAGTGAAACTTCGCGTTGGTCTCGCCGAGAACGGCGGCTTTACGGAACAAGTCGGCTGCTCGTTTGGGGTCTCTTTCTAATAGCTGGCCGGTGGCATAAAGCATTCCGAGAAAATCCAACGAGGCAGCGTGTTCTTCTTCGGCGGCGGCTTTGAGATATTGAATAGCAGTGTTAGACTCTGCAGAAAGCAGTTCTTTAGCTTCTTTGAAACGATCTTCCGCCGTTTGAGGTTCCGGTCTTAAATTCAGAAACGAATATGGATCAAAAACAGGCTTTTGTGTCGGGGCCTGTTTTTTAGGCGAAATTTCGGGAAGCTTATCAAAGAAGCCGGTCATAGGTTAGGGCTTCGGAGGCAGCTGAGGCGGCAGAACATCAGGAAATAAAGTGATGATGCCGATTACGTAAGTCAAAGACATCATCATCCAAAGGACAAGGCCCCCTGCGCCGAGCATAATCGGTTTGCCCCAAAGACGATGATGGTAGTTATCGCCGTATCGGTCACGAACGAAAGGCACCTGAGCCCAGCCGTCAAAGATGACCCAAGCCGCATAGAACAAGGTGTAAGAACCTAAGAAGTAGAAATTTTCATAATTGGATTCGGGAAGCCAAGGTTCCAGAATGAGATAACCGAACATGAAGACTAAACCGAGAACCATCCACATGTTGCTGTTGGCGGTGCGGTCTCTTTCTCCCATTTCGCTCCAGTTGGTTCTCTGAAGAAATGCTCCGAATACCGGTGTAAAGATATAAGACCAAATAACGGTCCAAACAGGATTCCAAAGAGCGATAGCAGGAGATTTAGGATAGGCCATTTGCGTAATGTTTAAAGGGTGCAACTTGAGGAAAAGGCAAAGAGGTCGAAAACTTTTAGAACCCCACGACTGCCAAGTCTCTAAAAAGAAAAAATAATAGCACAGAGCGATTTTTCCAAAACCTGTAACTTGCGATTTGAAAAGGATTTTTTCTGAAAAGAAATCAGATTAGGAGCCGCATTCGGTAAAAAGGTTTAACTTTTTGAATCGGATTGGCTAGAATCAGACCATGAGAATTATTTGATAGCTAAAAGTCAACTACCTCGGCCTAAAGGCCGAGGCTTGAAAAAGCCTCTAGTTGACTAGCCTCAGGCCGTCGTTTGGCGGACTACGTTGGTCGGGAACCTATAGGCACCGCGGGATGCAGATCCTAGTCCCGCGCTCTGCGGCCGATGGTTAAAAGCTCTGAGAGGCAGGAGCGGTGCTGTCGGCTTGAAACCCCTTCCAACATTGGCGAAGGATCACAACCGGTCGAAAGACCGAGGAGATAAAACTTGAGAGTATTTGTCCTAAACAAACGCGGAAAACCGCTGATGCCCTGTTCACCGGCAAAAGCGCGCCTTCTGCTTAAAGAGAAGAAAGCTATTGTGAAGAGGCGAACGCCTTTCACTATTCAGCTGACGATTGCAACGGGTGAGACCAAACAGCCGGTGAGCCTGGGCGTTGATGCCGGGTACAAACATGTCGGCCTTTCCGCATCCACGGAAAAGGCTGAACTTTATGCATCCGAAGTCGAACTGCGGCAGGACATCACCGATCTGCTCTCTGCTCGTCGCGCGTTACGGCAGTCGCGCCGTAACTGCAAAACGCGCTACCGTGCTCCGAGGTTCGACAACCGCATCCGCACCAAGCGCAAAGGCTGGCTTGCTCCGTCGGTTGAAAACCGAATCAACGCGCACTTGTCGCGCATAGAAGCGGTTCTTCGACTGCTGCCGGTCACAAAGATCACCGTGGAAACGGCGTCTTTCGACATGCAGCTGCTGAAGAATCCCGACATTTCAGGGAAAGAATACCAGGAGGGAGAACAGCTCGGCTTCTGGAACATCCGCGAGTATGTTCTTTGCAGAGACGGGCATGTTTGCCAGCATTGTTACGGCAGATCGAAAGACCCGGTGCTTAATGTTCATCATCTGGAAAGCAGACGTACGGGCGGAGATTCACCCGGCAACCTGGTTACGCTCTGTGAGACGTGCCATAAGGCCCTTCATCGCGGCGAAATCACGCTGAAGGCAAAGCGCGGACAATCGTTCCGCGCGGAAGCCTTCATGGGAATTATGCGCTGGGAGGTGCAGAACCGCCTGAAGGCCTCGCATCCTGAGCTGGAAGTGAACAACACCTACGGCTACCGGACTAAGCACGCACGGATCGCGAACGACATCGCTAAGTCGCATTGTGCAGATGCTTTCTGCATCGCCGGCAACCTCGGCGCCGAAAGGCTCGGCGAATTCTTCTTCCAGAAGCAGACGCGTCGGAACAACCGGCAGAGTCATAAGCTTTCCATCCTCAAAGGCGGCATTCGAAAGCGCAATCAGGCGCCCTTTGAGGTCAATGGCTTCCGTCTTTTTGACAAAGTTGCCTGCAAGGGAGAAGAAGGCTTCATTTTCGGCCGTCGATCATCCGGGTTCTTTGATGTTCGGAAGCTTGACGGAACCCGAATTTCGGCAGGCATCAGCTACAAGAAGCTGCATCTGCTGGAAAAGAGACGAACCTATTTAACAGAAATTCGAAAGGAGGAGGTGCTTCCTCCCCTGCCTGAAGGCAGGGGTCTCCGCGCCTAAATTTGATGAAGGCAATCCCGCTCCTAACGATCTGCAGCGCCTGTGTTTTAGTTTCAGGCTGTGCTTCGGATTCGACCGACTACTACTTAAGAGACTCTTTCGGTTTCAAAGAAGTGTGTTTAGTCGACAACAAAAACGTGCCCCCTTCATTCTTTATTGCTTTGCGTCAGGCGATACAAGATAAAGGATTACAAGTCAGAACGGTTTCGAAGACAGAGCAGAGCTGCCCAGTCACCGTCTATTACGAAGCCAAATACAACTTGGCCTACCTGAAAGATGCTCGCCTTTTATTAACAACAGAAGGGCATCCGACCGACATCGTCAATCTTAGAAAAAACGTAGAGCCGGCAACCCTGGCAGACCCGGCTTCTGATTCAGAACCCAAAATCCGTGATATGGTTAACCGGCTCCTACCGAGAGGAACACCCTGGTAGACATTCCTCGGTAAGAAGTATTAGTCGAGTACGACAGTCGCTTCAACTTCGATCAAGCCGCCTTTCGGAAGAGCGGAAATCTGAACGCAGCTTCTTGCAGGATAAGGAGCAGAAAAGATTTCAGACATTACTTTGTTCACGACAGCGAAGTTGTTCAGGTCTGTGAGGTAAACGGTCTGGCGAACGATATCTGCAGGAGTACCGCCGGCGGCTTTAACAATCGCAAAAACGTTGCGGAAAGCCTGACGGCACTGTGCTTCGAAAGAAGCAGGCAGTTCGCCGGAAACCGGGTCTAAACCCAGCTGGCCGGATAAGAAAACCATGTTGCCGCATTTGTAAGCGGTGGAGTAGGTGCCGACAGCGGCAGGGGCGTTTTCTGTAGTGATGATTTCTTTCATTTCAATTCCTTATAAAAACCGCCGTTCCTACCAACTCTTACAAGGTCTCGTGGACCGGCAGTCATCCCTTCATAGCCGAAGTGCGTTCAATGCTAACAGAGAATCTTTGCAGTGACTACACTTCGTCTCAAACTTATTTTTTAGTCAGGTAGCCTTCAGGTTTATAGGCTTGAGAACCCCACAGCGGCACGGAAGAAATAGAGTGTTTAAAGCTGCCGTTCGCGATCTTGGTGGAGTAGCTCAAATAAACCAGTGTTTGGTTTTTAGCATCAAAGATTCTGCGGATTCTCAAAGTTTTAAAGAAAACGCTCTGAGATTTCTTAAAAACCACTTCTCCGTCGGCGCTTTTATCGATTCCGTCGATCATGGCCTGAGTGATCTCGCCGGTCTTAACGCAGGAGACCGAGCTATTGGAAGGATCGCTCAGCTGAAGGGGAGAATTGATGTAAGCCACATGGCAGGTGACACCCGGAACCTGGGGGTCGGTAAAGGCGTCGAGTTTGATGTCTTTGAACGTAAACACGCCTAAGGAGACACTGGCGACTTCCTTATCGGAGCAGCCTGCAAGAAGCAGGGCCGAAAGAGAAGCAGCGACGATTAGAAGTTTTTTCAATTTAATCCCTTCTGTTGCGGTTCAACTTTTTCAATAATGCCTGATGCTCGAGGCTTTTGTTCTCCGCTTTTCATTACTTTGAGTATCTGTTTTGCCTGCCAGTCGAAGTAAGGGTTATAAGTCAGACGAGCAAAGCTGTGCTCACCGTCGTGCGTACCCCAAGCACCGTACCAGACATCAGGATCATTGCGGCAGTCCTGAACGTCTTTAGCAGAAGCACCGTTGCGGCAATAGCGGAATTTGCCGTCCTTTCCGTACCAGACATTGTCCGGCGAGAAGGGAATGGACATATGAGCAAACGACTTGATTCTCAGCTCAGGCAGATAATCGGACTTGGCAACGACTTTCTTAGAATATTTGCCGTCCGGCAGTTTCCCGTACCAAATAATCTTGGATGCGGGATTTGTCAGCGCTTTATCAAAGACTTTGACCAATGACTGAGTATTGATGATGCTGTCATGCTGACTCATCATGACGATCACAGGCTTAGTGATCTTGTTTTTAGTCAGATAGTCATTGGACGTATCCATGGTGTGCTTAAAAGCCACAATGGCATCCATCGGCACGGTGTTGTATTTGAAGGGTGCATCGCCGGCGGTTTTCTTGTCTGGCGCTCTGAGCCACGTCACGAACAAATCTGCGATCGGAGCAAGCTTGATCAAAGATGTTCTAACCTGCATGGCCGGAGAAAACAGCAGCAGGCCTTCAACATCATCAGGATGCTCTTCGGAATAATCCAAAGCTAGGTTGCAGCCGGTGGAGAAGCCGGCGAGCCAAATCTTGGGATACTGCTTCTTTAATAGAGCGACTTGTTCATTTACGACCTTGGTCCAATCCTCGGAAGTCACTCCGATCATATCTGCCGGGCGCGTTCCGTGTCCGGGAAGGAGCATGGTTCGAACCAGATAACCCTGATCGGCTAATGTTTTTCCGAGATCGGTAAACGTCCAGGGAGAATCTCCGAGACCGTGGATCATTAAAACCGCTTGGCCGTTCGGATTTTTAGGACGGATTTCAAAAGGCGAGTTGCCTTCGATTTCGGCAACGTGATCGTCCGTTACATAGTGACGTCGTTCTGCCACGTAGGCTTTTGCCTGAATGGCATAAGTATCAAAATTCGGTTGTCCGCCCGGAAGCATATCAGGCGTCGGTTCGGAAGCGCATCCGATCAGGAAGGCAACCGGTAAGGCAATAATTAGCGGCTTGAAGTTCATCCCGTGATTCGAATTTCTAATTGACAAACAATTCACTTCTATCGGTGAATGTTCATTATCGGATAAATGATGCCCTCTAATCCAAGCTTTGCCGCCGGAAAGTCGAAAAAGTTTGTGAAAAAGCTCCTGAGGCAAATCACCGAGGAGCACAAAAAAGAAAAGGCCCGACAATTGAAGGGCCAAAAACGATCTAGGAGGAAAAGCTGAGTAGTGTTTGCGCACTCTCATTGACAATGACTTTACCGCCATATCTCTTTGAATGCTGAAGCAATTTATTTCTGTTGCAAGAGAATGTTAAGAGGCTACATATTTTCCAATTATTGGTAACAACTGAAGAAAATTTGTTACTTTAGCGAGACGGAAAGAATCAAATTTATCCTTTATTGAAGGAATTTCATTTCGATTGTTTCTCGATAGCGATTAAAAAATCGAAAAAAATTATCGAAAAATTAGAAAATTCTCGCATTAAGCCTAAAATATTTAGGAACGAAAAGCAAAAAGAAAATGTCTCAAACTCAAACTGCAAAAATTTATTCCGATCCGCCGATAAAGATAAATCGGACGCTCTACGGTGTACTTCTAGCGACCTTGGCTTCCGTCTTCTGGGGCTCTATGGGTGTATGCGTGCAGTACATCTTTGAAAATACCAACACGCAGCCTCAGGCGTTGTCTTCGTTTCGGCTTTTGTTGTCAGGTACAGTCCTGGTCATCCTGAATTTGTTTTTATCCCGCCGACCGCTGCTGGCTGTTTTGTCGTCACTGAAGGGAACTGCCGGCATCGCACTCAGCGGGCTTGAGCTTCTAGGCGCGCACCTTACATTCTTCATTGCAATTTATTATTCCAATGCAGGGACGGCTGCCATCTTTTTAGCAACAACACCGCTGCTCGCCGGTATCTATTTATTTTTAAGGGGCAAGAAACGCTTTACAGCAAAAGAAGGCTTGTGCTGTGCATTGGCATTCTTCGGCGTTCTACTAATAGTGTCCAAAGGGGACTTCTCAACTTTCCAATTCAACTGGATGGCGGTTTTCTGGGGCATGATTTCCGCCGTTTTTGCATCAATCTATTCCATTCAGCCCAAACCTTTAATTGACCGCTGGGGCGTCGTTCCGGTGGCAAGCTGGGGCATGATGGCCGCCGGCATTGCCGGTCTGTTTCTTGCCAATCCTATTGTTACGGCTGAGGGTTTAGACGCAAAGGCTTGGCTGGCGCTGAGCTATATCGTTTTAGCCGGAACCGTTGCGGCTTTCTGGCTGTATTTGGCCTGTCTGAAATACATTTCTCCAGTCACCGCAGGTCTCGTCGTGTGCCTCGAGCCTACGTCTGCCTATGTTTTCGGCATCATGTTTATGAACCTGAAACTGGGCTGGATTGAATGCGTTGGCATTGCGATGGTAATTTCTCAGGTATTCATACTTTCTATTCGATCTAAGGAGAGGTCATGAGTACTCGGAACATCGATGCGTTAAAATCCCCGAATCTAATACAACTGAACGGCGTCATCCGAGAGGGATGTTTTGCAGTTCATACATGCGAGGAATAAGCAATGAGTCGTTCAGACCAATACGAAACTTTTATGAGAGACGTCTTTGAACACGGCGTCGAAAAATCCGATCGTACGGGTGTCGGCACTCGTTCGATGTTCGGATACCAAATGCGTTTTAACCTTCAGGAAGGTTTTCCGCTTGTCACGACTAAGAAACTGCATCTTCGCTCCATCATTCATGAGCTCCTGTGGTTCTTACACGGTGACTCCAACGTCAAATATCTTCACGATAACAAAGTGACGATTTGGGATGAATGGGCCGATGCCAACGGGGACTTAGGTCCAATCTACGGTGTGCAGTGGCGTCATTGGAAAACCTCTGACGGCGGTTATATTGATCAGATCTCCAATCTGATCCATCAGATTAAAACGAACCCGGATTCCCGCCGTTTAGTCGTCTCTGCCTGGAACGTCGGAGAAATCGATAAGATGGCTCTGCCGCCTTGCCACATGTTCTTCCAGTTCTATGTGGCTCAAGGAAAATTGTCCTGCCAGCTTTATCAGAGAAGCTGCGACATCTTCCTCGGCGTACCTTTTAACATTGCGAGCTATTCGCTGCTCACGCACATGATTGCTCAGCAGTGTGATTTGGATGTCGGTGACTTTATCTGGACCGGCGGCGACTGCCATATCTATAACAACCACTTCGAACAGGTGAAACTTCAGCTGAGCCGTGAGCCTCGTCCTTATCCGAAGTTAATCATTAAGCGTCGTCCTGACTCTATTTTTGATTACAACTTCGAAGATTTTGAAATCGTTGATTATGATCCGTGGCCTGCGATCAAGGCTCCGATTGCGGTTTAATCATTTTTAGTTTTTTAGTATGAAGCCTCATATCAGTCTCATAGTAGCGCGCAGCCGTAACGGTATTATCGGCAAAGAGGGCAAACTGCCTTGGCATCTGCCTGAGGATTTAAAGTTTTTTAAACAGACAACGATGGGCCGTCCGGTCATCATGGGACGGCACACCTGGGAATCGATCGGAAGACCGCTTCCCGGTCGTCAGAACATCGTTTTAACGCAAGACCCAGCCTATAAAGCCGAAGGCGCAACGGTTGTCTCTTCTTTGGATGAGGCACTGAAGCATTTCGGACCGGACGATATCGTTTTCATTATCGGCGGCGCAGACCTCTACCGCCGCGCTCTCCCGTTAGTAGATACGGCATGGGTAACGGAAATTGAGGCCGACGTAGAAGGGGATGCTTCTTTTGATCCGCTTAATAAAGATGAGTGGATGCTTGTATGGAGCGAGGATCATCCCAAAACGGAAGATCAGCCTCTAGGGTATAAGTTTCAGCGCTTTGAACGCGTAAAACATACGGTTTATTAAGATTAGGGCGGGTTTTTGGCCAAAAGACTAAAACTTTATGAATAATTCTTATGATTATTACTACTATTGCTTTTAGTCTAAAAAGCTAAAATACCCACAACCAATCAAAAGCGAAAGAAAATGACGAAAGAATTAATGCAGCTTGAGGTCGACAGTGACCTTAAAAAAGCTTTTTTAGCTTGTGTTTCCAGAGCCTATAACGGCAAGGTCGAGCAGGGAATTCTTGACTTGATGAGAATTTATGTCGAACGCGCACAAGGTACGCCGGGACAGAAAATGATCAAAGAAAAGGTCAAGGAGTACGTCTACGGCGGTGAAGTTCAAGCCGGTCTTTCTCCTCGCGAAATGGAGAAAATCTTCCTCAATAAGACAGAAGAGGACATCGAAGCTGCACGCCTCGATAAGTAAGATTTTTGAAAAAAGAAATGAGAGTCAATTTTCGGACGGCTCTCGTTTTTGTTTGTCTTTTGATTTTCTTCAGGCTAATCCAAACTGCTGGCTGCCTGATTAATCATCGAAACGTCAACGCCGTGTTTCGTAAGTTCTTCCACGACGTGGTCCATTGTCTTATCAAACTTAGGGTTGGAATCCGCGCGCTGCCATAAGTCGGCAACTTCCTGATTACACAACCTGCGGTCTGCGTCCGTGAAAATAATCTCATCTTCAACCGTTCGTCTGCAGACGGAGTCCCTCGGAAGGAGTCTTGCTGACACCACCGCCATATAGGCCATCATTGCATATGTCGGAAGGTTAGGGTCTAGGACTTTTTCGCCCGCTAAATAACGATGAATAAGGGCCTCGATCTGTTTTCTTTTAAGCGAAGCAAACTGTCTCAGCGGAAGGCAGCCTGAAAGGACGGCGGAAGACTTATCGACAGAAGTAATCTGGCAATAAAAGCCGTGACGCTCTCCGGGGCTGACTTCTTTCGCCAAATCTGGATCTGCATTTTTAGCAAGATGGAGATCCAATGTGTAGTCGGGTTTCGGGATATCGAACTGAACTCGCGTTTTATCCTTGTTTGTCTTAGAAACAAAGGACTTTACGATTCCGTAATTACCGAGATATTTCTTTTGAGCGCCTGAAAGATCTGTCTTTACCTGTCGAGCTAAAGCTCGCGGGGTTATATAAAAAATCTTTGGGCTTTCAAAAAGCGTGGTTGCCCCTGAATTGATAAAGCCGTCAATTTGCTCTTGAGCAAAGCTTTCAATAATGTACGTTTCCAGGGGCGAGAGGTTATAACCTTTTGCGATACCGACACTTGCAAAAGTTACTCCGGCCCCGGCGAGCAGGCTGGCTGCAACGAAAGTCTTTGTGTTCAGTTTGCTTAGGCAGTTCATTTTTAGTTGTATTACCAGCGGCGATCCGCAATCTTCATCTGCTGTTCGTCAACGAAGAACCAGAAATCGCGTTCATTCAATGTAACGCGGTGCACAACCAAGCCGGTATCGGCGTCTTTGTATTCAAAGACAACGTTAATCAACTGGTTAGAAAGGAATTGATTTTCTGCTTCAGCGCATAAATTCTCAAAGTTAATGCTCGGCATATCCCAAGGGTCTTCGTCGTCCATATCGAGAAGGTTTCCCTGAAAGCGAGGATGGCTCATTAAGAATTTAAGCACGTCGGCGAGCTGTTCGGTCGGGATGACCCAAAGATGCAAGCCGCCGTCCGAAGTCAGAGATTCAAATACTTCTTTGACAATCTTGTTGTAGTTGATGTCATCCGGAACAGTCAGGATATCTTTCATACCCAGAGGATCGTTCGGGTGTGTGGCATACCATTCCTGGCCGGTTGTTGTCATCGGACCTTCAAGCTTCATACGAAGATCATCGAAGGCAATAAAGCCGAGCGCAAAAGGATTGGCGTTGCCTGCTTTGCGGGCAGCATCAATGAGTTTTGTTATGAGATCTTTTTTTGTCAGCTGCATCTGCGGCTCCTTTACATCTAATAATTCAACTTACAAAGTACCGCATTTTAAACAATTTGTTACGCGGAGTGGGACTAATACGAGCATATTTATTTTGTCGGGTGATTACATCAGTAAGTTTCTGTTAGTTTTTGATTTTCTTTGCTTTGTTCTTTCTAGATCAACCCTTGGAAAGCCCTGTGAGCTCATAGTTACTTGCGGCAAATTTTGATCTGTCTGTTTTATTATTGATCATTAGTTTTTATTTTCGCAGAGGGCTCCGAAAAATGATCAAAAAAGCTTCTTTCCTCGCATTGGTTTCCTGTGCTGTTTTTTCTGCTTCCTGTTATGCAGGACAATATGCACAGGCATTGGGAGACTGTGTATATGACAACCTTTCTAGAGAGGACAAGAATGTGATGACTCAGTGGGCTTTTGTGACTCTCGGAAAAACAGACGCAGCAAAGCAAATCACCGTAATTCCGGAAAGCAAGAATAAGCAAGTCAATAAAGAAGCCAAAAAGCGAATGACTCGCTTGATGACAGAGGCTTGCGCTAGAGAAGCGGCCAATGTTGCACTCCATGAATCTAAAAGTGGCCTTCAGGACGCCGCTGCACAGCTTGGGATCAGACTTGCCAAAGAACAACTTAAGGACAAAACAGATGAAGCTCTGGCTAACCTGTTGAATCCGGGAACTGCAAATGTGCTCAGAGGCGCGGAAGTTCTGAAAGGATTCTTCAAGAAACCACAATAAACAAGCAGGTTCCACGATTCGGAGAATCCGAATGCCTGAAATGTTCGATCCGCCGCATCCCGGCAGTAGCTTAGCCTCGGCCCTTGATGCTCTGAATTTGAGCGCAGAGCAATTTGCTTCTAACTTGTCCGTTTCATCGAAAAGCATTTCACAAGTAATCAGAGGCGAGGTACCGATTACACCTGAATTGGCTGTCAAGTTTACTTCTGCTATTTCCGGACCTGACTCTGCGATGTGGCTCCGTATGCAAGCGACTTACGATGATTGGCAAAGGAAGCACCACAATCCCCAGGAACTTTAGAAAACCCAATATCCTCTTGATGAAAAGTTCCTCTTTTTTGATATCTGTTTGGGATCAGTATCGACTGCACTAAAAAGAGAATCGACCTAAACGACTCCACCCAAGTCGTTAGGCCGAAATTCTTTACCGTTTCAAGATTAGATCAGTTTCTTTTCTTTCTTGAAAGCGTCAACAACGGGACCTGCAGCATGCGGGTTGGTCATCAGCATCGGATCAACCAGCTTCTTAGCTTCCTCGACTGTCATCAGACCCATTTCTACGACAGCTTCACGAACGTTCTTTCCGGTTTGTTCGCAGTAATGAGCTACCTTGACGCCCATCGGATAGCCAAGCGCTGTTGCAACAACCGTACTCAGAGCGATAGAGGAGTTGGCTTCCTGAGCGCATCTTTCTTTGTTGGCGGTCATTCCGTCAACGCAGTGGACACGCAGGATCTCAAGTTCGCTGTTGATTAACTGGAAGTTTTCGAATAGGCACTTGTAGAAAGTTGCATCCCAAACGTTCAGGTCAAGCTCGCCTTCGTCATAGGCCATGGAGATGGCGACGTCATTGCCGACGACCTGGTGAGAGATCTGGATAACCATTTCCGGAACGGTTGGGTTAATCTTGCCCGGCATGATAGAGGATCCCGGAGAAAGGGCGGGAACGTTGACTTCCATGAAGCCGGAACGAGGGCCGGAACCCATCAGTCTGAAGTCTTTGCAGATCTTGGAAAGTGTCATTGCCACTTCTTTGAGGACGCCTGAGACTTCAACGATGAAATCAGGATTCTGGAAACCGTCGAAAAGGTTTTCCATCGGTTTGACTTCTTCGCCGTACTGTTTGCTAAGTTCCACATAAAGCGCATCTTTGTAGCCTGGGGCTGCGCTAAAGCCGGTACCGACAGCGCTGCCGCCCATCACGATTTCAAAGCAGCCGGGACGGAGATGTCTGACTTTTCTTGCCATGCGTTCAACGACGGAGGCGTAGCCGCTGAATTCCTGACCGAGTGTCAGGGGCAGGGCGTCCTGAATGCAGGTTCTGCCGACTTTAACAACGTCTTTGAACTCTTCTTCTTTCTTACGTAAGGAAGCAGCGAGAAGGTCTAACTGTTTAATGAGTTCATCAACACGGCCGATCATGCCGAGGTGAGTAGCAGAAGGAATCGTGTCGTTGGTGGACTGACCCATGTTGACATGAGTGTTCGGATGAACTTTTTCAGTTCCTTTGTGGCCGGTCAGGATTTCGTTGGCACGGTTGCCGATGACTTCATTCACATTCATGTTAACGCAGGTGTAGCCGCCGCCCTGCCACATATCCAACGGGAACTGATCATTGAATTTGCCTGTCAGCATTTCGTCACAGGCCTGAGCAATGGCCTTAGATACATCAGCAGGCATAGCACCGATCTTACCGTTGGCAATGGCAGCTGCTTTCTTAATCTGTGCCAGTGCGTAGTGCATGTCCGGATAGAAAATAACAGGAAGATTGGCTGTACCTGATACTTTTTCCATACGGTGTGTTTGGATGCCGTAGTACTGGTCGTTCGGGATTTCCATTTCGCCGAGGCAGTCCCGTTCAATTCTTACGTCTGTCATTGTTTCTCCTTGAAACGTCGTTGTGAATGAGCACATTGTGGATGAGATTGTGAAGAGAAGCGATTAAGGTAAAAAATTCCATACTTGAAATTAAGTTTTTCTTCACTTGAGCGATTGAGACTTAAAGGTAGAAATCGTGAAAAAAGATCAAAAAAAATCCCCCGTCTGGTTCGAATACGGGGGAGGCAGGATAATGCCTGGATATCAAAAAACCTCTTGCCAAAAAGACTCACGCTGTATTGCCTCATTTTGCTTACTTCAGTTAGAGTATTCTGAAGGTTTTCAACTTCTATCTCCAGCAACATAAGAAATTTAGAAGGATAAGTTAAGTTTTGCTTTAATCAAAAGCAAAAGCGTATAGGTCTAATTCAACAACACCATCGGCTTCATCAGTTATGTCGTGTGCAGATGAAACTCAAAGGCAGATACTAAAAAGGTTTTAGAGTGGTGCTTGCGTGGTGGAAGCTCTTTTTGTACGAGGATCCTCTGTAAGTCAATCGTCGATCAGCCGCGTTTAACAACTGTCGGCTCAATACCTTGTCTTTTGTAGGCGACATAGCGATGCCGCCCCTCCGTTAATTCGGGATCGTCTCTGCCGACAATATCGATAATTTTAGGGAAACGTTCCATCAAGGCCTTTGTATCAATTGGCGCGCCGTGCGTTAGAAGAACTAAAAGCTCGGCATCGGGAAGATCAGCCGCATGAGTGGAAAGGGCCACGCCGCCTCTTTGCATATCCAGTGTATTAGGACGGCCGTGGGGAATAAAAGAGGTGGGCTCGAACGCCCAAAGCATATTATCAAACCGACGAAGTTCATCATCCGTTTCCAAGAGTACACACGCAGACACATTCAGCCGCTGCGCTTTACGCATGGCCAAACAAGCGTATTTGAAACGGTTTTCAACACCGGTATGAAATGCTAAATCTGACATGACTGAAATCTTGTCATATTCGATGTTTTGAATCAAGCGAGTGCGCATACTTAGTGCCAAAAACAAAAGGCCGGGCGAACCGACCTTTTGTTCAAAGCAATTCAGTCTTAATACATGAACTGATAATTCAGAGTGACATTCTGTCCGAAGCTGCCGTGTGCGCCTGCAGCTGCGCCATACATAAATCCGAAAGAATGCTGTCCCTTCGTCAGCTGAAGGCCCACTTTACCTCGATAGGTGACAGAGTTTGCAAATCTGCCGGAACCTCCTTCCTCTCCACTGAAATAGGTCTTGCGCTTTCCGGCTGTCGGAATGACGGCCAAATCGATCATTGTGCGAGACTTCCAGCCGGCAGCGCAGGTATATTCAAAGCCCGCGTTCACACCGACAGGGAACTGCCAGATATTGGAGTCGGACATATGGACGGAAGTAAGTTTGTCATCATCCCAAGCCTTCAAAGCACCGTTGGAAAGATGGGTAAAGCGGACGCCATAGTACGGGACGAAAGAAATTCCGCCTGCGACAAAACTCGTTTCAAAACGAATTCCTGCATTGATGGCATGAGAATTACGATCCTCGATACCGTCCTTACCATCATCTTTCTGATGGGAATAGCCCAAGTTTGCGATGACATTGACCTTTTTGCCGGTCCATGTTCCGTAAAGGTTGACACCATACCAATGAGAGTCAAGCTTTAAATCGCCTTCGTCTTCGTCGTTATACCATTTCAGCTTGCCGGCGCCGCCGTTCAAAGCAAGACCTAAGCGGAAATTGTCGGCAATGACGTGGTCGTAACCGAAAACACCGCCGGCGCCTTTGTTTTTGAACTTGCCGAAGTCACCGGTGCGGTTAATGCGGTGCGTAATTCCATAGGCTTCAACCCAAGGATCGCCCTGTTTGAAAGTACGGTCCCAGCCGTTGAAGAGAGGACCGGACATGGACAATCTGGAGTCAATCACGTCCTGGTTGATGTTGTTCACGTCATAAAGATTGGCCGTAAACATATCGGCGCTGGCGGCAACGGAAAACACTGCCAGGGCGAGGGGAGCAAATTTAATCAGTTTCATTTTTTCTCTCCTTGGAAGGATTAAGCCTGTGGGAGCTTAGCAAGCTGTTCTTTATTCGAGGCAAGCAGCTGTTCATTGCTGGCCAGTCGGCTTCTTTCCTGTTCAATCACTTTAGCAGGGGCCTTCTTCACAAAGTTTTCGTTAGAAAGCTTGGTGTTGGCTTTAGCAATTTCGTTTTCTAAGCGGGTAATTTCCTTGCTCAGACGTTCGCGTTCGGCAGCCACGTCAACCTTGATGATGAGCATGAGACTGAAGTCGTCAACCACGGCGACCGGAGCGGCAGAACCGACCGGACGAACAGTTTCAAGGTCATCGGTAAAGATGACTTCCTCGAGACGGCCGAGGGCCTGCAGGTAAGGCGTGAGCTTCTCGGCTCTTGCGCGGGCTTCGCCGTCACGGCTGCTGATGGCCAGAGGAACTTTCTTAGACGGAGGTACAAGCATTCCGCTTCTCAGGTTGCGGATAGCATCCACCATAGCCTTGAGTTCGTTGATTGTCATATCGGCCTGAGTATTGACCTTAGCCGGGTCATAAACCGGATAAGACTGAACCATCAGAGAATCAACGGAATCTTCGCTGCGGACTCCGGCAACAACAGAAACCTTCTGCCAAAGTTCTTCCGTGATGAACGGAATAATCGGGTGAGCCAGACGCAGTGTCTGTTCAAGAACCGTCACCAGTGTATGGCGAGTTGCTCTCTGAACGGCTTCATTGCCTTGGTTGAGCTGAACCTTGGAAAGTTCAAGATACCAGTCGCAGTACTGATTCCAAATGAAAGAGTAGATGGCGTTGGCGGCGTTGTCCAAACGATAATCTTCGAAGGCCTTACGAACTTCCTGAACGGTACGCTCGAATTCGGACCAAATCCACTGATCCGGAGCGGAGTATTCCATCGGAGCATTCGGATCCAGACCGCAGTCTTTGCCTTCAACGTTCATCAGCACGAAACGTGTAGCGTTCCAGAGCTTGTTGCAGAAGTTGCGGTATCCGTCGGCACGTTTAACGTCGAAGTTAACGTTGCGGCCGAGGGTGGCATAGGCAGCCATCGTGAAACGCAGGGCGTCGGCACCGATTTCGTTGATGCCTTCAGGATAGTGCTTACGCAGTTTCTTCTCGACGATCGGAGCTTTTTCGGGCTGACGAAGACCGGTCGTGTTCTTCTTGACTAAGGATTCAAGATCGACGCCCTGGATGATGTCGAGCGGGTCCAAAGTGTTGCCTTCGGACTTGGACATCTTGTTGCCTTCGGCGTCGCGAACGAGGCCGTGAATGTAGACATTCTTGAAGGGAACGCGTCCGGTGAAGAAGCGGGTCATCATGATCATACGAGCCACCCAGAAGAACAAGATGTCGTATCCGGTCACGAGAACGGAGGAAGGCAGATAAATATCAAAAGCCTTCGGATCGTTGATCAATGTGGAGAAGGGCACCAGAGCAGAGGAGAACCATGTGTCGAGCACGTCTTCATCGCGATGGAGCTTGACGCCTTCGCCTGCTTTCTGCTGGGCTTCTTCTTCGTTATGAGCAACATAAACATTGCCTTTGTCGTCATACCAGGCAGGAATCTGATGGCCCCACCAAAGCTGACGAGACAAACACCAATCCTGAATATTAGAGAGCCAGTCTTTGTAAACCTTCTGCCACTGTTCGGGGAAGATGTTGACTAAGTTTTCCTGAACGGCTTCCAAACCGAGGTCAGAAAGAGACTTGCCTGGATAACGGCTGCCTTCCGGAGCGGGCTTACTCATTGCCAGGAACCATTGTTCTGAGATCATCGGTTCAACTACCTCACCGGTTCTCGGCACCAACGGAACCATGTGTTTATGCGGTTTGATACCGACGAGAAGGCCCTGGGCCTTCAAATCTTCGATGACGGCTTTACGAGCTTCATAACGATCCATGCCGCGGTATTTTTCGGGCACGTTATCGTTAAGATGTGCCGTTTTGGTCATGATGTTGACCTGCTCCAGGTTATGGCGCTTACCGACTTCAAAGTCATTGAAGTCGTGAGCCGGCGTAATCTTCACGCAGCCGGAACCGAACTCTTTATCCACATAATCGTCAGCGATGACGGGGATTTCTCGGTCTGTCAGAGGAAGCTTCAGTTTCTTTCCGACCAAATCTTTATAGCGTTCGTCTTCCGGATTGACCGCAACAGCTTGGTCGCCGAACATAGTTTCCGGACGAGTCGTTGCAACGACGACACCTTCGGAGCCGTCAGCAGCCGGATAACGAATTTCCCAAAGATGTCCGTCTTGTTCTTTCGGTTCGACTTCCAGGTCGGAAACAGAAGTCTGAAGTTTCGGGTCCCAGTTAACGAGACGGCGCCCTCTGTAAATCAGGCCTTTTTCATAGAGGTCTACGAAGCAGTCGATCACAACTTTAGCGAGGTCGTCGTTCATTGTGAAATAGAGACGGTCCCAGTCAAGGGTGTCGCCTAAGCGGCGCATCTGGTTAAGGATGTTGCCGCCGGAATAATCTTTCCACTTCCAGATTTCTTTGACGAACTCGTCACGAGGCATATCGCGGCGGTTCTTGCCTTGAGCTTCCAGCTTACGTTCAACAACGATCTGAGTTGCGATACCGGCGTGGTCGGTTCCAGGCAGCCACATCGTGTTGTAGCCGTTCATGCGGTAAAAACGGGTCAGAGAGTCCATCACACTGTGGTTGAAGGCGTGACCCATGTGAAGAATACCGGTGATATTCGGCGGAGGCAGCTGAATAGAGAAAGAGGGCTTGCCTTCTTCAAGGCCTGCCTTGAAATAACCTTGTTGTTCCCAGAAGGGATACCACTTGGCTTCAATCGAAGCCGGATCGTAACTCTTAGCGAGTTCTTTGTTCTGTGTTTCGCTCATGGTGCTGAAATGTGAATATGCGAATCAAAAATAGAATTTGTTATTTTCTCACGTATTGAGGCTTTCCGCGAAAAACCGAGAAAACTTGAGATCAATGAGAAATTTAAATGTATTTGCAGCCAGTATCTCTTTCACAAATGGTCAAAAGCCGGGCCGTCAAAAAGGCAGACATCGATTTACTTGAAGGACCGTTTGTAAATTTCTTCGCAGTCTTTAACAGTAAGGTCGATTGGATCGCAATCAAAAGCAAGGGGAAGAGAGGTTCTGACTTCTTGGGCAAAACCCGGAAGCTCATCTTCTTTAATACCAAATTGGTTCATTGTTAGATCGGCAACCCCGCACTCCTGCAGCAAATGCTCCAATGCAACGAGGAAATCTTTGGGCTCGTTTGCCTCTTTAAAACCAAGTGTCTTTGCTATCCTCACAAATTTCTCTGCACAAAGACCTCTTTCTATGAAGAAGCCAAAGTAAGCACGGCTAATGAGGACGAGACCGGCGCCATGCGGCAGGTTGGGGTGGTACGCACTTAAGATATGCTCAAGAGAATGCTGACTGAGAAGTTTGCCTGTCGACATGACAAATCCGCCTAACGTATTGGCAAAAGCCACATTCTCCCTGGCTTCTAAATCTTTTCCGTTTTTTACAGCGCGCCCGAGATAAGAGCCGATCTTTTCAATACCCGTAATCGAAAACATCTCGTTGAAGAAATTGGCTTTTTTAGATAGATAGCCTTCTGCCAAATGGAAGAACGTATCTAATCCCTGATAAGCGGTAAGAGTCGGAGGAACCGAAACCATCAGTTCCGGGTCAACTATTGAAAGGACGGGAAAGAGGCTTTGAAAGCCGATGCCGAGTTTTTCTTTCGTGAGCGAATTCGTCACCATTCCGCTGTTGTCGGCTTCAGAGCCGGTGCCGGCAGTCGTCGAAATACAGACAACAGGCAAAGGTGCATTTTCAGGCTGCTTTCTGCCGCCTGAGCCTTTCTGACAATAATCCCAAATGTTTCCCGGATTCGTGGCAGCAAGAGCAATAAGCTTAGCTGAATCCATTGGAGATCCGCCTCCGAAACCAATGACAAAATCGCAATTCGTTTCATTTGCTTTCGCGGCTGCAGCCATAATGTTGTCAGTTGTAGGATTAGGCTCGATTTCGTCAAAAACTTCGAAAGAAACGCCCGATTTTTCCAACTGTTTCTCCATTTCCTCTAAATATCCCAATCTTTTTACAGAGCCGCCGTTGGTAATGACGATTAAAGCTTTCTTTCCCGGCAAGGGGTACTGATAACTTCTTAAACGATCCGGAACCGAAAACGAACTGAATAGGAATGCAAAAAGAAAACATTGGAACCTTTGAAAATGAAAAACAGATTTAAAAAAACTCTTCCATAAACTCTTGAATTTTAAATCTTTGAACACCACGAAGGCTCTAAATAAACGAGCTTACAGAAATAATAAAAGGAAAGCCGCGGCAGTCTTTCCAAGACTTTGACTACCGCGGCATTCCAGCCTTCTAACTTTTTCGGTGATTTTCCGAAAAGTTTTAGCTCCTCAACTTAGAGAACGAACTTAGCGAACAGGAAACCAACAGGTACTGCTGCAACAAGGCCGATGATGCCGGGGAGGAAGAACGGGTGGTTGATAACCCAGGAGCCATTCCACTTTCTGTCCATGAACGAACCGGTGTCGTCGCAAGCAATTGCAAAAGCTGTTGTCGGATAAATGTTGGTGATATAGAGAGCGGAGCAGGCGACGAAGCTGGCAAGAATCGTGCTGGCATCGACACCTAAGCTGGCAGCAACCGGAACCAGCAAAGCTGCCGTAGCGCCCTGGCTGAAGAGAAGTGCGGACACGCAGAAGAATGCGACAGCCAGAAGAGCCGGATATTGTCCGAGTAATGCTGTGGCCTGTGTCTTGATTTCTGGAATGTGTGCACCGATGATGGTGGAGCTCATCCAAACGATACCGAGAACCACAACCAAGCTTTCCATTCCGCCGCCGAAGATCGGAGTGTTCTTAATTTTGTCGAGGGAGATATCGCAGAACCAATACATCACGAGGCCGGCCATCAGCATGGAGATGATGATAATGTCGCGGCTGCCAAGGGTGTGGCCGATATAAGGCTTGAAGAGAAGCAGGGCAACGATGAAGACCACGGCAAGCAAGAAGATGACGACGGAAATCTTTGCTTTGCGAGTAGTGGGCTTTTCAGCTTCTTTCTTAGTCTTCATGGAGACTAAGCCTTCTTTGAGTCTTTTCTGGAAGATCGGATCTTTGTCCAGATCAACGCCCTGCATGCTGGAGATAATGGCGGTGACGATGGCGCCGAAGACAGCAGAAGGAACGATAACGGCTAATGCCTGACCGAAAGAAACCCCCATTTTTTCCACAACGACGTACATAGCGGCAGTCGCAGCAGAGATCGGAGAAGCAGTGATAGCGATCTGGCTGGCAATCACAGCACTTGTGAGAGGCTGAGAAGGACGAACGTGGTTTTCTTTAGCAACTTCCTGAATAACGTTCAGAACGCTCATGGCTGTGTAACCGGTTCCCCCGAGGACGGTAAGGACAAAGGTCACAGACGGCGCAAGGATATTGATGTACTTCGGATGGCTTCTCAGCAGCTTGCTGGCTAACTTAACCATGTAGTCCATGCCGCCCGCTAACTGCATGCAGCTGATGGCGAAAATCACCGATAGAATGATTAGGATCACGTCGATAGGAATTGCACCGGGCTTTAGTCCGAGTCCGAAAACCGCAATTGCCATGCCTAAACCGCCGGCCATACCGACACCGATGCCACCTAGCTTAGCCGCGTAAATAATGCAGCCGAATAATATGATTATTTCTAGAAAGATCATAAGAATCTCCTTGGAAGATTGATGAAATATGCTCATCTGCCTGTAGGGAGCGGAACTGGGAAAGAACCGCAAGGCGTGCAGCCATTATTCGGGAGACCCCACATTTACCGTTAGTACATTCAGAAATACAATAGATTAAGTTTCAAAAATATTAATCCGATATGTTTACACCTGAACTTGATCTGAGAGCGATTCAAATTTTTTTAGCTGTTGCCGAAGGTAAATCCGTCAAAAAAGCATCCGAAAAACTCAAAATTTCATCTCCGGCCATATCGCAAGCGTTAAAGCTGCTGGAAGAAGACCTTGGAACAGAACTGTTTTGTCGTGAGGTTCGTCCCTTACGGTTAACCGCCAGCGGTAGAAAGCTCCAGACAGAAGGCATCAACCTTCTTGAGGCTGCCCGTTCACTCAGAAACAAAATTTGCTCAAACGAGTATGTTTTTCAGTCGCTTCGCTTAGGTATCGGAGAAAGTGCAACGTCAACCATCGGACCGTACCTACTGGCTTTATTAAGAAACAAGGTTTCGGAGATTTCGATGGAAAGTCTTCTCACTGCTCCTTTAGTCGAGAAGCTCCTAAAAGATGAGATTGATGTTTTGATCAGCGTTGATCCCATGTTCAATGACGACCGCTGGGTTCGGAGAGAAATTTATCGAGAATCTTTTTTAGTCTTGTCTAAAGATAAAATCGAAAATCCCTGCACTTTTGAGGATCTTCAGCGCTTGTCCATTACCCGGCCTTATATCTCCTACGGTGCAGGAAGCCAGGACAAGATCGTTTGCGATCGATTTTTGAGAGGCTTGAATGTTCGACCGCTCGAAACCGTGACAGCTTCATCGAGTTACGTAATTACAGGTTTGGTCCACGAACTCAACGGCTGGGCGCTTCTGACGCCGACAAACGCCTTGAGCGGAAAAACTTTTTTGGATAATTTGCAGAGGTCTCCTTTGCCAGAAGGAAAACAATTAATCCGAAGCACTTGGGTTGTGGGAGACAGGTATAACCGCGAGCAGCAAGTAGATCTCGTCTGCAAATTGGCTCAGGAAGCCCTAAAGGATAAATTTGCTCCTCATATAAAGAACTTTGCACCGGGACTTTCCAATTACATCGAAATCGTTAGTCAGAATTAGCCTTCAGAAAATAGATTAAGTAAAACAGAATCTGTTCTTCAATTATTCTTTGTTGAATTGTCTCCATAGACGGCGCATTAAAAAATGGGGAAACATACTCTTCAAGGAGAAATGTATGCAAACAGTATTGGAAAAATCGCTTCTTTTGCGGTGCATACAGATTTTGATCAGATTCCTGCGGACGTGGCCGCTGTAGCCAAACTTGGTCTTACAGACTTTTGCCTGTTCTCTTGCCGGAATCAATGCACCGGTCAGCAAAACATCCTCAATTATTTAAACATTCAAGGCTTGAAGAAGGGCCTTGCAGGCTTTTCGGAACTTCTCATTCGGCCGGTTTAAAGGAAGCCGCCTTATTTAACGGTGTCAGTTCTCACTGCATGGACTTTGACGATGTTTCATGGGCTACGATTGGCCATCCGAGCGTCAGCGTTGCGCCGAGCGTGTTTGCCTGCGCGCAAAAGGAAAATGGAACGGCAAACAAACGCTGTTGGCTTATGTACTTGCCGTTGAATCGATGCACCAGATTGCACGTCTGACGATGCCGCAGCTCTCGGAGCAGGGTTGGCATACCACGCTTGCATACGGTGTCTTTGGAGCGGCAATTCCTGCTGTTCGACTGTTCGGTCTGAATGAGGACAAGTGTGCAAACGCCTTGGGCATCGCTGTCAGCCGAGCCGGAGGAGTTCGCGCAAATTTCGGAACACAAACTAAAGCTCTTCATGCGGGCTATCCAACAGAATCGGTATCGACTGTGCCGAAATGGCTTCCTGCGGTATTAATGCAAGTCACAACGCTGTGGAAGGGCTGATGGTTTTGCATTGTGCTTTACAGGCCAAGGCGCAAAGGCGAGGTTGATATAGGTGAGTTCTGGGACCTCCGTGAAAACGGCCTTGTCATCAAACGCTATCCATGCTGTTCCGGTTCTCATCCCACAAACGATGTTTGGGACGAATACCTTTCAACTCATCCGCTGAAGGCAGAAGATATCGATCACATTGAAGCCGGAGTCAGTTTATTAGGACCGAAAGAACTTACCTGTCATTTGCCACAAAACGCGGTTCAAGCGAAGTTCTCGCTTGAATTCGCTTTAGCTTATCGATTGATTTTCGGAAAACTTTCCCTTGCATCTTTCACTGGGCAAAACGTCTTAGCTCCGAGATTCAAGCGATGATGAAGAGGATCAAGATGGAAGTTTCTCCCGAGTTGGCGAAACTGGGGTTCATCGGAACAGCTCCGATTCGCCTGAAGGTGTACCTCAAGAACGGAGATGTCGTCTCTTTAAGCAACGATTTAGCGGTCGGAAATCCTGAAAAGCCGCTTCCTGAACTCGTGGTTAGAGAAAAATTCTTGGATTGCGCCAAAGGCGCCAGATCCGGAAAAGCAGAGAAGTGGTATCAAATTTTGCAGAATTTAGAAAATGCTTCTCCGGAGGATATCCTTTCATTAGGAAATCCATAACTTATTACCAACTTTTATTTTCTTTGAGACCGATTGTCTTTAGACGTCGGTCTTATTATTTTAGATTACTGTAAAGCATGGAATTGTTTTTAGAAACACAAAGAAAGTAATCAGCCAGCGAATTCAAGTTTTAACTTTTCATTGCTTTAAATAAAAAATGAACACCAGGTATCAAATCGCCTGGCATTCTTTAATTTGCCTCCAAAATTATTTACGAATGTAGAATGTCAAACGACAAGTTTAAGTACCCGCATTAGGCGGCTATTCTATGCTGTCGCGTAACAAATGTAGAACTATCTTTTCTTTAGCAGGATAGACTTTTCCTTTAATTGAAACATAAATTCCAGGATGATTAAATTCTGAATTTGCTATTGCATAGGCCAAGTTATAAGGTGCATCCGTGGGTGCAAAACCAGACAGGGGATAAGAGATCCGGTCAGCGTTACAACAACATCGCTTCGCTTTATGTTCTCATCTAAGAATTTGGCTGTATCAAATAACGTATACGTTCCATGAGTGATAACGAACTTTTCTTAGATGAATTATTTATCAAGTCGCAAATCTTGTCTCTGTCAGATTGGTCAATCTCGCGAGAGTCTTTCATGCAGATTTGTACAAACTTATCTTTATGGCAGTCTCTTTGGACTGTCTTTTCAAGATAATTTTTAATGATCGATCCGTTAAAAGGGATGGCCGTACATTTGTCTGTATCATAATAGGAATCAATCGTTCCGCCTGTTAATATAAAAACATATTTCCTCCTTACTTACCGGATTTCTTCTTCATAAAGAATTTAGCAATTACAAAGAAAAGGAAGAACGTTCCGAGGTAGCCGTAAATTTGATAAATGATATTGATGGCTACATCAAACGGAAGAATAGAACCGAAGATAATGCCGAATACACCAAGAATAATTACGAATGGCTTGTAGTATTTACTGTTTTCCGGAACTACACGAGAACAGAAATTCCAGTACATCGGAGCACATCCAGTGTAGATGCCCAAAAGTATGACGATAGAGAAGAAAGAAGCTAATGTCGGATGGAGCTGCTGGGCTAAATATAGATTTGGAACTAATTTAGTCCCGACATTTCCGATATCTGTTAAAAGGCCAGCATTACTAAAACAATTGTTCCGCAGAATGCAACGCATCCCAAAACACCGCCGAAAACATTCTCCCGAGTTTGACAGTGGATTCTAGCTTTATCCATTGAGAAGCTAGAATCCATCAGGCTTCTCAGAATTTTAAAATTTACGTCGGAGTAGCTACAACCTTTGTTAGCGGCAAATGCAGTTTCCTCCTTAAGGCTGACGGATTCTCAACTCGGTTAAGGACTTCCAAATTAAACAGTGCCGACATCCGATCAAATAAACCGACCTCATAAAGCCTCATATAAAACGGTGCCTGAGGGTTGATATCGTCATAGACGACCTCAGCTGTACCTCAAGGCTTCCAGCATCTTCTCGTGGGTTATCTCTTCTTTGCCCAGTTCGTTCTTAAAGGTATAAAGCATGTACTTTTCAATGACTAGGCTGATAAAGCAGCTCAGGAAGTGACCGTAGATGTGAGGATCGGTCCAGACAAAGCAGGGACGAGCCTCGAGGCATGTCTTACTGACTCTGAAGCAGTCTTCTATTTGCCAGAGCTTTCGATAGATGGCAGTAGCATCATGCGGAGATATGTTTAAATTGGTACAGATTACGTAATAACCGTCCCACTTCGCTTGTTCGTTGATCTTCTCCCAGTTAATTGTGGAGAGCCTTTGCCTTTCGGCACTTTGACGAGAGACTTGTAACCGCTGTTTTAAGTCGGCTAGGATCCGCGACGGCCTTCTTGGCTTTTCTATGGCTCTGTCCCGATCTGCTTTATCCTTTGCGGCTCTCGAGGGACTATGAGAGACAACCCATTTGAGATTCATAGTGCCAAGGACATTAGACGTCTTGTAATTGCGATGCGTCGTCGGACTTTCTCTCATCTCGTGCTCTTGCGTTACGTCTAACGTCTTATATCGGCAAGTCTCTGCTCCATCATCGTTGTAAACGAACTGCTGCCAGTTTTCTTGGTTCAGGATCTGCTCTTTCAAGTGTTCGGAAGTAGTTTTGAATTTCTGAGCAATAACAAAATCGCAGCCGATATCTTTAAGATCAAACAGATTCTGACAGCTGTTAAGACCGCGGTCTGCTACGACAATGAGCTACTTGAGGTGATAAGTTTTCTTTATTTTTTCTATTAACGGAACCATTGTCCCGAACTCGTTGGTATTGCCGTTAAAGAGTTCGTAGTCGATAGGTATGCCGTTTTCGTCCATGACTAACCCGAGAATAACCTGGACTTCATTGACTTTATGATCTTTGCTGATTCCAAAGTCTTTGTAGTCAGATACGCAGCGGCTCTCAAAGGAATAGGTGGTCACATCGTAAAAAGCGCCGTTACCTTTCTCTGGTTTTCTTCTGGATTTCTTTGTTCAGATGCCTCACGATGGTGGCCTTATCTTCCTGGAGGAGATCCAGAACTCCATATAAATCTTCCAGGTGATCGACTTTTGCGTGATCAATAATGCTTCCGGAGCGATTGGCAAAGCTTCTCAATTTGCTCGTCGGCTGCAGCAGTCTTTGCTCTGTCAGCAGATAAGCCGTCTGATCATAAGAATACTCAATCTTTCTGCTTCGCTGTAGGTGCCTAAACATCTCCGGCAGCTTCAAGTCGGACCAGACTTTTCTGATAAGTGCGGCGCCGACGTTGTAAGTCTTAAAACATCCGGGCTTGTCGTTGAGTCCCTTGACTGCCTGGGAGAGCTTATCCATTCTCTCTTTGGCTTGTTTTTCTACTCTTGAGCTTTGGTGCTCGCTTCAAGCTGATTTTCCTTGACAATACGCTCCTTTAATTTCTCAACGTATTGAGGATCCTTGAGCAGTTGCATCAAGCCGCCCGTGATTTTCAATAAGTCTGGAGCGAGGTTGTCCTTTTCATTTCGATAGCTTGAATAAACACGGATGTACTTGTAATTCTTAACCGAAACGATTGAAACGTGCAGAGGCATTGTCACCCTCCAAGACTGAGATACTCTTAATTATATCATATAGTGCTACATTTAGGCTACATTAACGGTAAAATTTTTAGCTCAAACTCAGAGCTGGCCTGGCTTTGGCCCAAAATAACTATCAAACTCGGGAAAAATTCTGAACTTCTGATACCGATAAAACCTTGTACATACACGAATACTGGGGCCGCTTAAGCGGTTTTCCTACTCATATCTTATAGACGGAATCAAGCAGCTTATTACGGAAACAAGCTTGCGCTGCTCGGTTTATTGTCGGCTAAATATTTGCTGGAAGCATTCTGAAAGGAAGTGCAGGAATGACTCTTCGACTCCTCAATCTCACCATGGAAGTCACCTTAACTTTAGTCCTATTATGCTGTTTCGCTTTCTTCATAACCAGCTTCATTGACTCTATAGCGGGAGGGGCGGCCTAATTACAATTCCGACATTACTAATACTCGGCGTTCCTGCTCACTATTGTCTTGGTTCCACCAAACTGGCCTCCATGTGCGGCACAATTGTGGCTTTTACACTTTTGTCAGAATAAACAGATTCTCTCCAAAGTAGCGTTAATAGGAGCCGTATCTTCTTTCATCAGCGGCGTTTTGGGGTCATGGATTGCTCTTTCCACTGAAAGCCAAAGATGACCACATAATGATCGCACTCATTCCGGTAGGCTTAGCAGCATCATTGTTTAGCGGTTCTTTCAAGCTAAAAGGAGAAGTCGAAGGTGTAACAGGCTGGAGATGGAAAGCCGCCGTGAGCGGTGTAGTCGTTGGTATGTATGAAGGATTTTGGTCCGGGCTCGGGAGCCTTCTTTTCTTGGCATCCACGTCTTTGAAGACAGGCTTGATCAAGGCTTCCGGAACAGCCAAGATTTACGACATTTTGCCAATTTAGGAGCACAGTTTGTGCCTTTGCCTCTGCCGGCACTGTAGCTTATTCCTTGGCAATTCCTTGCGCGGTGAGTATCGTCGGTAATCGACTCGGTGCCAAGTATGCAATCCGCCTCGGCGCCAATATCGTCAGAAGGGTCCTCTACCTTGTTATCGGACTTTTGATGGTGTCCATAATTGCAAAAGTCGTTTTATGAGCAATTAGAATGTTTCCGCAGCATGATAAACGGCCGTCTTGTCTTTAATAAGGCCAAAACGAGAACCTAAGAAGATACTGAACTTTATGTAAGCAATCTACACTATCTTCCGCGAGTCGACTTTATCTACTCTCATGTGAGTGATGACGACAAACGCTGGAGTGCGACTGCCATCGGTGCATAAAACACTGTCCTCGCAAGAACCGTAAATGGCTCAACTCATGAAGTTGTGTGCGCCTTTACGGAGTTTTCTAGCGGATCTACTATTGAATCCACCATCACTTCAGACAAAGCTGGATTTGTACAAGCCGCCCCATTCAATCCTCATAGGCCGGATACAAGAAAGACACGAAAAATACAACTAAAAAGTAATACTGAGATAACTATTTCTTATCTCAAAGACAATTCTTACTAATGGTATTTGGCCTAAACACTGCCCCAAGTTAATTTATTTTGCATTTACTCAAGGAGGAAACAATGCAAATCAAAAATGTTTATCAGCCATAATAATTTCGAGCGCATTTTGTCTGTCGGTTCGTTAATTCAATTGCGGCAGAAACTCCGGCTCAGCTGCAGAAAGTCTCAAAACCCAATGTTGTAATTCTAGCCACAGGCGGGACGATTGCCGGCTCAGCCGCTAGCAATACTCAAATGACAGGTTATAAAGCCGGAGCGCTGGGAATTGATGTTTTGCTCCAGGCCGTTCCTGAAATTCACAAGGTTGCCAATGTCAAAGGTGAGCAGATCTCAATATTGGATCTGAATCAATGAACAACAAAATTTGGCTGAAATTGGCCAAGCGTATAAATGAATTGCTTGCCAAACCTGACGTAGACGGTATCGTGATCACACATGGCACTGACACTCTTGAAGAAACAGCTTATTTCCTGAACCTTGTGACAAAATCCGACAAGCCAGTCGTCATCATAGGAGCTATGCGTCCGGCAACAGCTATTTCCGCTGACGGTCCTGTGAATATCTTGAATGCCGTAAATCTTGCCGCATCTAAGGATGCTAAGGGCAGAGGTGTACTGATTGCCATGAATGACAATATTAATGGCGCCAGAGATGTTCAAAAACAAACACTCTAAGAGTTGACACTTTTCAAAGCCCGGAACTCGGTTACCTCGGTTACTTTGAAAACGGCCGTCCGGTTTTCTATAAGGCTACAACCCGTAAGCATACAATAGATACCGAATTCGATGTCAGCAATCTAAACGATCTTCCTAGAGTCGACATTATTTACTCTCATGTGAATGATGACGGAAGAATGGCCGAAGCTGCCGTTGCCAACGGCGCAAAGGTATCGTTCATGCCGGAACTGGGAACGGCTCTATTCATGAAGCAACTGAACCAGCTCTTTATGACGCTGCCAAGAAAGGTATCGTTGTCGTACGCTCTGCCAGAGTTCCAAACGGCCCGACGATTGAATCTACAGCTGCTTGGGATAAGGCAGGATTTGTTCACGCCGGCACGCTCAATCCGCAAAAGCAAGAATCCTCTTTGCAGTTGGGTTTAACCAAGACCAATGATCCGCAGAAGATTTCGGAAATGTTCAAACAATATTAATTAAATTAAAGGTTTAAAATGAGACAGAGCCCAGAATAAACGGGCTCTTTTCTTGTGTCAGTCTCCAAGAAAGGAAATAAACTAAAAAGAGGTTTTTCCTGGTGCATTACAAGAATTAACCCCTTAATAATTTAGTGATTATTGAATCTAAGAAATCTATTCAATTAAGGTTACCTCTACAAACAACATAAATTTTTCTATAAGAAAGATTAAAAATATTTAATGTAGGAGGAATTTTAGGACCCTGTCGGAAACTTGAGGTATGCAGACGAGGACTTGAAAATGAACTTCATATCTAACCTTGTAGAAAGCCTTTTCTTCAGATCTGACTCAATGAGATATTGGTCCGCTTCGCTTTACGGCCTTGAGTCGATCAAAGGAAAAGCGAAAACCTTTCTGATCCCACAAAGCCCGAAATAAGTTTTGAAATTCTTGTGCCGAAAGAAACCGGAAAGATAAAAAGAAAAGCTCAAAACTTTGCCGGTTGTTCTTTACTTCCAAAGCGCTCAATTCAATATGAGTTACAGCATGCAGCAGGTCGCTTTTCTTGCACTTGAGAGCGTCCCGGTTATTTTGTTTGACTATCAGGGCGTTGGGGAAACTGAAGGTGAGGCTCGATTAGACAATTTAGACAAAGATGCAGGTGCGGTTTGGGAATGCGTCAAGAATTCTGATTTGATAAAGGGAAGAAAACTTGTTCTTTTCGGTCAAGGCGTTGGGGCCGATGCTGCGCTTCGTTTCTACCTCAGCCATAAGGATCAAGTGAAAGGTGTTGTCCTTGAATCCATTTACGCATCTCAAAAGGTCTGATTCAGGAAAGACACGGATTTATTCTTGGCGATCTTTTAGCCAGGACTTTAAAGGAAACAGATATTCAGCCGCGCAAGCGATCACCCTCGTTACATGCCCCTTAGTCGTCGTTAATCCTGGAAAGATAATTTTGTGAGAAAAGGACAAAGGAAACTTTCGAGTTCTCTCTTCAAAACAGGCAGAAATTTGGAATGTTCCCGGCAAGAACTATTTATGCGTATTTGCCGACAATGATTCGCCTGTCCGAGAAAAATTATTAGATTTCATAAAGAATGTCGATTAATCAAAAGATATTTTCAAACATTTTTCGAGTTCTCAAGAAGTGGCGGGGAACATTTTTTTCTCGTTCCTTCTCAGTGTTTATGAAGGTTATGGAGGAAAAGAAGTTTTCGGCAGCCGCTGTAAAACTTCAGCTCACACAATCCTCAATCTCTCAAACGATTGCGGGACTTGAAAGGTCTTTGGGAGTGGACCTGTTTAACAGAGAAAGCAGGCCTCCCAACCGACAAAAGAAGCGGTCAAACTCTACGAGGCGCTCAAAGAAAGCGAAAAGAACGTAAGCCAAATCTTAGTCAATATTCAGTATGAAAATCTTGTCAAGCCTGCTGTTCGTATCGGCATGATTGAATCTGCGGGAAAGTCATTGCTGCAGATCTCTGCAAACAGATGCAGAAAACCCTCGGTCTCGTTTCTCTTACGTCCGAACCCAGCGGAACTTTGATGGAACAATTGAAGAGGGAAGCTTGGATATTGCTGTATTGGCCGGAGAGGAAAGTCATGAAGACATTAATAAGTATTTTCTTGGGAAGACCCTTGGTATTTTATATTTCCGAAAGAATTTACCCTGAATCAAGAAAAATTGACTTTTGAAAACTCAAGCTTTGCGGTCTTCCCTTTATCTATCATTCAAAGAAACCGCTGACGGAGGCTTGCTCAATGAATACTTCAGAAAGCACAATTTATATTTTCCGAAGGTTTTGAAATACAAAGCAACGCCTTTGTTTACGACCTTGTCGGTGCGGGCCTAGGCTGGTCCGTGTCGCATATGCTTGGTTTAATGTCGCACGAGAAAAATACCCTGAATATTTGTCCTATTTCTGATGACTTTAATCCAAGAAAGATATATTTCTGTGTCCGCAAAGGATTTCGACGTGAGAATTTCTAACCTTGTTCTCGATTGTGTCCGAGGTCTAATCGAAAGCCTCCGAGCTGTCAAACATGACCAGTAGAAATAGAAAGGGAGGTGATTTACCTCCCAAGTTCTTAATTAAGACTCATTATCTTCTTTGAGCCTTCAGCTGACCGCGTTTTTTTTTCTTTGGTGATAAAGCCCATAAAGCCAACATGGTCATAGCACCGAGACGAGCTGTGATACCTGACGGATCATATTGAGGGGCTACTTCAACTAAGTCGAAAGCCACGACGTTTCCTTTCTTAGCAATTCCCTCTAAGACGTCTGTGACGAAGTTATAGTTCAAACCGCCAAGGAGAGCCGACACCGGGGCCGTGCTCATGTCATATCCGTCGATGTCTATCGTGACAAAATAGTTCTTGGACTCAGGAATCATTTTGATGACTTCTTCGGCTCCAAGAGACAAGGCTTTTCTGGAAGGGATAACAACAGAACCATAATCATAGGCTGATTGAAGTCTTCTCTAGTGTTGCTTCCTAATCCGCGCATACCGATTTGGCACATTTGAGTAAAGTGCGACATCTCAGAAATCATTCTCATCGGAGATCCGTTGGTCCATCTCCTCTTGCCGAAATCCAAATGGGCATCAAACTGAACTACGCAAAGATCGCTGTACATATCCAATGCACGGGCAGTCGGGATAGTTACGGAGTGATCGCCGCCCATAAAAGGGGAGTGCACCTTTAGAAATAATCTTTCTTGCAGCTTCCGTCACATTATCGAAGCTCGCATGAAAGTCCATTGGATCCATGTCGACGTCTCCTGCATCAACAACTTTACAGGAGCTTCTAAGTACTGAGTCATTCTCTCAGGATCCCAGAAACCGGCATCTCCTCGTCCGTAATGGCAGGAGACCTCGCGAATTCTGCGGGGACCGAACTTAGTACCGCTCAGGTAAGGAGCACCCATATCGTAAGGAATACCCATGACGCAAACGTCTGCGTCATCTAATTGATCCAAATCCGTGCAGATCGGATATTTCGCAAAGCTCGCAATTCCGGTAATCGGAAGGTTATGAATAATCTTTGGCATCGTTTCTCCTAAAATTTTGAAGTTCTATGATTAGCTTAAAGAGAAAGTTTCGAAGGTCCAAAGAGCATTAATTAAAGAGGATAAGATCTTTAATTAAATTTAAGAAAATTCAGCCAACTAACGGATTATCCTGAATTACCATCTTCTGAAAATTATGAAAAATTATTCGAGAAATAACCAATCTGAAGAAAATGAGCAACCTCAATCTCATTAATACATTGCAGCTAAGGAACCTCTACACAAAGGTGGGTGATGTGATATAATTAGCACACTACCGAAAAGTGTGATTATGAAGATTAAAGCTCCCTCATTTGCTGATTTATTCGCAGAGACCTCCCGCAGCTGGCGGTGCCAGAAGAACTAAGTTCCTTGAGACTTTGGACCGTATCATTCCTTGGCAGGATTTGAAAGCGTTGATCGGACCTTACTACAGTGAAGGTAAACGCGGTGCTCAGCCTTATCCGCTGGAACTCATGATCCGCATTCATTTTCTTCAACTGGTTTATAACCTTTCTGATCCCATGTGTGAGGAAACGCTGCACGACTCGTTCGCATGTCGTCGCTTTGTCGGTCTGACGATGGATTCAAAATGCCCCGATGAGACTACGATTCTGCGTTTCCGCCATCTCCTTGAGAAAACGGTCTGGACAAACAAGTCTTTGATTTGTTCAAGCAGCAGCTTACCAACAGAGGCCTGCTCTTCAGTAAGGGCACGATTGTTGACGGCTCTTTTATTGAAGCGCCGAGTTCGACGAAAACGCCGACAAAAGCGGGATCCTGAGATGCACTCGGCGAAAAAGGCAATAATTGGCACTTCGGAATGAAGATGCACATTGGTGTGGACAAAGCCACAGGAATCATCCACACGGTGATAACGACTCCGGCTAATGTTCACGATGTGACAAAAGCCGATGAATTGCGCCGCCCGATGACTGGGAAGTAATCGGTGATTCCGGATATCTCGGTATGGAAAAGCGCGATAGTGCAGATCCTGAACGAGTAACTTATACGGCCGCGAAACGTTACAGCCAGAGAAAGAAGCTATCGGCAGAGAGAATTGCCGACGAAAAGCTGCTGAGTTCGATTAGATGCAAGGTCGAACACGCCTTTCATCGAATTAAGGTTCAGTTCGGATATAAGAAAGTCAGATACAGAGGGCTGGCCAAAAATACGGCGCGCTTAACAATGCTGGCCTCGATTGCCAACATGTTCATCGGAAATTGCTTCGAAAATCGAACCAAGGTTAGCTTCGCCTAGGATAATTGTATCTATGAGGGAGGAAACTGATTGATTAGGCTCTGATCAATTCCTCCCCGATGGAAAATTCCCGTCAGATTCTTCGAAAATAAAGCCTCCGAAGGGCGATTGGGAAAAATTACGTATTTTGCAGAGCTTCCTTAGATGCAGGATTATCCCTCCGACACTATTTTTTCACGGCCGTTCTGCAGCGCTTCGCCGGGAGCTGCTTCATGAATCTGAAGTAGAGGAACGTCAGGCAGATCGAAGTCACGAGCCAACTGAGCGGGTAGACCATCATCAAAATTTCATAGGTCGGCTTAGCCGCGAACACCGAATACACCCAAACGATTCGGATGGTACAAATGACCACTACTGTGATAATGGCAGGCGGCAGGGAATAACCGTAACCGCGCATTGAGTCGGAAAGAACTTCCATAACGGAGTTCAAGGGTTCGGGAATCACGACCCAGAGCAGTCGAATCATACCCAAAGAAATAATCTCTTCGGATTGTGTGAAGAAACCAAGCAAATATCGGCCGAAGCCATAGATCAGAACGCTCAACACCACCGTGATGCCGATATTCAAAGCCATGTTGACGCGAGTAATTCGTTTGCAGCGTTCCAGATTGCCGGCGCCGTAGTTCTGACTAATAAACGTCGTTGCTGCCAGGCCGAAACCGTTAATCACACAGTAGCAGTTAATTTCGATCGTGAAAGCTGCAACGGAGGCCGCCATTACATCAGCGCCCAACGAGTTGATGGCGCTCTGAATAATTAAGTTAGAAAGGGAGAAAACCGAACTCTGCAAACCGGCTGGCCAGCCGATTTTGATCATGGAGCGCAGGGCCTTCTTATCCATCTTGAAGAGGCGTTTGGGATAAAGACAGAGCGGTCCGTCTGTGCGCATGAGCCTGTAAACAAGGATGCCGGATGCCAACAGATTGGCTAACGCCGTCATCAATGCCACGCCGCCGATACCCCAGTCGACAACGGTAACGACAAATAAATCTCCCAGAGCGTTAAAGACGCTGGCGATACAAAGGGCCCACAGAGGTGTCTGGGTGTCGCCCTGGCTTCTCATGACGGCAGACAAGAAGTTATAGATGGAAATGAAGGGCATCCCCAGCAAGTACATCTGAAGATAAATCTCTGAATGGCGTACAACGTTAGGAGGAACCTGCATCCATACCATCAAAATGGAGGAGCAAAGCTCTCCAATCACCATAGCGATGACGCCGAATATCACAGCCGTGGCAAAAGCCGTGTGGACTGCCTTGGACGCGTCATCATATTTGCGCATGCCCAAATACCGAGCAACCACAACGTTTGCGCCGATGGATAGACCGATACAGAAGGCGACAATAAGACCGACAATCGGAACATTAGTACCGACGGCAGCAACGGCTTCGTTAGATACAAAATGTCCGAGAACGGCAACGTCTGCAAGGTTGTAAAGCTGCTGAAGTACGCCGGTCAGGGCTAGGGGGATTGCGAAGACAACCATCTTGTCCCAGATGGTTCCGTTAAGCATGTCGATATTCTTGCTAAAGAAAGCCATGACCGATCCTTATTTTTATAGTTTGTTTGAGTTAGAAATAAGAATACTCCTACAAACACAAAGCCTGCGCGGTTTTAGTTCGGCGCAGGCACTTGATTATCTAATTAAGAAAATCGGACAAAGATTGTCATGCTTTAGGCTGAGGCACAGTCTCTTCTCTAATCTTGACGGTAGGCAGAACGCCTTGGAATTTTTCTACTTCGACGAGTCCTGAGGAGGCGACGTTGCCGCATGCAAGCTTCGAAGTCGGTACATCCATGGTCAAAGTGTTCGCGTTGCCATGAACATCCAGAGTTGAGCCGTCTGCTTGTTTTTGCGGCTCAAACCAGCCGCCGTGACGAATAAGAACAACATCTTTTCTGACCTTATCGGTAACAACGGCGCCGGCGAGAACGTTTCCACGATCGTTGCGAACAAGAACGACATCACCGGTTTGAATTCCTCTCTCGGCAGCGTTATCGGGATGAATCCATATCGGCTCTCGATCTCCGATGTTATGCGAGGCTGTATGTGTTGTTCCGTCTAACTGACTATGAAGTCTGTGAGCGCTTTTGCCAGACATGTAGGCCAGCGGATACTTCTTCTTATTGTTTAAAGATTCGCTCGGCTCAAAATAACTCGGATATCCGCGGCAGTCGTCATAACCGTAACTTGCGATCCTAGGACTAAAGATTTGGATTTTGCCGCTCTCGGTCCTAAGAGGATGGTTTGCAGGATCTTTTCTAAATTCCTCAAAAGCTACGAACTCCTTGCTCGTTTCATCTTCCGGATAAAAAACGATGCCCTTTGACCAGAACTCTTCGAAGGTAGGGAGTTGGATTCCGGAGCTTAAGCCTCGATTCTTTGCTTCTTGGTAGATCGCCTGAATCCATCCGATCTCATCTAGACCAAGAGTAAATTCGTGCTCCACTCCCATACGACGAGCCAATTCTGAATAAATCCGGTAATCGGAACGAGATTCACCAATCGGCGCAATCATTGCGTGGTTTGCTGCTATGCCGTCGTTCGTGTAAGTGCCGATCGGACAGATGTCGTTGTGCTCAAACACGGTTTGTGCCGGAAGCACAATATCCGCATGACGAGCGGTAGCCGTCATAAAGCAATCGGTGACGACGATGGTTTCCGGTTTTTTCCAAGCAGAGAGAAGGCGATTCGTTTCCGGTTGATGCGCAAAAGGATTACCACCCGTCCACATCACCATACGAATGTCAGGATAAGTAAGTCTTTTACCATTATGCTCGATCGTCTTTCCCGGATTCAGGAAACAATCCGCAAACCGCATAACCGGAATATAAGCACTTCCTTTCCAAGGCTTTAATCTCGGAAGCACAGGTTCTACTCGAGATGCTAAGCCTCTGATCATCGGGCCGATATGGAAAGGGCAGCCGCCGGAAGAATAGTGATAATTCGTGCCCACGCCTCCGCCCGGCAAACCGATTTGGCCCAGCATACTTACCAGAGTAAAGGCCATCCAATGCGGCTGCTCGCCGTACTGAATTCTTTGAATGCCCCAGCCCATCATGATCATGGTGCGGTTGTCGGCCAACTCATGCGTCAAGGCACGAATTTTGTCCGCAGGGATTCCGGTAATGTCAGAGGCCCATTCAGGTGTTTTAGGAGTTCCGTCAGACTTCCCGAGAAGGTAGTCTCGGAAGACCTCGAAACCGGATGTACAGTTTTTAAGGAAATTCTTATCTGTTTTGCCAGAACTTTCGAGTTCATACATCATGCCTAACATTAAGGCGCAGTCTGTTCCGGGCTTAGGTGCAATCCATTCACTGCCTAAAAATTCTCCGGTTTCCGTTCTGGCAGGATTGATGTCGATGGTTTTGATATCGGAATCTTTAAGTTTCTCTAAATAAGGAAAGTAGTTATGCAGTGTCGTGGACCAGTCGATGTCATTCGTCACAATCGGATCCGCGCCCCAAAGCACAATACGTTTGCTGTTTTTAAGAACAACATTCCAATCCGTCGACTGAGGATCGCCTGTTCCTATAACATAAGGGAGTATGGTTCCGATCGCGGCAGTGGAATAAGAATTGACGCCCGAAACATAACCTCCGCAAAGACTCAGCAGCCGTCTCTGAAGGATGCTGGCCGAATTTACGGTACCGGGAGACTTCCATCCGTAAGACTGACCAAAAATAGCGCTCGGGCCGTACTCCGAATAAACACGTTTAAGTTCGGAGGCAATCAGATCAAGCGCTTCGTCCCAAGAAACACGAATCCATTTACCCTCTCCGCGGCGATCTCTTGAGGCTATCCTTTCTTTAAGGTAACTTTCGCGCACCATCGGATAACGAATCCGAGAAGGTGCATAAGGCAGCTCCGCCAGAGCATTTAAATTCGGAGAAGGGTGCCAGTCCTCCGGAACCGGTTCAAGTTTAGAAATCTTTCCGTCTACAACGATCGTCTCCACAACTCCCCAATGAGTTACGGAAGTTCCTTCTCGGATGTCGGAGCCGGGTTTTTCTGAGATTCTTTCGGTCATACAAACGTGCTTTCTTTCAGTCGAATAATCGTATTGTGCTTTGAATGCCTGAATGTTTGCTGATTAATCTAAGAAATAACATTCTGAAACTTTTTCAAATGCAAATCATTCTCAACACTTAATAAAATTTTAAGCGGTCGCTCCTAAGCTCGACCTGAAGATTCTGTATTTCTCCTTGTATTTTGGTGAGTGTCAGATGTTGGAATATGAACTTAAAAAGTTAAATCTCAGCGAAAAACGCGAACAGCAGCTCAAACTTCCTTATATCGCTAAGGATGTTGAGACGATTCGCATCATGACCGAGATTTACTGCCACGCTCATCACAACACCAAAGAAGGGCTCTGTCCTGAATGCGAGGAGTTCTATTTATATTCCGTGAAAAGACTGGCTTGCTGTCCGTTCGGAGAGAAGAAGCCCGTCTGCGCAAAATGCAATATCCACTGCTATGGGAAAGGACACAAGGAGAGGGCCAAAGAAATTATGGCTTTTTCCGGTCCGAAGCTGCTGCTCAAGCATCCCATTCTTTCGATGAGGCATATCATGGCGCTCTTCCGCGAACCTCCGGAAAAACCAACTGCAGCCAAACCGCGCCCTTTAGCAAAAGAAAAAAATTAAGCTGCCGGAGTTTTTCTACGGCAGCTCTCTAATTATTAGTAGCTAATATTATTTTTTAGCGTCTTTCATCACGGTTTCGCCGGCTAATTTGCCGTTGACCAAGCAGTCCATAACAGCATTTGCTCCGATTCTGACAGCGCCGTGGATGCCGCCCGTGCATTCGCCGGCCGCATAAAGTCCGGGGATCGGTTTGTCGTCAACAACCGACAAGACGCGAGTCGAAGTATCTGTTGCGATACCGCCCATCGTGTGATGAATCTTCGGGCTCATTTCAGAGACGTAGTAGGGCGCATGCATCAAAGGCTTGATGTCCTTATCGAGTTTGCGTCCGAATTCCGTATCTTTTCCGCTTTCGATGGCCTTGTTGAATTCGGCAAAGGTCTGTTTGAGAGCGTCGGGACTGATACCGTAGGCCTTGGCCAAGTCATCGAGAGTTGCGTATTCCTTAACCGCACCGTTCTTTCTCAAGATATCCATGGCGCCGGGACGCACTTTGTTGAAAGAGGCAACGCCGACAGAGTCCGTAACCGAGATTGTCTTTCCGCCGGCATCCAGCACTTTGAAAATAGCATCGGTGGTCGTTTTGCGATCACCGAATTCGTCGGTGAAACGCTTGCCGGTCTTGGTGTTGATCCATAAACCGTACAGAGAGCCGCCGACGCTGGCAAAATGCGAGCCCATACCCATGCCTTCTTCGTCCGGCGAAGTGTTCGGCAGGAACTGAATCCAGTCGGCCTGGATGATATTGGCTCCGATTCGGCTGGCTTCACGCATCAATTCAGCTGTAGCGCCCGGTTGATTCGTCGTTTTCAGATTGCCGGTTAACTTCGGATCGAGACGAGTTCTATAACCCACGTCAGCCGAGAAGCCGCCGAAGGCGAGGATCACACCGTCTTTGGCCTTGATCTCAACTGATTTGCCGGAATCTTCTTTGCCGAACTTGTAATCTTCAAGAGCCGTGACACCGATGACTCGACCGTCTTTATTCTTATCTAAACGAATGACCTTCATTCCAGTAAAGACAGGAACACCGAGTTCCTTGAGTTTTTTCATGAACGGGATCAAGATGCCTTGGCCGGTGCCTTCTTCAGTAATCAGGCAGCGGCGAGCAGAGTGTCCGCCTTTGCCGGTTAAGTCGGTGCGCCAAACAACGCCTTGTTTCTTGGTCCACTCAAATGTCGGAGCAGCGTGTTCTGTCACGACTTTAATGTGTTCAGGATCGCCTAAACCTAAGCCGATGCGTTTCATATCGGCAGCGAGCTTAGCCGGTGAATCTTCGATGCCTTGTTCTTTCTGGACGGAGGAGCCAGGAATAGCCATCATGCCGCCGGAGCGAGAAGAGTTGCCGCCGGCGACCTGCATTTTTTCCAGAACGGCAACTTTTGCTCCGTTTTCAGCCGCCGAAATGGCAGCGGCTAGACCGGCAAATCCTGAACCGATGACGATCACGTCATATTCAGGTGCTAACTTTTGTGTCTGTGCGAAAGCGATAGAAGGGAGGGCCGAGCAAAGTGCACCCGACACCATTACTTGAAGCATGCTTCTACGAAAAAACTGCACTTTTTCTCCTTTTTGGTGGTTGTTATTAATGAATTTCTTTGCACGAAATTCTAGATCCGACTTTTTTTGATGTAAATGAGTAAATATTTAGAGGGTCAATTGGAGAAGAAAAAACAATATTTTTACCGACCTGAAAATCAAATGGCTTAATGTGGGAATTGGAAGCCGAAAGATATGATCCGAAACCGCAAAATTTTGATGTACAAATTGAACGGCAGGAAACATACTTAAGAACAAAGCGAGAGACGTTTAAAATCAAAGAGCAGAAGCATTTGGAAATGGAAATGAAATACATATCTGGAATTCATGCTTTAAATTTGAGATGCAGTTTGGAGACGTGTGGGGATTGGCACGCCTCTGGAATTCAATGGAAAAATTTGACCGTTCGTGAGTCTTCTGACTCCGTTTTCGGAGATTACGGTATTGAAGACAATTCTTCTGTGCCAGGGCATCCAGGGAACCACAAGGCCGCCAATCATATCCGAGCGCTTCTTGACCTTGTTGCCGATGGGGCCTTCGGTTATGCACAAGGCATGAAAAACGAATTGATTTGCAACGAAAGTTATACGCCTGAAGTCTTTTCCAAATTGCTGCTGCTGAAAAACTCGCCTCGCTGGTTAAAAATCAAAGAATTCATTGGAAAAGAATATGGAGTGCCTTGGCTGCACTTCTTGAGGGAGCATGGATATGACCGATGAAGAAAAAGATTGGCAGACAAATCATGGTAATTTTATTGAAGCCTTTCTACTGTTTTTGAACAAACAGACGGATCAATTCGTTCTTAAAGGCGGGACAGCGTTGTCTCTTTGTTATGGTTTAGATCGTTTCTCCGAAGATATTGATTTGGATGGTCGGAAACAAGACATCAAAGAGATAGTCAAACGGTTTTGCGTGAACCACGGTGTAAATTTTCGAGTTGCAAAAGATACTGCGACAGTGAAGCGCTGCATCATTGACTACGGAAATGACGTACATCCTTTGAAAATTGAAGTTTCATACAGAAATAAAAATCTCGGCCTGGAAGAAGCCTCAAAGGATTGGACACAAATTCACGGTATCAAGGTTTACGACATTGATGCCTTGGCTCGGATGAAGGCAATGGCTTATCAAGGCAGAGACAAGATAAGGGACCTCTACGACCTCTCTTTCATTGTTAATAATTTTTCTGACGGCTTGTCTCATCAGACTAAAGGTATGATTCGAGATACATTGTCATACAAGGGAATAGAGCAATTCGATTACTTGGTTGCCACACAGCAAGATACTCTTATTGACAAAGATCGGCTAGCGGAAGGTTTTCTAAAGATGCATGAAAAACTTGGACTATTATTAGACGAGGAAGAGCAACAGACAAACGCTAGTCATTGAATAAATAAACTAGCCATGCTTATTCTGCATCGGATGATGGAGAAAATTTCTGGGAAATTCATTTAGATATAGTTTCAGATTCACGTTAACGCGACAAGAAAAATTAGCCGTTTTTGAAGAGTTGAGGAAACTACTTAGGCAAAATCTAAAAAATTTATATTTCAACTGGAGTTTTAGCCGCTTCTTTTGGACATAATGTCATGTTGGAGTTCGACACCACCCGTCGAACAAAATTTTGTTCATAGCCTCGTTAATGAAGAGTTAATAAAGTCATGGAAACTATCCTGAAATCCCTCCCGATCGGTGAAAAAGTCGGTATTGCTTTCTCCGGCGGTCTTGACACCAGCACAGCTTTGCTCTGGATGAAAAAGAAAGGCGCTTTCCCCTGCGCTTACACTGCTAACCTTGGTCAGCCTGATGAGGACGATTACGAGGCAATTCCTCGAAAGGCTATGGACTTCGGTGCTTCGATCGCCCGTCTGGTTGACTGCCGTGAACAGTTAGTCGCCGAAGGCATCGCTGCGATTCAAAGCAACGCTTTCCACATCACAACCGGCGGTGTCACTTACTTCAACACCACTCCGCTCGGACGTGCCGTTACCGGCACTATGCTCGTCAACGCCATGCGCGAAGACGGCGTCAACATTTGGGGCGACGGCTCTACATACAAAGGAAACGATATCGAACGTTTCTACCGTTACGGTTTAGTTGCCAATCCTGACCTCAAGATTTACAAACCCTGGCTTGACGTTGAGTTCATCAGCGAACTCGGCGGCCGCGCTGAAATGAGCCAGTTCTTGGCCGACAACGGTTTCGGCTACAAGATGAGCAAGGAAAAGGCTTACTCCACCGACTCCAACATGCTCGGCGCAACACATGAAGCCAAAGACCTCGAACACCTCGACAGCAGCATGAAGATCGTTGAACCGATCATGGGTGTTCCGTTCTGGAAAGAAGAAGTCGGCATCAAGCCTGAGAAAGTCACTGTTCGTTTCGAAGAGGGCATTCCTGTTGCCCTTAACGGCAAAGAATACGACGACAAGGTTGAACTGATGCTCGAAGCCAACCGCATCGGCGGCCGTCATGGCCTCGGCATGAGCGACCAGATCGAAAACCGTATTATCGAAGCCAAGAGCCGCGGTATTTACGAAGCCCCGGGAATGGCATTGCTCCATATCGCTTTCGAACGTCTCGTCACCGGCATCCACAACGAAGACACGATCGAACAGTGGAGAATCAACGGCATTAAACTAGGCCGTCTGCTTTATCAGGGCCGCTGGTTTGACCCGCAAGCCATCATGCTCCGCGAAACTGCTCAGCGCTGGGTTGCTCGTGCAATCACAGGAGAAGTCGATATCGAACTTCGCCGCGGCAATGATTACACGATCCTTGATACACGTTCCCCCAACCTGACATATGAACCGGAACGCCTCACGATGGAAAAGGGCGATTCGATGTTCACAGCCTCTGACCGTATCGGCCAGTTGACCATGCGTAATCTCGACATCGTCGATACACGCAACAAGCTTGGCATTTACTCCAAAGCTGGTCTTATCGGCGGAAGTTCCAGTTCCATGCCTCTTCTTAAAGGCACGAAAGACAACGACTAACTTTTAGTTTTTTGAAAAAAATCCTTCTTGAGTTTGTGGCTCAGGAAGGATTTTTCTTTTTTGGAACGTCTAGGTACAAAGATGTTTCCTTGCCTTCGGAGGCCCCTTAAAAACTAAGAGAATCGTAATAACCTGAAAAAAGGATGGAAGCTCTTAAAAACAAGGCACCAAAGACTGCAAAAATCGCACCGCCTGTTATCACCTTTTGGCTTCGGGTAATAAGATTGATCAGAAGAGGAAGAGCAGTACCGAAAGTGATTCCCCCGATCCAAAACATCAAGGCCTGGTTCCCGCTAATAAGAGCCTCTGCGCCCGCTCGAGCACCTATGGAAGCAGAACCTAACGCTACATAAACAAAGGAGAAAATCGCAAAGAGCTTAGCTGTATCAACCCAAACAGATGTTCTGGAACACCAATCGACAGACTTGTGATCAACCAATCCCATTGCCGACATCAGTTCCAACATGCCGATGGAACTCGTCAGGCCGGACATAATCCAAAGAACGGGGATAAGAGACGAATTCCACAGTGAAACTCCGACAGCCTGCGTGAGAAGGAATCCGGAATAAATAGTGCTGCAGACACCGAGAACGGAAAAGACTGCATTAAATCCGTCGGACTGAGCTAATTTTTGCCATTTTGAGCCTTTAAATATAATTCCGGCACAAATCATGGAATAAAACACAGAGCCGACGCTAAGCAGGGAAAGAAGAACAATTCCGATCATCATCCAGGACTGGAAGTTGAAGGAGAAGTCCCGGAGGGCATAAAAAATCACAAACGGAAGGTTGCTGAGGCGTCCTAAATGACTGGTCACCAATGCTAAACCTGCAATTCCGCAGAACGTCAGAACATAAACAAAATTCTTTTGCCGAACCCAATAGTTAATGAAAAATCCCATTCCGGATAACCCGATGAACCAGAGGAATAAGGCAATCGTCCATCCCCAATGAGTTGCCTGAAGCTGAGGAGTAAGTGTGGATAAATCAATCATTTTTGCACCACTACAAAGAAATTAGGTTTCGTGCCTTTGTTCGGCATAAGGAGTTCGGTACGACAGGAAGCGATCTTCTTAGAAATTTCGCTTTGCGGATCTTTCACATCTCCGAAGAAACGGGCTTGAGCCGGACAAGCCTGAACACAAGCAGGTTGTTCTCCCTGTTGAATCAATTTCAAGCATCCGTCACTCATGCATTTCATGAGAAGTCCGTTATCCGGATGAGACCAGCGGGCATCATACGGACAGCTCGCTACGCAGTAGTTGCAGCCAACGCATTTGTTCGGATCATTGCGAACCAAACCGTTTTCGTCGTAGTAATTAGCACCGAAGGGACAAGTCTTAACGCAGGGAGCGTCCGAACAATGCTGACATTGAACCAGCAGATTTACAGGTCTTCTTTCTTCCGAGCGAAAAACGCGAATATTAGAAGCAAGCCAGTCGCGGCCCGGAATAGAGCGATTATGCATTTCGGGAAAGTTGGTCTGAGAACAGGCCACAATACAGGCTCCGCAGCTGATGCATTGTGTAGCATCAAAAAGATGCGCTAATTGTTTTTTCTTTTCGACCATGATTTAGCCTCTCAATTTGTTGATGCGTACGGCACTGTTATTGGCAACCGTTCCGAAAACGGGCTGTGCATAACCTTTGGCGTACCAGTGAGAATTAATCCCTTCTTTAATGAACTGATAATCGGGGTGATCAGCCAAGTGCTTGATTCGATTACCGCCTGAAAATCCGAAAGCGAAGAGTGATCCTGATATAACTTTCTTCGTCACAGTAATTTGAGCATTCCCTTTATAGGCCGTATCAATACCTTCAACTTCGACGGTTTCACCATGAGAAATGCCCAGTCTTTCTGCATCTTCCGGGTTCATCCAAACAGTACGGTCTCCAAGGTATTTAGAAGGAAGAGCAAACATACTGAGACCGGAGCAGGAAGTGCAGTTTTTCCCGGATACTAAAATAAACTCGTTACTGTTTCTCTTCGGCGGAGTAAAAGCCGGTGCAGGAACATGTGCCGTGAAAGGAGGAATTCCTCGCACATATGCGGGTTTTTCGAAACTCTTGAAAGAATAAATTTCAACTTTGCCGGAAGGCGTTCCGAAGGGTTTCTTATAGGGATAGACGCCGTACTCTTTAATCTTAATCGTCGACCAGCCTTTCGTTCTAATGTCCTCGTGAATCCGACGAGACCAACCGGGCTTGACTTTGTCGCATTCTTCCAAGAGCTGGGCATAGCCTCTCTTTGTGAATGCGTCAAAGTAAGCATTGAATTCTTCAGCTGTTTTGCATTCCTTGTATCCGACTCTTGCAGCTCTTTCCGGGAAAGCTCTTCTGAGGATCTCTAGCAGAATCCACACATCGTGACGGGCCTCGCAGCCTTCAGGAGGACTCAGTTGAGGATCGGAAAGATAAATCGATCCGTCTCTTGCCCACTTTACGCCCGACATTTCCATTCTTTCCATGAAGTACGTAGAAGGAAGGACATAGTCAGCGTAATCGCAAATCTCTTGAGGGAGAACGTCTTGAACGACACTAAGTTCAAGTTTTTTAAGCCTTTCGGCAAGCTCCTCAGAATTTGCTTCTCTTTGGAACATCGTTGTGCCCACAAAGAAGGCTGCCTTGATGGGGTAAGGTTTTCCGGTCAGAACAGCTTCCATAGCCACTTTGAAAGTGCCCTCGGCTTCCGGATAGATGATCTTATCGATGCGCTTTTCTTTAGCCATCCTCCAAGTTTCCCCATTCGGACCTTTTCCTTGGGAGACACTCGGAATCTTCAGACCGGCAGCAGCCGTAACAATCATTCCGCCGGGTATATCGATGTTGCCGTTAAAGGCGTTTGCGATCGAGACTAAACGATAAACCTGAACATCTGTACCATTTTTAGAGGTATACCACCCGTCATCAATTACCCCCTTGAGATTGGTGAAATCTCGAGCAATTCTGCGAATCATATCGGCGGGTATACCGGTAATTTCAGAGCTTTTTTCGGGGGTATAAGGAGCAAGCGTCTCTTTAATGATGACAAAAGCGGTTTTAACCGGGCAGGAAGATCCATCTGCAAGCTTGACAGATCCGCTCATATTCAGGTCAGCCTTGAAGGAAGAATCCTCATCAAAGGCGGTCGGTATGCCTTTATCATTTCTTAGAACGCCTCTGAAAGAGAGGCGTCCGTCGGGGGAGGCGACGACATATTTCGTTTTATCTCCACCCTGAATGACCTCAGCCTGAGTAAGGGGCTGGCCGTTTTCTTTGATCAGGTAAGCTCCGTTCGTCCCTTTCTCAATAAAGTCCAGATCAGCCGTGTTTGTACGGAGCATTTCATTGATCAGAGCTGAAAGAAAAGCGTCATCTGTGCCGGGACGAATAGCAACCCATTCGGCATCGCCGTAGGTAATGTCCGGCATTTTCGGATCGATAGCAACGACGCGAGCCCCTTTTGCTCTGGCGACATTCAAAGTATGAAGAGCCCCCATCGAAGCTCCCATAGTGCGTCCGATCAGGAGGAGATAGCGCAGATTTTCGTAGTCAGGTTCTAATTTCCCCGCACCGCTGAAGCCGGTACCGAAAACCCAGTTGCGCGCATTTATACCCGCAGCGTTGCAGGAAGATTGGTGTCCGATGTTATTGGGAGAACCTAGCGGGAAAGTCAGCCATTTGCTCATTCCCTGAAAATTATGAGATGTTGTTGTGATGCAGCTTTCACCATACTTTTGGACAAGATCTTTAACTTTGGCGCCGATTTCGTTTAGAGCCTCGTCCCAAGTAATTTCTTTAAATTTACCTTCGCCTTTTTCCCCGATACGTTTTAAGGGTTTGCGAAGACGGAGAGGGTGGTTCCAGATCCACATCGCGCCGGCAGAACGGCCGCAGTAACCTTGCTGAGGATGTCCGGGGTTCGGAAAAATTCGAACGGTTTTTTCTGATATCGGTTCGCCTTCTTTGCGCATCGCTAAGATGCCGCAGTAAGCACCGCACATTGTGCAGGCGACCGGATGTTTGGACCATCCTTCTTTTTCTAATTTTGCAATTTGTTCCGCAAATGCATGGTTCACCAGAGAGGGAGCGGATGCCGCTGCTGCTGAACAGGCTGTTCCCTTAATTAATTTTCTTCTGGTCATCGAAAGATTAACGAAATCGACTGACATTATTTTTGTCCTTTTAATAATGGGGTTTGTCCCTAACGCTCTGGCATACTAGGCTTCTCGAAGAATTTGAATAATCGGAAAATCCCCTTATACCGTTTGAACTAGACTGCCGATTTTTAATCCGTTAGCTGCATTAATATGTCGTAGACTAATATTATTTTTTATAATAAATCAAATAATTAAGTAGTTAAAAATTTCATTACCCCGGTATCATCCTGTCACAATCAGCAACATATCAGATACAGCTTGAAATAATGGGTTACTAAATAAGAAAAAGACGGGGATTTTTGAACAATTTCTGAACTAGGAATATCCTCAAAATTCAAAATTTGAGGTTCTCAGAGGTTCTATTTCTGTAAGAAAATCCTCCTTCAGGACTCGAGTTCTTCTTCACTGAGGCAAATCCCCTAAAAATGCTAATGGGTTATTCGCAGAGAATAAATCCTATAGAAAATTTAATATAGTGAAGCTTATAATCAGTTTTAGGTGGGTTATATTTATTTAAAAAACTACTAGAAATTGGCCTTGCATGTCCTCTTCACACAGGCAGAATGTGGAAAGTTAAAAAATAAGATAGAAAGCGATGTACTTCAATAAAAGAAAAAGAGCACCGAAAATACTGAAGCTGCTTGTCGTCGTCTTATCGCTGGGCGCCTCGATATGTTTTTCAGCCGACAAAACGGATATCAGGGTCGGCATTATTGATTCTTTTAATCCGGAGTTCGCGACGACCACACTCGAACCTACCTTACGATATCTCAACCAAAAATTACCCAACTATCACTTCGTTGCCGTTCCTTTGAATTCGGTAAACCCAGAAAAAGAATTAAAAAACAACCCGGTTGATTTTCTCATCAGTTCAGCAGGTACATTTCATGAACTAAGTATTTCTATAGGCATCGTTCATATTGCCACTCGTAAAACCATTCTCTCTGACGACCCTTCAGCTTCCGAGGGCGCAGCTTTCGTTACATTGGCTAAGAGAGCAGATCTCATTGAGCTCAAAGACCTGCAGGGTAAAGTCGCTGCCGCCTCTCAGCCGAATTCTTTCGACGGCTGGCTTGTCGGACAGCACGAACTCTTCAAAAACGGTCTGAACCCTGAGGAATTCTTCAAGCGGTCTGTTTTTACCCATTTTCAATTTCCTGATGCGTTAATGCTGCTCATTCAAGGAGAAGCAGATGTCGCGATCCTTTCAGCCTGTGTCTTGGAAGAACTCTCTCAAGAGGGGCTTATTGAGTCATCCGATTTCAAGGTTATTTCGCAAAAACCAAGGGATGTTTTGAAGTGTGCGCGGTCTACAGATCTTTATCCCGGAATCGTCTTTGCTGCTCGAGAGAATATTCCTCCGAAACTCATGTGGGAAGTGACTTCGTCTTTGATCAGCATGCCGCCGACCAACGACTATGAATGGACGATTGCAAGTCGGTTCTCTAAAGTGGATGAACTTTTCCGAGATCTGCAGCTCGGGCCTTACCAATATTTAAAAGATTGGAGTCCTGCCGGCATCTTTAAGCGCTTCAAGACAGAAATCTTACTGACCTGTGGCTTGCTTCTTCTTTTAATCCTTAACTCACTATACCTGAGACGAACAGTTGCGAGAAGAACGCTTCAAGTAAGACGAACACTGAATCGCCAAATAAAAATAGAGAAGGAATATCGGGACTCTCGAAACCGATTGGCACAAATGGAAAAATTCGGTGTCATCAATCAGATGTCGGGCATGCTCGCACACGAAGTCCAACAGCCTTTGATGGCAATTAACAATTATTTGGCCGGCTTGCGTGTGTATTTGAAGTCAAAGGGCTTCTCTGATGCCGTTACGGAACAAGCTATCGGTTCTTTAGAACATAACAGCGAACGTATCGGAAGCATTGTGACACGCGTCAGAGGATACGCAAAACAAAAGAAGGGCGAAATGAAAAGCTGTGACTTGACTGCCATTGCTTTAAGCGCACTTAATGTATTGAAGGCACTGAAGTTTGAGCACGTCGAGGTTACTTCTAATTTACCTTCAGAGGCTAGAGTAGTCGGCGATCCGCTGGAACTCGAACTGCTCATCATTAACTTACTTAAAAATGCCTGCAGCGCCGTGGAAAAACAACCCAAGCCGATAGTTGATTTAAAAATCGGAAGCCTCGACGACAGCCATTGGTGTTTGAGTGTCTCGGATAACGGGCCGACGCTTGATGACAAATCCTTCGCCAGACTTAAGACACTGGGAGACAGTGTCAAACCGGAAGGCATGGGCATCGGTCTTTCGATCGTCCGCGGTATTGCAGATAAACACGGAGCGGAACTGGAATTCATCAGACTGCCGAAAGGCGGAATCTGCAGCCGTGTGGTAATCGATAAGGAGGAATGTAAATGACAACCCCGCTGGTTCGTATTGTGGATGACGATGCGGATGCACGATCTTCTTCTTCGTTTTTTCTGAGCATGATGGGTCTGGAAATCAAAGAGTATGACAGCGCTTATCGCTTTTTGGAAGAAGACGACATGAATCGTCCCGGGTGCATCATTTTGGATGTCCGTATGCCGGATATGACCGGCATGGAGCTTCAGGTTAAACTGAATCAAAAGGACTGCCGCCTTCCGATTATATTTCTTTCCGGACACGGAGAATTAGACATGGCCGTCCACGCCTTAAAACGCGGCGCTTCTGATTTTCTTCAAAAATCGGCTAAACCCGAACGCTTGCTAGCCGCTGTCAAGAAAGCTGTCACGGCCAGTATGGAAGAATACGAATCCGGCAATGAGATAGAAACACTCCGAAAAATCTATGATTCTCTGACGCCCCGTGAAAAAGAGGTCGTTCTCGGAGTCGCCAAAGGGGAGCTCAATAAAGTCATAGGCTACAACCTTGGTATCAGCGAGAGGACCGTAAAAATGCACCGAGCAAACCTCTGCAGCAAACTTAATGTCACCAGCGCCGTCGAGATGGCAGCGTTTTTACGCAAAATCGGAGTTTTAAATGCTTAGAAGAAGCTTTGCAGCAGGTTTGAGTTTGTTCGCTGCTTTTCCACTTTCGGTTTTTGCGCAGTCAGATGCCGAAAAGAAATTCGATTTAATCATTATCGGTATCGGGGTAGCCGGTTTATCGACTGCGGTTTCTGCTGCACAAAGCGGCGTAAAAAATACTCTTCTTATCGATAAAGCGGCTTTCGTAGGAGGACATTCTGCACTTTCCGGCGGCTCAGTCAATGCAGTCGATCCGGAAGTTCAAATGAAGCAGGGCATCAAAGACAGCCCTGAGCTTTGGTTCAGACAAATCATGGAAGCGGGAGAATTCCAAAGCGATCCAATACTCGTTAATACCTTAGTAAATAATGCTCATTCAACTCTTCATTGGTTAAGAGAAATCGGCATCCCTTTCGATGACCAAGTCTTCGAAGCGTGGGGCGGAAAGTTCCAGCGGGCGCATTCTGCCGGTCAAAAACGAAACGGAATGACGTACGTTCGAATTATGAATCAAAAAGCTCGCTCCCTCGGTGTCAAGGTACGGCTGAGAACTGAAGCGGTTAGTCTTTTAGAAAATAACGGGCAAGTTATCGGAGTAAGAGTCAAAACCCGAGAGGGGAAATTAGAAGATCTTCAAGCAAAAGATATTGTGATTGCCACAGGAGGTTTCACGGCAAACGTTCCCATGCGTCTGAAATACGATGAGCGCTTAGATGCTTCATTGTTCACAACTGCGAATCCGACGGGCAGAGGCTTTGACGGATCCACTGGAGACGGAATTTTATTAGCAGAAAAAACCGGCGCACAGACGGTTGATATGGAGGCCATACAGCTTATTCCGCTCAGAGGCGGCAGACTGCTCAACTATGTGGGCGGAGATATTTTTGTCGACAGTTCAGGAAAGCGTTTCGTCGACGAAAGCAAAGGGGTTAAGGCTATCGGAGAAGCCTACCTGAATTTACCGGACAGAGTATTCTGGGTCATTACGGATTCTCAATCACAAAAGAGTTTGGATTTAGATGCCAAACTTCTCTCCGGTACAGTTCGAATGGCCGACTCCGTCGCCGAAATGGCCAAGAAAATGCATGTCAGCCCTAAAGTTCTTCAAGAAACCCTGGATCGGTATAACAAATTTGCAGAGCTGGGGGAAGATAAAGATTTTGGGAAGAAGATATTTACCCAGAAAATTGATAAACCGCCGTTTTATTTCGGACGAGAGCAGTTTGATATTCACTACAGCTGCGGCGGGTTAAAAATTAATAAAAAATGCCAAGTCATCGGAAAAGAAAGTAAACCGATTCCGAATCTTTATGCCGTCGGTGAAGTCACCGGAGGTATTCACGGAAGGGATCGTTTAGGCGGAGACTCTCTTATTTCCTGCTTTGTTTTTGGAAAGATCGCAGGAGAGGAAATTGCGAAGAAACAGAAGGATCTCAAATAATCTACATTCCTATTTAAAAGGATAAAGTTAATTACTCAAAACTTTCTCCTAGAAATATTGAAAGATAAAATTAAAACGTTACTTATTGCTAGAGCTCGATTAATATTCTCCAAAAATATTAACTCAATTTAAATAAGATTCTACTCCTCGAGAAATCCTCTCATTTATCTTTCTAATTCACTTTTTCTCCTGAAAATATTTGCCGCTAGATTATTTTTTTACACAATATATGTCTCACTCCTTATTTAACAAAGGAGGAATGCCTTTTACCCTAGAGAATTTTTCAGTTATTTTCATCTCCGTTAATATTTTTATTTTTCATAGAAATTTGACCGGTATTTATTCTGGCACTGATTATCCTTTCTACAGCATTTGAGACTTTCGGATCGATATTTACTAGAACATCGTCCCATTATCTTCGTCCAATTCTACGGTCAGCAGCTCGGAAAATATCCAAAGTTCCCCAATCATCTTTAAGTATAATGAATGATTGCCTGTCCGCATTGAGATAAACGTTAATCAAATCTGAAATGTCGCTTGCCGAACTTCTATAAACCAAATACATTTCTTTGTAGTTCAGCTTGGCGGAACAATCTTTTGGCCAGTCCCAAATAATTTCATCATTCAGCATCAGAAAATATCTCGGACACACGGAATCAACATGGCCAGGAATTCTGTAAATCGCACAATGAAACTGTAAACGTATATTCAGATCAAAAATTGTGTAAATTCTTCTCTGTAATTTAGACCATCGTCTTGGCATTCTCTACTTCTTATCCTTTGCCAATACGATATATCGACTTGCGTTAAAAAATGGCGTAACAAATTCAATACCATTAGTTTTTATTATATAACATTTTTATTAATAAGACCAATAATCAAATAGAATTTGTATAAAATACCAGTATTTAATTTAATATGTTATTTTATTAGGAAGTAATTAAATCAACAGATTCTGTTTTATTCAGATAAAAAAAGAGGCCGATTAGGGCCTCAATTTCTCTTTTTTAACAATTACAGCGATTTAATACTTTCAAGAAGTTTATCTATGCTTTCTTTCGGAGTTGCCCAACTTGTGCAAAAACGAACTAAGAATTCCTCTTGTCCGACGTCACCTTCACATTCAAATGCATAATCTTTAGAAAGTTTGTCTTTTGCATCTCGAGGAAGGAATAAAAATTGCTGATTAGACGGAGAGTCCACTAAGAAACGATAGCCTTTATCTTTAAAAGCTTCTTTAATTCTCATTGCCTGATCAACGGCGTGTTTACCCATTTCTTCGTAAAGACCGTCTGTAAATAAGGCTTCAAACTGAACGCCGAGGAGGCGTCCTTTTGCGAGCATAGAGCAATTCTGCTTAATCATGCTCCGGAAATTGGCGTCTAAGCCGTTGCCTCTCGGAAATACAATCGCTTCCCCCATCAAAATACCGACCTTTGTTCCGCCAATATAGAAAACATCGGTCAGGCGATCGATATCTTCCAAAGTGACGTCGTTGCCCGGGCTTTGTAAGCCGTAGCCAAGACGAGCGCCATCAAGATAAAGCGGAATCACAAATTCCTGACAAACTTCAGAAAGAGCCTGAAGTTCCGATTTGGAATAGACAGTTCCTAATTCAGTGGGCGAGGAAATATAGACCATGCCGGGCTGGACCATGTGTTCATGTGTCGGATCAGCCCAATAGCTTTCAAGATAATTTCTGAGTGTTTCGGCAGAGAGTTTTCCGCCTTTGCCTTCCAGACCAATGACCTTATGTCCCGTCGCTTCAACGGCACCGGCTTCATGAACATTGATATGACCGCTCTTGCAGCAGACACAACCTTGATAAGGTCTCAAAAGCGAAGCTATGACCGTTACATTGGCAGGTGTTCCGCCTGTGACAAAGTAAACATTGGCCAAAGGATCTTCACAGGCTTCACGAATGAGTTCCTGAGCATGTGCGCAATGGGAATCTGCTCCGTAACCGGGAGATTGTTCAAAATTGGTCTTAACCAGAGCTTCTAAAACTTTAGGATGGGCGCCTTCGGCGTAGTCGCATTCAAATCGGATCATTTTTAGAGACGAAGAGGTTGAGGAATGCTTGAAATAATAGGACAAAAAACGGGGCCGAAGCCCCGCGAATCAAAGCTTTTTATTCAGCCTGATCTTTTAAGAAGTTAATCAGAAGGGGAACCGGACGGCCGGTTGACCCTTTTTCTTTTCCGCTCTTATTAGCAACACCTGCGATGTCCAAGTGAGCCCACGGTGTATCACCGACAAATTCTTCCAAGAAGGCAGCGGCGGTGCAGGCACCGGCGCCGCGAGAGTCGCTGATATTGGCGAGATCGGCAAAGTTGCTCTTCAAAGCCTTGGTAAAGGAAATATCCAGAGGCATTCTCCAGACCGGATCCATAGCAGTGTCGCCGGCCATCATGAGGGACACAGCCAGTTCTTCATCGTTGGAGAACAAACCTGCTATGTCGTTGCCTAAAGCAACAACGCATGCGCCGGTCAAAGTGGCTGCGTCCACAACGCACTTCGGTTTGAACTTATCGATGGTATAGGCGAGAACATCGCAGAGAACCAAACGGCCTTCGGCATCGGTATTCAAAACTTCAACGGTCTTGCCGGCATAGCTCTTGAGAATGTCTCCCGGTTTGGTTGCGGAACTTCCGGGCATATTTTCTGTAAAGCCGACGGCAGCAACGATGTTCACCGGCAGCTTCATGGCTGCAGCGGTTGCGATAGAAGCGATCATGGCAGCAGCGCCGCACATGTCGTATTTCATTTCGTCCATTCCCTTAGCGGGTTTCAAAGAAATGCCACCGGAGTCAAACGTCAGTCCTTTACCGACCAAAGCAACCGGAGTATCGTCCTTCTTGCCGCCGTGGTATTCAATGACCACCATACGAGGTTTCTGGTGAGAGCCTTTAGCTACACCGAGCAGGCATCCCATACCCAGTTTTTCCATGGCTTTTTCGTCGAAGACGGTAACATCAAGACCCAGAGAACCGGCAAGTTTCATGCATTCTTCAGCCATAAACTTCGGTGTGCAGAGATTTGCCGGCATATCTCCGTACTGTTTGGCCATCTGAACACCGACACCGACGGATACGCCTTCGGCATAAGCTTTTTCAACGTCCTTGTTTTCATCAGGAACGTAGAGGTCAATGTTTTTAGGCTTCTTCCAGTTGATGTCAAACGTTTTGTAGTTCTTAGGGCGATCAAGGGCTGTGCAGGCAATAAAACCGGACTGTTCGGCGATCCATTCAGGAACTTCATCCGGCAGCCACTCAAGGGTGGTCAGGACGACTTCTTTGCCAAGGTAAGCATTGTCGATACCGAGTTTTAAAACACGCTGGAAGTCTCTGGCTTTGCATTTTCCTAAGCCGACGAACACAACACGTTCGGCCTTACATCCGGGGAAGTCGCGGAAAACCGCAACCTTGCCGACGCAAGGATGTATATCTCCGGCTTCAATCCAGCGAGAGACGGCGCCTTCGGAAGCCTTATCGAGCGCTTCGGCAGTCGGAGTAAGACCGCCGGCAGGAATTCCGACAACCAGAGCTCCGCATTCGAGCTTTAAAACATCACCGCTAACCATTGAAAATTTCATATTTTTTGTTCCTTATGATTCGCAAACAATTTTTCCATTATAGGAAGAGTGGAGTGATGTGCTGAAATATTGAGAGCTTTTCAGGGACCAAACTTAGAAGAAATTCGCCGGAACATCCTCAGCGAGGAAGTGCCGGCGATAGAAAAAAAGATAACGGTTTAGACTAGGCAGTTTTTGATTGCGAGGTCTTTGCCTTTTCTTTCAAGAACTTATTTTCCCGACGAACGAAGTAACTCGACATCAATCCGGAGAAAACAATAATCAGCATTCCGCAAATAACAGGGAAGGTCGCCGGTTCGAGGAAAAGGATTTCTCCCAAAATCGTTGAGAAAAGAATGACGGTGTACTGAAGAGAACTCGACAGAACTAGATTGCCTCTGGAGAAAGCTCTGGTCAGACAGAATTGACCGCCGGTTGCACAGATACAAAGTCCCAAAATGTATAAGGCGCCCTTAACGCTCCAGGGATGGAAGCCGCCGGTGAGGAATGTTCCGATGAGGCCGCAAATCGCACCGACCAGAACAAGGTAAAAAATAATTCGTGTTTCCGGCTCATGAAGCATGCCGAGTTTCTTAACAAACGTTGTGGCATTTGCAGTGAAAAAGCCCGCGGCTAAACCCACTACAGCGGCATAGTATTCATGCGGTCCGATGGTTGGTCCGAGCATGATCACGACGCCGATAAAACCGAAAAGCACCATCGCCATCAGCCCCCAGTTCACTCGAGCGTGATGGAGCAGGGAAGTCGTCAGAATGTAAGCCCCGACAAACAACGGCGACGTGTAATTCAATGTCATCGCCAGTCCGATATTCAGATGAGAGACGGAATAAATGCCGCAGATGATTGAAAGAGTGCCGCACATCGAGCGGATCAAATGCTGCCAAGGATGAGTTGTGGAAAGCGTAATTCCACTGAAACGCATAACGCCGTAAAAGAGGACAACGCCGAAAATTGATCTGAAAAAGAGAATTTCCCAGCTACCGATGCCTTCGAATCCGGAATATTTCACGAATACGGCATAAAAGGCATAAAACAATGCCGCAACCACCATCCAAAGAGACTGCACCGAACATCCTCCTAAAAAAAGACATCTTAGCCGTCAAATCTTTTGCATAGAAAACTATGGATCACAATATTTTCAAGGAATCTGTTCGATCGATATTTTTATCAGGGTAAAAGGGCGAATTTTTTGACTAAACTTTCCTGAATATTTACTGCTCAGAAAAGCCATGAAAGAAGAACTCAAATCGCTTTTTGCCGAAATTGTCGGCCTCAATAACGTCATTGATGATCCGGCTCTTTTCGGACCTTACACGGATGATTTCACAGACCACTACGTCTCAAAGCCTTTGGCTGTCGTCCGCCCCTCTACCACCGAACAAGTTTCAAAGATCGTCAAACTTTGCGCTCAATACAACGTTCCCATCGTCACCCAGGGCGGCAATACAAGTCTGACAGGCGCAGCGACAACTTATCGACCGGATGCTGAAATCGTCCTGTCCATGACAAAAATGAAAAACGTCATCGACGCGGACCCACTTTCAGACTCATTAACCGTTCAAGCCGGAATGACATTGGCCGAAGTGCATGAAGCTGCAGAAAGTGTTAATCGTTTCTTCCCGCTGTCTTTTGCGGCAGAAGGCAACGCAACCATCGGCGGCTGCTGTGCCTGTAATGCCGGCGGAGTAGCCGTACTGCGTTACGGAACAACACGCGACTTGGTTCTCGGCGTTGAAGTCGTCCTTCCCGACGGCCGCATTTACAACGGTTTGAGACGTCTTCGTAAGGACAACACCGGATACGATTTCAAAGATTTATTCTTGGGCAGCGAAGGAACCATCGGCATTATTACTGCCGTCGTTCTGAAACTCTTCCCGGCGGCGAAAGAAAAGGAAACTGCTTTTTGCTGTCTGAACAGTATTCAGGACGCCGGAAAGCTTCTGAACCGATTCAAGATGAAAGCCGGCTCTTCTCTGACAGCTTTCGAGTTGATCAGCGATTTGCCGATCGAGCGAGTTAAAAAGTACCTGCCTGATATCGAAGTGCCTCCGCTCAGCGACTCTCCCTGGAAAGTATTGGTTGAACTTTCTCTGGAAAAGAAGCCTCAGGAAAGCATGATGGAACACATCTTGGAAGGTGCGTTTGAAGACGGAGAAATCACCGATGCCGCCATTGCCAGCTCTCTGCAGGATTCCCATACCTTCTGGCATGTTCGCGAATCAATCCCTCTGGCCGACAGAACGGCCGGCGGCAGTATCCATAGCGATGTCAGCCTCCCCATTTCTTTAATCCCTGAGTTCGTCGAAGAAACAAGCGCAATGCTTTTATCCGCTTATCCCTGGCTCGGGCTTTCTATCTATGGGCACTTGGGCGACGGAAACCTTCATTTCAATTTCGTCAGTCCCGAAGACCCGGGTGCAACCTACCGAAATGAAGAAGGAATTCGAGAAATTCTTTATAGTCAGGTTAATAAATTCGAAGGCTCGATTTCAGCCGAACACGGCATCGGAATGCTGAAACTTGACCATAATTACCAATTCAAGGATCCTTTGGAGATTGAAATGATGCGCAAGATCAAAAACGCTTTTGATCCGAAGGGCATCATGAATCCCGGGAAGCTCTTGAAAACGGAATAACCAACGAGGAAACTGTGGGTAAGAAATCAAAGAAAAAGGAAAAGAAGATGGCAGTCAAAGAAACTCGAAAACTCGCCAAAGAGGAACCTTCCGACATTGCATCCGAAGTTCTCGATGACGGTTACATCGATGTCATGGATGACAAAACCGTTGCTCTTTTCCCTTTGGGCGACATGATTATTCCCACAGGCATCGACTACAAACCCGGTGATCCTGAAGAAGATGCATTGGCGGTAACCGATGCGCTTCCTGAAATTGAAGATCTTTGCTTCTTAGAAGTTCCGAAGTTTTTTTCTTTAAAGGGCAGTGTGGTCACACCGGCGATGATGCTTGAGCTTTCCCGAGCCGTCCAAAGGGTTTTGATTCGCCCGGAAGTCTCAGGCGTTGTCGTTACTCAGCCTGCGGACAATATTGAAGAAACAGCTTATTTCGTCAGCATTTCTTTATCGGATGTATTCCAGAATCAGAATTCCAAGCCGATCGTCTTTACGACCTGCATGAATCCCGAAGATCCGATGTTTGACGGGACCAAGAATCTTTTAGATTCCATTCGGGTTGCCTGTCACGACGTGAAGGGTGATATCCCAACGGTTGTCGTCTGCATGAACGGTGAGATCCATGCGGCGTCCCGCGCTCAGCTCACTCACACCAACAAGGCTTCTGCCTTGGCTTCTCCGGGCTGGGGCCCCGTCGGTTATGTCGACCGCGACAATGTTTATTTCCGCTGCGGTGCATTAGAGCTCGATACCGGTTTGAACTTCCCGATGCTCAAAAAGCTTACGGCCAAAGTTCCCGTTGTTAAAGCCATGTGCGGAGACGACGGTGCGCTTCTTGAAATGGTTCTTGAAAAAGAACCGGACGCCATCATCGTTGAAGGTTTCGGCCGCGGTAACCTTCCGGCCGGCATGATGCCTGCGATTAAAAAAGCGGTAAAGAAGGGCATTTTCGTTGTGATCTCGACAAGAGCTTCTTCCGGCCGTGTCTTAGACAGTACGGTTTTCCCGGGAAGCGTCGCGCAATGTCTTGAATCCGGCTGTTTGTTAGCCGGCGAAACGACTACCGCTAAAGCTAGACTTCTTTTGATGTACGTCCTTTCCCAGAAAGAAGCGATCCAACTAAAGAAAGAAGATCCTGAAAGATTCTTCGCCTACGTACAGGAATGTTTGGATCCGGTGCTCACCAATCGTCTCTTCGGTTAATGAGTCAAAAATTTGCTTCTATGGACGAGCTTTTCGAAGCGCTGAGCCATTCAGCGTTTCGAAGCAAGTTTCGTTTGTCTTACGCAGACAGAACTTATGCCGAGACTCGTAATGACGAGCTCTTGAAGAAACACGCCAAAGAAATTCTTCACGACAGAATCGGAAGCGCGAATCCGAAAAACGACGGCAAACAGACGCCGTACAAGGGACATCCGATCTTTACTGCGCAGCACGCGACCGGATGCTGCTGCCGCGGCTGTCTTTATAAGTGGCATGGGATCGACAAAGGCAGAGAACTAACGGAAGAAGAACTCAATACCCTGAGCGATGTGATCTTGGAGTGGATTCATCGAGACTTACAAAAACCGACTCCGAAGAAAAGAGTACGCAAAGGCGAGACTTTGGATCTTTTCGACCAAGATTAAGTTTCCTTTTTTGAAGGTTTTCAACACATTCCAGGAAGGCTTCTTTAGAAGCTTTCGGACTCAACCTAACTAAAAGTTATAACTAACCATCCATAAATAGTATTGGATTGAGAAGAAAAGAATTTTTATGATGGAGGCATATTGAAGGAGAAACTATGCCTCTTAACCGCCGTTCATTCCTCGGACTTTCAACAATTCTTTTGAGTTCTCCGCTTCCGGTATTTTCTTCGGAAAATAAACAAGCCAAGAGAATCTTGGTATACGGAGATTCGAATTCTTTCGGATGGGCCCGGAGCCCTGAAAAAGACATCTATCGTCTTCCAATCGATCAAATTTGGCCTCAGGTCATGGCTCAAAAACTTGGTCCTAACTATGAAGTCGAAGTTAATGCCTTGGGCGCCCGAACGGTAAAAAGAGATCAAAAGGACGGCAACGGAACCGGCAAGAGCCTTTCCGGTAAGTTGTTCAACGGGATGGTTTCACTTCCTGCGGTTCTTTCCGAAAACCTTCCTCTGGATATAGTCATTGTCATGCTCGGAACCAATGACGCGAATTCAAGATACAAGAACAATGCAAAAGCGATCGCCGATGACCTTGAAGAGATGATTCGTATGATTCAAGCAGGTGAATGGCAATCCAACACTAAATTTAAGACACCAAAAGTCTTAGTCATTGCACCCCCGCTCCAGCCTAACGAAACAGCTTACGGCGACTCTTTCAGCGGCGCAGAAAAAATCACCAAAGAGCTTCCGCCGCTTCTGCAGGAAAAATGCCGAATTCTTGGAGCCGAATACATAAACGCTCAAGACTTCGTGAAAGGCATTCCGGGACAGATTGACCGTGTTCACCTTTCCCCGGAACAACACAAAGTTTTAGGCGAGGCGGCAGCTGCAAAGGTCAAAGAAATCTTTGCGCATTAATTGTTGAAAGGATCCTAGGAGGCCTTAATGAAACTTCTGACCGCTGCCGCTGCAATTACGACTTGTTTACTTATGTCCGGAAATGTCATGGCTCAAAACATTCAGATCAAAGTGGATGGCAAAGCTTACGCCGGGGGATTAAATGGTAACGATGCCGCGAAAGACTTTGCTGCAAAGCTTCCGCTCAAACTTAAGTTTGAGGATTTCGGATCGACGGAACGGATTTCGTATTTACCGAAATCATTGAACCTAGGATCCGCGCCTAGAAGCTGCGATCCTCAAAAAGGCGATATTACCTATTACATCCCATGGGGAAACCTGGCGGTTTTTGTCAGAGACTTTCGTCCGTCTGACAACTTAGTCCCGCTCGGAAAACTTTCTCCGGAAGCGCTTAAAGCCATCCAAGAAAGCGGCTCCAAAGATGTTGAAATCAGTCTTGTTAAGTGAACGATATGGAAACAACAGGATTTTTGAGAAGAACGATTCTTTTAACAGCGGCAGCAATGCCGATGATAGGCAGTAAAGTGTTTGCAGCAACTCCGAATCAAGGTGCATCCACGGTCTATTTCTCTAAAGACATCAATGCGGAGAACTTTTTAGCAATTTATGACCGGCTTAGAAAAGACGCCAACCTTCCGGAAGACAGAAGACTCTCCGGCATCAAACTTCACGGCGATGATGTCGATACGAATCGAGGTATGTGGGAAGCATTGCTGAATCACATTCCGAACAGCAAGTTTGTTGAATGCAACTATGCCTCAATCTATCCGGCCGGAAGAGGCAATACGCAAGGAAATATTAGAGCGATAACGGCTCAAGGCGTCGACAAGAATCGCCTCGATATCTTGGATCGCAACAACGAATACACGGAAGTTCCGATCAAAGGCGGTAAAGAACTGAAATCTGTCTCTGCGCCGACGGCTCTATTGAAAGAGTATGGCTGCGTTGCAGTGACGGCTAATTTCCGAATTCCGAGTTTTGCGGGATTTTCGGGTGCGTGTAAAAACGTCGGCATCGGTTTAGCCAGCGGAGAGGGCAAGACTCAAGTTCATGGTCTGGGAGTCAGAAAAGATGCAGGATTCTTCCGAAGACTCGCCGATGCTTCAAAAGGCATTCACGATGCAATGGACAATCGACTGCTTTTTATTAACGTGGTCTCAAACATTCACGTTGATCCGCTGAAAGGTACTAAAGTCCGAACAGGCAATCTCGGCATCGTCGGATCTCTGGATTTGCTCGCTGCCGACCAAGCCGCGGCAGACTTAATTTACGGTCTGACTCCTGCTGAGTACAACGCTTATTCGCTCCAAGAAAAGATTGACAGAGGCTTCTTACAACTCGAATACTTGGACGAAATCAAAGCCGGAAACCGCACCTACAAGCTCATAACACTCTAATTTTTATAGGAAAAAAAGATGAAAAAACTCCTCATTGCCACACTTCTTGGTTTAACTGCCGCTAGTGCACAAGTTCAGGCCAAAACACTTCTTGTCTATTACAGCTTCACCGGAAATATTGAAAAGGCCGCTGTCGCCGTTAAAGACCAAACCTCGACGGATGTGATTCAGATTCAGCCGGCGCAAAAAGGCTTGAACTACGCGGCCAACAATTATTCTCTCGGAAGTGATTTGGTGGACCAAATTAGAAGCAAGCCTAATGATGCTTCTTCTTATCCCGCCATTGATCCGGTGGACGTTGACTTTTCAAAATATGACACCGTTATCATCGGTACACCGCTTTGGTGGAGCAATATGGCCGCACCTATGCAGACATTCTTGTTCCATAACGGAAAGGCAATGGCCGGCAAGAAAATCGGTTTGATTGTCTCCAGCGCCAGCAGCGGAATTTCCGGTGTTGAAAGAGACGCCAGACGCCTTATCCCTGAAGGTAATTTCACAAAGAGCCTTTGGATTCGTTCCTCTCAGTTTTCATCCGCTCCGAAAATGGTCGCGGAATGGCTGAAAGCCAACGGTCTGGCCTCTAAGTAATTTTTTCAATAAGAAAGGCGCCGAGGCGCCTTTCTTACTAAATATCAAGAAGATCTAATCGGCCAATTAATATTGGTCAAACATTCTCTGGATTTCTTTCGGATCCTGAGTCTTCGTCAAAGCAAGCTGCAGAAGCAGGCGAGCTTTCTGAGGGTTGAGTGTGTCGGATTCTAAGAAACCGGCCTTCGTCCACATCGGCAGAGAAACCGTCGTTGCACCGTTCGGTACGCGGGCACTTCTTACAACCACAACACCTTTAGCCACAGCGTCTTTCAGACCTTCCATTGTCGGGTTGGCGATGGAGCCGTTACCTGTACCAGCGTGAATGATGCCTTTAGCACCGGCTGCAACAGCAGCGTCGGCCATAATACGGTCGTCGTCAACATGAGAGTAGATGATGTCAACGCGAGGCAGAGTCTCGAGCTTGCTGACGTCAAATTCGCTGTTGGTCGTGTGACGCTTTGTAGACTGCTTGTAGAAACGAACTTTGTTTCCGCTCACATAACCCATGGCGCCGAGTTCCGGAGACTTGAAGGTAGCCGGATTGGTCGTATTTGTCTTGGTGACATCGCGGGCACCGTTGATTTCATCATTCATGACGATCATGACGCCTTTGCCTTTAGCTTCAGGAGTAGAAGCAACGCGCACGGCTTCGAGAAGGTTCATCGGACCGTCTGCGGAAATGGCTGTGGCAGGACGCATAGCGCCGACCAGAATCACAGGCTTGTCGCTCTTGGTGACGAGGTTCAGGAAGTAAGCTGTTTCTTCCAATGTGTCTGTTCCGTGTGTAATGACGATGGCATCAACTTTCGGATCAGCCAGCAGTTCATTAACGCGCTTGGCCAATTTCAACAAGGTCTTGGTGTCCATGTTGTTGGAAGAGATCTTGACAACCTGTTCACCGGAAACATTGGCATAGTCTTTCATTGCGGGGACGGCTTCGATCAAAGTCTGAATGCCTAAGTCACCGGCTTTGTATCCGGTTGTCTGAGTGCTGGAAGCAGCTGTACCGGCGATCGTTCCGCCTGTAGCCAAAATCTTAACGGAGGGAAGGTCTGCAGCGAAAGCTGTTGTGGCAGCCATCAGAGCTGCGGAAAGAAGAATTTTCTTGAACATCTTATTTATGAATCCAAAAAGTTAACATCAATCGTTAGATTAATGGATTACCCACCTAAAAAGGCATTTTAAAACCCGGGCACCGAAATGCCCGGGGCGAATAAATTAAAAATTATTTGTAGAGATCGTTGACAACGTCACGAGCAAACTTGTCCTGAGCTTTAATCAGGTCACCGAGTTCCTTGTTGTCTTTGAAGTCAAGAGCCATACCGGCTTTCTTATGAGCTTCGACGACAGCAGGATCCTGCATGGTCTTCTTTAAGGCTTCCACGTAGTATTGGATAACTTCGGGCTTTGTTCCCTTCGGAGCAACTAAAGCACGAGCAGTACCGTACCATTCGGGGTAAAGGCCTTTTTCACCGAGTGTCGGAACATTCGGGAGTTCCGGATCACGTTTGGTGTTGAAAACAGCCAGAACACGGAGTTCTGGTTTGTCGCCCTTAACGAGCTTGGCAACGTCAGCAACCTTGGCGCAGGTGAAGTCAACTTCGCCCTGACGAAGAGCCAGCAGCTGATCGGCTGTACCGCCGTAAGGAATGGCTTTGTACTTGAAGCCGGCGCTCTTGGCAAGCAGCTGAGCAGCTGTGTGGTTGGAAGCCTTGTTGCCGTTTGTAGAGGCTTTCAGGTTTCCTTTCTCTTTAGCGGCGGCAACGAGTTCTTCGATGGTCTTGTAGGGAGAATCGGCCTTAACAGCAACAACACCGGCTTCAGTCAGATGGTTGGCGATAGGAACGATGTCATTGATGGAGAAGGGTGCCCCCGACTGTGCAGCCAAAGTTGTGAATGTCGGCAAGTTGATGAAGCCAATAGTCTGGCCGTCGGGTTTGGACTGAACTAATTTTGTCCAGCCGATCTTGCCGTCAGCACCGGGAAGGTTCTGAATGATGATGGTTTTCGGAATGTACTTCTGGGCTTCGGTAGCAAGAAGACGAGCACCTGTGTCTGTGCCGGAACCGGCTTTGTAAGCAACGATAACGTTGACGTCACCGGTCGGTTCCCATGCCATAACTGTCATCGGCAGGGTCATAGCAACAGCAACAGCTGCAAGAACTTTTTTCATTTCGAATATCCTCCTAAGGATGGTGATTTTTTTACTTCTGAACCCAGGTCGCTTTTGCAGAATCATTAATTCGACAAATGGTGACTCCGAATCAGTAATGTGGATATTAACGCACGCTTACAAAATTTGGAATACAAATTAGTGAATCGCCCATAAAAAAGCCTCCGGCGAGGCGGAGGCGAGTGGTCAAAGCAACAGATTAATGGTGGGATCTGGCTTCAACATGTTTTTCCCAGCGAGCCATCAGCCACGGAGAGCAAGTGCCGAGGACGCACAAGAGGATGAGCATCCAGCAGAGCGGGGTGCTGAAAAGGATCGTAGGATCGCCGTCGGAGAGATACAGAGAACGGCGCAGGCCGTTTTCACCGATCGGACCCAGGATCAGACCCAGCACGATGGCGGCTGCGTTCAAATCAAACTTGCGAACGAAGTAGCCGATGATGCCGAAAATGAACATGATGATCACTTCCACAAAGTTGTTGTGAATCGCGAAGGAACCCACAACACACAGAAGGAAGATCGCAGGGATCAGAATGGAGTCGGACAAGCGGGAGACCTGAGCAAACATACGGCAGCCGACAAGACCGACGCCGAGCATCGCAAACTGAACGAGCACAAAACCGGCAAAGAATGTGTAAGTCATCGGAGCATAAGTAGAGAAGAGCTCCGGTCCCGGCTGCAGACCGTGAATAATCAAACCGCCCATTAACACGGCTGTCACAGATTCACCCGGGATACCAAGCGTCAGTGTCGGGATAAGAGAGCCGCCCGTCACAGCGTTGTTCGCAGCTTCAGAACCGGCCACACCGTCAATGGAGCCTTTGCCGAATTCATCTTTATGTTTGGAGAAGCGGCGTGCTTCGTTATAACCCATGAAGCAGGCGATCGTTGCACCGGCGCCAGGCAGAATACCCAAGATGTTGCCGATAATCCAAGAACGCGTAATGGTCGGAGCCAGTCTCTTAATATCGGAGCGGCTCAGAAGAAGGCTGCCCGTAAATTTAGCTGCCTTAGCACGTTTCTTAATCGCTTTTTCTGCCAGGATTAAAACCTGAGACATGGAGAACAAGCCAATCAAGGCGCAAGTCACGTTGACACCGTTGTAAAGCGTGGTGCTTCCCATCATGAAGCGTTCAACGCCTTCCATCGGGTCCATACCGATTGTCGAAATCAGAAGACCCAAGATGCCGGAGATGAAACCTTTGAGAAGCGACTTAGAGGAAACACCGGCGATCACGGTTAAGCCGAAAATCGAAAGCCAGAAGTATTCCGGGCTCTTGAATTTCATTGCCAGTTCGGCAAGGAAGGGAGAGAAGAAGTAAAGAGAAATACAGCTTAATAAACCGCCGCAGAAAGAGGCAAAGCAGGCAACGGCGAGCGCCTTAGCTGCCATGCCTTTCTTAGTCAGTTCGTAGCCTTCAATGGCGGTCGCAGCAGAGGCAGGTGTACCCGGTGTGTGAATCAGAATCGCGGAAATCGAGCCGCCGAAGATCGCACCGCAGTAGATACCGCCTAAGACGATCAAACCGGTCGCTTGGTCCATACCGAAGGTCACCGGAAGCAGAAGGGCAACGCCCATCGCAGCGGACAAACCGGGCAGACAGCCGATCGTGATACCCAGTGCAGTAGCACCGATCATCAGGACTAATGTAAGAGGATTCATCGCATGGATGAAGCCCATGCCCATTAAAGAGAGTGTTTCTAACATGGCTTCTTCTCCTTATTCAAACCAGACCCCGAGGGGAAGAGGTACGTGCAGGAACATCGAGAAAACCAGATAGGTCACAATCATGATGCAGGCGCAGCTGATAATTGCGGGGATCGGTTTTACCTTCAGGAAGAATTGGGCCAGCAGCAGATACAGAACGCTGGAGATGTAATAACCCAAATAGTTCACTAAGGCCATATAAATAATGCAGCCTGCCAAGACGCCGAAAAACTGTCCGGGAAGGAAACCGGCGAACAATTTTCTGAAGTCATTCAGGACAACACGATGGCGGTAGAAAGAATATAACTGTTTACCTAAGAAGAGCGTATTGCAGAGGTAAAGCGCAGTTAAAAGGATTAGAGGGTAGGATTGAGCAGCCGGCGGCAACTGCAGCGTCATGACCAAAAACCAGGTCGCAACGCCATAGACTACCGCAATGACGCATAAGTCGGACTCTTTCATAATTGTGACTCTTGTTTAATGAGGTTGTGCTATGGGCTTGTCGTGATTAGAAGAGATCAGTTTTTTATTTCTCTGAAATAATTACTTACAGAGCCCATTCTGCCTGATTTTACATCAGCCCCTATGAGTGACCAATGAATTTCAGAACGCTTCCCTGTGAAAAGTTTGAAAAGAATCAATAATTCAAAACGTTAATTGATCACCTCATTGTGTAATTTCTTGTTGTTTTTTCTTCTCTCCAACTACCAGAGCTCCAATGACTGTTCTGACAGAAAAACATGTTCGGCAGAGAAGAATTTTTCTTCAAGATAACGGACAACCATCAAAATTCCGACTCTCTGGCCGCGACGCAAAATTAGGCAAAACTTTTAGAAATGCGTGACATCGGCTCTTTAGACATATCCCTAGTATGTACACATCGATCATTTATTGATTTTTTCATTTTTAACTTATAGGTGCGAAGCATGAAAAAACTACTTTGTGCTGCTTTAGTCGGAGCTCTTATGACTACTTATTCAGCTGTCGCCGCAGATTTTTCTAAAAATCCTTACGGCCTGGTATACGACAATGCAATTACAGAAAATGTTGTCGGTAAAGTAAATATTCATCCTGTTTCCTATACTGTTGACGGAATTCGCGTTGCCGCAAACGTCTACACTCCTTCTGGTTACGATCCGAAGAAATCCTATCCGGCCATCGTTGTTGCTCACCCGAACGGCGGCGTGAAAGAACAGGTTGCCGGTCTTTTTGCTGAAAAACTTGCAGGCATGGGTTACATCACCGTTGCGGCTGATGCTCGTTACCAGGGCGCCAGCGGCGGTGAACCGAGACACACCGACAAACCTGCCAACCGTATTGAAGACATCAACGGTATGGTTGATTACATCAGAACCTATCCGGGTGTGAATGCAAATGAAATCGGTGCATTAGGCATCTGTGGCGGAGGCGGATACACGCTCGGCGCTGCACAGAAAGATCCCCGCATCAAAGCTGTTGCCACTATTTCTATGTTCAACAGCGGCCGCGTTCGCAGAAACGGCTTCCAAGATTCTCAGATGGACACGATCCAGCAGAGACTTGCACAGGCTGCCGAAGCCAGAACCTTTGAAAAAGAAGGTGATGTTCGCTTAGTCGGCGCTATGAACATCACTGACGAACAGGCCAAGAAGCTTCCGTTCGCACTTTACAGAGACGGCTTCTTCTATTATTTCCGTACTCATGCTCATCCCAATTCCACCTTCCTCTACACGCAGAGCAGCCTGATGGATCTGATGAACTGGGACGTCGATGACCATATGACCATGATCCATCAGCCGCTTCTCATGATTGCCGGCGATGTTTCTGACACCCGCTACATGACTGATGACGCCATCAAGAAGGCAACCGGTACAAAAGATAAAGAAATTTATCTGGTTAAAGGCGCTCAGCACATTGAAACATACTGGGTTCCTAAGTACGTCAATGAAGAAGCTGCCAAACTTCAGGAATTCTTCGGCAAATATCTGAAGAAGTAATCTGAAAGCATCTTCCTAGAGAGTTGAAAAGCGCAGGGCACTTGAATTGAGCTGCTGCGCTTTTTGTATCTCTGCTGTTTCTTGCAGAATTGTGGAAGAACTTTTCAAAAAACATTCAATTAGAGACGCCATTCAACCTAAGGCCCTCAATCTAAAGATCTAGGTTTACAGAGACGGATAGTTACGAATTTATTGGTCTTCTCATTGAGTTTGACCTATCAACAGCTTGCCTGTCACCACCTCAAGAGTTGATTTCCACCGGAGCAAATCAGACTCAACTGTGGGATTTTTGTAAACGTCAAAAATAGCAAAACTCGGTGCCAAAGGTTTGATACCCATATACTGAAACTGTTTGTGCAAAGGCATTAATACACCTTCAAGTCCACGAGCATCAAAGAATTGTCCTGGTTCGCACACGGCGTCCTCGGGAGCGTTCCATGTTGTACTTATCCAATAACGCTTTTTCGTAAGAAAACCGCCCGTACCGTAAAGCTTGTTTGGATCCTTTCGTGTCCGCCCATCTGTACCGCAGACACGCGGATCGGTAAGGACAATGTCTTGCCATTTCGTATACTGCCAAGGCGTGGACATGGCCCATATAGGTGTCTGAACCAGCAGCAAATCGGAACCGAGAACTTTTTCGACTTCTTTTTCCAGGTCCCATTTCTCATTGAGATCCGTAATGATGCTTTCTATCTTTCTGCGCTCGAATGCCTCTTTTGCCATGCGAGTCATTTCGGCATTAAGCCATCCGCCCGAGCCGTCCGGCCGCTTTACTCCAGCATTAATAACAAAAACTCTCATAGATTACTCTCCCGGTAAAGATAACCTTTCGAGATTATCCAAACCGTGTCGACAAAAAATCAAATACTTTACGTTCGGTCTTTTATGCTTTTTAAGCATATCCTGAAGAAAATACTTGAAAAATAGGATGCAGAGAATATTTCCCGGAGATGAAAAATCATTGAGTCATCGACAAAAGTTCCATGTTTTGCAAGAGAAAAATCTGATTTTTACTATCGCTTCAAAATTTCTATTCTTTGCTCTTCTGTCAAATGCCCCATTGAAAACTCGCAGCCGCAGTACCGCTGATTGTAGAAGCCGTTTTCTTTGAGCAAAATACCGCGTCGTTCCTGCAGACCGCCTTTTTTCCAGTTCACGTCCCAATAGGTGCTTTCAGGAATTAAAGATTTAGCGTGAGCTGCCGCTTCTCGAATTTGTTCGGCGCTCTTCCAGCGTGATCCGGCCAAGGTAGTTGTGTAGAGTTCAATCCCTTCGCGCTTCGCGCATTCAGCCGTCACGAGAAGGCGGTGCTTGAAGCAAGCGAGGCAGCGGCGTCCTCTTTCCGGTTCTTTTTCCAATCCGATGACGGCAAGTCTCCAAAGGTCGTGTCGGTAGTCGCCGTCAATAACCCGAATTCCTAATGATTGAGCGAATCGATCCAGTTCGTTTTTACGAATCAAATATTCTTTCACCGGATAAATATTCGGGTTATAGAAAAAGATCGTCGGACGCACGCCATTCTGCTGGAGCCACTCTAAGATGGCGGCAGAGCAGGGTGCGCAACAGGAATGCAATAGAACTTCTTTGGGGAGCGATCCCAAAACCAGAGAACTCATGCTTATCAAAAGGAAAGACTAGAAACAAGACTAGCGCCGAAGTGGAAACCGGAAAGGAGAGACTTTTCGGTGCCGCTGTCGGCGCTGCTTTTCGCTTATTTATCCGCGAATATTCTTAGATAATCAATTAGGCTGTGGGACCGGATGTGGTCATTTCGGCAACTGCGCCGACCGGACCGGTTTCAGTCATTTCAGAGTCGTTTGCGGGAGCCTGCTGTGCAGCAGCTTCTGCTGCCTGCTGCTGAGCGATATCCTTATGAATCCACTGCAGAACTGTTGCGCGGTTAACTTTCGTTAACTGAGAAATAACGTTGTAGGACTTGCCTTCTTCCTTACGCAGACGAAGCACTTCGGCTTTCTGTTCAGGTGTGTAGGACTGCTGGCGAGCGCCATGTTCTGCACGGAAGGTCCCGATCAGGAAGCTGCGATGCCAGTCACGAGCTGTGTATACGGGAATATTGAGAGTTTTTGCACAATTTTTGTAGCTTCCGCCGGCCTGGAAAATCGCCAATGCTTTCTGACGAGTTTCGAAGGAGTGTCTGGGAAGAGATTTGCGGCGGGATGCGTACGGGGCCTTCGCAAAACGAGCCAGGCCTCTTGCTGTCTTGATTGTCTTTGGCATAACTAAATGCTCCGGTATGCTGATTATCAATGTGGTGGTTTGTAGTGCTCATCAAACTTGAATAACTATTTTATTATCCATGTTCTCTGAGCTATGAGTAATGATACCATTTAGGGTAAAAAAAGATTATTGTTGTTAATAACTAATTAAATAATATTTTTTCAAGATAATCACCCTGACACGTTACCATTCCGTGCCTGACCTTAGTTTTTTCCTATAAATCGTTCTACTATTCACTGACGATTCAATATAGGAGGAGCTCAATGTCGATACTCAAGCCCGGTTTGGAAGAACGGTACAAAGGGTAAAACAATCACTTGCAGACGACGAAATGCGCTTCGGCAGAGAGCCGGGAAGCGTCTTTTACTTCCGGTTTCAAAACCTTCGGAATTAATGCTTTGGAGGAAGCAGTGACGTGCGGCATGAGGGCCTTCGGGGAGAACTATGTTCAGGAAGGGTGCGAAAAATCGAATACTTTAAAAGCAGCATCCTGACTTGGAGATTACCTGGCACTTTATCGGGCATCTTCAGTCCAACAAAACCCGCCCTGTAGCTGAACATTTCGATTGGGTTCAGACGGTAGACCGCTTAAAAATCGCACAGCGGCTTTCTGAGCAAAGACCCGCAGATATGCCTCCCTTAAATGTGTTAATCGAAGTTCACATCTCTGACGAAGAGAGCAAAGCGGCGCCAGCCGCCGACGTCCGGCCCTGGCTCAAGCTATCACATTGCTTCCGAACTTAAAGCTTCGAGGCATCATGGCAATTCCGGCGCCCTCGGATACTGAAGAGGGCAAAAGGCTCCTCTAAGAGAAATGTATGCCATCTTCCTGCATTTAAGAGATGAGCTGAATTTTGATATCGACACGCTCTCGATGGGCATGAGCTCGGATATGGCAGAAGCCGTGGAATGCGGGAGTACCATGGTAAGAGTCGGCTCGGCAATTTTCGGACCTCGTGACTACACCAAAGGAGTAAAATGAATAGAAAAACAATCGCTTTCATCGGCGGCGGAAACATGGGAGAAGCCATCATTTCTAAGATGGTCTCAAGTGACTGGAAGGGCGATGATATTCACGTCATTGATCACAATGAAGAGAAATTGGAGCGTCTTTCTTCCGAATACGGTGTCCATGCTCATAAGGAACCCGGTTCGTGGCTTTCTGAGATCGATGCCGTTGTTCTTGCAGTCAAGCCGCAGCAGCTTGCTGAAGCCATCAAAGCCAGCAAAGAATGGATCGAAGACGCACTCGTAATTTCTATTGCGGCCGGCGTTCGAGTCAAAGACCTTGAGGCAATGATCGGTCACAACTGCATTTGCCGCACCATGCCGAATACTCCGATGAAAATCGGTCTCGGCGTCTGCGGACTTTATTCCACACCCGAAGCAGAACCCGACCATCGCTTTATTGTCAAAGTTTTTGCGGCCTGCGGCGATTTGATTTGGTGTACGAAAGAAGAAGAACTGGACGGAGTAACAGCCATCAGCGGTTCCGGCCCTGCTTATGTATTCAGATTTATTGAAGCGCTGACAGAAGCCGGACTTCGTTACGGATTCAATGACGTCAAGCAAAGAGAATGGCCATTGCAACCGTTCTCGGGTCAGCCGAACTCGCCAAACGCGCGGCGAGTCGCCGTCTGTCCTTCGTGAAAGGTAACGAGCAAAGGCGGCACAACTTATGAAGCGCTCAAGGTCATGAATGACCGTCACTTTATGGAAATGATGCAGGATGCGATGGACGCCTGCAAGAAACGTGCCGTTGAACTCGGCGACGCTTTCCACGAAAGCGTAGAAGCAGCGGAGAAATAATTGATGCTGAGGCCTTCAAAGAGGCCTCACTCTAAGCTTCAAATACTTTTCTTTAGACTGATACCAGCGGGCAGCATGCTTTTCTGCCCGCGGATCTTTTCTCGGATCCACTTATCCGCCATCGCCATGGCTTTCTCAACTAAGGAAGCCGTCGGTTTCAAAATCAGCAAAACGAAGCAGGGCAGCTCCGCTCTGACGAGCGCCTAAAACTCACCAGGCCCTCTCAACTCCAAGTCTCTTCTGGAAATTTCAAAGCCGTCTGTCGTGTCGTTGAATACCTGGAGACGTTCCTTGCCGATCTTTGAAGCTGGTCTCCGAAAATCGCAAAGCAATAACTCTTGATCGATCCTCGGCCGACGCGTCCTCTGAGCTGATGGAGCTGGGCAAGCCCGAAGCGTTCTGCGTGTTCAATAACCATAATGGATGCGTTCGGAACGTCTACGCCCACTTCAATCACTGTTGTAGAAACTAAAAGCTTTGTTTCTCCCTTAACAAACCGATCCATGACAGCGTTTTATCTTCCGGCGTCATCTTGCCGTGCAGAAGCTCAATCTTGAACTGAGGGAGGATTTGTTTAATCTCTTCACATGTTTCAGTGGCGCGGTAAGGTCTACTTTTCGCTTTCTTCGATCAGAGGGCAGACCCAATAGGCCTGCAGGCCGGCGGCTAAAGACTTGCCGATCCATTCGACCAAATCGCCTTTGCGGCTCATGGAAACTAATTTTGTTGAGATCTCTTGTCTTCCCGGAGGCAGTTCATCGATGACGGAGACGTCGATATCGGCTAGATAACTCATGGCCAAGGTTCGGGGAATAGGCGTGGCCGACAGCATGAGAAGATGCGGCATCATACCGTTTTGCTGTGCACGAATGGCTAATCTCTGATCCACGCCGAAACGGTGCTGCTCATCGACGATGGCGAGCCCCAAAGCCTTGAATTTAACGTCCGGCTGAATGATTGCATGAGTTCCGACCACCAGTTCGGCACCGTCTTCGATTGCCGCCAAGGCTTCACGCTTTTCTTTGGCCTTCTGTTTTCCGGAGAGCCAAACGACACGGACGCCGAAAGGTTCCAGCCAGGAAATAATCTTTTTAAAGTGCTGTTCAGCCAAAATTTCCGTCGGCGCCATAAGCGCCGCCTGGTAGCCTGCATCAATCGCCTGGCAGGCGGCAAGCGCCGCAACGACGGTTTTACCGCTTCCGACATCTCCCTGAACCAATCGGTTCATGGGGCGTTCGCTGCCGAGAGATTCGTAAATATCTTTCCAGACTCGAATCTGGGCCTTTGTCAGCTTAAAGGGCAGGAATGGAAAAATTTTGCTGTCAAAGAGTTGTTGTCGCCTTTGCGCGCGGCATCAACGGTCCTTTGTTCATATCCCGCATTTCACGAGATTTCTTCAGCGAAATCTGCTGAGCCAGAAGCTCATCGAATTTCAACCGCGCCAAGCCGGATCCGTTCGATTCTGCAAAGGACCAATCGGAGCGCCGGCCTTAGGATGATGCAGAGAATTAATCGCTTCAGAAAGTCCCGGAAGGTGCAATTCATTACGCTCTTCTTCGGTCAAGAGGTCAGAAATATCCACGTCCATTAAGGCGCGGTCAATGCGTTTTCTCAGCCACAGCTGAGTCACACCTTCGCCGGCGGGATAAACAGGTGAAAGCGTTTTAGGAAGGTCGCTTTCGGGTTTCGGAGCGCGAACCTTGGGATGAATCATTTCAAGACCGCCGCCGAAAGCGGCACGCGGGTTTCCGTAGAGTCGGACACGTTTCCCGACTTTCAGTAAATCACGAATAGAAGGGTAGTAGTGAATAAACCGAACCTTGAGCATGTCGGTTTCGTCATCGACCCAAGCTTCAAAATTTCCGAACCGATTGTCGCTGTTATTGGTGACAACACCTTCAACCTGGGCGTCGACGCCGACTTCAAGTTCTTCGATCGGCGTAATGGAGGTCTCATCTTCGTAACGAAGAGGCAAATGAAGGACAAAATCCCAATCGCTGACCAAACCCAATTTCTTAAGGCGTTCGGCCAGAGGCGCCAATTTTGTCCGGGTTTTCGTTTCCAAGAAATTTCTGCCACTTTCCTAACAGCCTATATCTATATAGAAGAAGAGCTACCTGTAAGGCAGCTCGAATCCTCTTTTCGTGAGTCGAATGCTTTACACAAGCATTCTATCAATTAAGTAATCAACGGTTAGCACGCATATTCATTGTCAGTGCGTAACGGTCGCCGGGATGATAAGACTCTGAAATTTCGAGGATGTTCCGCTTAATACCCATGTAGTGGCGGAGAATACGGAGGCAAGGTGAGCCGACCTGAGCATCCAGATACATTGCGGCTTCTGCAGGAAGGGGAACGGCGGAAATCTTCTGGACGACTTCAAGACACTTTTCTCCGTATTCTTTCTCGATCAGTGTGGAAAGAAGAACCAACGGATTTAACCGAGCCAAATCCGGCAGACGGGAGTAAGCGGCGTTCACATAAACCGCCGTCCAAACAACAGGCTTTCCGTTGTCTGTCGGATTGGTTCGGACATTAGAAAACGCAGGAAGCGCAAATACCTCTCGCATTCCAGTCTCTTTGCCAGTGCGTGGTCAACAACACATTCCTGAGTTCCCTGGACAACTCTTTTGTGTGTAGAGGACAAACCGTCGATATCCGCAAATGAGGTGTAGGTATGGGCATAGGTTTCGTCAAATCCTACGGATACGACTTTAGAGCCTAGTCTTGGCCACCGTTTAATCAGGCCCATGCGTGAGGTCTGCAAGTGCGAGTCGGACGGTATACCTACTAACGTTATATTTCTCACAGAGCTCCATCTCGGTTGGCAAATACGAATCGAGGGGATAATCACCGTTGGTGATACCACGAGTCAGATCATCTGCGAGCCTTACCCAGCGTGCGTTTTCATATAAGGCCTTCTCAAATAAATTATCTTTTTATGACATTAATGTTACCCCTTTTCCCCTATAACACAATAGGGATAATAGTTAGGAAAATCGAGTAAAAGAATCACGTATGCCCGTGCATCTACTTAGTAATTTTAAAATTTACCAAAATGGGAAATCTGACAAATGATAGGCATACCACTTAGAGAATTAGGTTGAAAATCCCTATTCTGGGAAGGAGGAAGAGAATCTCATTTCAGTCTATAAGTTTTATATTTACCCCTGTAATAACACAGTAGTTTTTCTATGTAAAAAGAGTTTATATGAGGAATCTCCACTAAAACCTCTTGCCAAACAAGGCGGTTTTCGTTTTATTAATTCGATGTGGCTATTTTATCTAGAGGGTTATTTTAGTAAGCAAAATGACAATTTTTCGACTCTGACAAAACACCAAAACTCAAGTAGTAATCAATAGGCAGACGAAATCTCGGGAAATCCTGGGCCCCTTGGGATGAATCGCGGTATTTAGAAGAAATTTCACCTCAGTGTCTGCGATTGAAGGAATAATTTTGTTACTCCTCGAGAAATTCTGCAAAATGACGGCACAAATAGGAGACAACGATAATGGTTTACCGACTTGTGTGTTCTTTAGTCTATGGAATATGCATCGCTTCAAGCAGCTGCAGCTGCGCAATCCTCCGAAACCGTAAAGAGGAACCGGCTGTCCAGACAGAGGAAAAACAGAGGCAGCAAATCCGGCGCCAACCAAAAAGCAAGCGCCGAAAAGAAGTTAAACCTGCTGAAACAGTTTTAGAACCAAGAGAGTCAGAGGAACAACTTCTTGCTCGACAAAAGAAGATCAAAGAGTTAATCGAACAAGCTGAAGTCCAGTTGTACGGGAAGGCGTTCCTGTTGATCTCTCAAAGCCGCCGTTCTTTATGGGCAGGCAGCTGATCTCGGAAGTCCGAAAGCCATGATGCGATTGTCGGCTCTTTATAGAAAGGTACCGGTGTCGAACTATCTCAGGAAAAAGCTTTTGAGCTCATTCAAAAGCCGCTTCCTTGACTATGCTCCGGCACAAGCCGCTCTAGGTATTTCCTATCTTGAGGGCAGAGGCGTCGAAAAAGACGAGAACTTGGGCTATGACTGGATTCGCAAAGCCGCTGAAAACGGCCATGCGCTCTCAGAGTGATGACCGGTGAACGTCTGCTTTCTCAAGCAGATAACGAGCAGTCAAGCAAACAGGGCAGGAATATATTGATTCCATCCTTCAAAACGCTTCTCCTCAAGAACTTTATACGATTAGTTATTCCTTCGGACACGGCTTACGGCTGACAAAGAATCCTGAAAAGGCCAGATATTGGGCAAAGCCGCCGCGGACAAGGGAAGTGTTAACGGTACATACTATCTAGGCGAACTGTATTGGAATGCCAAAGAAGTGCCGGAAGCGCTTAAATGTTTTGAAAAGCAGCCGAGATGGGCTTGACGGCTGCTGAACTCCAAACAGGAAGAATTTATCTTTACGGCGCTGAGGGTGTTGCCAAGAATCCTGCAAAAGCCGTTTACTGGATGAAAAGGCCGCTCCCATCGCTTCTAATGAAGATTTACTGACTTTAGTCGGATTAGAGTTATCCGGACCTCGTGCGGTTAAAACCATGAAGACGCCCAAAAGTATCTTGATATGTACATCGCTCGGGCTAAGCCGGAAGAGCTGGAAGAAAACGCTGAGAAATACTGGAACGGTGTCGGCGTACGCAAAACTTCGATATCGGCGGGGCCTTGGCTCTAGCAGCCGTGCAGAAAGGCAATAAAGCGAATGTCTGCAGCTATGCCATGAAGTTAGCCACTCCGAATTGGTTCGGAGGCGATCCTGTCACCGCTTATGCAATTTTGAACGATTGCGTACTTCAAAAGGTGCCTCGGAAGAAGAGGTCAAAGCCTTTGAAGCTTTGGAAAGAGAATGAGCGCTGAAGACCTCAGAAAGGCCCAGAATTTAAATGGTGAGGACGCTATTGAGGCCATCAAAATTCGTCGAGTCTATTTAACAAGCAAGTAACTTCTTTTACGATAATTTTCGGCCGATCTTCGCGAATTGCGACGATCGTTTTTCATGCTCGCCATTAGGCTTTTAATGGCTCGAGTAGACAAAAAGCCAGAAAAGCTTTTGGAGATACAGAAGAAAACAAGTAAGCAAGCTTAAATAAGCGATGCTCTTAGGAAATTCTGAAATGGAAGTTGATGGTGGAGATAATGGGGATCGAACCCACGACCTCTGCATTGCGAACGCGCGCTCTCCCAGCTGAGCTATATCCCCACCGGCGTGAAAACTCACAGGCAGAATGATGCACTAAATTACAAATAATTTCAACTTCAGCAAAAATATTTTTATCTACGGAGATAAAAGTTCGAAAAGGCGTTCGGAGAATCTGTCATCTCTGATGGTTTTATTTGGAATATGGTCCATATTGGTGGCAATGAAAAGGATAATAAACGAACGCGGCGGAAACCTTGGCGACTCAATGCACGAAGAAATCGCCGCTGTTTACAAAGGCTCAAACGATGAGGAAACCTTCACGGCAGCATTCATGTTTATGGAGTACTACCTCGACTTTTGTTCAAAGGTTGTCGTAGTCGTAGCTTTCAGCTCGAAGACAGTGCCGAGGAATGGATTCTTCGTGATCTAGACATAGAAAACAGATGGGCTGAACCGTTGCCTTCCATCTTCGACTAACATTTAGGCTTGCTGTTTTATTGAAAAAGGCGAGCTCAAATGATTCAGGATTATTTTCTCTTGATAAGAAGGGCGATGACTATCTTCTTCTTCGTATCATCAACAAAGTTGACTTTGAAGAGGAGGTCGTCTGGGCTCGCGATTTCTCTTTATCTGATCGAAGTGACATTTCTAAGCCCGTCGAGCATTTAATGAGTTATCTGAAAGGCGGCTTCGATTCTCTTCTGAATGGAACGGAGATATGGAAGGATTCCATTCATCTATTCAGCATTTCGGATTTGAAAATCTTCTGAGGACCGACAATCTCATTCCCGCATTCATTTTGAGGAAGGATGCAAAACACCAGAAATCAATCAGTTGATTTTCAATGAATTGGAGAAAGAAAGAGAAACCTTGGGAGGTAAGGAGCTTGAGACGAAGGTCGGCCTCCTTCATGAGGCACTTTCTTCCATCGGCGCAAAGTCATACCAACCCAAAGACCCTGAAGCCACCGTTCCGGTCCCTTTAAGTTTGATTTTTAATAAAGATTGGAACGCTGTCGGCGCGCTATTGGAAAACTATTCCTAACCGACAGCGTTGTTAGAGACGATTAGATAGGCTCAGGAATGGCGCGCTGCAGCTTCAGCAGTGTCTTTCTGATCATCGTAGACGGGGCCCAGTCTTCTTTGCTTTTCTTAGACCCGGAATACCGAGGTCTTCTTCGCGATTAATCTGTGTAAAGCGTTCAGGCAAAGTCTTGCACAAAGCGCTGGCTAAAGCAGGGTAGGCACCGGTAACAGTGCGATCAGCCTTTTCAATATGAACGGAGAAAATGTTTTCACCGACGTCGGAGCCATAGGTGAAGCCGTACATATTGTCTCCGTCCATTAAAGCGCCGCCAATCAAGCGGAACTCTTCAAAATGATCAAAGGCAAGCTCGATTGCGTCTCTTTCAGCTTCAAGACTCTTCGTCATTTCGCCGTAGTTGGCATACCAGTTCTTCAGAAAACCCTTGCTTTTCAATCAGCTCAGGCGTGAAAGATACAAATTGAGCGTTCGGGTAGGCCTTATAAAATCTCTTATTGAAATTGCGTTTCCCGTGAAGTTCTCTGCCTTCCAGGTTTTCGATCTTGTCACGTTCATAGACATAATCCCACCAGGAATTTGAAGACACGGTAATGAAGTTGCGATATCGCATCAGTTCGGAAATTCTTTCCGTCATATACGTAAAGCGCCCGAATAAAATCACCGGCTCTTTGCAGACTGACATTCAGAAGCAATGTCTTCGATGATAGCTAAAGCGTTTTCGCGCGAAGCGGAATGACATAAGCCGGCGGAATATCCGGATAAGGGGCCCAGTTCAATACTAATTCGCCCTGAGAAATTCCCCATTTGATGTTGTATTCCTTAGCGCGTCCGATGACGGATGCGATAGAAAGATTGCAGTCTCCGTTCTGAAGTTTCGGCAGTTGTTCTTGTAGAAGCGGTAATTCGTTAAGCGTGACGGGTTTTAGTTCGATCGGCATGTCGTGGTTCGATTTTATGATTTCAGTGGAGAATATACTATTCGGATCAGAGGCGATTATAGTTTCTCGTTCCGTAACGAGCACGGGACATTTTCAAACACAGGCGGGCCCATGGATTTCTCTCAAGTGGACGGCATCTTGCACATTCATTTGGATAATTTTTTATCCTCGGCATTGCATGCCTCTGCTATTTCCTCGGCCGATGGATCAAATCCGAAATCAAACTTTTACAGGACCTCTCGATTCCCGTTCCGTTTATCGGCGGATTGCCGGCGCGATTATTTTGCATGTCTAAAATTTCCAAGACTGCTGTCATTGTCTTAAATCCTGATCTCAATGCCCTGATTTTTCAGTTCTTTCTAACCATGATGGCTTTGATGGGAAGCTGGAAGCTCATCAAAACAGGTTTTGTTATTTCAATCATGTTTTGGTCTCTGGCGATGGTACTCGGTGTACTTCAGGCGCTCATCGGACTGACCGCAGCTCAGGCTTTAGGGCTGCATCAGCACCTCGGACTCCTTATGGGAACCCTCTCCATGATGGGAGGAACTGAGACGCTCACCAATTTCATCCCGGCAGTTGAGCATCTGGATAAATTCTCAGGCGCCGCTCAAGCCGCAATGGGTGTAGCGACACTGGGAATGGTTTGCTCCATGATGGTTAGTGCCCCGATGGGCGAGTACCTCATCAAGAAATACTCACTCAAGAACCCTAGCCGCAGTGAATTCGACAATGCCCGACTCATTCGATCTATCGAACGAAGCAATAAACCTTTTATCAAACGCATACTGTTGAGTGCATCAAGATCATTGCCATCTGCTTTGTCTGCATGGCTTTCAGCCACCTCATCAAACAGAAATTTTAGCGGATGTCTTAATTCCCGACTATACGGTCTGTATGGTTTGCGCTCTGATTGCCAGAAATTTTGCAGACACGACGGGCTGGTTCAGTGTGGACGGATTAGCGCTGAGGACTTTGACGAAGATTTTTGATTCTTTTCATTTTGGTTTCGACATGCGCGCGCAGTTGGACTTAATTTTTGATCTTTCGGCACCGATCATCGCTGTATTTTTCCTCGAGCTCATCGTTAATTTTTATTTGCACGTTTTATCTATTTCAATCTTTTGGGAAAGACTTCCGAGGGATGCTCATTGCTGTCGGAGGATTGGCTTTCTCTGGGATGGCCGCCAACGGACTCAGCAACATGCAGAGCCTTTGTGAAAAGTACGGCCCTAACACCGACGGCTTCCTGGTCGTCTGTGTCGTGGGCTTGATTCTCTTGGCGATCTCCAATACGCTGTTAATTAAATTTTACTCACTATTTTCTAGATTGAAGAGGTAACGCAATGGCTGATGAAATCGTTCTCCATGTCACAGAAGCAAATTACGAAGATACTGTCGTGAAATGCGACAAGCCGGTTCTCTTAGCAATCGGCGCTCCTTGGTGCATTGACTGTAAACGAATCGAACCGATGTTCATGGAATATGCACAGAAGTACCATGACAAAATTCAGTTTGCTCATTGCGATTTCGATACTGAAGCAGGGCTCAACACTAAGTTCCGCGTCCGCCATATCCCGACCTTGCTTTTAATTCGCAAGGGCGAAATCCTGGATACATTGGTTGAACCGAAAAGTTGAAGCCTTCGACGAGTTTGTCCAGAAGGCCTTGAAAGAAATCTAATTTCTAAATTACGACTCAACCGCGGCTGACGTCCGCGGTTTTTCTTAATTTTCACTAGCCGAAGCTTCCACTAACGTATTGACGCGTTTTACTTTGTGGCGTTAGAAAAGATTTGTTTTGTCGGACCGTGCTCAATTAACTCGCCCATGTAAAGAAGGCGGTGTTGTCCGAAATTCGCATCGCTTGCGCATGTTATGGGTCACGATGATGATGCAAAGATCCTTCTTGAGTTCTTCCATGCCTTGTTCGAGTTTTCTGTCGCAATAGGATCCAACGCGCTGGCAGGTTCATCCATAAGCAGCACTTCCGGCTCTACTGCCAAAGCCCTTGCAATACACAATCGTTGCTGCTGACCGCCGGAAAGGGAAAGGGCAGAGTCTTTGAGGCGATCCTTGACTTCGTCCCATAAAGCCGCTCTTCGAAGACTTTCTTCAGCCTTATCCATTAAAAGCGATTTGTTCCTAACGCCAGATACTTTCAGACCATAGACGACATTTTCAAAATACTTTTGGCAAAGGCGTCGGCCTCTGGAAAACCATGCCGATCCTGCGCCTTAACTCAACGACATCACAGTGCTGATGGTTGATTTCTTCATCTCCGAATTTGATGGAGCCTTCAAGACGCGCACCTTCAATTAAATCGTTCATGCGATTCAATGTTCTCAGAAAAGTACTTTTCCCGCAGCCTGAGGGTCCGATTAAGGCCGTGATTTCTTTTGTTGAAAAGAGAGAAATATTTTTAATACTTGTTTTGAACCGTAAAAGAAATTCAAATTAGAAGCGATCAATTTCGTAAATTCATTATTTACTTGCATATTTACTTTTCAACATCCCTGATTCATTTTCAAATTCGCGAAAATTGTATTTGGCCTTTATGACAGTTGAATGTCAGGAATATGTCAATTTGATGACAACTTACTCGTTGATTTATTGTCATAAAACTTTCACGGAAATGTAATTTTCTTGTCATTTTTACTTCTAGTATTCGCCGTGTTCCTTGAGGAAAAAATCTTTCTTGGAACGCAAAATTTGTTAATAAAACATAGGAGAATTTATGAGAAAAATTATTTAATTTCCTTACTTGCTTTATCTGCCATGACTGTTTCCGCTTCTTCCATGGCAAAAAAATGTGACGGTTTCCGGTTCAACAACCGTTTTGCCGGTCATGCAAAAATCTCTGAGCATCTCATGCAAAAGATCCTTCTGTTGTCATCGAACTTTCCGGAGGCGGTTCCGGCAGCGGCATTAAAGCCCTGAACGAGAAACTCACACAAATTGCCATGAGCTCGAGAAAAATCAAAGGCAAGGAGGTTAAGGCAGCTGAAGAAAGGGCGTTAAACCTTTCGAAATCCCAGTCGCCGTTGATGCGATCGTACCAATCGTGAATCCTAAAAATACTTTGAATGGTCTTTCATTGGATGATCTCAGAAAAATTTATAAAGGCGAAATCAAAACTGGAAAGAGGTAGGCGGTCCCGATGCTCCGATTGTTCTTGTTTCCAGAGATTCTTCCTCTGGGACCTTTGAATCTTGGGAATCGCTAGTGATGAAGAATCAGCGCGTCAGTCCGAGGGCACTTCTTCAGAATTCCAACGGAACGGTTGTTCAAACCGTCTCTAAGAACCAAATGCCATCGGATATGTCGGCCTCGGTTACGTAGCTCCGATCATCAAGGCTGTAGAAATCAACGGAATTAAAGCAACGCCTTTGACTGCTAAAGAAGGCAAATGGCCGCTCTCACGAGATCTATATCTCTATACGAACCGACAGCCCCAAGGCGCTGTTAAAAAGTAACCGACTTCTGTTTATCTGAAGAAGGCCGAGGTCTCATCAAAGAAGCCGGTTTCGTTCCGCCCGCAAAACAATAATTTCTTATCTATTCCGACAGAAGCTTGAAGATCGAAGTAAGCTTTCCAACCATTTCCATCCTTTTGCTGTGACCGGCATTGAATAGCCGGAGCCGCATAAGTGATTGAAATCTCGGAGTCTTCTAGTGAAGCGAACCATCAAGGATTTCATTTTAAAAATCTCTTCTTTTCTTAGCTCTCCTAACACTTGCCGGCCTCGCCGGAATCGTCTGGTTCTTATTTAAAGAGGGCATGCCCGTCCTCGATACGATATCGCTCAAACATTTTCTAACCGGTCACGACTGGTATCCGACGGAAGATCCTCCGTCATTCGGTATATTTCCTTTAATCATCGGATCGGTTTCGGTAACGCTGCTTGCGCCGTGTTGGCCATTCCTCTGGGAATCCTCTGCGCCATTTTCTTGTCTGAAATTGCCTCGTCACGGCTGCGTTCAATCTTTAAACCTTTTATTGAGCTGTTGGCGCCATGCCTTCCGTAGTTATCGGCTTTGTCGGGATGACAGTGCTTGCACCTTTTCTTCAGGATTACTTCGGAGCCCTACGGGACTGAATATATTGAACGCGGCCATCCTGCTGGCTCTCATGGCGGTTCCGACGATCTGCACCATTTCTGAAGACGCTCTTCGCTCTGTTCCGAGAAGTCTCAAAGAATCTTCTTTAGCACTCGGCGCCACACATTGGGAAACGCTAACAACTGTCACGATCCCGGCAGCTTTTTCCGGAATTACAACCGGAGTGATGCTGGGTTTAAGCCGCGTCATCGGCGAGACCATGGTCGTACTTATGGTTGCAGGCGGTGCGGCACTCATCCCGGAAAGCCTTTTGATCCGGTCAGGCCCATGCCGGCTTCCATCGTTGCTGAGATGGCTGAATCTCCTTTCGGGGCAGCCATTACCACGCCTTGTTCGCCATTGGCATCGTATTGTTTTCTTTACCTTCCTCTGCAATCTGGCTGCCTTCTTGGTTTCGCAAAATACAAACTGAAAGCCTCTAGTTAATTCGGGAACTTCTATGAATCTAACAATGAACATAAGAAACAGAAGAACATATAAAGAGCACGCAGGGCTTTTATGATCAAGTCGGCCGCTTGGATTGTGGTTGCATTATTTCTTTCCTCACTCGGATACATTGCCTATCACGGAGCCGGAACACTTTCACCGTCCTTTTGTCAACGTTTCCTGAAAAATGATGGAAGAGGGCGGAATCCTCCCTTGCATTATCGGCACTGCGATTCTGTCCGTCGGTGCCATGGCCGTTGCGTTGCCTCTGGGAGTTGCCTGTGCTGTCTAGCTGAATGAATATGCAAAGGAAGGCCCGCTCAAAAACTTATTACCTTGGCTGTTGCCAATCTTGCCGGTGTTCCTTCCATTGTTTTCGGATTATTCGGCGGCCTTCTTTGTCACCGTCTGCGGTTTGGGTGTGAGTGCGATCGCGGGGATCCTAACTTTAGCGGTGCTCACGCTTCCGATTGTCATCAATACCGTGAGAGAAACGCTTTCTCAAATACCGAACAGCTGGAGAGAATCTTCTCTTGCTTTGGGCGCCAGTAAGACCCAAACCGTTTTAAGAACAGTTCTTCCTGCTGCACTTCCGGGAATATTGACCGGCGCCATCTTAGGTCTAGCCAGAGCGGCCGGAGAAACCAGCGCCATTATGTTCACTGCGGCGGTGGTTTCGACAACCAATTTGCCAAATTCTCCGTTCGCCGCCGTCATGTCTCTGCCGTATCACATCTACGTATTAGCAACGACAGGCATGAATCCCGACAAGGCGGTACCGATTCAATGTGCAACGGCCCTCGTTCTTTTAATGACCGTATTTGCGTTGAATCTGATTGCTTTCTATATCCGACAAAATCCTCGAAGCGACCGGCGTAACAAGTTCTTAGAGTCGGTTACAATGGCTTTTCCAACCGAAGCGGGCGTCCGTCAAAGGACGACCCGCTTCAATTTCTTCAATGGCCAAGAAAGTCTTCTTCGGTTTTACTTTTAAAGATGTTTTAAAAGCCTTCGGATTTTCTTCAAAAGATTAGCCTGGAAGAACCAAAACTCTTTCATACGCATCATTGCATTCCGGCGGTTCTGGAAGGCTTCCGTGTAAGCATCGAAAGGGCGGTTGTGAAATTTTTAATCTCTTCAAGGCTGGCTGCAGGGCCGCCTTTGTATTTACGGAAGAGTGCGGGATCTGCCATCAGCGCACGACCGACCATAAGCATCTTCGGATCACGGAAAGTCTTAGAGAAATCTGTCATGTCGGCCGTCGTAATCATGTCGCCGTTTACACCCAGCGGAAATGGAATCTCATCAAGATGCTCAAGGAGCGCCTCTTTTCTGACCTCTCCTTTGTATTGATCCGTCTTCAAACGCATATGGACAATCAAAGAGAAAGGGGATATTTCTTATATAAGTTGAGGATGTCTCCGAACTCTTCCGTATTCGCCCATCCCAATCTTGTCTTAATGGAAATAGGAATGTCGATGCCGGCACTGAAAATTTCATCCAGGAAACGTTCCAATGCGTAAAGATCTCTTAAAAAGCCGGAACCTTTTCCTTTGGCAACGACCGTGCCGGAAGGGCAGCCGAGATTTAAATTGACTTCCTTATAACCCAAATCCTGAAGAGCTTTGGCGGCCCAGATGAAATCGGCGGAACGGTTGCTCAAAAGCTGTGGAACCACCGGAATACCGGCATTTACTTCAGGTGAAAGTTCCTTCAGATGTCGATCCGTGAACTTCGGTTCGACAGTGGGCGTGATGAAAGGAATGTAATAAAGGTCAGTCCCGCCGAAATACTGATGGTGCAAACGACGGAACACTGCCGTCGTTAATCCTTCCATCGGAGCTGCTGCTAATAACTGACCATTCATTTCTCTTCTTACCTCATTTGAAGGCGTAATTTTAGTGGAGCTGAAGAAAAATCCTTCTAAAACAAAGTGTATTGCGTGTGAAAGTTTTTCTAAACGCTTGATAGTCCTGACACGGGACTTCCATGTTTCATTTATCAAAGAAAAAATTAGATTAAATTTACATTTAGTTTCATTTATTAAGAACATATCTATTTTATTTTTATATGGACAATATTATTATGTGCATATTGAAATTCAATTGATTGTCAGGAGAAAGAACATGACGATTACATTAAAGAAGAACAGTGTTGATGTCCGTGTCGAACTTCGCCGCAATGACAGCGACTTCATCGGTGATGACCGCGCTTACTACACTTACTTTTCAGCAAAGCCGGCTGCTTCGGCTCTGCCAAAGTGACGGAAAAGAGGTTTATCCGATCGACTGCGAATCTTTCACAACGAAAGAAAGAGAAAACTTCAAGGACGCCTTGGCTTCTCTGCACCGGACATTCTCAAGCTTGCTTCTTTCCTCAACAAAGAAATGAGAACAAGGGCGACTTGGAAAGCACCCTAGATCTTCAGTGGGCTCTGGCTAAAAGAGGCCGTCCGAGCTTAGACGACAAACCTCTGATTCGCACAACGATCATGCTGACAGAAGAAGATAAGGAAAAGCTTAAAGTCTTGGGCGGTTCTTCCTGGATTCGCAACCAGATCAGAATGGCCAGAATCGGCGAGATCCAAAAAAAGCGACCCGAAGATCGCTTGTAATACCAGGGCTGGCAGAAATGCCGGCCTCAAGTTTTATTACTTAGCAGCCTGAGCAACTTGTGCAGCCTGCTGACTGGCAATACGGCCGAGAGAAGAGTAGATTGCACCGGCAATGACATCAAGCTCTGTGGAGTCAGTCTTAACGATTTCGTCTTTCAGATCGGTGAAGACCTTCTGAGACAAGACCGGATTTTCCTGTTGTTTAAGAATATCGACGTTCTTAATTTTGCCGTCTTCAAAACAACTTTGATTTCACCGTCTTTACCGATACCGGAACCTTCTTGAGTAATGGTAGCTGCGGCCGCTGTGGCGGAGAGGAATAACGCAGCAAGAATAGCCGCGCTGAGCTTAACGATTCTCATAGATTCTCCTAGAGAAAGTAAATGAAAACAACAGGATAATCTTGCAAAAGCAGACAAAATTGTTTCGTTTTAGACGCAAATTCTTGGTCCATGTACTTAAGTGTTTCAACGGATCACGACTAATAACCCATTCAGAGCGCTTTGCTTACTAACTGCTTGAATCACTGCTGAAGGAGCGGCTTCTGCTTGGTGCGCAGTTTTTCTCGAAAAATATATTGTTTCCTATCTGTATAATTCCTGTGGAACGCAACGCAAGATTCATAGAAACAGCCCCACAATATATTATGGATGAAATTCTTGGGAAACTTGCCGTAATTCTTGGCATAGACGAGTAAAGTCTTCATTACCCTCTGTGCTCCTGTTCCTGACGCAGAGCCGGAAAAGGAACATGATTACGAAGACGAAGAAAAACCGATACCTAAAAGAGGCCGACTTTAGTTCAGAGACCGGCCTCTGCTAGGTAATACTGCAATATTTCAGAAAGACGACTGTTGTTATTGATTTTGGCTAGTTGGCTTAGCCTCTCCAGCGAAGCATTCTTAATCCGTTCGCCACAACAATGAGACAGGTACCGGTATCCGCAAATACCGCCATCCACATGGTTCCGATGCCGGCAAGCGTCAGAACAAAGAAGATAAGCTTGATCGAAAGAGCAATCACAATGTTTTCAACCAGCAGCCGGAAAGTCTTCTTCGAGAGTTTGATGAATTCAGGCAGCTTGCGGAGGTCATCATCCATCAGGGCGACGTCAGCAGTTTCAATCGCAGTATCGGTACCAGCGCCCATGGCAAAACCGATGTCGGCACGAGCAAGAGCAGGAGCGTCATTGATGCCGTCCCCGACCATACCGATCACTTCACGCTTAGCAATGCTGTCCACTAAAGACTGCTTATCTTCAGGAAGGAGATTGCCTTTCGCTCTATCCACGCCGACTTTCTCGGCGATCTGGCGGGCTGCCTTTTCATTATCGCCGGTAAGCATAATGGTCTTAACGCCCAGACCTTTCAGCTGACCGATAACTTCAGGCGCATTTTCCTTGATGCTGTCGGCAACGCCGAAATAAGCCAGAACTTTCTTAGCAGAAGCAAAGATCAAAGGCGTGTAGCCGTGATCCGCCAGTTCAGACACTTTGGCGCGAACGGCTGGACCGTTCAGATAAAACTTATCAAGGCCCTTGATGTTGCCGAGATAGTATTCGGTTCCGTCGATTTCACCGATAACACCCTGACCGGGAGCAGCATAGAAGCCATGGACTTCTTTTGTGCAGTCGGTTTCTGCTGAGCAGAATAATCGGAGACGGCTTTACTAACCGGATGGTCATTACGAACAGCCAAAGCAGTTGCGAGATCAAGGATTTCCTCATCGGTCAGACCGGCACCGGCATTTTCGAACGTGATGACAGCAGGTTTGCCTTTCGTCAAAGTACCGGTTTTATCAAAGGCAATACTCTGCAGGCTTCTGCCTTTTCTAGATAGACACCGCCCTTAATCAAAATTCCGCGGCGAGCAGCGGTTGCCAAACCTGAGACGATCGTTACCGGAGTAGAAATCACCAGAGCGCAAGGGCAGGCAATCACCAGAAGTGTCAGGCCTTTATAAAGCCAGTCCAGCCAATCTCCGCCCACGAACAGAGGAGGAATCACCGCAGTCAGAACAGCAATAAGAAATACTGTCGGCGTATAGACCTTAGCGAAACTGTCCACAAAACGCTGTGTCGGAGCGCGGGAGCTTTGAGCCGATTCAATCGCGGAAATGATTCGAGCGGGCATCGAATTATCAATGTCGGACTCTGCACGATAAGTAATCGTTCCGTTCTTATTAATAGTGCCTGCGAAGACTTTGTCTTCCGGTTTCTTTCAACCGGCATGGACTCGCCGGTAATCGGAGACTGGTCAATCGAAGTCTGACCGGAAAGCACGACACCGTCCACGGGCAGGCGTTCTCCGGAACCACACGTACGACCTCGCCGATTTTGATGTCTTTGGCAGGAACTTCAACAAACGTTCCGTCTCTCTCTACTCGGGCTGTTTGAGGGGCCAGAGAGACTGCGAATCGCGCCGCGAGGCGGTCCAAAGAAAGCTGTTCAATCGCTTCCGAGAGTTCAAACAGAACCATGACCATTGCAGCTTCAGGCCAAGATCCGATCAAAACAGCGCCGGTAACCGCAACTGCCATCAAGGCATTCATGTTGAAATTCAGGTTTCGGACCGCGATGAATCCTTTCTTGTAAGTGCCCAAGCCGACTAACGCAATGGCGCGACTGCAAGCGCAATGGAAAGCCATTCGGGCATGCTGAGGTACTCACAGGCTTCGGAACCCGCTGCAATCACAATACCGAGAATGTATTTCCACCAGGCAATCTTGGTCGGTTTGAATTCGGAGAGTTTCGGCTTTTCATGGGCCTCAAGAACTTCCGGGTGTAATCGAGAGATTTGATTGCAGCAACAATCTCCGGAAGCATTCCTTTCGGGTAAGAAACCGTAAGAACCCGATTCATTAAATTGAACTGCAGGCCGCTCACGCCTTTCATGCCGTTAAGTTTTTGCGAATCAGACCTTCCTCAGTCGGGCAGTCCATCTGTTGGATTCGAATCTGAGTCGTCTCTTTGCCTTCGTTGGTGCGCATCTTAAGTTTCAGATTATTCGCGTCAAAAGCCTGCTTGATCGCCGGAAGAGCCTCCGGTGTATGAATAATCTTCAAGCCGTCCGGATTTAAACCGACGTCCTTAACACCTGCAATCGCACCGAGGGTAGAAGAGCAGACGGTATTGAGAAGGATCAACGCCGGAAACATCCCAATCGGTGTCCATGCTGTTTTCGACATGTTCATGATCATGACCGCAACAGCAGCTATCATGGTCATGATGATGTCCTTCTTCATGAGTGTGACCATGTTCACAGCAGTGGTCATGGCCTTCCTCACCGTGGTCATGACAGCACATTTCATGCTTTTCTTCATGATCGTGAGCGCAGCAGCAGTGGTGTTCTTCATCGTGATCCTCATGCTTGCACCGCAATGTTCCGCGCCATGATGATGACCACAGCCGCAAGATTTTCAGCGTGGCCAGCTTCATGATGATAGCAGCATCCGTGTTCATGTTCATGAGGAGTTGACTTTTCACTCGCTTGAGAAACAGCCTTTTTCTCCATCTGAAGGGAAAGCCGTTTTGTTGTCAGTGTTTGTTAACGACATGATTTTTCATACTCGTTTTGTTAATATACCGACATTAAAACCCTGAAGTAACTTCAAGGTCAAGCGATTTTTATAGGTGTTTATGCGGATAAGTGAATTAGCAAAGAAAGCAGGCTGTACAGTGGAATCCATTCGTTTCTACGAAAACCACGATCTCATTCCCTGTCCTCCCAGAACGGAGTCGAATTATCGTGTTTACGGCCCTGCCCATCTTTCCCGTTTGCTCTTTATTCGACACTGCCGATCTTTGGATCTCTCTTTAAATGAGATTAAGACGCTGGCAGATGTGATTGAAAACAGCGAGAAGGGCGAGCTCATTCGGCACACACCATCGTGGAGGAACATCTGAAAGCGATCGATCAAAGATCGAGGATTTGAATCATCTTCGCGATCAGCTAAACAGCCTCCATAGCCGCTGGCGAAGACCATGATCACGGCCGCGCGGATTAATTGAAGAACTCACAAAATAATAAGAACCAAAGAAATACGTATGGATCAATATAAAGAAGGCCAATTCCGCATGGATTTTGAAAACACCGGAAGAGCCAACCGCAAACGAAGAATCTTCCTCGATACCGAAACCACCGGTATGAGTCAGGCTACGGATCGAATTGTCGAAGTCTGCGCGATTGAAGTCGATGATGACTTCAATGAGATCGATAGCTTTCATGCATTTATTAACCCTCAGAAAAGTGCCATGGTTTGTCACGCGCATTCATGGATTAAACAATGAGTTTTGGATGACAAACCGATTTTTCCGATATCGGAAGAGACCTTCTTCTCTTTTAGAAGGGAGTGAACTCTGGGCGCATAACATGTCGTTTGATGCCGGAATGCTTAATGCCGAATTTGCACGTAATCGTTTGCCGACATTAGAAAAAGTGGATTGCCGACTGAACTGCACACTGCAGCTTGCCAGAAGCACATTCCGGGACAAAAGAATTCTTTGGACGCCTTGTTGGACAGGTTTGCTATCGATCGCTCGGAGAGAAGACTGCACGGAGCAATGATAGACACTCGTTTATTGGTAAAGGTATACCAAAATTTAGTAAGCTACCGAACCAAAACTAGCTAGTTTTACAAAATAAATTAGCATTTGTTCGAATAATTGTCTAATATGTAGATTGCCTGATTTGAAAACAGGACACTACATTATGAAAAATCTCCTACCACAGTAACAAAAACAGGGTTGGGGCGGCAAACGGGCTGGTTCGGGCAGGAAGCCCGGTCCGTACGCAGGCACTTCCAAAGTTACCACGATCGTTTTGACGGCTCTGATAGAAAAATTGCATAAGCTCGGAGGTTCTTCCTGGGTCAGAGAACAAATTATCAAGAGCAAGGATGATCTGCTTCCTGCAGAAAACCAGAATCCCTTGCTTCTCTGACATCCATCGGCTCTTATTTCAATTCCACAGAAGAGGATCCGCTGTCCGCATGTTTGGTCCGAAATCCTGAAGAAACCGTCTTCTGCATTGCCGAGGACGATACAATGAAGGATTCCGGCATCGACTTCGGCGATCTTTTGATCGTGGACCGTTCTGCGGATCCGCAAAACGGTTCCATGGTTGTGGTGCATACTGCTGACGGTTATTCCATCAGAATTTTTACCCGCTTCCGAAGTTCCACAGGGTGAACCGAATTTATTCGTTAGCCCTGACAGTAATTGGCGGCTGCTCGGTGTCATCGTTTATGTGGTTAAAAATATTCAAGGCGCAGTCGACGCTCTTGCCATTAAGGAAGCTGCCGTCTGATTTTTGAAGTTATGGCAACAGAAGAAGATCTGCCCGTTGTTTTGCCTCCGACTTATACGAGGCAAAAGTTTATCGCTGGCCTTCAGGCGAAACCGTCGATGATGCGATCGCCGACGAAGTTCCGATTTCCATTACTTATAACGGCATCTCTCATGTCGTCATGATGGCTTCTCCCGAATTGCTGGAAGAATTTGCCGTCGGCTTTTCCTTGTCAGAGAGAATTATTCCCGACATTTCCCATATTTATGACATCCAGGTCAAAGAAGGGTGCGGCAACGGTTTAGTTGTCGAAATGGAAATTTCTCCGCGCTGCTTCTTCAAACTCAAAGAGCACAGACGTTCCATGGTCGGCCGCACAGGCTGCGGAATCTGCGGAGTAGAAAGTCTGAAGGATGTTGAGTTAAAACCTGAACCACTGGAACACACCTATCAGTTTGACATGAACTTCTACCAACCTGCAATGAAGTACTTCGAGCAAGTACAAAAGTCGGGCAGGTTACCGGAAGCACTCATGCGATGCTGGCTTTCACTCCGGACGGTGAGTTTTAGGCGGAACCGAAGATGTGGGTCGTCACGTTGCTCTGGACAAACTTATCGGAATGAGAGCGATGAAAAATGGGGACCGACAGTGGTTTTCTGAGTTCCCGGGCTTCCTACGAAATGGTGCAAAAGCGGCAGTGACCGGAATCGAAATTCTTTTGCGATTTCCGCACCGACGAATCGAGCACTCCGTTTAGCAAAAATGCGATCTGACGTTGTGCGCATTCTGCCGAGACAATCGAGCAAATATCTACAACGCTCCGGAAAGACTGCTGAATCTCTAAAATTTAAGCCGCGCATCGCTTTTCAATTAATTATTCTGCTTTGGACAGATCTCGAAGAAGCGTCGGATCATCGTGATGCACCAGCAGCATCGGCAGCTTGGTCTGCGAGGCTACCGACATCGTCACGGATCCTAACATCATGATTCTTAAAGAACTTCCGCCATGTGTACCCATCACCATTAAGCTTAGGTTATGTTCCTGAGCATACATAGAAATTTGTGCAGCCGGATCTCCGGTAAGCAGGGCTTCAACTACTTCATGGCCTTTTCCTGCATATAGTTTTCAAAAGGTTTTGCAATTTTGAAGAAAGGTTCTCTTTGTTCTTTTCAAATTCTTCGGAAGAAGAGCAGGGCACCGAACGCACTGACTTCCGGAATTAATAGTCCGTTCTGAGGAGACGCCACGTTAATTAAATGAAAGCGGGCGTCTTTGGCAAACAACGGAAGGCGGCGTTTAATAAAAGTTAAAACTGCCGGAGAGTATTCCGAACCGTCCAAGCAGACGCCGACTTCGGTACGACCGGGTTTCTGATAGAACTTGTGACGGACGACCAGAAGCGGAATCGAGGTGCTCGCCAAAACGGAAGAAGTTTTGACCCCAACAAAATTCCTTTCACCGGTGTGTGGCCGTGAGAACCCATGACAATTAAGGTCGCAGGAATTTCTTGAGCATACTCAACAATTCGGTTTGTCGCCTTTCCGTAGGCGACTTTCATTTTGACTTTATAACCCGCGGCTTCCAACGCCTTCTTTGCAGGTTTCAAAATTTTCTTTGCGGCTTCATCCAGAATCTCTTCTGAATTTGGAATCTTGGAAGCGAATTCGGAGGGAAGTTTTTCTGAACGTTCAACAGATAGACGGTATCTGTTTTCGCTCTGAGCGAAGAGTGTTCGCAAATATATTCAACCGCTCTGTCACTATAAATACTACCGTCGATCGGTAAAAGAACCTTCATAACATCCCTCCATGGGTTATTTAGTTAATTTCGATTTTAGTTTTGTTTTGTGACCGTCTTATGACGGTCACTTTGAACAAGAAGCCGCGCGATTCAAGGCAATGGTCAGAAGGCAGGCCGCTCCGGTCGCAATTGCTTTATCGTTGAAATCAAACTCGGGATTGTGAACGGAAGCATTATGCGTTTCATCCTGAACACCGAGTCTGAACAAACATCCCGGTTTGGCTTGGAGCATGAAGGAAAAATCTTCACCGCCCGCACGACGAATCATCAGTTTGACTTTATCGAGGCCGAGCGCTTCTTCGAGAAGAGCTTTTGCTTTTCAACATGTTCGGGAGAGTTGAACATAGCGGGATAAAGTTTGGTGTATTCCAGCTTTCCTTTCATGTCATTGGAAAGCGCAGTGCCGTCAACGATCTGCTGCATTCTTTGAATGATGATGTCTTGAACTTCTTTTCAAAAGAACGGGTCGTCCCGACAATCGTTGCAGTCTTTTGAACAACACTAGATCCTTTTTCATTTCCGCAGCTGATGCATCCGGCCGAAACAACTGCGGTCTGATTCGGATCGACACTTCGAGAAACAATAGTCTGAAGAGAAAGAACGCATTCGCATGCAGCAACCAAAGGATCTCTTGTCAAATGAGGACGGGATCCGTGACCGCCGACGCCCGTAAATGTAATTTTGAAAATGTCTGCATTGGCCGTTGCAAAACCTGGAATAAATCCGACGCATCCAACGGGAAGCATCGGTTCGGCATGAAGTGCATAAAATTCATCGATTCCGAATTTCTGAACTAAACCGTCTTCAATCATGTAACGTCCGCCGGCGAAACCTTCTTCTCCCGGTTGGAAGATAGCAACTAATCTTCCTGCGAAATCTCTGTGCTGATTAATATAGTGAACCGCTGCGAGCAGGGTGCCGACATGACCGTCATGTCCGCAGGCGTGCATCGCCATCGGAACTTTACTGCTCCATTCGACGCCGGTTTTTTCTTCCAAAGGAAGTGCATCAGAATCTGCACGAAGTCCGATCGTTTTTCCGGGACGGCTGCCTTCGATGACGGCGACCACACCTGTAACGTTTGCGCCTCCGACAAAAGTCGAAATTTCTTTAATTCCGAAAGACTTTAAAGCAGTAACGATTTTTTCCTGTGTTTTAGGAAGATAAAGACCGATTTCCGGTTCTTCATGAATGCAGTGGCGGAACTGAGCGCCGAGTTTGACACTTTCTTCCAGTTGAGAGGGTTTGATGATGATGGGCATGAAAACTTCTCCTTAGTTTTGATTTGTAACTATTTTAATCGGGAATAGTCCTTGTCTCCCAAGAGAAGTACAAGAAGTTTTGCTGACAAACTAAATTTTTCGTTATTTTTTAGTGAGTTCTTTTGCGAAATCTTTCCATCTCCAACGGGGTACAGGGTTTCTATTTAGAGAACAAACTGTTACTTTTCTTACATGTAGTTATCTGTACTCATCACTTGAGAGTTAATTTTTATTATTATGCAAATAGGTCGAATTCAATCGGCCGGTAAAAAGTAAATAATTAAACATCCCAAAAAACAAAATATTCGAGGGGCTTTACCCTCTTTTTGGAGGAGAGGAATGGATACTAAAGCATATTTGTATCGACAAGAAGCGATGAAAAGATGGATTCTTCTTTTCATTGTTTCACTGTTTTCCCTTTTTGTTCTCGGCACATATGCCATCGCCGCTGAAAGATATTACGACGAAAGCGGCAGATACATGGGCAGAATGGATGATTCCGGAAGAATGTACGATAAAAGCGGAAGATATCAAGGCCGAGTTTCTGAAGACGGACGTTTTTATGACAACAGCGGACGCTATCAGGGAAGACAAAGTTCCGACGGCCGCTACTACGACAACAGCTGCAGATATCAAGGCCGGATTCAAAACAACGACTAAAATTTCAGCAAAATTGAGGCCCTTCGGGGCCTTATTTTTTTTTACCTTCAAATCCTATAATCACACGAATCTGATATTTTGCGTTTTTCAGTGATCTAGCCGGAGTCCAGCTCCGGCAGTCTCATTAAATTTCAATATCCGTACCCAATAGCGGTTCGGTCTCCGGTTCTTCAGGAACCTCTTCCGGAGTTTCAGGACCGGCTCCGGGAACTCTGACATCCAACGCTTCAAAGTATTTAATCTTTTTACCGGCAACTTCGTCGAAGTAGTAGCCATGGTTAAAGCGGGTTTGCATGACGTTGTTCAGAACCTGAAGGATCTTAGAATCGCTCTCGTAGACCAGGTTTAGTTTTCCCGCTTTTTTGTTTTCTCTCATATAGCTGCGGATTCTTGAACGGACCATCAGAGACAAGCCCGTCGCAATGAACTGCACGAAGGTTTTCCCTTGAAGGGCCTTGTTGTCGGAGCATCTGATCCTATTGCAGCCGAGTCGATCCTTAAGCGTTGCAAAGGCGTCCTCTACGCGCCAGCGGTCTGCGTAAGCGGTCCACGCTTTGACCGGATCTTTCTCAGAGTCCGTAACTAAAACTCTGAAGCCCTTGTACTTCAAGTATTCGTCAACCCGGCGGTTAACAATAATCAAGCCTTTTTCTTTATCGTTTCGGAAGAACTTTTCTTTCAGCTCTTCTTCTTGTTCGGTAAGGGCTTCCTCTTCGAGGAGTTTCTTTTTAATCGTGAGGAGCGATTCCGTGAGCTTATTGGCTGCTTCCTGATAGATAACCGGATCGTAGAACATGTGGTAATACAGCTCTGCGGATGCGGTGTTCGAAGCCGGTTTTCCATCTACCGGCCGCGGGTCATATTTCCAATTCACCTTGGCCGTGGCAATGTTCTTTCTGATGTAGGGTCGCCGCTGTTGAGGTCTGCAAACTCTTTCCTGTGTTCATCGATAAGCTCTCTTGCCAGACAGCCTTTAGTCCCCAGACGGACATTAAAGATGAACTCAACTTTATTGATCAGACAGTCATTGATGTTCTTTACGCTGTTATAGCCTTTGTCAGCAACCAGAACCACATTCTTCATGTTTAAGAGCGCTTGATCGGCAATCGTATGACGAATGGTGCTGACATCAGGAACATTCCCAGTCATAAAAGCGATAAAAAATCGGAAGTCCGGACTTCTGGTCTACCAAGAAGAGAACATTTAGGCGCGCATCATCGTCTTTGTTCTTTCCGTATTCAATGTGGGTCAGGTTGGTGGAATAAGAAGATATTGAGGTGGAATCCAAGGCAAGGATGATCTTATTGTCTTCGTCTTCTTGAAGATAACTGCGCATCAGCGAGAAATAACGCTGCACGTCTCTAAGTTCTATTCTTTGAAAGAGGCGCGTTACTGCCGAAGGACTTAGCGCACGCGGGTAAGGCAGTCTCGTCGTCTCGGCAAAACTTTCATAAAAGCTGACGTTGTTGTTCTGGTTAAGAATTAGAAAGTAGGCCAGAGAAAGAATCTTTTTATAGTCCTTATGCCTCGGAAAGCACTCCTTTAAGAATTCTCCGACGGGAGAGTCGGCAACGATTTGGTCTAAAGCCCAAGTAGCACCGGCGTGAAGCTTCTTTATATTACGAGCTTGCTCGAGGGTAATACCTTCCTCTGAGATCGGTGTAAAGACATAATCTTTACCCTTTCTCTCAACCTGATAGTTCCGAAATTCAGGATGTTCCTGAAGGAAAGCTTCATCAAAACGAATTTTTCCTTCCTTCTGGCCGCCAAGGATTGTTCCGATCTTTTTGGATTCACCTCTCTTACTTCGTTTGAGTTCTCTGTCCCAGATGTTTTTATAGGTGTAGACGTAATAAACGGAACCGGCTTTATTGATCAGAATCGGAGGAAGCTTCGGATTCGGCATTAATAGATCTCCATAAACAATGATCTAGTATAACATAAAAAATCCTCAATTTCAACATTAACTTTTTGTTTAATTGAGGATTTTTAAAATAATGAAGATCTAGAAGCGCAAAATTTCAGACGAATGATTTCAATTTATAGGCCAATTTTATGTTGTTAAGCAAGCTAATAATTTGACTGTAACATTTGCTTGTCACTTATTGATTTTTAATGGTTTTTCCTGAGTGCAGAGTTCATTTTTTTAATCTAATGTCGCAAAATATTTTTTAAGAAGATTCCCAATCATGGAAATGGACGTCAGAGCGCTCAACGCACTCATTCCTGTTTTTGACTTTGTGGGTATTGTCGCTTTCGCACTTTCCGGAGTGTTCGAAGGCATCAAGAGAAGAATTGACCCGGTCGGTGTTTTTATCGTCGCTTTTTCGACGGCGTTCGGCGGAGGTATGCTCCGTGACATTTTGATTGACCGACGTCCGTTTTACTGGATCGATCACGAAGCTTACGTTGTTGCTACTTTCATCATCTGTATGGCAGCGCCGTTCATTTATAAATTTTTCCAGAAAACCAAACATGCTCATGACTGGTACATCTTTGCGGATGCCATCGGTCTCGGAATTTTCTGTATCTCCGGAACTTCGCTTTCCCTCGCAGCCGGGGTGCCCTGGCTGTCTTCCGTCATCATCGGATGTATCACCGGTGTGTTCGGCGGTTTGATGAGAGACTGCTTCTTAAATCAGATGCCGGCAGTGGTTGCCGACCGCCAGCCTTATGCGGTTGTTGGTTTTATCGGATGCTGGTTCTACATCATGCTGCTGGAACTCAAAGTTCCGGTCGACGCTGCACTTTGGGCCGGTTTCATTTTCATTACCGCTCTCCGTATGGCTTGCGTGTCGTTTAAGTGGAAGATTTCTTACTTCCTCAAAGAAGACCAAGAAAAAACCGCTCAAGATAAATAATCTTTCCGGCCTGCATCAGCAGGCCATTTTTTTCGAACTCAAAAAAATCCCCCGGTGTTTTTGACATCGGAGGATTTTTGTTAATCAGGAAGGAAGATTATTCCTGGATGAAGTGAGCGTGTTTCGGATCCCACATTGCATCCTTAACGGCTTTCTTCAAATCGGCAGGTTTCTCGATTTCGGCAAGATTCTTGTCGAAAATGTAACCAGCAACCGCAGCGCCGATTTCTGCAGAAATTTCACGAACTTCGGAAAGTGCAGGGTACAGGCTGCCGCGTTCCAGATCTTCAGGTTTGACCATGTCGGCCAGAACTTTAGCTGCAACGAGGAAGACTTCGTTCGGGATCAGTTTGGCACGGGAGAAAATAGCGCCGAGACCGATTCCAGGGAAGACATAGTGATTGTTGCCCTGACGAGGAACAAAAGTTTTTCCTTTGTATTCAACAGGTTTGAACGGAGAACCGCAGGCGAAGAGGCAGCGTCCGTCAGTGTAGGTGTAAGCTTCTTCGGCTGTGCATTCTGCCTTGGAAGTGGGGTTGGAAAGGGCAAAGATGATAGGACGTTCGTTGATCTTAGCCATTTCTTCCAAGCATTCTTTTGTGAATGCGCCGCCTTGGGCGGAAACACCGATGATGGCAGTCGGCTTGATTTCGCGGATAGCTTCGAGGAAAGTTTCAGCCGGAGCGTCTTCGGCAGCAAACGGCATCTTGGCCGGAGTCAGCGGAGCAGTACGTTTCTTGGTAACCAGTCCTTTAGAGTCAAAGAGTTTGATGCGGGCAAGTGCTTCTTCTCTGGTCAAACCTTCTTCAACCATTGCGTCGGCAATCAAGTGAGCAATACCGGTTGCGCAGAACCTGCGCCCAAGAACAAGACTTTCTGATCCTTAAGCTGCTGCTTGAGGGCACGCATAGCAGAGAACATACCGGTCACAACAACCGAAGCCGTTCCTTGAATGTCGTCATTGAAGCAGGGGACTTTGTCTTTGTACTGATCGAGCAGGTCATAAGCATGGCTGTTGTGGAAATCTTCGAACTGGATCACAACATTGGGCCAGCGTTCTCTGACGGCATCCACAAATTCAGCAATCAGTGCATCGTATTCCGGTCCGGTAATACGTTTTGGCGAAGACCCATGTAAAGCGGGTCGTTCAGAAGTTCTTCGTTATTGGTGCCGACGTCGATACAGACCGGTAGTGTCTTCTGGGGTTAACACCTGCACAGGCAGTGTAAAGAGCGAGCTTGCCGACAGGAATACCCATACCGTTGACGCCCAAGTCGCCTAAACCGAGAATGCGCTGACCGTCCGTGACGACAATGATGTCGACATCTTTGTGCGGAACGTTGGCGACCAACTGACGAACACGGCCTTTGTCTTCACTGGAAACATAAAGACCGCGGGCATAACGGAAAATGTGGCTGTACTGCAGACAGGCCTGTCCGACCGTCGGTGTGTAAACAATCGGAAGGAACTGGTCGATATAACGAACCAGCAGTTCAAAGTACAGACATTCGTCGGAGTTATGTGCTCCTTCAAGAACGATGTACTTGTTGATAGGTTTTCGTACGTGTCGATGATGCCTTTAAGGCGAGTTACTTGTTCGTCGAAAGTAGACACCTCGGAGGAGAAGACCTCTTAAACCCAGCTCATCGCGTTCTTTCTCTGTGAAAGCACTGCTTTTATTGAACCAGGGATTTCAAAAGGTTAACACCCTCAATGTTGTGTCTTTAATATCCGTCATTTGTCATCCTTTATTCTGCACTTCATTGTGCGCTTGTGAATAACCGCATTATCCATGAACACCTTCGTGCTTGCACGAAGTTTCAAAAGAAGTCAGACTTCCTTTCCAACATTCGACAAGATTGCCTTACATGCAGAGTTATCGAATACCGAGCTTCCAAAACACTCGGACGAGATAAAGAAACATTTCTTTTCTCGCGTTCTCTAGGTCACTGTTTAAAACACGCCTCTTAACGTACTTATTTCTACCGGGCTCGGTCCTTAGAGACACCAAAGAATTTTATCACGCGGACCCGAGCCTCTATACGTTCTAAGGTTCATAGTCGTCTTCCGCGAAACACAACATTTCGTATTCCGCTGAAAACCAACCGCTTGAAATTCGGTTCTGCGCCTAAAGCGCAGAACCGAAGAAAAGTTTAGATCGTGACGCCGTAAAGGCTCTTGAAGATTTCTCTCAAAGTTTTATCCAAAATCTTCGTGTATTCGCCTCTGAGCTGATCGGCGTCCGCCGCTTTTCTTTCAACGCCTTGAAATCAATGTTCTGGGCCTTAATGATATCTTCGGCCAGTTTCTTCCAGAAAGCCGGAGATTCGCTGTCTTCCCATTGACCTCTGCCTCGGCCGAAGTGCGCAACGGCCAAATAAAGAAGAACGGTATCCAGAAGGAATCCTTCCATCGAGGCAGGAGACCAAGTGATGATGTTTTCTTTGTGGCCTTTTGAACGTTATAAGCGGCAGCTGCTCCTGCACCGCCCAAAGCTCCGACAATTGCACCGCCTAAAGCACCGAGTCCCAGAGTCGCACCGCCGGTGGCAATATCGGCGGCGATACCGCTGACCGCTCCGCCAGCAACCGCGCCGAGAAGAGAGGCTTTCGGATCGATCGTTGCCTGAGTTTCCCAATCACTGCGCATACGACGCAAGATTTCTGCCTTAGTTCCGCTGCCTTCCAGACCATTAATATTAATGAGGCGCTGAGTCAGTGTGCAGAGCCAATCCGCAGCCCGGGTGGACAAGGCGACTTGAGCATCTTCCATCGCTCCGTGAAGGTCTTTCTTGATAAAGCCTAACGAACGGCCGATCGAACGAAGTCGGTCAATCAAAGACTGGCTCGCTAAAACTTCCTTGTCGTTGGCGACTTTAACCATGTAAGCGGCCATAGCTTCCAAGGAAGAAACATAAAGCGCCTGTTTCTGACGAATCCACGTCGCATGCAAAGAAGCGAACGTCGGCTTGTCGGCGTCAGACAAGCAGGACTCAATTTCTTTCCAAAGCTCGTATTCCTGGACCCAGCAGCGAGCGAAGGCGTCCATGGGCATGACGGCTTTGACGAAAGAATAGGGCTTTAAATAATCTCCCCAAAGTTCGACTTCTGCTTTTTCTTCTTCCGGCGGACGAGCTTCGCCCATTTGGTTCAGCAGAACGATCACCGGTTTATTCACCCAGGCCAGAATATCCATTTCGGCCTTAACGTAGGGTACGGCTTCCGGAGATTCACTGGCGTTCACTAAATATAGGATCACCAGAGATTTATCGCGGACATGTTTAATAGCTTGTTGGTTCAGCCAGAGATTTGTCCGTCAATCGATCCCAGATTTCACTTGTGAACCAGCCAATCGGATTTGCGGGCTTTAAGGCGTTCGGCCAAACGAACGCTGTCGCCGAAACCTGGTGTATCCCAAAGAATAAGTTCGGAATCGTCCGGAGCTCTTAATAAAACATAATCTTCCGGTTCGATGGTGACGTGAGAACGGTCACCGACTTCTCCGATATCTCTGCCCAATAAAGTACGGGCTAGAGTGGTCTTTCCGACATTGGTGTGGCTGACTAAAGAAAGATTAATTTTTGAGGATCTTTATTCATTTTTATGACTTATCCTTATCAAGCTTGTTCGAACTGCGCGGTGCGTCCTTCGAATCTGCATCGGTCAGATTCACAAAGGCAAAACTGACGCCGTACGGTGTGAGGAAGTTCGACCAATTCTTTTTACGCTCTGCAATTCGTTGGGGCGTATTGGCAAAACGGGCTAAGAAGCCTGAGGTATCAACAACGATACGTAAGAGGGCTTTCGAAGCCTGGGCCTTTTCCTTGAGCTCAGCAATAAAACGGCCTTGGACTTCGGTCTCCGGTGTAGAGGTCATTGCAAAACGGCCACGACTTCCGTTTGCTCACCGGCAGGAATCTCCGGAAGCTTGGTGTCTTCATGCTGAGCGGCAGAGATACAGCAGGGGAATTTTCCGGATGCAGCTCGGAAGCAAATTTCTGAATTCCGTCCTTTACCTTTCCGTTAAAGGATAAGAAAACGGAATAATTTGAATCAACATAGTTTGTCCTCTCCATTGACGGAGAATATTAGAGTAATAAACCGACTCAAGATCAACCGGGAAGTGATTCTCGATATATTGGGTCTTTGCTAAAGCATAAAGCCCTAAGAGGATTCGAGGCACCACAACAACCAAGGAAATAATGTAAAAGCTGGAGCAGCCAGGGTGCGGCATTTTGTCCGTGACCGGATCCGAAATTCATCGACTCAATGACCTGCGGCGTCAGCTGATTAAATAGATCTGAATTCACCGGAATCATTCCGTAAAACAGGTTGATAAAGGTCAGCACTGCAGAGGGCTTATCGGAAAGCCAAGTGCTTTCCCATCCGACGGTATATTCCGTGCCCCAGCCGTGGATACCGATAGAGGCAATGAGTCCCAAGCCGAAAGGGCGGCAGAAAAGTGAAGAATTTCTGCAATGCGGCCGCGCAGCGGCATCTCCGCTTCTGTCCATTTAGAGTAAAAGTAATTAGCGCCTGCTGGCCGTGACTTCCGCGAGTCTGAAGTTTTAAAAGCGCTCCGGCAAAAGCGGCGAATGAGGCCGACCGGAGATTTTCCGCGGTTAAACAAAACGGCAATTGCAATCCAGCAGTAAACGATGAGATTCCATGCAATAACACCTAAAAGAGGAGGCGAAAGCAGGTTGATTCGATTATTCGTGACAGAAAATTCGTTAGTCAAAACGCCGCCGACAAAGGCCAAAACTGCAAAACAGAACCGATCAATAGATAGGGAATGCCTTGAGGCTTCTTCAAAGAAACGGCACTTTTCGATCTGAGTAAATCCAGAACACCTTCTGCACGGGTCAGAAGAAGTTTTAAAGTCAGCCTGTTCCCCGACTTCGCGTGCGCAGCGAGCCGTAACTTCCTTGAGCTCTGAAATGGTGATCTTCCGGCGCTTTACCGCTTCCTCTTCCAGAACTTTCGTCCAAGTCAGCAGGCGCGCCTGTTCCTCCGTAAACGGCGAGGAAAGATCGGTCCGACTGCCAAAATTAAAAATGCCATTACTTTCTTGTCTTCTTCAACAAATTACATTATCCAACAGGACGGCTCCTGCGTGCGAATCAGGTCACGATTTTAGGTCTCGGCAGCTAGAGAGATTAAAATTTCAGAAACAAAGAATAAGGACAAATAATGCAGGAAATATTAATTAACAATGCCGTCCACGAGACGCGAGTAGCAGTCTTAGAAGACGGCGTCTTACAGGAGCTCCGCATTGAAAGAAATGCGGATGTCTCTTTAATCGGCAATATATATTTAGGCGTGGTCGGAAAAGTGCTTCCCGGCATGCAGTCCGCCTTCGTTGAAATCGGACTCCGAGAGCCGCGTTTCTGCATGTCAGTGATATGCGCCAAGCCCACCAGGAAAACGGCGGAACGCTTCCGATCGAGCGGCTTCTTCACGACGGCCAAGTGGTTCTCGTCCAGGTCGCCAAAGATCCGATCGGTACAAAAGGCGCTCGACTCACCACCGAAATCAGTTTAGCCGGTCGGCTGTTGGTTTACCTTCCTTACACTTCTCACATCGGCGTCAGCCAAAAATCGAAGATGAGGCCGAACGTGAACGTTTAAAGGAAGCCGTTGCCAAGTTAACGGAAGAACAGGGCATTCCGAAGGGCGGTTTTATCGTTCGTACCAGCGGTGAAGATGCCAAGCCGGAAGACTTCGTCAACGACATGAAGTATCTGGAAAAACTTTGGCTCGACATTGAAGCTAAAACGCATATCGCCGGCGCGCCCTGCCTGCTTTACTCAGATGTCTCTATCTCGCGCGAGTGCTGAGAGATATCGTGACGGAGCAGACTGGAAAAATCATCGTTGATAATCCGGAAGTCTTTGAAGAACTTCAGAGATTCGGAAAAATTCGTACCTGAAGCCGTTGAACTGCTTGAGTTATATAACAGCGAGCGTCCGCTTTTGATCAATACAATCTCGAAAAGAAATCGAAGCTTCGCTCAGCCGCCGTGTCGATTTGAAATCCGGCGGTTATCTGATTATTGATCAGACTTGAAGCCATGACGACTATTGACGTCAACACGGGCGCTTTGTAGGCAGAAGAGATTTCTCGGACACGATTTACAAAACGAACCTGGAAGCTTCTCAGGCCATCGCTCGTCAGCTCCGCTTACGCAACTTAGGCGGAATCATCATAGTCGACTTTATCGACATGGACTCCAAAGAACATGAGCAGGGCGTTTTAACCGAACTAAGAAAGGCCGTGGCAAGAGACCGCAATCGCATTTCGATTTCTGAATTCACTTCTTTAGGCCTTGTTCAGATCACACGCAAACGTACACGAGAATCCTTGGCGCACACGCTTTTGCGAAACCTGCCCGACTTGCGGCGGCAGAGGAGAAATCAAGACGGCGCGCACAGTTTGCTATGAAATTCTTCGTGAAGTCGTGCGCGAATACCATCAGTTTAAAGATGCTAAAGAATTTCGAATTCTGGCTTCTCAATCCGTCATCGACCTCTTCTTAGACGAAGAAAGCGAGGCTCTGGCCCTCGTCGGTGATTCCATCCAAAACCGATCACTTTGTCGGTCGAGACGGAATACAACCAAGAACAATACGACGTGCTGGTGCTCTAATGGCTAAATCTTACGAAATGTATGTCTTTGATTGGGACGGAACATTAATGGATACAACCCGCCTCATCATGCAGGGATACCAGCATGCCTCGAAAGCATTGGGTTATCCAGTACCTTCGGACGAGCTGGTACTTTCAACTATCGGACTTAATCGTTCTGATTCCATTGCTCTTTGCTGCTGCGACTGTCCGAAAGGCCGCTATTCCGAATTCATCCAAGCCTACATGGACTGGTACGCTAAAAGGAAGCTCAGCTGGAATTGGTTCCGGGCTTCAGACAACTGCTGGAGAACATGCACAAAGACGGCAAGCGTCTGGCCATCGCGACCGGAAAGAGCCGAGAAGGGATGAAACGAGTTTTAACGCCACCGGGATTGAGCATTTATTTGAATGTGTCCAAACCGCCGACACGAATTTTCTAAGCCGAATCCCGGAATGCTTTTAGCCATTGCGGATGAATCCGGACTTGAGACCAAAGACATAGTGATGGTCGGCGACGCAGTATTAGATATGCAGATGGCAACGAATGCAGGATCGGACTCGGTAGCAGTAAGTTACGGCGCAAGTCCGAAAGAGCGATTACTGGAAACCGCCTCACTAGGTGTGGCAGATAACGTTCCTCAGCTGGCGCGATTCTCGGGCTGGAAAAGTATCTTTCTTAACAAACGACTCTAAATGGGGCAGATATTGTCTGCTTATTCGTGATTTCCTTATAGTCTAACCATCGACAGGTCGGAAGTGACTCCGGTCCAATAACTTAAAAGGTGATCGAAATGGGAAAAGCTGAATGGAGCGTAACAGTATCGGATGAACTTAATGATGCCGTAATGGCCTATCTCGCTAAGAGCGGACAGGGCGTTGAAGGCTTGTCCAACTTGGTTGAAAACGCCGTTGGTAAGTTCGTTAAAGATCCGCGCGCTCTGGATAAAGAAAGTGACGTTACTGAAGGCGAAATCAGTGACATGATCAATGCCGCTGTTCAGCGCACTAAGGAAAAATATTCCAGCCTGACCGAAGGCGAAATTCGTGAAATCATTGCCGACGCCGTTCAGAAGACTAAAGAAAAGTATTCCGGTATCACAGCCGGCCAGTTCAATGACATGATGAACTGCGGGTTGGATGCTTTGAAGAAGAAATTAGATAAGTAATTGAAATTGAGGTACCGGCACCGAGATTAGGTGCCGGGTTGACCGAGGCCCGTTCAGATGGAATGGGATAAGGTGCGACTTCCTTGGCAAACTTGTCAGACCGAAAGGTCGGCAGGTTTTTTTTTGTGCTTTCGGAGCTCTTAGATAGAATCCGAAAGCTACGAACTTGAGTGAAATGTGCGGAAAAATCAGAGCTGTTCGACTTTAATGCCGGCTTTCTTTAAGAACTGAATCCCTGCATCATCACGATAGTTCTCGTGATAATAAACTTCGTTAATTCCGCACTTCTGTATTAATAGAGAGCAGTGAATACAAGGGGAGTGCGTAATAAAATTTTGGCGCCATTGGAGCTGTAGCCGTTTTGAGCAAGTTTTGCGATGGCGTTTAGCTCGGCATGCTGAACCTCCGGACGAGTGACGAGTTTCCCGTCAACTTCATATTCGCACAGTTGTCGTATCCGGTCGGCATTCCGTTCCAGCCGAAAGAAATAATTGAATGGTTTTGACAATGACGCAGCCTACTTTTAAGCGCTTGGCATAACTTCTCTGCGCAGCAATCTGCGCAATCGTCATATACATTTCATTGTCTTTTTGATATCCATCTTATTTTCCTGCCGGAAACATAACTTTTAAGATTTTAGTTTTATACCTCATTTTCGCAAAAATCAGCAAACTACGGTCGGTTCGGGAGATTGAAGGTTTTACAAGGTTGGCAGTGTGCTAATCTTTACACATTGTAACGAGAGGTTTTCTTATGCGTATCATATTGGCGCTTATCTGCTTTATCGCAATGTTTATGCACGCTTTCTTCGGCTATTACCTTTACGTCCGAGGCGAGAGCGTCTTTGAACCGGACAACATGATTGTTGCGGTTCAAAGAAAGTTGCTGTCAACACCAACAAGCTTTCTATTTTCCAGAAAAGAGTGATCACATCGATGATCCCGTTGTAAAAGAACAAGCCAAAACGCGCCTTTTACGAAAACCTGATGACGGCCTTGTCAAAACAGAAGAAAGAACCGAACAAGAGAGCGCTAAGACTGAGCTGAATGTCTCGCCAAATTCTTCTTCCTCATCTTCGGCCACTGAACCGACAGTTCCTGCAGTGACCACTGCGGCTCCGGCTCCGGTTCCGACTGAAAGTAAGCTGGCTGACGAACCGAAAGCCAAGGAAGAAACGCATTACCTTCCTTTCAGCACCGGTTGGTCTGGATTCCTCCAGGTTGAAAATGCTCTGATTACCGTCATTCTTTTCCTGCTCGGTTTCTCGATTTGCTGCGTCAAAGGAAGAGGGCCTGCATCCCGCTGGGTGTTCGGTTTCAACCTGATTTTCTGGTCGGCTTTAGGCGGATCGATCTACTTCTTCCTGCCTGCCAACACGCCTCTTGTCATTTTCAACATTAAATTCGCTTTCCCGCAGTGGTACCTTGTGATTTCCATGTGCAGTTTGGCGGCCCTTTTAAGCCTGCTTCTTTTCTTCAATGCTTTCCGCAAACCGATTGATGCCGCGCAAGGCCCGTTAAGAAGGAACCGGAAAAGCTCCGAAAGCTGAACCTGCTGCTCAAGCTGAAGCTCCGAAACCCAGCCGTTTCGGTTTCGGCGCCAAGAAGAGAAAGTAGAACCTGCCGCTACCATCATTCCGGTGCCTCCCGAACAAACACACGGTCCGGAAAAACGACCCGAATAAGACCAAGTATCTCATCCCGCTCCGGCGGGATTTTTTACCCAATTTGAAGGGGATAACCATCTGACTTGCGCTTAAGTGAATAGAATGCCAGCAATAGACTGGTGATTCTTAATTTGCTAATTAACAATGATCCATCCCTCTGTGACAGACACGGCAGATGTCAATGAATTCGGTGCCGTGCGTATCCCCGAAGAAATTCTTCGTAAACTCGGTGCCGGCGTAGGCGATTTAATTTCTTTGTGAAAGACGGCGACAGTATTCGTCTCGTTGTTAAAAACAAAATTCAATTCAAAAGACCAGCCCAAAGCAGCCACAGGCTTAACAAAACCATTGCGAATTCCTACAATGCAGTTTGCAACTGATTAACGGAGTATAAGAATGTGTCATTTGACAGGAAAGAGCGAGCCTGTGGCTCCTAGCGAAGACGAATGCAAAGCTGTTGTCGGCGAACCCGCTCCTGATTTTGAATTAGAAAGCGACTTAGGCGGAAAGGCTAGACTTTCCGATCTTCGAGGCAAAAGTCGTTCTTTATTTTACCCGAAGGACAATACCTCCGGCTGCACCATGCAGGCCGTGAACTTCCAGGCCGCTTTAGATAAATTTGAAAAGCCGGATATGTGGTCATCGGAGTATCTAGAGACAGCATAAAGAGCCACACCAATTTCAGAAACAAACAGGGCTCAAATTCCGCTGCTGAGCGACGCTGACTCTGAAGTTTCCAAACTCTACGGGTTCTTAAGTTGAAATCGATGTACGGCAGAAAGTACCTCGGCATTGTCCGCCACTTTTGTGATCGATGAAAACGGTATTTTGACAGCTGAATTCAGAGACGTAAAAGCCAAAACCAGCGTTGCCGATTTAGAGAAAGCTCTCGGAATTTCTTAATAGAAAGAACAAGTTAAGCTGTAAAGCGTCCTTAAGAGGGCGCTTTTATTTTATTAGTAGCCGAGGAATCCTCCGGATAAAAGTGAAGGGATGTAGTGAAATAAACCCTCGAAGATACTTTCCATGGCCCAAAAATTCATCCAAACCGCCTCTTATCTTGGCAAACTCAGCCGTGAGATTAAACGTACTGGCAAACCAATAAAGCGCGGTTTCAAAAATCGTGAAATTGTGCCCAAAAGCTAGGAAACATCTTCGTCTTCGTTGGATATTAGTTGTCCATAAGCATAACAAAATGCCGCGATTAGTTAGCCGGCTAAAACCTATTTTAGCCACGAAAAGCCGGGCTTTCGCCCGGCTTTACCTGCCAATCTCTTACTTTTATTTATTAAAGTTGTTCTTTAACAACTGTGTCCTGATCCATCAGTTCTGTGCCGAGAACACCTTCGGACTTAGAAACCACTAGCGCGGTTAAGCTGTCGCCGAGGACGTTGACAGATGTACGGATCATATCAAGGATACGGTCGATACCGGCAATCAGAGCAACGGCTTCAAGAGGAATACCGACTTCTGTAAAGACCAGAGTTGTCATAATCAGGCCGGCACCTGGAACACCGGCTGTACCGACGGCGCCAGAACGCCCATCAAAACGATCTGGAACTGCTGAGCCAGAGTAAGGTCAATACCGAAAACTTCGGCGAACACAGCGGTTACGCCCATGTAGATGGAGGTACCGTTCATGTTGATGGTGTTGCCCAGAGGAATTGCGAAAGAAGCAATAGCTTTAGAGGCACCCATCTTGCGGGAAGCTTCAAGGTTGACAGCCAAGGCTGCGGCAGAAGAGCAAGTTGTGAAAGCGATAAGCCAGGGTTCGAAAGCGCCTTTGAGGTAATCGGAAATCTTCATGCCGATAAGTTTGATGATCGGCAGATAGGTAATGCAGACGAAGATAAGCGTTGCGATGAAAGCGGTAAGAATGAGCTTGCCCAGCGGAAGCAGAACAGCCAACCCATGACGTGTAACCGTGTAAGCGATCAAGCCAAACACACCGATCGGACGTAAAGCATGACATAGTTGGTCATCCGAATCATGACGTCGCCGACTTTCTGGAAGAAGTCTGTCACCATGCGTACGGAATCGCCCATAAGCGAGAGGCAGAAACCGAAGAAGATGGAGAAGAAGATAACCTGAAGCATGTTGCCTTTGGCAAAAGCTTCGATCGGGTTAATCGGGACGATCTCAAGAAGGACCTTAGAAAGGGAGGCGCAGCTGCTTTAGCCTTCAGACCTTCGACGGAAATCGTTAAACCGGTACCCGGTTCCATGAAGTTAGCAACGATCAGACCGATCGTAACTGCAATAGCCGTCGTAATTGCGAAGAAGAGAATTGTTTTAACAGCGATCTTGCCGATTTTGCTGGCATCACCCAAGCCGGCTGAGCCTGCAATCAAAGTCGCAACAACCAACGGTACTACGACCATGCGGATCAAACGAATGAACAGCTGGCCAAGCGGCTGCAGGTAGGTGGCACCGAATTCGGAAGATACCATCGTACCTACGATCACGCCTAGGACCAAGCCATACATCATCTGCATGGGCAGTCCTATCAAAAGTTTTCTTAGTTGACATAGAATCTTTACCTCCAAAGGATTGGCATTGTGGGCGACAGAGAGAATCCCCATAACCCTGACTCTGATCATAGGCTAAAACCCGACGGAAATAAATAGTTACAGACAAAAATTTTGCGTTTCTACTAATAAGTTATGAATAACGGTGGTAGAAAGAATAAGTAGAGGTATCTAAAATTTCAAAACATGAAAAACGAGTTCAGACAGTGCCAAATCGTTCAAACAATAATTAAAACAGACTAAAACCTCCAAATTCAACTCAACATAATAGTAGTTATGTTAAATAAAATATTTTTGTAGTTTTATTCAATTAGTTAAGTTACAATTTCGCAGATTTTCTGTAGCCCTTTTCTTAATTTCACTTTGATCTGTCTTAGCCAAGTGGCTCGGAGAATAAAATTTTGTTGTTCGATGACTTTGAAAAGGATTTCAGCAAAAATGATTTATCTTTCCGTGATGATCGGCGGCGGTCTTGGCTCTTTACTGCGCTTTCTGATTAGTTCCTTCGGCTTTCTTCCGTTCGCCACTGTTTTATCAATATCGTCGGCGCTTTATTCTCGGCTTTTAACATTCTTCTTTTGGATCGCCCTGAGGTTCCGCCGGACCTTCGTTTCGGGCTAACCGCCGGTTTCTGCGGCGGCTTTACGACTTTCAGTACTTTTCCGTTGAAGTCTATGCCATGGTTTTAGACAATCACATCGGACAAGCGCCTTCTATGTTTTGGCCAGTTTTTAGGCGGCCTCCTCGCCGTTGCTTTAGGTGCATTTTGGCGAAGAATTGCTGACGCGTTTTCGGGCAACCTCTCAGACAAACGTTCACTAAAATGACTTTGAGGCTTTAAAACGCGTCTCATTTTCATTCGTTTTAGCGGGAAAGCCTGATATTCAGGCTCTCCGACCTTTTTCGCTGTATTTTTAGTTATTTCGAGCCTTTTGTTTTCAAAGACCTCAAGATTTTCTTTATATTTTCTTAGAGTTATCTAATTTTTCAGGATTTGTTCTGCTGCTGAGCGTTTCTTTGTTTTTCTGCCCAAGAAATAAGCGATTCTTTCTGCGTTTGCACCTGAGGGATGAGGGAGTTCCGGCAAAGACGATTCTCGAACTGCGTGCCTTTCACGACCTTTTCTAAATAATGCTGAACTTTTGGTCCTAACGGAAGCAGACTGCGTTGGGTGCTTTGCTCAACTCTTCTAATGTCAGCGTTGACGCAAATTCAAATAATTCTGTGCCCTGCTTAATTTCTGCGTTGAAATTCGACTCCTTGCCGTTTTGACCGCAAAGGTCGGATAACGAATACACGATGTCAGATTCACTAACTCCTGCTTATTTGAAAATAACTGCGCTGTAGTTTCAACATCCAGAAACTCTGCAATTCCGGCCTCGTCCATTAATTCAACGAGATTCTTGCGCATCGGCCCACTGAAGCTTCCCACCGCTTTGCATCGCCTCAGAACCTCATCGTCGGACAAGCCTTGATGAATTAATCGAGCTGCTTCAACCAGCATGTTATTCATCTGGATCTCACCCGGCGTAATGCCGACAATGAATAAACGAGCTTCTGGATTTACATAATCAAACGGCGCGTAATAGATCCTTTCTTCTCCGGAATCTTCCAAGAGAAGATCCTTCCTGTCTTTCACATCTCTAAAGGAAACAATAACAGAGCGGTATTTTTCAAACAAACTATGGTTTTCATGGACAGAGACACTAAAGGATCCGGAAACAGCCTTTGCCGCTCCCAGATCAGTTGTTTATTTAATTTTTAGGTTTATTTTTGATTTTGACGATATCGTAGCCTGCCAGCTGTTTCTTACCGACCTTCGTCCAGAGATATAGTTCAGTATCGACATCTGGAACTGTGAAAGCCACCGCTGTCTTGATCGGGAAGGTAAAGACCGCATCTTTCAGACCATCTTTATTCACATCCATAAACTCAACCTTGAGAGGTTTCGGCATTTTGCGGTTAACCTCCAAATCAGCATTAGAGAACGGAGATCCGAAGCGTGTTGCTTCCTTATCAACCCTTGTCATGTGTACTTGAGGAGTAGAAAGCGCTGTGACTGTAAACGTACCGTCAGAACTTTGACTCAGCTCCTTGCTGTTGATGATAATCGGAAGATGATGAAGCTCGTGAAGTTCTTGTTCCGTGGCGTGAAGCACATTGTGGAAAGAATAATTATTAAATTCGTGCAGGAAAGCTTTAGCTTTGCCCGGATCTACCGATAAAGCATTCTAGCTTCCTTATCAGCCTTCTGAACTTCAGCCGCGCCTGTTTTCAAAAGCCCTCTTATTCTTGGCAAAATCGGATAATCCTGATGCGCCAATCTAAGAAATTCTGCATGGCCAAGAACGTATAGAGTGGACGATCTGCGCGATAAGACAATTGCTCCGGCGTTGCGTGAAACTGAGCCGTAGTTGCAGTCTTGGGATCCATGAAATTCTGCCCGATCGCAGCTCCGGCAAGCGGATACTGCGGATAAGAAAACTGCTGAGATGGTCTCCCGTTGGTTCTCCAAGCGAGTGTAAATAGAGGATTCGGACGCAGAACATAAACGACACTGTCATAAGTACCGATATTACAAATGTCGTTCATCCCTTGGTGATACCAGCCGGAGTCCCTGACTTCATGTTTGCTGTGTCCGCTGATCATTTGACGAACTTGTTCCGCTGAAACTTTATTCTTCAGTTTCATAGACATCGGGAAAGCATGCTCATCTTTAAAGTCCTTGCCTGTAAGGTAATTGAGAAGGACGCGAACACGCTCTTTGGTCCAATCTGCTGAGGTTCTTTCGTCAAGTTGATAGGCTTTTCTCAGATTAAAGTCAGAGAAATTCTTCGGATCTTTGGTTTATAAGTACCCTTCTTTATAGCGTTCTCAATTAAATCCGGAGAAGCAATTACATTTGCAGTGTCTTTCAGATCAATATTCGTAATGTTGATTGCATTGGCCAGGAAGGCAATTTCGTCATCCTGAACTTTACGAGCGGCGTATCGGCTGCCGCGCAAAAGCACGAGCTGCCAAGCTTCATTAGCGTCTGCAATGGTATATGTCCGACCTTCTTGAAAATAGCCATACTTCTTTACGAGATCGATAGCCAGGTTCACTCCATCTCTTGCCGAAACTGCTCTTTCAGCAATTAAACGGCGAATCCGTAACCGATGCCGCCTTCGTTGATCTTTTCGCCTTTTCAATGGTCTGGTTGCAGTTGTTGGAGACAACTACAACACCTTTCTCATTCACGAAGCCATCGGAGAATGAATAGCCGGTAGGCGCCAAAGTCTGCGACCACCAAAATCCCAGTGTCTTTTGACTTGAGGAATTTTGGCGGCGGGCTCAAATTCGATGAGCTCTCCATCTTCATGCACTGCCGGATCGACCCAATACTGACTGGTGATAATGCGCATTTCATTGTCTTCATTATGACCAACAAGAATTTCACCAGTTGAAGAAACTTTCTTTCCGACAATTACAGTAAAGCATGCATCAGAGTGCAAAAGCGGCAAGTGAGATGCCAACGAGTGCGGATAGAGCGGTTAGTCTTAAATTCATACCGATCTCCTTGAAGATAATTTTGGTGATTTTTATGTTTCTATATTCGCACGGAATACCCTGTTTGAATAGGTATAGCGAGAAATAAGCCTTAACTTAATCAGGGTTTCCGATAGGGTAATAAGAAAATAGAAAGAGTTTTATTTACACCATTCGTCTCAAAAGTTCTCTTAGCCGCACAATGAACAAAGCAAAGACGAAGGCTTTATTACTTCCTTCGTCTTATGTTGTTAAAGCTCACCTATGAAACAAAATGTTAGAAAACGAACTTCGCTCCAATAGTTGCCGACAATTCTCGATAGTCGAGAGCCAAATCTTGAACCCACGTTGCCCCATAAGTGGAAGTTCTTTCCGACTTTTCTTTCGCCGCCGAATTTCAATTCAGCCAAGTTGGAAGCACCCGCCTGAGTAAATCCGTCTTGGTTCATCGTCACCCCAAACTTGCGAGTGTTATGAATCCAATTCACGTCAGTGTAGAGCTGAAAACTTCCGACTCCTTGATCAGAACCGGGCACTCTGCCCTGGATATAGAATCGAGTACCTATTCGGCTTTGAATGTTGCCGTGACCGTTAAACCGAACGTGAGTTCCGTTTTCTCTGTCCTATTCGGGGTGGTTACGCCCATCCAGATCACTTGAGCCTGAGGCTGGACATACCAGTCGCCATAGTTATTAGAGCCAAGTTTTTGTGTATAACCGGCTTCCAGCGATCCGGTTAAACCTCTAGATCTATATTTTTCTTTCGGATTGTCATTGCCATTCACGGAGCTCTTAAACCAGCTGTAATTGAACCAGGCATCGACATAAGCACCCTGTTGATTAATTTCATCCTCAAACCAAGTTGCATACATTCCCAGTCCATAACCGTCAGTTTTACCAATGGAACGCTGACCATTCACCACCGAATGAGAAATCGCTCTGGAGTGGGCATAACCGGCCATCAATCCTAAGTGCAACGCTTGTTGGTTTTCAGCATCCGTCCATGCTGCTATATCTCCTCCGATCTGGGAAATATATCGGTTAGAGCGAGTTTTGGTATTTCCGAGGAATCTTGCCAAGAGTTGTATCGACCCACTTGTCTTAACCACAGACTTGTAGATTTTTCTCTCCTGTGAAGAAGTCCGTATATTCAGTCTTACCGCCTCTGTCCAGCTGTCGCGTTACAAAGGATGTTTGTACGGTTTCTTCATTTGCAATATAAGAACCTATCTCCGGACGAACCTGATCGTCTTCAGTTTTCAGGTACCAATGATTTGAATTCGCACCTTCTCCGCGTACTAAACGATATTCAAATGCGCCGGCGACTATTCGCCCTTCCTGGATAAAAGTACCGTCTGACTGTCCATCGACATGAATAAGTTCAATGCCTTTCGATGTCCTTCCGCCCATTGCCCCCATATTTGTGACAACCACTCTGGATGTCCCTGACGTACTTCCTCTGACAATGAGTTTATCCACTGGGAAGAATCACCTTCTAAATATCCCTTAAAATTAATTAAGCCGTTGTTACCGATATAATTTCCTTCCACTAAAAACGGAAGGCTCACTGTCCTGTGTACCGATATTCAATGTTCCGGCATGAACTAAGTCTCCTTTTAAGACAGCAAATCCGCTTAAAGTTCCATTCTGGCCGATTACAACAGAACTGCTATTGCTAGTCACGACAGAATTCGGCGTGCCCAGGTGCAACTCCCTTCGTTGATTTCTGTTTTCCGTTCCAAAGTGTGTCATCGGTAATCGAGAGTGTTCCATGCCCTTCCTTACGCACGGAGCCGCTTCCGGTAATATCGTTCGATAATGTCCAGTCGTCCGAATTGTTGATGATTAGATAACCGTTATTCAAACGGCCGCTTTACCAGATTCGAGGCGTTGGACACAGTAAGTTCAGACTGAGGATCGATTTGAATATCGCCTTCAAAGCCGCTGTTATCCGCCGTGAGAGCTAAATCACTGCTGAACAGATTCAATCGCCCCATTCCTGACAACTGATTTTGAATAGGACCGTCATTGACACCATTCAAATTTAATTCACCATCAAGCTCAATCGTCCCGTCTCCCAGACCGGAAGAAGACTTCATGTTAACTTTGGCTTCCGTAAACAGAACATTATTCGTATGAAGATTTGGGTTTGAGGCTTCAATATCCAGAGTTCCGCTTTCCACCGTCAATGTCCCGCTTCCCGTTAAGGTATCTGCAGACACGATCTGACCGCCTTCGCGAATGGTTAATTGAGAAGACTTTGATCAAGACGGTCATCGGATTCCTTCGGTTCACCGAAATGAACTTTTGCATTTTCTCCGGCGTTCAGGCGGCCGACAGTCTGAGAGGTATTTGCCAGATCCAGAGTAGCGTTTTCTTCCAAAGAACTCCGAGGTACTTCCCAATGCCGAATCAGCTAATAATTTCAGTGTACTATCAGGGTCAACAAATGTTTTCCCCGTATAGTCGTTATTGGGGTTCGACAAAGAGATATAGTCATTAGGCGCGTCAATTCGTAGATCACCGTCTCCGGTTACTTTTGCCCTTAGATCCTTTCCCTGAGGCGGTTGATTCCGATGGAAGTAACGTCAGAGCATTATCATCTTTTCCCAGCAGCTGAACCTCATTTAACCCATAGGTTAAATAGAGACCGTTGGAGTCTTTAGACGAGTCGAGTGTCGACAGCTGAAAACCATAGAATCCTTTCGCAACTTCAGTCCTGAGACTTCCTTGTAAGATCGAAACTGTTTTAACAGAGGTTGAAAGGCTTCCTCCCTCATCCGGTGAAAGAGCCGACTGACCGTTTACGAATAATTCAATTCCTCCGGCATAGCCATTAACCACACTTTTATTTTCATCCTTCAATTGAATCAATGGAATCCTCGGAGCTTTCTCAATGTAATCATCGTGCTCCATAATTGCATTATTCGATTCTGTATCAGGAATTTCAGGAAGTGTAATTTGATCGCCCATCTTTACCTTAACAGTCCCAGTTGAACTTACATCTAGACCACTTAGGACGTCGCCATCAATTAAAATCTGGGCCGACGATTCGGTATCGCTGAATTGAATTTCTTTTTCAAAATCAATCGATCCGCCGGAAATCATTAAACTTTCAAGCGTTGCTGGATCACTAGTTCCGTCGGTCTTTAATTCCGCACCGCCTTTGACAACCACACCTAACGAACCTAAGTTATCTTCATGATTTAAAACGTAAAAAGATTGCCACCGTTCTTACCGTCCAAAACCATAGTACCTATAAAGTCTTGGTTGTTCTTAAGGTTGTTATCGAACTTAAATTCTTGATTGATGCCTTTTGAGTTTGGATCTGAGTAAATCCATAACGCTCCGTGACCAGTTAAGGAATTGTCATAAGTAAAACCATCGTCGGAAACAAAATTTCAATATTTCCCCAATTCAACTCGGTCTTTCCGCTGCCCCAAAGTTCCTGGCTGGTGTGAGCCCTTTATCCGAGCTTAATTTGCCTAAAACAAGCCAATCGCCCGTATAGCTGTTATTTTGGACAGAATTATTAGAAACCGTTGCATATCCGTGAACTACTGTGGTTCCATTGCCGGAGAGGAAATTGTCGATATAGGAATACTCTTCGTCAAACAAAGATCCAACTTTCCGTTATTTTCTATTTTCGCTTCACCGAGGGCGCTGTTCTTAAAAACAGCAATATCAGAATCAGCACCAACTTCAATTGTTCCGTTAAAGTCCGAATTTTTCCTGTAAGGGCAAAGGAACTGTTCTCTGCGTTCAGCTTACCTGAACCGATAAGAGTATTGGCAAACTCATCGTAGGTGAGATAAGTCTCATAATGAAGCGGATTTCCGCCGTCAGATGGTTTCTCAATGTTTTTCAACGTCAGTGTACCGTTGTCCTGTACTTCGTTGTCACCGAGTCCCAAGACAGAATTGATTTCTACCGCTGCATCCGGTTTGATTGAAGTTGATGCATGGAAATCAGCATTAGCGCCTGAAATCTCTAACGTTCCTCCTTGGACAATTAAATTCCCGATCCTTTTAATCCACCGGCTGAGACGGTTCCTCCCTCTTTGACCGTCAATTGAGACGAGTCTGCCATATCAACCTGTGCATCAGTGGCAACTGTTAATTTTCCAATTTCTTGAGAATGATCGTTAAGATTCAAAATAGCTCTTTCTGCTAAATTGACCTCCTTAGTTGCACCTAAAGCAGAATCAGCTCCAAGTTTTAACGTACTGTCGGACGTTACAAAGTTCCGCCGGTATAGGTGTTCTCCGGATTAGACAAGGAAACGGTCTCTCCGACTGCAGAAATTTTAAGATCGCCGCTACCAACGACTTTGGCACTGAGGTCATTGGCTAAGGAGTTTTCTGGAAGTCCGGGGTCGCATACAAAATAAGCGCTGAATCCCCCTGACCTAATAATTCAACTTGAGTCAGACCGTAGTTGAGATAAAGACCGCTCGCCTCTTCTTCCGATCCGCTTGTCGTCAGTTTCCAGTCATAGCCAGCGTTGGCAACATGAACTCCGTTTTGAATAACTTTGGAGGTCAATGCGTTAGAGAGAACTTTCCCGTTTTGATCTACCAAAGATAAACCTCCGCCGGATCCGATAATTTCTGCCCCTTTCGCGTTCACCAACATCATTGAGGTTTTTTGCAAACCGTCATCTTGCTCCATAAGCGGCAGTGTTTCCAACTCGCTTTCTGTCGTGGGTACAGCGTTTATAAATCCGGCTGAAGTATCAATTCGAACAGTTCCTTCACCATCAGCGTTCAATTTCTTTGTAACTCGGATCGTCTTATTCGAAGTCGGGCTGCCGGTTTGAATGTCACCGATATTGAGTTCTCCTCCCGCAATATCAAGCTTACCTAACGTGAAAGTTTCCTTAGAGGAATCATCCCTGCCGACAGAGAGAACTGAGTTGTCGCTAACGCGGATTCCTGATGTCGATAACTCATCGCTATCAAGAATATAAACGACCTTCTTATTTTTTTCTCCCGCTAACTCCACCATGCCGGTAAACTCCGAAGTCGTACCTTGTTGGATCTTGAAAGTAGGGGTATATAAATCTGTACCATTCCCGGAGCCAGAAAAATTCACTAAAAGCGTCCCCGATCCGGATAAGGTATTGTCAAAGACAAATAAAGAACCGTTCGAGTTATTGGTCACAACCACCGATCCCTGAGGCTCAATGTTGACATTTCCCGTTCCCCATTGAGAGGAAGTAGTGAAGGACCCATCGACCGTTTTCAATTTACCTAAAACATCCCACTCACCGTGATAATCGGAAATGTCGGAACTTTTAACCGAAACCTCACCCGCAACCCGAATAACTCCGTCCCCGGAGATTTTGTTTTCAATCGGACCGGCATCGGATTGAAACTGAAGATAAAGACCTTTCGTGGTATTACCTGCTTCGGTGTTAACTTCGATATTACTTTGGCCGGCCCCGGTAGGAGCGGCAAGAATTAAAGTACCGTCAGTTACCACAGTTTTGCCTGTATAGGTACTCTCAGCACTTCTTAAGACGTTGTAGCCACCGAGATTCTCAATATGTCCATGCCCCGTAATTTTGGGAACAAACACAAAATTCTGTTTCAGATCTTGGACCTTATTGTTAAGAAAGACAAAAATACCATCGGAACCTTCACTCTGATTCATCTTCAGCTCAGAGGCTAATATAGACTTAGCTTTATAATCCGATTCCCCGATAAAAAGCTGAACCTTTGAGTTATTTCCATCGGGTCTCAGTTCAATCACACCGTTTCCGGAACCTACATTCACAATTGAAGATCGACTGAACAGCAACGAAGTAGTGTTGTTATCAGACCCAATCACCTGAATATTCGCAGCTTTTACACCAGCTCCTTTGCTGTTGGCAATTTGGAAATAAGTCGTCGGTGCATCATTGGCACCTTGAAGAATAAAATCCCCACCGATTTCTGCGGCGGCCGTACCTATACTTGCATCAAAGAAAAGACCGTTCGGATCGAAGTTATTGTTTTTCGTTATATGATTGCTGAACGTAAAATCTTTACCAACTTTTAGACTGATTGGAACATTTTTACTGTTTGCAATGTAGAAACTTCCTTTATCGGAAATATTAACCGTCAGACCGCCTTTAACCTCTAAGATACCGTTGTACTGAGCACTTATTCTACTGTCTTCGGTCTCAGTGAAATTTCCTTCAACAGATATCTTCGTGTTGGTATTGGTATTTTTCCCATCAATCCACACATCCAAATTGGATGCATTGATATCCCCTTTGACAGTCAATGTAGAGTCACGGTTTGTCGTCCCGATAACATGGATAATGTTTGTTCCAGTTGCGGTGATAGATCCGACTGTCAGCGACCCTCCGCTGGAGATCGCCTTGGCATTTTGATAAGGGAAGTCAGGGCCTCCGACCTGCAAACGAACATGATTGCCTGTCAATTTAACATTAGATAAATCCAGCTGAACCCCGTCAACCCAAATAGCTCCAAGCTCAGTAAGGAAAAATTCATTGTAGGATGCTAGTACCTTGTAACAATAATATTTTCGCTTAAAGCTCCGGGTATAAGTGTCGGAGCTTTATGCGAGCGTCGCCAGTTGTAAATTGCCAATTAACGACTCTTTTCTCAGCATTTCTCTGCGTAATAAAACTTTTAACGGTGTTCCGGAGAACGTTTATATCGGCGACTCTAAACGGAATGCATTGTCGCTTCAATATGCTAAAGCCTATCTCCGCTACATTAAGCCAGGAACCGTGCTTGGGCGTGTAGTGCAGCTCCAGCTTATCGCGTAACCGGTGCGCTTCTTCCGGATCGAATGCCTCATAAAGCGACGCAAGTTTATGAGTGTTCAGGTTATCCATCACAAGTACCACTTTCCTCGCTGTCGGATAATGGATATCAACTAAATCACGAATGAATTGCGCCCAATCTTTCTTGGCTCGTTTGTTTTCAACTTCGGCAATCATCTTTCCCGTCAAAGGCTCTACAGCCAAAAATAATTCGGCTACGCCTAAACGGACATATTCATCATCAACTTTCTCGATACTCCCGGCCTCGTCGGCGCGGCCCCGGACTTCTCCTATAAGCTGTTTGGGCGACTCGTCCATGCAAACAACCGGATATGACGGATCGTAAGGACGCTGATAAACATCCAACACATCTTCCATGCAGGTCACGAACTCGGCGTCGTGATGCGGCGGAATTTTCCAGTATTCACTCAGATGAGGCTTAAATTCGTTTTTTTTAAAACCCTTTGTACCGTCATCGGCGAAATCTTTTCCACGATCTCCAATTCGACGAGTTTGTCTGCCAGAAGCCTCACCGTCCACCGTGTCCGCCCTTCGGGAGGTTCGCTGCAGGCAAGCTGGGTCAACTTAGCCTCGAAAGCGCCATCAAAAATCACGGGTCTCTTACTTTTTCCTGTAGGCCGCGGCCGGATAATGGCATCCAAACCTTGAGAAACGAATTTCTCTTTTAAGTGATTTAGCGTACGTTCAGACAAGCCGACAGCTTTTGAAGTTTGATTGACCGTCCAATGCTCTGTGGTATGAGGACCTTTATCTAAAAGTAAAAGAGCTCTTGCAAAAAGCACGATTTTGGCTGATCTTGAGCCGGTGCTGCTGATTTTTTGAAGCTCTTCAACTTCCTCTTTAGTTAAGGTAACTCTGAATTGAGGTGACATAACGAAGCTCCTATTTTCTTCATTTTATCACCTCATAAAAACGAACTAATTAAAATTACAAGATACTAGGTGTTTCCCAACATCTTGGAGAGTTGTTTCATTGACGATCTGAGGAACTGAAATTGTCTCGGTATTCGCGAGCGCGGAAGAAGACAGCAGAGACGCAGCAGAAACCACCATCACGCAAAGTAATTTTTTCCTTAAATCAACAGTTTTTCTGTTATGAACTCTAGTCGTACTGGTTTTTGTCATAACACAACCCCAACCTATATAGAAATCGTCTTACTTACGATTCAGAAAATGTCTTGCAATTAAAATGATAGGGTGGTAATTATCTGAGGTAATTGAAAAACTGTCTTTTTGGGGATGGAAAACAATGGTTGTTAGAAACAACAACTTCTCGATTAAAGCGAATAAATTAATTAAATACCCCCACATTCTCTCTAAATTTATTCCAACTTTTACTCCCAAAATGAGGTAAAAAAAAAGCCTCCCGGGCTTTGTCACCCGAGAGGCTTGTAAGATCAAACTAGTTGGTTCTTATTCTTCGAAGGCACCTTTAACGATAACTTCCGAATCTTTCATGACCTGACGCCCCTTCATGAAGAGGTGGAGCGGTTTAAGATCCTTATCCATCACTAAAAGGTCTGCGTCTTTACCGGCTTCGATCACGCCTTTATTACCCAAGCAAAGAGCCGTGGCAATAGTACGTGTCAAAGGAAGCAACGCTTTTTCAAGACCAATCTTACCGGCAAGTTCCTGAAGTATCTTCAGGTTGTCGGAGACTTTGCAAACCGTCAGACCGATCATTTCGCCGTTCTTATCGAAACGAGGCATCGAGCCGTGGCCGTCAGAAGAGAACGTAATACGATCGATCGGCGCACCTTCTTCCAAAGCCATCACAAAAGCATCTGCTGCAGAACCCATATAGTTGCCGCCGCTGGTTGTGATATCGATGTATCCGCCGGCTTTGGTAAATGCGATTGCCTGAGCAAAAACTTCAGGGTGACGGCCGACATGTGTCGGACGAATGTGCTTAATCGGCATTCCCATTTTTACGCATTCCATGAAAGCCGGGAAAGCGATGGGAAGGTCACCGAGGTGAACATGCAGATAAGAATCGTGTCCGCAGATCATGCCTCCGACGCGGCAGTCGGAAAGAACTCTTAAAACTTCCTGAGTTGTCGGGAAGGAGCAGCGATGGTCCCCCATTGCAATCTTCACTCCCAAGCATTCGGGAATCGTCAAGAGGTCTTTACGGACGTCGCCGGTAACCGTTGTCGGAGGATAACGATAGTTGGAAGTCCACATCCAACCGGTAGCACCTTCTTTGGTTAAGGCGCGAACCTTAGCCATCAGAGCTTCGATCGGACGGGTTTCGCTATCGGTTCCGGAAACACCGACAAAGGAAGTGATTCCGCCTTCCACGAGCTCGGAGAAGTTAAGCTCCGGAGCGCGTGTCAGGGGACCGCCTTCTCCGCCGCCGCCAGTCACGTGAATGTGCTGGTCGATAAGACCCGGCGTAACGATTGCGCCGTTCAGATCGATCACTTCCAGACCGGGAAGGTCGGCAGAGATTTCATCCTCCACAGCAATGATTTTGTCATTGACTGTCAGAATCTGTTTGATGCCCTTATGTTCAGGAGCGTACAGATCTGCATTTTTAAAGAGAATTGTGGTAGCCATTGATTACTAAATCCTTTGAAAGTTCGTCAGATTACGATCCCAGAACGACCAGGCGCATGACCCACAGAGAGAGCAAAGCGACGATCGGAGGAACGGCCATGATCTTGAACATATCGGAACCCTGGATGCCGATAACGCCAAGGCAGCGGCCCATGTACTGAACCTGAGAACCCATGAGGTAAATAGCGGGAATCACGATAGCGAGCTGTGTACCGTCAACAGCGCCTTTATCGAACAAGGCAACTGCCACACCGACACCGCCGCCCATGGACATCCAGCCGCCGAGCAGAATCATGGCAGCTTCGCCTGGCAGACCGAAGATGGCCATAACCGGTCCGAGGCATGTACCGATGAAGTCCAAAGCGCCGGAGATGTTCAGCATTTTGATGATCACGAAAGCCATCAAAACGTTAGGAATCGTGGAGTGTGTAGCAATGTTCCAACCCTGAAATGCACCGTTGACGAATACGTCGGTGATCATCATTTTTTTAGATGTAGTAGCCATTTCGTATTCTCCTTATTAAGCGCTCTTCTTAAGGTTAATCTTTCCGCCCATCTGGATGACGCGCATGATGTTGGCAGCGAGGATCTTGCCGAGGAACAGAATACCCAAGCAAGCACCGATGCTGACCGGAACTGCAGGCTTGCCGTCAGCAGCAAGCAGCGTGAACAGAACCGCGCCGGAAGAGAGGAAGTTAGTGATGAGAGCGTCGGCTGTCATCTGGAAAGTAGCAAAGTTATTCAGCTCTTTAGCTGTCAAAACATTGTCATCTTTGAGCTGGCGAGTCAGAGCCGCGCCGCCGTCAGTAGACTGCAGAGAAGCGATCAGAGCGAGACCAGCACCGCCGGGAACGCCGATCAACGGACGAAGAATCGGAGTAAGCATCTGGCGAGCAGCTTTCAGAGCACCGTAGTGGTCGAAAACAGTGATCATCGCAAGAGCGAACATAACTGTCGGAACCAGTGTCAAAGCAAACATGAAGCCGTCGATAGCACCGGAACCGCCTTTACCGCGGAAGTTGGCCATCGCGGTGTGAATGCCGTCAGCGTTCTGGGAAACAGCTGTGACAACCTTACCGAAGGAGCCGTTGATTGTGGTGAAGTCGAAAATGCCCCACCATTGGTTTGTAGCGCAGACACCGGAGAAGAAAACGCAAGCCATAATCAGGGAAATGTAATTTCCGATGGTGACTTTCTTTTCTTTGTCATCTGCCAACTCAGGTTTTTTATCGTTGAGGTTAGAAGAAGCCATAGGACTATCCTTAAAAGTAACAAACAAAGCAAATTTCGTTTTTTGAATGTGCTTATCTACGGCCCCAGACTCTCTTAAAGCCCTTTTATCACCGTGCGATAAGCCGTTTTTCTCATCCGAAAAACAAAAAGCATGTCCGCAAGGTTTTCGCGTGACCACATTATGAAAGGATTTTTACGATGTAAATATTCGGCCTTACCCTGAAATCCGTATTCAAATATGGTGTTAATACTGACAAGAAATAAGGCGATTTACGTTTTTTACATTTGCGTTAGCGGGAAATTTTTTCGCAAATATAAACATTGTTTTCAAACATACAGCAACAAATCAAGGCTTATTTTGGTTTTTAATGAAAAAATATTCGAACGAACTGGCGTAGGGTGAAAAATTCAACCTATTTCAACCTAAAACGCCACTGTTACTAAATTACAACAACTAAAAATAGTTTCCTTGTCGCTCTTGCAAAGTATTCTGATTTTTGAACCTACTACCCAACTTAATACTGTTTGAGATTCGAAGAACCACTGCAAATCTAAAATTTCTCTTGCCAGTCCGAATAGCTTCTCACTAGGCCTTACTGGAGGATTTTTCGGAAGAAATTTTTAGCAGAGGCTGCATGTTTTTCAACATTATTTTTAATGATATTGTCCCGATCTTCGTTGTGATGGCATTAGGTTATGCCGGCGCGAAGATGAATGCTTTCACGCCGAGTCAAACCCAGGCACTCAACAAAGTTGTTTTGAACTTCGCTTTGCCGGCCGCACTTTTTGTCTCTATTACTAAAGCAACCCGCGAGATGCTTTTCGAAGATCTCACGCTGACGCTCGTCTCATTAATCGGTATCGTCGCCTTCTTCTTCGTTTGCTATTGGGTTTGCAGAAAGGTCTTCCATCACACAGCTGCCGAAGCCGCAGTCTGCGGTCTGACCGCGGGCTCCCCGACTATCGGCTTCTTAGGCTTCGCTGTCCTTGATCCGATTTACGGAGCAACCACTCAGACGGGATTGGTAGTTGCAATCGTAGCAATCGTTGCAAATGCCGTGATTATTCCGATCGGCATGTACTTGATGAGCTTAGCCGGGGCTATGGTATCCGGAAACGGCTCTTCTTCCGGAACTGGCTCTGCCATTTTAAATGCCGTCAAGCAACCGGTCGTTTGGTGTCCGACGCTTGCGGTCGTAATTGTCTTATTAGGGATCAAGCTTCCGGTCGCGGTCTATCCTTCCTTTGACCTGATTGCCCACGCCAATTCCGGTGTTGCCGTTTTTGCAGCAGGTTTGGCTTTGGCTACAGTGAAATTCAGCGTCAACACTGAAATTCTTTGGAACGCTATATTCCGTGTATTCATTACTCCGCTCTGCATCGCCATTGCGGCTATCCTCTGCGGTCTCAGCGGAGAAAAGCTTTCGATGCTGACGATGGCCTGTGCTCTTCCGCCGGCTTTCTCCGGCATCATCATCGGTTCTCGGTATAACGTTTACGTTCAGGACGGCGCTTCTATTTTGGCTGTCAGTACGCTGATGTTTGCTTTCGTAGCTCCTTTCTGGATTTGGTTCTGCCCGATCTTACAAAGCTGGTTCTAAGCGCCTTTGGGGCATAGAAAAAGAGCGGAGGAATCAAATCCTTGTCGCTCTATTCTTTTTGACCTTCCAAATTAATTAAGGCAGTTTGTCATAGACTTCATCGGTCACCGGTTCTAACCATTCATTAGAGGTGCCTTCTCCCGGGACTTCAAGAGATAAGTGCTGGAACCAACTGTCTTTTGCTGCACCGTGCCAATGTTTAACATTAGGCGGAATATTGAAGACTTCGCCGACTTTCAATTCATGAGCCGGTTCGCCTTCCAGTTGTACCCAGCCTCTGCCGTAAACACAAATCAGCATCTGACCGCCGCCTTTTTGGGCATGATGGATATGCCAGTTGTTGCGGCATCCCGGTTCAAAAGTAACGTTATAAGTCGGAACTTGTTCCGTTGTTAACGGAGCTAGCCAGCTTTGAGCGATGAAATATTTAGCGTAAGCGTCATTGGGTTTCCCAACCGGAAAATCACTAAGTTTTGGAACTTCCTTCATAAAACCTCCAACATTTGCTTCGGCGAAAGTCTTAGGGCCCCGCCTCTATTTTTAAATTCAATGTAGAAATAATAAATCTTCAAAAGTTATATAGAATTAAGATCAATGCGATCTATGCATAAGTATTGATTCAGTTGCAATTTTTCGTTCAATAGTTTCTGTAAATAATTATCGATATCATTTCTGTGATTTGAGATAATTGCCTCAAAAGAATCAACCTCGTCCGGAGATTAGTCATGCCGTCTTTTGAAACCGGTGTCCGACTGCTTAAAAATATCCTTATTAAGAAGAGAAGCTATTCCGCATTCTTTGCGGATGAAACCGACGCGCTCCACAAAGCCTTTCCTGCTAAAGCTACGGTTCATGCAGGACCGTTTGGCATTCCGATGCTTTGGAATTCGGCTAGAAACTTCCTAGAAAAGAAGTCTTTTGAACCCAGACAAACGGACGGAATTGCTTACGTTCACATTCCTTTCTGTGAAAGCCGGTGCCTTTTCTGCATGTTTTATCAGAATCCATATGCTTCGGAAGCAGCAGATGCTTACACGAATACGCTTATAAAAGAGTTTGAGCTCTGGAATCAACGAGCTGCTCAGAATTCTGCACCGATTAAGGCGTTGTATTTCGGCGGAGGCACACCGACCGCACTTGAGCCTCACAACATTAAAAAGATCCTAGACGCTGTTAGAACGAATCTTCCGCTCGCCGAAGACTGCGAAATTACCTTCGAGGGCAGACTTCACGGACTAACTGATGAGAAGCTCTCCGCCTGCGTAGAAGGAGGCGTCAACCGACTCTCTATAGGAGTTCAGACATTCAACGCCGATATCCGAAAAGAAATGCAGCGCCTCGATTCCCCTGAATATATTATTCGTCGACTCGAGAAAATCTCCGCCATCGACAATCTTGCCGTAGTGATCGACCTCCTCTTCGGCTTCCCGGGACAAAAAGGAAAAGTCTGGACAGACGATTTAAAGATCGCTTCCGAGCTTCCTATTGACGGAGTCGACTGCTACCAGCTGAATGTCTTTGAGAAATCGCCGCTCAACACGCGCATCAAATCCGGTCTTTTTGATCCGGCAGCGACGCTTGCTGAAGCGGCCGACATGTATGCAGAAAGCGTTGAGCATTTTTCTTCTCATCCAAATTGGCATCGTCTTACCAATACTCATTGGGCCAGAACGCCGCTTGAAAGGAATCTCTACAACCGTTTAGCAAAAGGTCCGAGTGACTGCCTTCCCTTCGGCTGCGGAGCCGGTGGAAAACTTTTCGGTTACAGCTGGATGCAGGAGCGCAAACTTGCCAAATGGTCGGAAATGGTTGAGAAAGGACTCAAGCCGGTCTTTGTCATGATGAAACCTCAGGAACACTGGCACTTGATGAGAACTTTGGCGAGCAACGTGGAATCCGGCCCCTTCAATTTGAAAGAAATCGGTGACAACTTCAGCGTCGATATTGAAAAGCCGCTAAAACCCGTCATGGACCAATGGATTAAAGCCGGCCTTCTTGAAAAGTCGGGAGACATCTATTCTCCGACTGTTGCCGGCCAGTTTTGGTATGTGACCATGGCTCAGCTCGCTACGGAAGCGCTGACCATGACCATTGCAAAAGAAGATTCTTTCAAAGCGGATCCGATTACGCAAAGCGTATATTCACCCAACCAAGCCGAAGCGTGGTTAAAAACTATCAACAAGCGCGAAGAATAACAGAAGGAAAACGTTTAGGTATTTGAAAGAATTTGTATTTTCAAAAGAGTTGAAATAAGATAACGTTTCATTTTAAAAAGGAGTAAAAATGACGGCACCTCTCGGCAATGTTAAAGCCTCGGTCCCCCCTGAGCAGTTAAAGGCAAAAATGAATCCCGGCGATGTTTCTTTCCTCGGATTCGAACGCAAAGATAACGTTTTCACCGTTACTTTTGCTTGGATTGACATGATTGGCGGCCATCACGAGCACACTTTCGCTCGCGGTGACATCTTCGCAGACTTCAACAAAGTCCTGAAGGTCTTCACTGACGGCGGTCTGCCTATCGACCCGGCCAAAGCTGACGACTTCCATATGCGTCTCTGCCAGCTCTCTACCGTTATGGTTCAGGAGCAGGCTCCGGCCGCAAAAGCAGAAGCCAAAAAAGAAGAAGCTCCTGCTAAGTAATGCATTGAACACTTAATCGTGTTTAGAGATTGCCGCTTTACGCGGCAATTTCTTTTTGTACTTGAAGTTTTCTTCAAATTTCTTCGAAAACCGCTAAATCTTTGTGAGCATTTACCCGCAAAAAAACAATTGCTCCTGCCGCAATCCGTTTTCACATTGTGCATCGATTAAAATTTTAGAATCGTATCTAAAATAAGACCCGAAGGAGTTCCAAAGAGATGCTTGAACAGCTCGTGACGCGAAGAAAACTGATCCTCTTAGCTTCAGTTTCCTCCCTGCTTTCCGGCTGCTCGATGTTCTCTTCTGACCGTTATAGCTATCAACCGGTCTCCTATGACAACTCAGAAGGATCAAAAGTCCTCAGAACCGCAATGAGTCAGTACGGAGCTAAATATAAATACGGGAAAGCTTCTCCCTCGGACGGTTTCGACTGTTCGGGTCTCATTTTCTGGGCTTACGGCAAACATGGAATTACCGTTCCCCGCCACACCGCCGCTCAATCAAAAGCAGGCAAATGGGTGGCTGCCCGCAACGCCGGCAAGGCGATATTGTTGTTTTCAGGATTGGCCGAAGACTTCACACGGGCTTAGTCGCCGACAAAGGACGCTTCCTTCACGCACCCTCTTCCGGCGGTTACGTTCGAATGGAAAGTCTCTCGGCGTCTATTGGAAGAACAAGATCGTCGGATACCGAAGAATCGTGTAAAGCAAACGATATTATTCATAAAACCACATCGTTACATAGGTAATTAAAAGAATGCGCAGTGACAAAATAAAGTTGGTCCTCAGGCCGCTCCCCACCGCTCCCTTCTCTATGCACTGGGATTAACCGATGAAGAACTCAAGAAACCTCTCATCGGTATCGTGAGTTCCCAGAACGACATCGTTCCGGGACATATGAACCTGGACAAGATCGTTGACGCCGTTAAACAAGGCGTTGCCCTTGCCGGCGGTGTTCCTATCGTCTTCCCCGCTATTGCCGTTTGCGACGGTATCGCCATGGGACACGAAGGCATGAAATATTCTCTCGTCAGCCGTGAACTGATCGCTGACAGTACCGAAGCGATGGCTATTGCACATGCTTTTGACGCTTTGGTCATGGTTCCGAACTGCGACAAGAACGTTCCGGGCCTTTTGATGGCGCTGCTCGTTTGAATATTCCGACTATTCTTGTTTCCGGCGGCGCAATGAGCGCCGGCATCATCGGTAAGAAGAAACTCTCTCTTGTCTCCGCCTTCGAAGGGTCGGCGCATACAAGGCAGGAAAGATTGATGCCAAGAAACTGACGGAAATCGAACAGAAATGCTGCCCGTCCTGCGGCTCCTGCTCCGGCATGTTTACCGCAAACTCTATGAATTGCCTGACTGAAGTTTTGGGCATGGGACTTCCGGGCAACGGCACGATTCCCGCTGTTCAAAGTGCTCGTATCCGTCTTGCAAAACAGGCCGGCATGAAGGTGATGGAACTTCTTGAAAGAATATCCGTCCTCGCGACATCATGACTTACGATGCTTTCCTCAACGCCATGACCGTCGATATGGCTTTAGGATGCTCTACGAACTCCATGTTGCATCTGCCTGCTATCGCTCATGAATGCGGCTACAAGCTCGACATGCACTTGGCAAACGAAATCTCGGAAAAACTCCGAACCTCTGCCATCTTTCTCCTGCCGGTCCTCACTTTATTGAAGAGCTCAATGAAGCCGGCGGCATTCCTGCAGTGATGAAAGAGCTCGACAAGAAAGGACTTCTCAAGACCGACTTGATGACGGTTACCGGCAAGACCGTTGCCGAAAACATTGCTGATGCAGAAAACAAGGACGAAGAGATCATTCGTCCGATCGACAAACCCTACAGCGAAACCGGCGGTATTGCCGCCCTCTTCGGCAACCTCGCTCCTGAAGGTTCCGTTGTGAAGCGTTCTGCTGTTGCTCCTGAAATGCTTGTCCATAAAGGACCGGCTCGTGTCTTCGATTCTGAAGAAGAAGCCATTGCAGCTATTTGGGGCGGAAAAATCAAAGACGGCGATGTCGTTGTCATTCGCTACGAGGGTCGAAGGGCGGCCCCGGCATGCGCGAAATGCTTTCTCCGACTTCCGCCATCATGGGCGCCGGCTTAGGTTCTACCGTTGCTTTGATTACCGACGGCCGCTTCTCCGGAGCCAGCCGCGGTGCAGCTATCGGCCACGTTTCTCCTGAAGCAGCACTGGGCGGTCCCATCGGCCTGATTGAAGAAGGCGACATCATTTCCATCAACATCCCTGAACACAAGCTTGACCTTGAAGTCTCGAATGAAGTTTTGGAAGAACGCCGTAAGAGCTGGAAGCCTCGTCAGCCGAAGATCACAACCGGCTACTTAGCGAGATACGCCAAGCTTGTTTCTTCCGGCACTTCCGGAGCTGTTTTAAGCTAATCAAGTGATTCGGACCGGCGCTTTAAGCGCCGGTTCTTCTTGCGGCCGCTGGAAAAGCATGTTAGTTCTTTCGGCCTTTGATTTTCCTGTAGTAAATCTTTAATAACCAAAACTCAGGAAATTCGTTAAAATTCCCTGAGCCTCAAGCATTCTTCAATTTTTACTTTTCAAACTCGTGTAGTAATAGCTTCCGAGAAATGATTTCCGCTGTCCTTGTCTACTGTCTTTAGCCGTTGGCGTCTGACGCTATTCCAAGGTTGAGACGGAAATTCAAGACAACCCATTCACTGATTATTACTTGCGAGTTAGGCTTTTAAGAACACTTCTGCTGTTTTTCGTGGCAGTAGCCTGCAGCTAAACACAGCTGAAGAAGCACTCTGCCTTCTGAGGATTCAAAGTTCCGGCGTTGATCATGCCGGCTTCTGCCCATTCAGGTGAAGAATCAACCACCTCACCGCTTCCGCGCGGGACGCACGAACTACCGGAATTCCTTCTTCCAAGGCCTTCTCAAGTTCAGGCAAATCTTTGCAATGGATGGAACCGTTGCCCATACCGGCATAAATAATACCTTTAGCGCCCGATTGAATGGCCGCCTTGATCAAACGACCGTCGCCGTTTGAATGAGCGTAAATGATGTCGACAATCGGAAGATGTTTGTGATCAGATAGAAGCTCAGAGGTAAATGGAGTTTTGAGCGTATGCGGACGGGTGCTTTCTTTAAAGAAGGAAACTCTTCCGCCGGTGATAAAACCAAGTGCTCCTAAACGCGGAGATGCAAATGTATCGCAGTTGGTTGTATTGGTCTTTATAACATCTCTGGCACCGTGAATTTCATCATTCAAGACAACCAAAACACCTTTGCCTTTAGCCTCCGGAGTAGTCGCCACTTTCGCCGCGTTCAGAAGATTCATAGGGCCGTCGGCAGAAATCGAGGTTGCCGGTCTCATGGAACCAACGAGAACAACAGGCTTCTCGCTCTTCAAAACTTGATTGAGCATGAAAGCCGTTTCTTCCAAAGTGTCTGTACCGTGCGTAATAACAACACCGGCAACTTCGGGGTCTTTCAGCTGACTCTCTGTTTCTTTAACCAAGCACGCCCAAATTTCATCCGTCATATCTTCAGAGCCGATATTGGACACTTGGACAGAGGTAAGGTTGGCGATGTCTTCTAACCCGGGAACAGAGGCTAAAAGATCTTCAACAGTAGCTGAGCCCGGAACATAACCGGTCGTTGCAGAGGCAGATCCGGCTTTTCCGGCAATCGTACCGCCGGTGCCGAGGATGGCGATGGTGGGGAGGTCTTCTTTCATTTTCTTTCAGGTAAAAGACGCTGCCGAAGCAGCGTCACTATTCAACGAAATGAATTATTTCTGATTTTCAGGTTTCAAAACTGCCAGGCCGTTCATATACGGACGGAGAACTTCAGGAACCGTGACGGAACCGTCAGCGTTCTGGTAGTTTTCAAAACGGCAACGAGCGTTCTGCCCACGGCCAAGCCTGAGCCGTTCAGTGTATGAACGTATTCAGTCTTGCCCTGGGCATTCTTGAAGCGAGTCTGCATACGGCGAGCCTGGAAGGCTTCGCAGTTAGAAACAGAGCTGATTTCGCGATAGGTGTTCTGAGCCGGAATCCAAACTTCAAGTCATAAGTCTTTGCAGAACCGAAGCCCATGTCGCCGGTGCAAAGCGTAATAACACGATACGGAAGTCCGAGTTTCTGCAGGATGCCTTCAGCGCAGACAACCATTTCTTCAAGGTGCTTGTAACTTTCTTCCGGTTTGACGATACGAACCATTTCGACTTTTCGAACTGGTGTTGACGGATCATTCCGCGTGTCTTTACCGTAAGAGCCGGCTTCTGAACGGAAGCAAGGAGTCTGAGCAGTAATCTTGATCGGCAGATCGCTTTCTTTAAGCATCTGGCCGCGAACGGAGTTCGTCAGAGTTACTTCGGAAGTCGGAATGAGATAAAGATTTCGCCCTCGCCTTCCTGACCGCCCTTCTTAGCAGCAAACAGGTCTTCTTCAAACTTCGGAAGCTGGCCGGTACCGATCAGCGTCTCCTGATTGGCAATGTACGGTGTGTAGCACTCTGTATAGCCGTTTTCCTGAGTATGAGTGTCGAGCATGAACTGGGCTAAAGCTCTGTGGAGACGAGCAACCTGGCCCTTCATGAAGCAGAAGCGTGTACCGGCAAGCTTAGCGCCGACGTCAAAGTCAAGGCCAAGGGACCGCCGACATCAACGTGATCCTTGATTTCAAAATCGAATTCGCGCGGTGTCCCCAGCGGCGAACTTCAACGTTTTCGGTTTCATCTTTACCGACAGGAACGGAAGGATCAGGAAGATTCGGAATCGTTAACAGAAGATCATTCAGAGCTTTTTAACAGCAGCATTTTGCCTTCCAAAGCGGCCAAACCTTCAGCAATAGCTGCGCCTTCCTTCAGAAGTTCCGTAGCGTCTTGACCGGCCTTTTAGCAGCTCCGATTTTCTTAGCAACTTGGTTGCGGCGAGCCTGAAGTTCTTCCGTTTCAGTCTGAATCGCTTTACGTTCGCCTTCTAAAGCTTCGTATTTTTCGGTAGGAAATTGAAATTTACGAGTTGCCAAGCGAGCGACAACTTCGGGCAAATTCTTGCGAAGAAGATTTGAATCAAGCATGTAATTTCTCTTCTAGATTGATTGAATTGTTTGATTGTACGCTATCAGGACACGTCCTCACATGAACTATGCGTAACGGCTTAGAAGTTATTCTAAGAACCTTTTTCTCCGTTTGAAAATGCTGGCTTGAACCGTTAACCGGGAGCCTAATTTGGATATTTCTTCAATCGGCTTCCAAAATGGGCAAAAATAAATTCCTATTTTCGTTTTTTATTTTTCGATCCTAAAATATCCTCATGTTCAGAGAGAGCTTCTTCGCACTTGAAGCTCGAGAACATAGTTAATCACCCAAAAGGTATTATCAAATGAACACACGGACAGCAATATTTAAGTTAGAAGCACTGCTAAGTGTTTCTTGTTGTCCTTGTTGCCAGCGAATGTGTTGATTTAATTAAGCACACGCTTATCGTTTTTTCATACCAATCACTCAATTCCCTATGGTTCTGTTTGAGCCACATCAGGGGTTATGTAATCCAAAAGGTGTCTTTATGCTTCGTAGAAATATTTTATTAACTTCTCTTGCAGTATTAATACAAACTTTGTTTTGGCCTCTGAACAGACCAAAACACTTAAGATCGGTGTGACTGCAGGCCTCCACGCACAAATTCTTGAACAAGTTCTTCCGATAGCTAAGAAAAACGGTCTCAATATCAAAATAGTTGAGTTCCAAGATTATGTACAGCCAAATGCCGCTCTGGCTACAGGTGATCTGGATGTAAATATTTTTCAGACCAAGCCTTTTAGACGCGGCGAACCGAGATAGAGGCTATGACCTCGTACCAGTCGGCGAAACTATAACTTTCCCGATGGCTTTTATTCTAAAAAATATTCTAACTTAAGCGACCTTCCTAATAAATCAACACTGGGAATCCCAAATGATCCTTCCCAAGGCGGTCGCGCTTTAATCCTTCTTGCTTCTCAGGGACTTATTAAACTTAAAGACAGCAAAACCTTCTTTCGAGTCCCTCGATATTGTCAGCAATCCTCATCATTACAACATAATTGAGCTTGAAGCAGCTCAGCTTCCCATTCCCTTTCTGACTTGACGCTGCGCCATCAATGGCAATTACGCTTCAGCCGCAGGCCTGAATCCAAGCAAAGACGGAATTCTTATCGAAGATCCGAACGGCCCCTATGTTAATCACATCGTGGTTCGAGCACAGGATAAAAATCAACCTTGGGTAAAACCGTTGATTCAGTCTTATCAACAACCCCAAATTCACGACTTTATATTGAAAACTTTCAAAGGCGCCGTTATTCCGGCTTTTAATAAATCATTTTTATCATCCACTTGTTTATAAAGGAATCAAAATGGCTATTCGTCAATCCATTAAAGAACTTATCGGCAACACACCGCTTGTCCAACTGAACCGTTACGCCGCCAAACGCGGTCTGGGTGCAAACATCCTTGCCAAAATTGAATATTTCAATCCTGCCGGATCCGTAAAGACCGCGTCGGTTTTGCCATGCTTGATGCTGCTGAAAAGCCGGCAAACTCAACAGCAAAACCGTCATCATTGAACCGACCAGCGGAAACACCGGTATCGGTTTCTGCGGCCGCCGCAAGAGGACTTCGCATCATTCTGACGATGCCAGAAACCATGAGTGTCGAACGCCGCAACCTTCTTAAAGCTTACGGGGCCGAGCTGGTCTTAACAGACGGCAAGAAAGGCATGAAAGGCGCTATTACCAAAGCTGAAGAGCTGGCTAAAGAAACCCCAACAGCTTTATTCCCGGACAGTTTGTAAACCCGGTCAACCCGGAAACGCATTTCAAGACAACAGGTCCAGAAATTTGGAAGGATACGGAAGGAAAAGTTGATATTTTCGTGGCTGGGGTGGGCACAGGCGGTACCATTACCGGAGTTGGCAAGTATCTCAAATCTCAAAATCCGAACATTAAGATTTATGCGGTCGAACCGGATACTTCCGCGGTCCTGAGCGGAGAACCCTCCGGTCCTCATAAGCTGCAAGGCATCGGCGCAGGCTTCATTCCCGACACGCTTGATACAAAAATTATCGATGAGATTATTAAGATCGGCGCTCAAGAAGCTTATGAAGCCGGCAAGGCACTTCCCAAAGAAGAAGGTTTCTTGGTCGGCATTTCTGCCGGCGCCGCTTTAGCCGCCGCAACACAGCTTGCCAAACTGCCTGAAAATAAAGGCAAGAATATAGTTGTTCTGCTTCCGGACAGCGGAGATCGTTACCTCTCAAGCGAAATGTTCGCTTAATTAAGACTTGAGCCTCGCTTTGCGAGGCTCACTTATTTTATTCGGTGTGAATGTTCGGGTCAGGTTCGCTGGCCTGTTTCTGTTCCGACACTTCTGCCTTTGGCATATCGCCGCTTCTTCTGGCCTCCTCGTTCAACGCATGAAGCTGAGCGAGTTTCTCGCCGATCTTGATTTCCAGGCCTCTGGGCGAAGGTTTGTAAACCCGAATCTCGTCCATATCATCCGGAAAGTATTTAACGCCGGCGGCAAAGGATCCGGTTCATCCGGCGGATAACGATAACCGGCGCCGTTTCCGACTTTTGCATGAGCTTTGTCGGAGCGTTGCGAATGTGCATCGGAACGGGACGAGTTCCGTCCTGCTTCACAAACGCCCTCATCTTATTAAATGCCTTGTAAACCGAGACTGACTTCGGAGCACAGGCCAAATACACAACCGCATTGGCTAGGGCTAACTCACCTTCCGGGGAGCCGAGTCTTTCGTAAATATCAACGGCATTGGTCGTGATCTCCATTCCGCGAGGATCAGCCAAGCCGATATCTTCGATCGACATCCGCATTAAGCGCCGTGCAATGTACAAGGGATCCACGCCGCCGTCGAGCATTCTGCACATCCAATACAGAGCCGCATCGGGATCTGATCCTCGAACGGATTTATGCAGAGCGGAAATTTGGTCATAAAAGTTATCACCGCCCTTATCAAATCGGCGAATCGTTGCAGGTAATGCTGCTCGAACGAACTTCTCATCAATGACTTTAATGCCTCGATCTTTGCCATCGTGGCGGAAACTTCCAGAGCGTTCAGGAAGCGTCTGGCATCGCCGTCAGCAAGTCCGATGAGGATTTTCTCAGCCTCTTCATTGACTTTAAGGCCCAGATATTCGCGCTCAAGCGCACGATGGAGCAGCTCTTTTAAGTCTTCTTCTTTGAGAGACTCAAGCACATAAACCGTCGAACGGGACAAGAGCGCTGAAATCACTTCGAAGCTTGGATTTTCTGTAGTTGCTCCGATGAAAGTAAAGAGTCCGCTCTCTACATGAGGCAGGAAAGCATCCTGCTGGCTCTTTGAAAAGCGATGTACTTCGTCCACAAAACTACCGTTGAACGGCCGGTTTTTCTCTATTCGCTGTAGCCTTTTCCACCGCATCCCGAATATCTTTCACGCCGCCGAGAACGGCAGAAATCGAAATGAACGGAAGACCGAAAGCATCAGCCATCAAACGGGCAAGCGTGGTTTTGCCGACACCGGGAGGCCCCACAAAATCATGGAGTGCGGATGTGCGTTTTCAAATGCGCTTCTCAGGGTTTGCCGGGGCCAAGCAGATGCTTTTGTCCCACAACCTCGTCTATCGTTTTAGGACGAAGACGCTCCGCTAAAGGCGAAGCCTGATCTTTAGGCGCCGCCTTGCGTGTCGCTTTAGCAGCTTCAGCCGCGCGTTTTTAGTTGTATTGGGCGAGTCCGGATTTCCGAAGAGATCTGTTTCCATGAAAAGCACTCAAAAATTCTTTGCGATATTTTCGGATATTTTCTAAAATCTGCTGAACGGCTAAAGACTTATTAGTGAATTGACTGTACGCTATTTGTCTTCCGACAGCACTTTCTTGAGATATCTTCCGGTGATGCTTTCGGGACATGCCGCCACTGCCTCGGCGCTCCTTCAACCACTACTCTTCCGCCCTCCGTTCCGCCCCAAGGGCCCATATCAATGATGTAGTCGCAGTTGGTGATGAGCTCTAAGTCGTGCTCAATCACAATCACCGTTGCACCAACTGAATCAGATGATCAAAGATCAATATCAGTTTCTTAACGTCCTGAGGATGCAGGCCGATGGTCGGTTCATCAAATACGAATACCGAACCTTGCTGAGGCGTTTCCATTTCGTAGGCGAGTTTCAGCCTCTGAGCCTCCCCGCCGGATAATGCGGGCGTTGCTTCGCCGAGTGTCAGGTAACTCACGCCCAGATCCTGAAGAATCTTGAGCTGCTTAGCGATTTTGTTTCTTCATGCAGGAGATCAGCGGCCTCTTCCACCGTCAGTTTTAGTACACCCGGAAGGGAGACCGACACGGAATCCTTTTCCTTGCTCTTCCACAAAATGTCATAGGCTTCTTTGCCGTAGCGGGAACCTCCGCAGCTCGGACAGATGGTATCGACATCCGGAAGAAACTGAACGTCCATGGAGATAATGCCGGTTCCGTCGCAAACGGGACAGCGCAACTTGCCTGTGTTGTATGAAAAATCTCCTGCTGTTAATCCTTTGGCCTTCGCATCCGGTGTCCTGGCAAATAGCTTCCGCAAGTCATCAAATACGCCGTCATAAGTGGCAACTGTTGAACGGACGTTTGCTCCGATCGGTTTTGAGTCAATGACTTTGACGGATTGAATACCTTTGCCTCTATTGAGTCCACATGCTCAGGAAGTTTTGTGCCTTGAATAACTGCCTGAAGCGCAGGCACCAGACATTCAATAACAAGGGAAGTTTTACCGGAACCTGAGACACCGGTGACAGCAATCATTCGACCTTTAGGGATAGAAACATCCAAGGCTTTGACGGTATAGAACGGCTTTGTCTTAATCTTGACCGAACCATTCTCGAACATATTTTCTTCTGTGGCTCGAGTGCGCACTTTCAAAGATTCTTTACCTGACAGATAAGGACCGATTAGAGAATGAGGATTCTTTTCAGCCTCCAAAGGAGTTCCCTGCGTGACGATTCGTCCGCCTTCTTTACCGGCGCCGGGACCGATTTCAATCAATTGATCCGCGTCCATCAAAATTCTCGGATCGTGGTCAACCAAAACGACCGAGTTTTGCGATCAACCAACTCCCGAACAATCTTCATCAGGCCATCCACATTGTATGGATGAAGTCCGATTGAAGGTTCGTCGAGAACATAAAGAACACCTGTCGTGTCGCTTCTTACCGCACGAGAAATTTGAACGCGCTGAAGCTCTCCGTTTGACAGCGTGCCGCCGGCTCTGTCCAAAGACAAATAGGAAAGGCCGAGGTTCGTCAGCCGTTCAGCTGTCCTCAAGAACTCGTTGACGATACTCTGGGCCATATCCTTCATTTCAGAGGGCATTTGTTCGGGTATCTTCTTCACCCAGACAACCAGTTCTGAGAGCGTCATCGCGCAGACTTCTGCGATGTTTTGCCCATGAGTTTGGTCGACAGTGCTCGTTCATTGAAGCGTGTTCCAAGACAGGCAGGGCACGATCCTTTGGTCAGGAACTTCTCAATGCGTTTCATGCCCTTTTCGTCTTTGACTTTCGAGAGCGCATTCTCCACCGTACGGACGGCATTGAAATACGTAAAGTCCAGCGGGACGGCCTGACCGCGCCTTTGTTGGTATAGACGATGTGCTTTTTAACAGCGGGCCCGTCATAGACGATTTTTTTCTTCCGGGTCAGATCTTTAAAAGGAATATTTGTGCGCACACCCATGGCCTTGCAGACCTCCGTCATCAGTGACCACATGAGTGTGCCCCAAGGTTTAACCGCACCTTCATCAATACTCAGCGATTCATCCGGCACCAGACTCGCCCGATTGACCGTAACTGCAATTCCTGTGCCTCCGCACGTCGGACAAGCACCGGAACTATTGAAAGAAAGTCTTCGGCACTCGGCGCATCAAATTCAACACCGCAGGCGGGACATTTGAGTTTCTGGCCGAGGCGACTGCCGGTGTCGGAGGAAGATAGTGCCCGTTCGGACAACGGTGCGAGCCGAGTCGGGAGAACATCAGTCGGACGGAATTGAAAAGCTCAGTCAGTGTACCGAACGTGCTTCGAATATCCGGTGTGGAGGGTCTTTGATGTAGGGCAAGAGCGGCCGGAATGTTCTCTACGGAATCAACTTTGCGTCCTGAGTTTGCGTCAGGCGCCGGCGTGTAGGCAGACAACGCTTCTAAGTAACGGCGCGACCCTTCGGCATAGAGCACGCCTAAAGCCAAAGAAGATTTGCCGGAACCGGAAAGCCCTGAGATCGTCACCAGCTCATTGAGCGGTATATCCACATTCATATTCTTGAGATTGTGAACTTTTGCGCCTCTTACCAGGATGTCGTCCTTCATTTCCTTTCCACCTTCATTCAATACAAAGAAAAATCGGCCAAAGATTTTGTCTCTGACCGACCTTCTAAAGCTCAATTACTTAACGGTATCGCTAAGCCACTTTTCCACTACCTTGGCGACTTCTGCGCTGTTCTTATCGGAGAACGGGAAGTGCGTATTGCCCTTGATGCCGATGTCCGGCAAATGGAGCACTTCAGCATGACCGCCTTCGGCATTAACGGCGTTGACAAATTCCTGAGCCATTGTCGAAGCTGCTCTCCAGTAATCTTGGTACGGATTCTTAACTTCGGTCTTGGGAATATTGTCCCCGTAAACGATGAAGATCGGGAATCTTGTCAGCTTTTGAACTCGCTAAGGGGAACGCCGACTGCCTTGGTCGGACCAAAGAAACTGTTGTTCGGAATCGGAGCAGGCACTTTTCCTTCCGGAAAACAAATCCTGAACCCGGTTCAAAAGCAATGATACCCTTCAGATTCTTTCCCGCTTCCATTCCGATCAGCCATCCGGGTCCGCAGCCCTGAGAGTGGGTGACGAGGACTGTGTCTTTAGTCTTCTTTAAAGCATCCGTAACGGCATCGGCGATGACTTTGTCATTGTACGGAGCGGTATTCGGTGTCATCTGACGCCAGAAAGAATTCAGATCCTTTGGCTGGCAAAAGCGGAGTTGTCATAGAACTTCGGCCACAAACCCATACGGAACTGACCGAACCAGAATTGTTCGTCAGGACTTGCCTTGATCGTTCCGTCAACGGTTGCCCTGCCCGCATCACCGCGGCGAGGCTGATCGATCAAATAAACCGGATAACCTTTACGCAGGAAAAGGCTCTGGAAGCCTTCTCTTCCGTCCGGTGTTGTCTGCCAGGTTCGCATGGACTGGCCGGCACCGTGTAAAACATTAAGGATACGTTCTTGGCATGAGCCGGAATCTGATAAATGATGTTTGCGTGATCGCCGTGCAACGTCATAGCATCCGGTTCCGGTGGTACGGATCGAAAGTCTTCTTTGCTTCGATGACTGTACCGCCCGCAGAGAATGCTCCTTGCTTCTCGATCGTGATCGGCTGAGCGAAGGAAGCCAGAGCGAAGGAGCCAAGCAAAACTGCGAGTAAAGTTTTCTTCATGGTTTGCCTCGGAATTAATGGAGTTTCGTGAGCCATTCCACCATCTTGGGATCGTTGTGATCGAAGAAAGCGGTCTTCTTTGATCCAAAGCATTGATGGCAGCCATATCATCGGCAGTCAGTTCAAAATCAAAGACATCGATGTTCTGACGGATACGATCAGGATTCACGCTCTTCGGAATGCAAATAATGCCTCTTTGAAGCTGCCAGCGAAGAACAACCTGAGCGATAGATTTGCCGTATTTTTCGCCGATCTTTAGAAGCACCGGATTGTGGAACAGGTCGTTCTTGCCTTCGGCAAACGGGGCCCAGCTTTCCATCGCGATGCCCTTGGAGTTCAGGTATTCCTCGTCGGAATGACGCTGATTAAAGATGTTGCATTCGATCTGATCGACGGCCGGCTTGACTTCATTGAAAGCCACTAAGTCAGCGATTCTGCCCATATCGAAGTTGGAAACACCGATCGCACGGACGCGGCCTTCTTTCAGGAACTCTTCCATGGCCCTCCATGCACCGTAATAATCGTGATACGGCTGATGGATGAGGTAAAGGTCGAGGTAGTCAAGGCCGAGTTTTTGTAAGGAAGCGGCAAAGGCTTTCTTTGCACCTTCATAATAAACATCGGTAATCCAAAGCTTTGTGGTAATGAACAGCTCATCTCTCGGAATGCCGCTGTCTTTAATGGCTTGGCCGACGGCTTCTTCATTTCCGTAAACCTGAGCTGTATCAATGGAGCGATAGCCGTTTTAAAGCACAAAGGACGGCTTTGCGGCATTCTTCCGGATCGGTGACTTGGAAGACACCGAAACCGAGCATCGACATTTTGACGCCGTTATTAAGAGTCTTATAAAGCATATTCAACCTCCTTAATTGTTCTTGACACCGAAAATATCCGCCTTAGGCAGCTTATCCAAGGCTTCGTCAATCGCCTTGATTTCTTCTGCAGAGAGTTTGACGACTGCACCGCCTGCATTTTCTACAATTCTTTCGAGTCTACGGCTGCTCGGGATCGCTGTGAGCCAAGAATGTTTGCCGAGCATCCAAGCCAAAGAAAGCTGAGACATCGTTGCGCTGTGCTCTTCAGCTGTCTTCTGCAGGAAGGCCATCAGCTCTTCGTCCTGTTTCATAGCTTCAGGCGTGAACTGCGGCATGCGTGAGCGGTAATCGACCACAGCTTCGAACTTATTATTCGTCGCTTTTTCATATGCGCCGGAAAGCAGACCGTTAGCCAGCGGAGAATAAGCAACAAAGCCGATGCCAAGTTCCTCAAATGTCGGGAACAACTTTTCAATTCCTCTGGCCATCATGGAATAACGATCCTGAACCGCACTGATCGGCGTGACTTTGTGTGCACGGCGGATGTATTCTTCCGGCGCCACGGATACGCCCCAATGACGAATCTTGCCTTCTTTAATCAGTTCGCCCATCACTTCGGCAACGACTTCGGGTTCGACCTTCGGATCGATGCGATGCTGGAAATAAAGATCGATGGTTTCTGTCTGTAGACGCTTCAGAGAACCTTCAACCGACTGACGAATCTTTTCCGGTCGAGCGTCAGGAATGATGTCGCCGTGGGTGTATTCGGAAAAGAGATGCCGAATTTTGTAGAAATAGCCACTTCATCGCGGAAAGGTTTTAAGGCTTCCCGACAATTTCTTCATTGATGTAGGGGCCGTAAACTTCTGCGGTATCAAAAGGTCAAGCGCCTGCCTCAGAATCTTTACGGCGTCCTTTCTATCTGTCGCTTCGCCGTACCCATGAGAAAGGCTCATGGCGCCGTAACCAAGATCCGAGACCTCCAATCCTTCACTTAACTTTCTTGTCTTCATTTCATCTTTTCCTTATTTTGAATTCTTAAGCCAAAAGTCGAGCGCTTCCTGTGCCCAGCCCTCGGCAGGTGTTCCTGTTCCTAAGCCGAATCCGTGCGGCATGCCGCGAATGAGTCTGAATTCGGCCGGCGTTCCCTGGGCTTTAAGACGATTGATTCTTTGTTCCATGGTCCACGGGCTTGCGATACCGTCTTGGTCTCCGACAACAGCAAAAGTTGCGGGTTCTGTACCGCTGATATCCGTGTGACCCGTATATTCCATAATGACGGCGCTCGGACGCTGTTTTGTTTTGCCGCCGAACTCGGTCGCGCCGTAGCTTCCGAGATAGGCCGCCATTCTGGCGCCGGCGGATCCGCCCCACAAAGAATAATTTTTAGTTGAAACTTGGAGTTCCTTTGCGTGGTCAAAGATGAAGTCGATGCCTTGAGCCAAATCGTCGCACGCGGCTTGCGCACTGCCGTCACGATAGACAATCACAAAAGCATTGATGCCCTTTCCGGCAAGGAACTTCGCGATCGGAAAACCTTCGTGAATCGCGCCGACGTATTGAAATCCGCCGCCCGGACAAATAATCGCGAAAGGCGCATCCGGATTACCGCGGAAAAAGAAGAGTCCCGCAACCGGTCTGCCGTTTGAAGCTGTTTTTAAGGGGTAGAAGATCTTCTTTCCCTTTAAGACTTCATCTTTCATGTAATTCAGCACTTCAGCAGATTCTTTCGGCATCACATAACTGTGATAAGGAAGAAGTCTGCTTGCCTCTCTCAGCCTTAGGCCTGCGGTGCGGCCTCTTGGAAAGAGCAAATTTGAATAGCCGGAAAAAGCCGGATCATCTTTGATTGTGTCCAGCAAAGTATTTTCATCGAATTTCGTTTTATGTTCCTCCGATGCTACAGGAGAAAGTTTTCTTTCTTCTGCATTAACGGTTTTTGCGGCGAACAAGGTCGCAAAAATGCTACTTAAAAAATTACGTCTTTGCATCTGTGCACCATTTGTCGCTGAGTATTTTGAGCCAATCGAACCCAAGAGAAAACCTCTCGAACCCCTCTGCTGAGAACCCTCCGGGAATCGGTCCAAAAACGGCAAGAAAATCAGATAAAAGGTTTTGCGATAAATATTTCTTGCTGCCTTTCATCATTTTTCGGGGTTTTCCAAGTGTCGATTCTTTTGGCCTTCCTGAATCTCCCCTAATTTCGGAAGTAAAAGCTTAAATTTTTAGGCAAAGGTTTTTATCCTCAAAATGGGAAACTTTATTTCGAATCACCCTCGAAAAAGAAGCCTGAACTCGACAGAGATCAGGCTCGCTTCAATAGGAACTGTTCAGTTAGTTCAAACTTTTATCGAAAAACTCAACGAGCTGATTGATCGGCATGTATTCCGGTTTGTCATACAAATCGAAGTGGCCGGCTCCCTTAACCTCAACCAATTTCTTCGGTTCCGCTGCTTTTGCATATGCATCTTGTGTGAACGGTCTCGAATGAGCCTTCTCACCCATCACAAACATCATCGGACGCGGAGAAATGGTTTCGATATCGTTGAACGGGTAGAAGTTCATAAACTTTACGTTCGAAGCCTTATCTGAACGGGTATTCTCTTCCCACTTCTCGCCTTTAGGAATGAATTTGCCGCGATCACGATAGAAAGCATAGGAATGCTGGCGAGTCGCCGGAGATTTTTCATCAACTTTAAACGGGGAGCCGCCCACAAGGACTTGATCTCCGCCGGTGAAATCAGAGTAGCGCTGTTCGGCTGCATCGGCGATGACTTTCTTGCGCTGCTCTAAAGAAACAGAATTGCGGATACCGCTGCGGCGCATTTCACCGATGTTGTACATGCTGACCGTAGCCACGGCCTTCATACGTGGATCGATCTTGGCGGCCGAGATCACAAAGCTGCCGGAACCGCAAATACCTAAGATACCGATTTTATTGCGGTTCACAAAATTCCTAGTACCAAGGAAATCAACGGCTGCGCTGAAAGCTTCGGCATACAGATCAGGAGAAATGGCGTGACGAGGATAGCCCGAAGATTCACCCCAGAACTGCTGGTCAACCGCTAAGGTCACAAAACCGTGTTCTGCCAAGGCCGCGCCGTAATTGGAAGCTGCTTGTTCTTTCGAAGCACCCATAGGATGGCCGATCACAATGGCTTTAGCTTTGCCTTTGAGATCTTTTGGTACGAAAAGATATCCGACAACCTCCATACCGTATTGATTGCTGAAGCTGACGTGATACAGTTTGACGGATTCAGGAACCTTGAATGTCGTGAAGTCTCTTGTTGTAATTTCCGTCATCGTGGTTTGAGGACGGTTGGGAACTGTCGGAGCAGCGTATACGGCTGAGGAAAGCGAAACGGCGGTCAGCGCCGTCAGTGCTGAAAGCACTATTGTTTGACGAAGCTTCATGATTTCTCCTGCTTGAGATTTGTATTAATACATACTTAATTTTGCAGGAGAGCAGAGAATGACAATTGTCAAAGAGTGTTTGGTATTTGCTCGATTATTTTAGATTTTTTCGCTTGTCGAAAAATAAGCAAAAATCAGCGGTCCACGATGTATTCATCTGTCACCGGTATTTTTCCGGCTCTTACGAAAGCCGGATAATCGGTTTTAGGCCACTTCGTAGCCAGAAGCCTTCAAAGCCTGCTGCGCCTTCTGAAGGTTTTCTTTCTTCACCAAAATGTAGTCGGTGTTATAGGTTGAGACAACAAATATTCCGATCTTGTTGTCTGCCAAAACTTTAGATATTTCGGACAAGATACCGATCAAGGAAAAGTCCAGTACACCTTCTATCCGAAATGTTCTCCAGCCATCGACGCGATCCGTGGTGTTTTCTGGAACGTCTGACGTTAGGCATACAAGTGAGATTTCTTCGTCAGTTTTGCCGATGAAAAAGAACTTACCGTTCAGATCAATGTCGGAGATAGAGACTACCTTGCAAACTGACAGTTCTTGGTCAAGTGTTTTAAGCTTCATTTGCGTGTCCTCCGACAAGCCGATTAGGAAAGGTCTTCGTTAGTCTAACCGTCTTTGATCCTTTGAAAGGCAATCGTTATGTCCATCAATCAAACAACCTATTCAACTCTGAGATCATTAGACAACTAACCGAGAAGTTTAGGTAAGAAACAAGATTCTCTTTTCCCCATAATGAGTTAGTTGAAAAAAGGAGGGAGAATGGATCGACCAGAAGTCATTTGTCATATGGCCAGTACTATAGACGGAAAAATCGCGGGACAATCCTTTGCCGCAGAAGGACTCGGACCATATTTAGAGTTTTACGTTAAGACAAAACAAAAGTTTGGGACACAAGCAACGGCTTACGGTGCTTCCACAGCAAAGGAAATTTTCGTTGGAAAAGACAAGGAAACCTTTAAAGGATCAACTGCCGCCACAGATGAATCGGATTACATCTGCGGAGAAGACGCACCTTACTTTGTCGTCGTCATTGACCCACTCGGTGAGATTCCCTGGAAATCCGGCAAGCCTGTGGGAAGACAGGGTCTTGAAGACGCAAGAATCATTGTTATTACTTCGTCTCAAGCTTCAAAAGAATATCTTGACCTTCTTAAACAAAAAGGTATCGCCTACCTCATTTCACGCGGTACTGAGTTCCGCTTGACTGAGCCGATGGAAAAACTGAAGTCGATTTTCGGAATCCACCGAATTTCCCTGCAGGGCGGCAGACTGGTAAACGGAACGTTTGCCAACGAAAAACTGATCGACAAACTGAGCTTGGTCGTTATTCCTTTCGTCGATAGCTCAAGCTCTGTGCCGACAACTTTTGAGACCGGATCGTTTTTCAAGCACGCGATTTCTCCGATCGAATTCAAACTCAAGGAAATACAGAAGATCGAACCGGAAGGTTTGTGGCTTTTCTATGAACGCAAATAATTAGGATTAAGTATGAAAACATGGCTGATTACCGGATGTTCATCCGGATTTGGTAAAAATTTGGCTGAAACACTCCTGTCCGAAGGCGAACAAGTGGTTGTGACAGCGAGAAAACCTGAAACGATTCAGCATTTCGCAGAAAAATATCCTCAGACGGCTTTATGCCTGCGGTTGGATGTCACTAAAAAAGACACCATCGATTCCGCTGTAAAAGAAGCGATTGAAAAGTTCGGCAAGATCGACGTTCTCATCAACAACGCCGGCTACTGCCTGCGCGGCGCAGTCGAAGAATGCACCGAAGAAGAGATCTATGCTGAATTCAACACGAATTTCTTCGGTGCTGTTCGAATGATCCAGGCTGTTCTTCCTCACATGAGAAAAGCCGGCTCCGGCGCCATTATTAACTATTCCTCGATTGCCGCTCTGGATACCTCTGCCGGTTCGGCTTTTTACGGCGCTGCCAAGTGCGCGCTAGAAGGTTTGTCCTGCGGACTAAGAAAAGAAGTTGAGCCGCTCGGCATTAAGGTCATGGTGGTTGAGCCGGGCCCCTTCAAGACAGACTTCTTTGATCGTTCGATCGACATCAATCCGAATCGTATTGCAGCCTACGACGGTACGGCGAACAAGAGAAAAGTCAAAATCAGCGACCTTTCTAAGGTCGATATGAAATGGTGCGATATGGGCCGCGCCTGCAAATTGATCACCGACATCATTCAAAGACCGGACACCCCTCACCACATCCTCTTGGGTTCTATGGCTGTAGGAATCGGCGAAAAATTTGTCAAAGACCGCGCCGAAGAAATTCAAAAATGGAAAGAAGCTTCAGAAAGCCTTGATGCTTAACTTCTGGGCTTTGTCTGGAAACCCGACGAATAAAGAGTTGCGGCTCTCAATTAAAGAGAGCCGCTTCTTTTATTCAGTAAGTTTCGGAATCAATTTAGAATTCATCTTCTCTGGCAACCTGCAGCTCAGGAAGTAGAGAATCTGCAGCGTAGCGGCACTGGTTAAGAACACAGACCAAGCCGCATCCGGAGTCTTACCTTTCATGTTATCTTGGTTGATTATGCCAGCCAGGGAAACTTCTTGAAGTAGTCTTCTTCAAAGTTTTTGATTTTCTCTTCCGACTTAAGTGTCAAAGCCACCGGATCTAAGCCTTGGAGAAGTTTTTCTTTTCTAGACGGCTCGATCTCAAAATGCAAAATGGCGCCCGAGGGAGTCGTCACGGTTTGAGCCTCTAGATCAACGGTAACGTTCTTCGATTCGGAGTTTTGAACTTCCTGAATGAGCGCAGAAACTGTCTCCTTCGGCAGCACAATGGCGAGAACGCCGTTGTTTGCACAGTTATCAAAGAAGATCCCGGCAAAAGAAGAACCGATCAGACATTTGATGCCTCGCTTCTCCAATCCCCAAACGGCATGTTCTCTGGAAGAGCCGCATCCGAAGTTAGACCCCGTCACAAGAATTTTCGCGCTTCGGTATTCAGGCTGATTCAATACAAAACCTTCTCGTTCTCTTCCGTCCTCGTAAAGGCGAACATCATGGAACAGACCTTCCAGGACGCCTTCCTTGTCGATACGCTTCAGGAATGCCTTCGGCATGATGATGTCCGTGTCGATATTAGAAGCGGGCATCGGAGCTGCAACTGCAGTGAGTTTTTCAAATTTTTCCATGAGTTACTCCTCTCTGATGTCAGCGATAAAACCTTTAACACTCGCCAAAGCAACCATCGCCGGACTTGCCAAATGGGTTCTGGTTTGAACGCCCTGCCGTCCTTCAAAATTACGGTTTGTCGCAGAAATGCATCTGTCACCGGCGCCCAAGATATCGCCGTTCATTGCCAGACAAAGCGAACATCCGGAATTTCGCCACTCCCATCCGGCATCTTTAAAAATCTTATCAATGCCCTCTTTTTCTGCCTGCACACGGACTTGTGTGCTTCCCGGAACAACAAAGGCTTTAACGCCAGGAGCAAGTTTTTTGCCCTTCAGAACTTCGGCTGCTGCTCGGAGATCCTCGATTCTGGAATTCGTGCAGGAACCGATGAAGGCATGAGTAATCGGAAGTCCTTTAATTTTCTGTCCAGCTCCAAGACCCATATAGTTCAGCGCTCTTTCGTAATCAGCACGAATCTTCGGATCAGAGATTGAAGCAGGATCAGGAATAGATTCGGAAATCGAGCAGTTCTGATCGGGGCTCGTACCCCAGGTAACGGAAGGCTCGAGACCCGTGATGTCAATCTCGACGTCCTTATCAAATACAGCATCTTCGTCAGATTTGAGCGTTTTCCAAAATTCCACTGCCTTGGGCCACATTTCGCCTGAGGGCGCAAATTCTCTGCCTTCTAAATAGTCGACTTTTTGATCCGGCGCGATGATCGAAGACCTAGCAGCACATTCAACGGCCATGTTGCATAGCGTTAAACGCTCTTCAACGGAAAGATCACTGATTACCGGACCGCAGAATTCAACGCAGTGGCCGGTACAGCCGCCAGCGCCGAGATTTTTCACGATGAAAAGAACAATATCTTTGGCTGTAACAGAAGCGCCTCTGACACCGGTGACTCGAACGCGCATATTCTTAAGCTTCTTGTATCTAAGCGTCGACGTCGCCAAGTAATGATAAATATCGGACGTTCCGATGCCGTAAGCCACAGCACCGAGTGCACCGTACATGGCTGTGTGGCTGTCGCCGGCGCCGATCAGCATCCCGGGAAGAACTTTTCCCCGTTCAACCATCACGACGTGCTCAATGCCTTGCTTAGGATTTCCGTTGTTCAGAACTTCAAAACCAAAATCCGAACCATTCTTTATGAGGTATTTAACCTGAGTGCAGGCATTTTCTTCTGCCGGAAACTCCGATCTGTCAGGTGCGCTGGAGTTCACATGATCGACCGTACCGAGCGTCGCTAAAGGGCGCCAAACTTTAAGGCCGTTTTCCCTTAACAGAGAGAAAGCTTGCGGGCTGGTGTATTCGTTTACAACCGTACGATCAACGTAAACAAGTCGCTCAATACCATCTTCCGAAAGTTTTTCAATGGTATGAAGATCGACTATTTTGTCGTACAAGGTTTTTGTGGTCATTTTGCTTCTCCTTGAGGTCCATAAGATTTTACTATTGCTTTCGTTCCCGCAGATCCTTTTAAATGCATCACCCCTCACCTAGCTACCTTACTGAGTAAGCAAGAGATTTCGGTGATGAGTAAAGAAGTGAGCTAATTCGTTAAACGAGGAATTTATTTGTAGATTCCAGCCATCTTCCGGAAGCTCAATCGGAAGCAATAACAATGATCCCGCTGTAACCAACTGAAGAAGTGAGGGATCCGAAAAGACAAAACAAAAGCCCAGGCCTAGTACGGCAGAGCGAATTGCCTCATCGGCTCCTTTGACGATTAAAGTCGGCTTTAGTCTGTTCAATGGTTCGGAATCCAAATCTCGTGACAAAGCAACGTAAGGAAATTCGGATAGCTGCCTGAAGGTGATGGGCTTAGCCTTTCCGCTCAAAAGTCTTGGACTAATGACAGCTGAACGTCTGAATCCTTGAAGTCCTTTTCCCGGCTGCAGCTGAACGGAAAGATAGTCCTCCGTGTTCTTTCCGTCGCCGGAACAATCAAAAATCAAACCGGAATCGATTTGCCTGTACCGACTCAGGAGCAATAACAAGCGCGAAAAACTTATTCTTGCATCATATTGAACCGAAACCACCTTGGGCTTAGGTTCAGCCAACTCGACTTCAAGCGGCGCCATCAGTTCTTTTATTTTGAATTGGTAGGCGATTCCCTCATCAGTCAGCCTGAGACCTCGAGGGGATCGAGTAAAGAACCTCAGATTCAATGCTGACTCCAGTTTGTCCAGGGATCGTTTGATGTTGGCGGAGTCAAGATCTAGAACTTCGGAAGCTTTCCGAAAACTACCCTTTTCAGCCAAAACTTCGAAGATCTTCCAATCGCTTAATTTGACTTGTCCGGACATTTGAAATTCTCTCTTTGAGACGCCAAGGACGCCTGAACATACTTGACCCATTCTTCGATAATCGGGTTCACCAGCTTTTGGTTGGGAGTAATTGCTCGCAGCGGCAGGGAGGAAACGTTCCAATCCGGAAGAAGCCGCACCAATTCTCCGCTGTTAAGGAAAGACTGGGCTAAAAATCGGGGAACGGAAAGAGCTGCTCCCTTTCCGGTGAGTGAGCAATGAAGGGCAGCCAGATTATTTCTGCAAACGATCTGCGGATGAAAAAGAACGACCTCCTCCCGGCTTCCTTTCGTAAATCGAACACTCCGACGCTCCACGGCATCTCGAGCACCAAAGACCTGATATCTCTCCAAATCCTTCGGCCGAGAAACCGGATGTGTTTTGATCCATGCAGGTGTGGCGCAAACGATTCTTACGGCATCGGCAAGAAAATACTCTCTGACGTCTTCGTAGCTGTAAGTATCGTGGACCACTCGCAAATCGGTGTTGTACCAAACGGGCAAACCTGAACCGGTTGCAAGCTGAATATCAAATTTAACCTTCGGATACCGCTCGGCAAACAAAGTAGTCAGCGACGAAAACACCACGGCACCGGTGGTAAACGGAAAGGCGAAGTGCAAGGTATCCGCAGAAACCTCAGTATCAGAAGAAAGAAGTTTGAGCTGAGAAATAGACGGGCTCCATTGCCGAAACAACTTCAACCCCACTGAAGTCGGTTTTCCTTTTTTCCTGTTCTCAAATAAAGATCGCCCAAGTTTCGCTTCCAGTTCGTCGATCAATCTGGAGGCTTTCTCCTCGCTCATGTGGGAAGAGCGGGCTCCCTGGTAGAAGCTTTTCAGCCGAACCGCTTCACAGAATATTTCCTGCGCCTGGATCAAATCTCTCATATTTCGCAACACTAAGATTGAGATTTCAAAAATCTATTCTTTAATTTTTCACTTAATGCTCAATAAATTCAATATTCCTCAGTAGTTTTACTTGGTTTAAGCGATTTTAGTGTTGCGTTTTACTGAAGGTTATTGGTCATAAATAAACTGGCATCAATCTCTTCAAACGAACTCAAAGGAGTCAAAATGAATCGCCGCAAATTCTTCAAAAATTCCGTCCTCTCTGCTATTGGTACTGCAGGTTTACTGAAAACCGCCGAAGCCGCAGAAGCTGCCAAATCCACTGATCAGAACGTTCAGGAATACGACATCGTCATCATCGGATCCGGGTGCGCAGGGCTCACTACCGCCATTGAAGCCGCAGACCTCGGCGCAAAAGTGGTTGTGCTCGAAAAAATGTTCGGACCCTTCGGCAACACGATTTATGCCGGCGGCAACTTCAATGCAACCAATACCTGGGTCCAGAAACGCGACGGCATCAAAGACACGGTCGAAGATTTCTACAACGATCTGATGAAAGTCTCTATGTATAGAGGCGACCCGGTTCTCACCAAAATGTTTGCCGAACAGAGTGCTGACGTCGTTCAATGGCTCACAGACAGAATTCACATGGAATGGAAACCGATCGACGTCCAGATCGCTCCGATGCTCGGCAGATGCCATGAAGTCGGCGGCAAATTAACACCGGGCGGAAACCAGCTTCTTCGCAATATGCTCGACGAATGCAAACTGCTGAATATTCCTATCCACACTCGTACAAAAGCCGTAGAACTTCTTCGCGACGAATCTCTTAACTGCACAGGCGTAAAAGCTGTCGGTCCGAACGGCCCCGTCACCTACAAAGCCAAAGGCGGTGTTGTTATCTGCACAGGCGGCTTCCACAACAACAAAGACCTAGTCACGCGTTATATGGGCGGCAATGTCGCTTGGATGCCGTTAAGAGGCTCGGCAATCATTACGGGCGAAAACTACACACTGACTCAGCCTTTCTTCCCGCAGTACGTCAACATGGACCAGTTCCATGCCGGCCCGATCCACCCAACTACACGCGCTAACCCCTCCAACATGGTTAACTTCGGCATCTGCGTCACACCTCAAGGCAAACGCTATATCGACGAAGGCCAAACCTACGTTTATGTTGGTCAGAACACGCCCAAACTGATCAAAGAAAACCGCGCTTTCATCATTATTGATTCCCGCGTGGTAGATGAACCGATTGTTGCAAGAAGAATCAAGCGTTACCAGAAAGCCATGGCAGAAATCTACAAGGCAGATACCATTGCAGATCTCGCAAAACAAATGGGCGTTCCGGTCGAAACACTTGAGAGTACCGTCAAAGAATTCAACGCTGCCGTTCATAACGGTACGACCGACAAACTTGCTGTTCCAACCACGCTTGAAAAGCCTTACACCATCGAAAAGGCGCCCTTCTACGGCTTCATGTTTGCCGGCGGCATGACAGCGACCTTCGGCGGTCCGAAGATCAATCCGAAAGCTCAGATCATCAATACCGAAGGCCAGCCGATTCCCGGACTTTACGGCGCTGGAAACGCTGTCGGCGGTATCTTCTACGACAACTACCTCGACGGTTCTCAATTAACGGCCGCCGTGATATGGGGGCGCATTGCAGCCAGAGAAGCACTGGCTCGAGCTAAAGCGATGAGAAGCTAGTTTTCGGCGATTCACAGCTCTCTCCCCGCTTGTGCTTGCACTGCAGAGCATTTGTTCTGCAGTGCTTTTTTGTTTTTCGCAGTTCCTGCGTTTTCAGGATTGGATATTCTTGATAGGAATTTGGAGCTTCGTTCTGCTCAAAACGACACCTCGGAAAGTGCTCGCAAAATATTTCCCGCTGCCTATGCTCAAATAAGTCAGCAGAGATTAAGCGGGAATCCTTATAATCAGTCTACTTTTTTCGTCGAATTGAAACCGTAAGCATGTCTTCTCGTGTTATTCCAATTAAGGCCGCAACAAAAACGGTCCCGCTGGTCGGTGAAATCCGTCGTGACGATACTCACTGGATTGATTCCCGCGGACGCCCTTTACGCGATGTCAGAATTTCTATTACTGACCGTTGTAATTTCCGCTGCCGTTACTGCATGCCGAAGGAAAAATTCGAGAAAGATCACTGTTTTCTTTCCCATACAGAAGTCCTCTCTTTCGAAGAAATCATCCGACTGGGCAAAATCTTTGCCGCAAACGGCGTGGAGAAGATTCGTCTGACGGGCGGAGAGCCCTTGCTGAGAAAAGGCATCGAATTCCTGATCACAGAACTCTCAAAACTCAAAACCTGGAATGACAAACCGCTCGATGTTGCTGTGACGACTAACGGAGCCGCATTGTCCGCAAAAGCAAAATCCTTAGCTGCGGCAGGCCTCAAGCGCCTGACCGTTTCTTTGGATGCCATGGATCCTCAGATCTATAAGGATCTCAACGACGTCAATTTCCCGATTGAGAAGACGCTCGCCGGAATCCAGGCCGCAAAAGATGCGGGCATTCCTTCCATCAAGATCAATGTCGTCGTTAAACGCGGCGTCAACGAAAAAGAACTCATCAAAATCGCCGAGCACTTCAAAGGCACAGGAATCATTGTCCGTTACATCGAATTCATGGATGTCGGCACCTCCAACGGCTGGAGGCTTGACGATGTTGTCCCTTCCCTCCAGATCGTCGAAGAGATCAACCGCGTTTATCCGATTGAACCGTTAAACCCTAACTACACGGGTGAGGTCGCCACTCGCTGGGGCTACAAGGACGGCAGCGGTGAGCTCGGTTTCATTTCGTCTGTAAGTGAACCATTCTGCAAAGAGTGCTCCCGCATTCGTCTGTCTGTTGACGGCAAACTGTACAAATGCCTTTTTGCGACGGAAGGCTTCGATATTCGTCAGATGCTTCGCGGCGGTGCTTCCGATGAAGAAATCGAAGACGCCATCGGTCGAATTTGGACAACTCGCGACGAACACTATTCTGAAATTCGTACGGAAGAAACCGTCAAAGCCAGAGCCGGGAAGCGAATTGAGATGTCTTATATCGGCGGTTAGGATTAATGCTCACGGATTTTCCTTGACTTTCAGATAATTTGTTTTTGGGATTCCGTTCAGGCTCGCCTCCTTCGTTATGATTGAAACATAAGGTAAATTTTGTTTCAGTCATAAAAATGAATTTCTCACCAATCTCAATCACCTTTTTCGCCTATTTAGTCGTGATGGTGGCTGTCGGCTTAGTTGCCTGGCGCTTCACCAAAAATTTCAATGACTATATTTTGGGCGGCCGCCGTTTAGGCGCTGTTGTTACTGCACTTTCCGTGGGAGCCTCCGACATGAGCGGCTGGCTCCTCATGGGCCTTCCGGGCGCGGTTTTTCTATCCGGAATCTGCGAATCCTGGATTGCTATCGGTCTGGCACTCGGTACACTGGCTAACTGGCTGATCGTTGCCGCTCCGCTTCGCGTCTACACCGAAACAGCTCACAACGCTTTGACACTTCCGGACTACTTCTCGCACCGTTTTGAAGACAAGTCCCGTATGCTTCGAATCATCTCAGCTGTCGTGATTTTGCTTTTCTTTGCGATTTACTCCGCCTCCGGTATGGTTGCGAGCGCCAGACTCTTTGAAATCGTTCTTGATCTTCCCTATTCCACCGCTCTGATTTTCGGTACCTTTGCCACCCTGGCCTACGTCTTCCTCGGAGGCTTCCTGGCCGTCAGCTGGACCGACACCATTCAGGCGGCCATGATGTGCCTGGCGCTTATCATCGCCCCGGTCGCCGTTATGATCGACCTAGGCGGATTCTCGGCAACCGTCGAGCAAGTTAGATCTGTTGATCCGACGCACCTCAACATGCTTCAGGGCCAGACCTTCATCGGTGTGATTTCTCTGCTGGCTTGGGGCCTTGGTTACTTCGGTCAGCCTCATATTCTGGTTCGCTTCATGGCCGCCAAGAATGCGTCTGTGATGCCGCGCGCCTGCAAGATCAGCATGATTTGGCTCATCTTCTCGCTCTCCGGCGCCGTTGCTGCAGGCTTCTTCGGATCGGCTTTCTTCTCGGCTCATCCGGATCTCGGCAAAGCCGTTGCAGAAAACCATGAACGCGTTTTCATGATTCTTTCTACGACACTGTTTAATCCTTGGATCGGCGGCATTCTGCTCTCCGCTATTCTGGCTGCCGTGATGAGTACCCTTTCATGCCAGCTGCTGGTTTGCTCTTCCGTTCTGACAGAAGACTTTTACCGCGCATTCATTCGTCCGCACGCTGCTCAGAGAGAACTCGTCTGGATCGGCCGCCTGACCGTAGTTGCCGTCAGTGCTGTCGCAATCTTGATTGCTACAGATCCGAACAACCTGGTTCTCTCTTTGGTGAGCTACGCCTGGGGCGGCTTCGGTGCTTCCTTCGGCCCGATCATCATCCTTTCTCTTCTGTGGAAAGGCGTCACCCGCAACGGTGCTTTGGTCGGCATTATCGTCGGTGCTCTGACGGTTCTTGTCTGGCATCAGGGCGCATGGTGGGGAATGTATGAAATCATCCCCGGATTCGTGCTCTCCTTCATTGCCATCATCGTGGTCAGCCTGCTTGACCCGAACAAGCCTTCTGCAACCATGATCGAAACTTTCGACAAGGTTCAACACAAGCTTGAAGATGTTAAAAAACAGCTTGCCTAACTACTGACGCGCTCCAAATCGGGCCGATACGGCCCGATTTTTTTGCCGAAAATAACTCCCATTTGATTTAACTCCCTGTTTTTCTAAGAAGTAAAAAAAGTATTTCAGTTGTTTCATTCCATTGCTCCGCGCTCAATTCGCACAATTTTTACAGGTGAATTAGGAGTAACCACGTAGAATTCAGACACCAGGAAAATTTATGGAATAGGAGTTTCAAATGAAATTAGTTAAAGTTTTACTCCCCCTTGCTGCTGTCGGTTTAATCATGGGCACAGCTTCTGCTCGTGACATCGACGGTTTCTACGGTAAGGTTGAACAGATGCCCACAGCGGAAAATCCTGCTTGGGTGATCGGCGGAAAGACATTCAAGGTTGACCAGCGCACTAAGATCGAACATCGTCGTGACCAGAAGATCGGCGTTGGTTCCTGCGTTAAGGTTGACGGTGATCTCGATCGCGAAGGCAATTTCTTCATTTCCGAAATTGAACAGAAACGCGACAATCGCTGCCGTTAATTCTTAATTGATAGAGCAGCCTTCGGGCTGCTTTTTCATTGTTTATTATTTGCGAAAAAATGAAAAAATTCTTTCTTGCTTTAGCCGCTCTGAGTTTATCTTTCACCGCTTTCGCTGCCGGAGACGATGATGCTTTTTACGGAAAAATTGAAAAGATGCCCTCCGCACAAAATCCGACTTGGGTTATCGGAGGCAAGACTTTCAAAGCTGACGCTCGTACAAAGGTTGAGAGCCACGGCGGCCACAAATTTGACGTAGGCGCCTGCGTCAAAGTAGAAGGTGATATTGATCACCGCGGTGAATTTTTCATTTCCGAGATGGAAATCAAAAATGAGAGCCGCTGCCATTAATAAGGTCTCTAGGGCCTCCTTACCTTTTCCTGACTTTTTGAGAGTTTTGTCTGAACAGCCGGTAAATTCCTAGAAAAGGCTATAAAAAATCTCGTCCCGTGAAGGCAACGCGGACGAGATTTTTTTAAGCAAGTGCATTCAACACTTGCGGAGATTTTGATTACATCTTATTGGAAACGGTAGTCGCAGCGTGGTCTACGCCATTACCTAACGCAGCAACGTCCTTGCCCACTCCTTTAACCGTATTGCATCCGGCAAGTCCGATCAAAAAAGCAGACAAAATAGCAAGCAGTGAAAACTTTTTCATATCTACCTCTATTGCAATGATTAACTAGCGGCACCCGTTAAAGTTTCTTTTGCACAGCAGTTGCTGCGGTATCAATGTCGTCGCCGACGGCTGAAACGTCCTGGCCAACACCTTTTACAGTAGAACAAGCTGATACAGAAAGCGTAAAGGCAGCGGCCATGACCATCAGTATCCATTTCTTCATTTTTTCCTCCGAAAAATCTTTTTCTTGATGTGGTTAATTTAAGCCTTTCCCGATCAAGGACCGTCCTAACTGATTCAAAACGGGACTCCTTTTTTGAGAAGCCCCGTTCAGAATAGAAACTGGATTCGACAGTCCGAAATGATTAATTCGGCCTTGTCAGATCCGCGCCGAAATATTTCACGGATAGTTTGGATAACGTTCCGTCATTCTTCATTTCCTGAAGAGCATTGTCGATTGCCTTCTTCAGTGATGCGTTGTCTTCACCCTTCTTCATCGGAATGGCATATTCCGTCACTTTGTCCATCGTAGCTGCAATCTTCAAAGGTTCATCGGGACGATGCTTCATGTAGTCCCCGTAGGAAGTGGAGGCGTTGATAGTTGCTTGTACCTGTTTGTTTTTAACCATCTGAAGCGTTTCAGCCAGAGTATCGACACCGCTGACTTTGGCTCCGTACTTTTCGCCGATCTCCTGGTATGTCGAGCCAATAGAATTTGCGGTAGTTTTACCTTTCAAATCATTAAAAGAGTGAATATCGTTGTTGTCGGACCGTGTAATTAGCACCGTGCGGTCATAGGCGTAAGGTGTGGAGAAATCATAAGTTTTCGCGCGGTCAGGCGTAACGTCTACACCATTAATCATCAAGTCATATCTTCCCGTATCCATACCGGCGAAAAGACCGTCCCAGGGGCCTTCAACAATCTTGGCTTTGACTCCCAATTTCTTGGCTAAGTTCTGAGCGACTTCAACGTCATATCCGACCAACTGATCTTTTTCATTGTGGAAGGAGAACGGCTGCCAGTCCCCTTCTAAGCCGACCTTCAATTCACCGGATGATTTAATTCTTGCCAGGTGATCTTGAGAAGCCGAAGCGGAATTGCGGCTCGGCGCTTTATCGCATCCGACCAACATAAGAGAGGCAGAACCGGCAAGGAAAAGGCCCAGGCCGAACTTCATCAATAATCGAAAATTATGTGTCATATCTAAATCATCAACAAAAATTAAAGAGAATTCATCGCGTTTTCTGCTTCGCGCTGCTTCTTGAAGGCTTCCAAGGCTGAGCGCTGGGCCTCTTGAGAACCGCTTGCCAAACGAAGGAAAGCTCGGGTACGTTCGTTTTGAGGATGTTCGAAAATCTGCTCGGGGCTGCCTTGCTCAACAATCAAACCATGATCCATAAAAATGACTCTGTTGGAAACGTTACGAGCAAAGTTCATTTCATGCGTCACCACGACCATTGTCATGCCTTCTTGAGCGAGCTGACGCATTACCTCTAATACTTCATCCGTCAGTTCAGGGTCTAAAGCCGAAGTAGGCTCATCAAAATAAATAATTTCCGGGTCCGTGGCGAGAGCCCGAGCAATTGCAACCCGCTGCTGCTGACCTCCGGAAAGTTCGCTCGGATAGGAATTGGCTCTGTCTTCCAGACCAATCTTACGGAGAAGCATCATGCCTTTTTTTACCGCGTCTGCTCTGCTCATGCCTCTGCCGGAAGTCAGACCAAGCGTAATGTTCTCAAGCGCCGTTTTATTTCTAAAAAGATTGTAGTTCTGAAAAACAAAGCCCGTTTTTCTTTGGATTTCGGACGCCTGTTCTTTAGTGGCCGTTTTTAAATCGATAGTCTTATCGTCCAAACTGATTGACCCGTAATCAGCCCTTTCCAGGAAATTGACGCAGCGAAGCAAGGTGGTTTTTCCGGAGCCTGACGGTCCGAGAATTGAAACCACATCGCCTTTATAAACATCGATGCTGATATCTTTCAACACTTCTAAGGTGCCGAAAGATTTTTTCACATGGCTTATGAGAAGGAGCGAATCGGTTTTTTCCATTACTAATTTGACTGCAAAAATGAATCGTTAGTTTGTACCGTATTTGCCGAGTTTCTTTTCCCCGCGGCGCTGTAAGTACTCAAGAATCGTCGAGAAAATTAAATAAATGAGCGCGACTTCGATGTACACCGCCATGGTTTCGTATGTTCTTCCGGCAATCCTTTGAGCCTGGAAGAACATCTCAGCCACCGTAATGTTAGCCGCCAAAGAAGTGTCTTTAACCATTGAAATCATGGAGTTGCCCAAGGCCGGGAACGCAGTTCTAAAGGCCTGAGGCAGAACGACGTGCCACATGATCTGAAAATAATTGAGGCCGACGCAGCGTCCTGCTTCCATCTGGCCCTGAGGAACTGACTCTAACGCGCCGCGAATCGTTTCGGCGTTATAGGCGCCTTCGTTGATTGAGAAAACAATAACGGCGGCCAGGAAGGCGTCCACCATGATGCCAATACTCGGCAGCCCGAAGAAAACGACATACAGCTGCACAAGCAGCGGCGTTCCTCTAATCACCCAGACATAGAAGCGGCAAATTTGCCGAAGAACCGGAACTTTCGAGTACTGGATCAGTGCTACAACGACTGCAATGACCATGGAAAGAGCGAACGAAATGATCGTCAAAGGTATCGTTACAGTGATGCCTTTGAACAATAATTGCGGAAAAGCATCCACCATTACTTGCCATACGTGCGGATCCATTGGCGCCCCTTCCTTCTGATAAAGTCGGCTTCTTTTAAATTAACTTTGTAACATTGTAAGTTACTCTCCATCTGCTTCTTTGCTTATTTATTTGAATTAGCTCTGGAGCAAAAGATAGATTATTATTTGTGCGATGTCTGAAAAACATTTTACGGGGCGCAGCCAAAGGTTTTGGTAGGCCGTAGCGGGTTCAACTCCCGACGCCCCGACTGCAACCTTTTCTTCTCCAGTTTTAACTTAATCCCTCTTTTCTCTTACTCCTGTTCTCATATCAAAACGAATGCCCTAGCTATAGAAGTTCTCTTTCCGTTTATCTGAGAGAGTTGTCTCAGACGAGCTCAACAATCCTTCTTACCGCAAACCTGACCGAAGCCTTTGATTATGAAGCCTTCGCTGGACCCCATCTTTAATCCGTCAAAATAGCCAACCCGCAATAATAAGCTCCGGTGCTCGTTAAGAGGACCTAAGCTATACAGATTACGTCAGTGCTTAGGCCTGCCCTTTTATTAAGAAGTTAGAGAATAAGACAGTTACAAAGAAAGATTAAAAGATGAACTTGTATGAGTACCTAACCGCGGATTCAATTGGTTATAAGACGTTCTACTAGATGGAAGTGAAACTGCAAAACCCATTGAATTGGCAGGTTTATAGGTCTTTTTGAGAAAAGGAAAGATTTTTAGCGCACCTAAGGCTGGCGGAAGAGGTGGGATTCGAACCCACGGATGAGGATCGCTCATCGCCGGTTTTCAAGACCGGAGCATTCAACCACTCTGCCACCCTTCCGAAAGAGAATTGAATTATACGCAATTTCCGAAAACTGGCAAATTGCTTAAAAAATGAATGAAGGCGAAGTGGACGCCTTCAACCGTCATCCGATTTACCCATCTTTTGTCAATCCAGGCTGTACCGAATCGGCACCTGAATCTTCATCCCCGAATTCGGAACATTAAACGCCGTCCCGATGATTCGCTTGCTCAGATCCTGAGAAGCGGAATCTAAAGGACCCTTCCCGGATTTTTTAATGACTGAGGCGCCGGTTACTTTGCCGCCTGGATCGACTGAGAATTCCACTAGGACAACGCCTTCCATACCGGCTCTTCTCGCTGCTTTCGGATAGCGTTTATGCTTTTCAACCAAACTGACCAGCATTGCAGTGATGCTTTTCTTTTTAGCTGCTTGTTCGGCCGCTGCATGACCCACTGATGCAGCCTTCCCTTCTGTAGATTCAGAAGCTTTTTGAGGAGCCGGAGTCTTCTGTTCTACCTTGGGCTCTTTTGGCTTTTTAACAGGTTTCGGCTTCACAGGCTCAACCTTTTTCGGCTTAGGCTGCTCAACAGGTACCAGAGGCGGAGGGACCGGTTCTGCTTCAGATTCAGGAAGCTTTTCTTCTACAACCTTTTCAGGTTCAACTTTAAGTTCCGACTCATCTGTAAGAGGTTTTTTAGGTTCTTCGATGACCTGCTGTGGCAGAGGTTCCGGAAAGACTTCCGGCGTTTCTTCCGGTTGGATTTCCTGAATCTGAGCAAAACTCAGTTCAATAGTCCGCGGCTGCTGAGCGGGCAGCGGAGCATCTGTCTTTATGGTACAGCCTGCCCAAGCGAACGCACAGGCAAAGGCAACCAAAGCAGCTTTGGAAAGCCGCTTGGCTTTAAGTAATTCATTGTCTTTGCGTGAAGGGCTTAACATCTCAATTCTGCTGTACAGCTGCTTTAGTACTGATTACAAAACGGCCTTCTCTATTGACTTTCGCCAAGTCAGCCAAATAAACAAAAGCTTCGAACGGAGCCTTCTCATCTACCATCAGGTTGAGCGTGCCTTCCGAATGTTCGGACAAGAAACGGGAAAGTTCTTCTTTAGGAATTTCCTGATCGTTAAAGAAATACTTTCCGTCGGACTTCACGCTGATGACAAGTTCCGCCGTCTTTTTCTTGACCTCGGAGTTCTGGGCCGCAGGCAATACGACATCCAGCACGGGTTTGCTGAACGTCATGGTCATCACAAAAAAGATGACCAGCATGAAAATCACGTCAATGAGCGGCGTCAAATCCACCCGGGGCTCTTCTTCGAGTTCGTCAAACATATCTATCTCTTAAATCTCAGGCTGCTTTTTGCTCGTCTTCTTCCATCTTCTGGGCGCAGCGGCAAGGTTCTCGGCGGATATTTAAAGCTCTATAGCTGTATTCCACGGCCTCGATTCGAAGCTCTTTAACTTTGAGCATCAGGTAGTAATAAGCCATCAGCGCCGGAATCGCGACCACCAAACCCATCACAGTTGTGATGAGGGCTGTCCAAATACCGCCCGCGAGCATCGTGGGATCAGGAGAAACGTTCTCGGAAATAGTGCGGAAAACCGTCACCATACCGATAACCGTACCCAAAAGGCCCAGCAGCGGAGAAACGGCGGAAATTAACTTGAGCCAAGTCAGCGCATTGTTCACTGGCTTGAAATGCTTGTGGAACAAGTAAGCTACTTCCGCACGAATGTCGTCGGAGTGAGCGCCGTGCGTCATGACTATATCGCGCACGATGCATTCCAAAGGATTTGTGCTCTCTCCGAAGTACCGACGAATGCGCTCCGGTGTCGCCTGCTCCATCCCGTGGAAATGCTTTTTAAATTTAGAGAGCACGCCTCTCAAATAAAGAAAATTCCAAACGGTAATGTAAAGAGCAAATACGCCGATAATTACCAACGAAATACCGGCGCATCCGATCTGGTTGTAAATCTCTTTAATGTCCATGTTTATTTGTCATTACGGAAGTTTTTAAGAAGCTCTAAGGCCCAAGCTCCGGCTTGAGCCCGATCTTCGGCTGTCGGGTGCTTGGCGGCTTCATCCAATCTGGCCTGACGCTCCGGCGTCATCGGTTTTGCGCCGGGCATCTTGGCCATAGCGGCTAAGATCTTAGGGTCGATCTTTCCCTGCCAAACACGAAGACCCTTGAAGTTTTCGCACGGGAAAAGACCTGCGACCTTGTTAACCCAAGCCTGTCCTCGCTCGCTGTTGGGATCACCGCCCATAGTTCCGAAGTAAGCGATCGGTTTGGCTTTAGCCTCTTTCTGGAAAGCCTGCCAAACTTCGTCAGGCGTACCTTTATCGCACCAGAAACCGGCAAAGATGAAGTCGTAATCGTGAGGATTAACATCAGCGGGCAGTTTTTTAAGATCGGCGCCGGGAATTGCGGAAGCAATGGCGCGGGCAATGATCTCAGTGTTTCCGGTAACGGTGGCGTATGCGACTAAAACTTTCATTCTCTTCCTCTCATTAAGCTTTGTACTTCTGCTGGAGGGCAAGGAATTTTTCTTTGGCGCTTTCAATTAACTTGTGTTTTTCGCGGCCGACGTACATGGAGTAAGCAACTTCGCCGGAAGTTGTAAAGAAAGCGGCGAAGTGGCTTTCACGGCCCATGAACGGCATAGTCACAAAGCCGATCTCGGAAATGTCGCCGTACTTAAAGTGACCTTGAAGCGGACTCTTGCCTCCCATCAGATTGTAGTAGCCCATCGCTGCTTTGCCTGTCACGAGTTTGGTTTCAACTTCGATGACGTTGCCGTGTGCAGTGACGATGAAGGTGATCTTTTCCCATTCGGCAATCGCGGCCCAAACGCTTTCAAAATCGGAACCCGGAGCAAAGGTGGCGGAACCTTCCGGCAGAAGATGAGCCGCTTCCTGCGCTGTCACGGCGAGCGCCTGAGCAATCGTCTCCAATGTTACGGGACGGCCGCTGTTTAAAAGTTCATTAATTTTGTTCTGCTGTTCAACGATTGTTGTCATAGGTTTACCGATTAATTTATTGAAAAGTTGCTGAAAGATTTGTTTTTTGAAGCGGGAGTCTGATGGCGCTGTCGCACACCATGTCCACGAGCTCCAGGTCATGAGTAATGACAAGCACGGCTTTGCCTTCGTCAGAAAGCTGCCGCAGGGCGCCGGCAATTCGATGAAGATTTGCGCCGTCTAAGCCGCTTGTCGGTTCATCCAAAATGATGACATCCGGTTTTTTGGCAAACGCGCAGGCAATCACGAGCCTTTGCTGCTGCCCGCCGGAAAGTGAATGAGGATGACGATCTCTGAGTTCTGTCAGGTCAAAAAGCTGCATCAGCTCCTCGGCGGCTTGCTTGCCGCCGCGGCAACCGGCCGCTTCCAGACTAGTCAGAAGTTCATCAAAAACCGTCCGCATGTACAGCTGGTGGTCTGCATTCTGCAGAACCACCGCAACATGTCTGAGGCATTCCTGAGGTTTAACCTTCTTGCCTCTTATTTCTAATATTCCTTGGGTAGGTTTGTTTAATCCTGTGAGAATTCTGGCCAAAGTCGTTTTGCCGGTCCCATTGGGGCCGAAGAGTCCTGTAATTCCTTTACGCAGTTCCAAATTGGTCCCGTTAAAAATCCTGTCCTTTCGCGGATAAGCATAGGAAAGATCCGAGATTTTCATGACGGTTTCTTTGCCCTCAGACAGCGGCGGAAGTTTGTGTCTTTTATCTTCGACATCGACTTTTCTCAGACCGTAACGTTCCCTGACCTCATCGCTCAGGTCATCAAAAGTTCCTTCCTGAACGATTCTGCCCTTTTCCATCACACAGACGCGGTCTGCCACTCCTTTTAACCAATACAGGCGATGGTCGACAATGAGGACAGCAACGCCCTTCTCTTTTAAGCGAAGAATCTCCTGAGCCAAATCCATCGTAGATTCAGGGTCCAGGTTTCCTGTCGGTTCATCCAAAATCAAGACCTGCAGCGGTTCCATCATCAGGGAAGCCAAGCCGACTTTCTGTTTTTGTCCCTGAGAAAGTTCATGGATCGTGTTCTTTAAAACGGAATTCAAGCCGAAGCGCTGAGAAGTCTTCGCGATGAGATCACGGATCTTATCGGGATGCATACCTCTGGACTCAGGCTTAAATGCCATTTCCTCTTCCACACCGAGCGCAAAGAACTGACTCTCCGGATTCTGAAAGAGTGTGCCAACCCGGTTGCTGATCTCGTGCAGTTTCAGCGTTTGATTGTTTTGGCCTGCGACGCGAACGGTTCCTTTAAGTTGGCCTCCGAAATAATGCGGGCAAAGACCGTTGATCAGGCGAATTAAGGTGGATTTACCGCAGCCGGATACTCCGGTGCAAAGTACGGCTTCGCCGGGACGAACGGTCAAAGAAATATCTTCGAGCGCGTTTCTGTCGGAAAACGGATAACGGTAAGTGACGTGATTCAGTTCAATCATCTCATTGCCGCCTTAATGTCGGTAGGAAAGTAAATTTGCAGTAAAACAGCTGCCGTGCAGATCAGGAGGACCAGAGTGATGGCCGTAATGTCGTGTTTGCTGAATCCTCTTCTGTGCATAGAGCCCGAATTGCTGCCGGCATGAAGACCTTTAAGTTCAGCCGCGATGCCTAATTCGTCGCTTGTTTTAAGTGCTCTGAAAAGGAGCGGCGTAAACAGCAGACGAGTCGTGCGGATCGGATGAATCGTGCACTGCCACGGATTGATCTTGAAGCCTCTGATCTTCAGAGATTCCCAGATCTGTTTCACATCGCCGGCAAACGTCGGGATAAAACGAATAATCACAGCAGCCGGAAGATAAATAATGAACGGGAGCTTGAGCTGCTGAAGGCCGTTCAAGATGTTCTGCAGTCTTCCCGTAAAGGCCATCGGCAGAATTGTGTTCATCACTGTCAGGGCTCTCAGGAACGGAATGCACAAAGAGCCGAGTTCCAAACTTTTTCCCATAGAAGGAATGAACAGTGTCAAGATAGAAGCAAATCCGACGGACAGCGCCATCATAAGGAGCGCCACGGCATAGCTCACAAAAATCAGTTTGTAGCGGCCGAGTGCAAACAGATAAAGCAGTGATGTTGTAAAAAGCAGCAGCTGTGAATTCAGGGAAGAAAGTGCAATCGTCATCACTGCCGCCAAGGCGGCAATGAACATTTTGCTGCGAACATCCAGCCGCGTTAAAACATCGAACTTAGAAGCGAACGATGCCTGCATGTCTTAATTCCTTCATAGAACGGTAACCGGTGTAAAGACCGATCAAAGAACCGGCATAACCGATCAGAACAATCGGCAGAACTACTGCCATCAGGGCCGGAGATTCGCGCATCATGAGATAGGAAACGGCGAGCGACAATCCTTTGGAGAGGAAGTCAAAGCAGCCGACGCCCCAGAAAACAGCGCCTTTCCAGCCGAGGCTTTTAACAAACTTCATCACTGCTTCGGAGACTAAAGCGGCTGCCAGCATGGGCGGAATGAGTGTGACATTTCCGCCCAAGAGCAGGAAATTCACCAGCGCGCTCACGATAACAAAGAGGCTCAGCGTTCCCGGCTGTCTCACTTTGTAAAGCATGATCACCAGCAGTGTAGTGAAAACCACATTTTTAAGCAGAAGACTGACAGGATTCATTCCTCCGCCCACCATAGCGATTAAAACCGTGGAGAGTTTTGCGGTCGCGGCAAAAACTCCGATCACCACGAGGTCACGAGCACCCCAGCGGTCACCGAACCTTCTGAGCCAAGAGCTGCTTTCTTTTCTCTCCAATGTCATTTCCGTCATGTTGTTTTCCGTTGAAATGAATCCTTATTACCGCTTAATACTTCGCGCTCAGCTTGAAGCTGAAATGGCGTCCGGGTTCGTAGATCGAATCGCCGTACGAATAAAGCTGGTTCGTAATGTTGATGGCCTCAGCGCTTACCATGTAACGCTTCTGCGGACCGAAGTGATAAGTGGTCGCAAAGTTAAGCGTTGTATAACCGGCAACGCGGGTCGTCTCATTAGTAGATGTCGAATAAGACTTAGATGCCGTCTTGCTTCTGAGGTACGTATCCGTATTCCAGCGGCCGTTAAAGACTTCGAACTCTGTCTTCACGCCGTAGCGGGCCGTAAACCCGGCAACTCCGGAATCATAGGTTGAGACGCCGTTGCCCCATTCGGTCTTTCTGCGCAGCCAAGTCATGCTGGCATAGGGGAAGAAGTGGTCCGTCGGCTTAAAGTTGACGGAAAGTTCGGCACCGAAGGTTTTAGCCTTATCTGCGTTCACGTACCTATATTCTCTGGAGTTGAAATGCTCAGTAGAGATGTAGTCATCCGCAAGGTTATAGAAGAGAGCAAAGTCTGCTTCTACTGCTCTTCCGGCATAACGTGCTCCAACTTCAAAGTTGTTGGACTTCTCCGGTTTGAGACTGGAGTTCCCGTAGATAGTACCCCCGCCCATATTATTGATCAGGTATTTTTCCTGAAGGTTAGGAACGCGAAAGCCCTGAGACCATCCTGCTCTTAAAGAAGTATCTGGCAATCCTGTCCAATTCAGGCTCAAGTTAAAGACAGGACGGCTATTTTTATCACTTCCGACTTGACCAACCTTATCATCCGGCGCATTGTTGTACTTCGTGCCTGGAGCATATCCGTTTTTAACACCAACCGCTTTACTCAGCTTGGAATCTACCCACGTGTACCGAACGCCGTAATTCAGAGTGAAGTCCTGCGGCAGAGAAGTTTCCATCGACGCAAAAATCGCATTGGTTGTTTCTTTGCCCTTTACATAACGGTTTGTCACGGTATTGAGCATCGGCGCCATAGTTGTCTTGGCCAAGGTATCAGCTTCCAACTGATCCTGAACAAACTCGTAACCGGTAATCAGGAAATTCGATTCTCCCAGCTGCCAGTCAGCCTGAAGACTTGTTCCATAAGTTTTAATGCGATTGTCTGCAAGAGAGTCCGTTACGACTTTCATGCGTCCATTAGGCTGAGAAACATAATTTCTCATGTTCTTATGGTTCTTCTGCCAATAGCCATCCCAACGCAGACGGGTCAGGTATTCGTTAAGGTTCTTGCCTTCTGCAAAGAGTGCAACCTTGTCTCGCTTCCACTTCGGAATGCGAACAAAGAACTCGCTGTTCGGGTCTTGTTCGTATTCCCAGCTAGAGGAATTGATGTCGCTGTCAAAAGTATCCGCACGCAGACCGGCAGTGAAATGCTCATTGAAGTCGTAGCTCAAGAAAGCAGAAGCATTCTTCTGACGGAAGTCTGTACCTTTCTGGTATCCGAGCGGAGTCTTGATGTTTCCGTGGCTCTGATAACCAGCATCCAAATGGTAGTTCAAACCTTTATAGGTTCCGCCGAGAGAAATCGTTTCTGCCCAACCGTGACCGGCGCCGTTCCAAGCAACAGAACCCTCAGCTTCAAAAGGTTTCTTAGAACCCTTCTTCGTGATGATGTTCACCACGCCACCCAGAGCATCCGAACCGTAAAGCACGGAAGCCGGTCCTTTGATCACTTCAATGCGCTCAATAGAACTCGGATCGATCAGAATCGAGGCGCCGGACATGGATTTCTGTTCGGAAATCTTCTGGCCATCAATAAGAGTCAGGGTTCTGAAGGTATCCTCTCCGCGGATGGAAACGCGCTTTAAGCCCTGAGAACCGGCGTTATTGACCATGACGCCCGGAATGTCTTCCAGGAGCTCGCCTACGTTGCGGGCGGCAGATTCCTGGATTTCCTGGTTAGTCACAACCGTCACAGCCATTGGAACTTCGAGAAGCTGCTGTTCCACGCGGCCGGCGGTTACCGTCACTTCAGAAGTCTGAACAGTTTCTTCGGCCTGAAGTGCGAGCGAGCAAAAAGTCAATGCGGCTGCAGCCGTCAATTTGAAAGTAAGATTAGTGGTCATTTTGTCTGAGATTTGAAGTAGTCGAGGATGTGCTGAGTCATGCGGCCCTGCCAGAATTGACCGGGAACCGTCAGTTCAAAACGGTTTCCGACGGGTGCCAGGAGCCCTGCTTCAGTCCAGTTGTCGATCAATGGATTCCACAAAGTTGCAAACTTCTCAGAAAACTCGTGAGCCAGTTGGGAAGGGTTAAAGAAATTCAATTCAAGCTGCTCAGCGACCGCACGTCCCAGTTCCCAGAACAGAGGCGGTTTGGTCATCATGGCAATTGGTTTGACACCGCTTTCGACAGCCTTGGCCCAAGCATCCGGCTGACGGTGCTGCATGAAGCCGTAACCGCTTAAGTTGCCGCCGGCGCCGGGACCGAAAGCTAAACAATCGGTACGGGTCTTTGCATAGTAGTTATAAAAATTTCGTTCACGGGTGTTTGAAGCCCAATGGGAGATGGAAAGGCGCTTCCAGCCTGCTTCATGCATACTTTGCACGGCTTCCTGGAACATCGCAGCACGAAGTTCATGATCCGGTCCGGGAGGAAGTTTGCCGTTCTGAATATATTTATAAAGAGGAGACTTCTCAAACACGCGGAGCTGGTAGCAGTCGATACCGTCAAGGTTGAGTTCTCGGCCTATCCGTAAGTCTTCTTTCCAAGTTTCCAAGGTCTGGAACGGAAAGCCGTAAATCAAATCAATCACGACAGCCGCCTGATCATAGCTCATCAGTTTCTCGAGCTGGCGAATCAAGGTTTCCTTATCTGAGCGGCGGCCGACAGCCTGACGAATCTTCGTATCAAAACTCTGGACCCCCAAAGAGAAACGGTTGGCGCCCCCGGCCAAAGCGGCTTCCATTTTGTCGGTTCCAAAACCGGACAAACGCCCTTCATAAGTGATTTCGCAGTCATTGGCGAGCGGAAGATAGCGGCGAACGGCTTTGATGATTCTTTCAATATCACAAGCTTCCAAAGCAGTAGGCGTACCGCCGCCGAAATATACAGCGTGTACGGGCTCACCCTTTTGCACCGGTTTGTCTGACCAAAGCTGAAGTTCTTTGATTAAAGTATCGGCAAAAGCGTTGCTTTCTTCTTTGTTTCGATACGGCTTGATATAGAACAAGCAATACAAGCAGCGAGTTTCGCAGTAGGGAACGTTGATATAGGCAACGGTTCGGCGTGTACGAGGTTTAGAAACGAGTTCGGAAAGCACCTCCGGCATTTCCGTAGGCAGGAGCATGGAGCTGTCCATCCCCGGATGGATATCAATCTTTTCGGGAAAAGCTTCGACAATAGGATTCTCAGAAACTTTGGCCAGCCAGCGGCTGATGTCGTCTTGCCCTTTGCTTTGGAAGGCATTAAACATCGGGACTGCTTTCTGTCGGTCAGTGTGTTGTGCTTGCATAATGCTAAAATATTGTATTGATAATGATTATCATTTGAATAAATTTAGCGCTAAGACAATTTTAATACAAATGATTATCATTATCGTTTACCCGAATCCTTGTAATCAATATGTATAAAAATTTAACCGGTTCGGATTGATCTGAATTTTTATTAACCATTTGAGACTTTCGTTTAAAACAGTAGTTTGAAGAATGGTTAATCTTTGAATAAAAACAGACAAAAGGAAAAAATTCGTGACTGAATTTAATATTCCGGCACTTCAAATTGAACATATTTCGAAGTCTTTTAACGCCGGTAAAAATCCAAAAAAGGCCCTTTCGGATGTGAGATTTTCGATTGAACAAGGCGATTTTTTCGGCCTGCTCGGCCCTAACGGAGCCGGAAAAAGCACTTTGATCGGTGTACTGGCCAAGACTGTAACGCCTGACAACGGAAACGTTTCTGTTTTAGGTTACGACATTCGCCGTGACTGGCAGCAATTCAAAATGGCGATCGGCATCGTCCCGCAGGAAATTACTTTCGATCCGTTTCTGAGTGTATGGGAGACATTAAGACTGCAGAGCGGATATTTCGGCCTGCGTCACAACGATAAGTGGCTCAACGAACTGCTTGAGGTTCTGGATCTTGCCGATAAAAAGAAAGAAAGCGTCATGCGCTTGTCCGGCGGTATGAAACGCCGCGTTCTAATCGCCCAGGCGCTTGTCCATAAACCGCCTCTGATTGTGTTGGATGAACCGACAGCCGGGGTCGACATCAACCTTCGCCACTCGCTTTGGACCTTTATGGAAGAGCTAAACCGCAAGGGACACACGATCATTCTGACGACCCATTACCTTGAAGAAGCAGAACGACTCTGCAGAAATGTCGCCATGCTCAATCACGGACGCATTGCAGCCTTAGAGAACACACGCGATCTTCTGAAGGAATACTCCAAAGACCGTGTTGTTTTTACCCTTTCGGCTCCTCTGCCCTCGGACTTTCCGATTCAGGTAGAAAAGCTTCAGGACGGATTCTATTGCCTGAACTACGACACCCCGGAAGGTTTAAGAATCCTGCTCGACGAGCTTCATAAGCGAGGCTTAGAGCCCGAAGGTTTAGAACTCGGCAAAGCCAATCTCGAAGAAGTCTTTATGAGGATTACCTCTAAATGAAATTCAAAATAGAACCTCAGCCTTACCGTCCCGGAGCTTCTTTTCTTACGCTTTTGGAAAAAGAGATTCTCCGATTCAAAAAGATTGCATTGCAGACGATTTTTGCACCGGTTCTCATGGGACTTTTGTATTTGCTCGTGTTCGGGCAAGTCTTAGCCGGCAAAATGCCGACTTTTGACGGCGTGAATTACCTGCACTTCCTTGTTCCCGGTCTCGTAATGATGACGATGCTGCAGAACGCTTTCGGAAACAGCTCTTCTTCGATGTTGTCTTCGAAAATCATGGGAAGTCTGATTTTTATCCAGCTGCCGCCCTTTGCCGGCTGGGAGCTGTCATTAGCGATGATCGGCGCCTCCATTGTACGTGCCTTAATCGTCGGCGCAGGTGTTTTGCTTGCTTCGTTCCTTTGGTCTCCTCCTCCGATGGACCATATTCTTTGGATTTTGGTCTTTGGGTTTATGGGCGCCGCTCTTATGGGGTCCCTAGGCCTTATCTGCGGATTATGGGCTGATAAGTTTGATCAGGTCGGAGCTTTTCAAAGTTTTGTTATTCTGCCGCTGACATTCCTGTCTGGCGTCTTTTACTCGATTAACCAGCTGCCGCCAGTTTTCCAGACGTTGTCGAGATTTAATCCATTCTTCTACATCATTGACGGATTTCGGTACGGGTTCTTCTCCCAAAGCGACTTCAATCCTTGGGTCAGCCTGTCCGTTGTAACGATCTCCGGCGTAGCAGCTGCAGCCTTTGCGACATATTTATTGCAGGTCGGTTACAAAATCCGCAAATGATTGTTAACGGAGATTAAGCACGAACAGGCTATTTGGACAGTCGACAAAATAAAGAATCGCCGGTTGCTCAGGTACCACGGCATATGAATACTCAGATCACTGCCGTTCCTTTCGGTTCCTGAGAGCCAGCTGGCTTCTTCCTTGCTCAACAAGCAGCGCTTGCGCAACAGAATGATCAACGCAAACTTTACCGACCGGCTGAAGCAGAGTTCCAAGCGATTTAGCCATCACAATGGCAACCGGAATACCGATAATGCTGCAAAAACAGCAGACAATCTGTACCAGAGAGAGTATGACCATCGGGATACCTAAGAAGATGACGTAGACTGCCTTCAGAATAAATCCATAAGTTTGCCAAAGGATATTTTTATTCGCATCGCCGTCTATCTCAGATTTAGAAACCATGTCATAGGAAAACGGCAGGAGCAAAAATTTCGAATACTGGATGAGACCTAGACCGATCGGCGCTGCGATGATCGTAACAACAAACAAAAGGCCAATCAGAAAAACGAGAGCCGCCGTAACAAAGCCTAGAAATGGGATGTTCCAAATAATATTTCCTAAGGTACGCATTCAATATTTCCAATCAAGTAAGAGGCAATTAAGCGGAGATATTTTACTGAAGAGGCCTTCCTGAACTCGGGTTAGACGGCGATAGGTCATTGTCCGTTACGAGTTTTTCTAGCCATCGCATAATTCAAATCATCGGCGCGAACTTGAGTAATCTTATTTCAACAAAAAGTGAGTTGTAAAAAAAAATCGACAGACGAATCAATGATTCTGCCTGCCGTTTTCCCAATGATTGCACGCTAGGTAAGATTGCATCGTTCAGGGAAAAAAAATCGTTTCACCACATATCTTGATTATTTAAATGGTTATTTCAAATTCTAATAATGATATTGCTTCTAAATCAACGTTTATTCTAAAAAACTGACAAATATGTCGCAAAAAAGCAAATAAGGTTAAAGAGTAAGGGATTTAAATCGAACAAATTCTTTCTTTGAGGCATCAAATAGGATTTCTTGCTGCCTGCTGACAAAAACTCTCTTCTCGAGTTTGGCTTATATCTGCCGCCTAGCTATAGAGTTTAGGAGCCGCTCTTCTCTGAATCCTCTTTTGTTTTCCGAAGTTGCCAAAGCCAAAGTTCATAAAAAAGAGAAAAAATAATCCAACGAGAAAAATCAGTTTGCCGACCACTCCTTTCTTCGCCAATAAGGAAACGAAAAATTCGACAAAAAATTTTTGACTCCGAGGTTGTTCAATCATTTTTTTCCACCCATTCGGGGGTATCAGAAAAAGCCTCCAAATCTCAAAATACTTCCATACGAGATCAATCAATCTCAGTTTTAAATTCTATTAGGAGTCCATAAGATGCAAAAAGCCAAACTTTCCCTTATCGCAGCCGCTCTTCTCGTTCCCGCATTCGCACTTTCTGCCTATGCTGAAGATTTTGTTCGTCCTATGCTTACCCGCCCGATTCAAGCCGGTCCAACTCTTCTTGGCGGCGAACAGCCCGTTATCTGTTCTCCCCTTGTAGGCAAAAATCTTGAGGCCATCAAAGCAAAAGCGAAAACCGTAAAAGCCCTGAACCCCGACATGGTTGAAGTTCGCGCCGATTATTGGGACTTCATTGAAGATACCGATAAAGCCATTGAAGCCCTTCAGGCAATTCGCAATATTATCGGCGACACACCGATTCTTCTAACCGTCCGTGTGGCGGAAGAAAGAGGTTTCAAAAAAGTTGATCAAAACCGAAGTTTGATTTTTACAAGAAGGCTGCGGCCCTCAAACTCCCCAATTTAATTGACGTCGAATTGGTGTATGGGGCAGACACTATTAAAAATCTCAAAAAGGATTTAAACGGAGTCCCTGTTGTCGTTGCCTATCATGATTTGAAAGGTACTCCGAGCAGCGAAGAAATTGCTAACATTCTCAAAAAGGAAATTGATGCCGGCGGCGATGTCGCCAAAATCGTGGTGAAACCCAATTCTCAAGCCTATGTTCTCCGTTTCCTCAATGGAACACTTGAATTTAGAACGAAGAACCCTGCATATCCGGTCATTGCTTCTGCCAGTGGACAGGAAGGAAGAATCACTCGTTTAGCCGGCGGCCTTTTTGGTATTGATTTGACGTTTGCATCCGGTGTTAAAGGCTCCAATCCCTGGCAGATGCCGGTTCAGACAGTACAAGAGATTAACAAGGTCATCTATCCGGTTACTAAGAAGTAATGTTTTCTCCGCCGAAAAATCGAGCATCTGGTTAGATTAACTCGATGAGGTGATGCTCCGGCTCAAAAGTCGGAGCATTTTTGTCCAGTGAACGTTGCTGCACAATGCTAGAGAAAATGTAAAAAAAGTATTGCTTGAGTGAGTCTTCGCCTATCAGCTCCAACAAACGCTAGGTATAGATAAATTTACCACGGTTTTCCAAGACAGACATTCCATTTTCAAAGGACTTAACGATAGTGATGCGTCTGACTGCTTTAGCATTCACGGTAACTTTAATTACTTCTGAGTCGCTTTTTTCTCCAATGCAAAATGATCGAAAAAGATATATGTTATATAGCTTCTCCCCTTTCGGACTTTTCCCATTCTCGCAGAAAAAAGGAAGCTCTTCCGAAGTTGCTCCCAAGTTATGAAGAAATTCAGAGACATTGAAACGAATAATATCAATGAGACAAGCTCCTTCGGGGAATTCTGAAGCTGAGAGCGTAATCTCTCGGCTATAGCGAAAAATGGAATCACAAGCATATGGCGTCAGCTTAGGATGCTGGAAGTTTTCCGATAACAAACAGTTATCCCCTTGGAAAATATCCTTGCTGCCAATGGGAAGCTCTTTAAGAGACACAAAGCCGAAATTTTCCTTTGCGCACCCAACTTTCTTCTTACCCATAAAAATAAATAGCCTTCTATCCGGAATCCATCTTCTAAATATCACATTGGAGAGCCAATCCCTAACAATTTCCTTAAAGCGGTCTTTGAATATGTAGGCAATCACGAGAGCGAAGAATAAATTTCGACTCAAAGACCCATATCTGTCTTGATAGAAGAATGCCACCACCGTCGCAAAAAGCATCGATAGTGCCGCCGCTGATCCGTAAATAGAATGCGTAAGTAAGGGAGCACCTTGCTTATAACGAATGTCAAGAAAAAGAGAACTCTGAACAAATTTTTTCAGAAAGGACCATCGCATCAAGAATGCCGATTCCTTACTCTCTCCTTCGATTGATTCAACCGGAAAGCGGCTTGCGCGGTATTTCTCAACTTCCTGCCAAAAAGACAATATTTTGTTTCTCGGCTCACCGATGCAGACTTCATTGAGATCTCTAAGGCAGAACGCGGTCACCACAGTGAGATATTCGTCAAGTTTATCGAGCAGCCGAACCTCTCGCTCTGAATTTTCTTGTGAGAACTTTATGTTTCTAAACTCATCAAGCAGCTTATAGACAGTCTGCAGAAAAGTTTCAGTTTCTTCCGCGGACAGTTCTTGTTTCTCCATCAAAGAGCGGCTGCTCTCTTGAAGTGCAGTTTTATATTTAAGACAGAAGCGCTTGTAGAAATCATCAAATTTTTCCTCTTTGCCTGAAGCTATTCTCCGAGCAACAAGTTCCTTGAGGAGACCATCCAGACTAGGGCTTTGCTCACTCAGACTAAGGTAGCACTTCAGATTATGTTTGAACTCTTCTTTTTTGAAATTATTTTCCGTGATTTGAAGCGCGCCGGGAAAAATAAAGAATGTGTCAACCCGGTACTTGAGTTTTTTAGTTTTATCTGTGATGCGGATTTTTTGCTTAACTTCGATTTGTTTTTTGCCGTGCTGCTTAATCGCGTCTATGAGCATGAGTTCTCCTGCAAAATAAACCGACTAAAGAGGATGGAAAAACATCGTGCCGCAAAGTCTTGGGAAACTTTGCGGCACAACGTATCATTATTTCGTTAGAAGAATCCGGGAGTGATGCCGAGCCATTTGAAATATGTTGCTCCCGCAAGCAGTAAACCTAACCAGTAGAGAAAAGACATAACGAAGCCATAGTAGAAAGATTCGCCCATCGTATATTTATTAGTGCCGTATAGCATTGCATTCGGTTTTGCATTGAAAGGCAGGCTCCAGCAGACGTTAATGCAGAGTGCAACGGGGATCGCCAGCGAAAGAATGTCAATTTTCAATTCCTGCGCAATACCGATAACGATCGGCATGAAAATAATCGTCCTCATGTTCTTGCTTTGGAAAATGAAGTGACTTGCGATAAAGATTCCGGTCAGAAGGGAGTACAGACTGAAGTAGCTCATTGAGGCCAGTCCTAGCCCGTCCATCATAGCTTTGGTAAGAGTGTCCATCAATTTAGTAGCTGTGAGACCCGCCCCAAGTGCATAAGCTCCTGCCGAGAAGATCATTAGATGCCAAGGGATATCAACGTCGTTCCAATTTAGCAATTTGAACTGCGGTGCAAGCATAATGACAGCGCCGGTCATAGCCACAACGGTTGCATTGATGCCGTGAATTTTATCCGTAGCCCAAACTAAAAGCACCAAACCGAAGACAGCGATTGCTTTTAGCTCGTCCATCTTGAACGGACCGAGTTCATCGTAAGCCTTTTGAAGAGATTCCATGCCGCCCTGCAGCTTCGGCTGCTTGTCCTCTTCGGATACTGGAAAGATAAATCTCATTCCAAGCCCGTACCCAATAATTCCGAATCCAATAACGAGCGGAAGGCCGGCCATCAGCCAATCAAAATAGTAAATCGTGCATCCGGCTCCAGCGAGCAAAGCGATCGCAAGAAGATTAGCGCCGGAACCGGTCATAAACGGCAGAGATGATGATAAAAGCGAAATCAGAAGTTGCGTTTCAGGTGTAGCGTTCACAAACGCTGCCAGAAGGACGTTGATCCCAAGAAAGGTCAGAAAAATTGCCGACGCATTTCGTCCAAATCGGAGAATCAGCCAAAGCGCTACACGTTTAACCAGCTGTGTCTTCACCAACGCGCTTGCGAGAACAAATGCTGAAACGTTTAACCAAATGACCGGATCTCCCAAAGTAGCCATTGCCGGTTTGGCTTTTAAAATTCCTGTTAGCACGAGGCCGCAGATTAAAAGCATTGAGGTGACGTAGTTTGGAAGTGTCTCACTGATCCAAAGAAAAAGAGCTGTTGCAAACAAGGCAAACATAATCTCTTGTTTTTGATTCAGGATTGGGATTTGTACAACATACGCAAGGACAAAAAACAGAATTCCAGCAATCGGAAGTCCCCATTTCTTAAAAAATGCTCCGGTTTTGGTGAGCTTTTTCTTTGGGAGTCGATTTAGAGAGTAGCTGTTTAGATCCAGCGGGTCGTAATTGGTTTGGACGGTGTTTGTTGTCATAGTTTTTACGGCGGCCGTTTAAAACCGCCGTTCCGGTTAATTCCAATAAAACTTTAGTCCATGCCGAGAACTTGTTTGGCAGCTTTTAGATAGTTTGTATTGGGCAGTCCTGAAATTCCCAGAGCCTGCGTCGCTTTTTTCATGCCTTCATAATTCTCGCTTTCGCAGCAGGCTGTCTCTACCATTGCGCCATTGAACCAAACCTGAGCATATTCGCAAATAATCCCTTCAACTGAGAAACCATAGCGTTTCTTTTCCACACGAACGACAGCTAGTTCTGAATTCTCTTTGGCCATCTCTATGAACTCCTCAAGGCTGTAAACGTCTTTTGTCAGTTCAAGCGGAACTTCGAGATGCTTGAGGATTTCGCCCAACTCTTCCCGTTTAACTGGGAATTTAAATTTGCCGCGAGGCTGAAAGATTTCATAACCTTCCGGTGTTTCTCCGACTTTAGTCTTAATGTCAAGCAGACCGTCGCGAACTTTGACATTGGCTTCGTTGGTACGTCGAGAGAGGAAATAGATCTCTTCCGGCATTACGCGAGCTGCGTAAAGGGTCGCTTTACATTTCCACATATGCTCCTGAACGCCGGCAATAATGTTCTTTCCAAAGACGCGGAATTCAGCGCGGGGAATGATTTTGGCAGCTTCATCAGCACTAATTGCTTTATTTTTGTCGTATGGATTTGTCATTTGATTACCTACTTATTCCATGTGGTGTAAGGATGAGAGACGAGGTTGGAATTGAAATAACGAGGATCTGAAGAGACCTCTTCGCCAAGCCAGTCAGGTTTCTCGAAGGATGTATCTTCGGAGGGAACTTCTATTTCAGCTACGATCAAACCTTCATTAACCCCGTGGAATTCGTCTATTTCCCATGTAAGGCCGTTCCCGGCCGGAATCTTGTAGCGGGTTTTTTCGATAATCGGTTTTTCTGCAAGCTCATCGAGCATCTTGACGCAATCGTCATATGGAATTGAATATTCAAACTCAAGGCGTGTGCAGCCGACCGTCAATCCTTTAACCGTAAGGAAAGCCTTGTCATTGATTGTTCTGATGCGAACTGTGCGTTCCTTAACGCTGTTCAGATAACCTTGGCGGTAATGAGTGCCGACTGCGTTTTCACGCCATCCGTCGCCCATGACGAGAAATTTTCTTTCTATTTCTTTTGCCACTTTAAAACTCCTTGATTTTTAAACTCAGCGATTAAAAGCTACGAGTAAATTCTGAGCTTTAGGCGGCAAAATTAAAAATTATCAAATCATATGCTTCCCATAAGAAATTCTTATAAGTACAACTCAAATTTGATCTTTTGGCCTCATGCTCTCAGTAAGGAGGGAGATAAATTCGAAAGCTGCCGGAGAAAGTTCACGTTTATCGTTGTAGCCAAGAAAATAATCCGCTGTAACAGAAAAATTTTCTACCGAAAGCATAATCAGCGATTCTCGTTTTAATTCCTGTCTGACTGCTATTGATGGAAAAGCCGCTGCACCGAAACCCCGCGCAATTAGTTGTTTAGAGCTTTCAAGACTATTAACTTCAATAACAGGCGTCGAGAGGAATTCATAAACTCCGACACTTTTAAACCACTCCTCGAGCTTGGAACGCATACGACTTCCTTTTTGACGCATGACAAGATAATTTTCTGCAAATTCTTTTGCAGAAAGCGGCCTTTTCAATGCGGCTAGGGGCGAGGATGGTCCACAGACACAAACGTACGGCTCTTTGATAAGCAGCTTCTGCTTACAGTGTTTGAGATTTCTTACGTGGCGGCTTAAAGCCACGTCCGCAAGCCCCTCTTCTACAAGGTGCGTAACGTAGGCAGAATCTCCCATTTCCAGACGAATGGAAATCAGAGGGTATTTTTTATAAAACTCAGCAATAAAGGAAGAGAGAAAATAGTTACCCATGACCGCGCTGGCAGCGATAGTGAGCTCTCCCGTCAATAGGTGGTTTAAGTCACTGAAAACATTTTCGATTTCGCGAAAAATTCCAAACAGTTTCTGGGTATAACTAAATAAGATTTTGCCCTTAGCAGTCAGGCGAATCTGACGTTTACTTCGGTCGAAAAGAGGATTGCGAAGTGCATGCTCAATGCCTTGAATCTGCTGAGATACAGCGGGCTGCGTCATATAAAGCGCCTTAGCCGCTTCCGTAAAACTGCCTAGACTGGCAACTACGTGAAACGTTTTGAGATGCTCTAGATTCATTCGGGTGATTCCGAACTGATTTTTTCGCATACAGACGCTCCCTGGATTTAGAAAAATATTATTTGAGAATTCGGTCTGTCCTCAGTTTAATTGATGGACCACAGCTCATTTAGCATAAACATGAAATAACAGCCTGAATTCTCGAAAGAACGGGAATTCAGGCTGCAGGACTGCTTGTTAAGGAGATAATTTAGAACCTATGCATCACACCCAAGGAAGTATTCCATCCGCTCAATCCGGGCGCTAGATTTAAAGCTTTATTTGCTTTCCCCCAGGCGCCTTGTACGTAAACGAGTGTCCTCTTCGAGAAGTTGTACAAATATCCGGCGCCGATGCTGTAGGCATTGAATTTTTTATCCCAGCCTTCTTCAAGTTTTCCGGAATTCTTGTTCTTACCGAAGACGTACTGGCCTTGAACCATCAAGTCGCCGCCAAAGGCTTTCACGGAAGTTGACAGAGAAAATGCGTGGTAGTTATTGGCTTTGCCAGCGTTGTAGGCTTCTGACATCTTTTCTTCAGCAAATTCAATTCTAGGCAATGCGGCATGCTGAGCATATTCGTACGCACCGAATAATTTGAAAGCTCCGAAATCGTAAGAGGCGCCGAGATTCAACAGACGAGTCTTGTCTTGGTCAACTGCGCCTTTATGATCCAGAAGTTCATAGATGACATCAACGGAAAGTTTATCTTTGTTGTAGGTAAGACCGGCTCCATAGTAATGCGAGTTTTGCGACCATTTTTCTTCGTCGGAGTCCGTGCCGTTGGAGTACATCAAATGGCCTTGAAGTCCGACGAAATCCGGCGTGACATAAGCTACAGAGTTATTGTAGCGGTCGGTCAAATAGAAGGCTCCGTACATATTGCCGATCGTTGAGAACGAGGTGGAATATGCCGCTCCTCCTAAGATGCTGAATGTTCCGCAGTCCGAAGAGAGTCCTCCGAAGCGTCCGAGGCCTAACTTGCCCCACTCACCGCTCAAACCTAAAGCTGTTTCACGGTTGAATGCTTTTCCCGCTGTGGCCTCGGAACCGTTACTGAGATTAAAGCCCTGCTCAAGCTTGAAAAACACACTGTTTCCTCCGCCGAGATCTTCTTGGCCCATCAGACCCCAGCGGTTGCTCAGCCAGTTGCCGTTGGTCATTTGAACTTTGGCGGATTGATGCTGCAGTTTGCTGACGGAAACGCCCCCGTCAAGAATTCCGTACAGTGTCACCGAAGGTTCTGCCATGGCAGCAGAACCGATAGACATGCCGACCGAAATCGCTAAAAGATGAAGGTTTTTCATTTAGAAGCTCCGATCATTTGATGACGTGGCAGTTTTTGCAGAGATTCTGCTGAGGCTGATGCTCTCTGTGGCATTCAAGGCAGCTTACGGTGTCACCGTAATGCGGAGAGTTGTGATAGTTCTTCTCATTGACATTAGCGGGAAGCTGAATGGAAGAAGATTTTCCGTGGCACTGGATACAAGTAGTGTCCTGAGGAGCCTGCATCGGCTGTGTGTTGTTATGGCATTGAGCGCATTGAACATTAGCGTGGAGACGAGCCATTGATCCGGACATGGTTTGGTTTTGTGCGAAGGCGGGACTGAGGAGGATGGAGAAAGCGGCCGCCATAGATAACACGATGTATTTCATGATTTTTTCTCTCTTAAAGGTTGGCTGCGACAGATCTTCCGGCGATGCGGCCCATAGCCAGGCAGTCAGTAGAAGAACAGCTGCCTAAACGGTCCAAGCCGTGGACACCGCCGGTAATTTCGCCGGCTGCATAGAGACGAGGAATGGGTTTGCAAGTCTTCGTGCTGATCACTTGAGCCTGATCGTTAATGCCGATGCCGCCCATGCAGTAGTGAAGTTTCGGCCAGAATCTCATCGCATAGAACGGAGCCTTGAGTTCAACTCTCCTATCCAAAGGACGGCCGAAGAGCTCGTCTTTACCTGCTGCCACCATTTTGTTCCATTCGGCGATCTGCTGTTTCAGCGGCTCAAGCGGAGCGCCGTAGAATTTGGCGAGCGCTTCGACGGTGTCAAACTTCTTAACCGTGCCTTCTCTGAAGCTTGCCTTGAATCCCGGACGATTGACCGTCGTTTTTTCGGAACAGAATCCGAACGGCATAACCGGTTTACCCTGCTGGTCGACGCATTTCATTTCAGCTTCCGAGCGTTCTCTACGTGAAGCTAATTCATTAACAAAGCGCTTGCCGTTTCTTGCATCTACCATGATGCCTTCAGCGAAGATATAGTCGGCAAAAATCGAAGCTGCGCCGGCGCCGAATTCATCGGGAGTTGCCCAGGGACCGACCTGATAAATATCTAAAAGAACCGGCATTGCACCGAGACCGAGAAGCATACGAACGGATTCTGAAGTGGCGCCCTTCTGGCTTGTACTTTCGAGTGTAGAGTACTGAGGTGTAGAAGCAGAAATAAATTCATTGTCTGCGCCCCATCCGCCTGTCGCAAAAATCACGCCTTTGACTGCCTGAACTTTGTAGGTGTTCTTGTGCGTCTTCTTGTCGAAGTCATATTGACCTTCGACTTCGACACCTCGGACAACGCCGTCTTTATCCGTAAGAACTGCACTGCAGAAACTCTTATTTCTGAATTCAACGCCGCGTTCCTTCAGCCAGTTGTGCATCGGAACGCAGATGCCGCCGCCGGAATAATTTTCTGCGAAGATGGTTCTCGGAGCACTGTGGCCGCCAAGTCGTATCACCTGGTCAGCGAACTTCACACCGCATTTGACCATCATGTCGTAGCAGGCGGGAGACTCTTTAACCACCGCTTTAACCAAAGCCGGATGATTTAGGCGCTGCCCTACTCGCAGCATATCCTCTTCCATAAGCTTCGGGCTGTCCTTAATGCCCTTACTCTTTTGAAGACCGCTTCCAGCCAAGGAAATCTGTCCGCCATTAATGCAGGAGTTGCCTCCGAAAACATTCATCTTTTCCAGCACTAAAACGGACTTGACGCCGTTTTCCAGCGCACTGTAGGCGGCAGCCAGACCTGCAAAGCCGCTGCCGATAATGACCACGTCATAGGTTTCGGTCCAATCATCTTTTTCTGCTGCGCGGATAGCCGGTGCGGCACTGCATGCCAGGCCGATCAGAGAACTTTTGATGAGACTTCTTCTTGAGATGAGGTGAGATTGCATGATTTCTCCTTTAAGTTCACTACATTCTCTTTGTTGAGTTTTATTTTCTCTCTTAGAGAGAATTTAACATCTGAAAACGAATATTAAAATTCTTTAACGGAAATTTTTATTAGATCAAACCCTGTATCGAGTAAACCAGGTCGACCGTTATAATTAATCGTTTCCTGACCATTAATTGAAATGTCTGAAGTTCCATCCCAAGAAAACCGACAATTCAGACTGGATCGAATTGTTGAAGTGCTCGAGCTGCTTTCTACTTCCAAAGAAGGCGTTTTGCTGATGGATATCGTAGCGGCGCTCGGCATTCCCACCTCAACTGCCTACAAACTGCTTGCAGAAATGCGAAGAGTCGGGATGATCGAAGCCACAAACGGCCGAGGCAGACAGCGTTTGACCAAACGCATGACCGAGCTCGGAACCATTGCAGACAGGAATGCCCAAAAATTTGCTTCCGTTGAAAAGTATTTCGATCAGCTGGCTGACGAATTAGCTGAGACGATTTATTTGGTTCAATTAAGAGGCCGACTCATCTCCCTTGTCGGTTTCTCCCAACCGATTGAAACAACTGGCCTACACCCGGGTTTTGCCTTTCCGATTCACGCTTCTGCGGCCGGAAAAATCCTTTGGGCATACCAAGATGAAGATCTTTTATTAACAGAACTAAAGCGCTCTCACATCAAGTTCCAGGACAAAACCAAAGTGAATCCTGACGAGGTAAGAGTTGCTCTGAAGGATTCTCTCGAAAAAGGCTACGGCATTCACGATGAGGAATGGGATCAAGGTGTTCTTGCCATTGCGGTTCCCGTCTTCTTGGGCAGAAAAATGCCCGTGATGGCGGTCGGCATTGTCGCGGTCAAGGGCCGAGTTCTTAAGAAGTACAGTATTGAAGAAATCGTAGAAAAATTAGAGAAGCTGAGAGACAAAATCTCTCCGATCTTAGAAGAGGCGTGACATGGATCTCGCTCAGATGGCGGGATGGCTTGCGGCAGCTGCAGCCATCATAGCCATGCTGCAGAAGTCTGATTTACGGTTAAAGCAGGGTTTAATCATCCACACCGTGCTTTATGGGATTCATTTTGCGCTGCTTGGACTTCCGACGGCCGTCGTGTCATGTGTGATCGCGCTGGCTCGAATCACGTTGTCGATCTACACGCGATCTCTGCTCTGCGCTGCCGCACTAATCATCATCAGCGCTGCGATGGCTTTAGCGCTTTCGCGGTCTACAGTAGATATTCTTCCGTTGGCAGCAAGCGTCGTGCTGACGCTGTCATTATTCCGATTTGACGGAATCAAACTGCGCCTCGGATTATTGGCGGGTTCAATCCTTTGGCTCATTCATAACGTCTACGTTCAGAGCTGGGGAGGAATTTGTCTTGAGACTTGTTTTTGTCTGTCGACACTTTGGGGACTCTGGACTATGGTTCGAGAGCAAAACGAAAAGCCAAAGAAAGAAATTTGTCTTTAGTGCTCCACAAAAGAGAAAAAAGCCGCTTTTGCGGCTCATAAGAATTCTTTCGTTTAGGCTGACTTCAAGGCGTGGAATAAAGACGAGAACAGTCCCAATTTCTTCTCTACTTTTTCTGTCGAAATGTCTTTGACTTCATAACCGCCGTCTTTCAGCGCTTTTCTAAGAAGATTTCCGCTGGGAATGAAGCTGCCTTCAACTGTCAGCGTTCCTTTTCTATGTGAAGCAGAAAGTTTTGCGTCCGGCAAAATTTTCATGACTAGAGACTTAACCTGAGACTCACACATAGAGCAATGCATTCCGTCCACAACAACTGTCGTTTTGTACATTTCGAGACTCCTTGTACTATTTGTTGAGAATTATAATCACTTCGATTGGGGAAATAAATAATATTCGTTCTCATTAATTTCCAAGTTTGAGTTGAAAAAGTCTCAGAAAACCGTAAGGCCGGAATGCCGGCCTCGTTTTCAGTTACTTTTGGTTTGAAGGATTTTTTTTCGTTTCTTTTGGAAGCTCTTTAGCAGAAGGAGTTGGGTTTAGAGCCTGTTTTCCTTCATCCATTCTCAGCTGCTTTCTTTTTTCTTCGCCTTCATGTTTCAAACTTTGAGCGATTGCACTTAAAGTTTCGCCGACCGTCTTTGGTGCGGTTTCAATTTCTTTTGCTACCGCCGACTCCGACGGAGTGACGTAGTAAACCGCGAGGGCTATCCATCCGATCAAAGCTGCAATAAAAGCGACATTTCTAATTTTCATGTGATGTCCTATAAAAGTGAACATCATTCCTTTATACAGGGTTTTTACTGAATAAGCTTAGAGAAAGGTAACTAAATTATGTTAATTAATTAACAATCAATTTTTAATTGAAATTTTCGATTGTATCTCTTTTTACTTCTTCCAACTTTCCACAGTTCCTGCTTAAAAGTTTGAAAATAACCGATTAACTCTTTTAATTCAATTGGTTAGCTATGACTTTGAAACGTTGGCAATAGTTTAAAGGGCCTCAAACCGACTAGTACTAAACTATGAATAAAAGATCTTATGGTTTAACTGGTGCTACAAGGAGTAAAAATGGCAAAAGCAATCCGACCTTTAGGAGCTGAAGAATCCGCGCAAATACTTTCAGTGCTTTCAGATCTTGGATTTCATCAGTCAAACACTACTAAGAAACAGTTGGAGTTCTCAGGATCGAATTTACCAACAATCTATATACAAAATAAAGGAACATTAGAAACTCCTGTCTTCGGAAATACCGTCTGTTTTCCTCCTAACCTCGATTACCAAAATAATCCCATCGAAGGTTTCCTTCATCGGCCATCGAAAACCGGAGAATTTAAATCAAGGAATTCAAACTGGACTGCGTTCCGGCAAGATACTGATAGCAGTATTTCTAGCGAAGGCGTGAGAAGTGACTTCTTCTCAGCCGAACATTTGCAGAGTCTTCTTATTCAAGTCATTAGCCTGTATCGGACTGGAAAAATAAATTTCGATGACAAAAAAAACAATTCAATGTTCTCCACCGCTAGCCCTAATAAGAGATTCCAATCAAAAACCATAGAAAATAAAGAAGTTCATGAGGCTAAACCTACCAAGTCTCCTCTAGATGACTTCCATACCGAAGCCAAAGTCCCCGAAGGCAAACCTAGGGCTTTTTTCACTTACCGTTACGAAAGAAGTCCTAAATTAAGAGCTGCTGTATTGAATAAATTTGGGTATAAATGCGCTGTCTGCGGATTTGATTTTGAGAAAATTTACGGCCAGCTCGGCAAAAATTTCATAGAAGTACACCATATGGTCCCCGTTTCCGAAAAAGAACAGGAAAATAACGTAAATAATCTTCGTCCGCTCTGCCCGAACTGCCATAGAATGATCCATAGGTTATATGCAAACCTAGGTCCAAAGGAATATTTAAACGCTATCAACATCCTTAAATCGAAAATTAGAAAATAAGGGACTTACGAATAAAATGTTCAAGCTTGTTTTTGCAGGGTTTCGTTTATTCTTTTTGGAATGAAGGAATCCAAAAACCATCTGTTCTCCTTTAAGTAGAAATGAAAACCGTCGAAGTTGTTGCTGCCATTATTCATCACGATGGAAAGATCCTTGCTACGCAGCGTGGATATGGTGACTTTAAAGACGGATGGGAGTTTCCAGGCGGAAAGATGGAAGCAGGAGAAACAGCCGAACATGCGATTGTTCGCGAAATCGAGGAAGAGCTCAATGTAGAAATTCGACCCGAAAAGTTTCTTCAGACTGTTGAATACGACTATCCGAACTTCCACTTGACAATGCACTGCTTCATCTCAGTCATTACTAAAGGAACCATCGAGCTGATTGAGCACGAAGACGCAAAATGGTTAAAACCGGATGAGTTGGATTCCGTTGCTTGGCTTCCGGCTGACGTGGAAGTTGTCGAAAAGCTCAAAATCTATCTAAAAGAAAAAAACGAACTCTAAAGAGTTGGTATGGACTTATGCCAACGTCCGTTGGCAAAGCCACTGTCAGTGCTAAAGGACAAGGCAAACGTGAAAGCCTTGTCTTTTCTTCGCTCGGAATTACTTTTCAGCGAGCTTGTTGAGGTTCTCCTGAGCGGCGATCAAGTCAATGATGCCGAAGGCCAGTTTTTCTACTTTCGCATCTGGAGAATAATCCGTCGGAGCAATGTAAGAACAGCGGTTGTCCGCGAGGAGTTGATTGGCCTTCTCTTTCTTCCGGGCCGGATAAACAGCGATAGAAAATCCGCCTTCCGCCTTAACAAGCTTCATGCAAGGCACATCCGTGTCACCGTCACCGAAATACACCATTCTTCTAAAAGGTACGCGCCGTTCATCTTGTGGAATGTATTGATTTACTTTCTTGACGTCCGCTAAATCTAAAGAATCCTTGTTGATACGGAAAATATATTGCGTCTTAGTCGTGAAATTCACGATCTGCGCTGGCCAAATCGGCTTTCCATAAGCATCAAAAATGAAGGCTGATGCAAAAATTTTTCTGAATTCTTTTGCAATTGGTGTTCCTTCGATGATTTCCTTGAGTCCTGAGGAGATAATGAAGTGCTCCACTTTTAAGCCTTTGGCTTGGGCGTAGTCGTTAATTCTCTTGAACCAAGTTTCAACGCCGGGAAACAACTCCACGGTTTGCCCAAGCTTGATGAGGTTTTCCTTACTAATGTTGAGAGCTCTGCTTTCCGTTTCCTTAATCATCAGATGCATATAGGCGGAAATCGGATCCATCTCGAACTTTCTTGCCTCTTCGTTGGATTTTCTCCAGAATTCTGTGCTGCTCTCGCCTAACTTGTCTAAGAATCCATATTCCTGCATGTTTCCGGGCGACAACGTCCCGTCAAAATCATACATGAATGCAACAACTGGTTTACCGGATCTAGTAGTCATAACTGTTAGTGGACACAAAAGAGGAAAAGCTACCTGTGAAGTATAAAACTGACGTAATTCCGGGATAGTCCATCCGGCCCTCCCGTTACCAACTTTGCACAATATTGGTACCTCGAACAAGGAAAATGAATGCTAAAGGTCGCTATAAGGCTCCAAAGACAATCTTCCAAAATATATAGATCAAGAAGAAAAATCCTCCAATAAGTGCCGCTGTAAATACCACCTTCAACAAAATCAGTCCTGCTATTAACGCAGCAAAAGGTATTGCTAAAGCGTAGTAAGCTGGCGCAGAAAGCAAAAGAACAAAGAAGTAAAAAATTTTACCGAGTAAAGAAGGTGCTTCCCTAACTACCCCAAAAGCCCAAATAATGGGATCTATAAGGAGGAGCTTAATCATATCGAAGCACTCAATTATCAGCGAGATAGGATTGTCACAACTGCTGGAGTCCTCGGAAGAATTCTCTTGTTTTCTGTTCAACAGCATTGAAGCTCCGAGAATTAACGCGGCGTCCTTCCAAAAGCCGCTTGAACCAGAATCTGAGCTCGTGCACATTTCGTCTTCCCCCTTTACTTATTTTATTTTTTCGGGAGAGAATGAACAAGGAAAATCTTTAGTCTTAAGGCCTTAAGTTACGCATCTTTGTTAGCCAAAGAACAGCAGGATAAAAGAGTTAACTAGCGATTTAGCGATGTCAAAAAAGAATAAAGCAAAACCTCAGCCTCCCGCCTTTGGGCCGGTCTGAGGTTTGAAATTCTTCAATCAAAGCGCCGCTTCAGATAGGAAAGCGTCAAACAGCTCGCCTCCCAGTACTGGCTACCGATTGCTTATTGAACAAAATAATGTCGGCTATTCTTCTGCGTACTGAAGAACTGTCGGGCTTTCAACATCAACGCCAAATTCCTTTGCTTTCTTCAAGATGGCACGGGCCAGTTCAGGCTTCAATTCTTCAGGGCAATATCTGAAATACGCTTCTGCCGCTCTGACGTGTGCTGCGTCAGGCATCGGATACTCACGTCTTTCAGGTAATCCGTATACAGATGTTGGAAGTTCTTCTTTTTCTGCATAACTTAATCTGTCGCTCATGGTTCCTCCCATATCAAAGATGTTCCGAGTATAGGAGTTCGATAAATTGCCTCAGTATAATTTTGAGCATAAGTGGGCACACAAAAATACAGACCTCAACCATGTTTCCCTTGACATCCTTTTTGCTTTATACATTCGTAACGTCCATCACACCTGGACCCAACAACATCATGTCTATGTCTTTGGGGCTCAAGGTCGGATTCAAGAAAACGCTTTATTTCAATGCCGGTGTCCTCACCGGGTTTTGCATCATTACCCTTCTGTGCGCCTTCTTTTGCGCAAAGTTAAACGAATGGATTCCTGAAATCCGTTTACCCATGTTGGTGCTGGGAACGCTTTATCTCATCTGGCTTGCCGTAAAGATTTTGAGAAGTACATATGACACAAAAGCCGTTGAGCCGAAAAAAGGACAAGCGTATCTCTCTGGTTTGTTACTGCAGTTTGTAAACGTAAAAGTAATGGTGTCGGCCATCGTCTCCATCCAAATGTTTGTTCTTCCGTACTATCAAAGTACAGAAGCGCTTGCAGCGTTTGCGATCTTCATCGCGATCGCCGGAACAAGCTGTAATTTGGTTTGGTCTGGATTTGGATCTGTCGCTTCGAGATTATTTGCCAATCACACAAAGCTGATAAACACAATTTTGGCTATTTCGTTGGTTTTCTGCGCCGCCGGTTTTTGGTTCTAATCAACTTCATTCAGGCAAGCTCCCTCATTTGTTTAATTCGTCCTTTCTATATGACCCTACTTCCTTATTGTTATAAATTCAATATCTCTGGAACCCCGGTAGTTGTCAAGCACTTTAGGATAAAGTTTTTCTTTAGTCTTGCGAAGCAAGACCTGTTTCCATATTTTTTTGGTTGTCTAGGTATCTTGTTCGAGGTTAAATGCGTCTGCTGTTGCATACAGAAGAGGCCAATCTACCAATCTCTCCAGGCTGTTTCAAGAACCTCAATTGATTCTATTTGCCTACCATGAACTTCAAGATCAGTCCGCTCGTGCCCCCTAAAATTGGATAGCTGTGACGCTAATTGAATTTATCGGGCTGTGGAGCGGGCCTTTCGGCTTTCTCATGCTTTGTTGTAGACGATTGTGCTCGAACTGTAAGTTAAATCTTTAGCTCCCTTTGGGCAATGAGCATTTCGCGACCCCTGCTATTTTTGAGTTATATGGTTTGTTGCTGATAAGAACAGCTCTAACAATCCGTAAAAGCTTTGCGGCAACGGCGCATACGAGTTTTCCCCATGGCATTTTTTCTTTTTGCTTCTTCAAAATCCACTTCGTTAACTGTTTGGATTTCAATTTTCCTTTAGTGGCCATGTTAACCAAGCTCCCGGCCGCTTGCACCATTAAAGACCTCATAGTCCTGTCTCCACGATGGGTAATTTTTCCTTTTCTCTCATTGTGCCCAGTAGCAATGCTTCTCGGCACCAATCCATAATAGGCAGGAAAATCTTTGGGACTTTTAAATCTCTTTATGTCTCCAACCGTTGCACGAAGTCTGCAACTGCAGATTGATCCCAGCCCCGGAATCGTTTGAATTAACTGGCAAACTTTATCGCTCTTAGCTAACTCCTCAAGGGTTTTGGTGATTTTGTTCAAGGCCTTTTGAGCTGTTTGTGCGTGTGTAACCATGTCAACGAGACTTTCCTTCAGTTCCTCCGGGAAAGCTGCGTGATTTTCAATCAGATCTTTCAATCGAGCTTTCCCGCTGATTCCTTTCGAGATATTCAATCCCCAGGCTTGGCAAATCCCTTTTAAAGACACAATGGTCTGCCTATATTGCTTGATATATTGTTCCCGCAATGTTGTTAAGCTCGCGTACTTTTGTTGCTCTACATCTTTGGCTTTGATTGTCCTCAGCTGTGTATCTTGGGCTAGAAAAGCCAGGGCTTGAGCATCATTTAAATCAGTTTTTTGGCCTGAAAAATGATTTTCAACGTAGTTCTGTACATTCTTGCCGCCGATAACCAGACAACGATGTCCCCAAGCCTCTAACTTTTGAACTAAATAATTCATTTCAGTGCATGGCTCCATGGCGAACGTCGTAGAACTAAGCGCCTGGGCACTTTTCTCGAGCTCAGAATAGTCAAGCCGGTCGATGCAGACCACTTCACCATCTGTTGTTAACAGAGCAGCACTGACGCAATTCTTAGCTAAATCTATACCGATGGCTTCGTATTCGAGATCTGTATCGATCGTTTTTGCGAGTATCCTTCTAACTGACATGGAATCACCTTTAATGAGAATTTTGTCACTTTCATTTTGCTCCCTCTATCTCGCTGGGAGCAAAGGGGTTCCATGTCATTAAATTATTCATTAGAGGTTAATTAGAAAAGGCATAATCCAGCCCGAAGAAATGAGAGAAATTAGCCGCCCGTTAAAAAATTTACTCTAATACGAGCAAAAATCGGCGCTAACTGTCATACAAAGAGATAAAGATACAGAGGGGAATTTTTAGTCTTCTTAAAACCGAACTTTGTGTAAAAACTGGCCACTTCCGGTGTTTTTGCATCCACTATCAAAGCCCGCACCCCAATATCCTCTCTAACTTTTAGTGCACTTCGAACAGCGTGACCTAAAAGAGCTGAGCCAACTTTATTACCTTGAAACCTTGATGAAACTGCGAGCCGAGCAATCTTTATTGCTGGTATGGGATAACGGGGAAGACGCCCCAGATCAGAAGGATTCAAGTCCTCAATGGAAAGTGCTGAAGAGCATAACGTGATGAACCCTAAAATTTCTTCTCTTCTTTCTGTGTTAACCAAAACGTGAGTTGTTGATTGATCAATTCTTTGATTTTGTGCTGCGTATTTTTTCAAAAAAACGTCAAGTTCCTCATTTCCGCAGGAAAACTGTTGTCTGTTATGAACGGCTGGTTCAAGTTTTTCAAAAACCAGCATTCAAAGCTCCGTTTTTCTCAATCTGCTCTGCAATTGTCATGGCCTCTTGAAGTCTCTTATTCGGAACAAAACCGTTGTCGAGTACAGAAAATAATTCCCTTACTTCTCTACCGGAAAGAACATAGCGATCATTTTTGCTTATGGTGTCTTTCGCAGCTGAGATAGCGGCTTTTCTTATAAAAGCAGATAAGGAAATTCCGTCTAAAGAAGCGGCCAATTGAAGAAAGGCTTTATCCTCCGAACTTAATCGGATGTCACATCTTTCAAGTGCAGTCGTTGTCATGTTCTACCACCTCATATTTTGTACGTGATTATACCGTACACAATAGAATTCCGTACTCCTCTTGGGTAAGCAAATCTATGAGGTCTTTCTCAGTGGCTCTAAAAATCAAAAAGTTAAACGTAACCACTTAGTGCCTCCAACCCCGACCTTTTATTATTAACGGTCCACAGGGCATTTTTTGTTCTCTTCAGGATATTCAATGTGTTATGCGTTCAAAAGACATGCTTTTTATAAAAGCGAATGGTTCGGAAAAATCCCGTAAATTCGGAAAATTCCTCCAAACTGAACTTTTTCTTGGTTTCCATCAAATCTGTCAGATACGTTTCCTCAAACTTCGGAGTTGTCGTACACCCGTTTATGACACTATAACTGTCATGAAAAAAATAAAACAGCAGAAAAAAGAGGACGGGTTTTAGTCGTCCTCTCAATAATTAGTGAAACTGATCTTCGGCTTAATTTTGTTTCTGGGGAAGAATCTTCTTCATATTCCACAGCGTGGCAAAGGCCGGCGCCATATCGACGTCAATCAGCTTGCGCTGGAGATTTAAGAGATCACGATACAGCTTGGTGTTTTCAGCACGCGGCTGGTAAGACTGATCGATCTGAAGAATCTTCGAGAGTTCAGGAATGATTTCCGGAACATCTTTAACGGCATAAGCCGCAAAGATGCAGTTCGTCACAACAGCGCCGCCCGCATTCTTATAACGAACAACTTCGGCGTCGAGCATGTCGGACTTGATTTGGTTCCAGAGCGAGCTGCGGCTTCCGCCTTCGGCAACCGTCAAACGCTGAAGGTCAACACCGGCAGAGCGGTAAAGATCGCAAATTTCCATGTAGTCAAAGCCGATGGATTCCAAAACGGAACGCCACATCACAGACTGATCGTCATCAAGCGTCAAACCCAGGAAGCAGCCGCACTTCTTATTGTTGATATCCTGACCGCCGGTAAGGTACGGAAGGAACAAAACACCGTTGGAGCCCACCGGAACCTGGGCGGCGCGATCATTCAGATCGTTGTAGTAAACCGCGTCATTGGCCTTGTGGCAGACATTGTCTTTAAACCAGCGCAGAGCTAAGCCCCCGGTACGAATCGTGCCCCAGTAGAAATAAGTGTCAGGAAGCGATCCGGAATTAAAGATAAGGTTGTTGCCCTTCTTACTTAACTCAGGAATGATGCCCTTAGTCGAAACGCAGAACATCGCGCAGGTACCAGCAACGTCAACGCCTTTGCCTGCTTCATAGTTTCCGCAGCCGATCATGGACTGCATGGTGTCCCCGGCGCCGGCACAAATCGGTGTGCCTTCGGGTAAACCTGTTTTTTCTGACATCGCTTTTGTTAGGCCGCCAATAATGTCCCAAGGCTTGAGAATACGCGGCATGTATTTTTCGTTGATGCCGAGAATTTCGAGCTGTTCTTTGGACCATTCTTTCTTCATAACGTTGTAGCCCAAACCCCAGCCGGACATAGCGCCCCAGTCGATAAAGGCATCTTTGCCTTTTAAGCCGGCTAAGTGAGAAAGAATGTACGGAGTGTTGTGCATGAACTTAACGCCCTGCTGCTGGAATTTGGTGTTGTTTTTCAGGAACCAGCGGGCAAACATTGCCGGGAACATCGTGCAGGCTTCCGGATTTCCGGTTTCCTTAACCCAGATGTCCAAGTTCATGTCATTGATGAAACGTACGTCATCATCGGTACGTGTATCGAGGTAATTAATATAAGGGGTGATCGCGTCGCCCTCTTCGTTCACACCGGCGATACCGCAGATAATGCCGTCGCCCATAACAGCTCGCACGTCTTTGGGATCGTAGCCGAGCGCTTTAATGTCATCGACACAGCGTTTGATGCATCGAACCGTAATGTCCAAAAACTCATCCAGGTCCATTTCGACCCAGCCGGCATGCGGATAACGAAGAATCGTGGGCAGACTCTGTGAAGTGATGCTCTTGAGATTCTCGTCATAGACAGATACCTTAACGCTCTGAGTTCCCGCATCAAAGCCTAAGTAAAGTTTGGACATTACAGACTCCTTCTTATTAATTTCGTTTTCTAAATACGTCCGTCAGCGCGGCGGTCAATTCTTTCCAAAGCTTTCAGGCTCAGCGCGCCAGCGAAATCAAGATGACTCCTGTCATCATAGCAAGAACACCCGCCGTCTTTAAAGGCGTAACCTTTTCATGAAGGGCTTTTGCTCCGATAAATAAGGCAAGCATCATGGAAACCTCTCGGGTTGGTGCGACATATGCGAGCGGCGCGTAAAGCAAAGCGAACAAAACCAAGAGGTAAGCAGCCGGATGTGCAATACCGATGTAAAGTGCGTACTTCCAACGCTTTTTAATGTCTTCTTTAAAGCTTTTACGCCCCGATTCCTTGGAAAGAATCCCAGGGCCTAGAAGAAAGAGCCGAACCGCCATGCCGGGGACGTAATACATTAAAGGCGTCAATCCGATCAGCTGAATCGCAAATCCGTCCAAGCTCGAATACGAAGCAATAAACACGCCCGTCAACACACCCCAGAACAATCCTTTGGATAATGAACTCTTGAGCTGCTTGTCTTTACCCGGCATTGCGAGCAGCACAATACCCAACAGAACGCAGGCAATTCCGGCAAACCCCAGCGGTGCAAGCTTTTCTCCAAAAAGAAAAACCGCCACTAAAACCGTAAACGCGGGGCCCGTGCCTCTGGCGGTCGGATAAACAACGGAATAATCCGCCTTTCGATAACCAGTTTGGAGAACAATCGTATAAATGACATGAAGCACTGCGCTGAGAATAATCAGCAGCCAAAGTTCAAGCGGAAGAGACAAAAGCCTTTTGAAGTCCACTAAATACAGCAAAGGCATGTAAATCAAAAAGGCAAAGGTCTCGTAAAGCAGGACAAAAGACGAACCTCCTCCGCTCTTCTTAGAAACGAAGTTCCAAGAAGCATGCAGTACGGCCGCGAAGAGAACCAGCGCCAGTGCTATAGCATTCATTTGACGTATTCGATAGGATCTTTAACACCATTGGCTTCAAAAGCGGCTTTACGATCAATGCAGGTGCCGCATTCTCCGCAGGCCTTCTCGCCGCCGTCATAGCAAGACCAAGTCAGCTCATAAGGAACTTTTAACTCCAGGCCCTTAGCAACGACCTGTGCTTTGTTCCAGCGGTTCAGTGGCGCACGAAGTGAAACCAAACCGTAAGTTCCGATATTGATTGCCTGAGCCATTGCATTATTAAAGCCTACAGAGCAGTCGGCATAAGCGTTGCCTGCTGCATCATCAGCATGGGCCCCGATCCAGATTTCGCATTTTTCTTCCGGGAACAAGGATTGAGCCAGTGCCGCTCCGGCTGAAAGCATTAAGCCGTTTCTAAAAGGAACGTACGTCGAAACCTTGCCCTCTCCGTTTTTAGAGATCTGTTCGGCATAACTTTCATGGACGGGCTTTTCCGTGCCAGTAGATAACAGGGAGCAGTTGCTGAAAGAAAAGATCTGAGTCAGGTTAAAAACAACGTGTCTGACACCGTAATAATCTGCGACCTTCTGAGCGCTTTCTAACTCTTTGCAATGTCTCTGACCGTATTCAAAGGACAGAGTAACGACGTTTTCTTTGCCTAATTCATGGACGGCCATGGCAAGACAAGTCGTGCTGTCGACACCGCCGCTGCTGAGAACAATGGCTTTCACCGTTTTTCCTCGACTAACTATTAATGAGTGTTTGGTATTTTAATCAGCGGCTCTGCAAAATTCCCGCTGCCAAAACAACTCAGTCCGCCTCTGGGACGGACTGAATTGACCTCTTCTTAGTTTGAACTACTTGATTTTGAATTGGATTTCAGCGGGGAATCCTTTCACCAAGTCACCGGCCTTTACGCCTCTGAAAGCGTTTTCTTTATCGACACCGGCTTTGATCGCTTTTTCAATCAAAGCCTTATTATCAACTTCCGGTGTCTTGCACATTGCCGTGTTGACCTTAAAAGCCGCGTCCCCGGCAATCGCATTCACCGTAGCACCGCCCTTAAAGTCGGTAATGACGGCACATGGAAGCGCTTTTTCAAGTTCAAGAACTGCTCGGCTTCCGGCGTGAACGGCATTCGTGTTGCCGTAACTTCCGTTGGAATGGCCGCCGGGGCCAGTAATGAAAACTTCATAAGTTGCGGCAGAAACCGCTGATGCTGCAAAGGCGCAAACTAACGCTGCTAATAATTTATTCATGTCTGCCCCCTTATTTGTACAGCTCTTCAGTCGTGCGATTGCCTTTGGGAGAAACCAACGGCGGAACAACCTTTCCGTCGGAAGTATGGTATCCGGCAGCCATAAGTCCCATCAGAATCATTCGATAAACGCGTTTGCCTTCGTCCTGGCCGTTTCCGGGAATGCCCCATTCATACCAAGCATGTCCGCCGCCACCGCCTGCATTCGTACCAACGTTGAAGTTAACCGTCGGAACGCCAACCGCTGCAGGAACGTTGTCGTTGAGCGATGCCGCTCGCTCGTTCAGTTTTTCACGAATATCAATGCCGGCTGTGCGGGCAGACTGCCAGAATGCCTGCATAGCAGGATCGTCGTAATTCTTGCGCTTATGGGCGGGACGATCGCCGAACCAAACCAATTCCATCTTCACGGCTTTGGCGTCTCCGTCTTTCAGACCATATTTGGCGTTTTCCTGCTGGAGTGCCTTTGCGAAAGCAGGTTCAATCTTGCTGCGAATATCTTTCAGCGGTCCGGGTGTCGGACTTCTCATATCGACGAGAAGTGTGCACTCTTTGCTTCGTTCACCTTCCGGCGCCGGTGTGCAGGAACCAACACCTACGGTGTAAGTCGTTCTTTCTGCTTTTTTATCCAGATCGTAGGGAGTTTTCAGATTGGAAATCATTTCAATGGCACGGTTCATAGCCATTAAAGCGGAAGGCTGGTTTGCGCCGACCTTCACTCCGGCAGGTTCCGAGTATTTAATTTCGAAACGGTAAGAACCCAAGTAGTTAACCGTTCCGGAACCGGGAGATGTACTGTCAGCGCCGAAGTTAGCAACGAAGTTCAGAGCATTGTTGCCTTTGCCGGTGTCTTGGTTATAACCGTAAAGCTGCTTCATGCCGCAAAGGTTGCCTTTGCCCTCTTCACCGGTCGTACCGCAAATCCAGATGTCATAAACCGGCTTGATCTTATATTTGTTGAGCATGTAAGCGGCTTGCATGACAGCTGCCGTGTTAATCATCGCGTCGTTATAACCAGGAACATAAATTCTCAGAGCGCCGCGACCCAAAGCGTCTTCATAGTCGTTATAACGCTGATAGGCTTTTTTGTAATTGGCGTCTTCAATAATCTTTCCGTCTTTATCGAAGTGGAGTTCATCTGGCAAAGCGGCAAGTTCTGCCTTTGTCTTAACCAATGCGTCAGAAGCTTTCTGAAGCTTAACCGGCACGAAGGGAGCTGAAGCCGGCGGCAGTTCCGCAGGATTCACTGTGTCAATGTGACCTTCTAAGAGGACCTTAGGAAACTGGCCTTTGTAAGACTGAGCATCTTTTTGCTGGGAATAAGTGCCGGGAATTCTGACGCAGGCGTTATATACAGGCAGACCGTCAACCTTCTGAAGTCCAGCACCCTTGATGATGCCGTCGGTACGCGTCATTACCTGCGCGGGAGAGAAGCCCCATTCTTCGGTGAAACGACGCATCAGTTCCTGCTGACGGCGCATTTCTGATCGGGACGGAGATGCAATTCGGACGATTTCCATTTGAGTATTGAATCGCCACTTTTGTCCTTGAGGACTCGTGAGCTCTGCCAACATTTTCTGCATCGGAGCATCGGCGTTAATCATGTCAGCAGCTTTTTTTGCTTCAGTACTGACTGTCGGAGCCGCAGCTATAGCTGACAAGGAAACGGCCGACATGACGGTGAGTAAAGAGAGTGTTCGAATGCGCATATTTCTCCTCAGTTTGGTTTTTAGTTTTTCTTTCATTTTACCCCTCAGAGTTTTCCTGGTGTTCAATTTTTCTTTACTTTACTTGAGATTCTTGAGTTTTCTCTAAGTTTTGCTTTGCGTTTTTTCTTTCAGCGCAAACAGTATCCGCACATGAAGTTCTTGCCTTCCAGACAAGCCGCAAAAATAGACAAACCGCTTCTTTTGAATCGTTCTAATATTAATAAGTTATATCCGCAAAACTTTTTAGCGAATAAGGAGAAAGAAGTGAGCGATTGTTGTACTGGTTCCTGCGGCTGCGGCAAAGTGATTAATGCGCCTGTTGTTACACCCGTTATTGGGTCCAAACGGGTTGAACCCGGAAAATACAAAGGATCTGCGGCGAAAGTTTTCTTCTCGCCGATCATTGACGCTGAGCACCTCATCAAACTCTATAACTTAGTGAACAGCGAAATTTACGGCAAAGTTGCGATCAAACTGCACACCGGTGAAAAACACGGTCCGAATATCCTTCCTCGTGATTTAGTCCAAGCCCTTCAGGCGACGATTCCGAACAGCAACATCGTCGAAACAAATACACTTTACGAAGGCGACCGCTACACAACGGAAAGCCACCGAGAGACCATCAAGGTTAACGGCTGGACGTTCTGCCCGGTCGACATCATGGACGAGGACGGCTTTGTCAACCTGCCCGTTAACGGCGGCTTCCACCTGAAAGAAGTTGCTATGGGCAAGAACATTGTCAACTATGACTCCATGCTGGTTCTGACTCACTTTAAGGGTCATGCTATGGGTGGTTTCGGAGGCTCGATGAAGAATATCGCCATTGGCTGCGCTTCCGGTCAGGTTGGTAAACGCCAGGTCCATGGCATCGAAGGCGAACCTCCTGCCGATTGGAATGCATGGCCGGCCAAGGAAAAGCTAATGGAATTGATGGCTGACTCGGCTAAAGCCACTATTGACCACTTCGGCAAGAGAATCACTTATATCAACGTCATGCGCAACATGTCCGTAGACTGTGACTGCGCTGGAGTTGCAGCGGCCAAACCGACGATTGCCGATATCGGTATTTTGGCTTCTACCGACCTCCTCGCTATTGATCAGGCTTGTGTCGACTTGGTTTACTCTCACCATGGAGACAATCGTGATCTAGTTGAAAGAATGGAATCCCGTCACGGCCTGCGCCAGCTGACCGCAATGGCAGAGCATAAGATGGGCAACACCCAGTACGAATTGATCGAAATCGACTAATTTCCTTCAATGCTGTATGAGGGCTCCGATCTACGGAGCCTTCGTCGTCTCAGGCGGAAAATGACAATCGGTACTTGGTGTGTTTTTTCTCAATGGTTTGTGAAAACCATTTGGATGCATCGCCCCAGGATTTATAGCTAGCCCCCGAAATTTAAGACCGTGATCAGTTAAGATAAAGAAAATTAATCCTGAAGGACTAATTAAGGCTTTAACGGAAGAATATTAAGAATGCTTGCACCGGTTCGTATGATTGTGACTTACCCTCTTTACATGGCAATGGAAAGAGCTATTTTTCATTCTCAGACTTTTGAGAAAACCTGGTCAGGCCTTCGTCCGAAACTTGAAAAAGGCGTTGAACTCATCGCGCAGGAAGTTCACCCTCAGGGCCGCAACTTCATCCGCCGTTATGTCTATCAGGAACCCGCGACCCGCAGAATTTGTTCCGAATGCTTCGAAGAGATGTTCAATAATGAAGTCATGTCTCTTCTCGGCTTAGTCAAAAATGTCCGTAAAGACATTCGCGGCCGCCAAAAGCAAATCCTCGAATGGGAAAAAGATTTAATCGCGGCTCCGAAAAAGACCTGGAACATTCTTAACAGTACACAAAGCAATTTAAAGGACAAGATCAGCCGCTACAAAAGCAAGATCGAATACGACGAAAAACAAATCGTTGTGCTTTTGGATAAAGCGCTGGATTCTTTGAAGGCACGCGGCGTTCGCATCGATCGCGAGCAGCTGGAAAGCCTGATTGAATCGGCCGAAGGCGAGGACCTTGCCGCCATTCTTTCTGTAGCTGACTGCGTGGGTCAGGTGTTAAAGCGTTTGGAGTCTCAGCTTGCTGAGTCGAACCCGACTCCGGAACTCTCTAAAACTTACGCAGGTTTTTACATGATGTGCAACCGCCTCTATTTAGAAGCGGTAAATCGAGCTTTGTATCAAATCGGCAAGGTTTACATGAAGCGCGTTGCAGGAATCGAAAAAGAAGCCTTTAAGCAAATCAACACAGCAGAAGAAAAACTCACTTCTCCTAATCTTTCTGAAGCTGCGCGCGCCACGCTTAAAAACAACGTCAAGATCAACCATGAGATTCTTGAAGTCGTTAAGTTCTACACACGTCATTTAAACAAGCGCACAAAAGAACTCTTAGAGATCCGTGAAAAAGCCGCTTTGAATTTCGAAATTTCTTTGAATACCTTCATGACGATGAAGATCGGCGCAGATTTAGCCGACTGCGTCTCGAATGCAGAAAAAGATATCTCCAAGATCTTTGCTTTCGAGCCGCCTGCTCTTTCCGCCCTTTATGATGTCGGATTCAAAGAACAGTTCAGAGCTGTTACAAGACAAATCCGGAACGAGTAATAAGAAAACCGGAGCCTAAACGGAATCCGGTTTTTACTTTTGGAGGCCCTTCAGGAATTTCTTCGAAGAGCTTTAATTTTGATTAGCCTAACTGGATCTTCTTCCACACATGACGGATGGAAGGAACGGCAGGCGTCTTGCTTCGATCGTCGTAAGAAGTATGGAGCAGCTGATGAGCTTTGTGAGAATTCGGCTCTCCCAAGAACTCGTCATAAAGCTCTTTGACCATCGGATTGTTGTGAGACTGACGAACCGGACTGTTTTCGTCGGCGCGTTCCAGAACTTCGAAGCGCTTCGAAGTAGCGTTCAAATAGTTTCCTCTGAAACGAATCGTGCCGCCGCCGTTGACGCATCCGCCCGGACAAGTCATCACTTCGATAAAGTTATAGTCGCAGGTTCCCGCGGCCACTTCATCACAAATCTTGTTGGCGTTGGCTAGACCGTAAACGACTGCGATTTTCAGCTTCACGCCGCCTTCGTCCATATCCGCTTCTTTATAAACATGCGGGTGGTTGGAGGGCTTAAAGGGAACGTTGTTCACCTCTTTTCCGGTGAGGACATGGTAAAGCGTTCTTGAAGCCGCTTCTGCCACACCGCCGCTCTTCCCGAAAATCACACCGGCGCCCGAACCTCGGCTCATAAAGGGTGTATCAAATTCACCGTCTTCGATCTCTTTCAGATCTATCCCACGGCTCTTAAAGAGTCTTGCCAATTCGCGGACGGTTAAAACCAGATCCGTGTCCGGCACGCCGTCTTTGGCCAACTGTGGGCGTCCTGCCTCGATCTTCTTTGCTGTGCACGGCATGATGGAAATCACACGGATCTTTGAAGGCTCGGCGCCGATTTTTTCCGGCAGCCATGTCTTGGCAAGAGAACTGAGCACAGCCTGCGGAGAGCGAGTGGTGGAAAGATGGTCCAGCATTTCAGGACGATGCTGTTCAACAAAACTAACCCAGCCGGGGCAGCAGGAAGTAAACATCGGCATCACTGAGTGCTTATCTTTGATTCGATTAAGCAGCTCGGTACCTTCTTCCATGATCACAACATCAGCTGAGAAGTTGGTATCAAGAACATAGTTGGCACCCATCATCTTCAGCCCGGCAATGATGCGTTTTTCAACATTAGTTCCGGAAAGCGTTCCGAATGCATCGCCCAATGTTGCGCGGACAGAGGGCGCAAACTGAACTACGGAAATAACACTTTCGTCTTCAAGAATTTCGCGGGCCTTATCCACATTATCCGTTGACATTAAAGCCCCCGTAGGACAGACCATAATGCACTGTCCGCAGCGAACACATTTAGTGGAATCCACCCAATCTTTGGTGCCGTTCAGGCATACACCGGCTTTCGTTCCGATTTCATCAATACGAAGCGCTCCGATGCCTTGGATCTTATTGCACACCTCCACACAGCGCATACAGCGGACGCACTTATTAACATCGAGCTCGATCGCCGGATCGGTATGGTCAACCTTTCGTTCAGCAATAAATTTGCCCGTGAAAGGCGCCTTCTGGACTCCTAAGTTGCGAGCCAGCTGAAGAAGTTCACAATTACCGTAACGACCGCAGGTCACACAATCCATGTCGTGGTCTGCGAAGATCAAAGCCACCTGAGTTCGCTGCATTTTTTTGACCTGAGAGGAAATGGTGTCAACTTCCATTCCGTCTTCCAAAGGTGTCTTGCAGCTGGTGAGCGTAAGTTCCTGACCGTCGGCCCTTTTTACACGGACGATACAAACTGCACACGTCCCCGGTGTGTGACAGAGCGGCTTAAAAGCACAAAGCGTCGGGATAAAGAACCCCATTTGTCTGGCCGCTTCTAAAATTGTAATTTCTTGATCAAAATCAAAAGGTTTGTTGTTGATATAGGCTCTCATTTCTATTCTCCTTTTTCTTATTGAGCCTTTTGGTTAAAACCGGGAATCGGCAGCTGAGTAACAACGCCGAAGAGCCGGTAGCAGCGCATGCATCGTTCCGCTTCTTTCTTAGCTTCTTCCGGAGTTAATCCGAGTTCGACTTCTTCAAAGTTATGGGCGCGAATTTCGGGCGCCAGTTCTGGCATCTGCTGACGATCCTGATGAATGGTCGGAAGAACGGGTTCAGTCTCCTCAAGAAGATTGCATTTCTTAATCATCTGAGTCATGCGTGATCGCGGTTCAAAACCGACGGAACCTCGGGTTAGATATTCATGAATAGATTCGGCAGCTGTTTGACCCTGAGCCATACCTCCGATCAGCGTGGTCGGTCCGGTGGCACAGTCTCCGCCCGCAAATACGCCGGGACGGCTTGTAGCCAATGATTCCGTCACGGAAATGTTGCCGCGCTTATCAAACAGAATATTGTCTTTCTGTTCAAAAATACTTTGATCAATTCGCTGTCCGATAGCACTGATGACATTGGAGCAAGGAATGACAAATTCCGTACCCGGAATCTCGATAAGCTTTCTTCTGCCGTTGGCTTCAGGCGCGCCTTCGCGAAGTTTGATGCAGCGAAGTCCGGTAACTTTACCGTTTTCGAGCACCAGTTCTTTTTGAGCTGTCAGGAAATGGAATTCGATGCCCTCTTCTTTAGCCGCCTTGATTTCCAAAGGATCTGCCGGAGCTTGAGCTTCAGTTCTTCGATATATGACATGAACTTTGCCGTCGGTCATACGCACAGCAGAGCGAGAACAGTCCATTGCAACGTTGCCGCCGCCGACAACCACAAAGTCTCCGGAGAAGGAAGGAGCCTCACCTTCTACGACGCCGCGTTCAACCTGAAGAAGAAAATCCAAGCCGTTGTAATAGCCTTCAATTTGTTCATTGTCCTCGGGGAATCCAAGTTTCATACCCTTGGCACAGCCGACCCCTATAAACACAGCATTAAATCCCTCGTTAAAAAGGTCATCCAATGTGAAGTCTTTCCCTAAACGCCTGCCGTAATGAAATTTACCGCCCAGCTGCTCAATCGTATTGGCTTCAGCCAATAGAATATCTTTCGGCAGACGATACTGAGGAATACCGACTAAAGCCATCCCCCCGGCCTTTCGCTGTGCCTCAAACACTTCAACTTTGTAGCCTTTCAGCAGCAAATGATATGCGCATGTGAGTCCGGAGGGACCGGCGCCGATAATTGCGATTCTGGGAGAGAATTCGCTCGGTTCTGCAGCGGCACCTTCGAACATTTTGTCAACGGTGTACCCCAATGAGTCAGCGCAATAACGCTTCAGATTCTTGATGTCGACAGCTCCCTCCAGACGATTTCGTCTGCAAGCCTTTTCGCAAAGACGGACGCAGACTCGTCCGCAGGAGCCGACTAACGGGTAGTGACGAAGAACTACACCCGTGGCGTAATCCGTACGTCCTGCCTTTATGTAATCAATATAACGAGGCACGTTGACGTGCGCCGGACAGGCTTCAATGCAGGGAGCCGTCATTACTTCATAGCCGCCCCATGGCATATCAGGAAGCGGAACGAGTTTTAGATCTCCGGGAAAAGCTTTGATCGCTTCAATTAAAGCTACCGGCGAAGTCTGACCCACCCCACAGAAACTCGTATTTCTCATCATGCGGGCGATATCGAGAAGATTTTCCCAATTAATCGGGTCTCCTCTCAATGCTTTTTCCAGCGCCTGAGAAATGATGATTGAGCCGCTTCGGCAAGGAGTACATTTACCGCAGGAATTGTCTTTTACCGTTGAATAATATTTATTCATGGCAAAAAGCAGGTTTGCATGCGGGTGGAAAACTAAGAATCCCCGATGCGAGATAAATGTCATAACGGGGTTGCCGTTATTGAACTGCAGAAGATTTTTAAGATCCAGACCCTCAGGTTCTTTGTAATCAGCAGTGCCGCGGTTGTCATAGACGACACCGTCCCACACGCCATAATGAAGCCGCATATTCTTTTCCTTGTTTTGAGAGCAATTGTTTTATCGTAATGAATTCCATTTTAGGCGAGCCACGCCCTCATTTTTACATTTCAACATTTTTTACATGTTGTGAGCTGTCGAAGTTCCTCCTTCGTCCATTTCTTATTTATTGACTACGAATAGATGTACTACTTTGAGAAGATCACTGCAAAGATTTTCAGAATTGATCATTAGAATCTATTTGAAGTGAGGAGTTTTATGAAAGTCGGATTAGCACTTGGAAGCGGTTCAGCCCGCGGTTTTTCCCACATTGGCATTATTGATTGTTTGCTGGACCAAGGAATTGTTCCAGATGTTGTTGCAGGTACATCAATCGGAGCGATAGTGGGCGCCTGTTATGTCAGCGGACATTTAGAACGACTGCGTAAACAAGCCCTTGCTATTAACCGCTTAAATTGGACGACGTTTTTTAATCCGAGCTTTTCTATTGACGGGTGGATCAATTTGCATCAAATGCAGATGTTCCTCGTAAAGAGCGGCGTAGAACGGAAACAAAAATGCATTGAAGATTTAAAAACCCCTTTTGGAACCGTGACCTGTGATCTTATGAGCGGCAAAGAAATCTGGATTACAAAAGGTCCGGTTTTTGACTCCGTTTGGCCTTCAATGGCCATGCCGGGCGTCTTTCCGCCTGTTGAGGGACCTGAAGGCCGGTGGTATATCGACGGCGGCATCGTTAACCCAGTTCCTGTCTCTTTATGCCGGGCTCTGGGAGCCGATGTTGTGATCGCGGTAAACCTTAATAACGACCTCCTGAGGCGGGTTGAAATTGAAAAACAGTCAAAAGGCTCCAACAGAAAAAAAACGAGCGAAGTCGCAAAAATTTTTGCCAAGGCCAAAAATCTGATTCCGTCGATCAAAAAGGAGGCTGAGTCCGATAAACCTAAACCTCCGGATTTCTTTGAGACGATTTCCCGCTCTATTAATATTGCTCAGGACCGTATTACTAAAACCCGTCTCGCCGGTGATCCTCCCGAGATCATCCTTTGTCCGAAAGTCACCGACATAGGCTTATTAGAAACTTACCGTGCCGAAGAGGCTATTCGAGCCGGATATAAATGCTGCGAAGCAAATATCGCTGCAATCAAAGACGCTATCGGTCACTAAAACGATACGTCTTAAGCCTTTTTGATATTGGCGGCGAGGTAAAGCATACCCACCAAAACCGAGCCGCCGATAATATTTCCTATCGTCACCGGAACCAGATTGCCCGCAACAAATGAATAAAAATCAGCTTTAAGTGCCGCAGCCTTCCCAGCTTCCGCTAACGCGATGTAGCGAGGATCGGTTCCTGTCAGGATTCCGAGCGGGATAAAGAACATATTGGCAATGCAGTGCTCCATGCCTAAAGCAACGAAAGCCATCGTCGGGAACCAAAGGGCTGCGATCTTACCGATCGTTTCCGTTGAGGCGGCTGCAGCAAATACAGCTAAGCAAACCAGCCAGTTGCACCCGATTCCGCGAAGAAGCGCCTCTGTAAAACCTAACGAACATTTGGCATTGGCTAAATTCACGACAGCGGCTGCCCAAGGCATCGTCCCGCCGGCACTCTCAAAAATCAGTCCTGAAAGATAAGCGATGAAGAAAGCAACAAAAAGCGCACCGGCAAAATTACCGATCCAGGAAGTCGCCAACGTAAAGGCGGTCTGGCCGAAAGTAATCTTTTGCTTAGCTTGGGCGGTGGTCAGCGTCATACAGCTGCCGGTAAACAAATCAGCACCGCAAAGAACAACCAACATAAGCCCAAGCGGGAACACTGCTCCGAAAATCAGCTTTGACATTCCACCCCACTGCTCCCAAGGAAGCGCGAGTCCGATACGAATTGCGAGAAAACCGCCGATCGCAATATACATACCGGCGAGAAGTGTGTTCGCGGCACGGGCAATCCAGCATTGATTGGCTTTGGAGAGACCCATGCTCACAGTGGCATTCAGGATTTCTTGTGAAGTAAGTGTAGCCATAATCTATGGAAAAAAGAGGTCGGAAATTGAGCGAAATTCTAAGTGAAAATTTTCGCCTTTTTGAAAAAGCCGAATGACTAAAAAGAGACCTTTAGTCGGTGCTTTCCTCTAAATTCCCGTACACTTATGTCAAGTATGTTTCATTAAGAAAATAATTATGAAAAAAATTCAATTGGCTGCCTTCATTGCTGCTGCCGGCCTGATGCTCGGATCAGCTTACGCGGCTGGTCTCGACGCACCGGTTCCCCCTTCTTTCAACGATGCTCCCGACAATATTCAAAGACCGTCCAAGAGCGGTGAAACGATTGAGGAAAAAGTCACTGATTTAAACCAGAAAAACCCGGATATTGTTAATTCCAAAGCTGGTAAGAAAGACACCAAGGCTGAGGAAGCTCAATCTAAGAAAGACTTAAAAGCTGCTCAAAAGCGTTCTAAAGATCCTTCCTTGTGGCCAAAGACTAAAATTGAAGAGACCGTTGACAATCACAATCAGGTCACTGAAGTGAAAGTCACTCCAATGTCCACTCAGGTTCCTTATGTCATGACGCGTGAGGCTCCGAGCAATAAAACCGGCGGAAGCGGTCCCGGTACAGGAAGCGACAATACGATGAGCATTCCAAAATTCATTAATTTCGGCTTCTAAGCAGAGGATCAAAGCACAAAATGGCAGTATTTACTGAGGTTTCTAATACCCAGCTCGATGAGCTTTTGTCTCATTACGACATCGGTCAGGCTCGTTCCCTAAAAGGTATAGCCAGCGGTATTGAAAACAGTAATTTTTACTTGGACACCGACAAAGGTAAGTACGTCCTTACCATTTTCGAACGTCTGAACAAAGATCAGCTTCCGTACTATCTTGAACTGACCAGTCATCTCGGTAAAAAATGCCTTGCAGTAAGTTATCCCATTCCGCGCAAAGATGGCGGCTTGCTTTCCGAAATCAACGGCAAGCCATGCTCCATTGCTCCCTGCCTCAGCGGAACTTACGTAGAAAAACCTTCTGCCAAGGCTTGCCGTGAAATGGGAGAGATGCTTGCCAAGATGCATAACGCCGTTGAGGACTTTCCGCTTTCGCAGGAAAACACCAAAGGCTCGGCATTTTGGCTCTCCTCCATGCCGCTGCTTAAACCTTACATTCCCGATCGTCTGTACCAGATGCTCGAAGAAGAAGTCACGCGTCAGCTGGAGCTTCAAAAATCCCCGGAATATCAAGCCCTTCCGGCCGGTGCCGTCCACGCCGACTTGTTCCGCAATAATGCTTTGATCAACAAGAACGGCGATGACGAATCTTTGGCAGGCGTCATTGACTTTTATTTTGCGTGCAACGCACCGTTTCTCTATGACCTCGCTGTCACGTTAAATGACTGGACGATTGACTTAGAGACCGGAGAATTCGAACCCGAACGCGCTCAAGCCATGCTTGAGGGTTACAACAGCGTTCGTCCTTTAACCGAAGAAGATCACAAGCTCTGGCAGGATATCCTGTCTGCGGCAGCTCTTCGGTTTTGGGTTTCCCGACTTTACGATTACTATATGCCGAGACCTGCGTCGCTTCTCACCCCGCATGATCCGGCGCATTTCGAACGTATTCTTAAACTTCGCCGCGAATCCGCGCCTGAAGATTTACCTTGGATTTGATTTGAAACTTCGTTTTTATGGAAAATTATCACCTTCCTTTTAAAACGGGAATGGACTGGCTGCGAGGCGCATGTGTTGTTGTCAAACGTGCGCCCGCAACTGTTTTCGGCATTCTCGGCTGTTACGTGCTTGCTTTGTTCGTTGCCAACCTGCCTTCCGAGCTTCTCGGACTTTCCTGGCTCGGCGCGATCTTAAGTTCTTTGGTAACGCCTTTCGGGGCCTTGGCTTTTGCCGCTTGCGGCAGAGAGCTTGCCCGTAATTCCCGCCCGACCCTCTTCTCCTGCTTCGGCGAAGGCTGGAATGACATGGACACTCGTAACAAGCTGATTTTGTTAGGCTTGATTTACGGTCTCTGCGTTATCGTCATCGGCTTGATCGTGAGCCTCCTGACCTCCGGTGACATCGCACAGTGGAAGAATGCTCAGGGCCAAATTGATCCTCAGAGCGTCCTGAGCCATATTCCTTGGCTGGGCTTCATCGTGGGGGCCGTCCTATACGCCATGCTGTTGGGCATCACATGCTTCTCTCCGATGCTGATTGCCTGGAAAAAACAGCCTATCGGCAAAGCCTTCTTCTTCAGCCTTGTGGTCTGTTTCAGAAATATCGGCGCCATTGCCTGCCTCGGTCTGCTGCTTTTTCTGCTGGCTTCCGGCGGAGCAGTTGCCTTCGGCGCCTTGGGCGATCTAGGACAGATCCTGGTCATCCTGTGGGCACTCTTTGTCACAGGACTTTCTTACAGCTCTCTTTATCCGATGTGGCGTTCGATATTCGAGTCTGAAGTTCCGCCGCTTCATTAATGATTCGTTGCACATTCCCGGGCCTGCATCTGCAGGCCCTTTTGCTTCTCGATTAAGCTATCGAAAACAAGAAATCTTTTGGAGTTGAAATGCGTAACTTAATTCTTTGTCTTGCTCTCGGCGCTGTCGCCTCTTCCGCTTTTGCGCTGACTAATGAAGATTTGGCTGCCAATACTTGGATGCCGCTCGAAGAACAAACTAAGTCTTCCTGCGAACTTCCGGCCATGATTGATTTTCATAAAGACGGTACGCTTTCCTCCGAGCCCGGATGCAACAACATGTCCGGCCGCTACAAAATCGGTGAAGACGGAAAGATTGATTTCTCCGAAATGGCCATGACCCAGAGAATGTGCGCTAAGGAGTACATGGACCAGGAAATGCGTTTCACCACCATGCTGAATGCAACACACTACATCAAGAAAGATGACAAGCAGCTGATCCTTCTTGACGGAGACAAGAAAGAAGTCGGTCGTCTGGTTCCCGAAAAAGCCAAAGCCTGCAACTAATTCATGACCAGGCGCTTTGAGCGCCGTCAACTAAAAACGCTCGGTCGGTCCAGAGCGTTTTTAGTTAGTGAGCGGCTTCCCAGTTGTCTCCGACCCCGACTTCAGCGATCAGAGGAACATGGAGCTCAGTGACTGAATCCATGATCTTCGGAAGATTTTCTTTAACAAGGTCAACTTCGGCCTCCGGCACTTCCATGATGAGTTCATCGTGAATTTGGAGAATGAGTTTGCTCTTAAGGCCTTTCTCTTCAATCCATTTTTGAACCGCAATCATCGACAGCTTGATCAGGTCCGCAGCCGTCCCCTGCATCGGCGCGTTAATCGCAGCTCTTTCTGCCGCGGCGCGACGAGCACCGCCCGCATGGATCTCCGGGAGCCACAGCCTTCTGCCGAAGGTTGTTTCGACGTAACCCTGGCGATCGGCTAAAGCTCTTGTCCTTTCCATGTAGTCATGAACACCTGGAAAACGAGCAAAGAATTTGTTGATGTAATTCTTAGCCTCGTCTCTTCCGATGCCGAGGTTCTTTGCCAAACCGAACGGACTCATGCCGTACATCAAACCGAAGTTAATCACTTTGGCAATACGGCGGTCATTCGGTGTGACCTTGTCCCTTTCCTTTCCGAATACTTCCGCCGCTGTCGCACGGTGAATGTCCTCATTGTTCTTAAAGGCCTCAACCAAGCGCTTATCGGCTGACAAATGCGCCATGATGCGCAGTTCGATCTGAGAATAGTCAGCGCTGATCAATTTGCAGCCGGATGCCGAGATGAATGCTTCGCGAACTTTGCGGCCTTCTTCGGTTCGAATCGGAATATTCTGAAGATTCGGATTCGTGGAAGACAAACGTCCTGTCACAGCGACCGCTTGTTCGAAGGTCGTGTGGACTCTTCCGTCTTTGGGATCGACCATCTTCGGAAGTTTTTCCGTATAAGTCGTCACGAGTTTTGTGATCGTGCGGTACTCCAAGGCGATCTTTGCCAAGGGATAATTTTCAGCCAGTTCAGAAAGAACTTCTTCGCTGGTGGAATAATTCCCAGAGATCGTCTTTTTCGGTTTCGCACCCTCGAGAACAACACCCATCTTGTCGAACAAAATCTCGCCAAGCTGTTTCGGGCTGGACAGCTTGAAATTTTCCCCGGCAACTTCAAAGGCCTGCTCTTCCAATTCTCTGGCTTTCGTATTTAGCTGGGCTGTCTGCTGATCCAAGAGTTTCGTATCGATAAGCACGCCATTTTGTTCCATTTTGAAAAGAACATCTGACAAAGGCATTTCAATATCACGGTAAATTTTCTCAAGTTTCGCGTCGTCAGACAATGCTTTCTTAAAGAGACGATTTAACCGGCTGACGATAAAGACTCTTTCCGAAGCAAATTCAGCTGCCTTTTCGACAGAAACTTGGGAAAAAGACAGTTTTTTGGCGCCTTTTCCTAAGAGTTCTTCTTCCCCTCTTAATTCATATTTAAGCCAATTGGCTGCAAGTTTTTCTATAGTGTGAGAACGATGGGCCTCTAAAACATAGCTTTCCAGCATTACGTCATCGGAGACACCGGCGAGATTAATACCGACATTGGCGAAGACGTGTTTCATGTACTTGGTGTCATAACCGCATTTAATCGGTTTCTTATGTTCAAGCACCCTTCCGAAGATCTCTTTAAAAGTACCTAGAGTAAGACCTTGAGCTAAAAGGACATCGTTGTCGATCGGAACGTAACTCGTCTTGCCGTCCGTAGTTCCGAAAGCAACGCCGACCGGCATATATTCCTGCTGAGATGATCCGTCCGCTAAGACATAAAATTCAAAGCCGTCCTTGGTGACCAAATCTTCAAGATGTGCGGCCAGCTCTTTAGCTTTTGCCTTATCAGTAATGATTTCAAGCGTTCTTTCGGTTTCGGATTCTTGTTCCTGTGAGAACAAATCCAAAGTATCGCCTTCAACAGGAGCAGCTCCGACCGCAGCTCTCTTTTGAGCCGTTGTTGAAGTTTCTAAAGGTTTGACTTCACCGGGTACATCCGTTTTCTTTAGTTCTTTAGCCCAGCTTCTGAATTCCAGCTTGTTGTAGTAATCCAAAAGTTCGGTGCGGTTCGGCGTCTTTAACTTCAAAGACTCTAAGGAAGGAACTTCTGCCGATAAGTCAGCATCAGTCTTGATCGTGACTAGCTGACGGGCAATCGGAAGAAAGCCCAAAGCCGAACGAAGATTTTCACCGATCTTGCCTTTCACTTTTTCTGCGTTTTCGATCACGCCGTCCACTGAGCCGAATTCAGTGATCCATTTAGCAGCGGTCTTTTCTCCGCACTTGGGAACGCCCGGAACGTTATCGATCTTATCGCCCATAAGGGCGAGGAAATCGATGATCTTTTCCGGAGGTACTCCGAACTTCTTCTCAACGCCCTCACTGTTTAGCCAGCTGTTGTCCTTGCCCATCGTATTCACAAGGAGAACATTGTCATTGACGAGCTGAGCAAAGTCTTTGTCGCCGGTGGCGATAACGACATTGAAGCCCTCTTCTACGGCTTTTTTCGTCAATGTTCCAATGGTGTCATCGGCTTCTATTCCGGGAATCTGAAGGAAAGGAATGCCTTCTTTTTGAACACCCTCAAAAATCAGCGGTATTTGCACGGAAAGGTCTTCCGGCATCGGAGGACGATTGGCCTTGTAGTCAGGATAGATATCCGAACGGAAAGTTTTTCCTTTCGGATCAACCACACACGCAACATAGTCCGTAGGTACATCCTTCATCAATACTCTGAGCATCGAGAGGAAGCCGCGAATCGCATTCGTGGGCGTGCCGGTCGATGTCGATAAAGGAGGCAGCGCGTGGTAAGCACGAAAAATAAAGTTTGAACCGTCAATAAGAAGAAGCGTTTTTTTCAAGATAAGGTCCTTTTCCCTAACTACAACGGGTGCACCGAACATAAGTTGAAAGAGTACCAAAGGATGGCCCACTCGGTACGAAATTCTGCCAATTATGGACAGTTATTCAGTTTGTGTGAACCGAGATCTTAAGCCACTAAAGACATCAACGATAAGGAAAATAATTGTCTAGAGAGGCTCATTTGAAAAAGTATTCCTTTGAGCCTCAGTATCTAAACTTGCCTACCAAAAGCAGGATATAGAAACCGGAAACTGATCAATTTAATTTATTGCTTTAAAAGAAATCAGACTTGAAATTTTGCCCAGATGAACTGCAGAACTATCATGAGGAAACGATTATCTCGGTAAATTCCAATAGCCGATTGTTTTCATTCGATTTTAAATAAAACAGTTTAGGAGAGAGACAAACTTAATTCGGTCACATTATTCTTTAAAAATAAATTTGAATTAAATAAATATCTCTATATCGCTTATAATCATCAACAGATAATCTTATTGTCTAATTTTATTTTGTTATTTCTTTTTATCAATCGGTGTCCAAATGGCAACTTTAGAAGATCTGATTCGTCAAAAACAAGAATTAGAAAAAGAAATTGAAGAAGTTACTCGCCGCGAACGTATTAACGCCATTAATACTTGCCGAGAATTGATTCAAAAATTCGACCTTCAGCCTGCAGAAATCGGGCTTAAAAAACTTATGCGCAAAGGCGCAATGATCCCGAAATTCATGGGACCCAAAGGCGAAACTTGGACGGGGCGCGGCCGCAAACCTATTTGGCTCCAGCAGGCTGAGCTTGAAGGCAAGAGCCTTGAGGATTTCCGTATTACTTCCCCCGTTGCAATGGAAGAAGACGAAGAAGCTCGCTTAGAAGAACTGACTCGACCCGACAACGTTAAAGCCTAATCGCATTGCTTTATCATCAAAACCGCAGTGAAAATTTTCTCTGCGGTTTTTTCTTACTACTATTAAACACGACTTTTTAAGTCTTTGAAATTAATTAGTCGTTGAGATCTTGGTTTAAAGATTTTTGAACACTTAAAATTTCTTTCGTTTCTCCGGAGACACTTATCGTCGGACCAACAAACAAATATTTCCGATAAAAGATACCATTATCTAATCAGCCTCTTTAAAAAGAGTATCCGAGTCAGACTCCTTCTCTCTGCTTTACCTGTTCTTTTATATTTGAATCTATGATCGAAGGGTCATTATCAGTTTGGTTTTAATTAGACTTCTGATATGCGTAAGTTATTCGATCCTTATTTTTTACTTCATTTAATTCAAAAAGTAGCAAATCTCTCAGAAGTTAAAGAATAATAATTTGTCTGACCATTTAATCACGAGAGATAATTGTTAATACCGTTCAATCATTCTTCTAGATTCAGCATTAGAGGATCAAAAACATAAACAGTTTCCAATCTCTCGCACTCCTAGATCCGCCAGGAACATAACCGATATCTGCTTGCAGATCTTGCAAATGTAATTGGTGGTAATACTATTGCCCAACTGACTATTAACGTCTAAGCTCGAGCCATTCCTAAAGGAGGATGATTAAAAATGATTGAACCCGTAGCAAAAGACAAGTGCCTTCCGGAGCTCGTAGCTCTTTTCCCGGAATTAGTCGCTCACCGTCACGATATCCATCAGCATCCTGACTGCGGCTTCGAAACTCAAAGAACCATCGGAAAAATCAAGGAATTCCTTGAAAAACACAATGTTCCTCCCAAAGACATGGATGACACCACTTGCCCCGGCTCTTTGTTCGTCGAAATTAAAGGCAATCTGCCCGGCAAGACCATCGGTTTCCGCGCTGACATCGACGCACTCAAGATGAAAGATCTTAGCGGAAAAGAATGGAGCTCCCAGATTGACGGTCAGGCTCACGCCTGCGGCCACGACGGTCACCAGACCTGGCTCATGGGTGCGGCTGCATACATGGCTGAACATAGAGATTTCCCCGGTACGCTCGTCTGTGTTTTCCAGGGCGCCGAAGAAATCGGTAAAGGAGCCGAAAGCGTCGTGCAATCCGGTTTCCTCGACAAGTACAAAGTTAAGGAAATGTACGGTGCGCACGATGAGCCCTTCTTAAAGAAAGGTCAGATCGGCTTCAAAGTCGGCCACCTGCAGGCGGCATCCGATACTTTTGCGGTTAAGTTCATTGGTGCCGGCACACACGGCGGCCGTCCTCATCAAGGTGCCGATCCGATTCCTGCCCTCTCCGAAATGTACCTGGCAATGCAGACAATTGTTTCCAGAAAGGTTGATCCTCTGGAAAGTGCCGTCGTTTCCGTCTGCTTTATGAATGCCGGAACTTTCGGAACATTTAATGTGCTTCCCGGCGAAGCTGTCATGGGCGGCACCGTTCGTACTTTCCTTCCGGAAGTTCGGGATTTGGTCGAAAACACGATCAAGCGTATGGCAGAAGGCATCGCCATGGCCCACGGCCTGAAAGCTGAAGTCAGCTATGAACGTCTTATCTCTTCAGTGAATAACGACGAACGTCTGACCAAAGAAGGCGTCCGCATCGCTCAGGATCTGTTGGGTAAAGACAAAATTTTCCCCGACTTTAAGCCCTTCATGTCCAGCGAAGACTTTTCCGTCTATCAGGAAAAAGTGCCTGCAACCATTTGCAGAATTGGTATTGCCGACGAAAACCACACGGTTCCGCTTCATAATCCGAAGTTTGATTTCAATGATGAAGTGCTTCCGCTGGCAAGTACTTTATTTGTGAAAATTGCCCAGGCCCGCTTGAAAGCATTAAGCGAAGAATAGCCGGGTTTCAAAACCAAATCTGACGGCTCTGCATTGAAAGATGCAGAGCCGTTTTCTTTGTTAGAAACCGCTAAGACGCAATATACAGAAAGACAGAAAGGCGCTGAAGAAGCGCCTGCACAAGAACCGCAGAGCCCGTCTGCGGTAACCGTCACGAAGTTTTCAAACAGCTAATCAGTGCGTTGTTTGATGGAAAAGATCATTCAACTCCGGATGATCTTTTAAATCCAATTTTCCGCGTGTCTGATAGCGCTGAAAGCCCAACATAAAGAGGCAACGTCTGCGGCTGCAGCTCAAAGAGACAGATGTCTGATGGGGCGTAAACTTGGGGCAACGATGCTTGGCTCCGATTCTGTTCACAATGATCTCCTAAATCGCGTGCAAATCATAAACACTTCAAATTTGAAAATACGACCGCTTGAAGCAGAAATCTTTTCTAATTATGTCACTTCTATGACACTTCAAAATTAATCAATCAGTTAGGAAAATCCTTAAGAATTGCAACCAAATTTTTATGGAATAACAAACTTTAGTTGTCTTATCTGACAAGAAGAGAAAGTCGATAATTTTGCTTCAGGATTAACGAGAACAAGTTGCGTCAATGAGCGAAATACAGCCTGTTTAAAAAAGCTCACGCTAAATATTCCGAATAACTCCAAGAACTTAAGGCTTTTGGGCAATTTTTTGCCTTTTCCGCTTGTAGACGCTGTGAATGCTCTTCGTTAGAATAGCGAAAATATTATCGTTGTTAACCCTGACAAAAACAAAAAAGGACTGATCGACCGAAATGCATTTCCAAGAGATAAGGCGTGCCGCCGCTCAAGGTACTATCAGCCTGCCTCCTCCCATGGATTCCGAAGGACTGGAAGACTTGGCTGTTTTGAAGTCATGTTTGAAAGTCATCCGTGAACTCTCGGGATTTCGCTATGCCTTTGCCAAAGATGCAATGGCGGAGACTTTTGCGCCCTTAATGGCCTCTGTAGAAGCGAAAAACGAACTCGAACGTCAGGGTTTAAAAGTCAGTTTGAAGTCTTATTTCTTGTCTTTAATACTGAAAGACTTAGAAAATCCCGACATCGTAACGATCGATAACTACATTAATGCTCTGTTTAATTGCGCAGATGCTGCCGCTAACGGTCCGATAACGGTTCAAACCGTCGTAAATGTTGCCAACAGCTTCCCGCAAGATGGTATTAATTGGCGCCAAAACCCGCAAACCGAAGAGGAGCAGATCCTTCTTCAGCCGGATACCTTTCCCGACAGCAAAGCCGTTCAGGTTGAATTGGCCAGATGGGAAAAATACTCCAAAGAACTGAGAGACTTAGACCCTCTGGTTCATGCGCTTTTGACGAATCTGTACTTTATGGCGATCTCCCCTTTGAACCGTCATAACGGAAGAGTGACTCAAATCCTTCTGCAGCTCTCCTTGATGGGACAGAACATCAACTCGCCTGCTCCCTGTCTGATGCTCGGTCGCGCCTTGATGACCAATGCGCACTTCGGCATCGAAGAACGTTTATACGGTTTGAGAACCCGACAATGGTCTCCGTACCTTCAGTACATGCTGAAGACATTATCCAAAGCAATTCTGCTTTCCGGCGACCTTTTGGCTTCCTTACAGCGTTTGTACGCTCAGACAGAGGCCTACTTGAAGATGATCGGTTTAGCCTCTCATGCAGCATTCCTGCCGGTGATATTCAAACATCCGGCGTGCCGTACGGGTGAGTTTTCCAGTATCTTCACAACAAGGCGTCAGGTAGCCAGTCATATTTTGAATGATCTGGCCCGCGCCGGAATCCTGGAAAGAGTTGAAGACGGAAGAGACCGTGTGTTCTACCACACGAGATTGATAGAACTGCTAGAAAGCGAAAACTATAGTTTCTCGCCTCTTCCTGCCTCTATTGATCCCTTCGTTCCTTTATACCAAAAAGGAACGCCGGGTCGAACAAAACGAGAGCCGCTTCCGACACGCGAAGACGCGCTCCCGAAATTCTCCGTCACCGGCGATTAATTCCATTCGAAGTTTTCAGCGAATCTCCCCGTGGACTTCCTGATGCTCCACGGAGGTTACTGCGTTCGTATCCGGATCGACAAAAACCACTGTCGGTTTATGTTCTTTCAATTCCTCTCGAGTCATTTGAGCGTAGCTCATGATGATGACCAAATCGCCTTCAGAAACTAAACGAGCAGCCGCCCCGTTTAAACAAATAATACCCGAGCCAGGTTTTCCTGAGATGGCATAAGTGGTTAATCTATTTCCGTTATTAATATCAACGACATCAACTTGCTCGTATTCATTAATACCTGATTGTCTTAAAAGTTCTTCATCGATCGTGATAGAACCAACGTAATTTAAATCCGCCTGAGTAACTTTTGCACGATGAATCTTACTCTTGAGTATCGTTAATAACATCTATTACATCCCGAAATTATTTATAAAGTAAATAAATTATAGTCCTTAGATATGAGCAGAAACGTCATTATCATGAAAGAATATCCCTCAGAAATGATGATAAGATGTTATCCGCTAGATCTATATGTTAGGTATCAATAATAATTAATATGCAATACATATTTGATTGAACATAAATTTATAAATAAATACTTGAATTATTTTTATCATATATACAACGAAGATTTAAATCTACAAATAATATATCTATGTATATCATCATGAAATAGATCTTCAAGCTATAACTCATATATTTTATTTACAAAAAGCCTGTATCAATTTAATTTTAACGATTTTTAAAGTGAAATTTCGCGTATCTCATCATTCTTGTTTAACTGTTTTATATGCATTATTTAACTATAATTCAAATAATTACTTGTATCACATAGAAGTTGAACCTTCACTTTAAGTAAGAAAAATTCAAGACCGTATATCTATCGGGATGAACTAGATTTATATATCTAGATAAATGATCTTCAAATACACTAGATATACACTTTCTAAACTAAAAATTAATTTTGTCTAGCTAGCCTAGATAAAACCTATCGATGTATCAAATACTTAGAATAATAGAATTTTTAGTCAAAAAATAAGGTTCTGTTTTAAAGACAGAACCTTACCAAAAGTTTTGTATTAAGTTACAGGATTGTAATTTTCTTTCCGGCAATTCTCGCTAAAAGATTCTTAATTCCTCCGGTCTTGAATTTAACAATCAAGACCATGTCGTCCCCTGCTCCCTGAGTATCAAGGATGACACCGGGACCAAATTTTTCATGATTAATATTAATACCTGCTTTATAGGGTGAATCAGAATTCTGTTTAGCACGTATTTTCTGAGTTTGGAGTTTTTCTTTCTTCGTTTCAATAATTCCCTTCGCCCATTCAGGAACATTTGAAGCGAATCTATGGCCGGACGGTTTTGTAGATCCACCATAAGAAGAATTGCGATAAGAACTTGAATAATTTTTATTCGAGCCGGATCGGCTTCCCCAAGAGTCTTCATCTTCCGCTTCGTAACGTGACTCGAACGGATTTCTGCTCAGCCACTTGAGCGTCTCTCCCGGAATTTCTGTGAGGAAGGAACTCGGATAGCTTGAGAAAGTTCTGCCCTGGAGCATGCGTTCTTCGGCAAGCGTCAGATAAAGTTCTTTCCTTGCTCGAGTAATCGCCACGTACATGAGACGGCGTTCTTCCTGAAGGGCCTTTTTGTCATTCTTGCTTCTGAAGTGCGGGAACATGTCTTCTTCCAAACCGGTAATGAAGACAATATCGAATTCCAAACCTTTCGAGGCGTGTACAGTCATCAGCTGGACAGCATCTTGACCGACCTGAGCTTGGTTTTCTCCGGCTTCTAAACTGGCGTGAGAAACGAATCCTGCTAAAGCAGAAAGATTCTCAACCGCCGTGCCGTCGGAATTTTCCGTATCGATGGCTTCTTCTTTAATGAAGCCCTGAGCCGCGGACGTTAATTCCTGTAAGTTTTCAATACGCTCGCTGCCGTTCGGATCCAATTCGTACATATTCTTCAGGCCGCTCTTTTCAACGGTGAAGTCGACGAAAGCGGGAAGCGGCATTTCGTCTTTTGCAACACGCAGTGTGTCGATGATCTCCTTGAAAGCGGCAAATTTATTGGCCGCCGCTCCACGGATGTACTGCATAGATTCAAATAAGGAAATGCCGTTCGTCGTCGCAAAATCCACAAGGTTTTCAATGGACTTTGCGCCGATTCCGCGGGCCGGTACGTTAACGACTCTTAAGAATGCAGAATCGTCTGAAGGGTTCTCGGCCAAGCGCATGTAAGCCATAGCGTTCTTAATTTCAGCACGATCGAAGAATCGTAGACCGCCGTAAACCATGAACGGAATACCGCGTCTTGTCAGTTCCGTTTCAAACAAACGAGACTGCGCGTTGGAGCGATAAAGAATGGCGATATCTTCAGGAGAGACGCCTTTGTCGATGTATTCCTGAATCGTGGAACAAACAAAGCGGGCTTCATCAAAGTCATTGTCCGAACGGTTGGCTCTGATCTTCTCGCCTTTGCCAGCATCCGTCCACAAGTTCTTGCCCATGCGCTCAGAGTTGTTGGAAATCAAAGCGTTAGCAGCATCAAGAATGTTGCCTTGAGAACGATAGTTTTGTTCAAGTCGGATCGGTTCTCCGATTCTGAACTCTTGAACAAAGGACATCATATTGCCGACGTTGGCGCCGCGGAAAGCATAAATCGACTGGTCATCGTCGCCGACCGCAAAGACCGCGTTCGGCGGATTTTTTTCTCCCAAGCCGGCCAAAAGCTTCAGCCATTCATACTGGAGAACGTTGGTGTCCTGAAACTCGTCTACTAAGATAAAACGGAAACGTTCCTGGTAATGATGACGAATCATTTCGTTACGGCTCAAAAGCTCATAGGCTCTTAAGAGCAGTTCCGCAAAGTCGCAGGCTCCTTCTCTCTGAAGCACTGCTTCGTACATGGCATAAATCTGAATATATGCCTTGTCTTTAGAGAACTTTGAATAGACCTCAGAGGCGCGCTTGCCTTCTTCCTTGCAGCGGTTGATGAAGTTTTGTACCTCACGAGGCTTGAACTCTTCCGTATCAATGCCGTTTGCCTTCATCACGCGTTTGATCACGCCGAGCTGGTCGCTCATATCCAAAATGGCAAACGTCGACGGAAGGCCGGCTTCCTGATGATGCAGACGCAGCAAACGGTTGCATAAGCCATGGAAAGTACCGACCCACATAGCACGCGGGTTGATCGGAATCATGTTCTGCAGGCGAGCCAGCATTTCTTTGGCAGCCTTATTCGTAAAGGTCACCGCAAGAATCTCGCTCGGATGAGCCATATTCTGTTGAAGCAGGTAGGCAATGCGGCTTGTTAAGACACGCGTCTTCCCCGAGCCAGCGCCGGCAAGAATCAATGCAGACTTCGGTTCGGCAGTCACTGCCTGGGCTTGTTGCTTATTAAGCGATTCAGTAATGGATTGCATTCTTTTCTTCTCATCCAAAGGAGTGAGAAGTCTAGCAAACGCATCTGCACGTTGCAGGCACAGTGACGAACGCTTACTTCTTGGATATGCCGATTGCTAGGCTGTTTCCTCCCCAACTGGCAACTCTTCCAAAAGATTGCAGAAAGTGAATTCCTAAAATTTTATTGATACTTATTAGAAAAAATTGAGGCAACGAAAAAAAAGGCTTTTCGCTGACTTTTCCTTTCAGCCGAAACGTTGTTAGAGACAAATTGCAGAAGTATTTTTGTTTTATATATTCAATAAGTTGAACACAAAAAATACATAAACAAAGAAAAACGGAAATTTCATTTTCAAAATCTGCAACCAGCCCTTACCTAAGTCCGAGGCTCAATAGCACCGCTAGCGGTGTTTTTAGTTTTGTTACCGAATTTTAAGATTTTCTCAATGGTTCACGACTTAAGAGCCATCTGCTTAAACCTTAAAACTTGGAGAATTTAAATGAGCGTATCAAGAAGATTTTTCCTCAAAAGCGGTGCGTTACTTTCCTCTCTTCCGCTCGCTGCAACTGCAGCACATGCTGCGGATCCTGCCGCAACTGCTTCCAGACAGGTTGGTCCGGCTCCTGTTAGAACAACTCCGGTTTCCGACTACATCGTTGACGGCTTCAAAGTAAATCCTTCTGCTCCGATTGTGTTAAAGGGCCGTAGAGATTTAACCCTCGACGTCTATCGTAAAGTTGTTTGGAACCATACCCCTGTTTCTGTCGACCCTGCTGCCCTCAAACAAATTGATGCTTGGCGTAAAGAATTCTTGGACTTTTTGGCAGTCCACCCTGAATTGAACGTTTACGGCGTCAACATCAAACCGGGCGATGCCCACAAACAGCGCTTGACCGAGGAAGAGTTAAAACAAAATCTTTCTCAAGGCCTCAACACCGGTATCTCTTTCGGTGAACCTCTTCCAAACCGTGTTGTTCGCGGCATCATTCTTGCACGTACATCAGGCATGCTCGGAGGCAACTCCGCTTCTTCCGCCGCGCTCACCAGTCATATCATAGGCATGTTAGGCCGTAAGGAGCTCCCCGTTGTACCTCGCGAAGGCCAGGGCGGTGCAGGCGAAGTTTGTCCGTTAGGAACCTTGTTTGATAACATTCCGAGAGAAATTCATCTTGGTTTGAAAGAACCGATGACAATCATCAACGGCCATCCTACTGCCACGGCTCTTTGCGTGGACCTTGCGCTGCGAAGCGACGGTATCATCAAATTAACGGAACAAGTTCTTGCTCTGGCCATTGACGGTCTTACCGCCCCGAGTGAACACTTCGGAGTACAGCTGGAAGCCTGCTGGGACGACCCCGACGAACAGAAAGCTCTGCAGAACATTCGTGCATACCTTAAAGATGCACCGGTACCTCGCCGCCAGAACGTTCAGGCAAGAGTGACGGTTCGTGATATTCCTCTCATCCTCGCCGCTGCATACAAAGCTCAACGTAACCTCAAACAAATTGCTCAGACGGTACTGCAGAGCTCCCACGATAATCCTCTCTGGATTCCGAAAGATCAGGCCGCTAAAGTCGGTGCTGAACCCTATGTTTGTTCAAACGGCAGCTACCACAGCCAAATCGCTATGAATGCCCCGGACGAAATCGCCAGAAACTACGCTGACTTGGCAACGGTTCTGTACTCTCTCGTTCAGTGCTACTACTCCGACCCTGTCGCTATGCCGGGACTCGACAACCTCATCTACGGCAACATGCAGATGAACGCTTCCGATTGGCAGGATGAAACAAGAATGCTCGGACAGCCTTCTCTTCTTCCGCCGCCCCAATTCGGCCAAAATGACCTTTGCTCTCCGTACATGCGTGCCTGGAACAAGGTCGACCGTTTGGAAAAAGTTCTTGCAGCTTTGGATGCCCAGGTTGCCTGCATGGCAAGTGAAAGTATCTTCATCCGCAGCGATCTCAAGACTTCTCCGGCTTTGCAGCCGATGCTTGACATCATCCGTAAGTTCAATCCTCCGATTGATGTTGCAAAGGGCGACAGAAGAACAATCGCAACGGAACTGGACGGTCTTTATAACTTCATGGCGGACAGCGCTATGGCTTATTCTTCCTTGGATCCGGAAAAGAGACCGGCACTCGTTCTGCAGACGATTAAGTTCTAACTTTTAGTTTCGTCTTTCAAACTTTCATATTGTTTTATTTAGATCGGGGCCTTCGGGCCCCATCTTTTTTGCAAAAAATGAAAAACTTTATTTGAAAATTGGATATCTGAGATTTGGCAGTTCCCAGCTGTGTCTTTTAGGGCCCCCTCCTATACTTTTGACTATCAACAGAGAGGGAATTATGCAAATACACAATCTTTCCTGGCTCGCAGATATAAATAAGCCAATCTTTACAAAAAAGACTGACTACCAAGCGGTTTTAAAAAATACATCTGGCCTTCCATTCATTACACCGCCGCTTCACCCTGAATTAATCGAAATGCTCGATAAAATCGGAGCCGAAGGTCGTGTAGAAGCCGGTGAAAAGTTTCCGATGGCATTGGACTCGGAAGATAGTTTCGTTTTAATCAAAAACGGTATCGCTGCTCGAGAGATTCAGCTCCTCAACAGCTCTTTAATTAATTTAGTGCTTCCTTCCCGTTCGCTATGCGGGGACTTAAATTTATTCACCAACAGAGGAATCAAAGAGCAGCATTTCTCAATAACTCCATGCCAATATGTACTGGTTTCTAAAAAACTCTTGCTCTCATTATTATTTAAAAATCCTGAAATTCTGAACGCAGCCCTCTCCGATATTGAGCAAATATCCCTCAGCCATCAGCTTTCTCTTCTTATTGCCGGCAGTCTCGCGGTTGAGGAAAGAATAAAGATGTTCATCTTCGCCTGGGCCTCAAACTATTCAGAAGAAGCAGAAGAAGGCTGGCTCAAGATGCCTTTCATCGTCCAAAGAAAATATGCCAGGAGCGTTGCAAGAGCTTCACGGTCATCGCTGGACGGAATCCTAACCAAGTGGAAAAAAAACGAATTGATAAGGACAGAAGGACACCATCTGTTTATCGCCTCGGAGTTAATCAAATCTTGCGCATCCGCCCTTTCTTGAAGAAATTAACAAATACGAAGACATCTCACGGACAGACGAAAGCACGAACAGATGTTTTTTTCATAATACGAAAGGCCGACAACTTCGTTAAGAAGTCCGGCCTTTAAGCTTATCGCTGAAGGTACAACTGGAAAGATTTCAGCTTTAATAGAGGCAGAAAATTTGCTCCTTAGGAGCCTTGAAAATGAGGCTGTTCTTTTTCCAAGTACGTCTGAATTGAAGGCGGGTACGGTACAACGCCTGATTCTTTATCCTTTAAAGTAATCCACTGATAGATAGGATCAATAAGCGAGGGAACTATCAGGGCCTTATCGTTTGATATCTCCAGCAGTCCTAAAGATTCCCATTTTTCAAAATTTCTCTCTACAACTAACGGGTTGATCGCCATTATTTTCCCGATCAAAGCCGAGCCGGGAAGACTGACCGTTTCTATTCTCATCTCCTTGCAGCGGTTCTCGTCCAATAAACCGAAGTTTGCCGCCCAACTGCAAAGAAAAGCTTGGAGTCGGTACTCTGAATTAATAAGGGCTCTGCAGGCAAAGACCATTCGATCTGAAATAGCACACATTTCAAAGTGTCTCGCAAGTTCGAACATCAAGGCCGAGTCCTCTTGAGCTGCCTCTCGAAGCCGCTGTGAACTGCACTCTAAAATTTGAGAAGGACAGAGCGCGTAATAACATCCGGAACAAGGTCTTTGCGTGAAAAAATTCAAATTTCCCGCTGCGATATGAAAAGGCGGAGCTATTCCGATTCCCTGCGCCTCGAACCCTGCCGGGTTAACCAGCGATCTGGCACTGAACCCTTTTAGGTTGATGCATAGTTTGTCAACACGAGCACCAATCTCAAACAACAATTCCCCGGTTGTCAATTTTCTCTCAACACCCAATTCCCGTACTTTTTCAATAATTTTTGCAGATACCCTTGGGGCTATCCACGGAAATATCGGAAAGTGTTCAACCGACGGAAGGCCGCGGGAAGGGAACTTTTCATAAAAATCAACCAGCAGCTGGTGCCAATCGGGAGGGATCAAAGAAGAAACCACCATAACCTTCTCCGTTGAACCGGCAGCGATGTCTGCTGCCGATTCATTTTGATCGTTAGAAGAAATGCACCATGCCTAAGTGACCCACATAACGATTTCCGCCCTTGTCTCCCTTAAGCAGACCAGTGCCGTGTGCATAGGACATAACGGCATAGAGCATCGTCGCTTTGCTCAAGAAATAGTGATAGCCGACAGCCCCGACGTAACGATTGAAATGATTCGGTCCTTCACGTCCGGCATCTTTTCCTCTGACAAATTGGTATTGACCTAGAAGGTAACCGCCAAATAGAGGATATTTATATCCGACGTAGAAAGAATTCATCTGGATACCTTTGCCGCTTTCGGCCGGAGTCAGGTCCGAACCGTAATCAACCATCGGACAGTTCCAGACATAACGCTGGTGCACTGAATAGTTGTAACCGAAATAAGCGGTACCAACCGGAAGTGTTACAGCTGTACCAAATTTAGCAGTAAACGGTTTTGCATCACCATGCCAAGGGCTCTTTGAGCCGTAGTCCATGCCCTCTGCGCCCATGACGAAGTTAATTTTTTCCGTCTTATAGCGTGCGGCAGCATTCCAGTAATGATCTGAATCATGCCAAGGACCGTTATCACCGGCTTCGTTGGCGCCATCGTCTCCGCTCAAAGAGTATTGAAGGCCGATTTCCCAATTAGCAATCTTAGGAGACAAATATAAGATGACATTATCGCGCCAGCCCCACATATTAAATTGGGAAGCTTGTATGCCGGCGTCCAGGTAAGCACCTTCAAAAGGATCGACCTGCCACATCCAGCCATACTCTCCGGAAGCAGAAGTAAAGGCAGAAGTACGTCCGAAAGCCAACGTACCGAAAGTCTTGCTTTCTAATCTAAGCAAACTTCCTCTGTTAAAGAGCTTCCCTTTAGAAGCGCCCGTGTCTGCATCAAAGCCGGATTCCAGAAGGAAGGAAACGGACAAGTCGCTGTTGATTTCTTCTCTTCCGGTCAAACCCCAGCGGGAGCCTGCGTAGGTTCCGGAATCCAGGGAAACAACGGTATCGTGCCCCTTGCTTTTCTGAACTTTAACGCCTAAGTCAACCGCTCCGAAAAGCGTGACTTGCCCGGCTAGTGCACAGGAAGCAAAAGTACTGAGTAAAGCTGTGCTAAGAATCGACGTAGTTTTCTTCATATGGCCTCCCCTTATTTAATCTTGAAATCAAGGTAATGGCACTGATTACAGTAGTTGACCGCCGGCTCATGCTGTCTGTGGCAAGCTGTTTGCACAGTCATTGTTATGAGGAGCATTGTGAGGATTCATGGGTTTGACATCCTTGGTCTTTTCAATCAGCGCGGCTTTGTTATGGCAGACGACACACTGGGTTTCCGTAGGCAAATCATTCTTCATCGGGTTATCGCCATGGCAAGCGGCGCAAGGTACACCTTTAGCCGCGTGCATATCGGCACCCATTTGAGGTTTGTCAGCAGCATAAATAGAAGCAGAGAGTGCAAGGCTCAGAACTAAAGTAAATAATCGGAGTGTTTTCATGATGTTCTCTTCGGGATGATCTGTTGTAATTGCGATAAACAGACGATTAACAACCATTGAAGGCTGCGGCTGTTCTCGCGGCAGTTCGTCCGATAATCATGCAGTCTGCGACCGCGACTGTTCCGAGACGGACCATACCGTGGACCCCGCCAGTAACCTCACCGGCGGCATAAAGACCTGCAATAGGTTTACCGTCGACATCGATGACTTGAGCTTTATCGTTAATTTCAAGTCCGCCCATCGTATGGTGGACTCGAGGCCAAAGACGTACAGCATAGAAAGGTCCCTTGTCGTTGGGCAGAGAATCAGGGAAGAACTTGCATCCCAAGTCAGGATCTTGTTTGTTTTTGAGGAATCCGTTCATACGCTCGTTCTGCTTTTCCAGAGCTTCATACGGAATGTGATAGAAGTCGGCCATCTGTTTCAGAGTATCAAACTTCCCGATCACGCCGTTTTTAATGGAAGTTTCAAGCATTTCGGCGTTCATCGTCTTAGGCACCTGATTCTTTACGTTAGCAGCACCGGCATAAATCAACGCAGGGTGACCTAAGGCTACGATCGCATCCGCCCTCTCTTTTCTATTGCCTGTTTCTTTAAAGAAACGTTTTCCCGTCTTTATATCGACCATACAGCCGTAGCCGACCAAAGACTCTACGAAAAGCGGTGCTTTGCCGAAACCTTTTTCATCTGGGCTTGTCCATGGACCGAGCTGGATCCAGTCCATATGGATAGTGTTTGCTCCTTTTCTCTGAGCCAAACGGATCATTTCCCCGGTAGCACCGGCATGATTGGTTGAACCGAAAGCCTTCGTCAGTCTCGGATCATGACTCATGCGCATCTGCACGTTCTGGCTAAAACCACCGGAAGCAATCAGTACACCGTGGATGGAACGAATATTTTCAAAACCGGTCCCCTTGCCTTTTTCGTTGCGGTAATGGGTTTCTACACGCACGCCAAGGACACAGCCTTTTTCGTTAGTGATCAGATCTACTACTTTAGTGTTCAGACGAATGGGAATATTGAATTCCTTGCATTTCGCAAGCATGGGGTTAATAAATCCAGCCCCGCATTTCTCTTCCACTCCGTGACTCCGTTTTACGGAATGGCCGCCGTGATAATAGACTGATGAAAAGTGAACTCCGATCTCGTTCTTGAGCCATTCGTAGTTAGCCACGGACTCATCGGCAATTTTTCTGGCCAGCTCGGGATGGTTAATGTGGCCGCCGTGATGCATGATGTCTTTGAACATCAAATCAGGGTTGTCCTCGATACCCAGTTTTTTCTGCATATCGGTTCCCGCCGCAGAAATAGCGCCGCCGTTAATAATTGAGTTTCCGCCCGGAGTCGGCATCTTTTCAACAACCAGGATATTCTTCATACCCTGGTAATGAGCTTCCAGAGCTCCTGCTAGTCCGGCAAAACCTGTACCGACAATCAAGAAATCTACCGTTTTGTCCCAATGAATTGCATTGTCTTCAGAAGCCAGCACCTTTGTGCTTAACCCTGAAGTTACAAGGCCGGCAGCAGAAGCTGCAAAAAAACGGCGGCGACTGAGATTTATCGTCATACCTTCCTCCTATCGTTAAAAAATTCTTAAATCGACAGGGAAAGTGTATGAACGGTACTGATTTTCGAGAATTGGGAAAAAAGGCTCTCTAGAACTCTATTTTCGAAAGAGAATTTTTCTATTTTTGAAAAACTATAAAAGACGAGGAACCTTCTCGACGTCAACCAAGGTTTTTTCCGTTTCTGCTAAGAGCCAGCTTCTGAACCATTGATGAGCGGGATCCTTTCCTCTTGGCTCATACCACACCATGGTGTAAGGATAAGTCGGCAGCTCTTTAGGACGTCCAAGAATTTCAATCGGCATGATCTCAGACATACGAACGGCAGTCTGAAGAGGTATAACCGTCGTTTCTTCCCCGTTTAAAAAATACGGAACACTCGTAAAAAACGGGGAAAAGAATTTAGTGTCAAATGGACAGCTGCTCACATCCTCTGAAAAAATGCCTAGATATGTATTTTCCTCGTTACGAACAGGGACAGTCGGCTGAACAACGAGATTAGTTTGAAGTTCCTTCTCCTTCAGCCGCTCACCTCTTCTTGCTCTCGTAGCAAGCAAACTATCTACTCTTGCTACATATACGAAGCTGTCTCTGGTTAACGCTTGCTTTTTGAAACCTGCAAAAACATCAGATAAAGGGTAGAACACGAAATCCAAAGAACCTTGCCGTAAGTGCGTGTAAAAATCATAGGAATAATTCTTGAAATGGATTTTCACGCCCGGTGCCACCTCTTTTAACTTAGGCAAAAGAGGAGCAAATACGGCGATGATGTCAATGTCTAAGCAACCGATAACAAATGTGCGTTCTAAGGTCCCCGGAGAAAAAGCTGCGTTTTCTTGAAGCGACTCAATATCTTTGATGATGGTTAAGACCTTAGGATACAGTTCATTGGCAAGTTGAGTTGGAAAGAGCCCTTGGTTAGAGCGGAAGAAAAGTTCGCCCCCGAAGGTATCCCTCATCTTTGTCAGCAGTCTGCTTGCCTTGGAAACAGACATTGGGTAACGCCCTGCAGCCTCCGACAAACTTTGATTTTCATATATCAACTTAAAAAGCCTCAATTGATCCGTATCAAGAAACATAACCACCCCTAGGACTCTATTGGTCGTTTAATTACTTTGGATTTTTCTTCTGATTTTAATGGCTCGGAGAAAAATTCCTACTCTTTAGAAGAAAGCAAACATCAAAAGATTTATTTTTTTTTGTTATCCACGTAAATACGCGTCTAGGCAGTTGTCGGAGAGTCATGCCTTATGAAATGGTTTGGCAAAGCCGAAACTTTCGGCTCCATCACCTATAATTGACACATTTTCCAGCTTCTTTAACTAAAGAACTCTCATGAGAGAAACATACGATCCGGCGGAAGTTGAATCCGTCCAGCAGGCCCATTGGCGTGCTAAAGATATCTACCGTGCCGTCGAACACGCACTCGACGCCAACGGTAAAGAAAAACCGAAATTCTATGTTTGCCCGATGCTGCCGTACCCAAGCGGAAAACTGCATATGGGTCACGTTCGTAACTACACCTTAAATGACGTCCTTTACCGCTACCTGCGTATGCGCGGCATGAACGTCATGACCCCGATGGGCTGGGACTCTTTCGGCCTGCCGGCTGAAAACGCCGCCATCGCCAAGAAAGTCGCTCCGGCTAAATGGACATACGACAACATCGCCGACATGAAGGCCCAGATGGAACCTCTCGGTCTGGCTTTTGACTGGTCCCGTGAAGTCACGACCTGCAAACCGGACTACTACCGCTGGAATCAGTGGATGTTCCTGAAAATGCTTGAGAAAGGCGTTGCCTACCGCAAGACCCAGACAGTGAACTGGGACCCGGTCGACCACACCGTTTTGGCGAACGAACAGGTGATCGAAGGACGCGGCTGGCGAAGCGGCGCTATCGTTGAAAAACGTGAGATCCCCGGCTATTACCTCGGAATTACTCAGTACGCCGAAGAACTCCTGAAAGACCTCGACCAGCTTCAGGGCTGGCCCGAACAGGTCCGCCGCATGCAGGAACACTGGATCGGCAAGTCCTACGGTGTCAACCTCGCCTTCCCGTACGAACTCGACGGCGAAAAGAAAGAACTTCGTGTTTACACAACACGTCCTGACACGATCATGGGCGTCACGTTCGCTGCCATTGCTGCCGAGCATCCGCTTGCGCTCCGTTTGGCAAAAGACAAACCCGAACTCCAGGCCTTCATCGACGAATGCCGCAAAGGCTCCGTTTCCGAAGCCGATATGGCCACGATGGAGAAGAAAGGTGTTCCGACAGGCTTCTGCGTCAAGCATCCGCTCACCGGCGCCGACGTTCCGGTTTGGATCGGCAACTATGTATTAATGACCTACGGTGAAGGCGCTGTGATGGGCGTTCCTGCTCATGACGAACGCGATTTCGCTTTTGCACTTAAATATGGCCTGCCGATCAAACAAGTCATCGGTAAGAAAGGTGAGGTTTTCGATGACAAAGTCTGGCACGAATGGTACGGCGAAAAAGAAGGCACCTTCTGCGTCAATTCCGGCAAATATGACGGAATGGATTTCGAACAGGCTCGCGACGCCGTTGCGAAGGATCTTGAAGCCCTCGGCTTAGGCAAGCTTCAAGTTCAGTATCGTCTGCGTGACTGGAGTATTTCTCGTCAGCGTTACTGGGGCACCCCGATCCCGATGATCAACTGCCCGCACTGCGGTCCGGTTCCTGTCCCTGAAAAAGATCTTCCTGTCATCCTGCCCGAAGACTTAATCCCGGACGGCTCTGGCAACCCCTTGAATCAGGACGAAGCCTTCCTTAACTGCAAGTGTCCGAAGTGCGGCGGAGACGCTAAACGCGAAACCGACACGATGGACACCTTCGTCGATTCCAGCTGGTATTACATGCGCTATTGCTCGCCCGACTGTGAAACTTCCATGGTCGACGAACGCAATGACTACTGGATGGCTATGGACCAGTATATCGGCGGTATCGAACACGCCGTGCTTCACCTGCTCTACGCCCGCTTCTGGACCAAAGTCATGCGCGACTTGGGCCTCGTCAAATTTGACGAACCCTTCAAGCGCCTCTTCACTCAGGGCATGCTCACGGCTGAATGCTTCTACCGCGAACTCCCCGACGGAAGAAAACGTTGGTTCTACCCGAGCGAACTCGATATCGTTTATGACGCCAAGGGCAGAATCGAGAAGATCACTGCAAAGGAAGACGGTCTGCCCGTCAAATCTGGCGGCATCGAAAAGATGTCCAAGTCGAAGAACAACGTTGTGGAACCGTCTGCCATCATCGGCAAGTTCGGTGCCGACACTGCCCGCGCGTTCGTGATGTTTGCAGGACCTCCCGACCAGAGCGCAGCCTGGAGCAATTCTGGAGCCGAAGGTACGTTCCGCTTCATGAGAAGACTCTGGAACTTCGGATTCACACATCAGGATGTCATTAAAGAAAATGTCAAACTGGATGTCGCCAAACTGAATCATGAAGAAAAGGCTGTTCGCCGCGATATTTACACGGCGCTCAAACAGGCTGAATTCGACTTAGACCGCATGCAGTACAACACCGTTGTCTCGGCTGCCATGAAGATGCTCAATTCCCTTGATACCCTCAAGGACAACACATCCGAAGGCACACGCGCCGTGATCAACGAAGGCATGTCCATCCTGCTTCGCACGCTCTACCCGATCGCTCCGCACATCACGGCTCAGCTTTTCGAAGACCTGGGCTACGATCAGCGTTTCGGCACTTCCATCGTCGACGCTCCCTGGCCGAAGATTGACGCTCAGGCTATGGTTGCCGATGAAGTGAAGTATGTGATTCAGATTAACGGCAAACTGCGCGGAGAAATCAACGTTCCGGCCGAAACACCGAAATCTGAAATCGAAGCAGCTGCCCTGGCCAACCCTGACGCACAGCGATTTATTGACGGCAAACCTGTCCGTAAGATCATTGTTGTGCCAAAGAAATTGGTCAACATTGTGGTCTGATAAGGCTTAATTCCTCAGGCCCTCTTAGGGCCTGAGGTTTCATTCTTTTTGTTTTACTGGGTGCTTATGAATTACATAGGACTGACTCGCCGCAGTTTCATTCTCGGTCTTTCGGCCCTCGGCCTGAGTGGCTGCGGATGGCATCTGCGCGGCAAGCAAAACGTTCCTTTCAAGACGATCTATATTGCTCTTGGCGAGAACTCTGCGGTTCGGGCAACCATCCGCCGCAACCTTGAAGCCCAAACGGAAGTCAAAGTTGTCAATGACCGCAAAGAAGCCGAGGCGATTTTTGAGTTGCTCGGGCAGTCCCGCGGCTCCAATGTCTTGGCTTACAACTCAGACGGTCGAGCCCGTATCTACAGTCTGCGTTTAACGAATACATTCAGAGTCGTTCTGCAAAACGGTGTAGAACTTCTGCCCACGACCACGGTCAGCGCTACCCGCGAATTGATTCGCGACGAAAGTGACGAAAACGGCCGCGCAAATCAGGAAAGACTGCTTTATGAAGAAATGGAGCAGTCCTGTATCCATCAAATGGTCAACCGTATGACTCACATCTCCGAAGAAGCTGTCCAAAAAGGTATGCATGAGCTGGAGTAGTCTTCTTGCACAAAAATTAAGGCCCGACGAAAACGGTAATCTTCCTCGGCTTTGGTTTTTATTGGGCTCGGAACCCCTGCTGGCCATCGAGGCTCAGGATGCTATCCGAGCCGCTGCTTTTAAAGCAGGTTATTCCGAACGCAAATCTTTTGTTTTTGAAGGCAACGCCGATTACTCGCCTCTTTACGAAGCACTCGGCGACCAGAGCCTTTTCGGCGAAAAAAATCTGATTGAGGTTGTTTTCCCCAGAGCAACGATCGGTAAAAACGGTCCTGCGGCTGTAGAAGCTGTTATTGAGCACGCCGACGAAGACAAGATGGTCGTTGTCTCGCTCTTTGATTACGATTGGACCGCAACGAAAAAAGACTGGTTCAATCACCTCATGAAATCGTCGGTTTGTATCCGCACGGATCCGATTGACCGTAACGCCCTGCCGCGCTGGATTACGGAGCGTGCCAAAGAGAAAAACGGCCAAACGCTCACGCCTGAAGCCGCAAATCTCATCGCTGAAAGAACCGAAGGGAATCTTTTGGCGACGTCTCAGGAAATTCAGAAACTCGCCCTGCTCGTCAACAAGCCGGAAATTGATGTCAGCGATGTGCTCGACGCCGTTTCCGACGTTTCTCGTTTTGATCAGGAATCGCTATTTCTTGCGATGCTTGAAGGCGATGCCGGACAGGTGTCCAAAATTATCGATTCCCTGCAAGGGGAAAACGTTCAAATTCCTTCTTTTCTCTGGATGCTGACGGATGTCGTTCGCAATCTGCTTTTGCTTAATCGAGGATTTGCCGTCAGAACATTCGGACTCTCAGAGGCCCATCGCAGTGCGCTCAACCGCGCATCTCGCCGTGCCAATCCTAAACTCCTTGAATTGATGCTTCATCGCCTAAGCGATGTAGATCGTATGAGTAAGGGACTCTTTGTCGAAAGCAGTGACGGAGACGCCTGGCAGGAATTAAAGGCTGTCTGTCTCATGCTCTCACTAAAAAGGAAGTAATAATCTATGGTATCTACGAACGTCAGCCAAACGGCTCACGACAAAATCGCCGTCATCGGCAAAAAGGCACGCGCTGCTTCTTTGATCATGGCTAAAGCCTCCTCCAAACAGAAAAACAATGTTCTTCTGACTTTGACGGATTTGCTCGGCAAGAATCTAGAAGATCTTTTAAAGGCAAATAACCTGGACATCGTCGAGGCAGAAAAGAATGGTCTTTCTAAAGCCTTTATTGATCGTCTGACCATTTCTGTAGACACCGTTGCCCAGATGGCTGCCGGACTTCGTCAGATCGCCTCTTTGAGAGACCCGATCGGCGAAATCACCGATGTTCGTCCGCAGCCGAGCGGCATTGAAGTCGGCAAAATGCGCGTGCCCCTCGGCGTGGTTGCCATTATTTACGAGTCCCGCCCGAACGTCACAATTGATGCAGCTGCCCTTTGTTTGAAGAGCGGCAACGCTGCCGTGCTCCGCGGAGGCTCCGATGCCAAACATTCCAACGCTTTCTTAGCAGGCCTTATTCAGCAGGCACTCTCGGAAAACAGCATTACCTCCGACGCAGTTCAGATCATCACGGACCCGGACCGCGATTTGGTAGGCGAATTGATTACCGCCCGCGAATACATCGATGTGTTGATTCCCCGCGGCGGCAAGGGCTTGATCTCCCGCTTGATGCAGGAAGCAACCGTTCCGATGATCAAGCATCTCGAAGGCATCTGCCATACCTACGTGGATGAAAGCGCCGATATCGATATGGCAGTCGCCGTCTGCGACAATGCCAAAACGCAGCGCTATTCTCCCTGCAACGCCATGGAAACGCTGCTGGTCAACCGAAAAATTGCCGGAACGTTCCTGCCGAAGATCGGCGCGATCTATTTCAAGAAAGGCGTGGAGCTTCGCTGCGATCAGGCTTCTAAAGCCATCCTGGAAAATTTCGGTCCGGTTAAAGACGTAACAGAAACCGACTGGTCCGAAGAATACAACGCTCCGGTACTTTCGATTAAGGTCGTTGACGCCCTGGAAGAAGCCATTGACCATATCAACACGTATGGTTCTCACCACACGGATGCCATCATTACCAACAATCTTGAGCATTCCGAAAGATTCCTGCGCGAAGTCGATTCTTCTTCTGTCATGCTCAATACCTCCACACGTTTTGCAGACGGATTTGAATACGGTTTGGGTGCCGAAATCGGCATCTCGACAGACAAAATCCATGCTCGCGGACCGGTGGGACTAGAAGGCTTAACCAGTCAAAAATATGTTGTTTTCGGCCACGGTGAACTTCGCAAGTAAGATTTTCCTTGTGGTAAACCATCTTACGGCCGCAAGCCGAAAGGCCTACAATTCAATTCAAATGAAGAAGGAATTCTTGTGAATACTTTGCTTAAACCTTTTTACGCAGTCGTCCCTCTCTCTTTAGAAGAGCTCTTCGCTGAGGAACTTAAAAAGCTCGGTATTGAAAAATTCCGTTTAGAGAAAGGCGGCTGCTGGTTCGGCGCAGAAATGAGCCAAATGATGCAGGTTAACCTTTGGACTCGTTACGCCTCGAGAATTCTCTTGAAAGTAGCCGAAGGTCCCTATCGCACGGAAGAAGATATCTATAAATTAGCTAAATCCTTCCGCTGGGAACAGTATTTCACGCCTAAAAACACCTTCAAAATCGAACTTTCTTCCCGCCGCTCCCCGCTCAAAAGCGTCGCTTTTACGGCCCTTCGCGTCAAAGACGCCGTCTGCGATTATTTTCGTGAGACCGACGGTCAGCGACCGGACGTAGAAAAGCACGACCCGGACATTCGAATCTATGTCCACTTAACGGACAAGAGCTGCATTATTTATTTAGACACCTCTGGTGAATCTCTCTTTAAGCGCGGCTGGCGCGAAGCTAAAGGCGAAGCCCCGCTGAAAGAAAATCTTGCTGCCGGTCTTCTCGGACTTGCCGGCTGGACACCGGACAAACCGCTGCAGGATCCTTTCTGCGGCTCGGGCACCATCATCATTGAAGCTGCCACGATCGCCTGCAATATGGCTCCCGGGCTTAATCGCCGCTTCGGCTTTGAGCGCTTCCGCGGATTTGATTCCACGGCTTGGCAGCGCATCAAGAAAGAAGCTCGTATGGCGGTGAATTTTGATGTTCCGGTTAATTTGGCCGGAAGCGATATTTCGACATTAATCGTCGACCGCGCTCAGAAAAATGCCGTCTTGGCCGGTATTTCTCAGTGGGTTAACGAAGGGAAGGTTCGCTTCTCGGCTTGCGATGCCCGTGAAGTTCAGCCCTCCTCTGAGACGCCGGGTTTAATCGTGACGAACCCGCCGTACGGTGAACAATCCAATCCGAAATCCGCCAGCGTGGCTTCCATGATGAAGAACGTGGCTGATAACCTGAAACGCAATTTCGCGGGCTGGGCAGTTTGGATGCTCACAAGCGATCGTGAGCTGCCTCGTCAGATGCGGCTCAAAGAGTCTAAAAAAATCGTTTTCTTCAACGGCCCCCTCGAGTGCCGTTTCTTCCGCTTCGTCATGACAGCGGGATCCAACCGAAAGGAAGATGTCTCTCAAAAGGAAACTTCTTCTGATTAATAAATCGTCGAGGATAACCTCAACAAGGAAAATAAAATGGACACTAAAGATTTTGATGTAGTAGCCATGAGAACCGATCTTCACCAGATCCCGGAACTCGGCTTCAACGAACACAAGACCAGTGACTACGTCGCTGCCAAACTGAAGGAAATGGGGCTTGAACCGATCCGCGGCATCGGCGGAACCGGTGTTGTTGCCTACATTGACGGTACAGAACCCGGACCCACAGTCATGCTCCGCGCCGATATGGACGCCCTTCCTTTTGTTATCGACGGAAAAGATGCCTGCATCCACGCCTGCGGCCATGACTCTCACACCGCTATGGTTCTTGCCACAGCCGCCAAGCTCATCGGCCACGTCAAAAAAGGCCGCGTAAAACTCTTCTTCCAGCCTGCTGAAGAAACCCTCTTCGGTGCTCTGAAGTCTTATGACGACGGCGTCTTGGATGACGTCGACTACGCTTTCGGTGCTCATGTTCGTCCGATCCAGGACATTCCTGACGGCACTGTCTGCGCTGCTGTTCGTCATACTTCCAGCACATTCTGCATCGTCGAACTCAAGGGCAAAGTCGCGCACGGCTCTCGCCCGCACCTCGGAGCCAGCGTTGTTGAAGCAGCCGTTCTCGCAACCAATGCCGTGAACTCTCTCTGGGTCAACCCGAACAAGGCTTGGTCCGCCAAAGTCACATCCATTGACTGCGCTTCTACAGCCACCAACATCATCCCGGACAAAGGCAAGATGATTCTTGATATCCGCGCCCAGGACAATGAAACGATGACCGAACTGCTTGAAAAACTCAAGACAGCGATCACCAACGCCTGCGCATGCGTCAACGTTACCTGCGAAATCACATTCCCGGGCGGCGTTATTCCTGCTGCCGTTTACGACGAAGACTTGGTTGACCAGGTTCGCAAGACCATCGGCGAAGTACTCGGTGAAGAAAAAGTCGCTAAAGACTGCGGTGGCGGCGGAGAAGACTTCCACTACTTCAAACAGAAGAAACCTGAACTTCATGCCGCTTACATCGGTGTCGGTACCGGCGTTACACCGGGTCTGCACGATCCGCGCATGACCATGAACCCCGAATCTCTCAGAAACGGTGTCAAGGTTTTGGAAAAACTGATTCTTAATGTTGTCGGCTAATTCAGCCAACAGATAAGATTCGGAAGGAGGCTTCGGCCTCCTTTCCTTTTAGGATCGTTTGACGCTTCGAACCGAGAAAGAGAATCTTTCAGCCATGTGGAAAGATTCCGAGGCGACGATTGAGAGGCCTCTTGAGTCGTAATAGTTTCGAATGATTCTGAGCGACGGGCTGTTCGCCGGCACATGGAAAATGTCTGACACTTCCTTCGGCATCGTTGTCGCAGAAAATGCCTGCTTCACTTCCACGCATTCCTGCCCTGTCACTTCTTCGGCCAACGTAATGATGAGGTCATCGGATCGTTTTTTAATCAAATCCAGTACTTCCAAAGCATTCGGATAGATATAAACGTAGGTGACGACCACCGCTTCCGGATGGCGTTCGGAGGCCACTCGAATATTCTTAAATCGAATGACTTCTTCACCAGGGATCAAACCCAAACGATCCGCGGTTTCTTCATTGAGAACCAAACGTTCGACGTTTTGGATGTGTCGTGGATAGAGATTGCCGTAATGGTCGATTCCTCGAATATCGTTGTATTCATTTAAGAACCGACCTATGCGCGTTCTAGCTTTTACGCGGGTTCCGACGTGTGCTTTGCGCTCAAACAATCCTTGCTGAGAAAGGTACGCCAGCGCTTTGCGCATGGTATCCCTGCTCACATTAAATTGTTTAGCAAGTTCAATTTCTCCGGGGATGATCGAGCCAACTGGCCATTTACCTAAAGAAACTTGGAGCGAGATTTCTTCTGCAACCTTGTGCCAAATTTTCTTTTGCATAGAATAATTGTCGGTATCAAAAACTACAAATACATTGTAACGATACCGCCTGAAAGATGGCAAAAAGTTTACGAAAAAGCCTCGTCCGAAAGGCTTAATCCGCTTGGCTTACAAGGCTTTTAGAGGCTTAAACAGTGGCCTGAAAAGCCACTTGCAGCCAGCCGGTGAGACCGGCTGCTCCGGCAACCACAAAGATCAAAAAGCAAACAAAAGTGACCTTCCCTATTCTTTTCCTCGCAAATAGGTATATCAGCCAGCAAAAAATGACTAGGCTAAAAGCCACCCACAAATAGGTGATGATATCAACCATGACCGGATCCTCCGGTCAGTTAATGTATCCACGCACTGTTGCGGAATGCGCAAAATCTCTCCGAAATAAGCACTCAGAAACAAACTAAAGATTTAGCGATACAGTTTGGTTTTACCGACCTAGGTAAGGAATGACTTTTCCATGACTATTTCATGGTAGTTCTTCCCGCCAATCTCAACATCGGTCTCAACCATAATCCGGAAGCCTCTCCGTTTGTAGAACGCAATGGCAATCTCGCTTTCAGAAAATGTCGATAGCCACGCTTTTTGAAAATCGTTTTCTTGGATGTATTCCATTGCGGCACCAAACAAAAACTTTCCGAGATTGTTTTCTCTCCAATCCGGTCTGACGGAAAACCATCTGAGCTGCGCAGTGTCTCCTCGATCTACAACGCCGATGGTACCGACAAGTCCCTGTTCGTCTTCAACCATCCACAGTCGATTCAACGGTTTCGGATTAATGACGAACTCTGCAAAAGTTTCTGCAACGTAGCCTTCAAAGGCGATCGGATAATCGAAATCCGAATGCCCGTAGATTCCGGAAAACTCAATCAGCCTGCCGAGGTCACCGGCTTTTAGTTCATGCCTCAATGTAAGTCCGGGAACGTCAAAAATTTCCATGATTTTGAAATAGAAAAAACCGCAGTACGCTCAATTGTATCTGCGGCCGAAGTAGTAAAAGCGGTGTTTTCTTTCACCGCTCTTTTCCTTATTTCATAACTGTCGGAGCCTGATATTCATATTCCTTCTTCAGGATTTCCATCTTGTAGAGCTTCTTCAAGCCTTCATAGAAGGAAGCTTCATCAGCTCTGGACTGAGATGTAAGGGCTTCTCCGCGAATTTCATCGACTTGGCTGTCATCAGCTGCGGGCATCTTGCTGGATTCCACATAGCTGATAACGTAAGCACCATCAGGAACCGTCGTGCCGGTGAAAGCAGGAAGACTCTTAGCAGGAACTGCCATTTCAGCCTGGATCAAAGGCATGGACTGAGACTGAGGATTGATACGGGAAACAGTCAGTTCATGGCCGAAACCTTCCAAATCCTTCTTAGCCTTAAGCTCAGCCAGCTTAGCTTCACCGGCTTTCTTAGCCAAGGCAGAAGCCTGTTCCAGTTCGAGCTGGTCCTTGATCTCGCCCTTCACTTCGTCAAAGGACTTAATGTGAGCCGGAGTGTGTTTAACGATACGGGCAGAAACCAGTGTGTTGGCAGCAACTTCAACAGCCTGTGTATTTCTCTTTTCCTGGAGACAGTCCGGAGAGAACAGGTCTTCAATGACGCGCTTCGTGATGTACTGAGCATCCGGAGATGTCTTCGGCAGACCGGACTGAGTCAGACCGTCGAGCGTATGAAGTGTCAGACCGTATTTTTCAACTGCAGGGTCTAAGCTGTCGCTCTGTTCGTAGACCATGTTGGTAAAGCCATCGGCATTTTCAGCAAACATGGACTGACGGTGCTGATCCTGCCAGAATTTGAGAATTTCACTGCGGACTTCTTCGAACGGACGAACGTGAGCTGGATTGATGTCGGTCACATGGATGATGTGATAACCGAATTCGGTTTTAACCGGTCCGACGATTTCGTCTTTCTTAGCCCCGAAAACGGCTTTGTCGAATTCAGGAACCATCTGGCCCTGAGTGAAGAAATCGAGATCGCCGCCGCTTTCCGCTGTTCCGGGGTCGGCAGAGTTTTCTTTGGCTAACTGAGCAAACTTGGAAGGATCGGCTTTGACTTCGGCAAGAATCTTTTCTGCTTTAGCTTTGGCATCCTGGTCAGCCTTGGCTTTATCAGCTTCGTTGGCATCCGGAGCGATCAAGATGTGAGCTGCGCGTCTGGATTCTTCAACTTCATATTTCTTACGGTTCTGTTCGTAGAAATCTTTCAGTTCCTGCTCAGAAGGTTCAGCAGTCATCTTGACGGTTTCAGGAGACATCACAACGAACTGAATATTCAAGGATTCAGGAGCGCGATAGTCGTCCTTGTGTTCGTCGTAGTATTTCTTGATCTGTTCTTCAGAAACCTTGACGTCTTTCATATAGGAGGAGGGATCAAAGCTCATCGTGCGAACGACGCGGGTTTCGCGAAGAATGTCGTTTAACAGAGCAACCGTCTTCTTAGGAACAAAGGTTGTCTGAGCGACGGAATTCACCAGCATGTCCTGAACGAGGTCTCTTCTCAGTTCATAAACAAACTGCTGGTCGCTCTTGCCGCGGGCGGCAAGATAGTTTTCATACAGCTCAGGAGAGAACTGGCCGTCTTTCTTGAAAGCGTCTGCGTTCTTAATCACATTGATGGCATCAGCTTCGCTCACATTCATATAGTGGTGAGCCATCTGTGCCTGGAGAGCGCGTCTCGTTGCAATGTTCTGCAGGATTGCTGCATTAGCTTCCTGTGTTTCGAAGATGCTCGGATCAACGGCACCTCCTTCCTGCTGGCGCATGCGTTCAATATATTCGCGTTTCTGGTAATCGAATTCTTCAGGCTGAATACCTTTACCGTCAACTTTGGCGATTGCATTTGCATCCGGATTCAAACGGCTGTAGCCATTGATACCGATAAAGACGAATGCAGGAATAATCAGAATCATGGCGATAAGCATCAGCCAACGTTTCTGGTTTCTAAAAGATTGGAACATTATGATCCTCAAGCTCTTAGCGAGCGATTCTTATTGGAATACAAAACAAAGGTCTAATTCTACCTTCCGCGGCAAATTTTGAGTGAAAGTTCACGTCAAAAACCTTGAATCTTGGTTAACTTTTGGAAATTTGCAGCACGTACGCACAAAGTTTCCTGTCTCCGTCATGCTCCAAGTTAAGAAAAACTGATTTGAGTTGGACCTCAAAAATATTTTTTCCCGCAAAATCAGTCTACTGATAATTTTCGATGTAACAGAACGCAAAAAATTCCGATTTCGAGTTGCACGAATTTTTAATCTATGTAGAATTCGTTTAACTTCGATGACGCGCGAGCGTTTGAAAAGAAGGAGTGGTAGTTCAGTTGGTTAGAATACCGGCCTGTCACGCCGGGGGTCGCGGGTTCGAGTCCCGTCCACTCCGCCAAAATTCTTAAAGGGGATGTTGCAAAAGTCCTGAGAAGGACGGTTAGCGCATCCCCTTTCTTCTATACCCTCTTTTGGCTATTTCATTTGGTTGTAAATTCTTTCGCTTTTTAAGCCTATTTGCGATTCTTTTTGCAGAAGGTTTCTTAAATGTTTCTGCCTCTAAACCTTCCGGAACTTTCCAGTAGGTCGGCAGCTTGCCACTTTTTTTGAATTTAAGAAATTTCCTAATGTTTAGGCCGAGGCAGGTTAATGCAAATTCAAGCCTAACTTTTGCGAGCTTGCGTCTGCGGAACCTCGTATAAGCCATATTTTGCTTCAAGACGCCGAAGGTTCCCTCTACTTGGCAGCTCCGGTTCACTCTCATTTCAATTCCTTCAGGCCTTAACAACCGATCTCTAGCTCCTTGTTTTAAGGTCACGTATTCAGGCATGACTTCGAAGATCCTCTCGTTGCCTTCTTTTTCCTTCATAAACCTCCTGCAGTAGGCCATGAACTGGCAATTCGTACAGTTCTCAACTTTATAGAAAGCAGATTGTTGAGTTTTGGGGTGACGGTTTGGGATTTCAACTCTGTTACCCGTCCTTCCTCCTAAGCAGGATACGGTTCCGTCCTCTAAATACTCATAGACGGCCGGATACCTTCCGGTACGTTCTCCATTCCAGGAAGGGTATTTAATAAAAGCCTCTATTCCCTTTGTGTTGCAATATTTGTAATTTGCAAAGCTGCCATACCCCGCATCTGCGCATATTCTCTTTGGATAACAACCGTACATGGACTTAAACCCCTCTAATGTCGGGATCAGGGTTCGGATGTCAGAACGGTCTTGAGATAGATAATAAAAAACTATGATGCCTCTGCAAACCACTATCTGAGTGTTATAGGCCGCATGCATCTGACTGCCGAGCCCACTGTAGTAGTCCTCTTTCAAACACATTGCGGTAGCATCGTGATCCGTTTTGTAATAAGAGTTTCTGTCGGGGCCGCAAATTGCTTCTTTTTCTTCATATTCCACCGACTTGATCAAATATTCATAGAGCTGAGAACGCATTTTCTTTAATGCTGTTTCTCCTCCCTCGATTAGCTCGGGATCAATTTTCTGGCTCTCGGTCAATTTTTCCGTGAGCAATTTCGAGGAGATTATTCCATCCTTAGGAACATCGTCGCTCAAATGCATCAGTCGTAATAAATTCAAAGCCTTTTCACTGAGCCTAAGATGGAATGTGGTCGGCTTCCAAACGAACTTATATTTGTTGGAATTGGCTTCAAACTTACTACCGTCTAAGAAAACAGTATCGAGACTGATAGCAAACTCTTCCACGATTGCCTGGACAATGCTGATAAAAATCGGGGTTATGCAGTTCTCCAATAAAGAAATAAATCTAGATATTGTTGAACTACTGGGACGATCCTCCCCAATTAAGTAAACAACTCGCAAGTCGTAATAGCATGCGGCTTCGATTTCTCGTAAGGAAGATTTACCCAATGCAAAGCAATATACGATTGCGGAAAATAGACGGAATTTGTTGATTTGCGGTCGTCCTAACTCGGAGTCCAGTCGGACTTCATTTAGGTATTTCCAAGCACCTGACTTCTCCAAAAGTAACAAGAAGGCGTCTAGTTTTTCCTGTTCCTTCGCCTCGAGTGGGAAGGTATAGAGAAGGAGAGGCTCAGAAATTGTAAAATGAGTCATGGTATGTGATTCTTGGCGGAACACATCACCATAGCACAGCAGGGGGTTCGATTCCCTCTGCTTGCTTTTAAATCAACGAGTTATCGTTTTTTCTAATTTAAAATCCTCAGATACAAAAAGAGCTGTTGAAAGTCTGCTTTCGACAGACTTTTGCAACAGCCCCTTTTTATTTTCAGCGGCCCTTCGGCCACTCCAAAATACTATTCCTGATTACCTTGAGCGAAAGGGCTGTTCAGATAGTTATCCAAGTCTTTATCGCCTCTTCCGGAAATATTGATCACAACGACGTCGTCTTTTCCAAACTTTCTCTTTTCCAAGACGGCAAGCGCGTGGGAAGATTCAAGAGCGGGAATGATGCCCTCTTCGCGCGTCAGCATGAATGCGGCCTTTAATGCCTCATCATCTGTCACTGCTTCAACTTCCATTCTTCCAGTCTTTGCCAAATGAGCATGCAGCGGTCCGATGCCGGGATAATCCAAGCCCGCAGACAAAGAATAAGCTTCTTTGACTTTTCCTTGTTCGTCTTTCATCAGAAGAGTCTGAGAACCATGGAGAACGCCTTTTTCACCGATAGTCAGCGTAGCTGCAGTTTCTCCGCTGTCAACGCCCTTTCCTGCTGCTTCCGCAGCAATCAGACGAACAGCCGGTTCGTTAATGAAGTGGTAGAAAGCGCCGGCCGCATTGCTTCCGCCGCCCAGACAGGCAACGACGTAATCAGGATTTTCTTTGCCGGTTCTCTCTTTGAGCTGCTTCTTAATTTCTTCGCTGATCACAGATTGAAAACGGGCCACCATTTCTGGATATGGCTGAGGACCGACTGCAGATCCGATCAAATAGAAGTTTTCGGGGTCTTTCATCCAGGCTTCGAGGGCTTCGTTGACGGCGTCGTTAAGTGTTTTTGATCCGCTGATCGCCGGAATCACCTTTGCGCCCAGCATTTTCATTCTTTCAACGTTCGGTCTTTGACGCTGAATATCCAGTTCGCCCATATAAACGGAGCATTCCAAGCCCATCAAGGCGCAGACTGTGGCTGTTGCCACGCCGTGCTGGCCGGCGCCGGTCTCGGCAATGATTCGCTTTTTGCCCATGCGCTTGGCTAAAAGTGCCTGCCCGATGGCGTTGTTGATTTTGTGTGCACCGGTGTGATTCAGATCTTCTCTCTTGAGATAAACATTGGTGCCGTACTTTTCAGAAAGACGCGGAGCGAAATAAAGAGGAGACGGACGACCGACGTAATCTCTTAGGAGATCATTGAATTCTTTTTGGAACTCGGGATCATCGACATAGCGAAGGTAGGCTTCCTGCAGCTCATCAATGTTTTTTTGAAGCTCGGGAGGAACAAAACTGCCGCCGAATTCACCGTAAAAGCCCCTTTCATCAACCGGAAGAATAGATTTATAGAGATTCATTTGAGGTACCTACTTAATTGAAAAACGGGAAAATAAAAAAACCACCGAGTTGTTCGCTCGATGGTTAGATCGGTTCTTTAGCTTCTAGGCCGAAGATTTTTAAGCATTACTCCAGCACCATCGAGTGAAATCGATGGGCCACCACCAACTGTGAGAAACAACACTGAAGTACATGGCTAGAAAATAAATTGAGTTATATCCGTAAGAAAAATATTATCAAGAAAAAAACAGAATTTCGGTCCTTTAGAAAAAGTTTTTTCTTTTTACGGCCTGAGGATTTTCCCGAACTCAAGAACGACAAGACTTCTGAAGCAATGGCAAAGAAAACTCTTCCTTATACCTGACAGGTAAAGAAAAGTCCCGGAGCGAAATCACGGGACTTTGTTTTGGTTAAAACCTTTTAATCGGCTTCAGCATTTAGCACTCAAAACTTGCTTTTGATTAGTACAAGCCGATGAACTTCCACCAGGCCATACCGATGGTGAGCCAAATCACCACATTGATCGTTGTGATGATAAAGCCGTTTCTCCACCATTCACCTTGAGAAACATAGCCGGCACCGAAATAAACAGGACCGCAGCCGTTACCGTAGTGAGTCAGCGAAATCGGCAGGTTAGCGAAGCAGCCGAATGTGATGGCAACCAGCATAGCCGGAACACCGCAGGCGGCGGCAACTGCCACGAATGCTGCGTACATCGCAGAAATACGGGCTGTAACCGAAGCGAAGCAATAGTGAGAATAGATATAAATGAGGGAGATAAGGACGAAGGATGCAATCCAGCCCATATTAGCGGCAGCAACTGCGGTACCGATAAGTTTGGCGATCCAAGCAATAAAGCCGGACTTAGCCAGCGCGGTAGCCAAGGCAACCAAGCCGCCCATCCAGAACATTGCGTCCCAAGCGCCTTTTTCGGAAAGGATGTCTTTCCAGTCTAAAACTTTAGCAATCAGCATGATGGCGACGGCAAGCATAGCAACCGGTGTTGCACCAAGTTTTGTCCAAGAACCTGTTGCCCACAGAGCCAAGCACATGACAAACACGAATGCGAGGACTTTTTCCTGAAGGCTCATCGGACCCATCTTTTCGAGTTCGTTGACAGCCAGATCGCGGGCGTCGGGAATGTCTCTGATTTCAGGAGGAGAAAGTTTGAGCATCAGAACCGGCACCAGGAACAAGCTGATCAAACCCGGAACGATAGCGGCAACTGCCCAGTTCATCCATGTGATTTCAACGCCGACGGCAGTAGCAGCCAAACCGACGCACAGCGGATTGCCGGCCATAGATGTCAGGAACATCGTGCAGGTCACAGCGTCAGTGTGATAACCGACCTGCATCAGGTACTTACCGATTTTGCCGGCAGTGGGTCCGGGCTGAGAACCGAAGGCATTTGCCAAGGACTGAACGATCGGATAGAAAACGCCGCCTCCTCGAGCGGTTGCTGAAGGCATCGCCGGAGAAACGATCAATTCGGATAACGCGATGGAATAACCAAGGGTCAGTGAAGAACGACCGATGTACTTAATAATAAGGAAAGCAATACGGCGGCCGAAACCGGTTTTGATAAATGCGCGGGAAAGGAAGAATGCGCAGACGATCAGCCAGATTGTGCCGTTGCCGAAACCCATCAGAGCCTGACCGGTCTTTAAAACACCGGTGATGGCGCAGAATGTGAGTGCAATGAAGGCAACCGCACCCATTGAAATCGGCTGAAGAATGAAGCCGGCAATGGTTGCCGCAAAAACGGCAAACAAGTGCCAGGCATTAGGCGTCAAACCTTGCGGTGTTGGGCAAACCCAAATCACAAAGCCTATCGCCAGAACTATGATCCAGTTCCTTAGACTTTTACTCATAAGAATCCCCTGAGGTTGTTGATGTAACTTCTTTTCGAAGTTTCCTTTTATTGCGTTTCTAACTCGAATTAACAATTAGAAACACTCTTGATTCTAGGCTTTATCACGTTGGATTTCTCCCCCAGGAACTTTTCTCTAAGTGAAACCACCAACGCTGAGGAAGGTTATTTGCTTACCGATGAGCCTCTTTTACGACAGCTTTCTTTGTGCGTTTTTTCGTCTTCGTTTTCTTGTTTCCATGAACTAAGGTAAGTACACCCGGCAATAAACTTTTACAAGTGAAATTGATTCTGAGTTGCACCTTTTCGAAATTTAGGTAGAATTTTGATCTCTTCGACAGCGCGAGCGAACGGAGAGACAAATGGAGTGGTAGTTCAGTTGGTTAGAATACCGGCCTGTCACGCCGGGGGTCGCGGGTTCGAGTCCCGTCCACTCCGCCAAAATTCCAAGCCTCAGGTTTTCGGATCTGAGGCTTTTCCTTTTTTTTCTCTCCCGATAATTTTCTGAATAACTGAGGTTTTGCGCTGAGATTTTGCGTTTTTCAGTGATCTAGCCGGAGTTCGACTCCGGCATCCTCGTTAAATTTCAATATCCGTACCTAATAACGTTTCGGCTTCTGGTTCTTCCTGAACATCTTCCGGAGTCTCGGGCCCGGCTCCCGGAACACCAACACCTAACGCTTCAAAGTATTTAATCTTTTTACCGGCAACTTCGTCGAAGTAGTAGCCGTGGTTAAAGCGAGTTTGCATGACGTTATTTAGAACCTGAAGGATCTTTGCGTCGCTCTCGTAGACCAGATTCAGTTTTCCAGCTTTCTTGTTTTCCTTCATATAGCAGCGGATTCTCGAACGAACCATCAGCGACAAGCCCGTCGCAATGAACTGTACGAAGGTCTTTCCTTGCAGTGCCTTGTTGTCAGAGCATCTGATTCGATTGCAGCCGAGTCGGTCCTTAAGCGTTGCAAAGGCGTCTTCTACGCGCCAGCGGTCGGCATAAGCCGTCCAGGCCTTAACCGGATCCTTCTCCGAGTCTGTGACTAAAACTCTAAATCCCTTGTACTTCAAGTAGTCGTCTACTCGGCGATTAACAATAATCAAGCCTTTTTCTTTATCGTTTCGGAAGAATTTTTCTTTCAGCTCTTCCTCCTGCTCGGTCAGGGCTTCATTTTCAAGAAGTTTCTTTTTAATGGTGAGAAGCGATTCCGTGAGCTTATCGGCTGCTTCCTGATAGATAACCGGATCGTAGAACATGTGGTAATACAGCTCTGCGGATGCGGTGTTCGAAGCCGGTTTTCCATCTACCGGCCGCGGGTCATATTTCCAATTCACCTTGGCCGGGCAATGTTCTTTCTGATGTAGGGGTCGCCGCTGTTGAGGTCTGCAAACTCTTTCCTGTGTTCATCGATAAGCTCTCTTGCCAGACAGCCTTTAGTCCCCAGACGGACATTAAAGATGAACTCAACTTTATTGATCAGACAGTCATTGATGTTCTTTACGCTGTTATAGCCTTTGTCAGCAACCAGAACCACATTCTTCATGTTTAAGAGCGCTTGATCGGCAATCGTATGACGAATGGTGCTGACATCAGGAACATTCCCGTCATAAAAGCGATAAAAAATCGGAAGTCCGGACTTCTGGTCTACCAAGAAGAGAACATTTAGCTGCGCGCATCATCGTCTCTTTGTTCTTTCCGTATTCAATGTGGGTCAGGTTGGTGGAATAAGAAGATATTGAGGTGGAATCCAAGGCAAGGATGATCTTATTGTCTTCGTCTTCTTGAAGATAACTGCGCATCAGCGAGAAATAACGCTGCACGTCTCTAAGTTCTATTCTTTGAAAGAGGCGCGTTACTGCCGAAGGACTTAGCGCACGCGGGTAAGGCAGTCTCGTCGTCTCGGCAAAACTTTCATAAAAGCTGACGTTGTTGTTCTGGTTAAGAATTAGAAAGTAGGCCAGAGAAAGAATCTTTTTATAGTCCTTATGCCTCGGAAAGCACTCCTTTAAGAATTCTCCGACGGGAGAGTCGGCAACGATTTGGTCTAAAGCCCAAGTAGCACCGGCGTGAAGCTTCTTTATATTACGAGCTTGCTCGAGGGTAATACCTTCCTCTGAGATCGGTGTAAAGACATAATCTTTACCCTTTCTCTCAACCTGATAGTTCCGAAATTCAGGATGTTCCTGAAGGAAAGCTTCATCAAAACGAATTTTTCCTTCCTTCTGGCCGCCAAGGATTGTTCCGATCTTTTTGGATTCACCTCTCTTACTTCGTTTGAGTTCTCTGTCCCAGATGTTTTTATAGGTGTAGACGTAATAAACGGAACCGGCTTTATTGATCAGAATCGGAGGAAGCTTCGGATTCGGCATTAATAGATCTCCATAAACAATGATCTAGTTTAGCACAAAAAATCCTCAATTTCAATATTAACTTCATGTTTTATTGAGGATTTTTAAAATAATGAAGATCTAGAAACGCAAAATCTCAGGAATAAATTATCTTTATATTTCAATTAGTTAAAGAGTAACATTTAATCTCCCCGATCTCTTTTCACGTGTTCTCCACGCAGTCTGAGACATTTCTGAACGCTTGTTCAGGACCTTTCGGTTAATATGGCAAAGTCATTTACGGAATTTAGGTATGAGAGTTCTGGCTGCCTCCCTTCTCGTCGCTGCAACCTTGCTTCAAGGATGCACGCTGTTAGGCATCGCCAGCACAACCGCTTCCATCTCTTCTCCTAAGCACGGCTGGTTCGATGTCAATGCCAAGCTTGTAGAAAAATCCGAACTCAGACGCCCCGCCGTCCCTCTTAACCTTACGCTTCATCTTCGGGTCATCGTCCAAGGCATCGACACCGGCAAGGAAGGCACGCTTGAAGACTCCTTCGAATGGCTGTTTGCAGATGAAACTCGTAAAGAGATGGTTGATCTACTGGAGAAAAACGGAATCGCACTCATTACCGACCGCGGCTTGGACGGCGCAGTCTATATCGAAATCTCCGACACAATGGAAGATATAGGCATGCGCTACCTTCCGATTATTCCGACGGTTCGCTGGACCGAGCGCAAAATCGGCAAGATGCGTATCACTTTCATTAATTCCGCAAACCATAAAGTTTCTTCCACACTCACTGAAGAAAATGTTTTTATTCAGTCCGGCCTTCTGTCCGATTCTCCTCAATCTGAATACAAGAAGAAGCCTTTCGAATTAAGCCGCTGGGACTACACAATTAAAGGCGACGGTATCGGTCTGCACGAGCTCAATGAGCAGCTCTTTTATCAGTGCATGAAGAAAATTCAGGACAAAGTCTCATTAGAGGAATTTTTTGGCGTTCCCGATGATTCTTCCGACGAGCCGAACGCTCCTGATCCGGCAGAAGGATGGCATAACAACACAGGCGGCGAACTCGTCGACTAATCAAACACTTTCGACCAAGTTAGATATACTCCGTTCAGTATGTATTTACTCTCATAAAGGTCAAAATGTCTTCATCTAAGATCGCTGCCGCGGTAGCAGTTTGTGCCGCGGTCTATGCCTGCGCTTACGGCGGATTGGTTTATTACCAGGGCCAAAAATTCCAAGAATACGCATCCGATCTTCCCAAGTATTTGGGCAGTGAATGGAAGTCCGTCAAAGTGAACATCACCGACAACGGTTTCTTCAGCAAAGAATTTATCGTTCTCAATAAAAATGCCCAGCCGAAAGATAAGGATACCGTCACGCTTCCCGGCAAAGTAAAGTTCGGATGGTCCCCTGAAAGCGAGATCACGATTAAGGGAGAAGGCAATGAAGTTTTTAAGAAAGTCGTTGAAGCCGCACAACCGGTGCTGAAGACTTCTTTTAACTATCGTTTTATTCCGAATTTATTCGTCTTCAGCAGCAAAGCCGTTGAAACAACCGTTGACGGCGAAACCTTTAAAATCGGCGCGATTCAGTCCCAAGCCCTCCCGAAATTAGTAAAACAGGCGGACGGCAGCCTGCTTATTGAAAATCTTGATTCTTCCGTCAAGACAGACATCTTCTCTTTGGCCTCAGAAGAAAGCAACGTTGCTCTAAGTAATCCGGAATTTAAATTTTCTGTCAAAGGCGGAAATCTCAAAGCCGCTACTCTGTCTTTTTCGGTAAGCGGAATCGATTACAGAGACAGCAGTACACAGTTCACTATCGGAAAGACTTTGGTTTCTATCAACCAAAGCCAAAACAAATCTGAAATTACCGAAGGCATCAAAATCACTTTTGATCACCTGAAAGTCGGTGGTTTCTTAAAGGTCGGCATTGACAGCTGGAATACCGGATTAACAGCACATTTTCCGCCCGAACCTCTGCTCTTTGGCTTCTTGGTGCAAGAGGCTTTCGGAACAAACTTCTGCACTAACTTCCCGCTCATTTGCTCTCCTGAGCCTATAAACGAAGCTCAGGCCGAAGAGATCTTAAGAAACGGCATCCTTGCCGGTAAAACCTGGGCCGCGGTTGAACCCTCTGAGATTAAAGTCGGCAAAGAAAGCCTTTCTTTCAGCGGACAGCTTAAAAAGCAACCCGAAGGCAATACTTTGGGATCTGTGAAATTCAGACTTCAGACATCCGACGGCGGCCTCGGACAGTTTGCGCTCATGGCATTGCCTCGCAACTCTTACTTAAGCGAAGGCAAAGGAGTTTATACAACTGAAATCGTTCCGACACTCACGCCGAACGGCGATTTGATTTTGACGGCAAACGGCGTCCGTCTTTTCTAAGAAATCTCCGGACAAAGAAAATCCCGCTCGTTCTTTAGGAACTGCGGGATTTTCTGTTTTAGTCAGAGACTAAATTACTTGGCCAGCTCAATCGGTTTGCCATCCTTGCGAATGGTAAAGTTATGGCACTGGTTGCACATCAGAACCGGTTTAGACAAATTGGCCTTATGGCAGTCTTCGCAGTTCACCTGACCCAAGTGAGAATGATGGGGATTGGGAACCAGATCGGCTGTCTGTTTAGCCAGTTTGTCATAGTCACCGTGGCACTGCATGCACTGATACTTGGTGACATAGCCGTCTTTACTTTTCGGCCACATAGCACCGTGAATTTGTCCCAGTGTCTTGGCCTGAGCAGCAGGAGCAGCAGCGGCAGGTGCCTGGTCAGCTGCATAGACGGAAAGACCGACGCTCATTCCGAAAAGAGCGGAAGCTAAAACGAGTAATGTTTTTTTCATTTTTGATCTCCTCTTACTTTGCAGCTGCGGCTCTCTGAGCCATTTCTTTACCGGCAATTCTTCCGAATACGGTGGCTGCGCCTAACTGAGCGCCGCCGGCATAGTTATGGAAGAAGATACCGCCGGAGGAGTTGCCGACTGCATAGAGACCGGGGATGGTCTTGCCGTCTAAGTTCTGAACTTCAGCCTTCGTGTTAATCAGCGGGCCGCCGAATGTAGCGGTCATACCGCCCTGCAGAGGCACAGCATAGAACGGAGCTTTTTCAATCAGATGCGGTTTCTTGTAGGTGTTCGGCGGATTCATCTTGCCCAACGTACCGTTCTTGACTGCATCGTTGTATTCCTTAACAAGCGCCACAATCTTGGCCGGAGGCAAACCTGCCTGTTTAGCGACTTCTTCGATCGTGTTGGCCTTACCGTACGGGCTGTTCAGCATATCGAATTTAGGAATAACTTTGTCGAGCACCGGGCATGTCGAGTCGACGATGACCCAGCCGGTGTTATCCAGTGTCTTCTGAGCTGTGGTTCTAGCTTTAATCACATAGGTGTTGTTTTCATCCATGTAACGATCACCGGAAGTATTGACCTGAATACCATAACCGGAGTTCAGAACGTCAGCAGGATTGACGTGGGTTGCACCGATAATCGGACCGGCATGGAACTGGTCCATGTTGACGCACTTAGCATACAGAGGAAGCGTCAAGGAAATGTTTTCACCAGTTGTGGACTTGGAGCCGCGAAGCACCATGCGGGTAGCCCAGCCGCCGATGTATTTATCGACCATTTCAGGATTGGCAGAGAAGCCGCCGGTTGCAATGGCAACGCCGCCCTTGGAGAAGTATTCTTCCTGTCCTGCCGGTGTCTGAATCTTCACGCCGGTAACACGCATCTTGTCGTCATGAAGAAGTTCAATACCTTTGTGCTCGAACTTAACTTCAACACCTTCTTTAGCGGCAGCCGCAAGAAGTTTCTTAACGAGCTGTGCACCGCCTGTGAGACCTTCGCCGTCAACACGACAGGTACGGCCGAGACGCGGATACGGCATCGGACGAATCTTGCCGAACTTAACGCCGATATCTTTTTCCAGCCAGTCAATACCGGCGGAAATGTTATCAGTGTAAGTGCGGTTCAAAGCCTTATCGCCCATCTGTTTGGAAACGTCCATCATCATGGCGTAGAAATCGTCGGCAGTATCTTTGATGCCCTGCTCTTTCTGATGACGAGAGCCCCAGCCGCAAACGGAGCCCAAAGCAAAAATAGCGTTCCCGTCGGGACGGTCGCGTTTTTCGAATACAACTACTTTCTTTGCACCAGCCTGCTTAGCGGCGATGGCAGTGACCAATCCGGCAGGACCGGCCCCGAGCACGATCACGTCATAAGTATTTTTATCGTTCTGGGCGGGTGCCTTTGCTGCTGGCTCTGCTGCGTGGGAAGCGCCCACGAAAGAAGCAAAACCGGCTGCCATAGAGCCAACTAAACCGCCTTTCAATACGTTACGTCTGTTAAAGACCTTCATTTGGTACTCCAAAGTCAAGATACATTCGAGTAAGAGGGGTAGTTATTTATCTTCTTAAAATCCCGGGGGCTTAAGAACCTCTCGGCATGAATTTTAGCATTAAGATTTCTTAAGAGATAGTTCAACGGGGCGATAAATTCCACGTCTTCTACAAAAGGACGGGAAATTCCTGAAAAATGAGAACCCAGACTGCACCTAAGTCTGCAAGCAATAATCTCTTTTCGACTAATGCTCTCAGGCATTTGCATATTAATAAGCAAATTCAAAAAAACTGTTTTTCTTAAGAATCGAATTATTCAAAGAAAACAATCAAATTCTAATAGCCCCTCTTTTATCCTATGTCAACTTTTATTTTCAGAAAAATCACGGATAAACGCACAGACCAAAAAAATGGGACCTCTCGGTCCCCTGATTCTCATTAGATTAGAGCCTATCCTGCCACTGTGCCCTCGGCACTGCCGTGTAGATCGGAAGCATAGGATCTGCTCCGTTTTCCAGACCAACCAACGCGAGCGCGGTCAAAAGACACAATTGAGGTCCTTCATAAGAACGCACTGGTTCAAACCATTCAGACAATGAATGGTTAAAGCCCTCTCTGCCGCCGGCACCCAAGCTCGTAGAAGGAATGCCGAGAGACATCGGAACGTTTTGGTCTGTCGAAGCGCTCATGTACTCTGTGAGCTCAATGCCTAACGCCATTTGAGCCGCTCTGGCCGCTTGAAGCACAGGACTGTCGGGTTTAGAGACCGCAGCCGGACGGTGGCCGATCGGCGTAACCTTGCATCTAACCTGCAGCGCCGGATCGGTCACATTCCAGCGCTGATTTTCCAACTGAGCACCGAAAGCAAAAAGCGGAAGGACTTCCTGTACGAGGCCGTCGAGCATTTGCGGGTCTTCGCTTCTTAAGTCAATTTCACATTCCGCGTGTTCGGCAATAGCGTTCACAGAAGAACCGCCGCTCATGGTGGCTAATGTAAAAGTCGTTTTGGGTTCGGCCGGAACCTGGAGGTTGGCAAGCAAAGCGCCGGCTCGGCACAGTGCCTGAGTGGCGCTCGGATACTGACCAAAATTCAAATAGCTGTGACCGCCGGGACCGCTGTATTCAATCTTGTAGCGCTTAGAACCGACAGATCCGTAGAGCAGTCTTCCGGGGTCGGCGCCGTCCAAGACCAAAACGCCGTCCACATGGATGCCAGAGCTGTAGAAGATTCGTTTCACGCCGCGCAAGTCCCCTTCTGCCTCCTGCCCGACCGTGGCAATGAAAAGCAGCGTTCCCTTTGTCTTGATGTCGTTGTTGACGACCATTCGAATAACTTGGAGCATGCAGGCCAATGCACGGGATGCGTCGGAAATACCGGGCGCAAACAGTCTGCCGTTTTGGCGGCGAACCGTAGTGTCCGTTCCTTCCCTAAAGCTATTATCCATATGCGCGCTGATAACGCAGACGGGACCGTCCGGATCCGTACCTTTTCGGCAGGCGATGACGTTCCCGACAGGATCAATAGATGCTTCCAGACCGTAACTGTTAATCTTCTCAGCGATCATTGCGGCTCTGGTTTGCTCTTTCATTGGAGGAGCAGGAACTTCACAAATTTCGATCTGTTCCTCGATCGTAAAAATTTCCTGAGGAACGGCCTGCTCAAGGGCCTTTTTGACAATCGGGTCGTTGAAGACGCTCTCCATCACAGCGGCGGTTCGTTCTTCAAGGAAGGGTGCATCTTTGACGGGCATAGTCATGGGAATTCCTTAGCAGTAAGTTTGTAATGTTATTCTTCTTTACGCTGCATCACTATATTAATAATGCCGTCCTCTTCAGAAGAGGAAAGGAGCTTGTTGCCGGTCTGATCCGCAAACTGACTCAAATCTCTTAAAGCATGCGGATCAGTTGCCTGAACCAGGAGTTTTTCTCCGGGCTGCATCTTGGCTAGCGCCTTCTTTGTTCTAAGCATCGGCATCGGGCACCTCAAGCCTTTGACATCTAATATTTGCTGAAAATCTGAATCGGACAAGGTCGGCTCCGTAAAAATTTGTTTTACGGAAATTTTAGACGGAATATGAGGATTCAAACAAAGCTTGATGAACTGGCATTCCCAAAATCAACACGAATAAGCAAAAACCATCTCAAGCAATAATCATCGATTCAAAATGAAAAAGGACTCTTTCAAAGAAAAAGTAGGCTGGTCAGTAAGAAAAATTGAGCTTCAATACCGGATCTAAAAGTTAAGACATGCAGGAAGTTTTGATCAAAGGCCCTGCTAGACAAGACTTCTATTAAGAAAAAAGAATAATTATCCGATTTTTCGACGGAAAAAAGAACAAAAAAAACCTGCTAGGGACACTAGCAGGGTTTCCAACCAGGATAAACGGTTGTTTTCACAACCACCTCAAACCACGATGTAGATAGTAACACCAACATTCATTAAAAACCATACTTTTGTCGCCTTTTTACGAAAAAGAAGACAAAATAAATTTCTTGACTTTTGATTTTTCCGCTTTGCAAATTATTTCGCACAACCGAATTTTTCTTTTACTTATTGAATTGAAGAAGAAATAATTTTCCGCTTGACTCATCCTTTCTTAATCTTTACGTATTAATACCCATAAAGACGAAAGAGAAACTTTTACATCTTCTAAAGAATTTGTTCGGTCAAAACGGTACCAAAAGTGGGTAATGATTTTCTACCGCCTTCTTCGTATCTTCACTAATCGTCCCTTAACTCCTTGGTAATACTTCTCATTTCGGATTTTTTGAGGCCTAAATTCGGCCTTCTGAATTTATCGCTGGTATTTAAAGGTTAATTGCGGGTGATTTCAAAACCATCTTTGAGACAAAAACTTGGTCCAAAGCTGCAAAAAAAGGAAAAATTTGTCAGAAATTTGAGACCTCAAGCGATGATTTCCTACTGAATCACGTTAAAGAACCCAAAAGCGGCATATACAATTACTTCAATCAATTTATAAATAGTCGTTTTTTGTATCACTTTTTAGAAGGGAGTCTTCAATGTCTGATGCACGCTCCAACTGGAGTTCCAAGACCGGCATGATCCTGGCTGCAACCGGTTCTGCCGTCGGTCTCGGAGCCATTTGGAAATTTCCGTACATGGCCGGTGCCAACGGCGGTTCTGCTTTTATTATTCCGTTCATCCTGATGGTGTTGTTTTTCGGCGTTACCTTGATTCTTGCTGAGATCATCATCGGCCGAGCCGGACGCGGCAGTTCCGTCACGAGCTTCCGACGTATCGGAGGTAAGTTATGGGCTCCTTTGGGGTTCGTTGGAGTGCTTTGTGCTTTCCTCATCATGACCTACTACAGCACGGTAGGCGGATGGTGCCTCACTTATTTGTTCGAGGCCATCATGGGAAATGCGGCTTCGTCTGACCTAGCGATGTTGGAAAAGACCTTCCTTAAAACCGTCAGCACTCCGGTTTCTGCCATTCTTTATCAAACCCTTTTCCTGGCGATCACTGCCGGCGTCCTGATCTTCGGCGTAAACAAAGGTATCGAACGTATATCCAAAGTGCTTATGCCGCTGCTTTTCGTGCTGATGATCGTCCTGATTATCCGCGGACTGACGTTGCCGGGCGCCTGGGAAGGCCTTAAGTTCCTTTTCTCTCCGAAATGGGATCAGGTCACAGCAAACTCTCTGCTCAACGCCATGGGCTTCACATTCTTCTCGCTCTCCGTCGGCATGGGCATTATGGTCACATATGGTTCTTACATTTCTCATAAAGAAAATCTGACCACCACTGCTCTTTGGGTTTCTGTTTTAGCCTTTATTTCCTGCATTCTCGCCGGTCTAATGGTTATTCCCCCGGTTATCGCCTTCGGCCTTAACCCGTCTGCAGGCCCAGGTCTGACATTCATCACGATGCCGGCCGTGTTCTCGCACATTCCGTTAGGCGACGTATTTGCCGTCTGCTTCTACGGCTGTCTGCTGGTTGCCGCCCTGACTTCCATGATCTCTTTGTTCGAAGTTCCGCTGGCCTACTTAATGGACGAATTCCATTTCTCCCGCAAAACAGCTTCCGTGCTTTTGTTCATCGTTCTTTCCATCTGCTCTATTCCCTCAGCTCTCTCGATGGGTCCGTGGGCTGATTACAAGATCATGGACAAGAACATTTTTGATGCGATGGACTTCCTCTGCTGCAACATCCTGATGCCGCTGAGCGCCCTCTTCGTCGTTGCAATGACAGGCTGGTTCTTCTTTGACCGCACCAAATATGAAATCAACTCCAGCGTTAAGCATTCCGATGGCTTCATGAAGTTCTTCCGCTTTATGCTGGCCTTCGTTGCACCCTGCTTCATCGTTGTGGTTGCAATCTTTAATCTGATCTAAAACCGAGGAAGTATTCTCAGATGTCCCAAGCATCAAAACAACAAGAAAAAACATTTACCGGCAAAGTTGGGTTTGTCTTAGCCAGTGTCGGCGCAGCCATCGGTCTGGGCGCAATTTGGAAGTTCCCATACATGGCCGGCGCCGAAGGCGGAGCAGCCTTCCTGCTCCCCTACATTATTTTTTCCTTTACCTTGGCCTTCGGCCTTTTGCTCACGGAAATTACCTTGGGTAAAGCCGGTAAAGGTGGAATCGTCACGGCTTACCGAAACTTAGGCGGACCCTTCTGGTCGGTCTTGGGTTATCTCGGCATCATCATCGGTTTTGTGGTGCTTTCGTTCTATTCGGTTGTCGGCGGCTGGTGCCTTCTGTACTTCTTTGAAGCCATCATTGGGTTCCCCTCCGCCGATCCGGAAACGCTCGGTGCGCTTTTCGGAAGCCTGTCCTCATCTCCTTGGGTCGCCATTTCCGCGCAGGTCGGCTTTCTTGCCTTAGTCGGATTTGTGGTTGCCTTCGGCATTCGAGGCGGCATCGAATTGTGTTCCAAGATCCTCATGCCGATGCTGTTTATCTTCATGATCATTCTGATCATCACAGGTCTGATGCAGCCCGGTGCCATGAAAGGCGTGGAATATCTCTTCCTGCCGGATTTTTCCAAATTCAGCTGGAAGACGCTTCTCGATTCCATGGGTCTGGTCTTCTTCTCGTTCTCGGTCGGTGCCGGCTGCATGATTACATACGGCGCCTATATCGACGACAAGACAGAACTTGTCAGCTCCACTTTCTGGATCGTTGTTCTTTCTCTCCTCATCTCTTTGATGGCAGGTTTAATGATTCTGCCGGCAAACTTCGCGTTCGGTATGGATCCGGCGGCGGGATTCGAACGACCTAAATAAATCAAAAGGTTATATCCTACTCAGATCAAATTGATACATTTGTTGGTACATTTGACGTTTTCGATCTGGAAGACAGTCCACTAATTAATATATTAGCGGAAAGATTCTGGATTGTCTTTTAAACCTCTGGGGTGTCCATTATCGGAGTTGGATGGCACATCTTTCAATGATTCGTCTATCGCTGACTGCGCGCTCTGCACATTCTGCAAGAGTTTTTGAAGAGAGCTCAAGTGCGCGTCTAAATCGATCACACTCTCCAAGCTCCCTCTGTAGGCGTCGCTGAATCTGGGCGTCTCGCTCGCGCACCCGGAGAGCAGAATCGTTAAGGACACCAATAGACTTTTCCAACTGCGCAATTTCTTTATCCTTTCTATGTAACGTTTCTATCTGGTGAGCAAGTAGCCGCTCCCGCTCCTGCGTCCAGCGCAACTCTGTTTCCTGTTGGCCGAAGTGATAGCCAAGCACTGAGGAGAACATGACGGCAGCAATAATCAAAATTACTCGAAGCACTTTTATTTTTCTTCCTCAGGGTCTGATGAGATTTTGAAAAGAGAGAATCTTTTGTTCTCGTCATCCGTCAGGGTTAGATTTCTTTCATTTAAGAGTCTAATAAATCCGTCACCCTTTCCTATTCTTTGCCCTCCAACCCATGAGTACGAAAAAAATCGCACTGTCTTACTAAAGCCGCTATTTGCAGTAAGAGTTGGGAATATCATCGATTCATCAATATTTCTCATCATGTAGCCATCTAAAACTCCATCTCTACAATGTAGATATAGCGTTACATATTCCTCATCGTCGGGGCCATCTATGCATCCCTCATTTGTCCAAACTCCAGTCCATTGTTTCTCATGTCTAAGATCCGATAAAATTTCTCGACAGGATTCTTTAAGGGTTTTGTAATTAATCAATGCGTTGCAAATAATAGAGACAACAGCCGCAACTAAACCAGACACTAAAGCATTAACCATATTCATTCCTTTAAAAATATTTTATTTTCTTCCGCCCTTCGGTTTACCAGCCCCGGAAGCACCTGTCCAGCGCTTTTCCTCCATTTTGGAAATTCTTCAGCAAAGACCTTCATAATCTCCCGCGTTTAGTTTTCTTAGTAATGTTGATCTTCTGACGGCAGGCGTCAAACCAAGGTTAAACAACCAACTCATCAAGGCAATAAACTGATTCTCCGTAACTGGAACTTTGACAATGGCTGCTAACTCCTCCTGCGTTTGAACCAGGTCTTTAGTTAGAAGGTCGTATGCTTCATTGCGCGTAATGTGCTCGCCTGCGTGCACGTCTTTCGTGTGGCAAAACCAATCGTCCACACCCCAGCGGGACAGCGATAAGATTCAAGGGCCGGACCACCTTTAGGGCCCTGTTCAAACTCAGATATGAACTGAGTTGCCAGTTCGGGTGGGTAAAGCAGGATATCTTGTGTCATTGAATTGCACCAAAATTTGAGTTACTCTGAATGGGTTACTTTTATTGTTAAAGGAACGACTATGGCAAAAAACGAAAAATCCTCTAGGGAAATGGCATCTCTTGCTGGCAAAGTGCTCCAGCAGAAAAGCTCTACTAAAGCAGCTAAGAGCCTGGCAGGTTCTGTTTTAACGCAAGCTCCTGATCGCAAGCCTCAGAAGAAAAAATAGTTTGTCTGCTTAGTATCTGTTTGCGGGGTATGCATATATGCCCCGCTATTTGTTTCCGATCTGCGCCGCTTATGTGGGGGACAAGGACCACAACAGTATCTGTTTCTTTCTAATGAAGCCCACAGAGGTAACCTCGGTAACTTTATATTCAAGTTCGTCCTCAAATTCCCATCCTGGAGGACATCCAAAGGTATCAACCCATTTAATTATCTCGATTCTCATTTCGTCTCCTTCTTGATTCCGTGCAGTCTTTGCACTTCAGACTTCAGCGTTTCTAGGTCTTGCTGAATTTTCGTTAGCTGTTTAATGCTCTCGGTGTTTGAAGTCGCTCGGCGGTTTAGCTCGTTGATCTGGAGCCGCTGGAGGGCTGTTTCATTCTCCAGGCTGTTGATCCGGTCTTGTTGTGACACGATCGTGTACTGATTCAACTGAGAATTTGTGAGCCACCCTGCCATATAAAAAGCAAAGAACAAAACTAGCTTTATAAGTCCGGCTATAAACGAGCGCATACTAATTGCCATGGTTCGCTCCATTGTGGACGGTAAGTTTTAATTTGCCTGTGACGACACCGTAAAGAGTGTTCATGATCTTCAGGCCGAAGTAAGAAGACACTCCGCTACAGGCCCCGATCCACTCCCAACTGAGTTTCGAGGTGCGGAGGATTAGATAGACAATGAACCCGGCAGCACATGAGGTAACAAACTCAATGAACCAGCGCGGAAAATTCCAGTCTCTTTCCGCTCTCACATACGGCATAGCAGAGCCCGATGCCGCGCATATCAATATGAGCGTGAACACAATCAGGTTTACCGTGCTGGCAAACTCGCTGAGGCTGAAATCTGTTTCCATGTTTATCTCTCTTTTTGGACATGTTATGAGCGCTTTTTCTTTCAATGCGCACACCTAACGAAAAGCCCCTCGAAGTGAGGGGCGGAGCGGTTAGATGGAAGCAACTAGCGGATAAAGCCGTAGTTCGACATCCTTAACATGGTTTCCACCAAGGCTGACATAACTACCCTTTGTAACGGGCATACTAAACTTGCCGCCGCCATTAGCCCACGGAACTAGCGACTGAGCCCCGGGGCCAGCCGCATAGCTGGATTCATTCGTTCCGGTAAATGAGACAACAAGAACGCCGTCGTTAGGCATTACGCCCTGATAGATAGAGCCCCAATCGTCATTAACGTCGGTTCCTGTCATCACTATTGGAGAGGCTCCCCAGGCAGGTTGGGCAAAATGCGCGGCTTCGGTTTTTGTTGTTCGGGTATTCAGTAATAACTGGAGGAGCGACTTCAGCATGACGCACCTCCCTTCCAGCTTGTTAAGGTCCTGACACAAAGGGAAGAATTGACAACGGCTGAAGCTGCCTCTGTTATTGGCCTCGGCTTTATAAGATACTGTTTGGCCCTTATTAACTTGCAGAGAT